>JGI12316J15310_10000002_pt13 | contig 1517527 bp, 1179 predicted proteins | sample MarCyaLeptolynsp_FD_15310 | JGI IMG/M metagenome (IMG submission 15310) | reverse complement strand
GGCGATGCTCGGATAGAAGAATGAGATAATCACTGCAATCCCCCTTGACACGGAGCATGACTTCATAGAAGCCGCGAGGCGACGCCTCGCCGGTAAGTTTGCAATCGCTGTGGTTCTGTGCTGTGCACGTTTGGCGCGACATCGAATCACAACAAACTTACCTGCGACGTGGTCACGTCGCGGCTGGGATTCGGATAGAGGTGCTAGCAGCTGATACAAAATCTCCTGATACCAATCTCACTTAACTCTCGTGCATCACCTTCTTCGCGGGTATCGAAATGACAAGCATTTATGACGTCGTCGACGCGCTAAAAATATACGCACTGCGTATGAATCGATTGTTGCAGTAAATTTACTTTGAAGGTTCAGGGACGCTCGGTCATCTATCGCCAGCGATGCGCTCGACCGTGGTATGAATAGAATCACTTCGCAGTACCTTGCTGCATTTCAGCCAGATTCGCCCGGTAGTTGCCTGCACCTTCGTTGGCCAGCAGATATCGGTTATAGAGACGAAGGCTTATCAGTTCGCCGTCAAGGGAAGGTGCGAGTTTGGCCTGGTCGGCACCATTAGGACCCATCAGGTTTGGATGAAAGCGCGACCAGCCGAACTGCCGTTTGCTTCCGCCATCACAGAGAACGCCATCGACCATAACCGTCATCAGCTTGGGTCCGCCATCGACAATGAAGAGAACCTGATGGGGTTTCTTCGTTTTCAGAAGGCCCTGATCGCATTCGCAGGCAGATGTCACCACACCATTCCCAATCCATGAACCCGGGGTATCATAAGCACGGCTGGTCACTTGCAACTGAATCGTGCCTTGATCAGTCAGTTGCACGAACAAGCCGCAGCCTTCGTCACCTCTGCTGTCGAACAGAACTTGCCAGGGTGTCAGGCTGTCAAACTGCAGCCAGAACTCTATTGCAAAACCGCCGCATGCTTTAACCGCTTTGAAGGCGTTGTCGTTCAGTGTCGCTCCCGTCCCAGCGTCGATGCCCGAACTGCCCCGCGTATAAAGCGGAGGCAACGCCGGCATATCGACTACTTTTTCGGTCTGACACTGTGTGGGGCCAAGGTCAAGAACCAATCCCTCTGTCGCTATTTGACTGTCTTCCTGCCCGGACCACATCGCATCGAGCAATTTGGGATCCAATTCATGGACGCGAGCAACGGTTTTCTGCGTTTCCGTAATGAAGATGCGCCCCTGATCTTCAACGTAATCAGGATAACTCATGCGGTTTCCGACTTTAGGATCATAAAGAACAACTTCAGGCTCAGACCAATGAATCCTGCCATCTTTTTCGATTCCGCCACACATGAATATTGGATTTCGATTCATATAACCGAGTTCCATTTCTTCGATATTACGCCCCAGCATTTCGCCGCCGTTGAAGCAAAACCAGTAAAGGTATTTACCGTTTGAAAAACGGCGCACAAAATTGGCGCTGCGCGGATTTTTGACTCGCCGCCCATTTGGCTTGTAGGTCATCCAGTCGATTTCCCAGTGACGTCCGTCATCCCGGCTGTATGCGTGACAGGCCCAGCCGTCGATGGTCCTGAACGTGCCGTATAGACTGCCGTCATTCATTGGCGTGGCATTGAATTCGCCTGCAATCGGACCTCCGCCAGGCGGCGTTCGCAACCCGATGTCACCTTCAGGAAGTGTTTCCCATTCATGTGCAGAAGGGTCATGTTCGGTCAGCAGGTTTGTACTACGGAACAGCACACCTTCATTCTGTACGAAGAATCCCCGGCCGAAGCCTCCGACTTTACTCGAACAGATGTAAGCAGCATCCCGATGGATGAACGGTTTGCCCACGGACCAGAAAAATGAGACCTTTCCTTGATAAACATTCTGACGATCGCATTCGAACTGGCGCATCGGGATCTCATAACGCTGCTCCGACCAGGTTCGACCTCTGTCGTCGCTATATTTGTAGGCGAACACGCCGAGCGAATCGACGCGCGCGATCATCTTCTGATCTACCGTCTGTACCTCACGCTGATTCTCTTTGTTGTACGTGTAGAACGCATAGATGCGGCCGCTGGAAGGCACACGCAACGGCATCACCCAACTGGCTTCCGGACCATCCGAGGGCTCAATGTCATAGAGGTCGCTCCACGTCCGGCCCTGATCTTCACTGATCGTAGCGACGACGTGTTGCCCGCCTTCACCTTCGTCCCCCCTGCCGGTGGTCAGGAGACAGGTCCAGCTTCCGTCATCATTAATGACAACGTATGGCTGATCGCAGTAACCCTCGCTGGGAATCTCGTAACCGTTGGCGATATGGCGGTAGTCTATGGGCATGACAACTTTTCACTTAGCTTCAATCATTTCGGTCGGTCAACAGCGACTGTCCGGTGCATCATCATTATTATGAGTTTTATAGTCATTCTGATTCTGACCATATTTCCACCTCTGTCAGGATCAAAGTCCTGGAAGGCGTGCGCGCACCAAATCGGAGCTTCAAACGGCGGCATGTCCGAGTTGCTGCGGGCTCCAAGTCGACAACCAGGACGTCTTCACCGGCATCAAGAGAATCCTTGCTTGCGCAGCGAATCCATTTTCCAGATTCGTTTTCATAAAAAAGAATTATCTCAGGAAGCTGACCGGAAAAAAACAGTCGGAGCCTGTGAACAGGGAAGGATTTTTTCAGGTCAAATGTGATGTCAAACGGCGACGGGTCCTTCCAGGCTGCCGCCCAGTTTCCTACCTGGATGCCGTCATAGTTGCTGTAACTGGAATTGGCGCGGCGAGGAAACACATTTCGGTAAGAACGATGACGGTCGGTAAGATCTCCCTTGGAAAAAGGGATTGCGTCTGAAATGAACGACAGCATGTCGTCACCTGGTTCGTCATCGCCGGTATCACCCATCCCGACATCGTTCATGCAGTCAGGGCTGAGTGAATACGTATAGCTGCCGCCGGTATTGACATTCTTGACCTCAACGGGCTGCTCCATATCCCAATACATATAGTTATTGGAAAGGCACATGCCACTTGGCCGCTTAGACATCAAGTCGGCAAATTTTTCGGCGGGTAGTTCAAAGCGCCATATGGGACAATCTGGTGCAATGCCCAGCCCCTCATTCAGAGACTTGAACAGGCTGGGCCACTTGGCTCTGTCCGAGCCGTGATATACGGAGCCGAACGGATTGAAAGCGAAGTAGAAGGTCCGACCTTTACCAACCGATTGCGTAATGATGGCCGGCTTACCGTCCTCAAATCGCGCCAGAACGGCTGCCGTTTTCTCTGGCACGATCTCGTGGATCGTAAACGGCTTGCGACTCGTCCCCGCTGTAAGATCGAGTGTATCGCCTTTCTTGAACGCCCCGAAGAATTCCGGGATATCGATTTGAATGCGCGCTTGTCGTATTTCTTCTGAGCTTTGTAGAGTCGTGCCAAACAGTGTTCGGCGGCGATCGGACGTCTCCGTGCCATCAATGTCATAGCTGAACACGGTAGGGTCCGCGCAGACAAGTGTGCCACCCTTCTCAACAAACCTTCGCATCCTTTCAAAGGTGTTTCGATCCTGGTAGGCCCCCTTGGGCAGGTATAGAACCTTCAGCCCTGATCCAATTGTCTGGTCGAGGGTGTGTTCATCGGTAAAGCGGAACCAGTGTTTGGCCCTGACGAGCAGGCCGTACGTGCGATGAATCTCCCAGCCATGCGCATTGGCATTCTGACCTGGATACACAAGGCTGCCTGGGTCCGCCATATTCGAATAGTTGGAATAGAACACCGCCAGCGCCGTCTGCTCGGGGAAGGCAATTTTCCGCATAGACTGCATCATGTGACACACGCGCAGAAAGGCGTTGTACCGCGGCGGCGAACTGAAATAAGGCGAAACAAGTTCGGGTCGGGGCGGTACGCCATAGAAGTGTGCAAAGTACCCATGGAGGCCGGTCGCCCCACTTGCGATCAGGCGACTGCACTTCAAACGCACGTCCTCAACGGTGTTGCGGCTCCCTTCAATATGAGCGCACGGCCACACGTCCTTGCCGGTCAGATCAGCCAACAGTTTCGTGATGACCGGGCCATTGTTTGCGCGCGGGGACGTCTGATGGGTGAAGATGTCGAACAGATCACGCTGCAGGCTGAATTCATACGGGTGCATGCCCGAGACCGGGTCGGTTGACACCAGGACCAGTTCGGGTGCTTTCTGTTTGACCAACTCCCTGAGTTTTTGATGCCGTTGGCGCATCCTTGCATTGGTATAGCGAAAGTAAGCAATGCGGCGGAAAGGATCGTTGTCCTCTTGTGTGATCGGCGCTCCGAACTTTCCAAACCCGAACTGCTCCCTGACCTCGGAGTCGACCTTTGTGTAAATGGGGTGATTCACTTCGTGCCGGGATATTTCCAGTTTGCCGCCGGCATGGAGAGGTTGGCGTATCGCCAGCTTGTCCTGCTCGTCTCCGGCGAAAATTCCCCAGAGCACTTCACCATGCTGGTCGATGACATCAGCTACCTGCTGGAGGTAGCCCTCAATGCCCTTGTCGGTCAGGATATACCGTTTACTGTCCGGGAAATCGATGGGGTAATAGCAAATCTTCAGTCCCGTCTGTATGCAGCCCGGCTTGATCTCCCGGTAATCAGTGAACGCGATGGGACCCGTGAGCAGCATGACGCCGTTCCGCTGCATCTCTGTCATCACTTGCACGGGAGAGTAAGCCAGCCCCATGCGTTTGGCGACGGGACGCATGTAATAGTAATAGAGTGGGTGTTGCCACAGAAAAGCGCTGGCTCCAAACTCGGACATCGGTTTGCCCGACATCAGTTCCTCATACAACGGGTCGGCCGCTCCTGATGTGTGAGGGAATACTTCGAACATCACCGGCCAACGTGCCTTGTAGACAGCTTTGCTGTCACCTTCTGCGGTAATGGTGAAGTCCACGACCTCGCCGGGGCGGCCGGCCACCTGGTAGCTGAGATTAACAACCCCTTCTGCGCCGGGCGCAAGTTCCAATGTGGCGGCGTCCGTGCTGAGAACTTCCGCAGCGTCCCGTGCAATCGCCTTGCCGTGGAACACCTGCTTGCCACCGGTACGATTCCGCACGAGGGCCTTGAAGCGGTTGTCGTTCCAGATCGTTCCTTCCCGAGTAAGTGCGCCCCGGCTCACGCTGATGCACGACAGCGTTTGCACAGTCTGTTCGCCTGACAGGAGCACCGGCCGGAAGCCGTCAGACAACCGGCTCCATGCCGAGTGCTCCAGTGGACTGCCTGCATATCTTCGTCTGGCGAAGCTGACTTGCACCACGCTATTGATCGGGTCATCCGGAATGCCAAGGTCGCTGAATGGAATAACCACCTTCACCGTCCATCGATCTTTGAGTCGTTTCACGACAGCCTTACGCGACAGGTTCCAACCCGTATCCCTTATGCGCGGGCTCAAAACGCGTTCATCGCGCACCACGCCCAGACTGTTACATGCTACCTGGAACCAGTTTCTGCCCGAGCCACTGATGTCGATCCGAACCTCCACTGTGTCGTCACCGGACAGATTCTGATCGTGCACCTGGCCATCAGCCTTGAGTGCTGACATGTTTTCTTCGAAGCAGTCGAAGGCCACAGTGAGTCCGTCACGGTCATAAGCAAGTCGGGCGATTGTTCGTTGAGTCCGGCCTCCGTCCGTACCGGAGAAGAAGTCGTCCACCGTGAGCGCATCCGCGCCGGCCTTGAGCACGATAAGCTGTTCGGATGCGAGTAACGCGGTGGCCGACGCCAGTTCGCGGGAATCCTTCTGCCGGTTTTGCTTAAGGCCCGCAGGCGCAGTAACACCCGGAGCCGCTGGGGCCGCAGATTCGGTAAACAGCTTGCGTTCGGCAAGGCCGCCGTACAGGTATCCGCAACAGCACAAGGTCAGTGCGGCAGTCATCGATGCAATGGTTGTTTTTGTCATGCTGCAAACTTCATTTCTGAGCGGGAGCCTCAATGATTACTTCCGTAGCTAAATAGTCAGGGGAACGCGCAGGAATAACAGTCGTCCCCGACGCGGAGGATTCCGTCCGGTTAGAAGGCGTGGAGCCCCGGCTCAGAACTCATCACACCGCCATAAGGTTCAACGATCGTGGCATCCAAGGCCATCCCCTTGACAAAAGCGCCCTCAGAGTTGTGCCGCAGGTACAACAGTGTTCCGTCGGTGTAGTAGTCATCCACCTCGTCGAGAGAACACTGGTGTCGGTTGTATGGTCGCCAATAGAGACTATGGCTGCTTCCGTCCTCGGTGCGCAGAACCAGTTTCCCCAGGCTCGCGGACGCTTCCACGGCTTCGACGCGAATATCGGGCGTCTGCTCACCGCTGTAAGGAATCAACACAGTCGCGGTGTCTACCCCGTAAGGCACATCCGGTATGACATAGCTCACTTGCGGGGCCGGAACGTACTCACCGTTCTGGACTTGCCAACCGCGCAAGGGATCTGTCTCGCCGGAATGAATCTCCAAGCGTGGATGAACGGTCTTCAAGCCGCCTTCCGCCGAACAAAGAGGGAACAGCATCAGAAGATTACTGTCTTTATTTCGAGTTACGGCCGAGCAACGCTGATTATCGATGTCGACCTTGCATGAGCAGGTGAATTGCCAATTGCTCTCGAAGAAGGGTAACGCTTGATCGGCCTGGCGATCTCCATGAAAGACGCGATCCAATATCACCAGGAAACTGTCTCGAACCCACAATACGGTCCGGCGGTGCTCTCCGCCCAGCCCCCTACCTTGGCCGCCGGTAAAACCCCAATCAAAGCGGCCGGGCCAGTAGCCACCCGTGTAGTGCCCCTCAGCCAGATCGTATCCGGGGATGCTGGCAAACCGACTTTCCGCAGACGAACAGTATTGGTTCCAACCGTTCAGGTTGACGGTGTTATGTGTTCGGGTCGCTTTTCCGTGACAGGTCCATTCATCGCCATAGGCGTAACGAAAAGAGCCGGGATCAATCAGCAACGAACGGCCATAAGCATCCAACTGAAGGGAGTTGCGGCCGAGGTGAACATGGCCTGATCCCCGTCGGCTGGCGTCGAAGGTGATATACACCGCATCTTCGCTCCAGTCGCTGCGCCAGAATGCCTGGCCGGCGAGGGGGAAGTTCTGACTGGTTGGGGGAAGGTAATCGGGTGAGAGTCTCGTCTTCTTCCTGAAGTCCCGATAGTCTTTGTCCCATCCATCGGTGCGTGCGGAATCATTACATCCCGAGCTATCGTTCAGGGCGTTCTGTTCGCCATTGGGCCTCTTATTGGCCAACCAGTAATCGTAGCGCGCGGAAAACGCCTGGGGATTCAACTGCAAGCCGCAAGCCGGATAAGCTTCCTGAATCAGGAAGCAGGCGGGAAAGCGGTACACCATGTTGTAGCGCGGGGTCAACTCAATGTGCGCGCCATCAGCCAGGAACTGGCTATGCGCTGCATAGTTGATACGTCGCGCGCCGTTCTTGATCCAGGTATCCGCATGCGGGTGACTCTTCAATCGAAGCCCACAAACAAGCAGGCTTTCGGCTTCGGTGAACCGCATATTGGGGCTGCTCGTATTGCAGACGGCTACCAACCCGTCCAGCTGGGCGGCTATGGAACTCACCATCTTGCGAACGAATTCCGGGGTAAATGCCTGACTGCCGTCAAAGTCCGTAAGCCAGCCCGTCCAGATGAGCAGGCGCCGGGCGCAGGCGAGGTTTATATCACCTGCCGCTCCGATGAAATCCGGATTGTCGGCAATGAAGTCGATCCAGCCTTCGACATAGTCTCTTGCCGCCCGGGCGTAGTCCTCATCCCGTGTGTTTGCATATGCAATTCCCAGTGTTTCAAACACACAAAAGCGATGCACCTGAAAGTGCGCATCCCGCCACCGTTGCGTGTGTCTTCCCAACGGCTCGTAAAGAGCGTGTGACCCTGTGTCTGAGAAGTCGGCCAGGACGTTGCCTTTCAGGGCCTGGTTCGCTGCTTCGTCGGTTCGGAACCGGACAGGGATTTGATAACCGCGACCAATGACCTCACGCAGGCGCGCTTCGTTCGCGCATATCTGTGCGTACGTTATCGAGTCGTCGGTGTCGCATAACATGTTCAGGTCTTCCTCTACCATAGCTCGTCATACTTGCCGGCTTCATTGCAGGCTGTCCGCAGTCTCTGTCGTCTTAGATCGACACGCTCCATGGCTTCGACATGGCGCTGGCGGAGTTGTCGATTGCTCTCGTTGGGATCGATCTTCAAGGATTGGGATGCGCCGGAGCAGTTCACAGCAACGGTCTGGAATACGCAATGTCCGATCAACGTGTGACCGAGACGATTGGCGTGGACCGTGTCGGCACTCATTACCCACGGGGCGCCGCCTTGGGCCCGCCAGATGTCCGCAACCAGAGCATCATACGTGGCGGCCAGGTCATGGATCGCCGCGCTATACGCCTCGGCTTTCTCGACACTCCCCTTGTCAAATGGCGGATAGAGCGAATAAGCCGACATGTTGTACACGGTGGTCAGGACAAACACCGGGTCTACGTCTGCACGGATTTCGTCGATGGTGCGGGACAGGTCTTCGATGAAATCCACAATTGGCATCCCGGCGCGCATGTCATTCAATCCGTATGACATCACAACCAGGTCCGGGGCGTGCGCGATGACGTCTGTCTTGATCCGCTCCAGCGCACTGGGGCGTTGGGAAGCAAAGTACCCCGGGCTGCGCGGAGAGATACAGTTTCCGCCAATCCCCGCGTTTATTACCTCGGGGTGAGGTTCACCCTGGAACTGTTGAAGAAGACCTGCAAACACATCGACCCAGATGCGCTGGGCCACGTGGCTTTCGCCAATCACAACCACCTTACGGAATGGTTCGGGGTGACGGTCGCGCTTCACAACGTAATCAAATTGGGGCATGTCGTCCGTCATATTCCGCTTCCCTTTCTTAGCGACGCCAACATCTGCATTCAGCACGAGGTCAAGGTGGTTCCCGAAGCGAAGCGGGCAAACAGCGTGAAGTATTCAGGCATGGAACAACTCTGTCTGTTCAGCGTTCATTGGCGCAGAGCGTTCTACTCGAAGAGGAGTATTCCCAGGGAGTCCGCATTATTAAATCCGCTTTTTGATGGCGCCCAACCACTGAGAGCCAGGTCCTGCGGCCCTCCACCAATGCCGGTGAAATTGGCTCTGCCAAACTGACCGCGCCAGATTTCACCGGAAATCGGCTTTCTCCCCAGCGTCTTCCAGGGGATGGCTATTTCAACAGTCCAGGTGTCTTTGGGCCGGTCCTTACCGACTGCAATGCGCATATCGGCGTTCCACTTCTTGTCATCGTTCCCCCGGCTGTCAAAACGTACCCCGAGACTGTTGATGATGAAGTGATAGAATTTATCGTTAGCCACGTTGGGCGGCAGCAGGACAAAATCAAGGCAATCATCCCGCCAGACGGCGCTGTCATGCGCCGTGTAACGCGTGATCAGATTCGCCGTGTCCTCATCGCATATGTATGTGATGTAGAGCGCGTTGTCGTCGTAACCCAGTCGCGCCTTTGTCCCATCCTTGATGACGACACCGTAATTCTTGCCACTGCCGATCTGATGCGGAAAATCAAGGACATCGGTTCCTCGCCACTCTTCGGCGTCGGCGAAACCGTCAAGCGTTGGCGGCTCATCCATCTTCGCAATGACCGCGGTCGCGTCGAGGTAGTGACTGAGCCGCTCTTCCATGATGCTCCAGGCAGGCTCTACCGCCATTGGGAACTTGGCCAGCCCTTTCGGCTCTTCGTCCCTGGAAGGGCTCATATGCTTCGTTATGTCTTTCAGGCGGTCAATAAGAGCGGCCGTCACTTCGGCTTTGCTTTGTTGCTCGGAAGCGCGCATTCGCTCTTTAACAAGGCTGGAAACGATTTCAGCGCTCACGTCATAATAGTATTGCTCCATATCAGTCATGAGAGGCCTGCTGGTTCTGTACTGCCGGGCAAGAATGAGGCCGCCATACCAACTGTAAAAATCGTTCTGATATTCACTGTAGATAAGCGCCCGGATTGTGTTGGTGAGGTGGTGCATGCTGTTTAGTTTGCCGATCACCTCCGCGAAATTCTCTGCGGTTAACGTTCTGGGAACATCCATATTTCGGTATATGAATTCGCGCAAGGCGTAAAGCTCTGTAAGACGAAAACTTTTTTTGACCTGGAGAATTCGCTGACGAACTTTTTCATCTTTGGCCGATCGCAAGGCATCGTTCAAGCATGCCATGCCCTGTTCAATGATGGCGGGTGTGAAAACAGAAAGCTGTTCGCGTCTTCCACCATACATGTATTCCCCCATGGGCGGGGCGTCATACTGCTTGTGCTCGTTCCATGTCTTTTCGAGAAGATGGTAAAACGCTTTCATGGGAATCGCGGCGTTACCAAAAGCCTTCGCACAAAAATCATCCAACAGGCTGTCGACGTCACGATTGACATCCCACAACAAACGAGCGGCGATGTAGGTTCTGGGCGTGTCCACACCCCAGTTCGGGTACTCCTCGCCGTAGTAGCCGCGAGCGCCATACTTGTATCCGGTCTTTAAATATTCATCGAATGACTTCAATTGAAGTTTGGGGATGTAAACGGTCCGTCCGTGCCGCCAGGCGTAAAGCCCGAAGACTTTGAATTTGCTCGACCACGCTTCCAGTTGCGCGGTGAACCAGTCGCGAAGTTCCTTGTTGAAATGCCAGCGGGAATAGTCGTTGGGTTGAATGTAGCCAACGATATTGGGGTGAAGATCAAATGGCGGCGGCACCGATGTACCACTGGCATAAGCCATGCAACCGATCTTTTTATCCGGATGGGTTTTGCTCAACTCCTCGCAAACCTTGTTTAGAAAACTGAAATACACCGGAGAATAGTTGAGCTTACCTGTTAATTTGTCGACACCGCCGTCTTTATTCGCCTTCAGGCAATCCGTACACTCGCAATACCCGCCCATATCATTAACACCCAGGCTGAAGCAAGCGGCATTTGGATATTGATCGAAGTATTCACGCGCCGCTTCCGCGCTTGCCTTGACCACCCCGGGGGCGGTGTAACATGGCTGGCTTCCTCGCCATGCCAGCCCGTCGTTCTTGGGAACAACGCGCTTGCCTGAGACATAAGGGAAATACTCGGGATTGGTTTTGCCATATTTGCTCGGCGTGATGATCTTGGCCATGTTGTGGTGAAACGTGTAGCGCATGCGTATGCGGTTACGTTTGAGCCATGTCCGGCATTCCTTCCAGACGTCGACCGGCATCCCGGTCGCCATAACGCCACTGAACATGCGTGATTTGAATGAAGGCTCTTCCACAACGTCCAAATTCCCGACCGCCAACGTGTCGGTCTCTGGCACGATTTCCCACAGCTCCCCTGGCTGGTACCAGCGCACATCGCAGACCCGTTCGAGGAAGTCGTACACCGCGATCTCGCTGCCCCAGTCGTCGACGCCGACCAGCACGATGTTGTCACCGACGCGTTTGAGAAAGATGGCATCGCGGTCGTGTTTGTCGAAGGGTAGCTTCAACCCCGCCACAAACTCGGTAAGGCCCACGTGGATGGCGAGGCCGTCAACCTCTGCCTTGTTCTCCACGATCGGCAGTTGCGCCCCCGTGATACGTTTGATATAAGTCTGCAGCGTCTGGGCCCATTGCCGAGGCGGAACATTGCGGTTGCCGGGAAACGTGAACTCGTCCAGCGCTACCTGCCGTTTTTTGATGACCGGCTGTACCACGATCACTGCATTGGCTTGATTCTTCTTCACCAGGTAGAGCGGATCCGACGCCGCTTCGGCCCGAGCATTGGGCAAGCCGAACCAGCCCAACACAACGGCCAAAGCAAAGCCGACCACACACGACACGCCGGAGAAGCACACACGACTTGATGGACGGCTCATCACGCCCCCACTTCTTCTCACCATGGCATCCAGGGAAATTTGTTTCCCGCTCCTTGATTCATGCCTTCCGGGGCGATCGTTTTCACATGGAAGTCAGCAAAGAGCCAGTTGGCAGCCCCATTGTGGCGGTAATGGCTCCGCCAACCACTCCAAAACACAAGCCGATAGTCCAGCCCGTCGGCAATGTAATAGAGCTCGGACGGACGGATGATGTTGTCAATACGAGGGCTTGTCGTAGCACCGAACCAACCGGCACCGCCAAACGCGGTACACGTGCCGTAGTTGGTATTGAATCCAGTGGTGATGAGCTTCTCAAGATGTGCAGGACAGTTAAAGGCGTTGTCGAGCCTCGTTGTGCTCGACGTTGTCGTCGACAAATAGGGAGACAAAATATCATGCCAGGCACGTTGGTTGATCTGCGGGACCGGAAGATAGTCGTACGGGAACCGGTCTTCATTGTCCTGTACGTATACCGCGGTAGCAATGCCCAGTTGCTTAAGATTGTTTGAGCATTTGATTGTCATCGCCGATTCACGGGCTTTGGACAGAGCCGGTAAGAGCAAACTGATCAAGAGCGAAATAATGGCAATGACGACCAGCAACTCAACGAGCGTGAACGCGGGTCGGCGCACGGCAGCCGGGCCCAGCGCCGCGCTGTTCAGGAGCCGGCTTCCAGTCCCTATGCTGTGGTATGTCGCAGTCTTTGGATTGGCTTGAGCGTGTCTTTGCATAGCTCGATTCTCCTTGCGATGAGTTGCGTTCTGTTCACCTCTCTACGACATGATTCCGCGCACTACCACTTCTGTTTGAGGAGTGGGCCGTACTGCCCAGCAGTCCTTCACGTCTTCGGCTATAAATGTCTTGACGGGTATGATGTTCATATTGTTGTGTCGTCGCGCCGCACGGCCGCATGCCTATTTGTGCAGTTGTTCCACCGCATGAGCGAGGTTGTCGAAGCCGAAACGCACGTGCTCACGCATCTTTTGCTCCGCGGCGTCGGCATTGCGGCTGCGGAACACATCGACCAGTTGCTGGTGCCAGTCGCTTGGCGGCGGAATCATGGCCGCGTTGATCCAGTTCACGTACATCAGATGTCGCAGCCATATCGAGCGCACGTGCTGCTGCAACAGCTTGCTGCCACTGAGCTGGGCCAGGCGCACGTGAAATTCCATGTGCATCTGCCGGCCGATCTTGCTTGCCGGGTCGTTTCGGCTAACCAGCTTGTCCAAGGCTCGGGCGTCAGCCGCCAGATCATCGAGTTCTCGATCATTCGCGGCGACCGCAACCATACGAGCAACTTGGCATTCGAGCGCTTCGCGCAAAACAACCTCATCCTGAATCGCATCGACGGTGACATGGCAAAGCTGGACGCCGCCGCTCGGCCGGGCGACGACCAGACCATCGCTTTCGAGCCGCGCCAAGGCTTCGATAACGGGCAAGGGGCTCACGCCCAATCGTTTGGCCACCGCGCGGCGCACCAATCGCTGGCCCGGTGGTATATCTCCGGAAGTGATTTCATCTCGAAGCGTGGCGTAGACCCGATCACTGAGCGTAGTGGACAAGGCAATGGTCCTTGATCTGCTGCGCGGGGCCTGAACCCTCACGCAATTTTTGATATATCAAATTATATTCAGACAACGGCTCTGTACAAGAAAAATAAGAATAATTAAGTAAAAATAGCACTTATCTTTCATGCTCCCATTAATCAGAGATCTATATGGTATATCTAATTATCCAGCCGTAACCGGCCCAGAGACCGTCTTGGACGTACCCGAAAACCGCGATGTACCTGGAACAGTCCTTCACCCATCAGAGGGGCAAATGGCTGCCAATGCCGTGGATTTATGGTGGTCAATCGACCGGTCTGACTCGCGATGAAAGCGGCGTAAAATGACAGACGTCATCGGCCAAAGGCTAACAGGGCTATTTGCCGCGAGTTGCGCGCAGGACGTCTGGATCAAATAGATCCTTCACCCAATCAGCCTGTGTCGCTTCCGCATACTTGCGTTCCCACTGGTTGGGCTTGATCTTCAACTCATCCTGATTCATGAATGTTGTCGGGCGAACCACGCCGACGATGTTCTGATTGGATTGCGCAAGGGATTCGAAGTGATCACTCAACTTCCGAAGTTGCGGAATGAGTTTTTCATCGATGTCACGTGTGTCATTGCCCTGCACATCCGCATCATCGCGCTGACGAAGCAACTCTGATACCGGCCTGGGAAGGCGGGCATATTCGACCAGGCTGCCGATACGTTCAATTCGGGTCCGCTGCTTTTGATTGTCAGCCAGTGCCAGCGCCGACTGAATCAACTCGCCTGAGCGCGCAATCGCCTGTTCTGAAAGCATTGCGTGAAACCGGTCAATGCCCGGCAGGGTGTGTTCGGCCGATTGAACCGATTCTTCCCACAGTAGATACATCTCATACATGGGCTGCCATGCTGGGCCGAAGAAATCTCTGCAATATTGCTCGGTGAACGATTCAGCCGTGTGATACTCGTCCCATGCAATTGCCGCGAACGCGTGGTAATGGATGTTGTACGGAACGACGCAGGTGTCCACTTCGAGGCCGGTGTTCACCTTCGCACCACGAATGCCCTGCCCAATCAACTTCGGCCATTCGCGAAAAAGCGTGGACATCACCGGGTATGGCAGGCTCGCATGACACCCCATGCCCATGTAGTACTCGGACAGATACAGGTTGTGGCCGCTATTCACATCAAGCCATTCGCGGATGATCTGGCGATACTGATCGTTGCAGGTGCAACTTTCGAACACGTCATGCCGATAGCATCGCCAGTACATGGCAATGGTCACAGCCACGTTGTCCGGCAGCTTCACATCGGGGCACGGCTGGGATAAGTCAACATACGCGGCAAGCACAATCTCCAACTCAGGGAATTTGACAGCAAGCCGTTCGGCGACCTGCTTTGCCAACAGCGCGTAGACCTTCGCCTTGCGCGGGTCGCCCAGTCGGCCGGCTTCGCGATGACCGGACGCGGTGTTGACCCACTCCCCTTCCGGCGGCATCGGTTCGCCGGCAAGAGCTTTGTAATCTTCCGGATCAAGTGTTCCCAGGCCGTCGTTTGGCCAGAAGTCCAACTGCTCAATCTCAGGATGCACTCGCAGAAATTTTTCCAGGCGCCAGATGACTTCCTCCAGCGCCTGCTGATTCTTAAGCGACCAGTAAAACTGCTTCTGCGGAGTTGGCACGCCGTCAACCGACCGGAAGAAGTCAGGATGGTCCTCAAGATAAAGCTTTCGCGGCAGCAACATGTGGAACATGTGATGGCCGAATGTGATTCGAATGCCGCGTTTAGCCAGGTGCGGCTTCATCTGGTTGAGTTTGTCCGTCCACCATTCCAGATCATGAATGGCGCCGAGGCGGTTCCAGTTAAAGCCGTTCTTCGCCATCCAGTCGATGCGTGACATGCCGACCGCCATCTGCATGCCGCGGTATGCCAGCTTTGGATTCTTCAATAGTGACACCGGTGCATGCGCGAGGGTTTGTTTGCGCGGTACATCCTCGCCTTGCGGGGCGTAGTCGAGAAAGCGACAGCCGTGGACACGCGCCAGGTACTGATACGTCCCGAAGACGATGCCGAACGGGTCCTTAGAAACAATGAAAAGATCGTCACCGGCAGACTGGATGATGTACCCGTCATCGTGAAGTTGATCGACCGGTAGGCCTTCAATGAACGAGCGATTGGCCGGACGTGACGCGTCAAGAATGATGATCGACGGTTTATTGCGGTTACGAATGCCGTAGACAATCGGAATAGCGGCGTCTGACATCTCCTTGAAATAAGAAGCCAGTTCCTGAGCAGCAAACTGCTCCTGTTCTCCGGCCCCGTGCGCCAGGGTGATCTGCCCGACCGGCTGGCCATTCAGTACCCACGTGTGATTTAACTGCGTCATGATGTTGTTTTAATTGGTTTGGACAGAAAGAAGCGACACCACGGGACCAGGTGAGTCCACGAATTTTTGGCCTGAGTCATGCGACTCCCCATGGCAGACCGAATGGAAATCCAGCAAAACCTCATGGTTTACACGTAAAATAAAGGCAATATTGATTTTGTCAAGCGCTTTTTATCCAGACTCGTCAATATAAAATGTTGCCCATGATTTGGATGGATCAATGGATTGCGAAGCTGCGCGATGCCGGACCAGCGGCGTGGCCTGTGTCATGGTTTTGTGACGGCCGATCGAGCCGACTGGTTCGCGATGAGGGTGATGTACAAACATCAGACATCGATGGTCTATCAGAACACACCGGCCGACGTGTTGCGTGGACCGACCGCGACACGCAACTGCGCGTCACGATCGACCTCACGCACTTCAGCGACCTGCCCGCATGCTACTGGCAGGTCAGCATGGAAAATGTTGGGACGCAACAAACCCCGATTCTCGAAAACATCAATGTGCTGGACCTCACTTTGACGGGCACACTGACACAGGAAGCAGATACGGAACTGGCGACGTGTGATGCGATCGCGCCGGAAACCGCGCATTGCGGCTCGCGCCACGCGCAGTTTGTGCTGCATCGCACTCGTGGCGGACGGGCCAATCCGACAGATTTCGAAGTCATGCGCACCGGCATCTGGCGATCAACAGAAGTAACGATGTCAGCACACGGTGGGCGCAGCAGCAACCGAGACTTACCGTTTTTTCGGATTGATGCCGGACAAGGTACGGCGATCGTTGCCGTGGGATGGACCGGCCAATGGCAGGCAAGAGTGAAGGTCGACTCGGAAGCCGCCGCGCATGTGACGGCGGGCATGGAACACTGTCGATTCTTCCTGCAGCCGGGCGAACGGGTGAAACTGCCAAGTATTGCACTATTGCTGCACGAGGGGACGGATCGGCATGAGTCAAACGTCTTGTTTCGGCGCATGATTCGTCGCCATTTTGCGCCGGGCTATCGATCAGTTGCGCCGCGCCCCATTCTGACATGCAACACTTGCTTCACGCGCAACGGCGAGTGGCTCAACGAATGCAACGAGTCGAACCAGATATCCTTGATAAACGCCCTGGCCCCGTTGGGCGCAGAGGTCGTCATCACTGACGCCGGCTGGTTTCGCGGCGGCTGGCCCGATGGCGCGGGCAATTGGGACCCGGACCCACAAAAGTATCCGAACGGCATGGCCCCCGTCGCGCAAGCGGCGGCAAAGCACGACATGACTTACGGCCTGTGGTTTGAACCCGAACGTGTCACCGCTGGTACTACGATTGACCGCGAACATCCGCAGTGGGTGCTCTGGCCCAAGGGTAAACGCCAATACGGCCTGCTCAACTTTGCCTTGCCCGAGGTGCGGGAATACTTCCTGAACATCATCGGCGACTTCATGACACTCGCCGGTTTCGCGGCATATCGGCAGGACTTTAACATCGACCCATTACCTCACTGGCTGGACAACGATGAACCGGACCGACAAGGCATCACGGAAATCCGATACATCGAAGGGCTGTACGCCTTCTGGGATCAGCTGGCGGAACGATTTCCCGATGCATACCGCGAGAACTGCGCCGGCGGCGGCCGGCGTATCGACCTGGAGTGTATCCGCCGATTTCATGCGCATCAGAAAAGCGACTATTGGTTCGACAATGTGACCGACCAAGCCTCGCTGTACGCCTTGAACCAGTACCTGCCGACAGGCATTTGTATGACGCCGCTGAATCGACTGGATGAAGCAGCGCTGCACTCGGTATTGCCGTCGACACTGTCACTGGGCTGGATTGCGGACGACCCTGACTTTGATCTGCAACGAGCAAAGTCATTGATCACGACATATCGTGATGCCGCCTCACTGACCTGCGCAGACTGGTATCCGCTGACGCCCTACAGCCGACGGGCGCACGACGTGATGGCCGAGCAGTTCCATGATCCTGACGCGAACCGAGGTCTGGTGCTGGCTTACCGCCGACATCGCTGTCCGCACCGGGTAACAGAGTTGTCGTTACGAGCGCTTGAACCGGACCAGGATTACGAACTGACATGGCAGGTGGCAGGAACAAGCCAACGCGTCAGCGGCATGGAACTTATGCGATGCCTGGCGATCACGTGGCCGCCGTTACAGGCAGACGAGGAAACCGGTCAGACAGAACTGATCTGGTACCAAGCAGCCGAATAGCGTTACCACATGTAGCAGCCTCGCGTGGTCAGATACATTCATCCGGTCCAGACAAACAACTACGGAAGAAGTGTGACTTGCCGAACGCCTTGCGGAACTCGAATGCGCAGTGCACCCTGGTCTGACTCGATCAGTTGCACGCCTGTGACATTGTCGTGTAAACGCCAGGTACCCGGGGCTGTTACCACTACCTCAGCCACGCCATTTCGCTGTGCCGTCAGTTCGAGATGCAAGGCTTCTTTATCAATGCGCAGGCTTGCGCCGTGCTGAGAAGTCAGACTGTAATCGCGCCAACTGACGTATCCTGAATCGCCAATGCTGAGCACAACAGTGTTCGCCCGTTGCTGTACGGAGCCCGCTGTTCCGCGAAAGGCAATGTCATCAGCCCGGGCAGTCGCTTTTTGATGGGACATAAACACATGGTCCAAGCCAAAGTCACCGTTGACGCGCATGATCGAGCCGTTGCCGACGGTTGTGAACTGGGGCGCAGGCATGTCACGTTTGCGCGGGAACACGGCGACATAGTAAAAACCACGCCCCGGCATCTGGATGTGCAACAGGTCCTGATACTCGGCATGACCAACAAGCGGTGAGGCGCTGTATTCCCGCCCCCAGCGCAGTGTGTGGCGCGGTGTGTCCGACGTTTGTGCTGGCGCGCCGATATAAAACTCCACATCCACGTCAAATTGTCCGATCGCGGTAAACCGGTCGCCGTGCAGCATGCGCGGCGACACCGGTGCATTTCCGGGCGCGTCGGACAGAAATGAACGGAGATTTTCTGCCTGTGATGGTGTCCCGATCTTTTGAGACAATGTCCAGAATTGCCACATCGTCGGCTCGTTGTCGTGTATCTGATCGCGCAGCACAAAGTAGCTCGCCCCATCCGGCTGCGCCGCCTTGACGAAGAGGAGTTGGCGCGACCAGGTGATCGGCGCCTTTGCCTCGCCAACGGGTGCAGGCCATTCGGGCAGCGCGGGCGGCGCTTCGTTCCTGCCGTGCACGACCTTGGTGGGTTGATGCATGGTCATGTTCGAAGTGAGATAGTCCTGGCGCGACAACGTGCTGAAGGCAGTGATGCTGCCATGACCGACCTGATCTTTGGGCGGGGCATGGTAAAAGTGATCGCGACGGTATGCCATGTCACCGCGAGGGCGACACGGGAGAACACGGCTGGTCAGCAATTCCTCCCGGTCGGCGTACCCGCCGGGAAAACGCGCGGCAATCGGCACACCCTGGGAGAACACGACGGGAAAGCCCCCACTTTCAGAAGGATACCAGTCGTGATAATGGTTGGCCGCGATCATCAGGTAGTTGATGTAGTACTCGTGGGCCGTACCGAAGCCGTGACGCAGCACCGCACCGACATGAGGAAACCACTGAGAAATCCCACCGGACTTTTCGGCAGGCAACGAAGAATCGAGATAGATGCGCCCCATGCCGGCCAACGGACTGTGAGAAAGGCTCTGGGTGTAGCCGGTGCGTTGCCAATGCCACTGCATCTGACGTGAAAATTGAGGGTCCTGCGTTGCATAAGCGCGCGCGAGCAGGCCGGTGATGGCCCCGGTGCCAAGCGCGTTCCCGCGCCCGGATGGGACAAACACACTCCGTCCGCCGCGCCGCGGATCGGGCGGTGTGGACTGAGCGGCGATATAGCGAGCCAGGCGGCGCAGGCGCGGGTCATCAAGATAGTCACGCACATCAGGTTGCCCGTCGCGCCGAAGCGTCGGCCCGTTGCGCAATGCAATCGCAAGCGCCAACATCGGCGACACGGACACGTGCATGTAGTTACTCACGCTTTCCGGGAACTCACCTTGTGGGCCGATGCGTTGGAGAAACTTCTCCATCGCGGTCACGCTCAACTCGTCACCATCGCGCTGGGCCACAAGCCAGTCGAGTGCTGCCGGATGTTCAGGTAAGACGCACGCGATCAGCCCGCGACTTGCGGCGTAACCCATCACCATATTCAGGTTGCCCGTCCGGTACCCGCGCTCCGTGGACCAGACAGCCGGCTCAGACAGCACATAGCCGAGATACGCCAGGCGAGCGCGCAGGCGTTGGCGCTGCGTCTGATCGATCAGGTCACTGCCGAGCACCACGTCGGTCATCGCGGCGACCTGCGCTGAGTCACGGAACAGGTCGAACTGCTGCTTCGGGTTTTGGCCGAGGCGATGAGCTGACGGAGACAGGTCGGCCTGGGCAACAATATCAAGGTAGTGTGTCACACGTTCGACGAGTCGTGTCTGCCCGGCCACATCCGGATCGCCACCGGAAAGCAGGTAAGCACGGAGAACAGCCTTGTCCGTAAACGCGTGCGGGCGTCCCATCCATTGGGAACCGTGCCGGATGAGCTGTTTCAGTTCGTTTGGGTCTTCGTCGCGCGATGACTGCCAGTATGCGTCAAGCGCTGCGCGGTCGAGAAACAGGCGCGGGTGCGCCGCGGCGGATGACCATTCGAGCGCATAATCCTTCACCACGTTGAGGCGGCGTCCGAGCGTCTGGCCGACGGCACCACCCAACCAGCGACGCGCGCCAGCAGCCAGATTGTGCTGATGAAACACACGGCCCTGCTCGTCCACGCGCAGCGCGATCATCTTGCGCAGCCACAGGCCCCAAGCGCCCCATTGTCCGGCCGGTTGAGGCCGCACCCAGGCGCCGGGATCATGACGTGCGAACTGTAAAAGTTCACCATCATGTTCTGTGCCGATCTCCCATTCGAGCAACCGTGTATGGCCCCACCAGTCGGCCCAAGGCTGCATCGCGACGATGACGCCAGGTTTCTGTGCCGCCAGGTTCAGCGTGCCGCGCTTGCCGGGTTTGATATCGCCGAGGCTCCACTTGACCCGGGATTTTCCGGTGGCGGTCAATGTCGGGGCTTCCAGGCCCTCACTGAACACCAGGCGCCAGCCGGCATTCAAGTCCTGCCCTTTGTCGATGCGCTCATCCCACAATGCGACCGTATCGTTGGCGCAAAGCTCCACGCATAGCGTAAAAGTCATGCCGTTTTCGTAGGTGTAACGAACTTGCGCGGCGCCAATCAAAGGGCCTGCTTCAAGCAGTTCGGCGGCACAGGCGACGATGCGCGACTGGCCATACATTTCGCTGGCGCCAAACCAACGGGGTTGGTTATCCCGGCTAACCATCAGGGCGCGCACTGGCCCGGGCACCTGCGCAGCTGGGCGCGGGGGATCGAATGTCTGTTCACCTTGTAGAAGTCGCACACCAAAGTGACGATTGTGCAGTTCGATATGCTGGTCGGTTACTTTTACAATTAGATCCGTACGGGCCGGCACATGTTCTGAGCGAGTCGGACCATAGCGCACGGCATAGTCGCCGGCGCTGTAAGCATCGAGGTCTGAGACAAACCAGAGCCTGGCATGGCGTACGGTGCGTGTATCCGCCCAGAACGTGATATCGGTCAGTTGGGCGGGGATCACCACGCCACTCGGCCCCAGTACCCGAATTGATTCAGGGTCGCACGCGCCGCGTGGAGCTTCAAAGTCGAAGCTGAGCAATTGGCGCTTCCAGTCGCGGCCGAGGTGCTCGCGCAGGTCAATCGTTTGCTGATGAGTTGCCGCGTCTTGCGCCCGCACGGATGACGCGCACAGGCCCACACCCGTGACAAACATCATCGTTAAAATGCCAAGTCTTCGCGCCACTACAAACTGAAGCAACATCCGACGAACAGAAATCGGGGCCAAACGCATGTGGGGGTCTATCCTGTCTTGTGCGATGACGTAAACAGCTCAGGCCGACACATTGACGGCTGGTGCGCGGCGCAACTCGGCCTACATTAACGGTTGTTCCAGTACATCGAGCCGGCGCTGCCGGTGCTGGTGGCTGAAATCCGAGCCTGATCGGCCCATTCCTGAATCTGTGCCTTGGTGTCCGGCGTGACATGGCCGTCCACGCGCAGACCATTCCAGGTTTGGTCATGATTCACACGCGCGTAGCGTGAGATTTCATCGGTATACCAATCCCCCTCGTAATAAAGCGGATGATGTGTCCAGAACGGGCGTGGCAAAACATTTACGTCCTGAAAGCCCTGCATCCCGCTTTCCGCAGCCGAGCCATTGGCAATCTCACCCAACAAAAGGATTCCGGACGGCTCGATCAAATCCGCAGCGCGGCGCGCGTGAACGTCGCCCTTACTGGACGAGTTGTCGTGCCAGTTATACGGAAAGGCCACACTGTTCGATGACTGGGCATTCATGCCGTAAGTCAGTGGGATGTTCTTGTTGCCACTGCCGTTGTACGCACCGAAAGGGTTCGTCGGGCACCAAAGCACGTCCGCAACAATCTCATGCACGCTGCTTGGATTCCACCGGTAGCCACCCAGGTAGCTGTTGAGCGCAAAGTGCCACGGGTTACGGTCGCTAAAGCCATAGCCGTTGATAACACCCGGGGCGGCTGGATTGGCGTACGGATACACGCCACGGTAGTCGGCGAGATAGCTTTCAAATGCAATGCCGAGCTGACGCTGATTACTCATGCATTGGGTACGTTGGGCGGCTTGGCGCGCTTTGCCCAGCGCCGGCAGCAAGATGGCGATCAACAAGGAGACAATACTGATCACGACCAGCAGTTCGATAAGGGTGAAAGCGTGGCGAACCGGATGAAGGCAGGAACCGGGACGGCGAGGAAAGCAACGCAGTGTTTGAGGCATTGACATGATCGTTAGTCCCCAAGTGATGGGCAGTCCGACATTCCGTCGCGAACCCGGAACAAGCGGACAGATGGAAACCCGCAACGCCGATCGACCAACAGTAATGATACTGTTTGCATATTAGTGATACACATTCCGTTTGTCAAGGTATTAACGCCAAGAGAAATGCGCCCATTCACCTGGTCGATCAAACGAAGATTGCCAGCGGCTCATACTGTTCAGAAAAGCGATCCGGCCGGGCAACAACAAACTGTCAGGCCCCCTGATCCGCCTGAGTCGGCATACGCAGAACCGGCTTGACTGTCATCACATGAGGGGAGGGCAAGCCCCGATCAGGCCAGCGATCAAACATGGCGTACGCCTCGCTGACGATCTGCTCAGGGTCCAGTTCGACCCGTATCAGCGCGTCCTCGTAACACCACAAGGCGTTCGAACCGCGCACTGTCATGGCCGCCACGCGCAAGGATTGACCCACCGCGACTGCACGCCGCTCCAGCGCCAGCAGCGCGCCCCTGCCAATCACATCGTCGCCAATCAGTAACCCATCCGGCTGACGCCTGGCAGGCAGCCGATCAAACATGGTACTGACCATTTCAAACCCAAGTTGCTCGTATCGGTCCAGTTGATTAAACAGCGCCGAGTCTTCGACCAGCAGGCGTCGCACTTTTAAGTCTTCAAGCCCCATCTGCTTCAGCTCGTGACGAAACTGATCCATCATCTCGCGCCCCGCCAGCATTGACAGGCGTTTACATCCGGCCGCTGCCAGCGCCTGCACCCCGGTGCGCACGATTTCAGGCGAATCAATGACCACCCGCGCGCCTTCACCCGCTTCTGAGAGGGAAACCACAGGGACACCACGTTCCGCAGCCCGAGGCAATGACAGCCCTCCGGCGCCAACAAGAATCAATCCCTGCACCAGATCAGCTTCCATGTCGAGTCGAAGTTGCTGCAATGTGCCGGCCCGGTCCGGCAGCCCAGACCAACTGGCGTAGATGCGCAACGCCTGATCGCGCCGCGCCGCCTCGTCACGCGCCGCATTGAGCACCAGGCGATAGTAAGGCGACAACTCCGCCGCCCCGACATCAACCCCAAGCAGCAGACCGAACGTGGCCTGACTGAGTCCGGCAGCCACAAAAATCCCCCGACCGTGCTGACGGTCGATCACGCCGCGCCGTTCCAATTCTTTCAGGGCGCGATCAAGCGTGCCCCAACTCGCATCGAACCGACTACAAAGGGACTGCACCGTCGGCAGCCGATCGCCGGGCTGCTTCTGGCGCGCCAGCCCGGTCAACCCCCGACAAACTTCCGCGAGCTTTGAACGGGGTGGCAGTCCTGATGTAAATGACGTCGTTGTCATCGCGCGGCAGCCTGCTGGGCCAAGATGCACCGATCCGAGTGACCCCTAACCATTGAGGTCGCACAACTCGTATCTGACATCTAATGATACAGTATCCACGAGCCGCATAAAAACCAATAATGACTTCTATTTCTCCCCATATAGAATGATTCCTGTGCTGCCGTCAAAATCTGTATTATCACTCTATGGCACCCTCTGGAATCGGCCTTTCCGGCCTTCCTGACGACTTGGGTGCCCAGCCATGGAGGCTCACATGCCACTCACCGCTGAATCGCGTTTAACATCCTGGATCGCTGTCATGCTGATCGGCCTGATCATGGCGCCCGTCAGCGCCAAGGTGCAGATAGAACTTCGCCACCATCATGGTCGCCCCACCGTCTTTATCAACGGCGAACCAAAATCCATGGTTGTCTACTCGCCCCCCAAAGGCACCAGCCGCTTCGAACGTCTGTGGCGTCCGGCAACCGAACGCTTTCTTCAACACGACATGGATGTTTACCTGATGACCGTGCCCCAGACGCGGGCTCCCGGGCGACACTACACCGAAGAGTTCTGGCAAGGCATGACCATCCGCGCCGAGCCGATAGTGCAGGCAATTGACAAAGTTGATGCCGGTCCAAACTTTGTCCTTGAACGCGATCCCGGCGCGTGGCTTATGATCCGCCTGAACCTTCAGACCAATAAACCATGGGCCGAACAGCACCCCGATCAGCTCGTCGTCAACGAGCAAAGCGGGCGCCTGCCCTACGCGTCGCTGGCGTCCGAGTCTTTCAATGAGATGCTGGCACAATACGTGGGCGCGGTCATCAGCTATTGCGAATCGCGCCCGTGGGGCAATCGCGTCATTGGCTACGTCAACTACGAAATCGCCGAGGGCACGCACCCGCCGATGATTCACCACTGGCTGTACGACCACAGCGACGTCATGCGCCGGCGGTGGCAGCGATTCCTGCGTGAAAAATATGACATCGAATCGCTGCGCAAGGTGTACGCCGACCCATCGCTGACATTCGAGCAAGTTTCCGTCCCGCATGATGCGCTTGAAGCGGCGCGCCGCACAGCCGCCGACATTCCTTATTGGCAGGATGCGGCGCAGAATCAGCCGCTGCGCGACTATCTCAAACTGATACGCGAACTCTACCACACTCGACTGCGCGCGATGATGCACACCATGCGAAAGGCCGCCGGCCCGGGCAAACTGCTGCTGTATGACACGTTCAAAATTCCTATGCAAGGCTGGTCGAATGCGGGGTTCTTCGATATGGAATCGGGCTGGCCGATGCTCTTTGGCGAGATCGCAGCAGGGTCCGGCAACATGAGTGTCGCGGACCTGTTCGAAGACCCGGGCTTTGACGGCCTTGCCACGCCTTACGACTACCAGATGCGCGGCACAGGTGGTGTGTTCCTTCCCGAAGGGCTCGCTGACACGATGGTATTACGTAACAAGCTGTTCTTTACTGAGTGGGATCTTCGCACTTACCGAGGCAGGTCCGGGCTTTATGGCACGGTACAGGATCTGGAGACATTCACAGCGGTAACGTGGCGCGATACGGCTACGGCGCTGACACGCGGGTTCACCAATTACTATTGCGACCACAACGCTGACTATTTTTCAGACCCGCGCATACACGAGGTAATTGCGCGCCAGGTCAAAGTCATGCGCGAGGCGGTGCATTGGGAGCACCACACGGTTCCAGGCATCGCCATGATTCTCGACGACACGGCAACCCTTGAAACCAACGGCTCCGGCCACGCCATGCACGAAGCGATCATGTGGGAACAGAAACTGGGCCTGGCGCGCTGCGGCGTGCCGTATCGCGTTTACCTGTTCGAAGACCTGATGCTCGACAACTTCCCAGATCACCGCGTGTTCTACTTCCCCAATCTCTACCGGGTCGATGCAAAGCGCCTGCGTGCGCTGCGCGATAAGGTCCTGCGCAACGGCCACGTGGTTGTCTGGGGCCCCGGCTCGGGCATCAGTGATGGTCAAACAATCGGCGCAGCCCACGCCGAGCGGCTCACAGGCTTCACGTTTGACACGCATCCCGCGAACTACCAGCGTCGCGTGCAAATCACCAACTTCGATCACCCTATCACCCGCGAACTCGACGCCGGTATGGTGTTCGGCAGCAGTATTGCCTACGGCCCGATGCTCTACCCCACCAACGGCACACGTCTGGGCCTGGCTCTGTCCAAACGCGGCGCGGACACCACTGGCCTGGCCGTTCGCACCTTCGGACAAGGCGCACGCGGCCCACACCCCAAGCCGACCGAACTCGGCCGCAGCGACTACGCTGCCCTGTTCACCACCACGGCCCCCTTGCCTGCCAACTTGTGGCGTGGCATCGCTCGTTTTGCAGGCGCGCATGTTTACAGTTCAACGAACGACGTGTTGCTGGCCAGCGAAAAGGTTGTCGCGGTACACGCGCTTAAGCCTGGAAAGCGCCGCATCGCGTTGCCCGGTATGTTCGCCGTAATCGACCTGGTCAGCGGTAAGGAGATCGCCGCGAAGACGGATACCATTGAATTCACATTCACTGGACCGGGCACACGCGTATTTTTTCTACAACGTATGCCGTGATTGGACTCATGCTGGCGTAAGCCCCACCTGCCCGCTGGTTACCTTTGAAATTCACTTAAACGTGGCAGGTAAGTAATAGTTGTGAGGGCTCCGGAAAGACGGGTGGGCCATTTCGGCGGCAATGAATTTCTCCTGCCACGAATTAGTGGTGTTCAGGTGCTCAGCCGCCTTGTCATTGAACCCCTGCCAGAACACCGTGCTGTCCGCGAACATCACATTCATGCCCTTCTGGTCATGCACCTGCACGGGTTCACGAAAGCGGCCGTTGTAGGGATGCTTGTTGGGCGTCATGCACATCACCATGGCACGCGGGTGCGCCAGCGCCAGCCCGTTGTAGGAAACGGCATCGTTGTCGGTGTTCCATGAACTGCCGGGCAGGTTGTTTTCCAAGCGCGATGCGAGGCCAAAGTAACTTTCCCTGCGCCAGGGCATGCGCGCGTCCCAGTCCCAGATGTTGTCATTACTGTCGCCGGTCGAACTGACCAGCGTGACGTTGTTCGGCCAGATCATGGCGGTTTCGCGCGGCCCGCGCATGAGGTAACTGGTATTAGCCGAACCAGTGACATTCAGGCCGTTGTCCCGGACCGATTTGTAGAAAGCCGCCGCCGCGTCCGTATTCCACATGGGTGTGTAATTGTGATCCGGACAATAGAACATCTCGCTGGCAGTCAGATAGTCGCCGATGAGCAAGACCGGCAGATTCACCGGCACGCCCGCTTTTTGCCCGATTTCGGGCGCCCCACCGTTGATTGGCGAAAGCACACGACCGACATGATCCACCGCGTAGAAATTCATCGCCAGCGCGAGTTGGCGCTGATTCGACTGGCACACGACCCGCCTGGCAGCGCCTCTCGCATGACGTAGTGCCGGCAGCAGAATGGACATCAGTACAGAGATGATGGATATCACGACGAGCAACTCAATCAGCGTGAACGCACATCGGCTGGTTCGCGCCCGGCAGGCTGAAAGATGAATCATGGTTGTACTCCTTGCCGACTAAAAGCGACGGTAACGCAATTGATCACGACCGCTGGGTGGACCCACGTATAGACAGCCGCGGCCGAATCGTGCGTGACTCTTTGAATCGGCGCCCATCGAGTATCTCTTTGATGGCCTGAACAACTTCCTGTGAATTGGTCGACACCGAACTTAAAGGCGGATCAGTCATCATGGCCCAGGAGGTGTCGTAATAGCCAAGCACCGCGACATCTTCAGGCACGCGTAAGCCGCGACGTTGCAAGCGCGCGATCATACGCACCGCGAGCCAGTCGGCATGGGCAAAAACGCCATCCGGCCTTACGTCACCATCGAATAATTCGTCAATCTGCTGGTCGATCTGCTCTGTCGAATAACTGGTCGACGCGAGAAACGGCTTGATGTTAACCGGCCGAATGCTGTCCGCGGCAGCCGCATCTATCCCGTCCAACAAATGGCGCAGGATGCCATAGGGGCTGGAACTGTGACGGGTCACAACAATGTTTTCACAGCCGACTTCGATCAGATGGCGCATGCCGATATAGCCGCCATGGTGCCAGTCACTGACGACTCGGCTACATGGAATGTGCTGCGCGATCGCTTCATCGCTGGCAAAACAGATCAGCGGCACGCGATCAACATAGTCGCACAAGAATTCGAGCTGCATCTCAATCAGGCCGTTAAACAAAACCGCGTCGACGCCACCGGTAATAATCTCATGCATCTTCCGACGAAATGCGACGTGCTCCGGCTGATCCTTGTGGCACGTGGGCGCCGACTCGATCATCAAGCGTGTGCGTGCATCGCAGCTGAACAACCGCGACACAGCCCAGGTGTAATCAGACCACTCGTCACCGGTATGCGGGCTGACCAGAAGAATGTGCCGAACCCGAGTCGCAGCATCGGGAACGTAGATTCCACTGCCATGCCGCGTCTCGATCAACTGCTCCTGGCGTAGCCGCTGTACGGCTCGCTGAGCGTGATTGATTGTGGCATGGAATTGTCGCGCCATGGTTCGAAGCGACGGCAGGCGAGATCCGGCAGGAAGCTCGCCACTGACCAACTGGCGGCGAAGCTCATAGTAGATCGCTTCGGCGCTGTCGGCTTCTGCGGTGTCTGGAGATGATCGTGGATTGCTGGCCATAACTGTTTCAACACTTGAATATAACCAAATGAGCGAAAATATCAATATTTTCACCAAAATTTTCCACAAATCCACCAAATTAAACTCGCTCTAAAACTGTTTATACAGTTTTAAGCAACAATGGAGCCTGGTATCTGAGCCCATTGAGCCTCTGAGGTGGCTGCCGTTGCGGCTGAAGTGTTAAACGACTTCTTGACGACGAAGCGATAGCCCGTCGACCTGATGCCGACGAGCCGCAAACAGACTTGTTGCAGATGGAACTGATGCCCTGCGACTACCGAATTGACCAGCCACTCAACGCCAGCGCCAGTGCCTGTTATTCGCCCGATGCTGCTCGGTGGTGCCGCCATATCCGATGACGCCACGCGCCCGGTTCTTGGCATGGCCATCGTAATGCAGGTAGTTGTCGGAGGTACCGATGTGGCGTCCCAGAAGCGTTGATTCCTGAATGATCAAAGTTGCGTTGTTGACCTTGGTGTCATCGTCGTAAATGCCGTCGACCAGGTAAGCGACGTCGGTATGCCTGGGAACATCACTTAATCTTGCCAACGAGAAACCCGTATATGAACTTTCCCATGATTGCTGCCAGCGGCCGGAGTTGGAATTGGACGTATAGGTAATCCAATGCCCGGCAGTGGAACTGCCAAGCAGCGCGCGATGGGGCGCAATGTCATGCCCCTGATACGACGGACAGTACAGCGGATGACTCTTGTCCCTGTACTTTGGGAAGTCCAGATAGTAGTCATTGCTGTTCTTCGACAAGGCATCAAAAAAAGTGGGATAGAGGTACGGCACAAGATAGTCATTCCAATCATCCACATAACGCTGATGGGCCACGCCGATGCCTTTGAGCTGATTAAGGCACTGAATCGAGGCGGCCGCTTCACGCGCGTTGGATAACGCCGGCAGCAAAATCGAGATCAGCAGCGAGATAATGCTGATCACCACAAGCAGTTCGATTAGCGTAAAACCTCTGGCGGCGTAATTTGAAGAATGAGGCTTCATATTGGCTTCTCCATTTCGGTATGCAGGTAATTGTCGGAGATATCGATGTGGCGTCCTAAAAGCGCCAACGCCAGTGTTTATTATTCGCATTGTGTTGCGCCGTGGTGCCGCCATACCCGATGACGCCTCGGTCCCGGTTCTTCGCATGGCCGTCGTAATGCAGGTAGTTGTCGGAGACACCAATATGACGTCCCAGAAGCGCCGACTCCTGAATGATCAAACTTTGGAACTCGACCTTTGTGTCGTCGTCGTAAAGGCCATCAACCAGGTAAGCGACGTCGGTATGCCTGGGAATATCGCCCATTCTTGCCAGTTGGAAACCCGTATAGGAGCTTTCCCATGACTGTTGCCAGCGCCCGGAGTTGGAATTGGATGTATAGGTAAACCAATGCCCGCCGGCCGAGTTGCCGAGCAGTGCCCGATGGGGCGCGATGTCATGACCCCGGTACGCGGGACAGTAAAGCGGATGGCTCTGGTCCTTGTATTTGGGGAAGTCCAGGTAGTAGTCGTTACTGCTCGTCGTCAAAGCGCCGAAGAAATTGGGATAGAGATAAGGCACCACGTAATCATTCCAATCATCCACATAACGCTGATGGGCAACGCCGATGCCTTTGAGCTGATTAAGGCACTGGATCGAGGCGGCCGCTTCGCGCGCATTGTTCAACGTGGGAAGCAGGATGGAAATCAGCAGTGAAATAATGCTGATGACTACCAGCAGTTCGATCAGCGTAAAACCTCTGGCGGCGTGATTTGAAGAACGAGGCTTCATATCGGCTTCTCCACTTCGGTATAACGAAACGCGTTAAAAACAAAACAATCAAACGAACACATCAAAGCCCATATCCGGCCTTCTACTGTGGCGGACAGATCTGCGGCGTCTTATCGCCACAGATCGTATCTGCAACTTGCATGATCGACACGGCTTCGGCACTGCTCTGCGGCGCCCAGACAATCTCCCCGCCAGTCTGCGCGGGCGGCGTCGCGATTAAAAGCGCATCAACCTTTAACATATCACGCTGCGCGAGATAACCCGCAGCCGCGACGTTGTCCAGCTCCACCGGCAAAGGCGACTGCAGGGTTTTGACGACTTGCGGCGGATACTTTTCCAGCACCGCCGGCTTCAAGTCGCCCTCGTCGCAGCCGCCACAGCCATATACCCTGGCGCGTACCGCCTGCCCCCCACCCGGCGCCTCGATCGGCGGGATAGCTTCCAAGTCAGCCACAAAGAGTGTTCCTGACCCAAGGTTATAGAACCACTGCCCGGAAGGGCGCGGCGCCTCATCCGACTTTATCTGCCGAATCGTGATCCATACGGCGATGACAAAAAGTGCGAAAGCGACCGCACCGCCAACCGCCGGATTCTGCTGAATAGTGGCTCTAAGACCCAAGACGATTGCCCTTGTCATGCGACGTGAAAACAGCCGGCGTACCGGCCGCCTCTTCGTCTTCCCTATTGAATAATTATACTTGACAGCCCGGGTTGTCAACTGAAAATGATGAATATTATGATTTCCTAACTCAGCCGGGATCTGACACGAATTTCAACCCCTCAATGTTGCCCCGGCCGGTTCAGGCATCGTTCGTAAACGGTTTACAGACAGTACAATCATCTTTCCGATGCGACTCGTGTCGCCGTCAAAACCCTATGGCTGAAACCAATACCAAACGTGTTCGCTTAATAGACGTGGCTCAGAAGGCCGGCGTCTCGCGCATTGTGGCCGGGCAGGTGCTGCTGGGTTCCGGCGGCAAGACCACGCGCGTCGCCCCTGCCACCGCCGAGCGCGTTCGAGACGCGGCAAGGGAACTGGACTATCGGCCCAACCTCATCGCGCGACAGCTTTCCGGTGTGCGCACCAAAACGCTTGCAGCGCTGATTGGCGCGGACCGGTACACCATCCATTACGACCGCATGCGCGCGATCGACAGCGAAGCCGACCAGCGCGGATATCGACTCATGGTTGGTTATCTGCACGGCGACCGGGAAGGTGTGATCGAGGACCTGCTCAAACGCCTGGATGAAATGCTCGGCCGTGGCGTGGAAGGGATCGTCCTGATGCAGCGGTTCTTCAAACTTCCAGAGCGCGTCGTCGAACGTCTTTCCCAGACCCACGTCGTCAGTTGCCAGACGCAGCCGGCATTGCCAAACGCCCATTGCGTCGACGTGGATATTGTCGATGGCCTGGAACAACTGGTCGACCATGTTGTCGAGCGCGGCCGACGCCGTCCCGCATTGGTTCTGGACAAGAACAGGCCGTCCAACAATCGGCGGGCCGGTTTTATCAGTGCTTACAAACGGCACGAACTCGGCAAAACGCCGCCTATCTGGTCAGCCGAACTCGAAGAGGACACTACTGACCCGAAACATATTCGCACGCTTGTTGATCAACTGATTGATGCGCATCTGAAAAAGAGTAAGTGTGATGCGATTATCGCCACGAACGATCTCTGGGCGGTGCAGATCATCAAGGCGCTACTGGCGCGCGGCATCAGTGTGCCGGACGACATCGCCGTCACCGGCATTGATAATGTTGAAATCGCTGCTGCGTGTATCCCCGAACTGACCACGATCGATCAATGCAATGAACTGATCGCCCAGACCGTCATGGACAAGATGATTCGCCTGATCGAAGGCAAACGCATTGCCAAAAAAGATCGCGTGACCCGGATTCGCCCCAAACTGGTTATTCGCGAATCCACGTAAATTTGTCAGTTGCCTGGATCGTTTTTTCGCATCAAACATCTTGACTTCAGTCTGAATTGATAGCCGCGACGTGACTACGTCGCAGGCGAGTTTGTTGTGACTCGATACAGCGCCATGCGCGTATGGCGCTGTACTACAGCAATTAGAAAACCTACCGGCGAGGCGTCGCCTCGCGGCTACAAATAAAGGGACATTGCGCAAAGTTCGTTAGCGATCGACGAACTCGCGACGAAACAGATCGCGTAGCTCCGGGTATTCCAGCTTCAGTTGTCCGTCCGGATAAGCGCGCATGACGGCGCAGTTTTCGTAAAGCTGGAATCCATCGTAGCCACCCTCCCGCGCCAGGCGGATGCGATCTGCCAGTGTGACGATCCCCTTGCCGCGCCCCCAGATGTTGTTTGCATACGGACTGAATATCACCGGCACCCCCTTCGGCCGCGTACGGGAGAGCACTTCTTCCGCCAATGGTGTGCGCGGATAGATTTCCTTCATGGTCACGCTGTCGGCCAGCGCCTCGTCCAGCCAGGTGCGCCAGTCGAAATGCATGCCCATCGAACCGCCGACCTGCGGATCGCAATCCATTGTGACGCTTACATGCAGTCCCAGTTTGCGATCGCGCGATCGGATCAGGTCTGCCGCCTGCCGGTAAAACTGCGTGTATTGTTCACCGCGCAAGCATCGTAGTGCGGCAGGATCGAAATCGTCGGTGGCCCAGATATCCACGCCGTAACGTTCGAGGAAGGCATCGCGCACCGGTTGTTCAAAGCCATACTCGCCCCACGTCAGGTGTGAATGGTGATTGCGAACACGCAGTTCCACGCCGTCCGCCCCGTCGTCGAGGATGTCTTGCACCCACTGGAGCCAAAGCGCACGCGTCTGGTCAAAAGCCGGTGACATGCAGGCAACCGTTGTATCGTCCTTGCCGCGCGCGATGGCGATCACACTGTCACGGCCGTCAAAAAAATACGGCTGCGAGATTGCGTCGTACCCGCACAGACACGCGGAAGGTGTGCCGGGCAACACGTCGAATTCAATGCCCGCGTCAATGAAGTCAAAACCATCGCCGCGCGACTGCAAGGCGGTCCCGATATCGTACGCCGCGCGAGATACGCGCTGATGCACGCCATAGGTCAGCATGCGGTCTTCGCCGTCATCGGTATAAACGTGAATCAGGTCGACAAGCGTATTGGCAAAGCTGTAAGTTGGCTCCGGCGCTTTTAGAACCACGAAGCGTTCAGGAATGTCCAACCCTGTAAAGCGCATGACACGACATTGACGCCTTGTGGAGGTGGGCTTTCCTCCACAAGGCGTGTGCTCCCACACGGGAAGGGCCTCAACGTCCTCGCCGACTTGAATCGGCCCGGTGTATTCCCGGTACGTTCGATTGTCGTCGCTGACAAATATGCGAACCTGCTCCGCGGTAAAGGCTGCGGGTGCGGTGTCATTCTTCACCAGTTCGATCCGCGTGAACGGCCTGGTTGTACCGGGGCCGAATGCGCCCGGCTTTCGCCGCATGATCAGGTCGCGGCGCTGTCGCGCATCGTCGCTGGCCCAATCGATCCACCCGCCAATGCGTTCGACTTTTCCCCGTTCACGTGCCGCATCCGTCCCGTGCGGCAACGATCGGAGCATAATTGCCTGTTCGAACGGCTTAAACAATCCGTGCAGTTCCAGCCCGCGTTCGTGCGCCAGTTTCACCGCGTACGGGAAAACCTCTGAGCCGATGTTCTGTACGGTCTGCTGAAAGTGTTCCCAAACGTTCAGACCCGCATGCTCCCACATGCCACGACGCGTGCCACCTTTGTAAATCCAGTGAACGTGGCGCACGCCCCACTTGCAATACTCATCAAAGAGCTGCTCAAACATGCTCGGCGTGTACGGCGCGTAGTACAGGTCGTCCATGAAATCGACGGTTACCTGCAGGTGAAAATCATCCGTCTTTCGATCCGGATATTTGTAACGCGGCGCAGACAACGGTGATTCACCGAACACGCGTACTTGATGGACCAGGCAATCCCCGAAGAAAGTCAGGTGCAAGCTGTCGGCCATGCAATCCACACCCGGCGCGAAGGCTGAAAGCACTGCCACATCGTCCACTGCGGCACTGAGCCGACTACGATCAAACTCAAAACTGAATTGGTATCTTCCATCCTTTAATGGAATCGCCTGGCTGTTACTCGCCAGATCTACCGCGCCATATCGTTGGAGACAGTGATATCCAGCCTGCGCATCAACATGCAGCATGGCACGTGGATTGCCACAGGCAACACCAAGCCCGCTCACGCGCGAAGCTTCCACCTCAACACGCAACTTGTGAAACCCGTGTCCGGGCAACGGTGCTTGCAGCACGGCGACACGACCACTGCGTAGCGCGTCCTGTTCAAAACTGAAAAGCCCGCGCTGTTCGGTCCAGCCCGCAGGTAGCGCGCCACTTTCAAATGTGGCGGTAAAGATTTCTTCCATGGAGAACTGCTTAATCATCCGGATTGTCGCGCCAGTTGCATTGCAGCCAGCCGCGGCTCTGTGGGTTTGGGTGCATGATGAGGGAGAACAAAGATTACCGTTGACAGCCCGGGGTGTCAACACCTAATATTCGGACAATTGCCCCAGTGCTGCGCGGCTCACTAGAGCGTCCTGCACACTCCAAGGAAACCGATCACATGCCGTACCGATCCGCCTTTGTACTCTGCCTGCTTTGTGCCACTCTTTCATCCGCAGCGCAACTGTTGCCGGTGTTGACGTTCGACAAATCCGACAAGGATGATGCGGCGAAACACTTCATGCCGCGCGTGGCTGACAACGCCATCAAGATCGACGGCAGGTTGAGTGACAGCGCATGGAACCGTGCATTGCGGATTACCGACTTTGTCAATGAAGTCGGCAAGCAGCCGAAGACAAGAATGAGCGCGGCGTACGACCGTGAATATCTCTATCTGGGATTTCTATGCACAATCGACCGCCGCACTCAATTGCAGGCTCGGGCCAAAGCCGGCGCGCGCGACGTTGATATCTGGGGCGATCATTGTCTTGATCTGAAATTCGCAACCGGCGCGGGCGAAGTGCAGATTCTTATCAATGCCAACGGCGCCTGGTCCGACGCGCTCAAAGGCGACCGCTCGTGGAATCCGGACATCGAAGTCGCTGCAAGGCGGAGCGCCGCCGTGTGGTACGTTGAGCTGAAAATCAAAGCAAGTTCGCTATGGCTACCTTCTGAATTCGAAGGCCGATCCCTGTCGATCGCCGTTGGCAGGGCTGATCCACAGAACAATCTGCAAACACTGAGCAAGCCATACGGTAAGACTTCGTCCGCACCGCGCTTTGTCTTCGGCAATGCCGCGGCTTTGCGCAAGGTCACGGATCAACTCACATTCTCCAGCGGCATGCAACTGCGTCTGGTAATGGACCGCGAGGAATACCCGCGCTTCTGTCAACGTGGTATCGGGCGTCTGCGCATCGAGTCCGGCGGTGGTGACAGGGTAAAGAATCGCGTGCATATGGCGCTGGCTGTGATGGACGGTCGCCGACAGGTTGCCCGGCAGGTGATTAACAGGGTTGAAGGCCGCGTTGTTGACTTTGAAATGGACCTGACGCGGATTCCAAACGGAGAATACACCCTTGAAGCCAGCCTGTTAGACGGCAACAAGGTATTTCAGCGGCAGACCCGCCGGCTGGTCATTCGCGATGAACCACAACAGGTGGCCGGCCGTATCGATCTGACCGTGCCAGCCGGCCCCGTGGACCTGCCGGCCTACGGCTACACGTTCGGCGTGCCGATGCCATGGGGCGCACTGATGTCGACCGATCAGGTGCGGCTTGTCGATGCCGGTGGCAACGAGATTCCCATGCAGGCGGAAGCCACATCGCGCTGGTCGCGCAACGGTCATGTTCGCTGGATGCTGATCGATGCCGTATTGCCCATGCGCGAGGTGGCGCAATCACTCGTACTGGAATACGGCCCGAAAGTTTCGCGCGCTTCAATCAATACGCCGGTTACAATCGCTGACAACGACGCGCAGATTACCGTCGATACCGGCGCGGTGCAGTTCACCATTCCGCGAACGCACAGCCCGGGTATTGAAACCCTGCGAACAAATTCGGAAATCATCACGAAGCACAAAGAAGCCGGCCCTTACATGATCGACCAGGACGGCACGATCTACCGCGGCATCAACGACCCGCATCCGCAAGTCGTGATTGAAGCGGCCGGGCCGATCAAGGCGCAGGTCAGTGTCACCGGCTGGCATGTGAGCGACACCGGTGCGAAGCTCGGTAAATTCATTGTGCGTTACAAGGCGTATCGCGGCCTCCCGCTGGTGCAGATGGATCACACATTCATCATCACCGCAGATGAAAAAACGCAGTATCACGACATCGGCCACGTGCTACCGACCGGCATCAGAACGGGATTTTTCGGCGCTCCACGTATTACGCCGTTCATGCTCCGTGGCAAGGACGACTCAGCGTATCTGATCCAGTTGGATGACTTTCACGGAAAGATCTACACCCATGGTGAATTCGCTGACGAGTTTTCTCGTGCCGAAGGCTGGATCAATACCGGGTTACTCACCGCGACGGTGCGCGACTTCTGGCAGAACTTTCCCAAGGAACTTGAAGCGCGGCCTGATCGGCTGATCCTGCACTTCTGGCCCGGACATGGCGAAGCCCGTTTGCGAACCGGTAATCGGTTGTCCGCACGAAACGCGTATCAGCACTGGTTCGCACACGAGGGCAAGCTGCTGGACTTTCGGGTGCCGGATGAATTTCTCGCGCTGATCGATTCGGATGACTACCGCGTTCATGCAAGGAAAGCCAATCCTGCGGGTTTGTCGAAGACACACCAGGTGCTGTTGCAGGCCGGGTCTTCAAGCTGGGAGCACGACCGGGCGCGCTCCACCGCCATGGCGTTTCAGTCCAACCCGACCGTGACGTGTGACCCGGCATGGATCTGTGCGAGCAAAGTGTTCGGCGACATTGCGCCTCACGACGCGGAGAAATACCCCGAAGTTGAAGCCGCCATTGACGGAACGATGCAGAGTATCGCAAGGCAGAACCGCGAGGACCGCGACTACGGCATGTGGTGTTACGGTGATTCACATCACAACTGGCTGTGGGGTGACCGGCGCATCCGCCTGTACCGCACGTGGCGGCAGACCCATCACAACTGGCCACGCTGGCCGTGGCTGCAATACGCGCGCAGCGGCGACAAGGACAAGTTTGATTATGCCTGCCGCAACGGGCGCAATGTCGTGGACGTGGCTCACGCGCATCAGGATGTGGACGAGTCCTACCCGCGCGGCAAGCTCGTCGGCGGCATCTGTGATTACAAGGGATTCGTCAAATGGTCTGCGGGCAATCGGCTCGGTTACAACTCTGTGGGAGATGCCCTGCTGCACCAGTACTACTTCACCGGCAACCGCCGAGCGCTGGATACCGCGCTGGCTCACGGCCAACAGCTCATCGACGACAATCGCGCGCTGTCCAGCCGCGAAGGCTCGGCCCGTATCACGTCCCTGGTGTCACACTTTTTACATACGTGGGACAATGACGCCCTTGAACTGCTCGAACGCCACGTCGATGAATACGTCGCGAAACAGGACGAGACGGGAAAAATTCCGGACCGCCCGGTGCTTTCGTTCTGGACGACCGGGTTTATTCGTTATACCGATCTGACGCGCGCCCAGCGCGGCCGGCAACTGACCACCCGATGGGCGGATTTGATCCTTACGACTGATTCTGAAAAACGACTCTGGCGTCATCAGCAGATGATCGACTCACCACTGTCGAGCATCCTTGCCTCGCTGTCACAAGCTTATGTCTATACCGGCGAGGAGCGATACCTTCGCATGGCCAAGACGCGCGCCAAACAGTTTTATGACGTGATCTATACCGGAGACGACCCCCGCTACCAGAACCTGACCGGTTTGTGGATGCGGAATATGCCATGGTCGTGGTTTCTGACCGACCTGCCCCACTACGTCTATGCCATCAACCAGCATCGTGGCGACGTTAAGCCGATGCCGCTGCCCCACGAACCGCAAATCGCATCGCTGCAACGACAAACCGTTGATGACGCCACATGGTGGACTTTCCACGCACGTATTCGCCAGGAAACTGATCGACCGTTTGAAATCCACCTGCCGCTGCAACCCAAAGGCTACATCGCGGAATTAAAGCCGCTGAATGGTCCCGGCAAAACAATTCGCGTTCAAGGCGTGCGCAAGGAAGGTGAGCGGCGTGAGATTGTCCACATTGATGTTCCAGCAGACGGCGTGACGGAGTATGCGTTTCGCCTGCGCTCGATGAGCTCTTACGCGATGGTGACGTTACCAATCGCGCGCGGCCAGACTGACTTACGCGAGGTGTACCCGTTGCGGGTTGAAGGCCAGGCGGTGGCGATTGCTGGTGGCGAGTGGTTCTGGTTCGACCTGCCGCGAGGCAGCGAACAACTATCGCTACAGCTGATTTCTCGCAACATTAATGAGATTCAAATTCGCAATGCCGAAGGCACGGTCGTGACACGCGAGATATGGGTCGCCGCAAACGGCCCTCGCCAATTACAGGTGCCGGTGGCTGGCTCGAACAAGGGTTGGTCGTTGCGTTTCCGCGGGGATGGTGTGAAAGATCGGGTGTCAATACATGGCGGACAGGTCAGGCCGCGCAATAACAACCGGCCGCTCTATATTTCGACCAGCCCGGAAAAATTCTTCTGGCCGGCAACTGACCAAGTCGCCTGGTAGCTCATCCTCGGCCGTTGGCGTGCTCAGCTCGATAGCGAGACGGACTGACGCCGACCACGCGGGTAAACAGCCGACTGAAGTAATAAGGATTGTCGATCCCACACCGCCGACAAACCCGGTTCACAGGAAGCGATGTGTGGCTCAACAGTCCGCGCGCATGCTGCATTCTTTGTCGAATCAGATATTCGATCGGCGGCAGGCCGAATGCTGCCTTGAAAACGCGGCGTAAGTGTTCAGCACTGATGTCCAGCGATTGGGCGAGCGAACTCATGGTCACCGGTTGGGCGATCTGCTCGTCGATGATTTGTCGGGCAGCAGCCGCAATGGGATGAATGGGTGGTTCGCGATGAGTGTCAGCGATTACGGCCCCCGTCGTGTTGTCTTCCAACAAATCCAAAAGGAGCAGTTCGGTCAGCAAACCAATCCTGCGTTCCTGATTGGCTGACGGGTACAAGCTCACAATCTGAGCGAACAGCTTCAAGAGATCGCTTTTCTTTTCACATTTCAACGGACCGGGTGGCAGCGCAGCCGCATCCTTGCCCACCAGCCCGAGGCAGAGATGATCGCCGCCTTGCTCGTTGCGTACCCAGTGCATGGAACCGGGCTGATAGGCGAAGACAGTTTCGTGCCCATATTGCCACGCCCGGTCGGCGTCGTGCAACCGGCCCCTGCCGCCATGCACAAATACCACTTCCGTGCACGGATGATCGTGCGCGATACAGCGTGAACCTGTGTTTGTAGGAATCACACGGGCAAACACGCAACGATTCATTGATGAAGGCATGCTCGAATAAGACATGGCATATGCTCGATTCGTGTATGGATGGCTGTTATCGAATTTGCCATCCTGTCCGCAACGTTTCCCGAGGCTGACGTCGATCAGCCTCACCGATCACGGAGCCCGCCTCATGCAATACGACTACGACGCGCCTGAGACAGCCGACCAGATTGCCGAACAGTTTCGGCGCGACGGACTGGTCCTGCTCGAATTATTTTACCCGCTGGACCAGATGAACAAACTGGCAACCGCACTCGACGAGATCGTCGCGGCTGATCCGGACCGCGAATTCGGCGGCGGGCCGGACTACGCCCGCGTCTGCGACACGCGCGTACAGGTCTACTCAGGTAAAGACTGCCCCGAGATCCTGCAGGCCATGCGGTTACCAATTCTGCATCACATCAGCGAGGCCATCTGCGGCCCGGATTACAAAATGGGCGGCGAAGGCATCTTCAGCACACCACACGGCTGCGGCCAAGGCTGGCACCAGGACACACGCTCGCGCGAGCCGGACCAGTATGAACTGAACCGCATCATCTTCCCGCGCGACGTCGATCCGGCACAGGGTTGCCTGTACTACGTTCCCGGATCGCACCTTGGGCCGGATCTGCCGCCCGGCGGCAATCACGAATCGCTGCCAAATGAGGTCGCTGTTACGCCAAAGGCCGGGACCCTGGCGCTGATGCATACACGTTGCTTTCATCGCGTGGGTGTCAATCAGAACGAACAACGCCGTACGCAGTGCAACAGTCGCACCAGACCAGCCACCGCGGCAGAGGGTTTGGGTGACACGCCGGTGTTTCGCGTCGGGCCCTGGACGTTCAGTACTGGTAAACAGGAATAACCAAGACATGGAACACGATTGCACTTACAGCGGCACCGTATGCTCACGCCGATAGACCAATGGTGTCGTTTCCTCCAACATACGAAAGCTTCGCGACAAATGCTCCGGGCGCGAGAAGCCGCACATGGCGGTGATGCGCTTGACGGACAGATCCGTTTCAATCAGTAATCGCTTGGCCTGTTCGATGCGCTGTCGACGGATTTCGCGATCAACCGTGTGTCGCAGGTGGCGGCTGAATCGCCGTTCGAGTGTGCGCCGTGAGAGGCCGACATGATCGGCGACATCCTGCACGCCGATCTGTTGACGCATGTGATCACGAATAAAGTTGACCGCGCAAATCAGTTCCAGGTCATCCGTTGCGGCCAGGTCGGTTGATTCGCGAACCACCACGCGCGTCGGTGGAATTCGGATCGGCTGCTTCGGCGCCGGCTTACCCTGCATCAGATCGTTAAGCATTTGCGCAGCCAGATACCCGATGCGCTCATGGGCAATTGAAATACTGCTGAGCATCGGTGTGACCGACTCGCAAATGGCGATGTCGTTGCTGAAACCCAGCACCGCGACATCCCGGCCGAAGGTCATTTCTTCCAGCAGTACAGAGTGGATCAACTTGACCGCTGATTCATCAGCAACTGCCATCAGCCCGAGCGGCCGTGGCAGGCGCCTGATCCATTTGCGCTGAATGGAAATAATCTGTGCTTCGGTTGCTCGCGGATGCGGAAGAAGATTCAGAACATTGACCGGTACCCCCGCTTCCTGCGCGACTTCCACGAAACCTGCGACCATGCGCTGTGCGGAATCTGTTTCCGTTCCGCGAATCGCCAGGCTTCGGTAACCGCGTTGCAACAGATGTTCGGCGCCCATGCGCCCGATCAGATAATGGTCAGGCAGCACAGCGGTGGGCCAAGGCTCGCGACCTGAGTACGCCACCTGCACAATCGGCACGCCGCGTTCGCGCAAGCGCATCATCCAGGCCTCATTCTCGCGCCCGCGGGTAATCACGCCGACGGGGTCAAGCTCGGCCACCTGCCATTGGGCATCCGCCTCGGTGCGCGCTCTGATTGGGAAGAGGCTCCAGTCAGTACGGGTTCTGGCGAACTGCCCCATCCCGGCAAGTACGCTTCTGCCGTATATCGTCATAAGATCAGATATAACAATTATTTGCTTCTTCATCTCATAGGACCTGGCACGGGTACAGATGGGGCGGCCAATAGCAGTATATACAACTGGTGTCGCAAATACGCAATTAATTGTCGGTTTTTGACAGTGTTTCAGAAGCGGCTGAACACAAGAATATTAATGACGGATCGATCCATTTCGTAACTCGCGAAGGAGCTTCCTGATGCGCGCCCGCCACACGGCTTTTACATTAATCGAACTGCTGGTTGTGATCTCGATTGTCGCGCTGCTGGTTTCGATTCTGCTGCCGGCCCTAGCGCAAGCACGCGAGCGCGGGCGCACCATTCAATGCCAGGTGCTGCTCAAACAGTTCGGCCTGGTTGCGCATCTGTATGCCCAGGACAATCAAGACCTCTGTCTGCCGCGCGCCGGGTGGAATACCGGCGGGCGTCTGAACAGCTACTTCCCGGCCCAAGGCAACGGCACCGACATTCGCCACTACCGATGCCCGGACATCGAAGCTGAAGTCCAGTCCGGTACTCTGGGGATTAGTTCGAGCCCCTACTGGAACATGGCTTACTGCGTCAATGCATACTTAAGTCTCAAGCCGGGATCCTGGCCCGGTGTCGGCAGGCCCGTTCGCATCGCAGACGTGACAAACGCCAGCGACATTTTCTACTTCTCAGACAGTGTAGGAGCAAACACCGCGACCAACGATATGCGACCGGTCGGTGATTACGTCACAAGCGGCCGGCACCACAACACCATCAATCCGGCCGCGGGTGGAAACAACTGGACCGGCCGAACAGCTAATCTTGTTTTCGTTGATGGACATGTGGAATTTTTCGGCGCTAACTATCTCGGCCAGATCGGCACGAGCAGTACCGGCGGATTCTTCTACGACGCACATGCACGGAACGACTACCTGATCCAGCCGTGAACAGCAGGCAACATGCCTCCACAGCTAGACAAACAGTAAGTCATCGGTGTGTCAGTAAGGCAATCGCCTTCTCTTAGCTAACCGGGCACCACAACACGAAACCGCAACAGATGCTCAGCGTTCGATGAATTTCATCGGGCCGAAGGCGTTCTGATTGTGACTCGGTGCGCCGGTTGTGACGTTATAGCCCTGATACTCTCTTTGGCTTCGATCTGTCACGCGGTGACGTGTGAAGTTGCCGAACCACGCGACGCCCGTGCCGGGGCGCAGCGCATCTTTGAAACCGGTGTAAGGCACGAACACTTCCAATGACCAAAAGCCGTCACTAACGTGCGTCGCGGCCAAGACGCCTGGCGGTTCCCAACTGGTGTCTTCTCGCCCGATGCTGGTCCACATGGCGCCGTTGGCGTTAATGATCAACTGGTAGTAGCCGGTGCGCTGGCCGGTCGGGTCGATGAATATCTCGACGTTGTCGTTCCACCAGATCAGTGAGGCGTCGCGGCTGTCGGCGGCAATGTCGCGGGCTAGCTTATCAACGTCCGGCTCAGTCATCTTGAAACCGAAGGTCACGCCCTGCCATGACCATACGGCCTTCAGCGCTGTTGGATATACCGGTGTCTGGCCACTGCCATCCGCCTTTATGAATGACACTGGCGTCACGTTGCGCCAGGCCGCATCGTCCAGCCTGCCGTCAATTTTCGGATCTTCAGCAACCTGGTACATATTCAGCGGCTTAATGCCTTCACCTTCCACCAGCAGTTTTGACTCTGCAAAGAACGCGTGAAGCGCCGGTGCGTAATAGTTCAACCGCCGAGTGACCCGTTCGTTGTCACGCGCCTGCTGGCGGGCTTGCTCGAAAAGGTTTTGAATACGCAGCACGGTTTGCCGGGGATAGCTCTGCTCGTAAACCATGGTCGGCGAGAGGACGGGTGTTGACCAGTTGGACTTTTCCCAGCCGTCAATCAGGAGTCCCACCAACTGTTTCATGGTGCCGGCGGCCGGGCCATACATCCGACGGCAGTACCCGTCGATGACTGCATCCACATCAATGTCAGGGTTCCATAAAACCTTCAACCACACATAGAGCGACAAATGCTGGCGCGGCCAGTGATCTTTGACGCCGTTGATAAACGTGCCCACCGTCTTGTCACGATTGGCACGGTAGTGCTCCGCCACGGTATGCGGGAAGAGATAGGCCGCATCTGTGCGATTCGCCGGCCAGCAACTGTAGTGCCAGTTCTGAATCGGTCGGCCGGTCAGGCGCACCCAGGCGTCGATGTTAGCCTGTTCGGTGGCATTGATCTGCTTGTCCTTATATAGCGCAAGCCCCGGCATGCCACATAGCTGGACTTCCACATTGCTCGGGAGAGTCAATCCTTCGGGCGCATACGTGTAATTCTTGTAAGGCAGGTAAATGACCGTTAGCTCGGGCCAGCGTTTCTGAATCGCGCGTCCGAGTTGTGCAACAAATGACCCAAGCACCCGGCTGGCTGTCTCGTATGTCCCGCCGTCGGGGTTCCACAACTTCTGACAGTCCTCACACCGACAGGCAACGGTCATGTCCGCTGGAGATACGGTAACGGCCATGTCTCTGACAATTCGGCGATCTCGCCCGACCGGCTCGGTGGCTGCCAGTTGGAATTCGATTTCTTCAATGTATGTCTGAAGCGTCATCGGGTTGCCATAGCAGAGCATCACCCAATCGCGCTGCCCATCACCCCGAAGCTGGAAGATTTCCGGGCGCGTGTCCTTATACAACTTGCTCCAGCCATGCGGCGCGTGAACGATCAGGTTGATCGGCCACGAATTGCCGCATCGCAGGCGCTGATCGTGCTGAAACATGCGGGCTTTCCCAATGCGGGGCCCGCCGGAAGGGTAGCGATGCCGCTTGGGGAAGACGGGCGCATCACTGTAATGGGTTGGCTCAATCACCAGCGACTTCAAACTGGGGATATACGTGCCGGCATCCTTGAACTCGTTTTGATAAACCGGCCAGTAAAAGCGCACGCCGACACTGCGCTCGAGAAAGTCATAAATGCCGTGCGACAAGCCGGCCGGATCATTGCCGATGATGTACACGGCATTGGCGGCTGTGCGAATGGTGAAGCCTTCGGCTTTCAAGGTGTCGTTATTCTTTGCGCCGACAACTTGCAGGAAGATGGCCGATCCCACATCCTGCGCTGTCTCCACGATCGGCAGCTTTGCACCGGTTGATGATTCAATTAGTGATTGCAGATCGATCGCCGCTCGCCGCATAGCTCGCGTCTGCGAGTTGTCTTTAGGGAACACAATGACGGCCTGCGGACGCTGCCCGTTCACGAGGACAACCGGCGCATGATCCGTAACCGGCTGCTGATGCGCCACGGGTGTCAAATCATCTGCCGCGCTCGCCGTTGAAACAAGAACGCCGGTAACGAACAGGAATACAATAAAAAAGATGCGGCTCATCAGTACCTCACAGTAAATCGGAGCAATCAGCGCAGATCACGCTGTTCGAGTATCAGACTTTGGGCGCTCAGACGCGCACGATACACCCGCACCTCTCTGACTTTGCCCGACAGATGTGGACCGGTTGCCTTTAACGCATCTTCGCGCAACTGCACGCCGGACCCGAGTGTCAGGTAACCGGCCGGCTGTTCATTCTTGAAGTAACCGGCAGCGGCCACTGTGTAAGTTTTTGCCAATTGGTTTGTGCGCGGGAGCAATGTGAAACCAACAACATGATCTGGGCCGGTCCCGGAGGAAATAGAGACCACGCGCGCATGCTTGCGATTGCCGGGGGCCTTATGGTCACGATAGGGTTCGGGGCAATCCAATAGCGCGACGGCGCTGATGCCGCGGATCTGAGCGAGCTGTGCTGGAAGCTCGGCTGACAAGCTGTTCTGCCCGGTGAAAACAACGGCCTTCCCCGCGTCGGCCGACTCGCCAAAGAGCGCGAGGGTGGGCGACGGCGTACCGGCCAACGGCGCCAGGTCAAGGCCGTTGCCACTCGAATCGGGCCAGCGAATCACGTTGCCCTGCTCATCAACGACCGCATCGTCCGCGTGGTAACGTGCCAGCAGATGGCGTTGTGCAAATGAAGCCAGCGGCGGCGAAACGGGTAGCGGCTCAGCAGCGGGATCGACCTGCATCAGTGACTCGCCGGTGGCAACCGACTGAATCTCATAGGACAAGGTGACTGGTTCGCCGGGGGTCAATTGGGTGTCCAGGGCAATCTGAACATTGCGTGTCGTGATCTTCGGCCCATGCTGCACACTGCTAACAGGCACGCCGAGGCGCGAAATACGACGTGCACGATCCAACCCAATGCGCACCTCGCCCTGCTCGCGCTGCAGGCGCAACTGCACGACCGCGTCGATCGTCGGCTGGTCCGGTCGCGTGCTGCCGGCGGCGTCCAGAAATTCAATCTGCAGATCGTCGGTGAGATGGATTGGCAGTGTTTCGTAAAGCTCCTTGAGCTCAACAGGTTGATCGGTGGTGATTGCCAGATGGCAGGTAAAACCCTGCTCCTGAAACTGATAGCGGCGCTCGTAGCGAATGGTTGCGTTCGCCACATCCCCCTGGCGGCGCGTCTGTTGCGGGAACACCCCCCGGATGGTCAGCGTGTTCGCCTTTGAATCAAAATGACTTTGCGGCCAACTGACACGGGCTGACGTAAGAATCTTGTCATCTTTGGTAAGGCCAACGACGTGGTTGTTGCTCCAGTCGCGCCAGCCAGGGATGAGATAGTCCCCCCACTTAAGCGTGACCTGATCGCGCTGGTAGTTTTCGTGTCCGTTCATGCGACCGATCAGGAACACACCCGCCGGGGTCCAAAGCGCGCTGAGCCCCCCACCGGCAAAGCCATTGAACAGGCCACCTTTGCCGCTGAGCATGTTGCGTTGATTGGTCGCCCCCTGATCGCTGGCCACGGCTGCGCCGGTATAGAAGATCGCGTAGTAGCCGGGTCGGCGGATGCAATGGAACTCATTATTGAAATTTTCAGTGAACCGCTCTTTCGTCAGCACGGGCAGACGCCAGTTCTTATTCAGCATCTTGTTGATGACGTCCATGCCTGCGTGGTACTCGAAATCCGGCAGGTGCAGGATCAAACCCCAATCATGCATGCGCATGCGCTGACCCTTCCCACCGCCCCAGGGAAACGCATCGGCCACACGGTTGTTGGGACGGCCGGCACGAGATGCGATGGTGTTGGCGTCGGGCCACTTTCTGTCACGCCACTGCTTTTTGAGAAACAGTGCCGCCTCGGGCGCCATGGGGATTAACTGCGTTTCGCGGCCTTCGTACTGATCATTGGCAAAGGAACTCTTGCATCGGTCGTTGTAGTGGCTGGGTGATACCCACCGCCCGTCTGGCATGGGCAACGACAGGTGCGCTTTGAGGCGATACATCCGCCGCAAGATCACCAGAAGCTTTTCATCCTTTGTAATGGAATACAGCTCCGCAAGTCGGTGTGCGGCAATGCCGTTATAAGAGCCGTCCGGTGCGCGGCCGACGCCTTCCCAATAATGGGCAGCCGGGCTGAGTTCCTCGCTAAGCACGGTCTGGTCGTACCAGCGCTGATAGCTTGACTTGATCTGCTCATCACCAGTGGCAAGGTAGGCGTAGTACAAACCGACGGGAATACTCAGGCGCATGTTCTGCGGGCCCATCGGCCGACGCGTATTTAGCCTGGCAATCATGTGACGGATGCCGTCACTCCACGCGAGGCGCGCGGCATCAGGCAGGACGTTGCCGACTTTGTGAAGTGTGTAAGCGTTAAACGTCAACGAGAAGCCGGTAATGCCCGGATGCAGCCCCCAGCGCCGGCCGTCCTTCGAACTGGTGGGGTTGTTCTGGTGATAGTCATTTTCCGTCCAGCCGAGCAGGTCACTGATAGCCACAATGGCCGCGCGCCGCGCGATCGCTTTGTCGTCGTAATAGGGGTTCCAGCTTTCATCCCATGAATACGCCCAGGCGAGGACACAGGCAACGTTGGGATGGGTCGGAATCCACCACTGTCCACTGCTGAGATTGTGATGCTTGTCTTTGAGGAAAGGCTGCACCAGCTCCGCCTCAGGTTGCCAAAGGCCCGACCACGTAAACGTTTGCTCGGGCAGACTCGCCGCTTTTGTCATGAAAGGCAGCAGCGGACTGTAGCCGCTGACGAGGTAGTAGTACCGTTGGATGTGTTCCTCGGGAAGCTTCGCGGGGTCGATGGCTTTGGGCTCAGCTTCAACGTCTGAAACCTGCACTGTCTTGAGGTAGTCCGCCAGTTGATGCTGCCAGTCGTACAGCCACTTCGGTTCATCGGCAGCAGATGGCGCGATGACGGCAAGCAGTGTGATTAGCGCCGCGGCGCTGCGGATGAACGTGGTCCGTCTTATCAAGTGCTGATCCCCTTGCGATGACATCCGTAAACGAACCGACTGCGAGGCCGGCCCTGTTGGTCAAAGTGATCGTGCTCCAATGCCGCGCCACCGGATTCTCCGGCAAGCGGAATTTCAACGCGGCAGGACCAGTGCGTCCGATCCAGTGATCCGTCCGGCCAAAGCAGTTCCAACTGCGCGGATACGTTCGGGTCCGGTCGTGTAAACGATATGTCCACCTGCGGCACATCGTCCGTGAATGGCAACAGGACGGTGACATACTCGGCATAGTCACCGCGCATCGGCGCGGCCTGGCAGACCTGCGGCGCGGGGAGCATCCCGTCACCACCGCTGATCCACCCGCGCGGCGGATCTGTTTCGCCTTCGTGGATGCTCACGCCGGTCTGTTCCGGTTGATCAACAAGATGCATGGCCAACCCCGCGGCACCACGCTGCGCTGTGACAGTACCGCGCAACTCATCCACCAATACTTCCCCGGGCGAGAACTGCCAGTTGCATTCAATCGTCGGCGGCTTGCTCTCCTGCGGCTCGCGACAGCGATGCACTGCGTCGACGACCAGCCAGTATCGCCCCTGCACGTTGAGCACCCATCGATTGTGACGAGCCCATCTCCCATTGACGATACCGTCCTCATAGCGCCAGTTGTATCGGCCCGGCCAGTAACCGCCTTCGTATTCGCCGAGAATGAAATCGAAATCGTCGGCGCTGCCGTATTCAAACCTTGAAACGGCGATGGGCGCCTGGTTGTCGCCGTTCAGATTGACTGTGTTGTGCGCGCGCGTGGATCGGCCGTGGGCCATCATTGGGTCCGTCGGTTCGTAACTGAGATATCCCGGGTCGATCAGTACCGGCTCGCCGGCGACATCCAGTTGGATCGCATTGAGACTGCGATGGCTGTGCGACCCGACATGGTGTGTGGCGTCGAATGTCAGATAATCGGAATTCGGTTGCCAGGCGGTGCGGAGCATGGCCTGCCCGGCGTGCGCGAAATGCTGGCGCGTACCCGGCTGCTCGGCAGGCAAACCGGCTTGCTCGCGAAACGCGTTACGCAAGCGGATGGCGTCGTCAGGTTTCGCGGACGAATTGAGCCCGAGACAATCATGCATGGCTGAAAGTTGGCCATTCGGGCGCCCATGCGCAACGGCATAGTCATGCATTGCCGAGATCAGTTCAGTGGTGATGCCGTTGTTGAGCTGCAGGTCCGATCGGCTTCGCTCCAACTGCAAGTAGGCTTGAAGCACGCCGAGCATCCAGCGGTGATACCCGGGGTTGCACTCAACATGCGCACCGTCGGGCAGCACCTGCCGCAGCACGCATTCGCGCAGGACCGATTGGCCCAAAGTCAGCCAACGGCCGGCATCGGGCAGTTCGGGCAGTCGCAGCGCTGCGGCGATGAGCGTATCCGCCTCGGCAATGCGCATGTTGCCCATGCCCGTGAGGTTGTCACACAGCCAGTTGAGCTGGCATCGAATGGACTCGACGACATGACCGAGAAATGAGCCGTTCAATACCTCGCGCCCGGTTGGGGTGGACAGCAGGCCGGGCAGCGCGCCCAGCCAGCCATGGAACCATAAGCTTCCAACACGAATAGCCAGGTTCAGCGCGTTGTCATGCGCCGCGGGCTGCCAATCGTCTTTACTCGGATGTGCTTCGATCCAATCTTCGATGTAGTCGCGCGCCGCCTGGGCGTACTTCGCATCGGATGTCTGTATGAATGCATCGGATAATGCATGAAGCTGGAAAAACCGATTGAGTTGAGCGCGCCATTCCTGATGCGCATGGTGCCTGCCCGACCAGTCGATGTTGCGCCGGCCGATGCTGGTTTGCTCTGTACCCGCGATGCTGAATGGGAGGATGCCGCGTACCGCGTTGTCGGCACGCGCCAGCAGGTCTTTCTGCGATTCGAATGCGTCGACGCGCAGGTCGACCAGCGCATCAAGGTGACGATACTGCTGAATCATGGCTTTGTGGATGCTTTTGAAAAGGTTGATCTGATCCCTTAGAACGACGAACGAATCAGCGTGTGATCCAGGCTGTTGATCAGGCCGGTACTGGGATGGTATTTATACGCGTCACTCAGGCTCCTCGCGTGGCCGTCCGCGTAGAGCACGTTGGCGATCTGGGCCTGGTGCGGAAAGAAAGGTGCGCCGGTTCCCCATGGATAAACCATATCGCTGAAGATGGCCACCTGAAATTCAAGATTGTGTTCGCGCATCTTGAACTGCCACGCATCATGCATATAGCCGTGGTTCTTCCATGTGGCGCGGTACGCGTAGTTCATGGCGCCAGTTTCGCTGGCGCCGGTCTTGAAATTGATCGCACTCTGCACGGAGACGCTGCTGCGACTGTGATCGGGGCAATAGAGAATTTTACCATTGCCGATATAGTCGCCGCGCAGCAGGATGCCCGCGCCCTGAGCCAGGCGCGGCCCGCTGGTGGCGCGATCGTGCAGTTCCTGTTTCACGGCCCCGCCGGGGTTACTGCTGTGATACACGCCGCTGGGCAACGCATGTAGAGGGTCGCCCGAATCGGCGTAGTACGCCGACAGTCCCACCATGAACTGTCGCTGATTGCTCAGGCAGGAGACGACATTGGCTTGCAGCCTGGCCTTCTGAAGCGCCGGTAACAGGATTGAAATCAGGACCGAGATGATCGAAATCACAACAAGCAGTTCGATCAACGTAAATGCGTTTAATGTGTGCTTTCGCATGTTCAGGTTCCTTTCCGGATCGGCCCGGGCAGGCAGCCGGTCGACCCGTTTGAATCAGAACGACGAATCAACAAGCGAATAGTTAACGGCATTGATCAGGCCGGTGGCTGGATGGGTGCTGTAACCATCAGCGATCGTCTTGGCATGACCGTCGCCATAGGTGGCGTTGACCATGAACCCGCCGTGAGCATAGAACGGCGCACCCGTTCCCCATGGGTAGGCAAGGTCGGTATAAATGGCGCGCTGGAAACGAATGTTCAGCTCACGTTCATTGTATTGGTAGGCGCCATGGTGATAGCCGGCGTGATTGATCGTCAGGCGGTAGGAGTAAGTGCAGATACCGGAAGTGTCATCACCGTTCTTAAAGTTAACCGCGGATTGGGGATCGTTTCCCGACCAGTCGGAGTCAAAGTCCGGACAATAAAGGACTGCCCCATTACCAAGGTAGTCCCCCTTCAACAGAATGCCGAAGCCACCCGGCGTTCCGGCAACGGGCGCACTAACCATGTTGAGCAACGCAGGCCCGGCGCCAGACGCGTTGTACACCCCCTGCGGCATGGTGCCCAGCGGCTCGCCCTCATCGGCATAGTAGGCGGTCAGCCCGACAAAAATCTGCCGATGCTGGCTGAGGCAGGAAACAACGCGCGACTGCATGCGCGCCTTGGACAACACTGGAAGCAGGATGGAGATCAACAGGGAAATGATCGAGATCACGACCAGCAACTCGATCAGGGTGAACGCGTTCGGTACAGACCTTCGCATTTTATGCTCCTTTCCTCACCTTCTTCAGCAGATGGGTTGCGCCGGGCAGCCAATCGGCGCGCATCGCCAGCCGGGTCGGCCGAAAGTCGGCATCCTGGGTTGCGTGGACCAGTGTGTCGACTGCCTGGCGTCCGAGCAGTTCGGGATCAAACTGAATACAACTCCAATCGACCTCGTCCGCAAAAGGTTGATTTCGGTTTGAATGGGTGATTACCGCAATGTCCGAGCCGGGTTTCAGGTCGCGCGCCTTGATCGCCTCGGCAAACAGAGGCAACAGGTGGTTATCCTCGATATAAATTCCTTCACATCCGGCGTTGAGCAACTGATCAACAGCATCCGCCACCGGCGCGAGTTCGAACGCGCTGACACAGCCATACTGCACGTCAAATCCGCGACGTCGCAGGTACTGTAAGTGCTTCTTCTGATCAACAAGGACAGGGGCATGAATCAGCATCCCCACACGATCGATGCCGACTGCCTCGAACTGAGCCATGGCTTCAGCCACGGCCGCATACGTATCCAACGCAATGCACGGCGTGGGCATGCTGACCATGTCATGCGTCGAAAAGTAAACAATCGGGCGATCCGTCTGGCCCAATGCCTCGGCAAAAAGCCCCGCTTCCCAGCCGTTCACCAGATAAGCGTCGCGCGGATTGTCGCGCAGGCGCTGAGCCAGTTCCTCTGCGGTGATTGGCAACTTGGATGATCCGCGATTCATTGCATGCAGGCTGACGCGATGCCCCAGCGATTCGATTCGCTCCACCATTGACGCCAGAATGGACTGCTGGGTCGGGCTCATCACATGAAGCGATTGCCACCAGAGTCCAAGATCAAGTTCCTGCCGCATGGCGCGTGTTGCGCTTTCAGGGCTGGCGCTCGATTGGCTGTGCAACAGGTCGCTGGCCCTGATTCGTTGCTCGACATCGGAAGGCGTCTCGGGAAGATTCGGCACACGGCGAACGAATGTCCCCGCGCCCTGCTGCTGGACCAGAATGCCTTCTTCAACCAACTGGCGATAGGCCCGCCGAACCCGGGCATGCGTCAGACTCAAACTCGCAGCCAATTCCCGCTCAGAGCGCAGACGAGCACCCACGCGAGCCGGCAGCCTGGAAATCGCAGCACGCAATTCATTGGTCAGATTCATCGTACCGGCTTGGGAGGCAGTTAAACTCATTTATTCAATCATTATTGATAATTGATTGAATCAGTCAAGGAAATTCTTTCATTAATGATTGAAATCGGCTGAGACAGGATGCGACACAGGAATGTCACGTCGCTGTTTTACCGAGCGAGGGAGCGGAATTCGGTCCAATAGTTAAGGTCATCTGCAAGTCGCGCGGCATTTCGCAGAGGGCGAAGCCGATGAATGCCGGACGGAAGCCGGAAGTAGTAACGGGTGACTGCCCCGACGCCAGATGCCTCGCAGTCCGAAGCGATGAAGCAACCGGTATCTATTTACTGCGCAATATGCTACGACAAGCCACAGCCATCGCCGTGGCAGTTTGCGCAACGTCGGGACATCGTCGATATCAAAAACGAATCAGCCGTCTGCGCCCCCATCGGAACCGCCGCCACCCCCGGAATTCCCTCCGGAGTTGCCCCCCGAGCCGCCACTGGAATCACCCCCGGAACCATCACCACCCTTCCGGCCCTTGCCGCGCCGACCGCGGCGACGGCGACGGCGGCGCTTGCGCGGTGCGCCGTCCTCCGCCTGTTCGCTGCCGCCCTGCTGCCCCTGCTCGGCCGGTTGCGCATCGCGCACTTCGCTGGACTGTTCGCCTTCGGCTGATTCGACTTCTTCATCCTTCAGCGGACGTCCGGGCTTGGGGCGACGCGGCTGACGGCGTGGTTTGCGATCCTGTTCCTGCGCCTGCGAGTCGCCGCGTGACTTTTGAGCCTTCTGCGGCTGGTTGGCTGGATCGTTCTCCTTGGTCAGCTTTTCAATATGCTCAAGCGGATACGCTGCGACGCGCGTGCCCACATCGTCGAGCCTGACCAGCACCAGTTGCGTCAGAATCTGTGAATCGACCACCGTGCCCGCGCCATCTTCCGTCATCACGCGCGTCTGCTTGTGCGGCAGGCGCTTGCGCAGTTCGTCATAGGTCTGATCTTCATATCGCAGGCAACACATCAGACGCCCACATCGGCCGGAGATTTTGGTCGGGTCCAAGGTTGCTTTTTGAACCTTCGCGGAGCGCATCGACACCGGCTTGAGCACCTTGAGGAACTGCTTGCAGCAGCAGTGCTGGCCACACTTCTCAAAGTCGGCCACCAGACGCGCTTCGTTGCGCGCGTTGACCTGGTGCATCTCAATGCGCGTCATGTATTCGGCGGCCAGACGCCGAACCAGTTCGCGGAAATCAATCCACTGTTCCGCGGTGTAGTAAAAGATGATTCGCTCGCCGCCGAGCAGCAGTTCCACGTCGATCAGGACCATGTCAAGGTCCATCTCACGCACCACGCCCTTGGCAAAACGGATCATTTCGATCTTACGATCGTCCAGGCGGGCCTGCTCGTTCAGATCGTCAATGGTGGCCACGCGCAGAATCTTGCCTTGCGTAGTGAATGGGTAATCCTTGCCGCCGGAGTTCTCGATGTACTGGAGCATCTCCTTGCGCGTGACGCTCTTGGAACAGCCGGCGTTGGGGCAGGTGCTGGTGAGCATCTCTGCCATCTCAATCCCGCGGCGGGTGCGAATGACGATTTTGCTGCCACACCCGGGCTTGGCGTCGCCGTCATACGGCAACTCCGCGATCATGCGCAGGGCACCATAACGAACAACCATGGACTTGGGCGGCTGGAGCTTTTCGTAGGCCTTGCGGTCCTCCTCTTCCTCCAGCATGACGGGTAACGGAACGATGGAACCGGGCATGTGAACTCCGTGTGGTTACAAACGTGACAACTGACCCGCCCATGGAAATTGGCGAGCAGACAATAACGGTCGTTTCAGTTGTCGTCAGCCAGGTTTTTTTTAAGTCTCACCTGCCGGCTGACAGACAGATGAGGTCCAAACACGGAGTGTTCACGCCGGTTCAAGACGTGAGCCAGAATTATAACAGAGTTCACCGCAGCCTGAGATAACCAGTTCCTACGCCTGCTGCACCGGTGTGCTGTCGCGCAGGCCCATGTTCATGTAGATCTGTCGTGTCGAGTCAGCTTTGTTCAGCGTGTAGAAGTGGATGCCGTTGATGTTGTGATTGATCAGATCGAGGCACTGCTCGGTTGCCCAGTGGATGCCGACCTGGCGCACCGCGTCGTCGTTGTCCTGCACGCGGTACAACGCGCGCAACAACGCGGCCGGGAAGCGCGAGCCGGCGGAGAGTTCGGCCATGCGTTTCATGCCGGAGATGGTCGAGACCGGCATGATGCCGGCGATAATCGGCACGGTGATGCCGGCGATTTCGCAGCGCTCGCAGAAGTCGTAGAAATCACGATTCTCGAAAAACAGTTGCGTGCAGATGTAGTCCGCGCCGGCGTCGATCTTCGCTTTGAGGTGATCCATTTCCAGCAGCCGATTGGGAGTGACCGGATGCCCTTCCGGGAAGCCGGCCACGCCGATGCCGAAGCCGCGCTTGTCCGGGTGGACGCCGCTCTCATTGATCTTCTTAATGAAAGACACCAGGTCGGCCGCGTATCGAAACGCATCCTGACCGCGATCGTAGTCCGGCTTGTCGCGCGGCAGGTCACCGCCGAGCGCGAGAATATTGCTGATGCCTTCGGACGCATAACGTTCAACAATCTGGCGAATCTCATCTTCCTGATGGCACACGCAAGTCAGGTGCGGCACCGGATCGAGTGACGTCTGGTTCTGAATTCGAACGACCAGATCGTGCGTCAGTTCGCGCGTGGAGCCGCCCGCGCCGTAGGTGACAGACACAAATGAAGGCTTGAGCTCCTCCAGTTCCGAAATGTTCCCATAAAGGGTTTCCGCCCCCTTTGGTGTCTTCGGCGGGAAGAATTCAAATGAGAGCGTGGTTTTATGCTTGGCAAATATGTCCTGAATATGCATTGAATTGTGCCTGCGGACCCAAGGAAACAGCTTTCTGAAAACAACTTTTATAAAAGCGACTTTTTCTAAAAATGGCTTTCTTAAATATTACTTTTATAAAAACCAATTTTTGGAAAATGGATTTCTTGAAAATGGCTTTATTAAAAGCAAATTTTTTCAAAACGACTTTTTTAAAAATCACATTTATACAAATCTTATTGTACGCGATCCTCTTATTTTGCAAATGTAATAATTGCTGGCAGTTGTGAACCACATTCACAATACGCTACGCTTGAAACAAGTATGTCGCAGCCAATGCCTGAAACATCTGAAGCACGATTGATCATGGATGTGATCGTTCCGGCACGAAATGAGGCGGAGAATATCCCCGCGCTAATGGCGGCGATGCCGCGAGAAGTCGTGCGTCATATTGTTGTCGCTGACAATGGTTCGACTGATCAGACCGCAGCGCTTGCGGATCAGCATGGCGCTGTTGTGGTGCCTGAACCCAGACGTGGATATGGGTATGCCTGCCTGGCGGGGATTCGGTGGATCGGCGAGCGACCCGACCCACCAGACGCGGTTGCGTTTGTGGATGCCGACCTGGCGGACGATCCCGGTTTGCTGGCCAAACTCAGCGCGCCGATTGCCGCGGACGAGGTCGATTTCGTGATTGGAGCGCGCCCGCGTCTGGCTGAGCCGGGGTCGCTGACGGTCGTGCAGCGGTTCGGCAACTGGCTGTCCTGCTTCCTGATCCGCATCCTGACCGGCAAGCGGTTTACGGATCTCGGGCCGTTTCGCATCCTGCGATGGAAGACGCTTACCGATCTGGAAATGCAGGACAAGACCTGGGGCTGGACGGTAGAAATGCAGTACAAAGCGGCCGTGCGCAAGGTGCGGCATCTGGATATCGACGTGCCCTACCGACCCCGCCGGGCCGGGCAGAGCAAGATTTCCGGCAACATCATCGGCAGCATCAAGGCCGGCTGGAAGATCCTGTGGACCCTGCTGGTCCTTCGGCTGACATTTCGATAATAATCTGCTCCTTCGGCGAAACCCCATTGACTTGAGAACGCGTCTCAATAACATATGGCGGTTTACTCGGAAAAAAGAGGTAACCATATTTTAGATGCGTCGCGTTCTTACACTTACCGTTTTGCTTTTCCTGGCAGTCGTAACAGGCTGCGGCCAAGGAGACTCACAATCCAACGTTGCCGAAACTTCGTCGGACGGCAGCCCAACCACTCAGGCCGCGCTTGAGACGGAACTGGTCTTCGCTTTCCAGAAACAGAAAGACCCAACCAAGATCAAGGAAGACGCCGACAAGGTTGCGGCGTATCTCTCCAAAGAGATCGGCGTCCCGGTCAAGACGTTCGTGCCGACAAAGTACTCCGCTTCCGTCGAAGCACTGGTGAGTAAGAAGGCGGATCTGGCTTACGTCAGTTCAATTCCTTTCCTGCTGGCCCGCCGGGATGCTGAAGCGGAATTGCTTCTTGCGGAAGTGCGCCCTGATCTGGAAGGCAAGCCGCGCACAGACTACGACTCGATTTTCGTGGTTCGCAAGGACAGCCCGCTTAAATCACTTGACGACGTGGTGAAACAGGCCAAGGACCTGCGATTTGCGTTTACCAGCCGCACCAGCACGTCCGGCTACGTGATGGCGTATGGCCGGTTGGTAAAAGAAGGATTGCTCAAAGCACGTCAGGAGCCAGAAAGCGCGTTCAAAACCGTCAAGTACGGCGGCAGCTATACAGCCGCATTGCTGGAAGTACTTGAAGGCCGCGCCGATGTTTGTGCGGTCAGTTATTACACCGTTGAGGGTCCGAAAGCCGACCGTTATCTGGAGGCGGCCAAGCGCGAACAGCTTCGTGTTCTGGACCGAACCCCGGGCGTGCCGACGCATCTGGTTTGCGCGCGCGGCGGGCTGAGTGCGGAAATGAAGAAACGCGTCAAAGCAGCACTGCTGAAACTGAGCGACGAGCATCCGGAGCTATTGGCTGACGTTTACGGCGCCAAGAAGCTGACCGAAGTCGACGAGAAAACGCATGTGAAGAACGCCGTGTATGCCGTTGAAGCACTTCCGGTGCCGATCACCGGACTGGTGAAGTGATTTACTTGAAATCGATATAGACACGTGACCACAACATCTTCCAATCCGACCCGGCCGATTCCGCGAGCGCGCCCGGAGTTTCCGACGGACGAGCCGATCGATCCCAACGGCCCGAAATCGGTCAAGATCGACGGGGTTTCGGTTACGTTCAGCCCGGATATTGCGGCGCTGTGCAATGTGTCGTTCCAGATTCCAGCCGGCCAACAGGTGTCGATTGTGGGTCCGTCCGGCAGCGGCAAATCCACGCTGGTCAACGTCATTGCGCAACGACAGGAACCCACTGACGGAACGGCTTCGCACGACGGGCGTATCGCGGTCATTCATCAGGACCTGCGACTGGTCAAGCAGCGCACCGCCCTTCAGAACGTGTTGCACGGCTCGCTGGGGCGCATTGCCACCTGGCGCACGTTCTTTGGTTTTCCCAAGGAAGAAAAACAACGAGCCATCGAACTGCTGGAGCGCGTCGGCCTGGCGGGCCGCGTCAACCATCGCGTGAGCAAGCTGTCCGGTGGCGAGCGTCAGCGCGTTGCGATTGCCCGGGCGCTGATGCAGCACCCGCGTATTCTGCTGGCAGACGAGCCGGTCGCGTCACTGGACAACGCAAATGCATGTAGTGTCATGCGACTGCTGCGCGATCTGGGACGAGAGGCGAACCTGACCGTCATTACCGTACTGCACGACCACACGTTGGCCTGCGATCACACCGATCGGGTGTTGCGTCTGGAAGACGGTCGTCTGGTTTACGACGGTGACCCGAAACATCTGGGCGATCCGAAGATGCCGCAGTTGCGCATCATGACCCCGGAAGTAGAAAACGCGACACCGCCCCCGCCACCGAAGCAGTTACTCACGCCGCGGCAGCAGACTGTTGCGTTCTGCCTGGGTGCGATCGCGCTGGCTTTTGCCTACATGTGGTCTGCGAAGGAACTGGACATGGACCCGTCGCACCTGCGCGATGCCGGTGGGCAGATGACGCGCACGATCGGTCAGTTCATTCCGCACAAGCCGGAACACTTCGAACAAATCAGCCTGATCAACTGGGGATCGGTTGCCTATTCGCTGTTGCAGACGATCTATATGTCACTGTGGGGTACGACCCTGGGTGTGCTGTTTTCCTGGCCGATGGCGGCACTGGCTGCGCGTAACGCGGGCCCGCGATGGATGCAGCCGCCGATGCGGCTCCTGTTGAATGTGATTCGGTCCGTGCCGTCACTGTTCTGGGCGCTGCTGTTTGTAGCCGCCGTGGGTCTGGGACCGTTCGCCGGCGTGCTCGCATTGGTGGCGTATTCAATTGGCTATCTGACCAAGTTCTTTTACGAAGCGTTTGAAGAAGTCGATCCGGCCGCACCGGATGCACTGGCGCATATTGGCGCGTCAAAGCCGCAGCAATTCTTCCATGCGATCTGGCCGGCCGCAGCGCCGGCGATTCTGTCTTCAAGCCTGTTCATGTTCGAATACAACGTGCGTGCAGCCAGCGTGCTGGGCATTGTCGGCGCGGGCGGTATTGGTGTTCATCTGATGAACTTCTTTGAATTCCGCATGTTCGGCGCGGCGACCATCTGCCTGTTGATGATCCTGGCAGTCGTCGTGGTGCTCGACGTCGTATCCAGTTGGGTGCGCAGCAAGCTCGTCGTGGCGTGAGGTTATTGGGTGATGTGCACCGGTGATGGTGAAGGTTGGTAAGTGCCCATATCGCCTGCTGACATTCAACTGACACACGTCACAACACTGCATTGACATGCGGCGGCCAAACAGTCGCTCGCGCATATTGCTAAATCACCACTTCATTCACCAGATAGATTCAGTTGCTGAAACGGTGCCGGCCGGCGCCGTCAATTCCCTTTTCATCGGCCCACGCTTCGCGGCTCACCGCGTCATACTGGGTAGCGAAATTATCGACGTCGTAGCTCTCACGCGCAACATGTCCGTCGACATAAAGCCAGTTGGTGGCCATGTCATGGCGATACGGGGCGAGCTGATTCCCGTCGTCAACGCGCGTATGTTCAATCCAAAGGTCATTCAATGGCAGATTTGATTCACCCACCAGAAAATGCTTTGACGGGGCAATCGCCCGATCATAATTTCTCGCGCCATATTCCGCTTCATACTTGCCGCCAGAACTGGACCAGCCGACCCCCTTTACTTGCGTAAACACAGCTTTGACGACCGGCGAGTAGTGTGTACCGCGCCAATGACGTGAACCCGTGCCGTTGTATGGCGGTGCGGGATTGGCCGGTTCGTAACTCAGTTCCGCACTACGCCAGATGTGCCGGAACACGGCATCAGTGCCGGACTCCTCGGCCGGGCAGCGAGCCAAGCCGTCTACCTTCCAGTCAATTGAAAGGTCGTGTTGCGAATGCAGCGTACTCTTTGACACGCCCGCCTCAGCCATGTGGCCAGTAAGGATGTAAGGCGTGGGCCACGGTGCGAGGGTCCCGCCGCCAGTCAGCATCCACTTGGGATTTGCCGGACTGATATAGCCTCGATTGTCAGTTGCATAGGCGGTAACTGACACCGACCATTGACGAAGATTACTGCTGCAACTGATGGCACGCGCCTGTTCGCGCGCACCGGATAATGCAGGCAACAGCAGCATAATCAGCCCACCGATCAGACTCACAACAATCATTAACTCTATGAGTGTAAATGCGTTACGGATTTTTAACATCGCAGCCCTGATTTCAGACGGACAACCGAACGGATGTCGACTTACAACAAGAAGACATGCCGGCTCGCATTTTAGAATTCCGGCCGGCCCATACAACGATGTCGCAAAGACGTAAATAACCTGTATTTATGAAGATGAGATTGCGATGAGAGTGAAAATAGCGTGAGAAAGTACCCAGAATAGACTGAGCATTCCCAGCAAAATCTGACGCGCCTATCATGGACTTATCATTAACTCGCGACCGAAAAATTCACTCGCTGCTGAAGCGATATCGCCCTTCGCCATCAATACCCTGGGCGTGGGCCCACGCTTCACGATTGCCAGCGTGATACTGCGTTGCGATGTTCTCTGTTTCGTAGCGTTCGCGTTCAACATGGCCGTCGACATAAAGCCAGTTGGTGGACATCTCATGACGATACGGCGCAAGCTGTGTTCCGTTGTCGGCGCGGGCATGATCGATCCAGAGATCGCGCCATGGCAGGTTGGATTCGCCGACAAGAAAGTGCTTTGACGGGGCAATCGCCCGGTCAAAATTTCTGGCACCATGCTGTGATTCAAACCTGCCACCGGAGCCGAACCAGCTGACACCCTTTACATCCGTAAAGACCGCCTTGGCGACCGGCGCGTAGTGTGCGCCGCGCCAGTGACGCGAACCCGTGCCGTAATACGGGAAGCCGGTAACGATCGGCTCGTAGGTCAGTGTCGGATTCGACCAGACGTGTGTGAACGCGGCGTCGGTCCCTGACTCTTCTGCAGGACATCGCGTCAGACCGTCCACTTTCCAACCGGTCGACAGGTGATACTGAGAATTCAGGGCGCTCTTTGAAACGCCTGCTTCGACCATGAAGTCGGTCATGATGTAAGCCGTGGGCCAAGGCGCGAACGAGCCGCCGCCTGTCAACATCCAACTGGGGTTGGCCGGACTGATATAGCCTTGGTTACTTGTAGCGTAACCAGCGACAGATACCAGCCACTGTCGAAGGTTGCTACTACACTGAATGGCTTGAGCCTGCGCTCGCGCACTGGACAGTGCCGGTAACAGGATCGATATCAGCACGCTGATGATGCTGATGACAACCAATAGTTCAATGAGCGTAAAGGCGTTTCTGGTTTTTGACATCGTTGTCCCGATCCCAAGTGGCCAGCCGAACCGAAATCACGTCAAACAGAATGAAATGTACGTAAATATTAGCAACTCCAAGCCGACCTGTACAGAGATGACATGAGAAACGTAAACGCCTTATGCTTACAGACATGAGCCAGGCAGAGCCGCAAGAACAATTGCAGATCGCGCGCAGAGGTGTCCATTCCGTGGTTGCCCATCTGGTGCTGCTTGGCATCGGGGGGCTGCTCTGGGCTGTGGCCTACCCGGCCATCGGTTGGTGGTGGGCGGCACATCTGGCGCTTGCGCCGATGGCGATCGTGGCCGTTCGCTCGACGAGCACGCGCCGTTTGCTGTGGACCGGCTATCTGGTCGGCCTGACATGGTGGCTGGTCAGGCTGCACTGGCTATGGGATGTGGCCAGCGGTGGGTATGTCGCCCTGTCTGCTTACATGGCGATCTATGTCCCACTCGGCCTGTTGCTGATTCGCATGATCGAGCGACGCTGGCGATGGCCGCTGGTTGTCATTGTGCCGATGGTCTGGGCCAGCATGGAATTTCTGCGCGGGCAGATCATTGCGGGCGGCTTTAACTGGTTCTGCCTCAGTCATGCGATTGCGCCATGGAAGGAAGACCAGGGCGCGAGCCTGCTACTCCAGAGCGCCGACCTGTTTGGCGAGTGGACCGTGACATTCCTGGTCGCCATGACCAGCGGCATGATTGCCGACCTGTTCCTCCAACCTTGGAAACGCCCCGGAACCACACCCCCCGGAAGTAATCGCCCCGGAAACAAATACCCCGGCCCGGCGGCAATGTCACTGATCACATGGCTGGTCGCCACGGTCGCGGCCGTTGTGTACGGGCAATGGCGAATCAACCAGACGCCACAATATCTTTCAGGCAACACGGCGCGCATCGGCCTCGTTCAGACCAATACGCCGCAGAGCAACAAGATCGCGCCGACGCCGGAGCAGGTTCAGGAAGATTGGACCGAACTGCTCGCCCTGACAATGAACGTGACGGACGTGATGAACATGCCGGACCTGATTGTCTGGCCGGAAACCATGGCGCCGGCCGCGCTGAATCCGGAAGCGCTGGCCTATTACAAAACCGCGCCGACCAGCGAGCGCGGCGCGCAAAAGTACGCGAACGAATTGCAGAAGCTGGCCACCGCGCGCGACACGCATCTGCTGATCGGCGCGCACGCCAAGTACGAATTCACACTCCTGACTGATGACGAGGGTTATCAATTCGTGGTGCCCAAGCGCAAACGCAACAGCGCCTATCTGATTCGCCCGGACGGCAAAGGCCCGTTTGAGAAATCAGACAAGATTCACCGCGTGCCGTTTGGCGAATATGTGCCATGGGTCAGCAACTGGCCGTGGCTGAAGAAGAAATTGATCGCCGCGCTGACGCCGTATGACTTCGACTACTCGCTGGAACCGGGCGAGCAATACACGATTTTCCAGATTCCAACCGAAACCGGGCCGGTTCGTTTTGCGACGCCGATCTGTTTCGAGGACGCATTCAGCCGGGACGTTCTGAAAATGGCGTATAAAGATGGCCAAAAACAGATCGACCTGCTGATCAACCTGACCAACGACGGCTGGTACAAAGGGCAGGGACAACGGCCCCAGCATTTCCAGTTGGCGGTTTTGCGGTGCGTGGAAACCCGTATTCCGATGGCCAGATGTGTGAATACCGGGCTAAGCGGGTTTATTGACTCGGTTGGGCGCGTCGGGCCGTTCGTTGAGAAAGACGGCGTGCGCCAACGTCTGGCCGGCACGGTCGTCGGTGAGATGGCGATGGATCAAAGAGTCACGGTCTTCGGGCTGGTCGGCCGATGGCCGATCGGGATGTTAGTCACCGTGACTTTTATATTTGCGCTTGCTGGAATGTTGCAGAAGAGTACACTTGGCGGACAGAGACTGGGCCAATTGCAACGCAACTCGGCTGAGGGTGGTAAGGACTGAAAACACCACCCGAACAATTGGGGGCAGAAACAGACACCTTCTATCCAGGGAAGACGCAGGTGCAGACAATCATTCAACGAACCGTTGTGCAGAGCGCAGTGCTGACTGTTGCGTTCGTTGTTCTGCTGGTCAGCACGACTGCAAACGCGCAACTGACCAGACAAGAGCTGATCAACATGGCGGCCAAGGAAGTGCTGGTCGCCGCGCGCAGCCCGCGCGCGGATATCCGGGCCAACGCAATCGAAGCAGCCGAAGCGCTGGTCGCCCGGCGTGGACCGCTGGCAGAAGCAGCGCTGGCCGATCCGGACCCGGTTGTTCGATTCGCCGCACTGACGGTCATCGGCAAAATGAAGCTTCAAGGCGCGGCAGCCGGTGCGCATCAGCTTCTGAACGATCAGAACGAATCGGTCAAAGCCGCGGCTTACTTCGCCTTGGCACGTTGCTTCGGCGACAACCCCAACGCGCACCCGCAAGCGGTCGATATCACGCCCATGGGCGGGCTGATGTTCAGTAACAATCCGAACACGCGCGCCAACACGGCGATGCTCATCGGCCTGCTGGGAGACAGAACGGCAATTCCGCTACTCAAGGAAGGCGCGGCGAGTTTTTCGCAGCGCGTCCCGCAGGTCAAACAGCGCCTGGTCAGCGTGCAGGTTGCCGAGGCGATCGTAACCCTTGGCGGCGCGGATACGATTGACGCGATTCGCGCAGCGGCATTCTCGCAATTTGATGAAGTACGGGTGATTGCGATCAATACGCTGGGCCGCCTGCAGGACCGCCGGTTTGAAGAAGCCTTTGTTGAAATGCTCAAGGCGGATAACCCGATCGAAGTGAAAATTTCGGCTGCCGGCACGCTGGCCCGATTCGGACGCGGTGAAGGCACAGAAATCGTGCTTCAGTCGGCAGAATCGCGGAATTCGGTGATTCGGGCCCAGTCCGCTTATGTGCTGGGGCTGTTTCGAAACCAGGTTGCCATGAACAAGCTAGCCCGGATGCTGGATGACCCCGATGAGCAGGTCCGCATTTCGGCTGCGGCGGCAATATTGGGAGGTGGTAAGGACGGATTGTAAAACGTGTCAAAAAGCGGAATTCTGTTGATCCGTCTGGGCTGAAAACTTAGAATACTAATGTTGACAAACTCAATCCGCTACGATAGATAATGACCTTATACCGACCTCCGACGGAGGCGGTTCACTGTAAGAAGACCGACCTTTTCGACAGCCGCCGGCTGTCGTACCACGCGTGGACTAATAGGAGGCCACCGCTTGAGTATCCTGACCAAGATATTTGTGGTGCTGGTGACCCTGTTATCGGTGGTGCTTGTGGCCCTAATCGTCCCGTTCGTTGCGAAGGTGGAAGACTACCGCTCGCAATTGCAACAGGCCGAACAGGTCCGTACCAATGCCCTGGCAACAGCTCGCCTGAGGCAGGCGGAAATCAGCGCCCTGAAGGACAAGGAAAACGAACGCTTTACGGCCCTGACGGCTGAGATCGCCAAACTCACCGGCGACCTGGCAAAAGTCGAAGAGGACCTGGCGATCGCCAAGGCAAACTACCAGTCGGCCCAGGCCGGGAAAGCCAAGGACGACGCAAACATCGCGCGTCTGACCGCGGCCCACGAGCAATTCGCCGCTATCACTGCCGGCCTGCAGGACGAACTGACGCAGCGCCGCGAACAGGCGGTGAAGCTGGAAACCGCCAGTCTCCAGTTGAAGGACCGCAACTTCGCGCTGGAAAGCCAGCTTGACGCCCTGACGCGCGAGGTGCGAAAACTGCGCGAGAACATGACGCAACTGGCCGAGCGCAATACCGAACTGGAAACGATCTTCGAGCGGCTTGATCCGACTGTGAAACAAGACCTGCTCAATCGTGATCAGGATGCCACCGCGAGCCGGCCGGTATTCATGCCGCAAACCAAGATTGCAGGAAAGATCACGGAAGTTGAGCAGATTGACGATGAAACATTCGTTGAAGTCAATGTCGGCAGCAACGACGGGGTTGAAGCGAATATGAAGTTCTGGGTGCACCGCGCTGGCCAGTATTTAGGAACGCTGGTGATCACGCGCGTGGATGCAAATGCAGCTGCTGGACGTATGATGTTTACAGAGCAGGACATCAGCGGCGGAGATGAAGTGCTGACCGGCGGCACCTTCTGATCTTCGACCAAGGAGTGGTAAGTTGACACAGGCCCCAAACGGCGCTGCAGCGCCAATGCAAGCACCGGGTGCACCGCAGGCTGCCAAGCCGCGGGCAAAAGCCAACATCTATACGGTGATGGCCTTTTTTTCGTTGCTTTGTCTGGGGGCTGCAATAGGCTATGTGTTAGCTCGCTCAGCCGAATTGTTTGGTAGCGTGGGTGAACTGTTCAATATGCCGGAAACGGCCGGTTGGATCACATCGATTCTCTAACCGGCAAGGCGGCGTCGATCAGCGTCCAGGGCGACACGCCAGGATGACGTGTTGATGACGATCACGATGAAGGACCTTTCCAGTTGATCCTGGACAAAGTATTAAGTTGGTTCAGCGTGGATATGGGCATCGACCTGGGTACGTGCAATACCCTTGTCTGTGTGCGTGGTGAAGGTATTGTGCTGGACGAACCGAGCGTGGTGGCCGTCAAGAAAGGCACCAATCAGGTGCTTCAGAGCGGCAATGCGGTCGGCTGGGTGGCCAAGGAAATGCTCGGCCGTACGCCTGGGTCCATTACCGCTATCCGTCCGCTCAAGGACGGCGTGATCAGCGACTTTGAAATCACCGAGTCCATGCTCGGCTACTTCATCCGCAAGGTGCAGGGCCGTGTGCCGTTTGGACCGCGCGTGGTCATTGCGGTGCCTTCGGGTATCACGGCGGTTGAAAAGCGAGCCGTACTCGATTCAGCAGAGCGTGCCGGCGCCCGGCGGGTGTACCTGGTTGAAGAACCCATGGCGGCCGGCATCGGCGCCAACCTGCCGATCGTTGAAGCGACCGCAAGCATGATCGTCGACATCGGCGGCGGCACCACGGAAGTCGCCATCATGTCGTTGGCCGACATCGCCCAATGCGAATCCGTTCGCGTGGCCGGCGACGACATGGACGAAGCGATCATCAATTACATGAAAAAAGCGTACAACCTGATGATCGGTGAACAGACGGCCGAACGGATTAAAATCCAGATCGGCTCTGTTGCTGATGACGGGGAAGAACGCTCAATGGAAGTGCGCGGCCGGGACATGATTTCCGGCCTGCCGCGCAAGACGGTGATTACTTCCAGCGAAGTGCGCACCGCACTGGAAGAGCCGGTCGGTGCGATTATCGAAACCGTCACCCGTACGCTGGAGCGTGCGGAGCCTGAACTGGCTGCCGACCTTGTTGAGAACGGCATTGTGTTGGCCGGCGGCGGTGCGCTGCTCCGCGGCATCGACACGGTTATTTCTGAAGCCACCGGACTGGATGTCCGTATTGCTGAAAACCCCCTGCATTGCGTTGCCCTGGGAACTGCCATCTATCTCGAACACCTCGAGGAATGGAAGCACACCATGGAGAGTGATATGGATGAGCTGTAGTCCACCGCTCATCAGTCGCATGCAGGTAAGACGCAATTCTGACGGACGCGGTTGGCGGGAAGAGCCATGAAGCGTCCATTACTCAATGCTCGAAGGGTCCTGTTCGTCATCGTCGGCCTGGCGATGATCGCCAGCCAATTGCCCGCGGGCGCGGCAAAATCCCTCTCAGGCTATCCGCGCGACATGGTGGCGCTGGCCATGACGCCCTTCTCACCGATCAAGCGGGTCAGCGACCGGTTCTGGGGCGCAGATGAACCAGCCGAGCCGGCCAACGGGGATCAGATCCACGAACGCAACTATCTCGAACTGCTCGCGCGCAACGAGCAGTTGCAGCAGCAACTGGAAGACGCGCGGGCCATTATCAGGCAGCTGTCTGAGCTGCGCAAGCTGCCGCTGCAAGGCTTTGAATTCATTCCCGCGGATGTCACGGCCAGCCACCTGCAGCCGACGATTCACAGCCTGGACATCAATCGCGGCGCGCGCGAAGGCGTCAGCGTGGGGCTGATCGTGGCGGACGGGCCACACCTGGTGGGCCGAATCAGCCGCGCCGGGGCGAGGACGGCATCGGTCAAACTCATCACGTCACCGGGATCAAAACTGGTTGTGAAAATCGTACCCCCACCGACAGCTAACGAAGCGCGCAGCCAGTTGCTTCAGGTGGCAGTCGGTGAAGACGGTACGACGTTTACCGCGCGCGGCGACATCGGCGACCCTGTCAAAGTCGGTGACCTGGTCCACCTGGCGGACGACAGTTGGCGCGTTGAAGCGCGCGGCCTGCTGGTCGGACAGGTAACTGAAGTGGGCAAAGACCCGAAGACACCGCAGCTTCGTACGCGTATTGTTGTGCAGCCGATGCACGCGCTGCCGCGCCTGACGCGCGTGGTGGTGATTCATCCCAAGAAACCCGTTTTGCCGGAGCGTTGACCGGATGCGTTGGCCGTTCTTTCTTGTCATGGTCTATCTGTTTGTGGGGCTGCAAACCTCACTGGCGCCGCTGATGCGCATTGACCATATTGCTCCAAGCCTGCTGATGATCCTGGCAGTCTATGTCGCGCTGCACACGTCGAGCATGACGCTTGGTTACGCGTGCCTGCTGATCGGGCTTCTGGTTGACCTGACAACCGTCGTGCCACTTGCGGACGGCGTGAGTGACACCGCTATCATCGGGCCGAATATTGTCGGATACGTGTTTGGCGGCTGGGTAGTGCTGCAACTGCGCAACCTGGTTTACCGCGATTCGCCGATCGGCATTGCGCTGGTGGTGTTCGTTGCCGGGGTATTCATTCACCTGATCGGCACCGCCCTGCTGACCTTCCGTGGCCTGCCGTGGCTGACCGGTCAGCCGATTCCCAACTGGTCGGCGGCTGACGAACTGGTGCGGCGGTTCTTTCAACTGCTTTACACTGCAGCTTTGTCGGTGCCGCTCGGTTATCTGCTGGCGAAGTTGTATCCGGTCTTTCGATTTGAGCCCCAGACGAGCAAATCCTACGTGAAGCGATAATACGCACTGCGTATATTTTTAGCGCGTCGAAGACGTCATAAACGCTTGTCACTTCGATGCCCGCGAAGAACGTGAAGCGCGAGATTCAAGTGAGATTGGTATAAGATGCCCGCATGGAGTTCGACGAGACACAGACCGAGACGCAGACGTGGCAACCCAAGCGCGGGAAAGGGTTCAAAGTCATTGTCTGGTTGCTGTTGATCATGAACGCAATCGCAGCGGCGGCAATGCTGATCACAACGCTGATGTAGACCACCCTCAAGCCGTGGCCTGAGCGACGTCAGGAGCGAAGACACGGATCAAAACGACTTCTCTATCCGCATCTTCGCTGCGTTCAAAAGCGGCTTGAAGTGAGGTTGGAGACAGTCACATCGTTTGCGTGCTCCCTCGATTACTTGTCCCCGTACCCATCCGGATGCGACTGAAACCACTGCCACGCGGTCGCGACAATGTCGTCGATGTCCGTTCGTTTGGCGGTCCAACCGACTTCTTTCTGGATCTTTGACGCGTCCGCATATAACTGCGGCGGATCGCCCGCGCGGCGTTCACCCATGGTGACCGGCACGGTCTTGCCCGTCACGCGCCGAACTGCGTCGACCACTTCGCGCACGCTGTAACCTTTGCCAATGCCGAGATTGTAAAACCGCTGATCACCATTATTCAGGGCGTGCATCACCGCAACGTGCGCATCAACCAGATCCTCCACATGCACGTAATCGCGAATGCACGTGCCGTCCGGCGTGGGATAGTCGTCGCCGAAAATCGTCACGCCATCGCGCTTGCCCATGGCGGCCAGCATGACGACGGGAATCAGATGCGTCTCCGGCTCGTGGTCTTCACCAATGCTGCCATCGGCTGCACAACCCGCCACGTTGAAGTAACGCAATGCGGCAAACGCGAAATCTGCATTCGCGGCGGCGTAATCCTTGAGCACGTGCTCAAACATCAGCTTGCTCATGCCGTACGGATTGATCGGGCGCTGCGGCATGTCTTCGGTGATCGGCATGCGCTCCGGCTCGCCGTAGGTGGCGCAGGTGGAACTGAAAACCAGCCGTTTCACGCCGGCTTCATGACAGGCCTGCAGCAGACTGATCGAGCCGCGTGTGTTGTTATCGTAGTATTTGAGTGGCTCGTGAACGGATTCGCCGACGTATGCCAGTGCGCCAAAGTGGTACACCACTTCAACGCCGTGCTCTTTGATCAGTGAAGTAAGTTTGTTGGTTTCGCGCAGGTCGAGTTCTTCGAATCGCGAGGCGGAATCAACAGCCGCGCGATGGCCGCGAAACAGGTTGTCGACGACCAGGACATCGTTGCCGTCCGCAACCAGTCGCTTGACCGCGTGTGACCCGATATATCCCGCACCGCCGGTGACCAGCACTTTCATGAAGTAATCCTTGTGAGTTACGCGAATCCTGATTGGCTGACGTTCGTCAAAGGCGCGGTATTCGGTGACAACCAATCTACCGGGATCGTGTCACGATCCGGCTATGATCAATCCCAGCATGGCCGACATGTGCGATTGATGAGCGAGTATCAACCAGAATTCGTAACGTATCCATTTCAGTTCGAGAATCAGTGTATCAGCTTCACGACTGCAAACCCGCCGACAAGCAGAATCACGAAGACCACGCACAGCAGGTTGAAATACTTGTCGATCAGGGGCATCGCCTTGGGGCCGACCAGCCAGATGACGGCCGCCACGGCGAAGAATCGAGCTGCACGCCCTACCACGCAGGCCAATGTGAAAACCAATAATCCCATCTTGGCAAAGCCGGCCGTGATCGTCAGCAGCTTGAACGGGATCGGCGTCAGAGCCGCGATAAAGACGTACCACTGGCCGCGCACTTCAAACTCCTTGGCCAGGGAGTCGATCTTGTCCTGCGTAATACTCGGAATCATCAGAGCCAGGTCGATCGCAGCATAGCCGATGTAATACCCCAGAAACGCGCCGAATACGCTGCCCGCCGTGCATACGGCCGCGAACCACATCGACTTTTTGCGGTTCCCCAGGCAGAGCGGCATCAACAGCACGTCCGGCGGAATCGGAAAGAAACTCGATTCGACGAAACTGATAAAGAACAGCGCCCAGGTGCTGTGCCGGCTGTGAGCGAATGACAGCACCCAATCGTACATTCGCCGATGGATAGCCCACTTGGGGACAGGCGGCTTTTGAGTGTCTTCATCGGGCGTCAAGTCAGGATTGGTCGGCTCAGCCGTAGGCTCATTCATGCTGGGATTATCGGCTGATTCGGGCGTTGACTGTCAACAATCCTGGTCTGCCAAAAGGCTCTCCATCCTTCGAAAACCAAGTTTCCGGGGTTCCGGGGGTTAGATGCCTTCGCCCTCTTCGCCGGGCATTGGCGTCAACGGCTGGCCGGGCTTCATTTCGCCGCTCTTGTAGCGTGACCAGTATTCTTTCAGCCGCCTTTTAACCAGCGGGGCAAGAATGATACCGCCGAGAATATTGGGCAACGCACAACTGAGCAGCATAGCGTCGGCTGAATCGATCACCGATCCAAGGCTGGCAACCGCGCCAATGAACACACAGACGACGAATGCCAGGCGGAAAACGATTACGGATTTAAGCCCGAATATATAACCCCAGGCGCGCTCGCCGTAATAGCACCACGAAATCATTGTAGAGAACGCAAACAGGATGATACTGATGGCAAGAATCCACGGGAACTTGAGCGTCACCAGCAAGTCCTTCTGCTCAAACGCATAAAGCGTCACGCCGGCGCCGGCAACGCCCTCTGCCTGATACGCACCAGTGATCAGTACCGTCATGCCGGTCATGAAGCAGATCACGATGGTGTCGACGAAAGGTTCAAGTGACGCCACCAGCCCCTCGCGCACCGGTTCGTCTGTCTTGGCTGCAGAGTGCGCAATGGCGGATGATCCGATGCCCGCTTCGCTGGAAAACGCCGCGCGCTGGAAGCCGACCATCATTGCCCCGATCACACCGCCGAGCCCCGCCTCGGGCGCCCACGCTTTCTGGAAAATTTCAACGATCAGGCCCGGTACCAGAGAAATGTTTGAGAAAATAATGACCAGACACGCAATGACATACAGCATGGCCATGAACGGGACAATGACGCTGGTTGCCACACCGATTCGTGTGATGCCGCCGATGACCACAACGCCGACCATCGCCGCCATCACCAAGCCAAATCCATAGCTCGCATATTGTCGAACGTTATCGACTTCCTCGACACCAACGTACGGCTGAACAAACTGGCCGAAAAAGCCTTCAAACGCTTGGTTGGACTGGAACATGTTGCCGCCGCCAAGTGCCGCGCCCATCAGAAATACGGCGAACACGATTGCCAGGATCTTGCCGAACGTCCCGAGCAACGGATGAATCTGTTTGAGCCCCTTGTCCAGAAAATACATCGGGCCGCCGGACATGGAGCCATCTTCATTCTTCACGCGAAACATCTGTGACAGGGTTGTTTCGTGAAACTTTGAGGTCATGCCGAACAAGCCGAGCACCATCATCCAGAACAGCGCACCGGGCCCGCCTGTCACCATCGCGACAGCCACGCCCGCAATGTTGCCCAGCCCCACAGTTGCGGACAGCGCGGACGTCAGCGCGCGGAACGGCGAGATATCGCCGGTGTCATCTCCGGCGGACCATTTGCCGCTGACGATTTCAACGGCATGCTTGAAACCCTTGATATTGATAAAGCCGTGGAAAATCGTGTAGAAGACCGCACCGAACCCGAGGAACACCACCAGAAACGGGGCCTTGGCACCTTCAATCACCGGCTTGTCGGTCACCTGCTTGATCGGCTGCTGATTCTCGTCGAGCTTGTAGGCCGCGAGATCGGCTTCGGCTTCAAAGAACTGAAGGTTGCCGGCCTTGTCTTTGACCGGATTGAGTTTGGCATCCAGTTCGACAACTTTTCTGGCAGCCGGCAGGTTGATACTGACCGGCTCCTCCTGATACTTCGTGTTGCCGTTCTCATCCGTGGCTTCGCCGAGAAAAACGCCGAACGACACATCGAAAAATAACGTTTTGAAGATGAAGCCGTTGATGCGGTCCAACGTCGCGTTGAACTTGTCTTTCAACGTTGGCTCAACGGGCTTGACCGCACCGAACTCCATCACCGCAACGTCTACCGATGATGCAGGCGTTTCGTCCTGGGCACTCGCGCGACCGGCGAGCAAGGCAAGCAGTATCGCGACAGCCAATCCGGCCACGATCAGCAAATCGCGTTGGTCGACATTTCGTTGTTTGGGTTTGACCGCCTCTATGGCAGTCGGAAAGGAACGCTGTGGACTGACGTTTCGCCTGATGCGGTTGTTCAACAGTTCACCCCTTTTTCCGCGTGAAATGAAGTTGCAGCACAGTTTAACGAATCAACCCCGTTGTGCATGTACGGATTTCCCTGACATCATAAAGTGACATTCAGATGCCAAAGGAATCAGTCGGCCATCACCATGACGGGATAGCCGAGCCTGTCGCGAATCATGATGTTGATGTTGCGCAAAGCGACTTCGACGAGCGCATCGTCCCGACGGGTCACAAACCGCCCTTCGATGGCGGCCTGAACCAGCCTGTCCGCGAAGGAAGGTGTATTCGCGGTCAGTTGCATATTGCCGTTCCACACCGAGGCCACGAGCGCTTCCTTGCCCAACTTGGTGTTCGGATACAGGAATCCGCCACCGCCATACACGCCGACCTGATCGCCGGCGAAGATCACGTATCGGATCGAACAATTGGTGGCCTCACGACTGATGGGCGTGCGGGCCGCGCGCGGCTTCCAGAACATCTTGATGGTGACCGCCTGGGTCGGGTTTTCAACCGGGCCGTCCACGAGCAGAACGGTTAAGCCATTCTTGTCGTGATAGCGGTAATAGCCCTTTTCAAAACCGGAGGGCAGGTTGACCTTTTCGCCATTGGCCCCGGAAATGGACACGCGTTTGGCGGTGCCGCGTGTCTGGCAGCCGGTCAAGCTTGCTGCCAGGATCATCATGCATCCGTATATTGCCAACTGCTTCATCATGGTGGTCGTCTGCTCCAATTCCCAAGCCATTTGAGTTGACTAGGATACAAAGCCGCGGGCATTCGGTCATATCACGCAGCGGACGGCTCTGATTCACTTTCCGCGTCGTCGTCGTCCGATGCTGCCTGTGGCGTAATACTGACCTTGTCCGCAATCCCCAGACAGCTCAGCACGTCGCGCTCCACGATCGCCTGTAACGTGGCCCGCGGAATGGTCGTCAGACTCGTGCCATGCGTCTGCTGATTCACAGAATACACGTTGACAACCGTCTCCTGCGGCGTGGAAAACGGAAAATCACTGCCGATCAGCAAATGCTCGGTCACGCCCTGCTGATAGGCCAAGAGCAGCGTGTTGTAGAGCTGCCAAGGGCGGGAAGACACATCCGAAAGATCGGCATAGAAGTTTGGATGCTTGCCCACCAGCAACAACGCCTCGTCCACCCAGGGGTGCCCCACCTGCGCGAGGATGACATGCAGATCAGGAAACGTTCGTCCGACCTCATCGAACAGATGCGGCCGACTGAACTCCATCATTGCTGACGCGGCCATGTGCGTGCCGGGATGCACCATGACCGGCAGGCCGAGCGTCTGGCACTTCTCGTACAGCTTCATGGTATTGGAATGCGTGGGGTGACAAGCCTGAGCCGCGGGGCTGATCGTCACGCCGGCCAGCTTCTGCTCGACAGCCTGATCAACGCGATCGAGAAAACCATCGATCAAGGGATCGATCCCGGCAAACCCCACATACTTGTCCGGGCGCCGCCGGGCATAGCCGGCCACCTGGTCGATGGGAATGCTCGCATCCATGTGACGGCTTTCAAAGCCTAGGATAAACGCGCAATCAACCGGCTCCATGGCGTCGTCATATGCCGTCGGCGACGAGTCGCGCTGGTCCCACTGTGCATCGGGCCGATTCTGAAGGCGCGCAAGCGTACCCGGGCCCAATTGCTGTGGCTGATTCCAGAGATGTGTATGAACGTCAACAATCATCCGATTTGGTCCATCCTTGGTTTCGTTGACGTATATCCTATCCGACCGTCCATGCCGGACCAAGATTTGCGCCTACGCGCTGTGCTGGCCGTCGTAAGCAGCAGCATCCATCAGGTTGTCCAGCTGGGAAGCGTCGCTGGGACGGATCTTGATCAGCCAGCCGGCCTCCCAGGGGTCTTCATTGATCGTTTCCGGACTGTCGACGACCGCCTGGTTCACTTCGACCACTTCGCCGTCCACGCCGGCGTAAAGCTCGCTGGTGGCTTTGACGGATTCAATCTCCCCGAAGACCTCACCGGCCTTGACTTCGCCGTCGGTCTTGAGGATTTCCAGGAAAGTGATGTCGGTCAGCTCTTCTACCGCGAACTGGCTGATGCCAATGACGACCAGGTCGCCGTCGGTCTTGTGCCATTCGTGGGATTCCAGGTACTTTCGATCGTCCTTCGACGCCATATTCGCGCTCCGCATGCAAAGGGGTTGGCAACTAATAAACGCTCATGATACGTAGGCGCGTCAACCCGCTCAAATACACGGCACCGCGAGCCGCCGTGTCCTCACGGCGGTTGATGCAAAGCGGAGTTGCGGGGTGTGAATACCAATGTGCCCGGTGGCTGCGGGTTGGCCGTCGCGGGGACGCGACGGCTCGCTTCGGATCATTCCACTGTCACGCTTTTGGCCAGGTTACGCGGCTTGTCCACGTCGTGCCCACGTAACACAGCCGCGTGATATGCCAGCAGTTGCAGTGGCACGACCGTCAGGATCGGCTGAAGCGCTTCCGGCACCGCGGGCACGTAAAAGACCTCATCGGCATACCGGCGAATGGCTTCGTCGCCTTCCGTGGCAACGGCAAGGATACGCCCGCCGCGGGCGCGGACTTCTTCGATGTTGGAAATAACCTTTTCGTACTGGCTTCCTTGCGGCGCGACAAACACGACCGGCATGCCGTCATCAATCAGGGCGATCGGGCCATGCTTCATCTCCGCGGCCGGCATGCCTTCCGCGTGGATGTAAGAGATTTCCTTGAGCTTGAGCGCCCCTTCAATCGCCACGGGGTAGTTATACCCGCGCCCGAGGAACAGCCAGTTCTCGCGGTTGATGTAATTCTTGACGCAATCGCGAATGTAATCCGATTGCTGTGTGACGCGCGCGATGTATTCCGGCATCTTCTCCAGGTCTGCCAGGTACGCACTGACAACCTCGTCAGACAGGAACCGCCGCTTGCCCAGGTACAGCGCGATCAGGGTCAACACAGTGACCTGTCCGACAAATGCCTTGGTGGAGGCAACGCCGATCTCCGGGCCGACGTGCAGATACACACCCGCATCTGTTTCGCGGGCAATGGTCGAACCGACGGAGTTAACGACGCCGAGGGCCAGCGAGCCTCGGTCCTTGGCTTCGCGCAGCGCGGCAAGCGTGTCGGCTGTTTCGCCGGACTGGCTGACAGCCACGCAGACCGAGCCTTCTTCAATGATTGGATTGCGGTAGCGGAACTCACTGGCGTATTCGCAGCGAGCAGGCAGCTTGGCCAGGTCGCTCATCAGGTACTCGCCGATCAGGCCGGCGTGGTAAGCAGTGCCTTGCGCGGTGAAGATGAACCGTTTGGCGCGCACCAGGTCACGTGTCAGCGTATTCAGGCCGCCGAGTACGACGCGCGCTTCGCGCTGATCGATGCGCCCGCGCAGGCAGTTGCGAATGGACTCGGGCTGCTCCATGATTTCCTTGAGCATGAAATGCTCGTAGCCCCCCAGCTCGATCTGTTCCAGATCGAATTCCAGTTCCTGCACCTCACGCGAGACTGCCACGTTGTCGATGGTGGTGGTTCTAAAATCAACCGACCACGGGCCACCATCGCCGAGCCGATCTTCAGGGCCGGCACAGAGGCGAACGACCTGGTAGTCATCCAGCGTGATGACCTGGGTGGTGTGCGAAACGATTGCCGACGCGTCTGAAGCGACCACGTATGACTTTTCCGCAATGCCGACGATTAGCGGACTGCCCTTTCGCGCGGCAATCATCGTGTGCGGCTCGGCGTCACAGAACGCGGCAATGGCGTAGGCTCCGGTCACTTCCTGCAGCGCGTTCTGAACGGCTCGTTCCAGATCGCCGTCGTACAACTCAGCAATCAGCTTGGCGAGGACTTCCGTGTCGGTTTCGGATTCAAAGGTGTGGCCTTTGTCGGTCAGGTACTTTCGCAGCGCGACGTAATTTTCAATGATGCCGTTGTGAACCAGCGCGATGTTGTTGCCCTGGCGCGTCTGTCCGCGATGCGGGTGGGCGTTGGCTTCGCTGGGGGCGCCGTGCGTGGCCCAGCGGGTATGGGCGATGCCGAGGCAGCCCTCAAAGCCACCCGTGGTGTCGACCAGATTCTCCAGCACACGAACGCGGCCCACGGCCCTGCCAACCTTGATGCCCTTGGATGACATGACGGCCATGCCGGCCGAATCGTACCCGCGATATTCCAGACGTTTGAGGCCCTCCACCAGCAACGGGGCGGCCTGTTTGTCACCAATGTACCCGACAATTCCACACATGTGCGACTCCTGGCGGCAGCATAAGCGATCTGCCTACTATCAGCATCGGACAGATGATGCTCCACAGTTCACCCCACTTTTATTGGACTGCTTCCACAGACCATATAAGCTGATCGTCCTGACGGGTTGGATAATGACGCGCCATTTCAACCCGCTCAAGGGCAGCCGTATCGTCCGGCAATTGTACCTGCCAGAGGCCCTGCCCAGCGGGCCATTTCTCAGTATGCAGGCAGGGAGAACCCGCATTCAAATCGATTAATCGTTCGAAACGATTCCACCGCCACGGGACGTGTACGTGGCCGTGAATGTAGATCACCGAAGCCATACAACGTTGCAATACATCCAGAAGTGCCTGTTCATCTTCCAGTTGATGATTCGGCTTCATTGGTTTGCGTTCAGGTGGGCAGCCAAGGGCGTAGTGACATAACACGATCACGCCTTGATCTGAATTCAGGCCGGCAAGCAAGCTCTGTACTTTTTGAAGCTGATCCTTGCCAACGCGCCCGCGTGAAGAAATCGCGCGCGGCACGGCCGAGTCAATCTGCAACAGATGCCAGGGTCCAGTCAGCGGGCGAAGCAATGGAAACGCGGCCGGCATCAGTTCGCCGAATGCTTTTTCCATCGCGCGGCTTCTGGCAGAAGCAAAGGTGTACCGGTCATGATTGCCCGGCACAACTGCGACCGGGCATTGTTCAGCTATACCGCGAACCGCATCGGCCGCGTCAGCCAGTTCACCCGGTAGCGCTGTGGTGGTCAGATCGCCGCTGAACAGCGCCATGTCCGGCTCAATGGCGCGCACCTTGTCCAGCACCGGCGGCAGCAACGACCGGCCAAACTTGTATCGCCGGTTCAGCCACAGGTTGGCCTGTCCAAGTATACGTTTGCCAAACAGACGCCACGGCGCTGCCCAAAGCCGGTAAAGATGAATATCGCCGATCACTGCTAAACGCATGAGTGGGATTGTAGATTAATTGGGTCACGATGATGCATCAGGATGGCGAAGGCCAAAAAGAAAAGACTCACAGGAAGCATTATCTGTAAAGCCGCGACCAATGGTCGCGGTCTTCGATTGAGCGTCGATCAAACAGATTTATTCATCACTTGAATATCGTTCCGCGACCACTGGTCGCGGCTTTACACATCAATTTACCAGACGCTTTTAAACCGGCTGCAACTGCGCGGAATAGAACGTATCAATCACGCCGCGCCATTCTGCCAGCGACTTGACTTTGATAAACGCGTCTCGGACTACATCGCCTTGCGGATGATGATGCGAAAACTTGATGCCGAACTTGCGCATCATCATGGATGCCTGACGTTCGCCGTGCAGTGCGACGGACTTTTCAAAGTGCAGCAACAGCACGTCGCGCTGCTGTTCAATGGTCGGCGGCCGCCTGCCTGCTTCAACATCACCGCGCATCAGGGCACGGGCTTGTGCGAAAATCCAGGGATTGCCAATGCAGCCGCGCGCTACGCTGACGAAGCCGACGCCCGTGTGCTCGATCATGCGAAAGATGTCCGCGGCGTTCCAGATGTCACCTGAGCCGCCGATCAGGAAATTCGGCGTGCCGCGATACGTGTCCACCAGCTTGCGCAGAAACGACCAACGGGCCGGGCCGTCATACTTCTGCTCGACGCTGCGCCCATGCACGACGATGCCGGCGTAACCCAGTTCGATCGCATTGCGGAAGATCTCGTGAAAGTTGCGCTCCGCTTCGGCCGAATCGTCCGACCCGCGGCGGAGTTTAATGGTCGTGGGTATCTCGGCCGGCACGGCCTGTCGCACCGCCTTTAAGATGTCGATGGCCATGGCCGGCTCCTGCAACAGGTGGCCGCCGCGTGCTTTCTTGCGAATCTTCTTGACCGGGCAGGCCAGGTTTACGTCGATCACGTCGTAACCCAGATCAGCCAGAATCTTCGCCCCCCTGGCGATATCCTGCGGGTGCGAGCCCATCAGTTGGCCGGCGATCGGGTGGTCATCCTCGTCCAACTCCGCGGCTGCCAGCCCCCGGCCACCCTGAATCAGGAAGTGATCCAGCATGGCTTCGGTAATGCAATACGGGCAGCCGTGCTGCCGGGCCACATGGCGCATGGCCGCGTCAGAGTAGCCTGCCAGGCCGGCCTGAAAGAATGGCGCATCCAGTGTCAGGTTGCCGATTTGCGTCATGCCCGGCATTATAAGCAGTTGGCGACGCGAATCCGTCGCCCGGAACCGGTATTCAAAGGACGTCACGGATGAACATCATCGCCCGTAGTTTGCTCTTAATTACTGTCCTTGCCTTAATTGGTGGCTGTAAAGGCGGTTTCTCGCTGCCCTTTTTCACTTCCAAGGACAAGAAGGCCGAAGAGCAGTCCCAAACCGCTGAAGGGACGGATGGCGAACAGGCGGATACCGAAGAGGTGGTCATCCCGCTGCTCGCACCGAATGCAGACTCGACCAAGGTCCAGCCCCTGCCTTATCCGGCCGAGGCGCCGGTCGCGGCCGACCTGGATGTTCAGGTGGTTCAGCAGCGGGACCGGCTGGTGCTCACCAACCGCACCGCGCGCTCGTACCAGAGCGTGGAAATTTGGGTCAATCAGCAATACGCGGCTCAGTTGACCGCCCTGCCGGTCGGCGGCAAGGCAAACGTTCTGCTGAACCATCTTGTCAATCGGCACGGCGAAACCTATCCGATTCCCGGGTTGCTCACGCCGGACCACTTTTTTCCCGTTCATCTGGTCGAGTTGTACGACACCCAGCAGAAGCGGCGTTTCCGTCTGCTGGTTCGCAGGTAACAAAGCATTCGCTTTGAGCGAAATAAAACCAACGGCATACCGATTCGTGCCGAGTACTGATCTTCCGCCTTAAAGAGGTCTTCACCATGGACAGTCTTGAATTGTGGCGACGATATAAAGAAACAACCTGTCATGTTCCGGCTATCGGGATCAGCCTGGACATTTCGCGCATGCCGTTTGAGGATCAGCAGATCGCTGACGCGCAACCGATGATCGAGCGTGCATTTCGGGCCATGCGCGATCTGGAAGCAGGCGACATTGCCAACCCGGATGAAAACCGCAAGGTCGGGCACTACTGGCTGCGCGCTCCCCACCTGTCGCCGGATGATGAGGTTCGTGGACAAATCGAGTCGGCCATCCGGTCAGTCAAGCAGTTCGTGCAGCAGGTTCACGATCGTGAAATCACGCCGCCGGACGCGGCCCGGTTTACCGACCTGCTGCTTGTCGGCATCGGCGGCAGCGCACTGGGCCCGCAACTGATCGCCGACGCACTGGGCACGAAGCGCGACAAGCTGACGCCCCACTTCTTCGACAACACCGACCCGGACGGGTTTGACCGCACGGTCGCGGCACTGGGCACGCGTCTGAAAAGCACGCTGGTGGTGGTCATCTCCAAGTCCGGCGGCACCAAGGAAACGCGCAACGGCATGCTCGAAATCGAACATGCCATGAAGCAGAAAGGCATCGACTTTGCCAAACAGGCCGTCGCGGTGACGGGTGACGGCAGTAATCTCGATCAATATGCGGAACAGAATAACTGGCTGGCGCGGTTCCCGATGTGGGACTGGGTCGGCGGGCGCACCAGCGTGATGTCGGCGGTCGGCCTGCTGCCGGCCGCGCTACAGGGGCTGGATATCGATGGCCTGCTGGAGGGCGCCGCGGCCATGGACGAACAGACCCGCCAGCCGGACTACAAGACCAATATCGCCGCAAGACTCGCGTTGATGTGGCACATTGCCACGAACGGTCGCGGCGAAAAGGACATGGTCATCCTGCCGTACAGGGATCGTCTGTTATTGATGAGCCGATACCTGCAGCAACTGGTCATGGAATCGCTCGGCAAGGAACTGGACCTGGACGGTAACCGCGTGGAGCAAGGCATCGCGGTCTACGGCAACAAGGGTTCGACCGACCAGCACGCCTATGTCCAACAACTGCGTGATGGCGTGAACAACTTCTTTGCCACGTTCGTTGTGGTTTTGCAGGATCGTCAGCCGGCTGCCGCCAAAGTCGCGAGCGAGGTCGAGCCGGGCGTGACCAGTGGTGACTATCTGAACGGTTTCTGGCAAGGCACGCGCCAAGCGCTTTTCGAAAGCGGGCGAGGTTCAATCACCATTACGCTGGACAAGCTCAACGCCCAATCCGTCGGCGCGCTGATTGCACTGTATGAACGGGCCGTTGGTTTTTACGCGACGATGGTCAATATCAATGCCTACCATCAACCAGGCGTCGAAGCCGGCAAGAAGGCGGCGACCGCCGTGCTGGACCTGCAAGGCAGACTGACGCAATGGATGCAGGAAAATCCGCAGGGTGCGACGCCGGAGCAGATTGCGGATCGAATGGGTGTACCGCATCAGGTTGAAACGGTGTACCACATCCTGACGCATCTGGCGGCTAATAAGCGCAACGTGGTCCTCAGCCGCGGTAAGTTCCGATGGAAGGCATAACAGACATCGACAGGCAGATGATGCACCGGGCGCTCGACCTGGCGCAAAAGGCCGCGCTGATCGGCGAGGTGCCGATTGCCGCCATTGTCTATAAGGACGGCGACATTCTCGCCGAAGCGCACAATCGGCGCGAACTGGATCAGGACCCAACAGGCCACGCGGAAATTATCGCCCTTCGGCGGGCGGCTCATCGCATTGACAGTTGGCGATTGGAGGGATGCACGCTGGCGGTCACGCTAGAACCCTGCCCGATGTGTGCCGGGGCGCTGGTCAATGCGCGCGTCGCCCGACTGGTGTACGGGGCGACCGATCCGAAGATGGGCTGCGTGGACACCCTGGGGCATCTGTGCACCGAGCCTCGGTTTAATCATCAGGTTCAGGTGGTATCAGGGCTGTTCGCGGAGGAAGCAGGGACGCTGCTGTCTGACTTTTTCAAGCTGCGCCGAGGGGGGAACAGGCCACCCAAACCTCGATTACATGCGGATTAAGTGTCACCTCATAGCCTCATAGCCGGGCGGTGACACCGCCCCGGTAGCGTTGCTGTGTCTCCGGGTATCAGAAGTGAGCTCACAACTTAACCACCTGGGTTGCGTCGCAACCCGGCTAGGAATGCATGCAGGTCAGACGTGCTTTCATTGTGTGAACTGAATCGCATACAGGTCTGCATCACACAGCTCAATCCGCAACCGAATCGTCTGCCCGGAAAGACGTTCGACACTTCGCCCTGATTTCCAGTTCACCGTGTAGTCCAGCGTATCGCCGACGATGTCATAGCAATCGTCCAGGGCATACCCGGGCAGCGCCGCGCCGGCGGCATCCTGGATTGCCACGCGCAGCCGACCCGCAGCCGATGTGGCCACATTCAGCGACAGGCGCGACCCCTCAAAAATAAACGGCCGGGTCACCATCGTTCCGCCCCGGTATGCGGCACACAACGAAACAAAACCATCAATGCGCAACGTATGCCGGCGGAAACGCGATTGACGCCAGAAGTTCTCCTGAGCGAACAGCGAAAGTTCCTTCCCACCACCGGGTTCGGCCGAATCGGTTTCAATCATTCCCCTTGCCATGTTGTTGTCGGCGTATGCCCAATTGCCGGTTTCAGCTGGTCCCGGCCGAATGAACGCCTCATCCCATCGTTTAAAGCGCACACCGTCCCGGCTGGACATAAACAGGCCATCGGTAAGTGACGTACCACAGCGCGAGCCGGCATTCAGCCTGGCGCGCAGTTGACGATGTTCCAGTTCCGGAAGTGCTTCAATCGTTGGTGACCAATCCCGAGCCGTATATCGCATGGGAAAACCCAGCAGATGATGCGGTGCGCGTTGATAAGCGACAACGTTGTTGGTGTACAGGGCGGCGACGGGCGCATCCGAGCCGTAATCCAGCCACTGCGGCTCTGACCATTGCGCCAGGTCAGGGCTGGTGGCGGTACGAATACCGCGCGTTTCATTGTCGTCATAATCGCGGAAGTAGAGACGATATTGGCCGATGGTGGTGTCCCAGAACATGGCGTTGTGCGAATCGAATCGCATACGCTTCGAATGGGCGCTGGTGAAGATTGGTTGATCGCTCTTGCGTTTCCATCGCACACCATCCGGAGAAGTGGCTAAATAAATGCCGACAGGTGGGCTTCCGTTGTCAGCGCCGACTGCCTTGAACCACTCATCGGGCTTTGCATCCGGACTCGTATCAAAGAATGGTGAAAACCCGTGTGTGCCCGCACCGGCAATGTCTTCAGCGCGAAAGATGATGCTGGTCTTTTCGTCGTTCCATCCCGGATAAAGATTCGGATAGATTCGCTCCCAACCGATGCCATCACGACTTATCGCGATCCCCACGCTGAACTGCCTGAAATCACGCTCCGGATCGACCTGATCGTAAATGGATCGGATGTTGTAGTACATCCGGTACAGCCCGGCCACGGGATCGTGCAGCACGCTGACGTAGTTGCACATCTGACCTTCCCACGGCCTGTCGGTGACCAGCGCCACTTCCCGCGGAACAGGCGTGTGCAGTCGATGGTGAATGGCGCCGTCGAGCCTGTCGATCAAAAAGTCGTCAAGCATCAGTTCGCGGCGTGAGCCGATATTGATTACGTCTGTCAACGAACGAACTCCAAGGTGTCGCGTTGAATTACTTGACCCAGAATTCCGCAAACTTCAGCGGATGATGAAAGTCACTTTTTCCAGTGGGCGAAAACGCGGAGAATTCGTTCCCGTTGGTGCGGATGCGTTGGCGGCAGATGTTCAGATACCATGGATACGTTTCGTTCGGTTTTGTGGCGGCAATCCCGTTAAGCGAATCAAGCTCATCCTGATTCGCAGCCGCGAGCGGCAAACGAATTTCAACGCTCCATGAACGTTCGCCGATATGCGTCGCCACCTGGGCACCGGAAGACCAAAGGGTATTCAAGCCATCCTGACGATCCAGGTCGACCACTGTTCCACCGGGGCTGATGGCGATCTGGTAGTAAGCGTGGCTCTGTGTTTCCAGCAGAATTTCGACGCAGTCGCCATTCCAGATAGACGTATCATCCTGCTTGCCTTTGCGTCGGCTAATTGATGTCATATCGAAATCATTGCATTGAATCGCAATGTACAACGAGTCGTTGGCCCAGAACGTTTTGAAGGTCGTACTGCAGGCAGGCTTGCGTCCGGTTTCAAGCTCGGACAGGTGATACACTTCCTGCCAACTCCAGACTTTTTCATCGAGCCGGCCATCCAGCGTGAATGCCACGTTTTCACGATCGATGGTTCTGGCAAACTTGGTCTTCTGCCTGCCCTTGGCATGCTGTTCACCCAATCTTTGCAGGGGTTTGATGTAGTCCGCGATCAACGCGATGCGACGGCCGTATACCGAACCGGCGGATGTCGCCTGCTGCGCCTGACCAAGTAGCTCGAAGACCTTACCGATCTTTTCCGGCTTCTTGACCATGTCCCGCCAGTTGTCTTCAGCGTATTCAAAGAAGGTCTTCATCTGCGCGCGGGCCGGGCCGTAGTAGAGTGTGTAGTATTCTTCGAGCAGTTGGTCCACATCCTGATCGGCGTCCCACCAGAGCCGCGCGGTGATGTAAAGATTCAGATGGCTGGTTGCCATTTCACTGATGCCGGCCTTTCCGGGCCGATAGAACTCAACAAACTCTCCAATCGAAACATCTTTAAGTGACCGCAGGTCGCGCGCGATGCTGTGAGGAAATACAACAGGCAGGAACTTGTTGCGCGATCTGGGGCTTCCATAAAGATAGTATTCCCATATCCATAATTGTTTGCTGCCGCCGGGCAACTTATCGAGCCACTGTTTACGAAGGTCGGCATAATGTTTGTCAGGCGCGAGATAACGACGGCGATTCTGGGCGAGGCCCACCATCAGGTTTGGACTGAGTTTGTCGATTTGGGTTGGTGGCAACTTATAAGTGCTGTAGGCCAGACAAGTCACCTTTTTGTCAGGATGGGTCTTGTACACTTCCGCGGCGACACGATTGACATAGCCCCATACATAATCAGATATCTGCCCGGACCAGCCACGCTCCGGCGTGTCCTTTCCCTGGCCGGCGCAAAGTTCACACTCACAAATCGAGCCGTAACCGTCCTGAGGCATGATCGAAACCATCGGCACGTCAAGTAAGTCAAACATCGCGCGCGCATATTCGACATTCGCTTCAAACAGCCCCTGCGAGGAAAGACATGGGCGACCGACGTCCGCAACATCATTAGCAAGACCGGGTCGATCCAGACCGTGATGGTAGATCTCACGTTTCTGATTGATCATCATGAAATATTCGGGATGCGCCGCGCGTACCTCGTCGCGGCAGTTGACATAACAGATCCCGTGATTCAGAGACATTTCCATCTCACCAATCAAATCGGGCGCCTGGCTGAATCCCATGCGCAATTGCCACAGCACTTCGTCACGGGTGGTCATTCCGTAGCCGAACATTCGGGCGTACTGGTATGGATAACGTAGCGCGAAGTCGGGCCTGACTGTTTTATCTATTTGGGGAAGTTTGATCGTCGACGTTGTCGGGACGATCTCGCCGAGCTCATCGGGGAGATACCAGCGCACCCCATGCATGCGCAGGAATGCGTAAACCGCATTGAGCGAACCGCGTCGGTCTTTCTCCCAGATGTTCAGTTCCCGGCTGTACCTTTTGTGGACCTGGTTGAATGGGAACCCCCATTTCTTTCCGGTCAGCAGATCCCACTCTTTGATCGCGCGGGCGACTTCATGCGAAGCACCATTGCGCATATAAGGCTGGGTGGGTGTGAAATCACTGTCTTGGCCGAGCAGCACCAGCCGGTTCTCTCCAGACACCATGCGAAACGCGCCATGCTTCAACCCCTCATCGGTGATGCCGAGCTTGTCGGTGTACACACTTCGGCCGATGTATATGCGCACCGCGCCGTCGGCGCCGGGTTGCGTGACAATGGGCAACGTGGCCCCAGTGATCTTGCGGATGTACGTCTGCATTTCCTCGGCCGCGAGTTTGACCATGCGCGGCGGCCTTTCGGAAATGAGAATTTCCGCCATTGGTTCACCGTCACGCACGATGTATGCATCAGCGGCAACAGATGTAGAGCTGACAATGGCAAACAGAAGCCAACCGGCTGCAATCCAGCGAAACGCAAACATCAAAAACCTTTCAGGCAGGGAACACCATCAGTGGAAACAAGCGTCAACGCGCCCTATCGCATGTCATACCAGGGGGCGGTTCGAAACGGAACGTTGGCGACCAGCCATGTGCCGGCGTACGGGTCGATGGCTTCATAACCGAGATCGACGCTGCTGTCGGCGACGACATGGCCGTCCAGGTAGGCTTGCGCGACGCTGCCTTGGAAGGTAAACAGAAGCCTGCTCGAGTCACCCGGCTGAAGGGTGTACATGCCGTCGTATCCCAGGGTACGGTGAGGGACGCTGAAGGCCTCAGTGATGATCAGCAGTTCGCTGTGCGGGAGTTTGACACTCATTCGTCGCGGGAGGTAGCCGGACCCTTCATCGGGCATGGCGCCTCGGCCGTTGACGCTGTAGCCGGAGAAGGAGGTGTTCTTGATGGCGTCGCGATCTCTCAAGGGGCTCCAGAACAGGTTCTTATCCGGGAGGTAGTCGCCATTGACCAGCGTTTGCCCCCACCGCGTTCCAGCGGCGGTATTGCCAAATGGCAGTCTGTCGTCATTGTCAGTCGCGTAGCCGTAGAGCGCGATCTGAACCTGCCTGAGATTCGACAGGTTCTGGGACATCTGCGCCACTTGGCGCGCCTGCTTTAGAGCAGGCAGCAGGATGGCCATCAGCAGAGAAATAATGCTGATCACCACCAGTAGCTCGATCAGGGTGAACCCGGCAGCGTGAACCGAGCGCGAGCGCCTCGAACGGTCGCTGTGTGCGCGATGGATGCTCATGTTCAGTCTCCTTTACTGGGCGGGGCGAGGTCATGTGCGACAAAGGTGGAGCGCTCCACGACGAATGATGGCAGCCCAATGGTGATTGGTCCCCCGCCGCGACGCTCAATCTGACCGGTAAAAATCTCAGCCATGGCCCCGCCCACCTTGGTCACCGGCGGCGCGATCGTTGTCAGGTTGTGCCCGCAGGTCGGGTTCGCGTTGTCAAAGCTGATCACACAAAAGTCCCGGGGACATGCCATGCCCCGATCACGGGCAACATCCAGAAGCATTGATGCAAAGACGTCGCCGCATACCACCAGTGTGGGACGATCGCCACGCTGGCTAACGTCATCTAACACAGGGCCGAACAGTTCGAGCTTCGCCTGAACAGCTGGCATCCGGCTCGGCGGAGACCAGTGTTCGTCAAGACGAATCGGCGCAGCGGCTGTGTCACTCAACGCGGTTCGCAGGCCGTCGTAGCGCATCCTTGACCATCCGGCAGTCTCCACGCCCCACCAGACGACGCGCCGGACCTGATTCTCAACCAGGTATTCCCCGGCAATAAGCCCTTCCTGAAACGGCATAAAACTGACCGAGTCAAACGGCCATCGCGTCAACGGAAGCCCGGCCCAGTTGAGCCAGCAAATCCGACCGGGAAATGCACGTAGTTTTTCAACATAAGGCAGCAGCAATGACGCATCATCCGCAAGATCACTGCTGTGTCCGGGCGTGGCCGCCAGATTGGCCAGAATGGCCAACCCCTCAGACCCTTCGGCCGCTGCGCGATACGCGATTTCGCCGAGTTCTTCGACGGTCGGAACCGGCGATATTGGTAAATGCACGACCCGAAGACCTGCCGCGTTCAATGTCTCTTCAAACTGGTAAGCATACATGGACAGTTCAGCTGCGGACTGCTGTTCCGATATGCCCGACATGTCTCGCCTGACCAGGTGAACAACCCCACTGCGGCGGACTTTCTCAACACGGCGGGACGGCTGCGATATCTGCTTCTGCCGCTTCACAAAGGTGCCGCGACGGCGATATCGTTGAACCAAGCCGTCTTCCTCCAACTGCTTGATCGCCTTGTGGACGTTGGAGCGGCTGGTCTTAAACTGCGTTGCCAGAACAGTGGCGGTGGGAATCTGGACGCCCACGGCAAACTCGCCGGATTGAATCTTCTTAAGAATAGCCAGCCGAACCTGACTGCGGATACTCTGTTCATCAGACGGGACAGGTGGCGAATCGACCTTCAGATGCTCATTGTTCATCATTTTTTTATATTTCAGGTAAACAATTATGTCAAGCGGTAAACAAACATTGCTGGTGACATTTACCGCTTTATTTACACGTCAACCTTAGATGCGTTACCTCTTGAGCCATTCACCTGCAGAACACCGTCAAGACATGCTGGATACGACTGATCCAACCTCCACCGCGGTACCGCCCTGCTCGCGGCTCTGAATCCCGGCGATGATGATTTTCATTAACTCGACGGTCTCACTGAAGGCAACCGGTGATTCTCCAGTGCGCAAGAAGTCGATAAACGCGGCAAGCTGTGTTTTAAACGCGTGAAACGAGTCGGACATGCGCGCCTGCAGCGCGCCGTCGGTACCGTACACATTCATATGGGCATAGCCACCCATCATGTCTTCGATGACGGGCAGCAGCACCTCGACGCCACAATCATGTCGCACATGAACAATCGCGTGCGTTGCGTCACCGCTATTTGTTACGCACCTCCAACCACCGGTTGGCAGGAACGGATAAACGGCTTCCAAGGCGTGGATGCCATAGCGTTCCCAGCTTTTGATCATGGTGTGGACGATCAGTCGCAGCTCACCGACTTCGCTGATGCGGCGGCGCAGCTCTGCAAATTCACCGGCATAACGCATGCAACTGGTCGAAAGCAATGGTTTGCCTTGATCGTGCCAGGCAACGAATTGTTGCAGATCACTTTCGTTATCCGTCATTGGCTTGTCGATAAAGACGGGCAATCCTGCTTCGATAAATGGGCGCACACGGGCCGCATGTTCGTGTCCCTTGTCCGTGGGAATGATCACGGCATCAACATGTCCGATCACGTCAGTCGGGGTACTGACAATATTGGAGATGTGGGCGGCTTTGGCGACGTGCCTGGCGTCATCCGGATCATCACACCAGACATGGGTGACGCTTGCGCCGGCGATGCCGAGCTTGTCGCGATTCCTGCCGAGGTACTGCGGGATAACGGCGTAACCGCAATCAGCCATGGCGTCCGCGTCATAACTTCCGTTGATGATCGCGCTCCAGCTGAAAGGATGACCGTTGCCATCGACCATTCCCAGCATGGCCAAACGGATGTTGTGCACGTCTTTGACAAGCGCTTGCGGCATATCCATCGTCATTATTGTTCACCAAAAGTTTACATGATAGTGAACAAATTACATTCCAGGGCTCAGTGCCGCTAGCTGACGCTGCATTTTTAGCCGGGCGGTGACACCGCCCCGGTGGCGTTTTTGTGTCGGTCGATATCGGAAGTCAACTCATAACTTGCCCACCTGGGTTGCGTCGCAACCCGGCTATGAAGGCGCTGAAGAGCGAGTACGATCCGCGTAACGCCTGAACTGACAGAAAATAATTGCATTAAACAAGGTGGTCCGGAATAATCTATACCTTCAGTTGATTGACACGCACGGGTGATCCTGTGGAACAGTCGCAGTTTCGAGAACTTGCTTTAGCAGAGATGGATGCTGTCTATCGGATGGCATTCCACCTCGCCCGAAACCCGGACAGTGCGGCTGACCTGGTGCAGGAGACGTACGTCAAGGCGCTGGCGGCTGAAGGTCGATTTGAATTGCGGGATCGCGGCATTCGGCCGTGGTTGTTCAAAATCCTGCACAATGCGTTCTATACGCGGATTGGAAAAGACCAGCGGGCACCGACGCTGGTAGAGGATTTACAGCACGAATCAGCTCCGGATGAGCTGGACGTGCCAAGCCCCTGCTGGGACCTGTCCACGCTGGACTGGGAACAGGTCGACGACCGGCTGAAGAAAGCGCTGGATGATCTTCCGGATCATTACCGAACCGTGCTTCTGCTCTGGGCCGTCGAAGGACTGAAGTATCGGGAAGTGGCCGAAGTTCTTGATGTGCCGCTTGGCACCGTGATGAGCCGGCTGTATCGTGCCCGCTCGATATTATCGGAGCAGCTTGCCGAACTGGCGCAGGAGCACGGCATAAAACTGGAGCCGGAGGAACAATCGGTGGAATAAACCCGCTTCCTTAAGGGTTAATGCTCATGAGGAAGGGTTGAAAGTCACCCGTGTAAAGGGTTTACAGCTATTTACATGGGGGGTAGGAATAGGCCATGTCCAAGAAGATGGACGAAAAAGAAGCTCGCAAGTACCTCGCTGCGTTCGCAGACGGGGAGCTTGACATTGAGCAGAACCTTGAGTTGCTCGAGTACATGAAGATGGACTCGAACGCGACGGCACGTGTCACTCACCAGCAGCAGTTGCGCGAGGCGGTTGATCGCACCGTCCGCAGTAATACTCCTGCAATGCCTGCCGAGTTGCGGCAATCGATTGAGAAACTGGTAGCCGCGGATGAGGCGGGTGAACCATCGCCGGTCGCGGGTCGTATCGTTCCGGTGTGGTTGAGCAATTCGCTATCAGTTGCTGCAGTCGTAGCGTTTGCCGCGATGGTGATGTTCATGTCCGCGACGCGGACCACGGTTCTGACGCCGTCCGATGCCAATGCTTATTCGCTGATCACGGACACGAGGGCCAGTCAGTTCTTCAGCCGGCATACCGGTTGTACGGAAGTCATTGAAAGGCTTCACCAGTACGTCGACGCACCGGAAGAGCTGACCGCCGTCCCATCATTTATCAGTCAGCAACTTGGTTCCGGTGTCTACGATTCGCTGGACCTTTCCAATGCAGGCTACGAATTTGTCGCAGCGGGTGACTGCCGGGTTCCATGCAAAAAAGCCGCCCATCTTGTCTATCGCGCCAAACCTGAAACCGGCCGAAACGACTCCATCAGTCTTTGGATCGCCCCGGACAAAGGCAACCTGAACATCATGGAAGATGCCATGTATCGCGCCCGTGGACCGGAATTCCCCCACCAGATCATTGTCTGGCGACACGCCGGGTCGATTTACTATCTTGTTGGGGACTTCTACCCGGCCGTGGAAAAAGCATACGTAACGCTTGCTTCAGCCAGGAAATGATCGGCTTTCCATACCAGCACGTCGACCTCGCCTGACTTTCCATTACGCCGCCAACCGCTATAATTCCCCCCCTTGTTCGTCGCACAGTGCGACGTATTTATCTACCTTGAAGGAAGGAATCAGCTATGTCCTCCGCCCCGAACGTCGCCATCGCTGGCGTCACGGGCGCTGTCGGCCAGGAGTTCCTGCGAGTCCTGGAACAGCGCAACTTCCCGTTTGATAACCTCAAATTGCTCGCTTCCAAGCGCAGCGCCGGGAAAACCACGACGTTCAAGGGCACGACGTACACCATCGAGGAACTCACGGAAGACAGCTTCAAGGGAGTGGACCTGGCGTTATTCAGTGCCGGCGGTTCGATCAGTAAACAGTTCGCGCCGATCGCATCGGATCAAGGTTGCACGGTTGTGGACAATTCGTCGGCGTTTCGCATGACCGATGGCGTGCCGCTGATCGTTCCGGAAGTCAATGCGGACGACGCCAAAAGCGTCACGCTCGGCAAGGGCGGCATCATTGCCAATCCGAACTGCTCCACGATCATCATGCTCGTGCCGGTCACGCCGTTACATCGTGCTGCAACCGTCAAGCGCATGGTTGTCAGCACGTACCAGGCGGCCTCCGGCGCTGGCGCCGCGGCCATGCGCGAACTGGAACAGCAGACGCGCGAGGTGCTCGATGGCCAGGAGCCGACCTGCGATATTTTCCCGACGCAGTACGCGTTTAACCTCTTCAGCCACAACTCGTCAATCGGCCCGGCCGGCTACAACGAGGAAGAGATGAAGATGGTCAAGGAAACGCACAAAATCTGGGGAACCGGGGAGCCAAAGATCACCGCGACGTGCGTGCGCGTGCCGGTCATGCGTGCCCATGCGGAAAGCATCAACCTGGAGTTTGAAAACCCGATTGATGAAGAGCAGGCAAAGGAAGTGCTCGGCAGCGCGCCAGGTGTGTCCATCATTGACGATCGCGACGGTAACCGATTCCCCATGCCGCTGGACGCGTCGGACAAGGACGATATTTACGTCGGCCGAATCCGCAACGACATCAGCCGTGAAGGCAACGGCGTTAGTGGGCTGGATCTGTTCGTATGTGGCGACCAGATTCGCAAGGGTGCGGCACTGAACGCCGTGCAAATCGCGGAACTGCTGCTGAACTAACACAACGATAATCTCAAATACGCAACACAGGCCTCATGAACTCCCATTCATGAGGCCTGTTTTTGTTGTATTTTAGGGGTATTCCAATGGGACACTTCCGGGGGATATTTCCGGGGGGACACTTCCGGGGGTCCGGGGGTCCGGGGGCGGATCACTTCAAACTGGCGAAAGCTTCTAGAGAAAGGACTTCACATGAGCATGGGTTTCTGGCACGTATCCAACTTCCGCGACAACGTCGGGGTACACGCGATGGGCAACGCGGCACAGGCACAATCCGCAGCGCGAGAAGCGCGCGACACGGCTTCTGACCTGGAGGAACGCCTCGACAAACTCACATTGATCTGCATGGCCATGTGGGAACTGCTGCGCGACCGGGCCAAGATGACCGAGTCGGACCTGATGGCCAAGGTGCAGGAACTCGACCTGCGCGATGGCACGCCCGACGGCAAGGTGACGCAGAATGTCAATCAGTGCCCCGGCTGCAAGCGCACGATGTCGCCGCGCCATCATCGATGCCTGTATTGCGGGCATGAAAAATTGATCACGACCGCGTTTGATGCGATATGAGATGGTGACTGTGCGTAACTGTTTGTCGCTTCGCTTCCATTCTCACTATCCATCATTCCCGCGCAGGGGCTTTGTGCGCGTTCTTTCATAATCGTTTGTTGGGACGTGTGTTTGAGTTGAATCTGGAGTGCGACCTACTAGACAAAAGAATCTGTCCGCATTTTTCGCCCGCTCAATCCGCCGGTTGTTGTGAGCGAATCGAGCGGGCGAAAAATGCTCGTGATGCGTGGTGGCCAGAACCCGTTTTCAATCCGATCCAGCAGTATTTTCCGCCTCGTAGTCCTCTCGCAGAAACCGGAGGGCTGCGAGGCGGAAAATACGGAAAGACACCAAGCCGGCGCGAAACTAGCAAGTCAGCACAAACGAGACGCATAGAGCCGCTGCGCGGGAACGAAGCAAAGCGAACATACACCGTCCCGTCGGGGACTTGCGCAACGGTAGCGGATGCAATATACGCTTGGCGTGATTGTCAGTGATGCTGACTTAGGCAGCAGGCCTGGACTTTGGACGCGGGGCAAAGACGCGCACCGCGTTGCGGCCTGAGTTCTTTGCCGCGTAAACACCCTGGTCCGCCGCTTTGATGAACTGATCGGCACTGGAAAAGAAGCTGCCGTCGTGCGTGGCGACGCCGATGCTGGCGGTCACGTTCAGAATCTTGCCTTCATCCGACTCAACCGGCGTGCTTTCGATGATGCCGCGAACTTCCTCCGCCTTGCGAGCGGCGGTCACACGATCCAGGCCAGGCATGATGATGGCGAATTCCTCGCCGCCGTACCGGCAGACCAACGCAGGGTCTTCCACCGCGTTCATCAATGCACCGGCAACTTCAACCAACACGCGGTCACCCGTCGGATGGCCATATGTGTCGTTGAATTTCTTGAAGTGATCCACGTCCATGAACAGGATCGACAACGGGTTGTTCGCGTTCTTCACCAGGGAGAACTGTTCGTTGATGAATTCATTGAAGCATCGCCGATTGGCAGCGCCGGTCAGTGAATCGCGAAACGCCTGCTCGAGCAGTTGCTTGTTCTGCTGTTCCAGTTCAACGGTCTGCTGATGCTGCTGCATACTCAGGTTGAGCAGCGCCTCATTCGCGCGGGCCAGAATGGCATCAGAGTTTTCCAGTTCGCCGGTCGGCAGATCGAACAGCCGCTTCATTTCAACGGTGTTCTTGTGGATGCTGGTCAGCAGCGGCTCTGCCTTTTCCTGCGGCAGTTCAAACCACTCATTAGCGAGCTTGTAGTAGCCTTCCAGCGCTTCGCCGGGTGCTTCGCTGATGAACACATCCGCGACACGACCGCCCAGTGCGACGCATTGCACCAACTGGCGTACTTCGTCCGGCACGTCCGTCAGGTCTTCGTGGTATCGGATCGGGGCTACCAACGTTTCCGGCAAATGCCACTTTTCAGCAAGCACGCCGCCGATCTCGGCATGATCGGTGCCGAGCTTTTCGCGTTCCAGTGTGAGCAACTGGCGATGTTCATTGCCAACGGCTGAAACCATTTCCCGGTACTCGTCATCGAGCGTTTCGCTCATGGCCAGCAGGCCCAGGTCCTGCAGCAGGCCGCCAAGGAAAGCTTCCTCCTGCTGCACCAGGCCGATCTGACTTGCCAGCGCCCGGCCGGCCGCGGCAGAGTAAAGGCTTCTTTTCCAGAACAGGAAATGATTGAACGTTTCCGAATCAGTTTCCGCGTTCGCCAGATTACCCACGAGGCTGAAACCCAGGGCAAGTGTCTTCACACTGTTCAGACCGAGCACAACCAGCGCGTGGCTGATGGTGCTGATCGAATGTGCCTGGCCGTAGAAACTTGAGTTGACGGTTTTAAGAATTTTGCTCGACAGGGCGGGATCGTGCTGGATGGTGTGCGCGATCTGCTTGATGTTCACATCCTGTTGCTGCACCAAGTCGATCACTTCAATCGCGATCGTCGGCAGGCTTGGCAGCCGCGGTGACTTGAGGATGAGATCGAGTATTTCCTGATTCATCGCTGTTGGTCTCCCCCCAACGCAATTTGCCCGGCCGCACGGGCGCCCTTATCCGATACAGCTCCAACATTTGTATGCTGTCGTGGAAACTACATCGTCGAAACGTCCTAAAGACTTAATGACAAGCAATATCTATTTGTGTTAGAAACGGGGTATGCCACCGATAACATCGCCCCGCGTGCGCGGTATTCGACTGTTTCCGTGGATATTGATCTGATAATGCAAACAGCCCGCTGTTTGGTTATCAGCGGGCTGTCGATTTGACAGATTTTCAGTTATTCGGACGCAATCAGGTCGACTCGGCGCCGGCTTCGGCCATGTCTTTCTCCGGCTTCGAATCTTCGACATCCACAGCCTCGTACGAAAGCTCGTCCTTGTCTGACGCCTTGCTGGCGATGATCTTCTGGCCTTCCTTGAATTCGCCACGCAGGATGCGCTCTGACAGCGCGTCTTCCACGTGCTGTTCAATTGCCCGGCGAAGCGGTCGGGCGCCGAAGTCGGGGTTGTAGCCCTTCTCGATCAGGAAATCACGAGCCGACTCGTCAACTTCCAGCTTCATGTTGCGCTGCGCCAGACGCTCGTGCACCTTACGCAGTTCGTAATCAACGATCTGCACGAGGTTCTCACGGTTCAATGCACGGAACACAACAATGTCATCCAGACGGTTGATAAATTCCGGCCGGAAGTAACGCTCAATTTCACCCATGAGCGTCTGCTTCATCTTCTGGTAGTCGGTTTCTTCATCCTTCTTGGTGAAGCCGAACCCGCCGCCGGACTTGATCAGTTCCGCGCCGATGTTGGAGGTCATGATCAGGATCACGTTGCGGAAGTCGATGTGACGCCCGAACGAGTCTGTCAGTTGGCCTTCTTCCATCACCTGCAACAGCGTGTTGAACACGTCCGGGTGAGCTTTTTCGATTTCGTCGAGCAGCACAACGGAGTACGGGCGACGGCGAATCTGCTCGGTGAGCTGACCGCCCTCTTCGTAGCCGACGTAGCCCGGAGGCGCGCCGATCAGACGGCTGACGTTGTGCTTCTCCATGTACTCAGACATGTCGATGCGGATCAGCGCATCTTCATCGCCGAACATGAACTCGGCGAGCGTCTTGGCAAGCAGCGTCTTACCCACGCCGGACGGGCCGACGAACACGAACGACCCCATCGGACGTCGCGGGTCTTTCAGGCCCGAACGGGCGCGCCGCAACGACTTGGCGATAGCAACGATGCCCTCGTGCTGGCTGACGACCTTCTTGTGCAGGTCTTCCTCGAGCTTGAGCAGGCGTTCGCTTTCGGCCGTGTCCATACGCGTCAGCGGGATGCCGGTCATCTTGGAGACGACTTCGGCAATCACTTCCTCGTCCACGGTGCCGTCCACTTCCTTGCTCTTGGCGCGCCACTCCTTGAGGATGTCTTCCTTCTTGCGACGCATGGCCTCGGCCTGGTCGCGCAGTTCGGCGGCACGTTCGTAGTCCGCCGCCTTGACGGCTTCGTCCTTTTCGATGCTCAGCCGCTCGATCTGATCTTCGATTTCCGCCAGGTTTGGCGGCTTGCTCATGCTCTTTAGACGAATACGGGCGCCCGCTTCGTCGATTACGTCGATCGACTTGTCAGGCTGCACACGGCCGGTGATGTACCGCGTGGACAGTTCGACGGCCGAAACAACCGCTTCGTCCGTGATCTGCACGCGATGGTGCGCTTCGTAACGGTCGCGCAATCCCTTGAGGATCTCAACCGTCTCTTCCTTGTTCGGCGGCTCAACCAGAATCGTCTGGAAGCGTCGCTCCAGCGCGCCGTCTTTTTCGATGTACTTGCGGTACTCGTCAAGCGTGGTGGCGCCAATACATTGAATCTCGCCGCGTGAGAGTGCGGGCTTCAGAACGTTCGACGCATCAATCGCACCCTCCGCCCCGCCGGCTCCGACGAGCGTGTGCAATTCGTCAATGAACAGAAGCACGTTCTTGGCACGTCGCACTTCGTTCATGACCGCTTTGATTCGTTCTTCAAACTGGCCGCGATACTTGGTACCGGCAACCATCATCGCCAGGTCAAGCACAACGATGCGGCGCTCGGCAAGAATTTCCGGAACATCGTTGGTGATGATCTTCTGCGCCAAGCCTTCAACAATCGCCGTCTTACCCACGCCTGCTTCACCGAGCAGAACCGGGTTGTTCTTGGTGCGACGGCAGAGAATCTGAATCAGTCGTTCGATTTCATTGGCGCGCCCGATGACCGGGTCCAACTGATTGTCGCGGGCCAGTTCCGTCAGGTCACGGCCGAAGCTGTCCAAGGCCGGGGTCTTGCTGTTCTTGCCACTCTTGCCGGACGACTCGCTGCCGGACTTGGAAGACTCTTCCGTGTCCACACCGGCGCCCAGGAGGTTGAGCACTTCCTCGCGTACCTCTTCGAGTTTGAGGCCCAGGTTCATCAGCACCTGTGCGGCTACACCTTCATGCTCGCGCAGCAGACCGAGCAGCAGGTGCTCAGTGCCGACGTAATTGTGATTGAGATTGCGCGCCTCTTCGATGGCGTATTCGATCACCTTCTTGGCACGCGGCGTCTGCGGCAGCTTGCCCATGGTGACCATGTCGGGTCCGCTCTTGACGAGCTTCTCGACTTCCAGGCGCACCTTGCGAAGGTCGACATCCAGGTTCTTCAGCACGTTCGCGCCGACGCCGGAGCCTTCCTTGACCAGCCCGAGCAGGATGTGCTCGGTGCCGATGTATTCGTGGTTAAAGCGCTGGGCCTCCTGATTGGCCAGCGCCATGACTTTTCTTGCTCTATCCGTGAATCTTTCAAACATGGCATCCACTCTCTTTGGCTCGAGGTTGCGTCCTATCAGACTTAACCCCAAGTATTGCCGAATTATTCGAGCATCCGTGCTACGCCTTCCGTGACAGCCGCGATTTTAAATTGATTCGGCAGGACTTGCCAAACGCGACGGGCTATTTAAGCCTTTATCGTCAGGAAAGGCTGCATTTCAATAACCGCTACACCGATAAAAACGACCGGATGCAGAGCGGGTCAAGCAGCCCAACCAAGTCACTGCGAACCAACACCGATTGTCAATCAGCTTCTACAGATGCGGCCGGGTGGGGCCCTTGAATGAAGGGGACCGCTGAAGATAACTTATGTATTAAATCCTATTCACGCAAACACAAGTCAAGCAACCCGGTTTGTTAAAAATGCGGATGATTCAGTGCATTGGTACGGTTTTTACATCTCATGCTGCAAGGGTTTGCTTCATTTTCTTTCTTACTAGCCGCGAGGCGACGCCTCGCAGGTGGGTTTGTTGATCGCTGTGATTCAGCGCCATACGCATCTGGCGCTGAATCACACCACAACAAACCTACCTGCGACGTGGTCACGTCGCGGCTATTAGTTTGGACAGAAGTTTGGGTAATTGGGGCAAACACCTCTAGTCGAAAAGGCGAAGCTGCCCATCGGTGATGGGCCTGCGAAACACGTCCGGGTTATAGGCCTTGCGGGATTGCGTCAGGCCATACTTGCGCGAGAAGACGTCGAATGTCTGGCGAATCTGTTGAGCAAAAGGGCCTTCGCCGCGCTGGCGTGTGCCGAAGTTCGCGTCGTACAGCGCCCCGCCGCGCATCTGTCGGATCAGGCTTTCCACGTGCGCCGCGCGATCGGGAAAGTGACGTTGAAGCCAATCCGTAAACAATTCCTTTAATTGATGCGGCAGTCGCAGCACAACGAACCCGGCATTGGTCGCGCCTGCATCTGCTGCGGCTTCGAGCAGCTTCGGCAGTTCACGATCGTTAATCGCCGGCAGAATCGGCGCGGTCATCACCGTGACCCGAATCCCCGCATCTGTAAGGCGTTTGATCGTTGCAAGACGATGCGCGGGGCTGCTGGCGCGCGGCTCCATGATCGCGGAAAGGTGCGGGTCCAGCGACGTCAGACTGACCGCCACGCCGACCGCGTTGTAGTGCGATAATTCTTGTAACAGGTCTATATCCCGGGTAATCAGCCTGTTTTTTGTGACAATTGACACGGGATGGCGGCATTCGGCGAACACTTCCAGACAGCCGCGCGTAATTCGATGCTTCGCCTCAACCGGCTGGTAGCAGTCGGTCACGCCGGCCATCATGACGTTCTGCGGCTGCCAGCGCGGGTTGGCCAATTCCTTTCGCAACAGTTTCGGCGCGTCGTACTTGGCAATGATCTTTGTCTCAAAATCAATGCCGCAGGAATAACCCAGTCGCTCGTGATCGGGACGGGCGTAACAGTAGACACAGCCGTGCTCGCATCCGCGATATGGATTCAGTGACCAGCCGTAAGGGAGGTCAGGACTGTTCACCTTGTTCAGGATCGTGCGGGTGTTGTCGGCAATGACCTGTGTCTGTGGGCTTGGGTGGCTGTCCGGGCCTTCGGCGGCCAAGGTGTCGCGATACTCACCCAGCACGTGCAGGCGCACGGACTCATAGCGGTTGCCGGGATTCAGACCGGCCCCACGTCCCTTGTCTGGCACTGCCGGCAAGCCATCCCGGTATGTAAAATCGCCAGACATACCTAACATTATACAAACAAATATCAGATTTGGCGGTTTATCTGTGATGTTTGTAACGATTGGGTGAATCGTAGGGATGAAATGGCCGATCAGAATTCGACGCCGCCAGACCTTCTGGCGGGCCGGCGGGCATCACGGAGATGACGAATGACGCAGTTGGCTGTTGCAGCCAATCAGGTAAGTGGACAGGCAAACAAATCGCTGCCGCGTCGATTGACGTCTGTCGATGCGATGCGCGGCTTTGCCGCCCTGCTGGTCCTGCTCTACCACGCGCACGCTGTAGGCATCGCGGACCTGCGCGGCGACTTTCCCTGGCTTTATGTTGCGCTCTACCCGATCGTGATCGGTTTCGTCGGCGTGCATCTGTTCCTCGTGCTCTCGGGCTTCTGCATTCATCTGCGACTGGCCAACCAGGAAGAGCAAACCATGCGCCTGCCGTTTCGCGCTTTCTGGGTCAGGCGGTTCTGGCGTCTGTATCCGGCATACCTCGCGGCCATCGTGTTCAGCGTCGGCCTGATGTTTGCACTCGAAATGTGGCTGGCTAACGACTGGTCCATGGCTCATCTGATGCAGATGTCCAAGACCACGCTGCCGGACCTCGTCACGCATCTGTTCATGCTGCACCTGTTCTTCCCCGCGTTTGCCATGGGGCTGGGTAACGGCGTGTTCTGGTCTTTGGCGCTGGAAGAACACCTGTATCTGCTGTACAGCCCGGTGCTGTGGATTCGTAACAAGCTGGGACTGACCGGCCTGCTGGCGATCAGCGCGGCCGTGGCGCTGGTGTGGCGCACGGTGACCATCGGATTCTTTGACGCCAAGCCGACCATGCCGATCGGCATGGAACAGGGCGCTTACTTCCTCCTGTTACAGGCACCGAGCCGCTGGTTCGAATGGTGCCTGGGCGCGGCTGCGGTTGAAGCATACGTCGGGCGCGTGAAGCTGCCGGGCTGGTGCTACCGTTTGAGCACGATGCTCGGCTTTGTCGGCGTTGCGATTGCGGCTTCATACGTGCCGCTGGGTTGGGTGCTGCGTGAGCCGGCGTGGGGACTGGCGTTCTTCGTCATGATCAACATCGTGGTCACGAAAGAGAAACGTCAGCGTCTTGCGGAAACGTTCAAGCCGGGCAGATGGATGGCCCTGCTGGCGGGTGTCGGCGTGTATTCCTATTCGCTGTACCTGATCCACGGGCCGCTGATCCATACCTGCAAGTACATCGGTTACAACCTCGGCCTGGGGCCGATCGGACAATTCATGCTGCGAGTGGCCATGTCGATCATGTGCCTGCCGCTGGCATGGGTGTTCTACAGACTATTTGAAAAACCATTCCTGAATATGGGGCGAAGGGGTTCACGCGTCAGTACGAGCGAGAAGGGAGCGCTAACCACGGGGCGGGGGGGGAATCCTGCCAAGTTGGCTGCTTAGGGCTTAGTTAGATTGTTATTGCCAGTCAGTATTGGTCAGCGTCGCGTTGCCCGGGACGCCGCTGTGTCGACAGTCACATGGACCTCCGGTGCGTGCTTCGCATCGGAATCCAGAATCTGGCGCACGCGGCGGGCAATGCCTGACGCATCCAGGCCGGTGTCGGCCAACTGCTTGTTGCGGCTGTCCTGCTTGACCCACCGCTCCGGCATACCGAGCCGATGAATCTGGTCACAGCTGATGCGTTCATCGTTGCAGGCTTCCAGCACGGCCGCGCCGAAGCCGCCGGTCAGCGTGTGATCTTCAACGGTCAGAACCGGGATATCGGCTTCGACCAGTTCGCGGATCAGTTCGATGTCAATCGGCTTGGCAAAACGCGCGTCGTACACGGCGATGTCATAGCCCTGGCGCTTCAGTTCATCCAGCGCTTCGAGCGAGTAGTAGACCTGCGTGCCGTAAGCAAGAATGGCAAGCTGCGGCTTGTCGCCCTCGGCTGGGCGCACGAGATTGGCCTTGCCGAGTTCGAACGGGGGTACTTCGGCCTGAACCGGTTCGTCGGCCACATTGTCGCGCGGGTAGCGAATGAACGAGGCGCCTTCGTCATACTGGCGCATGAATTCCAGACCGGCCTGCAGGTTCTGCTCGTCGCTGGGCGCAAGAACCGCTGCCTTGGGGAAGAGGCGGAACATGCTCACGTCCATGAAGCCGTGGTGCACCGCCCCATCGCCGCCAACATAGCCGGCCCGGTCCATGCAGACTCGAACCGGCAGCCCCTGCAGGGCCACTTCCTGGAAAACCTGATCGAGTGCGCGTTGTGCGAACGTTGAGTAAACCGCGAAGAACGGCCTGATGCCCGACTTCGCCATGCCCGCACACATATCCATGGCGTGCGACTCGCAAATGCCGGTATCAATCGTGCGATCCGGGAACCGCGACATCACCTTGGAAAGGCCGGTGCCATCCGGCATTGCGGCGGTGACGGCGAAAACCTTTTCATCGCGTTCCATCAAATCGATCATCCCATCCGCGTATGCGGCGGTGAATGACCGGCCCCCGGACTTCAGCTCCACGCGGCAGCCTTCAACCACAAACGGCTTGGGGCTGTGGAACGTGGTGGCATCACCTTCGGCAAAGTCGTAACCCTTGCCCTTGGTGGTCTTCACGTGCAGCAGGACCGGACGATCGATGTCCTTGACCTCGCTGAGCATCTCAATCATGGACGGCAGATCGTGCCCATCAATCGGGCCGATACACAGCAGGCCGAAGCCTTCGAACATGTGTTCGTGCGCCAATGCGGCTTTGGTCATTTCGCCGAGGCGGTGATAGACCTCTTCAAGCGCTGTGCCGCCGGGGATGCGCTGGAGCACTTCACGGGCGCGCTTCTTGAAGTCGCCGTAAACCGGGTTCACGCGAACGCGGTCAAAGTAGCTGGCCATGGCGCCCTGCGGCGGCGCGATGGACATACCGTTGTCATTGAGCACAACCAGGAACTGGCGTTTGAGTGTGCCTGCGTTGTTCAGGCCTTCCAGCGCGACACCGTTCACAATGGACGAATCACCGATCAGGGCGGCAACCTTACGGTCACCCTGGTCAAGCGCCGCGTCACCGCGAGCCATGCCAACGGCGGTGGAAATCGACGTGCCGGCGTGGCCGACACTGAACAGGTCGAACGGGCTTTCGCTGGGCTCCGGGAAGCCGGACATGCCGGCACTGGTTCGCAGCTTGTCGAGCAGGTCGAGGCGCCCGGTCAGCAGCTTGTGCGGGTAGCACTGGTGGCCGACGTCAAACAGCAGGCGGTCATGGCCGAAGTCGAAGACGTAATGCAGGGCGATGGTCAGTTCGACGACACCGAGGTTCGGCGCCAGGTGCCCGCCGGTCTTGGAGACCTGGTGGCATATCGCGTGGCGAATTTCCTGTGCAAGCAGCGGCAATTCATCGACGGAAAGCTTTTTGAGGTCTGCCGGGCCGTGAATCTTGGGCAGAAACTTCGGCGCCGGGGTTTCGTGCGGTGAGATGCCGGTCGCCGGATCGTCCTGCTGCGTGGTGTCGTTAACGAGTGCGTCAGCCATGTTCTCTCCTGATCGAAAAATCCCGCTGGGCGATCCGTGCCCAACGCATAAGCTACGGCTCCGGTCAGTTGGACCGGACCGCCATGTAGTCACATAGTTCGCGCAGCGGATCGGCCGCGCTGTCAAAAGTCTGTAACGAGTCGTGAGCTTCTGCCTGCAACCGGGCGATTTCCTCGCGGCTGGCTTCCAGGCCGATTAATGATGGATACGTCAGCTTGCCCTGGGCAACGTCCTTGGCAGCAGTCTTGCCAAGATGCTCGGTCGTCTGCGTGACGTCCAGCACATCGTCGACCACCTGGAACATCAGGCCGATGGCTTCGCCATACCGGGTGATGGCTGCCAGTTCCTCACCGTCCGCCCCGCCGCTGATGGCGCCCATGCGGCAGGCGCACCGAATCAGCGCGCCTGTCTTGTTGCGATGAATTGTCCGTAACCGCGTCATGGCATCCACGTCGTCCGAAAATTCCGGGAGGGTATCGTAGACCTGCCCGGCAATCATGTCGTTCGTGGCAGTGGCCAGTTCCCCGATTAATTGAGCGGCCAGGGTGTCCGAGCCGGCACGCTGGGCGAGCAGTTCGAACGCCAGCGTGTTCATCGCGTCGCCGGCCAGGATGGCCATGGCGTCATTGGTATGTTTATGCAGGGTCGGTCGGCCGCGCCGCAGGTCGTCGTCGTCCATGGCCGGCAGGTCATCGTGAACCAGGCTGAAGCAATGGATCATCTCGATCGCCCCGGCCGGCGGCAATGCCTGCTCGATTTCCCCCCCCACTGCCTGACCGCAACGGACGACCAGAATCGGTCTTAACCGTTTGCCACCCCCCAACAGCGCATAGCGAATCGCCTCAGCAAGATTGGCCGGAAAGGGCCGCTGATCGATGTAGGCCGACAGGTATGATTCGACCCTACCCACCGGCTCCGTCATGGAACTGGTGCTTGCAGCAGTGTTGGTTTGTGTCATCCGTCCTATAATCCAAGCATGGGGTCCAGCGCGGATTATAGAGCCTGAACCATGATCTCACAATGATTTACCCGAGCTGGACCTGATTGGTACCCCACAACCGCCCGTCGGGGTAGTAAATCGTCCAAAATTCTTCTACCCCAGCGGTTTGGCAAGTGGCAGAGCCCTTCCGATCACCCTACAATGCCGCAAATTGCCCGATCCCAAGGATGGAACCAATTATGAGTTGGATCGAAAATCGGTTTGAAGAAGGCGTGATCGTCACCAGCATCGACTTTTTGCTCAATTGGGGCAAGAAAAACAGTGTCTGGCCGATGACGTTCGGCCTGGCCTGCTGTGCCATCGAAATGATGGCTTTTGGTGCCTCACGCTTCGACGTGGACCGGTTCGGGGCCGGTGCCTTCCGTGCCACGCCTCGCCAGGCGGACCTGATGATCGTGGCCGGGACGGTGACGTATAAGATGGCCTCGCGCGTGCGTCGGCTCTACAACCAGATGCCGGACCCGAAGTATGTCATGGCCATGGGCGCCTGCACGGTTGGTGGCGGCCCGTACTTCAAGCATGGGTACCACGTGGTCAAGGGTGTGGATCTAGTGGTGCCGGTTGATATCTATGTCCCGGGTTGCCCGCCGCGACCGGAAGCGTTGATTGAGGGGCTGATGCGTCTGCAGGACAAGATCAGCGCGACGACGATCGGGCTGCCGGCCGGTTCGGTGGATGATAAGGTCATCCATGATCTGCCGACGCCGACGCCTGCGGTGAGCTGAGAGATTCAATCGCTTAAGAAAATAGAAATAGAACCGCGACGGAATGTCGCGGTTTTTTTATTGCTTTGATGCTGGGGGTTGCAACAAACTTACCTGGGGTGCGTCGCACCCCGGCTAACACGGGGAAGCGATAAATCGGACGCTTCTGGATTATTGTTGCGGGGCTGATTCGATCGGAGCGACGGTCAGGCGGTCACCGAGCTGATCGCGCCATGACTGGTCGATGTCGGAATCGGTGATGATGTGATCCAGTTCCTCGGCCCCGCAGACGCGCACCAGGCTTTTGCGTCCGAACTTGTTTGAATCCATGAGCAAGGCGCAGGTGCTTGCCTGGCGCATCATGGACTGCTCGACTTCGGCCATGGTCATGTTGACGTTGTATGCAGCGCCGTCGAGAAAACCGGCCACGCTGAACAACAGTAAGTCCGCGTGAAGGTCGGCCAGACAGCCGTTGGCGATCGGGCCGATGGTGACGCCGGTGCGCGGGTAGAGGTTGCCGCCGATCATGAGTAGTTCGATCTGTTCGTCATCGGCAAACAGGTTGGCGATGACCAGGCTGTTGGTGACGACCTGAATGGGGCGCGCGGTGATCTGCATGGCGGCGTAGACCACAGTTGAGCCGCCGTCCATCAGAACGGTCATCTGCGGCTTGACCAGCGTTGCGGCTTGTTTGCCGATGGCTTTCTTCTGGTCGACGAACTCGCTCATGCGCTCGCCGTGCGAGCCGCTGTGACCGATGCGCGCGGACTCCTGTGGTTCCGGGCCGCGATAGATCACGCCGCCGTGGGTGCGTTCGACCATGCCCTGCTGTTCGAACTGTTCGACGTCCCGGCGAATGGTTGACACGCTCACGCCCAACTCACGGGACAGTTCCTCCAACTGCACAGTCTTGCGCTGCTGGAGAATTTCAATCGCTTTAAGTTGGCGTTCGACGATGAGCATTGATTAGGTTTTGCCGCGCAATTCCTTTATTGGGTTATCCCAATACGCGCGACCACCGCGCGAGGTTCTGTTGCACTTTGTCCGGAATTCCTTTTGTTGGTGTCGTTCCCTGGCTCGAACTGTTCGCCGCTGGTTTGACGATTTGGGCTTTCTTCTGTCCGCCCGCCCCACTGTACGCGCTGGCTCGTAACGTTGGTGTCAGGTCTTCCTCGAGCCTTCGATATGGCTGAACGCCGGCATTCTGTAATGCGCCGTGATACGACCGCACAGCTTCCGCTGGATCGGTGATCTCACCATCTGCCAGCCAGCGCAGATGCTGAATAAACGACGGCTGATGTTCGCTGTTGTTGATCATGCGCCCGTAGAGCGCGGCCCGCGCGCCGTATCGCTTGGCTTCGGCCAGTTGATGAAACGCGTCAAACGTGGTGCCGGACGCGCCGCCGAGGATGCCGGGAATGATGGAGCGGTCGTAGGTGACGAGCTGTTCCATCGCGGCCGGGCCATGGTATGGAATCTTCAGAAAAATCGGACGGCCCTTGCTGGTTACGCCGGCCAAGGTGCGCGCGATCATGTCGTTGATAAACCGTCCGACATCCGGCGGGCAGTGGTCGCCGCAGGCGTTGGGGTTGAAGACTTCCAGAAAGTGACGAAAGCCCTTCTTCTCCGCCTCAAGGCGAAATGCCGCATACTGCTCCAACGCGTCTCGGTCCCGTTCCAGGTCGTTGTTGAGCGTCATGGAGTACAGGCCGAGGTCAGCACCGGCTGTACGCTCGCCGGGTTCGCAGGCCACTTTGCCGCACATGATGTGATCGATCGTTGCGCTGCGGAATGGTCGGCTTGGCTCACTGGCATACACACTGCCCATGGCGAGCCAGATGTCGGTTGTGTCGTTGGCACGTGCGGCGGGCGTGACGTGGGAGTTGTCGAACAGGCGTTCCTTGATGGCCATTTCTTCGTTTGTCGAGGCACTCATCAACATGATGTCGACAAGGCCCTGCTTCACGTTGGCGCGGATCAGGTCGCGGTATTCCTGAACCGTGCGGAAGCGGGCTTCGGACGCATGGTGCTCCGGACTCTTGCCGCAGGACGCCATGCCGCCGGCCATGTCCGCATCCTTCGCGTCGGCGAGGATGAAGTCGTTGCACATCGGGTCCGAGAGGATGCGCTTGATTTTTGTGTCGAGGGATTTTTCCGCCATGGGTGTTTACTTCGCTCCCGCCATGATCTGATCGGTAATGGATTGCACCATGACCTCAAACGCGTCATTGTTGACCGAATCCAGTTGATGGCTCGAATGCTCAACACTTCCGCCGTTGCAGGAGCAACTGGCCGAAGCCGGCGTAACGTTGAACGTGGCGAGGAACTCGTCGTTGTCCTGGCCGACGCAGCCGGTCGGGGCGCAAGACAAACGCTCGTCCGGCAGGCCGAAGTTTTTCTTCACCTGTAACAGTTCGGTCATCTGCTGCGTGTTGAGCGTATTCATGCGCCCGATCTGTTTGGTGAGCAGCAGAATGCGGCAGTACGCGTCAAGAATCTCAAGTTTGTAGTACGTGTCCGTCAGGTCGAACGAAAAGCTCACCGAGCCGTGGTTACCCATCAGGACAGTATTCGTCTCCGCACCGATCAGAGGCGTGATGCTGTCGGGCAGATCCTGCTTGCTGGGGGTGGCGTACGGCGCGGTCTTGACCTTGCCGAGAAACACTTCCGCTTCCGGGTGAACGCCCTCGGGCAGCGTGATGCCTGCAATGGCGAACGCCGTGGCATGCGGCGGGTGCGAGTGAATCACGGCATTCACATCAGGGCGCTTCTTGTAAATCGCCAGGTGAACCAACACTTCGCTGGTTCGCTTGCGCCCGCGCGGGTTGGCCTCGACCTGGTTGCCGTCCATGTCGACGATGCACATGTCCTCGGCATCAAGGAAACCTTTGCTGATCCCGGTCGGGGTACACAGCACGCGGTCCTCGCTGATGCGCACGGAGTGGTTGCCTTCGTTACCGGCACAGAACCCCTTCTGCCAGATCCGATGGCCGACTTGGGCCATTTGTTTTTTCAGTTGCCATACAGGCGTATTCATAACTCACCTCACATCAATCGAATCCAGTATTGCCGCGTTGTAAGCGTCAACCGGCACGCGCTGCGGGCGGAACGGTTGAGTGGCTTCGCCACCTTCGCTGACCGCGATGTACTGCCCCTCACCCGCGCCGTAACGGTCGAACACGACCAGCGACTCCGGCATGGGTGATGAACGCTTCGCTCCCTTGTCCACGCCTTCAATCGCCTGGCTGTCCAGCACGTCCGCAATCAGATACTGCCCCGGCACCATGTCCGGGAGCGAGCGACTGAGCGTGACGGTGCCGATGACCTTGGCAATACGCATAAGACTTACTCAATTCATTCAAACCGCCGTCATCCACATCGATGCAGGTCGGCCAACTCGCGCTGGACGGCCGGCGGGATGCGTGGCGGTTGTTGCAACATTCGATCCACCATACCGGCCATCGCGCGATGGCCGTGGTGCGGGTATTCCAATACCAGTACGTTGGCGCCCATTTCGTTGACGCCCTGCTCGACGGCTTCGCCACAGGTGCCGACGACCGCGCGAATCGAGGCGCAGCGATTGGCAAAACACATTGCGCGGGCAGCGTTGTGAACGAACAGCACGCCGCCGTCCACCGAGCCGGCTTTGATGGATGATGCCAGTTCACGCACGACCTGACCCAGCGACGATTGCGAGCGAGACATTGCCATCGCACGCAGTTGGCCTGAGCGTTCGCTGACAACCTGTTGGGCGGCCGGGCAGGCGCCGTCGATCCACCAGAGCCACGACGACGCAGCGACACTGCCCCCGCCCCCGGATGGTCGACTTTCAAGCGAACTGGCACGCTTAATTTTCTCAGGATGCTGGCGAACGAAGTCATTGGCCAGCGGCGTCAGCTTTGCGTCCGGTGAGAGCAACGCGATTCCTTCGCCGGATGCGTTGATTGCTTCCTGTAGTTGATTGGCCGTCACAAAGCCGGTCAGCGGCGCAGGATCGCCACTCGTCGCGGGCAGGGAAGCAGCGGGCGATGCGGGCGTCATTGACTGGCCTGCCAGTTCCGGGAATTTTGAATAGTCACCGGTGCAGGTGCCGATCGGCGGATGCACTTCAACGCGCGATTCGCGCTGACCGGTTGCCGGCGCACTGCCGCGCTGGCGCAGGATGTTGATCACCTCCTGCGTAATCAGCTCGACGAGTTTTTGCTCCTGCGGCGTCATCGCGTTCGTTCAACTCCTAGTCCACAATGCCCAGTGTCCACCAGCGCACCGGGCTGGTCATGTCCTGCAACAGATCGCGCAGGCCCTTGCCGTCGCTGGTCAGGATGACGGTATCGCCGGCTCCCGCGCCGTGTGTGTCTACCGCAATCACGGGGTCGGCTACAGGCTGGTGTTCGTTGCCGAGCAACTGACACACGAGCAGCTTCTGACCCTGCAAGGAGTCATGCTTGACGGTACTCGTCGCTCGACCTTTAACCAGTGCCAGTTGCATTGGGGTTCGATTCCTAAACGATTCGCAGCGAGTCGCTGACGCTCATGCGACGGAAGCGCGTGAACGTCAACGGGTTCGTCACGCCTTCGCCGGTCGGTGTGGCGATGGAGTAACTGGGATAGCCTTCACCGCCGACACCCAGGCAGCCGGTGCTAGGGCCATTTACGGCAAAGAGTGTTGTGTTCATCGCCTGACCCATGCGGGTGATGTTGGCGAGGTTGTTCGAGTGAATAATGGCCGTGTGTCCAAAGCCGTGCTCATGTTTGATTGCCAGTTCGAGGGCGTGATCAAAATCCGGCACACGAACGAACGGCACGAACGGCATCATCTGTTCTTCACTGACGAATGGGTTCGATTCGGCCGTCTCGCCAAACAGCAGATCAACACCCTGCGAGATGTTCAGGCCAACTGCGCGTCCGAGTTCCTGCGGGTCCTTGCCGATAAAGTCCTTGTTGACCGCGTGATGATCTTTTTCGTACTTGATCGCGGCGGTGGTCAGCAGATCGACGTGCTTGCTGCTCAGTTCCACGGCACCGGCGCGACGCATGGCGTCCATCATCTTGTCGAATACGCTGGCGACGACGAAGACTTCTTTTTCACCGATGCAAAGCAGGTTGTTGTCGAACGCCCCGCCGGCAATGATTGCCTTGGCGGCTTTGTCAAAGTCAGCCGTTTCGTCCACAACCACCGGCGGGTTGCCCGGGCCGGCGACAATGGCGCGTTTGGGCTGCTTCATGGCGGCGCGAGCGACGGCTGGGCCGCCGGTCACGACCAGCAGCGGCAGGCGCTTGTGCTGGAAGATTTCTTCAGCCGTGCGGAGCGTCGGCTCGGCGATCACGTTGATCAGTGAATCGATGCCAAATTCCGCTTTGATCGCGTCGTTGTACACCGCGGCTGCCATGGCAAGGCACTTGGCGCCCGACGGGTGCGGGTTGACCACCATGGCATTGCCGGCGGCGATCATGCTCACTGCATTGGCGGTCATGGTCGGGATCGAGTGCGTGACCGGGGTAATGACACCAAGCACGCCGAACGGGGCGAACTCATCGAGGCCGATACCGCTGTCACCGCTGTAGGCCGCGGTCTTTAAGAACTCAACGCCGGGGATGCCCTCAAGCAATTCCAGCTTGAGAATCTTGTGATCGAGCCGGCCGATCTTTGTTTCATCAAACTCGACCTTGCCCCATTGCTGAGCGTTCTCTTTGACAATGCGCTTGATCAGTTTGCAGATGCCGTCACGCACGCCGATGCCGGCTCGTGAGAGTTGCTCCTGCGCGCGCCAGCCGGCTTCGACCGCCGGGTCAACAGCCGCAAACAGGCCGGACCCACGCGACGCGCCAATGGACGGCGTGACCGACGCGGTTGTCAGGTTCGTGCCGTTGCCCAACTGCTTAAGCACCTGCTGGACAACGTTCGAAATGAGTTGTTCCTGGTTCATATCGCTTACAACCAAATCGCCCGAAGGCGGCGCCTTTTGATGCGCTGGTTCAACTAACTGTCTATCCGTTTGCCGCCGACGACTGCTTCGTCGACGATTCCCACCACCACGGCGTCAGTCGGCACATCCTTGAGCCCCTCCGCCATGCGCGAGCTTGAGCCCTGCGTGATCAGCACCAGTTGGCCTTCGCCCGCTCCGATCGAATCCATTGCCACGATCGCGCGGCCGGTCGGCTCAAAGCGCCCGCCACCGCCCGGCCCGTTCGCGGCCGCCTTGTCGTCGTCGTAAACCACCTTCAGCGGTTCGACGATCAACAGCTTGCGACCAACGATGGTTTCATCCTTCGCGGTGGACACAACGTGACCTTTGATTCGTCCTAAGAACATGAGCGGTTCCTGGGGTTCAGGGTCTGTCTCACAGCTTCGAAACGTCGTCGTGCGGGCGAGCGATCACGTGCGTGCTGTGCACTTCGCCGACGCGCCGCGCGGCTTCCGAGCCGGCGTCAACCGCTGCTTTTACTGCGGCCACATCGCCTTCGATGGTGATGCAGACGAAGCCGCTGCCAACCTTGTCCTGACGGACAAACTTGACGTTGGCTGCCTTGAGTGATGCATCGAGTGCTTCGACCGCACCGATCAGACCACGCGTTTCGATCATTCCAATTGCCTGTTGTGCCATGGTGATGGCTCCTGTCATTTCCAATGCGCTTCTTTGCGCGCGTTAACTTTGAACCGTATCGCTGGTAAGCACGTCAACGGTCTGGCGTGCGACAATTAATTCTTCGTTGGTGGGTAAGACCCAAATCTGTGTCTTGCTGTCCGGCGCGTCGATGCGCGTTTCTTCACTGCCCTTGGCCGACTTGTTCGCGGCATGGTCGAGCTTGATGCCGGCGAATTCCAGATCGCTGCAGACGGCTTCTCGCAGTTCCTTGCCATGCTGGCCGATGCCGCCGGTGAAGACCAGTGCGTCTGCGCCGTTGAGTATTGCCAGGTATGCACCGATGTAGTGGCGGCAGGTTTCGACAAACGCGTCGATCGCGAGCTTGGCCTGCGTGTTGCCCTGTTCGGCTGCTTCTTCGACCAATCGCATGTCGGCGCTGACGCCGGAGATGCCAAGCAAGCCACCCTCTTTGCCGAGGCGCTGCCAGATCGTGTCCAGATCAAGACCGGATTGCAGCAGCTTAAGCAGTGCAAACGCGTCGAAGTCACCGACGCGCGAGGCATGGAACGTGCCGGACTGGGCGGTCATGCCGAAGCTGTTGGCCACGCTGCGTCCGTTGCGGATGGCGCAGATCGAGCAGGACCCGCCGAGGTGGCTGCTGATCACGCGCGTTGCATCCGGGGCAATCTCCGCCATGCGTGTGGCGATGTAGCGATGGCTGGCGCCGTGGAACCCGTAGCGGCGAATGCCGAGCTTTTCGGTCCACTCGTACGGAATGCCGTACACCTGTCGGGCCATGGGCACCGTCTGGTGGAACGCCGTCTCAAACGCGGCGACCTGCGGCACGTTCGGCAGACGTTCCATAAACGCGCGCATGGCGGCGATGTAAGGCGGGTTGTGCTGCGGCGCGACGTCAGCGAATTGCTGCATCGTGTCGAGCACCTGCTCATCCACGCGCACCGCCCCACTGATCGGGCCGCCATGCACCGCTTTGAAACCGATCGCCTCGACCGCGTCGATTGATGCGATCGCGCCGAGTTCGGTCAGTTGCGCCAGGTGCAGTTCGATGGCCGCCGTATGATCCGCCAGATCGACCACGCCGTAGCGTTCCTGATCGCCGACTTCGACGGACCAGTTGCTCTGGCCCTGCCCGAGCCGATCGGCCGCACCAACAGCCAGGACGCGCTCCTGATCATCGGAGATGTCAAAGAGCTTGTACTTGAAGCTGGTGGACCCGAGATTGGCAACAAGGGTGATCATGGGATCAGTGGCTGCTCAATTAAAAGTTGTCCATCAATCCATCATGCGGGCGGGCGATGACGTGGGCGCTGACCAGTTCGCCGACACGGCCGGCTGCTTCGGCGCCCGCATCGACGGCTGCCTTCACCGAGCCGACGTCGCCACGCACAACGACGGTGATATACGCCCCGCCGATCGGCATGGTCTTGATCAGTTCAACGTTTGCCGCTTTGAGCATGGCGTCGGTCGCTTCGACCATCGGCGTCTGCCCGCGCGTTTCAATCATTCCAAGTGCATCCATGATTCTTTGTCCTAATGCTAAATGCCTGTAACCGGCCACTGGTCACTGACCACCGGCCGCTTGGTTTCTCTTACTTCGCAGCTGCCTTTTTCGACTTGGGCAGAATGCTCGTCATCTCGTCGTGCGGACGCGGGATGATGTGCACGCCGATCACGTCGCCGACGCGACCCGCGGCTGACGCGCCTGCATCCACTGCCGCCTTGACGGCTGCCACGTCGCCGGTGACGAAGCTTGTCACCATGCCCGAACCAACCTTGTCCCATCCGAGCATGGTGACATTGGCGGCCTTGAGCATGGCGTCGCTGGCTTCGATCAGCGCGACCAGTCCCTTGGTTTCAACCATTCCAATTGCTTGCTGTGCCATGACAGTTTTCTCCGGTGTGCGGCCGACACATTCAGCCGCTCGCTTGTGAGTCTTACTTGATCAGTTCCATTCGCGTGGCGGTCGACAGATCGCACGCGTTGCCTTCGTCGGTATCAATGTGCACTTCGAGTTTGACCTTCGGATTCACGCGAACGCGCACACGGTCAAACAGCAGGCCGCACGGCCCGTCGACTTTCAGATTCATGTAGTCGCCATCGTTCACGGCATAGTGAGCCGCATCGTCCGGATGCATGTGCACGTGGCGCTCGGCGCGAATCACGCCCTGCTTGAGCGTGACAGAGCCGGCCGGGCCGACAATGCTGCAACCCGCGGTGCCCTGATGGTCGCCGCTAATGCGAAGCGGCAGCTTGATGCCCAGGTAGATGCCGTCCGTGTAGGACAGTTCGACCTGGGTGTAACTGCGCGTCGGGCCAAGGATGCGCACATTGGGAATCATGCGGTTGCGCGGGCCGATGACGTTGACCAGTTGTTCGGAAGCGAACTCGCCTTCCTGATAGAGGTCTTTGAGTTTGGTGAGTTTGGCGCCCGGGCCGAAAAGGGTTTCGAGGTCTTCGTCGGTCACGTGGACGTGACGCGCGGAGACGTTGACCAACAGCGGGTTTGGACCGCCGTTGTGTTTGGGGGGCGCGAACTGCTGGTTGGGCTGGCCGCCGAGTTGATCCGCGAGGACCTGGCGCACCAACTGCTCAACCTGAGCGCGATTCAAGCCATTTGCGTTTGCAATCATGATTATCCGGCCGAAAAACGACGTTCATTCTTTAAAATCTGTCAGATATGTGCAGATTAGACTGTATGGCGGATAGAAAGTCAATCAAGGTTTTCCAAAATCTATCAAAATCTTTCAAATATGAGCATGGGATTAGATGAAGAAGTGGCGCAACCGCTTCAAATATCCGTAAGTTTTTTATAATTAATTGTTTACGATTTCAATACGGCGTATTCATTGGCGCTGATTGTGTTTTGGGTCCAATAATCTTGGATTGAGGTCTTTGCGCCGGTCCACCTGACGCCGCATTGGCATGCGGCGGCTAAACCACGGTGGCTGACGGGGACACTTGGGAACAGCCTCAGATGTGAATGGTTGTCATCCTCTGGTTCGACCGCGAGCCGCCACGTCCTCGTGGCGGTTTATGCTCAGCCTCCCAAGGGCGTACTGACGCAGACAGACAACAACAGCACAACCGCCGCGGGACGCGGCGGCTCGCTTGTGGCAGATATTAAGGCTAAACGGAAACGCTCAATCGTCGCGTAACAACCAGCAGTTAATCCAACTGCATGGTCATCAGGAACTCAGCGTTGGTCTTCACCTTGTCCAGGCGGCCCTTGATCAGTTCCATCGCTTCGACGACGTTCATGTCGGCAAGCACCTTGCGCAGGCGGTAGATCAGCTCCAACTCCTGCTTGTCCATCAACAACTCTTCACGGCGGGTGCCGGAAGCCGCAATGTCGATGGCCGGATAGGTTCGCTTTTCAACCAGGCGACGGTCCAGATGCAGTTCACTGTTGCCGGTGCCCTTGAACTCTTCAAAGATGATGTCGTCCATCTTTGAGCCAGTGTCGACCAGTGCGGTAGCGAGGATGGTGAGCGAGCCACCATCTTCAATCGCACGGGCAGAGCCGAAGAACTTCTTGGGGCGCTGCAGCGCGTTGGAGTCCAGACCACCGGTGAGAATCTTGCCGGAGTGCGGCATCTCTGAGTTGTACGCACGAGCCATACGCGTGATCGAGTCCATGAGGATCACCACGTGCTGGCCGAACTCAACCATGCGGCGGGACTTCTCAATGACCATTTCGCAGACCTGCACGTGCCGGCTGGACTGCTCGTCAAACGTACTGGCCACGACCTCCACGTCGTCCGGCGTGTTGTTTCGGAAGTCGGTGACTTCTTCCGGGCGCTCGTCAATCAGCAACACAATGACTTTCACGTCCGGGAAGTTGGTGATGATGGAGTTGGCCATCTTCTGAAGAAGAACCGTCTTGCCGGTACGCGGCGGAGCAACGATCAAACCACGCTGACCGCGACCGATCGGCGTGACCAGGTCGACAATGCGCATTTCAATATTGGAAATATCACCCGGGGTTTCGAGCACAAAACGCTGGAACGGATGCAACGGCGTCAGATCTTCAAACGCGGAAATGTCGTTCAAGTGATCCGGCGCGTGGCCGTTGACCGCATCGACGCGCAGCAGCGCGAAATACTTTTCAGATTCCTTCGGCGGACGAATGGTGCCCTGCACGATGTGGCCGGGCTTTAAGCCGAAGCGGCGAATCTGCGAAGGTGACACGTAGATGTCATCCGGGCAGGCGAGGTAGGAATATTCCGGGCTGCGTAAGAAACCGAAGCCGTCCGGCAGAATTTCGAGTACACCTTCGCCATACATCAGGCCCTGCTTCTGAATGTGCGTCTGAAGAATCTTGAAGATCAGATCCTGGCGCTTCAGGCCGCCGAAGTCCTTGACCTCTTCCTTCTTTGCCAGTTCATGAAGATCGTCGATCTCCATCTTCTGCAATTCGTGAATGGTCAGGTCGGAGCGTTTGGCCTGCTCGTAGCGTGCCTGGGTTTCGGCATCCAGCTGGGCATCACTGCTGCGCTTTTCCTTGGCAGGCTTCTTGGGCGCTTCTTCCTTTTCCGCTGTCGCGGTTGAAGTGCCTTCCTTTTCGGCGGCCTCCTCCTTCTCCTTGGAAGCTGCAGTGGTGCGTTTACGTCGGGTACCTGTCTTGGCCATCGTTTTGGCTCTCCTGGGCAAAACGACCACAAATCGGTCGTTCAGTTAATAATTAAAAGGTTTTAGGCCGGCCTTCCATTCCGGCAACTCAATCAAGCATGATGATTCATGAAATGGGCAATCCTGCCGAATCTAGGGCGATCGTCTGATGCTGGTTACGAAATCAATCCCTTCCGAACCGGCAGCCGTAAGGTGCCGCTGGAACGGAAATTACACTTCCTGTTGAAACCGCTGTCGGTTATAGGATTTCTCGGAGAATCCGGGAAAGAACCCGATGAACCTGCTGCTCACAATGAGCGGCGTCCCCATCGTTGTTAACTACATAATCGGCACGCTGTGCCTTGATGTCAAGCTCCAACTGATTTTTCTCACGAGCGGCCAGATCAGCGTCTGACCATCCACGGTTGGCTGCCACGCGTTGGCGACGGGTGCCGAGCGAAGCCGCGATAAAGATAGTCCTGTCGCACTCAGAGTCAAGTTGCTTCTCAAAGAGTAATGGACAATCTTCCACAATGGCCGTTACAGTCGGATCTGCCTGAGCGATTTGCCTCAGTTCGTGACGCCGGGTGTGGACTTTCGGATGGATTACAGCCTCCAGCTCGGTCAGCAATTTCGGCTCCTGGAACGCCCTGGCGGCGACCGCCTTGCGGTCGACGGAACCATCTGCCGACAGCACCTGCTCCCCGAATAGTTCACGAACAGCGGCGACCACCTCCGGATCAGACATGGCGTCCCTGGCGAGCTGATCGGAGTCGATGATTGCGCAACCGTTGCGTTCGAGAATTGAAGCAACAAAACTCTTACCAGAGCCAATACCACCGGCCAGACCGATGACGGGTTTGCGTTTCGTTAAATCAGCCACGCCGATCATCATAAACAATCGGCCGCGGGCATGAAGACGCTGTGCGTCGTGCGCCCGCGACCGATGGGTAAGGCGTTTAGAAGCCGACTGCCAGACCGGTTACCCGGCCGGCACGTTGCCGGCGTTCAGGCTTTTCTGCTCGTACTTCTCCATCAATGCGAGGAACAATACAAGGATCTTACGATGCCGCTGCTGACGCTCGTCCAGTCCCTGGTTGGCAGCCAGCGTTTCAAAGTGATCAATCAGTCCCTTTGAGTTCCTGGCGTAGTAGCTTTCATGTAACTGATCAACCATCTTGCGAAGCTGCTTGCCATACTCAACGGCCAGTTCATCCATGGCCTTCTTGAACTCTTCCTCGGTAATCTCTTCGCCTTCCTTGCCGATCTTCTGCTTCGCCAGTTCGAGGTTCTTCTCCAACTCAGCGGTCAAAGCCGCTTCCATCTCTGGAATGGCTTTGTCGATCGAACTTTCGATGTACGGCATGATCAAGTGAGTTTGTACCGTTTCAGGCAGTAAAATCGCCTGCTCCTCCAGCGTATCAAGTATCTTGGGGAAATGAATCTTGATCTGAGTTTCCAAATCTGCCTCGGGATTAGACAGTTCCTCATGCAGGCGCGCCTCGGCCAAAGTCATGGCAAACTCGGCATCCACGTCAGAAATCTTGCTATATGCGATCGACAGATAAATACCCATGGCAACAATGACGAACAACATGATGCCCAACATGACTGACTTGCGTTTATGTGCATCGGCCACGGTCGCGTCGAGCGACTCCTGAAGCAACTTCAATTGCTGCTGAAGTGACTGAATTTCATTTTCCTGGCTCATCGATTATTTCCTTACCGCAATTTGAAGCTTTCATAAAACCTGTTTAGACGACATACGAATCGATTGGAGTCAATCCTGTGAAATGGTCTTGGTTGTCGGCAACTCGTCAGGCGTGCCGATTGCCATCAACTCCATGTCCGCGTACATGATCAACTCGTGAGCGAACTGTCTTTCCAACTCGTAGTCGTCCAGATTCTCCAAAGGCGGCACTTCAAATTTGGTAAAAATCTCTCCAAGCCGATGCAACTCGTCCTCAACAATTGTGTTCGCATGCCTGGTGAACTCATCAGACTCCCGGCCAAGTGAATCTGCCAGATGAAGCGCAATTCCTTCAGCCCGTTCGTCCGCCAGGTAAGGGAAGGTTGTTTTCGTCTTCTGTTGAATAGTCACCGCAACGCGTTTTGAAGCGGCACTAAGCCGCTCAACCACCATCGCTTCCAATTCATCGGGCAGCACCCGGACACGCTCTTCGATATCCGCTTGCAGCTTGGGTGCGACCACTTTGACCTTTGCCAGCGATTGCTCCTGGATGTTGGGCCAGGACCGCTGCAACGCAGACATGCCAATGCGCTGCAGATCGTTAGCAATGACCGGGGCCCGTTCCCAAAACACGGCATCCATTTGCTCAGGACTGAAATTCGATCGCATCTGTGTGAATGTCTTGACGCCGAAGATCAACACAATCGCGACCAACACCAGCACCAGAAGGACGGTCTGGACACGCGACGCGTGCTGAAGCTCCTGCAACATGGCCAACTTCGCTCGTGCGTCGTCGACCGACTTGGCAAGAGCGGCGACATCCACCTCCCCACCATCTGAAGCGTTACTCGTTCCCACTTCTTCTGACATATGTGTTCTCTCCTATTTGAGTGTTACTTGCCCACTGGAAATGAGGCAGCCCAAGCCCCCTTCGTGCTTATGGCACGCGGCGCACACGCGACACCGCTGGATTCACAAGTTCGGTACAAACAGACAGACAGGACACACACTCCACCCACTGAAGTTGATCACCACCTGACAAGACACTCTGAAAACCGGCCTGACGTGACAAAAGGCCCGTTCAAGAGCCACCGGAAATAAGAACCCTTAATAGTTCCCCGAGCAAAGCCGTCGCTGAAATGAATGGAGGCGCGACCCCACCCTCGGCTGCTCATGGTACCCACGGACCCTACCCTGTCAATGTCAAATTACGGTTTGAACTGTGTTTGAGGCGATTCACACAAGCCCTACCACTTGCCTTTTGCAGGCTTGGTATCCATAATTACCTGAGGGAAGGTTGATACGATGCTTGGGGTGCTGTTTTCAGCGATGCATCACAACCCTTCCCAGGTCCAGGTCGCAGTTGCCAACCCCAATGGGCCATTAAGCACTCATGGCAAGAAAAAGACGACGACTAGGCGAAATCCTCAAGCACTGGGGATTGCTCACAGACGAGCAACTCGAAGAAGCCCTGCGGGTCGCGCAAGGCTCGCATGAGCGCATTGGCAACGTTCTTATTGATCTTGAATACTGCGCGGACAGTGACGTGGCCAAAGCGCTGGCCAGCCAGGCCGGCCTGGAATACATCGACCTGAATGAGCCGGACGCCATCAACCGCGACAACCTGTCGCTGCTTCCGATGGACGTGATTAAAAAGTTCCTTGTGCTGCCGCTTGAAAAGAAAGACGGCAAGCTCAAGGTGCTGGTGCACGACCCGCTCGACCTTGAGACGCTGGACAACCTTCGCTTTCGAATGAACTGTGACATTGAGTACGCGCTTGCGGCTCGTTCGCAGATCAGGACGTTCCTTGACGAGATGCTCCGCGAAACGCGTGAAAGCATCGACAAGGCCGTGCGCGAAATGACAATCGACTCCAGCCGCGACACGTCGATCGATATCGGCGGGCTGTCGCTGAGCCGTGGTGAGTCAATTGACACCGGCGCAGAAGTGGACGCAGCACAGGCGCCGGTCATTCGGCTGGTCAACCAGGTTATTTCCGAGGGCGTTCAGGCCAGGGCGAGCGATATCCATATTGAGCCGATGGGCAACCGTGTGCGTTTGCGATACCGCATTGACGGGCGCTGCCACGAGATGGATACGATTCCCAAGCGAACGCAGAACGCGGTTATCGCGCGTCTGAAAATTATGGCGGGCATGCGCATTGAGGAACACCGCATTCCGCAGGACGGCCGCATCAAGCTGCGCATCGATGATGAAGTGGTCGACTTCCGCGTCAGCGCCTGCCCCGCGTATCACGGCGAAAGCGTCGTGCTTCGTGTGTTGCGCGCCGGTGCGGCGATGATTGGCCTGGAAGGCCTGGGCTTTCAGCCGGACACGCTGGATATTTTCAACAGCGTGATTGCCCGCCCCAACGGCATCTTCCTCGTGACCGGCCCGACCGGTTCCGGCAAGACCACCACGCTCTACTCGGCGCTGGACGTGCTGAACCGCCCGGATAAGAAGATCATTACGGCTGAAGACCCGATCGAATACAACTTCGCGGGGATCAACCAGTGCCAGGTGAATCACGGCATTGGATTGGATTTCTCGATTATTCTCCGAGCCATGCTTCGCCAGGCGCCGAACGTCGTGCTCGTCGGCGAAATTCGTGACAAGGAAGTGGCGGACGTGGCCATCCAGGCTGCCCTGACCGGTCACCTGGTGTTCTCAACACTGCATACCAATGATGCGCCATCGGCTATCACGCGTTTGATCGACATGGGTGTCAAGCCGTTCCTGGTGGCCAGTGCCATTCAGGCCGTGCTGGCCCAGCGTCTGATTCGCGTGCTGTGCCAGGACTGCGCGGCACCGAATCCCAAGCCCAACGCCCGCGTGCTGTCGTTGCTTGGATTCAAACGCGAAGATCTGAAAGACAAGGTCATCAAGATGCCGGTCGGCTGCGCCAAGTGCTCCAACACCGGCTTCAAGGGACGACGCGGCATCTACGAAATGATGATGATGAATACGGAAATCCGCGAACTGGCGTTCAAGCGGGCGGCGGTTAACCGTATTCGCGACGCGGCCATCAAGGCCGGCATGCGGAATCTGCTCGGCGATGGAAAGCTCAAGATTCTCGCGGGACAGACAACACCGGAAGAACTCTCACGCATTGCGCAGATCGAAGGTGTTGTCGCAGTGGAAGATGAAGAAGAGGAAGAGGCCGCTTGATCCAAGAGGTGGTCCGGTCGATAAAGATTTTGTGGCTTTGTCGGCCTGTTACGTCATGCTCACATCAGGAAGGTACGCATGTCAACAATCCAAATAGACCGCCTGCTGGATACGGCCATTAAACAGAAGGCCAGCGACCTTCATATTTCCGTTGGCAAGCCGCCGACCCTTCGCATGAAGGGCAGGCTTATCGAACTGAAAACCAAAGCGCTGGAAGCGGCCGACACCGTCGCGCTGATGAAACAGATCTCGCCGGAGCGCACGGAAGTCGAAGTGCAGGAAGACGGCGGCTCCGACTTTGCGATCAGTTGGGGCGAAACCCGCTTCCGTGTTGCGGTCTTCAAACAGAAAGGCACGATCGCGATCGTGATGCGTCGTATTCCCAGCGATCTGTTGACGTTCGAGCAGATCGGCCTGCCGAAGATTATTCGCGAGCTAGTCCGCCGTCCGCGCGGCTTATTCCTCGTGACGGGGCCGACCGGCTCAGGTAAAACGACCACGCTGGCATCGATGATCAATTACACCCGACTGAATCTCGAGCGCCACATCATCACCATCGAAGACCCGATCGAATACTACTTCGGCCACGACAAGTCCATCATCAATCAGCGCGAGGTGCATACGGATGTGCCGAGCTTTGCCGAGGCCATCCGCCGTGCCCTGCGTCAGGACCCGGACGTGATCCTGGTCGGCGAAATGCGTGACCTTGAAACGATCGAGTCTGCGGTCAGCGCCGCCGAAACCGGCCACATGGTGTATGGCACGCTGCATACCAACAGCACCTCAGGCACGATTAACCGTCTGGTCGACGCCTTTCCAACGAATCAGCAGGAGCAGATTCGTGCCCAGCTTTCAACCAGCCTGATCGCCGTGCTCAGTCAGCAATTGCTGCCGAAAGCCGAAGGCGGCGTTGTGGCCGCGTACGAGTTCATGCTCGTGACCCCCGCTATCGCTAACCTGATCCGCGAGAACAAGACGTTCCGTATCGACTCGATGATTCAGACCGGTGCCAAGTTCGGCATGCGCCTGCTCGACGACCACATCTGGGAGTTGTACGAGAAGGGACTGGTCAGCGCGGACATTGCTGTGGACAAGGCCCGCGACCCGGAACGGCTGGCCGAGAAAATTCACCAGTCCGGCGGCCAGGTCGGGCGCACCGAATGGGATGCCCTGGCGGATGCCGCCGGTGGCGAAGAAGAAGGCGGCAACGCCGCCTGACCCCCGGCCCCCCGGAAATTGGCGTCATGGTTGTCTGCTCATATTCCTACGGGAATCATCACCCGTAGGAATATCCTCAAACCATCGTCATCCGGCTTTATGCGCTGAGTCCTTTACCAGCCGCCCTATGCACTTCTGCAAGTCAGGTAGACTGCGTATCTGGCCAGCCCGAACAGACTTATCCATGCTGGTTTAAATGTCATTTGATTCGCCCATAGCGGGGTCCGCGAGCTAAACGAATCGGCCCTTGAATGCCTGCCATTTCTCGTGGTTGGGCCCTATCCCCCAGGGTCCAATAACATCGCAACAATAGACCGAAATCTAAATGTCCAATTTATAAAGTTTTGATTTTTCTTCTTTGAACACTGATCCGAACTGTCTATTATCCGAATAGAGCAATTGGGGAACTTGCTCGGTCCGACTCAGTCGAATTTATTGATAACCATTATTTAGAAACGACTGGCCGACCAAACAAGCCTACCTGACCGACCCCGGGTATTTTGACAATTAGAATTTGAGATTAAGCGGCTCCAGCTGCTTGCGTCCGAAACCTGACAGCGTCCCACCTTATAAGTAGGGAATTGCCAAATGGCCCTCAAGCGATTCGGAAGAAAGAAGAAGAAGGAAGAAGAGGAAGAAAAGAACCTCGAAGAGGAATCCGCAACGTCGGATGAGTCTGATTCCACTGAAACCGATTCCACTTCTGCCGCTGCCGCTACGGAAGAAACCGAAGTCGAACTCGATGACGACATCGGCGAAATCGAGCTACCCGATATTGAGGTAGACGACGCCGATGCATCGGACGATGACGACGATGATGATGACGACGACCACGACGGTGAAGAAGGTGAAGGCAAGAAGCTCGATCTGAGTGAATTGCGCGGCCGGCGAATCGGACGAATCCTGACGCGCATGGGCAAGGTCAACCGCGAGCAGGTTCACGAAGCCCTGCAACTTCAGGAAACCCGTCACATCCCGATCGGCCAACTGCTGATTGAACTGGGTTACATCACTGAAGAAGACGTCAACATGGCCCTGGCCGCACAGGCCGGCATGGAGTCGCTCGACCTGGAGCAGGACGAAATTCCAGAAGAGGTCATCAAGACCCTGTCAGCGGAGACGGCTCAGGCCTATCAGGTCCTGCCGATTCAATACGACGAGAAGTCCAACACGCTGACCGTCGCCCTGAAGAGCGCGGACAACTTCCGGGCGATCGACGACCTGCGCCTGCTCATGGGCTACAACGTCAAGCCCGTCATCGCGGATGCCAAGCAGGTCGAAAAGCTGATCGGCCGGTACTACAGCGATGAAGAGGAATCCCTTGCCGATCTCATTGGCGAACTGGCCGACGACAACAAGCTTGAAGAACTGACAGACACCGGCGAAAGCATCGACCTGGAAGTGCTGATCGAACTGGCCGAAGACAACAAGGTCAAGCGACTGCTTAACCTCGTTCTGATGCAGGGCATCAAGGACCGCGCATCGGACATTCACTTCGAGCCGTTCGAAGCTGAATTCAAGATGCGTTACCGCATCGACGGCGTGCTTTACGACATGATCCCCCCGCCAAAGCACCTGGCCATGCCGATCGTCAGCCGTATCAAGGTTATGTCCGACCTGGACATTGCCGAACGCCGCCTGCCACAGGACGGCCGTATTGAACTGACGGTCAACGGCGAGCCGGTCGACCTGCGTGTTGCCGTATTGCCGACCATGTTCGGCGAGTCTGTGGTAATGCGTATTCTCGACCGCAGCAACGTCGACCTGGACCTCGAAAAAGTCGGCTTACGCCCGGATGAACTCGATTCGTTCCGCCAGCTGATTCGCAAGCCGAACGGCATCGTCATCGTGACCGGCCCGACCGGCTCCGGCAAGACGACGACCCTTTACGCGGCACTCAACGAGCTGAACGAAATCACCGAAAAGATCTGCACCGCGGAAGACCCGGTCGAATACGACATTGACGGCCTGATCCAGGTGCAGGTGAACTCCGAGGTGGGCCTGACATTCGGCGCGGCCCTGCGAAGCTTCCTGCGACAAGACCCGGACATCATCCTCGTCGGCGAAACCCGCGACCTGGAAACCGCGCAGATCGGCGTGCAGGCGTCGCTGACCGGTCACCTTGTGTTCACCACGCTGCATACCAATGACGCACCGAGCAGTATTGCCCGTCTGCTGGACCTTGGTCTGGAGCCGTTCCTGATCACCGCAACGATGGAAGGCGTGGCCGCGCAGCGGCTGGTGCGAACCATCTGCCCGCGCTGCAAGGAAACGTATGAGCCCAGCGACGACGAATTGTTTGAACTGCAACTGACGCGCGAAGACCTGGAAGGCCGTCAGATGTTCCGCGGCGGCGGCTGCGACTACTGCAACAAGAGTGGCTACAAGGGCCGGCTGGGTCTGTTTGAAATCATGATGCTCGACGACGAGATGCGTGAAATGATCATGCAGAACGCGTCGACAAACGTTCTTCGGAGCGAATCGCGCAAGCGCGGCATGCGCACGCTGCGCGAAAGCGGACTGCTGGCCATCTTCGACGGGCAGACAACTGTCAGCGAAGTGGTCAAGGAAACACTGGTTGAGGATTGATGCTTAGGGGGTGCTAAGCAGGAGCCACGTTATGCCTACCTTTGTCTACGAAGCACTGAACGACGCCGGCAAGCCGGAGCGCGACACGATCGTTGCCGCCAACAGCGAAGATGCGATCGCGCGCATTCGCGGCAAGGGCCTGTTCCCCACGTCCGTGCGCGAACAGAAAGTCAAGAAGAAAGCAGGCGCAGCCAAAAGTGGTGCAAAGGGTGGCAAGAAGAAAGGTGGAATGAATGAGATCACCATCACCATCGGTGGTGTCTCCAAGAAACATCTGACGACCTTCACGCGCCAGTTGTCCACGCTGCAGGACGCCGGCCTGCCGATTCTGCGTTCGCTTCAGATTCTCGAACAGCAGCAGAAGCCGGGCTTGCTGAAGAACTCACTCAAGGGCGTGTATGAAGACGTTTCCGGCGGTGCAACGCTTTCCGACGCGATGGCCAAACACCCCAAGGCATTCGACAAGCTGTACACGAAGATGATCGCGGCCGGTGAGGTCGGCGGTGTGTTGGACCTCATCCTCCAGCGTCTTGCAGAGTTCATGGAAAAAGCGGCCAAGCTCAAGAAACGCATCATCGGCGCCATGATTTATCCGTCCGTGGTCATCGGCGTGGCCGGCCTGATCGTCGCCGGTATTATGGTGTTCATCGTTCCGAAGTTTGAGAAGATTTTCGAAGACTTCGACACCGAGCTGCCGGCCGTGACGCGCGTGCTGATGGAATCCAGCCGCTGGATGGCAGGCTCGCGCCCCGGCCAGTTGATCCCGGGCATCCTCTGGATTCTTCTCTCGCCGATCGCTTTCTTCTTCGGCCTCAAGCTCATTCGAAAGACCCTGGTCGGCAAGAAAATTGTTGACAGGCTTTTCCTGTTTGTGCCGGTGGTCGGCAAGCTTGCAGCAAAGGCAACCATTGCCCGATTCACGCGTACGCTGGGCACACTGATCAACGCCGGCGTGCCGATTCTCGACGCGCTGATCATTACGCGCGACACCACGGCCAACGAGGTGTACCGCCTCGCGCTGGGCAGCGTGCATGAATCCGTGCGTCAAGGTGACAGTTTTGCTGAGCCGCTGAGAAAGAGCCGCGTGTGCGACTCGATTGTGGTGAACATGATCGACGTCGGCGAAGAAACCGGTGACCTGGACAAGATGCTTTTGAAAATCGCTGACAACTATGACGAAGAAGTCGACGTCATGGTGGCCAGCCTCGTGTCGTTGCTCGAACCGTTAATGGTCGTCGTGCTCGGTGGCGTGGTCGGCGGCATCGTCATCGCGCTGTTTATGCCGTTGGTCAAGCTGATTACCTCGCTGACCTGACCCCCCCGGAAGTGCTTCCTGGAGCGGGCCATCCAGGAAGTTGGACCACCACTGGCTCGACAGAATGAACTCCCCGCGGCCAAAGGAATGCCGCCATGGCTGGTAGACGAAAACAAAAAGAACGAGCGATGGGCATCGTGGAGCTGCTGCTTGTCGTGATCGTGATTTCAGGATTCCTCGGCATGTTGACGCTGGTGACCAATTCGGTCCGTGCACAAAGTGCAGATCAGCAGACGCGCCAGACGCTAAGCGTGCTGCGGTCCGCCCTGGTGCATTACCACGAGTCGTACGGCAGCTGGCCGCCGGGCCATACCGGTACAGCACTGAGTGCGTTGATCGATCAACCCCGGGACGACAGCCCGATTTTCTCGCTGTCGGTCATCGTTGAAGACAAAGGCTTTTACGTGATCCGCGATGCATTCGGCAACGACGTGAAGTACCTGCCGCCGCGCGGGCAGAAAGACCCGGACTTTGTCTCCGCCGGCCCGGACGGCGAGTTCGGCAACCACCTCGCCCAGACACCGGAAGACCGCATGGCGCTTGCCGACAACATCTACGGCCGTGAAACAGAAAGGCGCGACAGATGATCCCACGCATAGAGACAACTCGGATGCGCTTACCGCGAACTGTCATGAATCAGCGTCGTCACGCATTCAGCCTGGTCGAACTGATTGTGGCGATGGCGATTGTGCTCGTACTTTTTGGGTTTATTGGGGCTGCGGCCATGAAGGTGCGTGAATCGGCGCGTATCGCTCAGACGCGAACAACGCTGGCGGTGCTGCGCGGCATTAGCGATGAATATCTTGTCACAACTAAGCTAAAAATTCCGCATCTTGATGGGATACGTATTTCCGAAGGTGCTTATGTGAATGTCAACTGGGGCTCTGCCAAAGCAAGAAACGCACCTGGTAGTTCGGGAAATGGAATCATCGACGACACCGACGAACGATTCGCATGGCAAGTCCTGCAACACCCGGCAACCGGCGACTTGCTGCGGAAGTCGCTGCCGGACGATCAGTTCCTGGACTTGGACGGCGACGGATTTATGGAAATCCTGGATCCGTGGCAAAATCAGATTTACTACGCAGTTGCAGTAATCCACGACGACAACTACGACAACGACAAAAGTGATAACGAAGGAACGTTGGACGATGACGACTTTCTGCCTGAGTACGAAGGTGTCCACTTTGCTTCTGCGGGTCCGGACGGATTGTGGGGCGACGCATCCAACCCATCAGCACTGGATAACAACAGCAACGGCGTCCATGACCATGGAGAAGACAATATTTACAGCTATACGCTGGATTTTTAAAGAGTAATTCCTATGGTCCACACCACAAGACAAAATGGATTTACTTTGCCGGAACTAATGGTTGCGATCGCGATCATTGCGATCATCGCGGCGATCACTTTCCCGATGCTCACGAAGATGCGCGATATCTTCGAAGATCAGACCGGGATCAATACAATCCAGGTCGCCATCACTGCCACCCGAGCATATGCAACGCGCAACATCGCCGACATGGACCCGAACATTGTGCCAGACGCTCAATATAGTGGGACGGCCGTTCTGTTTACGCCTGGCAGAGAAATTCGCCTACTGGAAAATACTCAGCTGGCTCTGGATGTCGGTGGCTCGTTCCTTGAGCAGTCGCCGAACAACCGCAATGGATTCCACAACATTCCCGACCGTGATTTTCTACACCTGCCACGAGATGTCGGAGTGGTTGGCATCACGCGGGATCCCGTTCTGGGGAAACAGTATCTGCCACCTCCTTTCGCCGTTCGGTTTGATGAAAATGGATATCTCGTTGTGTCTGACGGCACTACTCCATCAAAACTTGTCTATTACGACGCAAATGCCGACGGCAGATTTCGTATCGAGGATGACACCGGACAGCTGATGGACGGGCATAGTCGCCTGGAGCCGTATTTCGATTCGGCGGGGAATTATGACGTCGATAAATGGGATCCTGATCATTGGCAATACAGCCCAACGGACGGCTTTGGCAATACACCAGGAATACACCCAATCACGCATGCGGAGAAATTGCCGTTCGAGACAATCGAAGCCGTCATCGGCATCATTGTCTATTCAAAACGTAAATTCTTCGAAGATGGAGGCGACTGGCCGACAACGTCTCCGAGCGGCGGCTCAAGTGTTGCCGGTATTTATGAATGGCTGGATAACAACGGCACACCAATATTCTTCAGCCGATATACCGGCGCGTTGTTGAAAGGAGGCCCGGATTGAAACACTGCACTTTTCAGACTGGGACTCGTACCAGCAGTTGCCGTGGTTTTACGCTGCTGGAAATTCTGTTGGCAATAGGCATATTCGCTATTGGGTTTGCCTTTGTTGCGGCCATGTTTCCCGCAGCGATTCTTCTACAGAAGCAGACCGTTGACAATATGAAAGCGATTCAGGCCGGACACAACATTGAATCGTTGCTCTACGCGCGGGGAATTCTTGAAACAGACCTGGATGACGCGACGCATGGCATGACCTCTACGGCATTTAACGGGATCAATAACAACTTTGAAACCGACAAACGGGTTCACGGCCTGCCGCCGGAAATGCTGAAGGAAAACGGCAACTTAACACGACTCTGGACGCCGAAGGACCGAAGTTTTCCTTCAAACAAGCAGGAAGAACAACGCGAAATGTACTGGGTGCCACTGATCCAGGATGTTGATGGTCTTTCCGGCGCTACCCAGCGAGACTGGCGTGTTTATGTGTTCGTCCTGCAGCGGCGCCCAAAAACCAACTACAACAATCTGGCTGTCACGGCCAGCGAAAACTGGGCGAATCCGGACGATGCAGATTATTTCCCACGCGTTCGACGATTGGATATTTCGCCGTCGACCTCTGACTACAGCCAGTTTGATTTTACGAGTTCAGGATTTAATAACGACAACGACGGAGATGGCGTACCGGACCAGATTGCAGTCGGTGACCAGATTCTCGATTGCAATGGCAATATCTACAGCGTCATCGAAGCCAGCGGCAATAGTTTTCGTATTAACGGCCAGATTATATCGACGCCAAGCCCCCCCACCTACATCTGGTATGCCCCCCCGGGGCTAAGCAATGATGGGCTTCCTTCAGGCAACCCAAGCCCGATCAAACAAATTCTGATCCTTCCTGAAGGAGGCGCCGGCGAAACCGTCGTGAAGTAACTATGTCTCGATCTCAAACCAATCAGCCCGGCTTTACGATCATCGAGTTGATCACTGCCATCGCAATCACGTTGCTGATGGGGTTTCTTATCAGTCGTCTCTTCTTTGATACGGCTAATGCAGTTTCAAGAGGGATGGCTGTCAGCAAAATGCTGTCCGCCAACCGAACCGTCAGTGAACAACTGCAGGCGGACGCGGAATTGATGCACCCGCCAAACATCTCAAACGGCGGGGTTTTATGCATCATTCACAAGACGTATACGAATGTTGACTACATGGACCCTCGATTCGGCGGCCTGGTCGACCCGACGGCTCCCGGGCTTAACCCGTCCGAATTAGTGACATCGGTCAGCAGTGATCAGTTGATGTTTATTGCGAACCTGTCAAACAGTGAACTTCAGCCGATGACACCCGTGGAAGCGAATTCCTACGAGAGCAAAAGTACTGCCGCAGATCGTGCAAGGATCTGGTACGGACATGTCCTGCGCGTCGACGCGGACGGCAATGCCGGGACTGTCGACCTGGGCAATGCAAGCTCGGCCGACAAATATATGACGAACTGGATATTGGGAAGACAGGTGCTCTTTTTTCACGACGAAGCAGCAACCCTGGGAACTTATTATGCGAACGGCGTTACCTCAGGTGCAACTGTTGTGGGGTACTCATCACCGCCCCCCGCATCAACGTTGTACAACGCCCTCAGCGATATCGTCTATTTCAGCTACGACAATGCCGCGGGAGCTGTCCCGCCCCTTTCCGCCGCTAGGCAGTTTGTTGGATCAACCACCGGCAACTATTTTCAAGACAGCATGGGTCGGTCAGCATACCGAACACAGGCGCTTGAATTGATGTACGTCCGTCATCGCCTGCGCGTTCGGATGACGCCATCGGGTTTCGATTACGAAACGGACCAAATCGCGCAAATGCATCCGGCCCTGGCAGTGGGAGTCAGTGACTTTATCGTCGAATTTGCGGCGGACGCAATAGATGATGACAGCCCCCCTGACGGTATTCCTGACGGTGCACCAGATACCGATACAGATGGCAACATTCGCTGGTACGGGGCGACGGACCTCCCGGTGTGGGAGGCGCACGTCGCCGCTACTTACGATCCAAGTGACACCGTGTCATCCGCGTCTTATCCCAATGCCAGTTATATGCATATTTGGCGCCACAACTCACCTGACTCTTGGCCATACCTGATTCGAATTCGCTACCGAATGCACGACCCAAACGGCGAACTGACTGACAAGAACGATTCAACCGGCAATGTCGAGCCGGGGAAATGGTTCGAGCAGATCATCCGCGTCAGACGTAATTAAGAAGTAGCCCCGGCCCCCCCCGGAGCAACCCTGGGCATAAACCCCAAATTCGACGGTCTTAGCTCATAAAGGATCGCAAGATGAAAAGCAACTTTTCAAATCAGACGAAATCCAGATCTCGTCAACGCGGTTCCATTATGCTCCTCGTCATTGTCTCACTAGTGCTTATGGCACTGCTGGGAACAGCATATATTCAGGTCGCGCGCATGGACCGGGTAGCAACGGCGGAAATCACTGGGAATAACATCGAGATCGTCGCCAAAGCCACGGTTGCTTACATCGGTACTGTGCTGCGCAAAGACATTGTCGACAGCGGTAATAACTTTCTGAACGCTTCTCAAGGCGATGAGAATTATGACAAGGACTGGACCAACATTTCCGTAACAGGAACAACTGAACTTTTTGACCGCGAAGGCGACTCCCTGGGATTTCCTAAAGGCGGCCAACTCGACGACACATGGCTGGCCAGCACAATACCGGACTTTTCGGGAACTGATCCAGTGTGGCCGCACATGACCAATTTGAATGCGCACTACCTGCGTATTCGATCAGACGAGAGTTGGCCTGACGAGTATGCGGTCAACATGGATGACTACCTGGATTCCGACACTGATGTGGTTATCTCATCCTCGACAGTTGACTCCCTGTCGTCGACCAAACCCGCAGGCAATACGGAAGTACTCGGCGTGGATGCGGACGCCGACGGCTTCCTCGACAGCCGATGGACCTGGGCGCCCATCCAGCAGATATCCGGCGTGTGGTATGTCATGGCGGTGCGCATCATTGATAATTCATCGCTGTTAAACATCAACGTCGCCACGAGTCTGACGAGTGATGGAAGCACCTACCTGACCGGCAGCAACGGCCCTCGTGGCTACTACCCCACCGAGCTGGATCTATCACGTCTCCTGTCACGATACGATTCATCCAACTGGAATACAGGGTCACTACATGTCAATGAAATGACCAACTGGTTCAGCAAGCGCGGGCTGTCGACGAACAACGCGACCCCCTTTGATACAACCGGTATCAATCTGTCGACATTCCCAACATCCGGCTATGTATCTAAAACCGGACGAGTCGGAGCATGGATGGATGTTGTCAGACGTTACGGCTTCAACGCCGAACGCTACGGCATTGAAAACGATCGCGAACTCAGACACGCGAACGGCTTGAATGATCCGAATAATAATGTGGAAATTGAATCACCCGGTGGCATCAGTTCGACGTTGCTTCGCAAAAATGACGTCGAGTCGACATATTTGGATGTCGCAAGTATCAGTGACGCCATAGAGTATTTCCAAGGCGACACCACAGGCTCGTTAATCAGTGGACGTGACTTTCACGCCTTACGTCATATGCTCACCACTCACAGCGGGCATAACGTTTACTCGCCAAATCAAAACAGCATTCACGGCACGACATCCGGCCTGACCAAATATGACCTGCTGTATCAGGACGGCGGGGCTGATGGCGCCACCCCCAATACACGCCTTACAAATATCGCTGACCGACTTCAGAAAGCTTTCAAAGCGTACAGCACGAACTATCTTGGCGTTACTGATAGCGTTGCTGATCAGATCGCCAACGAATTCGCGTTGGCCATACAGGACTACAGCGATTCGGATGATAAGCCAAGCGTTTACGACACAGGTGTTGGCACAAAATATTATGGCCTTGAACTGATGCCGTTCCTGCGCGAGGTTTACATTCAGGCAGGTTACAATGACGTTGATATTGACGATCCACTCCAGTCCGGCCCCCACCCGAACAACCTGACAGATGGTCAATTCGATCACTGGCAATTCGCCGCCAACTCGCAGGCGATGGTGGTTGAGATCGGTAATCCGTTCGACAAAACCATTACCGCCGGCTTGCTAAACAACCGCATACAGATTGCCGTGGTCCAGGGCGGATCAGATGTTAGCACTTATACGTGTACAGGCCTGACAAGTCCGTCAGATGATATTGCCCCACGCGGCAAAATAATTTTTGTCTCTAATCCTACAACGGCAGTCGAGGAAGGCGGCACGACTCGCAGCGACCTAACCCATGCGACTGACGGGTTGAACTTCACGGCAAACGTAACGCTTGCTAACGGCACGCTGACCTTCAATGCCGGCTCAGACATTCAGGTGGAACTTCGAATCGACGTATCAACGTCGGGGCCTGCTGACTGGGTTACATACGATCGGCTGACATTCAGCGGCTTTCAAGTGCCGTTACTTGTCGAGCACATGACTGTACCGACAGTCGTGGCGACGAATGCTCATTCTCAAGGATCACTTGGGCGCGACGCCCAATTTCATCGGTATATTTCTAACACGGGTAAGGGACTGATTGCGGGTATGCGTCAGCCAGATGTCGGTGGCTATCGAACCGGCCACGATAAAATTGGTGATGACATCAAAGGTCTCACCGGCGACGCAACACTCGATAACTTCCAGTTACCGCTGGCAAATCGGCCAATCTTCAGCATCGCGGAACTGGGATGGATCAATATGTTCGGCTTCACCAATGAAACCACCGGTGATTTCCCGCAGCGACTCGATAACCTCGGTGCCAACCGGCGTGTGTTGACCGCCGGCTCGACGCTACCGGGCAGTGGCACGATTCCGCATGCCGCCATTGTTTTTGACGAATTCACCACACTCAACCCGCTGCATGACGGCATTGACAATGACAACGACGGTCAGGCTGACCCGACGGACACGGACGAACGGTTTATTCCCGGAACGCTCAACGTCAACACCGCGCCGCTTCATCTGCTGACGCTCGGCTGCTCGTTGCCGGAATCGATCGACGACATTCAGACACTGATGGAGCAGGTGGTCGACTATCGTGACAATCCTTCGAATCGAAATACGTTGACCGGATATCCGATCACCGGCGCGAACAGCATACGTACCCAGGAGGGTATTTCCAGCATCGGCGAACTGCTGTTGATCAACCCGAACGCGATTGCAGCAGGAACCAACCATGCACAGGACATGATCCGCTACGGTACAGTTGGCGGTGGCGCCCAGCCTGCGGCAATGGATCTCTATCCCATGCCTGAAGAAACCGCTTCTTCATATGGCTCGCCGACTCAGCAGATGTTTTTTGAAGGCAATCTCGCACGGTTTCAGTTTCTGGCACAGAACCTATCCACGCGTAGCGATGTATTCACTGCATACATTTACCTGCGTGGCTACAGAGTCGGAAAATTTAACAAGGGTCCGGTCGAATCCAAACGGTTCTTTGTCATCTTTGACCGCTCCAACGTCGTCAACGGAACGGAAGCGCCGAGAATCATCGCTGTGCAGGAATTCAACTAGCTCTAATAGCCGCAGAGCGGTTATCATGCGTCTGTCCAGACATGGAGGCTGACGCATGAGTGATAATGATCCCGATTGCATTTTCTGCAAGATCATTGCCGGGCAGATTCCCTGCCACAAGGTGTACGAAGACGACCACGTGCTGGCATTCATGGACATCGGCCCGATCTCGCACGGCCACGCCCTGGTCATCCCCAAACGTCACGCCACGACACTCGACCAGTTGGACGACGACAGTGCCGCTGCCTGCGGGCGCGTGCTGCCGCGACTGGCGCGCGCGACTGTCAAAGTCACCGGCGTGAGCGACTTCAATATCCTCCAGAACAATGGCGCCAAAGCGCATCAGGCCGTCGGACACGTCCACTTTCACATTATCCCCAAGACGGATGATTCCGGCTTGGGCATCACCTGGCCGGCCGGCGAACTCAAGGACGGCGAAGCATTAGCAAAAGCAGTCACCGAAGCAATGTAGGAATCACCGAACCTCTACTCTCTCTTCTCACCTGTCTACTCTCTAAACCATGCGTATCATCATTTGCATTCTGGCCGGCGGAGCGAGCAGCCGATTCGGCGAATCGAAACTCAATATCCGCATTGGTGATCAGCCACTGCTGGCATGGCACCGGTCGCATCTGGCGGACGTCGAGCCCGACGAATGGTGGCTGAGCCTGGGGCCGAATCAGGCGCTACCGCCCGGAGCCGATGGGTACGACCGGATCGTGCACGACGAGCGAGAACACTGCGGCCCGCTGCATGGAATTTATGCCGCTGTCAGTGCAGCGGAAGCGGAGGACGGCATGTTGATCCTGCCGGCTGACATGCCGATCCCAAGCGTTCAGTTGATGCAGGTGTTGTGCAATTGTCTGGCACTGTCGCCTCAACAGGCAGCGGTGATGCCCAAATGGGGACTGGGTGAACGCGCGAACGAAATCGAACCATTCCCCTCCATCTGGCGAGCCGGCCCGGCCAAACAGATGCTGAGCATGGCCATTGAAAAAGGACTTGGCGGTCCACGACAGGTCGCTGACTGGCCGCCCGTTGGCAAAACCTATCTGCACGACGACAGTGAAGAAGTGGTTTCTCAGTTCACGAATATCAACATGCCGGAAGACATGGCGGCGGTTGAGAAGATTGTTGGGTTACCGGTAAGCCATTTCCATTGATGGGCGGAAATTCAATGAGCATCAATGCAGCAATACGGAGCCGGGGCGTCCCCGCCCCGGACTGAGCAAAGCTCAGGTTTCATACGCAGACACAACATACGGGCTTGCGCCCGCCCGGGGTGAGACACCCCGGCTCTGTGTGGGCCCTGTACATGCTCGACAACAACCCACCCGCCGAAGGTATAATGCGCAGCATGTCACGATATGCGTGTCCATTCTGTGGGGTTCTACTTGCTCAGGAGCAGATCAACATCAAGGAAGGTGTCGCCCAGTGCGCCGGCTGCGGTCGCCTGTCGAAGCTGTCAGACGTGATGGAATATGCGGAAACCGAAAGCCGCATGCTGCAGCTTCCCACTGGCTGTTCGATCATGGATACAGGAAACGAAATTCATATCCGCGCGACACTTCGCTCGATCCCCAAGGCGCTCGGGGCCCTGGCGATCTCGCTGTTCTGGAACGGGATCGTTTCCGTATTCGTACTCCTGGCGATCGCAGGGCTCTGGTCCAATCTGATCGGCCCAATGCCGGACTATTTCCCCGCACCGGAGGTGAACGACAAGCCAATGAGTTTGGGAATGGCCATCTTCCTGTGGATTTTTCTGACACCCTTTATTGTGCTCGGCGCCGGCATGATCTTCTCGATTTTTCTTTACCTGGCCGGCAGGGTTGATGTGCGCGTCAGCGAATACCATGCGTCCGCACGCACCAGTGTTGGTCCATTCCGTTGGACCAAGCGGTTCGACCCCAATGCCGTGACAAAGGTCACGATCGGCGAAACGTTCTGGCGAAGTAACGATTCGGCAAACCCGCTCATCCAGATCGACGCTGACGACACGATCAAGTTCGGCAGTTCTCTGTCCGAGGTTCGTCGAGACTGGCTGCGCGCGGTTTTGCAGGTCCTGCTGCTTCAACCGAACTCGCCGCAATATGACGAAGTGATGAAGCAGTCGGAAACTCGGCAACGGTTTTGATGGTTATTTTCGTGTCGCGCTTCGTATCTGATTCGCCCGCGACGCCGCGGGCCAAACTCGCTTATTTCGACAACGACACACCCGCCGAAGGTACAATAGGCAATATGCCGCTACATGCCTGTCCATTCTGTGGGGTCCTACTTGCTCATGGCCAGATCAACATCAAGGAAGATGTCGCCCGGTGCACCAGCTGTGGGCGGCTGTCAAAGCTGTCGGACGTGGTGGAATATGTGGAAACCGGAAGACGTGCGCAGCAGATGCCCGCCGGCTGTTCGATCACCGGCACGGGAAACGAGATTCAAATCCGTGCGACACTTCGGTCGATTCCGAAGTTGCCAGACGCCCTGGCGACCGCGATACTTTTTAATGGGGTCATTTCGATTTTCGCACTAATGGCGATCGCAGGGCTCTGGTCGAATCTTGTTGGTCCGGTGCCGGGCTTCCTTCCCGAACCGGAAATGAATGGCGGACCGCTGACGTTGGGGCCCACTATTACCCTCTGCATCTTCCTCATTCCGCTGATTGTGCTCGGCATCGACCTGGCCCTTTCATTCTTTCTCTACCTGCTTGGACAAGTCGACGTGCGTATCACCAAACACGACGCATCCGTGCGCACCAGCGTCGGCCCGTTCAGTAGGATGAAGCGGTTCGATCCGAACGCCGTAATGAGCGTCGAGATCACTGAAACACGATGGCGAAGTAACCGCTTGAATAATCTGGTCATTCAGGTCGACGCTGACGAGAAGATCAAGTTCGGCAGAATGCTGACCGAACCCCGCCAGGACTGGCTGCGTTCCGTGTTGCACACCCTACTGATCAAGCAGAACCTGACGCTGTACGAGGCGGTGATGAAACAGGCGGAAAATCGGCAACGATCCTTATGTTAGCCCTCGGGTAACGCTTGGTATCAAATCCGCTGACGGTCCGGCAATGGATGCGAAGCATGGCCATCGAAAAAAGCTTGAGCGGTCGGCGATAGGCAGCTGACTAGCAGTTGGCCGGGGAAACCTATCTACACGATCACACGGGAGAGGTGGCTGCCCAGTTCACCAATATGAACCGGACGGAAAATTCGGCGGTGGCTGAGAAGATTGCCGGAGTGCCGGAAACGAGAAAACGAGCGGTCAGCGAGTCTGCAAATGTGACTCTTTCAAGTAGTGTCAAGCTTACAGAATGGAAGCAATGAACAATCAAATTCAGGAACAAACAATGTCAGAAGTGTTGGTCATCAGTGCACGCCATGCCATATTACAGCCAAAAAACTCGACTTCGTTTACTTGACCTATTGACACGTCCTCACCGGTCAATTAAACTTCCAATCTGTTTGGTATGAGAGTGCTTCTAGGGGACAATTATCGAGCAGTACTACACCGGGTTCCTGATTAAATTTTATAGCATATTTGGCGACCTGTTTCAGTCATCGTTGCATCACGAGGCAGTTTGATCGTCTGCTATTTGTTTGCCCGAAAGGTGGTGACACTACCTTGGAATTGCACTGCCTGCATAGTGCTATTTGTAAATTTACCGGTCGGTTTTTAGTACTTCATCCCGCCAGGTAACCATTATTGTTGTGAGAGCAAGTGTCTGATTTGGATTCTAGTTTTTAACTTAGTGAAGGAGTCGTCTATTATGTCCATGCGCGCCTTAAGTATTTTTTCTATTCTGATTCTATTTGGTTCCTCATGTTTGCTAATTTCGGAGACAACTCATACCGTGATGAAGGACGTCACAAAAACTTCAAGTTTAGAAAGTATCCGCGGCGCAGCAAATGCTGAGAAATGCGTTAACAAGTGTGTAGATGCTACTGGAAACTGCCCCGGCACAAGTAGCACCTGTGTGAATCCCGGAACATCCAAGTGTGAGGGAAGCGTGGACAATAACATAGTACAACACTTTGTCGGGGGATGCCAAGTTGGCAATCCGTCGGATAATTGTCCGCCGCATCCTAATTCGTCCTTCAAAAAGTGTGGGCCTTCACGTATATGCAATTGCGACGTACTTTCTTCTGATCCATCCAAGTATATTTGTAACTGGAGCACAACAGCAAGCTGGTGGGTTTCTGAGACATGTATTTAGTTACAGAATCGTGACATGTACGCTCAGCCCACAGACTCGGCCAATACCGAGTTATTGAATATCACCATATACTATATTTCAGAAGAGGCAGTAATTTGATTTGCAACACAGGCCGCATACTTGGGCTCATTGTAATTATTTACTTAGTGCCATCACCCGAGCTGCAAGCCATCGATGCAAATACAAAGGAAATCATTGATCTTGTTGCTGCAGCTGACGATGCAGCATTTCGCATCGATTCCGGAAATGCACAGGCGACAATTACCCGCACTGTAGATGGGCCAGATGGTTCAGCGACCATTAATGGTAGAGAATTACATTATCCGCCAACTGAAACCGCGAAGATGAAGATGTGGTTTTCTGACGGCCTATTGCGAAATGATGTAATTCCCCAGAAAGAAGAAGATTTAAAGGAAAATATACGATTCTTTGCAAGACCTGTTAAACACATATTCATGGATGACGACAAGCAGATCAGCTATCAGGATTTCAAATCCAAGTCGGCATACGTTGGTATTACCAAGGAACGGCGGGTGGGCGAGAGAGGTGACAGAACTTTCGGTGGAGCTGCAATCAATCCTCGCCTTCTCTCAAGCCCACCTTTGGTATCAGGCGATTCACTGGGAACGCTATTGAGAGGCTGGGCGAGTAACGAGTCCCTGAAGTTAACTGTTGAGAGCATAGAATCATCGGATTCAGATGAAAACCACCTGAAGATACGAGTTTATGCGTCAAATACTGATTCTGAAGTTTTTGTGGTTGTCGATCCTCTTCTGGACTACAGACTTGTTCATTTCGAAGTGCGAAACCGTGATCGACTATTGAAAAAGGCAGAGTACGCATATCAAAAGAAATCTGTATATGGAAACGAAGAGTGGGTAATCGCCAGATACCGCTTCACCTCAACGTTTGGTGAAACACTGCAGAATCACCGGACAGTGAACGTCGAATTATCCGAATTGAACATCACTGAGGTAGATCCCAACGTTTTTACGCTGGATGGGCTGGGTGTTCTACCAGGAACCGTGGTTCGGGACTTTCGTGTTCATCCCAATATGACCTATCGTTTCAAGGAATCACTCTCTGAAGATTATTTGAACCAGATTTTGGATGAGACTGTGCTTGGATCTAATTTTCCTTCTATAGAAGCAAATCCAGACGGCACTACGAATGTGGAAGAGACGCCTGAAAGAACGAGTACCAGCTCATCTTCTTCAGAATCAGCCGGGCAAACAGAAACAGCCCGGTCAACATTCGATGGCATGTCTCGCAACTGGACGCTAAGACTGATTGGGATTACCGGCTTGGTAGTCGGACTTGTCGGCATCGGTATAAGCGTTCTTTACAAACAACGAACAGGGCCTCAGGGCAAGGAATAAACTCTGCACAGAAGACACGTTACTTTCATCGCCATTTTACTTTTCGGTGCAACGTTACAGATTTCTACGGCCGGACAAGTAGCTACTACTCGTTTACCGAACGCGTCTGCAAATGGCTTACCTGATTTGGTCCCAACGCTACCTCAGTGTGGCCCGGCCGCTCTGTATATGGTGTGTCGGATTCTAAACCGCAAGCCCAGCCTTGAGAGTCTGGAGGCCGCATTGAATATTCAATCAGACGGCACTTGCTCTCTGGCAGATATCATTCGCGTTGCACGGTCTTATGGATTAAGAGGGACTCATCACGAAGATACCGGGGCAAGAGAACTAGCCGGCATTCCCTTACCTGCTGTACTGCATCTGAATGACAGACACTTCGTTGTTTTGGCACAACGTCGAGTTGTCGAAGAAACGCAGGAGGTTTTGGTCTTAGACGCGCGCGAACGTAGCCGTTGGTATTCTGTCAGTGAATTAGCGGCGCAAACATCAGGTCACGCTGTCAGTTTTCGTTCGACACTGCCAAAGTTGAATGACAAGAAATTGGTGTCTGATTTTACGGTTTACGATATGGGAAAAGTTCGTCAAGGAGAGATGACGAAGCATATATTCAGGCTTACAAATGTCACTGATACCCCCGTATCAATCACTGACATCAGTACTTCATGCCACTGTACAACTACCTTGTTTTCTGACGAGCGTATTGAAGCGCAAAAGAGTGCGGAACTGGAAGTGTCTTTCAAAACCGAGGGCATGCCCGAAGGACTTCATTCAAACATCGTAATGATAGAATTGGACAATTCAAAAAAAATTGCTGTCGCACTGGCGGCTTACGTCGTGACGAGCGGCGAACTCCAATGTGTTCCCAAGACGGTGGTGATGCAACGTTCACGTGAAGATAGTCAGTTGATAGCAAACGTATTGGTGCAGCGTAATGGAGGCGGCCCTATAAATCCAGTCAAGGTTACTACATCTGACGGATCAATCTTAACCGTGAAACCTGAACGAGAATTTGTTCGAAGTGGAGCACATCTACTGCAACTGGCCATCGCGGCAGACAGTGCCAGTTTGCCAAAGGGTAACGGGACTTTGTCTGCGGAAGTGCATCTGGAGACAGAACATGAGATGTTTCGCCAGTTGACCATCCCCGTATCAATTATTGACTCACCGCCACCCGTTCGAGTTACTCCAAAAGAAGTGCGAATGGGCATTATTGATCGCGGTACGGTGGTAAAACGAGAAATCAGTATTACCAGTGTCGATCAGGAAGCCTTTTTACTGTCAGATATGAAAACAATAGCGCTTCCAGCCGGAATGCAATTGACGGGTGGAACGAAGGATACCCCCAGCACCTCGCACCGGTTAACCATCGAATATGATACGAAAAAACTTGAGCGTCACACTTCGACGATTAGTCAGAGAATTCAAATCCCTGTCCGATTTAGCCAGTCAAAAAAGGAGTATCAACTGGAAATAGCGGTTAAGGGTATTCTAAGACCATCGAGCAACATGGTGGGTTCTGGTGAAGGAAGATAGCTGGTTTATTCCAGAACAGCCGGCTTCCGGGGATGACGGTCAACTCTTCATATCCGTACGATGTCAGACTTATTTCAAAAAGGTTTGTTGACATGTACAGCAGATCTTCGGCTTGTCTCTTGCAACTTGTGCGTCGAGTAGTGAGGCACGCCTTTCGCATATCGGGAATAGTTCTATTATTCCACGCCTTTCTGCTACTGGTTTGCCCGACTGCTTGCGCGGATGACCAGAGTCTATTGGACATACGTTGGCAATTTGCACGAAAAATCGCACCGCACGATCCCGGCTCGATGCATATCGGCATCCGCAATGCCGGTAACACCACGGTCACAGTTGACACCGTGAAAGTCGGTGCCAAAAACGTCATCACGACCTCGAATGCGTTCGTGCCAACTGATGAAGAATACAGAAAGCGTGTTTTCCCGGAGAGTATGACGCCTGGCGATGTCATGTGGTGTTGGGTGACTGATCGGGAACTCGCCCCCAACGCGATGACCGAAATCATTATTAAATGGAACGTTAAGCCTGCTGATGGAGAGCAGATAACTATAGCGACACGGGAAGGACATTCCATTCAATGTTCTGTTGAAACGGAGCCTTCCACCGTCGAGATAACTGCCGTCACTTTCTCGAAAGAACGCGATGTGGTGTATGCGTATGTAAGAAACGCCGGGCGAGAAGCATTGGATTTTTCCGAAGTCGAGTTGGTGCGAAGCGCAAAAACGGTCAGAGGAGAGTGGCTTGTTTCGTCAACGCGAGAGAGGCAGACTAATTGCGGTGTGATTAAACTTGATACCCCGCTCGAATTGGGAGAGTCGGTGTACATTCGAGCCCGGCCGGCTGGGAAAGCCGCGGTTGGCACATGGAGCCGCTGTTTTTCCAGCTTCCCGTTGGTACGCTTTTGGAATGGAACAGTCTCATTTCCTGATACAAGCAACTGGGACGGCCTGGATGGTTGGATATCTTTTGCGGAAGACCCGTATTTGCAGTTGGATATGGTCGGCCCGCAGATTCTAAGTAATCGCGAGAGTGTGAGGTCTGACAAGCCACTATATTACTGGTCATCTCAAGGATTTTTGAAGTATGGCACGATGGCCTTTGGCGAACTTGTCGATTGTGCCAGTGTACACATCCAGCCGGTAGACGCCGAATATCTCGGCTCGTTCTCGACGACAGATCAACATTGTGTACAGGCAAAAAGCCGATATTTGCGCCGGGCGCTGTCTCCGAAGCCTGTGTATGGGCATGTTGAAGTAGGTCATGCTGTTATGAGCAATGGCTACCAGGGGATTCTTCAGCCGGAAGAAATGCGCCTTCGCCTTTATTACATGATATCGCGTGGCGTGAAGGGACTTCTGTTTCGATGTGGCGGACGAGAGTTGTTGAATCTGTCCACAGAGACTGAGCGAAGGGCGCTTAAGCGGGAACTGAAAACAATAGAGTCAGAAATAAACCGTCTTCGCCCCCTGTTGCGCATTGGTGAATTTGTTGAGCGAATTAGCGAATGCACTGAGCCGCTCGTTGAACCAGCGACGCTTCTGTGCGGCGACCGAGGCATGGCCATCATTCTTCTTAATCACGATCGGCAGCAAAGTTGGCCAGAAAATGAGATGCATTTGGGACGGCAGTTTTGGATCGAGCCGAAACTTGATCCGTTTGATGTAAAGATCAATATACCTTCCGGCCGTTCGGTTGTCAGCATCAAGGAAGTAGGTGGCAAAGAGGCATCGCCCCGGTATACCGTTGCGGATGGTGTTCTGGTATTTCAGGTTGACGGTCTTCTCACAACGCGCCAGTTCGTAATTGCTTTTGAAAATGACGTTTTGCCAGATGCCGATCTCAGATCAAACACTGCTGTAAATTGGAAGAGCAATGTAAAGGACTCTTTCATTGATGATATTGATAGCCTCATTCAACAGCAGGAAGACAAACTGTTTTCCAGCACGCGTGCTGGAGAAGTTAAAGCGCAGAGAGGTCATTGGTTCACTGGGTCACGTGTAACGAGTTTAAACCATCTTCCTCCCAAGGCAGTGGGACCTGATGCGCAATGCGATTACAAGCAATATTACTTCAAGCAAGTGGTGCCGAACGATCAAACGGTCAGCCATGACTTTGTAGTCCGAAACGTTGGAACGGCGCCATTATTGTTGCGCCCAGAGTACGAGGACAGTTGGACAGGTAACCCTTCCATTCAAGTTGACAACTCTCCGGTAGCAGCAGGCAAGGCATGTATTGTGAGAATGTCGATTGCTCGTACCGTTGGACGTCGTCATGCTGTCGCGTTTCTTGCCACAAATGACCCGAATGAGCCAGTATTGCGGTTAGAGATGGGCGGAGATGTCAGGCCAGAATTTACGGTAGAACCTGAAACTATTCAGTTTGACGCGGACTATCCAAGTGGCTTGCGGAAAAGGTATACGGTAATCGTAAAGGGGGAACAGTCGCTGAAACTGCACAGCCTGACTCCAGATGTGCCGTATGTAAAGGTCAATTTATTAAGAAAAGAAACGGCGAGAGATGGAGCCTTGAAGGACATATTCCTAGAAGAAAGTGTTGAATGCACTTATCAGGCGACTATTGACGTGGACGCGTCAAATCTTGAGTTTAATAAAAAGTATACGCCACATATATACTTTAAAACCAATAGTAAGTGGAAGCCGAATATTGACGTACCATTAGAAATCAACGTGCGTTTGCCAGTACGGGCATCGCCCCCCAGATTGGGGTTTGGTGTTGTCAGGAAGTTGGAGAAACGCGTTGTTTCCATTAGAAGTCGGGTGAAAGAATGGGAGGTGGTAGGTATATCATGCGATCACCCTGCTTTCGCAGTGTCTAATGCAGGTAAAAAGGAGGGGCAGGAAGTTACAATTGTTGTTTCCGTTGACCCCAAGAATAGTCAAGGTCTACTAAAAACGAATATTACCGTTTCTCTGGATATCGATGGCAAACGGGCCTCACTGTCGATCCCATGCGTGGCAATGAGCATTTCCGCCAAAAAAATCGGTAGTGATCAAAAATGACTCTTGACCGACCGTGACCTTATCCACTTTTCGCTGGAGGCCACAGGCCAAATGTTCGTATCATTCCCGAATCGGTCGCCCAATCATTCTGATATTGAAGATGATACGATTCTCAGGCTTGAGAAATAAGTGAATTCAGTGCCAGGGGTTGGACCGCGGCGACGGGTTATTTCGATTCAAATAAATAGATATCGATGCCATTCTTGCGCGATCGTAAAGGGATAAGTTGTTATGCCTGATGATGTGCCCTTTCCTTTGTACTCGGCCCTCGCATTACTTGTCGCTGTTTGCAGCACCTCCGTGGCTGAGCTGCCTGATATCGAAGTGGATGAACTGCGTGAAGTGGTGTTATTTCACGATGAGATGGTGCCGAGATTCACGGTGCGCTACTCGGTCGACGAGACTTTTGATGTAAAGGTCTATGCTCGTCGCATGCCGGAAAGCAGGCAACTTGAAATATTGTATCGGAAGGATGCGCCCCGCTACTACTATGACGTGACGATTAAGCGGGAACAGAAAATTATGAAGGGCGCTGACTTCCGCATTGTGGACGCATTTAATGGAGACAAGCGACGACAGTGGACGCCATATGAAAACAAGGGAGACATTTTTCAAGACCGCGTCACCCATGCATGGCCGACTCCGCTGGAATTTGGCATGACGGTAAAGAACCGCGACTCACCACTTGGTGCTGCTCTGGCGGAGGCCGAAGTATTGACCTTGCGAGCCGACGTGTTTCAGGATCATGATGTGTATTTTGTGGAAGCACTGAACAGCAATGGGATGAAGTGGCGTGCGTGGATCGATCCGAAAGTAGGCTGGCGAGCCAGACGTATTGAGGTGGACAAGATAAAGGGGGGCCTCAATTACGACGCAGTCACGGAATTTAAAGAGGTAGCGCCCGGCGTATGGTTTCCGCACGCAGGGACGTTCAAACGACACGCTACAATTTCTAAAGAAACCCGGGAAACCGTTGTCGCCAATGTGCGCCATATCAAGATAGAGGAAGTAAAAATACCCGCGCGCATGGACGATTCTGAGTTTACGGTTGACTATCCGAACGGAACCGGCGTCTATGACCATATTGTCGGCGTGAGCTACATCATCGGCAGGACATCATTGGAAGGCCTGGGCGATGCCCTATTGGATTCAGTTACGGATGACGTTAACACAGGCGTTAAAGCAAATGAATATGACGAGTTAGATGGTACTGCGCCTGATGCGAAGCCGGTCAAGCTCGGCGTACCACAGAAGATTGCGACGGATGATGCTGCCAGGAATCGGCGAGCCGCATCGACTTCTGATATGACGCATTATGTTTGGGGCCTGGTTGCACTTGCTGGATTTCTGGCAATCGTATTTGTTTTATATCGAAAATCTAAAAGTCTCTGACAAAAAGAAGTTGAACCACGGAGAAGACGATCTGGCAGGGTAATTTCCGATTGGTGAATTTACCGTTTTATGCAAGCAAGTGAATGTCAATGCTGCCGTTGTTCTGAGCGCTACGAATCCATTCGGTATTGAGGATGATGCGATTCGCAGGTTTGGGAACTAAGCAACTTCGATTGGTCAGCCCTGCATGTTATGCGTGTTTCTTTGAAGCTCTTTTGATTTTCGTGTGACGTTTCGCGTCAGATTCGCTTACTGCCGAGGTAATTCAGCCTAAAATAGTAGTTGGAAGTATACGAAGCAGGCCGGTGGGCGGAGATCGGCGGCCAATGTCAGAACGCTGGAATTCTGAAGGTGCACACCCGAAACCTTGCCGTCTGGACTTTCTGAAGAACCGAATTGGGCGGTGTAACGGCTTTACGTAAAAAACCGTAAAGGCGTATTAGCCTGTGTTGGCGGTGAACAATTGTCAGATCACAAACTGCCCTTGGTGCTGGGAATCTCTGTCCCAGTCACCGTAACGGCCTGACGTAATGCTCGGCCGAGCGCTTTGAAGATGGCTTCCGCAACGTGGTGAAGGTTCGTGCCGTGCGGCACTTCGATGTGGCAGTTGAACTTGCCGGCGTTGACGAAGGCGGTCATGAACTCGCGCACGAGTTGGGTGTCGAACGTGCCGATCTTGGCGGCTTCGGGGCCGAAACCCGGCGCATCGACATCGAAGACCAGCGCCGCCCTGCCGGACAGGTCGACACTGACGCGGGCCAGTGTTTCGTCCATGGGCACGGAGGCGAAGCCGTAACGTTCGATGCCTTTTTTGTCGCCGAGCGCTTCGAGCAATGCCTGGCCGAGCACGATGCCGACGTCTTCAACGGTGTGATGATCGTCGATGTGCGTGTCGCCCTTGGCAGTGACTTTGAGGCCGAATCGGCCGTGCTTTGCCACGTGGTCGAGCATGTGATCGAAGAAGCCGACGCCGGTTTTGTGGGTGTACGCCCCGCCGTCCAGACATAGCTCGACGTTGATGTCTGTTTCGTTGGTTTTGCGATGAATCTTTGCGGTGCGTTTCTTTGCCATGACGTTGTCAACCATCTTCCGCGGCGGCGGCGATTTGATCCATCGCGTCCAGCAGCGCGTTGTTCTGCGGCGGGGTGCCGATCGTAATGCGCAGCTTGTCGCGCAGCCGGTCCTGATCAAAGTATCGCACGAATACGCCCTTTTCCTTGAGCAAACGATAGATATCGCCCGCATTGAGCGGCAAAGGCGCGGTTGCCAGCAGGAAATTGCTCTGACCGGGGGCAATTGTGTAACCACGACGGACCAACTCGCCGGCGAGCCGATCGCGTTCAGTGATGACCGCCCTGGCGGATTCGACCGCGTGTTCGCGGTTGTTCAAGGCGGCGACGGCGGCGGCCTGGGCGAGTACGTCGACGTTGTAGCTGTCGCGTGCCTTGTGCATGGCGGCGATGACGTTGGCGCTGCCGAGGCCGTAGCCGAACCGCAGGCCGGCCAGTGAATAGCCTTTGCTCAGCGTGCGCAGGATCAGCACGTTGTCGAGCCCGCTGTCCGGCTGGACGAGTGACAAGGCATCGGTAGATGCGAAATCGACGTAGGCTTCATCGACGAGTAACACGCCGTTGATGTCGGTTGCCAGTTGGCGCAATGTGTCGACGGATTCGCATCGGCCTGAAGGCGCGTGCGGGTTCACAATGATTACGAGTCGGCAGCCGGCGTCGTTGAATTGCTTGGCCGCGTCGCCTGGCAATGACCAGTCATCATTAAGTGGCAGCTTGAAGACGGACGTATCGTGGATGTCCGCCAGCACGTCGTAAAGCGAATAGGTCGGCCATGTCTCGCCGAGCCCCCTGCCGGTCTGTGAGGGTTCGCAGAAGACGGTAATGGCCAGACGTAACAGTTCGTCGCCGCCATTGGTGGCGATGATATTTTGTGGCGTCAGGCCGTGGACGCGCGCGGCGGTCTCGCGGAAGTCCTTCGCATCCGGCGGCGGGTAACGGCGCAGCGACTCCGCTGCCACGTTGGAAATCGCGTCCAGCACGGACTGAGCCGGCGGATACGGATTCTCATTCGTGTTCAGCTTGACGACCTGCGTCGTCTGCGGCTGCTCGCCGGGCACGTAGGCGTGCAGCTTTCGGATGTTTTCGCGTTCGTAGCTCATAAGGCGGAACAGTCCAAGGCATGTCATGCAATAAAAAATACCCGCGACAGGGCTCGAACCTGTAACCTTCGGTTCCGGAAACCGATGCTCTATCCGATTGAGCTACGCGGGCAATTCGCCGTTACTGGCGGTAATCCGGCATTGTAAACCCCGCTTCGCAACCGGTCCATATGGACCGGACCTCAAGACAATGGCTGGCATCGCCGCCCGTCAGATCGCTAAATTATCGTGACCAAAATATCCCCTTACTCGGTTAAGCGCTGATATCATCTCCGCCTGCAAAGGAGACGGATATGGCTTCCAACCAGAAGACCGATACGCTGAACGCCGACTATACGGATCGCGATCAACCGGTCTGGCCGATGCGTCCGCTGCTGGAAGATGAAAACGGCAGCCCAATTGTTGATTTGGCCGGTTGGCAACGGCGGGCCGACCAGATTCGGGCGTTGATGTTCCGCACGCTGGGGCCGAAGCCTGCTTCGCAGGGGATGCATGGCTTTACTGTGGGCGATACGGTGCGCAAGGACGATGTTCTTCTCACGCTGGTCACGATCACCGTGGATGAAGATGACCTGATGGAGGCATGGCTGCTTGAGCCAGCTGACGTGCCGCCTGATCAGCGTAAAGGTGTTGCGCTAGCCCCGCATGGCACGAACGAACATGGAAAAGACTATGTGGCCGGCACCGTGCCAACCGAGCACGCGCCGTATGGCCGGGAGATGGCCCAACGCGGCTGGACAGTACTGGCGCATGACTGTCACGCGCTGAAACGACGATATGCACGCGAGCTGCGGCAATACGACACAAAGTACTTTTACGATCGTTTTCCGGAATGGTCGAGCGTCGGCAAGATCATCGCGGATGCGCAGGCATGCCTGGATGTGCTGGCTGAGCTGCCGCAATCCGCTGGCCAGCCGGTTGCGACCATCGGGCACAGCCTCGGCGGACAAAGTGCCCTATATGCCGGAATTGCGGATGAGCGCGTCAATGCGGCAGTGTGCAGTTGCGGTGTGTATCCGTTTTCCGATTCGGTTCGGCGGTCGCACTGGTTCCGGACCGAATGGTACATTTACCTGCAGGATGCTGAATTGAAACGCAGCGTGATCGAAGGACCACAGCCGCTGTGGGACTTCCATGAGCTTGCAGCGCTCATGGCGCCACGCAAGCTGATGATATACCTGGCTCCAAACGACTACTGCTGTGAAAACGAAGAAGGCGTGACGACCATGGCGCGGGAGCTTCATAAGGTCTGGAACCTGTTGGACGCGAAAGCAAACCTGACCGTTTCGCTGCACAATGAAGGCCATGCGTTTGAAAAGTGGCATCGGGAATATGCTTACTATTGGCTTGAGGGCTGCGGCAAATAAGAGTTGAGGATGCGGCATGATTGCATTGGGTGTCAATATTGATCACGTGGCGACAGTCCGTCAGGCACGGCAGACCTACGAGCCGGACCCGGTCTGGGCGGCGGTTGAGGCACAATTGGGCGGCGCGGACGGCATTACCATGCACCTGCGCGAGGATCGGCGGCATATCCAGGATCACGACGTGGAACGCGTCAAAACGATGTGCCATATCAAGCTGAATCTGGAAATGGCCGCAACGGACGAGATGGTCGGAATCGCTTGCCGTATTAAGCCGACTTTGGCCATGCTGGTCCCCGAAGGGCGCATGGAAGTAACCACAGAGGGTGGTCTGGATGTGGCCGGCCAATTGGATCGGCTCACAGAAGTTGTAAAAAAGCTAAAAGATGCCGGATTAATGACCAGTGCGTTCATTGATGCCGAGGTGGAGCAGATTGATGCGGCGGCAGAAGCGGGATTCGATGCCTGTGAGATACACACCGGGCCCTATGCTCACCTGTTTCACGCATGTGGCGGGACGTTCCGCGACGCAAAATTGACCGATGAACTGGAGAAAGTAGCCGCTGGCGGGGTTCAGATCACGGAATCCGGCATGCAGTTTAATGCTGGCCATGCGCTGAATTACAACAATGTGGGGCCGATCGCGAGCCTGCCGGGAATCGCAGAACTACACATTGGCCACGCGATAGTCAGCCGGGCAATTTTCACAGGGTTACGCACGGCTGTAGCGGACATGAAAAGGCTAATGGTTGAAGGCCAGTCCGGCAGTTGATTGAAAACCCAAACGGGCCACCGGCATAAGGCCGAATGTAACAACTCGATCAGTAGGCGCAAAAATGCTTGTAGCTGCGCAGTCGAGGCCATATCCTGATCCAGAGTTCGGCTCGCGCAACAGGGCTGACGGCCTCCCGGGCGGCATTACAGCACCCTTGATAACTGCGACAGATAGTCCGTGCGGCGTTGCCGGGTACTGAATTTATTTTGGATGTCGAACCCGCTGCACCCCTGCTTGGCTTTGAAAGGTGTGACATGCTTAACAGAACACACCATCTCTTTCGGACGTTGGCATTTGTTGCTGTGTTGTCTTCGACACTGTTGATGCTCGTTCAGGAAAGCAAGGCTGGTGAGGAATCCGACGAACAAGACCAGCAGCATTTCATTGCTGATAAATCGCACAAAGCCAAACACGCAACACCGAATATCGAACCGGTTGAGGCATCCGAAAACAAGCAAAATAATGTCAAGAAGACATTGGACAGAATGCAGAACCAGCCCGGTTCGAGCTCAGACAAGCCCGTGCGAGTGGTCGAGGCAGACACCGAAAAGGAACGCCAGATTCAGCAATTAATGATTCGGGCCGTCGAACTCCGCCGTGAGCAGAAGTACGAACGTGCCTTGGAACAGCTTCGCCAGGCAGAGCTTCTGGATAGGACCAACCCGACGGTGCAGTTGCTCAAACAAGCAGTTGAGAATCTGGCCATCTATGAACAGATTCGGACGATGCGTTGCCCTCCTCGCCGTAGTCCCTTCCTCATCAAAAAGCATAAGGGTGCTGAAGTCAGTGATGTGGAAGCCAATCGCCGCGTGATGCTCAGACTTCGCGAGTCGGTGCCGATCAACTTTGAGAACCACAAGCTTATTACAGTCTTGCGATACCTTCAGGAAACAACCGGCGTTGTTATAGTCGTAAACTGGGAGGCTCTGAAGAACGTCGGTGCCGAAAAGGACCTACCGATTACACTGCGTCTTTCGAACGTGTCGGCCGTTCAAGCACTGGACTTTGTCATGTCACACGTATCTGCTGGCAACGACGTGGACCTGATTGGATTCGGCGTCTTCGAGGGCCACGTTCATGTTTCGACCCTCTGCGAACTGGAATGTATGGCAGAAATGCCACTATGTGACGACAAAGAGTAAGATACGAACAAAATATTAACAATCATAACCGAAAGACTGGCTGCGATCCCGTTTCTCGCTTTACCTGTGAACTGCGAAACCCGCAATATTGGCCTCAAGAATCAAGAGGATCAGTTTTTTTAAGCTCAGGTGAGATCTGGCTGCGGCAATGCCAAAAACTCATGATCAAATGACTATCGGGAACGAAAACAGATGCCAAACAGACCGAAAACGCTGTGCTGACACGTTCTTGACGAAGATGAGGGTATAAAAGTACTTGCAGCCGCAGGGGTAAGGACTTAGACTGCGTAAGGGCTGTGTCCTGCTTTACCGGTCAGGGACAATCAGGACGACCCGAACCAACGGTTTATCCACACCCGTTACAGGTAGGCTGCGTGATTTTTCTGCGTGCTGAACCTATTAAGCATCGAATTCTCTCCGCGCCATGTCGGTTGCGGTCGCATCATGTTTGGGAGGCGTGCCTTGCGTAACAGTACACCCCGGCTGCTCTTAATGTTGGCGAGCATTGTTCTGATGTCGCTGACAAGTCTGCTTCTGGCTGATGAAGCCAGCCAATCTGCCGAGCTTTATGAACAAGGCATGAAGTACTTCGCCACCGGCGATTTACAAAACGCCAAGCAGACACTGGAAAGCACAGAACTCGACCCGTTAAAGCTGCCCAAAGAGAAGCGTGTCAAGTTGTTTAAGACGCTGGAGGACATCGAAAACCTGACAAAAGCCGGGGCCGATCCGAAAGAACAATACAACGAAGGCACTCGTGCCAAGGCGGCAGGCAACATCGCGCGAGCCTCTTCCTACTTCAAAGCCGTTACCAACAATCCCAAGGCGGATGACAAACTCAAGCAGGCCGCCACCGCGCGTCTGGCAGAAATCCGCCGCAGCAACGATGGTGACTTGGCCCGAGCCCAGCGAGCCATTGCGGAAGCGGTGCAACAGATTCAAGCCGGTGATCTCGACGCGGCAGAACGCAAACTTCAGATGGTCAAGGACAGTGGCGTTCAACTGGGCTGGTTCGACAGCGAACGTGTCGAACGTCAGTTGGCTTTGATTCAGCAGAAGCGCCGGAATGCCGGCGCGGTGAATCAGGGTAGTGATGCGGCAGCAGACAGCGGCACACTGTCGCAGGCCAAGCAGTTGTACGTGCAGGAGAAACTAGCCGAAGCCCGGGCCGCCGAACGCAAAGCGCAGTATCGACTTGCGGCGCAGTACTATCAGGCTGCATTGAAGATCGATCCGAACAACGAAACGGCCAAATCCGGGCTGGCTTCCACACAAGCAAAGGATCAGTTTGCCCTTTCGCCTCGCGGCGTGCTGCAGAGTGAAAAGGACGCGCTGCGTCTTCGACAGGAAGCGACCATCAGTGAATATCGGCAACTGATCAATCGTGCTCTGGCGCTGTCCGAAGCGCGTAACTACTCGGCCGCACTTGAGGCGGTATCGCAGGCCAAAACCACGCTGGACCGAAACGAACGCAGCCTTTCGGCGGCCCGATATCGTGAACTGCGTGAAGAAGCCGTTGCCATTGGCGCGAGTATCGAAGATTCCCAGCGTCAGAATATCGCGGAAATTCAACGCGAAACGGATCAGAAACGCATCGCGGACGCGGAAAAGCGAAAGGCGGAAGCCGTTGCCGAACAGGAGCGTCAGATTCAGGTGTTGCTGGTTCGCGCAATCGAGCTTCGCCGCGAACAGAAATACGAGCGCGCCTTGGAACAGCTTCGCCAGGCGGAATTTCTCGACAGAACTAATCCAGCCGTGCAGCTTCTGAAGGAAGCGATCGAAGACCTCGCCAACTACGACAAGATTCGTCAATTGAAGCGTCAACGTGACAGGCTGATCCAACGTCACTCGATCGAAAACACGGAGGCGTCGCTGCCGCATACCGAGCTGATGACGTTTCCAAGTGACTGGCCGGCCCTGACCGAACGCCGGCTTGGCGGCTTGGATGAAGATGGCGGCGAATCGGAAGCCAACCGCCGTGTCATGCTCAAGCTTCGTGAACCGGTTCCGATCAACTTTGAGAACCACAAGTTGGTCACCGTTCTGCAATATCTCCAGGAAACCACGGGCGTGGATATCGTCGTGAACTGGACCGCCATGCAGAACGTCGGTGTGGAGCAGGATCTGCCGATCACGCTTCGCCTTTCAAATGTACCGGCAATTCAGGCATTGGATTTCGTGATGTCGCAGGCCTCGGCGGGCAATGACCTTGATCCGGTCGGCTTCAGTATCTCTGAAGGCATCGTGCGAGTCTCGACTGTTCGTGAATTGAAGCGTCAAACCGTCAAGTCACGCACCTACGATATTCGCGACTTGCTCGTGCAGATTCCGTCGTTTGAGGAAGCACCAAGCTTCGACCTCTCCAGCGCCCTGGAGGGCGGCGGTACTGAGGGTGCCGGTGCGGGCGGTGGCGGTGGCGGTGGCGGGTCCAGCATTTTCTCCGGCACTGGTGAAGGCGAAGAGGATGGCCCGGACCGCCAGGAACTGATTGACAACATTCTGGAAATTATCCGCACCCAGGTCGGCGACCAGGAGGACTGGGTTGAGTTCGGTGGCGATGTGAGTTCCATCCGTGAACTGAACGGCCTGCTGATTGTCAACACCACACCCGAGAATCAGACGCAGATTTCAGACCTGCTGTCTCAGCTTCGGCAGACTCGCTCGATGCAGATTTCCGTGGAAGCTCGCTTCCTGCTGGTCGACCAGAACTTCCTTGATGAAATCGGTGTCGATATCGACATTCAGATCGGTGATGGTGGTGAAGGCGACAATGTTGGGCCTATTAAAATCGGCCAGGATTCATTTGGACAAACGAATCGCCCGATCGCAACCGGCCTGCCCGGCTCGTTCGGCTCAGCCGCGCCTGCAATTGGCGAAATCGCTGACTTCGCCGGTGGTCTGGGTTTCCCGGGCAGCGGCCGATCACTGGACGTCAGCTTCTTCTACTTGGATGACTGGGGCGTTAACGTGATGATTCGCGCCAGCCAGGCGTCGCGTCGTGCCATTGGGCTGACCGCCCCGCGCATTACGTTCTTCAACGGCCAGCGAGCATTCGTGACCGTTGCCCGGCAGATTGCGTTTATCAGCGACCTGGAGCCAGTACCGGATGCCGACGGCTTCAACCCCACACTCAGCGTGACCCAGTCCGGCGTGGTGCTTGATGTAGAAGGCACGATCAGTGCGGATCGCAGGTATGTCACAATGACAGTCCGGCCCAGTTTGGCCACCATTGCCGAGATTCGTCGCGTGGAATTTCTTGTCGAAACCAGCGATGACGATGATGATGACGATGACGACGATACTGATGGCGAGGCTCAGTTTGCGACCGGTGCTGTTGAAGCACCTCAGATCGAACTGACAACGCTTAGTACAACCGTCAGTGTGCCCGACAAGGGCACACTGCTGCTCGGCGGTCAGCGTCTTGTAGGCGATATTGAAATCGAAGCGGGTGTTCCTGTTCTCTCGAAGATCCCGGTAATCAAGCGTCTGTTTACCAACCGAACGAAGGTTAAGGACGAACGTATCCTGCTGATCCTCATCAAGCCGACGATCATCATCCAGGCGGAAGAAGAGGAAACGCTCTTCCCCGGCCTGCAGCAGAATCCGTCACAGTACAACATCGGCCGTCAGTTCTAAGTCGATTGAGACAACCAGATCAAAAGGACAACGGCTGTCACCTCCATGTGACAGCCGTTGTTTATTGTGCCTGTGGGACGGCTTTGAGCTTGTCCTAGCTCTACTCCGGTTCGCTTCCTGCCCACTCCAACAAGGCAAGGACGGCCAGTACGGCCGCCGTCTGTCCAGCTGCCAGCAACGCCTGCCACCAAACCATGCGAGACAGCATGACGCCGGACAGCCCCGTCGCCAGCGTGCACAGCCAAATCACGATGACAGCCGCCCGCCGGCTGAGCCCCTTGCGCACCAGTCGATGTGAGAAGTGATTGTGATCGCCTTTTAGCGGGCTTTGCCCCCTGGCCATCCGAACCAGCGTGACGCTCACAAAGTCATAGAGCGGAATCGCCATCACCATCACGGGCATCAGCACGCCATACCAGGTACCGGGTGAGTTGCCCGTTTGAGCAGGGTCGAAGTACGTCGTTCGGATGCTGATGATAGACAGCATCATGCCCACTACCAGTGAGCCACCATCACCCATGAACACACGGGCCGGCGGAAAGTTGAATACCAGAAAGCCGATCAGCGACCCAAGCAACAGCGCGGCTAGGCCTGCAATGAACCATTGCCCGCCGATCAAAGTGGCCGCGAGGTAGAGCACGGCAATAATTGCCCCTACGCCGCCGGACAGGCCATCCATGTTGTCCAGCATGTTCATGGCATTGGTGATGACGATGATCCACAGAACGGTCAGGGCATAGCTGATCGCCGTACCGATTGGGCCGTACTGATCCAGATAATGCAAAACGCGAACATCCATCAGGGCCGCCAGCACCAGTGCGACACCGCCCTGCACGGCCAGCTTCGTCAACGGGCCCACCCCGCGTCGATCGTCGATGACGCCGGTCACGTGCATTACCGTCAGGCAGGCGAGCACGCCCAGTGCGGCAGGTGTCACACGCTTGAGGCCCGGCAGGTGCTCACCGATCGGCTCGAGAATCCCCTGCCATAGGCTTTGTGGTGCAAACCAGGCTGCGAGAATCGCCAGCAGCATGGGGATTACGATGCCCGCAAAAATGGCGATACCGCCGACGTTGGGAATCGCAGCGGTGTGGCGTTTATGTCCTTCAGAACCTGGCCGATCGAGGTGACCATGCCGTGTCGCCATGCCGATCAGCCACTGACATAGCGGCAGACAAATCGACATCGCAAGCAGCATCAGGCCAAGGCATACCCAGGTCATGTTGGCTGGCTCCTACAGCCCCAGTACGTCAGCCATCCCGTAGCGACCAGCAGGTTTGCCGCTGAGCCACTTGGCCGCACGAAGGGCGCCGTGTGCGAAGACATCCCGCGTGAGGGCCTTATGAGACAATTGCAACTCTTCGCCCATCGTTCCGAAGCAGGCTGTGTGCCGCCCTACTTCGCCGCCAATGCGCAGGGCATGCATGCCGATCTGTCCCGGCTGGCGCGGCACATCGTCACCGTGGCGGCCATGCACAACGTCCTTGTGCAGATCCTTCCCGGTCGCGTCGCAAATCGCTCGGGCAATACCTTCAGCAGTGCCGGACGGTGCATCTTTCTTATGGCGGTGATGGGCTTCGACAATCTCAATGTCGTATTCGTCGCCAAGCCGCTTGGCGACCTGCGCGGCCAGGGCAAACAACAGATTCACGCCGAGGCTCATATTTGGCGCCTGCAATATCGCGATGGACTGTGCCGCCTCATCAATCTTCGCGTGATCTTCGTCTGTCAGGCCGGTCGTGCCGATGACCAGCGAAATGCCCTTGGCAACACACTTGTCGAGTGCAGCTCGGCAAGCTGCGGGGACAGTAAAGTCGATCAGCACATCGACATCGTCAGGAAGTTCGGATGTCAACGCGACGCCCTGTGCGCCAACACCGGCCACCTCTCCGGCGTCGCGCCCCAGCAGCGGATTATTGGGCGCGTCTACGGCCCCAGCCAACTGTAGTTGCGCATCCTCCACGGTCAGGGCGACAAGCCGTTGTCCCATTCTCCCCGCCGCACCATGAATACCGATTGCCGTCATTTTGTATGTTCCCTGAAGGACAGCACGACCGGTCAAAGGACCGCCCCCACCGCCGCGCCGGACTTATGCTTGATCACCATCAAGTCAGATGCACTAATGCTCGTAATAGTCGTGGCTTGGTCGGCCGGCCAGAATCTGTTCCTTGCCCCAATCCGCCACGCTGCGAAACTGCTCAGACCGGATAAACGCGTCAAACGCATCTCGGTCCGACCAGTCAGATACAATCAGGTACGACTGGGAATCGAAGGCGTCTTTGTACAGATTCGTCTTACTGTGGCCATCCATTTCCTGCATCTTGTCGATGACGGCCTGGAAAACCGACTCAAACTGCTCTTCTTTGCCTGGAATCACACGATAATTCATGCCGACCGTAACCATCTGTTACCTCAATATTATCAGGTCGCCCGAAGGCGAGAATGGACCACTGTCAAACCGAGCCGATCCTGTGACAAACAAATGACATACTTCAGGATCAACCCACCAATATCATGTAGACGATACGCCGAGTAGACTGTTCGGGCAAGCCGCCTGAGGCGGCTCACCAATGTGCTTAAACAGTTGACAATACCAAAGTTCAGGCTAGATTTAGAATAGCTGTGGCCTTCGTTGTGCTACGCAGCGACCATACGGGCGACGGCGATTTCTGAGCAAAAATGTTCAAGTGAAGGCGGGCATGCTTTTCAAGCGGAAGAAGAAGAGTGAAGATCAGGAATCTGAGGCGGAAGGCGCGGAGAATGTCGCCACCGCAGAAGAGGAGCCTCAGGAAGAGCCGAAAGCCGCTGCCGAGCAAATGACTGAAGAAGAATCCAATAATAATAAGGACGAAGGCCCGAAGAAAGGCGAAAGTCCCAGGGCACCTCGTGACCGCCGCAAGGCGGCCAGCTTCTTCAAGCACGCTGCAACAACCGCTGAGACGCGCAACTACGACTATGCAATTGATCTGTATATCAGTGGTCTTAAAAACGACCCTGACAATATGGACAAGCATGAGGAACTACGTGAGGTAGCCCTGCGTCGCAAAGTCGCGGGTGGTAAGCCACCAAAATTCTCTGAGCGATTCGCCGTCGGTGCGAAGGAAAAGATCGACAAGTTCCTACATGCCGAGAAGCTCTGGTCAAAGGAGCCTTTAAGTTTTGCTCGGGCTATCAATGCCATGGAGAAGGCGGTCGAAGCAGACCTCGACCAGGACGACTACAACATCGGCGAAGTCGTTCACTGGATCGGTGTACTGATTCTGGAAAAAAACGAAACCGATAAGCAACTGAAAAAAGAGGACTACGTCAAACTCAAAGAACTGTTTGGCGAAATCGGGTCTTGGGAAAAAGCACGCGACGCCTGCGCCCGGGCGATCGACCTGGACCCGACCGATCTGTCACTATCTGACGAGCTGCGCGACATCGAGGCGGAAGTCACGATGATCAAGTCGTACGACGAGAAGCCGGAGGACGACTATCGCGGCAACATCAAGGATGCAGACAAGCAGCAGGAGTTGGATCAGCAGGACCAGTTAACCAAGACGGAACGAGCACTAACGGAAATTATTGAACGGGCGCGCAACGCCTACAACGAGAATCCCGACGATATCAAACTGCGTGAAAAACTCATTTCCGCGCTGATCAGCAAACACGAAACGGAATCGGAAAACGAAGCCATCGAGTTGCTGAAGGAAGCTCACGCGAAAACCGAAAACTACCGCTACAAGATGCAGGTCAGCGATGTTCAGATGCGGCAGGCTGATCGAAAACTGCGCAAGCTTCAGGAAGCGGTCAAAACGAACCCCGACAATGCAGAAGCCAAAACCAAACTCAAGCAGTTCTACAAGCAGAAACTGCAGTTTGAGTTGCAACAGTTCGCCGACCGTGCCAAGCACTATCCCACGGAAATGAAGTGGCGTTACGAGATTGGCAAACGGTACTTCGCTGCCCGCAAGTATGAACAGGCCGTTGAACACCTGCAGAAGTCCATGGCCGATCCGAAGGTCAAGTCACAGTCATGCAACTATCTCGGCCAATGCTATATCGCGAGCGAATGGTGGGACGAGGCGATCGACACGCTCAAGTCCGGCCTCGAAACCCATCGCGATCCGAGTGACAAACTTGGCCTTGAAATGCGATACAACCTGATGCACGCGCTGGCAAAATCGGCCGAAAATGACAAAGTTCTGGAGCGGGCGAAGGAAGCGGCCAAGGTCGCATCCGAAATTCTTCAGGCGAATATCAATTACAAAGACATCAAACAGCGCATTAACGAGATTCGTAAGCTCGTGAAAGACCTGGGCAAAGACTGATTGCCCCAAAGCAAACATAAGTAATCGCGCAACGCTATGGCTATCGCAATCATTCCTGCCCGTCTCGCCTCCACCCGCTTCCCCGGAAAGCTTCTGGCTGATCGAACGGGTAAGCCGTTGATCTGTCACGTGCTCGATCAGGTTCGCAAAGCCAGGCAGGTGCATCGCGTCATCCTGGCAGCAGATCATACCGACATCCGCGATGCAGTTGCTGACGAGCCTGGCATTGAAGTCTTCATGACGCGTGAAGATCATCCCAACGGCACCAGCCGGCTTGCAGAGGTCGCCGAACAACTGCCGCAAGATTGTGGGTTGATCGTGAATGTTCAGGGTGATGAGCCGCTGATTGAGCCAGAGGTCATCGATCAACTGATTCTCGGTCTGGAAGCGGATCCGGACGCCCCAATGGCCACCCTCGGTTCTGAGTTTGCCGCGGGCGAAGACCCTGCCGATCCGAACATCGTCAAACTGATCGTTAATCAACAGAACCGGGCGATTTACTTCTCGCGGTCACTGATCCCGTTTGATCGTGATGGTGATGGAACGGGTGTCAGGCCGCTGAAGCATCCTGGCATGTATGCATACCGGCGTGATTTTCTGATCAAGTATGCCGCCCTGCCGGCCACGCCGCTCGAACAGACGGAAAAGCTCGAGCAACTGCGCGCTATTGAGCACGGTTATCCAATCGCGGTGATCAGGGCCAATTGCGAGCACCATGGGATTGATACGCCGGAACAGTACGAAGCATTCGTCGCGTACTGGCAGACCCAAGGCGGTTGAGCCGCTGGCTCGTGTACTTGTAAACAAATGCTTCAGGCTCGCCACTCGTTCGGATAGTATGAAGCCCGATGAAGCGACCATCTCATCAACGTCGGTACTTCTGCACTATTGTCATCGCCCTGTTTGGCGCCAGCGCAGCGTTTCAAGTGCTGCTGTCGCTTCATCCTGAAAATGAAGCGCGCTATGCAATGACCAATGTCTTCCAACGCCGATTTCGAGCGGATGTGGATCGATCGCTGCTTAAAAAGCTGGAGCAACTTGGGCCAGACGGCAATGTCCTGCTTCTGTTCGAACTGTCAAACCAATTGAGGGTGGTCAAAACGTCGCTTATCGAAACGGTTTATCATAGAACCGTCTACTACCTGTATCCTCGGCGTTTGCGTCTGGGTGAGCAGAGCCATGTCGTCAACAATGCGCGAGACCTGCTGACGAACAGATATACCTACTCAAAGGAATGGATTTCCGAAAGCGGTATAACCAGTGTTCTCATCGTCCGAATCGATCAAGACGGCAAAGTGAGCCTGATCACCAGACAGATCAGTGATCAGCCACCAACTGAGTCGGCGGACAAGAATCGAGGTAACCGGTGACCGCGGTCTTCTCCGGCATCTTTTACCTGTTGATCCTGCTGGTCGTCGGATGGCTGGTGGGCCTGTTGATTCGGCGATTCGATGCACACCGCCCCAACTGGCGTGAACAACTGATTGATTCGATTGGCCTGGGGCTGGCAGTTCTACCCATGCTCAGTTTCTGGCTGATGATCGGCCTGAGTCTGCCACTTCGTTTTGTATTAATTCTTCTGGCAATGATCGCGGTTATCACATTCATTGCGCAAAAGATGTTTTTTCGCAAGGTCAATCCAGCAGAAGTCGCGATGAGTGCGAATCAGTTTGATCTGCCGCTATTCTTGATCGTTGCCGCCGTATGCTTCTTTGCATCCTTGCGAGCGATGTTTCTGGATATCTATGAATGGGATGCCATCGGCATCTGGGCGCTGCATGCGAAAATGCTGGTGACCGAACCCCTGAGTATTTCACACTGGCTGCTGCAGGACCCGGCGCTGAGTTACAGTCATCAGTCGTATCCGCTGCTGGTCCCACTCCACATGGCAATGCCCTGTTCGCTGGCAGGCGAATTTGATGGCCGGCTGGCGAAACTTTCGCAGGTTCTATTTGCTGTTGTCCTGATCGCTTCGGCCGGGCGGATGTTACCTCAGCGCCTGAACAAACATATTCGCTGGTTGCTGCTGGCGGTGGTTGCGAGTGCCCCGGAATTTCTCAAATGGGCCGGCACGGCGACGGCGGACGTGGCATTGGCAACTTTTATCGCGCTGACGGTCGCTCAACTGCTCCGGTGGCAACGCTATAGAAAACCCGCTGCTTTGATCTCGATCGCCATCTACAGTGCCGCAGCGGCCTTTACAAAGCAGGAGGGCCTTGCATTCTGCATCGCCGTCGTGATCGCCATTGCTTTCTTTGCCAACCGAAAATGGCAATTTTCGTTCAAGGTCGCGGGTCAGTTTCTGTTGCTGACCGGTCTGCTTCACGCCGCGTGGTTCGTCTGGTCACGAAAGCTGCCGGAGACGCACGAGAATTACATGGCCCATCTGTCGCTATCGACCCTCTGGAATAATGCTGACCGTATCGCTCCTATTGCAATGGGCTTCGCGACCTCGATCGTGGATTTTCTGAATCAGGGCATCATCTGGCTGTTAACGGTAATTGCGATCATCGCAAATATCACACGCGTCCGGCGTCAACCTGTTCGAGCCTGCGTGGTCCTGATTGTTTTGATGCTGGCAGCGTACTCGATTGTGTTGATGATCACGCCCTGGGACCTTGCAACACAAATGGCTGTAGTTAAACATCGCATGCTGTTGCACCTGATCGCGCCCGGTGCAGTGATACTGGGGTATCTGGCACATTGGATGACGCTCAGGCCTAACGCGGCATAACGCGCAAGGACAAGGCGCGGTTGGCCAGATATCATAGGTATTGTCACCGTCAGGGGAATGAATCAATATGTACCGATGTGCCTGGGCTCATAATGATCTGGCTATCGCTTATCACGACGCCGAATGGGGTGTGCCGGAACATGACGACCGGACGCTGTTCGAGTTTCTGATTCTTGAAGGCGCACAGGCGGGGCTGAGTTGGGACACGATTCTCAAAAAGCGTGACAGCTACCGCAAAGCTTTTGATAATTTCGACGCCAGGAAGATCGCCAGATACAGCCAGAGCAAATGCGAAAAACTGCTTGCTGATCCCGGCATCGTGCGCAATCAACTGAAGGTCGCTTCCGCGGTGCGAAACGCCAAAGCCTTCCTGAAAGTTCAGGAGGCGTTCGGCTCGTTCGATCAATACATCTGGCAATTCGTCGACGGCAAGCCGATCATCAATCGATACAAGTCATTGAAAGACATTCCAGCCAAGACGGACATCTCCGACGCCATGAGCAAGGATTTGAAAAAACGGGGTTTCAATTTCGTCGGCTCCACAATCTGTTACGCATTTATGCAGGCCACAGGCATGGTGAACGATCATGAGACCCGATGTCTCCGCTGGAAAGCGGTTCAAAGGGTAAAATGAGGATTAATTAAACGAAAAATCACCCGATTATTCGGCTAGAATGACTGAACCGCAAATGGAGCGATCTCGACATTCTTCATAGCCCATGAGGTACCCCGATATGAAATCTGTAAGTGCACTTTTGCTGACGCTGTTACTGACCCAATCAGTACAGGCTGCCAATACCGTCACGCTGGTGAGCAACGGCCAAGCCAACGCGGTCATTATCCTGCCGGATGAGGCGGATAAGGATCACAGCGCGGCGGCGAAGGATCTGCAAACGCACATCGCCACAATGAGCGGCGTTTCTCTTGATGTGCTGCCCGCTGCTAATGCCGGCGACAAGCGCATTACGATTGTGGTTGGTTCCACCGATACAACGCTTACTGCATTGCTCGGTGACGCGCCGGATGTGGGCGCATTTGCGCTGGTGGTCAAATCTGACAGTATTGCACTTCACGGCGCATCATCGCGAGCAGTACGGTTTGCCGCTACGGAACTGCTCGAACAACTTGGTTGCCGCTGGTTCATGCCGGGCGACATTGGCGCAGTGATTCCTCAATCCAAAACTGTGACACTGAAGGTTCAACGGACGATTCAGTCGCCGTCCTTTTACAGCCGCTGGCTGCAGGCGTCTCATCTCGGTCAGGCCGGCGTCGACTGGCAGGCCCGGATGCGGTGTGGCGGCGAGATGTTTCCCGGCGCGCATGGCATTGCCCAGTTCGGTCATCACAAGATCGGGCGTGACCTGTTCAACGAAGACCCGACACTCTTCGCGGAAATTGACGGCAAGCGCGTCAAGCGACAGGTCTGTATCTCAAACCCCAAGGTGCTGGAGATTGCGGTTGAGTACTACACCAAACGCTGGGAGAAAAAACCGAAGGAAGAACTGCGTTGGGTCGGTATGGGGCCAAACGACGGAGCAGGCTTCTGTGAATGTGAAAATTGCCATGCCCTCGACGGCGGGGATTGGGATGCGTACTCCAACGAGTATTCCGTCACCGATCGGTATATCTGGTTCTACAACAAGTTTCTGGATGCGATTGACGACAAGTTTCCGAATGTCCGACTGAGCTACTACGTGTATCACAACTACATGCGCCCGCCGGTGAAATACAAGCCGGACCCGCGAATTATGCCGGCTTACGCGCCGATCGCGTTATGTCGCATCCACGGGCCGAACAATCCGATCTGTCCGGAGAAAAGCTATTCAGCCAAGCTTGTCGAAGAATGGTGCAAACAGGTGCCGGTATTGTTTGACCGCGGCTACTGGTTTAATCTCGCGGACCCCGGCTTCCCGTTCATAATGGTCAGCCGCATGCGCGAGCAGATCCCGCTGTGGCACAAACTGGGCATCAAGGGATGGCGCGTGGAAAGCATCATCCACTGGGCATCCGACCTGCCGTCTCATTACATTGCCTGCAAACTGATGTGGAATCATGAAGCGGATGTCGACGCCCTTCTCGCGGATTTTCATGAAAAATTCTTCGGCCCTGCCGCCAAGCCGATGGCAAACTACACGCAACTGATCGACCACCGCCTGCGCGACGCGGACTTTCACACCGGCTGCTCTTTCGACATGCCGCATATTTATGACAAGCCGCATCGCGACAAGATGCGCAGGGCGCTGGAGCAGGCTGAAGCGGCAACTAAAGGCAACGAGACATACGCAGCGCGCGTACAGATTCGACGAGACAGCTTTGAATATCTGGATGCATTTGTGCAAATGATTGAATCGCGTAACGTGCACGACTACCAGACATCCCAGAAAGCACTGGAGAAGGCGGATACCACTCGCGACAAACTACTCGCGCATGATCCACCATTGCTGAACTCGCGCGCGTCGCGCAGTTACATGCGGCGATTTTTCAGGGCCGCGACGGAACAGGGTTACGCGCGTACGACCGAAGGCAATCGAATTGTCGCGGCCTTCAACGATGGGTGGGAGTTCCAACTCGACCCGCTCAAACTCGGCGAAGACATCTCCTGGCATGACCCGATGTACACCGGCGGTAACTGGAAGACCATCAAAACGTCCAGTTCTTCATGGTCTAATCAGGGATTGCGATACTACAAGGGCGAAGCCTGGTACAAACAGTCGGTTGACGTTCCGGCAGAATTCAAAGGCAAAAAAGTCTTCCTCTGGTTCGGCGGCGTGGACGAAAAGGTCAAAGTCTGGCTCAATGGTACGCTGGTCGGCATCAGCCCCGGCAGCACGTTCCAGCCATTCGAATTCGACGCGACCAGTGCAGTCAAATATGGTGAGCAGAATATGTTGATCATCAGGCTGATCAATGAGCGTGTCAACGAACTGGGCACCGGCGGTCTTGTTTCACCGGTCATGCTCTGGTCCCCTGCTGATCCGAATACTCAGCCGGAGAATACGCGCAAGCTTGGCGAGACATTCCCGTGATCAATCGCACGACAGCGCTATCACACATTCTGTTCATGCTGATGGTCTGTTCAATGGCTTGGGCAGTGCCATTTGATATCGCCGTTGACGGTCGTGCGGCGCATCCAATTATTGTCCGTTCGTCAGCTTCACAGCAAGTCAAGGAAGCGACTGAAAATCTGGCCCGCCAACTAAAACGAATCAGCGGCGCGCGATTCGAAGTCAGGCATGCCGCCGATGGGAAAGGTATCTTCATTGGTACGATAGCGGAGTACCCGAAAGCATTTGACGGAATCACCGTCGATCTGGCTGATCCATTGCAGTTAGAGCAATACGTTCTTAAGTCCCACGAAAACGGACTGTTTGTTGTTGGCGCATCACCAATCGCTGTTGAACATGCAGTATGGGACCTGCTTTACCAACTTGGCTACCGGCAGTTCTTTCCCGGCCCGACGTGGGAGGTTATTCCCAATGAGCCGAGTCTTCAAATAACGATCGACAAACACGAGCAGCCGGACTATCACACACGGTCAATCTGGTACGGCTACGGCACGTGGAAGTTCAACAAGCCGGCGTATGAAGACTGGCGTGCAAAGAACCGATCCAATACCCTCTTCAAGCTGAGTACCGGACATGCTTACCATGGCGTGATGCGCCGCCAGCAAGAGATCTTTGACGACCATCCGGAATACATGGGCCTGTGGAACGGCAAACGAGGGTCAACCAAGTTCTGCGTGGCCAATCGTGAGCTACGCGAACTGTATGAAACGGATGCACTGCAAAGGCTACAAGCAAACCGTGCAATCGACAGCATCTCCGTTGATCCAACGGATGGCGGTAACTGGTGTCAGTGCAGCAACTGCTCGGCCGTGAAAAGCATCTCTGACCGCGCGGTCATACTGGCTAACCACGTGGCAGACGGCGTCGAACAGGAAATCCCCGGCAAGTACATAGGTATGTATGCGTACAACGAGCACGCGCCGCCGCCGAATATTCGCCCGCACCCGAAGGTGGTCATCAGCACGGCAACCGCATTCCTGCGCGGCAGAAGCATTGATTCGGTCATCAGCGGCTGGAAGGAAGCCGGTGTCACACGGTTCGGCATTCGCGAGTATTACGATGTCAATACATGGAGCCGTAATCTACCTGGGAAGGCGCGCGGTGCGAATACAGCTTATCTGGCTCGCACGATCAAAAACTTCCACTCCGACGGCGCACGATTCATGTCTGCCGAATCCGGCGAGTGCTTCGGGCCCAACGGCCTGGGCTACTATCTTGCAACGCGCATGCTATGGGACGTCGGTGAATCGGCTCGGATCGAACAACTCAAGCAGGATTTCTACGACCGCTGTTTTGGTTCGGCATCGGACACCATGAAAGAGTTCTATGAACTGATCGACGGCGCCAATCGTCCCACCATGTCCGACGACCTGGTCGGGCGGATGTATCGCTTACTCGACCAGGCAAAACGGCAAACTTCAAACGAATCTGAACGAGCGAGGATTAACGATCTGATTCTGTACACGCGATACGTGGAAATGTATCGCGTCTATGTCCGGGCGCGCGACGATCAACGACAGATCGACTTTGAGTCCATGTTGACGCACATCTATCGAATGAGCCGTAGGATGATGGTGCATAGTTATGCGATGTTCCGCGACATTGATGCACGCGACAAAAACGTGGTGCTCACAAAGGAAGAAAAGTTCCATTCGCCAGAGGATGTCAACCCGCTCAAGTCAACCGATCCGTTTACGGAAGATGAACTGGCGCGCATGGTCAGTGAAGGGATTGCCGCCAACCCGCTGTTGAAGTTCACACCTGTCCATTTCAGTCGTGACCTGATCGTGCCTTCGCCCAACGCGGCGCGACGCGTTCAACGAAAGATGAACGACATCAAAGGCCGCGGCAAACGAACCTACTACACGTGGTTCGATAAGCCCAACGGCGAAGTGAAACTGAAGGTGGCCGGCGGGCTGATCTCGCACTATCGCGACCGCGGCGACGTGCAGATCACCATGTACGCCCATGAAAACCCGGAACTGCTCAAGCCGGTCGCAACCGGAGCGACCGCGCCTGACGGCGTTACCAGGCAAATCACACTCAAGTCCGCCTTTCCCGGCCTGCACCGAATCGAAATATCCGATGGCCACGACTTGACCTCGGTCTGGTGGAAGCCCGGTACGCGGATGGCGATCGACAGCAGCGAAGATCGTCCGATGGAATTCAACGGCCGATGGACGCTGTACGTTTATGTTCCCAAAGGAACGCGCATCATCGGGGGTTACGCCACCATCTCAGACGGATTCCTGACGTCGCCGGACTTTTCGGCGGTTTATAAATTCAAAGGCAAGCGAGACTATTTTGAAATCGAAGTCCCACGTGGGCAGGACGGCCGCCTCTGGGAGTTTAGAAACTGTTCCGGCAATGTTCGTTTGCTTACCATTCCCTCGTTGTTATTTCGTGATCACAAGGAAGTATTACTACCCGGTGAGTTATTCAACGCAGGACAAACGAATTAAGCTCATCGGATAATCGACTGTTGATGCAGTCGATACTTGCGCGGCGTCACGCCGAATTGCTTGCGAAATACCTTGTAGAAGTGGCCGAGGTTGGGTAAGCCACATTCATCCGCCACGGCAATGATCGGCATGCCGGTCAGTCGCAACTGTCTGGCCGCATGATCCAGGCGAATCCGGTTAATCAGTTGTGTCGCGGTCATGCCCGTACATTTGCCAACGACGCGGCCGACGTGTTCTGGTGATTTGCCGGCCAGTTGCGCCAGTGCCTGCACACCCTCGGCCATGTGTTCCGGGTCGTTGAAAGCCTCCAATGCTTCAAGCAGCCATTGCGGCATGGGGCTGTCAGCCGGCGACGATTGATGACTGCGTTCAACGATGCGCAACACTTCAAGAATGAATGACTCAATCTCCAGTCGCGTCTGTGAAGCCGCTGCCAGTTCATTGACCCGCTGTTCAAGCGCCGCCAGTTGTGCGTCGGCGATGACATATCTTGCCGGCAGCTTGCCGCCCACCCATGGTGAGTCGCCGCCAGAGAAATATCGCGACAATAAGTCCTGCCAAGTGGTTGCCGCGAAAGCGATGTTGACCAGCGTCATAGTTTCGCCTCGTCGCACGATGTAAGAATGGGCATCGCTCGGGCGCATCAGAACCAGATCGCCCTTTTCAATCCGTTTGCGTTCGCCATTAATCACGTGCCAGCCGCGGCCATGTGGAATCCAGAACAGCTCCGTGAAGTCATGCGTGTGTACTGGCATGACAACATCCGGCCCGTAGACACGACCGCCAACGTGGAACCAATCGCCCGGCGCGATGTAGTTGTGAACTTTAAGTAAGACCGGTTTGGCAGCCACAAGATCATTTTAACGTAATAATTTCCCTTACCAGCGAAAGATTTATCAAAATGACATCAATATTATTCCTGCATCAGTTATCCAAGCCACGAAAGTGAGACAATCATGCCCTCCCGCCTGTCCTCGGAGCAAGTCGAATTCTTCAAAGAGCAGGGGTATCTGCTCTACAACCAGCCGGTGATGAAGCCGGAGCGATTCGAATCGCTCAAGCAACACTTTGAGAACAAGGTCGCCACCTGGGAAGCCGACACTGGGCTTACGCCGGAACACATGGATGTCCCGCACTTCTCTGATCCAAAACTCTTTGACTGGCTGTTTGATGAAGATATTTTGGATCTGGTTGAATCGCTGATCGGCCCGGACATCCTGCTCTTCTCCAGCCACTTCATCTGCAAGCCTCCCGGGCGCGGCAAACGCGTGCCGTGGCATGAGGACTCCGCCTATTGGGGCACCGCGTTTGACCCGATGGAGGTCGTGACCATCTGGCTGGCGATTGATCCGGCCACGCCGGAAAACGGCTGCATGCGCGTCATTCCCGGCACGCACCACAACGGCTACTCCGATTACAATCCCGTCGATGATAGAGGCAAAAACGTATTTGCCACCGAAATCAATACCGGTCAGTTTGATGAATCAACCGCAGTAGACTGTATTCTTCAGCCCAATGAATGCTCGGTTCACCACGCCAAAATGATCCATGGCTCCGACGCCAACAAAAGCGACATACGCCGATGTGGCTACACCATGCGGTACATCCCCGCGACATCAAAGTATCAGCCGGACCCGGGTCGGGCATCGACCGGCTTTAAGGTTTACCTGGCGCGCGGCGAGAACAAAGCGAACAACACGCTTGGTGAGCCGTGGACAGTGAACGAAGATTGGAGAGCACCGGGCAGTCAAGCGCGAGAAGCCGCGGCTAAGTAGCACTCGCCTGCTCGTCACCAACGAAACCCGCGTTGAGCAGCGTTTGCATCGTGAGCGAGTTTCCCGACTCGGGCTGGTTGCCGGACTGTACCTGGTCAAGGTAATGCACGATCGTCTTGACCATAATGTCCGCTTCCAGGTTGACCGGATCGCCCGGCTTCAGATCAGACAGCGTGGTGACTTCCAGCGTCGTCGGGATCAGCGCGATCACAAACGAGTCGGCCGATACTTCTGCCAGGGTCATGCTCACACCATCGACGGTGATTGAGCCTTTGGGCACAATGTACCGCTCAAGCCCCTTGGGTGTCTGAATAGTCACACGCCAATCATCGCCCGACTGGACATGCAGCACCGTGCCGGTCCCGTCAACGTGGCCCTGCACAAAATGTCCGCCCATTGCGGTGGATGCGGTCAAGGACGATTCCAGGTTCGCCCTGCTGCCTTCGGTCAGCGCGCCGAGCCGGGACTTGTCCAACGTTTCCTGAATGACATCGAAGGCCAATTTGCCGCCGTCCGCCGTCACCAGTGTCAGGCAAACCCCACTGACGCAGATCGAGTCACCATCGCTAAATACCCCGTTGCGCGGCAACCAGTCGCCCGGATCGATCACCAGCCGCTTACCGGCAGGCTGATCCGTGACGGCTGCCACGCGCCCCGCTGTTTCTACGATTCCTGTAAACATGCCCCAAGTGTAACGCTTTGCTGGCATTGTGTCGCCATTGGGGTTCCTGCTATCATTGCCGATCTTTGTCATCCCCAGAACCCTAGGAACAGGCATGGAACAGCGAACTCATCATTGCGGACAATTGCGGAAAGACCAGATTGACCAGACCGTCGCACTGGCCGGCTGGGTCAACAATTACCGCGACCACGGCGGGGTCATCTTCATCGACCTGCGCGACCGCGAAGGCATTACACAGATCGTCTTTCACCCGGAAAACGCCGAAGCGCACGAACTAGCGGACAAGCTGCGCAACGAAGACGTCATCTGGGTGACAGGCAAGTGCATCGCACGCCAGGAAGGCATGGCAAACCCCAAGCTGCCGACCGGCGATATTGAAGTCGAGGCGTCCCGGCTGGAGATTCTAAATAAGGCCGTCACCCCCCCCTTCACGCCGGACGATGCCGGCAACGTTGGTGAAGAGACGCGTCTGAAATATCGCTTTATCGATCTGCGCCGGCCGCGTATGCAACAGATTTTGCGCACGCGTTATCGCGTGACCAAGATCATGCGCGACTACTTTGATGAGCAAGGCTTCTACGAAATTGAAACGCCGTTCCTCTGTCGCTCCACGCCGGAAGGGGCGCGGGATTTCCTCGTGCCGTCACGTCTTCAGGAAGGCAGCTTCTACGCTCTGCCGCAGAGCCCGCAGCTTTTTAAGCAGATTCTGATGGTGTCCGGCGTTGAGCGCTACATGCAGATCGTTCGCTGTTTCCGCGATGAGGACCCGCGTGCGGACCGACAGGCAGAGTTCACGCAACTCGACCTGGAGATGAGCTTCGTCAACGTCGACGACGTGATCAACATTGTTGAAGGACTGGCTCGCCGGCTCTGGAAGGAAATACTGGACATCGATGTTCCGCAGATGCAGCGCATGACGTATGCCGAGGCCATGGATCGATTCGGGTCGGACCGGCCTGACATGCGATTTGACATGGAACTGGTCAACGTGACGGACCTCGCAGACAAGACTGACTTTAAGGTTTTCAAGAGCGCGATCGAAGCCGGTGGCCTGGTCAAGGCCATTCGTGTGCCTGGCGGCGCGTCTCTGACGCGCAAGACGACCGATGCGCTGGCTGAGTGGGTCAAACAGTTCGGCGCAGGCGGCTTGCCGATTACCAAGGTTGAAGGCGGCAAGGTTGCAACCGGCATCGCAAAGTTCATCGATTCGATTTCCGGTGACCTGGTCGAGCGCATGGGCGCGGAAGATGGCGACCTGATCTGCTTCGGCGTGGATGCCAAGTCGTCCGTGGTGCATCGCGTGCTCGGTGAGCTTCGAATCAAGCTGGCACATGAACTGGACTTGATCAAGCCGGGCGACTGGAAGTGGCTCTGGGTCATCGATTTCCCACTTGTCGAATGGAATGACGAACAGAACCGCTGGGACAGCCTGCACCATCCGTTCACCGCTCCGTCACCGGAAGACCTCGACAAGCTCGAAACCGAGCCCGGCCAAGTGCGGTCGCTGGCATACGACATCATCCTCAACGGCTCGGAAGTCGGTGGCGGCTCAATCCGTATCCACGATCAGGCCACGCAGGGCAAGATTTTCAACCTGCTGGGTATCACCGATGAACAGGCCGAAATGAAGTTCGGCTTCCTGCTGGATGCACTGAAATTTGGCGCCCCGCCGCACGGCGGGATCGCGCTGGGACTGGACCGCTTGGTGATGCACTTGGAAAACACGACGAATATTCGTGACGTCATCGCGTTCCCCAAGACACAAACCGGTATGGACCTGATGACGGAAGCGCCGTCACCTGTGGATGACGCGCAGTTAGAAGAACTGCATCTGCGAACGGTAATGCCGCCGGTCGGCGCACCAAAGTGATAATTCCTCGTTGCATGTGATTTGAAGCGTCCTTGCGAGACGGCCGCTACACTATTCGTATGTGCGGCATTGCAGGCATCTTGCGCTACGACGACGCGCTCATCGATCGCGATGAGTTGCAGCGTATGGCAACGTGGCTGACTCATCGCGGGCCGGACGACGCCAACACACATGTGCATGGTCGATGCGGGCTCGCCCATACGCGTCTGAGCATCATTGACCTGTCAGACGGCGTGCAACCCATGCACGCGCCAGCCCATGGCTCGCACGGACCGCTCACCGTTATCTTCAACGGTGAGATTTACAACCACCGCAAGTTACGCCACGATCTATCCGGACGCGGCCACGTGTTCACCACCAATCACAGTGACACCGAAGTATTGCTGCACGGCTATCGGCAATGGGGACGCGACCTGCCGAGCAAGCTGAGCGGCATGTTCGCATTTGCTATCTGGAATGAAGACGAACAAACGCTGTTTCTCGCTCGCGATCGGGTTGGTAAGAAGCCGTTGTTCTACAGCGACGACGGCGTCAAGCTGACCTTTGCCAGTGAGATCGGCCCGATCGTCGCGTCCATGCGGGACCGGCAGGTGAATCACTCGGCACTGAACCGATATTTGAGATTCGGGTATTGCGGTTACGAGTCATTGGCCGCCGGCGTCATGGAGTTGGCGCCTGCCCATTGGATGGAGATTGCTGCCGGTCGCCGTACCAAGTCCGAACAGTACTGGTCTGCCGCTTCAGCAGCGGAATCCAGTGATGGCGATTCGATTGAACAGGTCCTCCAACAAGCGGTGTCGAGCCGGTTGGAAGCTGATGTGCCGCTCGGCTGTTTTCTCTCCGGCGGGATTGATTCATCATTGGTTGCCGCATTGGCGCAGCAGTCTTTGAAGCAGCAAGGCAATGACACGCTCAAGACCTTCAGCGTGCGCATGCCGGTTTCCAGTTACGACGAAAGCGAAGCGGCGGCTGCGGTCGCACGACACATCAGCTCAGAACACGTGCAACTGGAAGCATCCGCCGATGCGGACATCATCGACGACCTGGTGCGCATGACGAGCGTATACGGTGAGCCGACGGCAGATAGCTCCATCCTGCCGACGTTCTGGTTGAGTCGCGCAACCCGGCCGCACGTCAAAGCGGTTCTCTCAGGCGACGGTGGCGACGAGCTGTTCGGCGGTTACGATCGCTACCGCGCCCTGAGAATCCTCGCTCAACACCGCTGGTGGGTGAAGTGTCTGCCGACGTGGCTGCTTCGCTCGACCAACCCCAAATCAAAACGCGCGCGGCTCAGGCGGCTCGCCCAATCAGCTCAACATGCTACGCCGCCCGACCAGTACCAGTCGATGATCCATCTTTTCACGGACAAACAGATTGAACAGTTACTGCTTTATGAGCGAAGTAACGAAAAAATAACTGTTGCCGATAAGTGGCCGGACGAGGCAGACAATAGACGTGCGGCCATGCAGTGGGACTTCGCACATTACCTGCCGATGGAGGTGTTGCGGAAAGTTGATCGCGCGTCCATGGCGGTCGGCCTGGAGGTGCGCTGTCCGTTGCTGGATGAGCGCGTCGTGCTGGCCGCAGCCGGTTTGAGTATGGACACCCTGCTACCGAGAGGGCGCCCCAAGGGGCTTTTACGAGACATTGCGGCCAAACACCTGCCGCCCGACATCATCACCCGCCCCAAGCAGGGTTTCGCAGTCCCGGTCGGCCACTGGCTTCGCGAAACGCTTTACTCGGTGATGGTCGATTTATTAACAGACGGCACGCTAAAATCGCTGGGGCTGCAGGAAAAGCCTATCGAACGATTAATTGCGGAGCATTGCGAGCGGTTTGCCGATCATACGCATAGGCTTTTCGCCTTGATACAACTGTCTTTATGGGCAAAATGGTACGCAAACCCGCAACCACTGGAACTCACATGACATATTCTGCCCGATCGCTTTTTTCCCTTCCGCTGTTTGTCCTGATTCTGACTGTCGCATTGCTGGTTCCAGGGGTACCGGGAACCAGTCACGCCGAAGACCTCACCATTGCGGCATACAACGCGAAGAACCTGTTTGATGTGTTTGACGATCCGTACACCGAAGACGAGAAAACACAGGTCAAGTCGAGACAGGAGATCGAAGCCCTGGCCGGTGCAATCAAGTACATGGAAGCGGACGTGGTCGCATTTTCTGAAATCGAAAACGAGCATGTGCTCAAGGCCATGATTTCAGAGTTCCTGCCCGACGAAGGATATCAATTCATCGCCGCCAGCAACAGCAACAGCGGGCGCGGCATCAACCTCGGCATCGTCAGCCGCAAACCCATCCTAAGCGTCACCAGCCATCGCTTCGGATTGTTGACAATCCCAAGCAGCACGCGCGTCTGGTCATTCGCGCGCGATTTGTGGCAGGTCAAATTGCGCATCAACGATGACCATGTGCTGAACCTGTTTATCGTGCATTTTAAGAGCCGACGTGATTCATCGGGCGATCCGAACAGCGGCAAGTGGCGTCTGGCGGAAGCCATGGAGGCAAGACGAATCGTTGAGCAGGTTGCCAAAGCGCATCCCAAGGAATGGTACGCCATCGTGGGCGACTTCAATGACACGCCGGACAATCCCCCGATCAAACATCTGCTGGATGAAGAGGCAGGGCTGCTTGTTGACGTGCATGCGTCGCTGAAGCCGAAGGATCGGATCACCTATCTGCACGAACCCTATCGTAGTACGATTGACTACATCATGACGTGCCCAAGACTGGCCAAGCGGCTCAAGCCCGGAAGCGCGGAGGTGATGACGTCTTACTCAATGATGCGCGGGTCCGATCATGCGCCGATCTGGGCGACGTTTGATGTTTCCGGGAAGTGATCAGTCCAGGGTGGTATATCCCATGCCCGGAGAGCATGGGCTTTCGGTTCGTCTCGTCATTGCAGGAATGGGTTGGTTTCACGCACATCACCGATCGTGGTGCTGGGGCCGTGGCCGGGGAGAGCGACCGTGTCGTCCGAGAGGGTCATTAACTGTTCGTGAATACTGCGAATCAGTAGATTGTGATCGGAGGTCGGAAAATCCGTGCGCCCTATCGAGCCAACAAAAAGCGTATCGCCGACGATGGCAAGCCCGTTCTCCGGCTCGTACAGCGAGATGCCGCCGGGGCTGTGGCCGGGGGTGTGGCGAATTTCGAATTTCAAGCCACTCAATTCCAGCGTCTGGCCATGTTGCAACACATCGTCCGCTTCCGGCCCGACGAACGGGTCTGCCAGCGCGATCGACAAGTTGAGAATCGGGTCAATCAGGAACTGCCGCTCGGCTTCGTGAATCCAGATTGGCACGGTCGGCCAGTGCTTGCGCACCTCGTGCAGGCCGGCAATGTGATCTATGTGGGCGTGCGTGAGCACCACCGCAATCGGATCGAGTTGATGCTGCTTGATGCAGTCGATCAATTCGCCCGGCTCGAAACCTGCATCCACGATCCAGCACTGCTTCTCATCGCCAACGTGGACGATGTGACAGTTGGTCATCCAAGCGCCGAGAACAAACGTCTTCACATGCAATGTAACGTCCGACATGGTCGGAAATTGTACCGAGATTGCGGCGATATGTGGTGTCGTCAGTCACCCGATAAAACTTTTCTTTTTGCGACCGGAGAGAAAACTCTCGATCACTGTTGAAGACAGATCATCACTCGAACAGTAGTAAGCAATGCCGCGCGTCAGGCGCGTCAGTTGATTAATGAATCCGACCCAGTCCATGCCCCAATAGTCTTCGATCAACGCGAACGAAGCGATGCGAATGCCCGCCTGCCGACACCGCATTGCTTCCTCCAGTGTTATTGTGGATGTGCGCTCTGCCGGCGGATACAGCAGGTACAGTGTTTCGCCGCCTGTCTGCGGGTTCGGTTCAACATGCGCGGTTGGCTGGCCATCTGTAATGATGAAAATCTGCTTGTTCATCGCGCCGCGCCGGGCGAGTACCTGGCGCGCCTGGCGTAACCCCATGTGCAGATTCGTAAAGTGTTGTGGGATCTTTTCCGGGCTAGCAATCGCCTGATCCAATTCGACGCGCAAACGCACTTCCCAGTCACGAATGCTCACTGGCTTGGGCATAACCAGCGGCAATTTTTGTTCTGGGATCGCTTCAGCAAGCGAATAGAAGCCGACAAAATCAACCGTATCCATCGGGAATCGCTGATTGGCCAGTGCCTGCAATCCGAGCGCCACGCGTTTGGCCTGATAGAACCGGCCCCATCGCATCATTGAGCCGGACATGTCCAACAGAATGCACGTCGCGACATTTGCCTGGCTGTCCGTCACATGAAGTTCAAAGTCCTCATGCCCGATCTGCAATGGCAGTTTCGCTTGACGCCCGGATGAATCACCCGATTGTGAAACCTGCCGATGCAGCGCGTTGCGCATGGTCGCGCCAAAGTCAATTTCACTGATCGGATCACCGAATTCATATGGGTGTGTGCCATCGGCACGCTCATCGCTGCGCCCGCGCATTTGCGTGGCGTGCCCCTCGCGGCCACTCTGTTTGAGATCCTGGAATATCTCGAGCAACGCACGATGTTCAAGCCCTTTGATCATCTGCGGCGTCAGGCGCAACTCGCCGGTCTCCGGGTCGCGCTCCATATACCCGGCATCGATCAACTGCTGAATCAGGTCCTGAACGTCGCCCTCCTGCTCGTTCATGGCGTCGAGGGCGTCCTGGCCATATTGCAGAATAAACTGCATCACCTTCTGTGGGGGAAACAGTTCATCCGGCGACAGGAAGCCTTGGCCATCGTATTCGCCGTACTTATAGTCCATGGCGTAATCGTAGCGGTGTTGGACAACCTTGGCGCGTTTTTTATGAAAAAGTTCAGAGCGGCTGATGTTTGGGTGTGCCGGGCAGACGGGGATATTGTTTCGGCGTCGGACGATCCTTGTCGATTACCACGATGACCGTATTAATCCCAAACTCCGGCGGATACGCTTCGACCATCTGCACCTCGCCGGCACCGAGCGCCTCCAACGCGTCGCCGGCTTCATCCATTTCCTGCTCCACACTCGGCCCTTTGATCGCGATCAGATAACCACCCACCTTGCAGAACGGCAGCGTGTATTCGAGCAAAACGCGCATCGGTCCGACGGCGCGACACGTCACCACATCGAACTGTTGACGACAACGCTGATCCTGCCCCGCGCTTTCCGCGCGTTCGTTGACCACGTCGACGTTGCTCAACCCCAGCGAAGTCACACATTCACGCAGAAAGTTCGCCTTTTTGCCAGTCGCCTCCAACAGGTTCATCTTCAGATGCGGCAGCGCAATAGCCAGCGGAATACCTGGAAGCCCCCCGCCGCTACCGACGTCGATCACCTTTGCACCCGGCCCCAGTTCACTAAAGCCCGGCAAAGCGGTCAGGCTGTCAATGATGTGCCGCTTCCAGGCCTCTTCGCGGCTGCGAATGGCCGTCAGGTTGGTTCGCTGATTCGCCTCGTACAGCAAATCGAGATAACGGTCGAGCAACACCAAATGCTCATCGGTGACTTCCAGCTGCAACGCGGCAAGATCGTCAGATACAAACGAAGGGATTTCGCTCAAAGCCGGGTTCCTACTGGAAGATCACATCAGGATTGTCGTATTCAAAACTCGGGCGCGTGAGGATGGTCGGCGGGCGCGTTGCAAAGTTGGCAACCAATCCGACCATCAGAAACGTGGAAAGCAGACTCGACCCGCCATATGAAACAAATGGCAATGTAATGCCGGTGATAGGCAGAATGCCAAGCGTCATCGCGATATTTGTCGAGGCTTGCCAGAAAAGAAGCCCCGCAAAGCCGACGCACGACAGGCGCGCGAATGGGTCTTTCACCTGCCCGGCCACGATCAGGAAACTCACCACCACCGTTGCGAACAGGCAGATCGTCAGCCCGCCACCCAACAGCCCCCACCGATTGACCACCACGGCAAAGATCATGTCGTTGTGATCTTCCGGCAGGTGGTTGTATCGAATGATCAGGCGCGAACGTTCTGCGCCGTAACCGGTCACGCCGCCGGACCCGAGCAATGTCATGGCGGTGCGCTGCTGATAGCCTTCCCGGTCAACAAATTCCGTAATGCGTTTGCGCTGGTATGGTTTAAGAATCTGCAGGTCGTCGGGCAACGTGTAGATGATCACAACGTTGGCGGCAATCACCACAGCACCAATGCCGAGCAGGGAAAGGATGTGCTTGAGCTTCGCACCCGCGGCAATCAACACAAAGAACATCGCCGGCGCGAATACCAAAGCCGAGCCAAGGTCCGGCTCCTTGAGGATCAGAATGACCGGAATGAACATGATGACAAACGGTACGAGCAGGCCGCGCAGCGTGCGGTAGTTCTCGCGAAATCGCAGGTACCACGCGAGCGACAGCACAAATGCAATTTTGGCCAACTCCGAGGGTTGCATGTTCATGAAGTAAATATTGATCCAGCATCGCGCATTGTTTCGCACAGGCACCAGCCAGCTCGGCATACCCGGGATAATCAACACCACCAAAAGCACAAGCGTCAGCGCGAGAAACGGATAAGAGGCCAGCCCTATCAGGCGTGGGTGTGGGATCATCATCAAGACCAGCACAACAATCGAGATAACCAGCCAGAAGGATTGCTTTGGCGCCTGATACGGCTCAGACGTACCGCTGATCGCAGCGATACCGATCATTGCCAGACCGATTGCAGCAGCGACAGCCAGCCACGCAATACTGGGTCGAGCCATGGCGCGAAGCTGTACGGGGATATCCATTACAGGTATCCCTCCGCGCGCAACGCATGCAGTATCTGGTTGGCAACCGGGCCCGACGCCGCACCGCCACTGCCGGCATACTCCAGAACGACCGCAACGATGAAACGAGGCTTGTCTTCTCCCTCTCGGGTCACAATCCCGACAAACCACGCATGGTCGCCAGGCTCTTTGGTCAGCTCATCCGAATCAACTTTTCGGTCAAGGTCATAGTCAATCCAACGTGCCCCCGGATCGGCCGTACCACTTTTACCGACTACTTTCACGCCCTGGATATTGAAGATTTCTTCGCCCTCACCAATGTGTAACATGTATGACGTGCCGTGACGCATATTCACGGCCATGTCCATCCCACTCATCACCTTCTTCAATCCCGCTTTGTTCAACTTCAAGTCAAAGGTGGGTGCTTCTGAGACAGGACGTTTGACGAAGGTCGGACGAATCATCACACCACCCCGCGCGATCGTGGCGTAGGCGTTCGCTGCCTGAATAGGCGTCCATTCCACCGGCCCCTGGCCAATGCCCATCTGAATCGCGTGGCTCATTTCCAAGCCCTGCTGCGATGGGTCCGCGGTTATGTCCAGCGAAGGCAGACGCCCGGCGTGCTCAGCGGGCAGGCCGCAATCTGTCGGGGAGCCCATACCAAATTTGGAGTACCAGCGAACCAATTCGCGCGGCCCGAAACGCTGGCCAAGCGTGTAATAGAACACGTTACAACTTCGACGGATCGATTCCGCCCCATCCAACGGGCCGTGCCCACGCAGCGCGAGCTTAAAAATCCAACAGCGATTCTTGGTTGGGTTCTCCATGTCCAGCGCGCCCTGACAATCGATGGTGCTGTTCAATGACAGCTTGCCACCCGAATACGCGCTGGCCAGCAGGATCGGCTTGATCGTCGACCCGGGTGGATAAGGCGTGGCGATCGGGCGAAAGACGCGCGGCCGATTCGCGATCGCCCATTTGCTTCGCCAGAACGACGCTGGCTCTTCTTCCAGTTGCGCCCGGCTGAAGCTCGGCACCGTCACGGCCGCAAGAATCTCACCCGTCGGAATATCCAGCACCACGGCGGTACCATTGAGCGGTTCAGGCTCGACATCGGGCGATTTATAGACGTGCCACTTCTGACGCCTGGTCAGTCCCAGTTCCGCGTCATGACTCATCAACGCCGCAATGCGTGCCTGAAGGCGCAGGTCGATACTCAACGCAATATTCGAACCCTGCTGCGGGTCCCGGCGAAACTCCTCGCGAGTTTCCAGGTTGGTGCGTATCTCGCCACGCAAACCTCGAAGCTCATCTTCATAAGCACGCTCAATGCCCCACGCCCCGACAATGTCACCTTCGCGATAGCCGCCAAAGTCAACGATGGCCACTTCGTCGCCGTAACGGATGCTGAAAGGTCGGTCTTCGAGAAATTTGTCATTCGCCCACATGCGGCGCATGGAGCCGATCATGTGGATCGCCACGCCATTGACCGTGACTTCCAGCGGCTTCTCGTTGCGAATTGGCGAAGGAAAGGTATCGCGATCCACTTCGAGGGTGATGTTCTCCATCGGGAAGCGACGCGTCTGCGAATCGATAATGGATACGTGTCGCCAGACGGATTTACGATCCGTGCTGTTCTGATGAATACGCCGAGCCAGTTCAAAACGCTGGGCGCTACGAATATCCTGAATCACGGCATGCGAATCGTTCTGTTCGGCCAACCGCCCGGCTACCTCGCTAAGCGGTACGGCTTCCTGCTTTTCTTTCATTGCCCGGCGGCGGCGATAGTCCCATACATGCGTTACCATGCGCTGAACCTTGCGCACGATTGACATTCGGCGCTCCTCGATCTCTTCCGGCAATACCCCCTCGACCTCCGCCAACGTTGCCCACAGGTCATCCACCTGGTCCTGCATCGCAGGCAGGGCCCTTTGAACCTGCAACTCGCGCTGCTGGGAATCAAGTCCGAACCAGTCACCATCGTAGTTCGACCGAGCAGCACGGGCGGCACGTTCGTACGCCCACCTGCCGCTGATCACGCTGTAGTGCACGGCAACGTCGTAGCTGGGACGGTCCATGGCCAGCACGCGCCCATTGCGGTCAAGAACACGCCCGCGAACCGTGCCGATCAGGGAACTACGCGTCAGGGCGGACTCGGCACGCTCGCGCCATGCGCCGGAACTGGCCACCGTCAGGTTAATCATCTGGAGCAACAGAATGGCCGCGACGCAGAGCACTGCCGCGATCAGCAGCAGCAGCCGTCGATGGAACATGCTCGGGATGGCCTGACGTAACGGGTTGCGCATGGCAGTACTACACAGTTATCGGAAATTTCGGGATTCAAGTGCCAAATTCGAGCGTAAACACATTGCTCTGTCCCTGAGGAGCATTGTAGGCATTTAGAAAGTGAAGATGTTGTAGCGTCGGAAGCAACTCACCGACTGGACGTTTGGCCATTTGACCATCAAACGCCGTCTTTGACCTGATCGTGCAGTGTGAGCATCACCTTTGCACGGTTAACTTCCCGAGTCTTCTTCGCAACCTCTTCGTCCGTCGTGGCAACACGGGCTTGGGCTTCTGCCAACGCGGCCTGCATGTCCTGTCGAACAATGTCGCCAGCCGGCACCGCTTCACTGGTTAACAGCGACAGACGGTTGTCCTTGACCTGGGCAAAACCCGAACCGACAAAAAACCAACGCGAACCACCGTCTGCGAAGTCCAGCCGCAACGGCCCGTCGCCCAGCTTCACCAGCATCGGGGCACGCATCGGCGCAACGCCCTGTAACCCGTCCCATGCGGGGATCGAGGCGTAGGTCACCTCCGCGTCCACCACCTCTCGTTCGGGGGTAACCAGCGTGCATTGCAACGATTGAGCCATCAGACGATCTCCTGTGAAGGGAGAAAATTGTAGAGGCGTCGCCGATAGTGTCAAACTTGAGATAAATCGCCTGCTGAGGCGGGTTTAGACGGTCGCCATCTCGGTTTCAAACATACTCGCCAGATATTGACCGGTGTGGGACTCGGAAACCTCGGCCAAGTCCTCCGGCGCCCCGGTCGCGACAATGGTGCCGCCACGGTCGCCACCTTCCGGCCCAAGGTCGATCAACCAGTCGGCACTCTTGATCACATCCATATTGTGCTCGATGACAATCAGTGAGTTGCCTTCGTCCGCCAGCCTATGCATGACGTTCAGCAGTTTCTCAACGTCCGCAAAATGCAGGCCGGTCGTCGGCTCATCCAGAATGTACATCGTGTGTCCAGTCGAGCGTTTGCCCAGTTCGGAGGCCAGCTTCACGCGCTGCGCTTCACCGCCGGACAGCGTGGTGGACGCCTGCCCGAGTTGGACGTAGTCCAGCCCGACGTCGTGCAGCGCGGTCAGCAGGCGCTTGATGTCCGGGAAGTTGTCGAAGAATGTCAGCGCGTCCTCAATGGTCATGTTCAGCACATCGGAGATAGTCTTACCGCGATAGTGCACTTCCAGCGTTTCACGGTTGTAGCGCTTGCCGCGGCAGGTATCGCACATGACATAGACATCTGGCAGGAAGTGCATCTCGATTTTCTTGACACCTTGCCCCTGGCATTCTTCGCATCGCCCGCCCTTGACATTGAAACTGAAGCGCCCGGGCAGGTAGCCGCGAATCTTTGCTTCCTTTGTCTGGCTGAACAGATTTCGGATCATGTCGAACACACCGGTGTAGGTGGCAGGGTTGGACCGCGGCGTGCGCCCGATCGGCGACTGATCCACTTCAATGATGCGATCGATGTGCTTCAGGTTAACAACGCGATCGTGATCGCCCGGCTTGTCACGCGAATTGTGCAGATGTCGGCGCACCGCGCGGAGCAGAATCTGGTTGACGAGCGTGCTCTTGCCCGAGCCGGACACGCCTGTGACACAGTTGATGCCCCCTAACGGAAACGCGGCGTCAATGTTCTTGAGATTGTTCTGTCTCGCCCCCTTGATCGTGATGGCGCGATCGTGATCGAGTTCGCGGCGTTCTTCGGGCATCTGAATCGTGCGTTTGCCGGAAAGAAACTCGCCGGTGACGGAACCCTTGGCTTTGGCGACCTGTTTATGTGTACCTTGCGCAACGACCGTGCCGCCGTGCCGTCCCGCGCCGGGCCCCATATCGATCAGATGTTCGGCGGCCCGAATGGTATCTTCGTCATGTTCGACGACGATGACGGTATTGCCGATATCGGTCAGATGGCGAAGCGTGCCGATGAGCCGATCGTTGTCTCGCTGATGCAGGCCGATGGTTGGTTCATCAAGCACATAGCAGCAGCCAACCAGACCCGAACCGACCTGCGTGGCCAGACGAATGCGCTGGCTCTCGCCGCCGGAGAGTGTGCCGGTTGTGCGATTGAGGTTCAGATAGCCCAGACCGACACTGAGCATAAAGCCGAGCCGGGCACGCACTTCTTTCAGAATCGGCTGAGCAATTTTCTTCTGCTCTGAATTGAGTTCGAGATTCTCAAAGAACTGGGCAGCATGTTCGATCGTCAACTGCGTGACGTCATGGATGTTGAACATGGTGGACTGGCCGAATGATTTGCCGCTGCCATCTAGCACGCGCCAGTCGGCTTTGAGGTAGACGTTCAGCGCTGCCTCTTGCAGCCGCGCGCCATGACATGTTTCGCAAGGTGCTTCTGACAGATAATTGTGTAAGCGAGCCTTGACGTATTCGCTGTCTGTCTTCTCCCATCGCCGCTGCAGGTGCGGGACGACACCTTCAAAGTGCGTGTCGTATTTCTTTTCGTCGCGCGCGTTGGTGCCGTGCAGTAGAATACGTTTGATTGACTTGGACAGCTTGCTGAACGGCAGGTCCGGATCAACATCAAAGTTCTTACAGAACTTGCGAATGACGCGGTTATAGTAGATCGCCATACGCTTGCCGTAGTTTCGCCATGCTTCAACGGCACCTTGCGAAAGACTCAGCGCCTTATCAGGCACGATCAGTTCTTCATCGAACTCCAGCACGATGCCCAGACCGCTACACGTCGGGCATGCTCCGTAGGGACTATTGAAACTGAACAACCGCGGTTCCAGGTCTTCCAAGCTGCATTCCGGATGAGACGCACAAGCGTAATTCTCGCTGTATAGCACGTCCTGCCACTTGTCGGAATTGCGGTCCACCTGCTCGCTGACGACGACCAGCCCTTCAGCCAGCTTCAGGCTCAGCTCGACTGACTCCGCGACGCGGGCGCGAATCTCGCCTTCCGGATCGTCTCGGATTACCACACGATCAATCACGGCTTCGATCGTGTGCATCTTGTAGCGGTCGAGTTTGACGGCTGCCGCGTCTTTTCCCGCCCCGCCGGACTCGCGCAGGTCGACCACGTCCCCATTCACACGAGCGCGAATAAAACCCTGGCGCACGAGGCCGTCAAAGACTTCCCGGTGATGGCCCTTCTTCCCGCGAATGACCGGAGCGAGAATCATCAGGCGCGAATCGGCCGGTAAAGACATGATCGTATCTACGATCTGCGTGGCGGACTGACTCTGGATCGGCAGGCCGCAGACATTATCCTTCTCGTCACGATGCCAGCAATGTGGCCGACCGGCGCGAGCGAACAACAGTCGCAGGTAGTCGTAAATTTCCGTGGTGGTGGCAACGGTCGAACGCGGGTTGTGCGATGCGGACCGCTGCTCGATTGCGATAGTAGGCGGCAACCCCTCAATGGATTCGATGTCCGGCTTCTGCAACTGATCGAGAAACTGCCGGGCATATGCGGACAGGCTTTCAACATATTTGCGCTGCCCCTCGGCATAGATCGTGTCGAACGCGAGCGTACTCTTGCCGCTGCCGGAGAGTCCGGTGATGACAATTAACTTGTCGCGCGGGATGTCGATATCCACACTGCGCAGGTTGTGTTCTTTTGCGCCACGAATTGAGATGCTTTTACCGGCCGCCATACTGCGAGTTCGTCCGTTGAAACTGGTTGTAATCCGTCACCGTTAAACGGAATGTTCAGACATGATACGCAGTCTGTGGCGTTTGTCGCGTCGGGGGTGAGATTGTCAGTAATTCGTGTATTTAAGCGTGTCCCACGCTCGGGAGAGCGTGGGCTTTGGGTAGGTGGTCAACCAACGTCGATGAGTCCCAGGGCGTCGCCATATTGTTGCAGTAGTACCTTGCGCAGGCGCTGCCACTGATCGTCGGTCAGGCGCGGGTCCTCGTCGACGATTGTTTCAGCATCGCGTTTGGCGAGTTGCAGTAAATCCAGATCGCCGGGGATGGTGGCAACACGTAACGGCGGCATGCCGTGCTGGCGCGTGCCGAAGAAATCGCCCATGCCGCGAATCTCAAGGTCGTGCTCAGCAATGCGGAAGCCGTCCGTCGTCGAGCCGATCGCTTCCATGCGTTGCTTGGCCGTTTCGGTATTGGCTTCGGCAATGAATACGCAAAGGTTTTTGACCTTTCGCGTTCCGCGACCGATGCGCCCGCGGAGTTGGTGAAGCTGTGCCAAGCCGAATCGTTCGGCGTGTTCCACCACGATCATCGTCGCGTTCGGTACATCCACGCCGACTTCGATCACCGTCGTGGCCACAAGTACCTGTACCGCCCCGTCACGGAACTGGGCCATGATGGCTTCACGTTCGTCTCGTTTCATTCTGCCATGCACGGCCGCGACGGTATACCCAGAGAAGTAGCGTTCCTGAACGTGCTTCGCGTGATCTGTCACGTTTTTCAACTGTGGTGCGGTAATGTCTTCGCTGTCTTCGATCACGGGGACGACGATGTAAACCTGTTCGCCATCGCCCAGGCGTTTGGCGATGTAGCCGTAAACCTCATCCGCCATGTCCTGCGTAACGACGCGCGTAACGATCGGTGACCGGCCGGGCGGCAGATGACGAATCGTCGAAATGTCCAGATCGCCAAACACGGTCAGGCTCAACGTGCGCGGGATCGGCGTTGCGGTCATGACCAGATAATGCGGAGACGGGCGCGGGCCGGCTTCATCACCTTCTTCCTGAGCGTGAGCCTTGGAGCGGAAGGCGGCTCGCTGCAGGACGCCGAACCGGTGCTGCTCATCAACAACCACAACAGCCAGATCATTGAATCGCAATGATTCGGTCACCAGTGCCTGAGTGCCGATGACGATATCGACTTCACCGGACTCAATGGTTTCCACCGTTTGCTTGCGTGCGGCAGACTTCGACGCCCCCCGGCCGGCGGTCAGCAGCGCGACATTGACGTCCGAACCCTCCAGCACACGGCTGATCGACGCGTAATGCTGCTCGGCCAGCAGTTCCGTCGGTGCCATCAGTGCTCCCTGCTTCCGGTTACTTACCGCCATCAGCAGGGCGTAAAGCGCCACAACCGTCTTGCCGGAGCCCACATCGCCCTGTACCAGGCGATTCATTGGCTCTGATCGTTGCAGGTCCCTGACAATGTCGTCGACCACGGCATCCTGATCGCCGGTAAGCTTGAAGGCGAAACGCTCACGGATGTGCTCGTCGGTTGCCTTCGACCATCGCAGGGCAGGCGCAGCCAGTTGCGTCTGGTTGTATTTGCGTTTCAGCGAAATGCCCAGTTGCAATAACAGCATCTCGTTGAACGCCAGTCGACGCCGGGCAGCGTTCGATTCTTCTTCGTGTTCCGGGCGATGGGCCATGCGAAAAGCATCAGCCAGCGCCGGCATGTTGTGCTTTTTGACCAGTGCCTCGGGCAGCGGGTCCGCCAGTTGCGGCAATACCGCGTCGAGCACCTGATCGATCAGTTGCTCCAGCATGCGCGACGGCAGATCCTCGGTGGCTGGATAGACGGGCCGAAGCCGCTCGTCCGCTTCCTCAGCGGGCTGTTCATCGTCGATCGCCTCCCACTTGGGATTGACCATCTGGGGATATCCCTGGAACGACTTCACCTGCCCCTGCAGACGAATGGTCAACCCGGGATGAATTTTGTCCCGCAAGTAGGTCGCGTTGAACCAGACAACGTTCAGGCTGCCTGTATCGTCCTGTATGGTGGCCTCGTAACGGCTCTTGTTGCCACCGCTACGTTGCAGCCGGGCTGCTACAACCAGCCCTCGTGCGTTTGCAACGCCCTGGCGCGGCAGCTGTGCAATCGGCGTCTCCGCGTGAAGCAGTTCGTATCGCATGGGTAGATGCCTGAGCAGGTCCGTCACCGTGCGAATACTCAGATGAGCCAGTCGCTGCGAACGGCGCTTGCCCACGCCGGCCAGATCACTGACCGGGGTTGCGAGTGTGATGGCAGGTTTGGACGACGCCTCAGCCATGAGTGGAGTTTACAGAAAGTTGTGCCGTTCGGGCATTGCGCGCAAAAAAGCAGCGCGGGCATTCGCTCGCGCTGCTAAGTGCGTTAAGAGAAAGGGTCTCGTCCGGGGAGGCATTCCGGGGGCGAGACCCGATCCAGGGCAAAGTTATCGATTCAGTGAGGTGTCAGTCGTTGAGGCATACTGCTATGTCCGTACGACTGGTCTCTCTTCCTTCGACGTATTCGCGTCAATTAGGCGCGATTACGCGTGGGACGACGCAGGCCAAGCATCCAAGCGGCAACACCAAGCAGGGCTGCGCTGGTCGGCTCCGGCGTCGGAACCGGAGGGGGCGGCGGCAGATCGCCAGGAGGCGAGGAGCTCTGAAGCTGGCTGCCGCTGATCAGGAAGGCCCCGTCGATTTCCGGACGATGAAGCGGATTCATTTCGTGCGGATCTTCGGTTGAGCCGATCTGGTCATCAATATCACCACCAAGAACATGTACGACCTGCTGGCCAACCAGACGGTCGTAGATTATACGGGTGCCACCCGGTCCCTTGACCTGAAGACCATAGAAGCCGGAGTTATCCGCTCCGAAACCATGGATCGGGTCGAAGGTACCAGTCGGCTCGCTGATCGGCTGGGCTTCCCCGCCGGCCAGGCCGTTGGAATTGTTAACAATAAAGTTGCTCTGTCCCCAACTGTTCTGAGCGGGACGTCCCCAACTGGGTCGGTCCGCACCATTCTGATGGGAACTGAATTCAACCCCTGCCAAACTAATCGCGGCAGGCACCAAGGCTAGCGCCACAACATGACTGAATTTGATCATAGCAACACCTCTTGCGTCTCAATGTCTAAACCTGACGGTTTCCCTGCCATCCTCCCTTTAGCATGGCACAGTACGAAGAATACAAAAGAGGCAAATAAAAATTGACTCAAATACGTGATTTTTCTGAAGGTCACCTGCCCGGAGTTCCGTCTGTACCGATTAGCTGAAGCAGGGGTCGCCAATCGCCCCCTCTCAATGCCCCAAACTCCCTGAAATTCGTTGGCTTGCGACAACATTCGTTACATCCCCCGCATCCGTGCGAACTGGTCCGACACCTCATTTATGGTCCGATGTCAAACCCTGATATACTTCCGACAAATGACCAGACAGCCCAAAATCGCGTTATTTCCCGGGACTTTCGATCCCATTACGAACGGTCATCTGGACGTCATACATCGAGGCTACACCCTGTTTGATCAGTTGGTAGTTGCGATCGGGAAAAATCCCGAGAAAAAAGCCGTCTTTGATATGGATGAACGGGTTACGATGATTCGCGAACTGCTCAGCGATTGTGAAAACGTCGTTGTCGAAGCATATGAAGGCCTGACAGTCGATTACGCCAGGAAAATCGGCGCGTCGGTCATCCTCCGCGGCTTGCGAAACGTCAGCGATTTACACCATGAGTTTCAGCTCGCCCTGACAAACCGAGCCATCGCCGACATCGAAACCGTCTTTATTATGACCGGGGAGGGTCACGGGTTTACCAGTTCCAGCCTGATTCGCCAGATTGCCGCAGGCGGCAGTGTTGAAAGGCTGCATCGGCTTCTCCCGCCGTTGGTGCTGGATCGCATGCGCAAGAAGTTTGCCCAGATGGGCGACAAGGTGAATGACCTTCGCACCGATGGCTTCAAAGAGTGACAGCCATCAAAGTTGCCTAAACTTCCCAGATTAACATTCAAGCTTTACTTTGATTGACGGACTGATATGGACTATCGCGTTATCAGCATCGGCGCATTGAGCCGACATGAACTCTGGACGAACCCACCGGCGGAAGGTGCCGCTCATGCAACCACCACGCTGATACGAAGCGGCAAGAAGGCCATCCTTGTCGACCCGGCCTTACCCATTAAAGCACTCGCGCCGCGTTTGGCTGAACGGGCCGGACTTCAGCCGGATGACATCACAGATGTCTTCCTCACCTGTTTCCGCCCCGCTCACCGGTGGGGACTGTCCGGCTTCACCAAGGCGAACTGGTGGATCAGCGAACTGGAACGCGAAACGGTCGGGCGTACGCTCGTGGAACAGTTTCAGAACACCGAAGATGAAGAAATCGGAAAACTGCTCAAACAGGACATCGAACTGCTACAAAATCTCAAAGCCGCGCCGGATAAGCTGGCCGACCAGGTCGACCTGTTCCCATCACCTGGCTTCACACCCGGGACATGCGCATTGCTGTTAAGCCCGCCAAACAGTTCGATCGTGATTGCCGGCGACGCGGTAGCCACCGGCGAACACCTCGAAGCTGGTCGCGTGCTTCGCGGAGCATACGATGCCGAGCAGGCAATGGAAAGCCTCAGCGAGATCATCGAAATAGCGGATGTGATCGTTCCGGGACATGACAATGTCCTGATCAACCCGGTCAAACGGCCGTTCTAGGTCATACCCGTTGCTTTCTGTTCATGATGTCAGGCAGTAGCCGGTAAACCAGGCCAATTTGCCCACATTGCAGCAAAATGCGATATCCTCAATTCCATGGGTGCCATGTGGTTCTTCATTGGGATGTGCATCGGGGTGCTGGCGACAGTACCGGTGGCATGGTTCGCAACACGTCGGACCGAACGCCGTGTCCGCCTGCTCGAACGGCGCGCCAGGGCAGCGGAACGGCTGGCCGAGTTAGGCACCCTGACCAGCGGCCTTGCCCACGAAATCAAGAACCCGCTCTCCACAGTCGGCCTGAACATCCAACTGATGCAGGAAGATCTGGAGCAGGAAAACGACGACCAGATGCTCGGGCGCGTCAAACGTCGACTGGAATCGCTGAACCGCGAAACACAACGACTTAAGGATATTCTGGAAGACTTCCTGCAGTTTGCCGGCCGAATCAAGCTGGACCTCGCTGTCACTGACGTCAACGCCATGATTGACGAACTGGTGGACTTCTTCGCCCCGCAGGCAGATGCCGCGAAGATTCATTTGCGTTCACAACTGGCAGCCAAGCCCCCCACCTGCCCCATCGACGCGCCACTATTGAAACAGGCGTTATTGAATCTATTGATCAACGCCTCCCATGCCATGACCCAGGCACGGGAGAAGAATCAACCGCATGGCGGAGCCGACGAACTGCTGATTCGCACAGAGAGAACCAATAAGGACTTCATCATTCATGTAACTGACACGGGGCCCGGCATTCCGCAAGATGTCATGCCGAAAATTTTTCAGCCCTACTTCTCTACGCGGCGCGGCGGCACCGGACTGGGGCTGCCAACCACGCAACGCATTGTCGAAGAACATGGCGGCGTCATTATCTGTCACTCAGAAGTGGGACGAGGCACAGAGTTCAACATTCGCCTACCGCTAGAAGCACAACCGCCCGAGTCAGGTCAGTCCTGACACTACGGAGCCAGCTTGGAATGAATCAGCCGAATATTCTGCTTATCACGACCGATCAACAACGGTTCGACACATGCGGGCCTGCGGCCCCTTCGTTCATGCGAACGCCGCACTACGACCATCTCGCCAATGAGGGTATTACGTTCAGCCGCGCCTACGCCGACTGCCCAATCTGCGTCGCATCGCGCACCAGCATCATGACCGGCAAGTATGTTTTCACGCACGGCAATGCGGGAAACGGCTATTCATCCAAGTACTACGACACGGAAGGCACACTTCCGACCTGTATGGCAGAACTGGGCTATCAGACGGCTGCCATCGGCAAAATGCATTTCATGCCGCAACGCAAACGGCACGGGTTTCAGGAAATGGTCCTGCCCGCGGACTACTACATCCAGATGCGGGAATCAGGACTGCCCTACCAGCCGATGCGACATGGCCTGGGGCAGAACGAACTCTATGCCGGAATGGCCACGGTCCCTGAATCGCTCACGCTGACCAGTTGGACGGCCGAACAATGTGTGCGCTACATCCGCGATCGGCGCGACCCGACCATGCCTTTTTTCCTGTGGTGTTCGTTCAGTAAACCGCATCCGCCACTGGACCCACCGGAACCTTATTATTCGATGTATCGCAACTGTGATATTCCCGAGCCGGTGGTCGGCAAATGGGCAACGGGTGATGAGTGCCCGATCGAGTTTAAGCGCCATCGTCAAGCGTGGTCAACGGACAAGCTGACGCCGGAAGTGATTCGCGAAGCGCGGGCCGCCTACTACGGGCTGATCACGCAGATTGACTACAACATGGGCCGCCTATTTGCGGCGCTGCAGGATCTGGATCTGTTCAGCGATACGTTGATCATCTACACGTCAGATCACGGCGAGTACCTGGGCGACCATCATTGCGGCAGCAAGATTTTCTTCCACGAACCATCTTCACACGTCCCGTTTGTGATGCGACTTCCCAAAAACTGGGATGACCGCCCCAACGCGGTAACCAATGATCACCTGATCACGCTGGCGGATATTCTTCCGACTTGCGTTGGGGCTGCGGGCGGTACATCGCCAGACGATGTAGACGGCCTGGATCTGATCGCCCTCGCTCGCGGTCAGGCCGAACCGCGAACGCACGTGTATGCGACATCCAACGGGCGTCCCTACGTCGCCATGACAGATGGGCGCTGGAAGTACACATGGTGGCCCGAAGGGCCCAGTGAACAGCTGTTCGATCTACAAAGCGATCCACACGAACAACATGATCTGGCCCGCCAGTCTGCGCACAAAGACCAGCGTGAGCACATGCAGCGCACAATGATTAACTGGCTGTCAGAACAGAACTCCGACTGGGTCAGTGATGGCGAGTTGCGAATCGATCCTGTTCAGGATGACACCGAAGCAGAACGACGAAACACTTTCTGGCCGGGATATCACACAGATAGCTATGAGGTTGACATCCGGCACTGACTCATCGGCAATGGGTCGACTACTTCTGATCCGTCAGGACCAGCCACATGGCGTGAACCATACCGGGAATACCACCCAGAAAACAAAGCAGAATATTCAACCAGAAATGCATTGAAATACCGACCTGCAGAAACGCGGCAACAGGCGGCAGAAAAACGGCAAGTAAAATTTTGACAATCTGCATCACAACCTCCTTTAAGCAGATTGCATTGTAGCCACAGGGCCGCTTCATCACATCTAATCGTCACCGTAACGAATATCGATCAAACAACAATTCAGATCTCGCCTGCTGAACCAAACCAAGGGTATCTGTCTGCGCCTCACTTTGATTACGACAGCGACCCCGACAATTCTCCTGCAAAAATTGCTTGACTAAATCCGCACCAACATTAAAGTGAGAATATACAAAATAAAATAACCTAGGTTGTTTTATTAAATTTGGCATCAAATAAGCGTTTTTAAGTAATTTCAGGGGTTATTTCAGAAAAACATAGACCAGATACCCATCTCCTTACACTAGGATCGAACAACCAGGATATTGCCGATGACCGTTCCGCCAGAGAATCGCGCCGGCAGGGATAGCAACACATCTCGGCAATTCCCGTTCGCCACTCTTTCACCTCAAGACGAAAGGAGCCCGTTCATGTCCAGTCCGGCACCACGTTTTTTTGAATCACTGGAGCCTCGCATTCTTCTTGATGCTGTCGCAAGCATCGCCTCAGGCGCCTGGGAGAACGCCTCGACTTGGGAAAACGGGCGAATCCCATTAGCCGGCGACGTTGTGACCATCGACAGCGCACACGAAGTCATCTACGACGACCTGGCACCGGACGCCCTGGGCAAACTCACGATCGACGGCACACTTCGTTTTGACAATGCAACCAGCCTGGAACTGCAATCCGAGGGCAACATCGTCGTCACCGGCGAATTGGAATTGCGCCCATCCAGTACCGCAGTCAAGCACACGGTGACCTTTGTCAATGTGGATGAAGCGGCTTTCGTGGGCGGCGGCATGACGGTACTCGACAGTGATGTGGGACTCTGGGTCATAGATGGCGGCATACTTGACGCAATCGGCGCCGCCAAAACATCCTGGACGCGTCTGACAGGTTCTGCATCTGAGCATGACACCACCATCACTGTCGAGGACGCCACCGGATGGCAGATCGGCGATGCGATCGTGATCACGCCAACCCAGCCACCGACCGATGCAGTGGGCAGCGCTGCATGGAATGGCTATGACGAGAGAACCATCTCCGCGATCAACGGCAACACGCTGACGCTCGATTCAGCTCTGAACCACGATCACCCCGAGGTTAACGGCCAGTGGCGCGCGGAAGTCATGAATCTGACCCGCAATGTGGTCATTCAGGGCACCGAACAAGGCCGGGCACACGTCATTTTCAACATGGTGGACAATCCGCAAACGATTGAGAATATTGAAATCCGCCACATGGGTCCGCGTCAGATCGACCCGAACCAGAATCCCGCCGGCACGACAAAGAACGTGCTAGGACGTTATGGCCTCCACTTTCATCACGGCAACGATGACACCCGAGGTACAATTGTGGACGGGCTGTCATTACACCACATCGGCTCGCACGCCTACGTGCCACATGCCAGCCGCGGCATCACCATTCGCGATTCGATCAGCCACAACACGTGGGATGATGCGTTCTGGTGGGACCCTGGCGCCACAAATGCGACACATGACGGATTGTGGGATGGAAACATTGCGTCGATGGTTCGGGTTGACCCGTCGTTCCGCGGCTTTCGACTTACCGGGTACCGGCTCGGAGCCGGCAATGGCAACACATTGATCAACAGCGTCGCGGTCGGCGTGCAGGGCAACAAAGATGCCAGCGGCTTCGAATGGCCGGAAAACACCGTTGGCAGTATCTGGATTTTTAACAACAACATCGCACACAACAACAAAGTCAACGGCATCTTCACCTGGCAGAACGGCGTCGGTTTTACACACCTGATTGAAGACTTCGTTGCCTACCACAACAGCGGCAGCGGCATTGACCATGGTGCTTACAGCAATCATTACATCTATCGCGATAACACGCTCTATGGCAACAAGAAGGCCGGGATCGAGATGCACGCGAACGGCCCGGATGGCATCGTCAACCAAATGACGTTCGAGAACAATCTTATCGACGGCGCCGGGATCACCGCAAATGGCTTTGTGGTGCCGCTACATGTCACTTCACCGCCTTTGCTGGGCGCCACCCTTGTACAAGGCAATACGGTGCAGAACCTGGCGTCTGGCGGCCGTGCCGTCAATTTTGCCTACAACAAGCTGGCACAAGGTCCAGGGGACAGGGGCGCCGATCCAACGATGCCGAATTCCAGCCATCGAGAATGGTATCGGTTCATCAACAACGATTTTTCTGACATACCGGTTGCAAACCACTTCTTCGCACAGGGATTCGTTGACGGAACGGACAACTATGGCATTCTGCCGGAATCTGACATTTATGTTGAAACACTCGATGGCGAAGTCTTCACCCTGCGCTCGCTTCATTTCGACACGACATTTACCAACGACTTTCTTCTCGATCCCAATTTCACAACAGGAGACGCCTGGCCGTGGCAATGGGTCCATCAACACGTCAGCGGCACCCAGCGCAGCATCACTGTCAAGAATGATCAGGGCAGCATTGCAGACATCGATGGAGAAACTGGCGCGGAACTGATGTACATCAAGTCACGCCAAGCTATTGACATCGACCAAACTGTAAAGCTCCGCGTCACAGACGACTTGACTTTGGCGGGTCTGATCGCGCGCCGGGATGACGAAGACCGCGAAACGTACTACGAAGCGCGTCTCGGCGCTGCGGATGATACGGCGCATTATCTGACGATCAGAAAGAGGGTCGATGGCGTCGTGACGGATCTGGCGGTGGGTGTTGACTATCTGACGCCGAACACGGACTACCAACTACGGTTTGAAGTGGTTGATGATGGCGCGGGCGGCACCAACCTGCGGGCCAAACTGTGGCAGGATGGGCAGGCCGAACCTGTCACATGGAATCTCGAAGTCACAGGCGACACCGAAGCAAGGCTTCAGAACAAACGCGGCCGATTCGGCGTCAGCGCGGACGTGGGCGGCAACGGCCGGGAAGTGATATTTGATGATTACTCTGCCACAACGCTTGATCCGGTCACATTCAACACGGACTGGAACGCTCATGTGGAACAATGGGCGGAGGCCGGCTCACCGATCATTGACGTGGGCCCGAATCAGAGCATCGCCCGGCCCGGCACGCTCGTGGCCATTGACGCGACCATAATTGATGATGGTGTCACAAATCCGACCACCAACATCACGTACGCATGGAGCGTGGTCAGCGGTCCCGGCCACGTGATCTTTTCCGATCTGAACAGCATCGACACCAATGCCATCTTCGATACGGCAGGACAATATGTCCTGCGTCTGACGGCTGACGATGGGACGAATGTCAGCTCGGAAGACCTGCGCGTGACCGTCACGCCATCCCAATCAACCGGGCAGATGACGGACGACTGGACCGGCGCCAATGGCGATCCATGGGCGTCTCACTGGACGCGCCAGGATATTAACACGCCGCTTCAAACCGTTGACATCCAGTCAAACATGGGGCGAATTAATACAAGCAGTGATGCGGGGTCAACCGTTCTGTATGTCAACGATCGCAATGCTCAGAACGTCGATCTGGTGACACAAATACGTGTGAACGCCAATGCCTCACGCGCCGGCGTGATTGCCCGTCGTGCCGATTCAGATCCCGATACTTATCTCGGCGCCCAATTCGGCGTGACAACACATGTCAATGACGCCATACGAATTTTCATGGTGGTCGATGGTAAACGAACGGATCTACAAAAAGTCACCAGCACGCTTACGGGCGGTGTCGATTACGTGATGCGTTTCAAAGTGCAATCCAATGCAGACGGCACAATGAACCTGCAACTGAAAGTCTGGGAGGCCGGCACGACCGAGCCAACCGAGTGGACCGTAGAGCAACTCAACTGGTCCAATGAAATTTTCGAGGGACGCACGGGTCGATTTGGCGTCCACGCGACGCTCGGGACCAACCGCAGAGTATTCTTTGACAACTTGCAAGCCGACATCCTTGACACGCTGGCGCCGGTAAATGTTCAGGTGACCGAGGACTGGACGGGAACGAACAACGATCCTTGGCCGGCACAATGGACGTCGCAACACATGGGCGGAGCCGTGCCAATCGTCAACATTCAGTCCAACGAAGGATATATGAATGCAAACGTCTCCGGCGGCACCATGATCATGTACGTCAACAATCAGAATGCGGAAAACGTCGACCTGTTAACAGATATTCGACTAAGTACCAATGCGGCGCGCGGCGGGTTGATCGCACGTCGAGCGGATGCTGATCCCGACACGTACCTGGGCGCTCGATTCGGCGTAACAACGCTGCCTGCTGATCAAGTGCAGATTTACGCGGTGATTGACGGCGTACAGACAAGCCTTGCGACAGCAACCAGCAACTTTGTCAGAAATGTCGACTACCAAATGCGGTTCAACGTGATTACCAACGCAGATGGCACCATGGACCTTCGTCTGAAGATATGGGAAACCAATACCGCGGAACCGGCGGACTGGACACTTGAGATGGAAGACTGGTCGAACGCCAGGTTCTCCGGCCTCTCGGGCCGTTTCGGCGTGATTGGCGCATTGGGCGTGATACGCCGCAAGGCGTATTTCGACAACTTTGTCGCCACGATCATTGATCCACAGACGCTTCTGGCAGAACGTTCGGCGGCGGCATCCGAATTACAGGGCCTCAGCCCGTTACAAATGCAACAAGTCTCCGTCCTGAAAGATGAAGCTATCGCACGCTGGGTGGCGTTGGGCATCAGTCCCGAAGCCGAAGCACGACTGGCCGATACGGATGTGGTCATCTCGGACCTGACAGGAAACCTGCTGGGTCTGGCAGGCGACGATGACGTTTTTCTGGATCATGACGCAGCAGGCCATGGCTGGTATGTCGATCCCTCTGCGGAAGATGATGTGGAGTTCGTGGAAAATGACGCAACGCCCGAAGGCATCGATCTGCTGACCGTTCTGATGCACGAATTTGGACATCGTCTTGGCCTGTCCGATCAGGACGCCACGGATGAAGTTGAGTCACTGATGGACGACACGCTACCTCAAGCCAACCGACGCAATCCGGATTCAACGCTGATCGGTTCGTTGCCACCTCGCTATGTTCTGGAGGAGCAGGAAGTGTTCGCAGCCGACATTGAAATTGAAATGTGGCAGCGTTCGATTGGCTTAGAGCGACAGCGCCCTACCGCAATCATGCCCGTATCAAATGAGCGACACAATTGGCTGAAAGATCTACTCGCAATACGAAAGAAGCAGATCACCAAGCTCAATAGTCACGGCATCACCACGCCAATCGTCAGCATCAGGTTCGCGTAGATGCGCTGATCGGCCGTAACGATGACCAGCGCGACGTTCGGATCTGCCGCCTGTTCGTAAAAGGCAAAGCGCTCCACGCGCGTCAATTCGACATCCGGCAGTGCGTCAGCAAATTCCGCCCAGATCGGTGGGTCTGCATCCAGTGCGTACGGACCTTCGGTGTAGTACTGCATCACTGCAGCAGCCTCGATCGGTATTGCGCTGACAAGTGCCGCGAGAACCTGCGTGCAGTTCACCACGCCCGGGGACAGGTTCAGATTAACGAGCTGCGCATTGGGGCCGAGGCTGGTTGACGCCGGGAAGTTGCCATCTGCAATCACGACGCGTGAGCCATGTCCCGCACGGCCAAGGGCCGCGAGAATATCCGGATGTATCAATTGGTGTTTGAGCATACTGGTCCTTCCAATGTCATCAACATAATAGGAAATAGTCCGATTCAAAGGACCGACATCCGGCACGAATTCCTTTTAGAATGTGGACTTAATTTCCGCAAGAAGGAGATCCAAATGCAAATCGACTTCGTCCCGTCTCTGTCCACGTTGTATCCGCTTGTCTTTCTGACCGCCTGTCTTGTGGTTGTGACGGGCTGCAATAATGCAGACTCAAAAGCTGGCTCTTCGCAGTCAAACACGCCGATACCGTCGGCTGCGCTGGATGTAACCGTGAAATCCATCGAAGGCCAAGACGTGGCGTTGTCGAAGTACGAAGGTCAGGTAGTGCTGGTTGTAAACGTTGCAAGCCGTTGTGGATACACTCGGCAATACACTGATCTACAGAAATTACACGAAACTTATGCGTCGCAGGGCCTGTCAATCCTCGGCTTCCCGTGCAACCAGTTCGGTAAACAGGAGCCGGGCACCGAAGAAGAGATTCAACAGTTCTGCTCAACCAAATACAACGTGCAGTTCGATATGTTTTCGAAGATTGATGTCAAAGGGGAAAGTGCGGCACCGCTATACCGGTTTCTCACCAGTGACCGATCAGGCCTGGAAGACAACACGGACGTGAAGTGGAACTTCGAAAAATTTCTGATCGGTCGTGACGGAAACGTCATTGCCCGCTACCGGTCGAAGGTCTCGCCAACCGGGCCGGAAATGACCGGCGCAATCGAACTCGCGCTTGCGGCGAAGTAATCATCGCCTTTCAAAATGATGAGGTGAAAGAATCAGACAGGCAGCAAGCGCGCCGACTTGCGAGTTGGGGGTCCGGGAATACTTGCTAGCCAAACACGACTTACTTACCTGCCTGATTTGAATCTGACTAAAACCATCCCTGTCATTCGGCCCGGGTGTCACCAGCCCAATTAGCGAATTGTCAGATCATTGGAACCAGTTGAAGCCTGCCATATCGTCCCTAACTGAGGCTGCTTTTCTCTAGTCCTTTACATTAGGAAACAGCCTATACCGTTAATCAGTATTGTCCTAGATCGCCACTGCGCAAGGAACAGAAAAAACAGGTTATTTTTAGGGTATATTTGCAAAGGTAAGATACTACCTCATACCGACTTACTCAGTTCAAATGATGAGCTTCGGGTTTGGTCAAATCCGCGATTTCCGGCATCGTCACCATTCTGACCAGATGAACGACGCTGCCGGCCTGCAGCTTCTTCATAATGTGTGCACGATGCAGCGCGACCGTCTTAATGCTCAAGTGAAGCTTGCGTGCAATGTCTTTACTCGCAAGTCCGTCGACGACCAGTTGCATGACTTCCCGTTCACGAGGCGTCAACCGCTTCATGCGGCTGTCGATCACTTCACGTCTATGACTCATCTCACGCCGAGTCAAATCCAACTGGAGTGCCTGATCCAAATGTTGGGTCAGCAGATCCTGACCGATTGGCTTTTCAAGATAGTTAACCGCGCCAAGCTGTGTTGCTCGCACGGCTGTTGCAATCGACGGATAAGCTGTAATAAAGATCACAGGCGTGTCGATGCTGTCACTTAACATCTTTTCAAAAACAGCCAGGCCGTCGAGGTCTGGAAGACGCAGGTCAAGCAGAACACATCCGTGAACAGCAGGATCGATCGTTCGCAAGAACGTGGAACCGTCCGCGCAGGAAACCGGCCGATGGCCCATTGTCTCAATAAGTACGGCAAGTGAATCACGCACCGAGTCGTGATCATCAACAATCCAAATGGTCGCTGGGTGGCTCATGTTCTCATTCCGTTTTTACAACAACTTTTTCGGAATGTCAGTGGAATTGGCAGCTTCGCGAATCACCCACACAAGCTCCACCATATGGCGGTGGAAGACTTAGACATGAAGGGCAGCAACGCATACCTCCTCGAGCTGAGTTATCCGCCCACCCCTACCCTATTCATTATTAATATTTTACGCCGCATGTACAGCGCGTGTTGAAAACTTCACATGTCAAACGAACATGCACTATCGAAACTCCCTATATCAATGGCCAGATCAGGGGCACGAGAATAACCGTGGTCGCCATAATCAGGAGGTTCAATAACAATCCAAAGCGCATGTAATCACTGAAACGATATCCACCGGCGCCATAGACCATCAGGTGCGTCGGATAACTGACCGGATTGGCAAAATCCGCAGACGCAGCAATCATTAATGTGACGGCAAACGGCATAAAGTCATATCCCTGTGATATTGCGATTGCCTGTGCGATAGGGAATACCAGTACCGCCGCTGCCACATGGCTAACCATCATGCTGAACAGCAGTGCCATCAGGTAGACACCGGCTAAAACAGCTGTCTGCCCCAACGGCTCGACAATTTGCAGCATGTTTTGAGCCAGCACCTCAGCCGCACCGCTGAGTTTCATTGCCTCACCGATACCGATCGCCGCGCCGACCGCTAACAGGACGCGCCAGTTGACGCTGTTTCGCGCTTCATGCATCGACAGGCAACCGGTAATCACCATCAGGCCGGCAGCGAGCAATGCCGCATTCAGCAGACGCATGGGTGTAAACGACACAGCAACTACCAGTGCCAGCAGAATGCCGATCGCAATCCGTGCTTTGTCGTGTCGAATCGGCTGTGAGTCCGCGACAGCCGATACCAGAAAAAAATCGCGCCGATTGCGCTGCTGATCTACGAATCGCGGATGCGTCTCGAGCAACAGCGTATCGCCAGGCTGCAGGTCGATGTCGCCAATCTTTGCGTGCAGATGTTCACCGCCACGATGCACCGCAATCACGGCCGCGTTGTAGTGTGTACGAAATCGGCTGTCGCGAATTGTCTTGCCCAGATGAGGGAAACTGTCACTAACTACCGCTTCAACCAAACATCGATCGGGGCGTGGATCGTCCAGCTTGAACACCTGTTCGGTGGCCGGAACAAGACCACGAATCTTTTGGAGATCAACAACTGATTCAACGATGCCGACAAAAATCAATCGATCGTTACCGCGCAGAACCTGTTCCGGGCCGACAGCCACAAGTCGCTGACCGTCGCGCTCGATGTCGGCAAGGTACACGCCTGGTAAATGTCGTAGCCCGGCTTTCTCGATCGTATGACCGTCGATTGCGCTACCGGCTTCGACAAGCATTTCCAATGTGTACTGACGCGCCTGTTCCTCGGTTGCCTGGGTGCCTTGTCGGTTCGGCAACAACTTCGGCGACAAGATCAGAACATAGATGACCCCGACAATCGTAGCGGGAATGCCGATTGGGCTGATCGTGAACAGTCCCAGCTCCACATCCTGCAACTGACCGTTGTCTTGCGCATCCAGCACCAGGCCATGCACCACCAAATTGGTGCTCGTGCCGATAAGCGTGCAGGTGCCACCAAGAATCGCAGCATAACTGAGCGGCATGAACAACCGCGATGCCGGCAGATTGGCTTTGCGGCACCAGTCGCGAACGACCGGGATGAACATCGCCACGATCGGCGTGTTATTCAAAAATGCGCTCAGGGCGGCAACCGGCAGCATCATTCGAAGCTGAGCGCCAGCGAGCGACTTGGGCCTGCCCAGCAGATACGACGCGAGAATCTGCATCGCACCGGTATGAGCCATACCCGCCGCGACGACGAACAGCACCGCAATAGTGATCAAGCCCTCGTTGCCGAACCCTGCCGCAGCCTGCATGGGCGTAGGGAGTCCGCCATCCGAGAAAAGCCCGAACGTCATCAGCAGCGTCAAACCTGCCAACAAGGTGGTATCAGGGCTGGCCCAGTTTCGCATCAGCGCGAAGATCATCAGCCCGATCAGGCCCAAAGTTGTCCATGCTTCCCAGGGCATCCGCAACTCCCGTCACATATGCGGGTATTGTATCGGTATGCGAACTGTACCACGTCCACAGGTTTTGTTGCTGATCTCGCTCTGCCTGATGGCTGGAAGTCTGGTCGGCTGCGTGAATAAAAAGAACCTGGTTGATCATAAGCTGCCATCCGCAGACAACATGTCAACGCGGCCCAGAGCGCTTTTCGGGCCGACGAATCTCCGGCAGGAAATGATTTACGAGGCCAACAGAGGCGCAGGAAAAGCCGTCCAGTTGACGCGCACAATCGATTCGAACGGGAAGATCATTCAAACATTTGAAGGCATGAGCCAATCGACCATGTCCTGGACGCGAGACGGGAGCCTGCTGCTTCACGAAGAAATCGATCGCCAGACAAACACGCACATTGTTTACGACCCGCCGATAATCATGCTGCCTGCCAGCCTCTCAGACGCACCAGCTCAAACGGAGCTTGACGCCGCTTCAAAGCCCCAGGGGACATGGCGCGAATCCAGTATGACCGTTTACAACCTGGGCACCAACGTCAAACGTGATGGCGGGACATGTCGTTATCTGGTCCAGATAATCGGCAGCGAGACATTCACGCACGGCCATCAAACCCGGCGAGCTGCAGTCGTCAGAACGGTCCGCGAGTTGAACCTGGGCATGGCTCAGGGCAAAGTCACGACGACCACCGCGTTCATTCCAAACGTCGGAATCGCATATCAGACCATCGAGCAACGCCTCACTTCGATGGGATTCATTCCGATTCGAAAAGATGAACGCTTCACGTGGCCCCAGGTCAGCGCGAATACCGGCAAGTAGGCGGCCAAATGGTTATCAGACCTGCAATATTGCAGGATTTGCAACAGAGCCCGCCGATGAATCAAGTCCGTTCGGCAAACCGACGATAATTCTCATTGAATAGTTCTCTAACCACATTGGGGATGACGGATGACGGGCGGAAGTATTCGAGTAATTTGCCCAAATTTAAAATGCCGCGCGATCCTCTCCGCACCAGCCACTGCCAGAGGTAAAAGCGTGCGTTGTCGCATGTGTGGACAAAAGGTGCGTATCGGGTCAGGTGCCAAACGCCCAGCCCCGGCAGTTGTCGCGCCACCTGCTGAAAATGAGGATGCGGCGAATTCGGCATCTGACACGCCGACCGAAGACAAGAGCTGACTCGTTCTCAGTTTCACCACTCACCACTGAATCATTCTTAAAATACACCAGTTGTAAGCTGTGCTATCCTGTTGCGCCAAATCTACTGCAAACAGGAGCCTCATATGCCTGGTGAAATGCTGCTCGGTCCGCTATTGGACTACCTTGACGATCTTGTTCCCGAGCGCCCCGACGAAATAAAGAAAATGGAAGCGTATGCCCAGGAGCACCGCTTCCCGATCATCGGCCCGGCCTGCGGCTATCTCTGTTATCAGATCGCCAGAATGGCCGGCGCCACCCGCGTTTTTGAACTGGGTAGCGGCTACGGCTACTCCACCGCATGGTTCGCCAAGGCAGTTACTGAAAACGGCGGTGGCACCGTCCACCACGTTGTCTGGGACCAGAAGCTTTCAGACATGGCAAAAGCGCACCTGGGCGCACTGGGATACGACGGCACCATCGAATACACCATGGGCGAAGCCACCGAAGCCCTGCGACAGACCGACGGCCCTTTCGACGTCATTTTCTGCGACATCGACAAACACGGCTACCCCGACGCGTTGCCCATCATCGCTGAAAAACTGCGCAAAGGCGGCGTCATGCTGGTGGACAACATGCTCTGGCAGGGCAAGATCTTCGACGAAACCAATCAGGAAGAAAACACCAAGGCCATCCGCAAAATGACAGAACTGGTCACGCAGGACCCCGCGTGGGCGGCGAGCATCATCCCCATCCGTGATGGCCTGATGGTGGCATACAAACAATAAATTGTTCAATTGTTATCGGCCACGGTTGATATGAATTCGACCGTATCGACCCTGCTCTCCGATAGAAAGACCATCGGCGTAGGTTCTGCGCCCATCGTCTGTTGGAATCAGGGAGTGCAGGTCGTTGACCAGTTCCAGCCAAATGCAATTACCTCAAAAGCCGGATGCGCTGCGCACCGCCATACTGAACGTACGAAAGATGCACTTTCTGGCGCGCCTTGCCAAACGGTTTAACGATGCCGGTGTGCCGCTGATGGTCCTCAAGGGCGCTGCCCTGCATATGACCATCTACGAACGGCCTGAGCAGCGGTCAATGTGCGATCTGGACCTGCTGATTCGGCCACAAGATGTCGACCGCGCATTTCAATTGCTCGAAGAAGCCTGCGCCTATCGCAGCCAGGTGCTGTTACGTGAGGACTTCTTCCCGAAGTTCTATTACGAAGCAGAATACACGGCAGGCGATGTGCTGCCGGTCGTGATGGATGTTCATATCCGCCCTTTCCGGCCGCTGAGATACGCCCAACTTGTACCCGACGACGCGCTATGGGATCGGGCGCAATCAATCTGCCTCGGCGACGCCACGATCAACGTCCCCTGCCCCGAAGACATGCTGATTCACCTGGCGGCACACTGCGCGATCCACGGCGGCGCCAGCTGGAAATGGCGTGAAGACATCCGCCGCTGGGTTGCTGCATATACCGAAACACTGGATTGGGACCTCTTCATTCAAGCTGCCAAACAGTGGCGACTGACCTTACCAGTGCTACAAGGCATCGCGGCTGCGCAAGGGTCGAGCGGTAACGCGCTGCTTCCCAAACACGTACATCAGCGAATGAAGAAACACCCTGTTAACTGGCGCGACCAGCTGGCACTCTGGCAGGCGCCACGTGACGACTATCACCCCATTGCTCATGCGATTGTCAATGTCCTGACCACGCCCGGCGTCGGATTTGTCGCCAGTTACTTTCAGGCAGTATTTTTGCCGGGCCGTGAACACATGCGACAGTGGTACCCCTACGAACACATTGGCTGGCTCCCAACCGCGCACGTCTGTCGCATACTGCGGCCGATCACCAATCGCCTGCGGTGGCTATGGCGTTGGTCGCTTAAACATGAGGTCATTACCAGCGAAGATGGTTCACAAATCCTCGTCGCATGTCGTGATATTACGCCCGGTACGGCCATTGGCAGCTTCGGCATCAAGGCAGCAAGCGGAAATCAGAATCGCGACATCACCCTGCACCAGCCGGATGGCCCGCCGCAGCGACACTCCATGACCGGCAAGATGCGATTTATCGGAACCGACGAGCGCCCTAACGCGAAGCTGGAAGGTATGCGTGTGATTGCGTTACGGCACATTCGCCCAGGCGATTCAATCAGTATTGCCCCCGAACGCGAAACGCAAATTCACAGAAAGACACGAAAAAGGCAGATCCTGCCCCAGGCAGCATAAAACCGCTGTATTCGGCTCAACCCATACAACTGATAGGACGATAACGAATCTAGAAGGTTAACGATGAAGGATCAGACACCACAAAATACGAACTCTGACGACCAGCGCGTCGAACAAACACAAGAGCAGCACACCGCCTCTCGCCGGCAGTTCCTGCTGAAGATGTCGCGCAAGGCCGCATACGTCGCTCCGGTGGTCGTCACGCTTGCAGCGTCAAAGACCGCATTCGCCAGCGGTAGCGGTGTTTCCTGATCCATCCACCTTCGCATTACGGACCTGTGCCATGTCCCTTACGTTGACCGCAAGCGAATCGCTCCCGTGGTTTGATCCATGCGCGCCGATTGTCGTCCCGCCACGCCGGGAAGATATGATCGAACGAATCCTTGATAACGAATTGATGCTGGTCGACCCGCAGAGCGGCGCCACCTTTCGACTCAATGACACAGCAAGCTTCGTCTGGCAGGCATGTGATTCCAATACCACACTGCCGTCCATCATTCGCCAATATTCACTGACATACAACATCGACGAATCGCAGGCAGCCGATGACGTGGAGCAACTGGTCGGCTTCTTCGCCTGCAACGGACTGCTTACAACCGACTAGTAGCCCGCCCATCACCCATGGCAACTTCAACCGCACAACACGACGCCACACAAACCAACCGCATTCGTTTCACCGTCGGTTCATTTCGTGTCCATGTCGATTGTGTTCTGCCTGATGCAGTGGACGACCTGAAGCACTTGTATCGCAATCATCTGCTGTCGAATGATGATACAGATGCATGTGATGTTCACGTTCGAGTCATCGAAGAGCCTTATAGCGTGCCGATGCGACGGCGATACAGTATTCAAACTGGCGAAGAATCGTTATCCAACAACCGCCAGGCAAGAGAAGTGCTGCCTTACCTGGAGTGGGGCATTAACAGCAGCATCATCCGTACGCAGCATCGCTTCCTGCAACTGCACGCGGCAACACTCAGCCTTAACGGGCAAGGCGTGATCATTGCCGCCAAATCGGGCTCCGGCAAGTCAACGCTCGCCGCAGCCCTGCTGTCACGCGGATGGCAATATCTCTCCGATGAGTTCGCACTGATCGATCCGACAACACTCAACCTGCACCCATTCCCCAAAGCGCTATGCATTAAGTCGGGCAGCTTCAAAATCGTCAGGCAGTTAGGTCTACCACTCTGGACACGTCGTCATTACGCCAAGGCATACAAGGGTCAGGTCGGGTATGTCAGTCCTGACGAGGTCAGGGCCAATGCGATTTCAGATATCTGCCCCGTCAAGGCAATCCTCTTCCCGCAATACATGGCCGCGACAGAGCCAAGTGCAATCGAAATTCCTCGCGGCGAGGCGGCTATCGAACTGGGCGGCCTGAGCTTTAATCGCACCAAACACGGTGTTGACGCGATGTCGACACTCGCCAACCTGTTAGAGAAAACGCAGTGTTGGCGTATTCACAGCGGTGATGCAATCAAAACCTGCGAACTGATTGAATCGCTGATGTGAGCCGTTCCAGCTTTACCGGTAGATGCTTTCAATCAAGCCGCGCATGTAGCCGGCTGCCCAAAGTCGGCCGAGCATCGAATAGCCCGGCACATCGTTCACCTCCCCTTCCAACGCAGGCACGTGATCAGGGCGCGCCGGGCCGATGTAGCCGATCTTGTGATAAGCCTGCACCGCCCCGACCATGTCGGTCTTGCCCTGGTCGTGGAAGGTTTCCTCGAAACAATCAGGCGTGCCCAGCACATCACGGAAATGAACATAGTTGATGCGATTACCGAAGTGCGCGATAGACGACTCGATGTCTTCGCCCATCTCCGCAAAGGTGCCCTGGCAGAAACACATGCCGTTGGCGTCGCTGTCCACCAGACTCAGGGCTCGGTCGAATGCGGCTGCATTGTGAATGATGCGGTCCTGACCACGCATGTGCGCCAGTGGCGGGTCATCCGGATGCATCGCAAGCTTCACACCCTCTGCTTCCGCAACAGGCACGATTCGCTTCAGGAAGTATTCGAGGTTGTCCCATAGCTGCTCTGCAGAGGTATCCGGGCCGACGGGTTTGGTCTGATCGACCTGCTTCAGATCAAACGCGGTGACGCGCGCCCCACCGCGGCTCGGCTTTTCACCATCCGTGCGCGTCCAGTCGTCATCGGGCATCCAGTTGTAGCAGCAGACTTCAATGCCCAGTCGCCCCATTTCGCGCACCAGATCGATAACGCCCTCAATCTGTTCATCGCGACCATCCGTGCCGTGAACAATTCTGTCGTGAGGGATGTAACCTTCCACGATAGACAGCTTGAGCCCTACACCATCCACGCGCTGTTTGAGGCCTTCAAGCGTAACATCCGGACCATAGCTGGCCGGGTATCGCGCGACGATGTCCGTCACCCCGATTTGTGCCGCTCGTTTCAGATGTAAATCTTCAAACGGCGTCAATACCAATGCGATTCGCATATTGATCTTCTCTTAAGAAAAATGAAAGACTACTGCTACCGGCCAAACACACGCCGGAGCAGTTCTGTGGTGCGCGCCGCCGGATCAGCTCGAATTTTGGCTTCCTCCTCCGCCAATGTCTTGAACAGGCCGTCCAGCGACTTCTCTGTGACATATGCTTCCAGGTCCGGCGCAACCGGCTTGGCAAATGGCAATGCTTCGTATCGCTTCACAACATCCTGATAGACGTGGTACAGGCCGACCTGTGTCATCGACTTGTTGACCACCGGCGCGAAACGCTCGCGCAGCCGATCGCTCGTCTTTGCGCGAAAATACTGCGTGGCTGCGTCCTTCTCACCTTCTAATATGTCGAATGCATCTCGAACGGTCATCGAGCGAATGGCGGAGGCAAATACGGGAACCGCCTCCGCGGCTGCCTCCTCCGCCGCGGCATTCATTTTTGCTTCCAGCTTGTCCACCTGCGACCCGAGCCCCACCGCGCGCAACGATTTGGCCAGCGTGTCCAGCTCCTCCGGCATGGTCAGACGAAGCAATGTGTTGTTGGAAAACCCGCCCGGCTTTGAAAGTGTACCGGAAGCTCGCTGTGTCCCGACGCGCAACGCTTCTTTCAACCCGGAGGCAACTGTCGATTCGTTCAGCGGCCCACTGCCGAACAGACCACCCAGATCAGCAAGTGGCGTGGTTTCACACCCACCGGCGAACAATAGAACCATAGGCATCAAGGCCGTAAGCAGTATCTTTCTCCGCATAAGAACTCTCCTGATCATTTTCATGTGTCGGCTGACGCACGCTCATTCTAGCCCAATCAGATCAACACCAACAGCAACCGGTACAATGCAGGCCGAATGGATTCCGCTCAACAAAACGCTGAGAGTTCTGAGCAGAAACAGGCACATGACGATCCGCCCCTGTCAGACAGGCGATGGACGGTTGGCGGACTGATCGGCCTGACAGTCCTGGTCGCGGCGCTCTATCTCCCGGCACTCGCCCACCCATTCATGTTTGATGACCTGTTCGTCATAAGGCAGAGTGAAGGCGGTAATCTGCTCACTGATGTTCAATCGCTGATTCGTTACTCAACTCGGCCGCTGACTGATATCACATTTGCCATCAATCACGCGGCACACGGGCCGAATCCGCGCGGCTACCGGGCGGTGAACATCATCATTCATCTGTGTGCCGGCCTTGTCCTATGGCAGGTCCTGCGAAAGACATTTCGGCGCTGGCCGGACCTGTTACCTGACGCGCCTTGGATTGAACCAGTTGCGCTGAGCATCGCTGCTCTGTGGCTGGCTCATCCCGTACAGACGCAAGCGGTCACGTACATCATGCAGCGATACGAATCGCTGGCGTCACTATTCATACTGCTGACGTTATACATGGCCATCAAGACGGCCGAAGCAGACACGCGAGCCGCAAGAATATTTTCCGGAGGTATGTGCGTGCTGCTGTGCGTACTGGGTGTGCTTTCCAAACAGATCGCCGCAGTCGCGCCATTGCTGGTTCTGCTTTACGACAGAACCTTTCTGGGGGGTAGCTTTGGCAATGCACTTCGACAACGTTGGGGACTGTACATCAGCCTGATCGGCGTCTGGGTTCTCGTGTGGTATCTGGGTGTCAGCGATCTGGTCGTTACCGATGTCACAACAGCTGAAGGCCTGGCACCGGGCGATGTCAAAAGAATGTCGGCAGGTCTTGGCTCGCCGAACGTGACCCCCATGCAATATTTGCTCTGTCAGGCTACGGCCATTACGCATTACCTGAAAATATCTGTCTGGCCGAATGTGTTATTGCTGGACTACGGCATTCGCGTGCAGGAAGCGCTGAGTAATGTCTTCTGGCGATTGGTGCTGGTGGTCTCGCTCGCCGTACTGGCGGTCTGGCTCAACCGAAAGCGGCCTGCCGTCAGCTTCATTCTGCTGAGCTTTTTCATCATCCTCGGCCCCAGTTCGAGCATTATCCCGGTCATTGATCTGGTTGTGGATCATCGCATGTACCTGGCGCTGTCCTGTGTGCTCATATTACTGATCGTCGGAGGTAGTTGGCTGCTCAGGCGGCACGCGAAGATCGCAGTTGCGTTCGCTGTCGTCATTCTCATATGCATCAGTATCCGTACGACCGGCAGGCAAAAGGATTATGCCAGCCTGTTACGAACCTGGGAGCAATGTGCGATCCATCAGCCGAGCAACAGGCGGGCCTGGCTCAACTACGCCGTCGCGCTTTACAGGGAGGACAGGCAGGAAGAATCACGTGACGCCTTGCTGAAAGTTCTTCGATACGCGCCGTTCAACTCCAACGCGAATCGTAATCTCGGCGAGTACTACCTGAACGCCAATGACCACAATAAGGCGTTCGAATATCTTCGTCGGGCAAGACTCAGGGTAACCAATACAACCCATCTGACCTACCTGATGGGCGAAACACGGTTCCGGCAACAGCGCATTGATGAAGCGATAACACTTTTCAATGACGTCCTGAAGGAGTCGCCCCAACACACCCGGTCAACAGAAAGACTTGCCCGCCTGATGCTGCATCAAGGTGATTTACCACAGGCAAAACGTCTTTTCATCCAAACACTGTCAATCGACCCCTGCAACAGTGAAGCGCCGGAAGGACTTGCAATCATGGCCGGCATGATGGCCAAACAGGGACATCGCGCCGAAGCAATCGAACTATTGGAAGAAACAATCCAAAAGGTTTCAGCAGCATGCCCTGAAAATCGAAAAATCAACAGAATGCGTCAGAGACTCCAACAGATTAAGGCACAATCTGCCAAATCGAAACCTGTGACACAGTAGCCCACTTTCAACTCAGTCGAGTACGTCGCGTAACCGATCAAGCAACCCATCCGGCGGATCACAGGGCAACTCTGTTGGCTTTCGTTCAAGCGCACTCACGTACACGCCCAGAAGCAGATTGAACTCGACCAGTGATGACTTGAGGTTAACTGCCGGAACGGCATCATCCGATTCAATCCAGTCGAGAACCGCTTCCGTCAATCGAACTTGCGCCGGACCATCCTCTTCAATATAGTCATGCCTGCCCGATTCAAGGCCGGCTTCGCCAAGTAGTTCCCACCGACCCATCGTCCACCGCGCATAACCCTTCTCGCCATGCACGGTGATGTGTTTATGGAAAAATCGTGACTCGTAATCTGAAACAGTCGGCGCAACGCGCTCCCCGACCGTGAGATTCACCGGAATGTTATCCGCCAACTCGATCGTGGCGACAACATCATCCGGTGATGGTTCCTGGCCGGTTTCAAGGTAGTGCTTTCCGGAAACCTGCGCAAAAACATGTTGAGGCGATAACTCGCTCGTATACCCCGACATCAACTGAAGTAGATGCGCTCCCTGGTTCACGAGCGTCGAACGAGCCGTGATATCAATGCTGCGAATCGCGCCGATCTCACCGGTTGCAACGCGCCGGCGCAACGTCATATTGGCTTCGTGATAGTGAAGCTGCGTGTTAACCGCAAACTTCGTTGAGGTCTGATCGGCAAGTGCGGCAACCTGTCGATAGTCTTCACCTTCAAGTGCAATCGGCTTTTCGACAATCACCGCCGGCACACCCAAATCAGATGCGATCTTCATTACGTCATAACGAACGCTCGGACGTGTCACGATGTGCAACAGATCCGGCTTCTGGTCCTGAAGCATCTCATACAAGTCGTGGTACCGATGGACGATCCCATACTTGTTGCTGAACGACGTCAGCTTTTTATCGTCGCGACTGCATGTGGCAACCAGTTCCGCACGCGAGATATGCGAATACACATCCGCGTGGGGCCGAGAGCGATCACCGCAGCCTAGAAGAGCAACCCGATACTTCGAAGAACTGGCCATTTGATCAGTCTAATCGATCAGCCAATGGGGCGAGAAGCCACTCGGATAGAACATACCCGGATGGTCCTGTCGCAACCGGGAAATGTGCCCATCGACGAACAGGACATTCGTTGAATCACTGGGATGACCGAAAAATCCATTGGCTGAACTTAAGCCGCCCTGCGATGTCGGTATGAATCGAAAAGACGGTACCTGATTGGAATGCCACAAACTGCTGTCATTATCCACCGTGAGTTCGACCAACAAGAACTTATCCGATGCACTCTGGACATCTTCGCGACGAGGCCACGGGGTGGTTGATGAGGAATAAGGAAACATGATGGAATTGACCACGTAACTCGTGCGAAGCGAATTGCGCGGATTCGGAGCAGCAGACATAGACGGATTATCCGGGCAGTCCCATATCTTCGAATCCGAAAACTTGTCGCGCCAAGATGAAACACTCGTTGACTGTGGAATGGCTTCATGGGAAATATAAGGATTAAGCCCGGCACGCCACGGCCAGAATCCGCCGTAGGGTGTGAGCGCATCATCATGATCCGCAGCATATGCCATCATGCTCAGGTTGAGTTGCCGCAGATTGGCCGCACATTGAATCGCATCTGCTGTGTCCCTGGCACCCGCCAGTGCGGGCAATAAAATTGCGATCAGCAAACTGATAATCGAGATCACCACCAACAGCTCGATCAGGGTAAAACCGCTTCCACGTGGGATGCCACACGATTTGTGGAAGCCGCTGGCGTACCCCGGTCGGCGGTGGATCGTCATTGCGTCTGCCTTTCTCAAGCGAGATGATCAAAATATGAAACACGCAAAATGCTTATAGCTTTTGCATTATAGCTCTAACCGAACAACTGGCAAGAAGAATCCTTTTTTCAGTATTTTATTTGGAATTTCCATCCTTTTAAGAAGTCAGGCGCATGCCCAAATTGCTTCTTTATTGCTCCAATATTTCAGAATCGGATTCAAAGTCGACACTTCTTGCAAGATATGTCAATAGTCATTAATTGACCCCAATCCACTACATCTCTAGTTTTAACTTCGATCAAAACCATCGACGAGTGACAATACCAGCCATGACGACAGACACACTCACTCAGGAAGCAACAGCAAGTCCTGTCGGCGCGTACGAACCGGAAGTGCTGATCCTTGCGCCGGAAGATGGCGAAGACAGCAACACACTATCCCTGGTTTCGCAATGCCTCGAACTGGGAATCGCCATTGAGTTGGATGAGAACTGGCGATTGCCGACCCAGCCGCCGCGCGATCTGTCGGCTTACAAGGCATGCTTGTTTCCCGATAGCTCAAAATCAAAATACGACGCGGATCTCAACGCATTTCAAAATCAGGGCGGCTTCCTGGTTTACTCCAAGTACTACCCGGTTTCCCAAGCCGGCACGTTCGGGCAGGACCACTGCGTCGATCCAGTCGAATTCCACGGCCGAGACATATTGATGTTTCATTACGCCAATATGCTTCTGCAGGCGCCAATCTCTCAGCGCAATCCGGAATTTGTGCGAGCCATGCGACTGCGCCCACTGGCCTCCATACTGGATGATCAGCATGCCGTGGCAAAAAGTCGCTACGAAGAGAATTCAGATCAACCCTGGTCACAATGGAAAGATCCGGACTGCTTCTTCCTGGAAGTCAATCGCATCTGTTCCGATGCCTCGGGTAATCCACAATGGCGGGAACTGATGCTGCGAACCTTTGACCGCGTAGCCGAATCACATCAGGATCTGTTGCGCACAGATCGAAAAATCTCTGCACAACTGGAAAACGTGGTTGAGCCTTACGTCCTGCTGTTCTCCTGGCTGCTGAGCCACACGGGTCACATCCAACAGAATCAAAAGCTGACTGATGCGGGTACGGCCTTAGGGCAGTTCTGGTTTGAACACAACGGCCAACGTGACAACGCGCGGTCGACAATGTCAGAATCGGGCAGCTTTGGGGAGGACGTCTTCGGCACGCCAGCACTCTATTGGCTGACACGTACTACAGGCGACCAACAATACGCACGGTTTGCTGATCGTATCTTCGATCGTGCTTCGGCGGACTGCCAGCGCCCGGATGGCATCTGGTCGCATTGGGTCGATCATCAAGGCACACATCAATCGTCGTGGTGTCGCGCCAACGCGTGGTCATTGTTCGGCCTGGTCTTGTCACTTGAGGCGTTGACGGATGACGTTGCGCGAACAGAACGGCTACTCGAACTGACAACTAAAACCTACAACGGCCTGGCAGAATATCAGGACGAGGAAACCGGTCTGTGGCGTTGTGTGATCGATGAGCCTTTCACACGGATAGAAACCAGCGGGACAACGGCGTTTATCTTCATGCACGACCGGCTTAAAGCATTGGGACTCGCTGAAACCCGCCATACAGATATGATCGAACGAGCATTCGAAGGCGTACTTCCCCTCTGTTATCGTCAGGGCGTCGGCTCGTTCTGTCGCGGTACGGATTATGGCTCAAAGGCATACTACCGCTCAAGGCCACTAGGCTACTCACCAACAAGCAGCTTCTGGGCCCCATGCGTGGCGGCACGCAATACGCACTCATAATGGACCGAACACCATGAACAGGCTAACCGTAGCCGGCGCTGAAACCGGCGCAGCTGTCTTCATTGATGACCTGCAATCGCTTCTATCCACCGGCGATGTAATCCGTGGTGACTACCTGAAGATCCATACAAATCCACAGCGCTGGCACTTGGTAGACGACATGCAGGGCGCCAGAAATCGCCAGGTATTAATGACCGACAAGGGCAACAACGCCCCGGCACTGTGCTTTCAAATAAAGGCAACCGGCTGGCATTCGATCCACATCGGCTACTACAGCAAAGGCTTTCATGGCGACCTGAACATTGATGCAGGCCTGCATGTTCGAATTACGGGCGAACGACATTTTACACGGCTATGCCCCGAACGCACCGAACCAACCTATGCCGAGGCGTATTACAAAACAGTCAATTGCGATGGCGAACTGACGATTGAAATTGCCAGCTTCGGGCTACGATCAGGGCTGGACTATATTCGCCTGACACCAGTTGAGCCGAAGAAGTTGCCCAAGCCAACCGGCAGAAGCATTGCCATATGCGACTTCGTGACATGTGTGAAGAAAAATCAGCCTGCCGGCTTTGAAGCGGGCTCCTGCGTGCGCCAACATTATGATGCGGGATTCGACGCAATACTCTGGAAGGCACTCAAGGTTCGATGTGAATGGCATACGTCCGTTGGTACACCGCGGGAGATGGGCGTCGACTACGATACATTTGGCCAGGCAGCCCAGGAAGCACAATCTCTGGATATGCCCTTCTATGCATGGATGCGATTCAACAATGAAGAGAGCAATCCGAAAAGCCTGTTTAACGATTCAACACCAATACATCAGGCTCATCCCGAAGCGAGGCAAATGCGCAAGGACGGTCACCTCTCGCCGCGTACGGGATTCGCACACCCCGAAGTGCGACAATTCAAGGTTGATCTCGTCCGTGAAATTGTGACCAACTACCCCATCACCGGCGTCTGTGTCGACGTGCTTCGCCATCCACCCGCAGTAGACTTCGATCTGCCGATGGTAGAAGCGTACATTCAGGAATATGACGAAGATCCGCGCCAGACACCAGGCGATGGATCGGAGCGATGGCTCAAATTCAAATCACAGGCATTTACACAGTTCTTGCGAGACTGCCGAACTGTTTTAGATGAAGTCAGCGAACAAAGTGGAAGAAAACTCGAACTGATCGTTCGCACAATGGATCAGCCATGGCGCAATCAGCAAGCCGGCTGCGATGTTCAGACATGGCTTGATGAAGAAATTACTGACGGTCTCATCTTTGCGGCCCATCTGCCCAGTGCTCATTTTTACCCACAAAAGATCGACATGAACCCATGGCTGACAATGGCGGCGGGGCGCATTCCCGTCTACGGGCAGGCGTGGAATTGCGGTTCCGTAATTGAAGCAGAAGCAATAGCCGCCGACATGTACGATCAAGGCGCGGCCGGTATTGCAATTTACGAATCGGAGTACGGCATCGCCCGACCAACGCTACGCGAAAACATCTGGCGGTTCAGCAGACCGGGTTCGCTACGCTATCGCCAACTGCATTGATCGCTTTTTCAACTTATCGCTTCTGGTTCGAATCAATCTGTGAGCAAAACGGACTGTCCAGGCTCAAGCAGCTTCTTAGAGACCATGGTAGCCAGAGAAGCTTCATGCCCAAAGTTCACAGCGAAGACATAACCGTTGCCGTCAGCACCATTGAATCGGACCCATCGTATGTCGCCATCCGTATATGATGAATTAAGGCGCTGCACATCAGCCGCGGCACGATTTGTCTGCTCCGAAGTCGTAGCGGACAACACCACGTAACCGATGTCAAAAATGATTTCCCCCTTGTCAAAGGCGCGTATGCCGCTGTGATGCGGCCAGCATATCTCGTCAACATATAGCCCGCCGTACCGGCCCCCGCGCCGCTGCTTTGCTCGACTCACACTGAACGACTCAGCACCAAAAAGACCGATGACTCCAAGGCGGTTATCAATGTTTGCCCAATTACTTTGCAAGGAAATCACTTCATCAACATTAGGTGGACTTGATAATTGTATTTCACCGGACTCTGTTCGAACGGTCCTGTGCATACCATTGAAAAGATCGTTCGGCACATTCAGATGCAGCCCCTTAAGTGACTGCACAAAGACGCGCATATTGGCAACCGCTCGATGCATCACCAGCATCGTCTGGCCATCCGGGAGCGCGACAACAGCCAACTGGCACTTGACCTGATCATCCAGATTCAGCCCCTCAAGCACGGTTACACCTGTACCTTCAAAGTAGCTGCCGCTGGAAACAAAGCCGCCATCGATTGTGTCAGTATGACATTCGATCAGTCGTCGCATGGTTGTGCGATTGGAGACACGAATCCCCCTATCGCCCAGACAGTGCACCACACCGACCAGATTCGACCACCAGTCCGCCAGATGGCCGTCATCGGGTGGCTGGCACATTAGCTGTGGCCAATCGTTTGCGCGCCACGCGACGCTGGCCAGCCTGGTTGGCGAGCGATGCATGGCCGCGCCATACTCCGGCTCGTGCCAATTGCCGGTAACGGTCTCTTGAAATGCGTCAGACGTGCTGCTCTCCAGCTCACATTGAAGCAATGGCAGATAAGAGATCAACATCGACAAGACACATGCGCGATCAGATTCCAGGCGCGTGAAGTAGTACGGATTCTGTTCCGCCAGCTCGCTGAGCCGCTGGCGGTAGAAACTGCCATCAGCGTTGAAATCTGCCTCGGCCTGAATCATTTCCAATTGTCGCTTGAGCAGACCCAACCCGTGCTCATCGCCGAGGTGATCACTGGCATACAGGAGCGCCGGAATGAGATACTCCTGACAATAAGTGTAAGGCACGCGCGAGTCGCCGCCGATGCGCGCCAAGCGGCCGTCACTGAAAATCATCTTCCGCAATACCGACCAGAGGTCCGCCTGATGATGATCCAGCGTCTCCGGTCGATCCAGCTCTGCCTGCCGCATATCAAAGTGCAGCATGGCCGCGTTGGAAACACAGATCACCATGTAGCCGATGTTCAGATAACCATGATGATCGAGCGCGTAATTAGAAAAAAAGTTTGCGCCTACATGCCGCTCGCGAACCGGCTTACCGGCGACGATGCGATCGTCTTGCGCATCCGCGGCCACGCTAACCGAATTGACCAGGTAATCATGCGCCCGCTCAATAAAATCCGCGGCGCGCGCATGATCCGGATACATGTGCGCAACACGCCAAAGCAGCGCCCCCTGCCAGAGGTTTGACTCAGGCGCGTTCTTTCCACTATTTCCCCAAACATCCGCGACGATACCGCTTGTATTGCCGCGCGTCATGTCGTCACATGACCATTGCGCCTCGCTTAACAGCATGGCTCGCAACTGTTCGCGATCCTGTGATGTCAGATGTGGCTCGAGTCGATGCACGCCATGCATCATGCGCTCAATGCCGAGCGCCGCGAGCCAGTGGTGGCCCCACCGTTTTCCATCTGTGCGTTCAAGGTCACCCGTGATGTGTGTTGCCAGTTCGTATCGAAGTGCAGCAAGCGCGCGATCCAGTGCCCATTGCTGTGCGTCCTTCGGCCCGACGTCTGCCAGTGTTGCCATCGCAGCAAGATATTTCTGATTAGTCTGCGTGCCCCATGTGCCGTAGCCGGTGCCGAAACAGCCAATATCGTCCCGGCCGGGGACCGCGTACCACCATTGCTCGGCCCATCGGGCCCAGGCACATAGTAAATCCGTTGTTTGATTAATCAGTTCTTCCTGCAAGGACATGCAACACCCTGTCTGACACCAAGTCGTCATTCGTGCAGGCAGTATAGGCCAGAGGCATTGGGATGCTTTTCGCCGCATCAGTCCAAACCACTTCGGCGGATGCCGATGCATAAATTTGATACAGATTTAAATTTGTATCAAATTTATTTATATAATAAATATCTTTTTTTAATATATTTAAGTAAAATTACCCCTTAAATCAATACATTTTGTATCAAATATTATTGAATGGGATCAGCCCTCGCGATAAACTTGATGAGAGGCCAATATCCATTTTCATCGCTTCTAACAGTGAGGTCACATGTCCATCGTTGCCACAATGCCGAGTTCCAAATCCGCGAGCCATCGCGTGCGCGCCCGGCTGCTGGATCAGTTTGGCCAACAGTGGCGTGCGGGTCATCGGTTACCCGGGGTTCGTGTGTTGGCCGACGCGTTGGACGTTGCACCGGGAACGGTTCACCGAGCGCTGAGGTCACTGGTTCGCGATGGGTTGCTCGAGGCGCGGCCACGGTCCGGCATGTTTGTCACCCGCCAGTTTCAAGCGGCACAAAAAAGAGCACATGAGCAATCGGGCAATAATGCCTATTCCATCTTCAGGGATAAAACAATCGATGTCGTGTTTTCCAATGGGCCGGACTCATTTATTCGGCGCATGGCGGAACATGTCATACAGAAGATCACCGACAACGGTGGACAGATCAATGACCGCAGCCAGCCAGTCCGCCGCGATGATCCAAGCTGGGACATCAGCAATTCACAAGCCGACGCGGTTGTGATCTTCAATATGTCAATGGCTTACGGCAAACTCACCAGAGACCGCCCCATGCTGCTGGTGACCACCAGCGTGACTGACCCTTCATACGATCTGGTCGACCTGGACCTCGTCAGCGTCGATCAGGAGCAAGGCTCCATTCTTGCAGGACGTGCACTGCGAGACGCAGACTGCAAAACCGCATGCATGGTCGGGCACGTCGGCAAAGGCGAACAGTTCGATCTGACCAGCGAAACACGCTGGCACGGATTTCAAAAAGGCTTTGGGGGCGATGAAAAGAAGGTCAAACGTCTTTACTCAGGGTGGTATGGCGAATACGCCGGCGCTCAATCGGTTATGCAATATGTTGAACTGGCGACGCGCCCGCAAGGTGTATTCTGCGCATCAGATGAAATCGCAGTCGGCTTTGCCAACGGCGCCGCGGCCCACGGCCTGATGGCCGGCGTGGATTACCAACTGGTTGGATTTGACGGGCAGGATGCAGCGCGCAACCGCGCGGACGGTCACATCACTACGATTGCTGTCCCAACCATGCAAATGGCTGACAAGGCATTGGAAACACTTGCCCACCGGCTTGCTAATCCAGACGCACCCAGGCAGAAAACCGAATTGGGATGTACGTTGCTGGAAGGCATGACCACGCGTCAGACGGCATCAAAAAAGTAGTCGAAAGGACGACTGAAAATGAAATCGCAAACACGTGCGGCCTTTACGCTCATCGAATTACTGGTGGTCATTTCCATTATTTCACTGCTGATTTCCATCCTTCTGCCTGCCTTGAGTTCGGCTCGCGAATCCGCCAAGGCCATGCAGTGCCAAAACAATCAGCGGCAACTGTTCCTGCATCTGCAAACCTATACGGATGACTTTAAAGGCTACATCCCATACCAACACATCACCCAGGGCTGGCTGTATCGCGTCGTCACGAGCGGCTACATGTCAGCGCTTTCTTTCTCGACGTATCTACAGACCGACCTGCAACTCAGTGGCAATGCCAACAGCGACATTCGCATTGATCCGTCGCTCCCATTTGCCCCGCCACACCTGAACGTTCCCAGCGAGGGGTACAGCAATTACATGATGTCCATCGAAGTGACCGGCTATACGAGCAACGGAACAACCTGGGTGGCAGGCTGGTCACCGCAACGGTCGGATCATCTGGTTAAGCCATCCAGCACCATGGCACTGACAGATGGCACATGGTTTACGACCGTCGGTACGCCGGGGCTCGGGAAAATCACATCCAACAGTACTGAAATGTTCGGCTATCGCTGGAACGCCGGTTTGGACTCCACGAGCACCGGTCAGTATGTCATGCCCACCAGGCTGTCCTATCGACACGGCGGTGATGCGGTGAATTTCACGTTCTTCGACGGGCATGGCGAACGCCGCAAGTACGATCCTGCTTTGACTGGCGGGTTCGGACCATTGCTGGGACCGATGCGCGGCAAGAATTACGACTGATTCCAAAACCGCACGACGACCAACCAAATCAATTCAAACAGGAATTACAACAATGACGGTGCGACCGTTTGTGTCGGCGTGTGTCCATCGCTTGACGCCGGGCAAGAATAATCCGCGTAACAGTGAAGGTAGTTTTATTCACCTGGATGACGGCCGGCTGATGTATGTCTACACGTATTTCACCGATGGTACGAACGATGATTCACACGCTTATCTGGCCGCATGCTACTCGGAAGATGAAGGCAAGACTTGGTCTAACAGTGACGAAGCCGTTGTGGCTGATGTCGGCGGCAGGAATGTCATGTCAGCTTCATTTCTGCGACTGCGTAATGGCCGCATTGCCCTGTTCTACCTGATCAAGGTTTCACCACCAAAACAGCCACCGGGCGATTGGCGTGTTCTGATGCGCATCAGTGAGGATGAGGCAAAGACCTGGAGCGAACCAACGCAATGCAGCCCGACGGGTGGTCGGTACGTACTTAACAATGACCGGGCGATTCAATTGTCCAATGGTCGAATCGTTTTACCTGTTGCCCACAGCGAAGCCGATGACGCGAACTGGTCGGAGCATGAAACGATCAAATGTCTGCTGTCCGACGATATGGGTCAAACCTGGCACGTCAGCAGCGACGAGTTGCGCGTACAGGATGTCTGGACGCAGGAGCCGGGGATTATTGAATTGAATGACAGTCGACTGATGCTGTTCTGCCGCACGCAGGTCGGACGACAGTATGTGAGCTATTCGAGCGATGGCGGTGACCATTGGTGTGCGCTACAGCCCTCCGACATTGTTTCGAGTCTTTCACCTGCATCGATGAAGCGCATCTCGCAAACAGGCGATCTGCTGTTAACGTGGAATCCTGTTAACCAGCCGTGGAACGGTTGGGAATCACTGCAACGTTCACCGTTGTGTACCGCTATCTCAAGTGACGAAGGCAAAACCTGGCAGCATCGACAAATCGTTGCAGACGATCCGGATTACTGGTTCTGTTATGCGGCCGTGACATTCACGAACAAACACGTGCTGCTGGCACACAGCGCGGGTACCGGACACCTACATGAACGGCTTGCCACACAGCAAATCACGCGGCTCCCGCTGTCGATGTTGTATGACAACTGACCAGCCTATTCCCAGCAGAATCTCTCCGGCAGATCAAAAAGAGGGGCCAACTCGCGATAGAAACACAGGTGCCCCACCGGGCCAGGATGAATCGCGTCACTCATGCGCATCGCTAGACGGTTTGGATCTTCCTTCATGGCTGGCTGCTCAAATGACATCCAAGCCGCATAGTGATCCACAACGTCTATCCGCATCTGTTGCGCGATTTCGACGGTGGCCTTGGCGTACATCGACACATGCCGACCCGGCCATTCCGTGCCCGGCTGCGACGGCGGGTCGGGCGTGTTCAAACTAACGACTGGATTGGGTGTCCGTAGTAACACCTCCGTATTGCCTTTTACCTGACAACGGTCGATCAGTGAACGCATCGCCTGCTGAAATATCGCCAGGCCATCCAAGCTACTTGTCGAGTCATTCATGCCAAACGCAATGATCACCAGGTCTGGCTCGAACCGCAGCACGTCACGATCTAATCGATTCAGCGCGCCTTCGGCCGTATCGCCACAACATCCTGAATTGATCATGGTGACGGTGTTTCTGCCGTAGCGTTCGAACAAAGCTTCTTGCAACAACCCAACCCAGTTCAGCCGGCCGTATGTATGCCATGTCTGCTCGGTATTCGAATCGCCCAACGCGACAATGGTGACGTGCTGTCCCTTCCTGAGTTTTTCGAGGGTCTGGTTCATTGCGTCATATTCTGATTGGTTTAGCTTGAAGATAGCGACTGGCGGCGTTGCTTCTCATCGAGCCGACTGTCCAAAGCTTTCACACTCTGTGTAGAAAGATAACTAGCGCCGCCCAGCGTCAAACTGCCGACCAGAATGCGCGCCCACTTTTGTGCCATCATCGTGACGTTGATCACATCCTTTGCGGTCTGGCCAAGTGCAATGATGCCGTGATTGGTCATCAAAACCAACTTGGGCTTCACGCCATACTTCTGCAGGTAATCATCCAGCGCGTTACGAAACGCGATGGCCAAGTGCATGCCCGGCTCAGCATAAGGGACGATCAGGGGCGCTTCACCACAAACCACCACCGCATCGGGAAAAATGTGCTGCATGAAAGGTTCCGCCCCGAGCTTGCTGCACAATACCTGATTGACTGCTTCCGCGTGCGTGTGCCCGACGAACTTCGCGCCACCTTTGGTCAGACATAGCGCGTGCAGCGTCGTCTCAATGGATGGCTTGGGCAACGCGGGATTAACCAGCGCGGCGCGCAAAGCCTGATCGACAGCAACCTCGGACATATCCGGCGATTTGAGCATGTCCAGAACCGGTTCCAGCATGACGTGGCTGAATTGATTAGGCGCAATGGTCGCGAGCTGTGACCCGGAACCTTTGACGTAGAACGTTTTGTCATCCACAAGCGTACTGGTATTGCCTTCGCCGAGGATCACCAAGCCGTGCTCCGGGCGACCAAGCTCGTGCGACATGGCAGTCAGTTGCTGTAGAAGACTTTCACTCATGTGACTATCCGCTGTGCATCGGCCAGATCGGCCGCGATTGCATCCGCTCCAGCCTCACGCAACGTCTGTTCCGAGAAGGTACTGGTGATACCCAGGCAAGCCGCCGATGCCGCTTTTGCGGCTTGCGCGCCACTCGGCGCATCTTCAACGACAAGGCAGTTCGCGGCATCCAACCCAAGGCGTTTGGCAGCCAATAGAAAAATATCAGGGGCCGGTTTCTTGTGCTCCACATCATCACCGCACACAACCGCATCAAAACTTTCCGTGGGCAGCTTGATCTCAGCTAGATTGCCGTCCACCTTTAAGCGATCCGCACTGGAGGCAACGGCCACCTTCTTTCCAGAGTCTCGGCAAAGCTGAACGAACGCATGCACGCCGTTAAGCGGTTGAAGCCGGCCTTTGATGATCTCAAGATAGATACGGTACGTTTCCGCTTTCGCCGCGGCCGGATCATGCTTGATGCCATGCTTCTCCGCGACACCACCGACGTATCGATCTTCACCGGTGCCAACAAACGGCGCGAAGTCTTCAGGAGACACCTGCGTGCTATACAGCGACTCAAACATCTTGCACGCCGCCTCACAGATCAGTGGCTCCGAATCGCACAACACGCCATCCATGTCAAAGATGACGCCTTGAATGTTCTGAAAGTTAATCGACATCATTATTCCTCATCGCAGATATCGGCCACCGTTGACGTCAATCAGTGCGCCGTTGACAAAACTGGCCCCATCTGATGCCAGAAATACCGCAGCGGCGGCCACTTCCTCCGCCAAGCCGTTTCTCGCCATCGGTGTCTGCTTGGTGTACTCCTGCATCTTTTCCGGCGTGCTGTACACCTCATGGTGACGCGTGTCGATTACGCCTGGCATGATCGCATTGGTTCGAACGTCCGGCGCCAATTCGCGGGCCAGTGTGCGCGTCATGACCTGCAAGCCGCCCTTAGCGATTGCATACGGCCCCGCCCCACCAGAGCCACCGGTAAAGATGGAGAGTGTCAGGTTATTGACGATCGCACCTTTGCCGGTCTTTCTCAAGTGCGGAATGGCACGCTGCGTGACAACAAACGCGCTGGTCAGATTGACAGAAACGATTTTCTGAAACAACTCAATTGAGCAGTCTTCAATCTTTGCCCGTTCGACCGGCGATCCCGCGTTGTTGATCAGTACATCCATGCGACCGGCCGCGTCAACAAACCGGTCAACCAGATTTGACGCAGCATCCATGTCTTCCAGATTTGCCTGCAGGACGATACCGTCGCTGCCACGTTCACGTATCGAGGCCAGCGTTTCATTGGCACCGTCAACACTACTGTTGCAATGGATACCCACAAACGCGCCTCGTTCCGCGAGCAATTCTGCAATCGCCCGGCCGATGCCAACCCCAGCCCCGGTTACAAGCACGGCTTTACCCTTGAAATCTGACATTGATTCACTCATCTTAATACTTGCCTCGAATGTTGCCGGCAATGGAAGACTCATACAGCGAGCTCAGCTGATGATGCACATCCGAACTGAGCGGTGACAGGCCGGCGGCCGAACAATTTGATTCAACCTGTGAAAGTTTTGTCGCCCCGGGAATGATTGTGGAGACGGCTTCATGATCGAGAATCCACCGCAGCGAGGTCTGAGCCAGGGGCGCTTCGTCGCCAACAACCTGAGCGATCTCATTAGCCATCTGCACACCGGTCTTAAAAGGCAGTCCGGCGAAAGTCTCGCCCACGTTGAATTTCTGTCCATCCGCGTTGTAGTTGCGATGGTCCGATTCACCAAACTGATGGTCAGCGGTAAACTTGCCGGAAAGGAGTCCGCTGGCTAACGGCACGCGCGCGATAATGCCGACCTTCTTCTGCTTTGCAACGGGTAATAATTCTGTCGCCACTTTCTGGCGAAAAATATTGAAAATAACTTGCAGCGATGCGCAATCGTCGTGCTCCATGCAAAGCAGACCTTCGCCGACCGACTCGACACTGACACCCCAGTGCTCAATCAGTCCTTCCTTACGGATGGTGCGTAGATGTTCAAACACTTCGCCGTCTTTCATCACTTCCGTTGGAATGCAATGCCACTGAGTGAGGAACAGCCGCTCAACACCCAAGCGGGCAATAGACTCTTGCGTATGTTCACGCACGGCTTTGAGCGTGAAGTTCTGCGGGAAGCCATTCTCGCCGTCGCCGCGGCGGCCCAGCTTCGTTGCAACATGCACCGGCTCGCGCGTTTCCTTTAAAAATCGAGCGATCAACTGCTCACTTCGCCCGGCGCCGTAGACATCCGCCGTGTCGAAGAAATTGACCCCCAGTTCCACGGCGCGATGCAGCATTGCAAGCGCATCGTCATCACTTACATCTCCCCAGTCCGCTCCACCGAGTTGCCACGTTCCCAATCCGATCGCTGAGACATGAGCGCCGGTGCGTCCGAGTGGCCGGCGTTCGATTACTGCTGTGTCCTGCGTCATCCTGATTCCCTGTCCTGTTCGCAAGCTATTCGGTCAAAAACATCACGATTCGGAACAGCCCGAACGGGCATGTTACAAAATCCAACATACAGCCGCTTCGACTTTCATAACACTCTGGCTAGACCACTTCGTAAATTCAGTAAACTTCAACAGTCGGCAATGATCGGATTTTATGCCATCCATATACCGCCATTGATTTCAATGACCTCGCCGGTGATATAAGCCGCTCCACCACCTGCAAGAAACACGGCCGCGGACGCGCATTCGTGGGCTTCGCCGCTGCGTTGCAAAGGTGTGTCTGCCGCCATCCGTGCGATCTGCTCATCGCTGGTGTTCCGTACATGAAAATCTGTCAGTATTATTCCAGGCGCAATGGCGTTCACCCGAATGGTCGGCGCAAGCTCCTTTGCAAGCCCACGCGTAAAGGTATGAATCGCCGCCTTGGTTGATGCATAGATCGTTGCGCCATTGCCGCCACCGGTATGGGTCGCAAGCGAACTCAAATTGATGACACTCGGCTTGGTTCCCTGCTTCAAATGAGGAACAGCGGCGCGCGTTGTGTAGACAGCGGTATGAATGTTGATCCGCAGTACCTTGTCAAGCAGTTCGTCTTCCATCTGCTCGACATGGCAGCGTTGAACCAGGTCGCCGGCGTTGTTCACGAGAATGTCCAGCCCACCCATTGCTTCAGTTGCCCTGCGCACCAATTCATCGGCTTGTGAGGAGTCGGTCAGGTCCGCACCAATTGCATGGGCCGTGCCGCCGGCCTGCCCAATCGCCTGGACCACCTGCTCAGCATCAGCACAGCTGGAGTGATAGTGCACGACGACCTCAGCACCGACGCCGGACAGTGCTTCCGCAATCGCGCGGCCGATCCCCCGCCCGGCACCTGTCACCAATGCTCGCCTACCAGTCAGATCGAAAGCCGAAAAGTCGGGCATTTATCGCCCTCCTCTATGATTTATCTGGGACCGGGACCACCCCCAATCATAACCCAAATGCCCTGTATGCAGCTGACTGCAGAGTTGATGGCGCACTAGCCGGACAGGTTTGCTACCCATGGCTGCTCCAACTAAACTTAAAGACTCAAAAATGGGAGTATAAATCGTGCGATTCAGCATCATTATGGTTGGTCTGACGATGTTTGCAGCCGTCCTGACAGGTACTGGCTGCAGCGGGACGCTGCCCTATTCCAAGGATGGACAGTATTTGAAAGGACCGGGGAACCTGCAGGGCGTCGTGGGCCTGATGGATTCGCCGATTCCTGATGTGCCCGTACCGATCGGATTTGTTCCGATTCTGGACGACAGCGACGCGCGTCTGGAAGGCAATGTCCGTGTCATCCAGCACGTGTATCAGGGCCGCGCAACGATCAACGACGTGATCGAGTTCTATCGACGCGGCCTGCCGCTGCATGATTGGAAGTATGTCAGCGAGGGGCAGCGAGGTGACGAATATCTGATGGCCTATACCAAGGGTGTTGAATCGCTCCGCGTTGCGGTTCGTAAACGAGGCATGGTTTTGACACTTCAGATTAATATGGGGCCGAGCCAGCCGCGCTCATCCGGAAAGGTTGTCAAACCGAACCTGATTCTTGGCGCTTCTGACTGATCAACAAACAGACCGGGGTTTGGATTAACAATGCACAACTGCCGCAGGCATCGACCGCTTGCGATGACGAAATGACACACAGCTATGGATCCTCAACACCATTACGAATTTGATCATCGCGACGACTGGCAAGTATTCAAGGAAGACTTCGGCGCCTGGTGGGCAAAACACGGCAACCGCCTGCTGATCATCATTCTGTTGATCGTGCTTGCGTTTACCGTCTATCGGCTTTACACGCTACGCCAGCAGGAATCACACGAAAACGCCTGGGCTGACCTGGCGAATATCACCAGCCCCGACGTCGCTCGCAACACAGCCGAAACGCATGAGAACCCTGTGCGGGCGCTGCTTTACCTGCGAGGCGCCGACCTGCTGATCGCAAAGGCAGCCCAGCCACAGAATGATGACCCTGCCGAACAGGCGGACGCAGCCGCGTCAGAGGGCTCCGCCGAAGAGGTAAACCCCCTGAGTTCCGCCGCAGGGCTGGCAGAAGAAAAAACGCCGCAGCAGATGCTCGATGAGGCAAAGCAGTTGTACCAACTCGTTGCCGACGATGGTTCAATTCACGAAACCATTCGCTTGAACGCACAACTGGGCCTTGCTGCAGTGGCTGAAGCAAACAAGGAATGGGACACTGCCACGTCCATCTATGAGAATGTCGCCTCCAGCGCAAGTGAGTCCTACAAAGTCATTCACGCGCAGGCCAAGGGGCGGCTGGCAATGGTTGATCGCATGCGCCGGCCAGTTCGCTACGCCAAGGAAGCGCCGGCTCCGAAGGCAACTGTGCCGCAAGTCAGTATGCCATCTGCGGACGGTGACAAATCCGATGATTCGCCGGACATACAGTTGCCGGACATTGGCAATAAATCTGAAGAATAACGCCCCTCAGTGGCACCCAATAAACACAAACAAAACGACGTTGATCCGCAGGATTCAAACAACCTGACGGAAGACGATGATCTTGACGCGGACGATCCGTCAGAAAATGGTGACGATGAGTCGCAGTTCCTGGTTCATCACTTCGAAATCAAACGCAATCTGGAACGCCGGCTAGACGTCTACCTGCACCAGCGGCTGAAGCGCATCAGCCGTAGTCGCGTGCAGAAACTGATCGATCTCGGGCACATCACCGTCAACAATCGTAAACCCAAGGCCAGCACCGTTGTCAAGATGGGCGACCTGATCGAAGTAAGGCTGCCACCGATTGCGGTCAAGACGATCGAGCCGCAGCCGGTGCCGCTGGACGTGCTGTATGAAGATGAAGACATCATCGTTCTGAACAAGCAGGCAGGCGTCATTGTTCATCCCGCAAGAAGCCACACCTCAGGCACACTGGTTAACGGATTGGCTTACCGGTTCAAGGAGCAGCAGGAAGCCAAGGGCGAAACATGGCAGCCCCGTAACACGCGCGGCCTGCTCGACAGCGACCGAAAGAAAGTCAAAGGATTGAGCAATGTCGGCGCAAAAGAATTTCGTCCCGGCATCATTCATCGGCTCGACAAAAACACGACAGGCGTACTTGTTGTCGCGAAGCAGGATGAAACACATTGGGCAATCGCCAAACAGTTCGAAAACCGCAGCACGCTGAAGTCGTACCTGACGGTCGTGCATGGCAACTTTGACGAACCGGCCGGCGCGGTGGAGGAACCCATTGGGAAGCATCCGACGATCCACGAAGCGTTTGCCGTGCGTCACGATCATCTGAGCAAACACGCATTGACGTTGTACCGGGTGCGCGAGCAGTATGAAGGCTACAGCCTGGTTGAAATCGAGCTGAAGACAGGCCGAACGCATCAGATCAGAGTGCATATGACATTCCTCGGGCACCCGATTGCCGGCGACATTGTGTACGGCGGCGAGCCGATCGGCCCGGACGAATTGCAGAACCCGCCAGTGGCAGCAGGCAGCCGAAAATTCCTGACTTTCGCTCGCACGCGCGATGAAGGCCTGAAAATCGAAGCGCAAGCGAAGCAACGAACGGACATCATCATTGCCCATCCTGCCCTGCACGCGGCCATGCTCAGCTTTGAACATCCGACAACGCGCGAGCGCCCCGTCTTCACCGCCCCACTTCACGAGCCAATGGCAACTCTGGTGCGCGAATTGCGAAAAAGCAAGCGCGACGACCTGCCCGTTATCACCAAAGGTACATGGATCGATTTGAGTAAAGCTGTTCCGGAAGATTTGTAGCGCCGCGGTGCATATTGCAGGACTACCTGCCCGATTCCCATGGCACATCTGCAACACCGGCCAGTTGATTCGCCCGTCTGGCCATTGCGAATAACAGATCGCTCATGCGATTCAGATACAACAGGATTGGTTTCCCGATTGTTTCAAGCTCGCTGAGTGAGGTACAGACTCTTTCCGCGCGGCGACAGATCGTGCGGGCCATATGAAGTCTGGCCGCGGCCTCACATCCGCCGGGAAGAATAAATGTTTGCATCGGTTCGGCGCCCTCGCACATTTCATCGATCAACGATTCAAGTTCCGTCACATGCGTTTCGTTGATGCGTTGTAATTGTCCGACGCTGGTTTTCTCGTCAGCCGATTTCCGGGGGGTTGCCAGGTCAGACCCCAATTCAAATAAGCGGACCTGCAGCTTGTATAGCAGGCCACTGATCCTGACATCGTCACATACGACGGCAGCCAGGCCGATTGAACTATTCAGTTCGTCAATGGTGCCATAGGCTTCAACGCGTGCGTGATGTTTTCCGACGCGTTGCCCACCGAAGAGATCTGTGTGCCCGTCGTCGCCACGTTTCGTATAAAGTTTGATTTCTTGCTCGCTCATATCTGGCATCATCGCTGAATCGTTCAAAATCACCAAATGAGCATGGTAACTGGCACGTCTTAACCTATCCTGGCACGAAAGCCACACACCTCTTTGGGTTATGCTTAATTATCAATGAAAATTTCGTTGCCTTAGTCGATATTGGCTCTCCGACTTCCCAATATTCTCCACACTTCGCACCATCACATGCACGACGCGACCGGTGGTCGAGTCGCGTTCAACCGTCCCATGAGCAAGGATGATTTTGCTGTGCAGGAGAACCCGACGGTAGCGGAGAAATACCTTTGGGCGAACAATCAGGTTGGCAACACCGGTTTCATCTTCGATGGTCACGAAAACAATGCCGGACGCGGTACCGGGGCGCTGGCGGACGAGGATCATACCGGGAACGCTGACGCGCTTGCCGTTCGGACATTTGAGCGGGTCAGACAGGTCCTTGTTGCATATGGCACGCATTTCGTTGAGGCGCGGGCGCAGAAAAGCAAGCGGATGGGACTTAAGAGAAAGGCCGACAGAACTGTAGTCGTACAGGACTTTGTATGGGTCACTGACGTGTGGGAGGTAAGAGGTGTCTTCGGTTTCACCTGAATCGGAACGGGGTCTGACCCCGTTTTCGTTTTCGTTTTCGAACAAGGGGAGCCGTTCGTCACGGAGTTTGCCGATTTGCCAGAGGGCATGCTGACGGTCCAGGCCCATAGAGCCGAACGCGTCAGCCAGGGCAAGCCGATGAAGCGCTTTTACTGGCACGGAACTGGCGCACCAGAGGGATTCAATATCATCGAACGGACCATGCCTGTTGACCGCGCAGGCGATCTGATGTGCGTGTTCTTCTTTCAAGCCTTTCATGAGTCGCATGCCCAGGCGGAGGGCGTTTGTAGTGGACGGCAGTTGCTGACCCGGGTCTTCGCTCCTGCCGTCGCTCAGATCCCGGCTTGAGGGAAGCGAACGGTATCCGACACCATTTTTATGCAGCTCGTGAACTGGCTCGATCGTGCAATCCCACTGACTGTGGTTAACGTCGATGGGATAGACAGTGACATCATGTTCCCGTGCATCACGGACGATCTGGGACGGAGCGTAGAAACCCATGGGTTGGCTGTTGATCAATGCGGCTGCAAATGCTGCGGGGTGATGACGCTTGAGCCAGGCAGAAACGTACACGATCAGCGCGAAGCTGGCAGCGTGTGACTCCGGGAAGCCATAGTCACCGAAGCCTTTGATCTGGTTGAAACAGCGCTCCGCGAATTCACGTTCGTAGCCATTGGCAAGCATGCCGTTGATGATCTTTTGTTCAAATCGCTTGATCAGGTGCCCCTTACGTTTCCAGGCCGCCATGGAGCGACGAAGCTGGTCCGCCTCGCCAGGGGTGAAGCCGGCCGCCTTGATCGACAGCGCCATTGCCTGTTCCTGAAAGAGCGGTACCCCCAAGGTGCGTTCCAATACATCCTTTATCTCAGGCTTTGGATATGTGACATCTTCCTCTTTGGATCGACGGCGCAGATAAGGATGTACCATATTCCCCTGAATCGGACCGGGCCGAACGATAGCGACCTCAATGACCAGATCGTAAAACTTCCTTGGACGCAAGCGCGGCAGCATGGACATCTGTGCGCGTGACTCGACCTGGAAGACACCGATGGTATCTGCCTCACAAATCATGTCGTACACCACCGGATCTTCCTGCGGGAGTGTGGCCATGGTGTATCGCTTACCGGTGTATTGTTCGACCAGTTCAAAACATTTGCGCACACAAGTGAGCATCCCCAATCCGAGCACGTCCACCTTCATCATGCCCAGCGCGTCGATGTCGTCTTTGTCCCACTCGATCACTGTGCGATTGGGCATCGCCGCGTTTTCGATCGGGACAGTTTCACAAAGCGGGTTTTCAGTCAGGACAAAGCCACCCACATGCTGCGATAGATGGCGGGGAAAACCAAGAATCTGCCGACAAAGTTCGCCAAGGCGTTCGATCGTCGGATCATTCGGGTCAATGCCGGTCTCTTCAAAGCGTTTGCGATCGCTCACATCCTTATCAAACCAGAACACGTCCTTGGCCAGGCGATCCACCAGATCAAGCGATAGCCCCAATGCCTTGCCGACGTCACGAATGGCGCTACGGCTGCGATACGTAATCACCTCAGCGGTCAACGCGGCTCGGTCCCGGCGGTATTTTTCATAGAGATGCTGAATGACCTCTTCGCGGCGTTCATGCTCGAAATCAATATCAATGTCCGGCGGCTCGTCGCGTTCTTTGCTGACAAACCGTTCAAACAGCAACTGATGAATGTTCGGGTCTACCGCTGTCACACCCAGGCAGTAGCACACCGCTGAATTCGCAGCGGCTCCGCGCCCCTGACAAAGAATGTCCTGGCTTCGGGCGAAGTCAACAATATCGTGCACGGTCAGGAAATAGTGCGGATAGTTCAATTCCTCGATGAGGTTCAGTTCGTGTTCAAGGCGCTGCCGCACCTTGTCAGGTACATCACCGTTGTAACGCTCTTTCGCTCCCTTCATGGTCAACTCTGTCAGGTGCTCCATGGGCGTTTTGTCAGATGGACAGGTTTCGCTTGGATATTCGTATCGCAACTCATCTAACGAAAACTGTGAAGCCTGTTCGATAATTGCCACGCCACGTCGAAGGGCGTCGGGGTGATTTTCAAACAACCGATGCATTTCGCGCGGCGTCTTCAGATGTTGCTCTGCATTAGGCTTGAGGATGAAGCCGGCATTGTCGAGAGAAACGCCTTCACGGATGCAAGCCAGTACGTCGTGCAGCGGCTTGCACTCAGGCACGTGGTATTGCACCTCGTTGGTTGCGACCATTTCGATGCCGAGTTGGCCAGCCAGCGTCACAACGCGGTTTAGTTGGCTCCGATCGTCAGCACCATAAATGCAGGATACCGCGATGGACAGCCTGTCGGGTGTGAATGTCTGCTTAAGTTTTAATACAGAAGCGATGAACGGCTTGGTGATCTGATCAGGCGGGAGAATGACAGCTAGTAGCTCTTCGTGGTAATCGAGCAGGTCGCTCAGTAAGAGATAACACTCCCCTTTCGGCGCTCGGAGTTTGCCGCGTGTGAGCAATTGGCAGAGTCGGCCGTAGGCTGCGCGGGTGGTTGGGTAGACGAGAAGGTGCAATTGTGATTCCGAAGAAACATTTGAGTACTGCTCCCCAGTAAGTTCCTTCGGAAACTGGCCTGAAGCCTCCCCGGGATGGTATTTCCATGTCTGATCCAAAGCGGCAATCGAATATTCAACAGGATCTGCGCCTACAGGGAAAACGGTATCCGACACCGTTTCTGCAAAATTTAGCAACTGCAATGTAAGGTGGCAGCCGATGGCCAGCGGCAAGCCGATCTCTTTGGCGGCAACGTGCATGCGCACTGCGCCGGCAAGGCTGTTACGGTCGGTGACGGCGATGCCGCGGTAACCCAGTTCCGCAGCGCGACGAACAAGCTGTTCGGGGTGGCTCGCGCCAGTTAAGAATGTGAAGTTGGTAGTGACGCATATCTCTGCGTATGGATCGTCCGCGAATACCAGTGGTGGGTGGTCCTCGTCGAGGAGGGATTTATTGGGATGGGCGGTGTGTTTTGTGGGGGATTGGTCGGGCATGTTTTAATCAAGCGCAGTTGCAGTTTTGGTCCCAGGCTCGGAGGGCCTGGGCTTTCGAGGGTTTGTTGAATTTATTTCTCTCCTCTCTACTTTCTTCTCTCCGCTCTCTACCTTTCACACCCATCCGCCGTGCATGAACCATTGGCGGGTTTCCAGTTCACGGTAGAGCCACCACCAGCGGCCCCACTCGTCCTGAACCTTGAAATAGTCACGCGTGGCATCGGTCAACCGGTCGGCTTGCCACCATTCGGGTGTCAGGCGCTCCGGGCCAACGGTCATCAACACGCGCAAGGATTGCCCGCACCATTGCATCTGCACCAGTGGGCCGTCGGGGGTGATGGCCATCACCTCCACCGGTCGTGGCTTGGGTAACAGCACGGACGGCCGATCGACCGACACCGTGATGCGATCGCGCAAACGCAACGGCTGCATGGCCGGAACATGCTGCTCCACGCGTTCAGGCATATGCGTTGGTACGGGACGAACACGCGACACCGCCCCATCGCCAAGACGATTAGTCAAAATATCCACTACCTGTGCGAACTCGCCCTGCACGTGCTGACGCTGGTCGGCACAACCAACGACGCAATGATCTATCTGCAGATGCGGCAGACGCCCAACCCGGCGCGCGGTCAGCGTCACCGCTTCAACACCGAATCCAAGATGAGCCCGCTCCAGCTTCGGCCAGAGCAGCGACCAGAGATGCCTGGCGTCACGTGTAAACCGGCTGACAGACAACTCCATCCACACCGGCTCACAATCGCTACGGTCCAATTTGAGGTTCAATTGGCGCAAGCCGCTCTCGCGTGAGAGGAGTCGTTCACACAGCTGGCGCATCAGTTGGCGTGTGGCCAGATCGATTGCTTCCAACTGCTTGACCGGCCCGGCAAAATGACGCGTGACGGACAGCGGCAAGCGCGGGTGCACGGGTGTAATCGTCTCGATCGCCTGCCCCAGCGTCTGATCCAGTCGCATGGTCAGTTCCCCGCCAAAGCGACATGGCAACTCGTGGCGAGGGAGATTCATCACGTGGCCAATGGTGGTGGCACCGATTTCATTAAGCGTTTCTTCAATTTCGTGATCCACGCGCAGCGCGCGAATCGGTAGGTCAATCAAGGCCGCATGTTCCTCTTCGGAATCAATGACGGTGACAGCACGGCTGCTGAAACGCGCAACCGCCCATGCACAGCCGAAGGTGGATGCCGAAGCAATCCGGGCACGAAAACCCAGGGTGCGCACTGACTGCAACAGCTCATTGAGCATGTCTTCTTCGCTGCGATACAGCCGTTCACAGCCGGAGATATCCGCCAGCAGGCCGGGCATGTACAGTGACTGTGGATCATCGCCACAGTCTGGCGAAACAGCCGGGACGTATCGTGTCGCCCACATGGCCAGGCGCATCAATGCTTCACGATCGGCAGCCGGCTGAAACGGCATCGCGTGCACAGGTACTTCGCCCAACAGCGCTCGGGCGTGAGCCATCGTCATCCCCGGCTCGACACCCGCATGAATCGCACGCTCACAACCCAGCACGACTTCCTCGCGCGATGCGACTGTTTTCACCAACAGCACAGCCATCTGGTCCGAATCAGTCCGTCGATTCGACCGAGCCGCGTCAGCCAAGTTGATATTCGGCTTCGCCCACTTCCGCCGAACGCGGTCGACCGACCACATCGGCAGATACAGCGACAAGACCCTTTGCATAATGATGCTCCACCAAGCATGATTTTTGATTCCATTCATGACGCCATGCGCCCGCGTCCTTGCTCCGTATGCAGGCCACCTGCCAACAGGGATGCGCCCGTGCCGTCGGCTGTGGTGTCACGCGCCAGCGATAATGGGCCACGGAGATTGCCCGCATCTCATGCGGTTGTCGCCAGAGCAGCGCAACCGATGAGCCGGCCTCTGCGGCCAACTGCAACCGACGGGATTGGGCGGTGTCCAGATCGCGCCCATCCGCCACCACCGCAATAACAGCCGGACTGCGCAACGCCAGATCTATCGCCCACACGCGCATGCCCTGCTGTCGCCGCGGTATGTCCACAAACACACTACGCTCCAATAGCGCATTGCCTGCCTGACATAACGCCGGCGCATAAGGCCAACACGCACGACCGATCCAGAACACCTCTCCCCCCACCCACGCCCCCGGCCCCGGAAGGGGCGTTTGGGTTGGGGCCTCGTCTTGCTCTCGCTTCGCTTCCTGATCGCCCTCCTCCCACGCGATGGCTCGCCGGGCCACATCGATCAGCAATGTCTGTGGCGGAGCCTGAGCAAACCATTCATGAACCGCCCGTCGCGCGATCGAGCCAAAGACGGCCCGAATCGGCGGCAACGCTTCAGCAACCCCCACGTGCGCGGCAGCCTGCATTTCCGCTAGTTTTGCGGTTAACGCTTCAATCGTGATGGAGGGGGTGGCAGCACTCATTTGTACGGTTTTTGTTAGGTTACCCTCATCGAGGATTTACGTCAAGGGAAAGGCATATAAATTTGGTGATTTGGCGATGTTTGATTTGGTGAAGCGCCCCGCCCCCCCGGAAGTGCGTGAGTGATACATTCAACACCAATATTTAAATCTCAATACCATCATGCTACGTTTGAAGACGCAACAAACTTACCTGGATCGCGTCGCGATCCGGCTGAGATATCAGGAGTGATCAACGCGAATTTGTGAATACGGTGGTGCTATGCAACACACAGTCAATGTGCTCTGATCAGTGCCACTTCCCGTATGTTCCTACGGTTGGAAACTCTTTCCCGCACGGGCCGCCGTCGGTGCTGCTGGGGATCAAATCTGAGACATCGTTCCCTTCAAAGTCCAGCAATGGTTTGTAGCTGCGGGAAACTTGGATTGACGCCTTGGGCAGATAGTGGCAGATGAAACTTCGCCGCCACTGGGTTTCCGAGCGATTGGGCGGGGAACCGTGGATCAGACTACCGTTAAAGAACAGCACGTCGCCCGGTTCCATTTCAACCGGGACAGCCTTGCGGTTGCCGGGAACACGCACCAGATGGGTCGTAAAGCTTTCGCGCGGGTCTGCTTCATCCGGGCAGACGACTTCTTCGTGTTGCGTACCCGGCACAACGTACAAGCAACCATTATCCGGGCGGCAGGCATCAACCGCCATCCACGCGGCCATGCAGGTGTGCGGCTTCACATGCAGATAAAAGTTGTCCTGATGCAGCGCCTGGCCACGCGCGCCCGGCGGCTTGTAATAAAACATCGTCTGCGCGGCAACCGGCTCTTCGCCGAAGAGCGCAGACAACACGCGATAGATCCTTGAATCCAGCAACCAACTCTTCACAGTTTCATCAAACCGGTGCGGCTGCATCACGCGCGGGTAACGCTTAAGCGGATCGCCGGCTGCCTCTTCGCTTAAATCCGGATTCCAATACCCGGGAATCGGCTCGCCTTTCTGTCCGATCGCCTCAAAGCGATCGCGCACTTCGTCGACCTGTTCCGACGTAAACATCGAAGGAACGACAAAAAAGCCGTCACGCTCAAACGCGGCTTTGATTTCATCAATGGAGTGATTCCCAGTCGGGCCAGTCGTTGTGGTTGGCGGGTAATTCATGAACAAATTAATAGCACGAAAGAACCCAACATTAAATGGACAAAACAATCATCATAATGGATAATCAGATCGTCCCGGGACACCAACCCAACCGTCGCCATGCTTGATAATCAGCTTAAATTACTAAGAAGCGGGCATTTTTTCCAGACGCCAACGCACTATATGCGCCGGGAGAAGTCAATGGACTATCTCATCTTCTGGGTGCTGGCTGGCCAAGGGCTTGTTACTGCCGAGGGACAACAACACGAAGCCAGGCCGGGCGATCTGTATTGCCTGATAAAAGATGAGCCACACGAATACCAGTCTGATTTTGACGATCCGTGGGAGGTGGCGTGGTTTCATTTTGACGGGCTGCTCGCGCGTGAATTTGTTGACGCGATTCGCAGCAAAGAGAGTTGCCGCGCATGGCTGGGATTCGACGTGGAACTACGCCAGCGCTGGCTGGAACTGGTTGTGACACACGAAGCGCGCGGGCCTCATTTTACCGTGCGCACCAACACCGCACTCTACTGCCTGCTCGGCATGATCATCCATCGACTACTGGTCCTGAGCGACGGCTCGACCACCTCGACACCGTTGGACATACAACGCATCCAGAACTACGTCCACGATCATCTAAGTGAACCGATCACCGTCTCTGATATGGCTGAACAGGCCAATTTGTCTGTACCGCACTTCACGCGCGTCTTTCGCAACACGTTTCACGTCAGCCCGATGCAATACGTGGTACGAGCCCGAATCGCTCAGGCCTCTGCGATGCTAGCCGAAACTGCCATGCCGTTGAAACAGATTGGCCAGGCCGTGGGATACTCTGATCCGTATTACCTCTCGCGCATGTTCAAGAAAGTAACCGGCAGCAGTCCATCGGCATATCGAAGAGGACACAAGTAACAGCCGGATAAAGAAGCGCCGTCACGCTTTACGGGTTATCCAGACGCAAATAACTGAAACGGCACCAGTCGTTAAATCTACACTCATCCACCACGCGCAACGACAACCGCAAATGAAGAAATGAAGATAGTCGATTCCCGAGTTAATACCCTGGCAGGTTAACTTTTAGGGTGGATTCCGTCGAAATAAAGGTAAGTCCACCTGATGAGCTTATTCATGAATGACAACCGTTATAATGCCGACGAATTACCGGGCACGACTGTTGCCCCTGGGCCTCATCGAATGGACGACACAACGATTGAAATTCTTTTGGCAGACGACAATGCCGAACATCGATTGTTGTTGTCACGTGCCGTGACGCGCGGCCGATCGAATGTCAATATCACCGCCGTCACGAACGGCGCTGATTTTGTCAATCTGCTCAAAGAGAAACACTTTCATCTCGCACTGCTGGATTTCAAACTAACCGACCAGACCGCCAACGACATCCTGCACCAAGTTGCCGGCGCGATGTATCCCTGCCCGATCTTTGTCGTATCCAGCGCAAAGGATCAGCAACTCAAAAACACTGAGTTGTACCGCGGCGAAGTCCGGTTCCTTTCCAAGATGCAGGCGATGAGAGGCAATGTTCTCTGGGAACAGATCGAATCCATTCTCTCGCGCGAATCGCCACCCGACACAAACTGAACAGCGTCTAACCGAATCATTTATGCGGCGCGTGTTTCAGGAGATGCGTTCCCATTGATATCGCAAGCGAGATTGGCAGGAAACGCCGTCCAGAACGTGGCTCCTTCTCCCGGTATTGATTCAACCCAGGCGCGCCCGTTATGAATCTCCATGATTTTTGTCACGATGGCCAGACCAACGCCGGTTCCCTCCTGTTCATTGGTATCCAAACGTTGAAACAGTTCGAAGACGCGCGCATGGTACTGCTCAGGTATCCCCAGCCCATTATCGCGCACGAAAAATCGAATCTCCGAACCGGCCTGCGTTGAACCGAAATGGATAGTTGGTTTATCGCCGCCGCTGCCATATTTGATTGCGTTGGTAAGCAGATTCAGGAACAGCTCGTTGACCCGCACAGGGTCCCCCACAATCGAAGGCAAGTCCGGCTCGATTTCCAAAGTGACATTCATATCCGCCAACTGTGGGCGTAAATCTTCAGCAAGTTCGCTGACCAATTCACTCATATTCAAAAACTCGGGCGCATGACGGATACGGCCGACCTGACTCAATTGCAGCAGATCGCTGATACACGCCTCCATGCGCGTCACGTTCCGCAAAATACGATCCATGGACTCAGGCACCATGTCCATCTGACCATCTTCGATGTCATCGCGCATGCAATCAACCAGACCGGCAATGCTGACCAGCGGCGACTTAAGATCGTGTGAAACGGAATAGGCGAACTGTTCCATCTCTTTGTTTTTTTCGTTCAAGTCTTCAACAGAGGCTTTAAGTCTCTCTTCCGCCTCTACCTGCTCGGAGACATCGCGGATAATACCTGTCAGCAGCACCTCGCCACCGTCCAGCCGAACCTCGCTGACCGACAGTTCGATCGGAAACGTGCTCCCATCCTTGCGTTGACCATCCACTCTTCGTGAACTACCGATCACCCTGCCCGTCGGCCCTGACTTTCGATAGGTCACCAGGTAACCATCGTGCTCTTGCCGATAGGGTGCCGGCATCAGCATCCTGATGTTCTGCCCGATCATTTCATCCGGCTCGTATCCGAACAGGTTGGTAGTGGCCGTGTTGGCCGATTCAATGTCACCATTGACATCGATCGTAATAATCGCATCGATCGCGGTGGAAAGGATCGCGCGATGCCTAGCCTCGGCATCGCTTAGAGCTTTTACTGAGTCTAAAAGTTTTTCGTCCGCTTTCACACGTTCTGAAACATCGCGCACAATTCCCGTCAACAGCACTCTACTGTCGTCCATTCGGACTTCACTTACAGACAACTCAAGGGGGAAAATGGTACCGTCTTTGCGCTGCCCATCCACCCTTCGCGAACTGCCAATCACATTCCCGGTTGGCCCCGTACTACGATAGGTTGCCAGGTAGCCGTCGTGTTCCTGCTGATAGGGCGTCGGCATTAACATCTTAATGTTCTGCCCGACTATCTCATCCAGTTCGTATCCGAACAGGCTGGTAGTTGCAGGGTTTGCCGATTCAATGTTACCGCGGACATCGATCGTGATAATGGCGTCGATCGCAGTGGAAAAAATCGCACGATGTTTCGCCTCTGCGTCGCTCAGTGCATTTGTCCGCTGTTCAACCTGTTCAATCATCTTCCCAAATGCGCGGGCCAGCGTGCCAGGTTCACTGCCGGCATCGGTCGGTAATCCATGCACAGCCTCACCGCGCCCAAACGCCTGGACAGCTTGTGAAATCTTTCGCAATGGTGCTGTCAGGTAGTTGGAGAAAAGGAAACCAACAATCAGCACTGCCAGCAAAATGACTGCGTTCACAGCAAATGCCTGATTTCGGATCGCTGTCGTGGCCGCTGTGACGCGCTCATAACCGGAAGTCACAATAAAACCAAGATATCTGTCCGGATTTGAAGGATCGAAGGCAACCTTCTCAAAGCTGTACACCAGCAATGAATCGTCATCCTGTGTGACAAATCCAGTCATGTTGTTGCTGACCATCCGCTCGCTCGTCGAGGCGATGTCGGGATACTCATCCCTTAGGCTGATGTTCTGATTGAAATCAAACCGACTTTCACCATCAGCCGTGGTATACACCAGAAATTGGCCATTCTCGTTGGTGATGTAGAGATGTCTATCCTTTGGTGTGAAACGCTGAAGCACTTCAAAATCAAAGCTGACGTTCTGATTGATGATGATGATTCCCTGGGGCGCACCTTTCTGATCGTAAACGGGAACTGCAGCTCGTAATACGCAGACATGAGGCTCGACGACCACCCCCTTCTCACGATTCAACTCGATAGGCGAAAGATAGATTTCATCATCTGCGTACTGCAACGCACTTCGAAAATAATGTGTGTCGCCTTTTCGTTGCAGTTTATCACCGGTCACAATACGGGCGTTGTCATCTTCACCCAATCGGTCAACACGAACCAATTCACGCCCGCCATCTGCAACACCGATATACCGAATCTGGAAGTAATGTGGCTTCGCATGCATCATCTCCAGAAAGATCGTGTTCATGCGATCTTGCCAGTCTGCCAGTGAATCCCCACTTTGAGGATCAATCAGATCATCAGTTGCCAACGCACGCATAATGGCGGCCACAGGCGGCACCTTTGAGAGAAACCTGACGTCAGAGCGAAGTGCACCAATATGCGCGATGAATCGCTCGCCATGAATTCGAGACAGTGAGCCAAGTTCTTCCACGTCACGATCAGTAATGGCTTGGTTGTATTGAGAATATGTCCAGAATCCCACGATTGAACTGGAAAGCAGGACCAGGCCGCAGATGAGAATGGTGAACTTTGCACCAATGCTGATTGTGTGTCCAAAGGAGTCGCGCATGGAAAATTTCCCATTCGGACCCCACAAACAATCGTCGTGGCTGATTTACGAACCCAAGGCAACCACCTGCCCTGTCAGCCGACGCCGCTCGCCAAGTCGGGAAGCTAATAAAACCACCGTCCGACCGGCAATCGAGACATCGGCAAAGGTGTCACAAGATATTTAACGGTAGATAAATACGACTGCGCAAGGTCCGATTAAGTACCTTCAGGTTAACTATATAGATTCCAATACCTAGCTCAGGGGACCCCGGTTCGTGCTGGGTTTCGCTCGGCGCGACACCCAAACGGGTCAAATATGCAGATATTGGGCCTGTGGTTCTGTTGCACAAATACTGAAGTTTCCGTTTCGGGCGATTGCTGTCTAACATTCCTGCCATAGGCCGTACTGACATCCTCACTCGCATGTCGAAGACCCCGACGGAGAATCGCAAATGGCAAAAAACAGTCTGAAAATAGCCCTTCTAGGAGCCGGCGGGCGCGGGCGCAGTGTCCTGCGCAACTGGGTAAATCTGACTGAGTGCGACGTGACTGCGATTGTGGATCCCAGCCAGGAATCCATCGATCGCACAAAAAAACTCATCGGACCGGCCGTCGCCAAAGCCGAAACGGTTCTGGATGTCAATAATTGGCACAGCCGGGCAGGCTGCGACCTCGTGTTGATCAACTCCTGGGACCCGCAACACGCGGAAAACTGCCTCGCGTGCTTTGAGGCGGGACTCAATGTCATGGTCGCCAAGCCGATGGCGCAGTCGGTCGAGCAGGCTGATGAAGTCTACCGGGCATGGAAGCAATCCGGCTGTCTGGGTGTCGTCGACATGCAAATCCGGACTGCGAGTGTCATCGAAGCGGCTATGCAGATCATCCAAAGTGGCGAGATCGGCAACGTCAAGCTGATTCAATGCTGCGATTATGTCGGCCGAAGCGGCACCGAATTCCGAACAACGCGCCGTCGCCGCCGCGACATGATTCGCTCGTGGACACTGGCCAAGGGGGTTCACTTTCTGGATCTTTTAAATATGTTCGCCGGCTCAGACCCAACGCGTGTCTATGCATCCGGCGGGCGCAGTGTTTTCGGTGGAGACAAGCCCAACGACCTGCAATGCTGCGACTGTAATGAACGAGACACCTGCCTGTATGAAGGGTCAAGGATGACCATGGGCGGTATCCCATATCCCAATCCCAAGGCAGGTTGCGTCTATTCAGAAGAGATTGATATCACCGACAATGTCGTCGCGGCAATCGACTATGCCAACGGCGTACGGGCAAGCTACACCGAATGTTACTTCACACCGGAATACCAAACGACGTATGACATCATTGGTGATCGCGGCTCGATGTTCGTGCGATACGCCATGGACAATCGGCTGTACCTGGAAGTGCGCCCGTTGATTTCGGCCGAACGACGGCGCATTGACTTTTATCCAGCGGAAGAGGGTGGCGGCGCCCACGGCGGCGGTGATCACCAGATCATCAAGCGTGTTGCTGCTGCATTACAGGAAGGCAAACAGGTGCATCCGGACATTCGTGACGGTCGCCAGGCGGTCGCACTGTGCGAAGCCATTGACCAAAGCGTGGAATCAGGTATGCCGGTGACCGTTCCCGCCGTTCCGGGGGTTTCGGGGATCCCGAGGGGTCCGGAGGTTAAGGCACATGCCACTTCCAACGTTTGAGCCGGAATGGCGTCAGTTTGATGACGAACAAACTGGTGCGCGGATCACACAGTGGACCAGTGCACCGGCCATGCATCATCACTGTTACTTCACCAATTCGACTGTCACGCATGACAGCACGCGCGGTGTGTTCGTTTCATACCGAACAGGCTATCCCAATCTGCTCACCATGCATTTGCAGTCAGGTGAATTGCAGCAAGTGACCAATCGTGTTGACATCAATCCATTTTCACCTGCCCCGTCGCGCACACAGCCATGGGTTTACTTTTCCGCTCGCCAGAGCGTGTGGGCAGCAAATGTCGACACGGGCAAAGAGCGCGAACTAGCGAAGATCGATGGAGCAAGCTTCGGCAACTGCAGTCTGAACATGAGCAGCTCACTGCTCGCCATCGGAGCACGCTATGCCGACCGATGTGAACTGATCATCATCGACACGCAGACTGGGCAATCAGAAGTCGCTTCACGCGGCGAGGAAATCGGGCATATTCAATTCTCGCCACGCAATGACGATCTGTTGATGTATTCCGGCTCAGTAACCCAGCGAATCTGGCTGCACGATCGCAGGACAGGCAAAGACACCTGGTTATATAAACAGAAACAGGACGAATGGATCGTCCATGAATCCTGGCGGTTTGGCGATGCTGATGAAAATGACGAAGTGATCTTTCCACACTGGCCATTTGCCCTGCACGCTATTCGACCGGATGGAACAGGCTTGCGTACGATTGCAAAAATCAATGCCTGGCACGCGTGCAGCAGCCCGGACGGTTCGAAGATCGTGTGCGACACCAATCACCCGGATCGCGGCCTGCTACTGATCGACGCCGCGACCGGTGCACATCGCACGCTCTGCCATCCTGGTGCGACCCAGCGCGGTACACAGTGGCAGTATGACAAGCCGGCCGCAGGTGCGGGAATTGACACATCAATCATTCGCTCCAATAAGCCGAAAGAAGATCCAGCGCCCACACCGGAAGACGAGGCTTCTGTGTATGGGCCTCAATGGTCACATCCCCATCCAACATTTACGCCGGACGGCCAAACAGTGATCTACACCAGTGATCGCAACGGCTGGAGCCATGTTTACAGCGCAAAGATCTGAGCGGCGAACAATGCACAACGGTTTATTCGTAGCGTGCGAGGTTCTTTCGAATTCGTTCGGCATCGAAATCCTGTTCGCGGTCCTTCAAATAGGCAATGCGAAGACGAAGCTGCGCGCGGGCCTGTCCGGTGCCCCGCCGCTCAATGGCGCTGGCAATCGCGCCATGTTGCCAGGCATTGCCGCGCATTGACTCAGGCCACGCCGGCTCGTCCGATCGTGTTAAGCGAAAGAAGTCGAGAATAACTTCGTGCATGCCGGCGATCAGTTGCACACAGGACATCTGAAGGATCAAGCGGTGAAACTGTGTTCAGGCGATCTGGAACTGATCTATAAAAAGGACCGTGTCTGATTGTTATGTCGGCACGATGGCCACAAATGGCGACCTCAGCAAATGGTGGCGAATCATCGACACACCGCGTGACGAAAAAACTCTAAAATGATGCGAAGGCTCAATTCCAACCGACATCCAAAGCTAGTTGGACGCGCAGATTCAGATCGATGACAATGTTTTGATAGCCGATTTCCCGGCCGTCGATGGCAGACGGATGGTTTACATCTACCATTTCGGCCCGGGCGACTCGGTCCGGATGCCGGCAGCGATGTCGGTCAAGCGCAACGAAGACGGGGGTTTTGCGAAGAGCAACGTCGATTTTGAGCTGACTATCAACGGCGACTCCATTGAGACCCGCACAATGAAATGAGTAATCCCTGTGCTTAAGACCGAACGTATCCGCCTGCACTTCGGGCAGATGCCGGCAAAGATGCGATTCAGTTATGGTGAAGCGACATCCGCAACTTTTGCGTGTGTTGAATTGTTTGCCAATGGACTGACAGGAACCGGCGAATGCATCGCCTCGCAAGATCGTCATTCCTGTATTGCACTCGCCGAAGGACTGCTCGGAAAGGACGCGCTGAAGCTTGACCAGTTGATCCAGCGCCCTACTGATTTCGACTGGCGCGTTTCGATTTATCGGGAAATGTTCAGCATGGCGCTGCACGATCTGGTTGGGCAGCACACCGGGCAGCCGCTGTACGCCATGCTCGGCGCACGGGCGCGCGAACGAATCCCTCACATGCCTTGCATCTTTGCCGGCACGGCGGATGAAGCAAGACAGATTGCCCAGCAGTTTATGGATGAGGGCTATCAATCACTGAAGATGAAGATCTACGCCAAGCCCCAGGAGGATCTGAATTTCATCCAAGCGGTTCGAAGCGTATTCAAAGAGGGATTTCTTCAGGCGGATGCCAACCTTGGCTATCAGGACCGACAGGAGGCGCTGGAGCTGTTGCCGCAATGGCATGACGCCGGCCTGTCTGCGATTGAAGACCCTGCGATGGTATCGCTGGAGGAATATAGCGATCTGATGGCCGTATCACGGCGCCCCCGTATTATTCTCGATAGCAATACGCGTGGTGATACCGCACTGAACGACGCAGTTCGGCTACGCTGCTGCGATGCTGTCAATCTGCATCCCAACATGCAGGGAACGTTCAGCGAGATTTGTCACCGGGCAGCCGCAGTGCATGACGCCGGTATTGATGTGGAAATCGGCGGCACCGGCTACACCGGCGTTGGCGCGAATGCTTATCAGCACATCGCGGGCATGTTCGGCGAATCGTATCCATATGGTGAGATCGGCGGCTATCGTGACCACGGATTTGCCGATTGCACGGCGTCGCAGCCGCTACCAATTCAAAATGGAACCTCACAACTACCAGACTCTCCCGGCCATGGCGGGCGATTGGACCTGAAAGCACTGGCCAGACATTGCCAGGTAGTCGAACTGCAAGCAACGGAGCGAAATGTATGAGACGCGTACGTGTTCTTATCGCATCATGTCATGTCCGGCACGAGGAAGATGCATCTCCCGAGACGTTTGTCCCCATCAATCGCCGCGCGGTAGTCGAATGCCTGAAATTGGCCAAGGCCTACCGGCCGGACTTCGTCTGCTTCTCAGAGATCGCGTTGCATCGCGGCAAGCGGTCGAAGCATATGATGCCTTATGCGGTCGAAGAATTGGAGCTGTGCGATGAGCCAATGCGCAATGCCATTGCGGAACTGAACAGCCACGTGATTCTAGGCGCGCTGGTACGCCGGAACGGAAAAGTCAACAACGATGCTGCCTTAATCGGGCGCGACGGCAGCCTGATCGGCACGTACAGCAAATACCAACCCACCGGCTATGAAATGGAACAAGGTGTATCTCCTGGACAGGATGTGCCGGTATGGGAAACTGATTGCGGCCGTGTCGGCTGCGCGATCTGTTTTGACCTGAAGTTCCCGAAAGTTGGTCTTGCACTATCTCGTGCGCAAGCCCAACTCGTCTTCTGGCCCACCATGTTTCTCGGCGGCCGACGTCTAAAGGCATGGTCATTGGATTATGGTTTTCACATGGCTGCATGTCACAACATACGCGGTGAAATACTGAACCCGAATGGCCAGACCATCGCCATCTCCGGCCCATCCCAGTCTCTGTCAACGGCCGATGCCCAACTGGTGTGGACATTCGCCGAGATCAATACTGATCACAAGACGTATCACTTAGATTTTAATCAGGATAAACTGCCTGATTTGACCGCCAGGTATGGACCGGACGTCGATGTCAGTTACAACCGAGACGAAGGCACGTTCGTACTCACCTGCAACCTGCCGGATAAGCACGTCGAAGACATCGAACGGGAATTTGAACTGCAGGACCTGCGTTCCTACCTGGATGCGACGGAGAAGTTACGTGACAAACTGGCGGAAGAGCAGTAGTGTGACCGCACTATTGTCGATTTTCGCCGGATTCCGTATTTAATTGAGAAATCAAATGCTGCCGCAACATTGCTCGGGCCTGCTCCGCGTCTCGCTGGCGAAACGCCGCGGCGATGACGCGGTGCTGAAAAACCGACATCTCATTGGCGGCAGGATCATCAATACGGTCTCGAAAGGGACTGAACTGCCCTTCGTTACGGAAATAGTCTGAAAGCGTTGCGTGCATACTTTCAATCAAGCTGCTGCCAGTAGCCCGCAGAATCGTGCGGTGAAACGCGTACTCCACTTCGTATCGCGCTTCAATCGGAGCCTGGCTCCTGATCAAGCCCGCAAACTTTTCCGCAAGCGTCTCAAGTTCGGCGATGTGTTCTTCTGTCGCGTTTCTGATCGCCAGGTCGACCGACCCAACTTCGAGCGTATAGCGATAGTGCGCAAGCTCCCAGAAGTCCGCTGCAGACTGAACATAAAAATAAACGGTCTGCTCCATCAGCAGCGCCGGGTCAGGCTTGGCTACCTCGAGCCCCTTTCGTTGACGTGCGCGTAATACGCCCAGCGCGCAGAGTTGCCCGACCGCCTCGCGCGCCACACGGCGAGAGGTGCCGAACCGCTCAGCCACCTGAAGTTCGGTCATGAACAACTCACCATCGCCAAGACCTCGCCCGAGAATGTCTTCCTGAATCCGTTGGGCCAAATCACGTGATTGCGTTGAATTTGCTGCAGGCATGGTGGCTATCCCTCATTGGTCTCGAACAAATAATGCCATTTAAATTAAGAAAAATCAATAAAAATCCCGTTTAAAGAATAAAAATCAATTGACAAATGGCACTTTAAATCTACTCTTAACCCGCAAATAGTAACTGGAACCTGACGATGAACACTACCGCCAGCGACATTTGGAATATCCAGGCAATTGACGTGCACGCCCACTACGGCATTTACGGCAACGCCAAGGGACAGGCTGCGGACATTCAGAACGAATGGATGACCTGCGATGCAGCTCATGTCGCAGCGCGCGCTCGAGAAGCACGAACACAATGGACCATCGTCTCACCCCTGTTGGCCATGATGCCACGCGGCCAAGCGGACGCGTGTGTTGGAAACGAAGAAGCGGCGCGCATCGTCCCGCAAACACCCGGCCTGCTGCAATGGGTCGTCGTCGATCCGGATAATCCGGGCACATATGAACAGGCCAAAGAGATGCTCCAACAGCCGCACTGCGTCGGCATCAAAATCCATCCGGAAGAACACCTGTATCCAATCGCGGAACAAGGCCGGCCTATCTTTGAATTTGCAGAACAGATGAACGCAGTCGTGCTGACACATAGCGGCGACGGCAACAGCTATCCCGCTGACTTTGTGCCATTATGCAACGACTTTCCAACCGTTCGTTTGATCCTGGCACATCTGGGCAACAGCGCCGGCAGCGTTGATGCGACACTTCAGGTTCGCGCAATACAGAAAATCAGGCATGAGAACGTCTACATCGATACTTCAAGTGCCAAAAGCATCCTGTCCAACATCGTCGAATGGGCGGTCGAGGAAGTGGGCGCCGAACGACTCCTTTATGGCACCGACACGCCGCTTTACGACGCACCGATGCAACGGGCGCGCATTGATTCGGCAGCGATCAGCGACGCGGACAAACGAAAGATTCTTCGAGACAATGCTGTAGCGATCCTGAACTTGCCCGATGGAAAATTAGAGCCTGTTGCGGGCTAATCTGCCATTCCTAAGGCACAACAATGCGTTCTCCTGCATGAGGCAAACCATAATCACGTTTGTTCGCACCAGGATAAGCAAAGCCATTAATAAACACGCGGCGAGATCGATCTGATCGATTCGCTTCGCTGCCGTGCGCCGTATACGGCCCAAATGCAACAACATCTCCTCGCTTCAATAACGGCGCAACCTTCGCAGATACATCAATCTTCTCAAGCAACGATGCGCCCAGATGGCCCAACCTGTTCGATCCGGGGATGAATTGCAACGGGCCGTTCTCGGGTGTCGCATCGTCAACCGCAAGTGCGATCTGCACATAACTGCCTCGGCCGTTCAGATCGACAAAATTGCCGCCCTGTACGCCGCGATGCGAGCTGTCCTGATGCCAATCGAAAGTGACTGCCGAGCCCGGGCGCTTGTAGTGGGCCTGATTGATCAAATGGTCCATTTCATCAGAACCCAACAGCGCGGCCGCAATGGCGAGCAGACTCGGATCGCGACCAAACTTCAACAGCATAGGCTCAACGTTGCCACAGAAAGCAATGTGCCTGACAAAATTGTTATCCGCTCCAAATGTAAAGCGCGAGCCGTTGTCTACGATGCCCGCACCGTTGCGTGGCAAGCGGGCTGCTTGCTCCGCAACTTGATACAAACGCTCAAATGCAGCATCTATCTCGCCCATCTCTTCAGGCGTGAAAACCTGATTGATCCGGACAAAGCCGTCACGATGGAACGTTTCTATCATTTCCTTATCAAGTGTTTGTGTCGGCATATGACTGGCCTTCATTTTCTACCTAGTTGTCTACTGATTTTTATGCTCGCGTCATGAACCGATTTCGCCAGACGGTCGCATTGCTTGTCCACATCGTCAGTTTCGTTCAGGGTCATTGAGGCGCCAATTGCACCGAGCAATTGACCGCCCTGCTTCACTGCTGCGGACACCGCCAGATGCGTTCGATTGCCTGACAGATAGGCCACAACACCGGCCTTGGCAGAATTACGGAGAAACCTGTTCAATTCAGTTTCATCGGTCCATGCACCACCATATTCTGCCAATGGATAACGCCTTCGAAAGGCGCGACGCATCTCACTGGGCCATTGCGACTGAAACAGCAAAGCCGAAGCGCTCGTATACGGACCGAGCACTTGATGTGGCGGCTGTTGCATGACATTCGGCTGATCCGCTCTCATTCGACGCGTGACAACCACTTCCGAATCAATGAACTCCGCCAGAACGACCGTGGCCTGCCCATGAACATCAGACAGTTTGCGCATCGCAGGCTCGACTATCTCATAGAGCGCGACGCCGGCCTGTCTACGGGCGATTTGATGAAACAACGGACCAATGCGATATCGAACCGGGCCGGTCACTCTTTGCAATAGTCCGGTGATCACCAACGTACGAAGCAAATGATGAACGGTCGGCGCTTTCAAACCCAAGCGATCGGCAAGCGATTGCAGTGCTAACCCGTCATCGCTCTCGCCGATCAGTTGCAAAACGTCGGAAGCTCTCAGGACAGACTGGATTGGCTCACTATTCGGCATTATTTATCATTGATAAAATTCAAATAATCTATGATAATTATTATTACTGTCAATACAAAAATGTCAAATACCCGGTCCTCATCACAATGGGCGCCTAACGCGCGCCAGGCTACAACTCACGGCTTTCACAACCGCGCCACCCTTGGCTATGATGAGGTAGGTACCAAGTTATCCTTATAAATGGCTGACTTCTTCTATCGCATTCTGCAACAGACCTAATCCAATACCGGAATATCCCAATGACGATCACCCATGTGACACGCGGCAAACGCCGTCTTGCGCTGGTTAAGAACACGCCCCGGGACAAACAGTGGATTTATCAACTGGCATTCCCCTTTCAGGTCAGCCCGACCGAGGCAGCTTTGTCCGTCAATATTCGACTTGGAAAGTCGCGTATCGTGGATATTGAAGTCGGGGGTGACCTCATCCTGTTTGATGATTTCGAGAAGATCGATGACAGCCGCCGCGTGGAAGTCTATCGCGGATCAGAGATGGACCATCCACGCACAGGTGAACGTGTGTTCATGGCCGCGTTGCCGGGGATTCCAGGGTTTGTACCGTTGGGCGCAAAGCGTGCTGATGGCTCGCCCCACCCACATGCCGGCACCGGTTTCGCACTCGTTTTTTCGCGCGGCTATCCTGTCGCGCTGGCCGACTCTGAGGACACACACGTCGATCTGGGATCGGATGTCTACGGGCGTGTCTGCATGATGCAACTGCGATATGACGGCACAACAATGCACATCACTGACGTGGTGGAAGTAGACGATAATGAATTCATCCAAGGTACTGATAGTCTGTTCATGTCAATCAATGGCGCCATCCCGAGCGGCGACGATCTGATCAGCGGCTTCTGCACGGGTACGTTCGGCGACTGGCATTCAGGCTTCGCGCGATGGCGGCGAGGTGACGATGGCAAGTGGAAGTTGAATCACTACGAGACACTTATGCCGCACACACTTGAGCCATCACTCGTGCGCGATATCGACGGGTCATTATTGATGCTGTTTCGCCCGTGGCCTCGAACCAATCAGGAAGCGTCTACCCTTCACATGATGCGATCAACAGACGAAGGCCAGACATGGGAGCGCACCTGCAAGGCTGAACCGTTCTGGCAGATGTGTCCAATGTCGATCGCCACGGCACTGGACGGCTCGCCTTACATTATGGCAAACCGATTCCGCGAGCCGCGTGTGAACCGGTATGCCACGCGCGAGATGATCTGGGCGTGGCCGCTGTCAGAAGATCGGCAGTCACTGTGCGAACCGACGATCGTGCGCGATGCATCCACCGGCTTCGGGCCACCCACTAATGGAACCGTCTGGCGCGTCGACCATCCCATTGGACATACCCTGCGTCTGGCCGATGGCAACTGGCGGCATATCTTGACCTACCGCGGGCTCGAAGACGCGGAAATGCGCACAGATGCAGGTGCTACGCCGATGACGGGCACTTACGTGGAACAGATGTTCAGCGATGGACCGGTTCGCCCCACATGGCAGTTCTGACGGCCTACTTCAGTTCAAACGACAAATAGTAGATGCCATCTTCCAATTTCGTTTTCACGTTACCCGGCGCGCATGAATGGAACAGATGCATCATCGCCTCGTTATCAGCCATTACCTCGGCGGTAAATTGCGTCACGCCGCGCTGTCGCGCGACTTCCAGCAGCCGGTGAAACAGATACTTTCCGATTCCGCGGTGCTGGTACTTGTCGATTACCAGAAACGCGACCTCGGCCGCATTAGTCGCCATGTCCAGGCAATAACGCCCGACGGCGACCATCTTTTCACCCTCATCCTCTCGGGCAATACAAACGAGTGCTATTTCGGTGGCATAGTCGATGTTGCAGAACGCGCGACGACGATCGGTCGAGAGGCTCTTTAATGGCTCAAAGAACCGATGGTAGACAGTCTCCGGCTCAAGCTGGTAGAACATCTCTCGGTGCAATTCCTCATCCGTGGGACGAATCGGACGCACATGGATAAAAGTACCATCGTCAAGCTTCAGATCACTTTCGAGATTGATCAATTCCGGAGAACCGGCTGACATCACTGCCATTGACTTGGGATCGACAAAGTGGCGATTCCTCGCTTCTTCCATGAGCCGATCCCTGAACTTCGGATGGGCAATGTGGATCAATGCGATGGCTCGCTCGCGCACGGTTTTGCCGTGCAGGTCAGCAATACCGAACTCCGTCACAATGTAATGCACATCTCCCCGGCTGGTAACAACACCGGCCCCTGGATTAAGTGTCGGTACGATGCGTGAAGTATTACCGTTTTGCGCTGTAGCAGGCAGCGCAATGATTGGCTTTCCATTAAAAGAGCGAGCTGCGCCGCGAATAAAATCCACTTGGCCGCCAATGCCGCTGTAAAAGAACGTTCCCAACGAATCGGCACAGACCTGCCCTGTCAAATCGATCTGCAACGCCGAATTAATGGCGACCATACGATCGTTCTGAGCAATACGGAATGGATCGTTGGTATATTCAGTGGGGTGAAACTCGCACATCGGGTTGTTATCGACAAAGTCATACAAACGACGTGTACCTAATACAAAGCTGGCAACGATCTTGCCCGGGTGCAGTGTCTTGCGCGAGCCGTTGATAATGCCTTTTTCAACCAACTCGATCACGCCTTCGGAAAACATCTCGGTGTGGATGCCCAGATCTTGCTTGTCATGCAGGCAGGCAAGCACCGCGTCTGGGATGGTGCCGATGCCCAGTTGGAGGGTGGAGCCATCTTCGATCAGGCTGGCGATGTGCCGGCCGATCAGTGACGCCACCTCATCGGGTTCACCATGACGCGTTTCGAGAATCGGCTGATCACACACGACCATCTTGTCGATTTGAGAAACATGAATAAAGCTGTCCCCAAGCGTGCGAGGCATGTTGGGATTAACCTCCGCCACCACGTGTCGGGCCGACTCCGCCGCCGATTTGACCACGTCAACCGATACGCCATAACTGCAATAGCCATGCTTGTCGGGCGGGCTGACCTGAATGAGCGCGACATCGATTGGGATACGACGCTTGCGGAACAGAGGCGGTATCTCCGACAGGAATATCGGCGTATAGTCCGCGCGTCCGTGGGCGACCGCATCGCGCACATTCGGACCGATGAAAAACGCGTTGTGCCGAAAAGCGTCGCTGAATTTCTGTTCGATATACGGCGCCAACCCCAGGGTCATAATGTGAACGACTGGATTATCGGCAAGGCTCGGACCGCGTCTGGCAAGCGATTCGACCAGCAGTTGCGGTTCGGCGCCACCGGAGCCAATAAATACGCGCTGCCCACGAGCGACAAGCGCCACGGCTTCGTCCGCATCCACAATCTTTGATGCGTAACGGCGAGACCAGTCCTGAACTTCAACGTCCGACAGCTTTAACTCGGAGGTGCTCATGGCAAACTCCCTTTCGTTCCGACTTTGGGACGCGGAACATCACAAATCCGGCGGGAGTATCAGACAAGCATTATTTTAGCCGATAATCCCGCGTATTCACAGTCCAAAGCACCAAGAATCACGCGTACCAGCGGTTCGCTGCCAATCAAATCGCATCCTGTCTATAATGCCGTGTCGCGATGTAGCGACAGCGAACAACGACAGAGCATTCAAGGAGCACGGTGTTGACATCTACCGCTACTGCCAATTCGAATACGCCCGATGTTGGCGACGTTGCAGCCTATTGCAATCAGCTGGCTGACCAGGCGCAGTTGGCGAGCCGATCCCTTGCGAGCACCAAAGACAGCCAGCGATCCGCCGCGCTCGATGCGGTAGCTGATCGTCTGATCGCTAACACCCAGAAGCTGATCGAAGCAAACGCAAAAGACCTGGTGACCGGCAAGGAAATGGGACTGAGCGATGCGATGCTCGACCGCCTGAAGCTGGATGAGAGTCGGGTCAAGAAGATGGCGGATTCTGTTCGACAGATCGCCGCCCAGACCGATCCGATCGGAGAAATTATCGAGGGCTATGTGCGGCCGAACGGCCTGCGTTTGCAAAAGGTACGCGTACCGCTGGGCGTGGTACTGATTATTTTTGAAAGTCGTCCGAATGTGACGTCTGACGCGGCGGCGTTGTGCATCAAGAGCGGCAATGCAACCATCCTGCGCGGCGGGAAGGAAGCGATCCATTCTAATAGCGCGATCGCGCAATGTGTTCAAGGCGGTCTGCAAGATGCCGGCCTCGACCCCAATAGCGTGCAATTGGTCGGCACTACCGATCGGGCTGCTGTCGGCGTGCTGCTAAAACTCGAAGGCAAGATCGACCTGGCCATCCCGCGCGGCGGTGAATCGCTTATCCGTGCGGTTGTGGAACAGGCACACATTCCTGTCATCAAGCACTACACCGGGAACTGTCATGTATATGTCGATGCGTCATGTGATCATGACATGGCGGTGGATATCTGTTTGAACTCCAAAACGCAGCGCACCGGCGTCTGCAATGCCACGGAAACGATTCTGATCCATAAGGATGCCGCAGAGGCTGGACTGTTAAAGCGAATCGGTGACGCGCTGATTGAAAAAGGCGTGGAGATTCGCGGCGACAGTGCTGTGTGTGGCGCCTTGTCTCAGGTAAAGGCAGCCGACGAGGCGGACTGGCATGCGGAGTATCTGGATATGATCGTTGCGATGCGAGTGGTCGATTCGTTGGACGAAGCCGCAGCGCACATCAACAAATACGGCTCAAAGCATACTGACGCGATCGTCACCGATCAGGTGGATGCAGCCGACCGTTTCGTAGTAACCGTCGATTCCGCCAACACATTTGTCAACTGCTCAACGCGATTCTCTGACGGCGGCGAGTACGGCCTGGGCGCGGAAATCGGCATCAGCACTGACAAATTGCATGCTCGTGGCCCGATGGGCGCAGCAGACCTGACAACTTACAAATGGGTTGCCTACGGCAATGGCCAGACACGCAGCTGATTCGAGAAACAGTCTTTGACCCATTCGACGATCCAGCTTGTGTGCTTTGACCTTGGCGGTGTTCTGATTCGCATTTGCGATGGATGGGCACAAGCAGCACAACTGGCAGACGTAAAACTGCCAAAGCCGCCCAATCCGGAAGACGTTCTTCCCCTCACGCGGGAATTTGAAACCGGTCGGCTTGATGAACAGCAATTCTGTGATCGTGTCGCGCCGATCGTCGGCATCCCTCCACAGGAAGTCAGATCGCTCGTCCATGCATGGCTTCGCGGGCCATATCAGCAAACCGACAAGCTGATTGACGATTTGCACCGTAACCAGGTGCCGACCGCCTGCCTTTCAAATACCAACCAAACACACTGGGATATGATGCATTCGACTGGCAGCAACTATCTGCCACTTGAAAGTCTGACATTTCGATTTGCCAGCCACCTGATCGGGGCGATGAAGCCGACGCCGGATATTTATACCCATCTGGAAGAACAGACCGGTGTTGCCCCGGAATCAATTTTGTATTTCGATGACAACGCGGAAAACTGCAAGGCGGCCGGCGATCGTGAGTGGCACGTGTATCAGATTGATCCAAGCGGCGATACGGCCCGACAGATTGCGGAAGTGTTACGATCTTATCGGTTGATTTGAATTCGCCGCGAATAAACGCAAGTAAGAGAAACGATTGTTTCGCTATTAGTGATAGCAGGCGGCACCGACGATTTTACCTTCCAATTCGCTGACGATCTGAGCGAAGGTTTCGAACAGGTCACCGGCGAACGTGTAATCACACCAGATGCGGAAGCGCGGGATTTCATCAATCACCAGCGGCAAAATTGTGCAGCTAACGCCGGCTACGCGGGTGTAGGCGATGAAACCTTGCCGATGAGAAGCGAAGATGACGCCGCAAGTCTGCAATAGCACTTCACGCGCGCGGCCGCCTGACAGGATGACTGTTGCGTCCTGCCGCACGAGTTGATATACGTTTGGCACGTCAGGGGTGTAGCGTTCACTGATCTGTTTGACGCTCGCGCCCGATCGGCCACTCTCAAGGAAAAACTCGTTAATGTCCGCTCGGACAATGATGCCGCCATCTTCGAGATTGGTAAATGTGTGCAACTGTTCCGGAACGGTAGCGCCTTGTTCACACAGCCATGCTTCGGCACCCGCGCCCTTGAAGCCGACTTTGAGAAGGACGCTCATATCGCATAAGCCAAGTGTGCGCGATGCTTCGCGATCAACCGGCTCAGAGTTCACCCACATGGCGAGTTGGCCACTGCCAGCTTCCTCCCAGATGGGCTTACGCTGGCTGAGAAAATGCTCAATGGGACTCTGCTGTTTGGCTTGTGTCGTCATATTGAGTCAGCCTTTCTGTCGCAGGTTCTCTGCGTCGTAGAACGGCAACGTGGTTACTTCGCAATCCACCATGTAGCCGCCATCAACCTTCACTCGGAATTTGGTTCCGGGCTCGGACTGATCAGGGCGCACATACGCCAAGCCCAACGCCCTGCCGAGCGTTGAACGTGGCGCGATGCTGGTAATGCGCCCGGCGATCTGGTTCTTCTTATCGATTACCAAGTGACATTCCTTGGGCATGGACATCGGGGCTGCTTCGCCGCTGATGAAGAAGCCAACCAGCTTGCGCGTCTGTTGCCGTGTGGCATATACCTGTAAGGTACGCTGCCCGACATAAAACGGTTTGTCTTTGCCCAGCGCCCATGCGACGTCCGCTTCGTATGGGTTCGCCAGCGAATCAGTATCCTGACCAACGATAATGTGGCCTTTCTCCAGTCGGAGTAGTCGCTGCGCCTCAACACCGAATGGAAGGATGCCGTGCTCGCTACCGGCCGCACAGATGGCCTCCCATACTGCGAGACCTGATGCAGTAGGCACATGCACTTCGTACCCCAACTCACCGACAAAACCAACGCGCATGATTCGCGCGGGCACGCCGGCCACCGACGCCTGTCGTACGCCGACGAATGGGAATGCCTCCGGAGACAGATTTTCGCCAGTCAGCTTGGAGAGTACTTTGCGCGATTCAGGGCCGGCCACATTCATCGCAGCGAACTGGCCAGTCGCATTCGTCAAAATGACATCCAATTGCCAGAGCAACGCCCACCGCTGCATCTCCCGGAAGAAGGCAGCCGCACCGGATGTGGTCGCGGTCACGTAGTAATGCTTGTCTGACAAGCGAGCCACAATGCCGTCATCAATGATGATGCCGGACTCATCACATGCCAGGCAGTAACGCATTTTGCCGACTGCCAGTGAGTCAAACTTGCCCGTGTAGATACGACTAAGAAACGCGCAGGCGTCAGGGCCCATGACTTCGATTTTGCCGAGCGTACCGACGTCGACAATGCCGACTTTCTCACGAACGTTTCGGGCTTCGTTGAGAATGGCATCTTCGCGCGATTGGCCGCGTACGCCGTAGTATTCCGGGCGCAGCCATGGGCCGACATGCATAAAGTGAGCCATACGGCTTTCATGCCAGTGATGCATCGGCGTGTGACGATGCGGATGGAAACGACGGCCGGCCAAGTGTTCCACTTCCACCGGCTGGTAGAACGGGCGCGAAGTTGTCGTGCCGGTCTCATCAATGGTGGCGCCGTTCAGCGCGGCAAGGATACGCACCGCATTCATATTGCTGATCTTGCCCTGGCTTGCGCCCATGCCGAATGTCGTGTATCGCTTCATCAGTTCGATATTGTCGTAACCTTCCTGATGAGCGTTTTCGAAGTCAGCCAGATGCAGGTCTTCATCGAGGTCGACAAAGTTCTTGCCGTCAGGGTGACTGATAATCGGATAAGGATGACTCGGTGGTGGACCGATGTGGTGCTGTCTCGCGGGCACCTGATGTTCGTATTTGCCCAAATAGCTGGCTGCGTCCAAACCCGCACGATGACCGTCCGCCAGTTTTGCATTCAATTCGAATACACCATTGACACGACCACCGGCAAACAACCCATCCGGTAGTTCGCTGGGAACGAACTGGTGCACATGCTCCGCGTAAGAGAAACGCCCACCGGACTGATATAACAGTCCACCATTGGGCATCCAACCTGTACTCGTGATGATGCTGTCACATGCGACATTGATAACCGTGTTGGCATCCACCTCGCCGCTTGAATCGAGCGGACAGATAACTGCGCCGCTGATGGTATCATCGTCACCGCGCGTGCCTTCGTAGACCACATGCTGACGATGCACAGCGATACCCTTATCGAGCGCATCATGCATGGACTGATCAGCTCGCTCACCACCGGCGCCGACACGCATATCCGTAATAGCCGCGACATGTACGCCCGCGTCGTGAAGATCAATTGCCGTGCGATAGCCCTGTTCGTTGGCTGTCATCACAACCGCCGACTTAGCGGGTTTCACAGCGTAACGGTGAATCAGTCGCAGCGCGGCGGTACCGAGCATGACGCCAGGAAGATCGTTGTTGTGAAAAACGGCTGGCTGCTCGATCGCACCGGTTGTTACGACAACCGAACGAGCGCGCATCTTGGTGAGCTTCTTCTCATCCACCAGCGCGATCCAGAAGTCAGCATAAGCGCCGGCAGCCGTGGTGCTGGTATGAATACGAAGATTGGTTAGCGCCTGAGCTTTGCTGGTCAGCTCCTGCAAAATACCGGGCGCTTCAGGCCTGGTTGCCTGAATGTCTGTCAGCGAACCACCCAGCCGCGGGTTCTCATCAACAAGCACCACGTCGAGCCCCTGCTCGGCCGCCGCGACGGCAGCTGAAAGGCCACTGGGGCCACCACCAATCACTAATACATCACAAAAGTCATACGCCTTGGGTGTTGGTGAAACGCGCCACTCCGGGTCCAATTCACCAAGCCCCGCAACTTCGCGCATCTTCTTCTCGTAGAACGGGAAGAGTGACTTGGGTGAGTAGAACTCTTTGTAATAGAAACCGACCGGCATGAATTTGGCGAACTTCTCAATAAAGCGCAGGCGATCGCCTGTCACGCCGCCACGCGTATTCACGGCGCGAACGTCCAGCCCTTCCACCAACGGCAATAGATCGGCTCGCAGGTTGGTGCGCCGCTGCCCCTGCCCCACATCCTCCACCATGACATTCACATCGTGTGCGGCCATGGAATAGACGCCGCGTGGGCGGTGATATTTGAAGCTTCGCCCAAGCCTTCGCAATCCTGCCGCAACCAGCGCGGAGGTAAGTGTATCACCGGCGTAGCCGTTGTAGTCATAGCCTTCAAAACGAAAGTGCAGTTGCTTGGCACGGTCGATCCACTCACCTTGCCGTTGAGGAAGACGTTCAGCCATGCTCAGCGCCCTCCTGCCTGGTTGGTTCGTAAAGGTAGGTGCGAATCACCGTGTCTTCCACGACGTCGCGCTCTGCGATAAACCAAGTGCCACTGGCGATGTGATACCACCACTCGCGTTTGACACCGGGCTCGCCTTCACGGTTAAACACATAATCCGCCCACTGCTCGTCGGTGGCAGCGTTGGGATCCGGCATATCGCGCACGGTTCCACCGAAGTGGAACTCCTGTATCGGGCGCACGCCGTTGATCGGGCATTGCAGTTGTTTCATGACTGAAAATCCATCGCGCCGTGTGGCGCGTTGCGTGTTCGGTTAATGGCCGACCGATGCCGCTCCTTTTTCGCCGACCAGTTGGAATCGCCCAAAGCGCGCCAGCGTGAAGTCGCGAATCAATTCGTGCTCGTCGTCATGTGCCACGGTGTGGGCCATGGTCAGGCCGCAAACTGGTGTTGCCTTAAAGCCGTATGTGCCCCAACCGGAGTCGAGGTAGAAACCTTTGATCGGCGTGCGCCCCATGATCGGCGAGTAGTCCGGCGTCATGTCGCACAGGCCCGCCCATTGGCGCATCACCTTCGCTCCGGCCAGGCACGGAAACAATTCAGTCATGTGCCCGGACAAGCCCTCGACAAAATCAAGCGACGATCGTTGCGAAATCAGTTCATAAGGGTCAAGCGCCGCGCCGGTCACAATCTCGCCGCGCGTGGATTGACTCAAATAAACATGTAGACTGCCGGACACGATAATGTGATCCAGCCAAGGCTTGTACGGCTCAGTCACCATGGCCTGCAACGGATGCACGGTAATCGGCGTTCGCAGGTTGACCATTTTCGTGATATTGGTGGTCCAACCTGCGACGGCGGAAAGTACTTTTTTTGTCTTGATATAGCCGCGCGACGTATGCACACCGGTAATTTCGTTATCAGCAACGTCGATATCCGTCACCGCTGTTTTCTGAAAAATCTCCACACCGCGTGAATCCGCACCACGAGCAAATGACCAGGCCACTGCATCGTGTCGGGCAATCGCGCCGGGTGGATGGTAAAGGGCGCCATAGATCGGCGCCTGCCTGCCGCCACAACTCAAATCAATTTGCGGATTCTTTGACTTGACGAAGTTTGCATCGACCACTTCGCTGTTCACACCAACGTGTTTGTTGACCTCCGCGCGCCATCGCATGGTGCGCATGGATGATTCAGAATGTGCCAAGGTGAAATGGCCGCGCTTGGTGTAGAAAATGTTGAACTTCAGATCGCACGACATGCGATCAAACAGCTGTACACTTTTCTCGTAAAATCGTACACCTTCTGGCGTCAGGTAGTTGGAACGAACGATCGCGGTGTTTCGCCCGGTGCCGCCGCCGCCGATGTAGCCCTTTTCGAGGACAGCGACATTGGTGATCCCGTGATTCTTTGCCAGGAAATACGCGGCAGCCAGCCCATGACCGCCGCCGCCGATGATGACCACGTCATAACTGTCGCGCAGCTTCTCCGGTGAGCGGAACATCCGTTTTTCCGGATAACTGGAAGACAAGCCGAACTTGAGCAATTTGAACGGCATAAGGAATTCTTTCAGATCAAGCGCATGGATGGCGCATAAATTTCACAAAACAATCGGACAACCGCGTAGATTTATTCAGAAGCGAGGCGCGATATGGCTGCGGGCGCGCACACGCTGTGGGTAGCGTTTGGGCGAAGTTGGAGCCGCGGAATGCAAGCATGGCGGATTCATGGGGCAATATGGTAGCCTTGGTGAGGTTCGCATGTAAAGCGGCTTAGAAGAACGTCAAGTACTCATTGACTTCCCAGCGGGTGACCTGCCGATCATAGGTTTCCCATTCCTTGATCTTGTAATCGACAAATGCGTCAGCAATCGGGCCTAATGCGTCAAGAATGACCTTGTCGTTCTGAAGTTCCTCAATGGCCCCCCACAGGGATTGCGGCAGGATACGAATACCGGATTTGCGAATCTCCTCGAGAGGTCTCTCGTACATGTTGCCGAGGTTCGGCTCGCCCGGTTCCATCTTCTTCTCGATGCCATCAAGGCCAGCTGCAACATATGCGGCCACTGCCAAATATGGGTTGCAGCCCGCTGAAACGGTGCGGTCTTCGAAGTGACCCGGGCCGGCCGTGCGAATCATCTGGGTACGGTTGTTGTCGCCGTAGGAAATAAACGCCGGTGTCCAGGTAAAACCGGAGCGGCTGGAATAAAGCCCTTCGCCCAGTTGCAAACGCTTGTAACAGTTCACCGTCGGGCAGGTCAACGCACAGAGCGCACGAGCGTGGTGCAGCACGCCGCCGATGAAATGATACGCCAGCTTCGAACAACCAAGTTTTCGCTTGTCCTTGCTGTCAACGAACAGGTTTTTTCCACCTCTGGCGTTGGCCACGTGGTAGTGCATATGCAGGCCGCTGCCGGTTCGATCACTGAAAGGTTTGGGCATATGGGTTGCGATCGCGCCATACTTTTTGGCAATCTGCGACGTGGCCATCTTGAAGAAGATGATGCGGTCCGACGTTGTCATGGCGTCGGCATAATCAAAGTTGACTTCAAACTGCCCGTTCGCGTCTTCATGGTCGCACTGGTACACGCCCCAGCCAAGTTTGTTTAATGACGTGGTCAGTTCCTGAAGGTAATCAATCGCGGGCGCCATCGAACGAAAGTCGTAGCATGGCTTGGCCAGCCCGTCGACGCCATCAGGATTCCAAGGGCTGATCGAACCATCTTCGTTGCGCGTCACCAGAAAGTGTTCCGGCTCCATCCCGATGTTGAAGATATAGCCCTTCTTCTTGAAGTCAGCCAGAACACGCTTGAGATTCGTGCGCGGGCAGAAAGGATACGATTCACCGTCAACATAAAGATCGCCCGCAAATCGCGCGGTATTTTCCAGCCACGGAATCGGCGTATACGTGTCCAGGTCAATTCGGGCGAGCATGTCATGCGAATGCGGCCCTTGTCCGACGCCCCATACGGCCGCCCCGGCAAAACCGGCGCCCTCGTCGATTGCGTCGTCAAAGCTGCTGACCGGTACCATCTTCACTTTCGCGGCGCCGGTCACGTCCACGAACTGAACAAGAATAAACTCAATCCCATCTTTCTGCATCCGCTTGCGAATCTGCTCTCGACTGGCCATGTGATCCTTTCTCTCAATAGTAGAAATGCTTCTTAATTACAGTGATTCAAGAATAACACGATCACCACCAGCCACGGCGAAACAACAAATAATTAACGGACGATCAGAAACCGCCCTTCCCTGGAATCCAGTTGGTGCCTGCAAGCGGCACACCGGCCATTGCCGCGGCTTCAATCGTCAACGCAGCGAGGTCTTCGCGCTCCATATGGTGCACGTCTGACTTGCCACAGGCACGGGCAATGGTCGTTGTTTCCATCGTCAGAACGTTCAGATAATTTCGCAGACGTCGAGCGCCCTCTTCTGCGTCAAGCCGCGTCTGCAGTTCCGGATCCTGCGTGGTCACCCCCACCGGGCAGCGGCCCGACTGACAGTGATGGCAGGTACCGGGTGTTGCGCCGAGTGCTTCATAATCCTTAGTAACATCCATGGTCTTATCGCCACCGCATGCAGGCGATGTCGCGTTGCATCCCAGTGCGATTAACACGCCCTGCCCAATAGAAACTGCGTCTGCTCCCATGGCCAATGCCTTGGCAACATCCGCACCAGTGCGGACGCCGCCGGAGACGATCAGTTGCACGGTGCCAAGCATGTCCATGGACTCAAGCGCTTCGACCGCTTGGCGCACAGCCGGCAAAGTGGGAATGCCTGCATGCTCGATGAACACCTGCTGTGTTGCCGCGGTGCCACCCTGCATGCCGTCGACAACAACGACATCCGCGCCCGCTTTGACCGCGAGCTTGACGTCGTTGTAGGTACGTGATGCGCCGACCTTGATGTAAATCGGCTTCTCCCAATCGGTCAGTTCGCGTATCTCATTGATCTTGATTGCCAGGTCGTCCGGCCCAGTCCAGTCCGGGTGACGACAGGCGGAGCGCTGATCGATTCCGGCAGGCAATGTGCGCATAGATGCAACACGTGCATTGACTTTCTGACCGAGCAACATGCCACCGCCGCCCGGCTTTGCGCCCTGGCCAACGACGACTTCGATGGCGTCTGCTTTGCGCACGTCATCCGGGTTAAATCCGTAGCGTGACGGCAGGCACTGATAAACAAGCGTTTTGGAAGAGTTGCGTTCTTCCGGCGTCATGCCGCCATCGCCGGTCGTTGTCGAAGTGCCGACTTCCGTTGCGGCGCGGCCGATCGCCTCCTTGGCAATTGCCGACAATGAGCCGAAACTCATCCCGGCAACCGTAATCGGAACATCCAGTTCGATCGGCTTCTTGGCAAACCGAGTGCCGAGCACCGTCTTGGTGGTGCACTTTTCGCGATAGCCTTCCAGCGGATATCGCGACATAGACGCGGTGAGGAATACCAGATCATCAAAGCTGGGTACATGTCGTTTGGCGCCCATGCCCCGGATGTCGTACACACCGCGATCCGCAGCCTGATGAATGTACGAGATCATCCGCTTGTTGAACGAGACACTTTCTTCAGGTGTACCGGGGTTGGCCATGAACGCACGGCTCCTAGATTGCGTATTTGCTGGGTTTGTCAGCGTTCCAGTGATACAGCGTCTTCGCTGACGCGACACGTTTGAAGTCAGACGGATCGTGATTCAATCCCACCTGCTCAAGCAGTTCGGCTAGTTGTGATTTGTCGTCGTCGGTCATCGGCTCTTCATGGGCGTCTGCGCCGAGGCTTTCGTAATTGCCTTTGATGTAAATGACCGCTTCGTAAAGTGAATCCCCCAAGCCGGCCCCCGCATCGCCGCAGATGACAATGCGTCCAGCCTGTGCCATAAATCCTGTCACGTGTCCGACACTGCCGCCAACAACGATATCCGCGCCTTTCAGCGAAATACCGCATCGACTGGAGGTATCACCTTCAACAACAAGTAAGCCGCCGTGGCTTGTTGCGCCGGCATATGCCGACGCGTTGCCTTTCACATGTACCTTGCCGGACATCATGTTTTCAGCGACGCCCGGACCGACGTTGCCGTCGATCAGAATGTTCGCCTGTTTATTCATGCCGCCAACGTAGTAGCCGCAATGACCTTTGATGTGCACATCAACCGTGGTGTCGATGCCACACGCGACATTGTGATTGCCGTCAGGATGTGAGACTTCGACTTGCGGCGCGATGTCCGCCCCGTGCAGGTACTGATTCAGTTCCCGCAACGTCTGGGTTCTAAGATCGAATTGAACGGACTGGCTTACACCTTCCATGAATAAATCACCTCAGGCTTTGGTTCAAAGAGGTTGGCGTCATCAATGCCCGGCAGATGCGCCATGGAGCGGAACTCGCTACTGATGGCAACATAGTCATCGGTTTCCGCAACCACAGCCGGCTTGCATGCAAATGCGTCGCGCACAAGTGTCAACTGATCGGGTGTCGCCATCAGTAGTGTGTAGAAACCATCAAGGTCAGAAAAGCCATGCTCGATCGCCTGGTCAAGTGTATCGCCTTGCGACAAGCGATACTCGATGTACCGACAGGCGGCTTCCGTGTCGTTATCTGTTTCGAACTTCAACCCTTTGCGTTCCAGCATGCGGCGGAGCATGTATGGATTTGAAAGTGATCCGTTGTGAACGAGACAAAAATCTTCGCCGGAGGTAAAAGGGTGCGCATGATGCGGTGTGACTTCCGACTCCGTTGCCATGCGCGTATGACCAACGCAATGGCTGCCTTCAAATTTGTCGAAGTCATAACGGTCGGCGATCTCGTCCGGATGTCCCATGTCCTTGAATACATCGATGTATCGGCCGACAGACAAGACGTGCGGTGACGGGTCACACTCCGCCAACCAAGCCCGGATGCGCGCTGGTTGTACCGACGTAATCAAGTCACAGTGATTGGTCTGCGGAACAATCTGTGCGTCGTTCCCTCCCTCGGTTGAAAATGCGTTACCAAATGCCTTGAGAAATTTGTTCCAGTTGTAACTGCGATCCGGTACATGTAACGCCAGACGGCGAACGTTTTCATCAATCGGTGCACCAAAAACGGCGACGCCGGCCGAGTCCCCGCCGCGTTCGGCCATGCAGGAAAACATCGGACGCATCATGCGGCCCAATTCCCCGCGCTGCTGGGGTTTTTTGACGAGCAATCCGACAATCCCACACATCTGTCTACCACTCCCTTCTTGCGTACCGCCTGGATGCCACTCTGCCAGCCTCAACCAACCCAGCCACAGAGGCTAAAAATGAGGCCAACAATGTCGGATGTTCCGGCCTAAAATGCAAATGGCCGGATTATGCGTTATCTTGTGCGAGCGACGTTCAAATCAAGAAAATGAAAAGTTTCGCAAGTATTTTCTGTCAAACGTCTTGACAGGCGCGCGCTGGTAAGTCAAATTATCAGTCGTTCACAAGGAGGTGAACTTTGACTGAAGTAGAACAATCACGGACGATTGCCGACGTGCCAGCTGTGTCAGCCGGCAGGACCCCTGTTCAGCTCAGCCGCCAGCAGATTCTCGAAGCGACTTTCGACTGCCTTCGGGAGGACGGCTACGACGCTACAACCATCCGACGGATCGCCAAGCGACTTGGCTGCGCCATCGGTTCGATCTATCGCTACTTCCGCGACAAGCGTGAGCTTCTATATGTTGTCACGCAGGAACTGCTCCAGCCGGTGCTGACCATGATCGAACATGACGGCTCGGTGGATAAAACCGAAGCCATGTACGCGAGTGTCGCGGCCCATGATGGTGAAGCCTATCGGCTGATGTTCTGGCTGGCATGCCACACTGAGCCGAACGATCCGGCTCGCTTGCCGGCTGCGGTTCGCCGGATTATCGACTACTGGGCAGGGAAGCTCGGCAGTCATGAAGCGGCGCAAACTCGCTGGGCCGCCCTGCATGGTCGGATTATTCTCGGCCTGATTGAGACGCAAGTCGAGCAGGCGCCGCAAACAGCAGCAACACCGATTGAGCGGCCGGAGACGCCAATTGCCGCCGATCAGTCCAAGCCACAAGTGGTTATTCCGCCGGTTGATCCGTCGATCATCAAAAGTGCGGGCAACAACAGCGCTGCGGGTTCTGACGACGTTGTCATGCTCTGACCAAACAGTTATCGACGCGTTGGGTACAATTCGTCGGTGACTGATGATTCAAAAACAATTCAGCTAACGTGCAACGCCAAGGTCAACTTGGCGTTGTCTGTTGGTGCGCCGGATGCCAATGGGATGCATCCGATTGCGAGCCTGATGGCAGGCGTGCAATTCGGGGACGCGATGCGTGTCACCCGTCTGGATGCAGGACCATCACAGTTTGAGATGCACTTCGCAGATGAAACGCATCAGGTCGACTGGCCGATTGAAAAAGATCTGGCATTTCGCGCTCATCAATTACTTGAACAGGAAGTCGACAAACCACTCCCCATCTCAATGGCGTTGACCAAATACATCCCAGCCGGCGCAGGCCTTGGCGGCGGCTCTGGGAATGCTGCCGGCATGTTTATTTCCGTTAACCGGCTGTATGAACTGGGCTTGGAGAAAGAAAAGCTGATCCAGCTGGGGCTCACGCTCGGCAGCGACGTCGGCTTTTCAGTCGGCATGATGGCGGGTGACACAGCCGCCATTGTGACCGGCCTGGGCGATGTCATCGAACCTGTTCAACTAAAACAGCTACTGCATCTGGTCCTGATCTTTCCGCCATTCGGCTGCCCGACCGGCGCAGTTTATAAAGCGTTCGACGAATTGAATCAGGACAATGTTGCAGATGAGCGACGCGTTCGTGACCTGACTGAAAAGAGCACGATCCTACAGGATGCCCCTTTCAACGATCTGGCAGAACCAGCCTGCAAAGTGCAACCTCAACTTGGTGAGTTGCGCGAATCACTTCAGAACAAGCTAGCACTACCTGTCCATATCACCGGCTCCGGCTCCACCATGTTCGTCATTGCGCCGAGTGCCATCACCGTCAAAGTGTTGGCTCGCAAGGTAACAGAAACGACAAAGCTACCCGCCGTCGCAACGCGCACACTGGCTTAGGCCGCACGATTGGCCAATTCGCAATTCACTCAGTCGGAAAATATCTGAGCGCGCTGTGACGATCTTCCTGAATAAGATTCAAACCGCCACAGATATCGTGCGCCTGACCCGCTTGAAGATTCGCGATGGACATATCGGCGGACAAGCACGGCTTATTGTCGCCGCTGTGAGCGACAATGTTTGCGGACAGTTTATCGATCGGGTGGTTTCCACAATTGGTCACACACCAACGCAAATGTAAACCATGCTCAGCCGGACTGATCGTCAAACGACTTTGCAAATGGCAATCAGCTTCTTCGAGAATATCCTCGTACCAGATGCGACCGTGATTGTCCGGTCCATGCCAACGAATGGCCTGATCGCCATCAGTCGACACGGTGTTACCGTCACGGGTTATGCTCGCCGGAAGTTTCAACTTCCACTCGGCACCAATGGTCGCGGATACGACGTTAACAGATCGTTTCTTTGAAACAGGCGTGGCGCGCAACGGCGATGCCAAAGCCGTCCCGATGCCGGTTTGGCCGTAGCCGTTACCGTTATAGAACAGTCTTAATCGGGCATCATTAGTTGTTGTAACGGAAGGATACTGAACCATTTGCCGCTCCCAGCCTTCGCCGACCGGGGCGAGTTGCAGATTGTCGCCGTAGTTCTCCCCGCGCCGCCATGTCAGGCCATCCTCCGACTCCGCGTAGCAGATGCTGTAAAAGCCCCATCGTGTTCCGATCGCGGAATACCACATCTGGTAGCTGCCGTCTTCGAGCTGTCGAACCACAGGACCGGCAACCGCTACGTTCTCATAGTCGTGATCAGGATTGCGGCGCATCAAGGCGCCGCGCTTCTCCCAATGGATCGCGTCATCTGATACAGCCAGGCAGACAACTTTCTGCTGGTTCAGGAAAATGTCTTCGCCATAAGTCGGGCAACCGGTGTAATAGAAACGCCACTGTTGCGAGCCATCCGGAAGCTTTACCCGAACAACTGATCCGCCTGCCATACCGATCGCATCGGGGTCGCCAACGTTGTGTGATGGAGCAAGGATCGGCGCGTCGCCATAACGCTGCCAATTTTTCCCGTCTGTCGAAGTCGCCAAGCCGATGCCCGGGAACTGTGCAAGCCCCTTCCCTTCACCATTGTTTGCCGTGTAGTACAGGTACCAGCGACCGGGTTCTATTTCAACCACGTGCGGCAGCACCACCCAACGCGAATCAAACGATCCCGGCTGGCCAACATCCAACACAACGCCGTGACGTTTCCATTGCGTAGGGTCGTCGACCGATGCGGTCGCCAGACAAATGCGGCGCATCTGATTTTCATCTGCACCGGCATAGTAAAGGTGATACTCATCGCCGATGCGAACCGCATAAGGGTTCATGGCACACTTTTTTTCGAAAGGGTCTGACTCAATCGGCGGGAGGACCGGATTAGCCGAATCCTTGATCCACCATGTATTGTGGCGCAACAGCCGTGTGGACTGCTCGGCGACGGGAGCAACAGACATTATTCAACCCCAACTGATCGACCAAGTCTCTTCAGTACGAACGCCTTTTCAGCAGATGTTAACTGCTTGGCTGGGTCAAGGTACGCCTGTTCGCTTAGTTCAAGGCATCGCTCATACACACGACGGGCTTCACCCTGCTGTTTCATCTGCCAAAGCAGATCGGCATACCGCATGTGGTCCTGCAATCCATAAGGATTTCGCTCAAGCACCTGGCTCCAAAGCGACTTGGCAAGCGACAGACGTGTCGGCTGATTGAACATCCTGGCAATGTGCTGCTGCATCTGCGCGCGTGTGCGAAGCAATCCCAGATCGCCCAGGTCGAACGATATCGCTTTGTCCAGAACGGCCTCGGCCTGAATCGCAACCTGTTGAGCAGATGTCATATTGCGAGCCCGTACAAGAAAATGCATCTGCTCCAACATCAATGTCACCTGCCACCGGTACATCGTGGGATCATTCGGCAGAACCGTTTCCGCGCGAGCAAGCAGATCCTTCGCACTGAGCGGATCACCCTTGCGCAATTTTTCAGCCGCTGCAATCATGATCGACTGATGTTGCGTCATGGGGATGGCGTATGAAATGACGAGCCAGACTGCCAGGCCGAGCGGCAATACCGCTGCGATCAGACACTTCCACCATGTAACTTTTCTCTGCGAAGCGGAATCGTTCGGATCGCTCAAATTGGTCGCATCCATCGCCATGCCCGCCGCCATTGCAACAATCAGCATCACAATCGGCGCAACGCCGACCTGAAAGAACGACATCTCGATCTGATTGTGAATCAACAGAATGGCAGAAGCGGCCGCAGCCCCGACACACATGGTCGAACGGCTGAACCAGTCGGGTCGCGAGCAGGTCGCCGTGACATACAGGAAACCGATGATGGAGAATGACCAGACCAGCAACCCCTCCATCGTCAGCATGGCCGGGTACTCCACGGCAAACTGAGGAAGAAAAACAAGCACCGATAAAAGGATCGCCCAGCGCGCCTGATGATCTGCAATCGGGTCTCGCACGGTCAGCAGATTCTCTTCTTTTTTTTCTTTCTTATCAGCCTCCGAATCGTCAGGCGCAGTGGATGCGGCGTAGACGGCCACAATCAACCACCAGAGCAATAACAGACACCAGGCGAGCCCGCCAAGCCCGATGGTGACGATGTAGTCAATGAACACGTTGTGTGTGCTGATGACTTCTTCGGGGTTCAGCGGCGGCTTCTGACGTGTGTAATGAGACTTAAACTGCATCGGGCCAACACCCAACAGTTTCTGCTGCGTCGGGAGGTCCTGCATGATGTTCAGGGCGCCCTGCCAGTAGTGATATCGAAACAGGATGCTGCGTTCACCTTCAACGGTAGAAGGTGGCCCGGCTGCACCTCGGCCCACGACAGCGCCAATAGCGAATACAACGCCCAAAATCGCAACAGTGGGTCCAAGCCATTGCCACTTGGCTTTGCGTCGCGCAATTAGAATCGCGATGAAAACCACGATACCGGCGGCTAGTCCCGCCACCGCGCCTTTCGAATGTGTCAAATACAGAGCCACGGTCGCGGCAACGGTCACGACCGCGAGCAGAGCCGCGTTATTTCGTCCGTTCCGGCGCCACACGCCAAAGGTGCTTATGGCCAACGCCAGGGCCAGCGCTGCAATCAACGATCCAAATACATTGGAAAGCCCGAACGCACCGGTTACATCCGGAAACTCAAGTCGCCGGCGATAAAGCAGATGCTGCGGTGAGCCGGACTCCCATCCGCGGGCACGCAGGAACTCCGCTTCATGCTGATTGAAGTGTTCTACTGTTGCCGGATGATGAACAAATACGTACAGCAGCGCGTCGGCCGCAAGTGGAATCACAATGCCGAGCATCGCGGCAAACATGAACCGGCGCGACCAGTCGTGTTGTGCCAGGTGATAGCCGGCGTACGCCAGACACATTGCAGCCACCCAGCCGCCGCCGGTATGCATGTCCTTGATGTGCTGCGGCATGTGGTAAAGACAGACGCCGATCCCGGCTGCGCCAAGAATCGCACCGACAACTGAAAGCCGTCCGCCGACACGAACGTGAACCGCCAGCGCGAACGCGCAGACCGCAACTGAAATCACATGAACCCACGCAGCGCCGGTCGGTCCGAGCGTCGTAACCGGAGCGCTGACCTGTTCAGAGCGCGGGTCGACATCCCAACTGATCTGCGGCAGTATTGGTAAGACACACTGAAGAAGCGCTATCGCCAGCACTGCGATAGTCGCGAACGCAAGCGATCGGGGAACTGCATGCGGCAATGCCTTCACATCCGCCACGGAGTTGTCAGCCGCAGTCCGAAGTCTGGCCATGTAAATAGTTTAGACACTGACGGCAAATAAGGCGAAGTGATAATTGATCAAGGAGCGCCAATAGAACCTATGCGGCAAATGATGCCGGCGGCAGTCGCATGTATTCCACGACCTGCTGAGGCATCATCGGCTTGGCGAAGAAGTAACCCTGACCAAACTGGCAATCCATCGTCTGCAATGAAACCATCTGATCCAGTGTTTCAATTCCCTCAGCAACCACCTGAAGACCCAGATGCTGAGCAAGGGAAACGATCGATTGAACCACCGCGCTGAACTCTCTGCGCTCGATCATATGCGTTACAAAACCCCGATCGATCTTCAGATCGGTTAATGGAAATTCATGTAGACAACCTAACGAGGAATATCCCGTACCAAAGTCGTCCATGGCGATCTTCAGCCCGGCAGCATGAATGTTGTTCAATTCCGCCGATACATCACTGCGACTGTCCATAATGGTGGATTCAGTCAGTTCTAATTTGATGTCGTCCGGGGAAAGATCAAATTCATCCAGCGTCCGAAGCACCAGGTCACCAATATCTCTCTGTAGCAACTGCTTGCGTGAAATGTTCACATTGATCGAAAGATTCTGCATCTGTGGACAAGTGTCGCGCCATTTTCGCAACTGCCGGCAGGCGGTGCGCAGGACCCACGCCCCCAGCGGCACGATCATACCCGACTCTTCAGCAACGGGAATGAAAAACCGCGGATTGACAATGCCGTCTGTCGGGTGTTGCCACCGGATCAATGCTTCCAGAGCGACCGTCGCGCCAGTTCGCAGGCAAACAATCGGCTGGTACACGAGAGAGAACTCGTTATCCACATTCGCCACGGCCCGGCGCATCTGCTGTTCGACATTCAGCCGCTGAACGGCCTGCTCGTGCATCTGATCATCGAACAGATGATATCTGGCGCGGCCGGCCGACTTGGCGCCGTAGAGCGCCACGTCCGCATCGCGCAATAACATTCCACTGGTACGCAAGTCCGTATGATCGCTGACTGTCACGCCGATGCTCGCGGTCGATGTGATCTGCGTACCAGCCAGATCGTGAGGCTGCGCGAACTGATCCAGTAACTCCTTCAACCGCTGATCAAGAGCGGGATCATCCTGCACCGAATCAAGAAGCAGTACGAACTCATCGCCACCCAATCTCGCAGCCACGTCGTCTGGGCCGATCAGTTGCTCAAATCGACTTGCAATGCTCTTAAGCAACGCGTCGCCGGCAGCGTGGCCGAGACTGTCATTGATAGTCTTGAATCGATCAAAATCAAAAAACAGAATTGCAAAACGCCCCGCGCGCGACATACGACATCGTCGCACGCGCTTTTCCAATTTTTCAAGAAAAAGTTCCCGATTTGGCAAGCCGGTCAGCTGATCATGCAGTGCGGCCCATTGCGACCGGGTTTCCGCTTCTTTGATTGCCGTAACGTCGGTTAAGGAACCGGCGACACGAATCGATTTACCATCTGCATCGCGCGTCGACGTGGCGCGGCACACGACCCATACTGATTTTCCGCTCGAATGGCGCATCTCCAGTTCTGTTTCCAGCGTCTCGTTGCCACCCTCTGTATGGACAAGCAAATCCACGTGAAACTGCATGATCACGTTTGAAGGCAACAGAGACAGCCAGCCGTCGATTGTGTCGCCCAGATCCTCGCGCGTCACGCCGAACATGTCCTGCCATCGTGGCGCATAGTAAAACTGGTTTGTGGTCACGTCCCAATCCCACAATGCGCTATGTGATCCGCGAATAGCCAATTCGTATCGGGACTCGCTTTCGGCCAATGCCTGTTCAGCAAGCTTCCGCGCGGTTACATCGTGTTGAATGGAAACATATCTATCGACACGTCCATCTTCGCGGCGAAACGGAACAATGGTTGTATCAACCCAATAGAGATCGCCTGTTTTGCTTCGGCAAGCAAGTTCCCCCTGCCAGACGTCACCCCGCAGGGTCGTTCGGGCGATCTCGAAGAAGAAAGATTCTGGGTGCTCGTCTGACGCGAGTACGTGACAATTCTGGCCGACAATCTCCTGCTGTGTGTAACCACTGATGTTCAGGAACCGGTCGTTGCAGTGGACAACCGTCCCATCGCGTTCGGTAATGACAACGATGGCTGCCTGATCCAGTGCATGTTGGTAATATATGTGCAGCGATTCAGCGTCGAGGGCTTCAGGCAAGCCCTCAAACGAGGTGTATCGGTGCCCGGACGGGTAAGGCCGCAACTCCATGGCAAACTCCTGCTGTCCATCGCGTCGTCAATGCCGTACTGACCCAGAACAGAACAGGAATCAAATCACTATCCGACACGAATAGCCCCACCCGCGAATAAAACGAAAGACCGCATCGCACATTGTTGAATTAGAACCTGAAAACCCCTTCAACAACGCGTCTTTCTCATCGACAGCGTACTGGTTCGCCTTTACCCTGATCGTGGCCCAGGCTACCCCTGCCGTTGCGGTTATGACGATTCTGCAATTAAAACCGGCTGAAGGCCGATAAGAAGGCTATGCATGGCATATTGACGTATAAACGGCGCCAATCATATTTTAGACCTCTGGGTACAAAATCGGCCCGAATGGGGTATCTCAATCGGCATATCGGTCGCGCGATTGTTCTCCTGGCGGTGCTGATAACTACCCCATTTGCGGCTGCTACGGAGTATTACCTTTCGCCAGTTGGTAATGACCAGGGGTCCGGGAAGTCGCCGGAGCAAGCGTGGAGCACACTGTCATATGCGGCTTCAAAACTGCAACCTGGCGACAAACTGAACATTTCTCCGGGTGAGTACGTCCAAGCCGGTGTTCTGGAGAACGTCGCAGGCAGCGCGACTGAACCGATCATCATTCAGGCATCTATACCGGGATATGCAATCTTTCGCGGCAGCCTGACACTTCGAACATTCAAGCCAGACAAGAATCATCCTGAGCGCTATATAGCCCAGACCCGACTGCCTGTGTACCACGTAAAACTATTACACCCGCCCATGACGATGAGTCCTGTATCTTCATTGCCGTTGGTGAAGCGCAGCCCCGGCGCGTGGGTCTCTGATCGCGAGACGGGACAACTGATCATTAACATGTCACACCTGCGCATGGCACCAATCGGTGTGGAAGCTTCGGTGCTGCCGGCATCCGGATTGACGTTGCGAAACTGCAAACACGTGCAGATTCAAGGCCTTGTTGTCAGAGGGTTTGCCCCGCCAACGGGGGATGCCGTAACCACCGGCGCATTGACCCTGTCCAACTGCCAGGACATTACCATTCAGTCCTGTTCAATCCTCGAAAACGCTGCAGGCATGCTGATCGACAAAGCCGAACGTGTGCTGATCAGTCACAGCCGCGTACTGAGCAATGAACAACCCGGAACATCAGATCAGGCGCAGATTGCGCTACGGCAGGCGTCAGATATCACAATCGAACACAGTGAAATTGGAGCCGCTGCCAACATCGCAGTTTGGATGGATAACACTTGTCAGGGTATTCAGGTCAACCAGAGCATTGTCCGCAATGTAAGTGAATCCATTCGAGATGACTCTGAGTCGTTTCCAGCGCTGAAACGCAGTGTCATCGTTAACTGCCGGCAATTCTACGGCCGCGCGGCCAAATCGTGGCATTGCACGATGGTCTTCAGTGATCCGATTCCTCAGTGGTACAAAGAGCCAAAGCGATCGACTTTGTTGCTGGCGACTGACATGAAGCAACCTCATTTCGCCAGCCCTGCACACAACCATTTTCAGTTGACGGCAACCAGCCCATTTCGAGGCAAGGCGCCGGACGGCTTAGATCCAGGTGCCTATCCGTACAAGGGTGATGTGCTGTTTGTCAGCCCGGACGGCAACGACGATAACGATGGACTGAGTCGCAAACATCCGCTGAAAACATTGGCCGCGATCAATCGTATGGCGCAACCGGGTGTCACGATCTACCTTGCCCCCGGAAGCTATGCCGGCACGCTGAAGCCCGCAGCCAACGGGACCGAATCACAACCCATTGCCATCAGAGGGCTGCCCGGTGGCGACGTTCGAATCACTTCACAAGGCAACGAACCGGCGATTGACCTGACCGGCCGCAAGCACATCCACCTGGAAGGTCTGACAAGCTACAACTCGAAATTGGGCGTGGTGGTTCGACGAGCGTCAAACATTGTCATCAATCGGGTAATGTCTCTGAACTGCAATGCAGCCGGGCTGGTGTTGCTCGATTCCAAACGGGTGCGCGTGAATCGTCTGACTTCGTACCAATCCAGAGGGCCGGGGGTCATTGTGCAGGGTGACTGCCAATCGATCGCCATCACCGACAGCATTCTGCATTCGATCAAAACAACTGCAATGGGCGTGGATATCGGATACCCCAGTGAGTTGTTTACTGATTACAACAATTACCTGCCCGCGGTGAATCGGCCACTGGCAATCATCGGCAAGAAACAGGTCAGCGATATCGTGTCACTGCGAGCGATCACGGGACACGACGCCATGAGCTTTAGCGCGGAGCCGGAAATCGCGTTTGGCAAGGCAGAAGACGCGATTATGGATACATCGCCATGCGTTGGCGCAGGCCATGACGGTGGCCATATCGGGGCCGGGGAAGTACTGTCGCCTTAAGTTCGCATTATTCGTCGTCGACAACGCTGGACCATCGCGAGACATGGCCGGTGTTAATGTGCTCGCGACGGATGCGATGAAAATCCTCTGCATCCGTTACGACCTCGTCCGGGCGAAGCCTGCTGCGAACGAGGAAATCCGCCTCCGGTGGGTAGCATGCCGGCGGGACTCCCTCTTCTTCATTCGATACGGATTCATTTTCCAGCCGAGTGATCGGCGCATTGGTCGGCAACGATGCGTTCTGATAGCGAAGATCCATACTCCAGCGCACAATATCCGTCTTGTTGGTGAAGCTGGCATGCGGCGTCATATTTGTCAGCAGCAGGATGCCGCCCTTCTTTACGGGTGCGCAGACCGCATCAATGTCCGGCCGAACCTTCTTTGGAATGACCAGGTAAGACTTATCCGCGCGGCGGGAATGTTCGATGATGCCTTGTTTGTGCACACCCGGAATCACCCATAGACAACCATGATCGGCCGTTGCGTCTACAAGCGGCAGCCAGACTGTCAACATCAACCCTCTATCACAGTATGGATTGGTATAGCCGGCATCCTGATGCCACGGCACCTCACCAGAGCTGTGGCCGGGCACCTTGGGACGCAAGCGATAAACCGAACTGGCGATCAACTCGTGGCCGCACATTTGCTCCGCAATTGACAGCAGGCGTGGGTGGCGAATCAGATTGAAAAACGCCGGGCCGGACAGGTTGCCCGAGCCGATGTCACGCATCAATTCTTCTGTTTCTTCGGTGATAGCCACCAGTTGATGGTTCACATCCAACTCGTCATACGTCCGGGACAACTTGCCCTCGGCCACCAGTTTTTCTGCCCGCGCGCGGACTTCGGTGTCCACCTCATCAATCACCGGCTGCAAGTCCGCGTCGGTAAAAACGTCGTCGACGACGAGATAGCCTTGCTCGTCAAAGAACGCCATCTGATCAGAACCTAACGGTCCCTGCGACGAGGAAACGGATGTGGCGGCAGACTGATTACTGGTCATTTTTAATCTCCTGACATAAACTCACCGATCACATTCGGTAAATTTTGTCAAATTATTCAAGCATTAATCTGCAAAAACAATTGATCGCAATCACCTTTAGTGGTATTTTTTCACCGTGAGCACGGTGCCGATCTGGAAAGTAAATCTGTCGAAACCACCGGGTATTCGGATGCTCGTCGTGCGCGCCATATTCGATCGTGGCAAGCGCCAGTTCATTCTGCCAGGCCATTGGGCACTGCACCTGTATAACTATGAAGCCGAACTGCGCATGGGTGATCATAAACTGAAGATCAAGCCGAACCATGCAAGCCTGACACCCGCCAACATGCCGGTGGAATATCGCTGGCACCATCGCTCATCAACGAGCGGATCACATCTGCTGCTTGAGTCGCCAGAGGATGCTGATGTAACAGACATTGGTTATATCCCAGCGATTCAGGATCTGGGGCACGACTTTGAAGGATTCAGCCGGGACTTTCAAACTGCCACGGCCTGCCGCGAAATGCAGCCGCACCGGACACAGGCCATCATTTGGAACATGCTCTGGCGGCTCGCTTCGCGCGGAAAGTCAGATGTCGCGCCATCGCCGCACATCCATCCGACGTTGCAAAAGGCACTGGCACTGATCGAAACACGGCTTGGCGACACCTTGCGCGTCGCAGACATCGCTCGTGAACTGGACATTTCACACAACCAACTCACCCGCCTGTTTCAACAGCAACTCGGTACGACAGCTGTCGGACATATCCGTCGCCAACGTGTTGGGCGCGCGACTCATCTGTTGTGTGAATCGACCATGCCGATCAAGGCGATCGCGCATGAAGTCGGCGTTCCGGATTTACAGCAATTCAACAAGTTGATTCATCGCGAAACAAATATGAGCCCGACAGAACTACGGCAACGCGGCACGCATAAAGCAGAGTGACGCTCAATCCGATTCACGCGGAGTCGCGATGAACCATCTTCGCCTTGTAAACGTGCGAGGCGCGTCTGCTCTTCTTCCCGTTGATGTCATTTAGAAGTGTCTCAATCACCGCATCAGCGACGGTTTCGATCGGCTGCTGAAAAGTGGTCAGTTGCGGCGTACCCATCAGCGCGGCTTCGCTGTTGTCATATCCGATCACGGCTACGTCCCCGGGCACATCCACGCCTTGTGACATCAGTCCGGCCGATACCGATGTGGCAACCGCGTCATTACAACAGATCAGTCCGGTCGGACGATCGGGCTGAATTGCCAGCTTCCTGCCCGTCTCTCGCGCGGATTCAACCAGTTGCAGCAACGGCGAAATCTCTTCCGTTTCATCCACCCTGATCCACTGTGACGCGACGCCGGCATCATCGGCAACAGCTTTCACGGCCTGCCAGCGTTCGGCATTGGCCCCCCGGCTCTCACCGACATACGCAATCGAACGGCGCCCGGACCGGATCAGATACTCAGCCGCTTCAGTCGCAGCGCCCTGCATATCCACATTAAACCGCCGGCAACGCGGCGATGTCTTCAGTGCGGACTCCACCATCACCAGCGGAACGCCCACCTTCTCCAGCCAGGCTTCCAGTTCCGGCCATGCATTTTTCGTGTCGTCTGACTGAAAGACGTGGGACATGACAATGCCATCAACCTGCCATTCCACCAGTCGGCGCACGCCCTTTTCCAGCAAATCGAATGAAGAGTGAAACGGACTGAGGTAAGCCTGATAGCCCTGGGCATCGAGTCCGCGATGGATGCAGTCGATCAGATAGCTCACTGGCTGTGGGTTGGATACCACGCGAAACAGCACACCGATGGTGTGCGTCTGTCGTGTGCGAAACGCACGCGCGAGACGATTGGTGTGGTAACCCATCTCGCGCGCAACTTTCCGGATGTGCTTGGCCTTGTCTTCGGAAATGCGAACCTGTGAATTCTCTGAAAGAATACCCAGTGCGGCACTGACCGCTACAGGCGACACGCCCACGCGTTCACTGATTGCCTTGAGAGTCACACGCTTCATCTAATACCGATCTTTCGATGGATGCTCCCGGGCTACACCCCGGCATGACTATGATAATTAATCACGTAATGCCCGGTAAATTATAGCGTTTTTCAATTCGAAGCGCCCGCATTGAGAATTGTCATCACTTCTTCATCCGTGATCGGCTCGTCGGACTTCCAGGGATTCCGCCCTTCCGGGATGTACCATTTAATGCCGCCAGGAATCTTCGAATCTTCTGTCAATACACGAAAAATCCCTTTCGAGTGCACCATCATCGTCTTGCGAATCCGGTAGGCATATCGCACCATGGCTTGCTGTGCTTCTCGGCGTGGCGTTGTCTTAATCGTCAACGTTGCTTTTCGCACAGAGGCCGGCTTGTCGAGCAGATCAGCCATGAACTCTTTCGTCGCATTATCCCTGTCATCCGGCTCCATTTCAGGGACGTGCTGAACCGGCGGCGCGTCGATCTGGATTTGCTTGGTAATGACTTCTGTGCCAGCACTGCGATAGGCACGATATAACTCAACGTAATGCAGATACAACACCAGGTCGCGGAGGCGTAAAAGCACCTCTGGATCATCTTTGGCAAGCTGCCAGGCTCGATCAAGACAACGAAACATCTTACGCATATGCTCATCGGTTAACTTGTGCCCATGTTCGGCATCATTCAGTTCGTAATAAGCTTTCATCGGCTCGTACGCCGGGCCAAATGATCTGTTCAAGAAATCATCGATCAGTTCTTCAACACGATCCGCTTCGCTGGCATCCCACGCAACGCGCGAGGCGATGTAATAACCGAGCCCGTTCGGGCCCCAGTTATCGCTTGATTCAGCATTGAGAAACTGGGCGCCATAGTCGTGCTGCCGTTTAAGCGAAGCAGCAATACCGCGCGGGTTTGACGCGCGCGATGTACCCGGTAGATCCCAATGCCACTTGATGAAGCCGTAATATTCGCGCACACTCAGCAGGGCCCCTTTCTGCCGCCAACCTGCCATCAATTCTTGCGTGGTCATTCCCCCTTTGGTCAGGCTTGTGGCCACGCCGACAATGACGTTGGGCTGCATGTTGTGGGTCGGTGGTACCGCATGCTGGTGATATGCCTGCATCCCCACAAACTTATCCGTAAACCGGTGGTTAACCGCCGCCGCCACCTCATTAACGATTGATACAGCACGGTCTGTAATGGATCCCTGAGCCGCACACCACTTGCATTGACACCAGTTGCCCAGGTCGCTGGGGTCGACCGACACGCAGTCCTCATTCGGGCGTTGCTCAAAGTACCTGATCGCCAGCCGGACGATGAACTGCCGCAGTTCACGATTGGACGTGCAGAACTTGATCGATACCCGATATCGCTTGCGATCTGTATTGAGCAGCGGCAGGTATTCCGGGTGATCATCGAATACCTGTGGGTTATCCTTCAGAATGCTCGCGTACGCATGTTGGGTCCTCGGCACAAAGCCGTCCCGGTCGTTGGACATCCGATTGCGCGCCACCCAGTTGGCAAAGGGTTGATCGTTGTAGCCCCACAGGCCGTAGCCATAAAAAATCCGACGAGCGATAAACGAAGGCGATTGAACCGTGTCAACGCTGATAGCAAGGTTCTTGTTTCTCGGCATAACCTCCCAATTCTCGCCCGGGAAGAATTGCCGATAACCAAGCCGATAAAGCAAATCCCACACGGCATGTTCCACCGCCACATCCGTCGCACCGAGCAGATAGAGCGTGTCCGGTGTTGATCGCATCAAATATGTTTCACGACTGAAAATATCGTCTTTAAATTCGGGTTTAAATGGGAGCGATTCAAAGTCCGATGGCTTGCCAAGTACCAGGCCGGGACCGGCCGTGCCGGTTCGAACGGGTAACTGAGCACCGCTGATCTTATGGATGTACTGGGAGAGGGTTTGAGATGCAGCCCTCACGCGCTCAGATGCTTCCGCGCCGATTACGACGTTGGCTTGCGACTGCCCGTCAATGGTGATCACGAACTCATCCGCGAGTGTTACAGAGGCGATGAGCAGCATTAAAACGAATGAAGCTGACCGAATCGATTGCGTCATACGCAAGGCTTCTCCACGATGTAAAAGCACTATTGTCTCAGGCACCAACGCGTCGCATACATGGCATATTGATACTCACCCGGCAGTTGCGAATACCACGCGGTGAGAAACCAGCCGTCTGACAACTCAACGGTGGATGGATAACCGCAATCGCGCAGCGGCGCATCCGCAACACGGGTCGGCTCACCCCAGCTCTTGCCGTCATCTTCACTGAACCGCACGTCAACGCCGTAGTTGTTGATGCAACGGTTGCCATAGCTCAGCAGAATGCGACCATCATGCAGGCGGAGTAAGTGGGCTGTTATCTGTCCCGGCAAAGTGAGCGGGCCAACCCTCGTCCACGTTTTTGCATCATCATCACTGACAAACTGTTCAACGTGTTTATCATGCTCTTCACGACTGGCTGCGAGCCATCGTCCATTCCCCAAAGGGAGCAATGCTGTTTCATTGCCGATCTGATTGATCGACGAGCCTACTTGCCAGGTCTCGCCATCGTCGGTGCTTTCCTGCGTGTATGAGCCATGCTGACGATTGACCTGAGTCGTGGACATGTAACCGGGTGTAATCAGACGCCCGTCCGCCGCAATATGGATATCGCCAAAGGGCGTGAAGATGGCCTCATCTGGCAAATCGGGTAGCTGCTCGCCGGCGGTCCAAGACTTGCCATTGTCCGTAGAACGATATGTTCTCGTGCTGCCGCGATCTTCTGATTTGAATGGGCCACTCTTGCCACGCGGATGCCGATTGTGCCAACCGGCGCAGAGGGTAATCAGGTCACCGTTTGCGGCATAGCCGACAGAACAGTTCATGCGATTACTGCCAGGCCGCTCGTGCTCGGCGATACGTGCAAGCCGGCTCCACGTTTCACCGCCATCCGTGGTGCGATAGCCGTCCAAGTCCCCTTCCCACATGCCGTGACAAGGTTGATTGAAAATGGCGGCCAAGATGGAGCCATCTGGTAGCTTCTTCAGGTTCGGCCAGGCGCAGACATCCTCAACCGCACAGCGGGTATTTGCTTCAAATCCGTCCGGATTCGTTCGTTCGATCATGTTTTACTTCCACTATTTAACGAAGATTAAAATAGTAATCAATTGTAGCCGTGAATGCACGCGAATAAACGCAAATCAAGAAATGGGTTTCTCATTCAGATATTGAGAAGACATGTGACAGATAAGGGATTGGCAAGGCGGATTGCTTGGAAAGACAGCACGACCCGGGCTTCATCTGTCTTTCAGTCGCGTCTATTTGCGTTCATTCGCGGTCAGTCCTCCCCGCTCACACAAAACTCAAATAATCACCATTGACTTGCTGGCTAAAGCGGTTTAGCATCCTGTCGTGGCATCTACCAGTAAACCCCGGAAAGTCACAGCCAGCCTCATCGCAAAAGAGGCCGGCGTTAGCCCCGCTACGGTCAGTTTAGTCCTGAACCGGCGCGGCGACGACCTGCGCATCAATCGTGATACGCAAAAAAGAGTCTTTGATGCGGCTAAGAAGCTCAACTACGTGCCCAACTACCTGGCGCGCGGGCTCAGTGGCGCTTCAACCCGGTCAGTGGGCATGATCTGGCCACTGCTCGGCGGGTCGCCGACGAACTCAACCGCCGCTTATGAACTGGTCCGTCGCCTGTCCCGTCGCGGCTACGTCGCACATATGACCGACCACTTAAGCGATGGCGAATTCACCGCCCGTTCAATGACCGATCTGCTGCAGCGTCAGGTGGACGGGTTGATCCTGTCGTCCGGCGGCAATGTGCTGTGGCATCCGAAGGTTGTCGACGGGCTCAAACAATTCAAAAATGTGGTGGTCATCTCGCCTCGCATGGTGCAGTTACAGCACGACCTGATTCTGCACGATCGTCAGCAGGCGCTGCGCGATGCTGTGGAACACTTGGTCAAATCCGGACGCAAGCGAATCGGTGTGCTGACAATCGGCCACTCCAATGAACTGAAAATCCAGGCGATACGTGAGCAGATGATTGCCATGAAGCAGCCAACGGACGATCTGATGGTGCTGCCGCCGACAGACGCGGAAGAAGACTACCTGCCGCAGCTTCATTCACTGTTGAAGAAGATACCGGCGGGCGAATTCAGACACGACGCGGTGTTCTGTACAGATGATGACATGGCCATCATGCTCATGGACGCTTTGCGCGATCAGAATCTTCGCGTGCCGGATGACGTCGCGATCATCGGTTTTAACGATCTACAGCTTTCCCGATATGTGAATCCGGCTCTGGCAAGCGTGCGCCGACTGGATTTACAGGTTGCGGAACTGGCCGAGCAGATGTTGTTTGACAGACTGAAAACACCGGATCTCTCGCCGCGCATCAAGCACGTGATGATGCAGTTCGTGTGGCGACCCTCTGCCGGTGGCCCGCCAGCCAAGGGTTACAAGCCCTATTCATAAGAACGATGAAACCCAGGCATGGAGTTAATGCAATGTTTTGGAAAAGTCAGCTGAGCCTGACAGTGTTGTTCTACATGGCAATCGCGATGACCACCCATGTTGCGATGGCGGACAATGAGGCACTGGAAAAAGCAGATAACTTCTACAAAGCCCGCAAATGGGATCAGGCGATCGAGCAGTATGAAGCTGCCGCCAAAGCGCAATCACCCAAAGATGCTGCCCAAAGTCGATTCAGGATCGGTCTGGCATACCGCTATCGTGGACGCAATCAGCAGAGCATCGATGCGCTGACTCAGGCACTTGAAACGGATCTGCTTGAACCGGCTACCGCCGCGCGAGCGAGGCTCGAAATCGGCTACTGCCTGTATCTGTCGCGGCGATTTGATGAGGCGCTGGCCAGCCTGAACAGTGCCATCGACGACCCCAATGCCGCCCCGTCCACCCGATCGGATGGCTGCTTCTACGCAGGCTATATTCTCAACAAACAGAAGAAATACGACGAGGCGATCAAGTACTTTCTTCGTGTAACGCGTGACGAAGAGGTCCACTTCTATTCACGATCGCAGGCCTGGCTGCTCACCGGCAATGTCTATCGCGTGATGAAGCAATACGACGACGCGCGTGATGCATATAGGCAAGCCATCAAAATTGCCGGCGTCAAGGGGACTAATGGTGTTCGCGCCCAGACCAAACTCGATGAACTCGACACAATTCTTGGCGCTGATGAAGCGTTCTACATCAAGCCTTTCATTTCCCAAGTCAGTGGCAGCGAGGCAACGATCTACTGGGTCGTCAAAGGCGACGCGAGCGATACAGATGTCGCACTGATCGGAGGCGGACAAAATCAAACGATCAAAACAAGGGCACTGGATATCGCCGAAGGCGGCTTCGTTCATCTGGCCGCGCATGCAAAAGGCCTGCAACACAGCACCCTGTACAAATATGTTGCTCGTGTCCATAACAAGACTTTCGAAGGCTCGTTCAAAACCGCGCTTCAGAAAGACGAGCCTTACAACTTCTGCGTGATGGGCGACACGCAAACCATGGCGCCGGTCCACACAAAGGTGGGCATCCAGATCGCCAAGTACAAACCCGACTTCGTGTTGCACTGTGGTGATCACGTCGAGTCAGGGTCGCAATGGTTTCAGTGGAAATCACAGCTGTTTAAACCGGGCGAGCCTTACCTGCCCCACACCGTATTCTGGCCGGCACGCGGTAATCACGACGGCGGCCCCTACTACCCGCGGCTGTTCGGCCTGCAGAAGGCGCAGTACTACAGCTTCGACTACGGCAACATGCGCGTGTTGTTCATCGACTCGTTCGGTCCTGCCTTGGGTGGCAAACGACGTCTCGAGCACGTCCGCTGGTTTGAAGAGCAGCTCAAGAACAACGACAAGCTCTGGACCATCGTCTGTGTGCATGACCCAATGATGTCGACCGATTCAGTCAATCACTGGTACGGCGAGGACGATTTTCTGCCGCTGGTGCAACAGTATGAGGTGGACTTCGTTTTCTCCGGTCACCATCACATGTACCGTCGATTCATGCCGGTTGCCCTGCCGGGTAAGAATCCAACCATTCACATTACCACCGGTGGATCGGGTGGCGGGCTGGGTGGTAACTATCCGAGCCCTATCCTGCATAAGGGTGACCTGATTCATCACCACCTGAATTTCCACGTAGATGGCAACAAGCTGGAGATGACGGCCGTCACAATGGAAGGCGAAGTACTCGACACACTGTCATTAATCAAGACGAACGGAAAGTATCAAAGCGAGATGCTCGAACAGAGTGTCGACTTTGCGACGGCTAGAAAGATCGCGTCATTCCTGTATGAGTTCACGGTTCCCCGAACCGACAACAAGGCAGTCGCTCAGTTCTCATCAACGCCGGAGCCGGGTAAGCCACTGAAATTGAAATTCGATATGTCTCGCCTGCCGCAAGGCAATATTGATCCGGCCCAATTCCCGGCGGGTACAAAATTACTTGTAAGCCAGTCATCCGACAGCCCCTGGCAGGTCAAGGCGCAGAGCATTTCCATTGCGTCCGGCGTGATTGAATTCGAACTAACCGCGCCGAAAAATCTGATCGTGAAAGATGGCGCGGTTTACCCGCGCGTACAGGTCATGCTCGGCGCAGAGTTGGATGGGCGCAAATTCAACTCATTCCGCTTCAATATTGTACCAGCCAATCGACTGGCCAAGGCCGAGTAACTGGCCGCGAATGACGTGAGAGTGAAAGTAACAACCAAGAGATTGATTCAATGGCTCTAAAATTTATTCAACATGTGACGTGTTTACTAACCGTGCTTGTCTTTGTCGCCGGGAGCCATGCAGAAGACATCCAAGCCAAGCTCACCCATGCGAAAAATCTCACCTCTGCATCGCGCTGGGACGAGGCGATCGAAGCCTACAACGGCATCATCGACCAACTTGAGGGCGAACAGAATGCCAAGGCGCGATATGCACTGGGCATGTGTAAGCTGCGCAAATACAAGAGTACTGACGCAATACCGGAGTTCCAGAAAGTCGTGGATCATCCCCATGCGACAGCCAAGCTCAAAGGCAACGCCCAATACAACATAGGCCTCAGCAACGCGTACAACCTGAAGTACGAAGACGCATTGGCCGCTTATGCCAAAGTGCATGAAATCAAGGACGTCGAACCAACCATCAGCTCCGTTGCGTACGTATTCGCGGGCCACTCGTTAAATAAACTGAAGCGATACGACGAGGCGATCGAATCGTATCTGAAAGGTGCTGAGATCGAGGAAGCACATTTCGTGACGCGTCAGACTGCCTACCTTGCCGCCGCGTCGATTCATCAGCGCCTCGAACGATATGAAAAAGCAGTGCCGATCTTCCGGAAGGTGCTGAAGCTTGGCAAAAACCATCACTACGGGCACATCGCTGCAAATCGAATCATTGAATGTGAAACCGCCATCAGCGGCAGCGATGCCTTCTATATCAACCCATATGTACCGAGTGTTTCGGCTGATAGCGTCAAGATATTCTGGATTAGCCGGGAGAGCGCTCCGGCAGGTGAAGTGAAGGTATGGGCTGATGAGACAACACCTATCAAGGTGACCGCTAAGAAGGTTCCAATCAAGGGCCGAAAGGAATTTCGCCAATCCGCAATAGTGTCAGGTCTGAAGCCCGGCATCCGCTATCGCTACAGCGCATCGTGTAACAACGAGTCTCATGAGGGCACATTCCTTACCGCCCCAATCGACGGCCGACCCGTCCGCTTTGCGGTGCTCGGCGATACGCAGGGTGGTCATGCCCGGCATGCCAGAGTTGCGACTGCGATTGCCAAAGACAAGCCGGACTTCGTGATCCACGTCGGCGACTGCGTCGAACGGGGTGATCGCTGGGATGAATGGAAGGTTCAGGTCTTTGATCCCGGCTATGCGTACCTGCAGGACAGCCCGGTCTTTGTTGCCCGCGGCAACCATGATGGTGGCGCGTTCTTTCACATATTCTTCGGCCGCGAAAAGAACTTGTTCGAGGACTATCGGTTTGGTGACGTGCATGTCTTTGCAATGGACAGCCATTCCAGCACGGGCGGCGCCCGCAAAACAGCACAGTTGAAATGGCTCGAAGAAGGCCTGTCCCAATCAGACGCAAAATGGAAAATAGTCGCGCTGCATCATCCAATGATTCACGTGGCCTACCCCATCCGTCCTTTTGGCCAGAAGGAATTCCTCCCAATTCTGGAAGAGCACGGTGTGGATGTGATTCTCACCGGTCATTACCACGTTTATCAGCGGCTTATCCCGATCGGCAAGCCCGGTAAGAAGCCGATCATGCACATCACGTCTGGCGGCGGTGGCGGCAACATGGGTTCAAGAACTCCCAGCCCGCTGGTCGTCAAAGACTACATGGATATTCACCATCTGCTGTTTGACTGTGACGGCGGAAAACTGGAGATGGTCGCCCGAACGCCGAACGGAGAGCAAATCGACACCATGACACTGATCCACACCAGCGAGGGCTTCCAGACGGAAGTGATGGGCAAGTTCATCGACACGGAAACAGCAAAAGCTGCACGGCTGACTTATGTCAACCTGTCGCACCCAAACCAGCGCAAACACGAATGGCTGCTGACACCAAAGACCACCATTGAAGCGGGCAAGCCTGTAGCTTTCGAATTACAACACACAATGATCGATACGACTGCCCTACCCGCCAATTCAACGTTGGTGATCCAATCAACCGAAGACTCGGCCTGGAAGATCGAAGAACAGACGCTCGGCCTGTCCGGCAATCAATTCGAATTCACGGCAATCGCACCGGAAAAAGTCAAGGTGGAAAAAAGTCATGTGTCACCTTCGCTGAGCGCGACTGTTCGAATGCGAATCGGTGATCGCGATCTTGAGCCGGAGACGATCAAGCTGTCCATTGTCCGTTGATGCTCAAATGAGTAACGCTTCCATGACAAGACACTCCCACTACATGTCAGTGTTATTGCTATTACTGATCGCGTCAATTAGCCACGCGAGCCCTTCGGCGCCGCGCGTCGACATAGCGAAAGATGGTAATGCGCTGCTACCGATACTCGTTCATCCGGAAGCATCGGATGCGGTCAAACAATCTGCCAATGAGTTGGCGGAATATCTCGGACGCATCAGTGGCGGTACATTTGAAGTGAAGCCGTCCGACGGCAACAAGGGTATCTCGCTCGCTGTCGCGGCACGAGCGAACAACAAACAACTCGCTGCGAAATTAGATGGCAACGAACCGACAAGGCGTGAGGAATACATTATTCAATCCCACGCCACCGGCCTGACACTGATCGGAGCCACCGATGAAGCAGTGTCGCATGCCGTATGGGACTTGCTTTACCGCTTCGGTTTCAGGCAGGTTGTTCCCGGCGATCGCTGGGAGATCGTGCCCAGTTCGCCGAATCTTTCAATTGCGATCGATGTTTATGAGGTGCCTGACTTCAAAAGACGCCGCATCTGGAATGGTGGCGGTTACTTTCCTTACGATAAGAAGCCGTACAAAAAATGGTGGGCGCGGAACCGGATTGGCGAGGGTTTTATGGTCGGTACCAGCCACGTCTACGATCGTGTCGTGATGCGCAACAGGAAAGTCTTCGAGGAGCATCCGGAGTATTTGGGACTCGAAGATGGCAAGCGGGCAAAGCCGGTTCGAGCGGGCAATAAATTCTGTATCTCCAACCCATCACTGAGACAGCTCTGCGTCGAATGGGCACAGAACTATCTCAACAGACGCCCACATATCGACGGCGTGTCCATGGAACCAAGCGATGGCAGTGGCGGGTGGTGCGAGTGTGAGCCTTGCCTCGCAATTGGCACGCCGAGCGACCGAGCCGTCTTCCTTGCCAATCAGGTTGTGCGGGCACTCAATGAAAACTCAGACCGAACCCGATACGTGGGCATTCTGGCGTACAGCGCCCACTCCCCGCCGCCGACCAAGGTAAAGATCGACAAGCGAGTCGTCGTGACTGTAGCACAGGGCTATCTCCGTGGTGGATATACCGCAGACGAACTAATGGCCATCTGGGGCAAGGAAGGCGTCATACTCGGTACGTACGAATACCTCGGCATCATCCAGTGGTCCTGGGATCGACCCGGTGTGGGCCGCGCCACCCGCCGCAGCCAGTACGAAAAGAAAATTCCCAAGTTGTATCGAATGGGGGTTCGCACTTTCATCGGCGAATCCGAGTGCAACTTCGGCACCTCAGGCATGGGCTATTACGCCATTGCCCGTACGCTGTGGGACGTTGATGAGGCCAAGCGAGCCGATGAACTGTACGAGGACTTTCTTGATAAACACTTTGGCGCCGCGAAGGAGCCAATGCGCCAATACTGGGACATGGTCAACGGCGACAATCGGCCGCTGCTGTCCAAGGATCTGATCGGCCGTATGTACCGATGCCTTCAAGCCGCGCTGAACATGACGGAAGATACCGGCGTACGCAACCGTATCACCGATCTGATTCTTTATACACGCTACGTCGACCTGTATTTCCAATACAAGCTGTGCGAGGACGCAGACGCGCAAGCTTCCTACGAGCGGGTCATGAAATACGCGATTCGCATTCGCAAACACCTGATGATTCATACGCGCGAGATTCATCGGCAACTGCACCGCTACGACAAGCGTGTCACGTGTCCTCCGGAAGCTTATTACAGGATTCCTTACGATCGAAATGCGTGGACCAATGACGATCCAGTAACGGAAACAGAAGTGCGCGACTGGTTGAAAACCGGCATCGAAACCAATCCACTGCTGGATTTCGAAACGAAGACATACAGCCTCGATCTCGTGCCGGCGGCTAAGGCGCTGGGGCTCAAAACAGAATATCGCGGCAACTTCGGCGGTGGCGCCCAGACCAAACAGGTCTACTACACGTGGGTCGAAAAGGCTCCCAGACAGTTGAAATTCACTATGACCGCTGGCTTGATCAAGCACTATCGTGATCGGGGCGACGCACGCATCACGCTGTACCATCAAAGCGAAGCGGACGACATGTCCATTCAGGAAGAGCGTGTGCCGCCGGACGGCAAGCCATACCCCATCTCGTTGACCGCTCCCACGCCGGGACTGTATCGCATTGAAATAGTCGGTGGCGGCGATCGGACCATGCTCGAATGGGACACGGACATCTCAATGACTCACATCGCCGATGCCAGTGCAAGAATCAGGCACCTGCTTAACTGGTCGCTCTACTTCTACGTTCCCTTGGGAACCAAGACCGTCGGCGGCTACGCAAACTGGAATACCGGTTCGATGAGAGATAGTGACAACAAAGTCGTCTTTGATTTCAAGGAACTGGACGGACCGGCATTCTTTAATGTTCCTGTGCCGGAAGGACAGGACGGCAAGTTGTGGCGGTTTCACAAGTGCAGCACACCTCGACTACTCATGACCGTTCCACCAAACCTGGCGCGGTCAGCTGAGGAACTGCTACTACCTCGCGAAGTAATCGAGGCGGAGTTGGAGAAAATGAAAAAGGAGTAAGCCAGGCGCGATCGATCAGTTTCTAACCGCGTCTTCAAGGACCGCCAATGCGGCCTGCACGTGCATCGGATCACCATCATGTTCCAGCATGGCAGGCGTACTCATCGCGATCAGCGCACGCTTGACCTGTGCCCACTGCGGCCAGTCCGCCTCCACCGGCAGGCCATGCTTTTTACGCTGGCGAGCGATCATACTGCACAAGCGCCTACCGGCGAGTTTATCTTTTCTTGCCCAGAACAGATGCTCAAGATAAACCGCGTCCTGAAGCCAATGCCCCGGCATGACACATGCATAATCGAACAGAAGCGCAGGACCGGCAGGTGGCTCGGCGCGCGTCATGGCATTGCCGAAATGCAGATCCCCGTGGCACCAGTGATCACACGGCCGGGCGTTCCATACTGCCAGCCATTTGTCCAGCTTCTTTGCAGCTTTCTTCAGTGCAGCGGACCAATGCTGTTCATCAGCCAACGCGTGTTTCTGGACCGCCTGACGGGCAAGACGCAGAATCGCGTGCCAGTCCTTGTCTGGCGGGCTTTGTGGTACAGGTACCTCAGACGATGCGGCATAGAAACGACCAGTTGCCTCTACCAGCAGATCAAACTCCGCTCCGCCCCATTTCGGCCCGAGCGGTCCATGAGAAAGACGCTCGATCACAACCCAGGCGATGTCATAACCAGCAAGTTCGGAGCCACCCGCAAACAGGCGTGGGCAAACATCGTCATATTGCGTCAAATGCTGATACCAACGCAACTCAACGGGTGGCACGGGAAGCTTCACCACAACGTCAACGGGCTCAGCCCCGTCCGTCCAAGTGGCATATCCGGTCAACGCCCCACTTCGCTGCCAATCGGTACGAAACCAATGAAGGTCAGTGAGGCAACCGTCACAGATCTGCTCCAGAACAGGCTGCAAATGTGCGCCTAGCGGCCGCTCAGGCGTCTGAGCCTGATCAGAAGACATAGGTTGGTACATCGGCCCAGGGTTGACCACGATCTGAACCGCTTTACGGTGCGTTCCCGGGCCCGAGAGCTCTTTGGGCAAAGCACACTCCTTGTGCCATTTAGCCGGCACTGCTGGCAGTCCGCTATTACATCAACCCTATCGGCGCTATCGAGCCGGTTCAAGAAAATTCTTCGTGAATAAGGAAGATTAATATAGCCCCTGACGACGGTTAGCGGCAGGGCATGACAAAAGTCTGATCAAATCAACGAGCACACACGAAGTTACGATGCTACACTAAGACCCAAGGCATCTTGCGATTGCGGTCAGGGAAATTTCTGTTGGATGGATGATATTTTGCTTAGATATTCTCTGTGAGATGCCGCTCATATATCTTCCGTTCGAAACAACTGCTATCAAGCATCTGGCTTCTGACCATATCGCTGGTAGGCCAATTCTGAGGATATGTAGAGTAAGCTCAACAGTATTTGTTATGATTTGATAGATGTGTTCTAATAGAGTTACCCTGCCTAGGGAATCTATAGGGGGATCTATGGGGGCCGGGGATCCGGGCTATGCGTGGTAGTAACGTTGTAGTCACGCCGGGGAGTACCTGGCGTGAAGGTATTTGTAGTTTGTATGTCACGAGTATGACGGGGCAATTAGGAGCCTAAATCAGATGGTTCGATCGAACACCGCAGGTGAGTTAATGAAACTGGTCAATAAGCTTCAGACAGAACGCGATGCACATCTCGCGGCGATTGAAGACATTGACCGAACATTCGAAAGTTTGGGGATTGCAGCAAGTGCCGCTCCCACCAAGCGGGGTCGCAAGAAAAAAGGCGCCAAGCGAGGCCCGAAGCCGAAGGCCGGCAAGCGCACGCGCGGCAAGTTCAAAACGACAGGCGAGCAGTCCGTCATTGCATATGTCAGCAAGAACCCCGGTTGCACGACCAAGGACGTCAACAAGCACTGGCAAAAAGAGGGCCGGGCCGGCTCGGCGGACAATGCTCTTACCAAGCTGGTCAAGGAAAAGAAACTGAAGCGCACAAACATCAAGGGGCAGCGCGGCAGCACATTCACAGCTAAGTAATCGATACTCAAATAATCTGATGAAATGAACCGGGGACATGGTGTAGCCATGTCCCCGGTTTTGCTATGCTGTTGGCCTTGTAACTACAACATCAAACAGCGAATTACATCATGGAGATACCTGAATGCCCTCCAAGCAGACCAACGTCGTTCTGATCGGCTCCAAGTTCATGGGGCGCACCCATTCCAACGGTTACCTGAAAGCGGCCAAGTTTTTTGACCTGCCAAGCGAGCCGGTCATGCATACATTGGCCGCGCGAAACCTGCAGGAAACTGCCGACTTTGCCAATCGCTGGGGATGGAAAAACGCAACCAATGATTGGAAGTCAGCTGTCCAGAATCCAGAAATTGATCTGGTCGACATCGGTACGCCAAATCATGTGCACAAGGACCAGGCGATCGCCGCGCTGGAAGCCGGTAAGCACGTCGCCTGTGAAAAACCGCTGGCCGGCACCCTCGACGACGCCCGCGCCATGCTCAAGGCTGCAAAGAAAGCCAAGAAGTGCAAGACGTTCGTCTGGTACAACTATCGCCGGTGCCCCGCTGTCGCGCTGGCTCATCAATTGGTGAAAGCCGGCAAGATCGGACGCATCTTTCATGTTCGCGCAGCGTATCTGCAGGACTGGGGCGGACCTGATACCCCACTGCTATGGCGGTTCCAGGGCAAGCTTGCCGGCTCAGGCGCTCATGGTGACCTCAACGCACACATCATCGACATGGCTCGATTCATTACCGGTGATGAGATCAGTGAAGTAGTTGGCGCGATTGAAGAGACATTTATCAAGGAACGTGACATCATCGAAAATGCCGGTGGTGAGATTTCGGGCAAAGGCGCCAAGAAAACCGGCAAGAAGAAGAAAGGCAAGTCAACGGTCGATGATGCCGTGCTCTTCCTCGCACGTTTCAAGGGTGGCGCTGTCGCCAGCTTTGAAGCCACCCGCCTGTCAACCGGTGACAAGAACCGCAATCGTATCGAAATTCATGGCGAGAAGGGCGCGTTGCGTTTCAACTTCGAGCGAATGAACGAGTTGGAGTACTTTGACAATACCGGCGACAGCAAGACGGCCGGATGGACCAACATCAACGTCACCCGTGGCGGAGACGGCCACCCGTACGCGGACGCATGGTGGCCCGACTCTCACATCATTGGCTACGAACATGGTTTTATTAACCAGGTGGCGGACATCATCAAAGTGCTCGGCGGCAAGAAGCCGGTCGTTCCGTTACCGGACTTTGCCGATGCTTACGAAACGCAGAAAGTGCTGCACGCAGCTGTCGAGTCAGCCCGTAATCGCTGCCCGATTAAGATCAGCAGCATTAAATAAAAACGGGAATAATGAGTGTTGAAGACTCATGCAACCACCTAAAACCAAAGGTGGAATGCGTATCGGAAGCCCGGGTTCTCCCGAACCCGGGACGATGTAAAAACCATGCAATTACTCGATTTGACATATCAGGTGTAGTGTCTAAATTATGCGACTCTGGTATCGGGAAACCGGCATCGGAGATAAATCCCCCGGAGAATTCCGGGGGCGGGACGTTTTCGGGGGCGTAGCTCAATTGGTTAGAGCACTGGACTGTCGATCCAGAGGTTGCGGGTTCGAGTCCCGTCGCCCTCGTTGAGAAGATGCGAAAGAAATTATCGCGTCACCAGCGAACCAGAAAGCCCTGCTGAATATGGCAGGGCTTTTATTGTTGCTCACCCATCATTAACTTGCGATGCCTGTCTAAATGAAGTGCGTAGTCATAGCATTACCATTATGAGTTGCCATCGCTGCTCATTTCGACATGACTTCGTTATCGCGACAGCTGGCGAAATCGCCTGGCTCCAATTCTCAGATATCTCAGCGACCGATAGGATAGACTGCCAACTTCAAGGCACCCCATTTCATCACATGTATTCCACTGTATTGCGCTTGACCCTTATCAAAATACCCTGCTCATAATTCAGCGCATTGATACACTTCAAGGCTGAACAACACATCAGGAGCGTCACCATGCCTGCAAGGCTTCTTGTCGGACCGTTGCTGGGAGTCGAGTCAAACGAGCAATACACTGTTTGCTTTCTGTCTGACAGTAACGTCCCTACGGCTACTGTCACAATTGGCGACGAAATTTCTCAGGCCACCCACATTGCAGACACTTGCACAGGAAAGTTCTGGCGAGCATCTTTCAGTTTGCCGCCTTCGCCCGAAGCACAACAGGCCACGTACAACATCCAACTCAATGGGCAATCGGCCCACTGCATCCATGGCCGTAATTCGTGGACGTTCTACGTTCCCGCAACGGATGAGAAACCAAAATTCGCCTACGCGTCCTGCAATGGATTTTCCAGCAGTGAACTGATGAGCAAAACAGAAGACCACTACAAACTTTGGCGGCGCCTTGCAGCTCAACATCAACTGGAACCCTTTTCACTGTTGATCATGGGTGGCGATCAACTCTACGCCGACAGCATGTGGCAGGAAGTCACTCCTCTTTACAACTGGACCAGGCTCAGCCGCTCCAAGAAAATTGATCGCTCAATGACAAAGATGATGAAAGAACAGGTGGATCGGTTCTACGACCGCCTTTACCAAAGCCGCTGGCGCGACGAAAACATGTCACTGGCGCTTGCAAGTATTCCGTCCGTAATGATGTGGGACGATCATGATATTTTCGACGGATGGGGTAGCTATCCGGAAGAATTACATACCTGCGACGTGTACAAAGGCATCTTCGAAATTGCTAAAAAATATTTCGAGTTATTTCAAATTCGTTCACGACAGAATACAAGCCTTCTGGATAATCAGGCCGGTCACTATGCATTTGCGTTTGAGTTTCGTGGCCATCACATCCTGGGATTGGATAATCGGTCCGAACGGACACTCCAGCAGGTCATGAGCAAGAGTCAATGGTCAAGCATCATCGGCTATCTGGGCCAAAAGGCAAACGCCGGAGACGTTTTCGTAATGTCTGCTGTGCCGGTCATCTATCGTGATTTCTCATTGACCGAAGCCGTATTCGATATGACACCATGGGAAGAAGAACTGACAGATGATCTGAAGGATCACTGGCGAGCCAAGGAACACCAAGGTGAAAGAGCTCGTCTGATTATGCGGCTGCTGGAAAACGCGTCTAATCGTCAGCACGACGGACAAACAGGCAGAACGGTAATCCTGTCAGGTGACGTGCATCTGGGATGCATTGGCGTAGTCAACGATCGAAGTAACACGCAACCCCGCAAGATTCATCAGATCGTTTCATCCGGCATCGTCCATCCCGCACCTAGCCGGCTGCAATGGCTGGGGATCATGGCAGCGACGAATGATCGTGATGAGTACCTGAACGAAGATAAAACGATACAGATCTCAATGCTTCAACCTTACGGAGCCGACAAATATCTTCGTGCCCGCAACTACGTCACGATCAAAGAAGGCACTGACAGGAAACTATGGATTAACTGGGAAACTGAATCGTCAGATAATCCTGCCTACCCGTTGGCCTGATCGGTAACTGGTTTAGAGAAATCTCTACTCAGACCATCTCCCGACTGCGCTTACGGTAAGTCAGCGGCGTGCATCCAAATTGCTTGCGGAAACTGAGATGAAAATAATGCTCGTCCGCGAATCCGACGTCGTAAGCAATCTCTTTGACAGTCGCAGTGCCCACACGTAGCTGCTGCGCAGCTTGCCTTAGGCGATACTTTGCAATGTAAGCCTTAGGCCCGATACCATGCGTCTGCTTGAACAGTTTGCGAAACTGAGCCGGGCTGAGTCGCACTGATTCGGAAAGTTGTTCAACGGTGATCGGCTCATCGTAGTGCTCCTGAATCGTTGCAACCGCTTCCGCGATGCGCCGATCAGAACGGGCTTGCGCCTTCTTTGGTTGGCTTCCGCCGAGCACCCAGAACGCAAGCCAGTCTCGCAACATCTGCTCTGTCATGCGCCGGCCCACGGACGGATCGGCAGACAACAAATGTGTCACCCGCTGAAGGCGTGACTGGCTTGCCGCAAAATCGGGTAGATCCTGAAAAGGACCCGGCACTAGCTGCTCGATCGTCCCACCCCATTGTGGCAACAGATGCGCATGCAACGCTACAACATGAATCTCCGAGCAGTCTGCAGGCATACGAGCACTGTGCCGTAACCCTTCCCGAACAAACATGCACTGGCCGGCCAGTACAGTGGATCGCTCGCTACCAATCTGCGCATCCAGGTGATGGGTCATCGGCAGAAAGAAAAAGTCGTCAGACAACCGTCGAGGCATCATCTCCCAGCCCGCGCGCACACGCCACCAGAAGCTGGAAATCACCTCAATGCGCAATTCCTGGTACACCCATCGCAATCGCGTTCGCTGGGCTTCGGAAAGCTGATCCGGCAGGGATGAACGGACGTCTCGCACCATAAGTATCGAAAATTATACCAAATAATCGCATATTTGACTAGATATGATCGTTTTTTCCCATAATCTTTCATCAATTCGATATCGCGGCCCGGCCGCTCAAAATGACACGGAGTTAGAAAATATGACCGCAGCAGTCGCCTTTACCGAAATCCCCACCACCGGCAAGACACTCACGTCAGAGCAGTTGCAGTTCTTTAACGAGAACGGCTACATCGTCGTCAAAAAACTCTTCTCCGAGGAAGAGATGCAGGACGTCAAAGACCTGCGCGACCGCGCAGTGGCTCGGGCCACCGAAGCCGGCGGCAGCTTCCGTGACGGGCCGGCTGGTTACGACGTCGAAAAACTCAAATCTGACCCAACCGGTAAGACATTGAGTCTGCGAAAGATCCAGGAAGTGTATCAGGCTGAACCCGTGTTCCGTGAAATGATGTCGCAGGACAAGCTGTTGGACATCGTTGAGGATCTGATCGGGCCCAACATTTACTATCACTCAAGCAAGCTGATGTGCAAGCCGGGCAACGGTGGGCGACGTAAGCCGTGGCATCAGGATTTTGCGTACTGGTCCACGATGAATCCAAAGCAGGTCACCGTCTGGACCGCAGTCGACAAAGCAACCCGAGAAAACGGCTGCATGCAAGTCATTCCGGGCTCGCACAAGCGTGGCTTGATCGATCATCATCATCTGGAAGATTTCCAGATCGAAGAGGATGGCATCGAAAACGAAAACATCGTCATCGCTGAGATGGAGCCGGGTGACACGTTGATTTTTTCAGTACTGACGCTGCACGCATCGGACCCGAACCTGTCGCCGAACCCGAGATTATCTGCAATCATCGATTTCGACAGTGAGCCGGCCCAGGAAGACTCGCGAATGGGCTCACGCGTGCCACTGCGAGGCGGCACAGGCTGAGCGCATCAACCAATCTGCCAGAAACCAATCATGCCGGCGTCCATCGAGGACGCCGGCTTTTTTTGTCCCTGTTTCCAACACCCTCAACTTAGGCAACCTCGGCTACAATTAACCGGCAAAGCACTACATTTGATCCGGGAATATCACATGAGCGATCTGACTTCTGAAGAACAGGACAAACGCGTCGAGGAAGCCAGGCGTCACTACGAAGAGAGCATCCCGTACGTTGACGAAGACCAAGTCAATCAAGCTGTCGAAAGTGGCGATGTCAAGGTGCGCGATCTGGAAAAAAATGTCCCAACTTCGCTTCGGGGAATCTGGGAGGAACTCAAGACACTGTTGGCGATGATGCGCGATTATGTGACCGGTCGATATCGAAAGGTGCCGTTCCGGACGATCGCGGCAATAGCGGCGGCCATTCTCTATTTCGCCTCCCCGATCGATGCAATTCCGGACCTCATCCCCATCGTCGGATTTATTGATGATGCATCTGTCATCGCGCTGTGCCTTCGAATGGTTCATCAGGACCTGGTTCTGTATCGGGCTTGGCGGAAGAGCCAGGAAGATTCACCCGCGGAGGTACATAAGGACTGACTCACAGAATCTCACCATCAACAGGAAAAGCTACATGTCCTCAACCAATCCAACTGATAGCCCTCAGGACTGGATCAACCTCGACCGTTATCCGATCCACAAGTTGCATACTGATGCCGGCCAGGCACTGATCGAACGATGCCGTCAGGACATCGCGCGTACCGCCGGCTCCCAGTTGGACGGCTTTCTGTTGCCGGATGCGTTGTGCCGGCTGGGGGATGAGGCCCGCGACGTCGCGCCAATGGCACTGAGGCGTGACACCTATCGCTCAGCGTACGGATGGATGGAAAACGATGATTTTGACGAAGACCATCCACGTGCCTGGCCGCAACACGACCGTAAAGGAACGGTGCATTACGATCTATATCCGCCGGAAGCCCTGATTCGCAGGCTGTATGAATGGCAGCCGCTGGCTGACTTCATCGCGACGGTGTTACGCGAAGAGCATCTGTTTATCTGTGACGATCCGGTCATGTCCGTTGTGTTGTCGATAATGGGCGGTGGTGACGAGCAGGGTTGGCATTTCGATACGAATGACTACTCGGTCACGCTGTGTCTGCAGGCGCCCGAAGCAGGCGGTGCTTTTCAGTGTGCACCGTATGTACGCAGCGACGGTGAAGAAAACTATAATCGTGTTGCCGAAATCTTTCGCGGCGAGATCCAGCCGGAAGTCGACGTTACACCAGAACCAGGCACCCTGACCATGTTCCGGGGCCGCCGTTCCGTGCATCGCGTGGACGCCGTGGAAGGCGAACTTGATCGGCTGATGGTAATTTTCAGCTATCACCGCGAGTTGGGGTTTCGCTGGCCCGAAGCAATGATTCAGCTTTCCAAGAATGCCGGGGCAATGTGATCTTTACCAGCGTCACAATTAAGTGTGTCATATCGCTATTATTCGTGACCATGTTCACCACCGGCTGCGTCAACATGATTGCGTTCCACCCGTCACGTGGTGGCGGTATCCCGCCGGGTGTTCAATATCAGTCGGTTCAAGATGTTGAACTGACGACGCGTGAGAATGTCAGGTTGCATGCATATTTCGTGCCAAACCCGAATTCTGATCGGGCGGTACTCTTCCTGCACGGCAATGCGGGAAACGCCACCGATCGATTGGACGATGCACTGAAACTGTCGGAAATCGGCCTTAACGTGCTGCTGTTGGACTATCGTGGATACGGGAAAAGTGCCGGTCGGCCAAGCGAAGCCGGCGTCTATGAGGACGGCCGCACCGCCCTGCGATATCTGTACGATGAACTAAAGTTCAAACCGAATCGAACAATCATTCTCGGTCGATCACTGGGCAGCGCGGTTGCGATTGACCTGGCAACGCAGAACGAATGCGGCGGCGTTGTACTGGTGACACCACTGTCGAGTGGGAATGACGCGGCCAAAGCAATGGGACTCGGCTGGATCGCATGGCTGTTCGGAAAGCCATTTAATTCAATCGAGAAAATTTCCAAACTAAAATGCCCTGCCCTGTTTATCCACGGCACCCATGATGAAATTATTCCGATCGCCCACGGCCGCAAACTTTACGAAGCCTGTCCAACGATGAAGCGATTTGTGGAAGTTCCCGGCGCGGGACACAACGATCTGACCTATATGTCTGGCGAGGCATACTGGCAGTGGATCCAAGATTTCTGTGAACAGTCGTTCGGCGGGCAGTCGAGCGATAACAAGCACACACCACTCGGAGAATAGCTCCAGTTGAACGGTGTATCATCAGACCTCTTGACGCATCTGGTATGCTGAATGTTTCTACTAATTCCACGGGTTCGTATTACGGGAGTAATTTACCATGGACTATCGCGTTCTCGGCCGAACCGGCGTTAAGGTACACCCACTGTGCCTGGGTTGCATGAATTTTGGCGGCAGAGCCGATGAAGATGCATCGCGCGCGATACTGGATGCGTACTTCGAAGCTGACGGCAATTTCATCGATACCGCCAACGTCTATACCAACAGCAATAGCGAACAAATCATCGGCCGTTGGATGGCCGACCGCGGCACTCGAGATCAAATCGTGCTATCCACCAAGGTGCACGGTAAACGGTCCGATCACGTCAACGACCGCGGTAACCATCGCTGGCATATCGTGCGCGAAGTAGAGAATTCACTTCGCCGGCTGAAAACCGAACGCATCGACGTGTACCACATCCACCGGCCCGACGCGGACACGCCAATCGATCAGACGTTACGTGCATTGGATGACCTGCTACGTCAAGGCAAGGTTTTGTATCTCGCCAGCAGTACATTTCCAGCCTGGCAGCTCTGCGAAGCACATTACATCGCTCGCGAGCTCGGTACAGCGCGATTTGATGTTGAACAGCCGCCACTGAATATTCTTGATCGCCGCACGGAAGCGGAAGTGCTGCCCTTCTGTCGCGAGTATAACGTAGCGACGATTGTCTGGTCGCCCTTGGCGCGCGGCCGACTGGCAGGCACCTATACGAGAGACGGGCGCAAGTTCCCGGACGGTACGTGGTATCAGGCTCAAGGCAAGAATGATTTCCCGGCCGCGCAATGGCCGGTCATGGAAGGTGTCGATCAACTGGCAGATGAAGTGGGCGCCACCTCAAGCCAATTTGCCCTGGCATGGTGCCTTCAGGTGCCAGGCGTGACCTGCCCGATCATCGGCCCGCGCACGGTGGAACAACTCAAAGATAATCTTGGATCGATCGACGTGAAGCTGACAGATGACATTGTCAGCCGTGTGGATGAACTGAATCCTTCCGGTGAACTGGCTCGCGACCGCGATGCAGGACCAGTGCCGCGATGACAAACACCAATGAAAACCTGATTCAATTGGCCCTAGGTCACCTGCTTGGCGAATTAATAGATGGCCCGGCACCGCAATGGCTGTGGGTGTTGGACCGCAAAAGCCCCGGGTTACTCAAGTCATTGTCAACACTGTCCGCGACGGCTGCATCAACGCGCCCGACATCGGCGCAATCTTCCATTGCAGCTCACGTTGACCATCTGCGATTCAGCTTCTCATTATTTAACCGGTGGGCAAACGGCGAAGAGAACCCGTTCGCAACAGCAGACTGGTCGGCAAGCTGGCAGAACCAAGCCGTCAACGACGAACAGTGGCGTGAAATACTGAATCAACTCGAACAGGAAGCACACGGCTGGCTCAACGCTGCACAGCAGCCTCGCGAATGGGAGGAAATCACATTGACTGGTGCGATCGCCAGTATTGCGCACATGGCCTATCATATGGGAGCGATTCGCCAGTTAATTGTGACGATTGAATCTGACCGCACCGGATAAGGTCATGGACGCTATTCTGAATCATCTGCTTAGTACGTTGGTCATTACCGGCTTTATCGTTCTGGCGGTATGGGAGCTATATGCGCGCAAACGATCGGGACAGCAGTGTCATGAATATGCCCATAGAAGCAGATGTACAAATTGTGGTGGCCGGTTTCACCCATGGGACGGCAAGGAATACCTGATCGGTCAGAATAGCATCGCGGCCGGTCCTGTATTTCGCTGCATCGACTGTAACCGCGAATCAAGAGTTTCATACGAATACATCCGAACCGGATCACAGCCGACATGCCTGAAATGCGGATATATGCTTAGACATGCAACGGAAAGCAAATGCCCCGAGTGCGGCACAACAATAGACACATATCAACAGCGGTTGCTTACGCTAATTGAAGACAGGAATGGAGCGCCAGACAGCACAAGCGAGTAATCGCCAAGGCTGCAATGCATCTCGGGTCGCCCATAGTACAAAACTACCTTTACACCCACAGGCGGCAACATTAAGAACCATGCCCAACCACTTCACCACCATCGGCCTGCCCGTCGAAACGGAGCAGGACATGCTCGAAGTCGCCAACGGCGTTGTCGAAGATGCGGACGTTTTCGAATTCGAGGGCGGCGTAATTCTTCGCTGGGTCTCCGCAACCGGTGCTGCCTTATGGATCCTGCTGGATGAAGACAACAACCTGATCGACGTGCTGCCCCACTTCATCGGTAAGTCTTCTTTTCGCGTCGGCCTGGCAGGCCTTCTTGATCGCGATGAAGAGAGCCCATTGACCAGTACATATCAGGGATGGGCCGAACCGGCGGATGACGATTGCGAATCCGGCACCTATCCGTTTGTGTTTGACTCGCCTGATGTCCTTGGCAGTTCGGACATCACAATCCCCTCAATTCAAACAATACAGCTTGCCGCTTTCGCCTATGAAATCGAAGTGTACGAATCCGAGGAGGCGTACGTCGATTCACAATCGGCGGAAACCAAGATGGCAACGCGATCGTTCATTCCTTCAGGCATGTTCTCGATTGGCGATGATCGCATTGAACAGCAAGAATCCCCCACCGCCATGGGTCTTCTCACGGGACATATTCTTGAAACGCAGATATTGCATAATGACCTGACCGGCCGAATCTTCTACTGGGCGCTGGTCGATTCTTACGGCGGCCAGTTTGATGTGGTGATCGATCCTGAAATTCTAGGTCAACGCGAATTGCGTGTGGGTGGCATACTCGCTGGTTCCTTCTGGCTGTCCGGCTGTTTTGCTGATGCGCGGTAGGCGGACGGGATCTTAATCAAAAGTTTACCTTAAGCCCTATAAGGGTTATATGAACGAATGTGCTAAACCGGCCGGCTGCGTAAGATGAAATCGATACGCAGTATTTATCAGGTTGCGAAATGCACATGCGTCACAAACATATCAAGCACCAATCAACGTTGTTATCGAGTTTCATTCTTCTGGCTCTGGCGAGTATCGTTCAGGCCGACATCGATTATCGCGTCAAAGCAGTCGTACCGGAGCTGGCCGCAGACAAGCAAACGCGTCTGTTGATCGACTTCACCGACAAGCGTCACCCCGTTGTCAAAGCTCGTGGCAGCAAGACCCTAATCGACAATCAAACCACAGTGGGTAAAGACGGCGGCACCACCGGGACATTTAAGGTGGCCGTGCCGGGCAATTTTGACCCAGGTCGTTTTACTATCGAACTGATCTTGCGCATACCGGAAGGTAGCCAAGGACAATACAACACGACTTTGGCGCGTTGGCATGTTGCTCACAATTACAGCGCTATGATCCGCATGGACCAGCTCCGCATAGATGGCCCCGGTAATGTCGCCGGTCGCAATAAGCCATTTCAGTTGAGCTGCCCTTATGCGAACAACGGCTGGTCTATTTCCAGACAGGCAACGGGACAGTGGGTCTACCTTGCGGCGGGGATGGACCTTGAAAAGCAAGTCGCGCGCGCCGTTGTGCGTGATATGTCGGGCAAGATTCTCTTCGAACGAATGGAAATGATCGGTATCGGTGAACCGACCGGCGTAAAAGACAAATTCGACGCCGCCAGGCTTTGGCGGGAAATGGCCGGGTCAGTCGCGACATCTCTTAAAACGGGTAAGCCATCGGAAATCACATTTGGGCATCCATCGATCGAATTACGGAAGGTGCGCATCTCGGACAGCTATCGGGAAGACGTGCTGAGCCTCGACGCAGAAATTCCCTCAGAAGGTGCTACCCAATGGCTGCCAACGGATCTCGATTCAAAACGGACGGAAAGTGAGACGGTATCCCGTCTGCTAGGGTACTCCGGGTATCGCAACGGGCTGTCATTTCCTGTGACGGAGCGCTTCATCCCGCTGTCCGCCAACAGCGACCCGATTGTGATTCCGCTGAAGGACATGAAGATCGGTCTGTACACGCTGTTTCTCCATGGAACCATCAGCCCGCTCGGCCGGACAAAACTGGACCGTGTGTGGAAGCCGTGCCCCATGGAAATGGTACTGCTTGATAAGTCTGGCAAACGTGTTGGCTACGGTAAACTGCTGCTTAAGCAGAGTCTTCGACCTCGGCGCATGCAAGGGTTTCATCTGCACATCAATGAGCCGGGTGACTACACCGTCAAGCTACAGTTGACAGACAAGGCACAGGAAACAGCCCGAATACTGCGCATCGTACTGGTCGATCAGTTGGCGGAGTTGCCGAACATCGCGATCAAATCTCAACAGACTTTTGAGCGGGCCGCCGTGCCAATGCAACGACTCAGTTCATTGGATGATGCTCGCCTGGCGCGTGATCGGGACATCTGGTCCGCCATGCCGCCGCTGAACCTGCATCTGCAAGTGCATGGTCAAACGAAGGTATTTGCAGCGCCTCCCTCTGCGGCCAAACTCGATCAGTGGCAGACGAAAGTATTCGCCGGGAAACGTGGGTATGCCTGGGGTCAACATGCCATCGCGCCACTCGACTTTGTGAACACTCAAACAAAGAAGGTATTCACCCAGGAACAGATTCTAAATGGCGAGCCGTGGCCCGGACCATATAGCGATGACGGCACTGGCATTTACTTCACACAAAGTGAGTTCCCGGAACTTAAACATGACGTCTACTACACGCCACGTGCGAGCCTGCTCGGCCGGCGAGCGTGGTTGTTTGTCGGTCTTCTCGGTGCGCATGACTACCGCGGATTGAGCTTACCGGCAAAGTACTTCAAATCCGGTGATGCAAATACCGGACACGATGCGGCCATGGCAATGGTGCGCGTCGCATACGACTGGCCCGCACTGGAAATGAACCTGCACGAGATACGCCTTTGCACCCACTCACCTGATCTCGAATACAACTCGGACTGGAGCAAAAACCGAAACGGCAAGTATTTCTATCAAGGCTGGTCCGGGAACATGCTTGTGGACTTTATGGTTGCGTATGATCAGGTATTTCCATACATCAAAGACAATCAGGTCTTCGCCGATGCGGTTAACAAGCATATCCCATGGATCAAAACGCCGAACGACGTGATTGCGTTTCTCGACCGCCATCTCGTGTTTGCCGGCGTGCGTGATTTCAATCGCGGCCTGATCAGCGCGGCACCAATCGAGGACTACGCTGCAAAGCTGCTTGGCCCCCACGCGGCAACAGAGGTGTTCTATGATCTGACGCGGCAGTACGCCAAAATTTATCCATTCAGGGGGACATACCAGGAACTCTACGGCAGCGCACTGTCACGGTCCGGCTCATATCACATCGGTTCATTTCTGGTCTATGCCCTCGGTTCGGCGAGTGAGACTGTTCTAAAAGCACGGACCATCGGCGATGCCAAAAAGCTCGGCGTCAACTTAAAAATGGACTTAAGCGATGTCGATCGCTACACCAAGGTGCGCGCAGCCGGTGATTTCATGTTGAATATGTGGGTCGCCGGCGGATTCCCGTTCATGGTGGGTGATGCCAGCGGTGGGACACACACGCCACCATTCGCAGCAAAACGAATTGGGATGATCAAGGACGGCGTGCGCGCGGCATTCGACTTGACCGGTAACTCCAAACACGCATGGGTGTTGCAACACATACTCGATGACACCAGCCCGGAAGTGGTGGCAGCCGCAAAGAATCAGCGAGATCCCATCACGCACGCTGAATCCCGTGTTGTTGCGGACTACGGCGCGATTATTGAACTCGGCGTCAATGAAACGGACATCACAAAGAAGACGGCCGCCACGCTGCGATTAGGCACCGCCCAGGGACACGCCCACAGCGATTACCTTGACCTGAATATCTTTGCAATGGGATTGCCCATGTCTGTTGACCTGGCATGCCGCGACGAGGGCAACCACTGGTCTCGGCCGGGCGCGTCATGGGCGTTCCTGCACAACCATGCGATTGCACATGCTGATGAAAACCCCAGACAAGCCGGAGCACAGTCTGGCGAGCCGTGGCTGAAGACATTCGCCCCACCGTTAGTCCGGGCGCGGTATGTGAATCAGCAAGGCGACGTCCAGCTTGATCGTGACGTGCTGATGATGTCGGTTGGTGACACGGGGCAATACTATGCGTTTGATCTTCAACGTCTGACCGGCGGCAAGATGCACACATGGTGTTTTCATGGCTGTGAAAGTGAAGACGTTGTTGTTAATACCACGATGAGCCCGCAGACGGTGCGTTGGATTGATCGTACGCTGAGAGGTTCGCACAAAGTCGGTCGCGCCCCGAAGGTGCTTACGGCCACTTGGACAATGACTCGCAACACCGATGAACACCCCCACAACTTCAAAGGTGGAGGCGTCATCAAGACTGTCGCCGCTGAACCAAGTATTCTGGGAGAGCGCTACGACCCGTCGCTGCCACCAGCTCGGATACGCGCTACGCTGCTTAACTGCGAAGGTGACACGGTTTTGCAGGGAAGCCCTTTCTCTCAACCCTACAGTTATGCCTTCCCGTTCATATGGGTGCAACGCAATGCTCTTGAAGGTGATGCCCCGTCTGTCTATCCGGCAATATACGAGTGGTACCGAGGCGACCAGCCGATCATCGCAGAGGCTGCCGTGATTGGCAGGTCACCCCTCGTCGTTCGCGTGGTCACCACAACCGGCCAGACTGACACCTTCACCGTTACACCCAACGGTGTCAGTGCAATATCGCGCGACGCCAATGGCGTGCGCTTTGTCCAAATGAACGGCCTGTCAACACTGCAGGCAGAGGGTGTTTCACTTGGCGCAGACCGTAACCGATACGAAGCAACGATTACCAGCATCGACTATGCCAGTCGCCAATTGACAGTCGATCGCGACCTGCCTGAGAATCCAGCGGTCAGCATTGGCAATGACGGCCGTCAGATACACCTAGAACTGACTGGTAAAGGCCGTACGTTCAGCTATGCACATGACCTGCTCGTACACGAAGGACTGCTGACCTCGATTAATATCTTGGACGACAAAATAATCGAACTGCAGACCAACCAGCGTCTGTTTCATGGTGACAAAGGCAACCGTAAGCTTCGCGCATTCGCAGTCACCAATGAAGACCATACATGGGCCTTTCGCGGGTTTGGAAAAGGAACCGTCATCCACCGCCCCAATGGAGCCCACCTGAACAAGGATGTGTTCACCGATGCAAATGGCGATGGGCGGATCAATGTCAAGACGTATGAGATTGGTGTGGGCGATACGGTGACACTGCCGGCTAATGTAATCATTCGCCGTAGCGGTGACAGGTATGAGATTCAAGGTAATGTGTCGGTTTCCGGCAGAGTAGATGGTGAAACGATTGGTCCGAAGCGGTAGATAACATCCGCCGAGGGTAACTGATGCTAAGCCGCAAGCGGCCAACGGGTTTGCGTTGCCGCTTGCGGCTTAGCAAAATGCCGCCATGTCGCGCCCGCTCGTCATCGCATACCATCTGATCTGGACCGTTTACGGATGGTGGCTACCCAATGACCCGCGCGGCAGCGGTTCTCACACGGTCGCCAGCGACATTATCGCGCAACTCGGGGAACTGCACTACGGTCGTAAGCGCATACAACCCGCCGCGGTGGATGTGCGCCGTTTCTACGAACAGGCAAAGCAAGTTCTCAAGCATGAGTTGCGGACATTAAATCAATCCGCCCGCTTGGAAGTCGGAGCCGCATTCGCTGATACAATCGAAACCCAACAATACACCTGCTACGCCTGCGCAGTAATGCCCGATCATGTACATATCCTCATCCGCAAGCACAAACACAGCGCCGAACAAATGATCGAGTCCCTGAAAGAATCAAGCCGCTTGCGGCTTGGCAATGCCGACCACTTCCCACCCGACCACTCCATCTGGACTGGTGGCGGTGGTTGGAAAGTGTTTCTTGATCATCCCGACGACGTCGAGCGCACGATCAGATACATTGAAAAGAATCCAATACCAATAGGTTTGCCGCGTCAGACCTGGCCGTTCGTTTCGGCGTATGATCGCTGGCCGTTGCATCCGGGACATAGTGTTAATTCGCCTTATGTGAAACGGTTGAAGGCGGCGGGTCGGTATCCGTGAGTGAGATGCTAAGCCGCGAGCGGCTGTTTGCAGGAGTTTTGCCGTAATGTCAGTATCGAGATCGCATCCGCTGGTTCGTCATTTGCCCGAACGATTGAACGACCCGCCGAAATGGGAAGAACCGTTTTTGCACGATGACGTCACGGTTCGTCCGTTTCGCCTCAATACATTTCGATGGAAGAATGAAGCGATTTCCACGTACGGGCTGTATGGCGAGCCGGTCGACGCAAGCAAGATACCCGGCATCCTGCATATCCACGGCGGCGGACAGACAGCTTCGCCCGATCAGGTGGCATACTGGGTCAAGCGCGGCTACGCGTGCGTATCACTGGACTGGTCCGGTTTGGTCGGCGGCCGAAAGCCGGAATTTGTGTCGGCTTATCCGGACAATTTTCCCACCCGGGAGCTGACATGGTATGAACAAATCGAAAAGACTGGCGACATCATGTTTCCGCAACTACACGGGCTGATCGCGGGTCAGCGACTCCTAGATCTACTGACAGCACAATCCAATGTGGACAGTAAAAGTCTCGCGGCTTACGGTATCTCGTGGGGCGGGTTTCTCACATGGCTAATCAATAGCGTTGACGATCGACTATCTGCGGCATGCGCCATCTACGGAACGGGCGGCCTCCACTGGCCGGGACATATCTGGAATGCACAATGGGCAAAGGTTGGTAACCAATCGCGACGCATGTTTACATCGCTGATCGAGCCGCGTGCGCACGTGCCATTCCAACATGCGCCGATTACCTTCCTCAACGGGACCAACGACTTCTTTGGCGGACTGGACGTCGCGTCAGAAATGCTGCCTATGCTGCCTGTCGACTGGCGGACCGACTACTGCCCCAACAGCGATCATCACCTCAGCGAAGGCAGCGTCCGGCTGATGGAACAGTGGTTTGATCATCATTTGCGTGATGGTGCCGCCCCACCGCCTTTGCCCGAGTTATCCGCAGACATTCAGGACGATGGCTCCTTATTGATTCGTACCAACGCCGATCCAAAGACCGTGGAACTCTGGTACAGCGAAGGCACTCGGCCACACGCGGACCGTGCCTGGCGTGTCCTGACGGAATGGCAAACGGACAACACGGGAGCCAGCATCAAACGAACCTTCGGCGAGAATGTCTGGCTTTTCGTTCGACAACGACACGCGGACGGGCAATGCGTTTGTTCGGCCCCAATCTGTCTTTCCACGAAGCCTCGACCAATCAAGTTTGAGTCGCGCATCTGGAAAGCGCCGTCGCGAGACAGTCTGGGAATTCAAGGATCCACACAGCCGGAAATGGCCGGCGATCTTGAAACGCTGTATGAACTGACCGATACCGCACTACAGACGCGCGAAGTCTGTGGTGAACTCAGCGTGTTGCTGTTGGTGGCTCCGGAAAATCAACCAAACGACACGGTACGCACCCTTCATATCGAACTTGAAAACACGGTAACGATCGAGATCACAGCCAAAGCAAACAACGTTGACTGGACAGTGCAGCACGCAACCGAACCAACCGATACGAGCATCAGGCTGTCTTGCAGTCAGTTCAAGCAAGCCGACGACACAGAAACCAAACTATCATTCGCACAAGTCCAGCGAATCTTCATCAAACTTAAATCATTAGACGGCAAATGCGCAAAGCTCAAGTCCGTCAGTTGGCAGTCCTGAAATAAGCAAATCAGCACGTTTTCAGCAGGCTCGTTTGACACCCCTGTCGGCGAAACTATGCTCGCTGTCTGTTTCAAATTTCAATATTATGGAGCCCAAGTGCATGAGTCGCCTCTTTGAAGCCTACCGCGCGTTACATGAACAGGCATTTATGCCCATCTTTGTTCAGGACGATTTTGACAGTCGCAAGCTTGTCGAAGCGTGCGTCGCGGCCGGCTACCGCGGGATTGAATACACCCTTCGGCGGCAGGATGCGCGAGAGATGATTCCATGGGTTCGCAAGAATTATCCCGACCTGTACCTGGTCTGCGGCTCAACCATTGACGATGAAAAGATCGTCCGGCAGATGCAGCGCAAACACCCGCAACTGATGACGGTTGCGGAAGTGGCTGACCTGGGCGTCGATGGCTTCGTTTCAATGTTGGGTTGGACGGAAGCAACCATTCGCAAATATGCCCCGACGCACTTGATCATGCCGACGGCAAGTACCGTGACCGAAGGTTTCTATCAAACCACTTGGGGCGCCCATTTCCAGAAGATCAATGGTGCGACCAACCTGACGCTGGTCAATCGACTGCGGTCAGCAGCCACCTTTGACTTCTGCCCGGTCCTGGTCACCGGCGGCCAGACGCTTGAGCAGATACCCAAGTCAATCGAAACGGGCGCGGTCATGATTGCAACTGGCTTTGACCTCATGCTCAAAGGCCAATCAAAGGATATGTCCGTCGAACAGATTGCCGACGTGCTCAAACAGTTCCAACAGACTACAGCCAACGCCCAACAGAACACGTACCCGGAACTGGCCGCGGCAGAAGGTAAGGACAATCAGACCTGGCTCGACGCGCTACCACACTGGCATCCGTTTTGAATCTAATAGGTAAACGCGCCCGGATAGCTGGGGTGAAGCGTGGGGTCCATGTAGGCTTGGCGATATGCATCACCGCCGAGCCACCAACTGACACCGGGTTCCATCTTCATCCAACTGACGTGTGCATCCAGAAACAGCAGGTTGCCGCCCTCGGGACTGAATGTGCCGGCTTTGGGGTGATTCGGCTGGCCTGGCATCGTGCTATTGGCAGCAGCAGGCCAACCGAAATTGGCGCGGGTGAACTCCGCCATAAACACCGGCATACGGCTTCGAGTGTCTTCCTTCACCGTTGAAAGCTGCGGGAAGTAGCCCCTGCTCCAACCTGGCCAACGGACTCTGTACCAACCATTTAAGTCGTGTGCCGGATGGGAAAAATGAGCGCCACCGAAGTATAGGTAAGTGAATTTATTATTGTTGGCCCATGCCCAATTCGGTTGGGACGGACACATCAGATGCCCTTCAGGCAGCCCATAGCTGCCATAGAGCCTCGACGAGACCGGTGTGCCACCAGCAGCAAAACGATTGTATTCGTTCCCATTACCCCCTGAAGGCGGTAACTGCGAAAAGTCGTGGTCATAAGTGATCGCAACCAGCGCGAAGCTGCGCAAATTTGACGCACATGTAATCCGGCGGGCCGCTTCGCGCGACTTACCTAGAGCGGGAATCAATATCGCGATCAGCAGTGTAATGATTGAAATCACCACCAATAATTCGATCAGCGTAAACCCGCTTAAAACTCGTTCTTTCTGTTGGGACATGACAACCTCTTTCACCAGATAGGCATAACGTGTCAGGCACTCGGATCGGATTTCTCCGCCACAAATCCAAAGCTCTGAAATGGAATCAAAGTCCTTGAAGGCGGAACAGAATGCCCGTCAAACTCGCGCCGCAGTAGTTGCAAGGATGTTGTGGCGATCGCCTGCGAATCAATCGCCAAGCGTGCAAGACTGCTGACATCAAACGATTGTGTCTGCCCACTCGTCGCGCCGCAGACCAGCGACCCGGGTGTAACTGGATGCTCCAGATATCGCATGAACTCGATAAAGATCGATGCAGTGTGCGGATCGGGAATCACATATGCAGTTGGCGGGTCTTCCAGCTTGGTCAATTGCTCAGCCGCCCAAAAGGCGACATGCGGCTTGGGCGTGCCGATCAGAACCAGATGCGGATCCACCATCGAATCCGCATCTGTATGTGCGTAACGATAGCCCGCGAGCCAGCGATCGAACCACAAGCCTTCAGGCGCGCTTGCGCAGATAAATGCAATTCTCTTGTGCCCCGCATTAATCAAGTATCGCGTTGCCATCTGCCCCATAGCCGTGACATCAACGCTGACCAGATGCCCGCGCGGTGAAGGCTGAATTGGGTCACCATGCAACTGCCCCATCAGCACGCAAGGCTTCTCCATTGCCGTGCAGCTATCAAAAAGATCATGATCGACCTGGCCATACAACAACAGGCCGTCCAACTCATCAATGATCGAACGGATGCCAAGCGCAGGGTCGTCATCCGTCAGCGAGACGTTGACTATTTCGAGTGCAATTGAAAGCGATCTACTCTCCCGCGAAAGCGGATCAAGCACTTCGTGACTGAAAAAGACGTCTTGTGGCTGATCGACCAGTACTAATCCAACGCGAGCCGTTCGACCTGAAGTGTCGGATAACTCTGCCCTTGAGCGTCTGCGAACTGGACGATAGTTCAGTTCCCGGCTGATGCGTCGAATGCGTTGCTTGGTCGCGTCGCTGATCTGAGGATCGTCGGCAAGCGCCTTGGATGCGGCTGAAACAGACACATTCGCGACTTGTGCAATTGACTTCAAAGTAACGGACCGCGCCATCAATTGGACTCCACATAACGACGCCGTAAGCAACACCTCCATAATTATACTAAATTTATAGTATAAATAACTACAATTTTTGAGATTTGGCTAAATTTTGAATTTAGATTCAAGTTGTTGTTATTTATTAATTTACATCTACACAATGAATCGTAAGCATTGATGAAGCAACGTGAGCAACCGCCATCAGATGATGCCATCAACATGAAATGCATGACGACATTCATTGGCGGCTAGAATGGTGCTTTTCACAACCAGAGACCTCACATGACATTTGTAGACGTACTCATTCTTTTGATTGTTGGTGGCGTGATCGGCTCAATCGGCCAAGCCATCGTCGGATTCTCACGCGGCGGATGCATGGTATCCATCGCCCTCGGATTCATCGGCGCTCTGCTGGGAACCTGGCTCGCTCGCCTTCTGGAACTACCCGATCTGTTCGTGCTCGAAATCGGCAGCACCCGCCTTCCGGTGGTCTGGTCCATCATTGGATGCGCCATCTTCGTCGGGATTCTGTCGGCTTTTTCAAAGTCGAAAAGGAGATAGTTGCACGTGATACATCAATTCACTCAGGCCGGGCAACGATCACGGCAGCCATCCGGCCGGTCTTGCCCTTGTCGCGACGGTGACTAAAAAACCATTGCGGCTGCTCGAACGTGCACTGCTCGCAGATGTCGATCTGGTTCAAGGATATGCCTGCCTTTTCGAGCTGTAACCCGGCAGCCTGTTTCAAATCGACATGTGGTTTTTCATAGCCGTAACGCTCAATCGCGTCGTGCAGCTGCACTGCTTCAAATGCCTGCGCGACTTCTTCACCGACTTCAAACGCATCCAGTCCGATGCTGGGCCCCACCGCTGCGTACAGGTGTTCCGGAAGCGCTGCAAACTGACTGCGCATTTCGGCAATGGCGTTGCCGATGACCCCGGAAACAAGCCCCCGCCACCCAGCGTGCACCGCGGCCACAACGGAACCGTCACGGCTGGCGATGAGAATCGGCACGCAGTCCGCAATGCGAATGGTCAACAGCCATTCAGGCAAATTTGAAACCAGCGCGTCAGCTGACGCACCGATCTGATCAACTGTCGCGACTTCCGCGCCGTGACACTGGTCAACAGAGGCAAGCCGGCAGTCCACGCAATCCAATGCAGTCCTCAGGAGTTGGTAGTTGGCGCGCACGAGGACGCTTTGGTCGGGCGGACATGAATTGGACACGTCCAGATTCAACGACTCATATGGCCCAGTGCTCCTGCCACCGATCCGTGTGGTAAATGCATGCTTGACCCCCAGTTCGGCCAGTAGCGAACTTCTAAGCAGCTGTAAGCCGTTGGATATTTGCCAGTTAAATGCCATGAGAGCCGGACACCCCGCGTGACCGTTAATAAGGGGAGAACAGATACCGCCTGAGAACTACCCTATCATGCCCCCACCCCCCTTTGGGCTAGGACCAGTGATCGGTGTGGAAAATCTGTTGAAATCGGCTGTCAGCCAACTTTAGACGCCAAAGATAACAACTACCCTGCCTTATACCAAGGTGGGTCTCGGCCATATCAAACTGATCTCCAAATGCCATTGCATCTGCTGAATACTGGGTTTATGAGCAATTTGTCTGATTTCAGACAGGCTTCTCCCAAACGGTCAGCACAACTGACCGAGGCCCAGACAACCGCCATTTAGTTTATCCCCGAATGTGGATAAGGGAGCATCCATGGATCAGTTTAACATTACCCTAATCTTGAGCTTATACGCATTCGGTGCGACGAACGAATCGCACACGCCCCTCCATAGTATGTTTGAAAAGCGCATACGACTTCACGTCAAACGTCAGTGAATAAACCGCAACTCACCAAAGTTCAGGACGAACCCAAAGCGATTCGGGGCGTAAGCCAATGGCGCGGGGAAGTAAACGAAGAACGCGCGCCCGATCATTAACTCGCGTGGAACGACGCCGTTTTGCTGCTGACTGTCCTTGAGCATGCGTTCCATAATCCATGGGTCGGTCTCGCGAATATCCCAGAAGCGACTGTCGTGGCTAGCGGGACTATTGTCGCCCAGACAGTAGAAGTGATCCTGTTCGAGATAAACCGGCTCGCCGATTCGTTCATCGCGAATCTTCTCAATCGCTCCTAACCCAATTTTGTTGCGCTCGTGCGTACTGCTGAGATAAAAAATGTCTCGATCCAGTTCAATATCGTGCATCACAACAGGTGAGCCGGCAACGCTGATACTGACCTTCGGGCGATGCGTTGGCGATCGCCTGTCGACGATGGTCCCGACAGGTAAATCAAATGCCCATCGACAGATAACCTCGCCATCGGCCCACAGTATCGCCTGCTGATCGACATACCAGAGTTCAACTGACTTTGCGATGCCCGGCTCAAACGGCTGTGTCCTGCCCGTTGCCACAACGCGTGTCTCGTTCTCTGTACTAACAACCTCGAGAACCGCCGTCCCGTCCGCTTTGATGCTGGCATGCAGTGTTTGATCCACCGCTTCGACATCTGGATCGTCAAAACGACTGGTGGTTGAGATTGTCACATTCAAGCCGGACTTTTCCGCCTGGAACCTGGCTCCAATACGCACATCTTCGATCGGTCGATCCGGCACGCCAGACAGTCGGAACTGGTTATAAGGGTAGCCATTGATGCCGTTATTGCGTCTGCCATTGCGTCGATGACTGGACATCGCGCCACGTTCCGTAGAGTCAAAATCAAACCGGATGGTACCTTGGGAGGCCATGTCATGCCGGTAGCTCCGGCGTCCCTCAATGCGCCAGTTGCTCGGATTCTCGGCAATCCATGGCACGCGCCATGGATAAGTATTGCTGTCACCGTCATGACCGAAGTTTAAAGTGCGATTGCCATCGAGCATCCCGCCGTCGCGCGGCACATATCGGCTGTGATAAACAGGCTGCCAGACAGCTAACTGGACCTTCGGGCGGTCGGCCTTGCGCTGAATATGCCACGCTTCTTCACTATCGGAAACGGATCGTGTGTAAATATTGCCGTCGACAATCAAAAGCTGTTCGTTGGGTAACCCGACCAGTCGTTTGATGTAGTTTTCATCCGGATCGCGTGGATTCTTAAACACGACGACGTCCCATCGACGTGGCTCACTGATGCTGTAGATGTATTTATGAACGAGAATTCGATCGCCATTACGCGGAATACTGCCGCGGCTGGTGACGACAAGCTGTTCCCTGCCGTCTTTCCTGACAACACGCCCTTCGGCCTTGGGCAGCATATTTGGATAGTGGCACATGGCGCAGATGGCATAATAATCCATGGAAAGCAGGTCGCTGGAGCCATCCCGCCGATTCTCAGGCCAGTCCGTCTTGAACGTGTATCCACACTCTTCACAGGTCACCCGGGCGTGCCGGCCCAGCAGGGTCGGGGCCATGGATCCCGTCGGAATCACAAACGCCTCAACCACGTAAGCCCTGAAGACAAACGCCAGGATGAAAGCAATAATGATCGACTCAAAAGTCTCCTTCAGAGACTCATCGTGAGACTGCGATCTGTCAGACTGGGGTTTGGCCATGTGTCGGGGTATTGTAGCGGTGTTCGGCCAGCTTGCTATCAGCGGTCGCTGTCGATACAAACTACATTCCACAAGCAAGGACGCTTGGGGCTGATCAGCTGGATTTGAAGGAAACAGGCACAAATCATGAGCGCCCAGTTCTTTGTCAGTGCGATTCTTATTGTCATTGTGATCCATGCCTTGCTTGGGCTGGTGTCCTACGGCATCCTGCTGGAGCGAAAAATCGCATCATGGATTCAGGACCGGATCGGTCCGAACCGCGTGGGCCCCAAAGGTCTGCTGCAACCAATTGCGGACGGTATTAAGTTTCTGATCAAGGAAGACTACATGCCACCGGGCGTTGACAAGGTGCTCTTTACGCTTGCCCCTGCGTTGGCAGTCATGACCGCCATGATCGGATGGGCAGTTGTGCCATGGGGTGGTTATTGGGATTTTCCGGGATGCCAGATCTTTGGTTGGGAAATCCCGGCGGACACCGTTCTAGTCGCTGGCGCGCCAATCTCGATCGGCATCATCTACATTATGGCTGTCGGTTCCCTGGCGGTATATGGCGTCGTGCTTGGTGGCTTCGCCTCGAATAACAAGTATTCGTTCCTTGGCGGCCTGCGCGCGACAGCCCAAATGGTCAGCTACGAAATTCCGATGGGTGTTTGTATTCTCGTCATTGTTCTGATGCACGGGACCGCTCGCGCAGATTACCTCGTAGAGCTTCAGGCCAACGGCGTGTGGAATATCTTCTATCAGCCGGTTCTCGCCTACATCTTCTTTATCTGCACGTTGGCCGAATGCAATCGTGCACCGTTTGACCTTGCTGAGTGTGAACAGGAACTCGTCGGCGGCTTCCACACCGAATACAGCTCGATGCGGTTTGCGCTGTTCTTCCTCGGCGAATATCTGCACATGATCACGGCATCCGCGTTCTTCGCACTGCTGTTCCTGGGGGGCTGGGATCTTCCGTTTGTGAAAGAGCCGATCATCGGTGAGGCGGCCGGCATCGGTTGGGTGCTACTCAAGTCCCTCGTATTCCTGGTTAAGGTTGCAGCCGTGATTGTTGTCATGATGCTGATTCGCTGGACATTGCCACGTTTCCGCTTCGATCAACTGATGAAACACGCATGGCGGTCATTGATCCCCGTGACACTGACGATTCTGCTGCTTAACGGGCTGATCATTTACTTCGGCAAGTCCGGCACGAACTGGATTCTGATGTTTGCTGCAAATATCGGCACGGCATTCCTGCTTTGGCGCATCGGGCATTACATTCCGCAAGGCCCGCCGGTCAATCGACGTGTTGAATTGGAAGGCTCACGCTTCAGTGCACCGTCAGCGCCGGAAACAGCCTGACGTTGTCGCTTACTGTTCATTCTCACCAGCGAACGGATCGCTAAGCAGTTCGATCTTGGGGACCTTGTTTGGATCGAACGGTAAGTCCTGCCCACGCGGGATGGCAGGATCAAAGCGCGACGCGGGAAGATTCAGGATCGGATCAACCACGGCTCTCATGTCACTAAGCAGTTTCGGCACATCAATGCCCATGTAGATGCCGGTGATGCCGTCGAACTTCGGCACACAGGACTTCCAGACGCTACGCACCCCGCGTGGGTTGCCGCGGCGGATGTGCTCCAACGTCACGGCACACTGAATCAGTCCTTGATAAAAGCGCTTCTTCTGGTCGGACGCCATCACCCAGATGTCTTCCCACTCTTCGTGCGCATCAAACCACTCGCCATCATTGAATAGCGCAATCCCCTGATGAAAAATGGCAGCTTCGTCGTGGTCAGACATCGCTTTATTCGGCGGGATGTTTTTGTTTGGCCCCCCGCTATTCATCCGCATCTTCGCTCCTGCGTCGCTCAGAAGCGGCTTGAGGACCGGATGTGGGCCTATTCGTTTTCGGGCGGCTTCGTTGGACGATACAGGTCAAGATAGAACTCAAGCAGTTCCTTCCCGTGTATGTTTCGAGTACGGGAGTGCTGGAAGCCGAAACGGTCGAAGACGTCCACGACGGATTCCGGGTCGAATCGCGTGTCGAGTACGACTTTCACAAAGCCGTGCTGCTTGCAGTGTTCCAATGCGGTTTCCAGCAGCTTGGCAGCGATCTGCGTATTCTGCCATTGCTTGTCAACGCGCAGGCGACGAATCTCAGCGGTGTGTTCCTGATCGAGTGCGACGCCAATCATTCCAAGCACATTATTATCCGCAACGCCGACCCAAAAGTGGCTCGTGTCTTCGTCCAGATAGGCTTCCTGGATGTTCTCGATGTCCGCCCCGGTGTCATTGGCAGCAATCTGCCCAGCCAACAACCCTTCTGTATACAGACGCGATACCGCCTCCTGATCAGCCGGATCAAAGGTCCGGACAACCAGTTGGGTCAATACATCATGGGTTGGTTGCACAGTCATTTTCGAACTCAATTAAGTCGGCGCGGCAAAATCAATCTGCGCCAACGATCAGTGTAGCAAGATTATGAAACAGGATAAAACATCAACTCATTTTTATCCGTGTCCAGTATCGCGACGGTGTATTGTCTGGCTCGATACAGCGCGCCAGGATTGATCACTCGCGTCTGCCCGATCATCTGATCCGCAGCCACGTGTGTATGCCCGTGACAGAGATATTTTACGTTCTGACCTAAGGATATATCCATCGGTTTCTGCCTGTCGCCGTGCATAAAGGCCAACACTCCACCATCAGGCAACGTTAACTGACCGGCAGGATGATCAACAATCAGATCAAGTGACCTTGCATAGTCAGCCATCTTCTGCCAGTCGTAATCGGTATTGCCAAATACGACATGCGCCTCGATCTGCGGCGAATTTTCGTCTGCCGCCACAGCCAAAGCGTCAAGCACTTCTATCGAGCCAACATCTCCCAAATGAATCAGGAGCTGAGCCCCGTTTTCCATCAGTACAGCAACCGCTCGCTCCGTTGTGCGAGCTGCACTGTGGGAATCCGATAACAGTCCGATGCGCGGCACCGTCTACCCTTTCACCACTTTGTCAGGCAGATTCAGATGTCCAACGCGTCAGGCCCGACGAAACTGCATGCCGGCCTGAAAAATGACAGAGTCTCTCATCCTTCCACACCGTCCTCAGCGACCAGTACCAGACGCACCTTCCTTAACGATCCAGCCTTATAGGACACAATCAGACGGCGTTCGAGCCCGTCTCTCAATGCCCTGTCCAACTCGTATAGCCGAGCACTGCTGTCCACTGCTACTTTCAGTACTCCTCGGCTGAAGCTCTGCAGCGTTGTGTGCGCAACCAAAGCTTCCGGGACGAGTTGTATCCATAGGTCGGTTAAACCATGCAGTTGCTTAAACGGCTTTTCAATATCACGGCGAAATTGCTCCGCCAAGAACGACAACGAGCGATCAGGCTCCTTTCGGTTGCGCCAGCCGCGCAATCGATCAAGCCGCGCCTGTTCGGATTGCGGATCGCTCATCGATCATCCAATTCACCCCCATGCATCGAGGACCCCCCTCAGCCGCATGGTTTCAATGTATCGTACTATGGCCTGACTGATTTGAACACCAGGAATCAAAACAACGATGAATCTCATTCTGATTGGTTATCGTGGCAGCGGAAAAACGTCTGTCGGAAAAATCTTAGCGAGCCGACTGAATTGGCCGTTCGTTGATGTTGACGATGCAGCCTGCAACGAATTCGGAATCGACTCGATTGCGGAAATCTGGAAACAGCACGGCGAGCCAAAGTGGCGTGAAGTCGAAGTACAGGTGACGCGAGAGCTTTGTAGTCGCGACCAGCATGTGATCGGACTAGGCGGCGGCACGTTGATGCAGCCCGGCGCGCGAGCAGCCGTGGAATCGGCCGACGCATTGCGCGTGTATCTAAAGGCGCAGCCTGAAGAGTTGTATCGCCGCATCTCAGGTGACACACGCAGTGCCGACACCCGCCCCAATCTGACAAACCTTGGTGGCGGCGTCGATGAAATCACACAGATGCTCGAAAAGCGCGGTCCAGTTTACGAGGCGGTGGCTGACGAAGTAATGGACGTCTCCGCAATCAGCGTGGAACAGGCTGCGGATCGAGTTCTGGCAATCGTCGATCATGATAAGCACGTGGGTTAAGTGACGCTTTTGTCGCCACCTGTGACACATATACCCAACGATCGAAACGTTAATTCTTCAACATATTCCAACTCGCGAAACGTGCTTTGCCCCACCACCAGAGGAGGCCAAAACACTGTCGAACGATCCAATGATCCGGTATGCTATACCGTCTTGCATAGCCAACACCGAGAGGGAGACGCATGTACTTCAAATACGCGTGTGAACACTGTGGTAAAAGTCTGAAAGTCAACGAGGAGCACGCCGGCCGCAAGGCCAAATGCCCGTACTGCCACAACACCGTTGTCGTCCCTAAAGCGCCGGCCCCGACGCCACCGGGCGGTGGCCTAAACGACATCGGGCTTCGCGAAGACAGCGGATTTGAGACGCCCTCAGATAGCAAGCCAGCCGCCTCGGACAGCTCTACAGCGACGACTGAAACAGCTGACAAAACCGGACAAAAAGAAGAAAAAACGAAGCAGGCACCTGCTGTTACTGAAAAGAAACCGGCCGATGCCCCGGCCGATACGGGCGAAGCGAGCCAAACATCCGGCACCGATGTCAGCATGGTTCTGTCGGCACTTGTCGCCGTCGCTCTAACGATTGTTTTCTACGGTTTGGTTTTCCCTTTGAAGGGGGTAGAAAACGGTCGTTACTACTGGGAACTGTTCTACGACCGCGGTCTCGTCCCGTACGGCATCACCTTTCTGATGTGTTGGTCTATCGCGATTCTGTTCCTCAAGTCACGCAAACTGAAGCGGCAGAAGGAGTCAATGCTATTCGACATGCTGCCGACCGAACTCGGTGAACAGATCAGTACGGAAAATGTCGACAGATTCACACAGAATGTACGTGAGTTGCCGGTAGGACCACAGTCAAGCTTCCTGGTGAATCGTGTGTTGCGCGGCCTGCAGCACTTTAAGATTCGCCGCAACAGCGCGGAAGTATCGAATATGCTCTCCAGCCAATCTGAGATTGACTCGGCCGGCGTGGATGCAAGTTATGTGATTCTAGGTGTATTCCTGGCAGTTATTCCCTTGCTGGGCTTCGTTGGTACGGTTATTGGTATCAGTTCTGCTGTCGGTGAGTTTGCCACAGTACTGAAATCAGCTGACGCCGGTATCGAAGAAATGAAGGTCGGCCTACAGGGCATTTCCGCAGGTCTGCAAACCGCGTTCGATACCACGCTCATTGGCCTGGTCATCACCATTCTGTTGATGTTACCGATCCGCTCGATGCAGAAAGCGGAAGACGGCCTGCTCTCCTGGGTAGAGGAGTACTGCAACGAAAACCTGCTCAAACGCCTGCGTGATGAGATTCAGGTCGACGCCGGCTTCAGCCAAAACGCGAACGAAATCCGCAAGGCGGTTAACGCTGCGATGATTCAACATCATGCGGAGTTGCAAACGTGGAACAAGAAGCTCGAAACCATTGGTGAAACTGTCACCGACCAGGTCGTCGGCGGGTGGACGCAAACGCACGAACAGATGCAAACCAAACACGCCGAGAATATGGAATTGATCAACAAGGCGGTCGCTTCGATTGCGGCGAAGCAGGGAACCAGCCTGTCGCAGATTGATGACATCTCCAAGATGATCTCGACCATTCAAAACGATCAGGTCAAACAGGTCGATCAGGTGGCTCAAGCGATTGGCACACAAACAACTGAAATGGGTTCCAAAGCTGTTGAATATCAGAAGCAGATGGAAGACAGCATCAACCGCATCACGGAACAACTGGAGAAGATGCTCTCTGATTTTAATCAGCGGGCCGACTCGTCGCAGCAGCAGGTCACCGAACGCATGGAGATCACCATGCAGCAGGTCAGTGACAAGACTGAGTCTGCACAGCAGCAGATGGTGCAGGCAATGATCGAAACTGCCGAAGCGATGAAGAGCAGCTTCTCGGGCTTGGAACAGGGGTTGGGTTCACTCAACGACGTGCTGGGCAAACTCGGCGAAAAACAGGTCACCATCGAGCAACACGTGCACAAGCACGAAAGCAAAGGCGGCTGGTTTGGGCGTAAGAAGTGATAGGGGGAAAGCATAAAAGCAGGAAATTCATTGCTACTGTTTTTCAACCGAGACAACATCGTTCGGTTGCCTAACGATCAAGTAAGTCCATGGCCAAAGCACGCAAAAAACAAGATGAAGGCATCTCGCTCTTCCCGTTTATGAGCGTGTTGGCCAGCGTGATCGGCATCCTGATGCTGCTGATTGCCGCGCTTGTCGTTGCGTCTTTGGATACCCAGGACGTCGCAGCCATCGAACGAGCCAATGAAGCGGAGGAACTCGATAAGGAACTGGAAGACCTGCGAACCGATGCGGAAAAGCTTCAGGCGATTGTCGCCGCTGCTATGCGTAAACAAAAAGAACTGGAAGATGCGCTGGCAGAATACAACCGCTTGCAGAAAATTCAGAATAATGCTGCCGAACTGGAGAAGATCGGCGCCGAAGCGCGAAAATTGCTGGCTGAATCCAACAACTATCAGAAAACGATTGATCAGATCACCGAAGAACTGCCGCCAATCTTAGAAAAGATCGAAGAACTTAAAGCTGAGTTGGCCAAACGTGAAGCAGTACCGACAGAGGGGAACGTCAAGATTTTCCCCGCCGGCTCAGGTGATCGGGCAGACACAAAGCCAACATTTGTGGAAGTCAACGCAGAGGGCCTGGTCTTGCTCACACCGCAAGGCAATGTGCACATTCGTAAGAGAGAAATCCGGACCAACGCACAATTTCTCAATCTGATCGATCAGATAGCCAAAGCGAAAAATCGACAACTGGTATTTCTGGTTCGTGATAAAGCAGCCGCAATTGACAACTACAAATGGGCCTTGTCAGTTGCTCTTGAGCGACAAACGCAACCGGGCAAATTGCCCGTGGTCGGCGACGGCAGGATCGACCTGAGTCTTTTCAATATGGAGATCAAGTAGGCCATGCCGCGGCGCAAGAAGAAATCATCCGAAATCAATCTTGACTCCCTGTTGGACACGCTGTTCAACGTGGTCGGTATTCTTGTATTGATTCTCGTGATGGTCATGCTTGAAGCTTCCGAAGTCGTCAAGCGTGCAGTTGAAATGATGGCTGATCTTCCGGAAATTTCTATTGAGGACCTGGAGGAGCGCCACGAAGAGATAGAGAAACTCAAAGAACTGCTGGCACAACTTGAAGCTGACAAAAAAGATCTTGAGAAACCGGTTCTTGATACCAAGCTGACAAAGTCTGAGTTAGATCAGTTGATCGCAAAATTATCAGCCGCGCTGGCCAAACTGCCGGACATGAAATACGACATCAACCAAATTCGCAAGACACATGAGGAACGGCAGAAACAGTCCACCGAGTTGCAGACCCAGATGACGAAAGCTCGCCAGGAACTGGCCGAATTGCTTGCCAAGCTGGCCAAGACGCCGAAGCGCGAAGCGCCACCGGATATCGAGGTATCAATTCCACAACCACGCGATACGCCAAAAGGCGTGTCTCAGCGACTGTTTCTCTGCCGTGGCGGACGTCTGATTGAATACCGGGAAGCGGACCTGATAAGAAAAGCAGAACAGGTCGTACGAAAATTCAACCGAAGGAAGCTACCGGATTCGGCAACGCATCTGGGTGGGTATCCTGCAGAGGACGTCGTTGCATACTTTGAGAAGTTCCCGCAGGGCAAACCATTCTTTCGCCTGGAGATGTTGGACTACACCGCCCGAGAGAATCCATACATGTACCTGCGTGTGCATCTGAATGATGATGAGGAAAAGAAAGTCGGCGCAACGGCAGCAGACCTGGCAAGCGGTAAATCAACTTTCGAATCAATCGCTATGGGATTGAACCGGGCCAAGCAGTATGCTTATTTTGAGGTTTGGGAAGATAGCTTTGATGTCTATGTCGAAGCAAGAAAAATCTGCGAGAAAGCAAATGCGCTTGCCGGCTGGAAGCCACTAAAAATGAACGAGCGTTGGCCGAAAACGATTCGGCTGGATACGCGTAAGTATCGCTTTTACATGCTCAAACCCAAGCCCAAGCCACCGAAGCCCAAGCCGCCACCGAAGCCAGCTCCGAAGCCGAAACCGGCTGACGAGAAGCCGCCACCACTTAGAGAATCACTGATCGACTGATCTATACAGATCACGGCTTGGCAATTCGCTGATTGCCAAGCTGCTATTATTGCGCAATCACAACAAGGAACGCCTGACCTTTTCGTATAGCGAGGCTGCCGTTGTGAGATATGATGTGTCGCAGTGCAGTCACTTAAGGGACAACTTCTGGTCGCAACGCCAAGCCTGGAAGATCCGAATTTTTCTCGGACCGTTCTGTTGATGATTGAGCATGGCCAGGAAGGCGCCATGGCATTGGTGCTGAACCGGATGTCAACCATCCAGCTCAAGGATGCGTGGGAACAGGTCAGTTCCAGTCCGTGTGTCCATGCCAGCGCCCTCCTGATCGGCGGACCATGCGCCGGCACGCTTATGGCGATACACACCGAACTGCCGCTTGCAGACGTTGAAGTAATGCCCGGCGTCTACTTTTCTGCCGAGCAGGACAACCTCGAAGAATTGCTTCGCCACCCCTATCGCCCCGCGCTGTTTTTCATCGGATACGCGGGCTGGGCTGCCGGCCAACTGGAAGGCGAGATCGATGCGGAAGCATGGACTACGTTAAAGACGCATCCGCGCACCGTGTTCGATCGGAGTCACGACCCCTGGCCGCGCATTCAGCGTTTACTGACCTTTCAATCACTGTATCCGCAGTTGAATATAAATATCGTCCCGAAGGATCCGCAGCAGAACTGAAAGTCCGGCGCGTTAGCGACGCTGAACGACATAAGTAATTGGACTAATCCTCTTCCAGGCAGTGATGAAACTCGACTGGAACGTGGTCGCCGAGAAGGTGCGTAAAGGCGTCGTCACTTAACTTCTGAAAGCCATTCTCTGCGCGATTCGAATAGCAGCGCAACTGGCCATCCTGTGTCCTAACTTTGACAACACCGCCGAACTTGCAGGCGCTCATACATATGGGCTTACAGACCTGCACGTCGAACCCGGCATTATTCAATCGTTCACTTGCGTTGTTCAATTTTTGAGTAAGTGAATCCGGTCCGCAGCCTTCGCAGATGTAGAAGCTGACAGTTTGGGCGGTTTTGACTGGCATTGCATGCTCCGTTTCGGGTACTGCTGACCCTCTAACAACACGTGTCTTTCAGTTACGACAGAAGCGGATGATGGCATACACGCCAATCAGCATATGATTGTCCAGAACAATCCAATTTCAAGTCAAATTGAAATTTTTATTTCTGAACGTTCCGCTACTCTTTGCCTCAGTCCACCACGACAGGAAATGCAGTCGTATTGCCCAATTTTCTATCGGCACGCGCTGCCATGTAAGTTGACTTGTAGCGATCATGTTTTACATAGTTGCATGCCCAATTCTGGAATTGATCAGCCAAAGAATTATGACCTCCAGATACAACTGACTTCAGACAAAAATAACCGTTGATTAAAACCGAGTCCGAACCGAAAAAAAGAGTATGTACTCGGGTAGCTTGCCCATACTGAATGGATGCTTAGAATGACCAGCAACAGAATACGATTGAGCCGGCCATATGAACCAGCCTGCCCCATTCGAAAACTCCGGACGGTCGTTCGCCTTGATACAACAGGGCAACGTGACGGTCGTTCGGTTCAATCACGACACGTTTGACCGCATCGAGATCGAGCACGTCCGAGATGACCTGCGCGCCCTGATCGACCAGTCAGAAAACAAAAACTTCATCATCGATTTTGAGGACGTCAGCTACATGTCCTCCGTCATTCTGGGTGTGATTATGGGCATTCATCTGAAGATCTGCCGGAACAAGGGACAATTGAGCTTGTGTGCGCTAAGGCCACAAATCCTCGAGATATTCCTTCTAATGAAGCTGGATAAGATTCTGACGATCCACTCGACGCGGGAACAGGCCTTGGCCGCGTTGTCATAACGATGATCTGCCGGGTGAACTTACCGCCATCCAACAGTACATCTTCCCCTCCGTATTGAATTGTCGTAAGATATTTGTTTACGATAAATCGTGGCCATTCGGGATTAAAGGTGCTGATTACCCGAAGATGCCCCGTCTGGAGCTTAAAAGCGGTGGCCGACAAGAACGCCAAAAACAATCTGCTGACTTATCAGCAAATCAAAGTCGACCTGGAGCAACTGATTGAAAATGAATGGCTGGCCGGCCAGCGGCTCCCACCGATCAAACGATTGGCCGAACAACTATCTGTCGGACAAAGTAATCTGAACCGCGCGATACGCGAACTGGTTCGCCAGGGGTTACTGGTCTCTCGCCCGGGACTGGGCACTTACGTTCGCGATCCAAATCTTCATCCGGAGCCGACCGTCAATTTCGACGGCAAGTGTCTGGCCCGCAAACAGATCATCATTCTCCGATCCAGCAATGAAGGCTTTCTCGATCCGATTATAGAAGGCTTCCAGTCCATTGCCGCGACCAATGGCGCACATGTTGTGGAAAAAAAATACAACATGCTCAAGGCCAATAACTCCATTAAAGAACATACTCAATTCGACGCAGTTGTCATGATCAACCCGGCGGAGCATTCATTTATACAACCAACTCCACAGCAACCGCTGGTCATCATTGCAACCGGACTCTGCCAGCTTCGCGACGTCGGCGGCTATGACATCGTCTACGCGGATGGACGCCAGGGAGGTGTACTTGCCGGTCGCTATGCAGCTGAGGGTGGTTACGAGTGCCCTTGCTTCATTGGAGTAAAAAATATTCACGATCCGTTGCTGTACGACGATATTTCAATCGAACGACTACACGGATTTGAGGCTGGTTTAGGCAGGCAACTGGAAGAGAAATTCTATCTGCGCACTCGAGATTTCAGCACCGAAGGCGGCGCTCGTGCGGTGAAGCTTTATCTGCGTGTCAATCCCAAGCCCGATTTGATCTTTGCAGCCAGTGACGACATCGCTGTCGGCTTTGTCCATGGCGCACTGGCACACGGCATGGAACCCGGCGAAGACTACCAGTTAATGGGCTTCGACGGCCAAATGCGCGGTAAACAGTTACTTGGCGGTCCGCTGACGACGGTTGATATTCCCTCACGTGATATGGGGCGCGCGGCCGCACAACTGCTTGCAGAACGACTGATTGAACCGAATCGCCCTGCCCGCACGCTCACCATTGCCGGTCAGTTGTACGAAGGACGCACAACACGCCCGCCGGCCCAACAAAACTCATCCGCCTCGCCATCCAAAAGCCGCAAGAAACGCTGATTCTTCAATTAACTTAAGTCGAGCGTTACCAAAATTTCTTTCTCAGAATCGAAAGAACAACACTGCGCCGGTCGAAGTCAAAAAACGCGGGGATATTGTCCTTGTCGACAAAAACATTCGGCAGCAACGGCGCATCTTCATCAGCGTCCGCCGACTTGCTGGATGACGCTTCCGAGGAGGAACCCGCAGCTGTTGAGGCTACAGGTGCAACTGCTGGTTTTGGCGGTGGCTTAACTTTGGCCGGCACGGGTTTCTCTTCGCTGGCAGGTTCTGGCTTCTTCCTTTCAGTGTTCGACGAAGATTTCTTTTTCTCGCCCTTCTGATCCGATTTTGCAGCGACACTGTGAGCCAACTGCTCGTGTTGCACTAGTTGTGCTGCCTGGCGCTGCGCATCGACCATCTCTTCTGAACCCGGCTTGACCTTAGCAAACATCTGCATCATGCGCCCGATCTGGGCAACCGGATAGAGAATCGCGATCTCGTCGTACCGAATGCACGACAGCGGAATACTCTTGCCGTACACATCAGGAATCGATGACTCTCCGACCCCACCGGCCTTGTAGAACTCCATCACAACATCTTCGAGAAACTCATTGAAGTCCTTGACGACCGCATGCTCCCGGCCATTACCGTTTGCGCCGAAGCCCATCACACGCACATTAAGCAATGTGCAGACTTCATCCAGAGCGGTATTCAATGCGCTATTGAAATATCCTACACAGCCATAACCCGAACGAAGCAGACACGCCACCGGCAGATATTCAGCCGACTGTTGGTCTGCACCGATCACCTTGAGAAAATCTCGTCGATTCATCCGAACGCAACGCTCCTTCGCATGAAATCCGGCATGGAAGTGACAGCTGACCTTCACTGATAGAGCGGGGTTATCGCACAACTATGTTTGGTTGGCATTTGTAGATGACAAAATTTCGTTTGATCCGCGTTAGAAATCAAACGGAAACTCTACCACTCACGATTGGCCAGTGACTCTGCACAAATGACAGATGTGAAACCAGCTTCGGCCAACATGTTCGAGCTTTTGCGCGGCCCCTTTGCAAACCATCCTAATCACCAGCCAGAATAACCTCCTCGCCGGGACCAATGGTCAATGTCTGTGGTGACAATGACAACCCCGGCACGGCCATGGCCTGCCGAATCGATGTGGTAACTGGCTCGCTCAATGGATTATTGACTGAAACCTGCCAAGCAGTCGGGATACCTCGATCATTGGCTTGCGTCGCAACACACTGGATGAACAACTCAGCTCCGCGCTCATCAGCAATAACGGGATGACCGACGACCGCACGTGTGTTCCGCGCCATTGAAACGTCGATTGGCAAATAGACACGGCCTCGCTCATCGATTCCCAACGGGCGCACGCGATCCACAGAGCCACCGTAGTACCCTTTGCCGACGTATCCTTCACGCTGATGCAGCCAGGCGGCCCATCGACGGTTTAGGTTACTGACCCGAACCGGCAGGCTAAGCTGTTTGCCCTCGGTAGGTTTGGGTAACACCAGCTCGACATGTCCTTGCGTTGCACGAAGCTCCAACAAACCGCCGAATGTCTGTTCCGCCACTCGTTTGCCGGAGATCAATTCCAATCCTTCGGGTGTGTACAGGTAGCCAATGATTCGCTGCACGTCTGCGCTGTCGACCAGCGGCATATCGAGTGGCCAAGCCATCATCAGCCATTCGGTGCTGACACGATCGCCCTTCTGCACCTGAGCGGGTGTGTCTTGTGGAGACAAAGACAGTTCCATTCTGTTGCCGTATAGATGTAAACGAATCGTGGAGCCACGATTGATCAGCAAGGCGGCGTTGCTCAGTTGTCGCGACACCATGCCGATCCATCCACCGGCAGGGATATCGTATTTGCGAGAAGCTTCTCCTCGCTTCAGAGGTGAGAACTCGCGTGCATGAAGCAATGTTCTGCCCTGCCCCACCAAAACAAGCGCGGTAACACCGTCCATGGCGTTAAGCGTCTTTCGTGCCCATTGAATATTCGGATTCTTTAACGCCTGCTTGAACGTCAGCGCCTGTTCCCACAACACGCTGCGTATACCACTCTCCATCGCCACGCCCATCCAGCCTTCCGGTTTCACGCCGACCGCGTATGGATCGAATTCCGTGACGTACACTTCGGCACCAAACAATTCGCTGGGCTTGATCGGGCCATAGCCGGTCCATGCATGCGCGTGCGGATTCTCAAAAGCCAAGCGGCGGTCAGAATGCACATATCCCTGATACACACGCTCGTCCGAAAAGATCAGTCTCGGAATCGAATAGGGTCGGCCTGACTGACTGACCTTTCCGGCAACCACTGACGGCATCAGGTTGCCCAGGTCGAACAGTTCACGCTTGGCTGTCGGTCCGCCGTCCCAGGCCTGGCCAGCATCCGACAACTCCGGCGTCACGCGCGGCATGGGCCAGAACGGCCCGCGCGCCAAACGCATACGCGCGCAGTCATTGACGTGGTCCGCACAAAACCGCACCGATGCCGAAGTACCGGGTTTCCAGGTGCGCAGCGGGAAACTGACCGCGCGCCCGCCGTTGACGTCAGTTGCGATCACGGAGATGTTCTGTTGCAGGTGTGAGGACAGGTGAATGTCCCGATGAAACTGTTTTTTGCCATCGGGGCGGTAACGCCTGACGAGAGTTTGGCCGTCGAATAGCTCTACGGTCCTTAGACCGACGTCCGATCGCAACCGAAGTGGCGCGCGGTAGTAATTGTAAGGCGTACAGAAAGCTTCTCCGCCAAAAGGTACTTGGCGGACAGTCACCGGCCAGTGCTCGATCATTGGGCCGGTGGACGGAAACGCGTTGAACGAAATGTAGGTGTGGTTCCACCGCAACGCATCGTTCCACAAACTGCTCGGCCGATGAGCCGTCGCGTAGGTCAGTGATTGATTCGCGCGCACCGCTTTGTGCATTGCTTCGGGTGAATCGATCAGGCTGATTGCGACCGGCGTACCGGACATCGTTCCCTGATTGGTAGTGAGATACTGATCGGTAACATCTTCGATCAGTTTGCCATCTCGATAGAGGCGCACCCCCACCATACTAAAAGCGCGAAGGTCATGGACACCCAGACCACCTGACTTTTGCGGGCCGGTAAAATCAAAATAGCCAACCGAATTGCCTTCTCGTTTGGGTGCATTCTTCAAATGATCGAAAACAAAATGAAGGCTCGATGCGCTGTTTGTGAACTGGCCATCTGTATCAAGCCCCTGCAGCAGGAACGTTCCATTGGGACCGAGAACGGTCTGATTGGGATAGAGTGGCTTCTGACCAAAAAAGAAAATCGAATTGCCGAGATTTGTCACTGCCCGGTAACCGGCAATCAGGACAAGGTCCTCACTGCTTTGCGCCTGACACTGCGCAGTCAGTTGGTCCAACTCACCTGTCGTCAATTGGGTGAGGTCTTCCAGAAAAATCACAAAGTCGACATCCAGTTCACGAGCGGCTCGGGCATAGTCCGCAACACTGCCGTGGCCGCCAGAAAGAGCCGTACGCGCGCCTATGACGCCTCGATGCAGCGGCAATGTGGCAGGCGGGCCCTGCACCGCAATCCAGCTCGAATCATGTTTCTGTTGCGCATCGTTTCGATGATTGGTTGGGACCCACCGGTCCGAAGGGATATCAGCGCCACCAAGCGTCTTGCCCGCAAGGCTTGGCTGGCTGAGCCATGTCAATGTATTTTGAATTAATCGGCCAAAATCAGAGGGCTTCCCATTCAATCCCTTGTTAAGCATCGCGCCATCGTGCAGCCAACTGGAACCGCTGCCCACGTGATATACGAGCTTACTTCGAAACAGCGCCATGCGACCGGCACCCACTTCGCGGACGGCGAACAGCGGCGGATCGGCCACCATGTTGCGATCGTGTTCACCCAATTCAATCTGCATTTCAGTCGGCCGGCGCGACTGATCCACCGGCAAGGTGCGCGTGTCCGGGCCCGCGGACAACAACACCTGCCAGTCATCACCAACCCATATACTCCCCGAAGAAAGATTCTGCGGCTCCACGAATGACTGGAACATCGGATACCAGACGCTGCGAACACCCTCTGTCAGCGGGGATGACGTCAAGATCGCTTCAGTTCGGAAGTATGGGTATGCGCGCAGGCGCGGATGCGTTGCAACGGATACGGGAGGAACTTCTAATAGATGCAGCGGCAACCCGGCATCCCAATGCGCCAGAGCCTGACGCGCCGCGAGAAACGAATCGCGTTCCAGATGCCCCATCACCAGCATGACACCGCCACCTGCGTTGAGAAATCGGTCAAGCAGCGTGAGTGTTTGATCAAGATTAGGGCCGCGTGCCGGACTACCGAATGGTGATCGTTTCACCTCCCCAGGCGTAGGCATGCCCAACATGACCAGCACGTTGAACTGTCTCAGTCGCTCCCACGTCAGCTCATGATGCGAAATCGCATCGACCGCCATGCCAGCTTTGAGCAATTGCTGGATAAATGGACGGTCGAGATGTCGGCCCCAGACAGAAAAGAGGACAGCGGGCTTAGACGCACCGTCACGTTCAGAGAGCACAGTTTGGCCCGCAAGAGTTGGCTTGGAGATGCACATCAAGCCGATCAGGACGGCCATGAAAATCGTATTTTTGTTTAAACTTAAAATACTTATTTTAAAATATTTACAAAAATTCATACCAACATACTCCAGCCGACGTGTTGACAAAACCAGTTGATATGAGCATAATTGAGCATAAATGAGCAGTCAAGAGAAACCTTCGACATTCGCCTCAACGGACTCTCCTGGCCAGCGTAAAGCCATGCTGGAAACCGAGCTGCGTCAACAGATTCTTCGCGGCGAGCTGGCCAATGGCGTGATTCTCGCGCCGATTCGTGAACTGGCTGCAAGACACAACATCGCTTATGGAAGCGTCCGCAAGGTCCTGGCACAGCTCGAGCAGGATGGCCTGGTCAGCCGCCGACACGGCAGCGGCACGGTCGTCAGCTTTGATGCAACAAACAGACAAAAAGCATCATCACTAAAACATGTCGCGCTTCTCATCAATGCACGGACACACGTCTATGGGGAGTTGCTGACGGCTTTGACTCAGCAGTTACAGGAGGTCGGTGTTACCGTTGAGACCATCAGCCACGATCACACGCGCGGAGTCGAACAGTTCGCGCCTGTCTTTCGTCGCTGGCGTGATGCACCGCCGCAAGCCGTGGTCTGTCAACGAGCGACTGATGGCCTGGATGAGCAACTCACGGACATATGCGGCCCGGCTTGCCGGTACATCGCCGTGTATCGCGACCCAAGTTTTTTAAGTCAATGGCATTCGGTACGCACCGACATCTCATCGCTTGCCGAACAAGCTGTGACCTATGCTCTGAAAAACGGGCATCGGCGGATCGGCATCGTTGCCAACCGACGCCACATTGGTGAGGGACACTGGGCTGGCAACGTGCGCAAGCGCACCACCGGCCCAACGCCGCTGATCGTGGAAATCGGACAAAGGCTTCGAGCCGCACTCGGACGCGGCTCCATGACCGTCTACTACTACAGCGGCAGCCAGCCGAGGGGCAGTGCGCAAACACCTTTCGGTGAACTCACACTGGAATCTTACGACGAATGGATGACCCAAAGCGACAGGCCGACGTTACTGATCGGCACTGACTACCTGCTCTCAGCCGGCACCTATCTCGCGAAGAAGCGTGGTATACAAATCGGAGACGGGCACGAATTACAGATGTTGGGCATCGGCAATACACCTTGGGCGCACAGCTACGGGTTCGACAGTTTCGACCTGCAACCGAATGCCGCAGCACAGAGCATCATGAAGCTGCTGAACCTCACGAATGACCCATCCGATATCAGTACATTTCACTTGAATATCAAGCCTATATTGAGCACCCATCCATCGTCCGATGTCGGGTTTTCGAGCACCCAGAATAATGACGAGCTCGTCACAGGAGGACTGGTATGAAGCCACGATCCCTGAAAACCATTTCCTTCAGATCGTCCCAATATGGTTTCACCCTGATCGAGTTGCTCGTTGTCATCAGCATCATCTCGATATTGATTTCAATCCTGCTACCGGCATTGGCTAAAGCTAGGGAGGCGGCACATACCACGCGGTGCCTGGCAAATATCAGGCAGATTGCACTTGGTATGGTTGCCTATGGCATTGATCACAAAGGGTCGCCTCATGGCGCGACATTTGACCATGCCAGAGATTACACGGCATCCGCACATCGCGCCAGCGCGGGCACAGCAGTCGGTAGTGGGATGCTGGTCAAGCTTGACTACATCACCACTCCGAAGTTGCTTTACTGCCCCGGACGCGCCGAAGGAGAACGGTACACACATACCGGCTGGGGCGCGAATTCATGGACGAAAAGTACACTCGGCGGCAATACCGAGGCGGGTTACCTGGTCGCAACAAGTCACGTTTCGCCCCATGACAATCTCGACTATCGAAAATGGCACAACTTTGACCTGACGGATGGCGGCAAGTTATTAGCGATCGAAGTGTGCTGGCAGACAAGTGATCCGCAGGTGGGCTTCGCCCAAGCGCCGTTCGGCTACGACCGGACCGGACATGGGCAAGGGTACAACATCGCGCTATTCGACGGATCCGCCCGATGGATGCAGGACCCAAATAACAGTCTTCAAACCGTCACGGAATCTCTGTTTCTTCGGCCATGGGCATATGCCGGCGCGCACAAGCCGTATGACATTCAGGTTTCGCTGCTGGGCTGGTCAGACGCCAAGTATCGCGCGGCAACGCCTCGCCCGTAGTTCGCGACTTCATACTGACAATTACTCAACCCCCACCCATACGAATATTGCACTGTGGAGACATAAACCATGTCGACAATAATCGCACAGCCGTGGTCCGCTCAGATGCAGCACGAGCGGTTTACCATTCTCGCTTCAAAAATCCGAGCCTGCCTTCGACCACACTTAAACGATGATGCCACCGGGCGGGACTTGCTCTGGTGGGACCAGGAGCGCGTCGCACTGTGGGCGAGCAACGCCTTTCTGGTCGGATCGCAGGCGGATATCGACTTTGCCAATGTCATCATGACATACGTCCGGGAGCAGCTTCGGCCGCAAATCGCGCCGAACGTCTTCACCGCATCTGCGGTCGCTTCCGTATTGATCGACCATGACGACAAGTTAGATCCCGCCCACCGTGACTATCTGCGAGACCTGCTGCGACAGCTGGCCCCATTCGGGCACACTGCGGACTTCCAGTTTCATGGTTACAACGACAACATGCCAGTCATGTGGACCTGGGCGCTGACTTATGCGGGCGAACACCTGGGCGATTCGCAAAGCTTGACCATCGCGCGGGCAAATCTCGAACAACTGAACGACCTTCTGCGTCGTCGCGGAGCGGTATCAGAGTACGGCTTTCACTATTCGACGCATCGGTTAACCGGTATTGCCAGAGTTGCAGAGCACGCGCAGGACGCGGGCCTTCGGCAACTGGCAACTGACATCGAAGCCCGTCTCTGGGCCGAACTGGCCGGGCTGTATCATCCAAACTTGGGGCTGATTGGCGGCGCTGCGGCACGCGGCGGAAACCCGCTGCAATTCGAGCAGCAGGCGCTGCTGACATGTGTGTTCGGCGAAACGTTCGACAAACCATGGATACCACAACAGATTTTCATGGATACGACTGAAGCGGTCCTAGAGTTGGAACATGACCCCCAGCAATATGCATTTGCATATCCCTGGGGCTACATCGCCGAATTTGCCGCCGCGACCTACCACGTCCCCTCCGCTGTAGCCGACCTGTTCTTTGAGAAGCCGGCCGGGTTTCATTTTGATTGCACAGCGGAAGCCGGCTACTTCAATCCGGGAATTCGTTGCAAACAGCGGCACATTCGTGGCGAAGGCGGCATGATCGTCGGTATCGAACTGACGGACGAGACCATTACTTATAAAGATGCACCACAATACGGGGCACAGCCGCATCTGATCACCGCGTGGCACGGCGAAAATTTCACGCTCGGCAGTTCTTCAACACACCAGTATGCCAGCTCACACGCATTGCGCTGCACCTATCGACACAATGCATCGCCTCAAAACCTCAGCGATCTGGGTGAACTTCAGATTCGCTACAACATCAACAACAAAATCCCTGGTGGTCGAACCGAAAACACCTATGAGCTGGAGCCGGGAGAATCACAAAGTAAAGCGAACTACTGCGAACTGTACTGGGACCAGGGACGACAGGCCTGCCTGCAACACGAATCCACAGTCATGTGCCTGCAAACACCGAACTATCAGGAGGCCTGGCGCATCAAGGAACTTCGCAGTGATATCTTCCTGGCGCACAAAGGACAATGGCCGGGGAGAATATTCGTGGACAAGGAAGTCATCGGCAAGCTTCCATACACGTCGGAGCACGAATCGCAGATTGATATCGATCTCGGATCTGTCTTCATGAGCATACATCCGTTAATCGGGCGAACGTTGACGCGCCCATGTGCTATACGCATCGCAAATATTCCGTCATACCGCAACGCCGGATTTGTGATGATCAGCCTATTTAATTATCAGGGTGATGAAATCGAGTTGACACCACACGAAATTGCCAAGCTGGGCAATGGATTCGTTCTGGAAGTACGCGATGCCGACGATTACAGCGGCTTTGACGACTTCAGATCGCAGATGACAGCCGCCAGATCACATGACCAACTTTACGGTGGCCGACGGCGTGTTCACTATGCGCGGGATGATCTTCGCCTTTCCATGCACTACTGCCCCTATACGCATACGGTGATGCAGGCGTCAATCAATGGTCGGGAGCGCGAGCAAACCAAGCTCGCATTCAGCAACGGGTTGGAGCAGCAACTGCCACTGATGGAATCGACCGATCAGCGGGCTGGGGATGACTGGCAATGGATTGAGACTCAAATGACCCGGCCGATCGAAACATATAATCCGCGCGAATAGATGCCTTTTCAATTTCAGCACAATGCTTAGCTGTCACGATCCACGGCATCCTTTGCCTGTTCGTCATACTTTTCTGCCGTGCCGAAGAAGTAGTGCTCGGCTAGCCGGCCTGCTTCGAAGTCTGCCAGTTCTGCAGCCAACGCGTCGATCAATTCGCTCCAGCGGATCACGAAGGTGTGACGCCCAATCAGTAACCGATACGGCCCATCAAAGTCGAGTATCACTGGCACCTTACGAACATGATCGAGTGACTGCCGCAACCCGTCTGCGGTAGCTGACGTGTCGCCACGATCATGCGCATCAACAGCACGAGCGCGGGCGACCCATGCTCGTGCCATTTCATGTTGTGCCTGTACATCCCGTCGCCATGCCGACGTCACCGGGTCGTGATCGTCCTCAGACATATCAATCCATTGTGTTTCCAGTTCGTTGAGTTCAGCGATCAGTTCGGGCAGGCCGAAGTCGCCTTCTGTTTCGCCGGGGTAGCGCGACGTCGTACCAAGCAGTTGTTCGACCCATCTTCCAAACGAAGCTTCCGTGCGCATCGGCAGCTTGTACCAGTAATCAAAGGTCTGCGTCTCTGCCTGGCGCTCCTCCGTTTGGGCAACGATGGCGAGCAACTGCGGCTGGTTAAAGTTCTGCTTGTTCCCCGTCATGAAGCAACTGGCGCGCACCAATGGTCGCGCCGCGACTTTGACAGGAATGTTGTGTTGATCACTTTCGCTGGTTCCTGCCAGTGTTGAATACCAGTCATAATCCCGTTCGATCTGCAATACCTCCGGGTTGCTCTGCACAAAAGGTGCGCCGTACAGATCCATCGGGTGGGAAGTAAAGCCGGGGCAACCGAGCGAATGAAGCTGATCACGGATGCCTGCTGCGAGTTCCGTGTCATGGCAACCGAAAGGCTGAAAGTTGCTGATCCAGAACTCACCCATCACGCGATCAGCCCCGCACGTGTCGACCCAGCGCATGAACTCCGGGTCCGGCTTCGGATCGACAAGATGTTCCCATGTGTACTTCACATTGAAGAAACACTCCCCCTCATACGCATCCATCACGTTTGCCTTCATTCCGGCCGGATCAGATATCCACCCTCGGAAGAATAAAATGGGTCGGTGTTTGCTTCCATGGATCGCGGCAACGATTGCCTTATTCGCAAATGCACCGCGCAAATCGGTGTGGACGTTTTCACTTGCTTCGCCGTAGATGCCGGTCAGTTCGGGATACGTGTCGCAAAGTTGGCGCACACAGTAGCGGGTGTATTCATAAGCAAGCGGTGGCGGTTCGTAACTGTGTTCCGGTTTGATTCCGTGCTTTAACCCAAACGCGTCTGGCACATAACAGGTGTGAAACAGAACAAAGCAATAAAGCCCCTTCGATAACGCCGTGTCGAACAACCAGTGGTAATGAGCCTGGTAGCGCGCAAGCTCATCCTCAGACAGGACGACTGCATCGGGATAAGCCGACATATCAACCATGAACGGGAACGGATGGGTATTGGCCAGCACCCAGGTGTTGATCCCACTGGCAAGCAGTGCGTCGAAATATCGCGACATCAAATCGCGATCAAAGAACCACGCATCATTCTGCATCATGTGCCGCTCGTCGTAACCGCGCGGCCCGACACAGGACACAGGGTTCCATTGCCATAGACCAGTAAAGCGAAAAGGTGATGGAGGCATTTGGCCGTCAATGTAACGGCTCAACCGTGAAAACCAAGCCCGATCTATGTTGTTTGACTACGGAAAGATCATAAGACCGAATCGCGCAAAAACTTTAACGGATCGGGTCGCAAAGAAAGGACTCATATCAAATGCCGGTGGAGGGACTCGAACCCACACTCCGTTTAACCGGAAACGGATTTTGAATCCGTCGCGTCTGCCAGTTCCGCCACACCGGCTGGTGCAGATGGGGAATTGTCGGCTCTAACCGATGCCACGTCAAATCGTTCGCGATTGATCACGACGCCCGGCTGAAGACGCCTCTCGCCACCTTGCGGGGCTGGTGCCGATGCGCCGCTTGAACGCGCGATAGAAGGTAGACAGGTCCTCGAACCCGCATTCAAATGCGATACCGATGACTGTGCGTTGCGTGTCGGAAAGCAGCCGCTCCGCGTGATCGAGCTGCAAGTCGCGAATATATTGCAACCAGCTTACACCGGTCGCCTCCCGGAACAAGTCGGTGAACCGCCGCCGGCTTAGCCCGACAGACGCCGCAGCCGCGTCTAAGTCGACCGGCTCATAAAAAGTTTTGTGCAATCGCTCAATGTACGCGTGGACGCGCTGTGCGGCCGATGCTTCTTCCAGACGATCTACTCGGGCGAGAATGGCCAACAGTTGCTGCGACAAGCCGCACATCATCGTTGCAACGCCCGGCTGCGTGGATGTCTGCTCAAACAACAGGCGACGAAAAAGCATTTGCACCTGGCGCGGGTCTATATCGTGAGAGGCGATTCGCCCGGCATCGATCGTCAACGATTCCGGCAGAACGTCAGACTCAATACAAAGTGCATAAAGTGACACAAGCAACCCGGAATCGTCGACAATGCGATACTTATGCCCGTTCGGCACATAGACGGTATCGCCCGTTTCACATCGAATGATCTCATCCTTAAAATGCAACTCACCGCTGCCGTGAAGGTAATGCACGACGACTTCATATGGATACGACATCCAATTTGTTCTGAAATTTTTGGCGTGATGGCTCTCCAGAACCATAACGCCCCATGGTCGGAGCCTGGGAACAACCGGCTTATCACGCAGGCGGGATTTCATACCATCAGTGTATCGAAAATGTCGATTTTTGAATAATTGCCCGATTTGCAAATAGCTAATGCCCGGTCCACCAAGAATTCATGACGATCGATGACAATGATTCCTACAGTTCATCGCCCCACCGGAGCTCCGCCATGCAGACCGATGCCGCCCAACTCGCCGATCAGGAATTGGCTTTGTATCAACACGATGGGCATTTGACCGTCCCGAGTGTTTTCAGTGAATCGCAGATACTCGCTGCCTTGGAGGATGCCGACTCCTGGGGTGCGCAAGTTGTTCGTGAATTGGATGATGATCAGCGCAGATGGTACCTGGAACGTCAGGCCGACGATAGGCCGGTGTTGCGGAAGCTGGATAATCCGGTTGCACATCGGCAGGTATTCCGCGATCTGGCATCAAGTCCAACGCTGGTTCACATGGTTGAACAATTGATCGGGTCCGGCGTATTTGTGTTCTTCAGCCAGATCTTTTTTAAGCCGCCGGAAGGCGGCGGCCCCAAGCCAGTACATCAGGACAATTTCTACTTCGGCCCGGACGATCCGGACGGCATGGTCACCGCATGGATCGCGTTGGACGAAGCCACAACGAAGAATGGGTGTCTATATTACGGCAAAGGGACCAATCGTGGTCCGGTCCATCCACATGTCGCGCCGCCGGATGAGCCATTCAATCTGCAATTACCACTGTCTATTTCGACTCGACAACAGATGACACCGGCTCCTGTGCCGCGTGGTGGCGTGTCGTTCCATCATGGCAATACGTTTCATCAGTCGTCGGCGAATACCAGCACCAATTGGCGCCGCGCCGCGGCGGTGCATTACCTGCGAAATGACGTGAAGCTGGTCAACCCCGCCCTGCCGTATGATGAATCGGTCTTCGTCCAGATCACGTGAGTGAGGCGATCTGGTCGTATTCACTTTCCAAAGCCTGATAGAGCCGCGTGTACTGCTCGTGGTGAGCCTTGTACAGCTTTGCTGTCTTAGCCGTGGGCTTCAATCTCTGCGTTTCACGAATGATTGCTTTGCATGCCTGTGGCACGCTGGACCAGACGCCTGTTCCGACACCCGCCAGAATCGCCACGCCATAGGCGGGGCCTTCCTCAGCGTTAATTGTGGCAACGGGTTTGTTGTAGATATCCGCCTGTAACTGTCGCCAGAACTTGCTGCGTGCTCCGCCGCCGGACAGACGAACGGTGCTGATCCTGATCCCCATTTCAGACATCACGTCCAGCGCGTCAGCCATGCCGAACGTCACGCCTTCGAGCAGACTTCGAATCATTGCCGGACGGTCGTGGCGTGCGGTCAGGCCGATCCAACCGCCGCGCGCGTGAGGATTGGCATACGGGCATCGTTCACCGGTCAGGTAAGGCTGGAAGAACAACCCTTCGCAGCCGGCCGGCGCCTTGGCTGCTTCTTCAATCAACAGCTCATACGGATCGACCTTGCGGCGTTTGGCGGCAACGATTTCCGCACTGCCGAAATGATTTCTAAACCATTGGAACGAACCGCCGGCGGACAACATGCAGCCAAACACGCACCACTTGCCAGCGACCGCGGCGCACATGGTATGTACACGTCCCTTGGGGTCGTACGTTGGCTTATCCGAATGGGCAAACACAACGCCGCTGGTGCCCAGCGTGGCACTGACAATGCCGCTCGCCACAATGCCGTTACCGACGGCACCGGCCGGTTGATCACCGCTGCCGCCCACGATGGGGGTACCGGCCTTGAGTCCGAGTTTCTTCGCGGCAGATTCGGTCAACTCGCTGGAGACCTCATGCGACTCGTAGCAGGTCGGCAGCAGCGCCGGATCGATGCTCAACAACGAAAGCAGCTTCTTATTCCACTGGCGCTTCTTTACATCCAACAGCAACGTGCCGGACGCATCTCCGACTTCAGTCGCATACTCGCCGCTCATGCAATATCGGATGTAATCCTTTGGCAGCAGAATGTGCTGCGTATGTTCAAACACTTTTGGTTCGTTCTTGCGAACCCACAGAATCTTTGGTGCGGTGAAGCCGGTTAGCGCGGGATTACCAACCATGTTGATCAGTTTGCGCCGGCCACCGGCCGCCTTTTCAATTTCGTCACATTCAGCAGTAGTGCGCTGGTCGTTCCAGAGCAGTGCTGGGCGAAGCGGGCGATCGTCGTCAGCCAGAAAGACTGAACCATGCATCTGGCCGGACAGGCCGATTGCGGTGACCTGTGCGCCTTTGACTTTCGCTTTTCGAAGCACTGCCTTGGTTGCTTTGCAGGTTGCTTCCCACCATTGCACTGGGTTCTGTTCCGACCAGCCCGGGCGCGGACTGGAGATGTCATGTTCCGCAACGGCGGTTGCCAGGACCTTGCCTTTGTAATTGCAAATCAGCGTCTTGGTGCCGGATGTGCCGATATCGATGCCGAGCAGATAACTCATAACCGTATTTTCTCCTGTCGCAGAACCAGCAAGGTAAACGGCATGTACGAAAATGCAAAATCAGTATGATGCAAAATTCAGTCATTCCCGATCGGGGCTCGACAGATGTCCGAAAAAGTCGCACTTGTACAGGACGGGCAAGTCCGTTTTGCCATCCATCGCCTGCCCTGGCAGCGGGCAGAGGAAGTCCTTGAAATCGCGGATGAACTGGCACGCGTGTTGTCGATCAGCATCGATTCAACAGTCCCATATGCTGTGTTTCATTTGCCTTCTGATCAGCCTGTCGCGCTGATACTGGAATTGGATCTGGAATCTGATTTGGGTGATGAAGGGTTTGAAGTCACATCGTCACCGGAGAAGCTCACCCTTCGGGCGCGTACCGTGGCCGGTCTGTCTCACGCGGGCTACTGGTTTCTGGAAAAAGTGGTCGGAGCGTGTTGGCTGTGGCCCGGCTCTGACGGTGAAGTCATTCCGAAACACAGGAATCTGACTTTCGAAGTCGGTCAATGGCGTGAAGAACCGGACTATGCATGGCGACGGATCGGCACCAGTGGCCCAATTCACCAGGCAATGGACTACGACACCACCCTGCACGCGCTGCACGGTATGTCCTTGCAGTACATTGAGGATTTCAAGACGTGGTGTAAGCGCAACCGATTCGGCGGCCTGAATGTTGTGGATGGCCATCGGTTTGTTCAGATCGCGCCACCGGAAAAATATGCGGAGAGCAAATCACATGTCTATGCACTGGTGGACGGGCAGCGCGATACCGCCATCGGCGACGGCAAGCACGGCAATCAGCCCTGCCTGACGCATCCGGACACTACGGCGATCATGGCAAACTACACCGGCAAGCTGTTCGATGCTGATCCAACCGTCGATGCGTTCAGCATTGCGTTGAATGATGGCGGGCAACACTGCCAATGCCCCACATGTGTCGCCTTTGATGAGGACGTGGCCCAAACAGGCAAACTTGGCAGCGCAGACGTCGACCGGGCAATGGATGAAGCAGGTGATGCAAGCCACGCGATTGGTGCAGCGGTGACCGATCGCGTTGTCTGGCAGGCGAACCAGGTGGCCAAGAAGGTCTGCAAGAAACATCCGAGCCGAAAGCTGATGATTCTGCTTTACGCGCACTACCGTAAGCCGCCAATAAAACACATACTCGACAGCCGTGTGATGGGCCAATACTGCATCCGTGGCAGCCAGTTCTGGGTTCCAGAATTTCGAGACAAGGAACTGAAACAGATTTGCGAGATGTCGAAGGTGGTTCCCACGCTGGGTATCTATGAGTACTACAGCCAGGGCGTCTGGTCCGAAGCGCATCGGATCTTTCCCAAACTGATCGAGCAATCGCTTCGGGCATTTCATGAAACAGGCGTGCGTTACTTTGCAACGCAGCCGACAACGGGTTTCAGCACAAACGGCATTAATCTGTTTGTGCTTGGCAGGTGTCTCTGGGATGTGGAAACAACTTCGGAAGCGGTGATTGCTGACTGGTGTCAGGCCGGGTTCGGCAGCGCGGCAGACGCGATCAATCGTTACGTCTATGCATTTGCCGATCGGTGGCAACAGACGCGGTCCGGAACCACTGTCGGCGAGGCGCCCTCCGGTTACGGAAACGTCTGGTTGCTCGCGCATTTGTATCCCAAACACTTCATCGAACAACGATACGCGGAACTGGAAAAGGCACGCGAAAAGGCTAAAGACGATCAAGCAGTAGTAAAACGAATTGACTTTCTTGCAAAGGGCCTGGAATTCACGGCCAAGGTTTGCGCCGCCAGTGAAGCGACTGTAAAAGTCATTACACAGATGGAACTGGACGCCACCCAGTCACCCGTACGGTCAAAATCAGAAACGAATGTCGCACAGCTAGCTCAGGACGCGCGTACCGCAGTTGCCGCATGGGACGATTTCTGGTCATACACCAAATCGCACAAGGGCCAGTACGTGTTCGGCGAATTCTGGATTTACTATCGCGTGTTCCGTGGCAATGAGAATGCGCCATTTATTCAACTGCTTCGCAAGATTGCGGCAGGTGAGTGTCCCTGAGGAACTATGCAGAGGCGTCAGCACGGACAGCCGACACAATGGCTTGAATCAGGCCGGGGATATCCGAACGTTGCGCTTCGACGGTCACTGACAGGCCGAGTTCGCGTACGGTTTCAGACGTGATCGGGCCGATTGATGCGATCTTGATCGATCCCAGCAGATGTGATTCATCGCCCAGCAGTTCCATCATGTTTCTGGCAGTGGACGAACTGGTGAATGTGATCCAGTTCACCTCGCCGTCGCGTAGTGCGGTCAGCACGTCTTCCGGCAGCCCCGCTTCGAGTTTCGTCTGGTACGCACAAAGCTCCGTAATATCCGCTCCTGCTTCTTTCAATAGCCTGGGCAGTGCCGGGCGCGCGATGTCCGCGCGCAATAACAGGAATCGCTTGCCGGCGATGTCCTGCTTGGCAATTAACTCCGCAGCCAATGACTCGGCCACAAAGCGTGTCGGTATGAGATCCGCACGAATGCTCAGATGCTCGCGCAGCGCGTCCGCCGTCGCCGTTCCGATCGCCGCGATTTGAACGCCATTTAGATGCCGCGAGTCGAGTTCCAACGCCTGCAATCGCCCCGCCAACGCGGCAACGCCATTGCTGCTGGTGAGGACTAACCAATCGAAATCCGTGACGGAACGGATCGCCGCGTCCACGTCCGACCAATCGTCCGGCTCAACCAATGCGATGGTCGGCGCTTCGTATACCTGCGCGCCCAGTTCACTCAGGCTATGTTTGAGCTGCGACGCCTGCTGGCGAGTCCGCGTGATGACGATACGCCGGTCGAACAATGGCCGCTGGATGAAGAAGTCCAGCCCGGGCTCCTCCACGCCGGCGACCTGCCCAACCACGATGATGGCCGGTGAACTGATGCCGGCCGCATCAACATCCTGTCTGGCGGTGGCCAGCGTCGTCCGTACGTGCCGCTGGCGCGTGGTGGTGCCCCATTGCACAAGCGCAACCGGGGTATCGTTCGGCAAGCCATGCTGCGCGAGCGACTGGCAGATGTTCTCAAGCCGACCAACGCCCATGTAGAAGCAGAGCGTGCCACCGGCAATTGCGAGCTGCGCGAGGGCCCGATAATCAACTTTTGTCGATTCTTTTGTTGGGTCCTCGTGGCCGGTGATGAAGCTGACGGTACTCGCGATCTTTCGATGCGTGACAGGGATTCCTGCCATTGCAGGCGCCGCGATGCCGGAGGTCACGCCGGGAATGACTTCGCAGCACACGCCACGCTCAGCCAAGTACGCGACTTCCTCGGCACCCCTTCCGAACAGGTACGGGTCTCCCCCTTTCAAACGAACGACATTCAGCCCCAACTGCGCTTTTTCAGCGAGTAAGTCGTTGATTTGATCCTGCGTCAGGGTGTGGTCCGCAGCGCGCTTGCCAACATAAATTCGTTCAGCCGACGACGGCGCAAGGTCCAATAACACAGGGTTGGCCAGTGCGTCATAGACCAGCACATCACATTCTGAGATGCAGTGCTGTCCGCGAACAGTGATCAGTCCCGCATCACCAGGCCCAGCACCAACTAAATAGACTTTTCCATTCATATCGATTCTGCCGAATATGGCCGTTCAAGCAAATTAAGTAAACCTTACCGACTAAATGGCCGATCTCCGTAATTAGATAGGGGGTGGCCGTAAGGATCAAGCCTGATGTCACATGCAAGTCTAAAACTGGTGAACCCTGCCCTGGATCGGGACAGTCTCTTTCTTGAGCGTCGCGTCGGGAATCGTCGCCCAATGGCGGGCCGCGTTACTGCCGTTCGTACAGGCAACCGCAAGCAGCAGCTGTCTCCAAAGATCTGCTCGCTGCAAATGGTTGACATGTCCGACACCGGCATGGGCGCTGTCAGCAGTGAAGCTGTGGAAACTGGTGCGGATATCACCGTGCTGTTCCCGGCACACGGCCCGGACGGCGGCTACGAGGGCCGAGGCGAAGTCGTTCGCTGTCTGAAGCGTGACTATGGTTATGAAGTGGGCATTCGCTTCGATAATCATACGAGCGTTGCGTAAGTTCAGAAGCAACAGACGGACACTTCGATCTGGGATAGACCACCAACATCTGAAGCAGCATCTCGGCCAAGCCAGTGCCGACGGTATGGTCATGGATTTACCAACTGACGATAGCCGTTTCGCAATAACTGGAAACTCTCTTCCAGCGCTTGCGGCACAACGCGCACCTGCCCAACCGTCTGCATAAAGTTGGTGTCGCCACTCCAACGCGGCAGCACATGCACGTGTAAATGTCCCGGCACGCCGGCGCCGGCACATCGGCCAAGATTAATTCCCACGTTCAAACCCTGACAATGCATGGTCAGACGCAGCAGCCGCTCCGCGACTTCGGTCATTTCCATGAGTGCGGCCCGCTGTACGGCAGACATGTCGCTTAACGACGCCAGGTGCTCGCGTGGCAAAACGAGCAAGTGGCCGTTTGTATAGGGGTATCGATTGAGCATCAATGCGACATGCTCGTTGACGTCCAGCACGAGGCGCTCTTCGGCTTCGTCGCTGTGCGGCTGAACTTTTGCTGCATCACAGAGAAAACAGCCCGATGACTGAGGGACGGTATCTCCATCACCTGCGTCAGCCAACTGCTGCAGGTACGTCATCCGCCATGGCGCCCATAGGTTACGTTGTAGCATGTGTTATAGATTAATCGATTGCGCAGGCACGGAAAAGATACGAATCCCAAACATGAAACGATGATGCTTACTTTACCGCGGACTCAACTGTGGTGAACTTCACCCCGCTGGCATCAAACTGAATCTGTGACGTCCCGGAAGATGTTGTTACCAGCACCTCTCCGGTATTTGACAGGCTGACCGCTTTGACCGTTGCCTGGTCAGCAAAGTCATACACCGCAACGAATCGAACGCTCGCTGCCTGCACGCGACGGATTATGCAGGGCTCCCGGTCTCCAATCAGATGACCAATGCCAAACGCGCCGATCAATTGCTCGCGACTATCGCCGGCAAACCAGACACGCAGTTGGCCGGCCTCGCCTTCACGGTCCTTCTTCGCAACGAACCGAAGCGGGCCATCAGCGGGCGGCTCAATGGCCGTCGCACCGACGAGGTGTTCATAGCCGTTGCGACTCCCCACAGCCTCGCCCTCTTTGAACGGCAAAGCGGGTTCAACCAGATCACCGGTGACATGCATCAGCCAGTCAATCTCCTCGGCTTGCGGTGCTTTCACATCGAATACATCAACCGCATACTGATCCATCAATAGCACATACCGCTTCAGGTTGGTGCGTGGATAGGCCGCAACGCTTTCCGTGCCACATGCGGCATACTCATCTGCCGCATCGAACCAGAGTAGTTTTGCGGTTGAAGCATTCTGGCTGCGCTGCCCGATCGCGACGGTGTTGTGGGCTGCGGTGTGCTTGACCCAGGTCTTGTATTCCTTGTGTCGATAGTTCAACCGACCGGGGTCGAGCAGCCACTCACGACCGCCGGCAAACAGGACTAATTGCAGCTTGTCGTAGTGGCCGTGCCCCCCACCGTGCGGGCCGTAGTCGATCATGGCACAGGCAGCGGTCTTCCCCTTACCGCGACGCAGAATAGCCAACCCGGCATCCGGCAGGTCGATCGAATTGGTGTCGAGATGGGTAATCGGATCTCGATACCGATCGTCGCCGTAACGATCGGCTGCCCAGTTGTAAGCACTGCGATACGCTCTGATCGAACGCCAGTCGCTGTCGTTGATCGCCGGAAAGATGCCGTTGGGGTAAGCGGCTTTCAGCGGTGCGTCGAACATGGCCTTGAATCGTGGGTGGTCATGCAGCGACAAGCCGACACCGCGCGCGATGTCGGCCAAGTCCATCATCGCGGCAAGCGCGTAGAAGTGGTATGCCATGGCGCCTTCGTACCAGAGGCCGTCCGCACCAATGGAATTCTCGAGCTGATAGGCAACGCCACCCTTCATCGTCAGGACACGTTGAACGATCTGTTCATCCGCCAATACAGACGCGATGGCCAGCAAGCCTGCGTTGTACCACGTCTGATGGTTGTTGATCCCCTGATTGAACCAAAGCAGACTCTTGGCAGTCGGACGGAAGAATTTCTCAGTGATGAGCTGATGGTCTCGTTGTGAATAGACCTCACTGATTCGCGTCAGGTCATAAGCGTAAGCCAGCTTGATCACGCCGACGGCTTCGGAGAGGCTTTGTGAGTAGCGACGCCCGCCCAATCGCGCAAGGAAACTGGTGCGCCCCCAGCGGTCTCGGCGAGACGGGTAGGTCTCGTAATCTTCGGCCAGCTTGAGCAGCGCTCCCTTGACGGCGAGCGCGTACTTCGCTTCACCACTATAGGCATACGCCCAGGCAAGTTGCTCCGCATCGCGATTGGCGTTGTTGTGGAGCATCGTGCGATAGGCGGCGATGGTTCGCTCATCGGTGAAAATCTTGTCGGTGGCCGGGCACTGGTGCTCTGTCAGACTTAAAGGCTTGAGCGTCCTGCCATTGTCAGGATTGGCGTAGTAAAAAATCCAGTCGCCGGGGCCGTCGGGGACGGTGACGCCCTTCTTCAGGATCGCGTCACCCTTGCGAATGGCTGAATCACGAACTGATTTGAACTTGTCGGATGTTTTACGTTCTGCCAGTTCCTCTGCAGAGATGGCCAGGCGCGGGGGTGGTGGGAAATTTAACTCGCCAAATTGCGCAAGCACTTCGCCTTCTGATGATGCGAATGATTGGCATGCGGTCAGCGTGAAAGAGAGGCAGTAGATGGCTGTCGCGCAGACTGATCGCAACTTGTGGGTCCACCGGCGACGCGTCGCGTCCCGGCTAGAATGTGGATACGCGTTTCTCATAACGTTCAACTCTTGGCAACGGCGCCCAATCCCAGCTTGGGCATTACGATGTCAGCATATCGCTGCGCCAGCACACGGTAACCTTCCGCGTCCGGATGAAGTTGATCCGGCATGTGATGAACCAAGTCGGGTCCGAACAACTCCAAGCCATCCTGATAGAACAAATTCTCATCACCAGCGGCCTGAATCACCTGCACGCCATCCTCAACCAGATCGCGTATCCGAACCAGTGTCATTTCGACCGCATTCGGTGTCTCTTCGCGCGGCGGGTTGGAGATCGGCGATACAACCACCATCGGGGCGTCCGTATGTCTGTCGCGGATCGTCTTGATCAGGCCGATCACCGCAGCACGAAGCGTACGTCCGTTGAGCGTGGCACCGCCCATAATGTTAATGCCCAGACACATGCTGATGTAATCAGCCGGCAGATCACGAATCAGCCGCCCCATCATCGGGTCCGCATGACAGTTACCACCAACACCCAGACAGGTCAGGTTCAGGCCAAGGGTGTTGGCCACAATCGCCGGCCAAGTTTCGCTGGGGCCGGCAGCTGCGCCGCAGTGCGTGATCGAACTGCCGTACACAACCCACTTCGGCCGATCGTCCTCCCATGGCTTGGCGGTTGCGCCGGCATCAATTTCAAGCTTCGTCACCTGAACGGGATGCATCATGTCGAGATACAGTTCCAGCAGATGCTCTCCATCTGGAAGACTGCTGAACGTCACGTCCAACGACTTGTCAGTTTCTCGATCACCTGAAACACGATCGTGCAGCTTGCCGTCAACCAGTAAATCGAATGTCCAGTTGCCCCTTTCCAACTGCGTTTCATACGCTGGAGAAGTGAAGCTGGCCTTGACGGTCGACGTATCGCTGACCCATGTCAGCCGAACACCGGCCGGACCGACCAGTCTGCCGCGCAGCGTCGGCTCGTACAGATCATGATCGGCCAACGGCAGGCGCCAGGGCTGCACGCCATCTGAAGTAATGTCCAAGTCCACGGCCCCTGCAAATCGCACTGGGCCGTCCGTCAGCGGGAGGGATTGCATGTTGCTCATGCCGAAACATGATAGGCCAATCACACGGGATTTGCGCAGCAGAACAAGTGCGGGAGGCCGCACCTGTTCTTTATTCTGCATTCCTATGTCATCTAAACGGCGGGTTTACGGATTCTCGTACCACCGAACATTAAAGGTCATATTGTCATTATCTTCATTTGCACGAGGTGGGTTGCCGGCAAACACGTCTCCGACCTGCAGGCTGTTCAGCGCCTGGTCGTAGAGGGTTACCTTGTGCAGCGTCCCGAGCCACGGTGCGTCATCTGACGACTCGTTGCCGAGCATGAAGTAATGGCTGTCGGCCCAACTGTCCAATGTGCCGCCACGCGCTTCGGTAATCTCCAATGTACCGTTGCGCCACATCTTGACATATTCACCATCGAAGACGACGATGACATGCTGCAAGGTATCTGTGGCCAGCACATCACTGGACTCCATGTCCGGCGTGCCATTCGAGCCGGTTTCACCTGTCCTTAAACGCATGAGATAGGCTTCATCGTCCTGGCCGAACGTGAAGTTACGGTTAGACGAACCGCTCGACATCGAGACAATGCGGGCAGGCCCATTCTGGGTGATGTCTGACGTCGTGAACTTCACTTCCAATGTGAAAGCGTCACTTTCCGTCAGAGCCGTATGGACCTTCGTCGCAGGGTTCTGGGACATCGCCTTGGTTGCGCTGTTGAAAGTCAATCCACCGCTATCGACCCAGGACACATTGCTCGTGTTATCGATCTCCAGATCGAGCGGCTCGCCGTAGCCACTGGTGTCCTTGACGATTTTGCCAGTGCCGGACCCGGCAGCGGGATCGCCGCCGTTCATAACGGTCGTGGCCTGGGTTGCATCGAATCCCTGGTTGTAGATACGAACGTCGTCCATGTACCCAATGAAGTAGCTATGCAACGGGGTTACGGAGTCGTCGTCACTGTCCCAGGTATTGGAGCCAAAGGCGATCGGCTCGGTATTACCGGTGATGCCGCCGGTGTAGCTGTTGGTATCTTCTTCTACACCGTCAATAAACAGCGTCATGCCGCCATCGCCCCAACTGAGCGCCACGTGGTGCCACGTGTTTTCACTGATCGTGCTGGAAGTGACGAAGTTGGAACTACTCGAACCCTGAAGGCGAGCCTTGACGACATTCCCGTCCAGGTAAATGTGAAGGTGACCGCCGTCGTCGTAGTACTTGGAGTCCTTTGAGAACATTCCCTGATGGCCGCCCAAATCCGTCGCCTTGAACCAGAAGGTAACTGTGCCGTTGGAAAGCAAGTAGGCATCGGAATGAGGAACCTCAACGTAGCCGTCTTCGCCATCTTCGAAATACATGGCGCCGGCGTCCTGACCGGATTCCGTGCTGACCACGCCACCTTCATAGGTGCCGTTGTTGACGTAATCGGACGAGTCCTCTGCTGTGACGGTCCCACTGTCGCCACCACCGCCGCCGCTGGAGATATCAACATGGATATCGCCACTACCGACCAGTTTCAGGTCGTCACATATCAACGAACCATATAAATCTGCCCATGATGTTATTTCAACATCGGAATCGGGCGCGACCAAGTGGCAATGCACGTCCGCATCATCGTCCAGCTTGACGTCGTCACCGGACATGACATAGACGTACATGCGGCTCGGATCACCGGTGTTCTTATTAATTTCAGAGTCGTCGCCTTTGAATGTAACTTTGTCGTAGCAATAGAAATCGACGGAAGCGCCATCTGCCAGCTCAATTCTGGCTTCGTCATCGACCTTAAATTCGTCATCGACTCTGACCTTGATATTGCCGGAGATGGTGAGCTTGCCATCACTCTTAATCTCCAGTTTGTCAACACGTTTGTCGGACGACCAAGTCGTATTGTTGGTAATCGTCACATCTCCACTGCTGCTGGGAAACCCGCTTGGCAAATCAATATCAGGAAAAACGTAGTTCGAATCCTGATCGTCTCGATCACCTGTAATGGTGCCGTCGTCGTCCAGGTCAATGACGTGCCAGTGGTTGCCGCCATGGCCGACATAAACGCTGCCTTTAATGATGCTGTCGTCTTCGAGTGTAACGCGGTCGCTTGAGGTACTGTTTGTGGTCACGATCGCCGCCGAGCCCTTGTCACTCGTGCCGACGGTGGAGTCGTAGCTGTCAATGATGCCGTCGTCATCCATTTCGATCCTGTCCTTGACGCGAACGGCGCCAGCGCCACCGCCACTGGCGGTGACCGTCTCGTCAAGCTTCCAGTGACCGATCAGGCTGGGTACTGGCAGCGGAATTTCGTTGAACAGGTATTCCACGATTGCTGTTGGCGTCGTTTCTTCTTCACCGCCTTCATCAACGACTGTCGGAGCGCCGTCGTAGTAAGGGCTGATGTCGATGGCATGATGGAGTTGGCCGCGCTGTTCGACCACAATAAATCGACCAAGGAACGTGCCGAAGAAATGGGTGTCATCATTGACGTCCATTGAACCATTGGGTGCAATCACTCGTGAATAGACATAAGGCGAGTCGTCCATGTCCATCTCGCCGTTGCTCATAATGAACATAGTCGCACGGCCCGGTTCCTGCGTATTGGCATTGAACTGAGCGTTGCCTTCAAAGTGAATAGCGTCTTCGCCATTAATGCCCTTGGCGTAAAGCTTCAAGCTGGCACCTTCCAACAGTTGAAGCTTGGAATTGCCTTTCATCTCGAAGTAGTCATCGCAGAAAATCGTGATGTCACCAGAAATCTGGATGATCGCGTCGTTGCGCACAGAAAAATAGCCGCATCGCACATCACTGCTGATAACTGTTGTCCCGGAGGTATAAGTCAGATCGCCCGAAGAGGATGGCAACCCCTCTGGTGTCGTAATCTCCGGCATTGGAATTTCTTCGGTCAGCGTCGCCTTAGCCCCGGTAATCTGACCGTTGTCGCTCACATCAATCACGGATGACGGGTTGCCGCCCGGCCCGACATACGCACTACCCTTGACGACAGCATCGTCGAGAATGCGAATCATGTTGGATGACGTGGAGTTAGTGGTGATGACAGCTGCAGAGCCGACATTGTCACCACCATAGAAGCCTAATGCCGAGTTGTAGCTGTCAATCAGCCCTTCATCCGGTAAATAGAACTCTTCGGTTACCGCCAAACCCACCTGATTGGCGGTAACGACAGGAGACAATGACGCCCAGTAAAGCGACCGCTTAAGGATTGTCTTGGTATCTTCGGTTACTTCATCAAAATCAAAGTCGTTGCCGGCCCAAGGTAGGACGACGCGTCGAGCCGTCGAAACGGTACCGTCCTGCAACGTCTGCCCCGCGTCCATTGCGCCCAGCGCTGGTTCGGTGTCATTGTATTTCTTTCCGAGCGGCAGAAGCCCGATCGGATACAAGCCGCTGACGGCTCCGAGTTCCTGCGTGCTGTTAACGAGCGTGACGTCCTGATTGGCGGAGAACACCTCTGTGATGTAGTGCGTATTGTCGTGGATGGTGATTGTCGTGCCGTCATAGTGCATACCATCGGCACCGATCCCAAGATCATCCACCAGGTATGATTCCTCTGTTACGACACCAATGGGCGCCTCAGTCAGTTTGTCGTTGACGTTGCCGGACGAGACGTTTTCAACTACGAAAACAACGTCGTTCTCAGCCACCGCCTGATCGAAGTCTTCCTGCGAATCGCTTGCATCGATCAGTGTAACGTTCCAGCCCCAGCTTTCGATCAGTTCTTTTCGCGCCTGATCCTCTGAAGCAAGGCTATTGGGATTTGGCACGACCATCAGCACATTGACCACAATCTGTTCGCTGACCGATGGCGTGACCTCCGCCTTGATGGTGTGCGTGACGCCATTGAACTTGCCGATCGCGGTGATGACGACTTTGTCCGCGTTGTCATCATTGAGTTGACCATCACCGGACACCGAACCATCATCATCAATCACGCCGTCTTCGACGGTGACTGTAAATGTTCCGCCGCTTGCGGATACGTCAGATGCCCATGTGCCGTTAACGAACTCTTCACGCCAGTCTTCATTGGTCTCGATGTGGCTGGAAACCATGACCAAGGCGGATTCCGCGATACCGCGTGCCTTGGCCTGCTTGTTTACGTTCTCCGCAATACCCGTCGTCGTCTGCTGCGCGGACATGAAGGCCACGCCGATGATGGTCGCCATCGTCAGCGCCACCAGCACCAGAACCATCGCAACACCCCGCTCACGCTCACCAGCGGATTTGCGAGGGCGACGAGTAAACTGGCTTTGAGTCTTTCGACGTGTCATTGCACATTCTCCCAGTCTGTTGGCTGGCTGTTTCTTCGATCAATTCCGCAAGGCTGCTGTGCCGATCGCGGTATCCGTCAAATCAGCAACGCTGTATGTAAAAGAGAACCCGATTACCGTTGCCGCCTGCTCATTGGCGTCGTCCAGTGCGATCGTCCAAGAGTCGAGGTTTTCAGCCCACTGGGTCTGCACGAAGTAATCCTCACCCTTGAGCGTATCGACCGCAGTGGCAAAATCGCTGTCGAGCGCATAGCTGATATTGGCTGTGGTAATCTCTTCATCCGTCATGCCGGTCCAGTCCGCCTTGTATGACGAGAGATCGCCATCGATCAATTCGATCAGGCGCATCTCGCCGACGTTTGGCAGAGCATCGCCATTCGTGTCAGCCGTCCAGAGCACGATGTAGTTGTCTCCGGTTTCGAGAACGGTCGCGGAGCCGCGGATCGCTGCGGCAAATCGGTTGGTCACCGCCTTGCTTTTGACGACCATACTGCGCATATCCCGGCTGCTGGACGTGCCGTACGCCACGGCAGTCAACATCGAACTGACGCCAAGGCCTACCAGGGCAATACCGGCCACACTGAGAATCAGTTCCGGAAGGGTCAGCCCGCCGAAGCGGACTCGACGCCGGGTTTGTGTCTTTCGGATTCGGCGGTTTCTAATCATCATGATGCAGGCTCCGAAACAAATCGTGTCACACTCCAGGTCTTACCCTTCGTGTCGGTAACAGTGATGGTGACGTTCTTGCCCGAAACCGCCTGATCAAAGCCTGGAATGGTGAGCGTGCCGTTGGCAACAGCAATCGAACGGGAGAACTCGCTGTACGCGCTGGGATAGGTCACGCCTGCAACGTCCGCAACGGTTCCGGCGTCTTCGCTGTAGCCGTTGAAGTCAACAATGTCGTCCCAGGTGCTTCGGCCGACCTCGCCGGTTGTCACACCGTCCGGATCGTTGTAGGGCTTGGACAGTACTTCCTCGAGCATCGCCTCTGCGAGCGAAGTAGCACGCAGTTCATGCAATGCTTCATAGGTCTGCATCTGACCAGCCACAATGGATTGAGATACCGCCGCGACTGCAAACGCCAACACGGACGATGCAATCAACGTTTCAAGCAGGGAGAATCCCTGCGCGGACCTGATTTTGGACCTTCGTCGTCGTGACATTACTTATATGCCTCCGGCACGTCTAAGCCCCGCACAGCCCGATGCACCTACAAGGACACCGCCTGCCGTACGTCTTCTGCGTCCGAACCTGCATATCGCGTCGGTTAAATCAATGATTCGAATAAGGTAGAAGCAAGATCACACCGATGAACGCCCGTTGAGTTGACCGGATGCCACGGGAAAGGCGGTATAACCGTTACAGACCAAATCGTCTCGGGCCGACCTGCAAGCAAATCGCCAGTCTTATTGGCCCAAAGCCCTGCTGATTTCGATACATAAACCAGGAGAATAGAGTGCCATGCTTCAATCCCCCCGCGCACGCGGATATACGCTTACAGAGATGATCATTGTGACGGCCATCATGGGCATTGGCGCCGCCATGGTGATTCCTTCACTTGGCTCAACGAACGTCAGCCGGCTCAAAGGGGCGGCCGAGGTGCTGACAGCGGATATTTCGTTCGCACAGGTCGAATCCATCTCCCACGGCGATGACCTGCGATTCATGGTTTTTGATACCACTAACCACAGCTACTACATCGCCGCCGCATCCGATCTGAACACACCCATCACCAACCCAGTTGGTAACGCCCCGTACAAGGTCACATTCGGCGAAGGGCATGCCAAGCAGTTCGAAGGCGTGACGATTCAAGCCGTCTCAGTTGGCGGGGACGACCGTCTGGGCTTCGGCATGTATGGCGAATTGGACCAAGGCACTGATGCCACGATTACGCTGGCCAGTGGCGGAAAGACAGTTGTCATCACTGTATCCCCCTTCTCCGGTGAGGTGTCCTGCGGGTCGATTAACTGATTGAAAAGCGCCCCGCCCTCAGCACAACGAGCCTGAATTTACTGACCGAAAAGCAAGCATCAAACGACTATCCGACACCGTCTTATCGCATGACCTGTGCGCGTGATCCGCATGCCGTCAACCGGCGTGTTAAAATCATGTCGAGTTAACATTCAAGTTTTTCTCGAGAGCAAAGGCACAACCATGCGAACTTCCAATCCAGCGCTGAATGAGGGGACCTTTCAAAAGGCAGCGTCCGGAGAACTAGGGAACTTTGAGCAGCAGAATGTGATGACCGTCGGCGGCACGGTCAATCGCTCTCTAATGTTGCTGGCGCTCGTCCTCATTGGCGCAGGCTGGACCTGGCATCTGGCATTGCAAGGCAACCCGGCTACGCATATCTGGATGTTCGGCGGCCTGATTGTCGGGCTGATTCTGGCGCTGATTACCATCTTCAAACCCACGGCTGCCCCCATTACCTCGCCCTTGTACGCAGCAGCCGAGGGTTTGTTTCTGGGCGCGATTTCTGCCATGTTCGAAGCACAGTTTCAGGGTATCGTGATCCAGGCAGTGGGCCTGACATTCGGCACCATGTTCGCCATGCTCATCGCCTACCGCATCGGCCTGATCCGCGCAACGGAAAAATTCAAAGCCGGCGTCGTTGCTGCGACCGGTGCGGTCCTTCTGGTCTATATCGCGACGTTTGTTCTCGGCTTCTTTAACGTCAATATTCCGTACATTCACGGCAGCGGCCCAATCGGTATCGGCTTCAGCGTGGTTGTCGTCATCATCGCAGCACTGAATCTGGTGCTCGATTTCGATCTGATCGAAACAGGCGCCCGCGAAGGTGCGCCAAAGTTCATGGAGTGGTACTGCGCTTTCGCTCTGCTTGTGACGTTGATCTGGCTGTATCTGGAAATTCTCAGGCTGCTGTCAAAGCTTCGACAGCGGTGAATCAATGCCTGATTCCATTCACATAACCGCCTTTGGTGGTAAGTAAATCGTGAATTCCGTTTCCGGCTGAATCATGACGCTATGAATAGCCGACACATCGCCCGTCGGCACCAGACCCAGTGTATCGAGCAACGGGAAACGGGCGGTCACTACTTCACCCCGCGTCAGATTCAGCCGGTCATGCCAGATTGAATAACTGCCCAGGGAACCATCACGAAGATAAAAGTAGCCAGTGAGCGGATGTGTCAGGGTTACCAATCCGGCTTCAAGCTCCTCGAAGCCCGGGAGATGCTCCACCGGCTCGCCCGTGTCCGTTAAATCCAATTCAGCCGGCGCCCATTTACTCTGGGTCACCATTCGGTATTTCGTATACCTGTGGCTTTCGTTGTCGTAACTCGTGTCAAATCGGATTTGAGCGTGATACCACGGCAGTTTCCAGACAAATCGTGGAATGCAGACTGTTGCCGATGCCAGAGATGTCCCGAAAAACCAAACGACATGTTCACCAGTAACCCTGTCGCGGACGTATGCTCGATAGTTAGTTTGGCCAAACGACCACTTCGGCCAAGGCATGCGCACGAATCGAAAATCCCGGTCAAGAAACGGAACAACCGAAATAAGTGCCATCTGCGAGCCATCGGAGGCGGTAATGCAATCCAGCTCAAATCGCTCGTGTACGTGCGTGCGTAGTATGTCAGGATCAACCATGTAGGTAACGATCGCAAAGTGCGCGAGTGTGGTCTGCACATCCATCCCGGACGGCGCGATCTTCGAGAGCATCTCGGCATTAAATCGAAGCGAGGCCATGACAATGTGAGTCCAACTGACAAGAGTGGCCGTCATTCAAGCGGATCGACTTCAGATCTTATCTGACAATCAGACGAAATGTACCGTGGCAGAATCTTCGCCCAGAGCCCCCGCTTGAGATTCATAAACGCTAACTTGATGGTTATCGATCGCTTTTGCGCGATGCGATTGCTCGCCGGTCACCAAAGTGAAGCTCGAGATAGCGAGCCACATAATCGATGATTGATTGTGCTTCAGGGATGTCAGGATTCGAAGTTGAGCCCATCGGCTCGAAGCGCATTCCCTTGAATCGCTGGACTGCTTCCTGTACCGGCAACCCATACTGCAGCGCCAGACTTAGCGCCCGGCAGAAGCCCTGCACCATGCCGCTGAGCGTGGAGCCTTCCTTGGCCATTTTGATGAATATTTCGCCGGGTCGACCGTCGTCGAAAAGGCCGATCGTGAGATAGCCTTCGTGGCCCATGATTTGAAACTTGTGCGTAACCGAGTCCCGTGTGGTCGGTAGAGATTCGCGTTGAGCTACCATTCTTGGCTTCCCTGCCATCTGATTGTCAGAACTTCCTTTGCCTGGCTTTGCGGGCATGACACAAGCGTAACCAAATCTAAACAAACTAGCCAGATTGAGCGACGCCGACATTGTTTTTATCGGCCCAGCCGACACGCCGGCTGCAAAAAGCTATTCTACCCAGTTCATGACCGCCAAACTGCGACATATCCAGCAATTACGGGAAAGTTTGCTTGCGTGGTATCGAACGCATGCCAGAGAAATGCCATGGCGCGCGATTCGGCCGAAGAAGCCCAACCCGTATCACGTGCTGGTCAGCGAAGCCATGCTGCAACAGACACAAGTTGCCACGGTCATCCCGTACTTCAATCGCTTCATGAAGCAACTGCCGACGGTTCAGGCACTGGCTGAAGCGGATGAGCAGCAGGTTTTAAAACTATGGCAGGGCTTGGGATATTACAGTCGGGCCCGGCATCTGCATGCAACTGCAAAACGAATCGTGGCTGACCATGGCGGCAAGGTACCGAATGACCTGGACGCCCTGCTCGACCTGCCGGGGATTGGGCGTTACACCGCCGGCGCCATCGGCTCAATTGCCCACAATCTGCCGGTTCCGATTCTTGATGGCAATGTCGCTCGCGTCTTAAGCCGGTGGTTTGCCATTCGCGAGCCGATTGACGATGCGAAGGTCAAAGATCGACTGTGGAGCCTCGCCGAAGAGGTGGTCGATCCGGACGATCCGGGCGATTTCAACCAGGCAATGATGGACCTTGGGGCGATGGTTTGCAGCGTCAAGCAGCCGGCCTGCCTGATGTGTCCGATGGCGGGCAACTGCGAAGCTGCGTCTGAAGGTATTGCTGACGAATTGCCCGTTCGGGCGCCGCGGCGAAAACCGACGGCTGTCACGCATACGGTCGTTGCAGTACATCGACGGGATACCTGGCTGTTTGAACGTCGCGGCCAGAAAGGCCTGTGGGCGAACATGTGGCAGTTTGTTACCTGTGAAGACCCCGTTCCAGACATTGCTGTGTGGGTGAACAACCATACCGGCCTGCGCGTCGCCAAACCCAAACAAGCCGGCAGCTTCACGCATCAGACAACGCATCGCACCATTCGATTTGAGCTGTTTCAGGCGCAGGCGACTGGCGGACGGCTACGCCCCAAAGTCGGTCAGTGGCGCAAGCTGACACAACTCGAAGATCTGCCCATGGCGAATCCGCAGCGCGAGGTGGTGAAACTGTTGAAGCTTTCGCACCGCTCGGGTTGATGATGGTCTGATCGTCCCCCAATATCCATATGCTCAAACGACGCATTGCATGCGTCGGCTAAACGCCGGTGACTCGGCTGATCCGGCCAGGAATCACCCTCACTTTGGGTGCTGCGAGTCGCCATTACAACCCATTCAAACCTCATAACCGCTACAGACCGCGCGATATCTATTTCTAAGTTTCGTAACGGTTTGGCAATGCGGGCAATGTTTGACAGTTTTAGTGCTGAGGTTATGGGTCACTGCAGGGGTCCACCAATCTCAACAACGTCGTGCCAGTGAAGTCCACTGGTTTTATTAGTTCCATCATCCAAACGACTGAGTGCGGAGGAGTGAATATGTTGAACTGGCAGGGGCTGCAGAAGCAGTTACGGGTTATTTCTCGCAAAGTGAACAAGCAAAGGAGTAAAGCGGAACGCAGGAGAAAAAGAGGTGAGGCGCCAAAGAATTTTGAATCACTGGAAAAACGTATGCTGCTCAGTTCGTCGTTAATCGACGACGCAGCACTGATGCCGGCCGAAGACGATCCAACCGCCGTGCAGGTGATTGTCGACAACCGCGACGCGGACCATTTCAGCCGCGACGGCCGATGGTGGGAGTCTTACACGGCGGATGAATACGACGGTAGCTCGTACTACTCAACACGGGCAGACGATACTGCAACATGGACGCCGGAACTGCCGGAGGAAGGCTTGTACGACGTTTACGTCTGGGTGTCCGGTCAGCATGCCAATGGCTATCAGTACGACCGTGACTCACTGGCTCAGTACGACGTCACGTACGCAGGCGGCACATCAACGGTCGTTCTGAATCAGGACGACCACTTCGGTGAATGGACCAAACTCGACCAGTTTTACTTTAACGCCGATGGCACGGAGAGCGTGACAGTCACCGCGTCCGGAAGTGATCGGCATGGCACCAGCGCCGACGCCGTGCGCTGGGTGAAGGTCGATACGCCGCCGATCGTGGTGTCATCGACGCAGGTACAGGTGCCGGAGGGTGGCAGCGCCACCTTTGCCGTCCAGCTCGACAAAGCACCGCCGAACGAGACAACCGTGACGATTACGAAGACGGGTGGCGACTCCGACCTGTCAGCGGATGTGTCGGTCATTACATTCGACGCAACCAACTGGGATAAACCCCAGCTCGTCACCATCAGCGCGGCAGTCGACGGCGACGCAGAGTCCGGCACGGCCACGTTTCTGGTTGAAGCCGGCGGTCTGGAAAGCCAGACAGTCGTCGCATACGAGTTCAACGCGCGGGTGCAGCACGTACAGGGCCTGAAATACTGGCAGTTCAACACGCTCAGCGAACAGGAAGTTGCATACCTGACTGCCGAACAGATCGCCAACATTCCCCATGGTTGGTGGCTTACGCGCATCAATGCCGCCGGCCGAGATGCGATGTCAGCCGACCAGGTGCAGGCGATTAACCTGAACAAAATTTCCTTGCGATACCTGACGGAAACCCAGCGAAGCAAACTCTCAGCCGAGCAGATTCAGTCGCTGAACTCACATGACCTGCGGTATCTCAATGCAAGCCAGATTCAGCATCTGACAACGGAGCAGGTCGCCAGCCTGCCCAACGCCTGGGCAATGACAGGCATCAGCGAAGACGCTCGTAACGCCATGACCGAAGAGCAGGTCCAGGCGATCAATCTTCAGGTCGTTCCGGTTCGCTATCTAACCCAACTCCAACGGGAAAAACTCTCGACCGAACAGATTCAATCATTGAACTGGCGCGACTTCGGATATCTGAATGAGTCGCAAGTGCCGAAACTCACCACGGATCAGATCGCGAGCATTCCCAACAGCTGGTGGTTTACACGTATCAGCGAAGCCAGCCGTGACGCGATGACCGCGGAACAGATTCAGGCGCTGAACCTGCGCGTGGTGACATTGAACTACCTGAGCCAATCGCAGCGCGACATGCTTAGCGTCGAGCAAATCCAGTCATTGACGTGGCGCGAGTTCGGCTATCTCACGCCGCAGCAGGTGCCACACCTGACAACGCAACAGATTGCCAGCATTCCGAACGGCTGGACTTTCAAGCGCATGAGCGAAGAAGCGCGGGCGGCGCTGACTGAGGAGCAGGTCCAGGCGATCAACATTAGCGCCATCCCGCCCTACTACCTGACAGATGCCCAGAAAGCAATGCTTTCGGTCAGCCAGGTGCAGTCGCTTCACTACCACCACTTCGATCATCTGTCCGCGGATCAGATCGTCCACCTGACCACGGCCCAGCTCGCGGGCATTCCCAATGAGTGGTCATTTACAAGTATCCCGGAAGAGGTTCGCAGTGCTCTGACCGAGACACAGATACAAGCGCTGAATATGGCCGTTGTGCGTCTGCGTGGGCTGACCGCCGAGCAGGTGGACATGCTCAGTAAACAGCAGATTCAGACACTGCGCTACAGCGATTTTGGGTATCTGGACGAGTCACAGATCATCTACCTGACGCCGAGCCAGATGGCGACCATTCCCAACAGCTACTACTTCAATCGTATTGAAGACAGCGTGCGCGCTTTACTGTCACCGGAGCAGGTGCAGCAACTCAATACAGCCAAAGTGTCGATTCGGTACCTGACACCTTTACAGCGACAGTTCCTGAGCGTCGCTCAGATTCAAACAATTTCATCGAGCGATTTCCGATACCTGTCGTCGCACCAGGTGCCCTACCTGACGACCGCACAGATGTCGAAGGTGACCAGCACTTATCACATAAAGGCGATGCAGGATGAATCAGAAAATGCACTGACCCGAACGCAGTTACTCGCGCTGCCTGATGAAATCTATTCGCGGCTGAGCCACGGCTCGCACACACCAGATGACGCGCCGATGTCCAGCGCCATGTCACTGGCAATGGCCATGATGGATATGGATGACGAGCATGATCATGACGATGGTCATGACCACGACGACGACAATCCCCATCCGGACGACCCCGGCAAGCACATGGAACACATGGCGCTATTCGATCTGGTGAAGCATGAAAATGCAACCCACACCACGATCGCCAGTGGCTTGTGGTCTGACGCGACAATCTGGGCGAGCGGCGAGGTTCCCGATGCTGACGCGAACGTCGTTATTGCCGCAGATATGACGGTGATTTTTGACGAGATCATCACTGGTGATGCGATCAACACCGTTCGTGTGGACGGCGTCCTGCAGTTCGCAACGGACATCGATACGCAATTGCTCGTCGACACGCTTGTTGTGGATACCGAGGGCCTGTTGCGCATCGGCACAGAAGATAATCCCGTTGAAAGTGGTGTTGCGGCGCGCATCGTGATTGCAGACGGCGATCTGATCGATCCCGAAATAGACCCGTTACAACTTGGCAAAGGTGTCATATCGCATGGCGCGGTTGAAGTATACGGACAGGAAGTAACGCCTTACGTCTCACTAAATGTTGACCCGATGCGCGGTGATACACAACTGGTCCTGGATGAGGTACCGACCAACTGGAACGTGGGCGATCGTCTGGTCTTGACCGGCACGAACCCATACATGAATCACAACCAGGATGAAGAGTTGGAAATCGTGGCCATCGATGGCAATGTGGTTACCATCGATCAACCTCTGGAATACAACCACCAGACGCCGGACGGTTACGACCTGAAAGTCTATGTCGCGAACGTGAACCGTAACGTGGTGTTCATGTCTGAACGGCCGGACGTGAACGCGCTACGCGGGCATGTCATGTTCATGCATAACCAGGACGTGCAGGTGCACAACGCCGGATTCTATGGGATGGGACGGTCTGACAAACGCAACCCGTCGAATGACGCGGAATTCGATCACGATGGAAACCTGATCGAAGGTACTGGCCTGAATCAGCGCGGCCGATACTCTGTCCACTTCCACAGGGCTGGGGACAGTGCGTCAAATACACCGGGGGTGGTCACCGGCAGTGCCGTGGTGGATTCTCCCGGCTGGGGCTTTGTCAATCATGACAGCTACGTCGTCATGGAAGACAACGTTGCGTTCAACGTAGTCGGTGCGTCATTCGTTACTGAATTCGGTAACGAAATCGGCGCCTTCCGACGAAACCTCTCCATTCACACGACAGGCTCCGGCGACGGGCTGGAAGAACGTGAAGATATCTTCGACTTCGGCCACAACGGGCACGGCTTCTGGATGCAGGGGCCGGGTGTGGAACTGGAAGACAACATCTCCGTCAGTAATAACGACGCGGCGTTTATCTTCTTCACCAGTTCGTCCATGGCTGAGTTCGATGCGGATAATCTCGATGACCCGTCGCTGGCCGGCGGACGCGATTCTCTGCCGGTCGGCAGCGTGCCGATCAAGCTGTTTAAAGGCAATACTGCCTTTGCATCTGAGAACGGCCTGGAAACGTGGTTCCATTTACTGCGCATGAATGACGCGGAGTCTGTGTTTGAAGACTTCACAGCGTGGGGCATGCGCCGCAACGGCTCACACAATCCATACACCAACAATGCGGTGTTCCAGGATTTCCTGTTGATCGGTAATGAAGACCGACCGCGCGGCACTGGCTTCTCGCGGAACGGTGTGAGCCGCAGCTTCACGTATGACAACGTGGAGGTGGTCGGATTCAGCGTCGGTATTGACGTGCCGGTCAATGGTTCGACCGTCATCAATAATGGGAAGTTCGCCGCGGTCCAGGCAATTCGTATCTCCGGCACGCATGACACCATGCGTACCGTGGATATCAACGGCGATGTTGACTTTGTCGAACTGAGTGAATCTGCCCTGCGCGGCCGACAGCAGTTCAAGATTTACATGAACAGTGAAATCGATCCGGAAAATACCGATCTGCACACACTGTTCAGCCCGGACATCGTTCGTCTGGGACTGGTCACCTTGAACGGCAAGCAGATTTACTATCATAAGCAGGCAGCGGATTACGTGCTGTTCACCGCTGAGAACGCGCCGGACTTCGTGCCGCCGGAACTGATCGGCAAGACCAATCAGCAGCTGTGGGATCAGTACGGCATTGCGCCGGCCGGAACATTGGCTGCGGCCGACGCAGTTGAGATTGACGGCATTAACGGCCTCGTCGGGTCACCAGCTGACTATCAGCCGCAACTTCAGATGCTCAGCGCACGATTCACAAACCAGGTCGACGGCTATCAACTTCGGTACATCGACGATATTGGCAACCTGGTTGTCGACGATACACCGGAGCAGCTGCGCGAAGGCTGGAACCTGCTCACACGCATGGTCAATGGTCAGAAGCAGACATTCTTCGTGTTCGGCGATACCACGGCACCGGAATTTGTGCCGGATGCCAGCCGCCCGTTGGTTGTGAATCCGCGTGGGTTACAGTTCGGTTTTGTCGTGCACGGACACATCATTGACGCAGGCGTTCCACACGGGCGCACGCGATTCAGAATGCGGTTTAACACCCTTGAGGGTATGCCGATCCTGACGCGTCCGGATGGCACACAGTTCATCCTGCTTCAGTTCGAGATACGTGACCGAGCTGGCAATACGACGAGTGTGAGCCTGGAAGTGACGTTGGATCCGAACGCGCCGATCGTGCCCGGCACCGGCCAGCGCGACTTGCCGGAGTTGCCGGTGAGCAAGACGTTGCAGGCGTTGTTGAATGATTACCTGATTAAGGAGGTGTAAAGCCGCCGGGGTAATGTGAAATCCCTTTTCCCGAAACCGGGTTCTGCTGGTGCAGTTATTGCGCGGCGGGACCCGGTTTTTTTAGGCAAAGTCAGCGTGCGGGGATAGCTACCGGGGCCGCGTCGCGGGCCGGCTATGACAGCGTGTGTTCCGAACTGATGTTGGATCAGTTGGAGAAGTGCTTCTGGAGGTATGAAGTGACACGTCGCGGGCCGAGGATGCCGACGATCTTGTCGTCGACGTCCAGCACTGGGATGTGCCGAAAGCCACCGGTCGCCATGAGATTGAGCGCTTTGGCGGCTGAATCTGTTTCGTATGCCACCACAACACCGGTCGTCATCACGTCACGGACCGGACCGTCGGCAACGGCGGCCAAGTTGGTAGCCACCTTGTCCAAGACGTCTCGTTCGGTAAATACACCTACCAGGCGATCCCCTTCGGCGACCATGAAACAGGCGACACCGATTTCGTCCATCTTTGCCATGGCATCGCGAACGGACATATCCGGTGAAATCGTATCAAACGGCGTGGTTTTCAACTGGTGAATCTCGTCTTCAACCAACGAGCGTTCCAGTTCGTCCGCGTATTCCGGGGCACTGTAATCCTTCAACGGATCCGAATAGTCGCCCGCGTCGGTGGTTCGTCGTTTTCTTCGCATGATTCAGGCTCCTTCCCGCTCGTCCATGTACAACTTGGATTCCATCATCTGCACCTTCACCTGCCGCGGGAAGTGATCGGCGATATATTCCATCATGCCCTTCTGTCCGGTCAGGCCGACGGCGCGGCCATCGCTATCCACCACGATGACAAACCGCAGCCCTTTGGACTGCATGGCATCGAGGACCTTGGAAATCGGATCGGTCTTCTCAACCGTCGACCATGCACTGGTCATGTGTTCACCAACCTGCTCATCCATGGCGCTCTGATTCTTCAGCACCAGGCTGGTGAGTTGTTTTTCGGTGAACTTGCCAAGCGGCCGGTCATCATCATCAACAACAACGACGCAGCCGAGCCGTTTCTGCTGCATGATCGACACGACGCTGGAAACGGTATCGTGGGGTCTGACCTTGATAATCTCGCGTAACTCAAGGTCCGCCACCGTTTTTTTGAGAATATCTTCACGTAAGCCCATTAAGGTTCTCCTGTTGCAAACCGATAGCCCGTCCCCGTCTAATCCCCCCACCATGCGGGCCGCTTGCTGCTGATACCGGATGTATCGCAAATGGTTCGACAACCGCAATATACGACATTACGGCAAAACTGACAACATATGCAGATGTAGGTATGAGGTTAGTTTTTCTGCCCCATAAGGCGAAAAACAGCCCCTCAGGCAGTACCCATCCTTGCCCGAAACACCTCCAACGTCCATAAAAAGCGGGAGCGTTTGGCCTCGTAAGCGATCTTCCCTTCTTTGCAGAGTTGTTCCAGCTCACCGATTGCGTCGGTTAACTCCTTGCAGAACGGGAATCGATAGCTGGCCAACTGCTCAAGCCGATCCCCCAGGACCTGCTTTGCGCGAGACATGATTTTTCTGGTGTTCGAAAGACTGGATGTCGCGAAGTAAAGCACGCCACTGGGCATCAGATACTTGTCCACGTCGTCGAGCATGCGCATCACAACGTCCGTCCCGTCTTCTCCACCGGTCGGCACCGGCTTCGGATACCACGGACTGATCCGCGCCACGCGTTCGGCAATACCTGATACATCGTTCACAATGACGTCGAACTTCTTATCAGCAACCGGCTCGAACAGATCGCCCTGCAAAACGGTCACGCGATCTTCCAAATTGGCTGCAGCCACATTCTGACGGGCCAGCTCACATGCCTCAGGCACAATGTCCACGGCATACACGTGCCCTGCATTCTTCTGGGCCAAGTAGATCGCCAGCGGGCCGACACCACAACCAAGGTCAAGTATCTGGGCGCCGGCCGGCACCTCCACCTCGCGGGCAATTTTGTCAGTTGTCGCGTTCGGCGCGAAGGTTTCACTGCTCACCAGCAATTCCATCTCGCAACCCGCGATGTTAAAAGTTTGCCTCGAAACACTAGCGCTAGTGGGCATTGGATCGACTCCTTTTGCCACCAGGAAATGCCTTCCCTGCGGATATCTCCAATTTAACCCTGCGCGAGCTTGTATCAAGTCTTTTTTTAAGTCACTGCAGAGTGTACAAACACACCTCAATAATAATACTCTTTAGTCTTATTAAAGCAAGCCATTAAGCCCTGCATGGCTGCAAATATTGTCTCGCTACAAATTTACGCATCACGTCTTGCGGGACCTGATAAACTGAACGACATGGGAGCGGCACTCATCAGCACTTGCAATTACTCGGCCAACCGAGCCTTGTTACTGGTGTGTATTGCTGTCGGTATGCTACTGACCGGATGTGGCCAGGACGATGAACCGCAGCAGTCCACAAAAGTAACGCCAGAGGCTGTGACAGTTGAGCATGCGAATACCACCGCGACTGCTGACGAGCCGGATAACGCAGCACCTTCAAATAACACCTACGAACAGGACTCGGCACCCAGTGAGGAGGTACCAGAGCGTCCATCTACGCCATCCAACGGGGAGACAGCCGCCCCCGCGTTCTCGCCAGGCACCAGGACCACTCACCAGTATCTGGCGAAGGTTGGGCGCAGCCCCCTTCAGCAGCCCGGCGAAACAATGGTGACGCCGATTGCAGCCGTTCGTCTGGTTCCGGAAGACGTAAAGCCCCCCGCCCCAATACCCGATGGTGTGATTGCCTGGCACGACGCGGACAAACACATGAACGAGATTGTCCGGGTACAGGGCAAGGTGGTCGTCACCCGCAAAACAAACTCCGTCTGTTTTTTAAACTTCCACAAAGACTGGCGTGGGAAGTTCTATGTCATCATTTTCAAGGATGCCCTGGACGACTTTCCAGAATCGCCGGAAAAGTATTTTTTAAATCAAACGATTCAGGTTACCGGGCAGGTGGAAAAACATCGTGGCTCTCCCCAAATCCAGGTCAACGATGCCAACCAGATTCAAATCGTAAAGAAATAGCGAAGGGGACTGCCGGAATGATGACGGGATCAACGCGATGAGCCTGTTCACCGCCATTATTCCCGGCTTAAGCGTCAAGCCTCACGTTTCGATTGATGGGCCGACGCTGCACGCGCGAACCAATCTGCTGTCGCAACTGTTCAGTGGCTTTTCCTATTGCCGACACGCGCATATCGACAGCATGTCCCGCACAGTGGAAGTAGCCAGTCGGCACCTGTGGCTGTTTACTTCATCACGAACAATAGACTTCGACGACATCGATCACATTGATTACGACTTCGCCAGCGCTGGTACAAGCTGGGGCTGGACCCTCGGGGGATACGAACGAACCGATCAGCTTGAAAAATACACCGTCAGCCTGGTGCTTCAGTCAGACGAGCACGTCCCACTGTTCAACTTCTATGGCGAAGGTTCTGCCCACACCGGCCTGGAGGGTGTTTTGCTCGGCGGTGACACCATGCTTGATGTCGAGGGCGATCAGGGCGGCGCGTCGCTTGGCTTTGTCGAAGCAATCATGCAGTTCACCGGCAAGCCGCTTGGGCGCAAACTCGACATTCACCTGCCCGATCAGAAAGGCGACCGCTGGGCATGCGAGAACTGCGACCGTCCCAATCCGCCGAACAAAAAACGCTGCCAGTATTGTGGTGGTCGATTGGTGGTCACCAGTTGAAACACGACATCTGTCAATCGTGATCAAAAAAACAACCCCACGCGAGCAACGTGGGGTTGTCATTTGAATTTGAATCAGCAGGTTGAATTACCAGCGATCGCGACGGCCACCGCCGCCACCACCACCGCCGCCGCCGTATCCACCGCGACCACCGCCGCCACCACCGCGACCGCCGCGGCCACCACCACCACCGCCACGATTTTCGCGCGGGCGAGCTTCATTGACCGTCAGAGTGCGGCCTTCGAACTCGTTGCCATTCAGGGCTTCGATTGCGGCCTTGGCGCCATCATCATCCATGGTGACAAAACCGAAGCCGCGCGGGCGACCGGTTTCACGGTCAGTGACGACAGCCACTTCCTGGACTTCACCATAATTTGAAAAAAGAGCTTCGAGTGAATCTTCAGTCGTGCTGAAGGACATGTTGCCAACATACAATTTCATCTGACAAGAACTCCGGTATGCAAGTGACGTGCGGCGTACGGTCGATCCGGAGCGATGCCAGGAAGACGTGGCTTTGGTCACAACAATCAAATCTCTCAGACAACAGCGTCTGAGACAATAACAACTAGTCTAACAGACCGAACGGCCAATCCGCAATAACGATTTCTTTTATCTCGCTTAACAGCCTGAAGCTATTTGCGCTGGAGATGCTGGATCAGTACACCAGAGAACGACCAAAAATACACTTAACTTAATATATATCCAATACTTAAAGATAATTTTCGAGCCAGCCATGCGAATATGCTGTTACTGCATACATGCTGCTTTCTCATGTTCGAGAAACTGACTCATATTCAAGAAAGTCGCCCGGCCGCTGTCCATGATTGCCGGAATGAGTCTCTCATGAACGGCATAACCGGTGCCGGATGCCATCGGCTGGCAGCCATCGTATTCGCCGGTCCGTTCCAGGCCATGATGGTGTGAAACCATCAACATCGGATGACCGCGCCGATGATACTCATCAAATTCCGCCAGCCCCAGATCGGCCATCTGCTCAATACGCTTCGCATCGTTAGGCACCTGAAATGCGTAATCACCGGCCAGCGGGTATTCGCGAATGCCGAACAAGTCGTACGGCTCAGTGCGTGCGTCTTTGGGGAACTCCATCTGAAAGTCCCAACGACGCTGATTCCAAATCCACGACGTCTTGAACGGAATGCGTGAAGAGACCCATTCAAACCCCAACAGTTTCAGCGCGCGATAGAGATTGCTGCAGTAAGCTCCCCACCCGGGTCGATAACCGGGCGAGTCGTCACCAAATGCTTTTCGCCAGACGCGCCGTCCCTTGTCGATCATCTCCGTGAGCGCTTCGATTGTGTGTTTCGACTCAATCTCAAAACGGTTCGTATCGAACGCTTCCTTTGTCGGCGGACTGAATTCCAACATCCACAATTCGGGCACACCGCTCTCGAAGGCCGTGTGCATATGGCCGTGCTGGTAGTACTCGTGCCCTTTGTCACGCGACTGATCAACCAGGCGCATCAATTCGACGTCGTTGCCGATCGCGCTGTCGCCAGCTGAGGGAATCACAAAAAAGACACCGGGAATTCCCAAACGATCAAGAAATTCAAGCTGCCGACGATGTGCTTCGGCGCGGCCGAACATGATGTCATCATTCGTCCAGAGGACGGGAATTGTCTGCATGCCAAGACGATCCTGTAAGAACAAAACATCCATTAACGGCGCCACATACTGGTCATAAGCCTACGCCACCCGACAGGCTCAAACAATGGAAAATCCGAGAAATGACATGGAAAAAACCACGCAACAAAGCTATCGTGGCGGAACCAATAAGCCATAATAAAGAAGATCATGACACAGGTTTCAGAAAAGTCCATTGCCGCCAGGTGGCTTCACACTGCGATTCGACGAGTCACCGAACTTAACCGCGACCAAGTCATTGCAGGCAAATCTAAAGGCTGGGCGAACGGCAGAGAAACACGGCGACTCGGGTCAGATCATCGACACGACATGGGCATGCATACTCACGCCATTCCAGAACTCTGTCTGTCGCTGGACGGCAACCCCACCATGACACTCGGCGACACCTGCTACGACTTTTCGCCACCCGGTCTGGCAATTCTGGAGGCGGGCATCTCTCATTCCGAAGGCCGACAAGGCAAACGCGAGCCGTATTCTCTGCTGTGGTTTGCCCATCACAGCAAGCGGCTGATCTGTATTTTCAGCCAATATACACCTGCTCGTGGGTGGGAATGCCCGTGTCGTTTGACATATGGTTCCAGCACGATCGGACGGATCGGAAAATTGTTTACCGACGACGGTCAACTGCCAGCTGATCGATTCGAGTATCTGCGAGCCGAGTTGCTGACCATGCTGGCTGATCTTTATCGGCGCGAAGTATATGGGTTGGCTGTGGACGAGGACCGGGCGGCTCTTGGGCACGAACCAATGCTCGAGACTGTGCGAGACTACCTTGACCAACACTACGCGCAACCTTTAACACTTGAAGACGTTGCCGACCTGACGCGCATGACACCGAACTACGTGAACAGCCTGTTTCGCAACTGGGCCGGCCAGGGGATTCATCAGTACCTCATCACGGTGCGTATGGAAAATGCAATGCAACAGTGCGCTCGTCCCGAATTGACTGTAGGCGCCATCGCCATGTCGGTCGGCTATGCCGATCCGCTCTACTTCAGCAAAGCATTTCGCCGTTACCACGGGATTACGCCGACACAAGCTCAAAAACAAATGCAGGTTAAATGATCTGATTGATCGTCAGAATGGCAATTTGGCAAGATCAACATTGCCACCTGAGAGGATAACGCCGATGCGTTTACTCCTAAGATCGTCACAACCCTGCATCAGGGCCGCGATCGGCACCGCCCCCGAAGGTTCAACAATCAGTTTTGCGCGCTCCCAAATGTGTCGCATTGCCTTGATGATGTTCTCTTCGTCGGCCAGTGCGATTTCGTCGACCAATTCATTAATAATGGAGAATGTCTTGTCGCCAAGGTTTGTGCGCAAACCATCCGCAATGGTCTTTGTGCCGGTGTGCTCGCGCAACTCGCCGGAACGCCAGGATTGATATGCGTCATCCGCAATGGTCGGCTCACATCCAACAACGCGCATATCCGGGCACTGCAATTTGACGGACAAGAGAGTGCCACTGAGCAATCCCCCACCACCAACAGGCGCGAGAACGGCATCTAGACTCGGTACCTGCTCGAGTAGTTCGAGCGCGGCCGTTGCCTGTCCGGCGATGATGCGATAATCGTTATAAGGGTGCACCAGCACGCCGCCGGTTTCATCCAGCTGTCTGGCGGCAGTCTGCTCGCGTGCCGCCAGATTGGGTTCGCAGAACACGATTCTGCCCCCATAGTGGCGAACAGCATCCACTTTTACGCCCGGCGAGTTCTCAGGCATCACGATCGTGGCTGGAATGCCGCACACGCTGGCGGCCCGCGCCAAAGCCGCACCATGGTTACCAGAGGAATGTGTGACCACGCCACGCCGCACAACGTCGTCCGGCAGCGAAAGTAATACATTAAGAGCGCCGCGTGCCTTGAAAGCACCGACTTTCTGCAGATTTTCACATTTCAGAAAAAGCCGACACCCGGTTAATTCGTCCAAGGCCCCGCAGGTCATAACCGGTGTCTGGTGAATGTGTGGCTTGATTTTCTCATGCACCGCTCGGATGTCGATCAGGGTTGGACGAGTCAGTTCGGGCATGGTCCATTTGGCTCCGGGTCGATCTATACCTGCACATCATACATCGTCATTGGAGGTAGTTGATGCTGGCGGTTTGGCGTCTTAAAATCCCTGTGTAACCCGCAGCGTCAGGACGATTGCTGCCCAAGAAGAGGACATTCGTGGACAAACAGAAGTGCGACAAATGTGACCGTCCCGCCACGTACCATGCTGTCGAAATCGTCAACGGCAAGAAAGTGCAGAAGGATCTGTGCGAACTGCATGCAGCAGAAGAGGGGCTGGCGTTCAAAACAGACCACAAGCCGTTCAATGAACTGCTGACCAATTTCGTCAAGCTGCACAGCGGTGCTGAAGCCAAAGATGAACTGGTTTGCGACAACTGCAGCCTGACTTTCAGCGAATTTCAGGAACGAAGTCTGCTGGGTTGCCAGCAATGTTACGCCGCGTTCGAAAATCGGTTGTCGCGTCTGTTAGAACAGGCCCACGACGGGGGTGACCACCATCTGGGCAAAGTACCCAGCCGCGCCGGTGCCCAGGAAGACCGCCAGCAGCGACTGCTTCGGATGCAGAAACGTCTGGATGAAGCGGTCAGCGCTGAAGACTACGAACTTGCCGCCCATCTGCGTGATGAGATCGGGCGCCTTGAAAGAACAGCAGAATGAGCCTCGGACCACTGATCGAACATGCGGGCGAGTGGCTCCGTGGCACAGGGCCACAGAGCGATATTGTGATCTCCAGTCGCGTACGGCTGGCTCGAAACATCGCAGGGTTTAACTTCGTCAATCGAGCCGATGTGCGGCAGCAGAATGAAGTGTTGTCGCGCTGCCAGCGTGAATTGCTACACAGCGAAATTGCCAACGGCATGGTCTGGATCGATCTTTCCGAACAAAGCCACTTGGATCGACAGCTACTGGTCGAACGACATCTGGTCAGCCGCCAGCATGCGCAATCCGCTGAAGAGTCGCCGCGCGGTGTGGCGATTGGAGGTGGCGAGACCATCTCAATCATGGTCAACGAAGAAGACCATCTGCGCATGCAGGTCCTTCGCAGCGGCATGCAGCTCGGCGAGGCATTCCAACAGATTAATGCGGTTGACGATGCACTGGAGCAGCGTCTGGACTTCGCACATTCCAGGCGGTTCGGTTATCTCACCGCCTGCCCAACCAATGTCGGTACGGGGATTCGTGTCAGCGTAATGCTGCATCTTCCCGCGCTGAAAATGACTGGTGAGATTGAGAAAGTCCGCCGAGCGGCCAAGGAAATGCACCTGGCTGTACGAGGCCTTTTCGGTGAAGGGTCGGACGCGCTCGGGGACTTGTACCAGGTTTCCAACCAGACGACGTTAGGCCGATCGGAGCAGGAAATTCTTGCCGATTTTCAGCACACCGTTGTGCCCCAGATCGTGGCCTATGAAAAACAGGCCAGGCAGGCACTGTTGCAGCAGCGCACCGCCCTGCTGGACGACAAGATCTGGCGAGCCTGGGCCATACTGACGCATGCCCGTGTAATGCGGACGGACGAAGTCTTGTCACTGCTGTCGCATTTGCGGCTGGGTGTGAATCTGGCTCGGATCGAGAAAGTCGACCTGCCCACAATCAATGAACTGTTCCTGCTGACACAGCCGGCCCATCTTCAGAAACTGGCCGGGCAGGAAATGGATCCGGCTACAAGGCGTCAGGCCCGGGCTGAATTGATCCGCCAGCGACTGGGCGCAACGTAGGGCACGCTATACCACATCTTTCTACTGACCCGCTATCATGCAGGGCATGGACAATATTGTTGGCCAAACCCGTGCCGTGGATACGCTACTGACCGCCCTGGCGGCCGAGCGTATGCATCACGGTCTGATCTTTCACGGGCCCAAAGGTGTTGGAAAATACACCACCGCTCTCGTCTTGGCCAAGCTGTTGCTCTGCCATGATCGACAGTTGGACCTGACCGGCAAGCCGTCCACCTGTGAACAGTGCGATTCATGCAAACTACTTAACAGCGAAGACGGCTCACATCCAGATCTGCACATCGTTCACAAAGACCAGGCGGCACATTCCACAATAGCGACCTTGCGCAATCGCAAGCGAACCAACATTCCGGTCGATCTGTTGCGCGAACAGGTTGTGGGCGGAACAACCAGTGACGGAAAGTATCACGACCCGCCGGCCGCCAAGAGTCCGGTAATGAATCACAACAAGGTGTTTGTTATCGACGAAGCTGAGTTGATGGCGATGCAGGGGCAGAACGCACTGCTTAAGACGCTGGAGGAGCCATCACCCGGTACCTTCTTCGTCCTGGTTAGTTCGAGCGACAGCAAACTTCTGCCAACCATTCGAAGCCGCTGCCAGCGCGTCGCGTTCGGCACGCTGGACGATTCGGTGATCGCCAGATGGCTCGCAGATGCAGGTCATGACCTTGATGATCAGAATGAGCAGTGGCTATTGCGCTTTGCCGCCGGCAGCCTGGGGCGAGCGGAACTGATTATGGCCAACGATCTGCTGCAATGGTGTGCCGAAGTGCTGCCCGAAATCGACCAAATGACCAAGGGTCGCTATTCCACCAGCTTGGGCGCGGATATTGCCAAAATGATGGACGACTATGCGGCCGCGCAGGTTGCCGCCGATAAAGGTGCGTCGAAAGAAGCGGCAAACCACGAAGCGTCCAATCTGATGTTACACATGATCGGTCAGCATGCACGATGGCAGATTCGGCAATTGGCGGACAAAGGCAACAGCGAAGAAATGGTCGAAAGCTGGTTGGCGGTTATTGATTCCTTGCGCCAGATTGAGGGGGAATTGAGAAGCAACGTGAATATGAAAGTCTGTGCGGAGCATCTGGTTTCCCTGATGGCGCGGGCTTTAGCGGCTCGGGCGGCTGTGGGGTAGTGCACCCGACGCTCTGCTTCGCGGCGCATCGGCTTGAAGGTACTGGCGCTATTTGAAATGTTGTAATTGCAACGGCTTTTTGTAACGCGCAACTGTCTTACCAGACCCCAGCCCGTGACAACCAGCCCCTCCAATGAATAACCGCACCGAGTTGCCTCGGTGCGGTTACCAACGTTCCCCGAAATACCGGAATGCCGGAAGTATTTCTTTTTAGTAAGTGGCTTCGACTACCTGCTCGATCGCCTCGACGACCTGCCGTACATGGAACGGCTTCTTGAGGTAGTGGTCAAAACCCTTGGTGAGCAGCGAATGCGCCTGGCCGTCGGTGAGCTTGCCACTCATGGCAATCACCTTCGTCATGGCGAGATCGTTGTTGTCACGCACGATCTTCAACACATCTTCGCCATGTACGTCAGGCAAGTGCATATCTAAAAGAATGACACTTGGCTTGAACTTCTCGCACTCGAGGCCGGCTGAAAAACCGTTGTGCGCGGTGTGAACTTCGTAGTTGGCCTGTTCGGTTAACACTTTCTCCAGAACGTCAACGATTTCCGACTCGTCATCAACGATCAATACCCGGGTGCGGCCGCTCTGCAATCCGTCCAGCGGAATGTTGTGAGCTTTCATGAACCGGACCAGCGAACTGATCGGAATACGACGATCCTTGGACCCTGGGATGCGGTAACCTCGCAACTGCCCGGAATCGAACCATTTACTGACGGTTCGCGGGGCAACGTTGCAGATCTTTGCAACCTCACCGGTAGTCAGAATATCCTTTTGGCGTGACATGATAGATCTTTCTCCTGTGGCTCCTATTGGACGATCCACTCCGTCCTCCACCCGAATCATCGGCATTCCTATTAAGGGGATTAACCGTTACGACAGGAAAAAATTGCAGATCGTGCGTCTTGGGTATGGACGGCCCAACCAGTCCAGATAATGTGGGCCGCGCCTGCATAACAAAAGTTATAAGCAAACGATAGCGTTATCCCTTACCCACCCGAGACTGGTGGAATCAGAGCAATCTCATCGCCGCTGCAGAGCCTGGCGTCGCTATCGCAGTATTCCATATTGATTGCAATCGCGATCTTATCGAACAGTCCTGAATGATCGGGAAATCTGACAACGCATGCCTGGAGGGCGTCTGACGCCGTCGCTCCGTTAGGCAACTCGATTGATAACTCAGAAAGACCAAGTGTTCGATTCAATTGCGCAAAAAAATGAACGCGTACTTCAATCATCATTCAAAGTGTACTCCGAGGTGTTCTACGTCATGCGCGTTAATCGAGGTTCTTATCGGAAAAGTCAGGATAACTTCAGTTTAGCGTCCGTTTCAAAGTCAATTTGATCCGATTTTCTGACCGTTGTCACTAAAGGGTTTGCACTGCATTACCGATTGACTTTTCAGATCGCGTTCAACATCAAGTGATGTCGAACACGTCGGAACGCTCGCTTCGGTGCGGGTGACAATTTTTTCTGTCTTCGCAACAGGCAAATTATTCCGGCTCGGAATGTGCCAAAAGGAGATCGACCTTGGACGCCTCATACATTGTTCCATTCGTCAATTCGGTCAAGAACGTTTTCGGCATGATGCTGCAGATGGACGTACAGATCGGCAAGCCCGCGCCGAAGTCATCCAGCAGCCCAAGCTACGACGTGTCTGGCATCATTGGCATGTCGGGTGACGTGGAAGGTAACATCGTGTTGAGCTTCCCCACGGAAGTTTCTGAAAAACTCGTCTCTAAATTCACCGGCATGGAACTGACGACAGATCATGAAGACTTTGCCGACGCAATCGGCGAACTGGTTAATATGGTCAGCGGCAGCGCCAAGGCTGAATTTACCGGTAAGCGTGTGAGCATCAGTTGTCCGTCCGTCGTGGTCGGCAGCGATCACCTCGTTACCAGTTCTAAGGACATGGTCTGCATCACGATTCCATGTAAGACTGAATTCGGCGAGTTTGGCGTGGAAGTCGCCATGAAGCAGAGCAGCATTGAACAGGCAGGTGGCGATACACAAGCCGCCAGCGCATAAGTCGAGGTTCGACTCAACTAACCAGACCCCACAAGAAATACCGGCCGCCAACACTGGGACTCATGTTTACGAGCGCCCGGAGGTTTTGGAATGGCTGGAAAGGAACAAAACAATCCTATCAAGGTCACCATCGCCGAAGGTAACTCTTCGGCGACGCTGATCATTCCTTCCGACTATCCGGTCGACGCGACGACGGAGGTCATGTGTCATGCCACACTGACCCAGCACGAGGTCGAACTGACCGACGCGGCGATTAAAGCCGTCAAAAAGTTATTGGAATCTCCCGCCAAAGAGGGAGAACCGCGCGTCGGCGTGGTTGCAAGCGCTATTCCCCCTGTCAAAGCAATTGACGGGCGCGTTGAATGGCTCCTGCCCAAAGATCAAACAGAAGAGACCGAAGGTCAAGAGGATGGCGAACAGGAAGGCACCGCCGAGCCGCAAAGCTATTACGACCGCAGTGCTTACACGACCATCAATGCCAACGATGTGATCGCCCGTATCATTGAACCAGTTCCCGGTCAGGATGGACGCGACGTCTGCGGCCGAACACTGGCATGCAAGGAAGGCAGGCCGGCCAATCTCAAGTGGGACGAGACGATTCTTCGCAATTCCAAAGGCGAACTGATCGCAACCCAGGACGGCGTATTGGTGCGGACGGAGAATCGCATCACCATCCAGAAAAAGATCGAAGTCGACGGCTATGTCGATTTTTCAACCGGCAATATTGAATTCACCGGCGACCTTGTTGTCGCAAAAGGAATACGTGACCGTTTTGAGGTCAACGTCGATGGCGACGTCACCGTCCATGGCCTGATTGAGGCTGCAACCGTCCGCTGTAGAGGCGACCTCGATGCAGCCGGCGGTATGGCTGGGCGCGAACAAGGCCATCTGCACGTCGGCGGCAACGTAACCGGCAAATATCTCGATAACATCGAAGGACATATTGAAGGTGACCTGGCGATCAATCGGGAAGTAATTAATGCCGAGTTGACAATCGAAGGCAACATCGTAATGCCAAACGGCTCTATTATCGGCGGACAAATTACGCCCGTCGGCAAAGTGCATGTCGGAACGCTGGGAAGCGAAGCAACAGTTACCGGCAAACTCGTCCTTGGCTCGGTGCCCAAGCTCGAACCGTTTATGGTGACACTGAACCAGTTGGCAGAACAACTCGACGCGATCACTGCCAAGTTAGGCGAAGAACAGAGAGTGCTTGCGATGGGTGGTACCCGGCTATCCACAGAAGAAAAAGAACGCCAAACTGAGATTATGTTTGAACTGGCGACCAGTTCCGACGCATTGGCCAAGGCGGCACGCGCTCAGGACACACTAAGCAAAACGATCGAAGCAAAACGAACGGTCGACGTCAATGTGGAACGGGTGCTGCACGCGGGAACGATACTGTCGTTCAATGACCGGGCCTACCGTGTACACACGGATATCAAAGGGCCACTGCGCATCCAAAGAGATCGAAGAGGTGAGGTGACAGTTGAGCGCAACGGCCACCATACGCCTCTGACACAGTTCGCCAAAAGTGAATTGCCGAGCAAGTCGGCTGCCTGATTTGGCCTTAAGCGGGCTCTATTCTGTAGTGCAGATTGGTTTGGCGCCCCGTCCGCAAGTGTGTGCGCAATTCGTCAACATTGCTGAAGCCGTCCGACGGGCAATCAACTGCGGGCACGTCAAGATCGATCAAGTCCTGCGTAAACGGCCAAGGCGAAATGTTGCAGCCGGATTCGATCCTGGTCACGTTGAATCGGTGGCGACTTTCGGAAACGGGCAGGTCGTCAGACTGGCCAATCCATCCGATTCCACCGAGCAACATCAATGACAACCCATCCAGAAACAACAGCAACTCACGCGCGTCATCCAGATTGCGCGGCTCAACGAGCAATGGTGTTTCCTGCCGGACGACTTCGATCAACTCGGCCGTGATTTGCGTCAACCGGCCTATAAAATGCTGGCTGCCGGCGTCCTTCTCGGCTGTATCTATCTCGAGTTGCCTGGCATGCAACGCGACCAACAACCCCTGGTAGGGATCGTCGTTGGCTGCCTGTTCTACACTGCTTAACCAGATCTTGTGATGTGCTTCGCCGTCTATCTCTTTAAATGAACACGGCATACCATCACTGCACAACTCGGCGTATTGCGTGTCATCCCCCCACCCATCATCATGCCGGGCTACAGCTGCTGTGAACCGCCGCCATTGCTGTGTATCAAATTCACTGGGGCGCTTCCAGTACCCGGCAAGTGCGCCACTAGCAACCGCGTGATCGCGCTGGCGAATGAGCCGGACTGCCTGGGCTGAACTTTTCTGGACAATCATGTAATGTCGACAACGGTTCGTTTGTCCGCGGCATCGCGTGCATGAAGCATGACGCGAGCCATTTCAAATGATGACTCGGTACTGTAAATGTCGGCCTGTTCACCCTTGAGCGCCGCGAGCATTTCGTCAGCAATCTCGCCCGTTTCGGCACTACCGGTGATGTCCTGCTCTTCCTGATCGTTGGTGCAGAGCATGCAGACTTCATCGCGCACTTCCAGCAGGCCGACAGACCCGGCAATACGGAGACGATCGTCGCCGTGTGTTGCCGCTTTGGCCGGCCGATTGTAATCCGCGTGCACGATCGCATGCGCGCCGTTTTCCAGTTCAAAGACGTTGACGGTGACCTCTTCCATCGACCCGTAGCTCGGCTTGGAGATGTTGCTCTGCTGGCCGTAGACGCGCGTGAACTTCAGCCCAGTGGCGAATCGTACAAAGTCGATTGCATGACCGGCCACCCAAAGGATTGTGCCGCCGTACTGATCACGATCACCGTACCAAGCCGGTCGTTTGTCGCCAAAGCGATAGCTCTTCTGCCCGTTGGCAAGCACGACCTCACCAATTTTACCGTCAGCGACAGCCGCCTGGGCAGCGCGAAATGCGGGATGGCTTCTGAAAGGAAACTCTGTAATAACGGCAGTGCCGGTCTTTTCGTAAGCCTTTACGATCTGCTCATATGACTCCCACGAGCCGGCAATCGGCTTGTCGGAAACAACGGGAATACCACGCTGGGTAGACTCGTACACGAATGTACCATTCTGACCGTACACAGCACCGACGACAGTGATATCCGGCTTAAACGTATCGAGCATCTCAATGGCGTCATCGAACCACTTAACGTCGGCACCACGAGTGGTAAAATTCTCCGCGCGCATTTTGGCCCGCTCGTTGTCATAACCGTCAGTCGCAAATGCGACTTCGGTCGCGGGGCCGTCCTTGCCGACGTATGCCCCAAGGTAGTTGTGTCCCCATCCACCGATAAAACCAAGTCGCATCAGACTTTCTCCATTTCCTGTTTGTATTGGTTGGCTGCTTCGAGCGTCTGCGCACCTAAGGCGTCAGCGCTGATTTTCGATCGGCTGACGCGCTCCGGCCACTCGTCCACAAATAAATCCGCATTGATGAAACACTCTACGCCACGCTGACTGCGCGAGATGACCTCGCCGTTTGGGTTCAGCAGGTAGCTATCGCCATATCCATGGCCATCTGATTCAAGCGCCTCATCACGCCCGAATACGACATTATTACCGCGTAGAAACCAAACACCGTTCTCTACGGCGCGAGCAGCGTGATCAAACCGCACTTTGACAAAATGGTCGATCAGCCCTGCCATCCCGATGTAGTTGTAATGCGGTGCAAAGATGATTCGCGCCCCTTTAAAGGCAAGAATGCGCGTTGGCTCGATATAGCCACCATCCGCACAGATCACCACACCGAATTTCACGCCGTCGCGTTCGAATACCGGAAAGTCTCTGCCCGGTGTAAAATAGTCATAGCAAGGGAATGCTTTTGCATATACGCCGAGAATTTCGCCACGCTCGATCACAATGACGGAGTTGTATAGTTCGCCACCGCGTTTCTCATTCAGGCCGACCATCCATGTCGCGGCAATGTCCTTCGCCTGCTGGAGCATGTCCTTGATCGGCTCATCAGTCAGACTGAAGCTGTTGGCCCAGGCGCGTTTGGGATCAGTGTAATAACCGGTCAGGAAAGATTCGGGAAAGCTGACGATGTCCATGCCGCGCTCACCGGCCTTGCGGGCGTGTGCCAGTACACGTTTGGCGTTATGAGCAAAGTCTTCTGGTTTGCACGCGAGTTGATAGTGACCGATTCTCATGCGCTTGTCCCTTATTCGGGCAGGCTTGTCAGCTCCTGACTGACGGCTTCGATTGCGGGTTTCAACGTATCAATGGAAAAGTCAAACCGGATGCCGGCTGTTTCGAACAGTTGCGGCAATGATCGACTGCCACCAAGGGCAAATGCTTCACGCAGCTTCTTCAGTGCACCCGCAGGGTCTTTTCGATAGTTCTGCCAGACCTGAATCGCTCCGAGTTGAGCAATGCCGTACTCCACGTAATAAAACGGATAGTGAAAGATATGCAACTGCGGCTGCCAACGAACGGCTCGGGCCTCATCGAGTCCGGACCAGTCAACGGTTGTATCGCTGAATCGCCCATAAATCTGCAGCCAGGCTTCAGTGCGTTCATCCGCGTTTGCAGCGGGGTTCTCATAGAGCCAGTGCTGGAAACTGTCGACCGTTGCCATCCACGGGAAGAAACGAAGAATACCTTCGAACTGCTTGCGACGGGCCCGAGCGGCGTCAGCATCGCTGTAGAATACATCCATCTGGTCACAGCCGAGCAGTTCCATGGACATACTCGCGACTTCCGCAAATTCCAATGGCGAATGGCGCATATAAACCAGTGGCTGATCGCGCGCGGCCAGATAGTGAAACGCATGCCCCGCTTCATGCAGCATGGTTTCCACGTCGCGATGCACGCCGGCCGCATTCATAAAAATGAACGGCTCGCGCACCACTTCCAGCGAACTCTGATATCCACCGGGACGTTTCCCCTTGCGGCTGTCAATATCCAGATTGCGGGTGGGTTTTAATTCGCCGAACATCCTGCCGAAATCAGGATCAATCCGGTCGAACACTTCCTTGACCTTGCCAAGCATCTGCGACGCATCGTCAGCTGGAAACGGCTTAAGCGGTGGGCGGCTCTTCGCATCTACCGCCAGGTCCCATGGCCGTAACGACTCAACGTCCAGGGCGACCTTCTGCGCCTGATTCAATTCACCCATCTTCGGCACACAGACTTCTTCAATCGCGTCAGAAAAAGTCTTGCAGTCTTCAACCGTGTAGTCGAAACGGCAGAAACTCTTCCAGACATAGTCGCGATAACTACTTAGATCCGAATTGACCGCAATCTGCTGACGCAGCTTCATCAGTTCATCGAAGATATCGTCGAATGCTTTGCGATCCTGCAAGCGCCGGTTACTGCTGATGGTCCAAGCTTCCTCGCGCGTCGCACGATCCGGCTCTTCAAGATAACGAGCCAATTGCTGGAGCGTAACCTGCTCGCCACGGAAGTCGACAATCATCTGTCCGCTCAGCTTGCCGTACTGCGTCGTCTGCTTGGTGACCTGCGTCTGCAGCGGAATGTTCTCTTCGCGAAACAGTTCAACATCCGCTTTCCACTCACGCAACAGTTGAGCGTCGGTCGGATCGGTCAGTTCACCGGCGTGCGGACTGTCCAACAGTTTCTGCTGCAACTTGAACTGTAATGGCTTGACCTTTGGGCTGATGTTTTCAACAAAGTGCAGATATCGCTTCTCAATTTCTTCGTCGTCCGTGTGACAACTGTGTTCGATCTGTCGTCGACTGCTGCATTCGCTGATCAATGCCGAGAGATCCGATGCGTCAAGCAGCCATTGACGTATGTCGGCCACGGAATTCAGGGGACGCTCCAGCAGCGCGTCAAACAACGGTTGCAGCTGATCAAAGTCCGCAGCATCTGTTTCTGCTGATACGAAAGTACCGTTGAGTCCTGTCATGCCGTCACCGCCGCTTCGATTTCCTTAAGCAGGCTCAACTCGCGCGGAAGATGTTCTTCATAGGGCTGCCAATTGATCCATTCACCGCTGATGTAGCCGTCGTAATTCATTTCGTGAAGAAGCTCCAACGCGCGTTTGTGGTCAATGATGCCCTGTCCGATAGGCACCATTTCCAGCTTGCCGTCATCGTGGGTGACGCCGTCGTGCACGTGAACGTGACGAATCCACGGCTTGAGCGTGTTGAACGCTTCATCCATCGTGCTACCGGCTCGTCTAACCGGATGCATGATGTCCCAGTTCACGGTGATGTTGGGATGATCGACTTGCTTCATCACCGCCGCCACATCTGCCGGATCGCACCAATCGTCGTGCGTTTCAAAACACAACGTCACGCCGCGTTCCGCTGCCTGGTCAGCTACGCTTTTAAATGCGTTACTGACATTCTCGATGGCCTGGGGTCGCTCGACTCCTTCACCAAGCTGTCCACCAAAGACACGCAGCCTCGGAATGCCAAGGTCACCTGCCAGATCGATGGCCTTACGCGTGTCGGCCAGATGCTCGTCACAGGTGGCTGGGTCGGCATAGCGACATGACACCGCCATACAGCAAAGCGGAACGCCGGAAGCATCAACCGTCTTACGGATCGCATCTCGCTCGGAAGCGGACGCTTCGAACTCAATACCATGAGCATGCTTTGCCTGTGCACGCGGCTCGACGGCGACATATCCAAGCCGTTTGGCCAATGACAGCATGTCTTCCAACGACAATTCCGGACAACTGAAACTCATAAATGCAAATTTCATGACAATTCCTCGTCAGGTAAGTTCTCAACTAATTTCGATCGCCTTGCCTTCTCTGGCTGATGCGTAGATCGCATCCGTAATTTTCTGCATCAACAACGCCTGCTCAAGTGTGGTCTTTGGATCGCCGCCGGTCCGGATAGCAGTCGCCAAGTCCTCAAGTGGGCCTTTATGACAATTCCAACGATCTTCTTCGCCATTGAAAATGGTTTCCGTCGTCAGTGGACCGTTCGTGTCCGTCTTGTCCAAGTAGAGCGTACGAGGGCCGGCTTTGCCGAGCATGTCCAAACGGAGTGATGCCTTGGAACCAACAATCTGCCACGCCTCATCATTCGCCAGGCTTGAAAACTCCGCGCGTTCCAGGCTGAACACAACACCGTTTTCACAGTGGATCAGCGCAATGGCATGCGATTCAGCATCAGAGCCTTCTGCCACACGACCGGGCAGATGACCGGCAATCGGCCATGCCTGCGCCAAAACCAACTTCGGCTTGACATTCCAGCCAGCGACACCGAGCACATAGTCCAAGTCATAACAGCCCCAGTTGACATAAATACCGCCACCGTTGAGTTCATGACTGACGCGCCATGGGGGTGGTGGGTTCTTGCCGGGGCCGTTGTCGGGACGAATACCGCGAAAACGAATAATGCGCAGGTCACCCAACACGCCATCCGCAACCGCTTTCGTAGCAATATCAGCGGACTCAAAAAAACGATAGCGGCTGCTGCAACACGCGGCTTTGAGGTCACCCCGCGCTTCGATGAGTCGTTCAACTTCACCGGCATTTCTCGCAACGGGTTTTTCCGTCAGCAGGTGCTTGCCGGCTTGTAATACTTTGACGCCAAGATCGGCTCGCAGGTTAGCCGGCAGTGCCAGGACCACCGCTTCGATATCCTTGTTGCCGAGCATCTCATCGACGTCGGTATAAATCTGCTTGGCATTCTGTTCCTGGCCGACTCGTTCAGCCGCGTCTTGTCGGACGTCCACTACGGCAGACAATTCGATATGTGATGCTTCAGATGCGACTCTCGCGTGATGGCCACCCATCACACCGCAGCCGACGATTGCTACTCTAACCGGTTCCATTGGTTTCTTTCGAAATATTCAATCAATCTGTTGTTGATTACACCCTGGATTTGTGTTTCATGCTTCGGACCTTGTTCGGCAAGCCGAACAGGTCGATGAATCCACGCGCCGCGGTAATGTCGTAGTTGTCCATGGCAAAACTGGCAAGCTTCGTGTCGTACAGCGACTTCGGTGAATCGCTGGAGATCGCCATTGCCCTTCCTTTATATAGCTTCACCGTCACCGAACCGTTAATCTGCTGGTTGATCTGATCGAAGAACGCCTGAAGTGCGTCACGCAACGGATGGAACCACTGGCCGTAGTACACCAGTTCGGCATAACGATGTGCCAACTGTTCGGCGAAGTGATACGTGTCACGCTCGATGCACAGCTGCAGCAGCGCTTTGTGGGCTTCGTAAAGGATCGAGCCACCCGGCGTTTCATACACACCACGGCTCTTCATGCCGACCAAGCGATTTTCGACGAGCACGGTTTGACCGACGGCATGTTTCCCACCGATCGCGTTGAGTTTGGCGATCATGTCGTGTCCCGCCAGTTTCTTGCCGTTCAATGCAACCGGGTTGCCATTCTTAAAATCAATCTTGACAGTCTGGGCTTTGTTGGGCGCCTTCTCGACCGGCACGCTCATGACCAGGCAACCCTTCCAGTCCGGCTCGTTGGCCGGATCTTCAATCTCAGCCCCCTCATGGGAGATATGCCAGAGGTTGCGGTCGCGCGAATAGATTTTCTTTTTGCTCTGATCGATCGGAATGCCATGCTTCTTTGCATAATCGATCGCGGTTTCGCGACTGGTCAGGCCGTCGTCGATAAACTGCTGATCCTTCCACGGGCTGATGATCTGCAGCTTGGGATTCAGTGCCTGATAAGTCAGTTCGAATCGGACCTGATCGTTCCCCTTGCCGGTTGCGCCGTGGCCAACCGCATCCGCGCCGGTCTGTTTGGCAACCAGTACCTGATGCTTGGCGATCAGCGGGCGGGCAATACTGGTGCCCAACAGGTAATCCGACTCGTAGATCGCATGAGCCCGAAGCATGGGATAGCAGTATTGCTCGGCAAATTCCTTGCGCAGGTCCTTAACAACGACTTCATCCGCGCCGCTCTTCTTTGCCTTGCGTTCGATGCCCTTGAGTTCATCACCCTGCCCAAGTTCCGCTGCAAACGCGACAAGCTTCACGCCGGGATAGCGACTCTTAAGCCAGGGAAGAATTACAGAAGTGTCGAGGCCGCCGGAGTAGGCGAGCACGATTTTCTTTGGTGATTTATTGGTTTGTTTTGCCATGGCTATGGTTCCTTGCGTAGCCGTATAAGGCGGAATACGGTACCAGAAACCGGCACAGATGTGGATTTGAGGGGAATATGTAACACATCAAAACAGTGTTTGTGGGTACAGTTTGGCACGATCTGACTGCCATAACAGGTCGTATTCAGGAGGTTGTTTGAATGTCACAGGAATTTGCCTTGCACGGTCGGTTGCAGAGCAGCATGATTCTGCAGCGTGATGTGCCGATTCCAATCCGTGGCTGGGGCGGGCCGGGGCAAACTGTTCGAGTCCAGTTTGACGGGCAAGAGGACGCGGTCATCATCGATGACACGGGCCGGTTCTCGCTTGATCTGGAGCCCCGCGAAGCCGGCGGCCCATACCAACTCGTTGCCGAATGCGGCTCAAAAGACATCGTGCTGGAGGACATTTACGTCGGCGATGTCTGGTTTTGCTCCGGTCAGTCAAACATGCAATTCGTGCTTAGCGCTTCGGATGTTACAGAAGAAGAACTCGCAACCGCGGATGATCCGCTTCTGCGCTTGGGGACTGCAGATGTGCGATTCGATCCCAAGCCGCAGGAAGATGTCCAAGTCACTTGGAAGAAGGCCGATGCCGACAGTGCGCGCAACTTCTCAGCGGTCGCTTATTACTTTGCACGTCAGTTGCGCGAAAAACTTGATATCCCGATCGGCGTGTTAGTCGCTGCAATGGGACACACACCGGCCGAAGCATGGATGAGCCGGGAGGCACTTGAGTCTGATTCTGCATTCGACACGCTGCTTTCCAAGTGGGACTTGCTCATTGAAGAACATCCTGAAGCGTTAGACGACTACGGCCCATTCAAACAGATTTATCGCGAACATTCCAAGGCCTATAGTCCACTATTTGATGCGTGGTACCCGGCCGCCAAAAAGGCGTATCTTGCCGGCGAACCAATCCCACCACAGCCGGAAGCGTACGACGGCCTGGGAAACCCGCAACTGCCGATGACGCTATATAACGGCTGCATCGCCCCACTCACCTCGTTTCCTGTTCGAGGCTTCACGTGGTACCAGGGTGAGACCAATGCAATCTTCGGTCGGTCGTATCAGTACCGAAAACTGTTTAGAGCACTGATCCGAAGTTGGCGCGACGCGTGGGGGCAGCCCGACGCGCCGTTCCTGTACGCTCAGATCGCCAATCACGCTGATGTACAGTGCAACAACCCGGAAGCTCTATGGCCCGAACTGCGCGAGGCACAGCTTATGGCGTTAGCCGAACCCAATACCGCAATGGCCGTCACGATCGACATTGGTGAGACAGATCAGATTCATCCAAAGAACAAGCGGGACGTGGGTAAGCGATTGGCACAAGCCGCACTGGTGAAGTCGTACAAACAGGACGCGCCACACAGCGGTCCCATATATACCGGGTTTCAAAAGGACGGTAACAAAATCACTATCTGCTTCGATCACGTGCTTGGGGGACTGGAACTACGTTCGCATGAACGAGGCAATGGTATTGTAATCACCGGGAATGACCAGAAATTTGTTGACGCCCAAGCTACCATCCAAGGCCACACACTCGTGGTGTGGCACGACGAAATTTCTGATCCTGCAGCGGTGCGATACGGGTGGACACACGATCCACCGGCAACGCTGTTTAATAGCGAGGGACTGCCCGCGTCGCCCTTTCGAACGGACGACTGGGCAACGGTCAGCCGGTGATTCAACTAAGGACGGTTGATGCGGAAGCACCTGAATAAGACAAACAGCTTACGTGCTATTCTTCTGCTGACCATTGGCTCGCTGGCCGTATGGCTGGCATTGTCCTGGCGTGAATCGAAATTGCCGGAACCCGCGCCGCAGAAGGTCCAGGAGGCCGGACAGAAATATATCATCAAGGCCGTAAGGCAGATTCGGGCGACGGAATACGGCGGCACCGCTCGCGTCCAGCTTCTGGCTGACCGCATTGATGAACTGCTGAAGCGAAATCTGATCGTATTTACCGGCGACATCTCGCATGCAGGCTACACGTGGCGAACACCAACCGGTAAGTTCCGAATGTTCATCAAAGTGGTCATCACGGAAAACGGCGAATTTGAACATCAGCCCTACCACATGATCGCGGATACCGTGTTTCATGAAGCGGTCCACACCCTCAAACGCGGGGGCGTCAGCGTGGAGGAAGAGTGCGACGCGTATGAAGTCGGGCTGACTGTCAACGCCATTGCGCTAGGCGGCAGAGTGCCGCGCGTCTTACATATCGAAAGCAAGTCAATCTACGAATACGTGCGGCTGACCTATCCCGGCTTACAGCGTCATCAGAAGTACCAGCCGATTGAACTGCCAATGGACGTCCTGAAAAAACGTGCGAGAATCCCGGATTGAAATAAAAAACCGTGACACATGGCCACGGTTTTACTTTCAGTCTCAGTACGGTTCTTTATGCAGCAACCGGATGTATCGCTTCACGCTTTTTATACCGCTGATACAACTTGTGGCCAGCCCATGCAAAGAGGATCAGCACCACGGCCGCTGCAACAACAGGAACCGCGACTGCAAGGAAGGCCAGCAGCAATGAGCCACCCGCTTCACCAGTCGACACAGCACTATTGCCCAAGCCCCCCGTCAAAGCGGTCGATGCGGCACGAAGCGTGCCGGTCGCAACCTGAACGCCGGCGGCTATGCCGCCACCGGCAATAATCGCCAAGGACCATTGCAGCAACGGGCTGGTATCGGACACGGCTGCCGCAGTCGCAACAGTGCCGGCAATGACGGCGGCAGGCGTTGCGATGGTGTCCAGCAGGTTGTCCACCCATGGAACGTAGTAGGCAGCGATTTCGATTGCAGTGGCAATTGCAAACGCAACCAGCGCCACCGGAGAGCCGATCCACTCAAACCCATACGCCAGATCAAGATGACCGCTGTTGGCCGCAATACTCATCACCAACATCGGGACGAAAATCCGAAAGCCGCACGCGGCCGACAGACCAATGCCGATACACAATGCCAGCAGAACGTCCATGATTGAATCTCCTGATGCGGCCGAAGCGGTCGGCCGTTAGCGATATTGTACACCCCTACCAACTACCTTCTATTACATGTTACATCGGCTATCGGTTGCTATTTTACGCAAATCCATATTTAACAAAATATTACAAACCAACCACTACTTCATCTCCAACCGGGTCACGCCGTCCCAATCCGAACCAGGTGGGTCAGCCAGATAGTTCAGGCAGCGCTGCCTGAAGGCCGCGATAGCCTGATCCTGAGGGAACTGGCCTGCAAGCGTTCCCGCGATACGCTGTGCCGCTTCAAAATCACCGGCCTGATATTTTTCCAGCGCCAGTTCGTATTCACTGATCATCAACCGGGTTTGCTGGTCGATCTTGTCCTCGCGCCCAACCGGCTCGTAGATATCTCCAGCATGAGTGCGACCACGTACGGCGACCCGGTCGATTCGTCGCCAGACAATGTCCGACGGCCCCCCTTTGCGTACAGCCTCGCTGACCAGACATGTCGTGCCATAGAAACGATTCAATTCTTCAAGCCGCGAAGCAAGGTTTACTGCGTCGCCAACGGCCGTGTAAGCCAAACGGGTTGGCGCGCCGAAGTTACCAACCACCACCTGACCGCATGAAAGACCAAATCTTGTCGGCAAGGCAGGCTTCCCATCCTTCACCCATTGGTCGTTCAAACTATCCAATCTTGTCTGACAGGCCAGCACGGCTTCGACTGCTTTGACAGTGTGATTCTCCATGAGCTTGGGCGCCCCCCAGAACGCGACCACCGCATCGCCGACAAACTTATCGACAGTACCGCCGTGCCGACGAATGGTGTCGGTCATCTGTTCGAAGTAGTCGCTCACATGTGACGTTACCTGTTCAGCGGACATGGATTCGGCAATAGAGGTAAATCCCACGATATCGGTAAAAAGGATTGTCAGCTCGCGCGTCTCACCACCAATCTGCGCGGCCGTGCCTTGATCAAGTAACTGATGCACAACGTCCATCGGGACGTAGCGTGCAAATGAATCGAGCGCGGAACGCATGCGCTCCTGCGATTCAGCCAACCGTCGAACTTCCACAAGCGGCGACTCGATGTTCGCCGGCGTACTCAGGTGCAACTGACGCAGATCGTCGCTCTGGACAGCCAGTTGATTGATTGGGTCGCTATAGCGCCGCGCTAACCAAAGCGCCATGCTCAATGAAAAGATGATCGCCACAGTGATGACGATGGCCAACGACTGAAGCTGGCTCTGCACGGGGCCGAAGAAATCCGCAGCCGGAACAGTGACCGCAATGTAAAAAGTTTTGGACGTGCTCAAGTGATATGGCTGGGCGCCACCCCACCATTCCTTGCCGTTGGATTCAAACTGAATCAGCTTATTGAGCTTGTACTCCACCTCACGGAAAGCCTCAGATGCTTCGGCCAGAACCGGAATATCAAGCTCTTCGGGCGTTTTGAGTAGCGCATTGCGCCGCGCGTCCGCCTTGGCGAATTGCGGATGCCGGGGCAAAGCAACCAAAAGGCCATCCGCTGTCACCATCAGCACCTTACCATTGGGGCTGACATCGGTGTGTTGTGTAAAGTTGGTCAGATCGGACAAAAGCACATCCAACGCAACAACCAGCGATTCGCCATTCGGCCGATCGACATACAGCGAGCAGGTGATGCCCAGATCACCCGTGGTGTAAAAAGTGTAAGGATCAGACCAGAACACCTGCACCGGCGAGTCGGCTGGCATGTTCGGGTCGTATTGATCAATCGCCCCCTTGAACCATACACGGGAAGTGGCCAAATAGTCCTGTTCGATCCACTCATCCTGGATTGGTGTGATGGGATCTTTCCACCAGTACCAATGATTGCGATTGCCCCACTCGTCCGGATTCGTCAGCCGTGTGCGCCAACCATCGCCCTCACGTAGCAGCATATAACTCCTGCCGGACATATCGGAGATGTTGATCGATGAAGCCTGGCGGACATTTTTCAGGATCGGCATCAACAACCGGTTCATCTGCTGCATGTCCATTGGGTCAACGGCATTGTCATTAATCCACTCAGTCTGAATCAGCAGCATGTTCCGTAGCGGGGTAAAAAACTGCCCCATCCGGTCCTGCATGTTTCGGAATGTCTGCTGGATAACCGAATCGGACACCTGTCGCGCAGCCTTACTTGCCATCACCAGTGTGGTTGCGAGCAGACAGCCGGACAACATGAGTATCAACAGCACCAGGTTGGTGATCATGCTGCGTCGAATAGTGACTGTTCGTGTCATGCGCCAGCCATTGTAAAAAGATCAGCCTTATTCACAGGTTCGGAACCGGCAAGTTACGGTTTTTACGTCTTTAATACTCGAAATCAGCCACGATTCTTCTCATCTCTTCACGTACGTTTTCACCTCAAAATCGAGCGATCTGATTCGTTATCCAGACGCACACGGTAGTTATCCAGACACGGAAATGAGAAATTCCAAATATTCCGGTTATTACACCTGCGTAGAAGTTAAGGGTCGTATCCAAGGCTCCGATACTGATGATCGAACAGGATGGGTCGTATACCCAATGTGTTCAGCTTGTAGGGCATAACCCTTTTGAAGGGCCCTAAGGAAATGTAACGGAGTTTATGGGGAGAGTTGAGCCATGAGTCGCATCAACACAAACGTCAACTCGCTGCTGGCCCAGAGGATTCTGGGTCAAAACAATGGCGGCCTGAAAAAGTCTTTGGAAAGACTTAGTACCGGCCTGGCCATCAACCGCGGTTCGGATAATCCGGCCGGCTTGATTGCCAGTGAAAATCTGCGATCGGAGAAGGTGTCCACCTCGGCCGCCATCGACAACGCGGAACGGGCTGACCAGGTCATCAACATCGCCGAAGGCGGTCTGCAGGAAATCAGCGCATTGCTGCTGGAAGTGCAGGGCCTCGTCGGTGAATCGGCAAACAATGCCGGCCTGAGCCGCGAGGAAAAAGAAGCGAACCAGCTTCAGGTGGATTCGATCCTTCAAACGATCGACCGAATCGCCGCTTCAACAAGCTTTCAGGGAACCAAGCTGCTGAATGGGTCGTTTGACTTTACCATCAGCGGCCAGGCAACCACGGTTGCGGACTTCAACATCAATGCTGCCAAGCTCGGTCACAATGAGAACCGCGCTGTGCAGGTTGTTGTCACTGCTTCCGCCCAGCACGCGGGTCTGTTCCTGTCCACCAACGGTGCGCTGGACCTGACCAATGCGTCAAGCGTATTCACCTTTGAAATCGCCGGCAGCAAGGGCTCACGCGAATTCAGCTTCGCGTCCGGCACCACGTTGGCATCCATTGCCACCGCCGTCAACACCTTCAAGGAAGTCACCGGCGTATCCGCCGCGACCTCCGGTACCGGTCTCGTCATCAAGAGTACCGAATACGGCTCGGAAGAGTTCGTCTCCTTCGACATCGTCACCCAAGGTGGTCAGGCGGGTAGCGTATTCACGCTGTCGACAATCGACGAAAACACCGCAGACACCGGCGCAGCCACGACGTTCGCCAACGTCAGCAGTCCGATCCGTGATACCGGCCAGAACGTCGGCGCAATCATCAACGGCATCGCCGCCACCTCCAAGGGTCGCGTCGCATCCGTTTCGACCGACTTCCTGGATCTGTCGATCGAGCTGACCGCCGCTGGTGCCACCGCGCAGGCCACGATCAACGCGTTGACCATCACCGATGGCGGTGCGAAGTTCAACCTCGGCCCGAGTGTGGACATCAATAACCAGGTTCGCATCGGCATCGAAAATGTTGCCGCTCGCCGCCTGGGTAACACAAACGTCGGCTTCCTGTCGCGACTCGGTTCTGGCCAGACCAGCAACGTGGTCAACGGCAACCTTGAGACCGCGCAGAAGATCGTCGACACCTCGATCTCACAGGTTTCCAAGTTGCGAGGCCGATTGGGCGCTTTCCAGCAGAACGTGATCGGTGCAACGATCCGCTCACTGGGTATCGCCCTTGAGAATACCTCGGCAGCTGAAAGCTCGATCCGTGATACGGACTTCGCCTCCGAAACGGCGGAACTCACCCGCTCACAGATCCTGGTCAACGCATCGACAAACGTTCTGTCGATCGCGAACAGCCAGCCGCAGAGTGCATTGGCACTGCTCGGATAAGTCAACCACACGCGGCAACAAGCAGCCGCACAACCCTAAACTCGTTACTCCTCAGGAAAGCTCGGGCCATCGCTCGAGCTTTCCTGTTTTTATGCGCAGCGCTGATTAGCGCACAACCGCTTCCAAGCACTCCAGCTCACTCATTGACCACGGTCAGCACTGCGCTCGTTTCGAGCCGCCGTCCGTCATTGGCAGTAAACCAGACAACTAACGATGTGTAATGTTCGGGATCAATCGGTGCGTCAAGCTTCAAACGAAATGTGTAAGTCCGTGTGATCGCATCCCAATGGCGCCGTTGATCCGTCAACGTCAGCAGCGGCACCTGCCAGGCGTATAGCTTTTTGTCCGTCGAAGGCTGATTGGGTTTGCCCCCTTCATAGAGATTGAACTGAAACTTACCGACAGACTTGACCGGGTCTTCCATGCCATCGCGCAATTCGATCCGGGCATCCAGAATTGCCTGGCCACTATCGATGCGAAACCGTGAAGAAGGGTAGACGCGCATGGTCACCGCTTGAAGCTGCCAGACGGGCTCCCCCGAAGCGGTGCTTGTCATCGAGCCGGATGGGTCAACGGCGTTACCTTTAAAAGTGCAGCCAGCCACACAACTCAAGACTGCAATCAGGGCTACGATCTGAATTGATCTATTCATTTTCATTGGTTTTGAGCCGTGAACTAGGATATTTCGAACAGGTTACGAATGGCGGGGTTTCCAATCAAGTCATCCAAGTGCTGATAATTTGCGAAGATATGCGCACCGATAGTCATGGCAATCAAAAATTGCCATATATTTCACTTGCCTCTATGATACAGTGTTATAAAAATAGGCATCAATCATGAGAGCTGAACAAGAATTAGACACACTTGAGCGAATTAGCCAGATCCTTGGTGAAGGCCTGGAGCTGCGCCAGGTATTCCAGCATGCTATGAGCGTGCTCGTCGAGCGCATGGGCATTGAATGCGCCTCACTGGCCCTCTGGGATGACGCCACAGGCCAACTTGGAATTGTCGCAGCGGTAGGATTGAGCCCTGAAGAGATAGCACGAGGCCGATACGGCACAGGCGAAGGTATTATCGGACAAGTATTTGCGTCCGGGAAGCCAGCAGTAGTGCCAGACGTGTCCAAGGACACCCGCTTCCTGAATCGAACAGGCCGTCGGCAGATAGATGCCACCGACGCCGTACCCCAGAACATGCCGGTCCAGTCCCCGCCAACCAGCTTCATCTGCGTGCCAGTCAAAGACGGCGATCGATATGTCGGCGCCATCGCGGTCGACAAGCCGTACGTCGACGACGTCACACTAGCGGCAGACGCGCGGCTACTGACGATCATCGCGGGATCATTCGCCCAGGCAATCCGCATCCACCATCTGATCCAGGTCGAAAAAGATCACTGGCTGGAAGAAACACAACTGCTTCGCGATAACCTGCGCAGCAAATACAAGTTCGACAACATCATCGGCACCAGCCCCGCCATGATGGACGTATTGGCAACAATCGGCCAGGTCGCATCCAGCCGCGCCACATGTCTGCTGCTTGGCGAAACCGGCTGCGGCAAGGAACTGATTGCCAAGGCAGTCCATTACAACTCGCCGCGGCGAGACAAGCCATTGATCCGCGTGAACTGCGGCGCCCTGTCGCCCCAACTGCTCGAATCAGAATTATTCGGCCACATCAAAGGCGCATTTACCGGTGCCGTGCGCGACAAAGTGGGGCGATTCGAAGCAGCAGACGGCGGCACCATCTTCCTGGATGAAATCGGCACGCTCGATTCACAGCTACAAGTGAAACTGCTGCGCGTACTGCAGGAACGCGAACTGGAACGGGTCGGTGATCACCACACAATCAAAGTCGACGTGCGCGTCATCGCAGCCACCAACCTCGACCTGGAAGAAGAAGTTCGCAAGGGGACTTTCCGCGAAGATCTTTACTACCGACTGAACGTGGTAACAATTAACATCCCCCCGCTGCGCAGTCGCCGCGAAGACATTCCACGACTGATTGACTTCTTTCTCGACCGCTACAACAAGGAAAACAATCGAACGCTGCGCAAAATCAGCCGCGACCTGCTCAATACATTTCTGCGATACCCGTGGCCGGGTAATGTGCGCGAACTGGAAAACGCGATCGAGCGTGCCGTCGTTCTTTCCAGCGGCGAAGAGTTCACGGAAGATTTACTGCCACTCCAGATTCGCATGTTTGCCCAACAAGTACGGGGCGACACCAAAGACGAATCCATCGAATCGCAATCCGCCAAACTTGCCGAACAAGCGATCAAGCAATACCAGATGTACGAGGGCGAAATTTACGACTTGGTGATACGCGAACTGGAACGCAAGCTGATCACCGAAGCACTTCAGCACACAGATGGCGTAAAAACCAGAGCGGCCGACTTTCTGGGCATCAATCGAAATACGCTCAACAAGAAGGTCAAGGAACTGAGCATCGAAAGCAACGATTGATCGCCAAGCAACAGATCAAGCCGCCCAAAGACGACATCTTTCAAAACCAACACCCGATCTTTCCTCCTTCCCACGCTGCAATTGCTACCACAGCCCACCTGATCAATTAACACAATTTTACACACTAATGCCAGATGTAATTTTTAATTAATCTGATTTTTTATATATCTTTATAAATTATGTCTATTTCGACGCACACAAATCTGTTGAATTTTCAAACATACTGTGTATTTTGATTAAAATGATCAATACGCCAGTCAAGCCGCTCAGTCCGTCCGTGGAGCGGGTCGCTCAACACTACGCAAACCTGATTCAGCGCAAGGTTCTGCTTCCAGCAAACCCCCTGCCTTCGATTCGTGATATCGCCAAAGACCACGGGCTTTCATTTGGCGCGGCCAGATCTGCAATCGTCAGGCTGGAAGAAATGCAACTGGTACGCCGAATTCACGGCAGCGGCACTTATGTACGTGAGCCTGAACCTGAAGATGTGGGCGCAAGGCCGGAACCTGTAGAAAGGTTCGTTGACTTCATTGCCCCCTCCCGACCCATTGTCTGGGGAAGATTTCTGGGCGACCTTGAGCGTCTGCTCTACGAGCAAGCCACACAACTGGTGATGAGACAAAAGGTGCGAGACAGCAACGCCGCGGATATCAGCCAGGCACCTCGCGCTGTCATCGCAAATGGATTGCTCGGAGAGGAGCAGGATTCGTCGCTCAAATCAACCTATCCGAAATCCACCCGGCGGATCGGCCTCTTTCGTTCGGAAACCCTGTCTCACGGCTGGCATCAAGTCGATCTGGATTATGGTCTGGCGTTCCGGATGGCAACCGAGTATCTGCTTGAGCAAGGGCACCGCCGCATCGGTCTGGTCCTCAAACGCCGCGAAGTTGCAGCCGATTGGCCACACACCAAACGAAAGCGGCTGATGCAACATACCCAGGCAATCCTTGGAGCCGGCCATGCGATGCGCGAAGCCGATCTGAAGCACGCGCTGCAAATTCATTACAACACACCGATTAACAATGATCCTTCGGTGATTCCCGTCGACGAGGCCAATGTCAATGCGATGGCGCAATGGCTGAAAGACCGCGACGCCCCCACCGCGGTCATCGCAATCGACTATCGCATGATTGGCGTGCGCATGGCTGCCGCGCGTATCAATCGTCAAATTGATTGCGTTGCGATCGGCGGCAGTTGTCTGAATGAAGCTGCAGACCTTCCTTGCGTCGATCTGCAACAGCATGTTGCTGCACGCCACGTCGCGCGGCTGGTTGCAGCATCTGAAGACGAACTGGACGGCGTTGTGCAGCGCATTCTTGTAAAACCCCAATGGGTTGAAGGCAGCAGATAACAGCGACCTGAGCAGCCAAAACGGCACGAGTATGTTCTTCGACAGCACAGACGATGACGTCTGCGTCACGGAACGACATGGCGACAGCTTCAATATGCTCTGGATCGATGGGCACGTCAGCTTCTCGCCTTACAACCTGCTCATATCTCACCATGCCGGCGGCACATCATTCAATCCGGGAGGCGACAACGAGCCCTGGTATGATTTGCAGTAAGTTCGTACCGGGCAATTCACGAAGCCGACCAAAGCCAACCTGAGGATTCAATTGCACACTATCGATGTCAACGAGCTTCGCGAGAAGTTCGCACACGAGTTAAATGCTCGCAAGATCAACGGGCAAGCTGACAGCTATGCCGATCAGCGAGGCGGCGACGAACGGCTTTACGGCCTGCTCGGCGCGGTTCACACCAGAGCCGCACTTGGTCTTGACCTTGGCAGCTCCAGCTTACGAACCGCAACCGCTGATCGCATTGTTTCTTACCAAAATGATGATGGCCTCTTCGAAGATGAGCAGACATCCGGCCCGGCTCATGCACTGGCATGCAGCGTCGCCGCGATAAACCTGCTGGGTGTACGTCCGCAAAATCACGTCGGGCCACTCGCCCCAACTGATCCGCAACTACTCGAGAACTGGCTGAACCAACTCGACTGGTCTAACACCCACAAGCCACTATGGGGCATGACAACCCCCCTGCTGGCCTCGGGTCGGGTCAGTTCGGAATGGATCGACGTCCTGGTGGCCCATGTTGAAAGCCGTATGGGACGCAGGAAGCCGGCTGAAGCGATGTATCGGCCTGACGGGCCGCCATGGCGCGTGATCAGTGAGATTTACCACGTCATGGCCGCATTCGACGCGGGCTGCATTCCATACCCACAGCCGGGTCGTTTAAGCGAACAATTGCTGAGCTTGAACTGGACGGATCCAAAAGTCGCAAACCACCAGACGGCGTGTACGGACGCGGACTGGGCTTGGCTGTTGCTTCGACTGGCGCGACAACGTCCGCAAATCTATCAGGAAGCAATGAGACAAATTCGCGTCGTTTCATCACGCCGTGTCGAGCAATGGCACGAACAGTCCGAAGCGTTACTGGCCGACCGGACGTTCAACTTCTACTGTTTTCTGTGGAGCACGGCCGTCTACCAGCATGCGGTTCCAGACCACTTCACCGGCCCGCCCCTGCTGGACACACTGAACCTGCCCGCCCTGTTTCGTCTTGCTTAAGTCAACTAAGTAACTACAGCGTAAACGTCTGCGGCCAGTTCTGACACGCCGGCCCGCGCACGACATGAATGCGTTTAAGCGTCGGCTGGGCAATCACCACTGCGGTTGTCTGTGCGTTGGTGCTCTGGTGTCGACACACACTGCTCGGATAATTGCTGTGATCCATCATCGCCCCATAAACCAACTGCGGCGTCAACCTGCCACGATCGGTTTCGAATCGCCGTGTCAGATGCTTGACGCGTTCTTCGGAGTCCGACCGACGAAAATAAGCATTCGCCGTCGCTCGCTTCTCACTGGCGAGCAGTCGCTTATTAGAGAGCACTGAGTTCGCATGAACATAAATACCGCGCTTGGGCTTACAGAAAACAGGCTTACCGGGACCGTTCTCAATCCCGACGATGCCGCCTTTTTCATCTGCAGCCGTCAAATGAGCATTCTTTGACAGCTTGTAGTCGGTTGCCAGACGCATCACGTGCTCGACATCCGGACAATGATGCAGCAACGTGCCGAACGCCTCCAGCGGCAGCACCCCGCCGTCGCATTCAACATAGAGCGAGTTGCCGTACATGGTGCAGCCGCCTTCAACAAACCCGTAACCGGCAAACCATGCGGGATAGGTCAATGAGAGATTCGACGGCGCGCCATCGGTGTACTTCATACGCAGAACCGTCATCTGCAGGCCGCGCATCATGGCAGTGTCCTTGGACTGACCCGAAATCGGCTCACCGTCGAGCGTCGCGCTCGGTTGGAGTGAAAAGGAGGTGCATCCCGCGTCTAATTCAGCGCGCACAGAAATCTGATTCGGCCGCAGGCCAGCTCCCTTTGCAATCGCTTCATACAGGTCAGGCAGATGGGGCGCATAACGACGAATCAGCTTGGCAATTCGCTTGTCCTGCCACCAGGGGATCGAGTTCGCCGCATACGAATTCGCAGCCGCCTGATACGTATCCTTCCAGACCGCACCCAACTGTTCGCCAGCTTCTTTGACGGTGCCTTCAACACTGAAGTACGGGACCGGGGGCGGCTGAAAAACAGTCGCGCTGGGCTTCATGTTCTTTCTTTTACTCATCAGTTTACTCACACAAATGGGTAGGTTTCATTCGGATCGTAACCCGGAAGCAGATGACTGTGCTCACAACCCACATTCAATTTACCGCCATCCGCAAAGCCTTCGGGCCGGCCGTCCAGTGTTTTGATCATTCGGTCACGCCAGGGCGCGAGTTTTTGTTCACTGTCCGCATCAAGAGCGAGATCGTGTGTTTCGTGCGGATCGTTATCCAGGTCAAACAGGTGCTCGCGCCCGGTCTGTGTGTACCAGATGTACTTCTGATGACCATCCGTCAGCCACTGGTTGCCGTGCTCATACTTGTAGCAGCCGGAGTGTTCGCCGTGCAGTACATCTCGAACGCCATCCGTTTCACCACGCATGATGGGCAACAGACTCTTGCCGGTGCAAGACTCCGGCACTTCCCCACCGGCAGCGTCAATCAACGTCGGCATCACGTCCTGCAACCCAACCGGACTTTCACACACGACGTCGTTTCGAAACCCCTGACCTCTTGGCGCGCGCGCAATGAACGGCACGCGCGCGGACGCTTCGTTCGGCCAACACTTCCGAAAACGATTGTGATCGCCCAGCATTTCACCATGGTCCGAAGTAAACAGAATGAACGTGTCTCGAAGTCCGGCGTACTGGATTAATCGACCGATCTGGTCATCAATGAAATTGACCATGCCATAGTAAGCGGCACGAGCGCACTGCATATCATATTCGTCCAGACAAACATGCGACTCATTGGGATTCAGTCCCTTTTCAGGCCCGCTGAAATCATCCTTCGCCCAATCACCAACGACAGGCGCCGGTAAATCACGATTAATGTAACGTTCGTAATAATGAGCCGGCGGCGTCAGCGGCGGATGTGGATCAATCATATTAATGGCCAGAAAGTAAGGCACCGTCGGGTCACGTCGCTGCAGGAACTCCATTGCCTGATTGAAACACCAGTAGGTATGCATCTGTTCTTCCGGCAGATGATGAGGCCTGCCGACCCATCCATTGGAAGAGATGCCGTGCGCCATGCCCGGATCGACGTCGGTTAGCCCATGCGTTCTACGCAACCACGCGACATATTCGTTATTAGCTTCATCGCCACGCGTCGCATCCGACAGTTCCAGCCGTTCAAACCCGTATCGCTTTCGAGTCGGCTGCAGGTGCACTTTGCCGACCAGATGCGTCTGGTAGCCAAGCTTGGTTAATTCACCGGCCAACGTGGCAGGCGGGTTCCACTCTGCGCCGGTGAAGCCTACCATCCCGTTTGCGGCAGGCGCCATACCCGACATCAAAGTCCGTCGGGCCGGAATACAACTGGGACATTCAGCGTAGCCGTGGTGGAAGTGCGTTCCTGCTCGGGCGAGGAAATCGAGATTCGGTGTCTGAAGCACGTCCGGACCGTGCGGGTCCAGACCGACACAGTCACCGCGCTGTTGATCGGTGGTGATTAGAAGAATGTTTGGACGATTCTGAGACATTTGTATGCTCTCGAAGTGACGGGGAACCCAAAGCCGAATACCATACAAACGTTTGTTCGATGTGTCACAATTGAGGAGGGTTGAACATGAAACTTATCAAAGGACTGTTGAAGATCGTGGTCCTGCTGGTGGTGCTGGTCATCATCGCCGTGGCGGTGGTTCTTTTCTACATCGACAGCATCGCAAAAACAGCAGTGGAAAAAGGTGGCACACTGGCTTTGGGTGTTCCTACAAGGGTCGATTCGATTGATGTTTCGATCTTTTCCGGGGAGTGTGACATGAGCAACCTGCGTGTCACGAATCCATCCGGATTTGAAGCCGCCCACTTCATGCGTCTGGCTCACGGCGAAGTACAGGTCGAGCCGAAGTCGCTTCGCAGCGAAGAAGTCGTGGTGCCGAAGATTCTGCTCGACGGCGTACAGGTTGCGATCGAGAAAAACAAAAGCGGCGCAAATTACGAAGTCATCCTCAACAATCTAAAGAACCTGTCGCGCAAACCCGCTGAAGACGAGCCGGCGGAACCCGCACCAGCGCCGGAAGAAGATGCGAAGAAGGGCTACGTCATTCGCAACCTGACGATTAAAAATGTGACCGTGGATGTCAGCGTGTCAGGCCTGCTCAACCCGATCAAAACACAGGTCAAGCTTCCCAAGGACATCGTCCTGGAAAATGTCGGGTCAGGACAAGACAACGGCGCCCAGATGAAAGAAGTGGTCGCTGTCATTGTGGAAGCGGTACTCACGGCGGTTGTCGAACAAGGCGGTGGTCTGATCCCCGACAGCATTGCCGGTGAATTGAAGGACGGCTTAAAGGGCGTTGAAGCGATCGGCCAGCTCGGCGTTGATATCATCGGCGGCATGGGTCAAAGCGTGCCGGAAAAACTGGGTGAAACCGTCGGCGATGCCGTGAAGACCAGTGCGGAAGCCGTTGGCGGCGCGGGCGAAGCAGTCAAGGATGCCGGCGAAAAAGCTGTTGAAAAAACAGGGGAACTGCTCGAAGGCATCGGCAACGTACTCCAGGGCAAGAAGAAAGAAGAGGAAACCAGCGAGTAACCACGCGCTGATTATCCGCCGGACTTCATGCGGTAGACACGCTCAATAAGCGTTTCGACATCTGTCGGCGAATCTTCTGCATCCTGCATGACCTGATCGATCCACTGCATGGCCTGCAGACGGTTTTCGCCAAGCTGCATCAGGACTTCGAGCGCCTCTCGACGGATTGGCTGGGCCACAGGTGTCCCGGCGGACTCGTCCTTCTTATCAACCGGCCCGTCTGTCGGATAGCTGCTCGCTGCAACATATGGCTCAACCTTTCCCGACAGCGTTGCGACGATGGTTTCAGCCATGCGTTTGCCGATCTCCGGCAGACTCTGCAGTGTCGCGGCATCACGATCGGCAATCGCTCCGGCGATCTGCGCCGGGGCCAGCGCCAGGGCTCGCAGCGCTTTGCGATTACCGACACCCTTGACCGTCGTAAACAGCAGGAAAAACTCTCGATCCATGGGTGATTCAAAACCCGCCAATCGCGGCAACATCGTGGCGCCCTGGTTCTGCGACTCGACATAATGCAGCGTGTGCAACGAGATGGCCTGACCGATCGAGGCGCCCAGCCGCGCCGATGTGTAGGCCGGCAACAACACCTCGTACGTCAATCCGTTATCCAGTTCGATCAGCGCATTATCGCCAATCAGCTCAATTAATCGTCCTTGAATCCGTGCAATCATGCAGGACATGATACTAGACTGCGGACTGGTGGTGGTCAGCGGCTAATGGTCGCCGTGTAGCGGCCGTCCCGAAGGGACGCTTCAGTGGTCAAAAACGGAGTGTACTAAAAGGTATTCAAGCCGCCCGCTTGGGAACAACAAACACCGCCTTGCACTTGCTGCAGGCAACTTTTTCACCGCGCTTGGATTCCGGGTAAACACCGGTCGTCTTGCACTTGGGGCAACCGACTCGAACCCCATCAGGAGCGGCGGAGGCCGACCCCTTGCCACCCGGCACCATAAACGCAACTTTGCACTTATCGCACTTGTGCTTCTGCCCGCGGGCCGACGGAGGCAAGGTGTGAAGATGCTTACATTTCGGACAGCCGATTCGAACGTCGCTGTTCAGGTCCGGCTTTGGACGCGACTTGGTCTCAGGGGCACTGCGCGACGGAGTCGACCGTGAATTCGTTGTACTGCTGGGGCGCTTTGTTTCACGACGTCGGCGCGGTGCCGATTCGTCACCACGTTGCGACGTCTTTTCCTCTTCCTCAGCGTCAGGGCCTACGGCCTGGTCAAAGCAGTAGCGAATCAGCAGGTCGAATTCCTGCTTCTGCAACTGGCGAACGATTCGCTCGGAAGCGTTGGTGAGTTGATCCCCTCTGGCTTCCTCAACCAGATCGATAAATGCAAATGCTTCCCATGCATCATTGAGCTGGACGATATCCGCAAACCGCTTGATCTGCTTGTCGTTACAGGAACCCGTTAACTTTGCGACGCTCTCCGTCAGCGGCGCATAGATGTCATGCCCTTCCATCTGCTGGAAGTTGGTCTTGGCCGTATCAGGCCGACCCATATGTCGTTCAACCAGACCGTTGATGTAAAGTTGTTCCTTCGGCCCGGCGGAAGCCGCGATCATGGTCGCTTCAGCCATCCATCCGTTCCAGAGGTAGAGCAGCGCTCGAACAGCCGATGCAGCCGCCTGATCGGCAAGCTCTGCTCTGCCGAACAGCTTCTCGTCTTCAAGGCCCTCGAGGGTCGAACTGGCCATAGCATTGGGATGTTCGTCCCAACGAACAGGCGGAATTCCGGCTCCTCGGAGCATCAGCAGCGATGTAATCTGCGGTGACATATTCGCAAATTCCAGAAAGCTCATGACCGTGAACCCAGACCCATTGACCCAACACGTAATATCGGCGCGATAACAACCCTGCTAAACCGCAAACCGGCAAGCATGGGCAAATTATGCTGCGATGTATTCGGTTTCTACCGTAATGCCGCGGTTATTCGGACGCGGTTTCAACCGTCGGCGGGTTGATGTAATGATGATACTGTTCGCCAACGCGCGCCGCTTCGGTATTGCCGCTATGTACATAGACCCGATAACGGAACGCCAACTGCTGTCCGCTCTTGAGCATGTGAGAACCGTCCGGCTCACCACCGGGGTTACCCGCAAAGTATGACAGCCCGAACGGATTGGCGGTCATCAGCCCGTAATTGCGCACGTGCCAGTAGGTCGGGTAACGGAAGTTGCCCGGCGTATCGAAGATCGCGACTCCCACCGTCTGGCCGTTGACAGGGCCGGTATAGTCACACCACGGGGCGCGTTTGCCCCAGCCTTCTGCTTCGTCGATCGCCCCACTGCCTAAAACGAAACGTCCGCCCGTGCCATCCCGTTTCACATCCATGGAGGTTGCAACACGAACCGAACAGATGCCGCCCTCCTTCGTATCGCCGAAGTTCACATCGCCATTCTTTGCATGGAAGGTGGTACTCAGATCGAATGACCGAGCACCGGTCGGCTGGTTGTAGAAGCGATACTCGCGATCCTCCTCCAGCAGCTTGGCGCCATCACTGTTAAACCAGTCGGTCTTGACTGCCAGACGGGCAAAGACCGGACCATTTTCAATCGCGACAAACTCGCGATGGACATTGGTACCGTGTCCCTCCTGCTCCGCCCAGTTGTCGCTGCCATTCAGATCGCCGTGGGCAACCCAGCAGCCTTTGTGGTGCGGGTGATCGTGTGTTTCGCCTTCAATCTCTTCCATCGGGTAATGGCGCGTGATGGAGCCGGATGGCCCGGTCAACGGGTGCAGAAACGGCCGCGCCCATTTCTTGTCATACACGTACGCGGTAAAGAATTCGCCATTGATGAGCACGTCGACCTTGTCATCCGTTTTGCGTAGCTCCACGCCACCCGCGCCCGCTGATTGAGCGGCACGCACGGTATATGTATTTGACTGTCCCAGTCCCAGCCACGGAATGACCCAATGCAGCTTCGGCCCTTCGCTGGAGTTTTCAACCTGAGCGGGACAGGCAACACCCGCCTGGTCGACAACTTCGACCGGCCCGGCAGGCAATTGATCGGACGCGACATTTACGGCAACAGGACAATTGGTGTAGGCGCGCGTGGACGCGACAAACTTGAATGAAAGATCGGACATCGGTCTGGATTCCTGATTGAGACAATCTCGAATTCAATAACGACGGGGGTACAGCCTAGCGAGTTGACTGGAAATGTGAAATGGCCGAAGGGGCTGTGAATATGGATCTGCACATTCGATGCGAAACAGCAACCACGGCCCACCCCAGATGCGTCGATTGGTTATGTTACTTGCGATTAAGCGCGTCCAAAACCGAGCGATCACCAGGGCCATACCACTGCTCGCCACCGACGATACCACCATCAGCACAAATCCAGAATTGGGTACGGTCCGCGTCACACCAAACGGACCAGGACATCCAGTCCGGGGGCATCGAACCTGGCGGCATCAGAGCATCAGAGGAACTGGCGACACAACTGAATTGCCTCGAACCCGGCGGCGCCGATGCTCGAGAAAGTGTCTGAGCGATCGCTTCGATATCTGCTGCCCGAACTAACTTGGGTATTAATGGAAATCGCAACATTGACATCCTATTGAAGGATCATGCTCGCATGCTGCCCGAACTCCGCTGTGACAGTGTTTTCATTCAAAAGGCTGACCAAACGTAAGCCGGTTACCCTTGAGATCCAACACCGTAAATTCGCGCAACCCCCACGGACGGTCAATCGGCTCCCCCTGAACGTCCGCACCATTTGCAACCTATTCATGTGATCGTCCTGTCATGTGGTCCAGCGGTGTGCGACTGGTTCGCGACCTGCGAATACGAACCGAGGCGTAACGCCACGCCTGACGAACACAAGAACACAACAAAGCAAAAAGCAGGCAAGGAATAATGAAGTCTGACAGTGACGGATCGTCAATCCCGTTACGGTACATCCAAAGACAGGTATCGATAGCATCCAACCACCACCACGCAAGTGCGGGAACGCATACGTAAACGGCCCACTCGTCCGAAATCTCCCTAGTCATCACTCGCCGGAATCGCGACATGGGTACCTGATGTCAAAAGCTCAATTGCCGACCGTCCACGGTAGAAGGCTACGAACCAGCAATCTGATTATCGTGCGAGGGCTGCACCGTTTAACTGTCGCCGCCGGTCAGACCACTGGATCATCTTGGGCGAGCTGCTCGATTGCCTGACGAACTTCCTCGCCACGGAAATTGATGAACGTACCATCAACCAACAAGACCCCGGTGCAGATTCCTGCGATGCAGGCAATGCAAGTTAATTTCAATCGGATGCCTCGGAACATGGTCGACTCTCGATTTAAGCAGAGAAAGCAAACGTGATCAAATACAGATCAATTCAACTGCCAGCCAACATCCTAATTATCGTTCACCGGCATCGCTCGGTCAAGCAACCGGGTTCGACGGCCTTACAATCAGACACCGAACTTTTACAACCCTTTACGTAAAGCCGTTACACCGCCGAAAACGTCATTCTGACGCCCCTCCCCGAAACCTGCCCGACATGCGTCTTTAAAAGCCTGACAATCCAACCAGTTATCCAACTATTCTATGCCTGAACTGGCCCGATCGTAACCGAATCAAATACGTCGCGTCACACAAAAGTAACACGAGCAACCCGGCCGTATAGCGGCTGTACCGAAGGGGCGATTCAGCCCCCCTCGCCAAACTGGTTATTCCATGTGGCCCGACAGTTGATCGCGCGCCGTTACCCGGCGTGCGCCTCCTCTGCAACCTGCGGCTCCCAACTGGGAATAGGATCTTCGAACTGCACCCAGTGCTCCGGGCCGGCCGCCATCTCCTCGTCCGTGACCAGCGCCGCATCCAGGCTTGCTTCAATCTTCTCACGGTCCATTTCGACACCAATCAAAACGATCTCCTGTCGGCAGTCGCCGACCTCGTCGTCCCATTGTGCTTCGATCCACGCGCGTGTCTCCGGGTCTTCCGGCCAACGGTCCTTGCCCACCGCCGCAAACCAATACCCGGCCCGGTCGATCTGAAGTGACGAACCGGCTTGCGACCACAAGCCGCAGAAGTGAGGCCGGGTGGCGACCCAGAGGTAGCCTTTGGAACGGACCACCCCCTTCATGCCGGATTCGAGGGTATCCATCAGGCGCTTGGGGTGGAACGGCCGCCGGCGGCGATAGACGAAGCTGCCGATCCCGTATTCTTCCGTCTCGGGGATGTGTTCACCGTTGAGTTCCTTGACCCAGCCGGGCATCAACGATGCTTTCTCTTCATCGTAAAGGCCGGTGCCGACAACCTCGGACAGATCAATGCGCCCGCGCTGAGCGCGAACCAGCCGAGCGTCGGGATTCATATGGTGGAGGATCCCTTCGAGTCGTTCGATCTCTTTGCGTTCAACCAGGTCGCACTTATTGATCACGATCACGTTGGCAAACTCGATCTGGTCGGTCAGCAGATCGACAATCGTTCGTTCGTCCTCTTCACTCATCCCCATATCGCGATCGTTAAGGTCCTCGCGGCTGTCAAAATCCCGCAGGAAGTTAGCCGCGTCCACAACCGTGACCATGGTGTCGACCAAGGCCACATCGCCCAGGCTCTGGTCATCCTCGTCCCGGAACGAGAAGGTGGCCGCCACGGGCATGGGTTCGCCGATCCCGGTGGATTCAATCAGCAGGTGGTCGAAACGTCCTTCCGCGGCAAGCTGGCGCACCTCGACCATCAGGTCTTCGCGCAGCGTGCAGCATATGCAGCCATTGGACATCTCGACCATCTTCTCTTCGGTGCGCGACAACGACGCGCCGCCGTCGCGCACGAGAGAGGCGTCGATGTTGACTTCCGACATCTCATTGACAATGACCGCGACGCGCAGCCCTTCACGATTGTTCAGGACGTGATTGAGCAGCGTCGTCTTGCCCGCGCCAAGAAAACCGGACAGGACAGTGACGGGAAGTTTGTTCGATTGCGTTTGTACCATTTGTTTTCCTATGCCATGCCAAAGTCTTTTGATCCGTATCAGTCCCCGCACCCGTGTGTGCCACAGCACCCTGCTGCGAAGCCTGACAATTGATGAGGCCTGCGTGTCATCACGACCCCCATGCCAATTCGTTGTTGAACCGGGGCATTGCGCGGGGTCTGGCCAATGTCAATGCATGCCAAATCACACAGCTCGCCCCACGTACCAAGCCCAATACTCATGGCGTGGAAACGGCGACCTCGCGGCCGTTCTCCGGGCAGTAGTAGTCATACGTGGGCAAAGCTCACCCTCCCTCTCATCAGGAAGACACACACCCGCAAGACCGACCGGACAGAATCACTTCGCGCCGCTCCAGCCTGACGCATTCGCGGACAAAACGACCATCCCCCCGTGCAGCCTGCCTTGTGACAAACCGCGCACTCAAGGGGGAGATGGAACGAACGATCCGCAGCTTCGAAGCGTTTAAGCCCGGCCTGCAGTTCGAAGCAGACCAGGCCGCCGTCTTCCACCCTTTTCTTCAGCAACTGACGGATGGCCGCAAGACCAATCCCCATATCACCAAACGCCGCTCGCACGTCTTCTGCATTCAATGAGCCGGCCTCGATCCCAGGCACGCCCCGAATCAGCTATCGATGGCGGCGACCTAATTTAATAATGATATATCAGTATCATTATTAGTCAATGAGAGGGTTATTCGAAAAAACTAATTTTGAGTTGCGAAGAAATTGACATATTTGCACAAATAAACAACAATTGACTTATGGACTCCAACGAGCGACAGGAACTTGCCGATCTATTAAAGGCTCTGGGCGAATACAACCGGCTTTCGCTCATTTACAAGCTCTGCCAATGCGAAAAGCCTCAGAATGCGATGTGCTTATGCGAATGTTGCAGCGTGGACTCATCGGTTGCCTCACGCCACCTGAAAATCCTGGCCCAGGAGGGAGTCGTCCAAATGGAACGAAAGGGTCGAGAGAGAATTTACTCACTGAATCGATCCGAAATAGCGCAAAGACTAAGGGCGCTCGCGGATCAAATTGAGGGACAACCCGCGTAACCCACTTAAAAGGATTCTTGTTATGACGACCAGCACATGTGACTGCACTTGCCAATCGAAAAGCTGTTGTAGCGACGGCACCTGTGACTGCTGCAAGCAAGGCTGCAGCAGCGAAAAAACCTGTGAATGCAGCAAGCAAAACTGCTGTAAAGAAAACACGTGTGAATGCTGCAAGGAAAGCTGCTGCTGTTAATCAGCTTGCATTCACAAAGGTATGACCTGCCCCCCTCTTTGGTCCACTTCAAGTGCAACGATCCATTGGGGCTGACAAGACAATCTTACTGGCCACCGGTCATTGATCGGTGGCCAGTGTTGTTTCAGCCACGATCAGCAACGCCTGGCGTACATCACCAAATCACCAAATACCTATGTCGTGTAGCGGCCGTCCCGAAGGAATACTTCCGGAGGGCATCGATCCCCGTTTCGATTCCGATTTAATGCTGCAACCGGCATGACGCCGCTCGTGGCGCAATCAACGTGATCTTGCCGAAACGCTATTCGGACGTCTGCAACGATGCTGAATGCATATGCACGGTGTTGCTTCGTCGTTACAATGCTTTAACAACGATCGAAACGAGGCGGTGGTCAATAACGCCGGCCGGCGTTCATCCGGGGTGTCAGTCAGATGGTTGAACAAAGTCCAATTCGCAAGTGGATATCAATTGTCGTTGCCGCGGCCGTCATCATTTGCGCGCTGAGTCAGTTATTGAACTGGCATCCCCTCGGAGCCGGCGCTTTGATTCGCAGCACATTCAGCCTTGTCGGCATCACTGGTGCGGTCTTGCTGCTGTGCCGTCGGCGACTGACGTGGGTGTTTCTGATTCCATGGGCGGCGCTGCAGACGTGGGTGCACATCACCGACCCAAGCGGGCCTTGGTTCTTCCAGTCCCTTTGGTTAGGCTGGACGAAAACATCCAAAGTCACATCGGGGCCGCACGTTCTCAGCTACGAGGGCCAGGGCGTCAACTTTTTCGGCCTGATCTGGTTGGTCCTGCTCCTGATCATCCTCGCGTGCCAGCTTTTCCCACCGCTCCAGCCAATGCCCGCGTCACTCCGGTGGACGCGTCGCCGCGTCATGATCGCCGGCGCGGTCATGCTCGCGCTCGCGGCCTGGCTGGGCTACTCCTTCTACGAACGGTACAACGCCCCACTCGTCATCAGCACCAACTATCCTGGGACGGCTGTCTATTATCGTGATCAGCTCCTCGGCCGAACGCCGCTGAGCATCACGCCACAAAGGGTTCGGGCCTGGGGCCTGCCGTTGAATCCGGATCCTCGGTGGGAACTGACGCGTACCGACTGGACGCAGCGTGTCCTACTATTTGACACGGATCGCGATACGGAAGTGGTTCTCGACCTTCGGTCGCCATTCTATGCGCCCACGCCCAAACCGTTCCCGACGCCATGGGGCGAGCGCCACATCTCTTTAGGCGATTCCAGTGGAAACCCTCACAATCTAATAATGATGGATGCCACGGACGACAGTTATCCGTCCATAGAGATCGAATTAAAGACACCGCCGCCATACTCCCCGGGGCAGGTCGTGTCGCTGCAATGTGAAGTCCACAACCTTGGCAAACCGCTTGACGGCTTCCGACCCGGTTCGCGCATCATGTTCTGGAGTTTTGACATGAAATGGGCCGACCCGCGCACAGATCGCGCCGGAAGCCGCTCGACAAATGTGAATTGGCCGGATGACTGGTCAGACTGGCCAACCGGAACCCATCGCAAGAAAACCATCGACGTCACGATGCCTGACAGGCCCGGCAACTACACGCTCATGACAGTCTTTAAGCTCTTTGAGGATGAGCAATCCAAACATCTCAAAATCGGGTCGCTCTACTCGAACTATCTCTTGGTGCAGGTCAGTGACAGCCGCCGTGCTGCCTCGTCTGAAGATGAACGCATATTGTCATCGGTGCGTGTCAGCCCTTAAAGCCTGGGTATTGAAATGGGGCCAGATAATGTGTCGGTATCACGACACCCAAGCATTTGTGCCTGCAACATCGGGAGTGTCAGGTCAAGTCCTGGCGACTACAGCTTGAATCGCGTCCCGCGTATAACATTCAAACAGAGTTGACCGATTATCATCACTTCCGGGGACGCCCCACTCATGCTCGATGACAACAACCGCCTCCGCGTCTCGATCCCGTGCGTGCAATGCGGCTATGCGCTCCTTAAGCTGTCATCGCAGGACAACTGCCCCGAATGTGGACGCCCCATTGCGGATTCGCTCGACTCACGCCTGCTGCACTGCGCGCCATACAACTGGCTGCGACGGATGCAGCTGGGCCTGATGCTGATGATTGCCAGCACACTTGTATACCTCCCGCTGCAAGCGTTCTATGCGCAGTTCATCTTCGTCTACTGGGAAGAAAGACGAGAACACTTCTCGCTCGCCCTGCTCTATTTCTGGCTGACTCCCTGCCTGATTGCCAATCTGCTCATCATGGCCGGCGCATGGTTTCTAACAGCCGGCGATACACACGAGAACACTTTCATCGACCGGAACCTGCGCCGGATCACCCGTACTACCATTCTGCTGACAGTCGCGGCCTCATTGTTTTCTATGGGCGATGTAACTTCCTTTCTTGTCAGTTTCATTACCAAAGACGAGATTGTGTCCGACGGCTTATTAGCGCTACCTTTTTACTCCGGAATGCCAATCGAACTGCTCCAAACACTTTGGATGCCGATCTGTCATACGGTGCCGTACCTGTTCGTGACGACCACCATGCTGCTGTTGATCTTCAGCTTGCGAAGATGCAAACGCATCCCATCCGCGCGCATCAGGTACCTAACCTGGTTCTGGCTTATCAGTCTTGGTGTTGCACTTGCATGCCATCTTGTCATCAATCCACCCTTCGTCGCATTGGGACTGCACCTGTCACTGCGATACGTGGTTTACGTTTACGCAAAGTTACTGGGGCCAATCCTCGCCATGTCGTCTCTGGCGATCGTCTGGCTGATCGTACTGCGCCGATCGTTGCGGATTGCAAAAGAAGTGGCAAATAAAAGTGGGGATTTGGCGCCAGTTCGGAATGAATAAGGTGGCAGGAAGCGGGATTCACACAGAAGACTTCGAAACCGTGTCAGGCCTGCAACACATGCTGTCGGCGAGCAGCTATCGCGACAGCCTAAACGGCCCCCAGGATTCATAAGTTTCACCCGACCGACAAGCAAGGACCGCCGTCTGCGTATCAGGATTGGAGCTTACAAGAATCAACCCCTTGCTTCCGAAGGGTTGATGCACCATGCCGACGCCTTCAACATATTCCTGCCGGCCGAGAAAGGGTTGCCCGACCTTCGCAGTGATGGATTGATCAGTTGCTTGTGAGTAGATGACGACATCACCAGATGGTTCCACGCGAACGAGTTCAACTTTAAGCTGGTCATCATGCGGGCTGGCGTGGCTTAACGTGATTTCTCGCACCATGGTTACGTGTGTGATTTCGCAACCAAACAGTCCCAGAGCCGCGAAGATGAGTAGAAGGTATCGCATGTATCTCACTAACTGTAAACCGACGCTCGTGTCTCCGGTCAACTTCAGCCGCCGGCCAGTCGCCGCGGCCGCGCAGTCAAGGCCATGTCACTCACCACTTGCGGTGAGTTCCGAACCCAGGGCATACAGGTAATCTGAAATCCATCTAGGCTGACACATTGCAGCCGCATTTACGTAAGGCTTCAACTCATACCGATCATGTCCTGCATCCAGTTCAATCATCGCCGTAGAACTCACCTCCGCTGAAAATACAAACCACTGCTCTGAACTGTGATGGGCTAGGGTCAGCCGCGCGGGTCCATACGGTATGAAATCTCTACAATCCGCACCATATCCATAGCGCGCAATTTTTCAACTTCTACGGGCGATATCCTGCCGATAAACCTATTTCCGATCTGATCCTCAATGACCAAACCGGCATCGGTGAGCGCCTCTTTCGCATCGGCGGCGTCACGCCCGTGAAAAAGCTCCACGAAGACACCGACATCTGACTCTTCTTCACCAAGCGCTCGTGCCATCTGACTACTCTCACTCGTAGCCGTAAGCCATGATATCTCGCACATTGAGTTTACCGAAGCCCCACCTTGGATTCCAGACTGGCATAGTGAATTCGTCGGCATGTGCCGATTTGATGAGCCGCCTCTTGACCTCGTCCCATCGGAGATCCGGCTCCCGCTCGAGCATTAGAGCTACGGCCCCAGCGACATACGGTGAGGCCATACTTGTCCCTTGCATCGCTGTAAACTTTTTGCTCTTGTGAATGTACTCATCTGGGATACTCTTTATGGCGTCCTTTGAGAGCGCAGCCACAATCCACTGGCCAGGCGCCGCAATCTCGGGCTTCACAAAATCGTCTCTGTCAGGACCTGGACTACTAAAATAAGAAATATCACCGAGTTTCACAGCTTCGAGTGCCTGGTTTCCATCGAGTGATTCCCAGCTCTTGTTTGTCGCGTAAGACGCGACTGTGATCGCAGAGTAGGCGGTACCCGGCATCGCGACAACATGCGACCGCTCATTCCCGGATGTAAACCGCGCGTGTCCGGAACCACACCATGCGTGAACCCGCCCTACTCGGATCGACTGCTCGCCCTCTTCTGCGTCGGGCTCTTCAACGATGACACTCCACCCCCGGAGCACGTCTGAGCGGTCAACCGTCTGGATGAGGAACGAGGCCGCGGAGTCGGCACTGATGCTGAAATTGTCTCTTCGGTACTCGACGGTGTACCGAGCCTGCTCGTCACTCTGCCAGTCTTTATTGAGTTCGGGAGTATACAATTTTCCCGTTGGGCTCCGTAAAGTGATCTCGACCTCATCTTCCCAAGGTGTCCATACCTGAACGAACGCTGAACTTATTCGCCATCCATTGACCGTGCGCGCGATCATCTCGAAATCCGCGACCCAACGCTGCTTGGCCCCGTCCGAGCCGGAGGGCGCAAACCGGGTTCCCGCATGAATCTTGTCCGTGGCTTCGTTCCCGGCGGACACCACAACGATCCTTCCGGGCTTATTGCACTGCTCATCGATAACACGCTCGATCTGGCCGCTCCCATCGTGAGGGCCGTAGTGCCCACCAAGACTGAGGTTCACGACGCATGGCATCTGTAGTTCGTCCGCAAGATCGAAGATGTGCTTCACAGCGCGCGCAATGTCGATGGTCTCGAACGATGTCTTAACGATCGCAAGCGTCGCCTTCGGAGCAACCCCCTCAAATGGGTAATTGGGCAGCTTCGCCCCCGCCGCGATGCCTGCGACGTGCGTGCCGTGGCCATCGTAGTCTTTCGGTTCCGCAAGATTAGTCTGGCTGGCGGGTGTGCCGAGTTTGAAAATCTGATTCTCCGGGTCGACGAGGTGCTCCAAAGGCGGCCCCACGTACCGGGCGCCGGTGGTCTGGTCGACATAGTCGATGATGCGTCCGGCAAACGCCCTGTGATTGATGTCGATCCCGGTATCGACGACCCCGACCAACACACCCTTCCCTTTTTCCTTCACCGTCCGCGCGTAAGGTGGATCCCAATCGTTGAGTTGAGATGCGGTATGCGCCTGATCAAGAGCATGCTCACACCGCGCAGTGCATTCCACGAAACGCACGTGCTTGCGATTCGTGGACCGGTCCAGATACCGCAGCCCAGCCAGAGAGACGCGTGCCGCGAATCGGCTTGGCGACAACTCCGGTACAGGAGTTTTCTTATTAATCTGCTTGAGGCCCTTTATGAGGTAAGAAGCGGACTCCTCACTGGTCGCCTCAACAAAGACCGGGATGCGAAGCTGCTTCTCCAACGAGTCCTTGTTTTTCGAACCCTGTTTCGCACCCCATTTCCCGGGCTCGGCGAGAGAATGCGGCACAAGAACCAACCCAGCGCCGACGTTTCCGGCCGACAATGACTTGACGGCGTCGGTACCGTACAGAAGTTCGATCAGGTCATGGAAGGTCTCTCGATCCTCCTCGCTCAGCGATCCGTACGTCCCCCCGAGAGATCCGTATGTACCGCCGAGTGATCCATACGTGCCTCCCAGCGCGCCGTACGTCCCGCCCAAGCCCCCATACGTGTTCCCGAGCCCACCGAAAATCTCCGAAAGCAGATGCCGCGTGCCCGCGACGACCGCCTTGTTCTTGGAGATAAGCACGGATAGTCGTGGATCCAGCCGCGTGGTCTTCTGGCGCGTCTTGGGCCTCGGCGTCGCAGCCCGCTTGACTGACTTACTACTCGGTTTGCTTGCGCTGTGCTTCGACACACGCGTTTTCTTCGCGGCCTTCTTGCGAGTCGTTTTCTGTTTTTGTGCTTTTTTCTTCGCCATGCCTACTCCCGATGCTCAAGTTCCAGGGGGGTTACTCTTTCTTGGACGTGTGCTCCTGGGCGTCGACATCAATATCGATATCGACGTTGTCGCCGTGATCGGTTCCGCGCTCCCGGTGCATCAAGGCCTCGATGAGTTCAGCAACATCGAGCTTGTGCTCGGGATGCACCCAGATTGAGATGATCTGAGAATTGCCTGGCTCACCGGCCCATTCAACTGCGAACCGCTTCGTGAGTTCCTTGGCCACGGACTCTTTGCTCAGGTTGAATTCGATCGCGTTGTGCAGGTAGGCCGACGCGCCTTTTTCGTTCTTTTCGTCTTTTTCCTCTTTGTCTTTGCACTTGGGATCGGGGTCCGCCGCGCCTTGCTCGCCGCTCTGGTCGGTGGGCTCATCGGTGTCCACCTCTTGCTTCTTAACGGGGCTCGCCTTTCGTCCCTTCCGGAATGCCATGACATCCTGCGGACCAAGCGTGCCGTGCGGGAAAGAGTCTGCGGCAACTTTAACAACGGCCGCATTCCCATCGACTGACACTTGCCACTCAGCGCTGCCCCCTCCCGCAGGTGTGATCGAGACGATCTGAGCTTCCACGCCTCCAATGTAGAACTTCGTCTTATCAGTGAACCCTCTTCCACGTACGATAAAATAACTGTCGCGATCAACCCAGCCTCGCCGCGGCTCGATACCCGAGATAGCGAGTTGAGCCTGTTGGGGTTTCTTGGGCTCTGGTAGACTTAGGTATACGGGTTGTCCAACACTTTGCGCGCGAAGCATATTGAAGCGCTTCACGATGTTGATCGCCATCGAGTTATTCAACTGCGGCTTCGTTTTAGGGCCCAGCTTGTTAAGCAGTTTGCCGTACAGTTTTCTGACGCGCTCCAGACGAATCGCCCAGTCCATCACGATGCTCTCGGAGAGCCGCGGGTGATCCAGGCGATCCAATTCACCAAACAGACTGCCTTTTCGGTCGGCCTTTGCAGATGGCGCTCGCAACCATCGGGGTGACGTAGACATGTGAATCTGATCAAACCCACTTTTCACCACCTTTTGATCTTTTCCTGGGTCTGTTGTGCAAGGGGGCGACTTAACTTTTCCACCAAACTTTTCGCTCACCACATCCTTATTACAGAGCAGAAGTACGAGCGCGGGAAACGACTGTGCCTGGAGATGACCGTCCGGACCGGTCCGTATATCCGAAGGATCTGCCTGCGCGGTGAATGCTGGACTAAACCGCCAACCAACATGATTCCCACCTGCGGTGTACCCGACGACCGTGTTCGAGACCATGCGCGAAGCGGCATCTTGCTCAAGGCGTTCAAGATAATCGGCAGCCAACTGCCCACCCATCGTGGGAAAGGCTGCTTCCAGCATCACCGCCAAAGCGAACTGCTCTCGAATGCTGGTGCGTAGATCGAGCACATGCGAGTCCACTGCCGGAAATACGGCGAACGCCTCTGGAATTGGAGATTTGACTCGCTGCTGGTGTTTATGATCCCAGTACTCAAATGTGATATCGATCTCGCCGTGGTACCCCTCGTAGGTGATACGCCCGGGCCGGACATTGACATTGAAAACTGACATAAAGAGCAGTTTGTTCGCTCCCAAGCCGTCCTTGTCGGGACCACTCATCCACTCCAAGAGTTTGAGCGTCATGTGATCGTCGGAGACGCGCTTGATCAGGTCCCTAAGCGGAATATCGAGTAGGTCGGCATCGGGAGTCGCGTACGGATCAGTGAACTTGTCCGGCGTAGCACGCCCAGAGCCCGCCGGGAGGTCTGGGGCGGACTGGTTCTCAAGCGTTTCGGAAGTATCCGCGCCCTCGGGAACAGGCACCGATGCAGCGTACCGCGCACTGAGCCGCACCGCCAGTTCTTCGAAACGTCGTATTGTCGACTGCCCCTGCACGGTGCTCCGCTCGAACATCTGCCGCGGCGTCAGATCAAGATCGAACTTGAACCGATCGCTTGAGGTTAGAAGTGGCGCCACTGAGGATGCAGTGATCGAGCCGTACTCGTCGAGGTCTTTGGCAATGACGTCCAGTTCGTCAGCGGCTTCAAGTGCGATAGCTTCCACTCTTGTATCGGAGCGAGGATGATCACGCCAACGCGCTGATTCGCAACTGCAATTAAACCCTAGAAAAATAACAATCAACGCGAACATAATGATGCTATGGTTATTCATGGTTACGGTTCCGTGAGATATTTCTTCCCTGTGAATATTCACAGGATCGCAAGAAGTTTGCAGTGTTGCGCCATGCTTAAGCCACTGGTTGGCATGAGATGTAAAGTGTTGCCTCATGATCGCCTCCGCAAAGCGAGACCATGATCGAAACATAGCATTGGCTCCCTTCAAACTTACATACGCAAGGTGCTAAACAATCAAGATGTGGGTGGCGCCCAAACGGGCAAAGCTTCCAACTACATAATTAGCATCACAAGATTTTTAGAGTACGTCAATAGCTTGAATGAGTTAAATTTTATATTACTAAGCGTCCGATCCTTGGCAGCCAACTACATGCCAAGTATTCCCTCTTATAGAAAAATACGTGGGAATCATCTAAATCCCGCATCAAAATTACAGTCTTTCATTTTTTACGCTGGCTGCTCACTCTAAACAAGACTATATACATACCGCCTCCCCTAACCTGCGCCAGGCTAACCTTGTTTTAGTTTATATTTCAATAGAAAAGCACGTGTCAAGCTATGTTTCATGCCCGTAGTAATGCCTTAGCAATCCACCAAGCTCGGAACAACAACTGATACGAGCCAATACCTCGGGACGCAGCTCTTGATCAACTTCATCTTCTAACCCCAGCACACGATTACCGATTTTCTGCAGAGCCCGATGCTTGTTGTAGAAGCAGGCGTGCTTGTGCACGACGTGATTGGTATGTCGCAGGCTGAAACAAATAAACTCCTCTGAGCGCTCTCGAAGCATGGATGCTATCCAAGTCTCCGCGAACGCATTGGGATTTGACGCCTAAATCGGAGACTTCACGATCTTGATAACTACTGTGATCATCAACTCGTCGAACATCTTGGTAAATTTCGTGTCTCGGTCGTAGATCAGATGGGTGGCCTGGATGCCATGGGCATCAAGCCATATCAATACGTTGCGCCCGTGCCGCTGCACTGATGCCGTATCGGGATGGTACGTAACCGGAGATACCCATACCTCCCGGCTGCGGGCGTAGAAGTTACCGCCCGTCAAGGTATTTGGAAGATGCCTTAGAAATGACTGTCCCCAACTGTCCCGGTTCACGAGTCACGGACTCGTAACAAATCATCACAAACCGTATTGCACCGATTGGTCGCATCGGCAGTTAACAGTAGCACCCTTGGCCATCATCAGCTCCAGCTGTCTCTCGGTGTGGTTCGTCCAACCGATTCCTGTCTCTTCCGCAAGTTCTCGTTTCGCGCTGTCCAGTATTGATTCGTTGGGTTGTCGCGCTCCTGCAGGAGGCGTCCATGCCCAATCTCCTGAGTAATCCGGCCCGTTGTGCGCCCGATGGAGCACCAGGAACTCAACGATCCCTCGCACGCACCGGTAGACCACCACTGACGCACCATAAGGCGGCTCCGAACTGACGGGTATGCCATCCCATGTTGTTGAGGTATCAGTCACGTGAGGCCTAGCGTAAAAACGATCAGTTGCCGATAAACAACTAATCAAAGATATCAAATATTCTTTCCCACCAGCTCTCGTTGTCCTGGTCATCACGAGCACGATCATTCGACCGCGTGGATCTTTGAATGATTTTGTCCAACTCGCCCGCGTCAAGCCAAATGCCGCGACATGACGGGCAGTAGTCTATTTCGATGTTCTGACGTTCCGTCATGACCAAGGTTTCAGGGCACTTGGGGCATTTCATTTAAAAACTCTCCATCTGAATTCTAAGTCGAAGTGTTGGCTTACAGCCGAACGACAAAGATTATGTTGCCGGCCGCCCGGACAGGCTCCCAACCGGCAAGTCTATTTTCCATCTTCCGGGGGTGGGCGTCGTTGGTCAACTACAGCCGATGATCAGGCGTCTTAATCGCCATAATTCTCACGCATGTGACGAGCGAGACGTCGGTCATCGAACCAAGATTTCATTCTAAGTAAGAGCCAGAGTGCAGGAAGGATAGAGAGGAGAATCAAGCCCCAAAACAGTGAGATGTGACCATCCCGCATCGCGCTGAGAATCGGAAATGTTACGCCAAGAATCAAAACAATAAGTGCGATGGCTTTGAGTAGTTCATCAGTGATGAGAGCTCTGGCCATTTCACGACGCCTCTCATAAAACGCTCAGTTGCCCGCTCGCAGAGCAAACGTTCAAGCCATCGGGATCATCGTACATCGCGGGTATCGCCAGTCAACGAACAATCATGAAATATCCAGGCTAGGCTTCGGTTTCATAGTCTTCAGCAAGACGCTCACGAGCTGCGGCGAGTTGTTTGTTGTAATCGGGTTGAAGTGGTGCGGCTAGTACCTTCTCAAGCAGAGCAGTGAGGTTCCACAGCGCTACACGCTCAGACGTGTGTTCCAGGGCGAGTGCATCGCTGTCGGTGAAACGGGAAGCAAACTCGAAGAGCACGAGAGCTTCATCTGGGGTTAGACTGATCGCAACATTCTGATCTGGCATCTCATTCCCTATCTTGAATCGCGTTGTCTAACGTAAGCGGCTCAGTTACTTGTCGCCAGGGGAAGCGGACGTCCGAACCGACAACTTGATTGTCTATCTTCCGGGGAAAGACTTCCGGGGGCGGATGTCACTGCAAACCACCGATCGCGATCACAATCGCACCAGTGCGTTCCTCGTTTTCGACCCGGTGATGCGCTTCCGCTGCCTGTTCCATGGCATACACGCGATCAACAATGGATCGGATTTTGCCTTCTTCAATCATCTGCTTGAGGGTTAACAGTTCTTCCCGGGTCTCCTTGGCAAATGCAAAGCTCGCTGTTTTGCTGGTGAGCCAGGTTGTGAAAAGCGAACGAAGCATGACCGACAAGCGCGGATTGCCGGAAAAATAACGGCCCTTGGGATTGAGCGCCCTGATACACCGGGAATAGGAACTCCCGGGCACCATGTCGAAAATGACGTCATACGTCCGGCCGTCGGCCGCAAAGTTTTCTTTCGTATAGTCAATGAACTGGTCCACGCCGAGGCGAAGCAGCAGGTCTTTCTTCACGGGGCTGTCCACGGCAATCACCTGGGCGCCCATGGATTTGGCAATCTGCACCGCGTGCGATCCGATGCTACCGCCGGCGCCATTGATCAGCACCGTTTCGCCTGCCTGGATTTGCGCAAGCCTCATGAAATGCAACGCGTTGAGGCCGCCCAACGGCACGGCCGCGGCTTCCGCAAAGGTCATATTGCCAGGCTTGGCCACAATGGTATAGCTGGCCGGTAACGCGACATACTCGCCGTAGGTACCCAGCCGAAGCAGCGCGGAGCCGTAAACCTGGTCACCGACGGAGAAATCGGTGACGTCTTTGCCTATCGATTCAATCTCTCCGGCAAAGTAACAGCCAAGAATCTGTCGTTTTGGCTTTCTGACGCCCATTGCAATGCGCAACGGCAGCCAGAACCACATCACCGAATACCGGAAGCTGCGCAATTCACAGTCGGCCTTAGTCGCTTCAGCGGCCTGCACCTTAATGAGAACTTCATCGTCTTTCGGCTCAGGCTTTTCCACGTCCTTGAGTTGAAGGACGTCAGGCGGTCCATAGCGTGAATACGTAATGGCTTTCATTGATAGAAATCCTCGCCTTCTAACAGCTTTATATTCAAGGCAGGATCACATGCCAACGGTGTAGCTGAAAAAACTTTGTATTTTTTCAATAACACTATTTAAAAATTCTTCAATTCACCTCAACAATGCAAAGCAACCCCAATTATTTATCAGCACTCTTAACGGCCTAAATTCAACATAATGGAATGCAAAAGAGAAACATCGAAAGCATTCTAATTGAAAATATTCCGATTATTTAAGCAAATTAATTCAACTACATACAGCATTACAATTGAAAATATTTCAACTCGTTTCCATAATGAGCCTGCGCCGATCATGGCCACTACGCCTTGATATGTGAGGCCTCAATCACATGACACAGCAAAATCACTTCATGGCGGGGAGCGAGGACCAGTTCATGACATCCATCACTTTCAATCCACTACGCCATCATGACGCTGGACCGCGCGACAAACGATCCGGCTTTACCCTCATCGAACTTCTGGTTGTGATTTCCATCATCTCGATCTTGATCTCAACACTCCTGCCCGCGCTGGCCAAGGCGCGCCAGGCCGCCAATCACATTCAGGCGTCGAGCAACCTGCGTCAGGCAGGCTTCGCCGTGATCACCTACCAGGCTGACTATGACGAGCAACTCCCCGGACACAACGGAAGCCCGCTCGGTGCATGGGTCCCCTTGATCGAAAGCTACGCTTCAGACGTGATACTGAAGACCCCAACGGCATGCCCGGACCTGACCCTGATAAGCAACCCCACCACAAAAATCAACGCCATCATGGGCAACATCAACATCATGGGCGGCGCCGCAAGCTCCATACGACGCCCCCTGACCGAAGTACAAAGGCCCAACACAACCTTCATGATCACGCACGGCACCACCGCCGCCGCGTCCACGCCAACACACTTTGACCAGTTTGGCTCAGGCACCTCCACCATCTACACGCCGTCCTTAAAAGGGGACGGGCTTTATGTCCAGTATCTGGACGCGCACATCGACTTTATGAAAAACGAAGGACCCGGCGCGTCAGACTGGTGGACCGCCAACAATCCCGCAGATATGAGCCCAACGTGGCTCTTTGATTCGTACAAAATCTTTGGACCGTAATTCAAAGTCCCGGGCATCAGGACTTGTGTATCACTTAGTCAGTCCGCCCGGTTGCCTAACGACATGAAAAAGGTTTCTCAAGGTGTTCAAAAACGCCAACGCTATCTCTACACCCTCTTTGAAAAGGAGTTGTCCATGACGGATCGATTCTGGAAACGGCCCCCCCACTTCTCTTTGCGTTTCCCGGGTTGGATGTTTGTTTTCTTGTTCACCCTCTGTTCTGCCGCACATGCTGTTTCCTATACCGCCGTTCCCGTCGGCGGGCCGGCGGCCCCCATCGTGCTCTATTACGATTCCTCCACCGGAGACGGCATCAACTGGGCCACCCTGGACACCTCAGTCATCAATCGATCCAAAGACGACGGCGCCATCTATCGCGGAATCATTTTCGCGCAAAGAGCCGTCGAGGAAATGACCGGCTATCAACCGAGTATCCTAAGCCAGACCAATATCAGCAGCGGCCTGGTCTTTATCCTGATGCAGGATGCGCCCAGCAGTATCAGTACCGATTCAGCCATCATCGCCGCGCTGGCCGACGATGGTTCGGACCCGTACAACCACAAAGAAGCCTTCTACATTCGAAGTGAAGCAGGCCGCGTTTTAGTCGTGGCCAATACCACGCACGGCCTCGCCAACGGCGTCGTCGCACTGATGGACTCGGTGGACTACCACGTTCTGGGCATGGGGCCGAACTGGACACACATCCCAACCATCTACCATTCGTCGCTGACCAGCCCCCAGGCACTGGTCTTTGATCTGGACATGTCAGACCGTCCCGACTTTTACATCCGGGCGATGGTCTCGGCTGGCTGGAGCGGCACCAAGGGATTGATTCCTGAAGCCGTAACGGGCCTTGATCCTGACGATGAACACGTCTTCTCCGCCTACAACCACATGGAAATTGGAACAAGACGGTTGCAACGATCGGCGCCGCTGCACCCGGGACATGCGCTGGCCCTTATACACAACGCCGCGATTACCGAAATGCGAGCCGGCCCGCTATTGACCGAAGGATTCCTCGCCCCCGATATTCAACACGGCCTGGACGCTAGCCGACCGGCCGCAAGCAGTTCGAACGCGCGGCAACTGTGGTTCAATACCGACACATCCGGACCGCAGGCCGGCAAAATCTTTTTCAGTAACGGAACCACCTGGATTGAAGAGCCATTTGCACCTAATTTTTTAACCAAGGTGAGTCTGGACATCACGCTTGGCTGGGTGCGCGACCTCATTCTGGCGGACATGAAGAACAAAGCCGAAACCGCATTCGAAAACAACCCCGACAGCTGGTTCGTTTACGGCACCGACCCGGAAGACGGCAGTGGCTACAACCACTTTACCGATGACATGATCAATCCCGACTGGTACCCGGTTTACATGGGATGGTCCAATTCCAGCGGCACCTACACCTCCACCATCGACTACGACCTGCACAACTACAAGGGTCTGAATCAACCCAAGGAAATCTGGGACGCCAATTCCGTTTCCGATCATGTCTATGCGTTGAACAACTGGTTGCTTGACGCGTTTGACGCCTGGATCGACTCACTTCCAGCCGGCAACGACGACTTCAGCACAACACCCCCCACCTATCGAAAGAACACCAGCACCGGCCAATCAAAAAAGGCGCTCGTACGCTGCGACATGTACAGCTACAACTATCACGACGTGCCGCCAAACTTCAATCTGGATTCTCGGATTCGCCTGCAAGTTGCCAGCTTTCCCAAGAACCGTGGCTTTGGCAAATGGTCCTTTATCCGAACCCAGACCGACGCCGCCGAAGCGCTCAATGAATTGCTCGGCGAAGCCCCCGGCTACTACCAGATTCTGACGTACTCACTGGTCACAGACTGGGGCACCAATAACCTGCTTCCTGTTCTCAGTACAGACCCTGCCAATATTCGGGACCGCGTCCGTTCTCTCTATGACGCCGGTATACGCGACTATTTCGCCGAGGCGTCTTTTAATCAGGGCAAATTCGGGCTGTTTTACTATCTGCTCCAACGCCTGTTCTGGAACGCGACCATGACGCAAACCGAGGTTGAAACGGTGCGCGACAATTGGATGAGCATGTCCTTCGGCCCGGCCGCCAGCGCCATGACCGACTACTACGACTATATCGATCCAACCAATACCGTATTCAACGGGCCGAACTTCTGGGCCAAGGCGATCGATCTGATCGACATCGCCGACGCGGACTTGGCCGCCGCCGTAACAGCCGGCACCATCCCGGCCGACAGCGACTATCAAAAACGCGTCGACGATGTGAAACTCTACTGGTACTTCTACTATTTACAGGACACCGACCAACATCTCTCGCCATTCACTGCGGCCATGCACGAATTTACGTGGAAGTCGCAGATGTCCTACATGAACTCCATGTTCGCGGCCACGTCCAGAATTTACAGCCAAAACGATCTTCAATTGATTTCACAATTGAGCCCCACGTATCTCGACGCCGGTGTGGCTCAGGAGCCCGCTCACTACACCCACGCGCAAACCAGTACGTGGTGGTCGACCATTCAAAGCCATTGGGTGTATACGCCGGTGACCAACTTTGCAGACGCCGGTAACACCCTGGCCGACGGCACGCCGACCAATTCGATTGACCTGAACGACCTGGTCAGCGTCAACGAGTTTCGCGGCGACAGCTACGACCCCAACTGCCAGCCGTTTTATTACAACGGCAGCTCAACGGGCAAAAAACCTTATCGCGTACTCACCATCGCCAGCCAGGACGATGAGGAAATTGGATTCCGCCTTACCTGGCCCAACCCCTCGCTCTACCCGATTGTGGAGATACCTTATAGCGTTGAATATTGGAACACGACTACACAGGAGTGGGAACTGAAGACCGACCCCAATTTCCCACCCGTGGCGACCGGCGGCGTGATTGCCGGCGCCAACAGCTGGACGGGCGCTGACCTGGGCCAGGTTGAAGGGCGCTATACCGCTGCGCTGGCAGGCACCTACCGTATCCAGATCGAAAAAGGTGGCGGCCCGAATTACCTGGCCAGCCTTGCCTTCGACGCGGCCGTCGGCCCGGGAGAGGTCGATGACATCAAAGGCCTTTGCTTTGGCGATACCGGAACCAGCTATCAAACACAGGTCGGCGCTTCGCCAACCTATTTCTACATCCCCCGCGGCACGACCACACTGGATTTTGAAGTCTGGTCCCCCGCCTCCGGCGGCACCAACACCCTCAGGCTATACAACGGCTTGCAGGCCATCGCCGCCAATGAAACGCGCAGTATCAACATCAATACCGTCGGCACCTACACCATCGCACTGGACCCGGAAGAAACAGGTTCCATCGCCGCATTCCAACACGGCGGCGGCCTGAGCATTCCCTTCCTATATTCGGTGCCCATGCTTTGGGCGTGTTCGCCTTCGGCCCTGTTGATCCCGCGCGCGGTCGCCGAGGCGGACGGCCTGACCATCTCCACGCACTTTCCTGATCAGGCGGTCGATCACTTCTCCGATGCCGACCTGGCAGACGGAACGGATGCGCGCACAATCGATCAGTACGACCTCGTTGGTATCTCCGAATTTCAGACAGATACTTACGACACGTTCCAGGCTTTCCTTTTCAACAGCTCATTGCAACCGGCCAGGCGGTTTGTCAATATCGCAACAACCGCCGGTCAGGATGTCGGCTGCAAACTCACGTGGAACGACTTTTACGGAGCGGTCAACGTCAGTTATGACATCGAACGATGGGACAGCTTTTTAAGAGAGTGGACATCCGTGCTGACTTCGCCACCCGCGACCATCAGCCCCACACTGATTCCAGGCACTTCCACATGGACGGGTGTTGCCCGCTACGAAGCGGACATCCGCGTGACCACCACCCAGACCGGCACCTACCGCTGCACCATCGAGCCAAGCACACTGGGTGTCTTCATGGCCGACCTTGCTTTTGATATCGCAGCGGGCCCCGCATACGTCAACGACTCGCGCGGCCCCACATTCTTTGAAACAGGCCCTTACACCGTCAGCCAGATGTGGCTTTCACCGGTCTACTTCTACATCCCCGAAGACACCGCCCATCTGGATATTGAAGTCTGGAAGGTCCCGGACGCCTCCAACCCGCCGAAGATCATTCTGTATGACGGCTTGCCCGGCTCGTCCCCAACCGTCTCGCGCACGCTTTCGTTTTCGACCGTCGGCACGCACCGAATCGTGCTCACCGACGGCACAGGCAGCACGGCCGACGAAACAGGAACCATCGCCGCGTACCAGGGCAGCGGCTTTGCCATGCCGCATCTGTACTCGGTGCCGTTACTCTGGGCGACATCGCCGTCGGCCCTCATGGTGCCGCGCGACATCGCCAATGCGGACGGGCTGACCATCTTGCCGTAACAAGGAGACAACTGCCCCCGGAATCTTTCAAGAGCGGCCCCAACAACCCAAAGGCAATCTGTTTAAACCGCGGAAAGTGTGTGCCGAAACGGTTTCGACCGTTTCGGCACACGGTGTTGCGCTTCGGAATTGAATCCACTGCCGAAACACGTCAAAATGAATATCGGAACAGGGTCTGACCCGTTTCGATGTCGCTGCCGGTCGCATCACGCCCGCAACAACGCAACGCAGTGCCGGCCGGAAGAAGCCTCGCGGGCGCGTGGCTCGTAGCAAGCCGAAGAAAGACGAAACCTAGAACCTCGATCGGGGCGCGTGATGTGCGAGATTGTCTTTTTGTTACTGTCTTTGATGATCGCGGTGGCGGTAATTCTTGCAACTTACCCCAAGGGCGAACGCTTCAAATTACGATTGTCAGCGAGTTCTCCGCAAAATTCTGCACACGCTCAACAGGGCCGTAACTTTCGAGTCGTCGGCATTGACAAGGAGTCCGGATTTGAGATCGAGCAAGTTGTCCATGCCGGCAGCGCTGCCACGGCAAAGGCCAAGGCCGAGTTTGAGGGCGTCATCGTAACCAGTTGTGTACCGATCCGCCGGGCGACTCCTAAGAAATCAACCATATCCAGAGGACAACGTGGCTTCATCCTTGTTATGGTTGCCATCGGCGTCGTTTTGAACATCGCATATATTACGACGCCAGACCCGTGGGCGCCGTCGCGTGATCAGCCCGCAAAGGTCAGTCAACTGCAAAAAGAATGGTACATGGGCGGAACGCTGCACAGCGCGACCATGCGTGAATGGTCCGCTGCCAGCGAAGCGAATCAGTTAGCGACGTGCGCGGACATCGTATCGGCTCGGATGCTTGATGAGGGACGAACGGACGGGCGGATAGACAGGAATCGGGAGGTCAAGCCTCTCGCCGAGGTCCTGATGTCCTGTATTAACACAGCCGGCGCCGGCCGGACGATTGACCACCAAACCGTTTCGGAAGTCGCGACGAGGTGTTACGAGACGATGGAATAAGTATCGAAACAGAATATCGAAACTGGGTCGAGTATCGAAACAGGGTCAGTATCGAAACAAGAGTATCGAAACAGGAGTATCGAAACAGGGTCTGACCCCGTTTCGATGCCTGACCCCGTTTCGATGCCCCGTTTCGATGCCCCGTTTCGATGCCGACCCCGTTTCGATGCCCCATCCCCACACAAACGCGCCGACCAATTCATTCTGTAATCTGCTCTGTCGCACCACCCGGCAAAATACGGATCAGCGGCTCGTTGTTTGGGAGTATCGAAACAGGGTCTGACCCCGTTTCGATGCCTGACCCCGTTTCGATGCCCCGTTTCGATGCCCCGTTTCGATGCCGACCCCGTTTCGATGCCCCATCCCCACACAAACGCGCCGACCAATTCATTCTGTAATCTGCTCTGTCGCACCACCCGGCAAAATACGGATCAGCGGCTCGTTGTTTGGAGCAACTTTTTCCAATCGCGGGCCGGTGAAGACAAAGCACGGGTAGATGATGCCGCCGCGGCCGTTTTCGTTGAGATAACTGTTGCGGATCACCTGGAGCGCTAGCAGGTTCGTTTCGCCCGGCTTGATGTGTTCGGTCAGGTCGAAGGTGAAGGGCCTGACAAAACCGCGGCCCTTCCCGATATATTTGCCGTTAACGAATACACGAACCTCATCTTCCACCGCACCGACGAACAGGCCGACACCCTTGCCATCTGTTGTGGTGTTCACTGCCGGCCCTTCAAATTCCGTTCGGAACCAGAGCGCCGTCTTCCCGACGAACTGGAAGCCCTGTTCGGAAAATGAACTGCTGTACGTTTTGATCTTGATCCATTGATCGTCGTCAACGTCAGGCAGTTGCAGTCCCAACTCGGCACCGGCTGCTTTCGGGTCAATCGCCATCGGCAGTTCGTCGGGGATACGATAAGAAATCCGGTACTCGCCGGTCGAGTACTTAAGGCCGTTCTGCGCGACGGGCTTGAACAGCCAGTCGATGTACCGACGCGCATAACGCGAGGCCAGCTCCGGATTCTTCGCAAGCGTCGCGTCCCACTGTTTCACCATCGCGTCGTACTGCTTCACTGCTTCAGCGTAATCGTAACGCAACAGCGCTTTGCGGAAGGCGATGTAAATCTTCGCTGCCTGAAGCGGCTGGCTGAAGTAGTCGACCATCTTCTTGTGATAGGCCGTGTCCGCAACAGCAGCAGCCTTGTCAAGCTGATGCTGCAACTTCACGATAAAATCATCTGTAAAAATCAGGTGGCACGTGCCGTACCCGCCGGCTTCGCTACCCGCGGTTTCCTGCTGCTCGATAAGCATGAGGTAATACTGTTCCATTGCCGGGCCGCCTTTGCCGAAAGCCTTGGCACAGTAGTCTTTGAGCACCTGCTGCCAGTCGAGATCAATGTCCCAACCCATGCGGGCCATGAGATAGTTGTGTGGAGCGAGGATAGACCACGCCTTGTCTGATTCATTGTTATGGCCCAGGAAGCCCTTCTTATGGTAATACGGCAGATCCTGCCCCCAGATTTTCATCTTCGAATAGGGGAGCATGTTCTCAGCAAGGTTCCAGTTGTAGCCGTAATACCACAATGGATTGCCCTGCTCTTTGTGCAGTTGGGCCCACCTGTCAACAACGCGTTTGTAATAAACGCGCGTCGGGCTGCGCTGATCGAGCAAGCTGTGATAGCGTGACTGGGTAATGTCCGCAAAATGTGCGATGAATCTCGGGTTCGGCTTGACGACCATCGGAAAATCGCCGTGTACGGAGTAAATCAACCACCCGAGCTTAAGATTGGGAAACTCGTCCTTGACCATCTCCTGAAGTGTGTTGACATACCAGATGAGCACGTCTGTCTGATCGCGCCCGCCGGTAATCGGATCGAATCGGCCGACCCCCCTGGCCAGCGCGGCAGGTGAAAGGCTGTAACCTCCCCCATCGTTCGGGCCGACACTGAATGACATAAGCTTGTCTTTCGGCCAGCCCCAACGCTCGAATACCTTGCGAATGTAGTCAACGGACATTTCCAGTATACGCGGCTGTGTCGGATCCAACTGTGCCTTCCCCGGACCAAGTGTGCCGTCTGGCTGACGCACCTGTGCATAGAGCTCGGGGTTCGCGTCGAGCTCTTTTTTGTTGTGTGCGATCAGACTCGCCCACATGTGACCGCCCCACATGAAATCAGGATGGTCATGCACATCGGGCCGCGGCGTCTGCTGCTGGCGAATCTTCCAGCGTTCGAAGCTTTCAAATTCGTCCCATTCAATGATGCGCGGCCCGCCGCTGTACCACGGAGCGCGCACTTCAAATGCCGGCTTCCTGGCGATGTCCATCTCCGCGACGACTAGTGTTTTGGCAGTCGGCGAGACGATGCCTTCGTCTCCCGGCATCAACCAGTCGCAACCGATCTGGCGCAACAGTTCGTACACGCCGTGTCGATAGCTGCGTTCACCTTCGCCACCGATGAGAATAAGATCGCCCTTCGTCATCACTCGCAGCGATTCTTTCATCGTTGTGTCGTGCTTTGCCACTGCGCCAAGGTCCACAGCCGGCTTGCCAATGACGATGCCCGGGCCTTTGATCTCATCGGCATGCTTCACCAACACAACCGGCAGTTCCGCCCCGGTAATGCGTTTGATGTGAAGATTGAGATCTTCAACCATGACATGGCGCATGTGCCGGTGCTCGTACTGCTTGGCCTTGTCTTTCCGCAGTCGATACCGGGCTTTCAGGTCCAGCTTCTCCTCCAACTGCCAAGGCTCATCGACATAAATACTTGCCTTGGCCTGCCCGTTCCGGACCAGCGTGACGTCAGCCCGTGCAGTGCAGGCAGTCGTGGTAAACATGGCGACTGCCATGCAAACAACCGTGGCAAACGCATGTAATTCGAGCTCTGGACGACGATTCAGCTTCATGGTTTGGCTTCCTCGGAGGATGATTGATCTGAACAAAAACCAGCAGGCGCCGAGTATGCTATGCGACCGGTCAGAAAATTACAAAAACGTTGAGTGGTATGTAAAATCTGGCAATTTCAATACAGACGGGCACCATGATCTGATCGTTGTCAATCAGCCTTTTCCGGCACCGCAGTTCAACGAGAAGGTTTAGATATCGATTGCACAGATTCGGCGTGTTGGACTGGGCGCATTTCAATCAAGCTTTCAGTTATCGAAACGGGTATCGATACCCCCGAGCAGAGTCAGAGAATTGGAAAACGGTATCCGGGCACCTGTGAGTTTTGTGGCTGCGATGTGCAGTGGCGGGAGATTGCAAGCGCGGGCGGCAAGCCTACGGGGATTGTGGTTGAGGCGAAGGATCAGGATTGACCGGCAGACATGTGTAAATCAGTCCTTCTTCGTCTCGCGCCTCCAATGTGCCTTTCTTTGTGACGAGGTAATAGGCGTCGGGGTGTGAAGTCCGACCAACCTGAAAGGCATTTCCGTTGTCATGCTTAAGCTGCTTAAGTTCTTTTCGATCGATGGCGTGGACGGCGTATGCATACTCAATATACGTCCAAGAATCTTCCTTGTAGATTGTAATGACAGCCTTGTGAAATGCGTCATCAACCCAACGTCCGATCGCGCCTTTTGGCAACGGTCTGGCAGCTATGACTTCTGATACTGCTGTCTTTGATAAGCCCCACAGCTTCGCCTCCATAGGCGGGTGGGCTACACCTTTCGGCCGGCCGCTCATCGCGTAGATGTCCACGCCGACCTTCATGCCCGGCAAGTAGTACAACACGTCGTCGTGGTCGAGGAAACTGGCGAGCTGCCACAGTTCTTTGTCATCTAGCCGTCTGCTCAGACGTATGTACTTTGCTGAGCTTGACGCCTTTCCTTCTGGCCGGAACTCCCGATAAGTCAGACCTGCTGGCGGTATAGGTTTAGTCGCCTTAACATCTGGAGTCGCCGCCGGCTTATTCGTCGCCGCTACTATCTCGCGCTGGACATCACGCGACTGGGTGGCGTCATCTGTCGGCGAAAGATCAGCCCAGGTGACCAGCCAGATAGAGATTCCAGCTAAAACCACAAGGACAAGTGCAGTACGAATGTTTTCAGGAATCCTCACCTCAACACCCCTGGGATACATCTATTCTTCAACCCATACTTCCGGCTCACCCAGCACTCGGTCGTCATAATCTGGGCATTTGGCAGTTGCCATATCAAAACCTTGTTATCGATACTGCCTTGCCGCTTGAGTATCGAAGCAACACGCGAATCTAAAGCGACTCGTCATTCCGGTGAAGACGGGAATCCTGACCTTCCCCACGCTTCCATCTTTCTATGCTGCAACCTCAACGCTTTTTCTTCCTTGTTGTCTTCTTTTTTGATTTCTTCTTCTTTGACTTTTTATTACCGCGTGCTGCCGTCGACTTCACAACTTGGACAGACTTTTTGGCGGCTCGTGTCCATCGTAAAATGCGACTCATTAAGTCTTGCCCAACGTCGTCGCTGAAATCCACTAAACGGCATCGGTCAAACAGTATACCCGTCGATACGGTCGTGCCTTTCCACTGTGACCGATCAGCGGCTTCTGCCACACAGAATGCCCGTACGGGATCAACCAGAATCGGCTCTTTCATCCATTTTTTGACAAAGTTTTCTGGCTGTAGCTGATCTGTAAGACCTCCCCAGTTTGACCCCGTCTTGCATTGACCGAAGATGATCAACTGACCGGGCATTCGGTCAGTGAATGGAACCCATGCGACGGCATCAAGTTTGTCGTCCTTGGCTTTGACTGGCGCCTCGTCTAAGCTTCGAAATCCTCCCCCCTCGCACAAGTTACGGCACATTTCGTCAACGCGCGTTTGGAAACGTCCTCCGATAGACGTTCCAAATACTAACGATCTAGCCTTACTCGCTCCAAGGTAGTTTTTGAGAACATGAGCAGAAAGTTCTTCCAGTAATTCTGTCGCGTCCAAGTCGCCGTGTACATGGTTCACCTTCATATTCAACCGTGTACTCAAAAGCAGGTATCGATAGATAACAGACCGATGGTCGTCCTCCTTAGCAGCCTGGTAACGCAAAGTTGTTCCTTCAAGCTCCAGATCGAAGGGATAACCCGTCTCGCACGCCTTAGCGCGACGATCGATCTCGTTCATTACGTCATCGAGCGAATTCGCGTTTTCATCATCATCATCGTTGCAGCCAACGTTGTGGTCATTATCATCAACGCGGCCAAGGTACGCCACAATCTCGCGCGCTGACACGGTCCCATTTTCCCAACACAATAGTTCCGCAAAGTCGGCAAGTTCGTGGATATCGGCCTGTGGTGACGGGCCGTTAGGAAGCGTGAACACTTTACGCCTCCTCCATCAGTCGTTTCCTTTTTCCCGGATTGCGCTTTCGTTCCATCTCGCTGTATATATCATCAGCCAGATTCGCGATAGTACCGGCGATCCGCAGTAACTCTTCCGACTCGTCATATCCAGTGGTGAGGTGCCCCCTGGCACGTGTCAACTCTCGCTTTGCTTTCAGTAGCGCTTCTTCGAATACTGCCGTAGGTGGCCGACTCAGTTCGTATGCAGCAGCCAGATCGCCATCTTCACGGAGAGATGCAATGGCCTCCCTGTTTTTTAGCACAGCGTCGAGTTGGCGCAAGTGCGGGTTCTGCGATTCGACGACAGGTGGCTTCTTTGCCTTGGTACTTCCGAAAAGCCAAACGCAAAATTCACCAAGTTCCTTTATGCGACTCCTAGGTACAGGGTTTTTGGCTTCCTCGTCTTCTGACTTGAGCTTGAGGAATCCACCGATTCCGTCGTAGTCAAGACCTGTGTACAGGTGAGAGAATGCAAACCGTGGGCGGAATTTATCCTCACGGTCATAGACTCTTGCACGCTCGGCTTGCTCGATAACCATCAGGCCGCGATAGAGACGCTGAACTGTGCGGTGTCGATCTCCGATCTGATTAGCAATATCGGCCAGAGGCACCCTATACGTCCGATGCACGTCGGCTATGTATTTCGCTTTGGCGTAGCTACTCCACTTTGCTGGGCCGTTGACATGTTTGAAGCCTAGATATCTCCATGAATTCTTACGAGTGGAAAGCAATACTGGTAAGTCTTTGAGTTGTTCCTTTTTAGCCGCCGATAAGGTGGGTACTTGCCACCCTTTCTGCTTCGGGAGAGTATCATTGAGTAATACCTTGACAGCAGCTAGTCGTCGATTTCCCTCAATGACTACGTGCGTACTACCTTCTTTGGTCACAACTAAAGGCTCATGGGCGAAGAAGCCGCTAGCGGCGATAGACTGCACAAGTTCGGCTACATCCATCGCATCCCAGAGAATTGTGAGAATCTCATCATTAGTCGTCTCCGGGGTCACACCGTATTCGGATAGGCGGGGATTCTCCTTATCGAAGTGTAACTGGGTGACCGGAAGCGTGTCGACAGGCGCTTTTTTAGCCATTATCAACTCCTTATCTCACGAAGCCTGTGCAAGCAATCCGGCGACAATTGGACTACAGGCTGCCGGAGTCGCCAGGCGCTTCGGGGCAATGATGAGCTCATGCGCAGAACGTTTCACTTGCAGTGAATAGTTGATAGGTATCAATGCTACCTTGCACGATGAGTACAAGCGGCGCACTAGCGGACTATCGTCGTAGGACATAATCCAAGGCAGTGTTCCCTGCGCCTTCAGATAACGTGCTAACTCAGCGTGGTCGCTCGCCTTGTAGGCGTTAAGATAGAGCCTCTGCCCCTTATTCACGTAGGGCGGATCAAGATATACGAAAACTCGTTGACGATCATTTCCTCTAGGCAACTTGGTCTTGAGGAACTTAATGGCATCTTGGCAAGATATGCTGATCGACTCGCGTAGCCGATTAAGTTCGAATACTCTTTGCGCTAGGCTGCTTCGGTTAAAACGTACGTCAAGTCGATATTTTCCCGTTTGTCTGTATCCACCGATGGGCCCAGCACCGCTTAGCACACCAGAGCGATTGCAACGGTTCATAAAGAACGCGGCAAATCCAATGTCAAACCGGTTGCGACCTCGCGGCTTTGCGCAGATGGCATGTTGCCGGTGCCATTCTTCAATTGTGACAGGAACAGAATATATCTTCTCTATAAATCGGTCACCTTCGTCCAGCACCGACTTCCAGAACGCAAAAATTCGCCGGTCAGCGTCATTCAAGTGCAGGTCTCTGACAGTACCCGCCTTCAAAAGGGACAACGCAGCTCCAGCCCCACCCGCACAAGGTTCATAGTAAGAGCATCCCCGTAGATCATTCAAATCAATAGCGTCCGTCAAAAACGACGCGATTCGCGCCTTGCCACCCGGATAACGCAATGGACTAAGGTGATTCATGTACCCACCTCTTTAATGTACCGCAGTGGAATTTCAACGATCAGCACTAGATTCATTTTGTACTCCGTCATCGACGATAGCCTTGCCCTTGGTTAGGGAATAGTGAAATGGGCGCACAGAAAGCTAAATTTCACGCCAGCTTGGGTCTTCGCCTTCACTATTGACATCGCCCCTTCTACCGCCTGATGCACGCTAGGATAACCTCATCACTTGTACTGGTACAATGAAACAAACTGTTTTCGGATAATGCGCATTGATCAAGCATCAAGGCTTAGCTGGCGGTCCCCACCACGCTAGGGGAAGACCAAAATCCAACCGTTCAAATCCTCCTACTTCCGCTGATCCCCCTTCCGCGGCCGAGGCCGCACCGGATTCGGCACTGGCGGCCTACCCCGGGGTAGGCGTTTGAGTTTGGCGAGGTCTTTGGTGTCGATCATCCACACAGAAGCAAACTTCGTGGCCTTGAGTCGGCCGTCCCGGATGTAGCAATAAAGACGAGCACGTGTGATACCCAGGCGCTTGGCGGCTTCACTGGCAGAAATAATGGCCATAGCGTCAAATTTTACTTGACAAAAATGTTGTAATGTTGCATTATTAAACACAACAATTAGTCGGGCCGCCGCGGTGCTGTAACACCAACGACGGCCCTTGCCACCCCGATAACAGGAGTACCGAGATGACCAAACGAAAAGGTTACCAGAATCCGCCCGCGCCCATATCGCCTGTCGCCACCACCTCACCAAATCCCAGAACCCCATTAGAACTGGACATTCGGCCCGGCACGCCGGTCACGGATATGAGTATCGAAGTGACAGGCATTGTCTGGGGCGTCACCCCGGCCTACTGCGTGATGCACGTCAACGAAAAATCGTTCTGGATCTCGCGCTGGGAAAATATCGCCATCGGGCATGTGACGCCGACCAAGGGCTGCCTGCCACGCACAATCAAGGAAGGAGACCATCTGGATTATTACGCGGCCGCCCTGCACGAGTTGGATGCGGTTCATCCGGATGGGTTGCCCAAGCCCCTGCGCAAGGCGCGCCGGTTTCTGATTAAACAGGTGAGGAAGAAGTGATTTTAGATTCACCACAGAGAGCACAGAGAATCAAGGCAGAGATAAACACAAAAAAGTGTAGAAATCATAAAAAGAAGAGATTCAAGACAGCGTTAAACGCAGGAACGTGTGGAAACAACAGAGCCGGGGCGTCACCGCCCCGGTCGGGCCGCAGGCCTGTCTGCGTTATCAACCACAAAAAGGCACATATCGTTTCGGCACGCCATGGCTTTGGTGACGATTGTTGGCATTGCCGCACCGCAAGTGGATAATGACGTGCTGGTTTGAGCCAGCGGGCATCCTCTTATGCAATACGATCAGATTCAATACGTCCCCGAAGCGCAGGACCCGAGTATTACGATTGAGACGCGCAACCTCGTTGCCAAGGTGATTGACAACTCCGGGCTTTCGCTGGAAGCCGACAACGACATCAAGTCTCACTTCGGCCGGTACGGGACAAACAGCTTTGTCCCGTTCAGCCACCATCTGGGCTATCACGGGCTGCGCACGGTTTACGACAAACAGGAAAAGCGCAATCTGGTGGTCCCGCTTGCCTCCTGGTTCAATCTTCAGTCCGTGCGCCTGGACGGTATTGAAAATGATCCGGTTGATGAACGTGCCTGGGCGGGTGTGGGGCGCGGCTGGCCGATGCGGGTCGAACAGAAAGGCGCCGGCGCGGCTGTTCACCTTGACCCGCTGCCGCGCACGCAGTTTGCCTACAGCATTGAGTTTCAGCCGGCAGAGCCGAACGGGATCGACTTTTCCATTCAGTTTGTATTTCACAGGAAGCCGGACACGGGGCCGGCCTGTTGTCAGGCCACCTGGCCCTGCTATATGAATGCGTATGACGACGTCCGTTTCTTTTATCCCAAGGGCGATGCCCCCGGGAACTGGCAATGGGCTTCACTTGGCGAGAAACCGAACATGCTCATCGGCGAGCCGGTGGGTTACGTACACGAGCAAACAAAGTACCACGTCGAGCAGCAGGCGTTTGCCCTGGGTTACGGGCGCATCGGCAGCCATGCGTTGACGTTGATGTTTGACGATCCATTGGTGGAATTCTATGTGGTCAACGCCGGAGGCCACACGACCCTCTCGCCCGTTCAGAACCCGGCCTGGGATTTCAGGTGGCGCATTGAGGACTACCCTTTAAACGAACCCGTCGGATTCCGTGGCAGGCTCGTCTATGACACGTTTGAGAATGAAGAGAAAATTTTCGAGACGTATCAGCAGTGGGTATCGAGCCGCGGGCGCTGAAATGGGAATATCGAAACAAATATCGAAACAGGGTCTGACCCCGTTTCGATATCCGTTTCGATATCCTTATGGGCTTAGGCCATGTCGCTCTTTTATTTTTGCGATTGACCAATACGCTGCCGTACGAACTCTTTTTGAGGAATCCTTGATCCTCGCTTTAAGAAGTTGAATGTCGGTTTCGTCGCCGTGTTGCCCCAGCGCAAGAACGCTTTGCTCTCGAACATCGAACTCAGGGTCATCTACCATAAGCCGATAAAGTTTGACATACGGTTCCTCACCGCCGTATGTGGCATATCGAAGAATGGCTATTGCGTTTCGCCTCGCAAGTGGATCGTCTGGATCAAATACATCTCGCGCTATCTCTCCAGGAGACTTGGATGGAACTTCAACATGTTGGGCTGGCGCGGTTTCGGACGATGACTGAACACTTGCAGTTTGCGGTGGCGACTCGCATCCCCAAAGAGCAGTCGCTGTCAGCAGAAGACATAGTTTGGTAAGGATTCGAGCAGTTGTCATGACTGTTTCCTTGAGTTCAAAAAACGCAATGGATGTCTTGCACCATGCATGGTTGCCAGGGCGATTTGACCTCTCACCCCGATTAATAATAACAACATAATAATAATTTACAAGTCCTGTATTTGGTTGATTTCATCAGGTACCATTATTCGCCAATATTAAGCCATAAGCTATTTATTAAAAACAGCTTGTGGGAAATATGGCGCTGGCTTCAACAGGTTTTTAGCGCAGAAATAACTCGCCACAAGATAAGGTGGCAAACAGTGCTGAATACCGTTTTCCTATTTTCCTCACCTACGGAAGAGGAAGGAAAAGGTGTCAAATATCGAAACAGGGTCTGACCCCGTTTCGATATCTGACCCCGTTTCGATATCCCGTTTCGATATCTGATCAGCAAGCATGCGAAACCGTGTGCAGGTTCAGTCCGGCTGCTGCAGTTGCGGCGATTGGCGCCGCGCCACGTCCTGCATGTCCGGTGCCGGGTCGGTCTCGTCGACGATCTCCTGACCCAAAAGCGTCTCCATCACGTCCTCGAGCGTGACGATCCCGGCCAGGCCGCCGAACTCGTCGACCACCGCGGCGATGTGCTCGTGGTTGTCGAGCATGACCTGCATGGCCTTGGCGACGTCGGCCTGCTCGGGCAGGAACTTTATGGGGCGGGCCAGCTCGCCGAGCGTGGCCTGGCCCTTGCCATCCGCTAGGGCCGCGTGCAGGTCGAACCGGGCGACGTAACCCTCCACGTGGTCGAGCATGTCGCGGTAGACCGGGATGCGGGCGAACCGGATCGGGCCATGCTCGGCCAGCGCCGCGTCGACCGTCAGTGACGCCGGCAGACCGAACACGACGGTCCGCGGGGTCATCACCTTCTCGATAGTGACCTCCTCGAGCGCGAGCAGGTTGCGTACGATGCGCGTTTCCCGCTTGGCCAGCGCCCCGCCGCTCCCGCCGAGCTGGATCGTCGCCAGGATCTCCATGCGGCTGATCGAGTCGGCCCTACGCTCATACCCGATCAGGCGATTGACCCCCTCGAGCAACAGGATCAGCGGGTAGCAAAGCCAGATCATGCCGGTGGTCAGCACGAAGGTGACCTTGGCCAGCCGCTTGGCGTGTACCGCGCCGAGGGTCTTGGGGATGATCTCGCTGAACACGAGGATGGCGAAGGTCATGATCGCGCTGGCCACGCCGACGGTGGCGCTGCCGAACACGACCGCCGACTGAGCCCCGACGCCCGCGGCCCCGACGGTGTGCGCGATCGTGTTGAGCGTCAGGATCGCCGCGAGCGGCCGATCGATATCCGATTTCATCTTCTTCAGGCCCGCCCCGAGCGGCGAGCCCGACGCGACGAGCGTCTCGACATGGCTGCGCGGCAGGCTCAACAGCCCGGCCTCCAGCATCGAACAGAGAAACGACACGCCGATCGCCAATACGGCGTAGAAGATCAACATCCCCATGCAATCATGTCCTCCACCGAGGGGGCCGACGTCCAGGACGCTGTCGCGGCCCGCGCCAGACGCCGACGCGTTTCACTGAGCTTAGCGCTGATGCTCGGGGCTGTGGAAACCTGCTTTGCAACCGGCGTCCCATGCGTCCGGCAGGTTGCCGTGGGCCGGGATGCCACCATTGTCCTTGAGCATGCGCGCCAGGTGCAGGCAGTTCCATACGAGGAACGTGGTGTTGCGGTTGGTAAAGTCGTTCTCCGGACCACCCGAGCCGGGGTCCATGTACGACGGGCCCGGGCCGGCTTCGCCCATCCACCCCGCGTCCGCCTGCGGCGGGACAGTGTAGCCGATGTGTGATAGTGAGAACAACAGGTTCATCGCGCAGTGCTTGACGCCGTCTTCGTTGCCGGTGATCAGGCAGGCGCCCACCTTGCCGTAATCACGGTACTGGCCCTTGTCGTTGAACTGGTGCGTGTAGCCGTACATCCGCTCAAGCGTGCGGCTGGCGACCGAACTCTTCTCACCCAACCAGACGCTACACCCGATGATCAGGATGTCACACGCATCGATCTTGGCCTGGATCATCGGCCAGTCGTCTTTGTCCCACTCCGGCGTCTGGCTCATGTCCAGCCCGAGGCCTGCCGGGATCTCATAATCCACCGGGCGCAGAATCTCGGTCTGCTTCACACCCGCGCGCTCGAAGATACCCTGCGCGACTCGGATCAATCCCTCCGTGTGGCTCATGATCGGCGAGCGGCTGAGCGTGCAGTTGAGAAACAACACGCTCAGGTCGTCGTATTTGGCCGGCGGCAGGCTGCAGAGCTGTTCGGTGACTTTATCAAGTTGTTCGGACATGGTGTCTCCATAAGATGAGATACAAGAATCGTCAGGATCGATTTCATCTTATGCACGCCGGTTCGCGGAGAACACCGTCAATCAGGTATTAACACTGGGGCTTATCCCCGTTTCGGATACTCATCTCAGGCGTCAAGGCGATCGCCGTATGGCACGACGACCCCAAGCTCGACGTAGCGCTTTAAACATCGCAGATACATCGCCCAGCAGTAGCAGGACGTGCGATAGTGGTCATTCAGATGCGGCCACCCGATGTGCCCAAAGCGGAGTAAGGTTTCGTTTCCGACCGCTTCCAGAACAAATCCGACGCGCGTGCCGTTCCAATCTTCGTCCAACACAGTCATTTCAAGTTCGAACGCGGTGACTGGTGAATACTTCGTGACGATGCCGCGCCAGAGGTAGTCCGGGCCGAATTGCAGTTGGTATTCGCTGCCTTGGGCCGGGTCGCCAGCCGCTTCGTTTGGCCACCAGTTAACCAGACCCCCAGGTGTCGCCACTGCCTCAAAAACACTTTGTGGCGAGCCCTTGATCGGAAGATTGTGGAAGATATCCACGATGCCGGCCCTTTCAGTATTGAGGCGCGCCACACTGCGCTAGATAACGTCATCCGAGTCCAATTGCCGTTGCTTGCGAAGCCCTCGGGGAAAGAACTCCCAATTCGCAACTCTATTCTCCATCGCGGGCATTGCCGGGTAACTCCTGCCACCGGTTAGGCCTCAGTAATGAATTCTCTGAGGTAGTGATCTGTGTTCTCAATAGCATCTCTGTGATCAGTCCCTTGCAGATGCATCCGAAGCTCACGTACTGAACCTGTCCGAGAATCACGATCTTCGGTGAAGATCAACGTGTGGCCATCGTCGTAGGGCAAGTATTGTCGCTCGACAAATCGAAGGCGTTGCCCTTCCGTGAATACACTGCCATGGAAGTCTTGAATTGAGGTCACGACTTTATACTCGGCTCCCGGATTAAGGTCATAAATTGTCATTGAGGAGTAAAGGCCTAACAAGAGAAGACTATCCAACGCCCGCGTCACAGGTCCACTGCAGCCGGTGGTCAACTAGCACTCGTGACGGTGATGTGATAAGTATCGTCGCTCTTTCGCTTGTCGAAACGATAAGCGGTGACTTCCATCTCTTCCCAGTCTTGCGAAACGGCGAGAAGTACCCTCGCAAGATGAATCGCCTGGTCCCTAGTGATCTTAAAACCGACGGTCTTAAGGTCAGAGACCTGCTTCTTCGTGTCTTCGACAGGGTAAATTCGCTGGCAACGAACGTTGGGATCAACCTTCACACTTGTCGAGGATCGACGCTTCTTCACCATATGGCCTCCGGATGTTGATGCGAGCTAACAAAATCGGCTCATATGCCGGCTGCCCGCAGATGCAGACTGCTAACCGACAACACTATTGTCCATCAAGGGGCTCGCCAGTCAATCACAGTTGAACCGAACCTGCTACTTATATGAGAACAAGTATCGACCACTCGCTCGGCGAACAAAAGCCACCATAAAGATCGAAACGAGAGGCAGCCCCCGTTTCAACACACACTAGTAGTCGATCAGCCTGCCGGTTCGCACATACTGCTCGCGCTCTTCCGGATAGGTGTTAAAGAAGATCACGTTCCCATCCGGATCGATGACCTCCGCATTCCATGACCCGTCTTCATGCTTCTTTGCCGGCTTGGAGAATGGAATGCCGCGAGCGGCCGCTTCCTTGTGAATCGCTTCGATGTCGCCGCCGCGAAAATTGATGAGGTTGTTTTCGATATGGCCTTCATAAAGGCACAAAGCCATGTTGTTGTGCTGCAGGACGGCCCAATTCTCCGACCGGTGATCTTCAACAATTTTAAAGTCGAGCTTCTGGTAGAACTCGATCGAGCGCTGCAGGTTCCGGACGTTCAAACAGGGATAGTGTTCACCGAGATCCATTTGTTTCTCCATCGCTTGGAACTGATGCCGCCACACGGCAATGGTAACAACAGAAACCATATGAGTTGCCAGCCGGCAAATCTTCTCCAACCTAACTAATCGGTTTTAACGATCCGTTAAATGATTTCGGTTTGATGTTTTTCCGCATTGCTATTGTTCACCCGTCAGGCCAGAACTACCCTCGTGGAAACCGGTCTGAGTTCTCCTGTTGATGTGAAGGTGAACTGATACGGTTGAGACGCTTTTCCCCCGGAGGGGAGGGTTATAAATGATGATTCGCACGGTTGGACTTAAGAAGTTTCGGTCACCGTTGGCTGCTTTGTTGTTCACCACACTGTTGAGCATTGGCTCGGCTGCATCCGCTGCACCGATTAATCTCGCAGAGACCACCGACTTTGATGGTGTGTCTGGCAACGCATTCGTGTCTTTTACCTCCGGCGGGACACTTGATGTCGGGTTGAATCAGATCAGCGGAAGCTTCGCCAACGCTGATGCTGATAACGTTCAGGTCACACTCCCTGCGAGCCTGCAGATTGATTCTGTGGACCTGGTTATCTCCAATCATGTCGACAGCACCATTGGCAGTACGACTATCAGGACTAACGTCGTCTTTCCTGCTGATGTGTCGGTCTTACTGGTTCCGAGTCTTTCAGATGGCAATGGGACGTTTAACCTGGTGACGGGTCCAGTGGTGACGCCCGGCTTGTACAACTTCCATATCTTCCCGCTAGATGCCATTCCCGGCAATTCCTCCGACTACCTCTGGCAGATCAACGTCAGCGGTTCGGTGATACCTGAACCGGCCAGTGCAACCCTGCTGTGCCTGGGTAGTGTGATGCTCCTGCGTCGCCGCCGGCGTCGTTGCGCGTAACGGTTTTGGGAAAATAACAGGTGATCGAGGCAGAACTGCTGCGTCCCGGTTCTCGGCTACAGCGAGACGGTGATCACAATCTTGCCGGTGTGCTTCGCTTCCCCGAACCGTTGAATCGCCTGCGGCACTTCGCTTAATGAGTAAGGCCCATCAATCGCAAATTCGAGCCCTTTGGTTTCGAACAGGTCGTTCACGTAACCCAAGTCCTTGTTGGTTTTCAGGGCAACGATCCGAACCTGTTTCCCGCTGAACCGGTTGATGAGCGGTCCCATGCAGGCAGTTTGAAGCAAACGCGGCAAGTGGCCGCCGACGGTCACGTACCGGCCGTCGGGATTCAGTGCACGCAGGTACCGCATCGGCGAACGATTGGTCTTGGTGTCGAGAATCAGGTCGTAACGCTGCCCGCTGCGCGTGAAGTCGGCCTGCTGGTAGTCGATGACGTGGTCGAACCCCATGGACTTGAGCGTGTCCAGCTTGAACGCGCGGTCGACGCCGGTCACTTCCGCCCCGTACTGTTTGGCGATCTGCACGCCGATGGTTCCGACCCCGCCGCCGGCGCCGTTGATCAGGACTTTTTCGCCCGGTTGAATCTGCCCGACATCGACCAGCCCCTGCAGCGCCAGCATCGCGGCATGCGGCAGCGCCGCTGCCTTTTCAAACGTCATGCCCGGCGGCTTACGGCACAGCGCGTCTTCGCGCACGCACACATATTCAGCAAAGCCGCCAAAGCCTGCCTCGGAGATGTCGCCGTACACGTGATTGCCCGGCTGAAAGGTCGTTACGCGACTGCCGACGGCCTCAACGGTGCCGGCAACTTCGGCCCCGAGCACAGCCACTTTGGGTTTCATCAGGCCGAACATCAGCCGATAGAGGTATGGCTTGCCACGAACGAAACACCAGTCGTAGTCGTTCACCGCCGCGGCACGGACCCTGACGAGAACCTCATCTTCAGCGGGCTCCGGCTTTGGCACCTCCTCAAGTCGAAGAACCTGATCAGGCGATCCGTAATGTGTCAGGACAATCGCTTTCATGACGGGCGTTTTCAGTCAGGCTCATCGATGGATTCGCCAGCGATGAGGCGGCCAGTACGTGTGAGTAACGACCCCCTTCAAATAAGAGACTGGGACCGCAAACAGATTGTGTCCGGGAGCGCCGTCTCTCCAGAATCGCGAATCATGTGATTGCGCGGAAAAATCGCCAAGCACGAAGTATTCGTCATCACCAAGCAGTGCAGGCCGATCAGCCGAGCCCCATGGTTCCAGTTCAGGCCTGTGATGCGCTTCGGATAAATATTCGATGCCACGAATTGAATCGGGCGGTGTTTGCCTTTTGCCATTCACCCACACGGCGCCGTCTTCAATATGAATCTTTTCCCCGGGAAGTCCAACGAGGCGTTTGACAAATGTGCTTTCAGGGTCTCTTGGAGATTGAAAAACAATCATATCCCATCGTTGTGGCGTGAAAAACTTAGCGACCGCGATGCGGTCACCAGAGTGAACAAGCTCATCGAGATTCGATTCTTGTGTGACGTGAAAATTGTCACAAATCATCTGCGGCTGGTATGGCGAAGCATATTGGCGGTCCATTGCTGATCCATAAGCCTGGTGGCCACATTGCGGGCACTGAGCCTGTCGGTGGTTTCCAACCAACGTCGGAGCCATTGCGTTTGTTGGGATGAAGAACCCTTCGTACAAGAAAGGGCGCACTACCAAAAGAGCGATAGCGACCATAACTGCGGTCGCCAACAAGGTTGGAAGCCAAGCCTGCATCGCGCGTCGGAATCGAGCCTTGAAGACCTTGCTTATTACCAAACAAGGTACGATCACACTGGCAGCAAGTTGTATGAGACCAAGAAAGATGAGTTGCACAACTGAAGACGGCGTGGCAAAACGAGACAGGATGGTAAAAACGACTCCCAGGCCAATTACGATAGCAGTCGTGAGAAGAATGCGGCGTGTCGTTACATCCGGCACCTTCGCCCACCGAAGTCCAAGCCGAAGAAACAGCGCCCATAAAACAATTAACGCGATTAGCTGGCCAATGAAGATGACGGCAAGGAGGGTGGTGGAGAGCATTCGGAATCAGCACGTTCACTAAATAACGTAAATCGGCTCAGTTGCCGGCCGCCCGCGACCTCCCGGAACGCGCTACCAACCGATAACCCAATTGTCCGTCGCGAGCATCGCTGGTCAACTTCAGCCAGCGGTTAGGCGACTACGGTTGGAACGAGCCCAAGCGAAACCAAAGGCAAACAAGCCGCCAGCCGCGAGACCTACCCAGCCGACAAAGAGGAAGGCCGTAGAAAGATCATCAAAAGTAAGTGGTGCGGGGAATGGTACAAATGTCATTCGGTAGATAGCAAAAGATGCTATCAACATGAGGATGCCAAATAGAACAGCAAGTCGATTGCTCTTTGGGTTCATGGCCGCCCCACGTTTGAGGGGAAGTGTCTCATAACGTAAATCGGCTGAGTTGCAGGCCGTCGGCGAAAACGGCTCCCAACCGGCAACACTATTCTCAATCTCAAGCATCGCCGGTCAACTGCAACGCCTGCTCAAGCCGTCGCGGTGGTGGTGAGCCCGGTCTTGTTCAGATCATGAATACCACCGGCAACTGTGCCGTTGACCTTGCACTGTCCGCCGGGCTCAATGTCAATGCGACCTTGGCAGAGACCGTTAAGCGTGAGTCGACCGCGTTTGGTCACTTTGATGTCGCCCTCGACCATGCCGTTGATGCAGTATTTTTCGTCCACCAACAAGTCACCTCGGACGATGCTATTGATCCGTTTCATCGAGCGATCCTTTTAGGTTAGGCCTATCCCATCCGGCTCAGTTGCCGGCCATCCACGGAAGAAGACTACCAGCCGACAACTGAATTATCCAGCGCGAACGTGTCCGGTCAAGGAGAGGCAACCGCTAACTGGCTTGGCCCGCAGTATCCAGAAACGTGTCAAACGACGATATTGTATTCGTTCTGCCGCCAGATCATGACAATCACGCCTTACCAAACCCCAACCACTAGCCCCCAGCCCGTGTCCAAATCCGTTTGACAAAACCCCCATTGAAGCCTAATTTTACCGATCTGGCCAAGTTCCAAGGCCGGAACCTTGACGGTGACCGTAGCTCAGTTGGTAGAGCATCGCGTTGTGGTCGCGAGGGTCGCGGGTTCGAGCCCCGTCGGTCACCCTTCTTTTCTTTGCCGAATCAGGCCATCTGCCGGACTCGGAATCAAATATGAGCTATATTAGTTGGATTATTGGTGAACGCGCCGACTGCTCGGCGCGTCAGTTGTAAGTATCGGCAGGATGAGGAGAAGCAGGATTTTGAACGTGAGCACACAGGCTGGACTGGCGCCGCATCCGGCAGGCCCGCAGCAAACCGTGTCGCGCCCGGTCGGTACCTGGCGCGGTGCGTCTGTCTGCTCACTGGCTGATACATCGGCTGCCCGGCCGCTGCTTCATGACATTCGCCGACCGGCGGCCGTGGTGCTTGCCAATGATGAGCCGGCGATTGGCGTGGATGGGGTTGCCACAATTGGTGATACGGCGGCAGCCGGGGATGGCTTCCCGTTGCTGGCTGCGGCGCCGGCCATGGGCTTGAACCAGCTGGGCGATGCCGGATTCTGCCAGGACCATCGCATCAAGGTTGCGTACAAGACCGGCGCGATGGCGAACGGCATTGCATCGGCGGACATCGTCATCGCCATGGCCAAAGCCGGCATGCTCGGCAGCTTCGGCTCAGCCGGGCTGTCGATCGAACGTGTCACCCAAGCCATCGATCGCATCCAGAGCGAAGTGGGCGATCTGCCCTACTGCTTCAACCTGATACACAGCCCCAACGAACCACAACATGAAGCGCGCGTAGTTGAGCTTTATATCCAGCGCGGCGTGAAGTTGGTTGAAGCGTCGGCATACCTCGACCTGACGCTGCCGGCCGTGCGCTACCGCGTGCACGGCATTCATCGCGATGGCGATGGCCGCATCGTGACGCCCAATCGCATCATCGCCAAGGCGTCGCGCATTGAAGTGGCCACCAAGTGGTTCAGCCCCCCGCCGCAGGCGATGCTGGATGAACTGATCCAGCGCGGCGACATGACAGCCGAGCAAGCCGAACTCGCGCGACAGGTGCCAATGGCGCAAGACCTGACCGCCGAGGCGGACTCCGGCGGGCATACCGACAATCGCCCGGCCATCACGTTGATCCCGACGTTCATTGCGCTGCGTGATCGCATGCAGCAACAGTATGGCGATGCGATTCCACTGCGCGTCGGCGCAGCCGGCGGCATCGCAACCCCCGCATCAGCCGCTGCCGCATTCGCCATGGGCGCGGCCTACATCGTGACCGGCTCAGTCAATCAGGCATGCGTCGAGTCCGGCTCAAGCGACATCGTGCGTAAGATGCTGGCCCAGACCGAACAGGCAGACGTCACCATGGCGCCCGCGGCCGACATGTTTGAAATGGGCGTGAAACTACAGGTCCTCAAACGCGGCACGATGTTCCCCATGCGCGCGGCAAAGCTGTTCGAAACCTACCGCAAGTACAACAGCCTCGACGAGATTCCGCCTGCTGAACGGGCATCGCTTGAAAAGACTGTCTTCCGTCAACCGATCGATGACATCTGGCGACAGACGCGCGAATTCTTCATGCAGCGCGAGCCGACCCAGGCAGAAAAAGCTGACCGCGACTTAAAACACCGCATGGCACTGGTGTTCCGCTGGTACCTCGGCCTCAGTTCGCGATGGGCCAACACCGGTGAAGCATCGCGACAGCTCGACTACCAGATCTGGTGCGGCCCGGCCATGGGCGCGTTTAACGAATGGACGAAAGGTTCCCCGTTGGAAGCGCCGGAAGGTCGCACGGTACAAGCAGTGGCGCTGAACATTCTTTACGGCGCAGGCGTCACGACGCGCCTGAACATGTTACGAAGCCAGGGCATCACCCTGTCGGCCGATCTGTTGCGCGTTGAGCCACAACCGGTTTCCCAATTGCAGGAGTTTGTCGCTTGACGCAGCCGCGCCCCGATTCCAATCAGCCTGCAACCATGCGCCCCGTTCCGCTGGCCATCGTCGGCATCGGCTGCATGTTTCCCAAGGCGAACGACCTGACACAGTACTGGTCGAACATTCGGCGCGGCGTCGACGCGATCAGCGAGGTGCCAACCGACACGCACTGGAATCCGGCCGACTACTTCGACGCGGACAAGTCTGCCCCGGACATGACCTACGCGCAGCGCGGCGGGTTTATCGATCCGGTCGATTTCGATCCGCTGTTCTACGGCATCAGCCCGAATAACATCGAAGCAACGGACACGACCCAACTGTTGGGCATGGTCGCAACCCACAAAGCGCTGCGCGATGCCGGCTACGAAACCGGCAACGGCGTTGGTGACGGGCGCCCCTTCAACCGTGACCGCTGCAGCGCAATCGTCGGCGTCACCGGCACATTGGAACTGGTAATCCCACTGGGCGCGCGACTGGGCCATCCGTTGTGGCGCAAAGCGCTGCGCGATTCCGGCGTGGACGACGCGACAGCGAACGAAGTTGTTGAGCGCATTGCCGACGGTTACGTGCCGTGGCAGGAAAACTCCTTCCCGGGTCTGCTCGGCAATGTGGCAGCCGGGCGCATCGCAAACCGATTCGACCTCGGCGGAACCAACTGCGTGGTGGACGCGGCCTGTGCATCGAGCCTCAGTGCCATTCACATGGCGGCGATGGAACTCTACGCCGGGCGCTCGGACATGGCCATCACCGGCGGGCTGGACACGTTCAACGACATCTTCATGTACATGTGCTTCAGCAAAACACCGGCCCTGTCGCCGACCGGCAACAGCAAGCCATTCAGTGCAAACGGCGACGGCACGATTCTGGGCGAAGGCCTTGGCGTCCTTGTTCTCAAAAGACTCGATGACGCCAAGCGCGACGGCGACAAAGTCTATGCCGTGATTAAGTCCATCGGCTCGTCCAGCGATGGGCGTGGCAACGCCATCTACGCGCCCAGCGACAAGGGCCAGATCAAGGCCCTGCGTAACGCGTACGAAACCGCCGGCGTGAAACCCAGCACCATCGAACTGGTCGAAGCGCACGGCACCGGCACCAAGGTCGGCGACGCAATCGAAGTCAAGGCGTTGTCCGAAGTCTACCGACAGGACAAACCGGAAGGCACGTGGTGCGCCGTCGGATCGGTCAAATCCATGGTTGGACATACCAAAGCCGCGGCTGGTGCGGCAGGTCTGATCAAAGCGGCGATGGCACTACACCATCGTGTGCTGCCGCCGACGATAAAAGTCGACGAACCTTTGGAAGCGGTACAGCCATTTGCCGCGCCGGTGTATGTCAACACCGAAGCACGGCCATGGGTGGCCAGTGAATCACACCCCCGGCGCGCGGCACTCAGCGCGTTTGGTTTTGGTGGCAGCAATTTCCATTGCGTACTCGAAGAAGTAGACAGCGCGGACGTCACGCCGGAATGGGACGGGCGCACGTTGCTGTTCGCATTCAGTGGTGAAAACAAGCAGGCAATCCAGCAGCAACTGAGCAAGCTGGACGCGAGCGCAGATTGGGCGACGCTCCGCCACGAAGCAAAACAGTGGCGCGATGCGTTCAAAGCAGACGCGCCCTCCCGTCTTGCCTTCGTCGTTGAGCAGGATAAAACCGACCTGCCACGTCTGTTGGAGCAGATCAACAAGCAGCTTGCCAACGACAAACCGCAATGGTCAATTCCCGGCGCGTTCTACGGCTCAGGCGCGGCAGGCAAGCTCGGCATACTCTTCCCCGGACAGGGATCACAACGCGTCGGCATGTTGCGCGATCTGACATGCCAGTTCCCGCAGGCGCTCAGTGCTCTTCAATCTGCCAACGCCGAATACGGCCAGGCCGAGCACGGCAACCGGCTCAGCGACCGCATCTATCCGGTTCCTGTTTTTACAGACGAAGCGCGACAGGCAAACGAACAGAAGCTGCGCGATACGCGCACCGCTCAGCCTGCAATCGGCGCAACCAGCGCCGGCGCATGGCAACTGCTTCAATCATTCGGCATCCACGCTGACGCGTTCGCCGGGCACAGCTTTGGCGAGCTGACCGCATTGTGGGCCGGCGGCGCATACGACCAGAAAACACTGCATCATTTGGCCAACCAGCGCGGCCAATTGATGGCAGCAGGTGACGGCGACCGCGGCAGCATGCTGGCCGTACTCGCACCAATTGCGGATGTGCAGCGCATCATCGAATCTGAAAAGCTCAACGTGGTCATTGCGAATCACAACAGCCCGACACAAATTGTTCTGTCAGGCTCGACCGACGCAATCACGCAAGCTGAACAAGCGTTTACCCAAAACAACCTGCGTGCCAAGCGGCTGGAAGTTTCTGCGGCGTTTCACAGCGAACTGGTCGCCGGTGCGGCTGAGCCATTCGGCAACGTACTTGATGGTGTCACGTTCAACTCGGTCAGTGTGCCGGTGTATGCAAACACAACGGGACAGCCATATCCGGGCGATGCAAGTGAATCGCGACAATTACTGGCCAACCAGCTGGCGAAGCCGGTGCAGTTCGTTGAACTGATCGAAAATATGTACGCGGCCGGTGTGCGTACGTTCGTCGAAGTCGGCCCGGGCGCGACACTCGCAGGACTGACGGGAAGTATTCTTGACGGCAAAGACATTGCTGTTACCGCGCTGGACAATTCACGCGGCAAACGTTCCGGCCAGTTCGACCTGGCATGCGTACTCGCTCAAATTGCCGTTGGTGGCCATGCAATTGATTTGTCACAGTTCGATCAAGACGCACCAGCCGTCGAAACATCGCGCAAACCGGCAATGACCGTCAAGCTTTCCGGTGCAAACTACATGAAGCCGCGCGAGCAGCGCCCGCCTTCACCCCCCAGGACAGCACAACCTCAAACCACCAAGCCACAGCCTGAGGCGCCAAGCACACCAACGCCCGCGCCAAAAATGAATACCAACCAACCACAGCAAACAATGCCGACAAACAACCCCGCCTTGTCGCAAGCACTTCAGTCCACACAGCAGAGTATCCTTGCATTGCAGAAGATGCAGGAGCAGACCGCACAACTGCACCGCCAGTACCTGCAGGGACAGGAAGCCGCTCATCAGACAATTCAACAGTTAATTCTCCAGCAGCAACAATTGCTCGGACAGAACCTGGGCGTGACGCCTGCTCAACCGCAACCCGTGGCGTTTACGCCTGCGCCAGTCGCCCCACCACCCGCCCAGCCGACACCGGCGCCACAGCCGATGGCTGCTGCGCCAACGCCGGCTCCCGCTCCAGCCCCGGAACCGGTTGCCGCACCAGTGCCTGAACCGGTTCAGCCGCAGGTCTCCAAACCAGCCGTCGACGCGTCGCGTTTCACCGATGCACTGTTGGAAGTTGTCGCGGAGAAGACCGGTTATCCCGCGGAGATGCTCGAACTGGATATGAGTCTTGATGCCGACCTCGGCATTGATTCGATTAAGCGGGTTGAAATTCTCTCCGCATTGCAACAGCGTTTACCCGACGCGCCGCCGGTCAAGCCGGAAGACTTGGGCGCACTGCAGACGCTCCGACAAATCGTCGACTTCATGGCAGACGCGGATCAGAGCGCTCCTGCAGCAACACCGGCTCCAGTACCCGTAGCGACGCCCGCCATTGATGCTTCGAAATTCACCGACGCCCTGCTGGAAGTCGTCGCGGAGAAAACCGGTTATCCGGCGGAAATGCTCGAGCTGGATATGAGTCTTGATGCCGATCTCGGGATCGACTCAATCAAACGCGTCGAGATTCTCTCCGCATTGCAGCAACGTCTACCGGACGCACCGCCGGTCAAACCCGAAGACCTCGGCGCATTGCAGACGCTGCGACAGATCGTTGACTTTATGGCTTCGTCAGCTGGTGAAGAAACCGCAGTCATACCCGCCACAACCGGCATTGACGCGACGAAGTTCACCGACGCCCTGCTTGAAGTCGTGGCAGAGAAGACAGGCTATCCCGCTGAAATGCTCGAGCTGGACATGAGCCTTGATGCCGATCTCGGCATTGACTCAATCAAGCGCGTCGAAATTCTGTCCGCGTTGCAGCAACGTCTGCCCGACGCACCCCCGGTCAAGCCGGAAGACCTCGGTTCGCTGCAGACACTGCGACAGATCGTTGACTTCATGACAACGGCAGCAGACACGGCAGCGCCGACGCCGCCTGTTGCAGTCGCTTCAAGTGTCAAGAGTTCCGAAGTGGTTGCGGAACAGAACCAGCCGCACCAGGAATTATTAGAGCGTCACCTGCCAACCCTCACACCGCTGAGCGATGACGACACCCATCCGGCCATGCGTTTGCCGGACAATGCAGTTATCTGGATTTCCGATGACGGCGCGGGCCTCGCCCAACTGGTTGGTCAGACGCTCAAAACACAAAACATTAATTACAACATTGTCAGCGTTAACGATCGCCCTGACGCAGCCGGCCAGATCGTCGCGGGCCTGTTGATTCTCAGCCCCACCAGCGCGGATGAAGCTTACATTCGCCAAGCGTTCGGCCTGATGCAGCACGCCGGGCAACATCTGCGCAAAGCCGCCGAACAAGGCGACGCGTTCCTTGCCACCGCGTCGCGCATGGGTGGCCGATTCGGTCTGGGCGACCAGACCCCGCGCAATGCCCTGACCGGCTCACTGGCTGGCCTGAGCAAAACCGCATCGCACGAGTGGACCTCGATCCACTGCAAAGCGATCGATCTCCCGGCCGAGCCGGACAACGGGACCGACCTTGCCAAACAGATCGTGGATCAGTTGCTGACCGTTGGCCCGCTGGAAGTCGGTCTCAACCACGACGGCGCAGCGCAGGTTTCGCTGGTCGATCAGTCATTTGATAACAACACGATTGCGAACGCGCCGCTGAGCAAAGCAGACGTCGTTCTCGTCAGCGGCGGCGCACGCGGTGTCACCGCGTCTGTCGCCATCGCGATTGCCAAGGCGTACGGCTGCACACTCGCTCTGCTTGGCCGGTCAGATGAGCCGACGCAGCAACCTGCCTGGCTCGACGGGTTAACGGATGAAGTACAAATTAAACAGGCGATTCTGGCGCACGCCGGCAACGGTAAGCCGCTGACACCCAAACAGGTGCAGGCCGAATACAACCGCATCAAAGCAAACCAACAGATCGCCCAAACGCTTGAACAGATCGAACACGTCGGCGGCAAGGCGGTGTATCGACAGGTCGATGTGCGTGATGAGCAGGCGGTAAAAGCATGCGTCACCGATCTTCGCAACACGCTCGGCCCGATCCGTGGCCTGATCCACGGCGCGGGCGTGCTTGCTGATAAACTCATCGACGACAAAACCGACGAACAGTTCGAACAGGTCTTTACCACCAAGGTCGGCGGCTTCGAAGCATTGCTCGCTGCGACCGCGGACGATGAGCTGCGCACAATGGTGGCGTTCAGTTCTTCCACCGGGCGATTCGGCCGACGCGGACAGGTTGATTACGCCGCGGCCAACGAAGCGCTCAACAAGCTCAGCCAGCAGCAGGCGCGGCTGCGCCCGACGTGTCGTGTGCTGAGCATCAACTGGGGCCCGTGGGACGGCGGCATGGTCACGCCGCAACTCAAGGAAGTGTTCGCCAGTGAAGGCGTCGGCGTGATCGGCCTTCAGGCCGGCGCGGAATATCTCGTGGACGAAATGGCAACGCCGTCTGCCAACAACGCGCCGGTTGAAATCGTGATTGTCGGCAAGCTGCCACAAACCGCCTCAACAAAAACAAAAGACAACGGCACCTATTCGCTCGCCATCGAACATGAACTGAGCGTTGAAGCCATACCGATGCTCAAGAGCCACGTCATGGACGGGAAAGCCGTGCTGCCGATGGCAATGATCATCGAATGGCTCGCACATGGCGCGATGCACGACAATCCCGGCCTGCGATTCATCGGGTTTGAGGATCTGCGACTTTTCAAGGGCGTCACGCTCGACGCGGATCAGAAACTGGCGCTTCAGGTACTGGCCGCACCAGCGCAGATGAATGGCGACATCGACACCGTACCCGTGCAACTGAAATGCGGCGACATCCTGCACGCACAGGCCAATATCCTGCTCGGCATGACACACCCGACCGCTACGGCAAGTAACCTTGCGACGATCAACGGCAGCTATCCCCATCAGGACGATGCAATCTACGCGAACGGACGCCTGTTCCACGGCGGTGCTCTGCAATTGATCACTACGATCGATGCATGTGCAACTGAAGGTATTGTCGCCAGGGCGAAGCAGACACCTGCCCCAGCCGACTGGATGGCCAAGCCGCTTCGCAGCAGTTGGCTTGCTGACCCCGGTGCGATTGACAGTGCCTTCCAGGCAATGATCCTCTGGAGTTGGCAACTAAAAGGCGTCGCCAACCTGCCGACGGGTGCAAAGCAATACCTGCAATACAGCGATGCATTCCCCGCAGGCGAATGTCGTATTCACGCCAACGTGACACACGCAACAGACAGCAGCGCGACAGCGGACATCACGTTCCTGGATGAGCAGAACCAACCCGTTGCCGAACTGCGTGGCTTTGAATGCACGATCAGCCCTTCGCTGGCCAAGGCATTTGCCGCCAACGAACTGACCCAGCACGTGAAGTCTTAGAAAACGAATCCCATCGACCATGACGAGCCAGCAGCCCATCGCGATCGTCGGCATCGGCGGAATCTTTCCCGGTTCGCCGACGTTGGATGCATTCTGGGCGAACATCGCGGCCGGCCGTTCACTTGCAAAAGAGCCGCCGATCGGTCGCTGGACACTGCCTGTTGATGCGGCGTATGACGCGCAGCTTTCGTCGGACAAGGTGAATAGCCGCCGCGGGTGCTTTATCGAAGATTTCGAGCTTGATCCAACCGGCCTGGCGATCGATCGGGAGTTGGTGCAAAAACTCGATCCGGTCTACCACCTCGCGTTGCACGCCGGCCGAGCCGCGTGGCAGGACGCGAAGCTGAACGATGCTGATCGTTCGCGCATCGGACTGATCATCGGCAACATCGCCCTGCCCACGGATGCCAGTTCCGCGATTGCCGATGAGTTGTTCAATCCTTTATACGAATCAAAACTGCTCGGGCCGGATGGTTCCACAACAAAACAGACGACCGACCCGGTGAACCGCTTCGTCGCAGGACTGCCCGGTGGGTTACTCGCACAAGCATTACAGATCGGCGGTGGCAGCTTCACGCTTGATGCAGCGTGCGCCTCATCGCTGTATGCACTCAAGTACGCGGTGGACGAACTGCAAGCCGGCCGGGCTGATGCGATGCTCGCCGGTGGCCTGTCGCGCCCCGACTGCCTCTATACACAAATGGGTTTCTCGCAGCTTCGCGCCATTTCGCCGACCGGCACCTGTTCGCCCTTTGATGAAAAAGCGGACGGACTGGTCGTCGGTGAAGGCTGCGGCATCATTGTTCTCAAACGGCTAGATGACGCGATGCGCGATGGCGACCACGTTCATGCGACAATTGCCGGTATCGGCTTATCCAATGACATCGAAGGCAGCCTGATGCAGCCTGCTTCCGAGGGGCAGCGCCGCGCCATGCAGGCGGCCTACGCACAGGCAGACTGGCAACCTGAAGATGTCGATCTGATCGAATGTCATGGCACCGGCACACCCACGGGCGACGCAGTGGAGTTTGCCAGCCTGCAAAGCATCTGGGGTGACCAATCGGCCAAACAGCAATGTGTGATTGGTTCCGTCAAAAGTAATGTCGGACACCTGCTAACCGGCGCAGGCGCGGCGGGTCTGGTCAAAACATTGCTGGCCATGCAGAACGAAAAACTGCCGCCGACCGCGAATTTCTCCAGCGGCAACTCAAAAATTGATTGGCAGCAGAGCCCGTTCACTGTTTTGCGAGAGCCGACGGATTGGAACAAGCGCGATTCGGATACACCGCGCAGAGCGGCCGTCAGCGCATTCGGCTTTGGCGGCATCAATGCTCACGTGCTGCTCGAACAATACGAGACAAAACGCAAAACGCAGGTGACGGCACCTTCCCGGAAGCTGACCGACGAACCAATCGCCATCGTCGGCGTTGCCGCTCAGTTCGGCCCGTGGCGCACACGGGAACAGATTACGCGACGTCTGCTGGGCGGTGATCGAGAAATAGAACCGACACAGCCGCAGAACTGGTGGGGCTTGCCACAAGCCGAACAACGAAAAGCATATCTGATCGACGAGGTCGCCCTCCCGATTGGCCGCTTCCCGGTTCCACCGACAGAGTTGGCCGACATGCTTCCGCAGCAGCTGTTGATGCTGCAGGTGGCGGCCGATGCGCTCAATGACGCCGGACTTGAAGACGGCTCACCGCAGCGACTCGATACCGGCACGTTCGTCGGCATCAGCCTCGACCTGAATACGACCAACTTCCACTTTCGCTGGCAGTTGGAGAATCAGGCGAAGAAATGGGCACCACACCTGAATGAATCGCAACGCGCCATGTGGGTTCAGGCGTTGCGTGAGGGCGCCGGCCCGCCATTGACCGCGAATCGGGTTATGGGTTCGCTCGGCGGCATCGTTGCCAGCCGCGTGGCTCGCGCATTTCATGTCGGCGGCCCAAGCTTCACGATTTCCAGTGAACAGACATCCGGTTTACATGCCCTGCAACGTGCAGCGCGCATGTTGCAGCAACACGAACTGAAAACTGCCATTGTCGGCGCGGTCGATTTCGCGTCCGATCCGCGAATGGCCATAGGCGAGCCTGTTAGTCGCATTCTTGGCGACGGCGCAGCAGCTCTGATTCTAAAGCGGCTGGATGACGCCAATCGAGACGGCGATACCGTTTACGCGCTGCTCAGTGACGACGCAGAAGGCGCGATTGACTTCGATGCTGAGCCGGATGTGGGCTACACCGCCGCCACAGGTGGCTTAGCGTCAGTTGTGAAGGCGTGCCTTAGCCTGCACCATGAAACGCACGACGGCAGCTACTGGCTGCACGACAAGATCGACGGCCCACGCACTGCACGCGTGACGGCAACCAGTGTCGATGGCAATCAACTAAGCGTCACACTGGAACAGGCGGATGTCAGCACAAACAAGCAGCCGCTGGCCTCGAACACTGCCGCCCTGCTTGCGTGCGACGTATCGCAACTAAACGAACTGGCCAATTGGCTACCCAGCGTGGATGGCTCGTCCGTTACAACAATCGCGAAGATGTGGCGAGACAGGAGTCCCAGTCAGGCAAAACATGCCGTCGCCTTCGTCTTCAGTAGCATCAGCAAACTGCGACAACAGATTCAAACCGCAAACAGCTGCGTATTGCAACAGGTCGCCACCAAAGAAAATGGTGTGTACTACCAGCCGAACCCGACAGGTGAGGATGGTCAGATTGCATTCGTCTTCCCGGGGGCAGGCAACCAGTACGCCAACATGGGCAAACAGCTCGGCGCCACGTTCCCCGACGTGCTTCGTCAACTGGACAATCAAAACGATCGGCTCAAGTCGCAGTTCAGCGCAGGTAAATTTTGGGATGGCACACCTGTTGAAGATATCGATCACAAAGATGTCATCTTCGCACAAGTGTGGCTCGGTTCGTTTATCAGTGATGTCGTGACGCAGTTCGGCATCAAGCCGAAAGCCGCGATCGGCTACAGCCTAGGCGAAACGACCAGTCTGTTCGCCACGCGGCGCTGGACCGCCCGGGATGAAATGCTTCAGCGCATGAATCGTTCATCCCTGTTCGCAACCGATCTGGCCGGGCCTTGCAATTCCGTCCGTCAGGCATGGCGGCTGGATGACGACGAACAGGTTGACTGGTTAGTCGGTGTCATCAACCGCCCTGCTGACGAAGTTCGCGAAGCGCTCAAAGGCCGCAGTCGCGTTTATCTGCTGATCGTCAATACGCCCAATGAATGCATTGTCGGCGGTGACAGCAGCGCGGTCCGACGTCTTGTCGAATCGCTTGGTTGTGGCGTGCATTGGGTGAGTGGCGTAACGACCGTGCATTGCAGTGCCGCCCATCCCATTCGTGATGCGTATCACGAACTGCACGTGATGGATACGAAGCCTTCCAAAGAGATGCGCTTTTACAGTGGCATCTGGGGTAAGGCATACGAACTGACAGCACAAAGCGCCGCTGATTCAATCCTCGGCCAAGCGATGCAGCCGTTCGACTATTCGAAGGTGATTGAATCCGCCTATGCCGATGGCGTGCGATACTTCCTCGAGATGGGGCCGGGGTCTTCCTGTTCCCGCATGATCGGCCAGATACTTGGTGATCGGCCGCACATGACGATATCGGCCTGCACTTCAGCACAAGATGAAGTCCGCAGTCTGTACGAAATGCTGGCGTGTCTGATCGTGCAAGGCATACCGGTTGACCTGGATGCACTACCGACCGACACGGAAGAGGCGGAACAGGACAGCCGACCGATGGTGCGGGTTCAGGTTGGCTCAGCTGGCTTTGATATTCCATCACTACCCGCGCCGCCAAAGCCAGACAGGCAAACGCCTGTAGAACCTGCTCCACAACCTGAACCGGTAACAAGCCCGCCGCCGATGGCCGCACGCGCACCGGTCGGTGCTGATCTTAATCAACCAATCGTTGCACAGATGCTCGCCACCGAATCCGAGCACGCCCAAACGCAGGAAGCGTTTCTGCAGTTCAACCAGAACGTCACGCAAACGCTCAGCCAGGCGCTGGCGTTTCAGATGTCATTGCTGCAACAACACGGGGCCGATGCGTCAGACATCGCGGTGCTTGAACCAGTTGTCGCGCCTGAACCAGTGCGACCCGAACCAACCGGCCCGGTCGTTTTCAGCCGCGAGATGTGCATGGAGTTCGCCATCGGCTCGATCGGCAAAATGCTCGGGCCTGACTTTGCCGAAGCGGACACATTTCCGACGCGCGTGCGTTTGCCGGATGAGCCACTGCAACTGGTGGACCGCATTACGGAACTGGAAGGCGAGCCGCGCAGCATGGCCAGTGGGCGCGTCGCAACAGAACATGACATTCTTCCCGGTGCGTGGTACCTGGACAATGGACGCATCCCCACATGCATTGCAGTCGAAGCAGGTCAAGCCGACCTGTTCCTGTCCGGCTACCTGGGAATCGATTTTGAAACGCGCGGCCTTGCGGTTTATCGACTGCTTGACGCGGTCGTCACTTTTCATCGTCCGTTACCGATCGCCGGACAGACGATCCATTACGACATTCACATCGACCACTTCTTCCGGCAGGACAAGACGTATCTGTTCCGGTTCCATTTTGAAGCAACGGTCGATGGTGAACCGTTGCTTTCAATGCGCGAAGGCTGTGCGGGATTCTTCACCGAAGCCGAACTCGCTGCCGGCAAAGGCATCGTGCAGACGGCCATGGACAAGCGCCCGATGCCGGGCAAGAAGCCGGACGACTGGCAGGCCCTCGTACCGATGGCCGTGGAGTCTTACACGGACGAACAGGTCAACGCCCTGCGCCGTGGTGATCTGGCCGGCTGCTTCGGCGAGCTGTTTGCCGACCTGCCGATACAGCAACCAAGCGGCATCCCATCCGGGCGCATGACGCTGGTGCACCGAATCCTCAAGCTCGACCCAACCGCCGGCCGGTTCGGCCTCGGCCAGATCGTCGGTGAAGCGGACATTGCCCCGGACGACTGGTTCCTGACCTGCCACTTCTTTGACGATCACGTCATGCCCGGCACGCTGATGTACGAATGTTGCCTGCACACGCTGCGCATCCTGTTGTTGCGCATGGGATGGGTGGGCGAAGCCGATCAGGTGGTCTACGAGCCGATCCCCGGCCAGCCGAGCCAACTCAAATGCCGCGGCCAGGTGATCGAAACCACAAAGAAAGTGCAGTACGAGCTGACGCTCAAAGAGATCGGCTATCTGGATGATGGAACGCCTTATGTGATTGCCGATGCGCTGATGTATGGCGACGGTAAGCCGATCGTTCAGATGAACAATATGTCGCTAAGGCTGTCGGGGCTGACGCGTGAAGGCGTCGAGGCGGTCTGGAAGAGCAAGACAGTCCACCACAGAGGACACAGAGAGGAAATGCAGAGAAAAGAAAGTGATTCTTCTCTGTCTTCAAACTCTGTGCCCTCTGCGTCCTCTGTGGTGAATCCGCTTCCCGGGATTTTTGAGAATCATCACATTCTCGCATTCGCGGAAGGGAATCCTTCCGAGGCGTTTGGGGATCGGTACAAGGTCTTCGACAGCGAACGAAAAATCGCGCGCCTGCCTCGGCCGCCTTACAAGTTTCTCGATCGCATTGTGCGCATTGAAAACTGCGAGCAATGGGTGCTGTCGTCCGGCGCGGAAATTGATGCGGAGTACGACGTGCCGGTCGGCGAATGGTATTTCGGCGCGGATCGTCAGCCGTGGATGCCGTTCGCGGTTCTGCTGGAAGCGGCGTTGCAACCCTGTGGGTGGCTGGCTGCTTACCTCGGCTCGGCGCTGACAAGTGAGATTGATCTGCGATTCAGAAACCTCGGCGGCAAAGCGATACTGCACCGCGCCGTCACGCCGGACATCGGCACACTGCGCACGCGCATCCGCATGACGAACTTCTCGCAGAGCGCCGGCATGATCATTCAGCATTTTGATATGGACATGCAAAGTTCGTTCGGGCCGGTCTACAACGGGACGACCTACTTCGGCTTCTTCTCGGCCGCCGCCCTGGCGGACCAGATCGGCATCCGTGACGCCGACCTGTACGTCCCGTCTGTCGAAGAACGACAACGCGGCCGGGCATTCGAATACCCCACCGCTGCCCCCTATCCCGACGACACATGGCGAATGATCGATCGGATCGACCTGTTTGATCCGGCCGGCGGGCCGGACGGCCTGGGCTACATCGAAGGCTCAATGGACGTGCGCCCGGACGCTTGGTTCTTCCGAGCCCACTTCTATCAGGACCCGGTGGTGCCCGGCTCTTTGGGGCTCGAATCGTTCCAGCAATTGTTAAAAGTTATCGCGATGGACCGCTGGCCGGGGAATCCGGAGGGAATTCCGGGGGCGGGGGTTCCGGGGGTGTTCGAGTCCATCACATTTGGCCAGGAACACGAATGGATTTATCGTGGACAGGTCGTTCCGACCGATAAAAAAGTAGTTGTCCAGGCGACAGTGAAGCAAATAGACGATATAAATAAGTCAATTGTTGCTGACGGATTTCTAACTGTAGATGGCAGAATCATCTACCAGATGAAGAATTTTGGTATTAGAATGTCTCCCTAAGTCAAAACCGCACTCTTTTTGCGTCGCAAAGGATATGGAGATCAGTCGCGACGATATTCGGGGCCTGAATTAACACACGAAACGACAAGGCGATCGGTATAAACTGAGCCCCGCATGAAATACAACAAGGTCCATCTCGACGCCCTTGGCTACCAGCTTCCGCCGGTGGTGGTCAGTTCCCGCGAACTGGAAGATCGGCTGGCGCCGACCTACGAACAGCTAAAACTGCAGCCCGGTCAGATTTCCGCATTGACCGGCATCAATGAACGTCGCTGGTGGGAATCAGGCTACCCCCTCTCGCAAGGTGCGGCCGAAGCGGCTCGCCGTGCATTGGAGCGCTCAAATGTTCGCGCCAAGGACGTGGAGGTATTGATCTACGCCGGTGTGTGCCGTGAGAACTTTGAGCCGGCCACTGCGTGTGCGGTTGCCGATGAGATCGGCGTCAGCAATGACGCGTTCATCTACGACGTTTCAAACGCCTGCCTCGGCGTGCTCAACGGCATCATTGATGTCGCGAACCGAATTGAACTCGGACAGATTCGAGCCGGCATGGTCGTCTCGTGTGAATCCGCCCGAGAGATCAACGAAATCACCATCCAGCGTATGCTCGACCATCCGACAATGGATGTATTCACCAGTTCACTGGCCACGCTGACCGGCGGTTCCGGCGCAGCGGCCGTGGTGCTGACCGATGGCTCGTTCGGCACGGAGAACACCCATCGCCTGTTAGGCGGAGCGACCAAAGCAGCGCCGGAACATCATCGCCTGTGCCGCTGGGGCATCACGCTGTCACCGGCCGGGATCAGTGAGATGCTTTTCTCACCGGACAAGCTGATGAACGTGATCGATCAGGTCATGGAGCCGCACGCGATCCCGCAGGCCGTCAAAGAGATGATGACCAGCGATAAGCTGCCGCCCGTGTTGGCGCAGATCATGCCGTCTGAAAAACTGCCGGCCGCGTTGACGCAGTTCATGTCCACTGATTCCGTTGCCGTGTTGCGTCACGGTGCGGAACTGGGCGTGCGCACGTGGGGTTCGTTCCTGAATCGACTCGGCTGGGCGCGCGATCAGGTGGACAAGATCATCTGCCACCAGGTCGGACAAGGGCATCGCGATACCATTTTGCGCGAACTGGGAATTCCGCAGGAAAAAGACTACTCGACCTACAGCTACCTCGGGAACATCGGCACGGTTTCCCTGCCGCTGACCGCGGCGCTGGCCGAACAGCGCAACTTCCTCAAACGCGGCGACCGGGTTGGTTTTCTGGGAATCGGCTCGGGACTCAACTGCCTGATGCTGGGCTGGGAGTGGTAAGCCCGATTTCGGCTTACTTACCGCGGCCAGCATCGTCGAGAAGCTCCTTCGCACGTCTTTGAGCGCAGCGACTGCCCGGCCGCCCCGGGTCTTCGATGCGGCGTTCCTTCATTTCCTGTCCCACAGCCGTTAGTGCGGCGGCATCCAGAACATTCGATGCCAGAACGAAAACCTCTTCATCTTCCAGCCGAATGTGCTGCGCGTATGCTTCTGTCATTTCGCACAACAGGCTGTGCATTTCAACGAGTGTTGCGGCGTCAAGACGCCCATCGACCAACCAGCGCCTGCCGATCTCATCCACTCGGGCGTGCGCGGCTTCTACCTTGCGATGATCGTCCTCCAGCCGATCCATCGTGGCCATCACCTGTTTCACGCGCGAATCGCTGACCTGTCGCATTCGCGGGAAGAGTGATTCTTCTTCATCAGTGGTATGCCGTGGTGCAGCCTGTTGGAAGTAATTCAGGGATGTCTCCAGCGCCTGCCGGGCCTGTTCATCCAGTTTTCGGTCGGCATACTGCTGAACGACCCGCCCCAGCACGTCCAGAAAGTGCTCGATGCGCCGATGACAATCCATCATCAATTCAATCGGCCTGGAAAAGTCCGCCTGCCCCTGGCTGCCTAGTGGAACCGGCATCAGCCATGCCCCTTTCCGGCCAGCTCCGATTCAAGTTCGGCTGCCTTGGGAAACAGCACATTGTTTTCCTTGTGAATATGCTGGTGCATGTCCATTTCAAGTTTATGCAGACCATCAAGCATCACACGGTACGTATTACATGCCCACTGGGGTGGTTGGTAGCCGTCCGTTGCCTGGTTCATAACCGCCAGCGCGTTGCCGGCATGGTCATGCTCAAGCTCCATTTGCCGGATTGGGTTGGATACGGAACCGCAATGAAAATCAGGCATACTCGTAGACGTTTGAAGCTGACGAACCATCGGAAACAGAATGCGTTCCTCCTTCATCATGTGGTCTGCCAGTTCCGCCTTGAGCGCGACGAATGCGTTGCGCACATCTGCAAGACGAGGCTCTTTGTCGCCATGCACGCGATGAACCTTCTGCGTCATCATGTCCAGACGCGGCAACTCTTCACGCAAGTAGGCATGGTGGGTCTGCTCGATGTGATCAACCAGTTCTGTCAGCCCCATGGCATCCGCATCGACCAATTGACCATCAGGCTGATCCGTCTGCGCGTCAGATTGTTCGAGCAGGTTGAGGATGAGCTGGGTCTCCAACCCACGCGCGGCACACGCCTCAGATAATGGCACCTTCCCGCCGCAACAGTAATCGATCTGGTGCTCCTCGAAAATACGGGCGCGAGCCGGCCGCTCTTTGACCAGTTCGCCGACAGTAATCTGTGCGTTAAGCGTAGTCATGGTGTAATCCTTTGTTTTAATTCTCTCGTTTGCCAGGTGGTCTACGAAGACGCGGAGCCCGCATATGTATTCGGTGTTGATACGCCGAGGACATCGGACCGCGTTTGCACAGACCAGCCGAAATACAAGCCGGCAACGAAGTAGCACAACGCAACGATGCCGAGGGCAAAGACGGTGTCGCCTATCGTGCGCAGCCAGCGCAACAGGTTCATCAGATCCGTCTGTAGAAACTCAGCTGACCGGGCGTACCACATGCCGTGCTCCACACTGGCCCATGCCTGCATCAGGCCTACCGGTAAGAGCGACAGCAACACCATCAGCACCAGTCCTGCGTTGATCGACCAGAATGCGAACCACAATGGGCCGGTCTTCCAGTGCTTGTGCATGGTGAGCCCCTTAAGGCAGAAAAGCATCAACCCAATGCCAAGCATGCCATACACGCCGAACAAAGCCGTGTGGGCATGGACCGGCGTCGTGTTAAGACCCTGCATGTAATAGAGCGCGATTGGCGGATTGATCAGGAATCCAAACAGCCCGGCTCCAACCAGGTTCCAGAACGCAACCGCAACGAAGAAATAAATCGGCCAGCGGTAAGCACGAACCCATGGCTGGGCACGGCTGAGTGTCAGATTCTCGTACGCCTCAAAACCGATAAGCACCAACGGTACGATTTCCAGCGCGCTGAAGGTTGCGCCCAGTGCCAGTACAGCCGTCGGCGTTCCAGAAAAATAGAGGTGATGGAATGTTCCGATGATGCCGCCTGAAAGAAAAATCGTGGTGGAGAACAGGACCGCCGCCGTTGCCGTGGATGTACGCAACAGGCCCATGCGGGTAAACAGGAAGGCGATAACCACCGTGGCGAAGACCTCGAAGAAACCTTCGACCCAAAGATGCACGACCCACCAGCGCCAATACTCCGCCATCGCCAGATGGGTCTGTCGCCCCCACATCAGGCCGGCCCCGTAGAACAAGGCGATTGCTGCCGACGCGATAAGAAACAGCATGAGCATGCTCTTGTTTTCGTTAGGCCGCTTGAATGCCGGCCACAGTGCGCGCGTCATCAGGCCAAGCCACAGAAACAAACCAACCAGAAGAAAAATCTGCCAGAATCGCCCCAGATCCACGTATTCATAGCCCTGATGCCCGAACCAGAAGTTCATCTCCAGGCCCATTCGCTGTCGCGTGGCATACCAGGTTCCAAAACACGACCCAACAACAATGATCAGCAGACAGACAAACAAGAAGTTGACGCCGGCCCGTTGAAACTTCGGCTCGTGGCCGGATACTGCCGGCGCGATGAACAGTCCCGTCGCCAGCCATGCTGTTGCAATCCAGAAGATGCCCAGTTGCGTGTGCCAGGTGCGAGTAACCGAGTACGGCAGCCACTCCGCCAAAGGAAATCCATAAAACGCGGAACCTTCAACGCCATAATGCGCAGTCACCGCGCCCAGGCCGACCTGTGCCAGGATCAATCCTGCGACGACCCAGAAATACTTAAGCGTTGCTTTCATTGATGGCGTGGGATTCATCGCCAGCAGCGGGTCGTCCGCCGGCAGCGCATGATCCGTATCTTCCTTGTGTTTGAGAACAGCGTAATACCACGCCAGCGCACCAATGCCGGCAAGCAGCACAACGAAACTGATGACCGACCAGATAACGATTGAGCCGGTCGGACGGTTGCCGATCAGCGACTCGGCGGGCCAGTTGTTGGTGTAAGTCACGCGACTGGCAGACAGTCCGGTAGCAATCTCATTAGCCGTCACGGGGCGCTCTGTTGCGGTGGCCCAGGTCGACCAGAAAAAGAAGGCATTCATTTTCGACTGGCGATCGGCATCGCGAATCGCGTTGCGAGGAATTGCATAAGCATCACGCAACTGAGGAGGCGTCATGCCGGCATCGGCATACGCGCTGATGTTATCGGGAAATAATTCAGCATCGCCGAATAGAGCCGCGTAGTACCCACTGAGCGCATCATATGCCGCAGCCCGATCATTGGAGATAACCAGGTCGCCCGTTGCCGCATCGTACGAGTTGGTTCGCATCTCGCGGACAAGGCGATCCTTGAGCGCGGCCTTCCGGGCAACGTCCAGGGCTTCAAGCGACTGGCCGTGCTCGTTAATCGCCCAGCGGTCCAACAGCCAAACGCACTCTCGATGGAGCCAGTCGGCATTCCAGTCCGGAGCGACGTAGGCGCCATGCCCCCAAATGGTGCCGACTTCCTGGCCGCCCATCGACTGCCAGACATTCTGACCGTCACGGATGTCCTGGGCGGTAAAGAGCACTCGGCCATCTGCAGAAACCACCTGCTGTGGAATCGGTGGGGCCTTTCTGTAGATTTCGAATCCGTAATATCCGAGTACGGAAAACGACCCGACAATCACCAAACCCAATGCAAGCCAGAGCTTTACGTAGCGCATCGAACGGTCTCCAAATTCGCTAAATCACTGCCTGTTGGCAATCCAAATAACACATTTGAATGATTTAACGCTTTAATGCTTTAATACATTAATTGATTTTTTATATCGATTGGATATTCTTTTGTCAATGCCGAACACGAGGAGGCTTTGATGAAATTGCTGTCAGATGCTTGTGAATACGCGATACGAGCGGTCATCTGGATGGCTCAAAGGCCCGGGCAGGCCCACAAGGTCCGCCAAATAGCCGAAGGAACGCACTCAGCGCCGGGGTATCTGATCAAAGTCATGCAGCAATTGTCGAAAGCGGGCATCCTCTCCGCCCAACGTGGCAGCAGTGGTGGTTTCAGGCTCGAACGCGACCCAAGTACGCTCCAGGTACTCGAAGTGATCAATGCGGTCGACCCGGTCGATCGCATCGAGACCTGCCCGCTTGGCTTAAAGTCACACGGCCCGCTTCTATGCCCTATGCATAAGAAAATTGATGATGCCATGGCCATGATCGAGGAGAGCTTTCGATCCACCACCATTACGGACCTGATCAGCCAGCCGTCTCAGCCACAGCCGCTGTGCGACGCATTGACCATCCGTAAGACGTAACGACCTGCAAAAACGTTTAATGGCAATACAGTCACCGCGGGCGAATTCAAGTGCCCACCCGGGCTTTGGGGAGCGATTACACATTCGCATAAATACGTCGATTGAGAACCATCGTTCCGGGGTTTCGCTACAATTCGGCGTTTCATGGATTTCCCCGACTACCCATTTCAAGGCCATACCTTCACCATTGGCGGACATCAGATGCACTGCCTGGATGAAGGGCCGCGCATGGGTGACACGGTTGTCATGCTGCACGGCAATCCAACGTGGTCGTTCTACTACCGCCACGTGATCGCCGCTCTGTCGTCGACGCATCGCTGCATTGTGCCGGACCACATCGGCATGGGGTTGTCGGACAAGCCTTGCGAAGAAGATTACAACTACACGCTCGATCAGCGCGTCGATGATCTGGATGAACTATTAAGCAAACTCGATCTGCCCCAGAAGCTGACACTGGTCGTCCACGACTGGGGCGGCATGATCGGGATGGCCTGGGCCACGCGGCGCCCGGAACGGATTGAGAAACTGGTCATCCTGAATACCGGCGCGTTTCATCTGCCGGCCACAATGGCCATGCCGTGGCAACTGGTGTTGTGTCGCGGGCCGTTCGGTGAGTGGCTCGTCAGAGGATGCAACGCATTCTGCCTGGATGCAGTGAAGAACTGCGCGACCCGTCGAGCACTGTCCCCGGGCGCATGCAAAGCGTATCTCGAGCCATATGACAGTTGGCAGAATCGTGTCGCGATTTATCAGTTCGTGAAAGACATCCCGCTGGATGTGGGCGAGAATGCTTACAACACGGTCAGCCATGTGCAGTCGAATCTTTCTCAGTTTGCCGACGTCCCGATGCTGGTCTGTTGGGGGATGAAGGATTTTGTTTTTACGGAGCACTTTCTCAATGAATGGACACGCCGTTTTCCGAAGGCCGCGGTGCATCGTCTTGATGACGCCGGGCACTACATTCTGGAAGACGCCCACGAAGAAGTCGTTCCACTGATTCAGCGATTTGTAAACGGATAATGTCAAATACCACGGTCAACATCGCCTCACACCTGCCAGCAATGGCCCATCAGCAGCCGGACACGCCGGCCGTGTACATGCCGCGTGGTGGAGAATACGACCGACTTACCTATCAGGAACTCGAAGACGCGAGCAACGCGATGGCCCACGCGCTGCGCGAAGCAGGCATCAAGCGTGGGATGCGCACGGTGCTGATGGTCACGCCGAGCATTGACTTTTTCGCGCTGGTGTTTGCCCTGTTCAAAGTCGGCGCGGTGATGGTCTGTGTGGACCCCGGCATCGGCATCAAAAATCTCGGCAAGTGCCTTGCAGAGGCGACCCCCACTGCTTTCGTCGGCATCCCCAAAGCGCATATCGCGCGCATGTTGTTTGGTTGGGCGAAAAAGTCACTTCAGATCAACATCGGCGTCGGCGGTATTTTCGGCAAGCCGCTCAAAAGGATGGCGGCCAAATACGGCAATGCGGAGCCGATCCTCGAAGACACACAATCAGATGAACCCGCAGCGATCCTTTTTACCAGCGGCTCAACCGGCGTCCCCAAGGGTGTGATTTACACGCATGGGAATTTTGACGCACAGGTCCGTGCGCTGATCGATGCATTTAAAATCGAACCCGGCGAGGTGGACCTCTGTACGTTCCCGCTGTTCGCGCTTTACGCGCCGGCCATGGGCATGACCGCGATCGTGCCACAGATGGATTTCACGCGCCCGGGCTCCGTTGAGCCCAACAATGTCATCGAGCCGATCAAGCGGTTCAACGTCACCAACATGTTCGGCTCACCCGCCCTGCTCAATCGCGTCGGCCGATTCGGCGAAGCGAACAGTGTAAAGCTGCCAACACTTAAGCGGGTAATCTCCGCCGGCGCACCGGTCCCGGCTCAAGTCATGCGCCGATTCACCGACATGCTCAACGACGGCGTACAGGTGTTCACGCCCTACGGCGCAACAGAGTCATTACCGGTTGCGGTGACGGGCAGTGCTGAAATTCTTTCGGAAACAGCAGACCTGACCGACGAGGGCAACGGTGTCTGCGTGGGCAAGCCTGTTGAAAGCATCACTGCCAGAGTGATTGGCATCAGCGATGATCCGATCGAAGCATGGTCGGAATCACTTTGCGTGGACACAGGCGTCATTGGTGAAATCTGCGTTAAAGGTCCCGTCGTGACACAAGGCTACTTCAATCGCGATGCATCAACGAAGCTGGCAAAGATTGCCGACCCGGATGAGGGGTTCCGGGGGGTTTGGCATCGCATGGGCGATCTCGGCTATCTCGACGAACAAGGCCGCATCTGGTTCTGCGGGCGCAAGAGCCATCGTGTGCAAACGGCCGACGGGGATATGTACACCATCCCATGCGAGGCGGTTTTCAATACGCATCCAAAGGTGTTTCGTACCGCCCTGGTCGGGATCGGCGCGATCGGCCAACAGAAGCCGGTACTTTGTGTTGAACTCGAGAAAGACATCGACGCGAACGAACAGCAAATCCGTCAGGAACTGCTGGACATCGGTTCCAAGCACGATCACACGAAATCAATCCAGGACGTGCTGTTTCACCCTTCCTTTCCGGTTGACATTCGCCACAACGCAAAGATTGGTCGCGAGGCGCTCGGCCGATGGGCGGAAGGAAAACTGCGATGAAGGCCCTGGTCACCGGCGGCGGCGGATTCCTCGGCAGCACGATCGTGCGCAAATTAATTGAGCGCGACGATGAAGTCAGCACCCTACAGCGTGGTGACTATCCGCACCTTCGCGAAATGGGCGTTACCTGCCATCGCGTGGAACTGGGCCGAGCACCCGATGGCGAACTGGTTCCCATCGTCGAAGGCAGTGATGTTGTTATCCACACCGCGGCAAAGGCGGGCGTGTGGGGCTCACACGATGAATACTGGTGGCCGAACGTCAAAGGCACCACCAGCCTCTTGCACGCGTGCAGTGTCACCGGCGTGAAACACTTCGTTTACACCAGCTCGCCCAGCGTTGCCTTTCATGGCAAGGACGAGAGCGGCGTTGACGAATCAATCCCCTATCCCGATCGCTATCTAACGCACTACCCCGCAACCAAAGCAGAAGCGGAGAAACACGTTCTGGCTCAGCCGCAGGAAAAGCTGGCAACCGTTGCGTTGCGTCCACATTTGATCTGGGGACCGCGCGATCCGCATCTGGTGCCGCGCGTGATCGAACGAGCCAAAGCCGGCAAGCTCAAACTCGTGGGTAGCGGGCAGAATCTGGTGGACTCGACATACGTTGACAATGCGGCTGACGCGCACATTCTTGCCGCCGACAAACTGCTGGCAAAAGGCAGCAACGCCGCCTGCGCCGGCAAGGCGTATTTCATCAGCAATGATGAACCGGTTGCAATGGCCGAATTACTCAACCGCATTCTTGCGGCCGGTGGTTTGCCACCGGTTACCAGATCGGTTTCACCCGGCGTGGCATACGCAGCGGGCGCGATCCTGGAATCGGTTTACAAACTGCTGCGTAAGAAAAAAGAGCCGATCATGACACGATTTGTGGCAAAGCAGCTCAGCACCGCGCACTGGTTTGATCTGACCGGGGCCAAGCGTGATCTCGGATACAACCCAGCGGTGTCAATTGACCAGGGGATGGCGCAACTGAGCCAGTGGCTGCAAACAACCAACTGACCGTGCAGTTGGGATGAGGGTTGTTTTAATGATCTCTACTTCCGTCCAAATTCCTAGCCGCGACGTGACCACGTCGCAGGTGGTGGTGGTGTCGTTGAATACTGCGCCAGAGACGTATGGCGCTGAACGACTGCGATTACAAACCTACCTGCGAGGCGTCGCCTCGCGGCTAACAAGGTAAGAAGAATGACGCGAAACGCTCCAATACCAATCTCACTTAAATCTCGTGCGTCACGTTCTTCGCGGGTATCGAAATGACAGGTGTTTATGACGTCTTCGACGCAAAAATATACGCAGTGCGTATAAAATCATAAGTGCCATGCCTGATCGTGAGCCCCCTGCTATCACATGCCAGATGGTCATCGCTGCTTACATGCAGGGCGCGTTTCCGATGGCGGACTCGCGCAAGGGCGAAGTCGGCTGGTACCAGCCGGACCCCAGAGCGATTCTTCCGCTGGAAGACTTCAAAGTGCCCCGCTCATTGCAAAAAGTCATTCGCAAGGGCACTTATCGCGTCACCATCGACTCCGCTTTCGAGCAGGTCATCCGGGCATGCGCGGAACCACGCCAATACACGGACGAGACGTGGATTAATGACGAAATCATCAACGTCTATACGCAGTTACACTTACATGGTATTACCCACAGTATTGAAGCCTGGCAGGACGACGAACTCGTCGGCGGACTGTATGGCCTGGCGCTGGGCGGCGCATTCTTTGGCGAGTCGATGTTCAGCAAGGCAACCGACGCATCAAAGGTCTGCCTGGTCCATCTGGTCGAACATCTGCGGCAACAAGAATTCCAATTGCTGGATACACAAATCTACAATGAACACATGGCGCAATTCGGCGTCATCGAAATTTCCCACGACCAGTACATGCAGCAACTTCAAAAATGCTTACAGTTATCTGTTTACTGGTAAGAAGACTCACTGCATTAATTGGGGTTCCGCATGCAGACTCGGCAACTCGGACGATCCGATCTTGAAGTCACAAGAATTATTTTCGGGGCATGGGCCATCGCCGGAAACAACGACCTGAACTGGGGTGACCAGGATGAACAGGAAGCCATCAATGCGATTCGCGCGGCAATTGATGTCGGCATGACGACATTCGATACCGCTCCGGCATATGGCAGCGGTTCGAGTGAAGCCGTGCTGGCCAAGGCAATCGGCAAAGATCGAGACAAAGTGCAGATTCTGACCAAACTTTCGGGTAACGAACTGAAGCCCGAGAACGTCGCATCGGCATGTGAAGAGAGCCTGCTAAGACTCAACACGGACCGGATCGATCTGTATCAGATTCACTGGGTCAACCGTGACGTGCCGCTCGCGGACACCATGGCCGAACTGGAAAGACTCAAGGACCAGGGAAAGATCCGCGAAATCGGCATGAGCAACTTCGGCCCCAAAGACATGACGCGCATGCTCATGGCAGGTCGATTTGAGTCGAATCAACTCTGTTACAGTTTGCTGCAAAGGGCCATCGAGTTTGATATTCAGCCCAAGTGCATTGAGGAGGAGATCGGCATCCTCTGCTACTCGCCGCTGGCACAGGGCCTGCTGACGGGCAAGTTCAGTTCGGTGGACGAGGTGCCGATGGGCCGGCGGCGTTCGCGCCACTTCAGCACGGAGCACGAACACACGCGCCATGGCGAGCAAGGTTGCGAAGCACTCACGTTTGCGACAATCGGCGCACTGCGTGGCATCTGCAAACGTCTGGACCAGCCCATGTCGTGTGTTGCGCTGGCCTGGGCACTGGCGCAGCCGGGCGTCACGAGCGTGATTGCCGGCGCAAGATCGGCCCAACAAGTGCAAAACAACGCGAAAGCAGTCGACCTCACGCTGTCGAATGACGTGGTCGATGAGCTGAATCACGTCACCGACGAGTTGAAACAGACCCTGGGCAGCAATGCTGATCCCTGGGCCCAAACGTCCCGAATTCAATAGTGCCTTGACGGGCGTTGCTAACGCAACCCTGACAGACTTGTCGTGTAACGTAAATGTCGGCTGTTCAACGCACAATAGCGCCTTGCCGCTTTGCTGCGCGTCTCATACCCTATAAATGTTGTAACCGCAGCAAATCCGATCAGAACGCAGGAGAGGCTAATGCCCCCGAGACTTCTTACCAGGATCACAGCCGGAATCTGCCTTTGTTTTTGCGCGCTATCCGCAGGCTTACCCAAGGCTTACGCACAAGACAAGCTACCGCCGGTTTTTGGCCTGGCTTCGGATGACGCGGAGTTCATTTTTCTGGTTCCAAACTTCACCCAATTGAGTGAGAAACTCGCCATGCTCAATCTGCAATTGCAGTTGGGCATCCCCGGCCTGTCGGACGCAATCGGGGAGTTCAAACGTGCCACCAGTATGAGCAAGGGCTTCGAGGAAAACGGCTCGATGCTGGTCGCGGTCAACGACCTGAGCAAAGCAAAGCCAAACGACGCCTTGTCGTTTCTCCTGGCCGTGCCGGTTTCGGATTACAGCGGATTCGTCAGCAACTTCGGCGGCAGAAGTCTGGACGTGGTCACAGCGATCAATCTGCCAAGTGGACAGGTCGGCTACGCGCGAAACGTCGGTGAACACGCGTTGGTGAGCGCCGACAAAGCCACGGTTGAAAAACATTCGGGCCGAAACAATAAAAACAACTTTGCCAAAACAATCGGGAACCTCGGCGTTCGAAGCATTGCCTACAGTGACCTCTCAATCGTTATCAGGGGCGACCTGTTGCGCCAAATGGCTGAGGTACATCTACCAGCCAAAGAAGAGCCGGGACAGCCTGCCAGGCCGGAAACGGATGCAGAGGCGCCCGAAGAAGGCGCACTTTCGATCGGTCCGCTGATCGCAATGTATGCCCAGACGTCACCGCACCTGCTCAAAGATACGCAAACGCTCACGATCGCCATGGCCGTTTCAGAAGCCGGCATTCAGGTCACGTTCGCGACACAATTCAATGAAAACTCGGCGCTGGCCAAACAGTTCTCAGAACAGACCGGCGCTCGGGCGCTAATGGACAAGCTTCCGACGCGGCAGTATCTGGCCGCGATGAGTTATAGCGGGGCCGCGATGCAGACTCAGGTGACGGATGGGCTCAAGCGCGTTCAGACCGAATACGAATGGCTCAAGTCCCCCATTGACGGGATCATGCCGCTGGTCAACAGTGCAAAGTCCGCATCAATTCTGTTTGTCGAGCCGCCGTCTCTGGGACTCGGCACTCGGCTGCTCAATGCCGTCATTGTCATTGAGACAGAAGACAGCCAGGGGTTTGTCAGTTCATTTAAGAAGTACGTCGAAGGCCTGAACGACACCAAGCTGGAAATCCAACTCGCGGCAGAGGTGGACGACGGCAATCCGTTTGCAGAGGTTGAAAACCCGCCGGCTGAAGTCGGCCTTGTTTCCCAATATCAGCCCAACGCGCTTCGGCTGGATGACGGGCAGATCGATCTGTACGAGATCATTGTCAACCTGCCACCGCAGGTGCAGGCTTACATGGGACAGACCGGCGGCGTGATCGCCACGCTACTGATCGGTTCCGGGCAAAAAGGCTACATCACCGCACAGGACAACTTTGTTGTCCTGACGACGGCGCCGGACGACCAACTGGTTCGCCAAACGCTTGATGCCATGAAAGGTGACGGCATTTTCACGACAGAGCCAGCTATTTCCTCAGCGCGCGAAGCACTGCCAGAGCAATTGGCGGCAGAAGCCTACCTTAGTCTGGACGGCATGAACAACACATTCATGCGTTTGATGTCGATTCTCCAAAGCGCACGAGCAGAAGATCAACTGATGCTCGCCGACCTGCCACCACTGGTGGTCGGCATGACCACTGGTGACGGGGGCATGGCCAAGCAATTGTTTGCACCCATGGAGCTGGTCCGTCCCGCGCTCGATACCTACTTCGCGCTGATGGCGAAGTTCACTGTAGACGAACAGGCATCTCAGGAGACCGACGACGATCGGCAAGACGATCGCGGCCGGCAACCCCAAGACCAGTTTGATCCATTTGGCGGAATCGGCCAGCCGCCACGATAATCTGTCATGCGGATGATGCGATCAGAGCTGTGCATCCTGACGACCGCCATCGGGCTGTACTTACTCTCGCTTGCGGGCGTATTGCTGCAGCCAAATTCGTCTGACGCAGGCCAGACCAATCCCCCTTCTCAAACAAAGCCAGTACCGAAACAACTGGGGTTTTCGCTCAATCTGCATCACACGGAGCATCTGCCGCTCTACTTCGACAGCATCGATGAGTTGGAGAAGCTGGGCTTCAAAAGCCTGCAAGTACTGACCCCCGCGTTTCAGCGTGACGGCGCAGCTGAACGAATCGAAATTGTCGCGGAGCCGGGACGCTGCCCGACACGCCGGGACCTGATCGATCTGCTGCGATACGCCCGTCGCCAGGGCATGCATACCACCTTGATGCCGACGGTGCTGTTTACCAAGCCACGCGGCAATGAATGGCGCGGCCGCATCAGTCCGGAGAACTGGGACAACTGGTGGGCAAGCTACAACGACATGATCGACTACTTTCTGGACATCGCCAATGAAGCGGATGTTCAGATGTTCTGCATTGGATCAGAACTGCTATCCACAGAAAAACACACGCGACGCTGGAAGAAACTCATCGCCGACATTCGATCAAAATTCGACGGCCATCTGATCTATTCGACCAACTGGGACCACTTCCATGTCCCCGGCTTCTGGGAAGACCTGGACCTGATCGGTGTGAGCGGTTACTGGAACCTGACCCAAGGCGCAGCAAACAATCCGCCAACAGACGCGGAACTTGCGGCTCGGTGGGCGTCCATTCAATCCGGCGTCATGGAATTTGCCAAGGAAAAGGACCGCCCGATCCTGATTACGGAACTTGGCTATCCCTCACTGACCTGGGCCCTGAAAGATCCCTGGAACTACGTTAAAGGGACAGATGGGCAGATGGACAGCACTCCCCAGGCGCGCGGCTACGAATCTTTCTTAAAAGCATGGGCCGGACCCCTGAAGGCCTCAAACAGCCGATTCGCAGGCGTTTATTTCTATTGTTGGGACCCATACCACCATGGCGGCAGCGAAGACACTGGATACGGGATTCGTGGCAAGCCGGCATATGACCTGCTGCGTCAATGGATGAAAACCAACTACCCTGGTTCAGGTTATTGACCAGGCTCAACCCGCTTACGAACCTCCGACCCATACTTTTGTTCAGTTTTCGATTGATTTTGGGCTCGTTAAACTGGCAACCGGATATTGGCTCGCTACAATGTCGCGCCTCAGGGTAAATAAACAGGACAATTTAACCTTTTATAGGCAAGTGTCGATATTACAGGCAATAACTTCAAGGAAGGATTGGAAATGTCAGTTCGCAAGTTCGTGTCGGCTATGGTCACTATTGTGGTTTTTGCACTGGCTGGTACCGTTGTGCACGCAGCCGGTATCGATGTTGGCGGCCTCGATCAGGCTGGCGGCACCATCAAGGGCATCGTCAAGTTTGACGGCAAACAGGTTAAACGCAAACCGATCCGAATGAGTGCTGACCCGGTCTGCAATAACGCCCATAAAGACAGTCCCTCTCTTTCTGAAAGATACGTCTTCGGCGACAACGACACACTCCAGAACGTATTCGTCTATGTCAGTAAAGGATTGGAAGGCAAGACTTTCCAGGCATCCGGCCCGGCCACAATCGATCAGGTCGGCTGCGTATATGTGCCGCATGTCAGCGGTGTGGTGGCCAACCAGCAGATCAATATTCTCAACAGCGACGCCACCCTGCACAACGTCAAGTGCTCCCCCAAGAACAATGACTCCTTCAACGAGGGGATGCCGGTCAAGGGGATGAAGATCACCAAGAGCTTCAGCAAGCCGGAAATGGCTATTTCGCTCAAATGCGACGTTCATGCCTGGATGCAGGCCTATGTCCACGTGATGCCGCACCCGTTCTTCGCGGTTACCCAGCAGGCCGGAACATTCGAAATCAAGGGTCTGCCGGCCGGCACATACGAGGTCAGCGTCTGGCACGCGTTCAGCAAGTTTGCTCCCTCGGAAAAGACCATCACCGTGGAAGTCAAAGAAGGCTCCGCGGCTGAAGCCAACTTCACCTATAGTCCGAAGAAGAGAAAGAAGTAAAAGTTATGACCGGCGGTCTGTTCATGGAATGGACAACTGCCGGTTACCTTTTCATAATACGGGCCTGAACTGCGTTCGAGCGCAGTAGGAACCGTTAGATCTTCTAGAGGCAGGCAGGACGCCCAATGTACCGACCCATGGATGGGACCATCGGTTTCCAAGACAACATGATGAAGAGCCCTCGTTCGGCTCACCATTACCCGTCACACGACCGGGAGTTGTCCCGCGTCTTGGCTGACGATTTTTCCAAGGAGCGAGCCTTGTATCGTTTGCGAAAGAACGGACACCTGGCCCTGGTTGCCTTTGCCGCGCTGTGTTATGCCGCGTCGTCATGGGCGGGCGCGGAACCGGGCGACACGACACACAACCCGGGATACTGGCTGCCCGAAGACGCTTCGACGGCCGGCTACAAAATTGATTTCCTTTTTAACCTGATCCTCTACATCACATCGATCGTCTGCGTGGCAGTCTTTGTCGTGCTGATCTACTTCCTCGTGAAGTATCGCTATCAGCCCGGCCGCGCGACGAAGTTTATTCACGGCAACAACAGCCTTGAAGCGGTCTGGACATTGATCCCCACGCTGATCATGGCGTTCATCGCTGCCTACAGTCAGGCAACCTGGTCGGAGATGAAAAGTCCGCACACCTTGCCACGCGGCGAAGGTGTCGTTGAAGTTAAAGTCGCCGGCCGACAATTCCAGTGGTTCTTCCACTACGCCGGCAAGGACGGCAAGTTTGGAAAGACCAACCGTCTGTGGCGCAAGAACGATGGTGATCCGGCCAACGAAATCGGCCTGATGCGCGGCGATCCGGAAGAACGGATGTCCCCGGAGCTGTTCGAAGAGATCAGTGCCGATCCGGACCGGCAGCATCTGTTGGATACCGACCCGGCGGCCAGGGATGACATTGTCGTCGGGCGTATGATCGTGCCGGTCGGGCGCAAGGTGACTTGCGAAATCTACAGTATCGACGTGCTCCACAGTTTTTATCTGCCCAACTTCCGCGTGAAGCAGGACGCTGTTCCGGGCCTGCTCGGCTTTGCCTGGTTTGAGTCAACAGCAACCAGTGCGGAATTCATCGGAACCACACCGGACGGCGAAGAAATGCTCGGCTATTCCAAGCCGTTCGACATTGTCTGTGCGGAGCTGTGCGGCCAGGGCCACTACAAAATGCGTGGCCAGTTATACGTCGTAACGGAAGACCAGTACCAGGCGTTTCTGGAAGAAGAGACGTCCTATCTGGGGCTGGACGAAGAGGAAGACGAAGGCTACTAGCCATCCGACACCACCGTTACTGTCATCTAACCTTATCGATTTACCTTCGAGCGGAAACGTAAGCCATGAGCGGCGACCATCACGAACATCACGAGCCGGATAACTTCTGGTCCAAGTACGTCTTCAGCACCGACCACAAAGTGATCGGCATGCAATTCACCTTTACCGCCCTGCTGTTCGTCATCATCGGCGGCCTGCTGGCACTGGGTGTGCGATATCAACTCGCATGGCCGAACCAGGACGTGCCTTACGCGGAAATTCTGCCCGGCAAGATGACCGCTGAAGCGCCGGAAGCCAACCCGGCACACTGGAAGCTCATGATCGGCAAAGACGCCGAGATCGCAGGCTTTGAGGGTGTCGAAGACGGTTATATCGGCAGCTTCAAAGGCTTCGTCAACGATCGGCTTGCGATCGAACTGCCCGAAGGGCTGGTCGTTCAGATCGGAAGCGACGCGCCTCGCACGCTCGACCGGGCTGAGGAAGCACTCGTTGATGTCCGCAGCGTGATGGGCGACTACGACTACAACGCCCAGAATGCCATGGCAGCGGTTGGAACAACCGTCACGCTCGATGGTGGCTTACAGAAAGAAGCTGTCATCAAGGGAATGGAGATTACGCTTCCTGACGCCGCGGGCCGCGGCCAGAAGGTTATCAAGACCGAGCCCGTGTCCCTGCCTGTTCGAAAGAGCGCAACCCTGGCAGTCATCACCGGCGTCGACAAGCCGATCCCGTCAGACAAAGTCACCATCAAAAAAGAATCGCTCACAACGGACGCTTATCTTCAGCTGTTCACCATGCACGCATCGATCATGATTTTCTTTGTGATCATTCCGATGCTGGTCGGCGGCTTCGGCAACTTCCTGATCCCCCTGATGGTCGGCGCGCGCGACATGGCGTTCCCGAAGCTGAACATGCTCAGCTTCTGGTTGTCGTTCCCCGCAGGCGTCATCATGGTGCTCAGCTTCTGGGTCATGTACGGACCGGCCGGTGGCGGCTGGACCATGTACCCCACCCTTTCGACGCCCGGCTTCCTCAAACCCGAATGGGGCACGACGCTGTGGGTGTTCTCCGTCGGTCTGGTCGGTTTCTCCAGCGTGGTGGGCGCCCTGAATTACATCACCACGATCATCAACATGCGCGCCCCGGGCATGAGCATGTTCCGCATGCCGCTGACGGTCTGGTCGTTGCTGATTACTTCCGTGCTTGCCATCTTCGCCACGCCGGTCCTGACTGCCGCGATGGTCATGCTGCTGTTTGACCGCCTGCTGGGCACGAGCTTCTTCCTGCCGGCCGATGGCGGTCAGCCGCTGCTGTTCCAGCACCTGTTCTGGTTCTACTCCCACCCGGCGGTGTACATCATGATTCTCCCGGCCATGGGCGTGACCAGTGACATTCTGGCCGTCCACGCACGCAAGCCGATCTTCGGCTACAAGCCGATGGTCTTTGCCATGGCTGCCATCACCGGCCTGGGCTACATCGTGTGGGGTCACCACATGTTCCAGTCCGGCATGAACCCGGTGTTGGGCACCACGTTCATGGCGACCACGATCATGATTGCCGTGCCGTCTGCCATCAAGACCTTTAACTGGCTCGGCACGCTCTGGGGCGGCAACATTCGATTTAACCCGCCGATGCTGTTCGCGCTCGGCTTTGTGAGTATGTTCGTCATCGGCGGCCTTTCCGGCATCTTCATGGCTGCCGCTCCGGTCGACATTCACATTCACGACACCTACTTCATCGTCGCCCACATTCACTACGTGCTGTTCGGCGGCTCGATCATGGGCATCTTCGCCGGCGTCTATCACTGGTTCCCGAAGATGTTCGGGCAGCAGATGAATCAGAAATGGGGTGTGATTCACTTCATTCTGACCATCATCGCGTTCAACGGCACATTCTTCCTGATGCACGTGCTGGGTGTCGGCGGCCATCCGCGTCGTTATGCGTCGATCATGGAATACCCGACGTTGCAGCACCTTCAGCCCATGAACGTCATCATGACGCAGTGGGCCATCGCAATGGGTGCCGCCCAGCTTCCGTTTATCTACAACTTCTTTGCCAGCCTGCCGCGTAAGCTCGGCCGGGCGATGGTGGCTTTCTTTGTCGTCGCACTGGTTGCGCCCGCCGTCGTCGGCTTTGCCTACTGGTCCGCGATTGAAGGCGCGCCATACACCAACCTGCCGGGATTCAGCGGGCTGATGAACATGATCATCGTCGGTGAAGGCGCGCAAGGCTTCAACGGCTTCGGCAAGTTTGTCGGACACCTGTCGCTGATTGTGGTCACGTTCGGAATCGCCATCTGGATGTTCCGCGTGATGCATGCCGGCGGCAAGAGTTCAGCAATCTTCGTCGTGCTGCCTGTTGCCATCTACACGCTGCTGATTCCGATCCTCAACGCCAGCGGCAACCTCAGCTACATGGAACTCGGCGATGGTCCGACGCTGGCCCAGCAATCGCTCGCCATGGCACACGACGTGTTCTGGTCACCAATGACAGCTCACATGATGATCTGTGCGGGCTGGGGTTTGTTCTTTGCAGCGATTGCGACAGCCGTTGTCTACGGCATCTGGGAACTTGGCCGCATCCTCAAGATGCCGACGATTCTCAAGTATGCCCTGTACGTCGTATTCCTGCCGCTGTTTTTCGCCCCGCTGTTGCTCAAGCAGGACCTCTACATCATGCGAGGCCATCCGGACCTGTTTAACTACGCATGGCTGCTGGTCATTCTGCTGGCGGTGCCCGGCACGCTCTACATGGTCATCAAGCGTCCCAAGGACGAGTATGGCTTTGTCACGGACACAAACCCATGGCAGGCCAATTCGCTGGAATGGATCACGCAATCGCCGCCGATCACGCTCAACTTCGACGAAATCCCGACTGTCTATCGCGGGCCGTATGAATTCGGCACGCCGGTGGTCGAAACGGATTACCTGTTGCAGACCGAGAAGCTGCCGGAAGGCGTGGTCGAACCGTCTGGTCATTAAGGAACCGCAGATAGCCGGTTGTTTGGGATAAACCGCACGTGCTGAAGCAGACAACACAACATGACACGGACACAACGGTCTATCGGCCGTGGTTGCACCGTTATGCCTGTCTGCTGACCGTGGCGACGTTCATCCTTGTGACCAGCGGCGGCAATGTGACCAGTCGTGAAGCCGCCGAAGCAGTACCGGACGGGTTCACGGTTTACGGCTACTTCCTGTGGTCGTTCCCCTACGACATGTGGGTCGGCAACATCTTCCACGAGCATATTCACCGCTTAAAGGGAAGTGTCATCGGCCTGCTCACGATCGGCTTGACGATCTGGCTATGGATGACGCAGACGAATCGCCGCTGGCTCAAGCGATTCGGCCTGATCCTTCTATTGCTCGTTCTGATTCAGGGCGCGATGGGTGGCCTGCGCGTGGAATTCGTCAAGCACTTCCCGTCGGCAGTGATCCCTTTTGCGATCGCTCATGCGGTAACCGGGCAGATCTTCCTATGCATGACGGTGATCGCCGCCGCAGCCACCAGCCGATTCTGGATCGAGCGTAAATCCGATGTGGCCCTGCTGTGTAATAAGACACAGCGCCGAGCCACTGTCGCCCTGCTGGCAATCATCCTGGTTCAATTACTGCTCGGCGCCGCGATGCGGCACATGGATGCCGGGCTGGCCATTCCCGACTTCCCGACTTCGTACGGCAAGTTCTGGATGCCGATGAGTCATGAGGCGCTGGAAGAGGCCCAGGCGGAGATTCCCTACGAAGAAGTCACGCGCGAGTACTCGCTGCGGGAGGTACACCTGCACTTCGGGCATCGCCTGTGGGCAGTCGTCGTGCTTGGGGCCACGGTTTTCATGCTCGTCAAGATGACACCCGTGCTGTCACGATCGCACGCGCTGCGATTCCCGGTCATTGCCATCCTGGTATTGATGATCCTTCAGGTCGGCCTCGGCGCGAGCGTCATCTGGAGCAAACGCATGCCGGACATTGCGACCGCCCATCAATCGGTCGGCGCTCTGTTGCTGGCACTATCGACGTTGCTGGTTGTCAGGAGCTACCTCGCAACGCCTGATGAACTGACACAACCTGTGCACAAGGACCGTGCCAATGTCGCGATCGGAGGGGCATCGGCATGACGCAACTGACCGGCAAGAACGACGGCCTGTTCATCGGTGAAACGAGCGCTCCGGCGTGGAATCAGATTCGTTTTGCGGACGTACGTGAACTGGTCAAGCCACGCATTACGAAGATGGTCCTGATTACCGCCTTCATCGGATTTGTGATGGCGCACCGGGGTCTGGACGGCCGCACCGTCGGACAGGTCGTGACCGGCGAACTCGTAACGCTTCTGCTGATGCTGCTGGGCACGGGGTTGTCCTGCATGGGCGCCAGTGCTTTGAATCAGGTTCTCGAGCGGGACACGGACGGCCTGATGCCGCGCACCAGTAACCGTCCCCTGCCGGCCGGGCGCATGCATCCGGCGACTGCGTGTGTCATCGGCCTGGTATTGAGCGTCCTGGGTGTATCTGTTCTGGCTGTCTGGACAACAACTGCCGCAGCATTCTTCTCTGCCGCAACGATTGCCAGCTACGTCCTGATCTACACACCGATGAAACGTCGCAGCACGCACGCGACGATCGTCGGCGCGTTGCCGGGCGCACTGCCGCCGGTGATTGGCGCCGCGGCCGCAACCGGTGGTGTCGGCACAGAAGCCATCCTGCTGTTCGTGATTCTGTTTCTCTGGCAGTTGCCACACTTTCTCGCAATCGCATGGCTGTACCGGGAAGACTACGCCAAGGCGTCAATTCCCGTCCTGCCCGCGATCGAGCCGGAAGGTCGCAGTACGTTCCGTCAGATTCTGCTCGGCTGCATGGTGCTGCTGCCGCTGGGACTGCTCCCGACCATGCTGCACGTCAGTGGACTGATTTACTTCGTCGGTGCATTGCTGGCCGGACTTGGTTTTCTCGCTTCGGCCATGGTGCTGACCGTCCGTCGAACGCGCAAAGCAGCACGCCTGGCTTTTTTTGCTTCTTTGATTTACCTGCCGCTGGTATTCGGCCTGATGCTGATCGACCAGCTTTGATTTGAAGGAAACTGGACATGTCACACGCTGTGGACGCTAATCTTCACCATCTGGAGGAACAGGGCCTGATCTCCCACGGCTCGGTCTCCCAGACGGGCATTCAAAATGGCAAGATCGCCATGTGGCTGTTTCTCGGGTCGGAAGTGATGTTCTTCACCGGCCTGATCGGCGCCTACATCGTGCTGCGTTTCGGGCAAGGCGAATGGCCTGACCCGGCGCGCGCCCTGAACGTCCCGCTGACCGCGGCCAATACGTTCCTGCTGATCTGCTCCAGTGTGACGCTCGTGTGGGGTCTTCAGAAGTATCAGCAAAATGATCGCTCCAAGGGCAACTGGGGCTTGTTCCTGACCACCCTGTTCGGCGCGATTTTCGTCGGCGTGCAGGTGTATGAATACATTGAACTGTTCAGCCTGGGCCTGCTTCCGAACACGAATCTGTTCGGCAGTTGCTTCTATGTGATGACCGGCTTCCATGGCCTGCATGTTGCTGCGGGCGTGGTGGCCATGTTTGTCCTCTGGATCATGGGCCTTTGCGGCAAGTTCGGGCCGACCTACAAAGAGTACTGTGCGATCGAACTGACAGGCCTGTACTGGCACTTTGTCGACCTTGTCTGGATTATTCTGTTTGCCATTGTTTACCTGATGTAATTTTCGCCATACGGGCGACGGGCGTAACGCCCCAATTTGGAGATGCTGCTGATGAGCGCAACTACCGATAGCCACGGGAAGGACCACGGCGGTCATTCTGTAAACATCATGTCCTGCTTTATGGCTTTGCTGGCATTGACGGCCGGTGAGGTGATCCTGTTCGAAATCTGGCATCGCACGGAGTTCGTACCCAAGTTCGTCATGGTGATGATGATTCTGGTATTGACACTGCCCAAAGCGGCGATCGTCATGATCTACTTCATGCACCTGAAGTTTGAGAAGCATTTCCTGGTGCTGATTGCCGTCATCCCGCTGATTATGGTTTTTGTTGCCATTCTGCCGACGCTGACGGATATCATGACACTTCGTGCCAATCACTTCACTGACAACAAGGCACACGGCCTTGGCGACTGGGAACTGGACCATAGCGCCCACCACAGCGAGGCGCATGAAGATGGCGCCGCACATGGCGAAGGATCGCACGAAGAGCATTCGAAGGAAGAAGCGCACGGTGAGTGATGTTGCCGTTGACGTTCAACAGGTAACACATCGTTACCCCGCCAGAAGCAAGAAGCGCGGCACCAACGCAGACACGTCAACGCAATCCGGGCCGACGAGTGATGCGCTTCAACAGGTCAGCTTTCAAATCAGGACTGGCGAAGTGTTCGGCCTGCTCGGGCCGAACGGCAGTGGTAAATCCACGCTGTTTAAAATACTTGCCACCATGCTCCGGCCGACAGAAGGTAACGCGGCTGTATTCGGACAGGACACGTCCGCCAATTCATCAGCCGTCCGTGCACTGCTCGGCGTGGTCTTTCAGGCGCCCAGCGTTGACGTCAAGCTGACGGCCCGAGAAAACCTGTCGCATCACGGCCACATGTATGGCCTGTCCGGGAAAGATTTGACCGCCCGGATCAACGACTGCTTCTCCGCGGTGAAACTCAGCGAACGAGCAGACGACCGCGTCGAAACTTTCAGTGGCGGAATGCGCCGGCGTGTTGAAATCGCCAAGGTCATGCTGCACCAACCGAAGCTGCTTCTGCTCGATGAGCCGGCCACCGGTCTTGATCCGGCAGCGCGGCGTGACCTGTGGCAACATCTGCATGCCATGCGCGATTCAACGGGTGTTACCATTGCCGTCACCACTCACCTGATGGACGAAGCGGAACATTGCGACCGTCTGGCGATTCTGAACTTCGGCAAACTTGTCGCGGTTGATACGCCCGAGGCGCTCATTTCACAGATCGGCGGCGACGTGATTACGGTCACGCCGTCGACCGGACAGGACATCAACGACATTCGCTCGAAAATCGCGCAGCAATTCCAGCCGTGGCCGGATCATGGCGAACCGACTCTCGCGGACAACACCGTCGTCATGCAACGGGACGGCGGCGCGGACTTTGTTGCCCAACTGGGCAGTGCCCTGCCGAACGTTCTTCAAACGATCAGCGTCGGACGGCCGACTTTGGACGATGTATTCCTACAGATGACCGGAAACCGCCTGGGTGAAACATATGACAGCCAAGGCTGATTCATCGAACGCGCGATACAGCAGGTGGCGTGCATTTGCGTATGCCGTGCCCTTTATCCTGTTGGGGATGATATGCGGCACTTACGCCGTCTCTGAAGATTTCTACCTCACGTATGTCATCTCGCCCCATGAGCGCGAAGGACAGGCCATTGAAATCCTTACATTTGCCTGCGCCGCAACAGCGGGCATCTTATTGCTGATTGCGACCGTCGGCATATGGAAACTGCAGGCCGGGCTGAAGCCGTTCATGCATCGGGCATTCGGCATCGTCGGCATTATTGCGCTGGCCACGATCTTCTTTGCCGGCGAAGAGGTCAACTGGGGTCAAACGTATATTGGTTGGGAGGTGTCTGGGCAGTTCCTCGAAGCGACCAACTCGCTGGAATCGAACCTGCATAATCGCGATGACCTTCCGGTCAGTATCAAGACACTGGCCCAGGGGTTTCTGATCATCATGTTTGCCGGGTTGCCATTCTGCTGGATGCGGTTTCGCGATAAGTTTCCCGACGGCTGGGAGCCGGCCATTCCCGACGGGCCGGTGATAAGCTGCATTCTTGTCGCGTATCTGTGGAAGTTCGTAAAGAACATCTATCGCGCCATCGTGCCGGAGGAAGAACAGATCCAGTCGAACCTGTATATGAGCTTTCTGGAACAGATCAATGAGCACAAGGAAATGCTCATTGCCGTGGCGCTGCTGATGTATGCGATTTATCGTTTTGTTGCGATCCGTAAGTTGCGACGCAACAAACTTACCGGGGCTGCGTCGCAGCCCGGCTAGGATTTCAGAGTCAACGTTATATCGGTTTCTGATTGACACTCGCGCCTGTGTCGCGGAAGCGTCGAAAGCGGATTTCATTGTAGCCGGATCGCGACGCGATCCAGGTAGATTTGCTATCCCGTGACACTGCGACATCACGCACAAGCGACAATCAGAATCCGTTTTACTTGTGATACGTCACAACAAGAAAAGCAACTGCCTCACCGCGCCCGGTGTTGTAAATCGCATGCGGGACATCGACGCGGTAATGCGCCGAATCGCCCCGGTTTAACTCACTCTCATCATCACCACTGACCACACGTACCGTCCCCTTCTGCACGGTCAGGAACTCGCGCGTGCCTTCAAAGTGTGGCGAACTGACCAGCTTCCCACCTGCCTGTAAGAGCAATTCGTAGAACTCAACATCCTTTTCCAGATGAAGCGGCGAGAGTGTACGAATCTGGCAGTCATCATCCGAGCGATAATGATACGTGCGGTCGTCCGCCCGAATCACGTCGATCGTCGACGCGGAGCCAGGCGCCTCGACCAGGTCCGCCAGCGACATCTGCAGCGCCTGGGCAATCCGGTACGCCACGGCCAGTGTCGGGTTGGCCTGGTTGCGCTCGATCTGGCTGAGCATCGACCGGCTCACGCCACACGCGGCCGACATCTGCTCCAGCGTCCAGTTCCGCTTCTGACGCAGCTCGCGCACGCGCTCGCAAAGGTGACTGGTGATCGGGTCCACCGCTTCACGCGGCTTCTCAGGTTTGACAGTTTTTCGGGCCATAACGGGTAGTACTTATTCTGATTGATCCTCGAACCCATCTCCGGGAATCGCCAACAGCGGATTTCGTAGTAGCCGGATCGCGACGCGATCCAGGTGGACGTCTTATCCCCGAATACAGCGCCATCACGCGCCCGAGTCGAGTCAGAACACATATATCGGTCACAATCTCACGTCTTTTTCCATTATAGCGAATTTCTCATCTTGCAAAGTGGAAATTTGATATCTATGATAATGGATAGGGACTCCGATATAGGAGAATTTGCCATGACAGTACTCCTGGACCGAGCCATGACGGCCCTGCAGAAGACGACTGCTGGTCCGGGCCTGACGATCACGGACAAGGCGCGCGTGCCGCACGTCGGGCCGCGCGACGTATTGGTGGCAGTGACCCATGCCGGTATCTGCGGCACGGATCGTCACATCTATGAATGGGACGCCTGGTCACAGAGTCGCGTGAAAGTCGGGATCACCACTGGTCACGAATTCGTCGGCACGGTTGCCGCCATCGGCGATGCTGTGTGGCGCACAAAAATTGGCGACCGCGTCAGCGGCGAAGGCCATATTGGTTGCGGCACCTGCGAGCCCTGCCGGACCGGCAACGGTCACATTTGTGAGAAAGTCGACATCCTCGGTATCGACGTCGATGGCTGCTTTGCAGAGTTCGTCGTGCTGCCGGAGGACAACGTCTGGCCGGTGCACCCGGATATCCCCGATCACTACGCGGCGATCTTCGACCCGCTGGGCAATGCCATGCATACGGTCATGGCGGCCGGTGTCAGCGGGCGCAGCGTGCTGATCACCGGCGTGGGCATCATTGGCATGATGGCTGTCACCATCGCCAGAGCGGCCGGCGCCGGAACGATCCTGGTGACTGACGCCGATCCAAGACGACTGGAACTGGCCAAAGAACTCGGCGCGGACCACGCGTTTGAAGCGAATGATCCAGATTGGGCGCAGGAAGCAAGAAGACTGACACACGATCAGGGTCCGCAGGTCCTGCTGGAAATGAGTGGCCACCCGGTTGCCATTCGTGACGGCTTTACTGCCCTGCGCAACGGCGGCACAGCCGCCCTGCTCGGTCTGCCGGCCAAGCCGGTCAGCTTCGACCTGCCCAATGACATCATCTTCAAAGGTGCAACCGTCATCGGCATCAACGGCCGCCGCATGTATGAAACGTGGTACCAGGTTGAGAGCTTCCTGTTAAGCGGACGAATCAATCTCGAGCCGATCGTGACGCATCAGTTGGACCTTGCGGACTTTGATACGGGGTTCAAACTCATGCAGTCCGGTGAAGCAATCAAAGTTGTTCTGAAAATTCCGCAGGAGGAGTACTAGTCAATGCCTGCCAGCCAGTTTGAAACACGAACCGCCGATCTGTTGAAAGAATTGTCCGATTCCGGCCAGTACAAGTACCTGCAGCACATCACCTCACCGATGGGGCCAACCGTGGAGTTGGAAGGCAAAGGCGAGGTCCTCGTGCTCTGCTCAAACAATTACCTCGGGCTGGCTGACCATCCGGAAGTGATCTCAGCAGGTGTGGACGGCTTGCGCAAGTATGGCGCGGGCACGGCCTCCGTACGTTTTATCTGTGGTACCTTCGACCAGCATCGCGATCTGGAAAATACCATCGCCAAATTCAGTGAAACGGAGGCTGCACTGAGCTATGTCAGTTGCTGGTGTGCCAATGAAGCACTGATTCCCACCGTCGCCCAGGAAGGCGATGTTATTCTTTCCGATGCACTGAACCATGCAAGCCTCATCGACGGATGCAGACTGGCAAAGAAAGCTGACCGTGAGATTTACAAGCACAACGACTTGAGTGACCTGGAAGCCAAACTCAAAGCCCATGCCGACAAAAATGTCCGCTGGGTCATCACCGATGGCGTGTTCAGCATGGAAGGTGATATCGCCGACTTAAAGGCCTTGGTCGAACTCTGCAAAAAACACGATGCCATGCTGATCGTCGACGACTCCCATGGCGTCGGCGTGCTGGGCGCCACCGGCCGCGGCACAGCGGAACACTGCGGCGTGCACGGCCAGATCGACATCGTTACCGGCACACTCGGCAAAGCACTCGGCGGCGCGGCAGGCGGTTACGTCGCGGCAAGCAAACAGGTCATCGAATTGCTCATTCAGCGCAGCCGGCCATCCCTGTTTTCCAACGCACTACCCACGACCGTCGCACAGAGCGCTCAAAAAGCGATTGAGATTGTCGACCGTGAGCCACAGCGCGTGCAGCGTCTTCACAGCAACGTCAAAAAAATTCGCGACGGCCTGCGAAACCTCGGTTACGAATGCACCGACTCCCCCACCGCGATCATCCCCATCATCATCGGCCCGACCGCCGATGCCATTGCCAAAAGCAAGCGCCTGCTCGAACTGGGCGTATGGGTAGTCGGCTTCGGCTTCCCGGTCGTACCGGAAGGCGAAGCGCGGCTGCGCGTGCAGGTGTCAGCCTCGCTGGATGATGATCACATTCAACGGGCGCTGGATGCGTTCGCGAAACTGTGATGTAGCCACGAATGGACGCGAATCAACGCAAATAAAGCATGAGGTTGTCGCGGGAAGCGTCAACAGTGAATTTCATAGTAGCCGGATCGCGACGCGATCCAGGTGGACTTCTTATCCCGCAATACAGCGCCAGCATACAGAAGCGTAGATTAAAACCACTCACCCCCCACCGTCATCTGCGCTTCAGCGACCTGACCATAAGGCTGACCATCCGCTGTCAGTTCCACCGCAAACGGTTGCCGGCGACATGGCCCATCTGGGGTGATTTCCAAACTGCATGACACCTCCGCCCGAGCCGCCGCGGTCAGCTGGGCGCTGCCACCCTCCCAGCCCGTTGGGCCGACAAGCTTGATATCCAGTGTTGCTTCTTTGGGTAGCGGGTTACGGACCGTGACTTTCACCGTTGCTGCCTGCGGCTCATGCAGGTGTGTACGGTAAGGCCAGATCCAGCCGCCCCAGCTGTCCATGTTGAAGTGGGACTCGTCATCCCCAAGCACCATGGCCCCCTTGTGGATGTCTTCCCAGTATTGCGTATGGTCGTCGATGAGCTTGAAGAAATGCTCATCCGTGTGAATCGCAGAAGTGTGACCAGTCAACACGATGTCCGGCTTGTGCTTCAGCAGCCAGGCGGTGCTGTTGCGGAACCCGTCCAGCAACGAGCCATTTCGGAAAACATGGTTCTGCTGAACGATGTTGTCCCGGAAGTCTTTGATACTCTTTAAGAAGAAGTACTGGTCGCCCGTGTGGGCAAACTTCTTCCCATCGGCTTCAAAACCGATTAGCGTAGAGAACCGCGTGTGGCCGGTCATTGGTTCGAAGTGGAAGGTGTACTCTTCCCACTGCACGGTCTGTCCCAGCGCGATGCGCTTATCGATCCGCGCGGGAATCGGCCAGTTACACGGGAAACAGTGCCCACTCGGCTCCGCCAGCAGATCGGCAAAGACTTCCGATGCCCAGCATTCCGTTCCGAACAGACGTTGCACAACAGGAATACCAGCAACGTGATCGTCATGGAAGTGGCTCACGAGCACCATGTCGATCTTGTCGAAGCCAAGTTGTTTCAGCCCTTTGACGCTGTGCAGCAGCGCCCGGCGGTTGTACGGATGCGGATAGCCCGGCCGCTGTGTGCCGAACCAGTGATAGCCGTAGTCAATCGACATGACCTTGCCGGATTCACTGATGATGAACCAAGTCTTGGCATTACTATGCGGCGACATGTACACATGATCCGTCACCTTGACCAACGGCTGCTCCGTCGTCATTTCACATTCATCCGGCATCATCGGACGATTCTCGCCGAGCTTGCGCATCGATGTTTGCAGCGCGCTCAGCGCATCTTGAGCGCTCTCAAGGATTGGCTCGCCAAGGCTGGGCAGGAGCAGCTGCGCATCATTTTCGATCAGTTGCTGCGCGCTGTATACGCAATTGACGATGCCATACAGGTCGTTGTAGTAGTACTGCAACGGCGCGACGCGCGCCAACCGACCGTGTGAATGAATTGCTTCGCCGCAGAACCATGCGCGTTGTGTTTTGCCGGGCAGTGTCACGGCATATCCCGACTGCGATTTGGTGACACCCGGCAACGGCACGACCTCAATGTCCAGACCGGCCATGCTGGTTTTGTCGTAATCAAGCATCACGCCGGCCAACGGGATCGGCTCGATCGGTGCGTACAGGTTCCACAAGTTGTCGTAGATGATGTAAGTTTCGCGCTGGCGGAAGTGTTGTTGGGGATCAGCCAGAATCTGTTCCGCGTACTGCGGGCCGTAGATGGGAATCCCCGCTTTGGCGGCCGCAACCGCACCGGCAGAGTGGTCTCTAAAAAAGTGTGTCAGTAACAGAGCAGCAGGCTTCAGCGGTAACTCATCAACATGCTCGAGCCACGCGCCTGTTCCCGCATCGATCAGCAACATCCCTTCCGAACCGGCGACGGCGTAAACGTTGCAGCTGTCTTTGAATCGCCATACGTCGTCAAGAACCTGTTGCCATTTCATAAATCGGTGCTCCGGGAGATGCCATTGGGATCAGTGCAAAACGCCGCATGATAGCGAAATCAGATTTGAACTAAACATCAACCAGTGACTTCGCTATGATCCTGCCATGGTTCCAACACTCCTGCTATTCGATGTTGACGGCACGATCATGCTCTCCGGCGGAGCGGGTATGCGATCCATGCGGCGGGTCGCTAATCGCTTATTTGGCAATAGCTTCCAGTGGGAAGGCGTATCCGCCGGCGGTAATCTTGATCCGCTGATCTTCGCCCAGGCGGCAAAGAATTCAGGGCTCGACAACCTCGATGAACATCATGAGCAGTTCCGCCAGCACTACGTGGTCGAACTGGAAGGCGAACTGAAAAGCAATGCCGAAAAGATTCGGATCATGCCCGGCATCATTGAATTAATCGATCACCTGCACGAGCGAGCCGAGACACGGCAGGACGTCGTCCTCGGACTGCTGACCGGCAACTACACGGATGCAACGTCAGTCAAGCTGCGTTCGATCGGCATGGACATGAATAAGTTTCGTATCACCGCACTGGGCGATGAAGCCCCGACGCGCGCCGAACTGGTGGCGCTGGCAATGCAGCGATACAAAGACCTGCTCGGCCATCCGGCAGACCCGCTGCGCGTGATTGTGATTGGTGACACGATCAAGGATGTGGCATGCGCCAAAGCAAACGGATGTGTCGCGTTTGCGGTCGGGACTGGCATGTCCACGATGGACGAACTGACAGCAAGCGGCGCGGATGTTGTGGTCTCCGACCTGTCCGACCATTCACCGTTGCTTAAGATGTTGTGAGTTTGCTCGACTACTGATCGAATTTGAAGCCGCCCAGATCCTCAAGCACCTGTGCCATTGCCTGCGTACCCAGTTTGCCGCCATCGTTGGCCTGCACACCACGGAAGTATGCCTCTGCCAACGCCGTACCGGAGAGCGGCAGCTTCAGTTCGCGCCCGGTGCCCATGACGATGTTCAGGTCTTTGAGCACGAGGTCAACCATGAAGCCGGGATTGAAATCACGATCGGCAATCTTCTCACCAAGGTTCGCAAGCTGCCATGAGCCGCCCGCCCCGGCAGAAACGACCTGTACCATCTTCTTCAGATCCAGCCCGGACTGTTTGGCCAGCGCGAGCGCCTCGCACGTCCCCAGCAGACTCAGCGAGACGGCAATCTGATTACATGCCTTGCAGGTCTGCCCCATGCCTGCTTCACCCAGCAGTGTGATGGACTTGCCCATGACCTCAAACAGCGGCTTGATGCGATTGAACGTGTCTTCCGGACCACCGACCATGATGCTCAGTGTGCCGTTCTTGGCGCCGACATCGCCACCGGAGACCGGCGCGTCGAGAAAGATGACACCCTTGGCGGCCAGATCAGCGGCAAACTGCTTGGTCGCCACCGGGCTGATCGTGGAGTTGTCAACGACAATCAACCCCTCACCGGCAGCGCCGGCAATGCCGTTCTCACCAAACAGGACTGCCTCCACGTCGGGCGTGTCTGTTACATTCAGAAAGACAACCTCGGCCCCCCTGGCGACCACATCCGCGGGCGAGTCGGCGACCGTTGCACCGGCATCAGCAAGCGGCTTGCACTTGGCCGATGTCCGGTTCCAGACCACGACTTCATAGCCGGCTTTGAGCAGATTTGCCGCCATAGCAGCCCCCATGATGCCCATGCCGATATATCCCACTTTTTTGATTGGTTGATCGCTCATGCCGATAATCTCCTATGTCCGGTTGAGCAATGTAGCATAGCGAATTTTCAGGGTGATAGTCCGGCGGCTTGAGTTTGATTTTCTCGCATAACTCGATAGTTTGATAAGTCTTGAGGCAAAACATCTCCCCCTTGAAACAAGGGAAAGGGCGAACTGTGAAAAATACGATTCTGACTGCCATCGTTCTGGTGTGTGTATCGATTACGTCAATCGGCTGTGTGTCCCAGAAACATGCGGACAGCATGCAACTGGTGAATCGTCGGCTCAACGAACAAATCCTCGATCTCAAATCCCGACTGGCGGAGTGCAACGAGCAAATCGCCGCCATGCGAAACGCGCCGGTGCCGCAAGACCCGAATCTGCTGAACCGACTGGAAACCGTTACGGCTGAACGTGACCGCCTCAATGTCGCCCTGCAGCAAGCACGCGAAGCGCTGGTGGCCGCGAGCCAGAAGTCAATCCTGCCTCAGGAACTGGATCAGGACCTGGTTGAACTGGCGGAAACCAACCGTCAGTTGATGGCTTATGACCCCCAAGCCGGCAAGTTGCAACTGGCCAGCGACCTGACGTTTGCCTTGGGTAGCACCAAGGTCAGCGACCAGGCCACGCTCAGCCTTCACAAGCTGGCACAGATCATGGCCAAGCCGTCGGCCGGCCGCTACGAGCTTCACATCGTCGGTCATACGGATAATGTCCGCATCGCCCGGGCCGCGACGCGAGCCAAGCATCCGACCAACTGGCATCTTTCTGTTCACCGCGCGATTGCGGTGAAAGATGTGCTGGTGAAGTCCGGCGTGAATCCGCAGCGACTGCAAGTCGGCGGTCATGGCGAATACCGCCCTGCCGTTCCGAACGGCAGAAAGGGCGCTCAGGGCAACCGCCGCGTGGAGATTTACATTGTGCCCAACACATACAACGGGCCAGGCCTTGCCCCGGGACAGAGTAGTAGCGCTGCCCCGACGCCCGCTCCGGCCAGACCTGCCGGTGGCAGCACGGCACCGGCCGCCGCACCAGCCACGGCTGAGCCGACTGACTTTTTCAAATAATCAGTTTCTGCTGACAGTACAGACTGCAAATAGCCGCAGATAAAAATCTGCGGTTATTTTTTGTTGTAAAGGTTCAGCGTTGTTTTTCAGCAACCGCATCTTTACGGTTTTCGGCTATGGCTAAATCAATGTAGGAGAAACGCGATGAAGCCTGCCTCAAACCGCCGCCTCTACAACGGTGACTGTAATTACCTCTTTGCCAGTGATTACAGCACGGGTACCAACGGTCGGTACACCGCAAAAGTCTTTCACGATCATGTCGATCTACTGGCAAGCAGCGGCATCGATACCTTTGTTGTGAATGTGAACGGCCAGCAACCCTGGTACCCGAGCAAGGCGCTCGGATCGGTCCTTGATGGCTATACCCGTGGTGATCGCATGTTCGCCCGACCGCTATATCCACCACTGGATGAAACGTTCTCGCAGGAACAACTGGACCGACACCTCGACAATCAGGTCAGAATGCTCGACAGGTTGCTTGACCTGCAGGAGGCCGGCGTGGATTGGGTGGCCGAATGTGCAAAGGCCTGCCGTCAGCGTGGCATCTCCGCGTGGGCGTCGTTCCGAACAAACGATATGCACGGCGCGAACAGTTGGGAAGAATGCTACTTCAACTGCGACGTTCAGCGGAACCCGACGACAAGGCTCAAGGGTTTGTCGATCGACCACGAAGCACCATTGGGCAAAGAGACCGAAGGCAGCGACTATGCTTATTCAGAGACACGTGACTATTACCTGGAAATGATTCGCGAGATCGTTCAGGAGTACGACTACGACGGCATCGAACTGGACTGGAACCGCATGCCGCTGTGTTTCAATCCCCCTGCCTCCGAGGAGCAGATCGAACTGCTGCTCGACTGGACGGCGCAGATACGGGCTTTAACACAAAAGCAGGCGAAGAAAAATGGCAGGCCTTATTACGTCGCGGTTCGCTGCCCGGGGCGCATTGAGCATCTTCGAACCGTCGGCATCGACATCGTCGCCATGGCTCAGCGCGATTTAATTGACGTCGTCATCCCCGCCAACCAATGGCAGATGATCTGGGACTTTCCGGTGGAGCGGTATCGCAAACAGTTCGGCGACAACGTCGCCATCTACGGCTCACTCGACAATGCGCCCAACTGGCTTTACTGCCGCGACAAAGCTCAGACAACGCACGGATACCGGCTGATCTCAGCCGACCCGGCCATGATGCGCGGTGCGGCGGCAAGCTTGATGGCCAATGGAAGTGAAGGCTTCGAAACGTACAACTTCTTTGCGCCTGACACCCGGGGCAATCATATGGGTGCTGACGCTGACAAACAGAAATCACAGTACTCGGCCATCGCCGGGCTCGACGATCTTTCCTTCCTGCAAGGCAAGGAAAAGCACTACGCACTGCAAACCAGCTACGGCCATTGGATGCAACGGTTCTTCGAGTATGCCGAGCAGTTGCCTTCCACGATCGAACATGGTGGCTGGCGAACGTATCGCATTCCCATGTGTGCGGAGAAGCCGGAAGACAACATGCAGGTGACGATTCAACTCGTGTTGCAGAACATGGAAAAACTGCCGCGCCTGGGCGTGAGCTTGAACGGTAGTTGGCCAAACTTTCGCGCCACGAAAACGCATACGCTGGTTAAGCAGCTTGGTGCCTATTTGCACCATATGCCTGAGAATATTGCGTTCAACTACACAATGAATGCGAGCGATCTGAAGGACGGCAGTAACGACATCGTTGTTTATCACGAGAGTGAAGATAACCTGCCGAACTTTACCGATGATCGACCGATTGCTCGGTTGTTGAGTTTGGAAGTGTTGGTGTCGCCGGGGAAGTAAGTCAGCGCGAGTCAGGGAAGGCAGTCCCATGCTCGGGAGAGCATGGGCTTTGAGGGTGTTCTGTTTTCATTCGCGTTGATTTGCGTCTATTCGCGGCAAATCAATTTGGTTGCTCGACGGACAGTTCCAACGTCTTGAGAATGGCGGCCGCCTTGTCGATGGTTTCTTCATACTCGGCAGCTGGTTCGCTGTCCGCCACGATGCCGCCACCGACGGAGAAGTCGACGCGCGACGTATCGGCCGACTGATTCACCGTGGCGAGCATTGTCCGAATGGCGATGTTCAGACACGCGCCGCTGTCGCGACTGATATAGCCGATCGAGCCACAGTACGGACCGCGACGGACCGGCTCGAGTTCATCAATAATCTGCATGGTGCGCACTTTCGGGGCGCCGGTCACGGAGCCGCCGGGCAAGGTCGCTTTGAATAAGTCGAACATGTCACGCGACGGATGCAGTTGTCCTTCAATGGTTGACACGCCGTGATGCACGGTCGGATGTGATTCAATAACGCGCGGCTCTGTCACCCGAACAGAGCCGTATCGGCACACGCGACCCAGGTCGTTGCGCATCAGATCGACAATCATGGCAAGCTCCGCCTTGTCCTTTTCACTGTCGGCGAGCATGCCGGGATCAACGTGCCCCGGGCGGGTTCCCTTGATCGGACGGGTAATGACCTTGCCTTCGGGCGATACCTGCAGGAACAGTTCCGGCGAAGTAGACGCGATCACGCGCGTGCTGTCGGCCGCCCCGGGCAGTTCCATGTATGCGCCGTACCACGCGGGAGAGACCTGAGCCAGGCGGGTGTACATGGCGCGATGCGTGCCCGGAAACGAGCCATGCAACTGAGCGGTGAATCGCTGGGCGAGGTTGACCTGAAACACATCGCCCGCTCGGATGTATTCAATGACTCTGGCAACGGCAGATTCATATTCATGGCGATCGAAAACACTGGTCAATTCACCGGCAGAAAAATCTCCATTGACCGGCTTACATACTGCCAGATCAAGAAAATCAATGCCGCGCCAGCTGCCGCAGGCATACCAGCTACCGTCCGCCCCATCGTGGACCAGGTAGCCCGGGCAAAAGCCGAATTGAATGATCGGCCAACTGCGGTCATCTGCTGCCCGTCGGGGTAGCCTTTCGATCCATCGTCCAATGTCGTACGACAAATAGCCGAGCCACAACCCATCCTCTTTCTTAGCCACGGCCTGGCGCAGTTGGCCCAACGGATCGCGACCGGCCGAGTCGCCGGTAAACTCAAACCAGTCCGTTGGTGATGCAAAAACAGACCATCGCGCCCATTTGGCGTCGTGCCGGCCGGAGTGCAGCATCAGGAGCGGGCGGTCTGTGGGCCAGCGCACCACCGCGTCCAGTGGATTGAGTTGCCAGTCAAGCTTCTTGGCCCCATTGATCATTCCGGCATGATAGCGGGTTCAAACAAATGAGGGTTGATGTGGTGGTTGAAGGCGTCCCAGGCCCGGGAGTGCCTGGGCTTGGGGGGGTATGGCGCTTGTGGTGATGCGTTCGTTCTGCGAGCATGGACGCATGCCGACGAATAAGAAAGAGGACAGATCCCGCAAGCGCAAGAAGCGGCTGATGGTCATCATGGCCCATGCGGATGACATGGAGTTCTACGCCGGCGGAACCGTTGCCAAGTTTGCCGACCAGGGCTACGAGATCATTCTGGTCATGATGACCGCCAATATCTGTGGTGCGGATCTGGATGGTGACGGCAACTACCTGCAGCATCCACCGGAAAACGTCATTCCAGTACGTGAAGCGGAAACGCATGCCGGCGCCGAAATTCTGGGCGCCGATACGATCCTCCAAGTCGGCTTCAAGGATTCAATTTACTTCGACGGTCGAAGGCTGGTGACGATTGGTGACAGTCGTTATGACGTACACCATGAGTCCGGCAGCGAGCCGATTGTGGCGGCCCCCGCCAATATGAAGTGCATTGAGCGCGTTCAACGCATTGTCGAAAAGTACGAGCCACAGATTGTCATTACACACAACCTGACCAGCGGCTTCGAGCACACCTGCGTCGCCCAAATGGCAAACCAGGCATTCTCCCAGGCCGTGCGCGACGGCGCCAAGCTCGGCCAACTCTGGATGCCGACGCAGGTGCGTCACGGCGCGTGGGAATCAGACATTCGCATGTTTGCGTCGCCGAATATCCTGATCGATGTCACGGACTACTGGACAACCAAACTCAAGGCCATTCGCGCGCATCGAAGTCAGCTCGTGGAGTCGTCGATCAAGAAGGTGGAAGTGATCGGCCGGTACTGGGGAATTGTGCGCCAGTGCCGGTACGCGGAACCGTTCTTTACGATTTATGATGCGACTTATCGTTGAATTCATTTCCATAAACGGCTCAGGGGGTAAACATGACAATTCGGAAAACCGGCTACGTATGGGCCTTACCGGTCGTCATCCTTTTCGTGACAGCGACTGCCAGTGGTTTGATGCTAAAGAAAAATCGTGGCGATTGGCCCACTACCTGGCCCAAGGAACTCGAGCCACTACGAGACACGGCTACGACATATCAAATGATGACCGGCACCCATGAAGATATGCACGTAATCACATTCAAAGATCGCAGCACATTTGAACAGGCCTGGCCAGCGATCCTGAAAGTCAGATCGCCTCACTCGCCATTGACGCTGCACCGAACGAAATCAGATAGCAAATCGAACACGAAAAACACGACTCCGAAAGTGCGGATTCTTACACCATCTCGGGGTTATTCAAAGTTGAGTAAGCTGGTCAAACCATCCCTGACCAATGTTGGCAGCGGGACAATAACGCAACGCGACATGATGCTGGCACTGATGGGTTTGAATCGTAGCCTGCCGGAGTATGTAACCGCGACTCGTACCGATGATGGTGAAATGCAGGTACAAGCCGTTTCACGTGATGCCAGGCCGAGCGGGTTTAAGTTTCGAGCGCGTGTGGACATTCACCTCGTTGTGGACGGCAAAGTGATTGACCTGAATCGGATTCGGCTACCGAAGAATGTGACGGTTATAGACCGGCGGTTTGATGACGAAAGCGACTGATACCGATACCGCCTGTTTTTGACACTACCGCCCCGTCATCGCCTGGCGTAAGGCCTGAGCATAGCCGGTAATGGCCGGATCATTACTTCGCAATGCGGCGGTCATCGCCGGGGCGTTCGGATCAGCAACTTGTGTCGCGAGGTACACCACCTGGATCAGGGCGTTATCACTTCGCTGAGCCTGCTGGTGGACGTTCGGCATCAGGCCGACAAGATCACCGCTCGGGGGGGTGAAGCAAACCGTCCATGCCTGCATCTGCGGCGTCATGTTCGGATACATGTCGTTGATCGTTTTGGCAATTCGGGCAACGTCTCCCTGACGGCTCGGCTCCGATCGCAGGAACCCGGTCATCTGGGTAAGCAACGCAACCAGGCGCATCTGCTGGGCCTGGTCGGACGTGCTTCTCAGTTCACGCAGCCAGTTGTTGACGTTGCTGCTCGACGGGCGCGTGCCGTTGCGGTAGACCGCCTTCACCATGTCCACCGAGCCCAGCGGGCCAGTGCCGATGCTGCCATCGTCAGTTGATTGCGGGTCAAGTACCGCGGCGGCGGTGAAGCCCACTGGCAGCGTTGCGTTGTAAGCCATCACATGGCCCATGGCGTTGCGATCCAGCCTGACAGGCACCTGCAGCGTGGCTCCTGCGGGAATCTGAAGTGCCCGCCGCATATCCACCACCAGCGGCTGCACACCCGGCACGACCTCACCGCCCTGCCACAGCGTCAGATAGACCACGACGCTGCTCGGGATTGAGCCGCCCGGCCCAAGTTCCAGCGGCAGGTTGGTCCGATTGGTCAGTTCGAGCGTGGCTTCGATCGGGTCGAGGAAGCCATACATTTCCTTGCTGACTTTCAGCTTGATGCGCGTCCACGGAATGGAACCCGGGGCCGGCGCGCTGATTGTTCTGGGCAGTTTGCCAAGGACGTTTGAGATCGCCGCGCCGGCCGGCGTGACGTGCGGCGACTGGCCGGACTGTCGCAGGTCATGAGCCGCCATCAAACCCGCCAGGCTTGCCGGCGACATCTGAACGGCACGATTGAGATAGCCGTCACGCAGGTCGCTGTTGCCATAGGTTGAACATTTGGCCAGGCCGTACACGCTGAACACGTCTTCTTCCGCCATGGTGTGGAAGATGTCGGTTGCTTCCTCGTTTTTGCCGTTTCGCATGTAGACCCATGCGAGCGTGCGCATGGCCATGGCGTCGTCGGGATTGCGCTGAACGTATTGGCTCAGCGCATCTTCAAATTGTGGTGATAGTTTGTCGCTGTACACCGCCGTCAGCCAGCTCAGCGTCATTGCCGCGCTGTCATCGCCGCGTTGAATGCGATCGTGGTAGTAATCGCGCACGCGCAGGAAGGAAGCCTTTGATCCTTCCGTATCGCCCTGCTGCTGCAGTAACGTCAGGCGAAGCAGTTCAAGATTAATCGGGAAAGATGAGTTTGGATCAACCTGCTTTAACGAGGCTTCCAGCCCGCCAAGCATTTCCAGCGCTTCATGCGTTCGGCCCGAAGCAGCAAGGCAAACGGACCAGTTCGTGAGGAAACGCTCGTCTGCGTCCGGCAGGCCGATCGTTCGCACAACAAGATACTGCGTGGCTGCTGCTTCAAAAGCGCCCTGCGTCATCAGCAGATCCGCCAGCACGCGCCGCGACTGGGCGTCCAGCGGGTTGGTACGAAGCACCTGCAACAAGGCCTGCCCCAATGCAGCGGGCGATGCCCCCTTGGCCAGTGCCAGTTCATACGTCAGCAGCGCTGCATGCGGATTGCTGGCGTCAATGGCCACCGCTTCTTTCAACCAACTGCCGAACCGGACTTCATCACCAAGCTCACCCGCCTGTTGTGCAATGTAAGATGACAAACGGGATCGAACCGGCGCACTGAGGTTCAGTCCACCTTCACTTTGAAGCACACCTTCAACCGTGCTGATCCGATCTTCGACCGTCTGCTGCGAGTCGGCGGAGGTCAGAATGAGGTCCAACTGGGCCGCGTCATCGTATGGGCGCAGCATGCAGTACTCGCGCAACGCATCGAACTGCCCTTGCACGTCGTCCGACAGCCGGGCCAGTTCCCGTCGCAGCGCCCAGGCATCGGCATCTGCCGGGTTGGTCTGTAGCGCCAGGTCTAACAGAATGCGACAGCGAACCAACTGGTCTTTGCGCACGTCCGAGGTGTTGAGCACGTTGCGCGCCAGCGTGACCAGATGGTCAGCCAGTATTGAATTCGCATTGCCCCCTTCATCTGCCAGCGGCGTCTGTACCGCGGTTGGTTGCGTTGTCGGCGCGTCAGTTGCCCACTGCCCCTGCTGAGCATGCGTGGCCGGACTGAGCAGACCAATGGATAGAACGGTAATCGCGACGAAAAGTCGATTATGCGGTTGCAAGGTAAGACCTCCTTGTCCTGCAACAATTCTCAATTGACCGTCGGCCTGTCCATGGCGCCGGTCAATGCGTTAGTTCCCAGCCGTACAGCAATCCCACTATCAACGACAGCCAGAATACCGCCATCGCCACAAGCTTCAAGAACCAGGTCATGGCCTGCGGCGCCTTGGGGAACACCGCATCCGCGACCCACACCATGAAGACAATCTGGCTTGCCGCAATTATGCACACCGAGGCACAGCGCACCAGACGCCCCACATGGAGGTCGCTACGTCCTATATCTGCAATCGGCATATCCCATAGCCAAAGACCAATTAACAGCAATGCTCCAGCCCACCCGCACCCCAGGCTGATGCGCAAAGCCCGCACGCTTGGCTCTCCTCCTGACCCGGACATTCCCGCAGGCTGGCATTCAGGACAACTGTGTCGCTCCTGCCAGACCTGACGACAACTCGGTGACAAACTGCTCCACATCCCGTATCACGGCATCCGTTCCCTGTTCCCTCACCGTGGCAATCCGACGCATGATCGCGGACCCCACAATGGCCGCATCCGCAACGCTGACCACCTGCCTGACCTGGTCCGCGGAACTGATCCCAAACCCAACCGCAATGGGCAGGTCGGTCACGTCCCTCAGGGCCTTCACACGGTCCGGCAGGTCAGACGGAAGTTCTGATTTTTCGCCCGTAATTCCCGACCTTGACAGCAGATAAACGAACCCCGAGCAGGTTTTTGCGATCTGTTGGGCGCGTTCGATCGGCGTCGTCGGGGCAATCAGACAACTGCAAATCAATCCCGCTTCGCGCACGCGGGCCGTGGTCTGTTCGCTCTCCTCAACCGGCAGATCGGGGATGATGAAACCATCAAAACCGGCTTGCTTCGCATCAGCCAGAAACGCATCGCCGTGCCGGTGAACAATCGAGTAGCTGACCATGGCGACCAGCCCCATTGACAGCGATGATCGATGTTCAGCTACGGTGTCGAATACCTGTTGGGTTCGCAGGCCATTGTCCAGCGCATGAGCCATGGAGGCCTGAATGACCGGGCCGTCGGCAATCGGATCGGAAAACGGGATACCCAACTCACAGATCATCGCCCCGGCAGCCTGCAGGGCCTGCAGGAGCTGGCCGGTCGTGGCAATATCCGGGTCGCCAGCCGTGAGATACGGCATCAACGCCCGCCCGCCATCGGCCCGGAGCTTGGCGAAAAGTTCGTCAATTCGGTTCATATTACAGAGGATACGGGGCGATCGGCTGACTGGCAATCAGTGTTCATTGGGAGGCTGGTTTTAGCCGCGAATGGCCACAAATTCGACAAAACACACACAAGTCTGCCCGGGTTAATCCGCGAGACAAACTTCGTGGGAGATCAAGCCGAGATGGGTATCACTTGCTCGTTTCGCGAGGCAGCTTTGATAGATCGATATCGGGTGTACGTACAGTCAATGTTACGCTGTGCGGAATGTCCTCGGTATTTAAGTTGACCATACCAAACCTAATCGACTCGGCCGATCGCTCTATGCTTCGCCCGAATTTAGTAACAGCACTGCCAAGGATGAATGCGATCACGATGCAGGCGATCGAAACGATCAATGTTCTTAATGTGGATGACTCCGATTTCATTTGAACTCCTTAGATTCAGACACCACGCCTGAAGTTACTACCAAAATTAACGACGAAACGGCACGAGAAACTGCCTGACGCGTTCTTCGAATGTCAATTCCTTGAAGTCTGCAAATTCACCCGCATCAAGAAACACGCCGCCACACGTGCTGCACTGTTCATAGTGAATATGCAGTTGATCCGGGAACGCGACCGGCACCATCTGTGTCTGGCATCGCGGACAGTCGATTTGACGGATCTCATTGAAACCTTCGCCACTGACAGGATCGCCGACGTCAATGCGCTGTGAATTCTCAATTTCTTTCAGATGGACATGTTCTCGCATGTCGAACCAGATGCCTTCGCAGGATCTGCAACGATCGACTTCAATATCGTGAACGCGAACCAACACCATACCACCCTCACATTTTGGACATTCCACGAGAACTCCTTTCAGACTTGCCCCGGAATGAGTATCGCCAAATGCAGGAGCGTGCATGTTGACGACATCTTCACAGATATATCATCAAGCCGAACGAAGGATCGGTCAATGATTAAATCATTGAACCATCATTCCGGGCCATAAAACAACATGGCCGCAACCATTCGTTGCGGCCATGCGTGATTCGTATTTGAGCTTCAAGTATGCAGTCTTATCGTTTGTCCCTCGGGACATAATCGCGCTGCGTGGGACCAGTGTAAATCTGACGCGGGCGATAGATGCGGCCGCCCGGGTTCTCGACACATTCCTTCCAGTTGGCAATCCAGCCCGGCATGCGGCCCATGGCGAACATGACCGTGAACATATCAATCGGAATGCCCATTGCACGCAGGATGATGCCGGAATAGAAGTCAACGTTCGGGTACAGGTTGCGATCCTTGAAGTAGCTGTCGTTCAGTGCGACTTCTTCCATCTGGCGTGCCAGGTCAAGCAGCGGATCATGCACGCCGAGCTTGGCGAGAATCTTGTCCGCTGCATCCTTGAGGATATTGGCGCGCGGGTCGAAGTTCTTGTACACGCGATGGCCGAAGCCCCAAAGCAATGCTTCCTTCTTGCGCACCTTGTCGATGTAAGACTCCATCGGAATCTTGTCGTCGTGCAGGCGCTGGAGCATGCCCAGAACAGCAACGTTCGCCCCGCCATGCTTCGGCCCCCACAGGGCACAGACGCCTGCGGCACAGCTTGCAAAGAGATTCGCACCACTGGACGCCACCATGCGCACGGTGCTGGTCGAGCAGTTCTGTTCGTGGTCCGCGTGAAGAATCAGGAAAAGATTCAACGCCTGCACAAAGTCAGGATCGAGTTCGTAGTCCTTGTAAGGAATCGAAAACATCATGTGCAGGAAGTTTTCGCAGTATGAATAGTTTGGATTCGGGTACATCTGCGGTTGACCGATGGAGGTCTTGTAAGCGGCAGATGCGATGGTGCGCACCTTGGAAATCAACCGGGCGGCGGCTGTTTCAAAAGTGGTTTCATCCTCTTCCATCTTCATCACGTCAGGGTGATAGCAACTGACCGCATTGATCATCGCGGACAGGATGCCCATCGGGTGACCGTTGGCCGGGAAGCCATCGAAGTGATTGTGAAGCCCTTCGTGCAACAGCTCGTGTTCCTTGAGCAGGTTGCTGAATCGGCTCAGGTGATCTTTCTTCGGCAGATCACCGTAGATCAACAGCAGTGCCGTTTCGATGAAGGTGCTGTTCTCGGCAAGTTGCTCAATCGGAATGCCTCGGTAACGGAGAATCCCCTTCTCGCCGTTAATGAAAGTGATTGCCGACTTGCAGGAACCGGTGTTGCCATAGCCATCGTCGAGTGTGATATAGCCGCTTTGTGCGCGGAGCTTGGAAATGTCAAGTCCCTTCTCGTTCTCTGAACCGACAACGAGCGGCAACTCAACACAATTGCCTTCAAGATCGACTTTGACTGCTTCGTTCACTGTGGTGCTCATATGACTCCCGATAGGTTGATAAAACTTTCCCAGCCATGCCAGTTTAGGAAAAACTCGGACGCGCCGCCACATCATGCCTGTCAGGGCTTGGTCAGGCGGAGAAAACAGCCGGGTATGCCCGCTGTAACCTGCCACTTACATCACAATAGGCAGCAACCGCGCGAAAAATCCCCGCGAAACAGCCTAATCAGCTGTTTTCGGGCCGTGGCGTTGATAATCGCTGTCGATTTGAACGATGCGGCACAATGCCTGAGTCGTTCATGCTAAGCCGCCAGAGCTTAACCTTCCTGATTGGCGCTCTGCCAACTCGCCTTGTACTCCGCGACGGCCTTCTCCATATTTTCGCTTAACTCGTCGCTCAAAGCCTGGCTGGAAGCCAATTCTTCACGCATCGCAACGGCCGGACCGGTGAAATGCTTGAGCAGACCATCCGCGAAGTCGTGGACCTTGTCGATCGGCACGTCGTCCAGGAAGCCCTTGGAGCCGGCGAAAATCTGGATAACCTGGTCCACAACATCCATTGGCTGATATTGCGGCTGCTTGAGCAGTTCGACCATGCGGGCACCGCGGTCAAGCTGACGCTGAGTCGCCTTGTCCAGGTCAGTACCCAACTGAGCGAATGCTTCAAGTTCGCGGTAGGCAGCAAGGTCAAGACGCAGCGAGCCGGCGATCTGTTTCATGGCCTTAATCTGCGCGTTACCACCCACGCGCGACACGCTGATGCCGACGTTAATAGCAGGACGCACACCGGCAAAGAACAGTTCCGGTTCCAGGTAAATCTGGCCGTCCGTAATCGAAATCACGTTTGTCGGAATGTATGCCGACACGTCACCTTCCATGGTTTCAATGATCGGCAGCGCGGTCAGCGAACCGGCGCCATGATCGTCCGACAGCTTTGTCGCACGTTCGAGCAGACGACTATGCAGATAGAAGACGTCACCCGGATACGCTTCGCGGCCCGGCGGGCGACGCAGCAGCAGTGACAGCTGGCGATACGCAGCAGCCTGCTTGGACAAGTCGTCATAAACGCAAAGAACGTGCTTGCCCTTCCACATGAAATATTCACCCATGGCGCAGCCGGCGTACGGGGCGATGTACTGCATCGGCGCCGGGTCAGAGGCGGATGCACTGACGACGGTCGTGTATTCCATTGCACCGTTTTCACGCAACGCCTCAACGACTGCCGCGACCGTCGATTCCTTCTGGCCGACCGCCACGTAGATGCAGTAGACCGGGTCGTCCGTCTGGTGGGTGTACTTCTGATTGATGATCGCGTCGATGGCAACGGCGGTCTTACCCGTCTTGCGGTCGCCGATGATCAGTTCACGCTGGCCACGGCCGATCGGAATCATCGAGTCAATGGCTTTGACACCGGTCTGCAGCGGCTGCTTAACCGGCTGACGATCAGCGATGCCCGGGGCGATGATGTCGAGCTTGCGGGTTTCGGTTGCCTGGATCGGGCCCTTGCCGTCGAGCGGCTCACCGAGCGGGTTGATCACGCGGCCGAGCAGCGCCTCACCAGCGGGAACGGACAGCAGCTTGCCGGTGGCCCGGACGTTGCCGCCCTCCTTAATTTCAAGATAGTCGCCGAAGATAACCGCACCGACGACATCGTTTTCAAGATTGAACACCTGTCCCATGACAGACTGGCCACCTTCGATTTCAAACTCAAGCATCTCGCCGGCCATGGCCTTGCTCAGGCCGTAGATGCGGGCGATACCGTCACCGACCTCGATAACCTGGCCGACCTGCGACACTTCCAGTTCGGTGGAGTATCGCTCGACTTCCTGCTTGATAACACTGGTGATTTCGTCAGTGCGAATCTTCATTTCAGTTTCCTCGTTCGGACCGGCTCAATGGACCGGCTGTTGGTGCGATCCATTAACCTTCGATAATGCTTGCCAGATTCTGCCGGGCCTTGTCGCGGCCTTCGGCAATGATTTTTTCTTTCATCAGTTTCAGTTGGGTCACGACGCTCGCGTCGATCATCTGATCGCCGATGCGCAGCTTCATGCCGCCGATCAGGTCCGGGTTCACGTGCTGACGAAGCACCACGTTGCGCCCGATCGCGTCGCTGAGCTTGCTACCCATCGAGTCGACCTGCTGCTGATCGAGCCCCACGGCAACCCACGCCTCTGCTTCAACGATGCCGTGCCGTTGATCGACGATCTTGTTAAACGCGCCCAGAATCTCCGAAAGCATGCCCGCCCGATCCTTCGCGTTGACCACCTGAATAAAGCGGTACAACAGATCGCTGACATTGCCCTTGAAGATGCGTTCGATGCTGGCGGCTCGTTCACCTTCGCCAAGCACGCGGCTGGCGAGCATTTCTGACAGCTTTGGTTCGGCGGCGATCAACTTGTGAAGCTCTGCCACCTCCTGGCCGATCGCGTCAAGTTCGCCGGCGGCTTCGGCCATCTCGACCAGCGCAGCGGCATAAACCTGATCAACCGTTTGTGCGACTTGTTCCTGATGTTCAGCCACGTTGCTGCTCCTTGGTCACACAAATCAGTTATTGGCGGCTTTCATTTCAGCGATCGACTGGTCGACCAACTGCTGCTGGTCTTCCGCGTTAATCTCACGCTGAAGGATGCGACCGGCAATCTGCGTACTCAGCGTCGCGGCCTGAGCGTACAGGTCGTTCAGCGCCTGTTCCTTGGCAGCCTCAATGTCCTGCGTCGCCTTATCGCGAATCTGCCCCACTTCCTGTTCGGCCTGCGACTTGAGCTGGGCGGCCACCCGCTCCGCATCCGCGCGAGCCTGTTCGATCAGCCGGCGGGATTCATCCTGCGCTTCAGCCAGCTGCTTCTGGTACTGGGCAAGCGTTTCAGTCGCCTGCTTGGCAGACGTTTCCGCGTTTTCAAGGTCAGCCCGAATCTTGCCTTCGCGATCCTGCAAGCCTTTAAGGATCGGGCCCCAGGCTTTCGCCTTAAGAATCAGCAGGACCATAACGAAGACGGCTGCCGCGGCCACCGCCTGATAGATTCGGCCTGCAAAGGGGCTTGCACCATCACCTGCGGCAAGGGCAGGGGTTGCGCTCAAAGCCAAGGCCGTCATTGCCATGAAATATCGCATGTTCTTTCCTCTATACCTTCAGTCTGCTTCAGGCCGAATGCTTTGCTGCCCGGCAATCTTTGCAGGACCTCAAAGCACACGGCCCGAAAGAGCCGTATGCATTAATTCATTTACTTCAAGGCGATCAGCAACGTCACGACCACGCCGAAGAGTGAAACACCTTCGATCAGAGCGGCGGACAGAAGCATCGCACCCGAGATGTCCTTGGCGGCTTCCGGCTGACGAGCCATCGACTCAACGGCAGAGCTGCCGATGTTGCCGATACCACGGGCAGCGCCCATGATGATCAGGCCGGCACCAATGGCGGCACCAAGGTAAGCACCGTACACACCACCGGGGAACACCCAGCTGCCACCGTCAGCAGCGGCGCCTTCTTCTGCCGCTGCCATCGCCGGAGCGGACAGCATGATCGTTGCCAACGCGGCAAGCATCAAAAACTTCTTCATCTGAGAATCTCCAAAACACTATTCGATGCGGCAAGGTCACATCTGTTTTATCCCCGCCCTCGCGGGACGTCCGACTGCCTTACTCAACCGGCGCCGGGGAATGCTTATTACTTCAACGCTTTAATGCCCGTGAGCATCCGCGTGATCACCGTGGTCATGATCGTGATCATGTACCACCAACTGACTGAGGAACAGACCCGTCAGGTAGGTAAAAATAAAGGCCTGAATAAACGCCACAAGTATTTCAAGGAAGTAGATCGCGACCGTGCCGATCAGCGGTATCAGGGCAAGGCCGTGCCCGGCCACACCGCCCAATCCAACGCACAAAGACACCACAAAGCCAAGCAACGTTCCGACCAGAATATGACCACCGGTCATGTTGGCGAACAGTCGCAACGACAGCGCGACAGGCTTGACGAAGGTGCCGATGATTTCAACAGGAATCATGATCGGCCACATGAACACCGGCGCGCCGCCGGTCAGGTGCTTCAAAAAGCCGATCGGGTCTTTCTTGATCGCCGTCCCGTTCATGAACAGGAACGAAACGATAGCCAATGCACTGGTGACGAAAATGGATTGTGTGGCTGTGCCGCCGATACCGACAAATGTGCCGGAGCCCTCTCCCAACTCGTTAAGGCCGAAGGCTGCCGTGACATCAGCAAGGGGAACCAGCCCCATCAGGTTGTTGATCAGGATGAACCAGAAGAAGGTCCAGAGGACGCCAATGTACTTGTCCGTTTCATCGCCGAGCAGCGGCCGAAAGATATCGTCACGCAGAAAAAGGCAGATCACTTCAACCAGGTTGGCCAATGACCCACGGGTCTGAAGGTCTTCAAGCGTGCCACTCTTGCCGGTGGCGATCTTGCGAGCCGCGGGGATTACCAGCAGCAGCGTCATGATGCCACTGAGAACAAGCATGACGGTGACGTTACTGACGACCCACTGGCCATAAATCGGCTTGTCGATAACGTGCCCAACCGGACTTCCCGCTGCCAGAAACGATGTAAAGAGACTCATTGGGATAATGCCTCCGTGCGAACGGAACGCGCAGGAATATTGACGTCATCACGGCCACGCTTTAACTGGCCGACCACCAACGCGGTTTCAAGAAACAGTGTCGGAAGATAGAGCACAGCAAGGCAAGCCACCGTCAACATCGGATCGCAACTGAGCGCCTTGACTGAAACAACCACCGCCAACAGACAGGCAACCACACGAAGACCGCTGGCCAGAAACCAGGCTTGAACGGTCGGCCAGTGACCGTGTTCGTTGGCTCGAACAATCCACCACAGGCCGGCTGCCAGCGACGGCCAGAGCAGCCCTGCAATGATCAGTGTTGGTAACAGCAATGCGAGATCAAACAGAAATGCAACGGCCACCAGCGCACACACGAGTGCAGCGGTCAACGCACTGATCTTCATGATCATCGGCTTTGCTTGCATTTGCTTTACGGCCATGTCGTTTGACATCGGGACCTTATCCAGCGGCTAGCTCGAATACATACGCCGCCAAAGCAACCAAACCTTACAGAGGCATCCAAGGATGCCGAACGTTGCCCCGCTGAGGGTTAACCAAGGGCTCGTGGCGAACTTCTCATCAAGCCACCAGCCGATGCCAACCAGCACCGCGAGGATTCCGGCCAATTCGATCCCTAAACCTGCGTAACTCATCAGGTTAAGTCGACGGCCGAGCCTCCCGTTGGATTCTGTGTCTTTCAAGGCAATTGACCTCCCAAGACGCCAAAATCCGGGTAGAACGGCAGAGAGTAGCGGGGGCGATTTTCAGTGTCAAATCCCCCGCTTCACAGGGCTTGCATATTGATAGGCCGGGTAGGAACAACGTTCCAGCGACTGAAATTGATCAGCACAAATAGGTATCATCCCGATCTTGGAAATCCGTATAAGGAGCGAGCCCCATGGCTTCAAAAGTGACGATTTACCACAATCCCCGCTGCTCGAAGAGCCGCCAGACGTTGCAACTGCTTCAGGACAAGGGCATCGAGCCGACTGTGGTGGAATATCTGAAGGAACCCCCGTCGGAGCAGACCCTTCGAGATGTGTTGAAAAAGCTTGGTCTGCGCCCAATCGAGGTGATTCGTCGCAAGGAGCAGCCTTTTAAGGACCTCGGCCTTGCCGAAAAGCAGGATGACGACGACGCACTCATCGCGGCGATGGTTGCCAACCCGGTCCTGATCGAACGCCCAATCGTGGTAAAAGGGAAAGCAGCGCGCTTGGGTCGCCCCCCGGAGCAGGTGTTGGAGATTCTGTAAGTCTCTCAACAGCGTCCGAATGAGCATATCTATTTCATTTAATAGCCGGGCCGCGACGCGGCCCAGGTAAATGTGTTGTGGCGCGGTACAGCGCCTTCCACAAATCCACCGGGGGCGTGTCACGCCCCGGCTAGCATTCTTTGTCTAAATGACGATACCAACCCACCCCGGAGTGACTCGGGAGATATGTCGTCAATAAATAATCGAAGTGATTGCGAGCTTTCACCCACTTGCGACTTCCCTTCTGAGTTAACCACTTGCGTCTCGCGATACGTACATTCAATTGCCGCGTAATCGACGATTTCAATCCGCGCCGGACGCTCTCCCACGGGGTGTACGCTTCCCACGACAGAAGAATATGCACATGCGACAAGTCCGTTGCAATGCCGTGGCATGTCCAATCTTTGATTTCACACTTCTCACGTACTGCATCAACCACAACCTGCTGGACCATCTTCGTCATACTTGCAGGTTCATCTGACATCGCTTCGCGATAGCAATTCGCAATCCAGTCGTCTTTGGGATGTACCCCGTCATCGCGCCGAGTGTATCCGCGCTGACGATCGGGAAGCCACGTGCCATAAGCGTGAAAGGTGAACAGATATACCGCCAAACGATAGTCCCCCTTCAATGCTAGCCGGGCCGCGACGCGGCCCAGGTGAATGTATTGTGGCGCAGATCAGCGCCTTGCGCAAATCCACCTGGGGCGTGTCACGCCCCGGCTATAATCATGCATCATATTCACGCTATATCAACCGTATCCCCACTCTCCTCCTGCCACGCGGTAATCCGACTCGTCAAATCCTTCACACGATCAGCATGAACCGGATCGTCATAGAGATTCGTCAGCTCATGCGGGTCATCATTAAGATTAAAAAGCTCACACTGATCCGTCGTGCAGAGATTCAGCTTCCAACGATCGCTGGTCACAATCGTGCGCCAGTTCTGATCGTTGACACGCTTAATTTCTTCTTCGGTGTAACCCTTGAATTCACGCTTGCCAATGAAATCGAATCTGTTCCACTCAACAATCACATCATTGTCATCCAGATTCGCATCGCCCGAAACCACATCCGCGCGGCTGGTGCCCTGCAGATGATCCGGCAGTTCCTGTTCCATCAGTTCAAGCAGCGTCGGCACCAAATCGATCTGGCTGATCGCCCCATCTACGAGTTGCTGCTTCTCACCCAGCCAGGGCGCTCGAATCATTAACGGGATCTTGATCGACTGCTCATATTGCACACACTTGGCGAGCATGGCCTGGTCGCCCATCATGTCGCCGTGATCAGAGGTAAAGACAACAATCGTGTCATCGTGGTGGCCGGAGTGTTCCAGCGCGGAAAGCATCTGGCCGACGGCGTGATCGACCAGCGACACCAGGCCGTAGTAGTTGGCGCGAATCCGGCGGAACCCATCTTCGGTCGACAGATTGAAACTGCCAAACCCCTTCTGCGTGTAATAGTCCGACATCATGCGGTTGCGCAAAGAACAATTGTCGGCCGGCCGACGGGCAAATGCTGGGCCGACCTCAAGGTCATCGGGTTCGTACATGTCATTGAGCGGCCCGAAGAACGGCATGTGCGGCTCAAGGAAGTTCACGCTTAACGCAAACGGCTTATCGTCGTCATATTCGCTGATGAACTTCGCAGCCTGGCTGCCGAGAAAACCGGCCTTGGTAAACCGTTCGGGCATTAGCGCGCTGGCATTACGCGAATAGACCTGTGCCCCGTCCGCAGCCTTGACGTCTGCGGGAAAGCCATTCTTCTCGAGGAAGTAGTGGTAGTCACTGCGCTCTTCCAGATACTCCGGCTTGGAATAGTACGGCCGGTAAGGCCCATCCTCGATGCTGAGCCACTGATCAAATCCATGTTGAGGCATCAACTCATCACCAAGATGCCACTTGCCGAAGTAAGCACAGTGATAGCCATCGACCATTTCGGCGATCGTCTTCGTCTCCGGCTTCAATGGCGTGTTGTTGGTGACACAGCCATGCGTGTGCGGCCAGAGGCCGGAGAGAATCGTCGCGCGCGACGGCGTGCAGACCGGCTGCGTGCAGTATGCGTTTCGAAAAACCGTACTCTGATCGGCCAGGCGATTGAGATTCGGCGCGGCAATCTGTGAGCCGCCGTTGCAGGCAAGCGTGTCGGCGCGTTGTTCGTCAGTCCAGATAAACAGTAGATTGGGTTTGCGTTTTGACATGACGTTCAAAATCGCGACATGTTAGAGAGATGTCAACTTTCGGCGATCAGAGCGATTTTGACGTGAAAGGTGAATCCACCTGGATTGCGTCGCAATCCGGCTACGATTGGATCTGTGTATATGTACTGATCAATCGCTGACTGTCACGCGATAGACAGCGCCGTCGGCGCCTTTCTGATAGCCATAGCCATCGCCCGTGGTGATGTAGAGATGACTTTTGTAAACCAGCACGTTTTCGCCTTTGACCGGATATCCAAGAACCTGCTCCAACTCGAACCAGGGACGTTCGCGATCGAGACGTGCGTCAAATACATTCCCGGGGTCAGGCGTAAACCGATACACCCTGGCAGGTTCAGCATTGATCACGTAAAGCCGGCCCCGATCGTCAAATGACATGTCTGTGATGTCAGCTGTTTTTCCAGTCTTCGGGTCATACGGCGCGAAACGCGCGATAACCTGAGCAGCGATCGGCTGAACCGGCAGGAACTGCTCATTCAATCGAATACGAAAGATGACGGAAGATGTGCGTGTGCCGATGTAGAGCCAGCCATCGTGGTATGCCAGCGCGCTATGTCCTTCGAATCGTTGTCTGCCCTTGCCTTCAACAGACACATTCGCGTTGAGCACGACTTCACTGTCAGGCGCGCCGGCGGCCGGATCACGTTTGAGCTTCCTCAAGTCGTATCGAACGAGCAGGCTGTTGTCCTTGCTGACAGCGTACAGCCAGTCACCCAGTGCCAAACAATTGTCTGGTCCATTCAGCCAGCCATGCGGCGGCGCATTGTATTTCGGATCATGATGCGGATAGCTGCCACCCGCTTCAATGTTGTGACGTTCCACTTCGTACCACTGCTTTGTTCGCAGGTCGTACCGCAGCAGTCCATCGGTGAGATTTTTGCTGAACGAAGATTGACCGGGGCGTCTGGGTTTATCAATCCCACTGAAGGCACAGATATAAAAACTCTGCGTCGGTTCGTGAAACCGCAGGACACAATAAGGCCGATCAGTATTGCGATCCTTCGAAGGCGGGTTCGATGTACGGTCCCACAATTTAAAAGGTGGCTCCGTCGGCTCTACCAGCACGGTTGCGTTGTTTCGGACCGCCTGACTGATTTTCTTTTCAGTTGCCGGTTCGCTGACGTTTGGATCAACGACAAAAATCGTGCCTGCCCGATCTGCCACTTCGGCGGACACGCCCCCTGCCCCGCGAACCCTGCCACGTGCCAACACATACAGCTTGCCTTCATGCATGACGAGCCCGCGCGGAAATGGTACAGCGGTAGTGACGCGTTCTACAGCCAGAGAAGTCGTGCAAAGAATGCCGACACAGGCACACGCAAAGACAGCACTGCGAAATCTCATACCAGCGATGCTAGCAGACCCGTTAGTCAATGTCTGTCACAGCCGTGAAAAAACCGCGCAGCACCCGCAGGTACGCTTCTTTCTGATCTGAACCAACACTGTGGCCGCAGTTATCAAAAATCTTCAGATGAGCGCGCGGGATGAGCTTTGCGATCTGCTGCGAGAATCGCGGCGCGCAAATCCAGTCGTCCGCCCCGCCAATCACCAGTGTCTGACAGGTGATCTTGTGTAATTGATCGGTAAGATCAAAGGTTCGTAGATAGCCGGCGAATGCACGATTCAGTTGATCGTAGTTGTACAGGCCGGGCTGCCACCCTTTCTCGAACTTCTCCACGTCAAACGTCTTCGAGTACGACGGCCCCATCAGGCGGTAGTACTCGTGAATCTGATCGTCTGACTCGAAGGTGCCGTTCCATAGATGTTCGCAGATACGTTTCTGATCTTCGCTCGCATGCTCAGCCAGATATTGCTTTGCATCATCCATGAAGTGATGACTTGCGGCCGTCACCACCGGGACCAGACTGGCCAGACGTTCGGGATAGCGACACGCATAACCGAGCGCGACCATGCCGCCATACGACCCACCCAGAACGTGAATGCGTTCCAGCCCCAGATGCGCGCGTAATGCATCAACATCATCAACGTGATTATCAAGGTCCCAGGTGTCCGGCTCATCACGACTGGACTCGCCATTGCCGCGATGGTCGATGTAAACCAGTTGGGCGATGTCGGTGAGCTCTGAAAGCTGCGACTTGTAGCTTCGATGATTCGCGCCCGGACCGCCGTGCAGGAGGAAGATGACAGGCCGTTGGATGAGCTTGCCGTCTTTGACCTCTGCGCCGACGCCGTCGACGTCAAAGTAGATTTTCGTGCCACGGATGTTTGCGTACATGGGTGGATGTTCATCCTATTAAGTCGTAATCACAAATCAATGACTCACGCCAGTTCCATCTAGCACAACTTGACAATCGGCTTTCATGCGCATCCCACTCAGTTTGCATAGCCTTTTCTGCCTCCCCTGAACTAAACAAGCAATCAAGATGTTTAAATGACCCGAAAGGCAATAGCGTGAGAGTTGCAATACAGGGACCGTCCAGCAAGCCGACGCTAACAAAGCTTGCGACTTTACAAACTGCAGCCTCAGCTAACCACATTTTGTACATAGTGGGCTTGAGTAATTCCTCGGGTACTGATTTCTGACTTTCAGTAGTTGATGCATGCGCAATAAACTTATTCGCAAACTCACACGCGGGTTCACAGATATTTTCCAACTCAACTACTATCTCCGCACATCTCTGAACGTCCAAAGAATCGGTGTCTTGCCGCTCATACTCTTTAACTCCACATAGCAAGTCCATATGCGAATGCCACATTTCGCAGGCCATCACCTTCATTGAGTTGCCCATATCCCTGCATCGCTTCCCGGACACCGCTTCAACAAGAGCTTCACGTGATTCTTGCCGCTTCCTCTCGCTTACGTCAAGTTCAAGCCCAAACATGCCAAACACGTTTTGCCTGGTAATCAGGCGTGCATTTTCCCCAATGTCCTCTATCAGATTTCTGAGGGAATGTACACCTCTTGAACCTTCCGCAACACTACGATCCATAAGCCTGCGAATTCCCGTCAACTGCAGCGCCAGATTTGCCTTGTCAATGTACAGATGAAGAAAATCGTTGACTATTGCCTGTCCGTCAGAAGGTCTTTGGGGAATGTGATGTCTTGCCGCGTTGAATGCGTGGTAAAAAGCAGAATTGCGATTCAACTCTTGAATTTGATTAGTGATAGAGTTGGGTTCGTCCCCCGAGAAACTGTGCAACCATTGCCCGTACTTCTCGCGAAGTTGTTCAACTTCCGAACCGGCGTCAGAATTCATTTACAAAGTCACCCGTATCTTCGATCATACTCTTCTGGACTCAATGGGCTCTGCAGCCAGTGATTGAGGCGAGCACGTATCTGCTCGATGCTCTCGTCCGGATACTTCTCCTTGAGTTGAGCCAGCTTCATCCCCACACCAAAACGATGCAGGTCCAATGTGGCACGCATTCGCGCCGCTACCTTCTCCGGCGATTGATCAACACGTCTTGGAAACTGATGATCCATCAATATTCCTATCGGCCAACGTCTCACCCCTTTGCCATATTACGCAACACCGTATGCAGAATGCCACCGTTTCGGTAGTAATCTACTTCCACCGGTGTGTCGATGCGGCACTGAGCGGTGAATTCAATCTTGCTGCCGTCCGCCTTCGTGGCGGTGACGTTCAGATCCTGACGCGGCTTGACGTTGTCGTCCACGGCGATGTCAAACGTTTCCGTGCCGTCGAGGCCGAGGCTGTCCGCATCATCGCCGGACTTGAACTGCAACGGCAGCACACCCATGCCGACGAGGTTGCTTCGGTGAATGCGTTCAAAGCTCTTGGCGATCACGGCCTTGACGTTCAGAAGGAACGTGCCCTTGGCCGCCCAGTCGCGCGAGGAGCCCATGCCGTAGTCAACGCCTGCCAGAACAACCAGCGGCGTACCGGCATGCTTGTAGTTCTGAACCGCGTCGTAGATGAAACTGATCTTGCCATCACCGACGCCCGGCTTGCCGACGTGCGGATCGTCGTACGGGTTGATTGGATCAGTGCCGGTGAAGTCCGTGGTGTAGCCACCCTCGGTGCCCGGCGCGAGTTGGTTCTTCACACGAATGTTGGCGAACGTGCCGCGCGTCATGACACGGTCGTTGCCGCGGCGCGAGCCGAAGGAGTTGTACATCGAGACCGGCACGCTGTTGTCGTCCAGATACTTAGCAGCGGGCGTGCCGCGCTTGATCGCGCCGGCCGGGCTGATGTGGTCCGTCGTGACGCTGTCCGCGAGCTTGGCCAGCACGCGCGCACCGCTGATTGCCTGGATCGCATCGGGTGTGGGCTTCAAGTCCACGAAGAACGGCGGCTCCTGCACATAGGTGCTCTTCTCGTCCCACTGATAAAGAGCGCCGGTCGTCGACGATACGGCCTGCCACTCTTCCGAACCCTTGAATACATCGGAATACTCAGTCTCAAACTGACCGCGATCCAAAGCGGTGCCGACGACTTCCTGCACTTCCGCGTTGGTCGGCCAGATGTCCTTGAGATAGACGTCGTTGCCGTCCTTGTCCTGCGCGATCGGGTCTTTTGAAAGGTCGATATTCACAGAACCGGCCACGGCATACGCCACGACCAACGGCGGTGAGGCGAGATAGTTCGCCTTGATGTGCGGATTGACGCGGCCTTCAAAGTTGCGGTTGCCGGACAGGACCGAACAGGCGACCAGATCACCTTCCGTAATGGCGGCAGCAATTTCATCCGGCAGCGGGCCGGAGTTGCCGATGCACGTGGTGCAGCCATAGCCGACGGTGTGGAAGCCGAGCGCTTCGAGGTCCTCAGTCAGCCCCGCCTTCTCGTAATACTCCGTCACGACCTTGGAGCCGGGCGCCAGCGACGTCTTGACCCATGGCTTGCGCGTCAGGCCAAGCTGTCGCGCCTTGCGCGCGACCAGACCAGCGGCGAGCATCACTTCCGGATTCGACGTATTGGTGCAACTGGTAATCGCAGCGATACAGACAGCACCGTGCTGGAGTGCAAAGGTTTGTTCCTGAAACGTGACCTCAACGCCATCCACATCCGGATCGGCTGTTGCAACCGCGGTAGCCGGCTGGGCCGCGGTCTGCTGTTTCGCTGCTTCAGCGGCACCGGGCTTGGCAAACGTTTTGTCCAGATCGCTGTGCCACTGCGTTCGCATGTTCGACAGGCTGATGCGGTCCTGCGGGCGCTTCGGGCCGGCCAGTGACGGCTCAACCGTCGACATGTCCAGTTCGAGTTGCGAGCTGTACTGAATCGTGCGCGAGTCATCGAGCCAGAGCCCCTGCAGCTTGCAGTACTGTTCGACGGTTTCAATCAGTTTCTCATCGCGGCCGGAGAGTCGCATGTAATCCAACGTGCGATCGTCAACCGGGAAGAAGCCCATGGTCGCACCGTATTCCGGCGCCATGTTGGCGATGGTCGCCCGGTTGGCCAGCGGCATGTTGACCATGCCGGGGCCGAAGAATTCAACGAACTTGCCGACCACGCCGTGCGCGCGAAGCATTTCGGTGACGGTAAGCACCAGATCGGTAGCGGTGGTGCCTTCCGGCAGCGCGCCGGTCAGCTTGAAACCGACGACTTCCGGAATGAGCATGTAGATCGGCTGTCCGAGCATGACGGCTTCAGCCTCAATACCGCCAACGCCCCACCCCAAGACGCCAAGGCCATTGATCATGGTCGTATGACTGTCCGTGCCGACGAGGCTGTCCGGGTAAAGCGTGCCGTCGTTGTCCCAGACGACCTTGGCGAGGTATTCGAGGTTGACCTGGTGCACAATGCCGGTGGCCGGCGGCACGACGCGGAAGTTATTAAATGCTTGCTGCCCCCATTTAAGGAACTGGTAGCGCTCGTTGTTGCGCTCGAACTCTTTTTCACTGTTGATCGTGAGCGCGATATCTGAGCCGAAGGCGTCGACCTGCACCGAGTGGTCGATCACCAGATCGCACGGGACCAGCGGATTGACCTTCTGCGGGTCGCCGCCCATGCGCTCCATGGCCGCTCGCATGGCCGCGAGGTCCACTACAGCGGGCACGCCGGTGAAGTCCTGCAACACCACGCGGCCGGGGTTGAACGGAATCTCCGTTTCACCGACGCTGGTCGCGTTGTAGTTCGCCAACGCCGTCACCGCCTCTTCCGTTACCACATAGCCGTCGCAATTACGCAGACAGGCTTCCAGCAGAACCTTGATCGAGTAAGGCAGCGCGGCTACCTGATCGCCCAAACGGTCCAGGCGGTAAACAGTTCGCTCGCCGAGCGGGGTTGCGATGGTGTCACGGGCATTATTTCTGGCGCTGGTCATATCTTATTTCTCAGCCTTTAGTTACGAAAATTTCATTCTGCTCAAAACCGCCGGAAGTCCCTGATCTTACCAACAATAGGCGTGTATTTCGATCTGGTCCGGCGTGGTGATAGACGGTTGACAGACGGAGGGGACAGCTTCTATTGTGTATACACAATATTGACACATCTCCTTCGGAAGGACTGGAAATGATCAAGCGGCTTGGCGGGTACACGATGCTGATTCTCATGGCGGTTGTCTTCGGACAACTGGCCGAGCATGTGAAAGCCGCCGATCAGTCAACGTTCACCATTCGGTTCGACGAACCGAACGATCGCCCGAATGAGAAAATCCGTTGGCCGGTTACCGTGGGTGTGCCGTTCGCGTTGGGGGGACTTCGCGATCCGTCGGTTGTCGGGCTGAAGATTGGCGAGCAACCGGCTACGGTGCAGAAGCAGGTACTGTCCAACTGGCCGAAAGATGATCAGTCTGTTCAATGGCTGCTGCTGGACTTTCAAACCACGTTTGGGCAGAACACAACGCAAGCGGTACAGGTCAACCGCGAGCCATCGACTGCTGCCGCGTCACGTTTGAAAGTCACGGAAACCAGTGAGCAAATCAATATCGACACCGGCGTGATTCGATTTGCGGTATCCAAAACCGCGTTCGCCGGCGTATCAAACCTGCACCTGGCCAACGGCACCAAGGTTCTTAAGCAAACGCAAATCTACTGGACCGATCAGAAAGACACACGATACGACACCGCTTCCTACCGCGATCCGAACGTGCGTGTGGAAACGCAAGGCCCGATGCGCGTCACGATTCTTGCCGAAGGCTGGTACGCTTCAAACGATCACGAGAAAACAAATGTCATGATGCGCTACCAGACGCGCATCACCGCATTCGCCGGGTTGCCTTACATCCGAATGTACACGACACATATCTGGACGGAAGACTCGACCGTCGTCGCGAATGACTGGGGTGTTGGGTTTGATGTAGCCAATGCAAGCGATGACGCAAAGGTCGGCGTCGTGACCGACGGCAAGCCTTCTTCTGCTCCCGCGCGCACCGATGAAACCGTATTCCACGCGGTTCAAGCCGGCTACCAGAAGGCCAGGCTGATCAGCGGCGAAACAGAAACGCCAGTCCACTCACTGACCGGCTGGGCGTCGATTGGGAACGGTAAAACCGGCCTGGCTGTCAGCGTCCTCGACCTGCCGTACGAAACACCCAAATCGTTCAGCATGTCGCAAGATCGTCTTACCGCACACCTGTGGGCGCCACAGGTTGGCCCGATGAGCATGCATGAAGACGATCGCATGTCGAATCCGGATACGCCAGAAAACCACAAGGAATGGCTGCGATATAACAAGATCGTCAGCCCGATGGGCGTTGCAAAGACGCACGAGATATGGCTCTGGCCGATCGGTGCGACAAGTGTGTCAGAGCAGGCTGTCAACGACATGGTACAACGGCCGGCCGCGGCGATCGCCGATCCGGTTTACCAGTGCTCAACCGACGCAATAGAGCAGCTTCGCCCTGCCGGCGCCACGCCATCACAATATCAACACGTTGAAAAAGCGCTCGACCTGATGTTCCGTTACATCGCGCAACCACTCGATCGGCTCAAGGATTTTGAAACATGGAATCACGGCGACGTGCATCTGTTTTCCGGCAGTGGCTGGCGCACCTGGGACAACGGCGGCTACAACTGGCCACAGATTCCGTGGCTGATGTACTACCGCAGCGGCGGAAGACACTACCTCGAGCACGGCCGTCGCAACGCGCGGCACGTGATGGACGTCGATATCGTTCACCACGGCAAGGAACACGCACAAGCCAACGAGAAGGGACTCGGATTCAAACACATGTTCAGTGCCCATCACTGGGCGTGGGGACCGTACTGGGACAACTTCCATACGCATCCGCAATACCTGCTGTATTACTACTACATGACCGGCTACGAGCGCGCGAAGGATGTCCTGCAACTGATGGCCGAATCGTCGCGCAGACGCCTGAACGTTCCCGATGTTAAGGACTGGAAAGCCAGAGAGATCACCGTTTCGCGCACGCAGTACGGACAGATCAATCCCAAGATCGTTTACTACTTCAGCACAGGCGACAAGTATTTTCTCGACGCCGCGGCGGGCTGGGCCGACCTCGCCCTGGCATTTCGAAACGACCAGGGGCGATTCGTTAACCTCACCTTCTGGAACTTCTTTCATCGCGGCCTGATCAATGTCTACAGCCATACCGGCAGACAGGAAGTGCGCGATGCGCTCTTGTACCTTGTTGAGCCATTCGGCAGAACCTACACCGATGCGCAGCAAGCCCCGATGTGGGGGCGGGAAATGACAATCGCCCTGCCATTTGCGTATCGCGTCACCGGCAACGATGCGTATCTGCGTTACCCGATCTGGCAGGTGCTCGAACAGACGCGCATGGTGCAGCGAGATGGTGACTTAATCCCATGGGAAGGCGGCATTGGCTACTGCAGCCTGAAGCGCACGCTATATCCACAGTTCATTGACAATGCGATGGCCACGCTGGCCGCGTGGCATGACACGGGCTGGAAACATTTTGAGCCTTGGCCGGGCAACAACGTGCAGTTTCGGTCTCGCGTGGAGAAGGTCGACACCTACTTAAGCAAGCTCACGCTGTTTGCGAAGAAGTCTGAGAACGAGTCCGGGGAAATTCGCCTGCACTTCCGGATCGGCAATCTCAGCAAGCGGGAAAAGTTTGACGGCAAGGCGATGATCGCCGAGGTCCTTTCACCAAATGGTCAAACGCGAACAGCATCCGTCAGCCCGGATCAATCGACGATTTCATTTGCGGCCGATGAACCAGCCGGAACCTATCGCATCACGATCCGTGGCGAGCAGGAAATTTTCTGGGTCCATCCCACCACCACGTTGGCAGGTTTGGTGGTTGACTGTACCGATCGGCCGCTCAACTTTGCCTGCCCGCACGGCCCCGGCCGGCTGCACACGCGCTTCAAAGCAGATGCCGAACAGATGAACATTCTGATCCACGGCACGCGCGCCCGATCAACTATTCCACTACGCATCGACAACATAAGTGGTGAAACCATCCATCACGTACAGTGGCCTGGCTCGCGAAAGCTGAACGTACCGATCCCGGCAGACGAGCAAGGTCAGCCGATCGTGCTCGTCAAGGGTTTGTGCAACTATGTGCCGTGGGACACGTCGGAACAAGGCGCACAGATTGACGGAATTGAGCCCTACATCGCAACACAGGCGCACCTGTGGTTTGATCCTCGATAGTTACCACGCAATAAAGAAAAGCCGGATGTTTACCGACTACGGCACGATCGCATCTGAATCCACCACGACCGGCTTCTTATCCCTAAACAGCAACACCCAGTTAATGATGACAACCGCAATAGGCAAGTGAATTAGAATCTGAAACTGATACCCAAAGAAGTAGCGCCCAATTTCGTTCAGACAAACAATCAGCCCAAGCACGGTCAGGCCCAAAGGCCATAGTCGCAGCTTCAACTCAGTATTCCGCCACCACACCAGCGTGCCGATCAGGCTGATCAGATATCCCACAACAGCACTGCTGATGACAATCTGATCTGAGCCGGAGTTAATCGAGAAGTTGCAGAACACCGACAGGAAAGAAAAGTTAATATTTTGACTGTTCGGCGTGACTGTGTACGTGAATACAAAGCCGACCAGAAAAACTGTTTCGAGTACTCGCAAGACAATCAAGACTGGATTCATTTGCGCCCCCAAAGAAATGGCCATTCGCACAAGGTCAGTTCATTTGTTCGATTTTAACTGCCGGCCGACTACTCACGACCGACTACAAGCGATTCAGACCCGTACGGGTCTGTTCATCCACTATACTCGCTTTCTTACGAAGATACTCAACAATGCGCTTTTTGCTTGCAGCGGTCAGGTCCTTGTGAGATGCAATCTGAAGCAGCGCTTTCCAGTGATCAGATGACAAACCCGCTCGGACTGAAAGCATCGTTGCCAGGCGTTTCTGAACATCCGGGTCCGGAGCCAGCGGAATCAGCGGGATGGCCTTGAGCGCGATCTGCGCTTCCTGCGGGCATTTACCAAACCGGCTCGCGCGCGTGAACATGACTGCGGAACGTGCATCCTGCTTCAGGCTGTTCAGTAAAAACTCGCCGGCCAGGTCGGGATCGACGCCGATAAACTTCTGCGCAAGTTCGCCGGCAAATATTGGATCGGGATCGGACAGCCAATGAGCCTGCGCTTTGATGAACTTCTGACGGGCATCGCCTTCGCGCGATGTGAAGTTGAGTAGATAAGTCGCGATCGAAAGACGAGGCTTGGGTAAACATGGAAGCTTGCCGTCTGCGTATGGCAGCGCCCGGCGGCGGGTGTCTTCATCCGCGAAGTGGATCGAACTGACGAGCCGGCCCAACTGTGCCCCTTCCTGTTGGGAGAGCATCGCGAGCATCACGCCGGGGTGAAACAGGTTTCGGACTTTGGTGATGTCTGCCGCAATGGACTCGCGTGTTTTCGCGTCCAGGCCGGCAATGGCGGCCACAAGCTCCGCGGGTACAACCAAATCACCGTCCCCTTCGGCAAGCACGACCACAACCGCCTGCACGCCGTCCGGGTTTGACTTGCCCGCGCTTTTCAAAATGGGCTTAACCGTTTCGGCAAAGACATCCGGCTGATGGGCTGCCAGCGCGCGCAAACGAGCAACGGTGGGCTGCGTCGCCGTTTCGTCGAGTTGATCGTGTGCGTCCGGATGAATCAGCAGCGGTCCGAGCGCGCCTTGTAACCGCTGTCCGGCTGACTCAGCGGCAAGATGCCGGGCGCGAGATTCAACGTATCTGGGAAACCAGCTGTCTGATGATAGAAACCGCATCTCCTTGGGTAAGTCGACTTCCAATTCCAGTCTCTTATGGTCATCCCAGGAAGTCGAGACATCGACAGCAGAATCGACTTTGATGCTCAACGTATACCCCGACACCAGGCTGGTCTGGTAAGTGAAATCACCGCTGCCTATTTCGTAAGGCTTGGTGCGCTCGCGAATCTCCAGACGCACGTTCAGCCAAGGCTTGCCGCTTAGCCGCGGACCTGTGCGATTACTCCAGACATAACAGGATCGGCCCGGCAAATCGCTCAGTTGTCTGGTTGCCAGACGCATATGATGTTCAAGCAATGGATTCTGGGGCGCATGCAGATAGATACAGACGCCGCGCAGGCGCTGCACGCGCAGCGCGTCACGATCCTGCGATTCAGCCTGCTTCAAAGCGGCCTCAAGCGGTGATGCACTGCGACCGTTGTAGAGCTCGCGCAGACTGTCGTAATAGACTTCACCGTTACGCCAATGCGTCACAAACACGTCCGGTGTTTCGTCCGCTGCATTCCCAAGCTGACGGATAACGTCCGACAACTTTTCGCGACACTGTTCGACGCGCGATGCGGCAGATTTCGGCAGGTGCAATGAGCGGTAAGCATGCAGCGTATGACGCGCGGCATCGACGTGCTGTAATGCAGCTGGCCAATCCTGCTTTTCAATCTCGGTCTGTGCCGCTGCCAGATCGGCTTCAACGCGATCCAGAAAAACAAACTCGACCTGACTGGAGCGTTGCTCAATGGACGGGTCCGCCTTCGGTGTTTCCGTGCGAGCGGAAGTATCTGCCTTCGATTGGGCCGGAGCGGGGTTGGCCGTGTTGGCCGGCGGAGTTGGCGGCTGACGATCACAGGCAGATAAAAGGAACACCCCTGCCATAAGGCTGATCCATAAGGCGGTACAGATCCGGTCGTTCATCATCACCCGTATCTCCGGCAGATTTGTCTAGTCAACTGATTTTACTAAATAATGTGTTGCTGGAGAATGCCAAATGGGTCCTCGGATATTTGTGTGGATGAATCGAGAATATCCGCACTTTTCGCCCCTGCACTGCTCCGGTTTCTGTGAGAGCAATGCAGGGGCGAAAAATGCTCGTGATGCGCGGAAGCAGCGTTGAATTCGCCTGCCAATATCAAGGAATCCCAATTTACTTTTCAGACGATTCGAGGCGACCGAACTCCGTAAGCGTTACCCCGAACACGCGTACGACCCTCTTGGTGAACCGCCAGTCTACGGCCATCGCCATCCGGCAAATGGTGGCAGAACCAGTTGTACTGAATATCCGCGCGTTTCTGCGGCTTGCCTCGAATGGTGATCGGCTGCTTGCGACTGCGGAACGTGTTGTGATGGATTTTCATCCATGCCCCGGCAATGTTGGTGCCGTCGCCGCGATCGCGCCCGCCGTGCATGTCGAAGCAGTGATGGAGTGACGTACCGACCTCGACGTTATGACAGGCTTCATACCCACTGCCCGGTGCGCCGGTGCCTGCAATGGAATGTCGATTGTAGTTGAACACATTATGCTCAATGAGCGCTTCCGCTTTGTCGAGGCAGACGCCGTAACCGAGCCCGTTGAACTGGCAGTGGTGAATGAAGTTGTGATGGATGTGGTGTCCCGTTCCATCGTGAAGGCCCACCCCCGCGTGGCTCCAGCCGGCCAGTTCGCAATTGTCCACCTCCAACTTCGAATGGCTTGAACAGATGCCATCTGAAATCGGGAACTTGTAGTAGTAATCACGTCCCAACCCCTTAACGAACGCCGTGTCGTGATGCTCCAGCCGTCGCTTGGGATCGGGCCCTTGCAGGCGTAAGCCGGTCACCCTGACGTTCGGCCCGGAAGCTTCAAACAAAGGCTTCGTCTTGAACGTATCGCTGACGATCAAAGCCCCCTTGGAACGACCGTGGCCGCGATCACTGGCCAGCGTAACGCCGGCCGGAATATTTAAAACGTATCCTTCGATGTAAATCCGAGCTGTACAATCAATCGTCACGTTGCCGGGAATGAAGACCGTTTCGCCCTTCTTCGCGACGGCCAACGCTTCTAATAACTCATCGAAAGTCGTCGCGGTGTGATCGCCGCTGGTGACGATTGCCTGATATCCGGCCTGCCCGCCGGTAGGTCCCCTGCCATCCGGCTTCGCTCCGTATGTCTCACCCTTGCGCGTAAGCCAGGTTCGTTTCAGATCGGGAATTCTGGTGTTAAACATGCCGGCCTAGCGAATTTCATGCAGGGCGTAGTCATCATGACTGGCCGTCAGTCGGACAGTGTGAAGATTACCACCAGAAGTAGGGAATGTGCTCGAATTTTGTGGTGTTGTTCCCGCCACGATTAAACCAGCTGGCTGGATCCCAACCGACGTTGCCGTTGGGGTTGCGCGTGGTTTCGGCATGGCCGTCGACGAAAACAGCATTGATCGCGGTCGTCGCGTTGTGCCGGGCCTGCGCCTGATGGAATGAGTAATCCCAACGAGGTCCGGATCGCCCGTCAAGAAAATTGAGCACTTCACTGGGACTATGTACCAGGTCGGGCATGCGCCGGCGACTGATGTAATCGTTCGCGTGAACAGCGTGGTGAATAGCAGTGCTTGACACGTAGTCGCTGATGGTGGCGATGGTGCCGTCAGAGAAAAGGTTGCGCGCGCCAGCGTAGTTGCCCGTGAAGCCGTCATACAACACCGACGGACAACGGAACGGATGAGCCTGCACATACCGGCCCGAGTGGCCATATCCCGCCCACTGATATTTATGCTTTGATACGCCCATCAACTCACCCTGCACGGCAACCCAATTCACGTGGCTGGAAAACCACTCTTCGTTTTCAAGGCCATAGCTCGCCTCGGCAATTCCGATCTGACGCAGATTGTTGTTGCACTGCAGTGTGCGCGTCACCTGCCTTGCCGAATTCAGCGCGGGCAGCAGCAATGCGACCAGCAACGAAACGATGGAAATGACAACAAGCAGTTCGATCAATGTGAAACCAGTTTTGTTTCCGGTTCGATGCGTCATGCTGCTTTCCTTTCGCCGTTCCTGAAGATTGATGAGATGGTCGGTTCTTCAATACGGGCACACCCCGCTGATGTGGGTGATGGCTTCGTCTGAACTGAGTCAAAACAGCCGCGCGGCCGATTCGACAACCACAGCGTGAAATCCATGCTTTTATTATGCGCACACCGACCTGAAAAATCTACTGAATTTTTTCAGATTTTTCAGAAATACTTTCAATATGACCGCGCTCTGCATTCACCTGACTCGTTTTGCATAGGATGTCTGCCCAAACGGGCCGATTACGAACCACGCCCTTCAACCGCAAGCGCAGCGATTGATTCTTCATCCAAGGCAGCCCCGTACAGGCGGACATCCGCGATGCCACCTGCAAACGATCCTTGAGCGCCAGCGCCGATGAGCAAAGGTTGCGTATTGGATAAATCAAACCATTTACCGGGCGGCATTTCGACGGAAGCCCGTTCGCGGCCGTTGACATAAAGCCGCATGCTCTGACCCTGCCTCACACCAGCCAGATGCACCCAGTCGCGACCAATATCCGTTTCATGACTGGCGACCGAGCCGACAGCAGATGCATGGACACGACCCAACGTGTCGTCCGGATCGCGATACTCCGCACCGCTTCGACAACTCGCGGTGGCCGCCAGCATGCGCCCCTGCCACGCGCCGAAGCTGGTGATGCGACACCAACTGTCAATCCCTTCAAGCGTGAAATCGGGAATGAAGTCAGGCCTACTGGCAAGGCTGGCCAGCAACGTCCATTGGCCGTCCGCTTCGTACCGCCACACCTGCGACTTGGGAATCAGCGCCGCGTAGAGCTTGCCTTGATGAACGCGCAGGTCCATCACTTCGTTGCACTCATGCAGTCCTTCCGGAATGCCCAGCCGGCCGGTATTGGTCCACGAACCATCGGGCTCCAGCCGAAGCACGTAACCTTGCGGCCAGGTCCCGATCCATAACTGACCATGCACCTGTGCCATGCAGTGGATTTGATTGATGCCAAAAGGCTCCTCCGCGAGGCACGTCCATGTCTGGTCACCCGCGTAGCGGTAGACGCGCCCATGAGTGGCAGCGTAAAGCTCGCCCCCCATCGCAAGCAGGCATTCGAGGTTGCGGCCGTCGGGTGCGCCGCAATCCTGCCAGCCTTCTGCGCTGAGGCGAAAAACCTTGCCTTCTCCGGCGCCGGAGTCCAGACCCGCATAAAGCGATCCATTAAATGATGCCATACAGAGTATGCGCTTGCCGCTACCAACCGCGCCGAGGTCACGCCATGTCGTACCGCCTTCATAGCGATACACACGAGCGTCACCCGGCGTGAAATCAGGTACCGCGCCCTTGGCCTTCTGCCAGTCCCAATTTCCGCTACCGGCGTACAGGTTGCCGTCATGCACGAGCATGGACATGACAGAAAGCACTGAATGGTCATCGCAGATGCGCCCGCAGTCTTCCCACTGCTGGCCATCAACGTACCGAAATACGCGTGCGGATCGTTCGGGTGTATCAGCCGATGAGATTCCCGCATAAAGCCTTCCCTGCCAGGTTGCCAGCGTGGTCACACTGGAAATGGTCGGCTCGGGTTTGCCCAGATCCTCCCATGCGCTCGTGTACCCATCATCCACGCCAAAGTGCACGTGGCGCTGGTCCGACATGCCGCTGTACGCCGGGGCGGAGCCGGCAATCCAGAGGTTCAATCCGTAACGCCCCGTCGGGTCAAACTTGGTCAGCACATCCCCGAAAGCAGTGGTCATTGGATCAGCGCAACGGACCCATGCGGCAAACGTGAAGTCACCCGCTCCTAATCGCAGGGCCTCATCGTCCGGCACAGTGATCCGACTCTCGCGGCCATCGAACCATGCGGCTCCCCCGCCCGGCATCGGACCGTCGCCAAACCGCACCGCTTCCGCTTGGCCGTGGAACCGGCCCAAGGCGTCCTGCGCATCTTTTGCCAACGGCCAATGGGCCACGAGATTTTCATTCAGTCGCGTCATGGGCGCGACATGCTAGAAAGAGACGGCTGTCGTGTCTATGGAAAATTTCAGCTACCAGCCGGGATTATAGTGACGTGCGGCAACCGACCGGCTTCACGCCGGCAGGTTTCGACCTGTAAAGGGAACCCAAAGCGTTTCCGAACCGTCGTACGGCTGGATCATGATTCGCTCAAGCTGTTCCAGGCCGAGCCGAACGTAGGCCGTGTGATCGTATTCAATTCGGGGCCAGTCGGTCACGCCGTAGTGTGACGCCTGAAATTGATCCGCGGCGATCACGACTTTTGCAGGCGGGATGTCGATCCCTCGTTCGCGCATCGCACTGACAAACATAGTGCCGATACGACAGTCGGGCACGACAAATGCGGTAGGCCGCTCATCCGGAGCGAGCTGTTCGAAATGGTCGGCAGCCGCCTGTCCGTCACCGCGAAAGACCGGCGCGGCGAACAGTTGACGCTGATCAATCGAAATACCGGCATCCACCAAAGCAGAGCAGTATCCACAGCGCCAGCGCCAGTGACTGAGCCCCGGAAAAATCAGCTCGCTTACGAAACCAATACGCTCGTGCCCGGCCCGCAGAAGTGACTCCGTGGCCAATCGTCCCATGGCATACTCGTCCGGCGCAATCATATGAACATGCAAATCGTCCGGTTCCGGCGGCGAAAGCATCGTGTTGCCGAGAACCACGTAAGGAATTCGGCTCTGCCCCAAGCTCCGCAGTAACTGAATATCGACCAATCCACAAAGGACCAACGCGTCGACATCTTTGATCAGGCTTTGAGCCTGCGCGATCGCAGCGTCCGGCAGGCCACTCTCAACCGACGACAACTGAAGCGCGACATGCTGCGCGGCACAGGTGCTGTTCAGTTCCTGAAGGATCGTACTGACCGCCGGATCGCGCAGATCATTTCCGATCTGCAGGAAACCCAGACGCTGACATACCGCTGCGAGCCCCCTGCCTTCTCTTGACGCCGGTAGCGGACGCTTTCGATATCCTAACTGATCGCAGATGCGCCCCACCCGCCGCTTGGTGTCCTCACTGATTTCCGGATGGTCCGAGAGTGCCATCGAAACCGTCGCGATCGAAACGTTCGCCGCCTCAGCGATCGCCTTCATCCCCACACGTCGGCCGGGCTGCTTGCGCAACTGCTCCTGATCAGATTTTGACGTTGACTGCTCTGACATACGAATCCTTGCCCGTTGACCTGCGGGTTCCAATTCTACGCTCAGTTTGAACGAAATGCAGCATCCAAACAGGCGCAACAAGTGGTCACCGACCGCACATCATGTAAGCCCGAATGAGTGACGTCACCAAAAAATCCAGCGTCTGGGGATTCAGTTTCGGCCAGTCACGGTTTCCGCTCCATCGGCTTGGCGTCGCGATGGGGGATAGTCGTCCGGGGTTCTCTATTTAGCGAAGGTGGGTCTGTCGACCAGTGGCAGGTGACCGAAGCGGTCTTCACCTTTCACGAGTATCGGCTTATCCGCAAATGCGTGCGCGCCTTCTGTAATCGGCTGAACGGATGGCACGGTGAATCGCAGTGTCATGCCGCATCTGGTTCTGTCGCTGTTGTTGGGGTTTGACCCATGGATCAACTCGCCGTGATGGATGGAGCATTGACCTGCTTTGAGCACAAAATCGACTGCCGTGTCTTCGTCGAAATGTTCCGTTGAAATCATCTGGTCCTGCCCGAGCAGGTTGCCATCGCTGCCGCTGTTGATGTGTGGAAGCAGGCCGAACTTGTGTGACTTTGGGATGACGCGCATGCAGCCGTTGGCGATGGTGGAGTCGTAAATCGCCACCCAGATCGTCACGGCGAACGGCGGCTTGAGTCCCCAGTACATCGTGTCCTGATGCCATGCGACGTACTTGCCGGCATCGGCGCCACCGCCCTTCTTCACAAAGAAGCCGCTTGAAAGCAGCACGATGTCCGGGCCGATCAGTTCCTCGACGATCGCCAACACGCGCGGGTGTGTGGCGAAAGACCACATGGCCGGGTCACTGTGATGCGCATTCGTGACGCGCCCTTTGCCGCTGCGGTTCTTCACCTCGGTTTCGAGTCGCTCGTACATCGCGGCGCACTCGCTCAGTTCATCACCATTTAAAAGCGGCACCGGGCAAAAGTAGCCCTGGTCTTCGAACTGTTCACGGTCGATGTCGTTTGTAATGGCGGTCATTTCGTGGGTACCCAGATGTGTCGCCGAATCAGAAGAGATTGAAGAAACGCTCATGGTACCAAATCTGTCTGTATCCCGTTATCGCTCAGCGACAACTCAGGGAACAGCGTCTATCATGTTCGCCTGAACAATGAGCGATATCAGCAAACAATCCAGTGTGTGCGGGTTCAGCTTCGGGCGCAACCTGACGCAACTGAACTATCCCGTTGAACAGTCGGTGGGGAGCATTCTGCCGCTTTGCGACCAGTTCGTCTTTGCCGTCGGTAAAAGTGATGACAACACGCGTGAGCGCGTGGCCGCGATTGATCCGAAAATTCAGATCGTTGATACCGAGTGGCCGGATGTGAAGATTGACGGGACCGTGCTGAGCATTGAGGCGAACAAAGCCATGGCCGCAGCGGAAGCGACCGGCTGTACGTGGGGTTTCTATATTCAGGCCGATGAAGTGGTCCACGAAGCCGACCTGCCCCCGGTGGCTGCGGCAATGGATGAACACGCGGACAACACGGACATCAAAGCCCTGCTCTTTCGCTATCTGCATTTCATCCTTGACTACACGACGACAGACCCCTGGATGTACCACAAAGCCTCGCGCGTCGTGCGTCTGGATGACTCGTGCGAAATTGTTGGCGACGCATGCGGCCCAGGCATCAAAAACTACACTGGCAAGGTCCACGGCGGCAACGGTTATCTCGACAAACACCACCTCGGCGGCCACGTGCGCTGGGCGCGCAACCCCCAAGGCGGCCCGGATGCGCGCATCTTCCACTACGGCTGGGTCAAGACCGACGAACAGTTGCAGGACAAGTTTCAGAACGTCGAAAAGCTATGGTGGGGAACGCTGGATGAACAGGAAAAGAATCGTCGCAAGAACAACAAGTTCGGCCGATTCATGGACCGCTATCCGATGCTCAAGAAATACCACGGCTCGCACCCCGCGCTGATGGCGGACCTGATCGCCAAACATCCAGACTTCGCCAATGTTCCCAATCGCTGGCTGAACCCAAGGTTCTATGCCGAAGTCCTGCGACACGGCTTTCACGGCTAGCGACGGCCCTCCTGATTCTCATTTTCAAACAAAACCATTGACAACCGCGACAGCCAGCCGTAATATTCGTAAGCTTACGAACACTTATTCGTAACCTTACGAATTGTACGGAGAGATTCTTTGCCCACCACGTTAACGGATATCGCCAAACAGCTGGGACTGGCCACAAGTACGGTTGCGGATGTGCTTAAGGGCCGGCCGGGCTATTCAGAAAAGACGGTTCAGCGCGTGATGAAAGTGGCCCGCGAATTGGACTTCGTTCCCAACTACCACGCGAAGAGTCTGCTCAAGCAACGCTCACACACGATCGGCATTGCCGGCCGACTGGAAAGCGCGACAGTCAGCGGCCCGATGCTCAAGGCCATCTCGGATGGGCTGCTTGCCAAGGATTACCTGCCGCTGTTCTGCGAATCGGCGGGCGACGAACCGGGCGAGGCAAGAGCCATCACCGAGCTGCGCGGGCGCATGGTGGACGGCATGATTCTGAACATCATCAGTGATGAGGCGGTACTCAAAGAACTGCTGCCCAAGCGTTTGCCTTGTGTCATGATCCGCAACCAGAACCTGACCGATCGTCCGTGCGTGGTGTCCGATCGCATGAAGGCATACGCCCACGGTGTGCGTTGGCTTGCGGATCGCGGTCACACGCGCATCGCTTTCATGGGCACCGGCAACAAGGAAGTGATGGATCGTGTCCACAACTCACACCGATTGAAAATCGTCGGCTATACGGCGGGCATGAAAGAACTGGGGCTGTTCGATGAAAGCCTACTACTCGATGGCGACAACACACCCGGCAGTACGCGCAAATTCGTCCATGAGCATGCCGAGCTTTTCAAGTCGATCACAGCTGTCCTAGCCGGCAACGATCGAATCGCGATCGAGGTGATCAGCGCCCTGTCCAAGATCGGCCTGCGCGTGCCGGACGACTGTTCCGTAATCGGCTTTGATAACTCGGAGTTTTCCGTTGCGGTGCATCCGCGTCTGACGACGTTTCACCCGATGCTTCATCAAGTGGGTGCGAAGGCAGCCGAAATGATGCTGGATCTCATCGATGGCAAGGACGCGCCAAGCGTCACCATCATCCCCGAACTGATCGAGCGCGAATCCACGCGTGCCATCTAAAAGTAGCGTCAGGAATCGCTGAATGTCCTCCATAACAGAAAAAACAAAAAACGCAGCATTCGATAAGTCACAGGACGCTTCGCTCGTCAAAGACGAAGTCGTGCTTCTATCAAAGGTCCGACAGTTGCCGAGCGAACGAACACGCCCAATGGTTGTGTTGCGCGACGGTCGCCTGCTGACCGTGGAGCGCGGCATGCTCTGCTTTTCATCGGACAACGGGCAGACCTGGGAAGAACGGCCAATTTTCAACAAGCCGGTTGAGGATGGGCGTTGGGAAATCGTTCTGCTGCGTTGCGCCAGCGGCGCGATCCTGCTGGTATACCTCGACGAATCTCACAAGTACTGGGCGTGGGACGACGAAAAACACGAGCCGATCGGCGAGCAGAAACTGCCAGCATGGGCCACGCGCAGTGACGATGAAGGACAGACATGGTCCGAGCCGATAAAAATCTCAGACGGCTACTGCGGCGCGATCATCAACATCATTCAAACATCGACCGGCCGAATCGTCGTGCCGATTCAGCAAATGCTCTACAACCCCGGCCGGCACGGGCAGACCACCTGCTACTCAGATGATGACGGACGTACCTGGCAGCAAAGCAACCTCGTCGACATCGGCGGACATGGGCATCACGACGGCTGCTTTGAAGCCAGCGTGGTGGAACTGAACGACGGCCGGCTGTGGATGCTGCTTCGCACCAATCTCGATCGGTTCTGGCAGGCGTGGTCGGAAGATCAGGGCCAGACGTGGGGTAACGTCGGGCCGACAGACATTGACGCGAGCAGTTCGCCGGGCAACGTCCTGCGCTTAAAGAGCGGCCGGCTGATGATGGTCTGGAATCGCGTGTACCCCGTAGGACTGACCGAAGCGCAAAAGGCGTCATGGGAGCGCGCCGCCGGCGAAAAGAACATCTGCGAAACCACCTCATCGTGGCATCGTTCGGAACTGTCAATCGCATTTTCCAACGGCGACCCGGAGCAATGGACCAAACCACGGGTTCTGATCAAAAGCGGACGAGTGGACTATCCGTCTGTACTGGAGCCGGAGCCGGGCTTGATCTGGGTCACCACAAGATTGGGCCAGCAGGTGCGCGTCGAATTCAATGAAGCGGATTTGATTGAGGGAACAGGTCTATGACATATCGTGGACTGACTTATTGCTTATCGACACTGCTGCTTTGCAGTTTGTGCCATGCCGTACATGCAGAGCGTTTCATCGTCAAAGACGGCAAGGCTCTGGCGCAGATTGTCATCTCTGATACACCCAAGCGAACGGCCAGGTTTGCTGCCGGCGAGTTACAACTGCATTTGCAACGCATCAGTGGCGCAACGCTGCCGATCGTGACCGAACCATCCCCCGATGTGCCGGTCAGCATCTACGTCGGTCGCAGTAAATACACGGATCAACGCAAGCTCGACAACACAGGGCTTAAGTACGGCGCCTTTCACATGCGTTCCGGTGAGGACTGGCTTGCATTGCTTGGGCGCGACACGGATACCGTTCACATCGAACCGCACGCGCAAAATCCACAGGACAAAACCCGCGTACTGGCTGAGTGGGACAAGATCACTGGCGAAACCTGGGGCAACCCGCGACTGTCCGTGCACCGGCGGTACAGCCCGCTGTGGGACATCTGGGAATCCGACGAGCGAGGCTCGCTCAACGCGGTGTATGCATTCCTGCGCAGCCTGGGCATGCGCTGGTACCACCCTGGTGAACTGGGCAGGATCGTTCCATCAATAAAGACAATCGCCCTGCCGCGCGTGGACCGGACCGACCATCCTGACTTTGCCGTGCGGCACCTGTTCATCTACTACCACGAGTTCTTTATGGCCCGCCCGGGACTTGAAGCCAGGGCGGAGTCGATCAAATGGCAACTCTGGCTGGGCTTGTCATCGAAACAGGAAGTACTTGGTTACTCAATCGGCCACGGCACGATGATCGTCCACGCCCGCGAGGAAGTGAAGCGCGCCCATCCTGAATACTACGCGCTCTGGGGCGGCAAGCGTGCGACCGAACATTTGGGCAACTATGGCGCCGCGTGCCTGTCGTCCGAAGGCCTGTTTGAACAGAACGTCAAATTCGTTCGAGCCATGTTCGATCACTACAACGAGCCGATGACCAGCGTCGCCCCGGCGGACGGCTACATCAGCCTCTGCCAATGCGAACTTTGCAAAGGCAAGGACACACCCGAACGCGGCTGGGACGGGCTCTTGTCCGACTACGTGTGGGGCTACACGCAGCGCGTTGCGCAGGAAGTCTACAAAACACATCCGGATCACAAGATTACCTGTATTGCGTATTCCGCTTATCAGCTCCCGCCGCTGAAGATCGACCAGTTCAGCCCCAACATTGTGGTCGGCCTGTGTCGCTGGCGCAGTCTGTTCCATGATCCGCAAGTCTGGCAGGAGCGGCTGGAGCTGCGCAAACAATGGCTCGCCAAGTTGCCGGCCAAACAGTTCTTCATCTGGGAATACTACCTGCATGGTCGGCCGAACAGCCCTTATGAAGCGATGCCCGTTTATTTCCCGCAACAGATCGCCAAAGACCTGCGCTCGCTCAAAGGTATCTCACTGGGCGATTATGTTGAAGTCTATTCCAACAAGGGCGCTCCCGGTGACTGGGACGCACTGGCCTCGAATCATCTGAATTGCTACGTCACGGCTCGCTACCTGTGGGACGCCGATCAGGACCTCGATCAACTCCTTGAAGCGTACTACGACGACTTCTACGGCCCGGCGCGCAGCGAGATGAAACAGTTCATCGAATTCGCCGCAGCCAACTGGAACAAGGCGAACAAGAACTACCAACAGATCGATCAGCTGTTTGAGAAGATTGGCGCGGCGCGAGCAGCAGCGGGTAATACCGTCTATGGCCAACGGATCGATCTGATCATCCAATACATGGATCGGCTCAAGCAGCTGCGCGAGCGTCTGGTGCAGGGCCGCGATCAGAACCCCAAGGCGCGGGCACTGCGGCGCAACAAGCACAAGCTGACACTCGATGGAAAAATGGACGAGCCATTCTGGGAAGGATTGCCCCTCTACCATCTAAGCGACCTGCAGACCGGCGCAAGGCCACACTTCGGAACGACTTTCAAAATGGCATGGTCCAATGACGCCCTCGTTTTCGGCATCCACTGCGCTGACAACCGCACCTCCGGCCCGAACATTGCCGCTTACGACAATGAAGATCCCAATATATGGAACGGCGACGTGATTGAGATTCTGCTGGAAACGCAATCGCATGAGTACTACCAGATCGCTGTTGGCCCATCCGGCGCAGTGATGGACCTGGACCGCCAGAACAACGGATTTAACGCACGTTGGTCATCACAGACGACCGCTGCATCACACATCACCGACGACGGCTGGACGCTGGAAGTGCGCATCCCAATCGTCGGCGAAACAAATGCGGATATTGACCCGCTAAACGGCGTAGCCGGACGTAAACCACACAAGACCTACCCGTGGTACTTCAATGTCTGCCGCCAACGCGTCTCTGACAAAAGCAAAGAACTGACGGCCTTCTCTCCAACCGGGAAGCCGAACTTTCATGACGTGATGAAATTTGCCGAACTGATCAGCCCGTAACGAATAGACCCACCATGCATACAACAACCGTCCATCTGCTTTCGATCCTGCTGCTGGCCCAACTGGCGACGGCTGATATTGATTATCCCGACGATCGCCGCGCAGCCATGCAGTTGTTTCAAGCAAAGCAATACGAAGAAGCCATGATTGCGTTCACCGGTCTGGCGGCGTCGGATAAAACGAATGAGGCGCAGAAGTCAGACGCCTATGAACAGGCAGCCATGTGCGCTCTTCAATTGAATCAGGCCGAACAAGCCATGAATTTAGCAGGCAAGATCCCACACGAGCCAACATCAAAGACGGTGCAATTGCGCATCCTGATGCAGAACCGGCTCCACGATCGTGTCATAACTGAATTCGGCGATATCGATTTCGACGCCTGGCCGGAGAAACAGTCGTCCGAAGCGTTTTATCTGCGCGGGGTCTGTTATTTCAACTTGAAGCAAACCGCAAAAGCAGAAGCCGATCTGCGGAACTCACTGGCCTATGTCGGCAATGCTTATGACACAAGCCAGTCGTGGCTGATGCTCGGGCGCAACTATCGTGAGAACGCCAAAGACAACGCCAAGGCACTGGACGCATTTCTCAGTGCCATCAAATGCGTCGACAAGATTGGTGGCTGGACCAAGTACCAGTCCATGATCTTCGCCTCGCAGATCCTCGTCGAACAGAACAAGCCTGCTGAAGCACGACAAGTACTCGACCGGGTGGACATACAAAAACTCAGCGGCTACTGGCGGGATGCCTTTGAGAAGGCGCACGAGCAGATACGTATTACCGCCGAGAAAGCGGATGAAACCAAAGGGATGAATCGTGACCCCTAAATCGCTCATGGCCATCGGGGCGCATGCGGACGATATCGAAATCAATGTCGGCGGTACGCTGCTGAAGTACCGCGATGCGGGTTATGACGTTGTTTATGTCCTGTCGACAAATGACATGTCGGGCAACTGGGCGTCACTGAATGCCGACGGGTCCGTGACGTATCGCAGACCAGCATATAACGAGATCATGCCGCAGCGCAAACGCGAAGCGCTCGCTGGCGCACAGATGTTCGGCACGAAACCCATCCATCTGAACCATCCGCAGCGCCACTTTGCTCACGCGGAAGGTGAAGTGACCGAATTGCGTTACGGATGCATCAGGCCGGACTGCGTTGCGTCTGATGAGCCCACCATCCTTACCGCGCATGAGCACGACGGTTCGGTACAGCGTCTGGTCGACCTGATCCTCGAACACAACCCTGAAGCCGTCCTGACGCACGGCATGGTCACGATGAATATCGAACACGTCGGCACATGCCTTCTGGTCACCAATGCGTACTGGCTGGCCGTGAAGGCAGGATACGACGGCACACTGCTGCACTGGCACGACGTCGCACCCGGCCAGTTCGGCAAGGCATGCCAACAGTGGGACACGTTTGTGGACGTGACGCCATACTGGAATCGCAAGCTGGACGCACTTGCGTTACATGCCTGTCAGATTCCTGACGTGCATCGACTGGACTTTCCGCAACGCGGTGATGCATGCGGCTGCGAACACGCGGAGGTGTTCAACTTTGTCAACGGGCCGGACCCGGCATCGTTCGACGCGCCGTTTTCACGGGAAATCACAGGCAATCTGAAACAACACCCAGACGCGAACTACACCTTGACCGGCCTCTCAAACTAAAAGGAGAATCGGTAATGCAAACAACCAGACACCGCGCCTTCACACTGATCGAATTGCTCGTGGTGATCAGCATTGTCTCGCTACTGATCTCGATCCTGCTCCCCGCGCTGAGCAAAGCACGCACCGCGTCTCAAAGACTGCAAAGCACAACGAACGTTCGCCAGATCCTCACAGCGATCCACACGTACGCGGGCGATCACAACAGCAATCTGCCATATGGCCGTAACGCGCAGCCGACCGATGTACCGCCCAGCTCGACCGGCGCCTATTGGGCGGGCGTGCTCTACCATCGTGATTACCTTAATAGCCTGGACATCTTCTGGAGCCCGGCACGTAACACCGACGGAATCACTATCAACTTCATCGTGAACAACGAAGCTTATTTTCACTGGCGATATGTGGGCTACGTCCAGAACTTTGTTGGCGCCATGCCATGGCAGAACTGGGGAGGCCCGCCGCCGCTCAACCTGGATCAACAGGGCCCGCCGCCCAGTGAGCATCTTCTCTTATATGAAGCCATGGACAACTCGTTCTACGGGCTCCCGGCGAATGGCTTCGCGGTAACGCCGTTTACATATAACGATGCGCTGGTGCGGGCGTATGTGGATGGCCACGCCCTGGCACAGGAAGGCAGCGATGTCGGCTGGATCGCGGCCGGTCAGGTGAGCGGCACGTGGACCATCTCCAATCACTTTAAGAAACCCTGGTACGATCTGCGGTTTCCGGAAGTGTGGGACTGACGTATTTCTATTGCTTCTGTCGTGGCAGATCGCCGAGCACTCGCTGCGCGTCGGGCCATACTTTGCAAAGCGCCTTCCAGAAACGAAGCCTGTCCGTGCGTGTGATGATCGAATGTACGGGATCGAGCGCATGAATTGCCGCGTGATGCAGATTGTCGGAAAGCAAACGCAGCATGTCGTGGGCTTCACCGGCGGTCAGTCGTTTACGCACGCTGCCGCCGTCAATTAGCCAGAGGTGGTTTTCCCTGTTGTTATCGAGAAGCACGTTGCTTGCCTTGTGGTCGGTATGAATCAGCCCCATGGTGAGCAGTCGGCCGGCAAGCGTGCCCATCTGCCTTGCAAGAACATGCCTGTTGCCCGGCTGATCCGCTGCCAACCCGTACAGCACCCAGTGATACATGCTCATGCCGACATACGGCGTCATCGCCCAGTAGCGGCAGCCAAGCAGCCCAACATTCTGCGTACCGTCACGCTCAATACGAAGCACATCAAGCCCATCAGCGGCCAGTTGGTCGTGCTTTCGCTTTTCACGTTTGCCGGGGTGCAGGCCGAACCACAACCCCAGGCGCTGACGAATCGGGTGATGCAGAAACTGTTTAATCACCCATCGCCGCCCATCCGGATCGCGCGCAAGCCAGACGCGACTGCGCGCGTCGTCCTTAAAGACGTGTTCACGCGGCCAATCCAGCGGAGATATTGAAGTCGACGTACTCAAAACGGTTCCAAGACTGATTCGCTCAGCGTCTGGCGTTACACCAATACTTTATAAACCATATGCCCCGCGGCAGCAGCAGCAGCCACATACATGATGATCATAAACGGCTTCTCAGGCACGCGCTTATTCATCCACGCGCCCAGAAGCGTGCCGACCGGCATCAGCGGGATAAACCAGATCGAATCGCGCAGGGTCTGCTCGTTGATCACGTCGAGCATGACAAACGGCGGAACCTTCACGCTGTTGATGATCAGCGTGTACATCAGCATGGTGCCGACGAGTAATCGTTTGGGCAACTTTTCCTGCAACAGGTAGATGGTGATGATCGGGCCGGCCGAGTGGCTGATGGTGGAAACCGCGCCGCCGATGAATCCGATGGTGGTACCGGACGCCGGGTGTGGCGGAAGCGTGGGCAGCTCCTTGCCGGTCAGCCGATAGAACTGCATCAGAATCACGATCAGGCAGATGGAGCCGACGATCAGCGCCAGGATCGTTGCAAGGAATTCTTCGCTTCGCTGTTCCAATGACCAGAGAATGACTGAGCCGACCAGCACGCCGAACAGTGCGCCGACGATGAGCCAGATAAGTCGCTTCCAGTCCCACTCGCGTAAATAGTGCAGACTGCTAAGCGCATCAGCGGCGATCAGTACCGGCAGCATAATGCCGAGCATATGGTTAGCGGGCATCACCGCGGCCATCAGTGGCAGCGCGAGAATGCCAATCCCGCCGCCGAAGCCGGCTTTGGCGATACCGGTGATCAGAATCGCACCACCGACGCAGATGTAGTACCAGACAGGATCGATTTCAGGTGGAATGGTTGGGAGCATGGTGAATCCGGACAGAACCTTCTGGTTGGCGCGAGCAAAGCGCATCTACTCCAGATAGGTATACCCCTCCAGGCCGGATTCGTAAAAGCGGAGCAGGCGACGGGACTCAGCCAAAGACAACTTGTCACGACGCAGCGCCTGCTCGACCTGCTTGCGCATGGTCCGTTTTAATTCGTCCGCGGAATACTGGACATATTGCAGGACTTCTCGAACGGTATCGCCTTCAATGACTTCGTCGATCGACAGTTTGCCATCTTCATCCAGGCTCACGTGCACCGCATGGGTATCGCCGAAGAGGTTATGCATGTCGCCGAGAATTTCCTGATACGCACCGACCAGAAACACGCCCAGGTCGTAGTCACCATCAACATACCGATGCAGCGGCAGCACCGAGCCACCCGCGCCGTTCACGTTAATAAACGAATCGATCTTGCCATCTGAGTCGCAGGTGATGTCCGCGAGGATACCGCGTTGCGTTGGTTGCTCGTCCAGACGATGAATCGGCATGATCGGGAACAACTGATTGATCGCCCAGCTATCCGGCAGGGACTGGAAGATCGACAGGTTACAGAAAAATGTTTCAGCCAGGAGCGCGTCCAATCCCTCAAACCCGGCAGGCGGACTTTCCATGGTGCTGATATACGTCGCGACCCTGGCACAAATGTTATAGAACAGACGCTCGGCCAACCCGCGATAAGACAGAGAACAGTAGCCGAGATTAAATAAGCTCATCGTCTGCACGCGCGCGGCCACCGCGTCGTGGTAGAACTCAACAAAATTCTTGTCGCTCAGGTTCCGCCACGTATCGGCAAGCGTGCGCACTGGCAGCGGCATCTGATCAAGTTCATCTGCCGAAAACGATTCGGGCACTTCAAATCGATTGACGCCACTCGAACCAAGCACGCTGAAGATCAGCACGCTGTAGTGCGCGACCAGCGCGCGCCCGGACTCACTGATGATCGTCGGGTGCGGCACCTGGGCGTCGTCACACACCTGGCCCAGGTGATAGACAATATCGTTGGCGTATTCCTGAGGCGTGTAGTTGATACTCGAATCGCTTGAGGAAGCGTTGCCGTCATAATCCACGCCGAGCCCGCCGCCAACGTCGACGTATTCCAGATTCGCGCCGGCTCGATGCAGTTCCACATAGATGCGGCTCAGTTCCGTGATACTCGCCTTGATGCGCTGAATGTTGTTGATCTGGCTGCCCAGATGGACGTGCAACAGTCGCAGACAGTCGCCCATGTCATTGTCGCGCAGAAACGCGAGCGCATCGAGCACTTCACTGATGAACAAGCCGAACTTGCTACGGTCACCCGCGGAGGATTCCCATCGCCCTGCGCCACGCGCTGCCAGCTTCACCCGTATCCCGATGCTGGGGCGAACATCATGCGCCTTGGCATGTTTGGCGATCAGTTTCAGTTCGCTGAACTTTTCGACCACGGGAATAATGTTCTTGCCGATCTTCGCGGCAAGGATGACCGTTTCAATAAATTCATCGTCCTTAAAGCCATTGCAGATGATCGGCGTCTGGTCGTCATCCACCATCGCCATCACGGCCAGCAACTCCGGCTTGGAACCCGCTTCGAGCCCGCAACCATACTTGCGCCCGAAGTTCTTGATTTCTTCAACCACATGTCGCTGCTGGTTGACCTTGATTGGATAAACGCAGTGATACTTGCCCTTGTAGCTGTACGCTTCAATCGCGTTCGCGAATTTGCCGTGCAGCTGGGCAATGCGATGATCGAGAATATCGCTGAACCGAACGAGAATCGGCGGATACAGATCGCGCTCACGCAGTTCGTCAACGAGTTTTTTCAGGTCGACTGTTGCCAGGCGCCGGCCGGTCGGATCAACCGCGACATGTCCCTGATTGTTGATGCTGAAGTACCCGCCACCCCAGTTATTGATGCCGTACAACTCTGCCGACTCATCAGTGGACCAGGACGGCGCCACCCTTTCAGGTGGCGGCGGCGCGGGCGTCGTCTGCGTCGGCTTGGACATCGCTGGGCTCCAGACAATTTCAAACCAACTATCGTAGTTGAAACCCGCAGGTTCACAATGGGAGAATCAACGCTATTTGTGAGACTTAAGTACGCCCAATCAGCCCTCAGGCCCGATCCCCGCGGTTTCATTCCGGCGGCGCTGCGCGACATCCATCTGCTCGCCTGTGGGGCTCTGGCCGCTGTCCATCATGTCGATGAAGCAGTCAAACAGATAACGCGCGTCGTGCGGGCCGGGAGACGCTTCCGGGTGATATTGCACGGCAAAGATCGGCTCCGACTTGTGGCGGAAGCCTTCGAGCGTCTTGTCGTTGAGGTTGATGTGCGTTGCTTCCCCACCGATGGCAGTGAGGCTATCCACATCCACTGCAAAGCCATGGTTCTGGCTGGTGATCTCCACCTTCTGCGTGGCCAGGTTCTGCACGGGCTGGTTACCGCCACGGTGGCCGAACTTGAGCTTATATGTCTTCGCACCCATCGCCAGGCTCAATAGCTGATGACCGAGACAGATGCCGAAGATCGGCACCTGACCGAGCAGGCGCTTAAGTGTGTTGATCGTGACCTCAACCGCTGCCGGGTCCCCGGGGCCGTTGGAGACAAACACGCCGCGTGGGCGATGTTCCATGATCTGTTCCGCGGATGCGTCGTGCGGCAACACGGTGACCTGACAGCCGCTATCGACCAAATTACGCAGGATGTTCAGCTTTGCGCCGCAGTCCAGCGCGACGATCGGGTACCGTTGTGCGCGAGCGGGCACATCTCCCTGAATCGGCGCCCAGTCGCCGAGATCTTCATCCCAGGTAAACGCATCCTTGCGGCTAACCTCTGCTGCGAGGTTAAGCCCTTCCATACTTGGAGCGGCTTTGGCCTGTTCAACCAGATCGGCATCGGACTGCGAGCCATCGGTACTGAGCACGCCGTTCAGCGCGCCGGTGGTGCGCAGCTTGCGCGTCAAGGCACGTGTGTCCAGGCCGGCGATGCCGGTCACGCCTTCATCTTCCAGCCACTTTTCGAGCGTGCGTGTCGAACGATAGTTGCTGACTAAGTTGGCCAACTCGCGAACCACGAAACCGCGCACAAAGATGCCGCGCGATTCGAGGTCGCCTTCGTTCACGCCATAGTTGCCGATCAGCGGATAGGTCATGGTCACAATCTGCCCGGCATAGGACGGATCGGTCAGGATCTCCTGATAGCCGGAGAGCGAGGTGTTAAAGCAGACCTCGCCGGGGGTTGTGCGCTGGGTCAGATCGCCGAACGCCTGGCCGAAAAAGACGCTTCCGTCTTCCAGAGCCAGCCGGGCTGACACGGTTTTGACTGGTGAATTGGTGGACATCGGCAGGATTATAGAGCTATGCCGCGCCCGGTAAAGTGCCCTCCGTATCAAATACGCCTCTCAGAAAAATAATAAGCCATCAATCGCTCACAATCAGGCCCGGCGACGATCTGCCCATCGCGTTATCATGGCCATTACCGCCGGTTTCTCGCACAGGCAATTACAGCAAATGGAGCGTTTGACGACATGCTGGACAAGATTTTCAAGGCTTATGACGTACGCGGCACCTACCCGGATCAGATCAATGAACAGGCGGCCTGGCAGATCGGCGTGGCGGCCGGTCGGTTCCTGAAAGATCACCCGGAGAAGCCGACCGGCGAGATGGGCAATACCGTGCTTGTCAGTCGAGACATGCGCAAAAGTTCGCCATCGCTCTGTGAAGCGCTGATCGAAGGTATTCGGGCGGCAGGGATGAACGTAATCGACCTGGGCATGGCTGATACGTCCTTCAAATACTTCGCGGTCAATCATCTACAGGCAGCCGGCGCGATTCAGACGACCGCCAGCCACAACCCGCCACAGTACAACGGCTTTAAATTCTCCGGCCCAATGGCCAAGCCAATCGGCGCGCAGTCCGGCTTGAACGATATCAAGGAAATCGCCAAGACGGTCGGCGAGCGCGGCAGCATCGAACTGACGGGCAGCGTTGAACAGCGCGACCTGTGGAGCGAGTACCGCGAGCACGTCCTGCAATTCCTCGCACCGTTGGATAAGAAGATCACCGTTTTCATCGACGCCTCCAACGGCATGGCGGGCAAGCTGATCCCCGCGGTATTCAGCGACGTGCCAAACCTCGATATCAAGGATCTGAACTTTGAGATCACCGGCGAGTTTGCTCATGACCCGAACCCACTGGTGGCTGAAAATATGATTCCTACGCAGGAAGGCGTTCGCGAAACAGGAGCCGATCTGGGCGCCTGCTTCGACGGCGATGCCGATCGCTGCATGATCACCGATGAAAAAGGTGTCACAGTGGGCTGCGATCACCTGACCGCCCTGCTCTGTGAAGATTTCCTGCAACAGTCACCCGATAGTGCAATCGTCTATGACCTGCGTTCAAGCAAAGTCGTGGAAGAGACGATCAAAGCGCACGGCGGCAAGCCGGAGCGCAGCCGCGTGGGGCATGTGTTTATGAAGGCCCAGCTGCGCGAGACCGGTGGTGTGTTCGGTGGTGAGCTGTCGGGCCACTTCTACTTCCGTGGCAACCATTTTGCCGACTCCGGTGCGATTACGCTGGCGTGTGTGCTCAGTGTCATGAATCGCACGGGTAAGAAGCTCAGCGAATTGATCGAGCCTTACCGCAAATATCCGCAGTCCGGCGAGATCAATTTCAAGACGGAAGACAAGGATGCGGTACTGCAGGCGCTTAAAGACAAGTACGGAGTCGGCGCTACAATCGATGAGTTGGATGGCGTGACGATTGACTCATTTGATGGTAGCGGGTGGTGGTTTAATGTGCGTGCGAGTAATACGGAGCCGCTGTTGCGGTTGAATGCGGAGGCGAAGGATCAGCAAACGCTGGACGGACTATTGTCAGATATCACACCGATGCTTGGGACGGTTGCAGAGGGGCATTGATAACAGCCGCGACGCGATGCGTCGCAGGTGGCCGCCATGCGCCGTCAAGTAAATGCAAACGACGCAACACCCAACGCCGCATTAGCATGCGGCGGCTAAACACTGGCGGCTCACACCTCTTCCATCTGAATGAACGCGAAGAGCGTGTTCAGGACATTATCGAATACACGGAGCTTGGCGACCTCGAAGCCGTGGCTGTTCTCGCGATTGTGGCCGATGATGCCGACGCGCGGAGCCGCACCGGCGTTGTATACCGCACTGGCGTCGGACATCGCAAAATTCAATACAGCTGTCTGCAGATCGAAACCCGCCTGCGATGCTGCGGTGCGCAATGAGCCGATCAGAAGCTGATCGAGATGGCAAAGCCGGTCCTTGCTCCAAACCACCGGGCGGCTGTCCAGCACCAGATCTGTGCCCGTCGGCATGGGGCAGCCATCCACAGCAAGGAAGATCTCCGGCTTCTCGCGCATGGCGAGCACCTTGGCGCCATGACAGCCCCCCTCTTCATGCACGGTGAACCCAACAATGAGCGATCGGGCGGGCGTGATGTCGTGACCCCGGATCGCTTCGAGCAGACGAATCAACGTGACCACACCCGCGCGGTCATCAAACGTCCATGCCCCAACGAGCGGATCGTTGGCCGGCCCAAACACGATCGGGCCACGCCCCTCGGTTACCGGCACCGCGGTCGAGCCAACCCGAATACCCGCTTCATAGAGTTGCTGCGGCGTCAGGCCGGTGATGATGCGCACGTCCGACCAGGTGACCTGACGGACCTCGGCATTGCCGGTATGCGTTGAGCCGATACTTGCCACGCCGGTGATTGGTTCTCCGTCCCCGACAATGGTGACCGGCCGCTCACCGAGCTTGTACGGGAACAAAGCCCCGGAGCGATCAATGCGAAGACTGCCATCGGGATCAATACCGGTGACGACCATCCCGATCTCATCCATGTGAGCCGCGAGCATGATCGGCGGCGCGTCGGATTGGTACCCGGGCAGATGCACCGTGACGTTCCCGGCCGGGTCGGTCTGGTGGTCGTAGCTCATTTCGTCGAGCTTGCCGCGCACGATGTCAGCGAGCATTTCCTCGCGCCCGGACGGCGCCGGGACTGATAACATTTCGGCCAGCAGTTGCATCGCAGGGTGTTCAAGTGGTGACATGGTCAGTTTTCTCTCGCTTGGCATACAGATGTAACAACAACAAAAACGCCGCGCCAATGACGTACGCAATGGCAAAGCGCGGCGCGGCAACCAATCGCCATCCCGCTTCGGTTGAAACGGGGGCAAACTTATTGGCAACGCCAAACGGCGTCAGGTCATAGGCGTGAATCAGCCCCACCACTGAAAGCACAGCAGTGGCGATCATCCACGCGGCGGCCCGGATCAGTTTCTTTTCAAGCACAAACACAATCACGGCAGCAAGCATCATAGACGACAGCAAAAACCCCTGGTTCAGCGCGATCATGCCATGCAGATAAACGCCCATGCCTTTCAGGGCTTCAACCGCGTCTGCGATCGACTTGCCGCCGATCAGCAGGCAGGGCTTTACAAGGATCTCAAATCCCCACGCGGCAAAAGCGGGAATCAGCCCGAACGCCACAGCCGGGGCATGCTCGCGCGGCACGGCCTGAAACGCCTGGGCAGTCATCACAAGGCCGATCCATAGCAGAATGCCCAGCGTGGCTTCGATCGGTACGAACTTGAGCACAACGGTGACGCCGCCGATCAGGCAGAGGATGCTGATCACCACGCCGTTGATCACCGAGTAGCTGGCTCGCGCGCCCATTGCTTTCCAGCCCGGATGGCCAATGTAGATGGTCGTTGGGAACGGACTGCCAAGAAACGCGGCGGCGAGTGTGCCGATGCCATTAACGAGCAGGGACGGTCGCGTTTCGTATCGATCACCGGCTGCTTCCGCACTTTCGAGGTTCTGCAATGAGCCGATGATGTTGAAAATACCCATCGGGATAATGACAGACAAGAACTGTAAACCCATAGGCCCGGACAAGACGGCAAACACGTCCGTCGGCACGGGCCGCGGCAGATAAAAACCAAATGCATATGGCGTCGGGTCGGGTTGCCACCCAGTTAATCCAAAGGAACGAAGCGCCCAGGCAAGAACAGTTCCCACGATTACTGCCAACAGGCCCGCTGGTATCCCCAACGGCAATTTCAAGCGCGCGGCATACGCGAACAGAATGATCAGCATCGGCGCAACGGCAATCGATGGCGATGCGAACAGTTGAAAGATGAAGTTCATGGAGATGAACGTGATTGCCACACCGGCCAAGGCGGTCAATAGTGCGGCCCGAGGGGTGTGTCGCCGCAGCCAGTCCGCACAGAATGCGCCGGCAGTTTCCATCACGCCGCTGGCCACGCATGCAAAGAGCCCTGCCTGCCAGGCAATGGTGGCATCCTGCGTCTGCTGATAGACCGGCGCCATGATCAGAAAAATGTAGGCAATGAGGCTCACCGTGTTGATACCGTATGGCAGCGCAGTGACATCGGTTCGACCGGTGTTTTTCATCAAGCGCCGTGCCTGCCACGCGTAGAACAGGTTGCCGATGAGAATGGAAATCGCCGCACCGGGCATGATGCGCTGGGTGACGAGTTCGGTTGGCAGCTTGCACACGTCGACACACAGCGCCTGGATCAGCATCAACTGAAGCAGGTTGTCGATAAACAACCCGAAGAATCCGTCAATGTCGCCGCGCGTCATCCATCGCATCAGAATTGCGACTCCAGTCCCGTCCGTGTGAGTCCGAACAGTTTAAGGACTTTTGGCGATTGGGGCAGTTGCGTGCCACAATCCATCTTTAGCAGTAACCGACATGCAATACCAATCGCGAATAATTCTGAGACAAATCGCCTTCGCGGCGATTGAACCACTTAGAGTTTAGACACGACCATCGCGGTAAAAGAATACGCAAGGCGTATAAAAACAACGGCGAGATGGACTCGCCGTTGTTGGTGTGTTTCGGTTGTTCAAGCAAAGTCGCTTATGCCTTTTCAGCCTCGGCAGCCGCTTCTTCGGTGGCGTCTTCCGCCGTCGCTTCCAATGGTTCGCCGGCTTCACCCTCGTCGCCAGCTTCATCTTCACCCAGTTCTTCAGCCGGCTTGTCAGAGACAACCCAGAGCTTGATTTCGGTTTTCAGGTCGTTGGCCAGGGCGATCGGAATCTCGTAAGAGTCCAGACGCTTGATCTGTTCACCAATGCGCACAGCACGGTCATCGATCGGAAAACCTTCGCCACGGATGGCCTCGGCAATATCATGCTGCGAGACGCCGCCAAAAAGGATGCCCTGCTCGTTGGCGGAGCGCTGGACGGTAATCTCCAGCCCCTTGATCTTCTCGAACATCTTTTCCAGTTCGGAGCGCTGGGCTTTTAGTTCGGCTTCAACCTGAGCACGGCGTTCTGCCAGACGCTTGATGTTGCCTTCCGTCGGCTCGATGGCCAGACCGTGTGGGATCAGGTAGTTGCGGGCATAACCCGGACGTACCTTCACCACATCACCAACGATGCCGAGGTTGTCTACGTTTTCATTGAGCAATAAATTGATCGTCTTCATGTTGTCTTCCTCTTTCGGAGTTAGGCGGCTGCCCGCGGCTGGACTCTATACCGCAGCGCTACACCAGCATGTCCATTCGTAAAGTCCAAATATCTGGTTCGCTGCGGGGCGGGCTGACCGTCAGGCCAAACCCGTCTCCGGCATCACCCGACCCCAAGGCCCGGAATACCCGCAAGCTCACCTATTCCTTTTCAAAAACGCAAAGCAGGCGGGCTAAAACGGAATGTCATCATCCCCAACCGCCTGATGCGGATCGCCGCCGCCGTAATCATCTGGCGGCGCCTGGTTGCCGCCCCGGCCGCCTCCGCGACCCCCGCCGCGCGACTGGCCTCGGTTGTATCCGCCTCCCCCAGAACCTCCACCGCCGCCGTCACCATCGCCGCGCGAGTCGACAAACTCGAATCGCTCGATGATCACCTTCATGCGCGAGCGGTTGTTGCCTTCCTTGTCCTGCCACTGGTCCAGCTTGAGGCGGCCTTCCACAAAGATCGGGCGCCCCTTGCCGAGGTACTGATTGATCACCTCCGCAGGCCGACCAAATGCTTCGCAATCAACGAAGGTGGTTTCTTCCTGCTGTTCGCCCTGCTGGTTGCGCCATCGGCGATTCACGGCAATTCCGATACTCACCACCGCCATGTTGCTCGGCAGGTAACGCAACTCAGGGTCGCGCGTCAGATTACCCATCAGGAATACGCGATTCAGATTCGGCACTGCAGCGCCTCCCGTCGTATCAAGGTATATGCAACAACCACAGTCCGAATCGCTCACGCGATCATCAGACTGCCTGTGCAGTTCTTATTCTTCCGTTTTGGTTTCTTCTTCACTGCTTTCGGGCGCAGCTTCCGCTTCATCAGCGCTGGGCTGAGCTTCGGCGACCGCAGCCGCAACCGGGGCTTCACCTGCGCTGTCGCCTTCACCCTCTGACTCGCTGGGTTCTGAACGGAGAATCGTTTCCAGATGCAGGCCGCCATCCTTCTTGATGACTTCCAGCTCAACGTCGCCGATGTGCTCACCCTTGAGAATCATCGCACGCAGGATGATTTCAGACAGGTTGACATCACGCTCGATATTGGCGATCTGCGAGCTGCGGGCGTTGAAGTGCACGAGAATGAACGTGCCGCGACGCTGGCCCTGAATTTCATAAGCCAGACGGCGCTCGTCCCACTTCTGCATGGCAACGATTTCAGCCTCGGCCCGGGCAAGCACCTCTTTGAGGTGATCGACGCATCCGGCATAGTCCGATGCAACGGTTCCCTGATTCAGCAGGAACAGGCCTTCGTACAGACGCGTTGTCGGCGGTGCAGCAACTTGCGACATGACAAATATCTCCTCGCATTCACTCGGCAGCGCCGGCCACGCGCCGGGCGTCGGACCTGTCAAAAGGCAGGGCCGAGGAATGTTTCGAACGGGACATATTAGAGGTTGCTGAACATTGATGCAACGTGACGACGTGTCTGGAACCCGGCATCCCCAAACGGGCTGAACCGAAGCATGAATGGCGCTCCACGCAGCCCGCGACAGATCACGATGTTGAAGAAAGATCAGAGCTTATACCGAATTCAGAGCCGCACATTTTCAAATATTTCAAAATCTGTTTGAAATATTTGAATCGTCGTATATGATACCGATGGATCACCTCATTGTGTCATATCCGAACGGGCATTCCCCGGGCTTGGAACCGCAAAGGAGCTGTGCATCATGCCGCCCAACGACAATTCAAAATCACCATATCAGATTAATAAAAAGGCATTTACGCTGATTGAGCTGCTGGTTGTGATTTCGATCATCTCGTTGCTCGTCGCCATTCTGCTACCCGCCCTGCAAAAAGCGCGGGCTACGGCGTTTCAGGCCAAGTGCCTCTCCGGCTGCCGTCAGGTGTTTATCGCCTCGACCTTCTACGCCAACGACTACGACGAGTTCTACGCCAACGGGACCACCACATTCTCATACCAGGCGGTAATGGCGGCACACGACTACATCACCAGGGACACCTTCACGAGCAAATCCGGCTGCCCCTACGGGCCGGACACCTATTCGGCTTCTTCCGGCGACCCGATTCGCGCCGGCACACAAGGCAGCGGCGGAACCATTCGCACCTGCTACGGCCTGAACGGCACCCTGCAAACCGGCTACGGCAAACCTGATGCCGGCCCACCTTACACCCCGATCAGTTCATCATGGGCGTACTACGGCCCACAGAAGCCAACGCTTGGACGCATCGTCAAGCACCCGACAAAGGTCGGCGTGATCATCTGCAGCCCCGTCGCCTGGGACAATGTCGGCTCCCGCGCCGGCATGTGGCGGTCGCTGTATCACTCGGTCGGCTATTCCCAGAACGGCACGTGGGACATTCCAGCGCCCGAGGCAGTACGACACGAAGGTGACGGCCTGCCGTTCGCGTTTGCGGACGGGCATACGGAGTTCGTCCCAGCGAACATCATTGTCAGTGACGCCCCAACACTGGTCGTCGGCGCGGCTCCGTTTTCACTGAGCACCTACACGCCTGTCACCGCGATGGACTTTTCGTTCCGCTACCTTTACCGAACCGCTAACGATATTGATTAAGGCATTCCTACCCGCCAGTATTTTCTCGCATGACAACGACACAGAAAAAAACATCCACGCGGCGCGTTCGCTTAAAAGACATCGCCAAACAAAGCGACCTGTCTGTTGCAACTGTGTCCATGGCGCTGGCGGACCATCCCAACGTCAGCGATCAGACCAAGCGGCTGGTGCGGCGCATCAGTCGGGAAATGGGATACGCCGGCAGCGCGCCCGCAACGACCACAGAACGGCAACCCGATCGCATGCGGCTCGGTTTTATGACTGTTGGCAGCAACGTCGCGGACCCGTCGTACGCCGTCATCCTTCACGAACTGCAAAAGCAGACCGACCGCCGGGGCATCCGTTTGGAACTGTCCGGCACGCGGACGCGCGATCCCGAACAGGCCCTGAGCCAGGCCATGGCATTCGCGGACGGCTTAAGCGGCCTGCTGCTGATCGGCTATGTCGAGCAGGAGATGTTGCTGTCGCTCTCAGAAGCAGATCGACCGTGTGTGCTGATCGGTTCGATGCTGGAAGAAAAGGCCCAACAGAACGCACCTGGCGTATTTACAGTCGCCCCGAACCTGATCGACATGGCGCGATGTGCCACGCGATATCTGTTCGAGCAGGGTCATACGCGTGTGGCGTACCTTTGTGAAACAATCCCGCCCGGCCTGGCTGATTCGCGTTTGATGACTGGTTATCAACAGGCGCACCTGGAGACTTGCCGTCCTGTCGATTCGCAGTTAATTCACGTATCGGGCGTTTCCGGCAGCGGCACGGGGCCGGCGGTTGATGCGTTTGGCCAACTGGCAGACCCGCCGACCGGGTTTGTATTGCCAACGCCGTCGTTTGGTGCTTCGCTGGCGCAGGTGATGCAGAGCCGGGGGTTATCGCTGGATCGCAAGGCGTGTTGTGTGATTGGGCAGCCGGAGTTGGCGCAGTCTTATGGTGTGGAAGATATGCCGCTGGTTTCGTATGACACGGAGGCGCTGGCGTCGCTGTCCATTGATTTGATGAGTCGACTGGTTAGCGGGACCGCCGAGGCGAGCCATGACATTCTGTTGCCTTGGTCGGCGCGGGTTGGTTGATTGAGGTCCGGGGGTCCGGGATCCCATGCTCGGAGAGCATGGGCTTTGGGGTTTTGACACTATTGATTTCTTTGTTTTGTAACGCTGCGCAACAACATCTTTACTCGTGGTCGCGATGAGGCGCTAACACCGCTAACATACTGCACATGCAGCTTCTGGCGCGCTGGCTGTGGATGTTGATTCCGGGGAACCCCGTCCTCCTGCGGACGGTGCATACCGGCTCGCGCCAATTACGCCACCTTTGGATCCGCATGGGATACCTCGGCGTCCTCGTGTTTGTCATCCTGTCCGCCCTGAGCAGTGGCGGCGGCATGGGACAAAACGTCACCATGACCAGTCTGGCCAAGGCCGGTACGCAGGTATTCGTTGCCATCGCATACGGGCAGGTCATTCTGATCTGCCTTATCTCGCCCATGTTCATGGCCGGCGCCATCGCGGCGGAACAATCGGGCAAGACGTTCGACATCATGCTGACCACGCCGCTGACGAACCTGCAGGTGGTGCTGGGTACGCTGTTCGGCCGGCTGTTCTTTATCTGGGCGCTGCTCGCAAGCGGACTCCCGCTGTTTTCGATTCTGCTGATCTTCGGCGGTGTACCGATCTCCGCTGTGTTTGTCGCATTTGCCACCGCCGCCCTTTCCGCGCTGGTGATGGGTGCGGTGGCTGTCGCGCTGGCAGTGCTTCGCATCGGCGGACGCAAGGCAGTCGTCACGTTCGTGATTGCCATGGCGGCCTATCTGGTTGGCGCGTACATGGTCGATCAGTTTCTGCTGCGGAACTTTGTGAGTATCCCGAACACGACAACGTGGCTGACGCCGCTGCATCCGATCCTGGTGCTCGAGTCCTGGCTGAACCGCGCCAACTATCACCCGCCACAACCGGAGCAGGTGGCTCATCTGCCGAAGATCATCGGCTTCTATCTGGCGCGGCCTTTTGCGACCTTCACTATCCTCAGCAGCCTTATCAGTCTGGGCCTGCTGCTCTGGTGTGCGATTCGTGTGCGCTCGGTCGGCCAGGGCGAAAGCCTGCTCCCGCTGCAGGTTCGCCGATGGTTGCGTCTGCGTGGTTCGGGCGGCGAACGTCGTCGTCCGCCGCGCCTGGTCTGGCACAACCCGATCGCCTGGCGCGAGGCCAACACGCGCGGCAAGCTGGCGGCCGGAATTCTCGGACGCTGGGCGTTTGTCGTGTTGGGCCTGGGTCTGGCGATTCTCTGGTTATGGCTGTATCACGCTGGAAAGATGCCCGCCCTGCCCGGCACGCTGCCGCACGAGGTATTCCATCAGGGACTGCTGGTGCTGCTGATCGTCGAAACGTCCGTCATCGCGCTGGTTGGGCTGTACATGAGCGCCAGTTGTGTCAGCCGCGAACGGGAAGACCAGACGCTGGACCTGATTTTGACGACGCCGATCTCGCCGAAGTACTACATCTGGGGCAAGCTGCGCGGGCTGGTCAGTTTTCTGGCGTTCATGCTGGCCGTGCCGATCCTGACCGTCGCCATTGTCGCGGCTTATGCCATGATCGGGCGTGCCAATCAACTGGCCAGCACGAGCGTCAGTTACACGATCGGCTCAACCGCGCGCGTGGAATCGTTGATGCTGCCTGAGGCGCCGTTGTTTCTCGCGCTGATCCTGATTCCATTTGTCGCGTTCTGCGTGGTCATCGGTATGAACTGGTCGCTTCGCAGCAAAGGCGTGCTCGGCGCGGTCGTGCCGACGTTGGGCGTGGTCATGATCGTGACGCTGATCATCAGCTTCTGCGGCATCGCCGCAGCGGGTGGGATTCCCGTCATTGGCCCAATCATTAACAGCTTCAGCCCGTTCACGTCGATGATGACCATTATCAATCCGTGGGAAAATGTGAGCGGTTTTATTGATAATCCCGGGCCCGGGCGCATCAGCATGCTGGTTGGCGCGCTGGCAGCGACCGGCGGGTACGGTGCAATCAGTTACGCTGTGCTGCTGGCAACGATTTCAGGATTCGATCACACGGTTCGCCAGCTAAGTGGCGAAGGGTAAGTTCAGGGCAATGGTTTTTACAGCAACGCGCCCGGCATTTGAGGCTCATGAATGAGAACCTACGTCCTGTTTCTTATCGCCAAGTACCTGCGCCGAAAGCTCGCGCCGCTGTTCGCCGCCCTGGCGGTCACGCTGTGCACCGCGATGGTAATCATCGTCATCAGCGTCATGGGCGGGTTTCTGAGCATGATGCGCGACGCGGCCAAGACGCTGACCGGTGAAATTGCCGTATACAGTGATCTGACGGGATTTCACGATTACGAAGAGCTGTCACAGCAACTGCTCGCGTTGCCCGAGGTGGAAGCCGTCACGCCGATCGTTCGAACGTTCGGTCTGATCAATATTGCCAACGTTGTAAACACGGTCGAGGTCGTTGGCATCAAGCCGGAAGGTTTTGACGCCGTGACCGGGTACGCCGGCACGCTGCATTGGACCGGCAAGGAATACCAGGACGCAGCCGGCGTGCAGGAAGCGGATATCGATTTAAAGTCACTCGCGATGACGTTTGAATTGCCCAAACACTGGAAACGCCCCCGTGTGGATGTGGGCATGGTTTCCGGCATCGAAGTCAACCCATGGAGCATGCGCGACAGTGAGGGGCAGTATTCCGTTGGCAACAGCCTCACCGGCGGCGAAATCGTCCTGACCGTGATGCCGCTGACCAGGTACGGCGCCATGGCGGAAATCACCCCCCCGTCGCGCAAATTCGTCGTGCTCAACGAATTCAAAAGCGGCCTGTACGAAATCGACGACAACCGCGTGTACGTGCCATTTGATGTTCTGCAAGAGATGCTGGAAATGGCGCCAAAGCAAGTGTGGAAGAACTTTAATCCGGAAACCGGCGAGCCGATCGGCGACCCGGAAGTCACGCCGGCCCGCACTTCAGAACTGATGGTCAAAGGCGTTGAAGGCACCCCGCTGAAGGAACTTAACACAGCGGTGGCTCAATGCGTGACGAATTTCATGGTGTCCAAAGAACAGATGCCACTGCTTTACGTGCAGACCTGGGAACAGCGCCACGCCACGTTGCTCAGCGCGGTTGAAAAGGAAAAGGGACTGCTCACCGTGCTGTTCGGCTTTATCAGTATTGTCGCGGTCTTCATGATCGGCGTCATCTTTCACATGATCGTCATGGAAAAGACGCGCGACATCGGCACGCTTCGCGCACTGGGCGCTTCGCGCATGGACATTGTCAATATCTTTCAAGGGTACGGCCTGACGATTGGCGTCATCGGCGCGGCGTGCGGCTCTATGCTCGCGTGGTTGATCGTGACGTACCTGAATGAAATACAGGATCTGCTGCACAAATTGTTCGGCTTCAAGATGTGGGACCCGAGCATTTATTATTTCGAACGCATCCCGAACCAGGTGGACCCGACGGAGATGACCGTCATTGCCCTGTGCGCCGTGTTCAGCAGCCTGGTCGGTTCCATTGTCCCAGCCATCATTGCAGGACGGCTCGACCCGGTGGAGGCCCTTCGCTATGAGTAAAGCCGACACCAGCGCACTGTTGAGCGTGCAGGGGCTGCACAAGCATTACAGCATGGGCGATTCGGATCTCCATGTGCTCAAAGGTGTAGACCTGCACGTGAAGGAAGGTGAGTGGCTTGCCATCCTCGGGGCATCCGGCTCGGGCAAAAGCACGCTGTTGCATCTGATGGGCGGGTTGGATCGCCCCTTTTCCGGACAGGTTCATTTCCGCGGCAACAGCGTATTTGGCATGAGTTCCAGACAGATCAACCGGTATCGCAATACCGATGTCGGATTCGTCTTTCAGTTCTATCACCTGCTGCCGGAACTGAGTGCCCTGGAAAACACGACCATCAGTTCAATGGTCAACCGCAATCTCGGGGCGTGGCTGTCAGGTCGTAAAAACGTAAAACAGCAAGCCACAGAACTGCTGCAATCGCTGGGGCTCGGCGAACGATTGAAGCATTCGCCGAACCGCCTGTCCGGCGGGGAGCGACAGCGTGTTGCCATCGCCCGGGCGCTGATCAATAAGCCGGCGGTGCTGCTGGCGGATGAGCCGACCGGTAATCTCGATTCGAAGACCGGCAAACAGATTCTGGACCTGTTTGTGCGTCTGCACGCTGAAGGCCAGACTATCGTGATGGTCACGCACGACCAGCAAGTCGCGTCGCTGGCAGACCGTCAGTTGACGTTGCGCGAAGGTAAGCTGGTGTAAACTGAAATACAAAGAAAGCGAGCAAGCTCATGCGAATTGCAATTGCCTCCGACCACGCGGGATTCCGTTACAAGACGATGCTTGCCGCAATGCTCACCGAACTGGGGCACGAGGTTGTGGACTTCGGCACGGACTCCGATGCGTCGGTTGACTATCCGGACTTTATTCGCCCGGCAGCCGAAGCAGTCGCAGCCGGTGACTGCGAACGTGGGATTGTGCTTGGCGGCTCAGGCAATGGCGAAGCGATCGCGGCAAACCGGGTGCGCGGCGTGCGATGCGCGCTCTGCTGGAATGAAGAAACCGCGCGCCTGTCGCGGGCTCATAATGACGCCAACGTGATTTCGATCGGCGAACGGATGATTACGGCCGACGAGGCCAAAGCGATTGTGCAGGTGTGGTTGGAAGGAACCTTTGAAGGCGGAAGGCACGTGCGACGAATTGAGAAGCTCGATGAGTAGACGATCAGGCCCGTCAATAAAAAAGACCGTGGACGCTCGTCCACGGTCGTGAAGTTCACTTTTGAATATTTACAGCAGTCGGCCGACCGACTTTACGCGTTGGCGACCGCCATACAATTTTCTTCAGCGGTAATCGGCGCATCCTTGGTTTTCTCCATCAGCGGCGCCGTCTTCTCGTTTGCCTTGAGCATTTCAATAATCGCCACCGCACCAACGCGCTGATGGAAGCGGCCCATGTCTTCGCCGTCCTGCTTGTTCGCCTGGTAGTAGTCGATCAGGGTGGCAATCAGGTTGGCAACCTGATCCCGCGGAACCTGACGCAGGTACCACTTCTCACCGTCCGACAAGAACTGCCCCTGGCTCGAGCCATCTTCACAGCCGCCGAGCTTTAGCGCGTACATGTTCGGCCCCTGGCCAACCAGGCCGAACGTCTTTGTGGCCGGGCGGAAGCACTGGCGCTCGCAACCGGTGATACCGATGGACTCATAAACATCGCCGTAGCCCATGTCATCCAGTTGATCCAGCAGTTCCGGCTCAAAGCCTTCACTCTCGGTGTATGCCAGACGGCAGGTATCCAGCCCCACACACGCGCCGCTGAGAACGCGCAGCGTGGAGTAGGCTTTGCCGTTGCGCTGGCCATAACCGAACGACTTCAAGTCGGCTTCGAATTCTTCTTCAACGCCCGGCTGCAAGTTGGTGAACAGCAGATCCTGATTCGGCGTGATCATCAGTTCGGTGCCGTCGTACTTGTCCATGGCGTGACGAACCATGGCCTTGAGTTGGCCGTTATCACCGTCAACCATCCGGCCGTTTTCAATGTACGCGCCGTAGCAGCGCAGGCCGTTGGAGGGCTGCGTGACCCAGCCGTGGTGCATCTTGCGGGCACCAGGGTCGAATTCCGGATTGGGCTGCTCGAACTGGGCGCCCAACGCCTTGATCTGATCCTGATACCACGGAATGCCCTGGGCAGCGACAACGTACTTGAGCCGCGCCCAGTGGCGGTTCTTGCGGTCGCCCCACTCCTGGTGCACCTTGACGATGGAGTCAAGGCCCTTCATCAGGTCGTCCGGCGCAAAAATACCCAGCGGCCGGCCAAGCGTGGCATAGGTGGGCTTGCCATTCTTTTCGCCCTGCCCGCCACCGATGTACACCTGAAATGCAACCAGCTTGCCGTCTTCAATGATCGGCGCGATGCCGGTGTCGTTGGTGCGAGCTTCGACACAGTTGTCGTATTCGATTTCGCCCGTCTGCTCGTTGCGGTGGACAGCCGAAAAAGCGATCTTGAACTTACGGTTCAGCAACTTCGGACCATACTCAAAATGCTGGTCCGGCTGGCGGATCAGGCTCGTATCGATTTCAAAAATCTGTACGTGATTGTCCGGCGGGAGCTGGAAGTAAGCACCGTACTTATGAGCTTGTTCGTTGGCATCGTAGATGTCAGAAAACTTGCTGAGCGGGCAACCCATCACGTTGCGCGTGTTGTCACCGCAGCCGTTCAGTGTGAAGAAGCCGGTCTTGGCCACGTCAGCCACGAGGTTGGCCACGTTCTGTTTCTTGACCCAGTGGAACTGGATGTTCTGCCGGTTGGTCAGGCGAATGGTCGGCTTGCCGTCCGGCTGGGCGGTGTACTTATTGGCGCACTCATCAATGCCCTGCCACATGTCGCGCGTAAACGAACCGCCGCCCGGCACGCTGATGCGCACCATGTACATCCAGTCCTTCTCTTTGCCGGTCTTGGCGCGGTTGTACTCAAGATAGATGCCATGGCTTTTGGCGACCTGCTCGGTGGCTTCCTGCACATCATCCACTTCGTAATTGCGGAAGTCCTCATGCAGGAATTCCGGGGTTGTGTCCCGTTTGAATTTCTCCACGCCATTGATCTCGTCCTCAGGGGTCTTGAGCAACGGCTCGGGCATTTTCTTGCTACTCATCGGTCTGTTCTTCCTGTTGAGCTTCGGTTCGTGTCACCGGCCAAACCCGTATGCTAGGGCCGATTTATGGATTTGCCAATGTCCGGAATTGAAATCTGAGCACTATCACAAGATTCAATCGGGTTATATCGATCAGCTTATAACCATCCCGTGACAGGAACGTTACCCGGGCCGCATCGGCGTCGGGCTACAATAGCTGTATTCTGCTACAATCTGTGGGTTTGGCGGTAACCACGGAATCGAACGCAAATGAGCACAACACCAGTAACCAGCCCGTCCGACCTGGCTCAACAACTGGACCTGGAACCGGGCCACTGTGCGGTGGTCGGCCTGCAATGGGGTGACGAGGGCAAAGGTAAGGTCGTGGACCTGCTGACGGCCCGGCATGACCTGGTCGTCCGATACAACGGCGGCGCCAATGCCGGCCACACCGTCGTGGTGGGTGAACAGCGTTATGCCCTGCACCTGATTCCTTCAGGCATCCTCTACTCGGACAAGCTCAACGTGCTCGGCAACGGCGTCGTCATCGACCCGGCAAAGGTCATTGAGGAGATCACCGGCCTGCGTGATCGCGGCGTGCAGATTGGTGACAACTTTAAAATCTCGGATAGAGCACACATTGTGTTCTCCTACCACAAGGCGCAAGACGCCCTGATGGAAGCCGCCCTGTCCAAGGCCAGGGGAGATGGTAAGAAGATCGGCACCACCGGCCGCGGCATTGGTCCGGCTTATGCCGACAAAGCGTCCCGCTCGACGGCCGTTCGCATGGGCGAATTGCTCGACGCGAAAAAGCTGGCTGACAAGTTGCCGCACATCGTTCATATCAAGAACGTGATGCTCGGCGCGCTGGCGACCGATTGCGGACAACCATATGAACCAATCAGCGCCGAGGCGCTGCTGGCCGAATGTGCGGAGTACGCCGAAAAGCTCGGCAAGCACATTTGCGATACATCGCACCTGCTGCATGACGCATCTGAAACCGGCAAGTCGATCCTCTTCGAGGGTGCCAACGCCACCCTGCTGGACATCGACCACGGCACGTACCCGTACGTCACATCGAGCAACTGCTCGTCACTGGGCGTTCATACCGGTACCGGCATGCCGGGGCAACAGCTTGATAATGTTGTCGGCATCATGAAGGCGTACTCCACGCGCGTGGGTGGTGGCCCGTTCCCGACAGAATTGCACAATGAAATTGGCGACCGCATCCGCGAAGTCGGACGCGAGTACGGCACCACGACCGGCCGTCCGCGCCGATGCGGCTGGCTGGACCTGATGGCGGTGAAGTATTCGGCGCAGATCAGCGGCGCCACCTGCCTGGGGGTCATGTTGCTGGACGTGCTGGCCGGCCATGAAACGCTGAATATCTGCGTCGGTTACAAGCACAATGGCAAGACGCTGCCTACCTTCCCGGCCGATGCACAGACGCTGGCCGAGGTCGAACCGATCCTGGAGCAAGTACCCGGATTCTCGGAAGATGTCACCGAATGTCGCAGTTTTTCGGAATTACCCGAAGAAGCCAGAAATTACATTACCTGTATCGAGAAACACGTGGGAGTCCCGGTTAAAATCATCAGCGTCGGGCCCCGTCGAGATCAGACGTTACTGAAGTCGTAGTTGAAAGCTGCCACTGCCGATGTCAACAGATACGGCCAAGTCGATCACGCAAATGCCGCCGGAAGACGCACCGGTGACGCGATCCCAGCAGACGCGCGAAGCGTTCCGCGTGCTGGGCCTGCCGCCGCAATCGCTGCCGCGGCACGTTGCGATCATCATGGATGGCAACGGTCGGTGGGCGCAGCGCCAAGGCAAGCCGCGTTTGTTCGGACATCAGCACGGCGCCCGCGTGGTTCGCAGCATTGTCACGGAATGTGCCCGCCTCAAGCTCGACGCGCTCACGCTCTACAGCTTCAGTATCGATAACTGGAAACGTCCGGCCGAGGAAATCGAATTCCTCATGGATTTGTATGCCGAGTATCTCGTCAGCGAACGCGAGACGATGATGCAGAACGATGTGCAGTTTCTTCAGGTTGGTCGGCGCGAGGGGCTGCCCAAGCCGGTCCTCGATCTGCTTGATGAGACAGCTGAACTGACCGCCAACAACAAAGGTCTGAAGTTAGCGCTGGCGATCAACTACGGCTCGCGGACAGAGATCACCGACGCGGTCCGCGTAATTGCTGAGAAAGTAAAGAACGGCGAAATCGATCTCAGCGAGATCAGCGAACAGACTGTCAGTGACAATCTGTATACCGCCGGCCTGCCCGATCCGGACCTGTTGATTCGGACAGCCGGTGAGATGCGCCTGAGCAACTACCTGCTCTGGCAGATCAGCTATGCGGAATTGCACGTCGCGGATGTCTGTTGGCCGGACTTCACCGTGGAACATCTGCGCGAAGCGCTGCGTGACTATGCCCGGCGTCAGCGCAAGTTCGGCGCGGTACCGACCGTGACGGATTGATACTCGCAGGTTTATCGTTCGCGACGCCCTCATTGAATTTCGTAATAGCCGGATCGTGACACGATCCAGGTAGATTTGTTGTCCCGTGATACAGCGCCCGCGACGCACCAGAGTCAATCAGAAACCGTATTACATGCTGCGCAATCGAAGACCGCGACCACTGGTCGCGGCTTTGCATATGAGAACTGATGCTCGGATACGTCATCAGAACTCAACGACTATTCTGTTGCGCATCGAATGCTCAGCCAGCAGCACCATGCGAGTCGCTTGAATACCATCATGGGCGGTCAATTCAGGCGGTTTACCTTCAGACAAAGCCTTGATAAATGCTTCATTCTCCAGTTGAAACCCTTCTTCATCCGGGCGTTCTTCGGTCCATGTCTTAGAACCATCGAAAAAAGTCGCTTTCTTGAACCGGTCGTAGATTTGAACACTCCTGCCGTTATCAAACAGTTCCATGAAGAACTTGCTCGTAAACTGACCCAGGCCGGCATCCCCTTGAATCCAACTCGCGACGTGGCCGTTGGCAAAGGTAATTGATGCGACACACTGATCGATGCACGGATGCCCGGGGTGCGTCAGCGAGCCGCCAGCCGCGGCGATGCGCACCGGTTCACTGCCTGAAAGGTATCGCAGAATGTCCGTCGTATGACAGCCCTGACTGTGCACGTTGGCGCCGCCTTTGACCGGGTCCTGCGCCCAGACATCATCCGCCCAGCGGCCATCCATCATCTGACCCACCAACACCTGCGGCTGAGGGATGAACTCGTGCGCCATCTGAATCAGCGGGTAGTACCGCATCTTAAATGCCGGCATCAGGAAAACATCAGAGCCAGCCACTGCGTCGGCAACTGCCTGGCACTCTTCCAGATTCAATGCCAACGGCTTCTCAACCAGCACATGCTTACCCGCGCGCACGGCGGCAATTGAGAGCGGTGCATGCGTGTCGTGCAATGTGCAGATGTATACCGCGTCGATCCGATCGTCATCGAAAACTTTCTGAGGATCAGTCGCTGCGTAATCGCCGCCAAACTGTTCGAGCAACGCCTGCGCGGCTGGCTCATGGATATCGACATATGCACTTAACCTGGCGCCCTGGATCTTCGAAAGACATTTGGCATGCGTCGCACCAAGCCTGCCACATCCGATCAGGGCAATCTGTAATTGATCCATTACTCAGCTCCGCGTCCGTTCAATACTTACCATTATCCGGTCAATGTGCGAGAGTTTAGTCCATTTTACTCTGGAAAGTCTTTGATAAACTTACATTGGTTTTTATCTCTATCCGACTAACTGACGAGCGATGAACAACGCAACACCATTGGTACTTCGGCTGCTGGATCACCACTACCTCTTTGAGCCGGTGGACAGTGGCGCGTATTACGTCCAGCCACACATTCATCCGTTTCATCAGATGGACATTTTTCTTTCCGGCCGGGTCAAGGTGACGGTCGGCAATCAAAAGCCATACATTGCAAAGGCTGGAGATGGTGTACTGGTGCCGCCACTGACATCTCACAGTTATCATTCGCCCAAAGGTGCGCTGCACGCGACGTTTAAATTTCTGATGCAGCCGCGGTATTGGGCGCGATTCGGCCGGCAGATTCGCCGGATGCATCTGGACGATTCGTACCGTGACCTGATCCGCCTGGCAGGCGAGCGGTATGTTGCCAAACAGCCGCTGGCGGAACAGGAAGCAACAGCGGTCGCCAGTATCTGCCTCGTGCAATGCCTGCATCAGTCTGGAATAGCCGAAGACACGTCACAACTTTCAGACAGCTGGCAGAACGCGCTCTGGTCTGTTCTGCAACAGGTCAACGATCGGCCGTTTGAAGACTGGACCGTTGCGGAGTTGGCCGAGTCGTGCGAAGTCTGTGAGGATCACTTTTCCCGCCAGTTCCAGCGCTTGCTCGGACAGCGCCCGCAACGGTATCTGCTGGAAGTGCGCATGAACGCGGCAGCCGGCATGCTGTTGGATGATCCCATGCACCCGATCAAGAGCGTGGCTGAACAAGCGGGTTACGCAACCGTGCATGCCTTCAGTCGCGCGTTTGCCAATGTGTGGGGTGTCCCCCCTGCTGCATATCGAAAGAGCCGTTGGGAAATGTGACTTCTTACGAGCCGGCCCGACCGGCGGCGGGTTGCGCTCCGAGTTGCTGCTTGCGCGGCTGCTGGTCTTGCACGCGCGTCGCTTCAGCCGGGCGCGTCGTCGTCTTGTTTTGCGGTTTTTCTTTTGCCGCAATGCTGGGTTTGTCTTCAACCACTTCACCGGGGCGTGGCTGACGCATGAGAATGCGCTCGCCATCTTCCAGGCCGGACACAATTTCGACCAAGCCCTCACTGCTGCGGCCGATGCGCACGGGCTGTTTGCGTACGCGGCCTTCAGACGCAGGCACGTAACAGAAGCGCTGCCGCCCTTCGGTAAACACTGCCTGAATCGGCACGGCCAGTTGATTCGCAACCCGACCCAGGTTGACCTGCCCCACGCATCGCATGGCCGGTTTGAACGACGAATCTTCCATGATTGGCAGTTCGACCTTCACGGCATACTCGCGTAAATCGCGGTTCAACCAGCCGCCATCCTGCGCCATCACGCCGATTTCACAGATCTCGCCCTCAAGCGGATTATTCGGTCGGGCGTCAACACGGAGGGTTACCTTCTGGCCGAGCTTGACGCGGGATACCAGTGATTCATGCACTTTCAATTTTGCCACCATCCGACTGGTGTCTGGCAGGAGCACGAGCGTTTCGTTGAAGTGAACCTGTCGTCCAGGTGCAATCGGATCGCCACGGCCGCGGCGATTGGAAACTGTCGTACCATAGACAACCAACCCGTCCTGTGGCGCGGCCATAACAGTTGCTCTGAGTTGCTCTTCGCGTTTGGCCAGTCGCTCCTCGCGAATCTTCAATTGCTTTATCTTGCCGGCAAGCTTGACCTTGGCCTGGGCAATCTTGCTTTCGTTGCGGCGAATGGTGCGATCCAGTTCCGCCTGCGCCTGTTCGACATCAGAAAGAACTTTCTTATGCTCCTTGGGGCGCGTGTACTTGCTGTAGACTTCGATATCAAGCCTGGCAGTCTTCAGCGCGTCTTCAGCCTCGATCTCAGCCAGCTCGTCGTCTTCAACCTCTGACTTACTGATAAACTCTTCGGCGTAGAGTTGCTTGCTTAACTCGTGATTCTCTTTGGCGCGTTTCAGGGTGCGGATCGCCTTCTCCAGCGCCAGATCCAGTTCGCGCTTTTTCTGAGGATCGTCGCCACTCTTCCATTTGGCAAGGTCAAGCTTCGCCAGTTCCAGTTTGACCTGCGCGGCTTTGAGTGTGTTGTCTGCCTCGTTCTGCTCGATCGTCAGTTCCTCATCCGCCGCCTGCCTGTCAGCCCGAGCCTGTTCGACACTCAAACTTTCTGTTTCGAGAGCCTCTTTAATCTTGTCGTCCGCCAGGCGTATCACCACGTCACCTTTTTCCACAGCGGTGCCTTCGGGCAAAATTTCAACAATGGTGGTGTTGCCCTCAACCTTGGATTTCATTTCAACCCGGTTGGCGGCATCCAGTTCGCCGGAAGAGCTGATGATGATGTCAAACGACCGGGGACGAACGGTATACCACGAACCGACTTCGGACACGTTGACTGTATTCTCAGGCGTGTCCTTGTCGTTTAGTCGCGTAATCCCCCAGGCGACGGCCGCGATCGTCAACCCGACGACGACAAACAGCACAATCGGCGCGGTTTTACCGGCCTGTCGATGTCGTAATCTGTCGCTTGTGGCATGTCGCATACGGCTACCCGTCATTCCTGCGGCTCTTTGGCGGAATTCCCCGACGTGTCACTATTATTGTCGGCTTCGTTCGCGGTTTCTTCCAACTTTTGCGGGTCTGACACTATTTTACGCGGTGTGGCCGTGCCCGGCGGGTTCCCCTCAATCGGAACCAGCTTGGCCGGTGGGAGCCAATGGCCTTCCGGCGTAACGCGCATCTGGCCGGTATCGACCAGATATTGGAGAATACTGACGCGCAAATCGCGTACCGCTGAATCGACCCGGTTTTGGGCTTCAAGCAGGTCGTTTTCCGCTTCGATAAAGTCACGCGGGCCGAGCGAACGAAGCCGCAAAACTACGCCGCGCAAACGTTTTTCAGACATCGCAATATTGCGCTCCTGCAATTCCAACGTGAAACGCGATTGCTGTATCTGGCGAATCGAAGAGCGAACGGACTGCACGATCGCGTCCCGCTGCTCCTGGTGGTTGCGATGGGCCTGCTCGAGTGAGATCAGTGAAGTGCGATAGGCGATCAACTCGGTTTTGCGATCAAGCGGCGCATCGTAGGTCAGACCGATGCTGTAGGTACTGTCTGAGAGTTCGACGTCGACGCCCGCCTTGTCCTTGCCGGCATCAGTATTCAGCGTCAGGTCCATGTCCAGATTCAGATCACCCTGCAGGTCATTTTTAGCGACTTTGACCGCACGCTGAGCATCATCAATTCGATCGCGAATGGTCTGAAGATCGAGGCGATTCCGCAACGCGGTTTTGACAGATTCATCGGTGGCGAGCACCGGCTCGGGAATCATCAGATCGATCCTGGCAACGTTGAGTACTTCATCAATCGGCATGCCGATCAGCAGTTTGAACGAGTCGAGCTGGCGCTGATAGGTCTCGCGCGCGTTGAGCAGGTTGTTCTCCGCAAACAGGACCTGCTGCTGGGCGCGCTGCACTTCAAAAGTGGGTTGACGGCCGGCTTCTGCCAGCGCTTCGATTCGATCGGCCAGCCACGTGAAACTTTCGAGTTGGCGAAGCTGGTTGTCGATCGTCGCCTGCTGTCGCAACAGATCGAAGTAACGGGTTGCCACGTCGAGCAGAAATGTTCTTCGGAATCGCTCAAACGTTCGGGCCGCGTAGATCAGATCGCGCTCCGATTGAATCAGGTCTTCCCGGGCGACCCATCCCGCGCCGCGCAGCAATGGAATGGATGCGGACAGAGTCAGCGATGCACTCTGCGTATCGGGCGTGGTGGTCGCCGCTTCTTGAACCAGTGTGGTGAAATTGACAAGCGCTGTGGCTGAAATCTCGCCGCCGTAATAAAGACGTTGTGTCGCGCGGAAACTGTTGACAACATCAAGGGCCTGGTCAAAGTCGCCGCTGGACGGTGTGCCGCTCAGGGTGGTCGACAGTGTGTTAAAAAACCGTGGGCCCCAGAGGTGCCGTTCACGCAGCAGGTTCAGCGATTCAATAAAGAGCTGCTCCCGCTGGGAACGATAGTCGCGGCTGTTGGCAATCGCATAGACCAACAGTTCACGGATATCCATCGGCTCAACCGACGAAAGATCATCCAGGTCCAGCGTGCGACTGGCGGCCAACTGTTCCGGCGTCGCCGTCTTTGCCGGCAGGTCGGACGCGGGCGGGCTGTCTGTTTTGAGCTTCGTGCGATAGAGTTCACCCGTTTTGCTGGTGGACTCAGGCAGGTCCTGCTGTGGAATGCGATTGGGGTCCGTCGGCGCGTCATAACCGACCGTTGTCGCCCAGTAGCGGCGGATCATTTCGCTCGCTTCCCTGTCCAGGTCGGATATCGATTGACACCCGGAACAGACACAACAAGCCAGAACCAGCCAGATTCGACAACGGAAACGCATCGCGGCATTGTATCGGGTATTGTCGCAATGGCATATCAGCAAGGTACACTCTGATCCGTGATATAACCTGATTTGAACCGGAGTTGGCATGTCCGAATCGACCGAATCACATCGTCTGCAAGCGGCAGGCCAGTCTGCAAAGTGCGCTATTTTGACCATCAGCGACACGCGTACCGAGGCAGATGACAAAGGGGGAAAACTGATCTCGTCCACCATGGCGGAGGCTGGCCACACAATTGCGGCATACACAATTGTCAAGGACGAGCCGGAGCAGATCGATCGGACGCTGAAGACATGGCTCGCGCAAGGTGAGCTGGATGTGATCCTGACCACAGGCGGTACCGGCATTGCCCGGCGCGATACCACCATCGAGGTCGTCCAGCGTCTGTTGGACAAGGAGCTGGACGGGTTCGGAGAACTGTTCCGTATGCTCAGTTGGGATGAAGTGGGCGCTGCCGCGATGCTGAGCCGCGCGATCGCGGGCCTGTCCGGCGAGACGCTGCTGTTCGCCATGCCGGGTTCGACCAATGCGGTGAATCTGGCGATGACCAAATTAATCGTTCCCGAACTGCCACACCTGATCTGGGAACGCAAGCGATAATCTGAGTTTCAGTAAAGGATGTTTTGATGCGTGTGTTAATCGGACGAATGGTGCCGACCGAGGACAATGCCGAGCTGGCAACGGATGTTTATCTCCCGGGGCCGGGCAAGTGGCCGGTAGTGCTGATTCGAACGAGCTATTTCCGCGGAGACAGCCTGCCGTTCGCCGAACAGTTCTTCAAACATGGGATTGGTTTCGTTATCCAGGACGTGCGCGGTAAGTACGACTCAACCGGCAAATTCGAGCCACTCGTCTACGAGGCTGTCGATGGCCACAACACGATCGACTGGATTGCCAATCAACCATGGAGCAATGGCGACGTTGGCCTCTACGGCGTGAGCTACCTGGGCATCGTTCAGGTGCCGGCTGCATCGGGCCAGCACGAGGCGCTCAAGTGCATCTGCCCCTCTGCCGCACCCGGTAATTTCTTTCGCGATTGGATTCGCTACGACGGCTGTTTTGCATGGAGCAACGCTGTGTTTTGGCTGCTCAACCATGCCACGCTGCCCAACAGAACAACCATGCAGCACATCGACAAGACGAAGCTATGGTCAGGCCGAACTGTGCAGGAAGTCGAACAGTACGCCGAAATGAAACTGCCATGGCTTGCCAAGTGGTGTGAACACGACACGGACGATGCGTTCTGGCAGTCACTGAATCAGGATCGCATGCACGAGAAGATCAAGGTGCCGGGCATGCACGTCGGCGGATGGTTCGATCATCTGACGCGCGGCCAGTTCAATGCGTATCGCAGCATCACAGACAACGGCGCCACATCGATCGCCCGCGAACATCAGCGACTGTTCATCGGCCCATGGGGTCACATGAATATCTTCAAAGATGCCGAAATACAACGCAACTACGGCGACTGGGATTTCGGCGAAGCCAGCAACATCGACGTACGCGCGGAGGAGATTCGGTTCATCAAGTATCACCTGCGCGGTGAGGACGACGGGTATGCCAACATTCCCCGCGCCAAAATCTTTGTCATGGGTCTTAATCGATGGCTGGACTTTGCAGACTGGCCAATCCCCGGCACGCAGTATCAGCAGTGGCACCTGACATCCAACGGCAAGGCCAATACCCGACACGGTGACGGAAAGTTGGCCCCTGAAGAACCCGCCACGAAACAGTCAGACAGCTATACATACGATCCAGCCAACCCCGTCCCGACGATCGGGGGCAACATCTATTGGGGTAATGCCAAGTGCGGCCCGGTGGATATCCGCGAAACACTCGATCGTGATGATGTGCTGGTCTATCGAGCCGACCCGGTGGACAAGCCATTGACCGTGATCGGCGAAGTTGAACTGTCGGTCACATTACAAACAGACGTCGAGGACACCGACCTGGTTGCCAAATTCGGTGTCGAGCTACCCTCCGGAGAAATGATCGTCCTGACCGTTGGTTCACTGAGGCTCAAGTTCCGTGACAGTTGGACAGACCCGACACCACTGACACCCGGCAACCCCGTGACCGTCAAGCTGCATTTGAGCCAGATTGGCTATCAGTTTGCGCCCGGCAGCCGTCCGTTTGTCAGCCTGACAAGCAGTGATTTTCCGCGTATCCTTCCGAATACCAACACTTTACAGATTTTCGGGAATCCGCGAATTGCCCGGCATAGTGTTCTGACAGGCTCGGGCGCGTTATCATGCCTGATTCTGCCCGTTGTGGAGGGGATCTGACCGATCCTTATATACCGGGCAACAAACCGCAAAGACGTACGGAACAATAGATATATGAGTCACTCAACCCAACGAGCGAATAAATTGGAAACCGTTGAACCGATCGGCAAGCGAATCCTCATCCGCAAGGATGAGGACAAGAAGCAGACCAAGTCGGGCATTCACCTGCCGGACAAAATCGAAATCCCCACGCTGACCGGACGTATCGTTTCGATCAGCGCGGAAGTTGACAACGACGAGAACTACCCAATTCGTCAATATGACCGTGTGTTGTTTAATCCGAAGGAAGCGATTCCCGTGGACTTCGAGGGCGATAATCGGCTGTTCGTCGTGCCGGTGGAGAACATCGTCGCTGTGTTCCGGACCGTCGAGGAATAATCCGAACCCTTAACAGCCCGGCACACTCAGCTATAGGACAACCATCCAGCCTTGACGGATACGATCACCATTCGACCGCTGGCCGGCCCGTTTGAGGCGAAAGTGCGCCCGCCCGGCTCTAAAAGCCTGACCAATCGGGCGCTGTTGCTCGCTGCGCTGGCGGATGGTGAAAGTGAACTGCACGGCACGCTGGATGCGGACGATCCCGACCGCATGCGCGAAGCGCTTCAGACGATCGGCTTTGAAGTGTCGCACGACTCAACAAGCCACATCACGCGCATCAAGGGATTAGGCGGCAGGTTCCCGGACGGTGACGCTGATCTCTTCCTTGGTAACGCGGGCACCGCGTATCGATTTGCCACGGCAGCGTGCTGTCTTGGCAGCGGAACGTACACGCTGGACGGCATCGCGCGCATGCGCGAGCGCCCTATCCAACAATTGGTTGACCCACTGCGCGAACTGGGCGCGAACATTCAGTACCTCGACAAGCAAGGCTATCCGCCACTGCAAATCCAAGGCGGAAAACTAAACGGCGGCGAACTGATTATGCAGCCGACGTTGTCCAGCCAGTACATCAGCGCTCTGCTGCAAATTGCCCCGTTCTGCGAGAACGAACTGACACTTGCATTTGAAGGCCCGATCACCAGTCGGCCTTACGTGCAAATGACGCTAAGTATGATGAGCCAGTTCGGCGTTGATGCAGAAGTTGACCCGGGCTTCTCCCGCATTACCGTTCCTCGTACGCCTTATCAGGCCGGCAAATATGACATTGAGCCGGACGCGTCGGCGGCCAGTTACTTCCTCGCAGCCGCGGCAGTCGTCCCCGGCAGCCGATGCACAATCGAGGGACTCGGCTTTCGCAGCGTGCAAGGCGACGCAGGCTTCGCGCTACTGCTGCAACGAATGGGCGCGGCCGTGGTGTGCGAACCAAATCAGACAACCGTCATCGGCCTGACCGACGGCGAACGCCTCAGCGGCGTGGATGTCGACCTGAACGACATGCCCGACATGGCACAGACGCTCGCGGCCATAGCACTGTTCTGCGACGGACCGACAACCATGCGCAACATCGGCAACCTGCGCGTCAAGGAAACGGACCGTATTGCCGCCCTGCAGAATGAACTGAGCAAGCTCGGTGCAACGGTCGACGTGGATGGCGATGATATGACCATCACGCCACCAACGGACAATTGCATTACCGCCGACCCGGATACGATCATTGAAACCTATGACGATCACCGCATGGCGATGAGTTTTGCGGTCATCGGCCTGGCGGCCAGGGAACTTTCATCCGGCCTGACAATCAACGACCCGGCGTGTGTGAACAAGACTTTCCCCGAGTTCTTTAACGTGATCGCTGAACTGCGCGGAGCAAACGGCGGATGAGCGCGAAACGACGCGAATTCTGGCAGAGCACCAAACCGCTGCTCCAATACAAGCGCATACTGGCGATCGGTATGGGTGGCGCCCTGCTGAACGCAGCCTGCTTCGGCACCGGGCTTGGTGTCATGGTGGCCGCGTTCGCCCTGCTGACCAAGTTCGAAGAAGGTTACAGCCTGGCGGAAATGATTCGTGAATGGACGGAGAAAAGCAGTGACAGCTTTGCCAGTCGCTTCACACCTTATCTGGAACATCTGGCCACCCAACTGCCGACCGATCCGTTCTGGTCATTCGTCACCATCCTCCTGGTGATTCTGGCGCTGACCGTGATCGGCAATATGGGACGATTTATCCATGAAATCGTCACGTTAACGGTTGTGATGCGCGTCACCATGAACAATCGAGCACGGATGTTTCGCCGCCTGATCCATGCGCCGATGATTCAGGCTTTGCAGACAGGCAACTCGGACCACATCTCGCGCGTGGCAACGGATACAGAAATCCTTTCTTCCGGACATCGCGTGGTGTTGGGCAAAGCTTTCAGTGAAATACTCAAAGGCGTTGCAGCGCTTATCACCGCTTTCTTAATCAACTGGGGACTAACGCTGATTGCACTGATTGCAGCGCCCGTCATTGCCAGCATGCTGCGCAAATTCGGGAAAATTATTCGACGGGCAACGGAACGTGTGCTCGTTGAACGCGGCAAACTGATGGGCGCCATGTACGAATCGCTCGACGGGGCGTCGGTTGTCAAAGTGCATAACGCGGAGGGACAGGAACGCCGTCGCTTCTCGCGCGTCAATCGTGGCATGTACTACCAGGAAATAAAGATGCGCATGGCGCGCTCGCTGTCTTCGCCGACCGTGGAAATCGTCGGCATGATCGGCATTGTCAGCGTCGGAACAATCGCGGCCTGGGCTATTTTTCGTCGCAATGTACCGGCAGCAGAGTTGGCTGGTGTGCTGTTTGCGCTTGCCAACGCGATGGTCTGCATCAAACCGCTTTCAAACCTGAACAATCAACTTCACGAAAGCACCGCGGCTGCCCGGCGCGTGTTTGGTGTGCTGAACCTGCCTGTTGAGCCGGTGGGTATCAAAACGGGCCTGACCAAGCCCCCCCTGCCGCGGCATCGTACAAGTGTTGAATTCAGCGACATCGTGTTCACATATCCCGGCAAGGAAGAGCCCGCGCTGCGCAGCGTGTCACTAAGCGTCAAACATGGCATGGAAACCGCCATCGTGGGCAGCAATGGCTCAGGTAAGTCAACCTTGCTGAATATGCTGCCGCGCCTGCTCGAACCGGATCAGGGCAAGGTCTCCATCGACGGCACGGATGTTCAATCCGTCAACTTGCGCAGTCTTCGCAAGCAGATTTCCGTGGTGACCCAGCAAACGGTTCTGTTTGAAGGCACCATCGCGGACAACATCGCGTACGGTCGGCGATACACTCATCGCGACAAGATCGTCGAAGCGGCCAAGCGCGCCCACGCGGATGAATTCATTCAGCGGCTGCCGCAAGGATACGACACGCCGCTCGGCGAAGGCGGCACCGGTCTCTCCGGCGGGCAGCGCCAACGATTGTGTATTGCCCGAGCCATCCTGCGCGATCCGGCCATTCTGATTCTCGATGAAGCCACCAGTCAGATCGATGCGGATTCCGAAGCGCGCATCAATGAAGCGTTACAGGACATCCGCCAGGGACGCACCATCTTTGTCATTGCCCATCGACTGAGTACCGTCGTGGATGCCGATTTGATCGTAGTCATGCACGACGGACGGATTATTGATCAGGGCAAACACAACGAACTGCTCGAGCGATGCGAGCAATATCGCATTCTGACGCAGACGCAGTTGATGCCATCCGGCGCCGGAAACTGAGCCACGGCTTATGTCATATGTAAAGCCGCGATCAGTGAGCGCGGTCTTCGATTGCGCCTGAGCGTTTGAAATACCTGAACCGGTATGATGATCCACCGCGACCACTGGTCGCGGCTTTACACAGGTGTTTACAGCGTCAACACGGTAATATTCGTGTTGGTGTACACACACAATTCACCGGCAATCTGCATCGCGTTCTTGACGATGTCCTCCGGCGACTGATCGGTATGACCTGCCAGCGCTCTTGCCGCTGCGGTTGCGAACGTACCGCCGGAACCAATGCCGAGAATGCCATCGCTTGGCTCGATCACGTCACCGGAGCCGGACACCAACAGACTGCACGACTTGTCCGCAACAATCAGAAGACTCTCCAGCCGGCGAAGCATTCGATCGGTTCGCCACAGCTTGGCCAGTTCAATCGCCGCCTTCTTGATATTGCCGGGCGACTCCTTAAGTCGGGCTTCAAACTTCTCCATCAGGGCGAAAGCGTCAGCCGCCGCGCCGGCAAAACCGACCAGCACGCCGGCCCCCTCCGCGCCAACGTCCGGCAGCTTGCGGACCTTGACCGCGTCTGCCTTGGCGACCCATTGCTGCATCGTGACCTGTCCATCGCCGCCGATGGCGACCTGCCCCTCGCGGCGGACGGAAAGAATAGTTGTTGCATGAAACGTATCTGAATTCATAACCCGTAGTCTACCGGGAGGCGACGATGGTGTATATTTGACAGACACGCGAGTCACCTGATGCCAGACTTTCAAAGCACATCCGACGTCGGCCACCTGCCGGTTCTGCCGCAACAGGTGCTTGAGCTACTCGCGCCACAACCTGGTCAGACCATCGTTGACTGTACGCTCGGCCGAGCCGGACATTCATTGTTAATTGCCAATGAACTTGGTTCAGAAGGTGCAATCATCGGGCTGGATGTCGACCCGGAGAACCTCGCATTTGCCAAGGATCGGCTCAAGGACGCGCCCTGCAAAGTGCATCTGATTCAAGCCAACTTTACGCAGGTTCGCAGCGTTTTGAAGGAGAATGGTTTTGACCGCGTCAATGGCTTGCTTGCCGACCTGGGCTTCTCGTCCAACCAGATGGATAATCCCCAACGCGGCTTTTCGTTCAAAGAGGACGGCCCGTTGGACATGCGGCTTGATCCCAATCTGCTTCAATCCGCTGCCGATCTGGTCAATCGGCTACCCGAAGCGGAATTAGCGGACATCATCTATCGCTATGGTGAAGAGCGGTTTAGCCGAAAAATCGCCAGAAAGATTGTGGAAGAACGCGCCAAGTCACCGATTAAAAATACGTTGGGGCTTGCGCGGATCGTGCGAAGCGCGGTGCGGGTTCGCGGACATGCTCGGATTGATCCAGCCACGCGAACTTTCATGGCACTTCGAATTGCGGTGAACCGGGAGCTTGAGGCCTTGGATTCACTGCTGGAAAGTTTGCCACACGTTCTGGAACCAGATGGACGAGCGGCAATCATCAGTTTCCACTCACTTGAGGATCGAGCCGTCAAGCATGCGTTCGTTGCGATGGATCGCGACGGCATTGCCGAACGGCTGACACGCAAACCCCTGACGGCCGATTTAACGGAAACGGGTTCCAATCCCCGTAGTCGATCGGCTAAACTAAGAGGAATACGCCTGTCAGGATCGACAGGCCAGCAATAACAAGCTCACGGAGTGAGCGCGCTGCAAGGCCGGTGCAGCGTTCGGCACAAGGACGACGCAGCCATGACCAAAGAAACCAAAGTTGGTTTGCTTATCGGATTAGGCATTATTCTCCTGATCGGCATCGTGGTCAGTGACCACCTGTCTAAAGCACAGAAACAGGAGCCAGCCAGCCTGACAGACTGGGCGCCGCAGATCGGCGAGTCGATCAGCCCGAACAACCACCAAAGTGATCCGTTCGCACAAACCCAACGCCAGCAGCGCAGCACGCGCACCGATCCAATTCCGCTGCCGGGCGAACTGGGCACTTCCAACAGGCCGCAAACCACGACCCGCACGCCGCGCAACAATACCGTGCAGCAACAGCAGCAGCGCCGCAATACCAGCCCGGGCGAAGATGCACTCGCGCGTCGCACCCGACAAACGGAGCCGCGTCAGATTCCCAGCGCCAGCGTCGTTACTCCCGGCCCGGCCCCCAGTTCAAGTGTCGACAGGACTGCAGCCCAACAGCCGAGCCCGGTGATTGCGAATCGTGTTGAGATGCGTGTGCAGCCGCAACTCATCTCAAACTACAACACCAAGCCCATCCTGCATAAAGTGCAAAATGGCGAGACGCTGTATGAGATCGCCAATCTGTACTACGGCAGCGATAAATACTGGGTTCAACTGCGAGATGCTAACCCGAGGCACGTCACAGTGGACGGACGGATCCAGGCCGGCACCACGTTGACCATCCCGCACCGCGGTTCACTCGGTCCACCGCAGCAGGCCCAGCGCAATCAGGAAACCGACACGGCATCAGGTCGACAGGCGCAAACCATCGAGGTGAAGTCCGGGCAGACGTTGTCCGAAATCGCACAGGCTCATCTTGGTGGCGCAAGCCGATGGCCGCTGTTGCTCAAAGCTAATCGCGATCAGCTTCGTTCACCGGAACAACTACGTCCCGGCATGAAGCTGCGACTGCCGACCGTGGAGCAGCCCCAGACAACTGCATCGCAACAGGTAACGCAAACCGCATCGCGCCGCCCCGCATCGGCTGGCAAGTCATACGTTGTACGCGACGGCGATACGCTCAGTTCCATCGCCAAACGCATGCTTGGCAACGAAAGCAAGTGGGACGATATTTTCCAGGCAAACCGCAGAACGCTTCGTGATCCGGATGATCTGACCGTCGGCATGGAATTGACCATTCCAAAACGCTGACCGAAATGAAAAGCTTCTGGCATGTTCTATAAGGCGCTGTTTCTGATCGTTGTCGGTACGCTTACCGCAAGCGCCCTGCTGACACTGCGTCAACAGCGCTACGAAACCATGCATCAGATGACGCAACTGCATCAGCAGATTGCGACCAATCGGCGTGATCTGTGGGACATGCAGACACGCATTGCCGGGCAACTGAAGCCGGACGTTCTGACCGAAGCCGTCAAGCGTGCTCAGTTGCAACTGGAATCCGTCACGCCCGCCGGACCGGACTGGACCGATTCGCAAACCGCGAACGCAAGCCCACTGGATCACCATGGCCAGCCCTGACCCGATCAATGTCAGAACCACCGCCCCGCGCGGCCACGTTCCGCCGAGCCCCACACGCGCGGTGCGCGTCGGCACATTGGCCGCGGTCCTGATCACCATCGGTCTGCTCGTGGTCATCGGGCGCGTCGCACAATTGAAATTCGACCCGCCCGAACAGCTGACCAATCGCCTGGATCGGCAGAACAGCCGCGCCACGCTGCTCGGCCGTCGCGGCACGATTGTCGATCGGCACGGCCGTGCTATGGCAGTGACACGCGTTGCCGCCAGGTTGTTTGTCGACCCCTACCTCGTGGCCGAGCCCAACACCTTTTCCGAGACCGTCGGCTATAACCTCGACTACGAGCCGGCCTGGGTCGAAAAGAAAATCACCCGGCGCCCCAACAGCCGCTACGTTGTGCTCGATCAACAATTGACGGACGAACGCTACGCGCGCTTCCAGCAACTCAAGGAAGAAGGCGTCGACGGCCTGGCCATTGAGCCGAATCTGGTGCGCGAATATCCGCTGGGTTCGCTGGCCGGTCCGGTTGTCGGCTTTGTCGGGCGCGATGGCGTCGGACTCGAAGGTCTCGAACGTACGTACGATCGAAAACTGCTGGCAAGCAAAGGCAGCATCAGCTTTCTGCGCGACGCAACGCGCAAGCCGCTTTGGGTAACCAGCAGCGGATACACGCCGCCGACCGACGGCAACACCATTCGCCTGAGCCTTGATGCGATTATTCAGAACTTCGCGGAAGAACAACTCGAACAAACGTGCAAGGAATACGATGCCCAGTCCGGGCAGATCGTCATCATGCAGCCGCACACCGGCGAAATTCTGGCGATGGCCAACTACCCATCGTTTGATCCGAATGAGTTCAACAAAACCAAAGCCGAGGAGCGGCGTAACCGTTGCGTGACTGATGCGTTCGAGCCCGGCTCCACCTTCAAGCCGTTCGTCTGGGCGGCTGCGATTGAAACCGGCGCTGCTCACCCGGACGAAGTCATGGACTGCACCGACACCGGCGTGTACGTCACCTCCTTCGGCAGGCGACTGCACGACGCGCACCCGATCGGCACCGTCACGTTTGAACAGGTACTGATCAAGTCAAGCAACATCGGCATGGCCTACGCCGGCGAGCGACTCGGCGCACAAAACCTTTGGGCATCCGTCAACGCCTTCGGTTTCGGCAAATCCACGCGCAGTGGCCTGATCGGTGAGGGAACCGGCATTGTCCGCGCGGCGCGCAAGTGGAACATGTACTCCGTCACCAGTGTGCCGATGGGGCAGGAAGTGGCCGTCACCTCGCTGCAACTGGCTCGCGCATTCTGCGTATTCGCCAACGATGGCCTGATGGTGCAACCCACCATCATCGCCCGCGACCCGGCCGACCCGCTGGACAACATGCCCGTGGTCGAACGGCTGCTCTCCTCCGCCACCGCCACGCACACGCGCAACGTGCTTCGCCGCGTCGTCACCGAAGGCACCGCTCGCCGGGCGAACATCAAAAGCTACGCCATCTTCGGCAAAACCGGCACCGCACAAGTCCCCGACACGGTCAACGGCGGCTACATGGAAGACCAGTACACCAGCGTATTCGTCGGCGGCGCCCCGCTGGATGACCCGCAAATCGTCGTCACAACGATGATCCACCGCCCCGACAAAAAGAAGGGCTACTACGGTGGCATCGTCGCCGGCCCGGCCGCGGCCAAAGTCATCGAAAAAACTCTGCATTACCTGGGCATCCAACCCCTCGTCGCCCCGGAACAGTCGCCGGAGCAAACTGCTGATACCACCATGGCCAGCACCGCCAACCCCGACTGATGGCCCTCGCCAACCCGCCCTACGATCTGAGTTTTCCCAACCCGCCTCCAGAAAACCAACAACGCCCCGCGCGCTTCAAGCCGACGCGCCGCGCAGCAGAGCGTCGGGTACGGTACCCCTGTCATTCACCCCACACCCACCAAACAACAACAACAACAACAACAACAACAACCATCCAAAACCAAAGAAACCGGTTCGGGAGTGACGACCACAATGATTCGCTCGCACGCGCCACCGACGTCACCACCCCATACCGCCATTACCGTGCCCAACAATTTCGGTTCGCGATGCCGAAGGCCATTCGAGTATCAGACCGGTCACGCAACGCAGATCGAAATTTGGATTTGCGCAACAAACAGATCGCATCAATTTCAGTTCCTCACAAGACGATCTGTGAAACCTGCGTGGCCCGGCGCGCCAAACAGCCATCAGCATCGCGAACCGAAATTGCAGCGTCCATTACTTCATGGCACGCCATTGACGCATTCTCAAGCATGTGTCACGTGAGAGCTCGCTCGTCCCCCCGAACCGCCTGTCTTTCTTCATTCATTGATAACGTGAACCAAAGACCACCCCGCCCGGATAGCCCGAAAATCCCCAGCAACTTCTTGCTTTGCTGATTTTCCCCAAACATCTGCTATAATAGTGTGCTGCGCAACCGCGCCTGCTCTTTGAAAACTGGGGCCGAATGGTATCGACCGGATGGATCCGTTATGTCGTGGCATGTCGGGGCGCACGCTGGCCCCGTTAACAAGCGTGCAAAACTATAAATGCTGATGACAACCCTGTCGTAGCTCGTATCGGGTTTGATAGCCCGCTGCGTATGGCTGCCTAATTGCGGCCGCATCCTTCAAACTGTTTGCCTGCGGCAGTTGATGGGTGAATGATCAGCAGGATCGGCCTTTCGCGGCGCCATAGCGCGGAAGACTTAAACAACACTTTGGCTGGACGCTGCAAACGCTGTCGATGGTGGCTGCAACGTTAAGATTAAAACACCGACTATGCATGTAGAGGCGGCATACCGACTATCACGGGACGGGGGTTCGATTCCCCCCGGCTCCATCTTTTGATTTCACAATGATTGGCGGAGATGTTTGGCAAGTTGTGGAAATCATCGGAATTAAGGGCGCTGGCAATGTCAGCGCCTTTTTTTCGTTTCTGATTGTTTCGGTTCGTTTCATACAGCTTCTGCTGCGCATTGCGCTGCGCGCCTGCGGAGCCCTTTGAGGTGTCAACACGCGGGGCTTTGGCCAGTGCAGAAGCTTTTGCAAACAACTCATCAGGCACATCGTTGGCGTAGTGCTTGCCGCTGACCGCCATGCTGTGGCCGACCCACTTGCTGACGGCGTACTGCGGGAACGACATCGCCCATTCTTTCTCGCAAGATTGACGTAGCGTTTGCCATAGGCGCTTCCAGGGCTCCACACCGGCTCGCTTGCAAATCGCGCGGACCTGACGAAGCACCGCTCCCTTGCCCTTAATCGAAACAAGGTGCTGTTGCCCTTCTTCTGCTTCTGCAAATCGTTCATGGAGAAGCTGCATCAGCTTGGGTGTAATTGGGACCATTCGCTGCTCATGCCCGTCGTGATGCTCTGTCTTGGGGCTGCGGACTGTCAATCTGCCATCATCAAAATCCACATCCGCCCATGCCAACAAGTGTGACTCGCTGGGAATTCTCAATCCGGCATATCGTGCAAGTCCGAACAGTAAGCGCCATTCTGCGTTCGGGCATTCTTCGACAACTCGATCGATTTCATTGGGAGTGATATAGCGCGAATACTTGCTCGCTGTTGGACCTGACTTTAGCAACGCAAAGGGATTGTCTGAAATGAGCTTTCGATGAACAGCTTCACCAATCATGGTCTTGGCATTACCACAATGGGTCTTGATCGCAGCCTCGCTCAAATCAGCTTTTTTCAAAGACTTTCGCCAATCCGTAGCGTCCTGAATCGAAACCTTCCGTAATTCGACCTTCGCATCAAAGTGCGCACTCAGCTTGTTCTTTGTCTGTTCGAGTTTTCGAATACTCTCCGGCTTCAATTCGCCCTTCCGCTCGTTGATGTATTGATCCAGCCACCCATGTAAAGTGATCCGAGTACGTGGCTGAGCCAAATCCACAGCAACCAGCTTGTCGTACATTCGATCGTCCAGGTCGGACAGCCACAGCGAGGTATCGTTCCGGGGCGAATGGCCATTCAGCGATGCTGATACAAGGTCTTCAACTCGAACCTTAAACGACTCCGCGTAACGCTTTGGAACTTTGCCCAGCGTTATCGTTCGAGGTTGGCTATTGCCGTCTTTAAAGCTGATGAATCGACTACCGTTCTTTCGTGTCGTTAAACTTGCCATCTGCTATTTACTACTCCTGTCCACCACCGTCGATCCGCTGATTGTTCGCGGTTGAATGATAACTTGCAGCTCCAAACTGTCCGCCAACTTCTCCAAAGACTCAATGAAAAGCCCTTTGCTGCCGACCATGAACTCACACAACTGGCCTTGTGATACCCTTGTTTCCTTCCACTGCCAATAACGGCTCTTCTTGCTTCAAATAATGGCTTGTCGAATCCCGTTGTAAATCATTGATTTTGCTAAGACCATAGCCGAACTCTCCTGCTGGTGAAATAAATCTTCAATCTCTGCCAACGCGATCTCCTCAGCTTGCTCATGCTCCACTGTCCCATCGACAGTACATGTAGCTATTCGTTCTGCCCAAGCGTCTCTCATCGCGATGGCCAACATCGGCCTGCCTCCCCTCGCCAAGCGGATCAACTCCGCCGCTCGCTTTCGACTTCTGCAACCACGTACCGGCTTAGCAAACAAGTTCGCCCAATTGCCTTCGTCATTGGAAAAAGGAACAACATCTGGCTGTTCATCGCCAGTGCAGCTTACTTCAAGTTGATCCAATTCAGACATCACACATCCGGAAGAGTCGAAATTTACGATGTCAGAACTGTTCACAGAATTCACAAAACTGGTCTTTTCCGTCTTAGGTTGGCAATTTTGTGAATTTTGTGAGCGCTTTGTGCTACTACGGGAGTACAAGGCCGTACGTACCTCGTATCGCTGTGAAGGTCTGCCTGGGCCATGTGACGTCCGCATTACGGGTCGAATATAGCCGCGGCTCACAAGTACATTCAGCGCCGCATCAAGCTCATCTCTATCGGCAAAGCTCCGTCGAAGTACCTGCCAGACATCACGTGCAGTGAATTCACTGGGTTCATGACGTTGGATCCACCTCCACACATGCCCAGCGTCAGTGGTTGCTGTATCAGAAGCACGCATCAGGTTGAATACTGCCTCTGCATGCGGTATCGACCATCGACTTAGAGCAATTGCTCCCGCCATCGCATCAGGACCAACAAAGCCACTCTCACGATCTAACACAATCTGTAGTATGCCCGCCAAGCGAAGAGTAAGTCCTCCCAGTTTGCCACCCCAATCACTTAAATGCTCCAATCTTCCGCCTACGTCCAACATCGACTCAATTTCTGACATCCAGTCTTCGAATATCGGTTGCGCACTGTGCTCAAGTCTTAATACACGGCGTCCAGACAATGTGCCGATCCCACTGATCATCTCGCAGTATTGCCTTTGAATGTGCTCAGACACTGGATTTGGTCTTATCACCCGCCGCCCAACGGGACTGCGCGGCATGGCATACAGGAATCGAGCCAATAAGCCCCGACCACGGAATGCACGTTTACTCGCCAGCCCTTCGATGACTGCCGGCTGAATGGCATACGCACATGTCAACGCGGTATTTTCAACATGCACACTGGCACGCCCGACTCGATCGGTCCTAAGCTCATCACCAGAGTGTCCTTTTAAGTAAACGTCAAATGAAGCAGCACCATCCGAATATCGACCAGCCATAATGTCGAATACACCGCCTTCTGCTGACATGCTTGCCAATCGACCATTGTGCTCAGCGAGAAGCATCTCCAGCTTCTCCGGAGTGACATTGTCGACAATAAGCCTAGGTAAACTTGGCGCAGGCTCTTCCGCTAACTTGGCAGCGAGTTCCTGTGCCTCTCGGGCGATTTCTGGATCATTCTTTACGCTTGCATCCTTCTCCAGTTTTCTCAGCCTGGCTTCATTGATACGTCGCTGAGCGAGTGCTTTCTCAATCGCAGGCCGCTGTAGCTCCCGAAGTCGCGCTTCGCGCTGTCGCAAGGGATCAGTTGCATCGTTAAACACAACTGATTTCCGATTACCTGGCCCCATTAACACTGCGACGAATAGATTCACTGGCTCCCGCCAACCATGCCACGGTTCGACGTAAATGAACTTTGCAGCAGCCGCGGCAGCAACCGAAAGCGCCAATAGCCCAGCTAACGCTGACGGGGTTTGCGTCGATTCGGATTCGGCCTCAACCCATCGCCTAAGAACTTCTGGCAATGCATCAATCGGGAATAAGGAATCAACTGGTTCGGATAGAGGGTAGAACTCTCGCCAGCCATCGATCTCAAGTGTCTCTAAAGCACCGGCCAACTCCTCAATCTCTGCACAGACCACTGAAACATCGCGATCCCGAATGGCGAGAAAATCCACCATGTCATCCCCCGTGCCGAATGGCAAGCCTGGAAGCCGCACAATCTTGACACGTGGAGCGGGTGAAATCTTCGACAGCTGATCGACAACATCGTCGGCATATCGTTCGCCTGCTTCGTCGGCATCTGGAAGAATCACAACATCTCGTCCAGCCAACGGTGACCAATTCGAATATGCGGCTGAATTTGCGCCTTGCATACTGGTTGTCGCTAGCAGTCCAACAGATCGCGCGGCATCAGCAGCTTTCTCGCCTTCGCACACGTAGACCGTTTCTTCGCTCCTTGAGAGAAGTTCCGGCAGACAGTACAGCATATAGGGTTTATCCAACCCCTTAATTAGCCACTGATGGTCGTGCCGGCTGATTTGGCGAATTTCCTTGCTGTTCTGCTTATCCCAACGGATTACCGCAGCGACGGCATTGCCTGCGGCATCGTGATATAACCAAACATTGGAGGACCGACCATGAATAAGCTCCAAAGCCTCTACCGCCGCTTCCATCGTTGGATATAATACTTTTGCTTTCAACTTCTGCCTCGGCCGGCCAGCCGGGGCTTTTTTATTGGGCGGTGCGCCGTTGTTCGGGAAAACACCCGCGTTTGGCATCAGATCTTTCTTTTGTAAACCTAACGCCTCCAATATCGATTCAAAGGAGCAAGGCGATTAAAAATGGTCCGCCCGTCAGTCGAACTAGATTAACCTGGCGAAAAGCCGACCTTGAGATCGGCAAGGCGGGCGTGCTGGCTGAAGAGACCAGCATCTCCGCGCCGGTGGCGATGGACGACACCCACATCGAATTACCAGACATCCTGACCGACCTCCAGGATAAGACGAAACTCACCCGGCAAAGCATCGTTGCAATTCTCATCGAGAGCAATCGTCTCGACGACTTCAAGAAAAATCCACAGGAGTTTATCGACATATGTGCCGAGGCAATCAATCGTTCGAAACGTTTGGCCTTGGTCGACGGTATCAAATACCAGCCTCTCGGCGATGAATACTACTACGCTCAAGAGCTGTTCGAAACGGAAGAATTGCACGGTTATCTGACCAATATGCTCGAAACGAGCAAGTCAGTGTACGAACACGTCGTATACGACTCCGAGGGCGTGGAGAAGGGATTCGCCAAGCAGCTGGAGAAGAACGAGGCAGTAAAGGTCTACGCCAAGTTGCCAGGTTGGTTCAAAGTGCCAACTCCACTGGGATCTTATAATCCGGATTGGGCGGTGCTCGTGGAAATAAATGGCGACCAACGGCTGTACTTCGTTATCGAAACCAAGGGCACGCTGTTCGCGGATGCTCTGCGTGCCGTCGAGCAGGCAAAGATTGACTGCGGTAAGGAACATTTCAAAGCCCTAAACACTGAAGTGATTTTCGACCGGGACGACGGTTCGCTTTCAGTACTGTATAAGCACATGTTGTAGCCAGTCGAGGTGGAACGCGTATATCGAGCGTTACAACCGGACGTTCCGGCAGGAGGTGCTGAACCTATACGCGTTCAGTGACTTGGATGAGGTACGTGAGGTGTCGACGCGCTGGCTGTACGACTACAACCATGATCGGCCGCATCTGGCGTTGGCCCGTCAGACCCCGGCGGCCTATCGTGCAATGCACGAACGAGCGGCGGCCCGTGTTGCCGAGCCCTCCAGTCGGGGCTGCGCCCCTCCTTGCGGCCTCGGCAACACGGATCAAGACCAACTATGAACCTTGGAAACCTCTACTTTTCAATGAGTCAGATTTAGGCGAGGATTACAATATCACAAGATTATTGAATCCGCCCTGATTCCACCTCCCTATGCCTTCAATAATCTTACTCGTCCGAAGGAATTGAATATACAACTGGCCGAGGGCCATTGTACGTCGAGTCACGTTCAACAACTACATTACGACAAACCACTAATAATCCCGTATTGCGATCACGCGTCATTAGCTGCCTTTTACGATTCGCAAATAAATGTGAATCAAACTCCAGACAGATTGGCGGACTACCATCATCCATACCACGTTCGCAAAACAAACGAATACGGTCAGACCAAAATTCATAATCATCTAAATGCGACTCATATATGTTCCCAATTGGGATTCCTTCTGCCTCCCCGACCAGCCTTCCTGTTCCTAGCCGCATATAATGAAATTCCAATACGCAATAAGCCTTAATTAAATAACAGGCTCTATCATTTGGAGACCAAACTACAAACACATAATCATTTGGCCAGTCTGATAGCCGTACATCCATCAAGAATGATTCAGAAAAATCTCCTCCTACAAGCACACCTGATTCGTTTTTAGTCATTTCTCTATTTTTTCACAGGACCGGAGCCACCATCATTACTCGGTATTCTATGTGACCGCTCACTGCTATAACTGCAGTGCCAACGCGATGATTCATCTCGAACTCCGTCCAGACTGCCAAAGGCATACAAGTTCAGGATGTCCTCACTGATCTACCCCCATTTGTGACCAGTTTCAATGAGAGTCTGCATTGATGATAAGTCTTGCATGAAAATCAATGGTTGTAACGTGGCATGGGTCTTCAGAGCCACCACAGCCACTTTCCGCGGTGACTGGGTGGTTCTGCTCATGCAAGATGTTCTATACAATCATGACAAGTCGCGCCACCGAACATGCGTTGAACATTGAAGGTTTTCGACGACGCACGTCTGACTCTCATTTCGACACATCGCCGATTAAGTACCTCGATTCGTCCGTGCAACCACACCTCAGAAGAATGGGAAAGGACTCCCCTTCCGACCAATCATCGCTGTAGGCAGCCTTACAAAACGGACACGTCCAATTGACATGGCCTAATCCATTTGCCGACATCAATTCAACAATAATGGGATAAGCCTCCACTTTGTCTTCACGAATCTGCCATCCGGCATCTGAGGTGGATTTAGCCCACACATCGCTAACTGCATATTCACTGTCTACAGGATCATCAAAAGCATAATGAGTTCTTACCAACGCTACTGCGGAATCAGCGTTCAACGCAAAAACATAACCTTTCCCGTAACATTCTCCCACGAAGACGCTGATTGTTCTTGAATTGTCAGCTACGATGATCCCTATTCAATATTGTTGAGTGCGTTTCGCATTAAACGACGAATATCGGTTCTCAATTCACGTGAAACCTAGGTTGGTTTTAAGAGCATCTTGCCACGGTGCTTTTCACGCTAAACCCCGTTTCGATACCTAATCCACAATCCTCCCCTCACCAGTTTCCGGATCGACTGAAACACGTATAGATGATCCGTCATAAAATTCCTCACGCTTTGAAAATCGCCCAGTGCGCTCCAAGGACTGTTCAGGAACGTGCCAGCACTCTTGGTGCTTCATGACGAAAATAGCATACCACCATTGCTTCTCAATTTCATCGTATGATCTTCCGAGCACCGCTCCTTCTTGGCCTACAATTTCAGACAATTCAGCCGAATTACTTTTTCCTATTCGTACTATTTCATAAAAATCAAAGCCAGCTGACGTGCTCATCAATAACTACTCCTATCGATGGGTAATTCGTCCATCAAGTGAAACATTTACGTGCTTACCATCTCGCGATAAATGTCCAATCTGAGCCCTACCTCTCTCAGATAATTGAACGTCCCACTCGAAGGGCTGTCCTTCTGTGCGTGATGGACCAGGCACCCATTCATTACCAAATCGATCTAGAAACCCATGCTGAGGTCCCCGAGGCAATGGCACAGACGGATTATAGCCTTTCTTGGGCACAAATCGAATTAGACCCTCAATAGGCAAACGAGCGTTCTTCAATCGACTCTTAATCGAAGGAATAGGTTTATTAGTCTGCGCCATTTTTTCTGGTTCATATTTCCTCGCTTTATTATGAACTAATACACCGAATACGCCTACCGCATAAGTATGAAAATCTTCAACCTCTATGTTGTAAACCTTCAATCGATCGTGCCTAATAGTCAACTTAACAATTTTAGCCACCTGACCTGATTGAAGCAATAGAACATCACCATTCCGCAAAGATCGAGCTTCAACCCATCGACCATTCGATTCTGAATGCCGCTCCTTCTCATAAACATCGCAAGCGACTGGACGAGAGGAGAGAACCTCCCCCTCAACCACCCAGAATGGGTGATTGCCAGTAGCTTCAATTGAATCATGAGCCCCATCAATTGTGATTGTAATCACATCACCTTCATAATGATGACTCAATGGGGCCACAACACGCTTAAGACACCACTCTCCTGTTTCCGGAGCGCATGCCCAGACTTCTGTACCTGCTGAAACGCTCTCAATTGTCAATACTCCCTGAACCGCATGCACGACAGTTCCTGCAATAAAACAGCCATCTGGCGCTGACACATCCGGTGCTACTTTTGACGCAGGCACACTAGGCTCCGGCAGGGCCTTCATTGCCTTCTTGGATAGCGCCTGCTCGATAACGCGATCCGCCGCCGCTTTTGCTGATTTGACACCGATCTTACCAACGCCAGCCGCCACATCAGCCGCATCCATCGCAGTCGCCGCCAGAAGAATACCTACCTGCGCCTGCAGTTGTGTTCGCGTATCGGGATCAAGATTATCCCACTCCACATAAAGAAACTCAACAATCTCGATTGCCTTCGGAACAGCAGATGGATCTAAAGTAAGTGCCGTTGCAATCTCTACCGGATCTGCACCATTCTCCACACCTTTCCAAAATGCCACGCCCTTCTCGACAGCCGACGCATTCTGAGCCGCACCCACCTTTTTAAACTCATGGCCCAGGTCACCCAGAATACTTTGAGCTACCGCACTTATCCTATTACCTAAAGCCAGATGTTCACCGGGCTCTTGAACCCTTGCCGTCGACCGGGGTACTTCATTATCTACTACAGTGGTATCGGGAAGACCAAGCGATTCATCCTGAATGACGAAAATATACTTCCTGCCACTTGAATCTGTCCCTGTATAACCGCCACCTTGATCACCTGAGTAGACCCACGCGTTATGGCGGGTCCACGGTATGGCCGTGTAATGCCGACCATCGTCATCCCGATACACTTTATTGTAAGATCCATCTTCAGTCAGAGTGACAGCGATCTTTCCATTTCCAAATTTGCTGTTTAGCGGCGTAATGTTCACGGAAGCCTGGGCTGGCGTCTGCCCGTCTGAAGGAGTCGTCACTCCATCATCCGCCCGTGGCTCTGTGACGCCGAATACACTCGTCACGATTGCAGCAAGCGGCAATGAAACGCGTCCAGTCGCAAAATTGCCAGCAGACGTATTTCGAACCGCGACTTCAATATCTGTCGGCGCTCTACCCGCACCAGCGGAACCACCTCCAAACAATCCGCCGATCCAGTTAAATACACTGCCGACGGCATTAACAATTCCGGAGAAGAAGTTACGGATCACTGATGTACCGCTGGGGTCGCGGAATACTGACGGATTGTTCACTCCGTATGCATACAGGTTCATGCCGTCCACATACCCGGCCGGATCACGCTGGAGGAAGCGGCCGAGTTGGGGATCGTAGACGCGGTTGCGATACTGCCACAAACCTACCGCATCGTCCCAATAGCGGCCCGTGTAGCCGTAAGGGTTGCCTAAAGACGAACTGCTCTGCTCAACATCGTCACCCCCTCCCCAATTCGTATCCGGACCAGGCAGATGGACGGTCATCACGCCGAACGTCGAATATTCGTAGCCTTCCTTGATATCACCGCTGCTGTCGAACAAAGCGCGCACGTTGTATTGACGGTCATGCGCGTAGAAGTATCGCTGGCCAGGTGTCGGGCCGTTCGCGTCAAACATAACTGGCTCATCGACGTAGACGCCGTAAACGAACTGACGGCGCGCCAGTGTGGTGGGCGTGGTCGCGTCCGGATCATCTACATCGTGTTCTTCGATGATTCGACTGTCGTCGTATATAAAGCGGGCATGCGTACCCGGAGTTCCCATAGAGTCGTGATCCCGCCTTGAGACGCGACGATCTAAACCGTCATATCGGTAAGTCTCAACGGTCGTGCCGGATTCCTTGACCTCGACCAGACGATTGCGCCAGTCATAAACGAAGGTACGATCCCCGTAGGCCGTCAGGTTGCCACGGTCGTCGTAAGTCGTGGTAATGGCCGGCGTTCCGGGGTCGTTGTCGTGGTCAATCGGGTCATATTCGTTGTCGTCATTGACGGAGCGCACCTCGTCCGTTTGGTTCTGATTGGTTCCAGTCCAGTTGCCGACAGCGTCATAATCCCACGTTTCCTCTGGAACGGACGTAGCCGCTTCCGTGCGTTTGGTCACGCGATGCAGTTTGTCATATTCGAATGTAAAGTCTCGCGAGACAGACGGAACCGTATTGACCGGCCCAAGAAATTCAAAGTCATCATCCGTTACATTGCTTTGCGCATCATAAGCAGTCGTTTGGCCAAAAATTTTATTCGGCGTGCCGGTTGCGAAGGTGTAGGTGCGGGAATCTTCACGGCCCCGCGCATCGTAAGTCAACTCCAGCTTAGGTGGCGCAGGAGTTACCTGATCGCCATACTTCACCGAGCTGACGCGGCTATTCTTGTCGTAGTCATAATCTGCGACCTGCAACTCTGCTGTTGGTGCTGTGGAGTCTTCAATGTCCTTAATGACATCCAATCGACCTCGGGCGTCATATGTCATTTTTACAATACGTTCGTTCGAGCCGGGATAGGTGAGTTCGATCTGATTTGATGACTTGTCGTAAACCTTATCAACAGCATAGGACGCCCCGCGCCCGGACTGATCTTCACTAGTCACTCTGTTTAGTTGGTCGTATGTGAAATCGACCGTATACGTATGCGTCTGCGAACCCGCAATGACATTGTGGTCCACTGCCTTCGTCATTCTCGACAGCTTGTCATAAGTGAATTCCTGAGAAGTCACATAAGTGCTTGTATTCTCATCCACTTCAATCTTCGTAACTCGATTCAAGCTGTCGAACGTTCGCCGAACGAGCGCACCATCACGAAGCTTAATTACGGTTGGATTGCCGTTGGCATCAAAACTGACAACATCTCGATATGTGCCGTCCGCGTCTTTTACCTGTTCCTGGCGGTTCAGCTCGTCGTACTGGTATCGCACACTCGGCACGGCGGACACTTGCCGTTGGTCCGTCGCGGGCGTCGCACCATAATCAAACCGATTACCATCGTAAATTTCCAGCACATTACCGTTTTCGTCATACTCATACTCAGTAATAGATCGCTCATCGACCACTGCTGTGTCGGCAAGGAGCGCTGCACTTGTCTTTCTAACTAACTGTCCAGCAGCATCGTATGCAAATGTGGTCCGAACGCCATTAAAATCCACCTCTTCAAGTATACGGCCAAGACTGTCATACACGATCGTAGACGATTCATACTGTTGACTATCATTTTTCTGCTTTATGATCGTTCGGCGTCCAACAGCATCATATTCGTACTCGATCTCTTCACCTTCCGGCAACGCTACCTTGGCTAATTTGCGTCGAAGGTCATATGTGTAGGTTGTCTCCAGGTCTGAACGCCCCAGAGGAAGAATCTTCGTCCGTTGCCCGGTCGCATTGTATTGATACTGCACAAAATCCAGCGAATCATCGTCAAAATAGCGCGGCCCTCGTTCTTCGATCACTCGATTACCGGCATCGTATATTGACGCGTTCTTGACCTGCAGTCCACCATCGCCAAATTGAACTGTCTGAATCAGGTTGCTTGCTTCATCATAACTGTACGTTACTACCTGATCAGCTCCTCCCGCATCACTTGTCATCTTTGTGACGCGCCCGCCAGCGTCATGTTCATAGGTCGCGACAATCTCCTGCGGAGTCCCAACCGCTGCAACCTTCTTTGAGACAAAGCCTGCAGCATTGAACTCCTGTTGAAATTTAATTCCCCTGGGATCGGTCGTTTCGACCAGCCGACCAACCGAGTCATAGCGATTAACCGTTTCCTGATCGAGTGCGTCGATTACCTTCAACACATCATTGAAAATATTGTAAGTCCATTCGGTTGTATAAGAACGCGCATCTATCAATGACACCCGCCGGCCTCGCTGGTCATAAGTATATGTCTCCGTGTGACCCAGCGGGTTCGTCATACTTGTCAGTTCGCCCATTTCATTGTATGAGTTAACAATTCGATGTCCCTGCGCATTGATGGTAGCCAGAACCTTCCCGTTACCGTCATATTCAAATAGCGTCCAGTTACCTGCTGCATCCCGCTCACCACTGACACGATTAAGCGCGTCATAAGCTGTCACTTTTTCAAATCCCGCCTGGTCTGTCACGGAAACAGGATTGCCGTTCGGGTCATACTTGACTGTAACGACACCACCTTCAGGATCGATTGAAACGACCCGCTCATTTCGCTCGTTGTACTTGTGCTGTACTTCATTTCCGAGACGATCGCTACTTGATATCAGGTTTCCCCCGGCGTCGTATGCCATCTTGGACGAATGGCCGCGAGCATTTGTTTCCTTAACCTTTCGGTCCAGCAAGTCATACTCATAGGTAGTTGTATTTTCATTTGGATCGGTCATGGAAAGCACGCGGTTTTTACTGTCAACAACCCACGATTGCTCTCTTTGCAATATGCCGTGTTTATCGAATGTCCGCTGACGTACTTTATTGCCATTGGCGTCATAGGACGATTCGATATAGCCAATCGCACTATACTCCCGATGTACACGTCCGAGCGAATCATACTCATACCGTATTGTTCTTGATATATCGTTATCTTCACCATCGACTGCAGCGAATCCGGCAATTTCTTTAACAGGACGATTAAGTGCATCATATTCAGTCACATACACAATCTCGCTACCCGAACCCGCGCCGTCTATTCGTTTCGTCATGTTATTTACGGAATCGTATTCATAGCGCGTAACGCGATCTTCGCCATCAACAGACTTTCTCACCTCCAAAAGCCGATTGGCCTTGTCATAGGTGTAATAAGTTGAATTTCCCCGCTTATCGATCCGTTCAATCGTATTGCCAGCTGCGTCGTACCTGGTAATGACGGTATGTGCACGCTCATCCGGCCTTTGCACCAAGTCAGTCAGAGCTGCAATCATCTCGGCAGAATTCTTTGGAGCGATATCATTCTGCAATTGAGCCAGTGGATCGATTACCTCAACCGGACGATCCAATCCGTCATATCTGGTTAGCGTCGTATTACCATTCTTGTCTGTTACAGCAACACGACGACCTCGCGCGTCATAGACGAATTTCGTCGAAAACCCAAAAGAATCGATTTCCTCTATCAGATTCGCCGGCTGGCGCCTATCCCGTACGACATCATATTTGTATGTTGTAGCGTTGCCACGAGCATCAGTGCGCCTGGCAAGCCGGCGCATGACGTCATACTCCAGTTTCGTAATGTTGCCCAGCGCATCTACCTGACGGGTTACCTGATTGTATTGATCATATTCGAACGTTTGCACAGCACCGAGAACATCGACAGACTTTGTCATCTGACCGACAGCGTTATATTGAGCAAGGGATCGATTACCCTTCGCATCAATCTTCTCGATGACATTCAAACCACTCGGATCATAAACCGACTTAGTGATGCCGCCTTGCTGATTGATTATTGATATGTTATTTCCAAAGTCATCGTATTCATATGTTAATTTAACTTCCTCCACCAATCCAAAGGCCTGAATATGTGACAGTAAATTGCCATTTGCATCATACTCATATACAGCCTGAACGCCGCGAGGATCGGTCGTCTTTACAATCTGGTTATAATTGCCGGAGTATTCGTACGCCCATCTACTACCAACAGGATTTGTGCGAGATATTATATTCCGATGCTCGTCGTACTGCATCTTCGTAATGCTGCCGCGACCATCCGTTACAGACAGAGCATTATGATGCTCATCATATGTAACAGTATAAAGCGTCTTCTCTTCATCCATGGCACGGATGACATTGAAATTTTCGTCCCAGAATATCTTTCTGTAGTATCCAATTTCATTCCACGTTTCAGAGAAACGATTGATGGGGCTGTACTGAAAATGGAATGACTCATTTTTTGAGTTCGTATGGTGCGACACCGTATCATTTTTATAATAATATATTTTTATATAGTCGCCATTCGGGAAAGCCGCCTGGCTCATATTGTGGTTATTGACTTCATTCTCCTGATTCTCAAGGTACTCATAAGTACATATATTTCCCTGGAGGTCTGTACATGAGACCAGGTCTTTATCATCATAGTTGTATGTACAGGAACGACCAATAAAGTCTGTCGCGGTTACGATTTTATCATCATCGATATTGTTGGCAGGATTGTCATCGTAAGTGAATTCAATCGTACGATTAAGCGTATCAACAATTTTGATCATTCGGTCATCCTGATCGTATTCAAACGTCAGGGTATTTCCGTTTCGATCTTCCTTTTTTACCAAACGACCGACTTTATCCACGGCATCAATCTTGAAATACAACTTCATGCCATCCTTGTGTGTGATGACATAATGATCGGCACCATCAATACTTTCCGTCGTTATCACATAAGTCGTACCGGCCGGATAGATATACTCCGTTCCATTCTTAATCGCTGGACGCGGTAATTGGTCCGCCTGGTAAAAAGTCAAATCGCCATTGGTTTCATAAGTGATGTGCTCTGAGTGATTCCACGTCCAGCCGTAACCGAAGGGGCCATCATACTCAGCCTGACTGCGGTACATGCGTTTCAAAGACAAGGGGAATCCACGTCCCCTAATGGCGATATCAGCCAATTCGTCGTGAATGTAATCACCACGGACAATATCGACAGGTTCTGCCAGTGTAGACGCGGCAGCTTCGGGATTGTCGAGAGCCATATTAGGCAAACTTGGCCCGGAACCGGCATCTCGTATGCCGGAGATAACCCCGTGATCACGATCCACAAACAGGCCGATGTAGTCTGGGGCGAAGCCTTGACCGCCGGCGTCCTGGGTGATGCGTACGTTGCCTTCGAGTTTTTCCTCTTCGTCGCCGACCGCCACCTTGGTGATGGGTGTGACGACCGTCGTTCCGGCCTTGAGTTCCGCGATGATCTCGTCGATCACTTCGTCGTCGATCTGGTTCTCCGTCTGCTTGCGCAGGATCGGCAGGTCGTTATCGATGATGTCCGCCGTGGTGAGTGTGACAACGGCGATGTCGTTTTCATAAGCGGACTTGATGCCGTTGATAGTGCTGATGGCGTTGGTCTGCTGCCAAGTATCGAAGGCCAGCGATTCGTTGAGCGACTCGGTGTAGCCAATCAGATTGGTGTAGAAGCGGCCGACGGGGCCGCCAATATCAATCGCCGCAGGCGTTGACAACGCGGCAAGCGGGTAAGGCCAGCCGGTGGATGGGTTTTCCGGGATATCCGCAACCAATTCGCCGAACCAGCGCAAAGCGTCCATGCGCCATACCGGGTGCACAGTAAAAGCCGACTCATCGTCGCTGAAGACGTGATCCGGGTCGGTGTCCGCGCCGGTCACCTTCGGGTAGGCATAGAGAATCGTTGGCGAGAGCGCGTCGGCCGGGAACTGTTCTTCGATGTTGAGTAGTTCGGTGACGCGCAGGCTGTTGGCGCGGCTGCGCAACAGGAAGGATTCCACGATGACCGCACCGAAGCGGCCCCAGTATTGCTCGCGCGTGGTGTCGTCATCGATCAGGTCCTTGGACAGGCCGATGAGTTCAGACTTGTATTTGGCGACGGACTCGACGGACGCGGCAAGCGGATCGAAGCCGAAGATGAGGATCGTGCCGACCCTTTTGGACGGGCGCTCGCCGGTGGAAACGGTTGCGGGGGCCTGGGCATCGACATACGAGTCGATCATGGGGATGACGGAACTGGCGGTGCTGATCGGGGCGTCGCTCGCTTCCCCGCCGTCTATCGTGACGCCGTCGAGTAACAACAGGACTTTGAGATTGCCATCAGCAACCGGGTCGGTGATGTTGCCGTCGCCGAGCGTGCCTTCGATGGCTTCCTGGTCGGCCGTGGTGGCGAACTTGTAGTCGACCGCGAGCCGATGGCCGGCGATGGCGGGCAGGACGGCGACGTAGTCGATCAACGGTTGTGCTTCGGTACCGCCCAGCTTGGGGTAGAGCCTGATCCGGACGCGTACCTGGTATTCATCGGGAATGCTTTCAGCAAAGACATGGTCGCCGGACCAGTCCATGTCGCGCGGGTAGGTGGAGGGCAGGATCGAGTTGTCCATCTCCCGAACGCGGGACAGAACAGCCGTCTGATTCAGAGACAGTTCGGGATGGTTGGCAGCCAGATAGTCGCGAATAACCTCTTCGAGCTCCTCCACGGCCGTTTCGGCACCGGCTTCTTTGAGATACTCTTCAAATGAGACGTCCTTGTCGTCGAGCTTGCCGTCGCTGTTGAACAGGTCCAGTTCGGTGGGCAGTTCGTATGAAGTATCCTGTCCAACAACGACTTTCTTGATAAATCCGATGCCGCCCTCGCGATTCTGAACGCGGTAGTAAGGAACGAGCGTGACCCATTCGTTCTGCGTGGACTGGCCGATGCCGCGGTACAAGTTGGCTGATGCCCAGGCCTGTACGTATGGACGGGCGCCGAGTTGTGGGTCTTCACTGGTGACGATGCCGTAGCGCGCGGGGATGCCGGACAGACGCAGCAAGGTGATCAACAGCGTGCATTGATCCCAGCTGTTGCCGCGTTTGGTAAGGAAGGTGGCCTGTGAACCCTTGCGGGACAACTCGTATGATTCGAGCGCAATGTTCTGGGAGACGTAATTAAAGATCTGGACGGGGTCGTAGTTCAATTCGCGGGCGAGGGCTGCCAGTTCAAGAGTAAAGCGCACTTCCGCTGCGGGGCGCAGGTACGGCAACTCGGGGGACGCGTTTGCCGCGCCAGGGGCCAGACTGTTTAAGTGGATCGTCTGCGGCGTGCTGCCGGCATCAGCATCACTGGAACCAGCCAGATATTCCTGCATTTTTGTAAAGCCATCGCCGTCAACATCGACGTTCAGCGACTCATCGGATAGCGAATCAAGCTGATCCTGCTTGTAACCCTGATAGGTTTGATAGCTGGATTGGCTGTATGTGTGATTCAGCCCAGGATAGCCCTGCTCAGTAATCGGGACACCGGGCGCCAGGACATCATCAGCTGTTGCCTGGTTGACAACCATCATGGTCGACAGGAGAAGAATACTAATAAGGATTATGATCAATCGTTTCATGATTGCCCCACTCTCAGCGCTACTGAGGGATACGGAACTTATGTAACAAATATTTCTATCAATACAACGCATCGCGACAAAAGTAGTCAAACTCATTATTTACGGAGGAGGAGGCGTCAGATCTTCAGGCACCTGAACAAGCAATGCCTGAATACATAAAGCGGTCAAATATGGATCCTTATCTCCCCAACTACCGTCGCTGTTCTGCTGTGAAATAATATAATTCTTCGCTTCAATAGCCTGGGCTTCGGACAGAGCATCGGCTCCGTTGTAGGTCCCATCGCCATCGCCGTCCTTAATGTCGCTAACGCCAATAATCGCACCTGCAGTATCTATTAAACCACCACCGATCATTCCACCGGCGATTTGAGAATCGATAATCCAGTTCTGTTGTACCGGATTGTTCAGTTCGCGATAAACAAGTGACGATACGTAGGTATCTGTGGCGCCACCCGGTGACCAACCGTAACGATTCTCATAGGATCGAGGATCGAGCGTCTTGCCATCGCGCTCGACCGATGCTTCCAGAAAACTCATCATTCGAACAGTAATACCGGTGATACCAGCCACAAACGGTGTCATTGGCCTCATGGCCAATGCCGTGGTAATTGCATCCGGCAGATAAGTTGACTGAACGCCCCAGCCGTCAAGGTAGAGGTTGGTACCACCTTGGCCATCATCCTCCGTAACGAATGAACCTCGCAGGAGAAGCCGGTACTTCAACTCCGTTGTATCCAGACCAAGTGCTTCGAGCGCGAGAATGCGTCTGGCCAAGAAGTCATTGTTCCTTACCTGTGTACCTCGCAAAAAATGAGCGGCACGATAAATGGCGTATTGATTGTCCTGGCTGGCCGATAGCGCATGCACCGCCTGCGAAGTTGCCAGCTGCTTCATTACCGAAGAACCCCATGAGCCATCCTCGTTCTGGGTGGCAATCAACCACTGCTTGGCGCGATCGGCAGCTTCATCAGCGGTTGGCGTAACGGCTGGTGTTGGAACGGTCATAGAGATCAACGAAGAGATCGGACTTTCCACACCATTGCTGTTGATAGCCGTGACGCCATACCAAACTTCGATGCCAAAGACTGGATCACCGTCAGTAAAGGAGGCGTCGGTCGCATCGATTGTTCCCGTCGATACCTTTAGTCGCTTCGGCGGATGATAGCCTCTGTCACGGCTCTCATTAAGCGACTCAATATCGTAGTTACCAACAGCCCGGTAAACGTTATAAGTGTGGTTGGCAACACCGGCCCAGGTCATGTAAGACTTTTCCTGAGCAGCGTTGTATACGACTGAAACATCTGCTGGTTTGTCCGGCAGGACATCAAAGTAGTAAACCTCTGTGCGAATTGGCTCCTCATTACCGGCCGCATCAACAGAGAAGAACTTGAGAACCTTGTTTGTTGAGAACGTGCTTACACCAGTCGTGACTTCAAGTGTTGCCGGCACACCGGCAGTGACGGCAATACTCGAACTGCCTGTTGTCACATCCGCATCAAATGCATAGTAGAGCGTTGCGTCCTCGCTGACGGTGACGTCGACGCTAATCGGGTCAATATACCGGCCGCTTCGAACACTGGCAGTTGAAACCGGCGTGTCGCCGTCGACGGTGAACGTGAAATCCAGTTCCGTCTGATTGGCATCCGAATCTTCTAAGACGACGGTGTAGGTGTAATCACCTGACTCGAGCAGGCCGAGATCCACTTCCATGCCATAGTCGGAAGAGAAGCCTCCACCGGAGATGTCGTTACCAAACTGGTCACGAATTTCTCTGACAGTTAACGCGTCACCATCTTTGTCCCAGTACAAGACAACTGCGGTAACGGGAGTGTCACCGGCCGCAACAGTGCCATTTGCCGGTGGATACACACCAATCACAGCTGGGGCGTGATCGCCAGCCTGGTCAGCAACCAGTGGATTCGTCTTGTTCAGATACTCGTTCAGATCGGTAGTGCCATCTGAATCGCTATCGGAAACTGCCGTTGCGCTGCTCAAGTTACCGAAGTACAACTGCTCCCAAGCATCAGCGATGTCATCCGAATCTGAGTCTAGTTCTATGTCAGTGGCATTGGGGTCGGGTACGATGATACCGATTGGCTTTGACGTGCCGACATTGCCATTCACATCCGTGGCAACCGCAACAAGCATATGATATCCGACCTCGCGTGTCGCATCCCACGTCAGATCATACTGACCAGGCTGACCGGCAACGGGTGTTGCCTCGCCAATTACCACGTCACCGTATTTAAACTCAACTTTGGCAACAGCACCACCAATATCAATTACCTTCGCCTCCAGGGTAATATCTTCGACAGTTGTCAATTTCTCGACACCGGTGGTAGATATATCGGGAGCAATTATTTCAACGCGCGGAGCAGACGTAAAAATACCGAACTTCGCACCCAGGTAAGCTTCAACCTGAGCGATGTCATCGTCATCGATAAAGCCAGCAACGCTAGTACTGTCTTCGAATGTAATAACGGAGGCAATATCGCAATCCAACGTGGCATCTGTACCACCACTGTACAAAGCCTGGCCAAGGGTATACTTCATATGGAGATGAGGCGCATTGCCAGCTGTAAATGTATTCGTCTGAATATACTGGCCGTTAATGCGATACTGAACATCTAGCCCATCAATAACCGCTGTCAGAACAAAAAATTCTTCTGGGTCGAAAGTAAACGATGAGCCCGACACACCCGTCCATCCGGTTCGCCCCTTCAGCTCCGTAACAGAACCAAATGTCCTTTCGATCTGGAAGTTAGTTGCATGGTTTGTAATATATCCTGCACTAAATAGAGATGCACCTTCATTAAACACCTCCTGGCTTTCAGGAATTCGACAAACCACCATAAAAACGCGTTTAGTGATCGGATGATAATAAGTCGCTTCCTGCCACCACATCGCAGCACTACGAAGCTTGAGATAGCCATGTCCTCCGATCTCGTCCTCATTCCATGCCCATTGGGGGCTACTGAATCCGGAACCTTCCTCATCTTCGAACTTCTTGTTAGGTAACGTTCTGATATCCCAATGATCAACAGGATTCTCCCCTGATGCGGTGGGCTCTACTTTGGAATCCAGCCACACTTTCATCTCATCGCCAACAATGCTATTGACGCCCACGACAACCGTTGAGATTCTTGAAGATGACTTTTCGTTATTGGTACCATCATCGTAAGCAACGACTTCGATAACATTTCTGCCTTCTAGTACCGACCAGCCCGTATGTTGATATGGAGATGTCAAATCCGTACTAACACGAACGCCATTCACGTAAAATTCGACGGAGTCTACATCCGGAGTGGTGTGCGGTATCTGCTCGATCTGAAACGTTAAGCTTGTCGAACCGATGTCGGCAATCTCGTCTTCGGTAGGACTAACCCATCTAATCTGCGGCGGATCCTTCACGGTCAAATTGACAGCACTGGATAAACCCTCCGCTCCCAACTCATCTGTTGCTCGAACCCGGATTGGTTTCGTTCCGGTAAATTGAAGATTGACAGTCCAGTCAACCGTGTAATCATCATTTGACACGTAAGTCATCGGAACGACATGTTCAATTGGATTGCCAATAACGAGATCAACTTTTTTAATAGGAGAAGTGGGAGCTGTTGCCGGCGTCACTGATGCAGATACGGCCAAGATATTTCCATACCCCACCGTCGTGTTCGAGCTTGGCGTGTCGAGCGTGACGCTGGGCGCTTCGGAGATGACAATCGCTTCCTTCCCAGTCTGCGTGAAAGCGCCATCCGCGTCTGCTACTTCCGCCCATATCTCATGGCGGCCGTACGCCAAATTAGACGTACTGAACTGATAATCATCGTTAACGTCGACAATGCCGGTAGCAATCACTTCATCGCCGTCGTAAATTGTGACGTCAATGTCGCCCGTCGTGTTGTCCGGATCGATCACGTCATCAAGAGAGATCGTGACCGATGTACTACCGCCAATCGTTCCTGAGGGTGAAAGTGAGAATGAATTGATTGTCGGACGGCGGTTGACTGTCACATTTGTAGTGCTGGACTTTGTGGTTGCACCATCGTCGTCCGTGGCCAAGGCCCAAATTTGAAGTGAATCTCCCGGAATTGAATTCCATACAAAATCAAATGGAGCCACTTCGGAAATACCAATGTAATCCGTGTCGTGGTAATATTCAACAGATTTGACTTCACCATCTGAATCACTTGTAATTGTCGATATTTTTACTCCTTGACCTTCATTAATCTCACCCCCTTGTTCTAAGGCAACAGCAGTTGGAGCCGAGATTGTGGGCGATTCATTATCGCCGCCGACAGTTACATAACGCTTCATTAAGTACTCTTCGACGATCGATCGATCTGTAGAATTGAGAATACCCTTTACAACAATACATTCGCCAACATCACATATTAATCCTGGGTTAGCGGGGATAGCAAAACTGGAAAACCTATATCCCTTTATCGACTTTGCCTCCGTGGGCAACATCGACACATTCACTATTTCAGATCCGTTTCGATAGCATTTCAATGTATTCTGACTTGCACCAACACTCACTTCAACTGTTATCAGCGTCATCTCACTTGGCAAGGATCCTATTTCATACCCCCTAATGGTTCCCAATTCGTCGCGAGTTCTTAGGTGTAAAGCGGCAGGACTGCCTCCATCAGATACTAGCTCAAGTGTTTCATTACTTATTCCATCGACATCTGTACCAAATATATTTGCATTCAAATAACCATCGGAATTAGCACGAAAGACTAAAAAAGCAGTGTAGTCACCACTATATGTCGCCCCCCTGACACATATAAGATGTGAAAATGCCGTACTCGATCCAACAGGTGTCTCAACAAAACGGAAAACCCGTTTGCCGTTAATCACATCATCCTTTAAGTATGCATAGTCATAAATACCCGAGCTATTCGAAACTAGACTACGATTCTGAGGAGACTCGTCAGCCCATAGTAGCGTATACGACTCAGCGCCCGACGACAGATAGAATGCGGAACTGGTGGCCAAAGGGTAAATTAAATTCCCCTCAGCCTCAGCATTTAACCACAAATCAAAATTATTATACGAAGGCAATGTCACATCGACTGTGGTCTCCTCATACGAACTTCGAATATCATCATCCGTTTCAGACGTATCTTTGGTATCCACCGCAACTGCCCGAAGAACATGTGTGCCGGAGCCAAGAGCCGTTTGATTTTCAAAGGTAATGCTATACGGTGCCGTCGTAACCGGTTCGCCGACTTCTTGATCATTATCAAAGAACTCAACGTGCGTGATTGTGCCAACGGAATTTAGAATCTCCGCCGTCACCGTAATAGGCGTATTGGCGGGAAACGGCTGCACTCCAGCTGGAGGCGGTAAACGAACGACTGCTTTCGGCGAATATCGATCTAAAAGGTATTGCTCGACACCAGCACGCTGTGTCGTCAGCAAGCTGTCATAAACCAACACCTCTGCCACTTCCGATTTCAACGGTAAGTTGGCTGCGGTATTCGTTCCGATCCTATATGTCGCCTGGGGCCTTAGCCCACCGAACCCGGTCACTGACGTCAAAAATATTCCGTTTTGATAAACGTTAACAACGGACGCACTCAGTTCAATACTCAGTACGGTGTATTCGATATTCTGAACTGGAAACAGTGTCTTTGTCTCCGTCCCCACAACTAATTCCAGACTTTCGGGATCCTCTCCGTCGACCTGCAGCTGTACAACAACACCAGACGCGCCTGTAATGCTGAACAGAGCACGATTGGCGGCCTGCGCCAAGTCGGTTACTTTGAAAACAATAAAGTAAGTCGAACTCCCGTCATGAGGATCTGAGCTTGTGTACTGCAGATAGTCTGTTGTCCCATCGAATAGCAAAGCCGGTTTATCATTGACGGCTAAACCATCCCACTTCGGCTGTCTTGTCGGCCCAGCAAGATCAGTAAAATGGCGATTCTCAGATGCCAAGTCGTACCATGTCTTGACGCCATGATTAACCGTATCCATTTCGACATTGTGGCCCTTGAGCCAGATCGCCAGGTTCTGATTTTCAATTACTGCTTCGTTGACATAAGCTTCAATCGTTTGTGACTGGCCTTGCTTGCCCTCCTGATCCGTTACGACCGCCTTAATCGAAATGTTGCCATAGTATTGTGGCGTCCAGTTCAGCTTGTGATTCCCATCGCCTTCACCAACTTTTTCACCGTTCACGAAAAACTCGACCAAGGCGACCATGCTGCCCGGATACGTCGTCGGCGACGCAGCTAGTTCAATCTGCTGACCAATCGCCAAAATTGGCTTTGTACCTGTAGCACCCGTAATCGCAAGAGTCGCTGTGGGTGGATCGTAACGAGGTGTGTGCTGATAAAGATAGGCCGATCCAGTGTCGGTGGTCGTGTCATCATCGACTCGCGAGCCGACTATTAAGTAGTCTTCACTAATCGCAACAGCCTGCCCCCAATAGTCATTGACTGCAGGGTCAGAAGCCTCCAGCCGCTGCACAAACTCCCCGCCAGCCAGATTCCCGTTCGTATCGTTGATTCGAAGATTGAACAGATAGGCAGCGCCGGCATTCACAGGGCCTGTCGATTCATCATTACGCGATGTCACGATTGCATAGCTACCGGAGATCCCCACCCGGTAGCCAAAATTGTCTGTTGCCGTTATAAAAGACGTCGATGTACTGGGGTCGATGGCTTCAAGCTCATCACGTTCGACCCAGCCGCTGCCGGTATTTTCAAACAGGTAAGCCATACCGGACTGCGTGCCATGCTGCGAGTCGTGGTACATACCAACAATCATGTAACCACCGGAGATGTCGACAGAATTTCCGAAGTACTTGCTTGCGCCGCGATCAGTCGTGTTAGCAGCGATCATTTCTGTCTCGTCGCTGCCGTCGCCCCAAACGCCCGTGCTTTCATTTCGATCGTATATGTAAACAGTGCCACAGTTCAGCAAGGCAGATGGCGTGGTTGCATCGCCGAATTTGGCACCAATCACAATCGTGTCACCATCAATTGCAACTGAGCATGCGAATTCATCGTCCAGAACCGAATTGCTACCATTTAATTTTTGAGTGTGCTGCCAGGTTCCGTTGCCTAACTCAAAAACATTGGCGCAGCCTGTTCCCTCAGTAGCGCCCTTGTCTCCCTCAGCGCTACCAACAACCAGATATTCTTCCGTGGCGGCCGCGGTGCTTCCGAAGTTGTCACTGGCTTCCCCGGCAGGATCAATAATCTTCTGGGTTTGAGCCCAACTACCATTCGTAATTCGGTAAACATAAACCGAACCAGCATCGGTTCCGTTCTCATTGTCGTCAGCCGACGCGCCGACGAAGATGTAATCGCCCGCAACCGCAACACTGGAGCCGAAATAATCTGAAGCGGCCCCGTCATCTGCTGATAGCTTCTGCATGAATACCCATTCACCATGCAGACGCTGAAAGACGTATGCGGCGCCGCTGTTTACTATCGCATTGGCATCGTCATAGTGCGCGCCGACAACTGCGTATTGACCATCAATTGCAACCTGATCTCCAAAATAAGCGCTGACTTCGGGGTCCGTCGCAACGATCTTCTTTTCTGTTGAAGCAGGGTAGGCGCCCCAGTAAATATGAATCGGATCCGATGTGGCTGTTGCACTGGAATCATCATCAACCGTTGCAGTAACGGTCTTCTGGCCGGCCCCTACACCGGCAGCCCATTCCCAGTTCAATTCATAACGGGAATAAGTCGCGTTGTAGGTAACAGTTCCCGCCGTAATCTCCTGATCGTCGTAAAAGAACTTGACCGTATGCGAGCCCGCGGTATCGTCCGGATCCGTCACAGAAGCAAAGAGATCAACGTCGTCGTGAGTTCCACCGGCCGTGTGATCATCACCCCAACCCGAAAGCGGATGAACAATACTAACGCTTGGCGGTGTGTTAAACGGCACAGACAAAGACGCAGTGGGAGTACCGACACTGCCATTCGTATCATAGGCGATTGCCGTAATCGTGTGAGTCCCTGAGGTCGTAACAATATTAGCCCAACTGAAGTCGTACTGATCACCGGATACGGGTTGCGTGACAGTCCCGATTAACGTGTTGCTGGTCGAAACATCCAAACGAAACTCAACCCGTTCAATCGACGCACCGGTTGGCGCCGTGGCGTCGACGGACAGCGTTTCCGTATCGCCTATTGTGAATGCCGCCGGTGCCGTGGGCGCGGTGGTATTCCACGAGACCGTTGGCGCTTCCCGAGCAACGAATACAACCGTGTCGCTAATTGCCTGCAGACCATCTGAATCCGTCACCACTGCCTTGAACTCATAGGTCCCGGGAAGAGGGAAGGAATCAATACTTGATGCGCTGGGAGATTCCCAATGTTCCCAAGGTATCGAATAGGTGCCTGACGATAAGTCAGTAACTTCTGCAATGATTCTTTTATTATTCAGATAAAATTCGATATCAGATGCGGTCAAGCTCCCGTCCGCATCTGTAGCGGATACCTGAATGGTGTAGCTTTGCAGGTTCGCGTCCACCGGTGGATCTTCGGGGCCAGGAGGAGCGGGAGGCGAAGGAGGCGTAAAACGATAGATATTGGTTCCGGCAACCAACGGGATATCGTCAGGGTTCATTGTTGGCCCGTCTTCGTCGTCCTGTAATTTGAGAAACGAAATGACGGGAGCAGCCTTGGAAGTGGCTGAAACAACGGCTGACTCCGTTGTCGCGTCCTGATCGTCCGTGGCGACAGCCTTAATATCGAAAGTACCTGACATTGCAGAAGGGACGGTGTAGCCGAACGGCGCAACCGTCGCCGTGTGGGTCGGTGTGCCAGGCCACCCAGTCCCGGACGCTCGGATGTAGTATTCGACCTTGGTCACCGAACCGTTTGAATCCGGGTCAGAAGCATCGACCGTAATCGCCAGTGACTGCCCCTCGATGACTGTATCGCCCACACCCGGGCTGGTGATGCTGATAATGGGGGCTTTGTTCTTGTAACGGTCTTCAAGGTAGTCAATAACCTGCTGGGTATCGCTACTGCTGTCACCGAGGTCACGGTAATAAACAATCATCTCGGCCATATCGAACGGCATGAAATAGGTGCCGCCATAAAACAAGCCCAACCAACTCCTCTTGTGGTAGTCGGCTTTCGATGAAAGTGATACAGTGCCGCTGGCATCAGTACCTTGCCCGTCAAGTGCGATGATTTCCCAGGAGATATCAGAAGTTGTCCCACCCGCGTTATATCGCGATATCAGTTTGAGGACGACGTAGCCATCAGATGCGGGCGATGTGGTTGACTTAGTCGTGTCGGCAATCTCATAAAGCGTTGTTCCTTGACGCACGCGAAGCTTACTCGTTGTGGCATTCAGCTCGACCTGAAAGTATCCTGCTCCTCCTAAATCGGTACTGAACAATGTGTCAAATTGCGTGGTTCCAGTGCTGGGCAACGCAAACACGATGAAGTAAGTGCTTTCGGTATTTGTGCCCTGCGCGGCGGTGTAATCAAGCCAGTCATTAACACCGTCGAACCGCAAGACAGGCCTGCCGTTTATAATGTCCTCAACAAGCACTGGCTGATATACAGTTGAAGCTACTTGAGAATAATGCCGATCGTTGCCAGACTGATCCTGCCATTGGGATACTTGGTTACTGCCGTTCGCCACCACACCGACATCAGACTTCAGCCATATCGCGATGTTGTCTGGCAGCGGGCCTGATCCCGACCCGGAACCAGAACCGGCGCCAACCGTCAATGTCATCGCCGCAGATGTCACACTATTGCTGTCGTTGTCTGTCGCAACAGCCGTAATCTGGTAGGTCCCTTCTTCCGGTGAATCCCACGTGTATGAGAACGGGAAGGTGGTATCTGTATGCCAGAGCACGCTGTCTTTGAAGAACTCAACCTTTGAGATGCTGCCGTCGAGATCCGTGGCCGTCACAGTGATTTCATGCGGCGTGCCTTCATCCGCCGTCTGACTGGCATTACCGTCGATGCTGACGATCGGCTCCGCCTGCAACCCGTATCGGTCCAGCAGATAGCTCTCGACGGCCAGTTGATCCTGGCTGGACAAGGCGTCTTTGTAGACCAGCAACTCGGCGATATCCATCGCGCCGTACTGGCCGGAACTCACCAAGCCCATGATGTAGTACGTATGGCTGCTGGCGGTCCCACTGGTAACTGTACTGTTAACGACGTGTGCGCCGTTGACATACGCATCAATCTGGGTACCTGAAACACGAATGGTTAGTGCGATGTATTCCGACGTGTCGATCGTGTGGAGATTCGTATTCCCTCCGCCGTGGCGGATACGAATGGCACCTGGATTCGTCCCGTCCATTTCAACAGAAAAGAAATTGCCCTGATACTGGCTCAAGAAGGTCGCCAACGCCGGTTGATTGGCTTCCGGGACCTTCATTAAAAAGAACATCGTGCTGTCGCCAGTGTGGTTGATCTCGGTGCAGTCCATTCGGTCCGTGACGCCATCGAATCGAATGATGGGCTCACCAGACAATTCGTTTTCAACGAGTAATGGCTTCGTGCCGGCAATGTTGTTGAAATCAATGGTGCTTCGAGCCGCTTCCACGTCCTGCCACGCGGACACTTCCTTGGTGCCGGCGTCATAAGTCACATTCGTGTCGGCACGCACCCACAGCCCCAGGTCAGAATTGGCGATTTCAGTTGGATCGTTTGCGAAGATCCATTGCGTGTCATTATTGCCGCCATCGGTGGAAAGAAATGGCTGAAGATCGTTCGCGTTTGTGATGTTGGAATCCGTCACGTCCAGGCCGGACAGGTCGTAGGATGTTGAGGGCGCCAGGTTCCATTGTGTGGCAGGTGTGGTTGAAACCAGATCGAGTGGGACCGACTTTGAAAGACCACGCAGACGAAGCAATCCATTGACCGTCTGAGTCTCGCCGGCTTCAAACGTTAACGTCCGGGCGGCTGAAGCAATTTTTGTCAGATCGTTGAAGGTGTTGCTGCCATTGATCGTCTGATTACCGCCAGCCAGTAAGACGGAATTGCCGTTTTGTGTGTAGGTACCGGAATTGTTCCAGTCGCCGTGGATTTCAACGTCTTTGTCTTCACTGTTCAGCGTGGTAGTGCCGCCGATTGTCAGGTCGCCGTGAATGATGAGTGTCCCGCTGTGCTTCCACGTGCCGGTTCCGCCAAGTACCAGATTGGTGTATTCATTTCCGCCGACGAGTGACGTGGCGCCGTTGTTGCCGTAGTACTCCACGGTTCCGGAATCAACATCCGGATTTGTAATAGTGGCTGTCTCGTCACCCTGGAATTTGAGCGTGCCATCATTGCTGAGTGTGCCGACTTCAATTTCGTAGCCAGCCAGATCGAGTACGACCGGATTGGAAACGGAACTAGCGAGTGTCAATGAGACTGAGCAATGCAATTTGCTCGTCATCGTGTAGCTGCCGGAAAAAATCGTGAGTGCTTTCAGATCGCCGGGCGAGTTGATCTGCAGATTGGATGTGCTACCGCCGTCGAGTTTCAGGATGCCATTATTGAGATCGAAGCCGCCGGCAGATGGGGTTTGCGGGTCATAAGCGCCGAAGGCCAAAAAGCTTCCTTCGACGACTAACGTGCCTGATGTGGAGTGGAATCTGCCCGCGTCCAAGTCGAAGTCGCCTTGGATTTTGATTGTCGGCAACCCTGTCGTGCCTTCACTGGAGTGGCCACCGAGGAATGTGCCGCCGTTCTGCGTCCAACCGGAAGTGCCAACATCAATGCGTTTTCCGAAATTTTGAGTAATCGTGCCTGTGTAGGTAGAAGTAATTTCTATACCTGCCACATCGACGTCATCGTCAATCACACAACCTTCGGACGTGTTATCAAACTTCGCAATGTCGTTCGTACCCGGAACACCACCACTGACGGAGGACCAGTTGTTCGAATTACCCCAATCATCGTCGGCGGCGCTGTTAGTCCAGGTCTTAACTTCCGCCATGCTTGGACTAAGAACGCCAAACACAACAACGATGCAAGCAAACACACTCAATGACGATGTTCTAATCATGACACCCTCGCGTTTCTGAAAACGACGACGAATCGGTACTACCACGGGATTTCTGCGCACTAATCGCGCCACGCCACTCAGGGAAAAATGACGCGCAACAACATGACCGGTCACACCACGTCAGCGATGTGAATCAATCATCAAACAAACTCGAAGGGAATTTTTCGTGAGGCCCCGGATACTAATTCTTGAGTAGCTACCGAACTGCTTGCTACCCCCCCCCCCAATCAGCGGACCCCCATACAACCCCTTGCTTCTTTCTTTATAACAGACCGGGCCCGGATGGTTCAACCCCTACTAAAAGAGTTCTGAATATTTTTGGATTTTATTTTGATGAGCCCGGGACATGCGGTGCGCGTCCAATGCGAAGCCGGACACCAGCGCTGATCTTGTGAACGGTTTTGTCCGTACTGTCAGTTTTGTCAAAGGGGCTTCGAGATTCAGTGATATGCGCTCATGTACGAATTCTGCGCATCGTCGGCAAATATCTGAATCGTCGAACGTCGGCTCAGGCAATTAACACATTACCTGGTGTTGCGCTTCGGATTGAATCCATCAGCCGTTCAGCAATACCTGCATGCAGGGGCACGGCTGACGCATTGTTATTGTGCTGAGAATCGAATCAGCAGCGGGCCGGTTGCCACATCTTCAGCAGTCAGGTTCAGCGTGACCAAATCGCCGGCTTTCGTTGCATCTACTTTGCACCAGCTGAGTTGATCGGAGGACACCTCGACGGTCGATCCGTTTACCGTCGGCAAAGACAACTCGCAGGCAACGTTGCTGGTCAGCTGCATCAACTCCGCGAATACCGGGTGACGGCGGATGCTCACGCTCGTGGCCAGTCGGGCCTGATCACCCGCGCCAAGTTCAAAGATGCGCAGTGAGCCGTTGACCGGGAAGTCCTTCTCAGCCACTGGCGCGCCGGTCAGTTGGTATTGGTAACCATTCGCGCGCGTGCCGCCGAGGTATTCGCAGCGCCACCACTTGTTCATTTTGTCGTTGGTCGCCCAGAGGCCGGCGGTCATGCCGGGCTTGATGCCATTGTCTTCCTCAGCACCCATCAGGATCGAAACCAACTTGCCGGTGACAATGCCTTTTTCAGCATCCACCGACCGGACGCGCGTCGAGACCAGTTCCAGGCCCTTGCGGAAGTGAACACGAGCGCCGTCTTTAACCTGCTTCACTTCAAGGCTGGTGCGGCGGTCGCTATTGCCAACCTCCCAAAACGCGTGGCCCGCGGCTGGCGCCGGCAGCTTTGTATCGATTTCGAACCAGCGGCCTAAATGATCGACTTTAGTGACATTAGACTCATACGCAGTCTGAGCAGGCTTGATCGTTACCAGCCCCGGCAAGACCAGATGCGAGCCCCCCACAATCGACGCCTGGCGCAAACCATTTTCGTCACGACTAACGTAAGCAAACTGGCCCGACAGCTCAGCCGCGCCCCCCATGTTGGTGGACGTAATCTTCCGCGCAGACGCCGGACGGCCATCAGCGAACAGTAGATCGTGGTGACCGTTGGTTGTCTCAACGGCTACTGCGACGGCGCGCAACGCGTCCGTTTCATTGCCTTGAACAGTCAGCAACTGCGTGGCTTTCACAGCCGGGCTGCCCGCATACGTTTCGATCACAGCAGGAAACACACTTTCGCGATCCTGTTCACCGTCATGCATCACATGAATCTGGGTGAACCACTTGCCGCTGTTACCCGTGTACGGTGCGGAAACCCATCGCCCCCACAATACGCGTGCGTTCTCCTGGCCGAGCAGATGAAGGCGTGTGAATTTGCGTGGCGATGCCGGATCAAAGTTCGCCTTCAGGTTTGACTGTTCCGGAGCCGGGCAGGTATAGACCTTGACCTTGCCTTCATCGATCTTGCCACTAACGGTTTCAAATTTATATGGATCGCGCGCCATGCGCCAGGTTGCAACGAGTGTATCCGGCGCATCGCCGGCACCCTGATGACCAGAAAGAACATACTTGCGCAGGTAGCTGACTTCCAGGCTCGGCTCGTCGGCCTCCCCCGGCAACGGCACAGGTTGCGGATTCGAGGCGTTGATGTTGAACTCATCTTCCGGGCAGCCGTGGAATCCGTACGTATGGCGCTTGCCGCCTGCGACGCGCGACACGTCAAATACGTAACTCTTGGGCAGGATTATGTCCTTGCCGTAGATCGCATTCACACCAAGCGAGCTGTCCGACGGGACGCGCGAAGAGTGACGGCCGGGATCAACATCAATCATTGCGACGGTGCGCTCGTGCAGACGAACCTGCGGCTTGTTGTGTGGCGGCACTGTCTTGCCGTGCATCATCGGCGAGCCGGGCAGATCGGCAAGCGTGCTAATCCAGGCGGTGCCTTCCCAATTGCCTGCGTGCCGGCCGCCATCGCCGTCGACTTCAACCACGTTGTGGTTCATTGTGGTGATGGCATCCGGCCTGCCGTAGCCCGGGCGCTGACCGCCATCCGGCGTCATCTGACAACCCATTGCATAAATCTGAAGGTCGAGCGTATCGCGATGTGAATGGCCCCAGCCGACACCGACGCGCATGGTTACTGCGCGACGGAAGCGGAAGTCATCATGCTCCTGCCCACCTTCAAGAATGCCGGCCCAAGTGCTCAGCGCGCGGCTGCGATTCGACATCCACGGGTTACGCTTGACATTGATGGCGGCCTTCTCGATCTGTTCCCACTGCTTATCCGTTTCATGTTTGCGCCCGAAGAAATGCTTGAGCGTCCATGCCAGCTTGGGGTCGCGCCAGGATTCCCATCCGGTGCGCACCGCGTCTTCCTGGCTGCTGAACCAATGACCATGACTCATCACGCCGCCGACGTCCCCGACACCGACCGGCCAGTAACCGGCAACTCGAGCTTCAAGATTGAAATACGCGCCGAAGAACGGCTTGGGATATCGACGCAGGTCGGACAGATCGTACTTTCGGTCGCCGCCGTTGGCGATGTACTTCTTTAGCTGGGTGGCGACCTTCAGGAACGGCGATCCGCCGGCCGTGTAAGCGAACGAGCCGATGGTGGTGGTGCCGTCGCGCGTGGTGCCCGTGACCATGTAGTCCTGCACGCCTGACAGCGGCAACGGATAGTCCCACGTGCGCGTAACGAGGTATTCCATCAGTGGCCCGGTAGCTTCCGGGTTGTCCGCGAGAATCGCCATCTCGATGGCCAACAGCGGTGTCTGATGGCTGGACGTGACGCGGTGTTCCAAAACCTTGTTCATGCCCCACGTAAGGATGCGTTGATCGAGAAACGCACGCAAGTCATCTGATGTCTTGACCCAGGGAATGAAACGCCCTGCTGCTTGCGCCAGTTCGTCATTGTCCTTAATGAAGTCAAACAGCAGGTCGTACACACGAGCCATCCGGACAATGCCGTTGATTCGATGCCCGGTGAATCGACGATTGACCGGATCATTAAATCCGAAGCACTGCGCCGGCCGACACACCACCTGCTGGAGGACTCGTTTCCGCTGGGTTGCGCCTGCGGGAATGGTGTAGGCGGCACGGATCAAGAGCAACGCAGCGTCACGTGCAACGTTTTCGTTGTTGCGGTTGAAATACTCAATGCACAAGTCGCCTGCCTCCGCGGCAGCATGGCCGAAAAGCTTGTAGTTCGCATCTGTGTTGCGAAGCAACGAGAAAACGGGATTGTGATAGCCGTTGTAAGACACGCGAACTCCAAAGCCACGATCCTGATACGGGTAAGGCTTGGGTAGCGGCTTGCCTGCCAGATAAGCGTCGAGTGTGTACTCGAGGTTCAGTTTTTTGTTCACGATCGTTCGCGGCTTATCCCAGTTACGGCGGTAGCGTGTCTGAAAAGGAATCTCCCACTTGCCGATCTTTTCGATCTGCTCTTCCGAAAGTTCGTACTGATCGTACTTGCCGTACGGGCCATCACTATGCAGGTTCACCATTGTCGGGGGGAGCAGGTTCCAGAGTAGGTCATCGCGCTCACGCCGGGCTTCGGGCTCAAGCGGCTCGCCGTTCCAGAGTCCCTTGGCTCGCGGCAGCCCGGTATTGTGCCCCCAGGCACGGCTCACTTTGCCGTGCTTTGCGTAATGCGCCTGCGCGGCCGCGCGCGACTCGGCTGTATACACCGTGGCTTTGCGTTTAATGATTTTTGCAGGCGACTCGGCCAGTACATCGTGCAGATCGACGTTATGAACCAACAAGTCGATTTCGCTTTCCGCATCCAGCTTCAACTCAAAACGGATCTCGCGATCATCCACCGCGTGAAAGTACCATTCGCCAACCGCATAGAACTGATCCACCGCGCGATGACGGCGCGTCCACGACCTGACCTTGCTGTCCGGCCCATCGTTCAGCGAAGCCGTCAGCACGAGCACTTCCGGATCACCGGCCCAGTCCTTTGGTGGCACTTGAATCGCCGCGATCACGCGCACGGCGTACATACTCTGAGGAAGTTTTCCTAATGACAGCGTGATGGCATTGCTGCCGTCACGTTTGAGACGGTGCACCTTCACCGGTTCACGATGCTTATCAGTGAAGACAGGGTTGCCATACATCGGCATGTAATAGATCGGCTCGGCGAAAGATTCGGTGGCCACACCGTTCTGCTCTCCCATCACCCAGTTGCGAACCAACGTCTTCGCATTGAAAGGATTGAGTGCGGGCAGGTACTTGATGGCCTTGGTGCGGAAGTGTTCGACCGAACCCGGATAGTTTTCCAGTTCCGGGTGGCCCCAGATCGGATATTTCGGAACCAGCTTCGTTTCGCCGGTCTCCTTGTCGACCTGTTCCTTCTTGTCGTCGAAACAACCCGGATAGCCAAGCGGCGCACCGTGCTGGGTGACATAAAGTTTGCGCCCCATGTTGTCGGTCGTCGCTGCTTCAGCCGCAACAGAGTCGTTTGACTCAAGGGCAATTGCCAGTATGAACGGAATCAGCACAACACAGACGACTCGATTGAACGACATATCAACTCCATTTCAATTCGTTGTGGGTGGCATCAATGACAGTGAAATCGTGTTTACGATCATATATCTCTCAACCAAATGGCTGTAAAGACAATAACGTCCAGCCGACGGATGAAGTGGCCTTCAGGCTTCAGAAACGACGTTTGGTCGAATTTAAGGGTTATTTAGAAGACGAAACAGTTTATCCGTAATCGAGCCTTTGGCGCGATGCGGGTCATACAATGTCAGCGGAAAGGCGAGGCTCATTTCAACCTGCGCGCAGGAGCAATCAATATGACGCGAGACAGGCATGCTGCTTTCACGCTGATTGAGCTGCTGGTTGTGATCAGCATTGTTGCGCTCTTGATCGCCCTGCTGCTCCCGGCGTTGAATGAATCGAGAGAAGCAGCGCGAGCGGCGCAATGTGGCTCGAATCAACGACAGCTGGGCATCGTGTGCCAGGTTTATATGAATGACTTCGAAGGGTTCCTCCCCCTGCGAACGGCCAACAGCACCGCCTCACCCGACAATGGGATGAGCCCGATTCGGCGCCTGCAAGTCTCCGGCTACATCAGCGATCCGCCGAATGTGGAACAGGCAGGTGTCTTCAATTGTCCGACGAACCCTTTTAATCGCCTGGCCAACCGCAAACGGGACAACAATGACCTTGGCTTTAACGCGCCGATTTTCGGGGAAATCCGTTATGAATCGGACGGCAGCATCACCGCCAACGACGGCGCATTCTACCCACCAAAGAAGCCGGAACTGCTTACATCTCCTTCTGAACTTCTGCTGGCCGGCGATGGCTCGCCGGACACGGCCTATGTGTTTCATACGGAAGTATGGTGCTGTGGCCCGCCGTTCTCTTCCATCAGCGATTGGTGGAACCCATGGAATATGGGCGCGCAGGCGCGCACCGGGACACTGATCAACCAGGTCGGCTGGTGGCACAACGACGCGCCTGTCGGCCTGCTCGCCGACGGACACGTGGAGCGCGGGCGCGGCGAGCGCAATCTTTCAGCCAACGGCCAGACACCAAAGGCGTCATGGCCATTCCCATGGCGATACTTCCGCGTGAAGGGCAATGGTTTTCGACAGTACTACTCGTACGAGCAAATTCTCGCCGAAGGCGGATGAGCAGAATCCCAAGCTGCTGGTTTTTTCCGGTGTTGTTGAAGTATGAATATCAGATCAGCCAAACGCTCTGATTTTCCTGCGATCGCTGCGATTCATGCAGCCAGCTGGCAGGACACCTATTCGGATGTGCTGCCCGAAAGTTATCTTGCACATCAGGTGACTATTGACCTTCAGCGCCATTGGAATGAGGTTGATATCCAGCCGGAAGACATCGTTCTGGTGGCTGAGGACGATGAGATATCAGGCTTCATTGCGGTCTGGTGCCGGCCGAAGGCTTTTATAGACAATCTCCATGTAAGCCCATGTAAAAGATCTCAAGGCATGGGGTCCAAACTCATGATGTGCGCCGCGGAGCAACTGATTCAGCGAGGCCATAAGACAGCGTCTCTTTGGGTAGTGGAAAGTAACGCATCAGCGATCCGCTTCTACGAGAGACTCGGTGGCACCTGTAAGGAACGAGTGACAAAAAACCTGTTCGGTCACGACGTGCCAAATATCAAAGTGGCCTGGTCCGACATTTCGGTTATCTGCACGAACGCATAGCCCGACGAGTCGCTGTACATACCCCTTAGCGCACAAACCAGCGGCAGGCAAACTTTCCTGTTTCATCGCGAAACTGGCGCGTGTACGGATCGAGCACGCGAAGTTTCGCATCTCCGTTTGTTGACATGAATACCCATGCCACGTCCCAGTTGCCTGAGGCGTACTTGATGGGTCGGCCGGGTATCAGGCGCACGAGCGGATGGGTCAGTCCTTCCAGCTCGCCGCGCGCGGTGTGCACCCAACTGGTGCCGACCAGTGAAATGACCTCATGTTCCAATTCGCCTCCGGCGAGGTTGCGAATGGCCACTTTCAACTCGCAGCCGGATCGGTGCGCGGCATGCAGCTCGTCGAACGAGCCGTCGATGATTTGTCCGCTTGCGTCGTGGTGCAACAGTTGCTGCCAGTCACTGCGCACGAAGTAACGGTAGCGTTCAAAGTCGTAAATGAAGTTCACACTCGGCCCGGACGTCCCGGCATCGTGCTGCTCGACCTCGCTCATCTTCGGCATCTCAGCGCGCGCCGGGATGATGCGCGTCGCGCCCGGCTCCGCTGAAAGTGGTGTATCGTCGAGCAGTACGTTGGCGCATGCCTGCCGGCCGTCCAGGTCATACATGAAAAATGACATGCGCGGCGAACCATTCGGATTAAATCCGATCAAAGGAAGGATCGCCTGCCTTAAATTCGTGATGCCCACGGCGTTGTCACTGTCGACGACGATGGTCTGACGAAAGTCGATCACTTCCTGAATCAGGCCGGCTTCTTCATCGCGCATCGGCCGGCTCAGATCGGGCGCGATGTGCTCTTCGAAAAGCCATTCCGTGAACACACGCAAGTCCGCCCCGTGCGCGATCGCATCACGAAGTTTATGGCGATCGCCTGATACCGGCGTGCGGTCGGGGGTTAACTCAAGCAAACATTGCCAAGCTGTATCAAACTGAGTATTGATAGACATGGTGTCCGGACTCCGTCAATGCTTCTATCAAGGAAGTTAAAAGTGAATCGACCCAATATCCTTTTGATTCTGACCGATCAGCATAACCCGAAGATTGCCGGGTTTGCAGGCGACGATGTCGTGCGCACGCAGCACCTCGACCGACTGGCAGGCCGCAGTGTACAGTTTGATACGGCAGTGTGCGCGTCGCCGTGTTGCACGCCTTCGCGCATGTCGATGTTGTGCGGCAAAGATATCCATCATTGCTCGGCATGGAACAATCATTGGGTCATCTTTCCTGAACACAAAACCTGGCCGCAACACTTTGTGGACCACGGTTACAACACGTGCCTGGTCGGCAAAATGCATTTCGGCGGGAAAGATCAATATCAGGGGTTTCAGCGGCGGCCTTACGGCGACCTGAGACATGGACTGAGCCACCAGCCCGACCCGATCGACCTGTTTCCCGCATACCACGGTCCAACACTGGTTGGCGAGTCGCAAGTCCCCGAAAGCCTGCTGCAGGAACAGGTGGTCACGTGCGAATCACTGGCTTGGGTACTGGAACATCAAGACCAGTCGCCGGACACGCCCTGGTTCTGCTGCGCCGGCTACTCGCGCCCGCACGCGCCGTATACCGCGCCAGCAAGATATATCCGCCGATACCGCGATCGGGTTCCGCCGATTGAACTGCCGGAGGACTTCAAGGACAGGTTTGATCCATACAGTTACCGCATGTACCAGGGCGAACCGGGCCGCGACCTGACGCAGGATGAATCCAACCGGGCGCGCGAAGCGTATTACGCTTGCGTTGATTATGTTGACGACTGTATCGGGCAACTACTGAACGGCCTGGAAGAAAACGGCGCGCTGGACAATACGATTGTGATCTACACATCGGATCACGGCGATATGTGCGGCCAGCACGGTCATTGGGGAAAATGTTTGCCACAGGACGGATCGATCGGCGTGCCGCTGCTGATCTCCGGTCCGGACATCGTGAAACAAAATCGCCGCTCGGCGCATCCGATCTCGTTGATCGACTTATACCCGACGACCTGCGCGCTGGCGGGTATACCGATTCCCGACGGGCTGGATGGGATCGACTGCTCGACATTGCTTACCGATCCAGATACAGACAATCCACCACGGACATTTGCAACAAGCACCTACATTCCGCATGCGGTGCGCGTGAAAGGCGCATGGAAGTCATCCGAAGATAATGACAAAGCCACAGCCATGCGCGTGGTTCGCGAACAAGACTGGAAGTACGTGGATATTGAAAATGGCGAGCCGCTGCTGTTCGATATGCAGAACGACCCGGACGAAACGACTAACCTGGCAGCCGATCCTGCCCACGCAGATCGGTGTGCGAGCATGCGAAACACGGCGATCGATGGCTTTGACTGGCAAAGCATTCGTCAACAAGTTGCTGATGATCGCGAACGGGTCGAACCATTGCTCAGCGGCGAAAAGCCGACCACCCCGAATCAGTACGAACTTCCAGACGGCCGCATCTTTGACGCGGAATCGGCACTGTACGATGCGCGCTGGCTGTACGTTCCGCCGGTACACGGCGGCGGCATTATTCCACAACAGCACGGATAGTCGAGTTCAAAGAATGCCCGGTTCCTTTGGCCAATCGTGATGGGCTGACATCAATCGACCACTTCCGCAACCGCGCGGATCGGTGAGCCATCCCGGCCCTTGATGTTCAATGGAAATCCAATGAACCTGAACGTGTCCGGCAAGCGCTCCAGCCCGCGAAGTGATTCGACGACAACGATTTCAACACCCTTGGCCAAAAGGATGTGGTGACACTCCAGCCAATCAGTGCTGGGGGTGGGTGTATCCATACCCAACAGGCTGATTTTGCGATCCGCGATCCATTGCGCCGCGTCAAGTGTTAGTGTTGGATAGTCGTCAAAGTAGTTCTTCTTGCCGAAAGACTGATCCCATCCGGTTCGATAGAGAATCTTTGCGCCGGCCTGAAACTTTGCGACATGCGGCTGGAACATGTCAACGGTCAAAGGCGTTTGGGGTTCCAACCGACCACCCGGCGCGAGGTCCACCAGACAAGCTGACCCATAGAATCGATCGAGTGACATCTGATCGATCGTCTTGCCGTCGTCATAAAAATGAAACGGCGCGTCCAGGTGTGTCCCCTGATGGGTGGCCATGCTGATGCGCGTCATGTTGTAGCCAATGGACTCGATCGTGTCGTGGACCGTGATCGTAATCTCCGGGTCTGACGGGAAGTGATCCTGGCCATTTTCCATCGGATGAGATAAGTCGATCAGTCGCGGCATGGCTGAAGTTTCCGTAACAAAGAAACAGACACATCAATTCACAATGTTTCGAATCGGCTCACCAAGCACAGCACGACGACAGGCTTCGGCCCCCTTGACGCGCATGTCCGTCAGTCCTTCCTCGCAGTAGAACGCTGAGTGCGGATTGACAATCAGGCGGTCGTGTGCGGGATGGTCCGGGTCGCGCCAAGCTTGTAACAATGGGTGGTCATCATCTGGTGGTTCGCACTCAAGCACATCGATACCCGCGCCGGATAATCGGCCGGACGCCAGTGCATCGGGCAGGCACGTCACGTCCACCACCGCGCCGCGAGCGGTATTAACGAGACAGGAGCCGGATGGCATGCGATCAACGGTCGTGCTGTTGATCAAGTGGCAGGTCTCATCCGTCAGGGGGCAGTGCAGACTCAGCACGAAGCTTTGAGCCAACAGTTCATCAACGGTTTCAACCCGCCGAACGCCGAGCATCTTGTCACAGCCGTCGGGCTTGTAAGGATCATAAAACGCGACATCCATGCCCAGGGCTTTTGCGCGTAAAGCCGTGGCTGATCCGATGCGCCCCAGTCCGACAATGCCGAACACACGTCCGCGCAATCGACGTAACGGGCTTGCCTGTGTGTACATCCACGGGCCATGACCGCGCCGCAGTCGGCTGTTAAGCAGATGGATACCACGTGCCAGTGTGAGCGTCATACCGATGGCGGAATCGGCTACTTCCTCAGTGCCATAATCCGGGACGTTGGCCACGTCGATGCCCCGGCTGCGGGCGAAATCGCGATCGACGTTGTCGTAGCCAACGCCACAGCGCACAATGAGCTTGCATCGCTCAAGCCGCTCAATGGTCTTTCGCGACAGGCCGAGGTTGTGGTAGAGCATGATCGCGTCCGCGTCTTCAATCCTGCCGATCAGTTCGTCTTCCTTCAGCGCATTGAGGGCATCAATGCGACCGAGTTCGCCAAGCACTTTTGATTCGGGTTGAAGATCGTCATTGATAAAGTCTGTGACGACAAAGCGATTCATCCTGTTTTGCCCCCCTTGCGATGTTTTCGACTGTTCGTGGCCGACAGATCGAGACGCGCCAGTTTCAGATGTTCGGCCATTGCTTTACGCGCAGCATCCGAATCTTTGTCGCGCACGGCCTGCAGGACGTAACGATGTCCTTCCAATGCGCGTTTGTTGCCGGTCCTGCTGATTGTGCGCCGTCGAGCCTCGAACAATAAGTCCACCACTGCGGTCATCATTGCCTGTAACACCGCGTTGCCGGCCGTCTCGGCCAACTTGTTATGAAACGCGATGTCCGCCTCAACTTGTGCATCGATGGTTCGGCATGATTGCTGATGATCAATCAGTGCCTGCAGCGCTTCGATGTCGGTATCAGTCGCGCGCTGTGTTGCCAGCGCCGCAATCTCTCCCTCGATTGGTTGTCGCGCTTCGGTTAGCTGAAGCAGATCACCGCCGAGCCGTTCGACCAGTGTTTGAAGGCTTTCAATGACTGGCGCCGAACTGACCGCGGCGACGCGCATGCGCCGGCCGTGCGTGATCTCCACCATGCCGCGCACGGCCAGCACCTGCATGGCTTCGCGAATGACGGTGCGCGAGACGCCATACATCTGTTCGAGGTCGGCTGCGGGCGGAAGCGTCTGCCCCTCGGCGAGCCGACCGTTGACGATCATGTCAGCGAGATCATCCGCGACACGGTCCACCAGTCCTCGCTCGTCCCGGCGCACGGGTTTGACGGTGAATCGTGTCTTTGCTCGTCGGGCAGAGGCGGGCATAGACATATGATATCATATGTCTTTGAGTGTGCCACGGTGGTCGGTCTAGCTGGATGTTGGGGCTGTTAATCAGCGGTTTCGGGCAGAAGGACGTGATGAAATCGTACCATCGCGGCACAGCGTCCCAGAGAAGAAGTAATTGTTGATCGGAACGAAAGATCACGACTCGATGTCGTTTATTCTTCTGAGTTTTCCAAGATTAATGCGTTTCTGATTGGTGCTTGTGAGCGTGTGGCGCTGACTTTGGTTGTAACGAGACTACCTGGATCGCGTCGCGATCCGGCTATTAATGAATTCGATGTTGATGTCTTATGTGGTGTCGGTGTGAATGTGGGTCAGACGCGATCAAGGCGCCAAACGTCACTTTCCATATTGTTGCCTGCGACCATCCAGAGCGCATCGTCGTGGACGAATACACTTGCGGCATGCCGAATCGCCCATGGGGTATCTTCCAATTCCTGCCACTGGGCGCCGTCTTCGGAATACCACACGTCGTTGCGGTTGTTCTTACCATCCCAGCCTTCGAGTACCCAGAGCTTGTCGTCGAACGCGGCGATCTCGTGGTATTGGCGCGGCGCCCAAGGTGTTGAAGCCGCGTGGCAGGTCCAGTGCGCGCCATCGTCAGAACTCCATACATCATTGAAGTACTGGCGCGTCGGGCGATCCGGCGTGTCGTACGTACCGCCGCCAGGCAACCACATGCGGCCGTGAAGTATCGCGCTGTTGCCGATCATGCCGCGCGGCGACCATTTTGGTTCGGTCGCTTCAAGCTTTTCCCAATTGACGCCGTCGGGCGTGTGCCAGATGTCGTCGTATACGATGGTGGGTTGCGTCGGCGAGTTGACGAAGCCGGACATGTGCTGGCCACCCATGACCCAGATCCTGCCATTGAACGCGACCGTGTGATGCAGGCAGCGATTGCGCCACGGCACGTCTGCAGCCACGCGCGTCCAGTTAGCGCCGTCGGCAGAGTTCCACACGTCGTTCTGGTAATGCTTCTGGTTTGCATCACCGCCAACGATCCACATCTTGCCGCCGTGAACGACATAGCCGGCGGTGTGCCTGCCTTCCCAGTCCGCGCACGGGTCGAATGTTTCGTCGGCAAACGTGTTTTCTTTGACACACTGCCAGTCGCGACCATCTAAAGAACACCAGACATCGTTGCTGCAGATGCGCGGGAAGTTAGCTTTGTCTCTTGGATTCCACCCGCCGATGAGCCAGAGCTTGCCGTCAAAGGACAAGGCACCGGCCCCGTCTCGCGGTGCAAACGGGGCATTCATGGTCAGGTTGGTCCAGCGATATAGGCTTGCATTACTCATGGATTATCCCAAATTTCGAAACATCTTCTCAAGATAATAAATTAAATTCGAATTTTATACGATTTAATATTCTTTTTTTACTCTGTTATGGTAAAAATACTGGCGCAGAATCTGGCGGACTGACCCGTCATTCACTGCCCGCAGGTTTGGCCCGGTTGTAAAGCCCCCACCCTGCAGGCCAACGGAGCACGTATTCCACTATTTCAATAGTGGCTACGGAATAAGCGTCGGCAACGTGTTGTGCAATGTCATGTTGCTGATTGAATGTAGAGCAGACCACCTTCCTGAACATGCACCCCATCAAAATTATCGAACATCAAGGAGTATTTAAATGGATGAGATACGAATTGCCTTAGTCGGGCTCGGCCACAGGTCCGTGACATGGGTTAATCATTTCCTGCAAATACCAGGCTATCGCATCACCGCCGTATGCGACTGGATCGAGCCGCTGATGGATAAGACCCTGGAACTGATCCCTTACGGGTCGGACGTTCGTAAATTCACCCGATACGAAGACCTGTTGGAATGGGACGGGTGTGATGCGATCGGGCTGTGCGTCCGGCGTATGGATCAGGGCGCTATGGCGGCCGACGCCCTTGAGGCCGGCAAACATGTTCATAGTGAAGTGCCGGCTGCGCATCGTATCGAGGACTGCTGGCGGATCGTTCTTGCGGCCGAGCGCAGCGGGAAGCTGTATCACCTTGCCGAACAGTTACGCTATGCGGGATTCATCACCGCATGGGAGCGGCTGGCCAAGGAAGGTCGGCTCGGGCATATCGCCTATGTCGAAGGGCAATATCTCGGCTACTACGGCACGAAGCAGTTCTTTCAGGATTTCAAGACCGGTGAGCAATTCCCTCTCGAAGAGTTGGCAGATCATCCGGAAGCAAAGCCGACAATGCTGCACGAGATACAACCAATCGAGTACCTGCCGCACGAACTGAGCCCGGTGTTGAAAATACTGGATGACCGTGTTGTTCAGGTGGTCGGCATGAGTACACGCAAGCAGAGTTACCACCACCCCGAAATTGAACAGGCAGATATCCAGGTGGCACTCATGAAAACGGAAAAGGACACCATTCTGCGACTGGCCTGCGGTTTTACCATGCCGGTGCCGCACGGTCTTCATCATTGGTTTCACCTGCACGGCACAGGCGGGCGCGTGGAATGGCAGCGGTCAACGAATGAAAAAGGCAAAATGTGGCTGGCCGAAAAGCCGGATGAGCAGCCACGCGAGATGGATTGGGAATGGACGCCGGAGCGAGGCACGGAAGAATCGGAACGTTCGGGGCACGGCGGCACTGACTGGCACGCGCACAAATCATTCCGCGATGCGCTGCTGGACGGCAAGACGCCGGAACTGGACGTGTACCGCGCGGTAGAAACCGCCGCACCGGCATTGTTCGCCGCAAAGTCGATCGCGGAAGGCTCCGTGCCGTTTGAAGTGCCTGATTATCGTCCTGGGCCGCACCGGAAGGCCGGTGAAGCACCGAAGGAAATGTGACATGAGTATTACGATCGAGCCGCGTCACGATTATCTGACCGAGATACTGCGCACGTGGGGCTTGCATGATGCAGCGCGCGACGTGTGGATCGTGCCGCCGGGCGCAGACGTCAATGCGGATGAAGTTGAACGGCGAGCAAATGACGGCGCATTGATCATTGCGGTCAAGCCGGATTCAAAAGTTGCCGAGCGCGCCGGGCTCGAACTTGAAGGACCGCGCGACCTGCCGGGCTATCTGCGCATGACGGGCTTTATAACGCAAGGTTTGGCGGGCGAGATGATCCCGATCGTCGGCGAGGCGAACCTTTATAAGTGTGACGACAATGCCACGCCCGTCGGGTGGCTATGCGATCGTACGCGGTATGGATCAGATTCGCCGGGGATCGTCGAAACGCCGGTTGGACGCGGGCGCATTGTTACGATCGCGTTCGATCTGCCGTTGTGCGTCATGTTGCTGCGCCAGGGTGATCCGGCGCGCGCGGGATATGTTCCCGAAGGCGATGGATGTGAACGGCCATCACATATGGCATACGAGTTCGAATCGGCTGACGCGGCATGGTGCCCCTACGCGGACCTGCTTGCGCGCATGATGGTCAGCCTGATTGAGCGTCACGCGGACCAGCCTGTCCCGTTATTGCATCATCTGCCCGGCGACGCGCCGAGTGTTCTTCTCTACAGCGGTGATGAAGACTATGCGTTGGTCAGCGAAAATGAAGAACAGATGGCGAACCTTGAGTCATACGGCGGGCGGATGGATCTTTATATCATCACCGACCACACGCACTCGACGCCGGAAGACATCGCACGCTATGCCGAACACCATGACATCGGACCGCACCCGAACCTGCGGCCGATAGACGGCAAACCTATTGAAGACAAGCTAGAGAGACTTGAGTCGCAGATCGATTTGTTCAAGTCAACGTACGGTATTACGCCACTGACAGTGCGCAATCATTGCACGGCTTGGGCGGGCTACATGCAACACGTTGAAGTCCTCGAGCGCTGCGGCATCCGAATGGATGGCAGCTATTTCTCCAGCGACTACATGCGCGGCCGGCGGTACGCACCGTATCAGAGCTTCGGCGCGGCCATGCCGATGCGATTCGTGCGCACCGATGGCTCACTGATTGACGTTTATCAACAGCACACGCAGTATTCCGATGACGTGGCGTTTTCACCAGATGCCGAATACAGCTATCGATTCTCGGCGGAGGCATTTGCCACAATGATCGACCGCGTGTGCCGCGATGCTTGTGAGCGGTTTCGTACGCCGGTCGCTGTGTGCATTCACCCGAGCAATCGTCCGCCTTTTTCGAGGGACAGTGATATCGCCTTGCTTGATGCGGCAAAGCGACACGGCATGCCGATCTGGTCATTCACGCAATGGTGCCAATTCTGGATTGAGCGGGAAAAATGCACGTTCAGTAACACGCAATGGTCGGACAGTGTCCTGCGATTCACAGTTACAAATCCTTCGTCGCGCAGCGATCTGTGTGTGGCGCTGCCGAACGACGGGCTCAAAACGGTTCGAAACAATGGGCAGCCTGTCGAGGGGAACTTGATCCGGCTAAACGAAGGACAAAACGAAATCGAAGCAAGCTATGGTGAAGGCGCGCAATAGCCGAGGAGCATGAGCCTTGAGTAAGTTATTGATCACCGACAATGGTCGGGTATTAAAGGACCACAATGAGGACCTCACCCGCTGGCGCTGGGCAAAGAAAGTACTGCGTCTGACAGGCGGAGCCGCAAAGGCTGATGCAGACCTGTGGATCATGGCATCCGCGTATGAAGGCGCCAAAACACCACTGCAAGTCAAAGTCAACGGAAAATCCGCCGGAGTGATTAAACCGTCGAAAGATGCTGGGCTTTATCGCTGGCACCAGATGAACCTGCCCGCCCGGCTGCTTCGTCAGGGCGACAATGAAATCATCTTCCAATGCGATACCCCCGTCATGAACGCGTGGCGTCTGGCGCTCGACAACACAACCGGCCCGGGCAACAGCTTCATTAGTTTTGATCGCGGCAAATCATGGCGTAATGATCGGATGGGCGTCTATAACGTTCTCGCCGGCGAGTACGTTGTGCGGCTGCGCAGCAAGTCATCAAGCCTTCACGATGCCGCACCACCGGATGTGGTTTACAGCAACCCGAAACATCCAAAGTTGCGCGAACTGCGCGACATGCTGCCCAAGTCGATCACATCGCAATCCGATCCATGGCGGCAGATACTGGCCTTGCGCACATGGGTGGCCACGCGCTGGTCACACGACCCGTTCGGACCGCCCTACTCTCCCTGGGATGGGCCGACGATCCTCGACTGGGCGAAACACGACCGGGGCCATAGCGGCAAAGGCAAGGTTGCGATGTGCGTGCACTTTGCCGTGGTCTTCTCAACGTTTGCCACCGCCCTCGGCCACAAGACACGGTGCGTGACAATCACGCCGGCCGTTAATACGCCGAACGGACACTTTGTCGCGGAAGTTTACGATCGCAAGCGTCGCAAATGGATTCTGCATGACACCAATTACGATGCGCACTACGAAGACGATGTGCCACTGTCGGCCGTCGAAATCTCACAACGCGTCAACGATGGCATGAAAGGCTTTCCCAAACTGGTACGAGCCGGACGCGGCATGCCGACGCGCCCCGCACGAGTCATTCGCGGCTTTAAGCAGCACTTTGCCAGTGGCATCAGTTACCGCCACATCGCCGTGTGGCAGCGCATGGATTTCATCACTGATCCGGCTCAGGCGGCCGCTCATCACGGCAGCATCTCGTACAACGAGCCGGAATGGGTGTGGTTTACGCTGGAAGGAACAAATCCGGATAACGCGCTGGGAATGTTTCCGTGGCATGCGCCGGGCGACTGGTTTACGAAGTCGTCATGAGTATTTACATCGACGCAGTCGACCTGGCCGCCGGCGCGGACGGGCCACCATTCACGCGCACTGAATACTCCGCGTGAATCTGCGGCTGCCCGTCTCGATCGACAACGGACAGGTGAGGCACAATTGTTCGGCCATGCGTTTTATCGGTATCCAGTAGTTCGCCGATCATGCGAATGATCTCCTGGGCGTAGGAATCCCAGGGGATACTGAGGCTGCCGTGGTCGAATTCGCGCGCAAGCGTCCAGCCTTTACTGCGCGGACCATAATTGACAACGCTGAATCGCCCGGATTCGGGATGCTCATCAAGCAGCCCCAGTGAAACCATGGGAGACGCCACCTGCCAGATAACGGCCTGGCGCGTGTTCAGTAAGCGCGAGAAACGGGAGTAAGACCGAATGAACGGCAGGTAATTTCCCCCATCGCAAAGTGACAGCAATTCACAATCGATCAACCCGCGTTCCATCGCATCGCGATAGCCTTCAACAAACTCGCGCGTTGAAAAAGCGCGAAACGGATCAGCCACCAACCAGATGTCTTCATAGTGAAGTTGCTCGACAAGAAGGCGCACTAAATCGAAAACCATGCCTTTGAAGTCAATATTGATGACGGGAACGTTCGGCTCGGAAACCGTGTTACCGATGATGATGAGTTTCGGTGCGACCTCTGCGAGACGCCGCATCAAGGCATGATTGAAAATGCCGTAACACACGACGACATCGACGCCGCCATCTCTGAACTGCTGAGGCAGTATCGCGTCGCCCTCGTCCGGATCGACATGGTCAAACACCATCCGGTGCGGCTGTTCGAGATTTTTAAGAGCAGAGCGCAGATTGGTGAAATGGTTAAGGGTATAACCCTCCAACTCGCGAGACACGCCGAGAAAACCAATGCGAGCCGGCCCGGAACGTTGCCTCGTCGACCGGATCACAAACGTACCGCGGCCGTGCTCACGGCGAATCAATCCTTCACGGATCAGTTCTTCATTGGCGCGACGCGCGGTCAAATAACTCACCCCCAATTGACGGGCCAAGTCATGCTCCGGTGGCAACTGATCGCCAGGAGACATACCCCTCAGACGCTGACGAATCTGTTCAACAGCGATTTGGGATTTACTTTTCGACCGGGTATTTGCCACGGGTCATCTTTCAATTGACTGAGGCGCCGACAACGGCCTGGTGAACGGCAAAACCAATATTCTATAGAAATATAGAATATCAACTCAGCTGTCAATACCTTTATTTTTAGATATTTTTTGGAATTTTACCTCATATACCTATATAAATAACTCAAGTTCTATACTTAGAATAAGCCCATCCTCGTGCACCTGCATTTGCCATTCTTTATAAGGCGATCGCATGACTGACATGCATTACACAGCCGTCAGCGACCGGCAAATCAACTCAAGAAACAACATCACCTGCCGCGGATGTGGTTGTCTTCATTGCAACAACAGAAGGTTCCAGACACGTATGACCCAAATTCCTCGCTTCTACCTGCTCTTCATATTGACACTTTGCCTGGCCGGTTGCTCATCAACACAGACGGCCAATGATGATGGCGGCCCAGTCAAACAGACGATTTATTCCTGTGCCTACCTGAACACCACACTGAACATCGACGGCAAACTTGACGAAGCCGCGTGGCGCAGGGCAAGCGTTGTTGATCAGTTCTATCTGGTTCGCCCCGGCAAGGGACCTGCGCCGAAGCGAACGACCGCTCGACTGCTATGGGACAGTCAGAACCTTTATGTGGCATTCAAAGCCCTTGACGAGGATGTCTGGTCATTCAGTACGAAGCGCGACGATCGGCTCTGGCGCGGCGACGTGGTTGAAATGTTTATAAAGCCCAGCCGCACGGCCAATCCTTATTACGAATTCGTGATCAGCCCGAATGGCAACCTGTACGATGCGCATCACCGCAGTCGAGGCGGTGGGATTCCATCACGATTTTCAGGCTGGAACGCGACTGTTGAAATTGCCACAGCAGTGGACGGCACCGCGGACCACTGGGAAGACCGGGACAAAAGCTGGAACGTTGAATTGCGTATTCCGTGGTCAACATTCAATCCCACTGGCGGCGGCCCCGCGGCCGGTGACACATGGACGTTTCTAGTCAGCCGGTATGACTACTCCGTCACACTCGAACGAGAAGTGCTCACGATGTCCGCGCCGCCGAACGAAAGCGGCTATCCCGGCTTTCACGGCTACGAAGCTTATCAATCCATTCGATTTGAACCCAAGTAAAGGAACCCAGGCAAACAGCAACAATTACCCCATCAATCGGAGGCCACATCCATGTCTCATTTATGCGATTCTCAACGCGCCTCACATCGCGGCAGCCATGCAACGATGGTGACGGGCTTCACTCTCATTGAATTGCTGGTCGTTATCAGCATCATTTCACTGCTGATTTCAATGCTGCTTCCGGCACTGAGCAGCGCGCGCGATTCGGCTCAGCGGATTCAATGCAGCAACTACCTTCGACAGGCCGGCCTGGCGTTTGCCAGTTATGGCGCGGATTACGACGATCGATATCCACCGATTCGCCGATTTACCGAAGAGCGGTTCTGGGTGCACTTGATCAATCCGTACCTGCTGAACAAGGGGCGCGATCCAAATAATCTCGGCAGGCCGTCATTCTTTGCGGGCAGCTACATGACCTGCCCATCAAACGACAATGAATTGAACCTGGGCAATTACCAGGTGACGTATGGCGTGGTGAACCGCGGGCCGTTCGACTTTCTGGAAACCAACAGCCCGGCAGAGCGGGGCTCGGCGCGACTGGAAGACGTGGATTCGGATACTGCTATTGCCATGGACACACGCACCGGAATAACCGTCAACCACGTGAACATCAATATCTCCGGTCCGTTCACGCATGACGGCGATGCAGACGGCATCAATGACAACCAGGTCGCATCTGTCGCATCCTGGGCATATCAGGGCGCCGAGTTCTGGCACCTGGATGCAGCCAATCTGATCTTCGGCGATGGTCACGGCGAAACCGTGTCGCGGCAGGCGTGGCTGAACAGGCTGGACATGTGGGGGCCTAATCGGTCTGAGTATCCGTAAGCCGGGAACTGGTGGCCGCAAACCCGCGTGAAGCAGTCACAACGCGAACAGCATGCCGTGGCTTTGGGGAATGTCAGCTTTGCAAGGCAATCCGGTACTCCAGCGCGTCGCAGGTCCAGTCGACCTGACGATCAACGCGGTAATCCTGGCTGAACAAGCGCGACAGATAAAGCAAAAGTTCGCCGGTCTGAAAATCTTCGCGCAGATAGAAGTTAGACAGGGTCACGTACGGACTCTCATCTTCCGCTTTGTCGTCAATGATGCTGACCGAATCGCGCAGCAGGCGCCCGGTTTGACGATCGACTTCTCCCAGCACCAGCGGGTAGCGCGGCGAATTGGCGTTGGCGTTCTGCTCACAGATGTTGCCGAGCCAAAGCAGTCGGCCGTCACGCAACGGTTGCAGTTGCGAGCAGGAACTTGGGGAGTGAAACGCCACGCCGTCGTCGTATGTCCACGGCTGCGGATCGGTAAAGGTCATGCCGCCATCGCTGGACAGACTGAACCATTTATGGGCCGGCAGTTCGGATCGTTTCTGATTGCTGCCACGCATGACGACAAGCAGGTCACCGCTGGCCAGTTGTGCAATGGTCGGCTCGATCCAGCCGCGTGTGGTTCTGGCCGGATCGCCGAGGATGCGCTCGCCGCATGTCCATGACAGACCGCCATCTTCGCGCCATCGGCCCATGAGTATGATGCAGTCCGTAAAGGTCAGCGCACCGCCCGGGTTGTAATAGTCCCCATCCGGCCCGACGCGCGAGGATTGAATCGGCACGAGGATCACGCCGTCACTGCGTGTCAGCGGACGCTGACCCAGATCGCCCATCATCGCGCAGTTTTTGCCAACAGTAACGTCCGGCAAAAAATGTTCGGCGTTGTAATCATCGCCTTCGTGAATGATCTGCTCGTCGATCAGCATGGTTCGGCCGCCGTCATCACTGACGGTGTAATGCAGCGTCCAATGGCGCATTCCCTCAATCGGATCATCAGTGGGCAGAATACCTTCCGTTCGGACGATCAAGCACCGTCCGGTCACCGGGTCAACATAGCCGCCGCGCGCATGACGACGCCCGACACCCTGTGGGTCATCAAACCGCATGGCCCATTCACGTGGCTCGGACCAAGTCCGGCCGTCATCTTCCGACCATCGCAAATAAGCCACGTCAACGGTATCTGACCGGCTCACCTGCTCGTCGAGGCGTAGCAGCGTTTTTCCGTCAATGTCCGCTGCGTAGACAGCGCACTTGGCGGCGATACCGGGACCGGGGCTTGGCGCAATCACACGTCGATCAACAACCGTTGCTTTCATGTGGTTGATCATAGCGATAGCTGTGCTGGAACACACGGGCGCACAAGATGTGCGCGGCAGGCGTTGTATTCTGCGTCAACAACGCTACCTGGATCGCGTCGCGATCCGGCTGCGATGACCAGATTTTAAAAGAATCGCTGCGCCGACAGGCTCGGTCAGTTGTCCACGCGCTGATGATGAGCCCATCGCCACCAGGTGGTATTGGGGTTATCGACATACATGAGACGATTGCCGATATCCGCTCGAAAGCTCGGCGCGTTGAGCAGCAGGAAGTCGAGGTGTTCGTCAATGCCACCGATGGTCAGAACCGCCCCATCTTCGTAGAGGACATTCATATTCTTCTTTTCGTGTGAACCAACGCCCGCCCAGGTGGGTTTGCCTTGTCGACACATCACCAACGCAGTCGTGGCGATGGCTGTGCCATGCATGGGGCTGATATCAATCCGGCGCGGGGATTTGCCGCCGATCCCATTGCGGCCTGTCCATGCGTAAGTCACATAGGTCCCACTCGTCCATCCCGGCGCCGCGTACTGCGTGCCGATGGGTTCGATCCTGGACCAGTTTGTTTCGCCGTTGTAACTGAGGTTGTCCGCTTCCTGGTCGTTCATCCAGTCCGGCTCAAGCAAGGACTGACGTGCCTGAAGATATCCCGTGGCCCAGAGGACAGCGACACCGCGATATCGATGACCCGAATACGCATCAAATACACTGCCATCAAAAGCCAGGCCATTCGGTATCGCCACAAAGCCCGAATAGCGTCCCGCCGCGCCCCATCCGCCATGGGGATCGATATTTGGCACGAGCATTTCGTTGTCAGCGGCATACGCGACAAACGCAATACCCATGTGATGCTGATTCGCCATACAGGCCGAGAGCTTTGCGGCCGCTCGGGCTTTGCCAAGAGACGGCAACAGCAGCGCAATCAACATTGAAATGATGGCGATGACGACCAGCAATTCGATCAGCGTGAAAGCAAAGCGGTCGACCTGACGAGCACTTCGAAAACAACGGTGCATGGTCCAACTCCTCGCAATACAGATATGCCAGCGTCGAAACCGAGATGATGAGCCAGCCAACTTATTTACCAGATTGTATTAGACAATTACACTAATGTAAATATTAATTTTTATATAGTGTTTAAGTTCTTCAACCAGCCTGCCGCATATACATGTAAGAGTTTTTGAAATAGCAATTTAACGCACCACCAAATTGCCATCGAGACATCGACGCAACTGTCTCAGCCGTGCGATCTTGTCCATTCGACGGATGCTGTGCGTTCGATATGCACAGGTTGCCAACCGCGCAAAGCATTTGCCTCGGTGGTGTTCAGCATCACGCAGCTGCGCGAAAAACCAATAAAACTTGCACCGGCAAGTGATGTGGCAGCTTCAGTGCACGGAACCGCGTATCGGCTGCTTGCCGGAAAGGTAATGCGGGTCCTGGTTGTCCCAGGTGGTGTACTGGTTCAGCGAATGCCCGTCAGCCGGCCAGTACCGCGGGTCGGGATCTGTGTTGACCCAATTCGCAGGCTCATTGCGCGCTGCAAGCCACTGAACATCACCGGCCACGCGAACCGCATTGCCGCCGTCGGGTAAGCCCGATGGCCGGGAGGCGTGGTTGCTCTGCTCAATGCCGTACCAGTAATCGTTGGGGTCGTCGTTGATCACGACGTCCGCAAGAAGGGTCTGTCTTGCATCTTCCAGTTCAAGCCGGACGTAATATTCTTTCCACGAGCCATCACCGTTGTCCCATCGATCGATTAGCGCGCTGCCGCCGGAAAAGCTGTAGCAGGACCAGGTGCCGGTGCCATTGTTACCAATGAAGTAAGCATTGCTGGTCCAGAAACGATCATCCAGGCCGATGGTCCGTGTGCGCACCGGGCGGTCCTTGCTCGGGCATCGCGCGAGGTTGTAAGCCGATCCGAAGAGACTTGCGAACACGTCGGCAAAGCCTGTCATGTTGTTCACACCGATCCAATCCTGCGTGTTGTTGCCGTTGCGCGCGGGGAGAAACTGATTGTTCTCCGTGGCATAAACGTGCAGGCCCACAAACAGCTGGCGCAGGTTGGTGGCACAACTGATGCGCCGCGCGTTTTCCCGGGCAGCCGTTAATGCAGGTAACAGCAATGCGACCAGCAGGGAAATAATCGAAATCACAACCAGCAATTCGATCAACGTGAAACCGGCACGAACATTTCGTGTTGAAGGCGGGCGTAGCGACATGAGCAGCCTCCTAGTTAAGTGCCAATGGAAAGGACTCTGTTGGAAAGGAAAAGTTTTCACGGACCTGGGGCGTCATACGCTCGGCGCGGAACATCTGATCGTCTGAAGTGGCTCGCTTCGGCCGTCTGGATCTGGCTTTTCGCCCCATCGCGGATTCCAGCCGATCAAGGCAGGTACCGAGCATCTTGTGCAAGTCGAAGCCGACAAACGTCACCTCTGCATCAGGTTCCGGGGGCGCGGGAAAGTTGGCGTGAGCGAAAACGGAAATGTCATTGGGAATACGCATGCCCGCGTCGTGCAGGCCGCGCACCGCCGGCTCAACAAGATTGTCGTCGGTGATAATCAATGCATCGGGCCGCTTCTTCGGATTGACCGCGCAAAGCAGGTGCGCGATATCCCTGGCCGCATCCGCAAAACCCGTGTGGGTTCGCTGTATCCAGTATGGCTCCGTGGTCAGGTCATGTTCATCGAGCAGTTCATCAAGCGTGGTATTCATACTCTGCATCGCGGATGACAGCACGCGCCCCTGAACAATAAAAGCCACGCGGCGCCGGCCACGGCTGGCAAGCGTCTGAAGGCACAGCGGCAGCGCATCAATCGGGTCCGCCCACAGCATTAAATCATCAGGCCGTTTCGACGCGCTCATCAGAAACAGACGCGGTGTATCTGTAAACTGTTCGAGCAGCGTTCTGTCGATCTCAAACTGCGGCATGGCGTAAACAACCCCTGCCAGGCGCCGGTGCTGAAGATCATCAACAAGCCGACGATACCCCGGCGTGTTCGCGCGCCCGTTCACGCCGTGGTAAACGGTGAAGCGAGCGCGCCCCGCCTGTTCGAGCAGATAACTGGACCGGCGCAAGGCTTCGTAGAACCGCGATGGCGGCCACTCGTCCGGCGGCACATTTTCCGGACGCGGCAAAGCCAATGCAAAATGTTTCAGATGCGGCGGCTGGTCGGAAACAAAAAGCCCGCCGCGCCCGCGCGAACGAATCAAGCCATCCTTCTTTAAAGCCGTGAGCGCCTGATGAAGTGTGCCACGGCTCACGCCATACGTTTCAAGCAATTCATCATACGAGGGCAGTTGCTGGCCGCGCCGAAGTACTCCCTGAGCCACGCGGGCGCGAATATCCGCTGCAATCCGGTCCGGCTTGGTATTCAATAAATGGGATGTTTCGAGGTGGCTCAACATGAGTATGATTATTATTATTAAAATTTATACTTAAGTCAATAGAATTAGAATAATATAGAGGGGGAAATTTGCCGTGATCACTGACACCATTTCGTGAATACGCAGGTGACCATGAAGAAGAGATACCCCATATCCCGGATTTGCGCTTCAAGCTGCCTGTTGATGTGTTTGCTGGCGATCCCGGCGGCCGCATCGCCAACGAAACTATATAAGAACGACTTTGACATCGAACAGTGTCAGACGTGGCAGGACGATCAAACCAAATCCGCGTCCCGAAATGAAATTGTCGCGCTGTTCGGCCTGGAGCGGCGCGAAGGCCGGGCCTGGTCAGCCGGGCACAAAGCGAGTCACGACGCCAAGCCGACCTTCGGCTATCAGGTCAGTTTCAAACGGCCCCAGCGCGTGGCGGCGGTCTTCTTTGTCGGCTCGCCCCGGATCGTGAAAGTGCTGAAGTCCGGCGCGGCCTATCCCGGCGATGTTCAATCTGATGACGACTGGCTGGTGCTGCCGATCACCCGAGGCGAATCAGGCGCGCGTCTCGTCGTATTACCAGAGCCAATTGAAACGCGGGCGCTGGTATTTACCGGCGGGCAGCCGTGGCGTCATTCAACGCTTGAATCGGTGCGCGTGTTCGAGCAGCCAACCTATAACATTACGCCCGGGGCACTGGCTTACGCGGAATCCGAATACACGCGCTATTCGCAAGGCGCGCCGCCCTACACGTATCGCGCTTCAAATGTCACGCTGGGACGCGGCGAGTGGCGCAACACCGGCGACAACCCGCGCGGGCGCATCACGCGTCCGCCGATCAGCCGGTTTGACCCGTCCTGGTTTGTGCTCAGCTGGCGCGAGCCGCGCACGATTCACGGTTTGTGGATGCTGGACAACTTCAAGAAATTCACCATTCAGGTCTTTACCGGCGACGCCAACGTGAACCCCAGAGTCGGCAAAGGATCGGAGTGGGAAACCATCGCGCGTCCCGATGTAAGTGCAAGTCACCTCGGTCGGCAGAACAGCCACTGGTACTGGTTTAAGCCGGTGAAGACGCGTGGTATCCGAATCCAGATCACCGAGTCGAATGAAAACAAGATCGCTATGATTGCCGGGCTGCACGTGTTTTCGGACAGGAAATACCAGCCCGACGCTGCCGAAGGCGATCAACCTGACATGCCGGTACAACTGAGCTACGGCGTTCCCGAGAATGGACGCGTCACGCTTGTGGTCAACGACGCCGAAGGCCGACGCATCCGAAATGTGTTTGCCCGGCAGACACGCGAAGCCGGCGAACACAAAGAGGGCTGGAACCTGAAAGGCGAAGCGGGTGTGATTGTTAAGCCGGGAACCTATCACTGGACCGCGATGTACCACGCACCGCTCGAACACAAGTATCACGGAACCGTCTATCCCAACGTAACAGCGCACGGCTCGGGCAATTCGCCATGGTTGAACAGCAAATCAGGTCCGGGCGGTTGGATGGCGGACCACACGCCGCCGCGCGCCGGATGCGTGGCAGGTGGGCGCGTGTTTCTCGGCGCGCCGGTCGCTGAAAGCGGCGTCTCGTTGATTGAGGTAGACAGCCAGGGTCACAAACAATGGGGACATCACAGCTTTGCGGGTTTCACCGGCGCATGGTTCCTGGCTGGTGATGCGAAAGATGTATATGTCGGCGCATTCGCCCACAACGCATACGCCGGCTGGGGTGTCGACCGGCGCACAGAAGCGTTCTGGCGCGTCAACGTTGAATCGAAAGAAGTAACACTCGCTGCCAAGCTGGAACCCACGGACAAACGCCAGCGCGGGCTCAAAGGGATGGCCGCGCGCGACGGCAAGGTTTACCTTTCGATTAACGGCAATCGCAACTGGCTGAACAACGCGGCGTCGCTGGCAGCCGTGGACGCGGAGAACTGCTGGCCCAAGTACAAACCCAAACGGGCCGAGCGCATGGCCCATGAGATTGTTCCGGACTTACGAAATGACTTCGCGCGCCTGTTTCGGCTGACCGGTAAGCCGGCCGGTGGCGGCGCAAGTGGCGGCGTCAATTTGATCTGGCTTGAATCGACGCAGGGCCGATCCTCGCAGCAGCACATCATGCTCACTTTTAAGCGCCCGGTCGAACTGGGCAGCGTGGTCCTGCCGATTCCGCAAAAGGCGCCCTACCGAATCAAACTCAGCGTGCTGAAACCAGATGCGCCATACCCGCCGAACCCGGCCAAGGCGTCGATGTGGCAGGACTTTGAAGTGCAACCCAAACACGCGTGGGACGTGGCTGTCGCACCGCCCGACACGCGAACCAGAGCGCTGCGTATCACCTTCTTCACCGGCGAAGACGATATGTTCGACCAGTTGGCCGCCGAGGCGGAATTTGAATCGGGCAAGACGCTCGACACAAACACAGCACTCGGTGGACAAGGAACCGCGTGGAAAGGAAAGATCGAAGGCGCAAAACTGCTTCCACGCCGGTACCGCAACGTGACGCCGGAGGCTGAAGTCCGGGTCAACTCCGGCATTGTCAATTCAAAGGGTGAGTGGGATGCCAAACGTCGCAACCGGCCGCTGACGCCGAACGATCCCGGACGTTTCATGCTCGAATGGCAAAAAGCGCGGCCGATTCGCGGCTTGGCCATCAAAGAGATTGACGGCAAACGCACACTGATTGACGTGTTCGTTGGCGACGGTCCGGCAAAGCTCGACTCTGACCAAGGCTGGGAACAAGTGGGTGAGTACCTGCAATCCAGACGCGATCACCACAGCGGCTTTCCAAGCTACAACGGCAAAGCGCGCTACCTGGACGGCTACGTCGATTTCGGGCGCACGATTCAAACGCGCGCGGTGCGCCTGCGGGTTGTGGAACAGTGGGCCGACAACGGCAAGGATGCGGACGGCGTTCGTGACGACCTCGGCGGCACCAATCTCAACGCGTCGCGCTGTCGTATCTGGGGCGTGGCTGCGCTGGAACATCTTGGCGGCGAGCCGCCGGTCGATCCGTTGATCAGCCAGCGCATTGAAGTGATGGACGGGCACAGCGGCAAAATAGTCGATGAAGTGTACGTGGACCGGTCCGGCAGCATCGCGTTCAACACCAAAGGCCAACTGTTTGCGGTGTCGCACGACCAGGTCGTGCGTATCAATTGGGATGGCGCATCGCACGAAACCATTATCCGGGACTTGAAGCGACCCGGACCGATTGCGATCGACAGCAAGGGCAATCTGTACGTCTTCGAATCAGAGCCGGGCCAGCATGTGGTTCGCGTTTACGACGCAAAAGGGAAACACCTGCGATCCATCGGCACGCCAGGCGGTATTCAGGTCGGCCCTTGGGATAAGACGCGCCTGGGACAGGTTTCGGCCATGGCGATCGACGCGCAGGACCAGTTGTGGATCGTTGAGACGCAGTACTGGCCCAAGCGGATCACGCGCTGGACGACCTCCGGCGAATTCAAAGCAGAGTATCTCGGCAATACCGCGTACGGTGGCGGTGGATGTCTGGACCCGTGGCAACCCACGCGCCTGTTCTACGGCTCGCTGGAATTCGAAGTGGATATCAACACCGGGCTGTCGAAGTTGAAAGCCGTCACATGGCCGAACGGCCACCAGGCTGGTGAGACGCCAATTCAAATTGAAGGCCGAACGTACCTGGTGACGCGCCCGCAATGGTCGCGCACGGGTCAACCATGCGGCATCGTGTATCTGTTTGACGAACAGCGCCACGTCGCGCGGCGCGTGGCGGCCATGGGCCGTGCGGCAGCGTTCCATCCGCTGACCGAACCCGACCTGCACACCGCCCTTGGCTCGCCCGTGTTAAAGCAGCACTGGTTCCACTGGTCTGACCAGAATGAAGACGGTCGAGTCGATGCCGACGAAGTCACGCTGTTTGAAAACAAGGAAGGACGAAGCGTTTCACCCACTATCTTTGCACGGGACTTGAGCCTGACCGCCGGGCGATGGCAGTGGCATGTGAAATCCTATCTGCCCAGGGGCACGCCAGTGTACGACGTGGAACAGTTGCCGATCAAGGCCGACACCACGCTCCGATTAAATGATGGCTCGTTCCACCGCTTCGGCTTTGATGCGGACAAAGCGGAAACCGGCCTGGCGCCTGACGGTTCGACCATCTGGACCTATCCCAGCGAGCGGGCCGGAACCCACGGCTATGCCGAGGCGAAGCCATACTCAGAAGAACAGATTGCCGGACACTACACGTGGGTCGGTCATGAAACGGCCCACGCCGGTGACCTTGGCGAGTTCGTGGTCTTAAGCGGCAACAGCGGCACGTGGCATCTGCTCACAGCGGATGGCATTCTCGCCGGTCGTCTGTTCGAAGACCTGCGCCTGCGTCCGAAGTCATGGTCTATGCCGGAACACGATCACGGCATGTCACTGAATGGCGTCACCATCGGGCAGGAACATTTCTCCGGCTACTTCTGCAGGACAAAAGACAATCGCTACTTCGCGGTGGCCGGGCACAACCACATCAGCCTCGTGGAAATACTCGGGCTCGACCGGTTCAAGCGAATCAAAGGCACCCTGGAAGTAACGCCGGAGATGATTCAGGCCACCCAGCAATGGGAACAGTCGGTCAAGCGAGAGGAACTGTTTGAACGCGCACCGGTCATTGTCTGCGGCCGACTGAATAAATCACCGAGAATCGATGGCGACATCAGCGACTGGGCCGAACCCGTCGCCCTGATGGGGCAACGCGATAAATTCCACGGTGGGCTTGCCCAGGGCGCTCAACTGTACATGGGATTCACGGACAAGCGGCTGATCGTCGCTTTTGAAACGGCTGGACTGGGCCCGCTGAAGAACTCCGGCGAACAGTGGGACCAGCTTTTCAAAACCGGCGCCGCGGTGGATCTGCAACTGGCCACGGACCCGAAGGCGAAAGACGATCGACGCGCTCCGACCAAAGGCGACATTCGTCTCCTATTGACGTTTGCCAACAACGAGCCGCAGGCAGTGCTGTACGAAGCGATTGTTCCGGGAACCAGCAATGATGATCGCTGGCTGGTCGTGTCACCCACAGGCAGCGCGACATTTGACCGGGTGCAACGTCTTAAGGGCGTCATCATGGAGACTGCCAGACACCGCAATGGATACGTTGTGGAAGCGTCAATCCCGCTGGATGCGATCGGCCTGAACATCAACACGGGTGAGCGATACAAGTTCGACTGGGGTGTGCTGGTTTCGGATAACCAGGGGCACCAGGTGTTGCGCCGTGACTACTGGGCCAACAAAGCCACGGCGATTGTAGCTGATACGCCCAGCGAAGCGCGCCTGCACCCGGATCTTTGGGGACACGTGATCTTCAAAGGCAAGGCGGCCGGCAAGGCACAACCGACCATCGGCGTCGATGCGCTCGAAGGTGGCGACTCCAGCGACGCGGTGGACGACTTTCTGGATGAAATCGACTGAATCACACGCCATTGAACGACCGAGCCGATGATGTTCAATCGTTCGGGTCCAGGCTCCACCCCCCGATCGGGTTGGGGCAACAGTTCGCCCAAAAGCCGCCGTAGAACGTGCCGGCTGGAAGAGCACCTACCTGGACCGGGTCCGAATCCAGCGGCCTCATGGTTTCAATGTGACCGTCACAGTGCAGGTAGTTGTAAGTGCTCATGCCATTGTGAACGCCAAGGTCGAAGCGCTCGTCATAGATCACATTGTTGCCGCTTCGAAGCCCGTATATTTCGGCCACCTCGCGCGCCTGAATGTATGGCCGGCTGACAGAGCTGCCTGCAACGCGACCACGCCCGACGTTATGTCCAATGGTGGGCGCTTCAACCAGCATAAACGTTGACGAGGGCGCAATGATTTCAGTTAGCCCAACTGAATAAGGCGCCGGCGCCGGTGTTGCGCCAAGGTATGTTCCGCCCAGAGCGGACATCAGTCGGTAGTCACGCGCGCCCCAACCGGGCAGCAGGTCCAGCGGATTGCCGGGACAAGCCAACAACGGGTGGGCTTGTGCAGTGCCGCCCTTGTTCATCTCCGCCTCGGAAAGCGGATCGCCGGTATAGTCGCTGACCAGATCGTCCCAACTGATATCGACCACCGGACTTCCCTGCCAGCCGTTGACTTTCCAGCCGGCGTAAGGCATTCGGTCGTTATTTTCACTGACATAGCTGAGCATCCCAATCCCCAATTGGCGCATGCCGGAAGCGCACTGTGCGGCACGCGCCGCGTCGCGCGCCTGACCGAGGGCCGGCAGCAAAAAGGCAATCAGCAGCGAGATGATAGAGATCACAACCAGCAGTTCGATGAGCGTAAAAGCAGCGTTCGTCGGATGACGATGTCGAGAGATGAACATGTCGACACTCCTTTCCGTGTCAGGCAAGTGAAACAGAGAGTAACTGAACAGCACAGGCGCCCCTAAGTCGTGAAGTTCGACCCGCAGCCATTGATGTTCAGTCGTTGGGGTCCAGGCTCCAACCGCCGATCGCGGTGGGACAGCACCACGCCCACAGGCCGTCAAAGAACGTGCCGGCCGGAAGTGCGTCAGTCGTCCACCAACCAGTGACCGGATCGGAATCCAATGGCTTCATGCTTTCAATGTGCCCGTCGCAGTGCAGGTAGTTGTAAGTGCTCATGCCGTTGTGGACGCCCAGATCGAAGCGCGGGTCGTAGACTACATTGTTACCGCTTCGAAGCCCATATACTTCAGCCACCTCGCGAGCCTGCAGATACGGCCGGCTGACGGAACTGCCTTCGACGCGACCACGCCCGACGTTCCATCCCGTGGTGGGCGCTTCAACCAGCATGAATGTTGATGATGGCGCAATGATTTCAGTTAACTGAACTGAATACGGCGCGGGTGCAGCCGTCGTGCCAAGATAGTTGCCGCCCAGTTTCGCCATCAGTCGGTAGTCTCGATAACTCCAACCGGGCAGCAGGTCCAGGGGATTGCCTGGGCAGGCCAACAGCGCGTGGGCCTGTGTGGTGCCATTCTTGCTCTTCTCCCATTCGGAGAGCGGATCACCCGTATAGTCACTGATCAGGTCATCCCAGCTGATGTTGATCTGCGGATGTCCCTGCCAGCCGTTGACTTTCCAGCCGGCGTAAGGCATTCGGTCGTTGTTCTCACTGACATAGCTGAGCAATCCAATCCCCAACTGGCGCATGCCCGAGGCGCATTGTGCGGCACGTGCCGCGTCGCGCGCCTGCCCAAGGGCCGGCAGCAAAACGGCAATCAGCAGGGAGATGATGGAGATCACAACCAGCAGTTCAATGAGCGTAAAAGCAGCGTTCGTCGGATGACGATGTCGAGAAATGAACATGTCGACACTCCTTTCCGTGTCAGGAAGATGAGACAGGGACGGGTTGAACGGGGCCGGCGGCGTTTGCGTCGCGAAGTTCGGCCGGCAGCCATGTAATCGGCGGGCAATTGTCGCCTTCACGCTGGCGATCCAGCATCTCAACGCACCATTGCGTCAACTGATCCAGATCAAAACCAAGCCAGTCGACGGGGAGCTGATGCTGCGGCACGCCCGGATAGTTGCAAAGGCCGACGATACGCAGATCCTGTGGGCCGCGCACGCCGACCGCACGCAAGCCTTCGGTTGCCCCCAGAACCAGATGGTCATCGGTAACGATAAGCCCGTCCGGTCGGCACGTCTGGCCCGGATGCATCAGCAACTGCGCCGCGTGATTCACATCGGTCAGCCGTTGGTGTCCGACAAACTGCGACCAGTATGGGTGCGTCTGCAAACCATGTTTCCGGCAAGCCGCGAGAAAGTCATCCTGCGTGTCAAGGCTTCCGGAAAGATTCAACGTTGCGATGCGCCGGCAACCGACCGAAGCGAGATGGGCAACCGCGCGTTTGATGAAGCATGTCAAATCCGGGAAGCAGGCTGGAATGCCATATTCTTGATATGGCGCAGGACCGGCCTGCACCGCAACGCGCGGCACTGGCGATGAACGGTTTAGCGGATTGTCGCCGAGCGCTGACGGCGGAAAAGTGAAAATTAATCCCGCGATTCGCCGGTGGCGCAAATCGTCGATCGCCGCGCGATACGTTTTCGACCCCGGTTGGCTGAGTATGCCGAAGTACTCGGCTGTTGTGGCGCCGGGAATCGAACGCAGATGCGCGCGAAGCCGATCGGCAAACAGTTGGTAAAAAAATGAGGTCGGTTCCGAACGACCGCTGGGGAACAACACGCCGAACCGCGACAGATGCGGCGGGTAACGCGTAACGAACGTGCCCTTCGGACCGCGCGCCTCAATAAAGCCTTCGCGCATCAGCGTATTGAGTGCCTCTTGAACCGTCAGGTTGCTGGCGTCGAATTTTTCTTTGATCTGTCGTTGGCTGGGCAGCCGTTGCTCCGGCTTCAGACGACCGGTGATGATGGATCGGCGCAGTCGTTTAACGATCTGCTCCCGTTTTTCTGGCGGCCTGCCGACTTTGCTGACAGGCGCTCGGGTTTTTGTTCGCGTCGTTATCATGCACCTAAAAATAAATAGATGTTATTGGTGCATAATATCGGAGGCCGGATGTCAGATCAAGCATTTTCCCGCTGCAGATCGTCAATTCGACGCGTGCAGCGCACGAGTAAACAGCTATCACCATATGAATGCAGTGCTTACGCGCAAACAGCTCAGACACGAGCGTTATACTGCCTGTCATGAACAACCGGCCGAACATCGTCATGTTTGTCACTGACCAGCAGCGGGCGGACACGCTACCGGGCAGAAGTCCTGTCGACGTGCACGCACCGCATGCCGCGTGGCTGATGCAGCATGGAATTACGTATGACCGCGCCTACTGCACGGCCCCGATCTGTACGCCGGCGCGCACCTCCCTGATGACCGGGCGCTACCCGCACGAAACCGGTGTCGTGGCCAACTATCAACACACGCCGCGCAACCTTTCGCTGCCTGAGGACGTGCCGACAGTTGCGCAGTATCTCGGAGAGGCTGGTTATCGTTGTGCGTACACCGGCAAGTGGCATATCCCCACGTGGGGTAAACGCCCAGGCTTCGATGACCATGTCACGCGATTGACGCATTGGGATATTGATGACGTAACAGAGGACGACGCGATCACGTTCGGCAACAAGGTCGGCGTCGATGTTGGTGCGCATTACACGGCCTACCTCCGAGGTGATGCCTCTCCCAGCACGACGGACGGCGGCCAAACCAAACTGCCACTGGCATTTCATCCTTCGACGCAGCAGGCACTCGAAGCTGCCGCGTACATTCGCCGAATGGCGCAGCAGGACGAGCCATACCTGCTGGTGTACTCCTGCATCGAGCCGCATCCGCTCGGGCTGGAATACAACATCAGCCCGGCGCCGTTTGATCGCATGTACGATCCGGGCGCGATGCCGCTGCCAACCACGCGGCGAGACCCAAACGCCCCTCAGATTGTGCGCAAGCGCGACTACAAGGGCCTGGTGCCAACCGATCATTTCAGCGATGACCAACTGCGCGAAATGGTGGCCGGATACTACGGCGCTGTCAGTTACGTCGATCATCTGATGGGCCTGCTGCTCGAAGCGTTAATCGCCACCGATCAATTCGATAACACGATGTTCATCTTCACATCCGACCACGGCGAAATGCTCGGCGATCATCGCATGCTCAAGAAAGGGCCGGTGATGTTCGAAGAGCTTGCGCGTATTCCGCTCGTTATCAAGCCGCCAGCCCCTGCCCCCGGAAGCCGGGATGGGCAAACGTCGTCATCTCTTGTGTCCCACGTCGACCTGCTGCCGACTATGTTGGCAGTCGCGGGTCTGGAGAGCGACCTGCCCGGACACGATCTATTCGGTGATGCGCCATCGTACGACGGCATCGCATTGGAGTACCACTCCACCACCTGGGGCCAGCCGGCGTGGCCACTACGCGCGTGGGTGACGGACGAATGGAAATACGTTGAAACCGTGGGCGGTGACGACGAGCTATACAACCTCAAAGACGATCCAAACGAAACGCGCAATCTGATTCATACACACGAGACACCGCGTCGCGCGATGCAGGATGCCCTTCGAGCCTGGCAACGCGAGCACAACGACGAATGGCCTGACGTCGCGCAACCCGCACATGCCTTACCCGCCCCCACCGGCGAATGGGCACGTCTCGTGGACAACTTTTAACGGATCACGCTACAGGAAATCCCAGGACAACGGCCACCCGTCGCGTAAACTTACAAAGGTAAGTCATTTCTGATCACCGAAGGCCCGGATCATGAAAACTCTCGCGTTGTGTGTCACCCTCCTTGCCATCAACAACCTTGCTGTCGCAGAGAAATTTGACGCATCGCTGATCCGGGGCGCGCAAGGCGAGCGTCAGTTGATCAGCGTACCCGCCCCCGCCGCGCCGACAATCGATGGCAGGCTCAATGATGACTGCTGGGAGAATGCAGCCGCGGTCACAGGTTTCCTTCGGATGGAAACCACTGACCTCGCATCAGAGAAAACAGCGGTCTTCGTGACGCACGACGACAAAGCGCTGTACCTGGCCGCCGCTGTGTCGGACTCGCGCATCGCAGCAAAACAGCGCCCGCGCGACAAAGGGACCTGGGAAGATGACTGTATTGAGTTCTTCATTGACTCGAAGCGCCAGCGCACCAACCGGTATCAGTTCATCGTCACAGCTGCCGGCATGTTCCTCGACTCTCGCCTCGGCGATGCAAAGTGGAACGGCAAGGAGATCCGTTTCGCATCGCAGCAGTACGATGGTGGCTGGACGCTCGAACTGGCTATCCCCTATCAGGCAATCGAAACCGAATCCCCCCGCCGCGGCGATGTCTGGGATGTGAAGTTCAGCCGCGAAGATTACGACACGCTTGGCGGTGTCCCCGCACTGTCCTCATGGCAGTTCACCGGCCAGAACTTCTCCGACCCCGGCTCCTTCGGCACCCTCGTATTCACCTCACCCAATCGTTTTTCAAATGGCGGGTTTGATGACGGCCTGCAGATCGGAAATTGGTGCGGCAAGGGATGGCGTGTCAGCCCACAGGCTCGCAGCGGTACACTTGAGCTGATCACCGACCAGGGCCACGACAGCCCCCCGTGCGCGAAGGTCAAGTTCGAGAAAAGTACGCAAGTTCAGGTTTGTACGCGCGTCCAGCCTTACCGCCATTACCGCGTTACCGCATGGGTGAATCGCGATGACCTGCCAGTCAGAGCGAAGTTGAGCATGTACAACTCAAAGGCCAACAAAGTCTTTGCCGGCAAACACGCGAAGGGCTGGCAAAAACTCGAAACCTATGCCACGACCGGCGACACGCAATACCTGGTGATGACCTTCACCGCGCATGGCGGCAATAACAGCTCGTTTCTACTTGATGATTTCGCTGTTGAAGAGATCGACAACACCCCGCGCGGCGTGGATGCTGTGTGTTACACCGGCAATGCAACCGGTGTGCAATCGCGTCACAATAAGCAGGTCGCCGGGCGCTACCGTTACCTCGACTTCGCCATCAACGCATGGTGGGCGCCGGAAAGATCGGCGCGCGGCGGCTTTTCAGATGTCAGCGATACCCCGGGTTGGATCGCTTTTGACAAAGGCTATCTCACGGACAACAAACCCACCTATGCCGCTTGGGCCGGCTATGCCAAGCACCCGGGCAAGACACTCGAATTCGACCTCGGCGAAGACCGTTACATCACCGACCTGCAAATCGAGCCGGTCACGCGCGGCCTACGCGACGTGCGCGTTTACCTTAAGACCGATTCCGACCGTGCCTACACCCTCGCCCACTGGCAGCGTGGCGAGACCAAAGGACCAGCCACCGCGAAGAACCTCAACGCCCACGCGCGTTACGTTCGTATTGACCATCGCGGCAAATGTGGCCTGCGCGAGGTGCGCATCTGGGGAGAACCGGTCAAACAAACATCGCCGATCAAACCATTCATACTACCGGTAAAGCCGGGCATCACGCCACACGGCGGCGCGGCGTTGGCAGATGTTGACCTGTGCATTTATCCCACGCCGAAGCATTTGAAGGTTTCCGCATCGCGGCTGGTTATTGGCAAGGGCGCGACGATCGGTATTCCCGCGGATGCTGATGACGAATTTCGTTTCATCGCCGATGATCTGGCTAAGCAGCTATCGCGTCGAACCGGTGTCGATGTAAAGATCGTTAATGATGCGACTGCTACCATCCGGCTTAACCATCAACCTGTCAAAGATGGAAAGGAACACAAGGGAGCCGAAGGCTACACACTACACATTGACGCCGAAGCCGCGACCATCACCGGCGGCGGGCTCAACGGCGTGTTCTACGGCGGGCAGACACTTCTGCAATGCCTTGCGCGCGAAGGTGAACAGACGGCACTGCGTGGCGTCGACGTGCGCGACTGGCCCACGCTCGCGCTTCGTATCACCCAGTTCTGGGACAAGCACCTTCGAGAAAATCCGGCCGGCATCCGCGCTCTGTCACGCATCCGGTGGAACACCATCCAGTATGCCAGCAGCAGTTCACACTTCGGCCCGCAGCTGGCACAAAAGCTCGTTAAACACCGTCTCGAAGCGATGCCCGTCTGTGCGCCAATGCCCGGCGGCGGCTGGTATGGCAAGACACCTGGCATGATCGAGCTCAACCCTGGTGAAAAACTGTCCGACCTGACGCGCCTTTCGCGTGTGATGCCATGCCCGTCACATCCGAAGGTGAACGAACTACTGGCCGAACAGATTGCCTATGCCGCAAAGTTCCCCGGCAAATATGCGTGGCTCAACATTGATGAGTGTTACCAGGAACACTCCGGTGCACGCTGGAATGTCTGCAACTTCTGCACCGCACGCAAGCTCGATGGCGGAGAACTCTTCTACCAGCATGTCATGAAGCTTTACAACGGGCTAAGAAAAGTCGGCAAAACGCCGGCCGCAATGGGTTTGATGCTTTACCACGTGAAGTACAAGAACATTGACCAAGGATTCGCGCGTCTGCCCAAAGACATGCCTCTGGCCGCGTGGCAGGTGACCGGACATACCACAACGCAGGGCCACGGATTCAAGACCATCGAATATCCCATCAGTTTCAACTGGGTCAGCCGCCCGCCGGATCGACCGACGGCGGGAATATTCTATTCGGCCGACTGGTTCAATTTCTCACCCACGGCGCTCGTTGTGTGGGGTGAGCGGGCGTGGACCGGCACCGATCTGCACGGCGATCTGACCTCGCCGCGCATGCGGCGCCAGATTGATCAGGGCCTTTCGCATATGCGCAGCGCGATGATTGATGCGCCCGCACCGTCACGCGTTGCCGGCGCATCGCAAATGACACCGATCGACCTGACGATTGCTGCCAATTGTTCGCTTGCTGATACGAAAGCCGGTGACGGCAAGGGCCTGTTCGACGTTGGACCGGGTATGGACCTTTCGTTTATGGTCGGCAGTGCACAGCTCGGTGGCGTGCCATACCAGATCGGCGGCAACAATGGACGCGACATCGTCGTGCTGGAAAATCGAGGGTCGATCGATGAACGGTTCGATACTGACATTCGCATACCCGTTGATCGCGAAGCGGCAAGCCTTGTCTTTCTTCATGGGATGACCGAGCCACTGGCACGCAATTACAACACAAAGATCAGCTATGTCGGCAACTATCTCATCGAATACGAAGATGGCACACGTGCCCATTACCCGATCAAGTTTGACCACAACATCCGCATGATGTTCGTCAACCCGTTTACAGACGACGGCCCGCCACAATCCCTCAGCGCGCGTCTCATGTATCGCGGCGTCGCGCCATCCGGTGACAACATCCAACTGCTAAGCGCCGAATGGGTCAATCCATTGCCGGACAAGAAGGTGAAAGCCGTCATCATGCGTACACCGGCAAGGCTCATGAACAGCCGCGTTGCGCTGTTTGCCATGACCGCCGTCGCACCATCCCAGGCGGATCATGCCTTCTGGGCGAAACGCGATACCGAATCACTTCCGGCACCAACTGACACACTCCTGCCGTCAACGCTCAAGCCAATCGACCTGGCCGGCGGTTCATTTGTTTCTTCAACGCGCTACGAAGCACCCGATGGAACGGTCATCACGGCTGATCGTTGCGACTACCTTGACGACAAATCGCTGGTATTTCGGCTGCATCATGGTGTTGGCTGGGTAACACAACCCGACAATCGTGGTTGGCAATTCAAGGGAACCGATCCGCAAACGATGACCATCACGTTTGCAGAACCACGAGAGCTTGGCGCGGTGGGCTTCACAGGCCTGCCGGCGGTTGCGGACAATTTTGTCGCAACCAAAGTGGCCCCGCTGGACGTGACAGTCGAAGTCACAACCGACGGCAAAACGTGGCAACAGGTAGCAGTGCGCAGCGGCTATCTTTCAGAGCGCGATCTTGAAAGCCAACATGCATTTGAGCCAGTGTTGGCCAAGGCCGTTCGCCTGACTGTTAAGCTGACCACCAAAGATACGACCGTGACTTACAAGGGCCTGTCGCATGTTCGACTGTTTGCCCTATCCGACGAGTGATTGCCATCAACAATACCCTGGCAGGAACTCAGTCTCCGCGTCGAACATCTCCAGCGCCATCTGCTTAATCTCGCGCGTGGTGCAAACCGCGGCACAAAGCGGGTCGAGCAGTAGCGCGTGAATCGCAGCCTCCTTGCTCTTTTCAATCGCGGCTTTCGCGCCAAGATCAAACATGCGCATGTTCCAGTCACACACGGCCGCCATCTGCGGCGGTAGCGCGCCGTAGCGCGTCGGCTGGATACCGTTGCGGTCGACCATGCAGGCGACTTCGACGCAGCCGTCGCCGGGCAGGTTCGTGATTAATTCGCCGACGTGTCCGCCGGACGGGTTGTTCATCACGTTGCCGTGGATGCGCTGGGGCACGTTCTTTTCGCGGCCTTCAATGATCCAGCTGGCGTATTCCCAGCTGCGCGACCAGTCCATGTTTTCTTCACCGCGCAGCATGCGCTCGCGTTCGGCATCACGATCTTTTCGCCAGCCGGGCCATTCGCTGGCGTAGAAGCGCGAGCCGCCGTGGTATTTCTTACCGATATAGAGCTTGCCCGCTTCACTCTTTCGATAGAACGGCAAGTACTCGGACAGGTGGCCGGAGCTTTCGGTAATGAATGCACCGAAGTGCAGGCACATGTCCTTGCGCACCAGATCGGCTTCGTCGCGGTTGTCCAGTGCGTCGCCGTAGACTTCTGCTTCAAACTTTTCATACAGGCGCGGGTAGACGCTTTGGCCGTTATGCTCGAACTTGGTGAACCAGGCGAGGTGGTTAATGCCGGCGCACTCCCAGTCCGCTTCTTCAATCGGAATGTCAGCATACTTCGCGACCAACTGGCTGGTGCCCTGCACGGAGTGGCACAGGCCCACGGTCTGCACCTCCGGCACAGCTCGGCCGGCGGCAAGACACATCATGCTCATCGGGTTGGTGTAATTGAGCATGATGGCGTCCGGGCACAGGTCGCGCATGTCGCGCAGGATGTCCAGGTACACCGGAATGGTGCGCAGCCCCTTGAACAGCCCGCCGGGGCCGATGGTGTCGCCGATGCATTGATCGACGCCGTACTTGAGCGGGATGTCATTGTCCCACGCCACGCACGCGACGCCGGACACTTCCACGCAGCTGACAACGTAAGTCGAACCGGGCAGGACTTCCTTGCGCTCTGCCGAGGCGGTGACGGTCCATTTGTCGCTGACGTTGGTATCGTCGATGAGTTTTTGAATGAGCCGAGCCATCAGGTTCATTCGCTCGACGTCGACATCAACGAGCGCGATCTCACCGCCTAACGTGCCGGGAATGAGCAGCACGTCGCGCAACAGACGCGGCGTAAAGGCTGACCCGGCTCCGAGCATCGTGATCTTGATCGGGCGCTGGAACTCCCCTTCGAGCCCTCGCTGGTTTTCGGCTGACTTGGTATGCGCCTTCTCCGGCGCCTGGTCTCGTGTGGCAGATTGTGCGGTGGTCATGATGCTCTCTTGACTGTTCTGGTACTAAATGTAGTTCGTGTTTCCTTGCAGGCGTGACGCAACCGGGTATTCGTTCGATTCTTTTCCGTCCCCGGCGCTGATGTAAACAGCATGACTGAGCCCGGGTAGTGCTCCGATCGGCTCCCGCTCTACCGAGGGGTGGACCGTCCGATTGCGCGTGGATGCAATGAGCCACTCCAGCAGCAGCCGCCGACACTCGGCGACCGTCTCTCTGTGAGTCGTACTATTGTAGAGATTTTTCGTCTCACCGGGATCGGCCAGAAGGTCGTACAACTCGCCAACGTCTTCACCAAACATTTCCCGCTGGTAGTGGACGAACCGGTACTGCTTCCACCGCAGGCCCTTGCTCCAGGGATTTTCCGTCACAGCGACTTCGCGTACCGCCTCGTCCTGCCCCCGCAATAAGCCCGAAATATCCCTGCCATCGGTAGAGGTCATGGGCGGGAGTCCGGCAAGCGAGCAGAGCGTTGGTGTCATGTCGACATTTTCGACCAGTTGGTCACATACGGCCCCGGCTTTCATCTGACCGGGTACCTGCCAGATCATCGGCACACGAGAAACGGCGTCGGAACAGATGCCTGGCGCCTTTTCCGGCAGGCCGTGAATGCTGTGGTAACAGCCGTGATCACTTCCATAAATGATGATGGTGTTTTGTCGCAGGTCGCGTTGCTCCAGCCCGGCCAGCAGTCGTCCGAACACATCGTCGATCTGACTGATGCACGCGAGCGTTCCGCGCCAGACGCGCCGGGCAAGCTGCTCGTCTTCCGGTGAGCGATGCATGCGCTGCCACATCTTCTGAAAGTGAGCCGGGCGATGCGACGGGTCCTGGTAATACGTCTCCGGCAGCTCAATGTCCTCGTCGTACAAATCGAGAAACTGCTGTTGCGGCAACAATGGATGGTGCGGTTTTTGAAATGCGATCTGCATACAGAATGGCTGACTATCGTCCTGGTCAATGAAGCTCAGCGCGCGGTCAACGCACCACCGTTCCTGCGTGTGTTCGTACGGTAAATCAGAAGGCAGCGTGTCCTGAATGATGGTGCCTTCGCCGTAATGCCACGGGTTGTGCCAACTGTCTTCCAGTTCGCGCAGGCCGAGTTTGTTCAGGTGATTGAAGAAGTCGCTTTCGCCGATAGCGCCTTCGATGGTTTCGTATGTGTCATCGAAGAAGTCGACATCATCGGCAATCCAGTTGCGCGGGTGTTGGGGAAGATGAAGCTTGCCGTGTGCGGATGTACGATAGCCATGGGCGCGGAAGTGACGGAACAGATTCGGCAGTTCAAACCAGGCAGGACCGGACAGGCCATAGTAACCATGGTTGTGACAGTACTGCCCGGAGAGAATACTCACCCGGCTGGGCGTGCAGATCGGATTCTGACAGTACGCGTTTGTGAAGCGCACGCCCTCGGCCGCAAACCGGTCGAAGTTGGGCGTCTTCGCCTGTGGATGTCCCGCACAACCCATCAGGCCCGCGTGCATCTGGTCGGCCAGCACCATAATGACATTTGGTCGATCGGATTGACTCATGATCGGCGCCTTTGGAAATCGTTAGTAATAAGGTTTCAGTCTATCCGGCTGGTGTATGGCTTGCAGGCATAGCCATTCGTGCGGCGGGCAATGGCTTTCTGCCAGTCCGTTTCGCCCGTCAGGTCGCACAGTTCGTCGGCGGCGCTTCGCGCCAACGGCCGGCGGACATCGTTGGCATACTGAATCAACAGGTCGTACCCCCGCGCATCACCACACCGTGCCATGGCTCGCGCGACGCAAAGCTCGCAATAGGCGCGGCGTTCGAAGCTCGGTTCAAGGATCTGGCGGGTATCGCCGCCGACCGGCATGGCCAGGTTGCGAATGCTGCTCTTCTGATAAAGCACTTCAAGCGGGCGGATCATTTCGGCGCTGGGGTTGCGATCCGCCACCGCGCAAATGGTCCGGATGTACTCAAATGGTGAAGCGTCTTTCTTGTCGAACGCTTCAGCGCTGTCTTCGACAGCCATCGCGATCTTTTCGAGCAAGTCGATTAGGTCGTTGCCGCGGTCAACCAATCCGATTGCATAAAGACTGTAGGCCGGCTCGGGCGCCCAGCCGTGTTCCGGAGGAAGTGCTAATGTGCGTGCCGGCGCGATTGGCAGGCCATCTTTGGTCTGTTGTTCGATCTGTTCGATCAGATAATCGACACCGGTATCATCACCCAGGTAACACAGCAGGCGGGCTGCATAAGTCTTGAAGGTCTGTTCATCGGTTTGTTCAAACGTTGATCGAAGCGGCTGAATACTGACTTTTGAAGATGCCAGCCTGGCCAGATGGTGAGCGGATACTTCGCCGTCCTCGAACAGCTGATCGATATCCTGTTTGGCGTCCGTTTCGCCATATGCTTCTGATTGGGCGCCGTACTTCTGACGATCTTCCGGAAGTAATGTGCCGAGCGAGACCCATTCCTGCTGGAGTGACTGAACATCGAGGTCGGCAATGGGTATCGACTGCTTTACCGATCGCGCAGCGGCAATGCCTGCACCTGCGCCAAGACTCGTCATGTCGCGCTGCATGCGCGCGAGCGACTGCGCATCATGTGATGCACAATAGCTGCGCCCGACAATCATGAGATTATCGATGTTGGCCGGCTGAATGGCTCGAAACGGGATGGCAGCCAGATAGCGGATATGCGCTTTCCAACCCCACATCACGCCGCAGTAAATCAGATCACTGGACGCGACGCCTTTGATATCAAAGTTGGAATCGCAGACGGTCATGACATCAGGAAACGTTTCGCCGGCGAGAATGCCGCCATAGGTGATTCTGGCGCGGCCGTGGATTCGGCGCGTCTCGCGCGGTGCGACATACAACTGTGGCATATCATGCGCGAATCGCGACCACATGCCCTGCCGGCGCCGGCCGCGCACGATCGTACGTACAAAATCCTGCGGGTCGCTCACATCAGCAGACGATTCATACTGTCGGCTGGCGGTGCGTTTCTCCACATTGAAGTTGGCGAACGATGCCCAGATGGTCCACGCGTCGCGCCCGTTGCCGAATTCATATGGCACGCCTGCCCATGCGGCAATGTCCGCATCACCGGTTGCGTCGATAACCGTTTTACCGGCAACAACCGCAATGCCGTTTTCAGTCGCGATGGCCACACCGGTCAGGTGATCGCCGTCGCGCACCACGCCTAGTAACGTTGAAGGCGCCAGGACAGTGACACCGGCGTCGGTCAGACATTTGAGCATGGCAATCTCGCGTGCCATACCACTTCGGTCGGACCATACACTGTATTGCTCGTCGCAGGCAAGCTGAAACGGTGTCTCGCGCCCGAACCAGTAGTTGCCCACGCCGCCGACGGTTTGCGTGCCGCCGACATCGGCATGCTGTTCGATCAGAACCACGCGCGCTCCGGCCTGGGCAGCGGCTAGTGCCGCAGGTACACCACTGGTACCGCCGCCAGCCACAATGACATCCGCGTCGGCAATGACGGGAATGGAGATTGCATCAAGTGCTATTTTGTGATCGGACTGCGTCTTGTCACCGAAACACAACTGCAACCCGGTCGATTCAGCTTCGCAAGGTTGTGTCACAACCTTTACCTGAGCGGGTTTTGCTCTATTCGCAGAGGGTGAGGTGTCAATCGCAGCCACAGCCTTCACTGACTCGTAGGGATCAACGTCGTCACTTGGCCCAAGCAGTTGAACATTTGGCGGGCATGCATTCACGCGCACAAGTGGATCGCACAACAATGCGCCGGAATAACGATGAATGTACAGCGGCGGTTTGCCTTCTGCCTCACGCGCGGCTGTTGCCTGGCAGCCGATATCGACCAGTTGCTTTCGTGCTTCCACAGACAGATGGGCCTGATCGATCGGGTCGTCCGGATTGACCGACAGGCGCAACACAAACTCGGCATAGGTGCCATATATCTGAAAACGACCACCGACGAGGCTGGAACAGTCCGCCACCTCAATGGCGTCTTCCTGCGGCCACGCCGTCGGGCAGGCCTGAATGCCCTGCGGCGTATCAATCTTATTGGCGTGCTCTCCATCTGCCACGGCAACCTTTGCGCTGATGCGCGCTACGATGTGAGTTTCCTGATGAATGTCATGCGAACAACCGGCGAGCCTTGGAATGACCGTCGTCTGAGTGGCGTCCACAATGCGGCCGGCGCTCACCGCCTGTAACCCGAACTTGCCACCGAAGATGACAGACGAGACGGCCCGACTCTCAGCGACGGCTACGCCACATGGCGTCATCCCGTAGAACAGGTGCACCCCCGCGTCCATGAGCAGGTCTTCCACTGCAATGGATGCCCTTGTCAGGTTCATCAGCGACATGCCATCGGACAACGTGTGTTCGATGGACGATTCGAATGCCTCTTTAAATGGCGCGGGCAGGCACGATAGATTTTCCTTTGTTACCCAAGGGCGCCGACAAGTGACGATCTCATGCGGCACAGAGCAGCCGGTAACCGCGAGAACTGTCTTGTGACCGGCGCGGGCAGAGTTATAAGCAGCGACGCATCCGGCCAGCGTGCCTTCAACGACAAGCATATCTGCTTCAGCAAGGATCGGTACGCCATCGGTCGGCGTCACATTCACACAGCGTTTCATTTTCAATCTTTCCAGTTACGAAGCCCAGGGCTGGGTCTGCGTCTGCACCGGCTGGCCGGTGCTAATGGCTTCGGAGATCATCAAATCCAGGTACCGGTCCTGACAGCCTTCGGCAAAGCTGTAAAACTCAGGGCCACCATCAACGTATTCCGCCATGCGCTTCAGCGCGGTTGCAACGGCAATCTCATCATCCGTCAGGCGGGCCGGAATGAATTCGTTCCGGTACACCCACTCACTGCCCGTAAGAATGCCCTTAAGGTAGTGGCCATCGAGATCGCCATCTTCTCCCGCGTTCTCTCGTTGCAACCTGGTGTGAACGTAGTTGCGAAAATCAGTGAGGTATCTCACGTGTTCGTTGTTGATCTCGCCGCGCTCGCCGCGGATCAGTGTGCGGTGTGAGCGGATCATGGAGAAGTAATGCTGTGCGGTAAAGTCGTTGATACCTAAGCGATCACCAAAGTCCAGCCAGGCGACTTCCTGATTCACGTCACTGATGGACTCTTCATCAGGCGGGCCGTCGCGCCCGGGGCTGGTGACAATCGGCGCGGCAAATCGTTTGGCGGTAATGGTCGCATTTTCAAATGTGACGCCGAGCATGCGGCGAATCAGGCTGATGCCATGATAGCCGTGACAGACGGACACATTCGCGTGTGACACTTTGCCGAGCAGGCCCGAATGAGCCAAGGCAATTCGCGATGCGTGATACGGCTGCATGTGCAGTTGCTCGGCCACCTGAATTCTGGCGCCGCGCTCAACCAGTTCGTAGAGCGACTTCATATCGTCAATGTTACGACCCGCCGGGGTTTCACAGAGTGTGGGCATTTCATGTTCAGCCAGCACCGGTAACAACTCCGGATTCGAGCGTGCCTGAGCGGTTGAAAGAACGAATGCCATGTCCCGCGTTTGCAGCAATTCATTCAAATCGCCACAAGTCGGTACATCCCATCGCGAAAGAAAAGACTTTGCCTTGTCCTTACCCGGATCGCGAATCAGCACGCGCGAAACTTCAAACAGGTCCGGCAGTTCCTGAGCCACGCGCATGAAGAATTCCGCGCGCCAGCCACATCCAATCATTCCAAATCGTGTCTTACTCATATCAACATGCGATCCTAAAGCTTGCGACCGTCTCGCCCCCCACCGCTACCGGCATACAGTTCACCGGGATTCCAATCCGGCTCGTCCGATGGGGTGAACTGGTCAACGGGAAAAGTAACCTTGCAGCGATGGCGACTGGAGATGTACGCCCCCTCACAGATTTCCAGAGCCAACAGTGAGTTTTGCGCCAGCGAGTAGTCGGGGTTTGATTCATCGATCATCGATGCAAGCCGTTCGAGGTGATACTGATGGCCGCGCACTGGTGCCTTTCCCGGCGTAATCGTTTCGCCATCGGGATGCTGCGCATTGAGAATGTGATAACTGCGATCCCAACCCCAGAACTCGATCTGACCCGCCGTACCGACGAGGCGGAAGAGTGTAGCTTTGCCTTCGCGATTGATGTTCACATCGTCACCGGTGTTCATGACGACGCGCACGCCACTGATCGTCTGGCCATAAGTGACGGCCGTGGTTTCGACCTGCATCCCGTCGCGGTAGGTGCGTGTGCTTGATTCGCACAACGCCATGACCCAGTCCATGGGCTCCCCACCTGTCAGGCTGACGAAGAAATGCAGCCAATGGATACCGGCGTTGATAATGTCCCACTTGGTGCATTGAATCTCAACCAACTTCAGATCGCCGATATCGCCGCGATGAACGCGATCGAGAATTTCAAGCGACGTTTCATTGCCGAGCAGGCCGTGCGGGACGGCCATGGGAATCTGTTTTGACTTGATGGCTTCGAGCACGCGCCGGCCAGACGCGGCAGTGTGGCCAAGCGGCTTTTCGACCAGAATACCCTTAACCGGTTGTTGCAATGCGTCGAGCGTAACCTCTTCATGGGTCGCCGGCCAGGTACTGACGCAGACGACATCCGCCGGGCACTGCGCGAACATCTCACGGTGATCGGTGAATGTCTGAATGCCGGGATACTTCTGTTCCAGGTCGCGGCAGGCTACCGGCCGAATGTCCGTTGCCGCGACGAGTTGAAACCGATCGGAAGCGGTCAGTGCTGTCATGCTCAGCTGGCCGCCAAAGCCGCCACCCACCACGCTGGCGGTCAATTTGCTGGGAATATCATTCATGTCGCGTTACCACAATGCAAGATTGATCTTGTTGAGACAAAGTTCTTCGTTTGTTGTGTTGGTGAAGACAAGTTGGTTGGCGCCCGGCTGAAGCGTTTTTGTATCAACATAAAAACACCGACAGTCTTCTGGTCTGGAGCGAAGCGTCTTCGGCCGGTAGTGATTGACGAATTCGACAAAAATTTCCGAGCGATGTTGAAGGGCCGTGCCATCCGCGGATGGCGTGACATCCTGGCGCCGCGATGGTTTGCCATTGAATTCGAGCATCACATCGCCGCCGCTTTCGATCAGGCACATTGCACGCCACGCGGGCAGCGCTGCGGCGGGAACGTGCATCTGGATTGTGGCGGTCTCACCCGGTTCGATCGTCACCGGAATCGCATGCGGCAGATCGACATTCGCTACCCGACTTCGCTTGTGGTTGACTGACAACAACAGCGGCTTGGCTGCGGCCTGTTGCGGATCATCCACGCCGTTCAGCCAGTGATAAGGAACCACCGCCAGTCTTTCGTTCCAACAGGGAAAATTGAAAATGTAAATGCCGTCCGGCTCGCAATCGTACAAGCTCGTGCAGATGCCGCGCAGTGATTCGGGGAAATGTATCTGATGGCCGAAACCCAAATCAAAGCATGCGTACACGGGAATTTCCGCACCTTTGAGCATCGTGCGAATTGCCGCGATCGGCACCTGCCAGTCAACAGTGAGAAACGGACTGGCAACCACCATATCGATGAGATTGCGTTGCGCCCACTGCTCAAGGTCCAGTCCCACATAACGGCAGCCGGCCGGATTCGACGGCACGCGCACGCTTAAAAGGATGCGCCGACCTGACGAGTCGAGCATTTTTCGTACGTCTGCCACAAATTCTGTAAGGATATGGCGTTTGTCCCACACTTCGTCAGGTGTGCCCGAAAGATGGCGCGGAAAGCGCATCCAGTCCAACTGGAAGCCGTCGATGGTGTGTCCGTATAGTTCGATCTGTTCTTCGATCAGCGATTTAACGTACTGGCGTACATCATCGCGCGCATAGTCCAGGCAGTAGGACATCCAGCCGGCGGTGCCTTCGCGAACTTCATCGAGTCCGACAATGCAATCCGGATTGTCGAGCCTTATGCGCGGGATGTTGCCCTTGTCCGGCTGGATCGGATTATGCACGTCGTTCAAGCGATAGGTGATGAACGTTTCCTTGCCGTCTGCCTTGAGTGCTTCAAGCCACAGGCCAAGCGGGTCGACACCGCGCTCGTGTGCGGCAACCAGCCCGTGTGATAGTACGGCTTCATGCCGACCGGCCTTATTCAGCGTGTGATACTTTGACACGACTTGGCCGATCTGCGTGGGCCAGTAGCAGGTGCCGGCACCGGAACAGACGAGGTACGTCGTCACAGCAGGGTTGCACTCGCGCACAACCTGTGCCACGTCGGCCGCGACGTCGTCGCCCATGCCCTTGAAGAAATTCGATCCGTCGTTGTCGAGCAGCAGCCGCTTCATCACCTACTCCTTACGATAAAACTTCACGCGGCTAAAGCCGTAGTAATCCGTTGTGCCGGGGCCACGTTCCTGGCGCAGACGCACATGCGTGACCGTGTCTCTGTTAATTGACAGCCATACCGGGCCGTGTTCTTCCGGGCTGGTTGCGAGCACTTCGCCGGTCTGCTGCCATGTCTTGCCGCCATCGGCTGACACATCGACAAAGAAATTATAGACCATCGGCGTGAAGTCCTGCTTCTTGCGCTGTTCACGAAAACGCCCGGTGACCATCACGCCGGTCAAACTGGTCGGTTTGGCAAACGTGTAGAACAGTTGCCCGTCGCGCGTTCGGGCGGCCTGATGCCCATCGATGGTAACCTGGCCGACATAAGAGCGCCAGTCATTGGCGTAGGCAAATGCCTTTTTGTCGCTGAGTTGGTTGCGGATGTCGTTGCCGTGTATGACAGTGCCATCGGGCGCGACGTAACGCATCTCCGACTCGTCCGTACCGCCGCTGAGATCGTAATACTCACCGATCGGCGTGGGTGATATCAATGTATCGGCGGAAGGCAATTTCTCGGACATCGTCTCCGCCGCGAGGCGCGGATGCGTCGCCGTCACGGCCAGCAGCATCGGGTTCATCATCGTCGGCTCATGCGTGGCGCGCAGGATGATCTTCTTGAGCTTTCCATTCGGTTTCGGATTGACCCATTCCGACATATACAGCTTCGCGGTCATGCCGGAGGTCGTCTGGCCGCTCCAGGCCAGCTTCGCGTACGGCATTGAATCGCCCGCCGGCGCGTATTCCCACCGGTACTTCTGGCCGTCCCATGTGCCGATGGTGATGCCGTACTTCAGTTCCAGTTTTGCGTAGGTGCCGTCTTCGTAGACCATGAAGTAGTAACCGGCCAGTTCGCGGCGGCGCAGGTAATTCCAGCCGGGCGCATTATCCAGGCAGTGAAGAAACGTGAGGCTGGATGCCTGCAGGCCGTTCAAGTCAATTTCCGCGCTTTGCGGAAGCGTGCGGTCCGTGTACATCCGGTTGTGCACCATGACGACGCTCTTACCATCGTTGCTCGACTCGTCGATGATATTGAATGGCACGCCGGCCATGGTGGTCTGCCCTGACGGAAGCGCACGCAGGTCAACGTTCGGGCCCATGTCGACCCAGCCTTCGCCGTCGTACGGCACATCGTCCACGCGGCTGCGCGTCGCGGCCTTTGATATGTCAATCGGAATAAAGTCGTCCGGGCCGGCGACAATGCCGGGGGGTATCGGCTGATCCAGATGCAACTGATTCCACAGCAAGGTGTATCGCGCGATGGTCGCGTTGACATCAATGTCCTTGGGGCGCGGCGCATCCACGTTCCACGCAACCCACATCGTTTCGAGCAACTTGCTGGCAGTGAAAGAGCTCTCCGCCATGTAATTGTTCATGCCCGCGAAGTAGCCGGGGAACTCAAAAGGCATCACGTCTTCATTTGGATCAACATGCTTCGGGGCGCGCCAATCGCGATCGCCGGTGCAGAGGTAGACCAGATCAAAGCCATGCTCCTTCCCGAGTGGTTCGAGCACCCACTTCTTGTTCCAGTGCCAAACGTTAAACAGCAGATCCTTGGGCAACAGCGGAATCGCCTTGCGCCAACTGGGGTCGGGATCGCCGGGATAGCTGAGCTTGAAGTCGCGACAGAACGGCGTGTCGTGCATCATGAGGCGCTTGCCGTACTGCTTGGCTTTCTTGTCAATCTTATTAATAAAGTACGCAAGGAGCGGACCGGCGGACATGTTCAGCGCGCGGCTTTCCGGCGAGACATTCCAGCGCGACCCCTTGTCAACTTGGTACGTCTCATCCATACCGATGTAAAGGATGTCGCCATGAAAGTGCGGGAGCCACTTATCTAGTTCGGCAAAGTAAATCTCCCACGTGCGCGGATGTCCGGGGTTGGCATTTCGCCGGGCGTCGGTTGGCATGTCCTGCCAGCGCTCATCGGCGGGTCGCTCGATCAAGGTTGGATCGGCATTTACGACAGTTGTATTCACGTCGATGAACGGAATAAAGCTGACAAAGTAGCGTTCGGCAAATGCATCAAACTCGGCGGCTTTTTTGATGTTTCGATACTTGGGCGTGTAGTACCTGACACGGAAGCGTGCGAGCGCCCGAACCAGTCCCTTGGAAGGAATGGGACGGCCTTCAATGATGCGAATGGGCATATCCGGCCAGTCGCGAATCACAGCGCCGGGCACTTGCCACTGATTATCCGCTGACTGGCGCGCCAGGGTTAATAGTGCCTGCGTGCCGTAGAACGCACCGCGCTCGTCGCTGCCGGCAATGACGATGCGATTATCGCGTGCGACCAACACATAGCCTTCGGGGCCGGGAGATGCAGCCGTCACCGTTTGCTGATATTTCTTCAGGGCAGCGGCGGTCAGGGGTGACTCTGACGACTCACCAACAAGAATGCTCGCGGCGCGCGTCGAAGATGCGGGTTCTACGGATGATGCCAGACCAAAGCACAGTTGAAGTTCATCGCGTAACACCTCGGCGGTTGTCTTTGCGCGTGCGCTATCGACCGGCTCATACTGAATGACAAGGCCGTTCTTGAGCGTTACATCGTTCCCGGAAAGATCCATTTCCTGCGGCAACGGGAATAGTGGTGAAACATCCCGCTTTGGCTCGGGGGTGCTGACGGGGTTCTTTATGGGAGCGGCGCCACCGGCTTGCAGATACGCGGTCCGTGCCGGCGTGGTATCCGTTGCGTCGATGGGCTTGCCCCAGATTTCGATCTCGCTGAAGTTGCCCGGGGTGCGCGCCTCCAACTGCAGGCGAATCCACCTGGCGCGCTGGTTGATGCCGTTGATTTCCCTTTGATCGTCACGGGGCATTTCCTCGCCATGCAGGCCGGCCGTCTTGAATGCAACAAGGTCAGGTTCTGACGCGACGCGCGTATAAATCTTTTCATCAGGTGATTTGAAAAACACATGCGTCATGCGAATGCCCTGCCAGGTCGCCTTGATGATAATGCGCGTGATCAGGTAGTCGGCCTTAAGGTCGAAGGTAACGTCATGCCCCTGATGACCCGACCAGAAAGACGGCCACGCCACAGCCGTCACATGATGGCCGTCGGTCAGTCGCCCCTGATCAAACGGAATGTCACCGCGGTACAAACCGACTTCCTGCGGGGGCCCGTCCCCTTCCGGGAAGTAATACGGGAAGCAGGGATCGTCAGTCATCGGCTCGGTATAGGTGTACGTCCCTGCAATGCGCTCATTGCGCGTGCGATAGGCATCCGTCGCGTTGCCGGTGAGGCAAACGCTGTCAGGATCGAGCCCAATCGCACTGGCATCGACAATTTCCAGCCGCGCATTGTCGATGTAAATCACCCCTCCGCCCTCTGTCTTCTTGGCGGTGTTTCGAACAGCCGTGGTTTGCAGGCATGGCACGCGCACCCGGTTGCCGGGCAATACCGTCATTGCCGTGCGAATCGTTTGCCAGCCCGCGTTGTGTTTCACGTTGATCTGTTCGACGCCGTCGGCGTGAAATGCCACGAAATAAGCGACTAACGTTTCGTCCGGCGATTCGACTTTCACATCGGCAGTGAAGACATAAGTCGTTTCAACCGGCGCCGCGTGCATGCTTTCCGGGCCGGGCCAGACGCGAGCACTTGAGCCGGCGGTTTTCTTACCCGACACGGTAACAGCCGTGCTGTACAGGCCGCTGGTTCTCTGCTTAGTCGACGCGGCCAGCGATACGTTGACCTTTGTGGCCCGGACCTGCCACCCGGTCGGGTCTTCTTCGCCGTCAGCGCTGCCCAGCAGATTGGCATCTTCAAAAATCAGTTTGCCGGCGGCATGCGGGTCAGCGGTGTTTCGGGCGATCGGCGTCCAAGACGTCGTGCGGGTCTTTCGATGGTCACCAAAATCCTGGCGCGTCAGTTTCAAGGACCAGGTGGTGCCGCGCGTTATCGGGAATTTCTTGACGTCGGTCAGTTCGGCGAACGGCACGCGCATCTCGGCCGTGTAACCCCATGGCTGCATCTTGACTTTGCCATCCCACTGCGGGTTCCAGCCCTTTCCGCCGGCGCCATATTCCGGACCGGGGCGGCGATCATAGATCGACTCGCTGGCGGCAAGAATGAACTGGCATTCATTGGTCGGGTTGCGATCGGGGGAAAGGAAAAGTTCAACGCAATCCTGCCGCCAGACATCGTTTTCATCGCGGTCTGATTTGCGGCTGACCACCTTGCGATCCCGACAGGCCCATGCAACGTAAAGGTTGTCGTTGTCGAAGCCGACCCAGACCAGTGTCTGATCGTCGGCCGGTTCAAGTTTGCCGGACTGCCAGAATGAGCCGATCTTTACCGCGTCGTTCCAACATGCATCCGACAGATCACCGTCAATCTGCGGCGGTTGTGAGATACGGGGCGCGACCAGCTTCAGCGAGTCGTCCGGCTGTGTTGCTTTCTCAAAATCAGAAGGATTTACATTGACCGCCAGCACGGACTGAGCGGCAATCAAACAAGTCAATATTTTAAGTAAACCTGACATGATCCAACTCCGTATGAAAATCAAACTTGCGCAGGTTCAGCAGTGACCGATCGGCTGCGCCAGACCAGGCGGGACAATTTCCAGCACGGACGTATCTCGACGCCCGCGGATTCCTCTTGTGTGGTTCGTTTACTGTGGTACGCGTGATTGAAAGTGGTTCAGTTTGTATGCTCCGTAGCCGCCGAAGCGCTGTGTTGTGCCTGCGTCACTCATCTGCTGGATCGAGTACGCCGGCGCGGTGCCGACGGATGTATCAAAACGTCGATGTTCGCCATGCCCGTCGATGAAGGTGAAATTGCTGCCGCCCTGATGGCGGAAGTCGTAGAACACCAAATCCGCCACGACCCATTCCGGAAACGTCATGCCGTTGTCGGTGCTGGTGATGCTGGACCCGGGCAGGTTGTTGTTTTCGTAGTTGCCGATGGTCTGGTTCTGCACGACCGGGTCATCGAAGTTGCCGTCATTGTTGTTATCGAGGCGCACGCGTGCATCGGCTGAAATGAAAATGCTCGCCGGCTTGTAAATGCCATCAACGCGGAACGTTTCATTGGTCCATTTGTTATTCAGCCCGTGCCAGATGCCGACGACCTCTTCGTCCGTGATGTAATGACTGTAATTGTTGGGATCTGAGCTCTCATATCGAATCGGCCGGTCCCCCATCAGCGCCGGGCAATGCTTGGTATTGACCGGCTTGTATTCGTCCGTATTGTTCGGCAGCAGGTCAACCTTGCTCATGCGATAGGTCGGACCGAGCCACCGGGTTCCAATTGACTCGTCGCCGGCCATGATCAGGGAGCGCGGCGGGAAATAGCCCTGGGACATGTCGGTGTACATCGCGTAAGCAATGCCCATGCCGCGAAGGTTGCTCGAACACTGCACGGCCTGTGCCGCTTCGCGCGCTTTGCCAAGCGCCGGCAGCAAGATCGACATCAGCAGCGAGACAATTGAAATAACGACCAACAGCTCAATGAGTGTAAATGCTCGTTGTTTCATGACCGGTTCTCCTGTGTCGCATCATTACGGGTAAAACCCGACTGATGCCTTTCTGCCGTATACGGCAAATTCATTCGATCAATCGCGCCATCTTGTCCACCAATTGGCATTGGCCATGACATCCACCTGTTTCTGGAAAGTGGCATGGCCGTCACTCCAACCAACGTTGCCGCCCTCGTTATGACGATTGCCGAACGCGCGTTCCGGCTTGTCAATACGTTCAGGGTGATCCATTCGGCTTGACGCCATACTGTCACCAATGACAAGCGAATCTGTCGCGGACTCGATATCGGCACGCCTGCATCGTTGTAACGTAATGCCGCTTGTGTTGATTCGCAGGCCCATCCCGCCCCAATCGTCGCCACGGTTCATGCTGGTGGAGCCGTTGATGTAGCCGTAGGAAATCGAATCGCCACCGCCAGGGGCCCAGAAGAATTCCACATGCGACGGACAGCGAAATCCATCCGTTGCCTGCATGTACTGTCCGTTATACAACAAGCCCTGCCAGCGGTTGGTGCCTTCGGGAAAGCCCGTCAGCGCGACGCCGATTGCAGTGCTGTAGCCCCAGGGCATATACGTTTCATCATACGCGTCGACATACATTTCAATGCTGATCAGTTGCTGACGCGTGTTGCTGGCACAGGCAATCTGTTGGGCAGACTGGCGCGCGCTCTGCAAAGCAGGCAGCAGGACTGCGATCAACAGCGAAATAATCGAAATGACCACCAGTAATTCGATGAGTGTGAATGCCCGCCGTTTCATGACAGATTCCCCCGATCGGTAGCATGACGCGTTGTATCGCCGTGGTGCACGATGCATTCGAGCGAAAGACGGTCCGTCGGGCGATTGGGCTCGTTAAACCGTTCCATCAGCATCCGTGCAGCACGTCGGCCCAACTGTTCGCCGGGCACCCTGACTGTTGACAGAGCCATTTCACCGATCAGGTTGCGGCCGTCCTGACCGTCAAAGCCGACGATTTGAAAATCCTTGCCGGGCACGAGGCCGTGTGAATTCGCGGCAACCAGAATGCCGAACGCCATGTCGTCACTGACGGCGAAGATCGCGTCCGGGCGATCCTCCGCTTCCAGAAAACACTGGAAAGCAGCTGCGGCGGCCATGGGCGAGTAACGATCGGCCCTGAACAGACAGTCTTCCGGGAGCATCTCGCCCCAGCCCGCTTCAAAACCATGCAGACGCAAGCTGGAAGTCGCGTCGAATCGTGTTTGATCTGAGCCGAGCCGACGGCCAAAGAAACAGGGGCGTTTGCATCCGCTGTTGCGCAGCAACTGTCCGGCAAGCATGCCGCCCTGGTATTCGTCGATTCCGACGATGTCGTATCGCGTTTCTTCCGCGACCTGCACAAAACGCGTTGTGCTGACAACGGTGAGCAGTTGCCCCTTCTCACAGTGAATCGGCTCTTTGCAGTATGGATTAAACAGCACAACGGCGTCCGCGTCCGGATCCAGTTCATTCGGACGAAGATCCGTAACGTTTGCGCGGCGAACCGAAGCGCCGGCCGGTTCAATCTCCTGCGTAAACGCATCCATCATGTCGGCGATGAAGCTTCGGGTCGGCGCGGCACTGTAAAGCACCACGTCACGGCCGGCGAGCATGTCGGCGAACATTTCATTGTTGCGCGATTCCGGAAGACCGGCGACATAGGTGCCCTGCCGCCGTCGTGAGACGAGCAGTCCGTCACTTGCCAACTCGCGCACGGCCAGTTGGGTGTTGGTCTGGCCAACACCGAGTTGCTTGGCCAGTTCCTTCACCGGCGGCAGCTTGTCACCGACGCGCCACTGCCGGCCGAGCCGAGCGCGCAACATGCTTTTGATGGTTCTGGCAGTTGATGGATCAGAAGATTGCGAGACGGATGTGGTCATCCTGAAACCTTATAGCCGTAAGCTGCACCTCGTAAGCACAATTAATAGTACGCCATTTATTATGCTTTAACAATACTTTTATCATGCTTATTTGAATTTACTCGTAAACTAATTATTTACAAATTCTTACGTCGAATCAAATTGAGATGGAGGACGGCGTACGACGTCACGGAACCTTATAAATATTGTTGTGTTCCGCGATCTCCGCGATGGTGTCGTCGGGGTCGATTATGACCGTATCTCCCGCCTGACAGTTCTCGAAATGCAGCAGCACCTTTTTGGGTACCAGATCATTCGGCGCAGCAATCCGGTCAATGGTTCGCGTTGCAAGTTTCTGTCCGCCGCGGCTGAGATGCACCTGCACATTGCCGGCAGACACCGAACCAATGTTGTGCACGTTGACGGAAAGCTTGCCGTTCGAATCCAATGTTGCGTCAAGCGGTGAGATGGCCAGATCCGCTCGACTGGTGATTTCATCCAACTGCTCGAGCTGTTCGATTTTCAGAATCGTGACCTGCTTCGGCGGCAGCTTCAACGTGATCGGCGAGTAACGCTGTAACGGCATCGTGCGATCTTCCGCGGCGCTATCCATGTTGCCATCGTCGTCATGGTCCGGACCAACGCGCACGCGATAGTTGCCGTGATCCAATCGCCAGACGCGAATGATTCCCTCCAATGGCTGTTCATTGAAGTTGTAAATGGCGACGCGCAATTTGTCTTTGCCGGCATCCCACACGAGCGCGGCGAAGTCCTGGCCGCGCAGTTTTTCATAACTGACAGCCGTGAAGTTCAGCCACCGATTTCGGTTCGGCGCATCACCAAGGTAACACGACAGCGCGGCTGACGCGTTGTAAGTCAGAATGCGATCGGTTTTCTGTTCGGCCGCGGTATGCATGTGGCGGTATCGCTGGAACCATGAGGCAGAACGGTCTAACCATGAGTCGAGAATGGAACGGTCCTTGGCGAGAAAGAAACCGGCATAACCGGTTCCTGGCTTGGCGAACCTGTCGCGCATGATCTGATCGTATGGGGATTCCCACTCGACCAGCGCATGTGGCATACGGCCGTACTGAACGGCGGTTCCAGAATAGCCTCCGTGGTCGAGCCCCATCTTGAAAATGTTGTGCCACTTGGGATCGCCGGTCACGTGATAGAGCGCGAGCCATTCATCGACCGGGCCGACATTGGCAGATGCCGGAAGACTGGTCACGCGGATCGGCTTGCCTGTCTTGATGTCCACTTTCTCGACAAAATCGCCGGGCTTCTGGTAATCCGCCCATGTTTTGCCCCACTGCTCGAATTTGCGGATCAACGCTGGGTTTCGGTTGTAGAGCGCGGCAACATAGACCGGGTGCCAGAGAAACCGCACAGGCGCCCAGCCGAACCCGCCGGGGGTGGCGCCGATGGACGTGAAGCCGTTTCGCATCTCTTCCAGGCCAACGTAATTGCTGCCGAAGTGCAGGCGACCGTCTTCTGTTTCCACGAGCAGCTTCAGTACAGATCGTGACGAAATCAGTACGCGTTCGTAATGAACCGGATCGCCATAGAACCACCAGGCACACAACGCGAGCTGGTTGATGCCTTCCTCGTAAGCATGCAATGAGTCCAACGTGCGGCGGTTCATACCCTCTACGAGCATGGTATTCCACGCCAGGTCGGACAGGCGATGAGCGGCATCTTTCAGTTGTGCGCCCAACGGGTCACTTTCAATCATGGGCAGGCATTGCCACACCTGAAACATATCGGTGTCATCGCCGGCGTAGCCGCCCAACTCGCCATTGGGGACCATGCGGTTATCGAGCCACCATTGCGCGATGTCACGCTGCTCGAGATAATTCTCGCGCACCGCGATCGCCCATTTGGGTGCGCCGGCGATCTGCGGAAAAACCGCCGGCGGCTGGGGCTTTCGACGGTCGATGTTCTGATACAGCCACTGGTGATACTTAACAACGAACTCATCCGCCGGAAGGATTAATCGCGCGATTTCTGCATTCTCAAGCAGTTCATACAGCGACGGCCGATATCGCTCGATCGGCTTGCTGGTTTCCAACTGTTCACGCACCGGCGACTTGTTATTCACATGCATCCACGGGCGCGGCTCGCTCATGGTGGAGAACAAACCCTTGAGCAACATCTTTCGCCAGTCGCCGGCTTCGACAATCGCCACGTCGCGCGGCACGCGATGCAGCGTCACCGCTACGCCCTTCAACCTGGCAGATGTATTCGCGGCAATCGACACACAGACTGACGGTGGCGGCGCGATCTCACCTTTCAGGCGCGGCGCGGTCTGCCAGTCGGATTCGGCGGGAAGCACGACCTGATCCGGCGCGTCCAGCGTCACAACATACTGCCCCGGCCCCGGTACTTGCACGTCGACCGCCATCACTTCCCGACGCGCGTCCAGCACGTCCTGTACGCGAAGGGTCAGCACGGAATCCGGCTCGATCTCCGAGATGTTCAAACGAAATGTAACCGCACCAACGCCATCGCTCGGACTCTGTGGCGGCGCGATCAGATGCACAAGCTGGCCCTTATTCAGTACAACCTGCTCGTCTGCATTTGCTGCAAGCTGATAAGCCTCGTGACCTTCGCCATACCGCAACTGGAATGCGTCAATTTGACGCTGATGTAATTGCGTTTGCGCACCAATGCCGAACGATATGCTGTCGTTGGCATGTTCGTATGTCTTGTTGTGATCGAACTGAAGCACGGTTAAGTCCGCGATCGTCTTTCGATGTTCTTCGTAATAGAAGAACGACAGCTTTCGCGCGGCAAAGCCGGATTCAAATACGCGACAATACACATCGGTTTGCGGATTGATTTTGCAGACGGGTTCCACTGTTTCGTCGGGCGGTAACAACGTGTCGATATCCGCAAACATGCGCCCGCGCCAGCCGCCTCTTATCTGCATCGCGTTGAATGGTTCTTCGGGCAGTTCGATGTGCAAGCCGTTGTTGCCGTTAAACGCGCGGTAGTTGATAGCTGCCGAGCCATACATGCCGCTCCATTCGATAACCGGACCGGTTGCGTAGCGCGTGTCTGTTCTGCCGTCGATTGGCGCGCTATAGAACCCGCGCACCAGTTTACAGTCCGTCGGCATGACTTTTTTGATCAGCGTCGGCACGCCGGGCTGGATTTTTATAGCCGTCTCCAGCGGATGCGGTGGGATTACTTCTTCGACATCTTCTTCTGATAGCTGTAAGCGCACGTTGTCAATCAAGATGACGGCTCGTCCCGGGCTGCCACCGCTGAATTCCAATCGCGTGATGCGCTCGTTCGCCGGGACTTTTATTTTGACGCGGATGTCCTGCCAGCCCTCGTTGCCCGGAAGCTTTCCCGTTTTCAGCTCACTCCCTGCTCCAATGCAGAAGTACCCACCAAGATCGATGCCGATCGCGGATTCACTCTTGACGCTGGCCGTCAGCAGATAGGTCGCATCCGTGGGCTGAGGCTTTAATGTGGATAAGCCGGTGCGCACATCGAAAACAGCGCCCTCGCGAGGAATCTCCAATCGGGCGGCCGCTGTCCCTTCCGCTTTGTCTTCCGTCGTTTGTGTCAGCGTCGCTTTGCCCCTGCGCACATAGACAGACCAGTTGGCCAACTCACCGTTGGCATTGAGCGTTTCCGCGTTGCCGTTGGCGATGAGGTTGGCCGACTGTTGAGCCGCATCGGCATACTGCCACGCGACAAGCATTACACACAGAAAAACAGAATACGTTCGAAGTCTTGTTATCACGAAGAAATTCCAGATGAAAGCGAGGCGGCGGGAGACCGATTCATTCCCGTTGTAAAGCCGTGACCATTGGTCGCGGTCTTCGGTTGGGCATCGATCAAACAAATTTATTCGTTACTTGAAATTCGTTCGGCGACCAATGGTCGCGGCTTTACATATTGTTCATCTCGATCACTGGTAGTCCGCGATGAGAATCCCGCCCCAAGGGATTTCATTCACGTCGTAGTTACTGATGACCGGGTCATACACAGGGTTGGTCCCCCAACTGCGAAGCGACACGTGGCCGTCGATGAATGAGAAGTTGGCGCCGTTGGCATGGCGGAATTTCTCGATGCTGGCCGGGCTGTTGACTGTACCGGTACTGGTGCTGCCGGGCAGGGCTCGAATGCCGTTGCCATTGTTGCCGGGGGGATTTAGTTTCCACGAATCGTAACTGGCCGGCAGAAAACTGTGGCTGCTGATTGAGTACTTATCAGTCGCTGTACCGCGATTGTAGATGCCATCGGCCAACACAAACACGCTGGCATGACGCTCCACTTCGCGGGAGCGCAACGAATTGTTGCTTTCGGTAATCGGCGTGGCTCCGACGACGTAACTGGATAACTCCTTGTTGATCTGAAAGTGGGCCGGCTCTTCCACATTGGCGGTGTTGGAGATGGTGGGACGGTCCACAATAATCTCCGGGCACCAGCGCACGCTGGGTCGATCGTACCAGAGTTCGGATTGCGATCGGCCGGGCAATGCCTCCATCAGGCCGCCGTTCACCAGGCGCTGCGACCAGCTTTTGTGCAGCTTGGTTGCATCATGATTGAACTCGTCATCTTGGAACACCGTGGAGATCGGGAAGAAATCGCTCTGCTCCTGCGTGTAAATATGGATGGAGGTGCCGAGCTGTTTGAGGTTGGACGCGCAGTTAATCGATCGTGCCGCTTCTCTTGCCTTGCCGAGCGCGGGAAGCAGCAGCGCGATGAGTAATGAGATGATGGAAATCACAACCAATAATTCGATGAGTGTAAAGGCGCGGTGTTTCATACCTGTTTCTCCTGGAAAGAGGCACCTGTCGTGGTGCCATGATGCGTGACGCACTCCAGAGTCATACGATTATTCGGCCGATCAGGGGTTTTGAATCGCTCGATGAGCAACTGCGCCGCCCGCCTCCCCATCTGTTCGCACGGTACTTTGACGGTTGAAAGCGTGACATCGCCCTGCTGCTGGCCGCGGTCCTGGCCGTCAAACCCGACAACCTGAAAATCCTCCCCGGGCGTCAGGCCGTGCGAGCCAGCGGCTGCGAGAATGCCGAGCGCCAGATCGTCGCTGGCCGCAAAGATGCCGTCCGGCTTTGGGTCCATGGTCATGAACTGTCGCAGCGAGCGCCCGCCGGAAAGCAGGTTGTATCCCTTGGCCTTGAGCAGATACGCATTGGCGAGGGGTTCGCCCCAGCCATCTTCAAACCCATGGAGACGCGCCATTGAAATCGGGTCATACCGGGTTGCGTCCGTGTTCATCTCGCGCCCGACAAAGCATGGGCGCTTGCAGCCGGCTTCGCGCAACATGCGCCCCGCCAGAACGCCACCCTGATGGTCGTCAATCCCAACGACGTCATAGCGCGACTGTTCATCAACAGACACATACCGTGTCGAGCTGACAATGCTCAACAGTTGATTCGGCTGACACCGGATTGCTTCGGTGACTGTCGGATTGAACAGCACCAGCGCGTCCGCATGCTTGTCGAAATCAGCGGTTCCATCGTCTGACATTGCCATGCGCCGGACAGCTGCGCCAGTTGAACGAATCTCATCGGCAAAGGCATCCATCATGCGATGAATGAACTGCCTGACCGGACCGGAGCCGTATAAAACAATTTCGCGGCCGACGAGTAGATCTTCATGCGCCTGCTGTTCGCTCGACGCGGGCAGGTTTGCAACATACGTGCCGCGCCGGCGGCGCGAAACGAGCAGGCCATCCCTTGCCAGTTCCTGCACGGCAAGGTGCGTGTTGCTCTGACCCGTGCCCAACTGGCGGGCCAGTTCCTTGACCGGCGGCAGCTTGTCGCCTACCTGCCACTGGCGACCCAGGCGCTTTCGCAACAGCCCCTTGATCGCGGCGGCAGTTGTGTCGTCCTGCGGTAATGTGATTGATCCGGACATGCAGTTCCTATCATCAAAGCCGAACCGACATCGGTCAGCACTCAACCAAGCATAGGGGAGCCGCCACAACAAATCAAGATTTAATTAGGATTATTAAGATTAATTTAAGTATATTATAATTAATCGTAACTTATTTATATAAAATGCTTAATGGAAAAATATACAGCGTGATGCTTAATGCCAGCTTGGGGAGAAATCACAGTGGATGTTCATAGCAGAGGCGCGTGCAGAAGCCCTCGAGTGTACGTCGAACACGACGCCGGTCTCCGAGTCGACAGATATCTGCCAGAACAACTCAAATGCGCCGGTAAATTCAGCCGTCCACGGCGACAAATCCAAATCCGGCGAGAATAATTCAACAGCCACTAACCAACTCCAGAAGTGTTACTCGGCGGCACATACTTCTGTCCTCCGAACACATCCTTCGGGTGCATCGATCTGAATGTCAAAGTCATCACCGCTTGTGCGCGTCCACCGCACGGACAATGGGCCGCGCGCCGTCGGGACCACACCGCTGCAGCGGTTCAATGAACCGGGTGCGGGCTTGACGACAAATTGGGAGTAGCCCGGCGCGATCGGGCGAACGCCGAGTACAAAATGCGTCAAAGCCCAACTGATAAACGGGCTGCCACCCTGCGCCAGGCTGCGTATTACGCGACCGGGTGTGTCTTCCCAGAACTCGGGCACCGTACCCATTTCATCAATGATCTGCGGCGTCAGCCATTGCGATGTAATCAGATTGTGAACCAGTTCGTCCGCCTCAAGAAATTCGAGCGCGGCAAACACCCACCCCTGCATGGGCGGTGAAGCCACGCCGATGCCGCTTTCGATCGCAACAAGCGATTGCGCGAGTCGTTTTCGATCCGCATCGCCTGGCAGCATGTCGGCACAGGCGGCAAAAGCGTTGGTCAACTGGCTGCGGTTTTCAGGCAGCTCCGGCCGATGCAACGGATGATCGATGAACAGGTTTTCTTCGGCTGACCAGAATGCCTGGATAAACGCCTGCCGGTGCGCCTGCCACTGCGCGCGATATGTTTCTTCATCTTCACCAATGGCGTTGGCGATACTGATCATGGCTTTAAGAGCACAGCCAATGATGCCGTTCAGCGGCGCGGCTTTGTCTTTTAAGCCGAGCCAATCGACCCAGATCCAACTGTCGGTTAGCTGTTTCAGATCGACCAGGCCGTCGTCGCCGCGATGGTTCTGCCAGTAGGCAACCTGTCGCTGCAGGAAGGGCCAGAGCTGAACGAACAGATCACGATTGCCGGAATGCCAGTAATGACGCCAGAGCGAACAGATGTAGCCGGCCGCGTGGTCCGGCAGATCGCCAAACAGGCTGCCCTGCTTGTCGGTGCCTGTAAATCGAATCGCACTTGGGTATGGCGAGATAAATCGACCGTCCGGCTTCTGGCCGAGGGCGAACTGGGCAAACTGCCGCTCAGTGAGCGGATGAATCCCTTCGGACACATACACGCCCATCCTGGTCCATTCCTGATCGCCACTCCATGGCTGGTGCTCGCGAAACGTATTGTCGCAGTGGTGATCGACGGTAATGACAGCGGCCGTGCGCGCGCCGGCCTGCCAGAGCCGATCGTATCGCGGATCGCTTGATTCAAACCGGCCGGCAGCGCAGCGCATGGACCATTGTCGCTGCGCGCCCAGGTGTTTGACGAACACTTCTCCGCGCGCCGCACTGGGATGAATGACCAATTCAAGCTGCTTAAAGCCGATCACCGACCACATGGTGAACGTCTGTTCGCCTTCGCGACAGATGTAACGGGCCCAGTTGCTCATACGGGCGGTTGGGTCCAGCAGACCATCGCCCTCGCGCATGATCTCAGCCCATACGATGTCGATGACTGTGCCAGCCGGGGCGATGACCGTGAAGGTGGGCCGCCCCAAGACGTATTCATCAGCGACCAGTCGCACATGGTTGTAGTCGGTTTCGTGAATTGGTATTGCAGCGGAAGCCGGGCGACTGCCCGGTGAAACGAACGGAGCACAGTCCTGAACTTCATAAAGACTGTGATCGGCAAACCAGTAAAAGTCATCCGGGCGCTGATCGAATTTCACCCGGCCGCAAGCTGCAACCATGAAGCGATCATCATTCTCAAATTCGAAAGGTGGGTTCGGTCGCGGCTCGTAATGTTCAATGTCGGGCACACCCACACCTGCAGGCGCGGCAGCAGGCCAGGCGCTGTCGTCAAAGTCGCGCGCGGTCCAATCCTCGTCTCGGCGCGCATCGACAATCTCCAGCAGCGGCATCCAGTCGCTGCGCTTGGAAGTGTTCGGCTCAAACGACCAATCGATATCCGCTTTCCATTGCTCGTCCGTTGCCCATGCAACCTTGCCGTCGAGGATCAGGTCCGCCACAAAGCCGGCCCCCTGCCAGCCGGAGATGTCCAGACGAAACGCGCCGACGGTGTAATAAAGCAGATGCACGGCCACCACGTTCTTGCCGGCCAGCAAATGATTCGTCACGTCAAACTGATCGACCGTCATGGTCTGGCGCCCGGCGACGAGCGGGCCACGATTGATGAATTGCCCGTTGAGGTAAACCGCATACTGCGAACAGCCGGTCAACCGGAGGATGGCGGACTTCGGCTGCGCCGCCAGATCAAACGTCCGCCGAAACCGATAGAACAGCGACGAAAGCGACGTATGACGTCTGGCGCACTGCAAATACCGGGCTTGCGACGATGGAAAACGCGGTGCGAACGAAGGCTTCTGTGTCATTCTTAAATTTCTGCAAATCTATTTATTAAAATACTTAAGCGAAATTTTCTATATAAAATAATAATGCGTTTATATTGCATTATTTTTGCAATATTACTATACTGACGCTGGGAATCGAATGTCAAGGAAGAACCGCTTCCCAGCACATAAAGGACCGCATTACATGCCGCCAAGCAGTTCGACTTTTGAAGTACCGGTTGCATACCGCGTCGCCAAGCAGCGACTGCTGGCGCACATTGAACGTCACTGCGAGCAGGGAATGCGCCTTCCGCCGATCAATCAGTTGGCACGGCTGATTGACTCGGGTCAGCGCAACACCGGGCTCGCAGTGCGCGAATTGGTCGAAGAAGGCATTCTGCTTTCCAAGCCGCGCCTGGGGACGTACGTGACGGGCAAGCCGGAATCAAAACAGCAGCCAACCCCTTCCGGTGCGCTGGCAGGTATTCGCATTGCGACCTATCGCAACTATCAAGACGTTGAAGCGATGGTCGAAGAAATGGAAAAAGGGTTTACCGATCTCGCAGTCGAACACGATGCGACGATTGAAAGTCGTGCGCTGGAATATGAAGACGAAAAATGCCTGCTGGGCGATCTTGATGGGCTGGATGCGATTGTTCTAATCAATCCACATTCGAAAGATCTGATTCATCTGCCGGACGATAAAATTGCGATGGAGATCAGTACGAGTAACCTCAGCCCGATCGCGCATCATGTGCCGTTCGACTGGGTCACGGTGGATCAGGAACAGGGCGCGTCGCTGGCCGGACGACTGCTTGCCGAAGCAGGCCTCAGCGCCGACGACGTATGCTGCATCGGCATGTGGGACGAGGATCTGCACACCACATATGATCAAATCTCCACAACGCGGCTCTGGGGCATCGAACGAGAACTGCGCGGCCGAGTGCCGGAAGCACATCAGTTGAAGGTTAAGTCATACGGCGAGCATCCCGGAGCAGCGATCGTAAAGCAATATCTTGAACTGGCTCCACGCCCCAAAGCAATCTTCGCTGTAACAGACGAACTGGCCGTCGGATTTGTCAAAGGCGCGTCAGCACATGGGCTGAAGCCGGGCCGCGATTACCAGATCGTCGGCTTTGACGGTCAGCAGCGAGGACGTGAACTGCCTTTCGGCCCATTGACAACAGTCAAAGTGCCGGCGTTGGACATGGGACGTCGCGCGGCCGAACTGTTAGTCGATCGCGTGGCTGACCGCGATCGCCCTTCCAGAAAACTGCAACTTGGCTGCGAACTGGTTCGAGGCACGACCGTTCGCGTTGCGAAGGACTGACAGCACCTATCGCCACAGGAGGCGTCAATCATGACACGTCATCATCGCTCCGTGACACATGCCTTTACGCTGATCGAACTGCTTGTGGTTATTTCCATTGTTTCACTGTTGATTTCGATCCTCTTACCCGCGCTGTCGGCCGCGCGAGAGTCGGCTCGGATTATTCAATGCGCCTCGAACCTGCGACAAATCGGCACCACCACGTACACGTACGCCGCCGATTACGACGGTTATCCCGCGCCTGCTCAATACGATGATAATGTCGCACCGTTCAACCTGTCGCGCGGTCGATACGGCAATTTTCTCGCACCGTACCTGGGCATGAACGGGAAGATGCCCGAGCGCCCGGCAGTCTACATCTGCCCGACAGAAACAGTCGCGGGCATCATGAATCAGGCGGCTTCCGCAGCATTAACAGGGCCGAATGTCAGTTGGGGTGACTATCGACACAGCTATGGCCTGAATTACTTTCTGACCAAACTGAATGAGTTTAACCCGGTGGACTCCATCTTTGTCAAAATCGATGACATTCTCGAAGCCTCCAACACGATCTATGGCTCGGAGGGCGCGAACAACCTGAACAATCCAAACCTTCGCGGCTGGGGAACGGTGTATCCGTGGCAAGGGCCAACGCCGCAGACGTTTGTGCTTGAGCCGCGACATCGGCCGGATGTTGATACGGACTTCGCTTTCACGCGCGAAGGTGAGTTGAACGTGCTGTACTACGACGGCCACGTGAAACTGGAACAGCACAACGATCTGCTGCCACCCACTGCGAGCACCAGCAGCATTCCGTGGAAGAACGTTCAGTAAACAGGCCGGACTCAGGCAAAGCGCAAGTTTGACATGATTGACAATGCACAGTGGATCTGGTGCAACGACTCGCCGGAATCCGAAAACCAGCACGGGCACTTTCGCAGAACGATTGAACTCGACCAAACGCCGTCGCGTGCGACGGTGCAATGCTGCGCGGATACTTATTACCGGCTATACATCAACGGCCAATACGTCGGCTTCGGCCCGTCACGCTATCACCGCAATGAGCCGGCGTACGATACATATGACATCGCCGGTCTGCTGCGGCCCGGCCGGAATGTGATCGCGTTTCATGTCCATGCGTACGGGCAGCTGAAGCGATGTTCGAGTTGCATTCCAATCCGAGGCGGCCTGATCGCGGCGATTGGAATCGATGACGACCAGATCATTATCACGGATAGCCAGTGGAAAACGTATAACGAAACAGCTTATCAATCAGACACGCCTCGGCTTTCGAACCATCAAGGATTCATCGAGTGCTTTGATGCTCGCATGGCCATGGGTGGCTGGCAGTTGACTGAATACGATGATGCTGACTGGGCGCGCGCAAACGTTCTCGGCAGAACCGAGCAGCTACCACCATGGCATAAACTGGTGCCGCGCGGTGTGCCGCTTCTGACACATCAGGCGCGCACACCATCTCGCGTGATTGAGTTCGGGAAGCTGGTTTATCCAGAAAAACATAATCCGAACGATCTTGTTCAACTTGCGCCGGGGATTGCAGCGGTTCAGCGCATCGCCGCGCCAGATGCGGTTTCATTCAACAACCCGACCGGCAACCTGCCAATAACACTACACGATGGATTCGCACTGTTCGACTTTGCGGAGAACAACGCCGGGTTCGTCACGATTTACTTATCAGGCAATGCGGGAACAGTCGTCGATCTGGCTTACAGTGAATCAATCACCGATGGTGAAATCGAATCCAACAAGCAAGGTGTGCGATACATCGATCGAATCATTCTCGGCGATCGGCCAATCACGCACACAATCACATTGCCCAAGACGTTCCGCTATCTGCTTGTGACGGCCGACGGGCAGGCAACCGTTCACGAAGTCCGTCACGACGTGAGCCACTACCCGGTTCGCTGGCATGGTCGATTCCACAGCAGTGACGAAGTGCTAGACGCGACCTGGCGCGTTGGGGCACACACGGTCGCCATCTCCATGGAAGACGTTTATCTGGATACGCCCCGGCGCGAGCGCGCGGGATGGCTGGGCGACATGATGCCCGAGGCGATCGCGGCTTATCACGCGTTTGGCGATTACCAGTTGGCTGCCCACAGTCTTGATCTGTACTTCAAGTCGCAGAACATGCCCGGCCTGTATATGGACTACCCCACGGACAAACCCGGCTGGATTCTAAGCCGATATCCGTCGATCGACCCGGACCCCATGCCGGACTACAACGCCAGCATCGCGCTGACCGTTCATGACTACGTCACGTACAGCGGCGGTGTTTCGTTTGCAACAGATCACTGGAATGAACTGACCGCTGTCATCGGCTACGTGGAAAGCCATCGCAATGATGCGGACCTGATCGAGTTTCGTCGCGAGGACCAGATTAAGGGCGCGTACGTGCTGATCGACTGGGCGCCGCTCGACCGCACCGGCGCATGCACCAGTTTGAACCTGCTTCACCTTGGTCAACTGCGCGCCATGTCAGACCTGGGCACCCGAATCGGAAAGGCGGCTGATGCGCAACGGTTCCATGCGCTGGCTGATCGACTACAGCATGCCATTGCCACAAAGTTGTTCGACGACAAGCGCGGTATCTTTGTCAACGGGCTGATCAATGGAGAGCGCAATACGCGCGCAGGCTACCAGGAGAATCTGCTGGCGCTGATCTGGCATCCTCAGGACAGCAAACAGAACCGTTCCATTCAGCAGCAACTTCTGTCAGAAGGCCGGCCGTTACCCATGTGGGAGCCGGAAGAAAACTATGAAATGTATCAGTTGCTTCATCGCGGTGAGGTGCCGGCGTGGGACGATGACGAACTGGTGCCGATCGGATCGCCCTACTTCACTTACTTTGCGCTATGGGCGTTGTTTGAATCCGGCCATGCTGTGGCCGCCCTTGAAACGATTCGAAGCCAGTACGGCGGCTGTCTGGCGCGCGGCGCGACGACCGTCTGGGAAGAATGGAACGGCAGCAAATCGCATTCGCACGGCTGGGGCGCCGGGCCGACGGCTCATCTTCTTAAGTATGTGGTTGGTATTGCCCCAACATCACCCGGCTTTAAGACGTTCGATGTGCTGCCCGACTTTGCAAATCTGACCCACGCGTCAGGCGCCGTCCCCACACCATACGGCTCCATTCAGGTTCAATGGCGCCGTGATGGCAACTCAATCGAACTGACTGCCGTCGTTCCTGAAAACACCACCGCGCGTATTGGCTTGCCGATTGAAGCAAGTCAATTCGATGTGAACGGCCGGACGCAACAGGCCATGCCGCTTAAAATTCGTCGCGGAAACTACTCAACAGTTCGGTTATCATCCGGCGAGTACTGCATTCGAGCGACGATGCCATCATGAGTGTTCACCGGACGACAAAGCCGCAGCTTCGTCAGCCCGGCACCTCTTTAAGGAGTACCCCCAATGATTCGACTGGGCGGCCGAATATTCACGCAAGCCGATACGCCAGACGAGTGGGCTAAGGCGGTAACAGACGCCGGCTACCGCGCCGCATGGTGCCCAGCGACAGCAGAAGCCGATCAGACAGAAATTGCCGCGTGGCAAGAGACAGCAAAGAAGCATGACATCATGATCGCAGAGGTAGGCGCCTGGTCCAACCCGATCAGTCCGGACACAGAGCAACGCAATGCGGCCCTTGAGAAGTGTAAGGCACAACTCGATCTGGCAGACCGGATTGGTGCGCGGTGCTGCGTGAACGTCACCGGCTCGCGCGACGCGGAGAACTGGGCCGGCCCCCATCCGGAAAACCTGACGGATGAAACATTCAATCTGATCGTCGAATCGGTACGCGACATTGTGGACTCGGTCAAACCCACCCGAACCTGGTACACGCTTGAGCCCATGCCATGGGCGTTTCCGGATTCAGCCGAGAGCTATCTGCGCCTGCTCGATGCGATCGACCGCGAAAGCGTGGCAGTTCACCTGGACCCGGTCAACATCGTGAATTGCCCGGCCCTGGCGTACGACACAACAAAACTGCTGCGTCATTGTTTTGAATTGCTCGGCCCACAGATCAAGTCATGTCATGCGAAAGACATCGCGCTTTCAAAGGAGCTGACGGTTCACCTCGATGAGGTCGCGCCGGGCGAGGGCGTTCTGGACTTCAAGACCTACCTGACACTACTCGATCATCTGGACGATGACATCCCGTTGATGCTGGAACATCTGAAAGGCGAAGCCGCGTACTCAGCCGCGGCCGATCATATCCGTTCAGTCGCGAAACAGGCGGGCGTGGCTCTGTGATAGAAACCGCTCAACCGTCGGCCTCCTGCCTGAAAATATCCTAAAATAAGCCACTCAACTCGCAAGCCTTTACAGGATTGGTCGATCCATGCTGAACTTTCCCATCGTCGACACGCATCTGCATTTGTGGGACCCGAAGAAGCTCCGCTATCCCTGGCTGGATGAGATTCCACTACTGAATAAGCCCTACCTGCTGTCGGACTACAACGACGCGGTTGGCTCACATCAGGTGGACAAGACGGTGTTCCTGCAGTGCGAGTGCGATCCGTCGCAATACAAACAGGAGGCGCAATGGGTAACCGAACTGGCGCAGACCGACCCGCGCATTGAAGGCATTGTGCCTTGGGCGCCGCTGGAAAAAGGCGACGGCGCGCGAGAGGAACTGGAAGCACTGGCGCAGAACAAACTGATCAAGGGCATTCGGCGCATTATTCAGTTTGAGCCAAGTGTTGAATTCTGCCTGCAGCCGGACTTTGTGCGTGGCGTGCAGATGCTGGCGGATTTTGATTTCCATTATGAAATCTGCATCAAAGGCGATGAGCAGTTCGCCAATACCATCAAGCTCGTCCAACAGTGCCCGAACGTCCGGTTCATTCTCAATCACATCGGTAAGCCATTCATTGCGGCAAGCATCACGGAACCTTGGCAAACATACGTGAAGGAACTGGCAGCACTACCGAACGCCTGGTGCAAGATGTCCGGCGTCACCACGGAAGCGGATACCGACGCATGGACGCCGGAAGACCTGCAGCCTTACATTGACGGTGTGATCCAGCATTTCGGCTGGGATCGACTGATCTTCGGCGGCGACTGGCCGGTGGTGTTATTGGCTGGGGAATATCCCGGCTGGGTGGAGACACTCAATGCCGCGATTGACGGCTGCTCGGAAACAGAAAAGCGAAAACTCTTCCGTGATAATGCGATTGCGTTTTATCAGTTGGGTTGAGTGCGGTTGTGCCGAAGCCGGGTCAAATGGCATGCCACCGCGACCACTGGTCGCGGCTTTACATTGGGCGCGCGCAGTCTTCTAGGGGCGTGCAACCAGTTCCTGGTATTCCGGATGTCGTTGCAGGAACTGATCGCGCACGTACGGGCAGCCTGGAATCACGCGCAAGGCGTTCTCGCGCGCGTATTCAAACGCGGCTTTGGTGAGCACGGCCGCCAACCCTTGGCCACGATGCGACGGCGGCACAAAGACATAATAAAAATCCCACGCGTCCGATCCGGGCGAATAAGACAGCTTCGCATTCCCGCCATCCAGATGAATGACAAATTGATGCTGCTCCGCGTCGTGTTCGACGTTATAGGAAGACGGGTTTTCCATGCCATGTCCCTGCAACACGTGTCCATTGCCTGCCGACGCCAGATGGCAGCATCAGCAATACATTATAGGCAAGCAAACAGAGCATCCCGCGTGGCGCAGGTTTCGACGGACATTCAATGATGCAAGATCACTCACACGATCGACACATTGAATACATTCGTCGCGATCTGGGCGCCGTCGTCAGCAAGCAATTCGATCCGCAGCAGACCCACAAAACCTTGCGGGTTGATCGTGAGTTGACGGGTTGCCGCGTCAAAGCTGACCACACCAACCGGAAGCGCCGGCGGCTGTACCGCGTTGATCAACGCGTTGGGGTCCTGCCAGTAAAAATCATCCACACGCGCCACTTCCGGGCTGGAAGCAAACGCCCCAGTCCATCGGCGAATGGCGCCGTTCGGCAAGAGCAGATAAATCTGTCCTGCACCGGACAGCAGCCAACGCTCGTTCTGACCGAGCACGTTGTGGTACGGCGCCAAGTGGGTCGTCAGGTTCAACTGTGTCTTTACATCAAAGGCGACCTGTGCGGAACTCTGCACATTCACCGTGTAGGCAACCGCGTCTCCGTCTCCATCCACAGCAGGCAGATCAATCACTTGCGGGGCTGCATCGGACGCGATCTGAATATCATCAATGTCGACTGTCGGGGCCAGGTTCGACACCGTCAGCTTGAAACTACTGCTCGACTGCTGCACGCCGTCGTCAGCTGTGACGGTGACCAATGCGCTACCGGTGAAGCCGGCCGCGTTGATCACCAGTTCATTGGTGTTCTGATCGTACGTGACCAGGTTGTTCGGCAATGCTGCCGGCGCCTGCACGTCAATCAATGAAGCGGGGTCGTCATAGTATGCTTCGCCCACATTGGCCACGATCGGGCTTGCGGCGAAGCTGCCGGCCCATCGGCGCAGATCGCCATTGGCAGAGAGCAGATAGAACCCGCCATTGCCAAGAAGCCATTTGGCATTCAGCCCGAGCAACGTGTCATAGGCCGCGAAGTAGTTGGTAAAGTTGAACTGCTGATCCGCTTCCCACGCGAGTTGGCGCGGGTCCGCAACCGTGACGGTGTAGGTCAGGGTGTCGCCGTCCACATCCGTTGCAGGCAGCGCGATCCGGTGCGTTCCGACGGTGTGGCTGAGGTCCTGATCTGCAATATCAACAGTCGGCGCGTTGTTCGAGACCGACAGGTTGAACGTATCGGTGGACTGGGCGATGCCGTCGCTGACGGTGACCGTCACCAGGGCGTCACCCATGAAACCGGTGGGATTGATCACCAGTTCGTCCGTTGCGTCGTCAATGGTAATCAAGCCGCCGGGCAAAGCGTCAGGTAACGCGACATCGATCAGCGCCTCCGGGTTGTCGTAGTAGGCAACTGCCACGTTCGCCACAAGCGGATTCGCATCTGCAGTCGTGCCACCCGCCCAGCGTCGCAGTTCGCCGTTGTTGAACAGCAGGTAGAAGCCGCCGTTGCCGAGAATCCATTTGGCGTTCAGCCCCAACAGCGTGTCGTAAGCCGCGAAGTAGCGTGAGAAGTTGAACTGCTGATCGGCCTGGTACGCCAGCAGGCTTGGATTCTGGTACGTGACGGTGTAGGTCAGTTCGTCGCCGTCGGCGTCTGTACGCGGCAAGGCGATGCGCTGCTCACCAGCCGTGTGGCTGAGGTTTTGATCCGCAACATCCACACCCGGCACGGTATTGGTAATCGACAGTTTGAAGGTATCTTCCGACTGGAGCGTGCCATCCGTTACCGTCACGTTGACCAGCAAGTCGCCCTCGAAGCCGGCCGGATTGATGACCAGTTGCTTGTTCTGGCTGTCCAACGTCACCAGCCCGTTCGGCGCCGCGTTCGGCTCGGTGACATTAATCAACTCGTTCGGGTCTGCGTAGTAATCCGCGCCGACATTGGCCACCACCGGGCTCAATGCAACACTACCGGCCCAGCGGCGCAGATCACCATTGTCAAAGAGCAGATAAATCTGATTGCCGGTGCCGAACAGCCACTTCTCGTTGGCGCGAAGCACGTTGGTGTTATGCGGCAGGTAGCGATTCAGGCCGAACGTCTGCACCGCGTCCCATGCAAGTTGGCGCGCGTCCTGATAGGTGACGGTGTAGGTCAGGTCATCGCCATCGGCATCGGTAGCGGGCAAGTCGATGCGCTGTTCACTGGCCGTATGGCTGAGTTCCTGATCATCAAGGTCGATCGTCGGGGCGGTGTTGGTAATATCGACCTGGAAAGTCGCCTCGGTGGATCGAACATTGTCCGTCGCCTGAACGGTGATGAAAGCGGTTCCGACATAGCCGGCCGGATCGATGATGATTTCACCGTTTACAGAATCCCAGATGACAAGCCCATTCGGGGGAACCGGCGGCGCCTGTGAATTGAGTATTAAATTCGGATTCTGCCAGTATTCCGGGGTCAGCGTTGCAATGATCGGGTTGTCAGCCAGTTGAGTCGCGCCAGGCTGCCACTTCCGAAGCAGACCGTCCCTATCGAGTAAGTAAAAGCCACCGGTACCCAGATACCAGTTTTCACCCCGAGCGAAAAAGCTGTCCATCGCTTCATACCGCCGCGTGATATTGAAGTCCTGCTGAACATTCCAAACGCGTTGGGCAACTGTTTCGAAACTGACGGAATAGCTCAGCGGGTCACCGTCCGCCGCAAAATCAGGTAGTGCAATGCGCTGCAGGCCGTCGGTGTGATGATACTGGCGATTCTCCAGGTTCAGATTCGGCGCGGGATTCTCGATGGCAATGTCGAATGTCTGGCCGTACGAAACAAAGCCGTCCCAGGCCGTGGCTTCCACCCGAATGCCGCCTATGAAGCCTTGCGCATTGATCACGATTTCGTCAGTCGCATGATCCATGGTGACGATATCAACAGGCAGAGGGCCAGGCGGCTGTTCGTTCAGCAGGACATCGGGGTTCGAGTAATAAAACGTACCGACGTTGGCAACAAACGCGTTCGAGGTGACACCGCGTCCCCATCGTAGAAGATCGCCATTTGAAAGCAGGAAGTAATACTGGTTGCTATTACTCAGGAACCATGGCCGGGTTACAAATCTGGAATTGGAAGGGTCTTCAACGATCTGGCTCAGACCAAGTCGCTGCGCCGATTCCCAAGCGACCTGCCGCATGTCCGTTAGCTGCAACGTGTAATCGACAGGATCGCCATCCCCGTCTACGGCAGGCAATTGAATTCTCTGCTCGCCGGCTGAATGAATAACCTCCACATCGGCCTGTTGGAACGCAGGCAAGTTGTTGGTGATCTTAAGGAAGAACGACTCCTCATATGGAATCACACCATCGTCGGAGATAACGGTCACCTGAAGACTGCCTGCAAACCTGGACGGATCGATCACCAGATTGCCGGTGCCGTCGTCATACGTCACGAGCCCTTGTGGCGGTTGGGCCGGTTCAGGAATGTCAATCATGTTCAGCGGTTGATCGTAAAACGCTTTGTCGACCGTCCCGAGGAAAACGCTTGATGTGGGGCCGTTCCACTTATAGAGCGTACCCAATCGGGTCAGCGCGAACAGACCGCCCTGCCCGACAAAGAATCGATAGGTAGTACCGAGTTGCTCACCATAGCCAGATAAATATGTGCTGAAGTTGTATTGCTGATCAAGCTGCCAGGCAGAGTAGCTGCCATCATTCACAATGATGGTGTACTTAAGTTGATCGCCATCTGAATCTTCGGTCGGCAGTTGAATGGTCTGAATGCCATCCGTATGGGCAAGCTCCATATCATCAATCGTAATGGAGCGGGTACGATTTTCGATCGACAGCTTGAAGTAGGCGGTCCGCTGATGCAATCCATCATCAACGGTCAGTTTGATCAGTGCGTCGCCAATGTATCCATTGGGGGTGTATAACAGACGTTTGGTGGCAGGATCAAATGACGCAATGTCCTGCGGCGGATCGACGAGCGGGCCCATATTGATCAATGAGTTCGGATCGGCCCAGTATCGATCTCGAGTAACTTCACCAACCTCTTCGAGATTGTTTTCATCTCCCGTCCATTTGAAAACCTTGCCGTAACTGTCCAACAGATAGAACTGATTTCCGGCACCCAGGAACCACTTATGAATTCTTGGCAATCGATTATCAAAGCTCGGAATGTAAGCAGTCAGACCTAGGTCTTCTTTGAGTTTCCAGTCCAGGTACCGACTGTCGAAAATCTCGACAGTCCCCGTCAGCGGGTCGGGATCGGCATATTTCAGATCAACCCAGGTCACGCCAACGTTGTGCTTAATTGTGCTACTGGACCCGCGAATCAGTGGCGGCTGCTCAATCAGCGTGACTGTTGCAGTGTCTTCGGAAAATCCGCCGTGCTCATCTACAACCCGTAGTGTCACGTTAAATGGTGTACCGTCGGAAGGCAGGTTCCAATCCGGATGATCAGACGCCCAGGCATTAACGTTTGATACTTGCCACTGATAGTCCCAGACACCATCGCCGTTGAAGTCCCAGAAGTAGGTCAGGCCATCCCCATCGGGATCAAATGAATTCTCAGCAGACAGCCGCATCAGTTCCAATTCATTGAACTGATAGTTGCCGCCCGCGTCAGCAACAGGGAGGCTATTCAAATATACCGAGAAACGTGTGGTAACCTGTGCGCCTTTGTCGTCTGTGGCGGTGATGACAACTTCTTGTGAGCCGACTGAAAGTCCCGTTGTGTCGTACTGCCATTCCCACGTCCCGTCGGGCGATTGAGTGACGCTGCCGATCGAGGCGGTCACTGTGACCACATCACCGTCCGAATCGAAGAATGTGCCGGTATTTTTTGCAATGCTGCCGAGCGTGGCGATCGTTGTATCCTGATCGACCGCAACTTCCGGTAGATGTCCCTGCACGATTACTTTTATTGTGTCGTACGAAACTTGAAATTCCTGATCACCAATGCGCAGCGAGATTGTATATTCGCCGTTGTTAAAGCCCATCTCCTCTAACTGCTGGACTGACAGCAGCACGGTTTCGCCAGTGGCATCGTCGTACTGGCCATCATTATCGAGGTCCCACATATAGACAAGCGTTTCCCCTGCTGCGTCGAATGAATCTGATGCATCAAGGAGCAGTGGAATACCTTCATACGTGTAATAGTCACCTCCGGCATCCGCGATCGGGTAGGAGATTTGAAGGGGTACCTTTTCGGAAAAATATCCTCCCGCCAGTGTGCCAGTACCCACCCAGGCATACGTCACCCCGTCAGCATACCTTGAGTAATTATGGCTTATCTGCCATTCTGTTTGACCGGCGGTCAGTGGAATCTCCGTAACCGGCCCATTGGATTTCCATCTGACGAATAGAGAAAATGGACCATCGGCCTTGTCAATATCCTCTACGGTAAAAGTCGCGGTTCCGTCGCCGAAGTGGTACCAGGGCTCATCGCCAAAATCGACCCCCGTAATGACCGGAGCCCTGATAAAGCCCGCGTCGATCGACGTGACATGTTCATTCGCTTCGAGATCTACGACGACACGACTGGATTGACTCCCAATGTATCTGGAGAAATCGTTGTCAAGTTCATCTGAACCGATGTCAGTAACTGTGAAGATATACCCATTCGGCGCGATGACCCGAAGGTTGTATTTCTTGGCTAGCAAGCCGGTAAAAGAGTAGTTTCCATTCGCGTCGGTCACCGCGGTATCAATCAGTTGCCAGCCGGTATCTCGGTAGAGCTCAACCGTCACGCCTTCCATGCCGAGTTCGCCGGCATCCTGAATGCCGTTGCCATTCGCATCATGCCAGACTGTATTTCCGATGGAACCGGAAATTTCTGTAAAACCAAAATTCACGTCCGAGACGGCATCACCAATGCCGACAAAGATCAATCCGTCGTCTCCGCCAGGTACTGTCGACGTAACTTCGTAGTGCTCAGAAGGCTCCACGCGCACGCGATAGTTGCCGGCAAACAACTCATTAAACTCGTATCGCCCATCGGCGTCCGTAGTGTCTGACAGGTCACCGCTATCAAGTCTGCCGTTGGCGTTCAGGTCGAGATAAACAACGGCTGATTCAATCGGCGCTTCATTCTGATCTCGTTGGCCATCAGCATCCGCATCTTCCCAAAGGTAACCACTGATGGAACCGGAACCGGCAACCAAACCCGCATCAATGTGTACGGGTTGATCCGTTTCTCCAATTACGATCATGGCCCGACCCGTGTTTTGATCCACATTGCTGTCAGCCTCAATGTCATCACCAGCGTACTGATGAGTGAAGATGTGGTTAGCCGGCAGCACGAACTCGATTTCGTATTCCCCGGCGGGTAGCGGGCCAAAATAGTAATTACCGTCAGCATCTGTAATGCTCGTTCTGAGCAGGTTGTCTTCGGAATCAAACAGCTTGACCTTTACATCTGAGATGCCCGGCTCACCCTGATCTTGAACGCCGTCGTGATTCTCGTCCAGCCATACGCGATCGCCTATCGACGCCTCGAACTGGCGGACACCGAAGTCAATTTCCGCCAGGTCGTCGGAGATGCCGACGGCCAAAAGGTATCCTCCCCCATGATCCCGGCGATAACTAAGTACAGCACCGTCCGGCTGACCGTTGGATTGATAACCCGGATAACCAACCAAAATCAAATCATTCTGGATTTCAAAGACACCAGGGCCAGAGCCGTTGGTAGCAGGCTGTTCGTTGAGTGTCGCAACTTGCTCGTACGAGATCAGATCAAACAGAAGCACCTCGTCCTCAGACCAGATCGCCGCAGTCATATCATCCAGAGACACCACTGCGCCTGCACGGTGATAACTGTTGCCAACCGGAGGTATAAATTCGTGGAGGTACTCCATTTCTTTCAGGTCATACAGAAATGCAGTTCCGTAACCCCAACGATTCTCAGTTGCAAATGTCTCCAGAGAACCGATCAAGAGTAAATCGCCATGGACATCCAATGAATAGCCGAAACTATTAGCCCATCTGTCCTCCGGGACCTTAACTGTATGAACCCGTTCGAGTGTGTACTTATCAAACACGAACACCGAGGGAACGTGATAGTAAGCTCTATCGGGATCACTAACGATGATGTAATCGTCATTGATTGCGATAGCAGAGGAGCCTCCTCTAAAATCCAATGTATCTGTGCTCGTAATGAGACCACGACGCTCACCGGTGGCTGCATCGAATACGTAGAACGACTGATTGTTGCCGAATGATCGGCCGCCAATCACAACCGTGTCGCCGTGAATTGCAACCTTCAGGCCGTGATTTGAAGAAGGGGAGCCACGATCCGGTAACAGCTTGGCGATCAACTCGCCAGTTAACGCATCGTATAAATACGCCGCTCCCGCAGAATCGCGAACGTCGCGATCGTCATACGCGCCGACAACGATTCTGTCTCCACTAATCGCAACACTGGTTCCAAAGTGTGACCGGTATGCAACAGGCGAGACCAACTCGTGAATAATCTCACCGGTGGTTATGTCCTGCACGTATACAATGCCGACATTCACACCATCCACCATGTAATATGGGTCGGAGAAAACAGCGAGGTTACCGTCGAGAGCTACCGATCTGCCCAGATCACCATCACTTTCGATTATTGGTGAAGTGAGGATTTCTTCCAGTTCGACCCCGTTTGCTGTTACGCTCGGAGACACCTGTTCGGATCCCCACGGCGAAACGACTTGGATCAACTGTCTTTGGGGCGGCAGACCAGTCAGCGTGTAATTACCAGCAGCATCCGTCAGCGTTGAATGCTCATAATAGGTAATGCGTATCGCCCACTCGAAGATATAACCATCCTGTTGGCCGTCAGTGGTGGTAACTTCAAGCTTCCAGGTACCACCGGCATGTTCATGCTCAAATGCCGATAGCGACTCGAGGGAATCGACACTCTTCCCACGATATTGCTTGCCATCAATCCAGATGTCCTGATACTGATCTGACTCGCCATGAAACCAAAGTCCATCGGCGAGATGATGCACCTCCACCTCCTGGAAGTCAGCCAATCGCACACGTGTTCCGGTCGGGCTGATAAGTGTGACGATCAGATCATCGCTGTAACCGGAGAACACATCCAGGAAGACGTCTACTTCCGCAATGGTATGGTTTTCGTACCCATCAACTTCGATCGTAATGGATGTCGGATCGGCAAGTGGGTCGAGCGGAACAAGTACCCGGTCGCCATCGTATGCATGCGCTTCACTGAAAGCGGCGTCATAGGTATGTGAATAGTTTGAATCGACATAGACGATGGTATCGTCGTGGCCTGATTCGTCGGCGTCGCGCGATGCGTTGTCGTTTTCATCAATCCACACGGTTCCTGAGACGGTCCCCAGTGATTCCGGATCCCAGGAACGTTTTAGAGTGAGTTGATAGTCGCCTGTTGCCGAGGCCTGTCCCGATTTCTCATCCGTTGCGATATAGGAGTCATTATCCTGACCGGATATACCAATGTAGTAAATGCCGTCGGCATCAGCTGTGTAAGAGAAGTTGCGGTCAAGCCCTGTCTGACCACTGCTGTCTGCCAGAGGGTTGCCTGCCTCATCGAAGATACGACTGAGCGTCGAGACTGGATTATCCAGTCCATCCGCAGTCAGGATTGTTTCGACCTGCTCACCTTCGATCAATTCAACTCGAAACAGGTCAACATCAAGGTTGCCGTGTGCGCCATCGCCGATTTTCAATTCGAATGATTGTTGTCCGCCATTCTGAATCGGCACATCCAACGCCTCGTTGATGTTGTCGTTGGACTCATATTGTCCGAACTGCTCCGTAAACCAATCGAAAAACACCTCACGTCTGTTGTAAAAACCGATGTAATAAGTGAGGGTCGTGGATTCACCGGCGCCCAATTCTCCAATATCAAAAGCGACGGCTATCGCCTTATCCTCCGGGCCGGCCTGCGGATTCTCCGGCGAATTGATCACATCAAACGGGTTGGTTACCAGCTTATCTTCAACCGAAGTGATCGCCCTGCCATCAGTCGAGGCGATGGCGACAGCTAAGTCATTAGACGATGATTGGTCATCGTTCCCCACAAGCGATTCCACATAGTGATTCGAGTAATAATTTGTATTACTCGTACTCGGAAAGTCTCTGTGATACTGTCGCTTGTAGCCATTGACATCAAGAGACTCCATCCACGCGAGATCAGCAACCGCATCAGCGCCAGTGTTCGTCAGCGTCACCTCGACAGTCACCGGGTTTCCATATCCGTCGTATTGAATCGTGCGCTCGATACTGATCCCGTCAATCCCACCCAGCATTCGAACCAACTGGCTGTCGTCATCAGACAAGTCACTCAAGATCATCGGAATATCTGAAAACGCCGCGGACGGAGCATAATTCTCATACACAACACCATCGGCTGCCAGCGAGAAACCCGCATTCTGATCCTCATAGGAGAGGTATTCCACATATCTGCTTGACTCACCGTACCTGTATCGGGCGCCGATCGGGTCGTCGCCGGATGTAATAAAGGAGCCGTCCGCATTGATGCCGAACGCCAGATAGCTACCTTCGACGATCAGGTCATCGCCGAATGAGGAATTGGCATCACTGACCGCAATCTTCAGCTCGTAAGCGCCGGTGTAGAATCCGGAAGTGCCGCTGTTTTCGATGGTGGGGTCGTAACTGAAGTTGCTGAAGGCGGAGACGCCAATGTAATAAACGCCTCCGGTTTCAACAGCAAACTCCAGATAACTGTCCCGGGTCTCCGAGTCGTCATCGTTGACGGCCAATTCGTTGCCGTTGGCATCGAAGAGCCTGAGAATCGAATCGAGCGACTGGTCGTAAATCACCGAGCCAATATCCGCATGGATAACACTGTTGTCTTCAACTTCAACCCGAAACAGGTCGACGTCGCGATGCCAGTAATAGCCATCGCCGATGAAGCCTGTTTGGGTTGTGGCCCCGATCCCGCTTAAATTCGTATCCGTGGCAGTGGCAATCGTATCATTCGGCTCGTATGCCCCTTCGCCTGTGGTGACGACAAAGGCGCGTTCCGTATCGCGTCCGGCGTTGATCGCCTGACCGTTTATTCCACGAATTGGTGCCGATCCCGTCCCTGCCAGAATCAGGTAGTATGCACCGGGCGGCAGTTCGTCCGGTGGATCGATCGTCAGAAGGTTGCCATCTGTCAATACAAAATCAGATGCTTCAAAATTTGCCTGAGCGTCATCGTCGGTACCAAACTCAAAGTCAGGTCCGCTATAAGCAAGAAAAACAGAGTCATTCGAAAGAGTTGTTGGATCGATATCGCTGTCGAACTGCACCTGAATACTGGCGTTTGGCGCGGCGTACAAGCCCGGCGTGACGGACACGACATGGGGCGCATCAGAATCAAGTGCAAGAATTGCTCCGAGCGCATTGAGGTTGCCGCCCGCTACAGTCACACCCCTTAACTGTTCGTTTGGTGTCACGCCGGCGAGGATTGCGTTCTTGATCTCAGCAGCAGATGCAGCTGGATCATACGCCGCCAGCAGTGCAGCAACGCCAGACACTTGTGCGGCCGCATAGGAGGTTCCCGTTGCCCAATAACCGCCACCGTCCGGAACAAGGGCGGTGATGTTCACGCCAGGCGCCGCGAGATCGACGCCGATATTGCCGAAGTTCGCAAACTCAGGTAGTTGGTTCTGTCGATCAACCGCTGTAACCGAGATGATATTGTCCAACTCAAAAGCAGCTGGATACTCAGGCCGAACGTCGATGTTGAAGCCAACAGCATTCGCATCGCCGTTGCCCGCAGCAGCCACCCACAAAATGTCCTGCTCACCGCTTGCGGCGATCGCTTGCTCAAGCGCCCGGGAATTCAGGTCTTCAGCGCCCCAACTGGCATTGGCGACCACAATGTTAACACCATGGTCTCGACGCATGCGAGTGATGTAGTCAAGCGATTCGACGGCAGTCGAAATAAGTCCATCAAACGAGTCACCACCGATTCGCAGGGGCATCATGCTGACCTGCCAGTTAACGCCGGACGAGTCATACGTGTTGTTGCCGACAGCGCCGATGATGCTCGCGATTTGCGTGCCGTGACCGACCGTGTCGTCCGGGTCTGCGTCATTATCGGCAAAGTCCCAGCCGTGGATATCGTCTACAAATCCATTGCCATCGTTATCGATACCGTCGCCGGCAATTTCACCAGTATTCCGCCAGATGTTAGCGGCGAGATCGTCATGGTCGTAATCAACACCGGTGTCGATTATCGCAACGACAACATCGCGAGAGCCGACGGTGTAGTCCCAAGCCTGCGGCGCACCTATATCTGCCAGTGTCTCGGGATCCCCGTCATTAAGGTGCCAGAAATTTGGAAAGTTTGGATCATCCGGCAGTAAATGAGACTGAAGAACCATGTCCGGTTCGACGTACAAGATGTCAGCTTCTGCTGCTGCCCATTCATCGACGAGCGCAGCATCTACATCCAAGCCGCTGATCAACACGATGCCGTCACTGGTAAGCTGCCTGACTTTCAGACCCACTGACGCAAGCGACGTTGAAGTAGCACCAAGCGACTGATTCATGGACGCCTGGTCACCGAATTTTGCAATCCATTGACCACGTTTGGCTTGAACTATTTCGTCCTGCCACTGAATCTCGACAATTGATGAATCTTCTTGGGGAGGGTCGGCACTTGCATCAACAGCCGTGCCGTTGTTGACATACCGATCAGCCACCACCGCGACTAAAGAGTCTAGCGCCGTTGATCCGGACAGCAGGACACGATTCTCAAGTGGTTCCAATCCGACAAAGTGCCGCAGAGGGGTTGCCGCACTTCGGCTGGATTGATAGCGCTGTTTGCGAAGCCGGCGCGCGCGCCGGAGACGTTTACTGAATCTGGATTGAAAAATACGTTGCCTGCGTGACACAGTCTGCTCCCCGAATGCAATGTGCCGCTGGCGGGTCAGCCGCACCGGAATTTATTGTCTTGCGATGATGCGATTGCAGTTAATCGCAATGGCACCCCCTCGCCCCTAACCCCGGATATCATCGTGCTTTCGATTTGAAAACGCGACGATCCGAAGAATCAACCTGAAGGCTGATTCTCAACTGGGACAATACCTTATATGGTAATGAAACGGGGCAAGGAATCCAAACGTATTGGGGGCTGGTTGCCGCCCCCCCGGAACCTCCCCCGGAATCCCCACCGGAAACCCCACCGGAAACCCCACCCCGGAATATCCCCTGAACAGGGGAACTACCTTTGGCGGTGATTCTGAAATCTGGCCAGCGCCCACAGACTTTTGTCTGTCCGTCACGCGATCTGATCACATTTCGAGTCGGGCGTCATTATAGGCAGCCAAAAGGAGCATCCCGCGTGGCGCAGGATCCGACGGATGTGTCGCGATTAAACATCACTCACACGATCGACACATTGAACACACTGGTGGCGATCTGAGCGCCGTCATCGGCCAGTAGCTCGACTCGCAGCAGCCCCACAAAACCCTGCGGGTTGATCGTGAGTTTGCGGGTCGCTGCGTCAAAGCTCACCACGCCGGCCGGTAACGCTGGCGGCTGTGCCGCGTTGATCAGCGCGTTGGGGTCCTGCCAGTAAAGGGCATCCACGCGCGCTACTTCCGGGCTCGAAGCAAAGGTTCCCGCCCATCGACGAATGGCACCGTTCGGCAGGAGCAGGTAAATCTGTCCTGCACCGGACAGCAGCCAACGCTCGTTCTGACCGAGCACGTTGCTGTACGGCGCCAAGTGGGTCGTCAGGTTGAACTGTGTCTTTGTATCGAAGGCGACCTGGGCAGAACTCTGTACATTCACCGTGTAGGCAACAGCGTCCCCGTCTCCATCCACAGCAGGTAGGTCAATCACATGCGGGGCTGCATTGGACGCGATCTGAATATCATCAATATCGACCGTTGGAGCCAGGTTCGATACCGTCAGCTTAAAACTGCTGCTGGACTGCTGCACGCCGTCGTCAGCCGTGACTGTGACCAAGGCACTACCGGTGAAGCCGACCGCGTTAATCACCAGTTCGTTGGTGTTCTGGTCATATGTCACCAGATTGTTCGGCAATGCACTCGGCGCCTGCACGTCAATCAATGAAGCGGGGTCGGCGTAGTACGCTTCACCCACATTGGCCACAATCGGGCTTGCGGCAAAGCTGCCGGACCATCGGCGCAGATCGCCATTGGCGAACAGCAGATAGAACCCGCCATTGCCGAGAATCCACTTGGCATTCAGGCCCAGCAACGTGTCATAGGCCGCGAAGTAGTTGCTAAAGTTGAACTGCTGATCCGCTTCCCATGCGAATTGACGCGGGTCGGCAACTGTGACGGTGTAGGTCAGGGTGTCGCCGTCCACATCCGTTGCAGGCAGCGCGATCCGATGCGTTCCGACGGTGTGGCTGAGGTCCTGATCTGCAATATCAACAGTCGGCGCGTTGTTCGACACCGACAGGTTGAACGTATCGGTGGACTGGGCGATGCCATCGCTGACGGTGACCGTGACCAGGGCGTCACCCATGAAACCGGTGGGATTGATCACCAGTTCGTCTGTTGCGTCATCGATGGTAATCAGGCCATCCGGTAGTGCGTCAGGTAACGCGACATCGATCAGCGCCTCCGGGTTGTCGTAGTAGGCAACTGCCACGTTCGCCACAAGCGGATTCGCATCCGCGGATATGCCACCCGCCCAGCGTCGCAGTTCGCCGTTGTTGAACAGCAGGTAGAAGCCGCCGTTGCCGAGAATCCATTTGGCGTTCAGACCCAGCAGCGTGTCGTAAGCCGCGAAGTAGCGTGAGAAGTTAAATTGCTGATCCGCCTGGTATGCCAGCAGGCTTGGGTTCTGGTACGTAACGGTGTAGGTCAGTTCGTCGCCGTCGGCGTCTGTACGCGGCAAGGCGATGCGCTGCTCACCAGCCGTGTGGCTGAGGTTTTGATCCGCAACATCCACATCTGGCACGGTATTGGTAATCGACAGTTTGAAGGTATCTTCCGACTGGAGCGTGCCATCTGTTACCGTCACGTTGACCAGCAAGTCACCTTCAAAGCCGGCCGGGTTGATGACCAGTTGCTTGTTCTGGCTGTCTACTGTCACCAGCCCGATCGGCGCCGCGTTCGGCTGGGTGACATTAATCAACTCGTTCGGGTCGGCGTAGTAATCCGCGCCGACATTCGCCACCACCGGGCTCAATGCGACACTGCCCGCCCAGCGGCGCAGATCACCATTCTCAAAGAGCAGATAAATCTGATGCCCGGTGCCGAAAAGCCACTTCTCGTTGGCGCGAAGCACGTTGGTGTTATGCGGCAGGTAGCGATTCAGGCCGAACGCCTGGACTGCGTCCCATGCGAGTTGGCGCGCATCATGGTAAGTGACGGTGTAGGTCAGGTCATCGCCGTCGGCATCCGTTGCGGGCAAGTCGATGCGCTGTTCGCCGACGGTGTGACTGAAGGCCTGGTCATTCACGCCCACGGTGGGCGCGGCATTGGTCACAGTCAGCCTGAATGTGTCGCTACCCGTAATAATGCCATCGTCGAGCCTGACTGTTACGATTGCCTCACCGAAGAAGCCCGTCGGGTCGATGACCAGTTCGCCGGTGTTGTTGTCAAAAAAGACCAAGTCCGCCGGCGGCGCGTCTGGCTCAGTCAGATTGATCAATGTATCGGGGTCGGCAAAATAACGCTGTTCGAGTCTGCCAACGATCGGACTTGCCGTCAGGCTGCCACGCCAACGTCGTAAGTCGCCATTATCAAACAGCAGGTAGAACTGATTGTCATCTGCAAGAATCCACTTCGCATTCAAGCCCAAGAGTGAATCGTAAGCGGTGAAATAGCGGGAAAGACCAAGACGCTGCTTTAACTCCCAGTCATCAAACTGTGCGTCTCGAAGCTGTATCACTTCCCCGGTAATAGGGTCTACATCTGCACCATTCAGATCAATTCGCCGCTCGCCCACATTGTGGACGTAGGTCATATCCGCAACGTTAGGCATCGGAGCGAGGTTGTCGATAATAAGAACGGAGTAAAACTCATCGGTCGCTCCCAGGTTGTCGGTTACGCGCAAGGTTATTACGCGGAGCGAACCATCCGTGGGTAGTCCAAGATCGTGTAATACTTGCCAGTCAACCAGTTGAGTTATACCGCCAATGGCATCGTCAAATTCACCGTCGGCGTCAAGATCCCATGCGAAAGAAACAATTGTGCCACCCGGATCATCGGAACCGCTAGCGTCCAGAAACAGATCGGAACCCTCATCAAGCCAATAGTTGTAGAGCGAGTGTGCTCTTGGCGCCAGATTGATAATAATCTCGAAGGTCTTTGTGGTTTGCCCGCCGTCACTATCAGTCGCTGTGATATCTACTTGATAACTATCACCGCGAGCAAACGGGTAAGCCTGCCAGGTCCATGTTCCGTCCGGAAGCTGGGCCAGCGTGCCAAAACTTGCAGTTAACGAAACAACATCCCCTCCCGGATCAGCGAATGTACCACTATTGGCCACAGGATCCCCGAAAATGACAATCACCGAGTCGTTGTCCAGCGCTACTTCCGGGTTGAGGTTGTTGACGGTGAGCTTTGTGGTTTGTGTCGAAACATCACCATCTGAATCTTCGACTGTCAGTTGAACGGTCAGTTCCGTTCCGTCGCTAGGCAACCCAAGGTTTGTGAGAGTTTCCCAAGAAAGGGTTGGACTGACGCCAGTGGCGTCAACCTGTCGGCCGTAACCGAGGATATCCCATGTGTAGGTTAAACCATCGTTTTGCGGGTCTTGCGAACTGGAACCGTCGAAAGTGACAGACTGGCCTTCGTCAATTGTATAAGGGCTACCGACGGAAGCGACCGGGACGAGACGGACGAATCCAGCATCGATCGAAGTAATATGCTCGTTCGCTTCAAGATTCACGACAACACGATTGGATTCACTGGCCGAGTATCTGTAGAAATCGTTGTCAAACTCATCTGAACCAACGTCAGTGGCTGTGAAGATGTATCCACTCGGCGCGACGACCTGAACGCTGTATTGCCCGGCCGGCAGACCGGTAAACAAGTAGTTCCCATTCGCGTCGGTCACAGCGGTATCAATCAGTTGTGAGCCGGTGTCCTGGTAGAGCTCAACTGTCACACCTTCAATGCCGGATTCGCCATCATCCTGAATACCATTGAGATTCGCGTCATGCCAGACGGTATTGCCAATGATTGTTGTTAAGAGACCAAACCCCACGTCAGTGGTTGTTGAATGTGGGGACAGATCAAGTTGCTCAGCAGCCGTGATCTTTGACAGATCGAACTGGTACAGTAAACCGTGGCGATTCGTCACGGCAATAACATCGCCGTCAATAGCGACGTCCGTTCCAAATTCCTCATAAGGAACCGGGTTTGAAGAGATCAACTTGACGACCTGCTCACCTGTTGCCGCATCAAACAGGTAAACCGCACCGGTATCGAGTTGATCGCTGTCTGAGATTGGTGCACCTACCGCAATGATGCCGTTATCAAAGTCAATTGCGCTCCCAAAACCGTCCCACGAATCTGCACCATCAGCGATTAATTCAAACAGCAATTGCCCCGTAAGACTCTCAAATACATATGCCACTCCCGGGTCTCCAGGGTTACCTCGAGACCTTTCGGCGCCGACAACAAACTGCCCATTACTCGCAGCAATAGAGCTGCCGAAGAACTGTGCGCGCGAAGGCATCGGCGAATATACCTTGCGAATTACTTCACCCGTCACTGTATCAAATAGGTACACCGCACCAGCGCCATACCCGTTGTCATCGTCTTCACTTGAACCAACGATCGCCGCGGTGCCGTCTAGCGCAACTGAACCGCCAAACATGTCATGATCCGCAGCGTCATTTGGTTCGAATTCACGGAGTTGTGTTCCAGTGGAAGCGTCAATCAGAATTGCCATTCCCGCAGCATCATATGCGCCGATACCTCCGACCAGTATGTACTCCTGATTAATGTCAACAGAACTACCAAGCCTGTCATAAGCAGCGTACTCTTCTCTTCGGATGGTGGTTACGAAATCGCCCGTTGTCACATCAAATACATAGACGGCGCCCGCGAACGTCGCGTAGCCGGGATCGCCCACGATTGCAGTTGATCCATGTATGGCGATGTTTCTATTATCTGCAGGAAGCCACGCCCCATTGAGGGGCGGTGGTTGTCGATGCTCCAGCAACTCGCCGGTGTCCTGATCGAAAACCACTGCGACAGACTTTGACCACACTGGACCGGGGCCCTTTAAGATCACACCTCCACCGATCGCCACAGCATTCCCAAAGCCTCTGTTGAAGTCAGGAACTGATCCAGGAATTACCAGCCCGGAGGCAACAAGCGCCGGCAAATCAGCAGAGCCAGTCTGATCGATATTTGCAGGAAGCTCAACACGGATCGCAATTGCCTGAGGATACAAACCGAGGAAACTGAATGAGCCGTCCGATGCTGTCACAACGGACACTTCCGCTTCTTCTCTTATCGAGTTTCCATTCGCATCGACATAGACGGTAATGCCGGGCAAAGCAATTTCATCCGCGTCCCGTACCCCATCGCCATTGGCATCCGCCCACACATATCCCAAAACATCTGCCGGATCGGGATGCAATCCGAAATCTACGGCACCTTCGATCTGGCCAAGTGAAAGCACAAAGGAATGGGTGCCGGCCCCTTCAGGCTGGCCTATTGCCGAACTTAACGAGTAAAATTGCGGCACGACGACACCAACGTCGTACTTCCCTGTCAACAAATCTTCAAAACCGTACCTACCATCATCATCGGTAATCTGAAAGGCTTCGCCTTCTTCGTAGGTGCCGTTTCCATTGGTGTCGAGGTAGACCATAACACCCGCAAGGCCGGCCTCATTCTCATCTATCGTTCCATTGGAATTCTGATCCACCCAGACCGTGCCGTGGATTTCCGTCGGCTCTGCGACGTTAGCGAAATTAACATTTTCAACGCTCTCATCCTCTGTGAGAGAAACCGAGAAACTGTTTAGATCCGGTATATCGTAGTAATAAAAAGACCCACCTCGATTTTCGTTATCCGGCGACAGATTAGATCTAATCAAAAGCTTGTCGTTATGCATCGCAAGCAATCGTCCGAACCGATCGTAAGGCGCAGAATCATCAGCCTGAATAGTCGCAAGCTGCTCACCAGTTCTGAGATTGAAGAGGTAAACCATACCTCCAAGCTCAAAAGTTAGACTTGACTCGGGTGCGCCAACGATGACAAGATCGTCCTGAACAACCACCGACCTGACAAAGTCAGTCCTACCCGTCGGATTTTCCGCAACAAGCCTTCTAACCTCTTTACCGCTTCTCGCGTCGTAGACATACACGACCGGCATGCTAACCGAGCCTTGTGTACCAATCGTCAACACGTAATCACCGGAAACAGCAACTGCGGAACCAAATCTGGTGTCAACATTCGGATTAGGAGGCTGTAACTGCGTGAGAAGCTCACCCGTGGTTAAATCATAGATGTAGACCACCCCGGACGGATATCCACCAACGGAATCCCGCTTAGCGCCCATGACGATATACTTCTCATTGATCGCCAGAACATTTCCAAAGTCATATTCACGAGACTTTTGCGGGGTCTCCAGCTTGGCTATATGCTCACCCGTTGAAATATCGAAAATATAGGCATCCTGTCCGCTACCTCGTCCGATGACGGCGATATCGTCATGCAATGCAATTGCAGCGCCAAAATCGGTTTGACCCTCCGAATCGTCTGGCAAGAGCGTTCGAATGAATGCCCCGGTGTGTGCGTTCAAAACATGGACGGCGCCTGCCCAGTATGCATCTACCGTTGCATCGAAATCCACGTAAGCCTGATCGCCGATTAGAATATACTTGTCGTTGATCGCGACAGAACTACCAAACGACCGGCTCAAATGATGCGAAATTTGAATACCGGGCACCATGGTCTTTTGAAGGCCCCCGATACCCAGATCGAACACGTAGGCTGCGCCCTTCCTGTCACCAACAGCGTCACTTGAGGAGTCGCCAATGATGGCACGGTCACCATAAACCGCAAGTGATTGCCCAAACCACGAACTGGGTTCATCAATCGCCAAGCGATGTTGGATCTGCGGCGCATCCGCTTCCGTCAATTCGCGTGTGAAGTGGTAACCCGCTGGTGTTATCTGGCGAACGGTATATTCGCCGGCGGCCAAATTCTGGAACAGATAACGCCCGTAAGCATCAGTAACCGACTGTTGCTCGTCATCATCCAACTGCCGGTTCTGGTTCTGGTCCAGATACACGACGACATCCGCAAGCCCAACTTCACCCGCTTCGCGAATACCATCGCCATTCGTGTCTGCCCAAATCGTACCGCTAATTGTGTCCGGCTGCGGATCATTGCCGAAGTTCGGACCTGTGACTGATTCACCTGAAGTAACGGATACCGCATACGCATCTGTTTGATGAGCGAATGTCGCTATCGCTACATCCTGAAAAACACTGGACACATACACCGAACGGCCGTCAGGACTGACCAGTACAGAATTGGCGTAAGCCAAACCATCCACACCATCCACACCATCCTTGAACGCTGTGAGATAGGTCAATGCTCCCGTCGTCACATCACGGCGAAAAACAGATAGCGATCTGTCGTTTAATCCTGCTATGTAGACCAATTGGCCATCATGACTGACTGCTACGGAAATAGCGCCCCACAAACCTTCCACGCCATCTACACCACGCTGAAAATGAGTCACATACGTCAATAGGCCGGTCTGCTGACTTCGCGAAAACACTAATAAAGTACTAGCATTGGAGCTTACAACATACACCGAACGACCGTCAGAACTCAGCGTTACCTCACTGGCGGAAGTTAAGACGTCCTTGTATGACTCCAAAAATGTCAACACACCCGTTGTCTCATCGCGACTATATATCGATACGCCGCCTCCATTCCCACTGGCAACATACACCGAGCGGCCATCTGGACTGACTGCAACGGAAGTTGGAGCATTCAGTCCGTCAACGCCATCCACACCGTCTCGAAGAACCGTGACGTAATTCAGCGAGCCCGTCGTCTCATCACGGCTGAATACGGACAGCGTATCACCTTCGATAGAAGCGACATACACCGAACGACCGTCAGGACTCACCACTACTGAAGAAGCGTAAAACAACCCCTCAACACCATTCACCCCATCTTTGAACGACTCCACAAGTGCCAGAGCACCCGTCGTTTCGTCGCGATCGAATACTGACAGGGCGTCATCACCGATTGCCGTGACATACACGGAGCGGCCATCGGGACTCACTGCGACATTAGACGCCACATCCAACTCGTCAACACCATCGATACCGTCTTCTAAGGATGTGATGTAGGTCAATTCACCCGTGATCCTGTCACGATTGAAAACCGCCAACGCGTCGTCAACTGAGCCAGTGACATACAACGAACGCCCGTCAGGACTGATCGCCATTGATCGCGGATGCTCCAGTCCGTCAACGCCATCCACACCGTCCCGTAAGTGGGACTGATACAACAGTGCGCCAGGAGCCGGGGCAGTCTGATCATAACCAAGCGGCACAATTTGCCGCACCAGATGACTCCCATCGGGGACATTCGAGAAAAGATAGTTGCCTGCTTCGTTAACATCAGGTGTCGCAATGTCGTCAACTACTGAACGCGTCCACTGCTCACCTTCACCTGTGTCCCATATGTTGTTGCCGTTCGCGTCGGCCCAATCGCGCTGGCCGTTGTCGTTGGCGTCGAGATACACTACGACATCCGCCATGCCGACTTCACCCGTATCGCGCACGCCATTGCCGTTCCAGTCTTCCCATACCGTACCCGCGATGCTGCCGCTAACTATGACCGGCTGTGGATCATTGCCGAAGTCCAGACCTGTGATTGAATCGCCTGAAGCAACGGATACCGCATACGCATCTGTTTGATGAGCGAATGTCGCTATCGCCATATCCTGAAAAACGCTGGACACATACACCGAACGCCCGTCAGGACTGACCAGTACAGAATTGGCGGAAGTCAAACCATCCACACCACCCACACCATCCTTGAACGCTGTGAGATAGGTCAGTGCCCCCGTCGTCACATCACGGCGGAAAACGGATAGCGATCTGTCGTTTAATCCTACTGCGTAGACAAATTGGCCATCATGACTAACTGTTACGGAAGCAGCGCTCCTCAAACCATCTACGCCACCTACACCATCTATAAAAGAAGTGACATAGGTCAATGCCCCGGCATTCACATCACGGCTATAAACTGAAAGCGAATCGTCATAGGCGGCTGTAACATAGACAGACCGACCATCAGGACTCACCGCAACGGTATTGGCGCCATCCAATCCGTCCAAGCCATATACGTCGTCTTGCAAAGAACTCTCAAAGGTCAATGTGCCGGTTGTTTGGTCACGACTGAACGTCACCAGAGTGTCATCAAATCCGCTGACAACATATACCGATCGTCCATCCGAACTGACCGCAACGGAATTTGGGAAGTTCAGTCCGTCAACGCCATCCACACCGTCTCGAAGAACCGTGACGTAATTCAGTGTGCCCGTCGTCTCATTACGGCTGAATACGGACAGCGTATCGCCCTCGTTAGAAGCCACATATACCGAACGACCATCAGGGCTCACCACCACTGAAGATGCAAAATACAAACCTTCAACACCATTTATCCCGTCTTTGAACGACTCCACAAGTGTCAGAGCACCCGTCGTTTCGTCGCGATCGAATACTGACAGGGCGTCATCACCCATTGCCGTGACATACACGGAGCGACCATCGGGGCTCACTGCGACGTCAGACGCCGCATCCAACTCGTCAATGCCATCGATACCGTCTTTTAAGGATGTGATGTAGGTCAGTTCACCCGTAGTCCTGTCACGGCTGAAAACCGCCAACGCATCGTCAACTGAGCCAGTGGCATACAACGAACGCCCATCAGGACTGATCGCCATTGATCGCGGATGGTTCAGTCCGTCAACGCCATCCACACCGTCCCGTAAGTGGGACTGATACAACAGTTCGCCAGAAACCGGGGCAGTCGGATCATAACCAGGCAGCACAATCTGACGCACCAGGTGACTACCGGCCGGAACATTCGAGAGAAGATAGTTGCCCGCTTCGTTGATATCAGGCGTCGCAATGTCGTCAACTACTGAACGCGTCCATTGCTCACCTTCACCAGCATCCCATGCGTTGTTGCCGTTCGCGTCGGCCCAATCGCGCTGGCCGTTGTCGTTGGCGTCGAGATATACCACGACATCGGCCATGCCGACTTCACCCGCATCGCGCGCGCCATTGCCGTTGATGTCTTCCCACACCGTGCCCGCAATGCTGCCGCTGAGCAGGACGCGATTTTCTAAAGGTTCCAACCCGACAAAGTGTCGCGAAGAGGTTGCCGCACTCCGGCTGGATCGATAGCGCTGCTTGCGAAGCCGGCGCGCGCGCCGGAGACGTTTGCTGAACCTGGATTGAAAAATACGTTGCCTGCGTGACACAATCTGCTCCCCGAATGCAATGTGCCGCTGGCGGGTCAGCCGCACCGGAATTTTCTGTCTCGCGATGATGCAATTGCGGTTAATCGCAATGGCACCCCCTCGCCCTCCCCCGGAAATCATCGTACTTTCGATTAGAAAACGCGATGATCAGAAGAATCGGCCTGGCGGCTGACTCCCCACTGGGACAATACCTTATATGGTAGTGAAACGGGGCAAGGAATCCAAACGTATTGGGGGCTGGTTGCCGGCCCCCGGAACCCCCTGGCCACCCCGGACCCCTCGGCTCGGCCAGGAATATCCCCTGAATAGGGGAACTGCCAAGTGATACCTGCGCGTACACAACCAGCGATTGGCAGCATTCAGAATTGATTAACGAACGCCACAAGGGTCAATGCACCAATTCGCCGCCGCGCAGGACCGGCACCACGGTGGACAGCTTGCATGTGCCCGGCGTGGCGAAGCCAAACTGGTAAGCCATGCGCGTCTGGTCGTCAGTCACGTTGGGCCCGCTGGCGTGCGGCGTCAATGGCGTGAAGATCAACATCTGACCCGGTTCCAGTTCGAGCGGTTGTTTGCTGCTCTTGTCGAACTGCGCATCCCATTCACGTTGCGTCTCGTTGAATACGTGCGGCAATAACCCTTCGCGATGTTTGCCGGGGACCGCCCACAGGCAGCCGTTGTCGATGGTCGCGCGCGTAACGGCGATCCAGCCCATGAAGCCGTTGTTGAGGTTGAGCAGCTTTTCGCGGTCCCACAGTTGCGGGTTCGCACCGTGTGTCGGGTAGTACGCGTCCTGATGCCAGCCGAAGTGGTTGACGACTTCGTCATTGCCGGCTCGCGGCGCCTTGATGACTGCCTGGTCGTAGGTGACGTCAATGTCATTGCCGACGATATGACGGGCGATGTCCAGCAGCACCGGATGGCGCAAGGCTTCGCGGCAGATATCGCTGTACCCGGACATGTCGCTGAGGAACGGCCGATCGCGCATCAGCCGGATTCGCTGTGCATTGCCGTCACGCTTTGCCGCTTCAAGGCCCTGGTGCCAACGCCTTTCAAATGCATCGCGCATCGCAGATAGCGTTGCGCCGTCGAATAACACGTCGGTCACAAAATAGCCATCGTCGGCATACTGACCCCACATCGCATCGGTCACGGCAGTCGCAGTTGTCATTTGAGTCGCTCACCAAAGGTGGAAATCAGCATCCATATTGTAGTTGCCGTGCGATCTGAATACGACATCGAAACCAACATGACACGCTTCACCGCCCTGTCACCGGATCGAATCGCCAGATCGGCGCAGGCGGTGGGCCATCCTGAATCCCGCGCATTCGAGGGACAGTTCATGCTCCGGCCTAAATGCATTTGAAAGCAACGCCTCAGCTTCTATTTGGAGCGATCAGTACGGATTTTCGTTCTAAATCAATTATGCCGATTGTTCGGATTCTAACGATTCTCATCGCTTCATCCTGCTACCGGTATATGAATATCAACGAAAGACTCATCGGCCCAGAAGTTGATTCATTATGATCTCATGATCAAGCAAAATTATTGCTTACAGCCTTTGAGGCCATGAAGCTGACCATTTAAACAGGATAGGGAAATGAAGAGATTGGTGATTACTTGTATTGCCGCCGCTGTCGGCATTGTCGCAGCGGCGGGGGTTGCCCGGGCGAATCTGTTGGACGACGGGAACTTCTCGGCGGCAACCAGCGGCACACAGACCAGTAACAGCGCGTGGGTGTTGACGGCCAACGCTCCAGACGGGACCAATGAATCGGCCCGGTTCCAAACCGGATTCGCCAACGCGCAGAATACCGGCGTCGGGGGCAGCGAAGCCCCGGGTGTCGGGACCGGTGTCTGGTTCAGGTCTTTTGAAGGGAATCAGGCCGGCGGCGGTGACCCGCTCGCTACCGCGGCACTGACCCAAGGAGTTTCCGTTACGAATGACGGTGACTATCAACTTACATTTGCAGCTGGCCGGGAGACCAACTTCACCGCCAGCGAATTTTTCGTGATGCTCAGTTCCAGCGGCACGGGTGGGTCCGACATGGTCAATTTGCTGACCGCTACCATCCCGAATGGCAATCTCGGCGGAGCTGCATCGACCAACCCCGGCGGAACACCGTTTACGCTGATGCTTACCGGCGTCACTGCGGGCGACACGCTGACGGTGCAAGCCAGCATGATTAACGGACAAGACGCACTGGTCAATCCGCAGTCCGCATTCCTGGACAGCTTCTCACTTGTGCATGTTCCCATTCCCGAGCCGAGTTCGATTGCACTATTAGTCATCGGCAGCACAGCCCTGCTCTGCCGACGGCGCTCAAGTGCCAAGCGGGTTTAACAGAAACGAATCTTGATCGATACTGATAAACCGGCGTGATACGCTTTGCCGCCTCATCGCTTATCGAATCGCCAGATCGGCGCAGGCGGTGGATCGCCTTGAACTGTCACCCGTTCGATGTACAGCCCGTGTTCCGGCGTGGGAATGGCACCGCAGGCGTTGACGCCTGTATCCGTCACGCGAAAGCAAAGGTACGTGCCCAACTCACCATCGCCGAGTTGCAGAACACTGCCGATCGGGTGATCGAGAAACCAGCCGTTGTCGTGTTTGAGCGCGGGATGTGAAATCGCGTGCGCCGGCCCGAACGCGGCGGTGGCATCCACAATGCGCGATGGCTCGCTCACACCTCGGCGGTCGGCTGTCAGCGCCCAACAACACAAATGATCACGCCGGCGTGTGGACATCACCATGCGCCCCTGAGCGTCGCGCTCAGGTTGCGAGTCGTATGGATTGGCGCTTAAGTATGGCAACCCACCTGCCGTGCGGCTAAGTACGACCGGCGTGGCTGTACGCTGTCGCGGCAGGTGAACCGCAGGCTGCCAGGTCTGACCATTGTCTGTTGAGCGATACACGCGGAAATGTTCGTACGTGTTTTCCAGGCCGTCGAGCACTTCGCCGGGCGGCACGTCGAGTCCCTTGCCGCGCACGGACATCAACAAGCTATCGTCCGTGTCGCGAATCAGCGTCGGCTCTGCAGATATGTCAGGACCGGTGACCGGCACGCTGGAGACGGGTTGCCAGCCATCCGAGCCATACCGCCAGCGCCAGATGGCACAACCCCTGTTGCGCCCAAACTGCCCGCGCGCGTGCGGGTGCTGACTGGGAATCGGTCCGGCCTCCGGATCGATCGGCGCAATGGACACGCCTGTCAGCAGATCCTCACCATCAGGAATCGCGTTCTGAAGCGGATGCCGAAATGAATACAACCCAAAGGGCGCCTGTCCCGGCTCGTATCGTTCAACCTTGACGATGGAAAGTTCGCGACCGTCGTAGCGAATTTGAAGGACCACGCGCAGGGAATGCGTGTCTTGCATGTTCAGTACATTTTCAGATAAATCAGCACCGTGCCCCACTGCGGTCGCGAGTATGAACCCGGTGCCCGCCGCGGGGTGTGGCTGTCCATCAGATAAGCAGGCGCCCAACGGCACAAAACCGCCGACACTGCAATGTTGCACCATGATCAGTCGTTGCCCCGTGCGCGGATGAGTCGCTTGCTCGTTATGAACCAGCGGAATAGCTTGGGCCGGATCGATCTGGTCGATCGTGTCGATGATGAAGCCGTCTGCGCCATCTTCCAGATCAACCACGTCCACGCCGACGGTTCGCCGGTTGGCAATGAGTAACGCTCGCGTGGCGCTGATCTGCAGCAGAGAGCCGAGGCCGTACCAATAGGAATATGGTCCGTTCGTGTCGGCCGCTTCACTCAAACGCGGCCCATGAAGGCTGATTTTAAACATGCCGATTTATTCTGCGGCCGATTCGCATTTTGTCAATTTCACATCAGACTCATGCACGCCGTGTGGCGCTTCCGGTATGCTGAACGGATGACGTATGACCGTTCAACACTCTGGCAATCCGTTCACTTTCACGAGCGCGATCCCGGCGCGGCCCCGGGCATTCAGTGGCGCAAGGATGAACCGATCCGCATCGATACAGATACGCCGCTGGACGGTGAACGGGCATTAACGCCCAACGTCGTCGAGCTGCCCGGTGGCGGCTACCGTATGTATTACATGGGCCTCGGTCCGGGGCGGCCACGCCAAGCATCGTCCGGCTATATCCTCAGCGCTGTTTCATCCGACGGTGAGAACTGGCAGAAAGAAGACGGGATTCGACTCGATGCCGGCGGTGAAGGCGCTGCCAACTGCATCTGGGGGCCCGACGTCATTCCCCTGCTCGACGGCACGTACCGCATGTACTTTCAGGGTCGCACCGAGCTTGAAGATGGGAGCGTCAAAAGTGTGATCCTCAGCGCGCGGTCGGATGACGGGCTGGTATGGGGACAGGAGCCGGGCATTCGGCTAAGCGAATCCGATCGCTCATTCGGCGCGCCGCGTTGTCTGCATCTTGAACCAAGTGGCGATGAGAACGCGCCGCTCTATCGAATGTATGTCAGCGCGTCACCCATTCGTGTGCCGGAGCCGGACCCCCAAACGGGTTTCGTGTCGGATCGAAATATTGCCAGCGCGGTTTCAAGAGACGGCCTCACGTTCTCCATCGAGCCCGGCGTTCGCATCAAACAGGAAGGCCCGATGGAGTCTTTCGTGGTGTACGCGCCGGAAGTGCTTCGTTTGGGTGATGGCAGTTACCGCATGTACTACGCCGGCTGGAATTGGGCCCCCGAAGTCAAGCAAGGCTCGCCCTATCATGGGCGCATCTTCAGCGCCCGATCTGACGACGGCGTGCACTGGATCAAAAATAAACACATCTGCATTGACCGCGGCGGGCCATGGGACGAAACCAAGGCGTCCGAGCCTTGCATCATGGAACTGCCCGACGGTCGATTTCGGATGTTTTACGAAGCCTGTGACGCAACAGGTCATTGGCGTATCGCCAGCGCGACCGCATCTCCAGCGACTTAGGTCAATCCCGACGAACTTTACCAAAACCACAATTGCCGATAGGTTCTTGTCGCCCCCGGAAAGCCGAAAACCCGGACCCCCGGAGACCCCACAATGGCCGCCAACGCGCCGACGACCCGCCCCGCCCAACATCACCAACTACTCGAACTGCTAACAGACTGCGTCGACCGGATGATCGATCATGCCAAGGATCGGTACGGCGACGAGCCGGGCATCATGTTTACCGATGGGTTTCACGCCCAGACCGGCGAGCCGCAACGGTGGCGTGACTTTGTGCCTTCCAACGTGGCGCGGCAGCAGAACTTTCTGCGCGTGCTGGACAGCCTGACCACGCTGACCGGCAATGAGCGATACCGCCGCCTGGCGCGCGCGTGGATGGATTACGCAATGACCGCCATTGTCGAGCCGAAGAGTCACCTGTTCCACTGGGGCGGGCACGGCTGCTTCGACCTGATCAGCAAAAAACCGATGTTCGGCTGTCACGAGTTCAAGTTCGTGTTTCCGTATTACCGCTTTCTACATGACGTGAACCCATGGACCGTCGAGCGCTTCATCGAAGGCCTGTGGTTCAAACACGTGAAAGACACCAAGCGCCTGCTCTACAATCGGCACGGCTTCTACACATGGTGGCTGGGACGATCGCCATCGGACATCGAAACCGGGCGCGAGCAGATTGAGCCCTGGGCGTGGTCGTATTCCAAGCCGAAGCTGCCGATCGTTCAGACGACGACGCATCACTGCGCTTTTCGCAGCATTGCGGTGGACCTGATGTATGCCGCCGCTCATCAGCATTCGTTTACGGGCGATGAAAAACCGATGACGTGGGCGCTGCGTTTGATGGATCAGTTTGAAGGCATGCGTCACCCGACGACCGGCCTGATGCCTGCGCAGTACAGTCACTTCGAGCCGTGCCGGGCGCGCGAGTCGCTGCGCCCGCCGCTTGGCGAACGTGATGATCTGAATGAAAGCACAATGCTGCCGCGTTGGGCGATCATGAGTTCTGCCTGGACAGCCATCGGCCTGCTTGCGCTCGGGGATGACCTCGGCTCCGCAGCCGACCCGTTCCGTGATCACGTGACGCGCGACCTGGCCGCACTATCCGAACATATTTATGACCGCGACACGGGCTGCTTCCTGCCGGGCGCCCGCGACGGCTCACGCATTGAACCATCTGACATTCTTCCGGACGTCGGCTACCTGCTGCCAGAAGAGTTTGAGCCGATTGCCGCCGATGGCATGATGTTTCTGGCCTACGCACGGGCGTACCGGGTAACAAAGCAGCAGACGTTTTTCGATATGGCGATCCACCTCGCTCAATCGATGGGCTGGGGTGACGGCCTGCTGCCAGGCGGCACGACCGATTTCGCAAGCCTTGCGCGCGTCTCGCCCTTTATGGAAAACCTCTCCCCCGACGGGCCACACGCAAACTTAAATGACGCGTGCGCTCTGGTCGGCTGTCTCGAACTCTACCGCGTCACTGGTCAGGCGGAACACCTGTCACTGGCCACGGCCTTGGGCGACCGGCTGATCAGCGACTACTACGGCGACGGCTTCTTCCATCAGCGCCATGCCGACCAGCGCGACGGGTACGTGCTGCTCGACGACAGTGTGCTCTGGGCGCTGACCCATCTTGTGGCCGCTCAACAAGGGTGCGAACAAGACCTGCCCGCGTTCTACGCGGTCAATAGTTACTTCGATTCAAAGATCGTTGCCCGTCGGCTTGATGCGCCCAAGGGTACCTGATCTGCCCCAGGCTTTCTTTGTCTGGTGCCGGCACGCAATTCTCACGTGGTTCCGGCCGCAATCTCGAGGGCGTCTGTGTCACACCAGCCGTCAGCCATCGCAAACCAGAACCGGGTCTGCGACGTACCCTGACGGCGCAGGTCAGCCGCGAACGCGACGTAGTCCAAATAGTCCTCGCATTCGCTGAACAGGTAAGGGATGTACACAACGTCGTCACCGAAGACCGCATGAACTTCATCAAACGGCGTGAACGGATGGTGAAACTCCAGGCCTAGTATCGGCATGCCTGATTCGCGCAGTGCCGGGAGATGTTGGACGTACCTGCCACAGCAATGAATCTGCAGGCCGCCGAATGCTTGCGAGATTCGGCGAATCTGCGGCAGTTCAAATTGACGATACAACTCCGGACTCAGCAGCGGCATCATGTCCTGCGTCAGCGACACACCAATCGATTCCGGCAGAAAGGTATAAGGCCAGATGTTGCCAATGACCCGGCCGCCGCCAAGTTCACGGCGCAGCCGCTGGTGATAGTCGATCAACGTGGTGGTAATACGCTCCAGCGCGCTTTGAATCAGCTCTGGCTGGTCGTACAGACCCATCATCAATTCCTGCTGATCGATCACCAATGCCAGCGTGTTCATCGGCCCCTGAAAGTCCGGCGTACGCAGAAAAACCTGATCGGTCTGCAGCCGATCGCAGACCATTCGCCAGAGATCGATTGCCAGTTGAAAGTCGGATTCCTCAAAACTGCACGGCTGCAGGTCGACCAGCTCCTCCGGCGCGCGCACAACCGGTTCAATGTGAACCTTGCCGCCGTCACTCGGCGGAATCACTTTGCCGCCATACAGTCGCGCGGTGCTGATCGTGCCAAAGTCGGCGTACACCGTGGGCAGCACGCCGGACCGCTCCGGCTTCATGTCCGCGCGAATGCACGCAACGGCCGCATCCGCCACCGCGTCCAGGTTCGGGCGCACGCTATCGAGCATCTGTCGATAAGTCGGCTCGGCAACCACGCTGACCATCGGCTCAGTTCGCCGAGCGCGCCAGAAGTCTTCGAACGTACGGAGGGCATTGCTGGTATCTATCTGACTGATCATGATCGACTCACCTCTACGGCCAACAGGCACGTGTATCAGGCGGGATCACGATGCGTGTAAACGTTCTGACTGACAACTGAATGTCACACCCCGGAAGTCACACCCCGGAAATCATACCCCGAATGTCACACTCCGGACTCTGTTCCCATGAAGATAAGGTATTCCCAAAATCAGTAAAGCGCCATTAACCACCACGGCAGCCATCGATAACGCGAATATACCCCCTGATCTTGCTGTTCCGCTTTCGGCGAAACACCCCCGACTGCCCTTCTACGTTTCCTTCGGCTGTTCGAAGTTCGTTCAGCCTGACTGACAACACCACGCCGATATGATCGCAAGGCCCTTCACCCAGCAGATTCTCAAATACAACCAGATCACCACGCCGGGGTCGAAACGTCTGGTTTCTTGCCGCGTAGTAACATCGGTTTTCCGGCAGCTTGGCCCAATCCATCCAGCCAAACACGCCAGCCAAGCTGCCTCGCAACGGACCATCCGGCCTGGCCGGCAATGCTATGCCGGCGCGCGTGCAGGCGTGATAGACGAAAGCCGCACACCAGTCGAATTCGGCACCGTCACCAATTGCGGTAAACGGCGCATAAAGCGCTTTGAACGCCCGGCTGTTGCGCCCGCGCGAATCGTCGAACGGACGTTTGGCCAGTTGCTCAGATACGGACGCAAGTCGTGATGCGGTGGTCATTGTGGTGCTCGACTAGTGCTGTAGATGACGCGCACTATTTTACCCCGTACCAACCCAAGTCAGAAAGACAGTGCGGTTCGGGGAGACGTGAAAGATGATTCGTAACGAACACGTGACAATACGTCAGTCATGTTTGATGCCGTCTCGAATTCGCCTCATCGGTTCGCGATGCTTATGACCCGTTGAGGGCTGTGCCGTTCACGCTTCGCAGTTCGTTTTACGCAGAACTCAAGTGCGCGCGATCAGGCGACGCGCTCTTTATCCGTCATACGCTTCATTCGCGTTGGACTGTGCCACCTGAAATAAAACAAGAAAAAAGGTGGGCGAGCAGGAGGTTGCCGCAGCAGCCCTAAGCGACAAAGCGGACCCCCATCGCAGTCCTGCCCGCCCGTATCCCAGATCGATAAGACATTGGATGTAAAAAACAATAGCGCAAATTGTGCGGAGTTGCAAGAGATCGTTGGTCTGTCATGTATCCTTTCTGTAAACCGCTGCGCGAGTCGTTTTCGAAAGCTTCCGAGGACGACTTTGGGGGGTTTGAAAAATACCCTGATCTGTCTTTGAAAAAGCGGACGAGCAGGGCGCAGCTGCTGCAGCCCGACAACACAGCCTCCCCTCCCTTCGCGGCCCTGCCCGTCCATGTTCGAGAATGACAAGATGGATAATCTGGAGAACATCGCGCATGCGTTGCGCGTTGTGGTGTTTTGATTGATGAGATGTTTGCCAAGCCATGCTGGTGTTCCATGGCCCCACAAAAAAAGAACGCGGGGCCGGGTCCGACGGACTCCCCATGTAATCAGGCCAGCACAGCCCTCAGACCTGGTTCGTCCGCCGGGCACGGCACCGCGCGTAACCGCGTGGAGACCGCGCCCGACGAAACGCCTTGGTCTGAATTCCGGCAAAGCCGGGTGCTGTTTGATTACAAAGGACGAATCGCGTGAGCGATGTCTATTCAGTTGTCGATCCCATTATCGGTTCGTTGGGTTTGATTGCAACAGTTGTTATTGCAGTTGCGCATGCAAGGAGGGTAAGTAGAAAAAGTTTTTCGGATGTCTGTGTATTGGCGCCGACTCGGGATATCGCCCATGTAAAGCCGCGACCATTGGTCGCGGTGGACACGTCAAGGGTTCATGGCGACCCGATGTAATACTGTTCGGTTGTCGCGCTATTGAAGACCGCGACCAATGGTCGCGGCTTTACACTGGCAAACGTTCAACATGTGCGAATAGAATACTGAAGCGTAAGGCACCATACGTTTCAACCGCTGCAGGAGAAGCAGCCCAATGAGTTGGCTCCATATCGGATCGCTGATCAGTTTCGGACTCATTGGATTACTACTTACATGCAGGCAGGAAGCATTCGCCGTGGAAATCATCGGTCATCGCGGAGCGTCTTATGAAGCGCCTGAGAATACACTGGCCGCGGTCAATCTGGCCTGGCAAAACAATGCGGATGCCGTTGAAACCGACGTGTTCCTAACGAAGGACGACCGGATCATCGCGATTCACGACGAGACAACGAAGCGATACGGCGGCCCTGACCGAAAGATAGCCCAGCAGACGTTGGCGGAACTGAGAAGGCTCGACGTCGGCGCCTGGAAAAACCCCAGATGGGAAGGCGAGCGCATTCCGACCCTCTCGGAGGTACTTCAAACAATCCCGAAACAGAAGCGACTGTTCATCGAAATCAAGTGCGGCCCGGAAATCATTCCCGAATTACAGCGCGTGCTGGACGCCGCTGACAGGAAGCCGAATCAGCTTGCACTGATCGGGTTCTCCTATAAGACCATGCAGGCGGTCAAACGCCAACTTCCGCACCTGAGTGTTTTCTGGGTTGTCAAACTGGAAAAGAAGATGTGGTCAAAAACCTGGCAGCCATCGATTGAAGCGCTAATTCGCAAGTCGCAATCGGCAAAGCTTCACGGGCTGCATCTGAACAACACGCCGGCGATTGACCACGACTATGTTGCCAAGGTGAAACAGGCGGGACTGGAACTTTATGTCTGGACGGTTAATGATCCGAAAGAAGCAGCCCGCCTAAAAGCGGCAGGCATCGACGGCATTACCACGGATCGGCCGGGGTGGTTAAGGCAGCAGATTGGTGGTGGTTTGGACTGACTTTACAGTGCATTAAGTGCTGGACGAAGAGCGTCTTCGAAACGAATCATTGCATTCACTAATCTTTTATGACACTCGGACCATTGGCTTTCGTCCTCGAGTTGTACCGGAGACAAGTCATGTCGGATTCGACATGCCCGCCTCAGTTCAAGCGGCTCCCAAACCAACGAGCCTCCAAAACGCTCATCGATTGCAGCACGATGTGCTTCCTCTAAGGTTCTATAGATAGTCTCATTTTGAGCTTTGTCACCCGTATCAATATAGAGTTCAACGCGCGGTACGCTTCGACTGAGTACATAAACGAGCATCAGGCCGCTTACTGATGCCTGAGCGGTCGCGCCAAGCCAATTGTGCGGTGTCGAAGAAATTCGTGCATGCAAGTCCGTGTGCTCACGCGCCACGTCCAGTAATCCCGCCCAAAAGGCTCTATATAAGGCAGCACGATCGGTTTTTTCTCGCCGATCTAACCGCTCTCGTTCTACTTTCTCGCGAATCCGTATCTGATATTCCGTCGCTTCCGGTAGAGGAATTATCTGTTGCACATCAAGCAGCAATCGATCTGCATCCGCATACGGCTTCATTCGTACACACCGGATATCCAACGTCCGTTCGTTAAGCCATATGACTGCGGTCGTGAGTTCCTTAGAAAAATCAGCAGCAGCCAGAACAATTCGTACATCCTGTGCAAATTGTTCCTCATCAGGTTCTTCCCAATTCAAAAAATCCAGTATGTCATCTCGTGCGTTACTATTCGCGATTCCGCGAGTCTGCAGATAGCTTTCATAAACATCAACGACGCGATCAAAAGTCAAAGTCGAAACCATCGAAGCGTAACGAATGGCCTGTAGCTCCATATGCCCGCCGTCGTCGGTACGCTTCAATTCGATAACGACAAGATTTGCATCCTTGTCGAGCCCGAGCAGATCAATTCGTCGCTTGCTGTCTTCCCATTCGCCAAACTCTTCGGCAATGACCAGAGTATCAGGTGAAATTACATCAATCTGCTCACGCAGAAGGCGTTGCAAGTCGCCTCGCTCGCGCACTTTCGCCTGGCTAAAAGAAGTTTCGGCGATTGGCCGAATCCCGTTATTTAATAGCTCATAAATAGCCATATTCGTCTGCTTCCATTTACTGAAAATCTCGTCACTTCGCTACGATGCCGGGACAATCGCACTGCAATTCTTACATCGCAGCAACTGCTCTTTCCTGACAAGTAACCAGCCGTACAGGGCAAAACAAGCACTGATAATGGCTTGATACAGTAGCATAAGAAGTCGGTCAATCATTTCGGCGTCCCCCGACTTGTCGGCCATCAGGTTCCGCGCCGTAAATGCCGCTACCTTCTGATCATTCCTCAGGCGCAGTTCATCTTCCTCGGACAAATTACCCGTCTCCATGAGACGCTTGGAGATGTCCTGGGGTACAGATGCCTTCTGTAAGGTACGCAGTGCTTCTCGGCGTACTTCAGAAGTGGTATTGGCAGTGCTCCAAATGACATAGACGGCCAATACGATACTGACGAATACAAACATCAAGGAGGTGATCCGGATCAGCCTGCCAATGAATGCAGTTTGCTTACCGTACTGATATCTCCAGTGCGACGTAAGCTCACCAATACCACAGACCTGACACGGCTCTGTTTGTTCTACCAACGAATCGCTCGGAAACAATTCCGAATCGTCATGACTGATATTGAGGCTGGCTCGCACCTTCTGGCCATGGGAAGTCGTTTTTAACAGCGTGTTGCAGTGCGGGCAGTGAACCGTATGAAGACTCACCATACCACTGCATTCCGGACAGGTCTTTGCGCTTGCCATTTGGCATCATCCCCAGAGATATGGCTGATCAATCGATTCTAACGACGGAAACACGAGTGGCAAAACGAAACCCTGGAAGGTATCAGGAGCCCTTCCATCTCACGCCACATGCGCCTCCTGCCAAGTCTACGCTGCAAACATACTCGTTTCATAAGCCGTCCATGCGGTGTTCGGCTTTTCGGGATTCAATTCATCCAACAGGTTGATACAGAGGTTGCCGATAAAGCGCACACGATCGGTCATGTTGGGTGAGCCGCCGTGGAACATTTTACCGTGCATCAGGATCAGGTCGCCGGCATTGCCGCGCACTTCCATGCCCGGACACGCGTCGAACTTCGGCCTCAGTTCGCGCTGTAATTCCATCCGGTCCACTGGGCCGCCGATTTCTCTCAGTCGCGCGGCGGCGAAGCGATGGGAACCGAGGCGCATCGCGGTGCCGCCGCCACCCGGGGCGATGTCTGTAAACACCGGCAAGGCAACAATGGCCTGATCCGGCCCGGTGAAGCGTGGCGTGAAGTGCAGGCCGTCCAGGTGCATCCCCTTCTGGAAGATGTTCTCTTTTTCTGACGGCGGGTCGGGGAAATTCACAGGCACGTAACCGGTGCCATTGGCGCGCGACCGGTCCCAGTTGTTCGGGCCAAGCAATGCATCCAGCGCGCCGAGGCTGCGCTCGTTCCATATCTGAGCCGACTGCTCGTTGATAAAGTTGTGCTCGATGACCCGGTACGCGTCGGTCCAGGTGGATGGATCGTCCGGGTTCAGTCCCAGGTGATCCCAGAACAGACTGACCATGGCCTCAGCAACAGGACGCGGGAAAGCATCCTTGACCAGCACGTAGCCCTTCTCGATGAAGTGAACGATTTCTTTTTCTGTCAGCACACGCATGTCATTCACCAGTGTTTGAAAAAAAGTTTGTCGCCTGTTTGCAGGCGCGCGGCAGTTTACAAAATGACGTGGGATTTTTCATCAAGTAATTGAATAAAGTCCGCCGCGGGGACGCGGCGGCTCGCTCCACCGAAAATTATCCCCGGAAGCTGTCCGGGCCCCCACATCCTCCAACGGCAGTGCCCCACTTCTCGAATCCAGAAAGCTTCTTCTGTTGACATGACCGAAACTGCCCCACTATAATGCATACGTTGCATTACTTGCGGTCACCGTCACTTTTCGCGAGATTTCAGACATGCTCCACCCCTCAACCGTCCATGGTTTGCGATCAAAACAACCGGTCGGCTTCACACTCATCGAATTGCTCGTGGTCGTCAGCATTATCTCGCTGTTGATCGCCCTGCTGCTTCCGGCATTGCAAAGCGCGCGACAATCGGCGCAGGCAATACGATGCATGTCTAACCTGCGCGGGATCGGCACGGCGATCAATATCTATGCCCATGATCACGACGACTACCCACCCGAAAGCCGCGCGAGCGGGCCAGCCGGCTTTCCCGATTCCTATTGGGTCGCGGCACACTGGTGGGGTCTGTATCTGGATCTGCCAGTCCAGCCGAATTTTGCCGGAGGGCCAGAGAAAGTGCGCCCACTGATCTGCCCCTCTGATGAAGTGATCGGCGCCTTCGGTTACAGCCCGACGACCGCGCAAAGAGCCAAGGGCGAGCCGGGCGGCAGGATGCCTTACAGCTACGGCAGCAATCACTACCACACGCAGACGTACGGCACGGCGTCGGCCGAATGGCGCAAGATGTCGGAGATCATCAAGACCAGTTCAACGTTATTGGTTTCCGAGCCGAAGGAAGGCTACTGGTCCAACGGTGTCCCGCGCCTGCTGGCCGGCTCGGTTCAATACAACGTCGACCTAACAGCGGAAAGCGCGCCGGAATTTCGCCACGCGAACGGGCGATCGATCAATGTGCTTTTCTATGACGGGCATGCGGCAGCGCGGATTCAAGCACAGCTCATTGATGATGTGACGCGCGATCTGTTGCCGTGGGATAAAGATCTGGATGGGCTGTGATCTTGAAGAGGAAGTGGACAGTTCGCGTACACGTGTATGCATGAAGTCACGACGAAGAACCAGCGCAGATCGGCACGAGGTTTTCTATTCGTCATTCCCGCGCACGCGGGAATCCAATGAATATCCAAGCCGCTCTGAGAAACCATCTGGATTCCCGCCTGCGGGCTTTATGCATCTTGTTTTCACCGACGCGCGAGTCTGATGCGGATTTGATGTCTTTCCGTATTTTCCACCTCGCGCCCCTCCTTCATTGGGCGCGAGGGCCGCAAGGCGGAAAATACTGATGGACTGGTTTAGAAACGCGTTTTGGCTGCCACGCATCACGAGCATTTTTTCGCCCGTTCGTTGCTCTCACTGAAAACGGAGCGGCGGACGGGCGAAAAGTGCGGACAGATTATCTTGTCGAGTAAGTCTTATCCTGAATTCACTGCAAACACATGACCGCACAAGTGGTTGTGAACTGACGTGCATAAAGCCCCTGCGCGGGAATGACGGGTAGGTGGGCTTGACGGGCAAGTATTCAAGCGGCGGCCCAACGATGTGCGAACAACTCAAGCCCAGATGATCGCTGGAGATACCACATCACGGCTGCTGGTCTATCGACCCGGTTGAAAGTTTTTCTGGATTTTCAGCAGGTGGATCAGATAAGCTTTCATATCAGCAAGTCTTGCCCGTTTGTCACGGCATTGCCGTGGTCGGGCTTACGTATCCACATTGGTTCCGGGGTTTCGAGGTTCTGGGGACAGACATGTCAGGAGAGAGCCGATGGCCATTCGTCCCCTACCGACTGCGAACACCTTACAACGTCGTTGTCATGGATTTACGCTGATTGAACTGCTGGTGGTGATTTCGATCATCGCCCTGCTGGTGTCGATCCTGTTGCCGGCGCTGGCCAAGAGTCGATTGAGCGCATGGCGTATTCAATGCGCGGCTCAGTTGCGACAGGTCGGTTATGGCCACTTGAATTACGCGGAAGATTACCAAGGCTGGTTCCCGTCAACACACTGGGTATCGCAAGCGGGGATCGGCACGGACGCGACCACGAACATTGATCCGCTTTCGTGGTACGGCAACAACGAAAACCTGTTGCTGTGCCCGGACACTGAATGGTTCGGCCCGCCGATTGGTACGCACAGTTACGGCCCGAGCTTCTGGGGCATTACGCTGGGTGGTATCAAGATGCGCTGGACGGCGTATCGCTTCACCGCGGCGCGCGGCACGAATACGTCCGGCTACACGTTCTACGGGCTGCATCGGTCGTCGGGACATCCAACGCCGAACGACAACCGTATCTCGCCGGTGATTCCGCGGCTACAGATGGCCGGCCAGACGATCACGGATTCTGCAAACGGCTGGGTACATTACATGCACGAGCCGAGCGAGATGCCGCTGGCGTTTGACGGGCGCAGCAATACCAACACAATCTGGTCGCCGTACACGGGTACGCTGAACGCCTACTTCTCAAATAATCACGCCCAACTCGGCGGCGCGAACATCGCGTTTCTGGATGGGCACGTTAAATGGGGAGATCAGACGAACGATCCGCTGCGCGTTTCGACATATGGCAGCAGTTGGATGCGGTGGGAGTAGCGGCCTGTTGGATTGCTTCCAGTAAAAGATCAAGACATTTGATTCGGCGCCAGCGGTGTATGGCGCTGAATCATGACGATTGATAAACCTACCGGCGAGGCGTCGCCTCGCGGCTATGAAAGCGACGGATGAAAATGACGCATACCTCTCTTGACGCGTCCTTATAGTCGCCAGGGATTTGCGCCATCCGATTGCCCGGATTTTCCAGTAATGCGTTTTGCGTAATCTTCCAGTGCCTCGGAAACGGATTTACCCCACACATTGGTCTCCGCCTGAATTGTCCTGTAGCTGTCGGCTGAAAACGCAGTGAGAATGTCGAATGCCTGTTTGACGTCCTCGTCGCAGAGCGGTTCCTTTTGACGGGAGGCCAGCCATTGCGCCCATTTCAGACGGAACGCTGTCAGGGCGCTTTCCAGTTCGATCTGAGCGGTGACGTAGCGTACGTGTCCCCCTGTCGCGCCGAACAACTGGTTGACGACCAGGCATGCGCCCGCGGCGGTCAACAGCGGATAACCCAAGGGAGCCCATTTCTCGAATGGTTTTAAGCCGGTACTTGCCAGCAAAGGGCAGATGGCGCCGGCTGACCCGAGCAATACAGCCAACCCTCGCGTGACAATCGAAAACAGGCGCTGCCTTTTTCTTGCGCGGTCTTAGAAAAGCACATGGTGGTAGACCAGTTCGTTGATCGCGTTGAATATCACATCGAGCGCCTCCTGCGGCTTGCCCTGCCAATCCGCAGAATTCAGCGCATCGAGAAAACGATTTAAGCGCTGCGGATCATTGTCCGTCCGCCATAATCTGGTCCATCCCATAGCAGTCCTTCGTATGATCAATCTGTTGAATCGAAGGTTTCATTAAACAAGCCATCTCATGATGAGACAAGTCCCCGATTGCGGAGGCGGCATTTAATGCAAATCCGCCTACGGGGTTCGTCACAAAGCGCAATTCCTTATTCGTCGATTGACTGAACGGCGTCAGTATCCGGAGCGGATGCGGCAGGTAAATCCAACGGGTTGAACGCTTCGGAGCGGCCGAGTTCGATCTCATAGACCGGCAGTGATTGAAAGGTGAATACCGACGGGCCGCTGAAGTGTTGGAGCGTTTCGTTCCAAATGAGTTGGGAAATATAGCGCTTGCTGTCTGCCCCCAGCCCCATGTAGTTGGTGCGCGTCATCAACGGATGAGGAAAGTAGATGTAAGGGCCGCTGTTCTTTGTGTCGGATGGGCCTTTGGTATAAGCGGGGCCACGATTCGGGAAGTGCCAGGCTCGCAATGCGCGGCGTGTCTGCTGCCCGATGATGTAGACGTCGGTGCACATCAGATACGGCGTGTTTGATTTATCAAAACAGTGGACCAAGGCGAACCAGTGAGCCGTTGTGCCGAGGGTTGTAAGACTTACATCTTCGCCGTTCAGGCCGTCCGGCCCCATTTTTCCGCCGAACTGTTCTACGAGTTTTCCATTGAGATCAAACAGGTATGCAGCCACGCATGTTCTCTTCTCGCCCCATCGCTTCTGTTCTTTCAACGGCGCGACATGTGCAAGAGCGACGATGAACGTGTGGCCGGACGACTCGATCTTTGCGATATCGACGATGCCGGCAACGACGTGCGGATGGCCGAGCGAAATGATTTCGACCGGGTCCGCATTGTTCAGTGCGAGCAGCTTGTAGAGGGATTCGACTTTTCGACGCTCGAGAAGGTGCTGCACCAGCGCAGACGCTTCTTCGTGCAGGGTGTTGTTGTTCAGTGAGTGGCTGCTGCCGTAGACACGAAACATGCCGTAAGTGCCGAGGCCGATGGCGAGCAGCAGAATGATTGCGGCGAGTTTGCGGAACCTGACGGTAGCCGGGCCGGTCTCTGTGTTGGGCATTGGAAATCGTCCCCAGAGATTGCGAGCGGTTCAAGGATTTTACCAGTCGGCACATGGCTGACAAAGTGAAATCATGCCGGGCAATTGATCGCGGATGATTCGGTGATTGATTCGTATGCGTTTCGTCTTGTGATGCGTGCGGGGCGAGGTAAAAAGGAGTTGTTCGCCGTTCTTGGCGACTGGTCGGTTTTTGCGCGAGGGTTTCAGGTGTGTTAGATGATGCGACGCAACAGGCGATTACAACGAATTCGGGAACAAAGTGGCGAAAAACCCAGAAGCGAATTAAGGGCTGTAAAGCCTTTACGTAAAGAAGTGTAAAGACGGGGCATCGTCAGTGAATTGGTGTGAAAGAAGAAATGGTAAGACTGCGTGGCGGCACCACGGTGGGTTCGAATCCCGCTTTTCTGTGAGGTATGTCGCGCATGAAAAAACGGTGACCTTTTGGATCACCGTTCGCTTAAGCGGTGGGGGTGGGATTGCGTGGCTGTGCCACGGTCGCGGGAGCAGCGCTCCCACGTGGTCCGCTGCGCGGCCCTGTGGGTTCGAATCCCGCTTTTCTGTGAGGTATGTCGCGCATGAAAAAACGGTGACCTTTTGGATCACCGTTCGCTTAAGCGGTGGGGGTGGGATTCGAACCCACGATAACCCGAAGGCTATGCCGGTTTTCAAGACCGGTGCGTTCAACCGCTCCGCCACCCCACCGTTGGATGGTCGACCCGGTGGGCCGATCGGAGGAAGTGGGCATTATAACGAAACAGGGTTGGGGCGTGCGGGGGTTAAGGGTTGGTGGTTTTTGATGGTTGCTGCCCTTTTTGATTTGTGGAGATTTGGACGTGGTGCGCAACAACGCCGCATTGGCATGCGGCGGCTAAACGTTGGTGGGTTTGGGGTGCGGTTGGGTGATGGGTTTGAAGGTGATGTAAAGATGCGCGTAAAAAAATCGGCACGCGTTTGGGCGTGCCGATTGGGTGGTTTGGTTGTGGGTGTTCCGGGGATTGCGGGAATTCCGCAGTTCCGGGGGAAGCGTTTACGCGCCGGTGATGGCCGGCGGGGTAACCAATCCGGCGGCATCCGCGGCAGCAGCGGCTTCTTCCTTCTTCTCTGCTTCCTGTCGCGCGACTTCCTTGAGATCGCGCTTGACCATCTGTTCCGCGGAGGGCTTGACAACGTCGGTGGCCAAGCCGACCAGGCTCAGGAAGCGGATGGTGATGTAGGTGATGTCGAATTCCCACCAGCGCAGGCCGTGCGCGGCAGAGCGCTGGAAGGCGTGATGGTTGTTGTGCCAGCCTTCGCCGAAGCTAAGCAAGGCGACCCACCAGGTGTTGCGCGAGTCGTCGGTGGTTTTGAAATTTTTGTAGCCCCACGTGTGGCCGGCGGAGTTGACAAACCATGTGCCGTGCCAGGCAACGACGGTACGCAGGCAGATCGCCCAGATGACCCACGACAGGCCGACAAAGTGGCCGCCGCTTGCGTGGGCGGCAAAGCCGAGGTGCCCTTCTCCGAGCAGGTAGCCCAGGCCGTAAAGGATGCCGGCGAGGATGAACTGCGGCATGAAGAACCATCGATCGATGAAGACCATGACCTTGTCGCGCATCAGGTCCTTGGCAGCGTCGTAAGGCTTGAAGTCATCATGGGCTTTGTACAGGTTCCAGGTGATGTGACCCCACGTAAAACCATGCTTGGGGGAATGCGGATCGGCTTCCTGGTCGGAATCACGATGGTGCAGTCGGTGGGTGCCGACCCAGCGGATCGGGCCGCCCTGCCACTGGATGCAGCCGCAGAGTGTAATGAAGTATTTAAACCAATTGGGTGTTTTGAAGGATTGGTGCGTGAGCAATCGGTGGAAGCAAAGCGTGATGCCGAGCCCGCCGCCGATCCAACTGAAGAGGGCAAACATCGCCAGGCCGCTCCAGGTGAAGGTGTGCCAGCAGAGCAGGCAAAGCAGGTGCAACAGGGCAATAAAGATGATGACTGACCAGTCCAGCTTGCGATTTTTCGGGTCGATGGCTGGGTCAAACGACAAGGACTTGGTTTGTTCAGACACTGAAAGCTCCAGATCGCCGGCGGGAAGCGCAAAGGGGTTCTACCGGGGGGTTTATCGTTGGGGCCGAGAGTATAGGGACTGCCCCAGTATTTGTCGAAGGCAAACGATGCTTATTACTGGATATAGTTATCGGCTGTTCCTGGACGGCGGCTGGTATTTCCGTATCGGAATATCCAGACCAGCCTTAAAGTCAATTAAATCAATGGCCTATAGCCACATTGAGCTGGCCACGGGGGTCGCATGCGCCCCTTATCCTTACAAAAAATTACTCCTTCAAGACCATGTCAATACACATGACGGCGGCGAGGATCAGCTCTCTTGCCGGGTGGTCCGGCGGCAGATCCTCGGAGATCTGCAATACATAGTTATCCGCACTGGTGAACAGCTCCTTGCCCAAGCCGGACCATTTCTTGGTGACTCGGCCGTACTCCTGGTCGCCGGCGAGGAACTGGAAGTCCCACCCGGTCCACTTGCCCTTGAGCTTACAGACCGGCTGGTCCTGATCATCGAGCACATCGAACTTGCCGCCGATGGTGAAAAACTTCTGTTTGAACCCGCCGACACGTGTGTCGGTGTCGTCAAACACGTTGACCTTGGACAGGAAGATGCTGACGCCTCGACTGACGCGCACGACCTGCTCGCCATCCGGCGTGGTGACGTGCACGTCGAACGGCGTCATGCGCTTATAGTCCGAAAATCGCAGCATCTTCGTGAAAAAGCCGAGGTTGGGCTCGCGGCACTCCATCAGGACATCACCGGTTTCGGGGTCGTGAATGTCGTAGTTGTTCGCGGCTTTGAACAGGCCCACATGCTCTTTGACCAGGTAGAGGTTCTTGTTCAATACCGGATGCATTGCAGCCCTTTCAGAGCGACGGGAAGTCAGTCAGGCCGACACGGATTGAAGACCGGCCACGAACGAACTCTGACTAGCACTAAAAGTCGTCGTCGGGTTCGCCTTGCATGGCTCTACCCAACTCTTCGATGTCTTTGCCGATGCCAACAATGGTGTTACAGCCAGCCAGACAAACGCTTACCCAGACGACCATCAGCATTAGTAGTAGCTTGTTCATCCTTGAACTCCAGAAACCACGTTCATCCATCGTTACGTGATGGGCCGGCGGTTCGGCCAACTGGTTGTATATGGTGGCAGGATTGGAAGAATTTGTCCATGCTGAATTTGTCAGAAGTCGCGAGGGGCATGGCGCGGCAGCACCATCAACGCCATAAACGAGCCTGGAAGTAAACAGCGATTCCGAAGTTGAATATTTTTCTGGAATTTTTTTATTAAAACCCTATGATTACTATATAAATCATATTCCTTCAGGTGAAGGCGTTCGGCGGGTCGCTGCGCGGGACATGTTCGCCCTTTCATCGGGAGATCAGCCTGATGCCGATTCCTACACCCAATACCGCTAACACAAAGCTCCGGGGATTCACACTGATCGAACTGCTGGTTGTAATTTCGATCGTGTCGCTGCTGATGGCCGTTCTGTTGCCGGCCCTACAGAAAGCACGCGACGCTACACGGCAGGTCACGTGCATGAATCGCATGCGTCAGGTGTATGTTGGCGGGCAGATTTATGTCACTGACACACGCTGGTGGCCTGCCAGTACATTCAACTCCGGCACACCGCCGACTTCCACGTTTGAAGTGGTTCAGGACGTTCTCAACAAGCCGCTGCTGGACTATCGAAAGATCAGCGCGGCACAAGCATTCTGGGTATGCCCCGCAACCCGGCTCAACGGCAGCATCAGCGCCACCGAAGCGCGCGCGGACCACGTGTATGGATTCGGTCTCGTCGGCAATTACTGGACAACTCACTACTTCGGCATGAGCGCCAGCTCGTTCTTCAGCCTGATGGTGCCGGAGGGCATGGTGCCAGCCAGCCGCAAGCTGGACCCGAAGCTCGGGCGCAACCCGGAAGACATCATCTGGCTGGGTGAACTTCGCGGTATCACATTCGCCAGGTGGACCGGCGGTGCCAGTCAACAGGTGTTCAATCACCCTGCTGAAACACTCAACATTGTGACGATGGATGGCGGCGTGCGCAACTCAACCGGCGACTGGGTCGGGGAAGGATTGAAGTTCTTTGAGTAGCCCAGCCGACCTGAGGAGCCGCATTTCTATCCTCGTTTCGCCCAGATCTTCTTCGCGTGTGCCACATCGCTCTTCTTTGCCTTGACGAAACCGTTGATCGACGGCGGCGGCTGACCCGGGCCAGCATCCTGTGGAAATGGCGACCAATGATCGTCCTCGTACTGCTTGCGCGATGACTCCTTACTGAAATCCGGCATGTCGAAAGGCTTGCCATCTTCCAACGCGCTCTTCCAGGCCAGAATGCCCACGGCCGACATGGCCACGCCCTGGTAAACGTTGATTGCCGATTTCGCTTCTTTGCGAATCGCACGGGCGAAGTGGAAGTTCGTCCAGAAATCCCCGCCGCCGTGACCCGCTTTATTTGCCATTTCGCGATGCTCCGGCCAGTCCGGCGTATAGACGCGATCGATCACCTCGCCGGGTTTGAGGTCCCACGCTTCGTGCCACACGCGTACCTGTTGGGTGCCGAAGTAGCCCGGGCCGCGCACGACTTCCATGGCACCGCGCGAGCCATGCAAGCGATACCAGTTACTGTGACCGGGGACGAGCAGGCCGAAGATGCGAAAGACCGCGCCGTTGTCCATGCGGCACAAAATAGCCGAGCCTGCATCCGAGACGCGCGCGGTTTTCTTGTTCACTTCCGGAACCGTAAATGACAACGCATTCACCTTGGTCGGCATGGTGCCGGTCATGTACATCAGTGGCGCCAGCGCGTGCGTACAGTAATACGTCGACGGTAAATGGTTTCGCCAGTGATCCTCACCGGGTGAAATACGGCACCTTGCCTCAGGCGACATCGGATGGTTGTATTCGCCCTCGGCATAAGCCACCTCGCCAATCTCACCCGCCTGATAGAGCCGGCGCATTTCCAGATTGAACTTTGTGAACGGGTAGTTTTCCGCAAAGAAGTATGCCTTGCCGGTCTTCTCAACGGTACGACAGAGTTCAACACCCTCGGCCAGCGTCTTGCAGGCGGATGTTTCGCTCATCACATGCTTACCGGCCTTGAGCGCCTTGATGGCAAACGGGGCATGCTCGTGAAAATAATTGGCGAGCACCACCGCATCCATATCGTGTTCGAGAAACTTATCGAAGTCGGTGTAGCCGGTCACATTCAAGTCGCTGCAGACCTCCTTCAGCCGGCTCTCCCAGGTATCGCACAGCGCGACGAGTTTCATGCCGACCGCTTCCGTAGCACTTCGGGCAAAGCTCATGCCGCGACCGACGCCGATCACACCGACACGGATAGGACGGGCCGCTCTGCGCCGGCTGGTTGACTTACGGGTGGTTGATTTCTTCTTGCGGGCCATTTGATGTACTCCAATGGAAAAACCGCGGGCAATTTTACAGGGCCCGATTGGTTCGCTAACTTCAGAGTCGCATCGAAAAACCGTGAAACTGTTACGGGAAAGCGGGATTGGCGCGATGTTGGACTTATTGATCAAGGGCGTTGGCGTGTATCGCCACGCCCAACGCGGATGGGGGCAGCACGACACCCTGTTTATCGGCTACACCTATCGCGGGCTGCGGGAAATGTCTGTCAACCATGGAACGCCGGTCACGCAATGCCCGATGCTGAGCATCATGGCACCGAACATGCGCGCAGATTTCGAGTTTGACGCGTCTCGTGAAAACTGGGTGGTCTTTGCGGAAAGCAAGGATATCCGCTGTCACCCGAATTCGACCACGATCCAGATACGATCCGATCAAACATGGCTCGACGTCCCGTGGTACGTCCCGGTTGAGCCGGCCAAGGCGGACTGGTGGCAAGGCGAATTCATGCGCCTGGCGGAGCTGACACAGAGTCCCACGCCGCGCGATCAACTGGCCGCGCGGCTGGCCGCCCTGCATGTGGTGGAGCAGTTCGTCACCGCTTCCCGCGAGTCACCGTCACCACGATCGCCGGCCCAGCGTTTAAAGCAATTGATCGACCACGACACTAAGGCCGAACGGTCACTGAACCAGTTGGCCGAACAATGCAATTATTCGGCTGACCATCTGCGAGCTTTATTTATCGAGCAGTTCGGCGTCACGCCGGCCGCTTACCGACAGCGCCGGCGAATGGCGCATGCCATGGAATTGATCATGCGCACACAACTGCCGATCAAGACTATCGCCGATAAGCTCGGTTACGCGCAGGTGGCGCATTTTTCGAGCACGTTCCGAAAAGCACATAACCTGACAGCAACCGAAGCGATGAAACGATATCGATATGACAACGGATAGCCAGACACCAGGGAGCCCTCCCATCCGCCCACGAATCTTAATAACCGGTAAGCCCGTCGACGGGCTGCGATGCGTCGATGACCTGCCGGCAATGATCAGTAACGAACACGGCAAGATAAAGTGGCAACGCGTGCTTGAACATGCCAATGCGATGCTGGACGAACCGCCACTGACGCCCCACTCGCTTGTGCCGGGACGGTCCGAGTCTAATGCAAAGCTGGGTATTCGCGACTACGGCATCTGCGCGACCGTGGGCAACCGGCTGATCTGCGCGGCCCTGGTGCACCTGCACACGGGCGAGCAGCGCTACGTCGATGCTTCGTTGCGGCAGATCGAAACGGTATACGACGAATCCGCCTGGCCAAGCTGGGTCGACCAGGCCCACCTGCATTTTCCATGCGATCTTCGAACAGGCATGTTCGGCTACTACCTTTCCGTCGCATACGACTGGCTGCATGGCTCGCTGACCGGCGAGCAAAGAAGCATGATCGTTGCAGGCCTGGAGCAGCGTGCGTTTGAGCCTTTCTGGAAAAGCGTCGAAGCCGGCGCCGGGTTTGCCAACGGCACCACTAACTGGATGACGGTCATCGTCGGTGGAATGGGAATCGCCGGTATGGCGTTGGGCGAAGATTATGCGGGCAGCGCCAAACTGATCGACTACGCCCTGCCGCGCATGCTTGACTACTTTGACAACATCGGACCGGAAGGTGAATTCAATGAGTCGCCCGGCTATGCGGGTTCGCTCTGCAAGCCCGCCGCGTTTTTTCAGGCATATCGGTACTTCACCGGTGGACGTGAAAATCACCTAGTGGCCGAAGCAATGATCAAGGCGTGCTATTGGATCATGTACACGACCACGCCGCCGGGTTGCGTAACACCGATCGGCGATGGCCATATCGGCGCCAAGCCACAGGTGCTGCACTTTGCAGCAGTCGCGGACGCAGCGAACGATCCGATTCTTCAACAGTTCTATCTGGATCACTGTGTCACAACGGCATCACATGGCGACCCCGCCGGTGAGTTGCTCAGTTACAACCCGGCGTTGGCGGGCGCCAGCCCTGCCGGTCTACCGCTTGGGCGCGCCTTTAAGGCTCACAGCGGCATCATCAGCAGCCGCAGCAGTTGGGATAAAGACAGTGCCGTTTCGGTAGTGTTCAGCAAAGCCGGTCACGGCCGCGAGGGGCATGGCCATCACGACAATGGCGAAGTCTGCATCGATGGCCATGGCCGCCGGCTGCTGACTGACATGGGCATGATGTACTACCCCGAGGACTTCTTTACGGACAAGCGGTATGAATATTACTTTGGGTCTGTGCGCGGTCACAGCGTACCGCAGATCGGTGGTCGGGAAACGCGTGGCACAGCCGAGGCGGTTGCCCAGATATGTCACAGCCAGTTTGACGATCAGCTTGGCGGGTCGTGGCAACTGGACCTGACGCCGCTGTATGAGGGCGTGAAGCAGGTGTCTCGAACGGTGATTCACCTGCTCCCGGGCGTTGTCGCGGTGCTGGATGAGATTGTGTCGGAAACCGAAGAGGAGTTGGCCATTCGCTGGCACACGTTTGATCGATGTGAGCCTTCAGCGGACGGGCAGTTTGTGGTTGCCAACGACGGCGTACATCTGGCGTCGCAGGTTGTGCGTCTGGACGGGCCTGTGAGCTTCGTACGCGACGAGCACCGCCATCGGCCGGGGTATGACAAGGATCGGACCGGGCAACCACTGCCGGACCTGAGACCGAGTTATGTGGATGCGAAAATTCAGGCTCAACGTTGTCGTGTGTTGTCGATGTTTGCGGTGTTTGGAGAAAACGAGCCCATCGGGGAGTGGAAGCAAACGAATGGAAGCTGTTGGGAAATTGGGCGACGCGGTGGTGATATCACTGTGTCAGCAAGTTCGGAAGAATTGCTAGTTGAGAAGCATCAGACAGAACACATGCTTCGAATGAACTTATTAGAGTAATACAAGGGCCATATGCAGAGCATCAAGCCGTATTTCGATCTCCCCAGAGTTTGAGCAAAATCTTTCTCAATTCAGCTTTCTCTTTACTGTTTCCAAAGGACGCCTGAGCCTTAATCGCGCGCCTGATCAATTTGCGACAACGATCATAAAAATTGTTGAGGTCTGGAGCTGATAATCCTAGAAGCCAAATCGGAAACTGTGGCTGATCTGTGTACACATTGCAGAATTCATCAGATGCCATATATGTACGTACGCGATTCTCTTCTTCGTATAGCCGCTCTTCAATCACCATCAACTCGTCAAAAGTCAGCAAGCCGTCCCTTAATGATGCCATACACAGAAGACCAAATAGATAAAAGGGACGTGCTTCGTGCCTGTGTTCAGGCACCGATTCGAACGAAAGGTACGCCCAATAGAGAAATTCCGCAGATGGCTCAACAAAGTCCATGCCCAACCTGGTTGCATTTTCACAAAGCCCGGCGATGGTGTGCTCGTCGCCATCCTCCACGGATCCGCTTTCCAAACTTTCAGGTTGGGCATAAGCGCATAAGAGAATCCAACAGCCAAACAATGACATCAGAGATGTCTCGTGTTCAGGCGCATCGTGCTCCCAACGCAGAAGATTACAAACCTCTGCTGGGTTCCAATCAAGTTTGCCCGGAACGATTCCAGAATCTCTGATCGCGACCAGAGATTCCCGATTAGCTGCCACCTCTTCACGAATAGGGACATCTGATTTAGCCATCTCTAAAATGACATCATCATTCAGCTCAGAACGAAGAGCCACAAGCAGATTATCTCGGGAAGGCTCGATAGATGAAAGAAAAGCTGTATCCATAATGACAGTAATCCCATCCAAGCGGCATTCGTTTGCGCGAAAAAAATGAAGTTGCGAACCGACAACAAAATTATCGCTCGCCAGAGCAGCCGATCAACTGTAGCTGCCACTTAATACTACACCACTCCTCTGACATCACCCTGAGCCCAAGTTGATATCCATTAGACATGCGAAAAGCTGCGCATAAAAAAAACAGGCGGCATGGAGTACTCCATGCCGCCTGTGTTGTTGTTGGGATAATTCCCGTTATCGAATCAGCACTTATTTATTCATAGAAGTGCGTGGATTCGGTTTCAATGACCGGACGGCTGATCTGGTCAGAGTTCAAGGTGATCTTGAAGCGGACGTCGCCGGACTTCACAGCCTTGACCTTAACAGTCCAGGACGTCTTGGCCTTCGGCGCCAGGCTTGCCAGCGGTGCGAAGGTGATCGTTTGGCCACGTGCGGTCGCCGTAGTCGGGCCACTGGAGGTCGAGTATTCCATCGAGTCTTCCAGTTCGACGTTGATGGCGATGCCCGTACCGGTCAGTGAACCCTGGTTGGTCACGGTGATCACGTAGGTGCAGATGTTGCCAACTTCGACCGGGTCTTCGATGTCAACACATTCCAGCAGGATAGCCGGGATACCCTTGACATCGGTGCTGGCCGAGGCCGAGACCGGGTTGGCACAGTATGCCTTGGCGGTCGCGGTGTTGGTGACCTTGCCGATCTGCGAACCGGTCAGCTTGACGCTCATGCGACGCGAAGCGTTCGGAGCGAGTGTGCCGAGGTTCCAGACGATCTTGTTGCCGACGAGGTTGCCGCCATCCGAAGCGGAGACCCAGCGGGTTCCGGCCGGAACAGCATCTTCGACGATGGTGTTACGAGCTTCGCCATTGCCGGTGTTGGTCACGACAACGGTGTACTCGATCGGACGACCGACGAATCGCATCGCCGGGCCGGTCTTGGTGATCTTCAGGTTCGGCGCGGTCACGTTGGTGACGGAGGTGGCATTGGCGCTGAGGTTGCCAAGGCCGGTTGCCGTTGCCTTGTTGGTGTAGGTGCCGGACTTGCTGACCTTGGTGTTAACCGTGTAGGTCATGCTCTTACCGGCAGCAAGCGTACCAACCGGAATTTCGATCGAGCTCTTGCCCTGCTCGGTAACCATGCCGCTGGGCAGGTTGTCAACAATCTTGACTTGACGTGCCGCACCAACACCGGAGTTCGAAACGGTGAACTTGATCGGAATGGTGTCGCATGCCAGAGCGGAAGCCGGTGCGGTCTTGGTCAGCACGAGCTTCGGCGCCACAACGTCAACCGCGACACAGGTGTCGAGCTGATGCGTGACGGTGATGCAGTTCTGCAGCTTGCCGGGCTTGGTCGGCGTGCCACTAAGAACAATCGTCTTAGTCGAACGCGGGGCCATGTCACCGAGCTTCCAGATGTTCGTGCCGCCGGCGGAAGTGGCCTGCGGAGAAATCTTCGAAATGCTGTACGAAGCTGGAATCTCATCCGTCACGATCACGTTCTTGAGTGTCGTGTTGGTGAGGTTGGTCACCTTGATGTTGAAGTCAAACGGAATGCCGACCTGAACAACCCCAGGAGCGCACTTCTCAACGAGAATGCTGCTGGTGCTCTGGTTACCGGTAGGCCAGACGAGGCGGCCGCAAACAATACCCGGGGCCGGAGCTGGTGCCGGAGCCATGGGCTTTGGCTTAGCAACCGGCTTGGGTGCCGGCTTCGGTGCCATTGCGACCTTCTTCGGGGCGCACTTAACTGCGGCCTTCGTACCGTGCCAAGGGCAATCATCATTGGCACACTGATTGGGCGATGCCCAAGGTGGGCCCGAATGCACCTGGTCACCAGGACCGGCACAGCCTGTGCTTGTTACCGCGAACAACAAAAGTCCGCATAACAACCCACGAATCGTCATCCGTAAGTCCGTTCTCATCTCGTACTCCTAATACGTGTTGGTTGCGCGTCCCACCCCTCGTGGAACTGACAGTCATTAACCGGACACAAGTTCAGTCAATCAAAACGATAACTGCCATTTCGGGCAGAGTATAAGCCACATCGGCACCAGCATACACTTCAGCTTTGAACTTCGTGGTCCAAAATCGCATTATGTCGAATTCTAGCGACATCACAAGCCGACTTTTCCGTGTGGATAATATCGATAAGTTATTTAAACAGGTAAAGATAGAGAAAAACAAGCGTCGACGCAAACCGGAAAGACCAGGCAAAACAGGGAAACTCCGATAATAACCGAACACGACAACAGCTTATCGGACAACACAAGACCGCACATCTACCGGCCCAAATTGCCAATCGACCTTGCTTATTACTCGAACAATGTTCATCCGCGCTGCGCCTTAAACACACCCGGGCCACGCCCGCGCAGATTGTACCCCGGGAAGAAATTATGTTTGCGGCAATCAAACCGGAACGTTTCGCCGAGTGCTTCGGCAAACACGTCGCGGAAATCCGTATGCACCGGCATGTCGCGCCCCTGGTACAAACTCGAACGTTCAAGTCCGGTCCAACGGCCGTGAATGCGTTTGCCCTGCACCGCCCCACCCATGGCGAGCATGAAACCGCCGTGGCCGTGATCGGTGCCGTTGTTGCCGTTTTCTGCCACGGTGCGCCCGAACTCGGACATCAGCAGCACCAGCGTGTTGTTCATGTGCTCGCCCATGTCGGTTGCGAACGCGGCAAGTGATTCGGACACATCACCAAGCCTTCGCCCCATGACCCCACCGGCCGCGCCCATGTAATAGTGGTCGTCCCATCCGCCGTAATCGACGGCCGCAAGCTGCACGCCCGCGTCTGACTTGAGCAGCGCGGCGATCTGCTGCATCTGTCGACCGAATCGCGAGCGTGGGTAACCGCCCTCTCCCGGCCGCGCCCTTGAGGTAATGCGCTGCAATTCGCTGATCTTGGCAATGGTGTTCTGGCCCGCGCTGAGGATGGCTTCGCGCGCACCGGTTGGCGACTTCTCATTGCCTGATTCATGTTTGTGGTCATCGGAAGCACCATACATGTCAGTAAACGCGCGCATGGCATCATCGCCGATTTCAGGTGAAGCAAGCACGGGGTATTGGCCGCGTAACGAGCGCGGCAGGGTTGGCTGCAATGCAACAGCGCGCAGCGGCGAATCATCGTTGGTTTTGGTTGCCTGCAGAAAACGGTTCAGCCAGCCTTCGGTAATGGACTTGATGCCTGGCGCGGCTCGTTCCATGAAGTCCTGCGCGTCGAAATGGCTTCGCGTGGGATGGGTCGAGCCGACGTTGATGATCGGCGCGATCATGCCCTGCTTGAACAGCGGGACAAGCGGCTTCATGTTCGGATTGAGCCCGAACTGATTGTTCAACGGCAGTAGCCCGGGAATTCTCTCGCCGTCTTCGCCACGTGTTTCTTCAATGGGAATACCGACTGTCGGGCGCAGGCCGTAGTAGAGCGGATCGCGATACGGAATGATCACCTGGAGTGGGTCAGCGCCGCCGCGTAGATAGACGACGACCATCGCCGATTTACTGGCCGCCGAGTTGGACTTGCTGATGCTCGCAGGCTGGGACGTTGGCGCCTGCCCCAAGACCTCGGGTCCGAGCGTACCAATCGCTGACGCGCCAAAGATCATCGATCCGCTGGTCTTGATGAACTCACGTCTGGTTGGCGACATGGATTTACTCCCAATATTCAGTTGCAACCGTCATCTGATAGCGGTTTTATTGTTGTTGAAACTCCGGCGAACCGAGCAACAGCGCGGCAATCCGTTTCGGATCGCGCGTATGGGCAATCGCCGCTTCGGTTTCATCACTCAGCGGCAGACCGATCAGGGAATCCGCGAGTCGCTGAGCGGCATTCTCTGACGACCGCCGCAGGTAATCGTCCCTGAACGTTTTACCAACGCGAATGCCGTTCACGTGCCCGGCCGTCAATCGCAGTGCAAAATCCCAACGGTACAAGAGCACGCCCGGATCAAGCCACGCTTCGGCCTGATCGTAATAGCCGGTCGGATCTTCGTTGGCGTAAATCGGCTGGCCCATCAACTGGAGCGTTCGTTGGACGTCCTCGAACTTCGTCGCATTGCCGTCGACTGCCCGGATGGAGCTTACAATGTACTCGAACGGCGTCTTGTACTTTGCGCGGAAGTGTTCTACATCCGCAAATGCCGGATCGAAAGCAATTGCTTCATACACTTTGGGCAGATGACCGCGCGTCTTGCGGAAAACACGAGCCACGCGCCGCACCATTTCCTTGGGCGGTTCGTCATTCACGAAGTAGCGGCAGAGCTTCCACGAAATGAACTCAGACGTGATGCGATGGCGCGCCAGGCCGCGAATGACCGCTTCCCCGTCCGCGACACCGCCATTGCCCTTGATGCGCGTACCGAGAATACGCTTGGGCCCGGTGTCGTGTACCTCCTCACGAAAGACGAACCCAAACTCGCCATTCCCTTCTTCGCGATTCATCCGGTTTCTGCCGCGCGTATCGGGATGCCCCACGCTCCATCCGGTCAACACGCGCGCCACTTCAATGACGTCGCGCTGAGTGTAACCGTTGTCAACGCCAAGGGTGTGCAGTTCCATCAACTCCCGCGCGTAGTTTTCATTCAGCCCGCGATGTCGGGCGGCCGCTTCCACGCGCCGAGGCTTGTACTTGCTGCCCGCGTACTTGTAGAGCAGCCGTTGTTCTGTTTCGGACAATGGTTTCTGGCTGACAAAGTTGTCCAGGTAAACAAGCATAGCCGGGTGCTTTGCCGACGCCATAAGCATGTCTTCAAAACGCCCCCAGGCGTGCCGGCGAATCACGTTCTGCTCATAGTGGACGGCAACAAACTCTACACCGCGTTTGTTCACATCAACGTTGAAATGGTTGCGCCAGAACTCAACCGCCATCTCGTACAGTTGTCGCTCGCTCTCGATGGCGCGAACCATCACACTGTCGATCAATTCGCCTCGCAGCTTGTGCTCCAACCTGTAAATTTCGCGTTGACGGCGCAAGTACGCCTGTGTCAACGTGCGCGTACCGGGCACGAATCGCTGCTCACGATTCGGGGGAGAGTAGACAGCATCCACGTCACTCATTGACATGAACAGTGACGGGTATTCGCGCTTGAGCTTCTGATCCAGTGTGCTGTCATCAATGTTGCCCGGGTCCAGTTGCTGCTTGATCCATTCACGCCAGCCCATCTCACGGACCTTCGCGATCTGCCCGGGCTTTGGGCCAAAAGAGAACCGAGACAACACATGCACGGCCATCTGGTCGTCATCCAGTTGGCTGGCCTTTTGCTGGTTCTGCTGTTCCTGTTTCTGACGTTCAACGCGATCACGCCGCTTGGCGATCGCGTCCAGGGCCTTGGCGTCCATAATGACCTGTGCCTGAGCCGCCGACGTGCTCAAAAGCAAAATTGTGAACGCCATGGCAACAATCAGTCGCGTCATATCGCTATAGTATGCCCCCAAATCTGCTGAAGTTCGAGCTTTTTCTAAAATCAACGGATTGGAGCATTTCCGTGAATCACAAGATTTCCTGTCGTATTTCCAGCTACTTGAAGTTTCGCGACATTGGCTGGTCGCACCTGCCGACCACTGGCGTCAAGTACGTCGAAGCGAACGTTCCGACGAACGACGACGAAGCAACCGAATTGGAAAAAAACCTGACCAACAATGGCCTGACCGCGCTGACCATGCAGGGCAGCTGTGATATCAAGCAGGAAAACTCTGTTGACCTGATGACGCCGCAGTTCGCAATGTGCAAGCGGTTCGGGACTGAGTACCTGTTCATTTCGGTGAAAGCGGAAGACACTGACTGCGATGTGGTCTGGCAGCGGCTTCGGAACATGGGCGATGCGGCACAGGCGCACGGCGTCACGGCCGTGATGGAAACGCACCCGGATCTGGTCACCAACGGGGAGGTCGGGCTCGACACCATGCAAAATGTCGATCATCCGAACGTGCGCATCAACTACGACACGGCCAACGTCTACTACTACAACCACGACGTGACGACGATGAGCGAACTTGAAAAGGTGATCGATTACGTCGCAGCGGTCCACATCAAGGACACGAACGGCGGATACCACGACCACGAATTCCCGGGCCTGGGCAAAGGTGTGGTTGATTTCCCAGCCGTGTTCAAGGCGCTGGACGCTCGCGGATTTGACGGGCCTTACACCATGGAGCTTGAAGGTGGCTTCATGTCGAAGCTCACGCAGGATGAACTGCTGGCGTTTATCGCGGAGTGTGTGGATTACCTCAAGTCAATCGATGCGTAAGGCGGTTAAACAGGCGGCCCGGAATTACTTCTTGAATCGCCAGACCGCGCGCAGCTCGCGCAGATCTGTCGGCACCATCACCCGGCCGCCGGGCAGGTCGCGGCGCACGATTCGGCCATCAGCCCGGTAGATCGTGACCTGATCAGAGATCATGTCCGGCGTGAGCTTGGACGTGACCTGAATGTGCCCGTTGGGGAGTCGCTTGGCACGCTCGGTCCTGAGGGCGATCTCGCCTTCGTTGGGATAGTACGCATAAAGCCCAACAGGCTGGTTGTCCACCGGCAGTGCCGGTGCGAGCAGGTAGAGTTCAGCCTGCGAAACGTATGCGACCGGTGGCGTTTTCCATTTGATCTGACGTGTGCCGGAGGGCAGGCGCCGGACTAATGTGATTACCCCGTCCTTTCCGCGAACCCATGTTTCCGCGGCACCCTTATTATCGAAGTCGTCCTGCCTCACGATTTCAAACTGATTGCGATTGCCCCTGGCCGGCATCAGCCGGAGGACTTTGTCCGGCTGCGCGGCCCGTTCCGTGGATCGAATCGACCAGACCTCTGCCTCGCCGTTGTCAGAAACAAAAAAGTTCGAAAGAATATCGAACGCCCGATCGCCAACCCAGAACCTTGCCTGAACGTCCACGCGAATTCCCGGCAAACGCATGAGGTCATCATCCACCTTCGCGCGAGCGTCAAGCGGGCCCTGACTCTGGCGAACGACCATATAGCCGACATCCTGATCGTTCTCAATGATGCGGAACCATTGCTCGGGAATAATGTTCTCCGCAAGCTTGCGCGGCGTGTTTGCTTTGCGCCAGTCGATGCCGTTTTGCAGCATTTTTGCGCGCTGGTCCTGCAGGGCCGCGGGGTTGTCCACCTCAATTGAGTTAATCACTTCTTCGAAAATGGCGCGCGTGTTCTCGTACTTGCCGCGCGGGACGTCGTACACAATGTTGGCAATAATGTGCTCTTCCAGCTGAATGAAGAAGTGTCCGGTCACCCACTGCCCTTTCTTGGTGGCCGGAAGGAAGAAGTAAATTAGTGCGGCCGGCCGATTGGCGACCGTCATCATGTGCTGCTCGATGATTGAAAGCGACGGATGCACCTTGTTCATCTGCTGGATGGCTGCATTGCGCACGGTGCGCATGTCAACGGTGGCGTCGTCTTTTGACTGGCGGATAAAGACCTCGAATCGAAAACCATCGTCATGTACGCAGGTAACGGACGACTCCTGGCCGGTCTGCTTGACCAGGCGCGACCGCAACGGCGGGACAAACGACAGCCCATGAGCATCTTCACGCCAACGTTTGTCAGCACGTTCCGCTTCGCCATGGGCAACGGGGACAGCCGTGCAAGCCAGCGTGGCCAATACGAACAGGCAATTACGGATTTGTCGTTTCATGTTCATTTAACCAGCCTTCCACTTGCTGCTTCCATTGCGGATACGCCTGCAGGATCTTCTGTTTGCTGGTTTTCCGGCTGATCAGCGTGACACTGCCGGTGTGTCGAAGGCTGATGCTGACGCCTTCATAAGTCAGAAGACAGCCGGCCTGATCCATCCAGAGCCACTCGTTATCCATAGCCATCATAGGGCGAATACCGATCCGCCAGTGGCCGAGGTTCAATCCGGAGTCAGCGCGTTCAACCCGAACCCAGTACGGATGCGGCGGCTGTGATGAGCCGCCGATCCAGATGATCACTGTTCGCCCTTCCAGTTGGCCCAGTTGTTCAGCCGGCCAACACTCTTCACTCATCGGCCAGACAAACGCTTCCGGTGCAGCGGCCAGCCAAGGTTCGCCTTTCTCACGCAGGAGAGTCAGTTGTCTATCCGCCAGCGACAGCCGATAACTCGATTTCTCTTCTTCGCCGAGGACGCCGCTTTGCGAAGCTACTTCAAACTTGTCCGCGGCATAATCAGCTGTCCAACGGCGCTCTACCCGAACCGTTCTGTCCTGCAACTCGACTAATATAAGTGTCCGGCCGGAAAGCCCGCCATCTTCCGCGCGACTGACGGTTTCAATCTGAGTACCCCAGGGCTGCGTTCCGAGTTGCAGATCGAAGTACTCAATACCCGACTCCAGACCAGCCGCCGAATCCCTGGCAACAGTGTCAGCAAGCTCCTTGCCTTGCGCAAGCGCATCAGCAATTGACAGGGCCGGCTCGTCCCCCTTGGAAAGCAACTGTGCAAGCGTAGCGAGAACGGTATCAGTCCAACTATCGTCATCCGATTCAAACGAAACCGGCTCGTCGATCGACTCAAACAACATCGACGACGCGGCATCCGGTGACGTGACATGAACCAAGCGGCGAATCAGCGAGTAGTCGTATGTGCCGCTGGACGTTTTGCCCCCCATCAGCGTCAGCCCGACGCGCTCCATGTTGACCATCTGATGATCGATATCGCGCACATCCACCGTTTCAGACCATGCCAGTTGCTCGTCGGGCTTCTCGTCCATGACCTGGCGGTAATACGACAACATCAACTCGTAGGGTGTTAATCGATCGGAATCAACGCCATCCAATCGCGGCACGGACCGGACATGCGCAATACTCAGCTTCCTGCTCTTGGTGTCGATCAAACAAATCGGCTGGCCGTCCGGCTTGTTGACGTAGACGCGAGACCGAATGTACGGCGGGAGCCTGACTGGTTCGGTGGCACCGACAAAGCCGGCAGCGCGAAAGTCCTGCGGCTCGGCATCGCGCATCTGATGATTCACCGCGCTGGATGCCATCAGTTCCAGAAGCTTGAAATCGATCAGCACCTGATCGACGGAATACCCCACCCGCGTCACTGGGCCGGTGACAGCGACAACCCACCACTGTTTTGCGTCCTCGGAAAACACCGTGATGGCGTGCTGGTAAAGATCTTCACGCCGCCGGGTGGTCAGGATGATCTGCTCCAGATGCCAGAGCCCCAATTGCTGGGTGGTGTTGTAGTGAATCTCTCGCGATCTTAACTCTTCACGCTCCACCAGTAATCGCATCGCAACAGCAATGGCCCGCCGGCCGGACTGTGGCGGCTCCAGTGGCAGCGCGCCGATCAACATTTCGCGGCCCAAGCGCACCGGGTCCGCCAGACGTTTGACCTGAACAAACCCGCTGAAGCGTTCGTCACTCTCCAGCGTCGGCCAATTGTTCGGCGTTTGAATCTCAAGGTCGCCCAATCTCGTCGGCGACATTTGAATCGGCAGATTCACTTCACGCGTCAGGTCCGCGTCTGTCAGATACTGCCGTCGGCTGCCGCTGCTGAAATACGCAGCCGCTCCCAGCACCGAGGCGAAAATCAAGGTGATAACCACCAATCGCGGAATCGCACGAAACCGAACCCCGCGCATAGGCGACGGCGGTGAAGCACTCGAGCTATCCGAGGACTTCCAGGGGTCCGGGGATTTCCGGGGGTCCGGTGTTTGCATGTGGCAATGGTACGACCCGACTCAACACCGGGCAAAGATGCACAGCTTGTTATGACGGATTGAACGCAATGGAATCAGGCAGCCTGTGCAAGCGACTCAGGCCCGAATGCATGCTCACGCAGTGTATCAACCAGCGCCCGGCCGGTCTGTTCCAGCGGACAATGGCTTTCAACGAAAGAACGAGCACCGCGAGCCAGTTGGACACGCATCGCAACTGAACGAAGCGCGGACACGCAATGGTCCACCCAGTCTTTTTCCCGGCGCGTGACCAGCACGTGTTCGCCATGCCGAGCGCCGATCATGCGCGCCGCGTCAAGCGGAGCGACTACCGGCCGAGCCAGGGCCATGCCTTGCAGCACCGGACGGCGCGTGCTCCATGCATCTGTCACGGGCGATACGACGACTGATGCGGCACTGAGCTGTTTCAAGTTTGAGCTGGTGTTCTTTGAGCCGGAGGTTGCCAGTTGCGCGTTGGGTACTGCCTTTTGAACACTGGGCCACACGTTTCGCGTAAACCAGTCCCGGATCGACTTGCTGTCAGATTGTCCCCACTCGGTGTGCAGGACAAGGCGGTTAACATCCTTCTGGCCAACCAGATCGATCATGCCCGATTGGAAATAGTTCAGATCAACCGCGTCTGGCAGCAGAATGGTCTTGCACTGGCCATCGCGGTACCGGCGGCGGTCCTCGTATCGGCTGACGGTCAGCACATCGCATCGCTGAGCGACCTCTCTTTCAAATCGCTGATACTGACGCGACTGGTTGCGATGCCATTGTGAAAACAAACGTCGATGGCTCGCCCGCAGATGCTGAAGGCTGGCAGGCACGCCCATATCGCACACGACGTAGCGAGTGTCAACCGATTCGGCGATCGACATCAATGCTGGATGGGTCATCAGGACAGCATCGAATCCATCCTGATGGCCCCAATGATCGATCGCCGGGCGAATCGCCGGCTCGATTTGTAATCGATCTGCCAAGGGTGCGTTGAACAGACGCAAACCAGAACCAAGAAGTTCCGCTTGAACAATGCGGGCCTCAATGCGCAAACCAGCGGCGGCGGCAGAAATTGCGCGCCATTGCGCCAGATTGACCTGGGAGTCCTGGATACATGCGACAAAAACCCGATGCGTGCGCGATGAGAGTTTCAACAACTGCCACGCACGGGCGGCCGCGGTCTCCCCCATCGCGTCGGGTACGCAGTGACTGAGCATCAGCATGGTTGGTTTTGATGCTTCAGCCACCTGCGACACCTTCGGCGAATCCGAGGCCCCTCCGCCCCGTTTCATGCCGTCAGGGACGACACTCATCTTCTCTCTCCCTACCACCCCGTTGTGACCCGACGTATTTACTGATTCCTGCATTGGTTTTCTCCAATACCCCAGGCAGGCCCGTTTGGGTCAAGGTTTATTGCAAATATCAAGCCGCTTTTCGATTCTGGTACGTGTACTGGTACCGGTAGCCGTAGCGGTAGTAGTAGTAACGTTGACGATGACGCGACTGGTCCGTGGCAATCAGCCCCGCGACCGGCGCCTTGTAACTGGCTAACGTGCGGATTGCCTGCTGAATCAGCGCCTTGGGGGTGCGATTCATACGGGCAATCAGCAGCACATCGTCACTCAACGCGCCGACAATGCCGGCGTCTGCCAGCTCCACCACCGGCGGCGTATCAATGACCACATGGTCATACTTCTGACGAACCGCCTTGATCAGGTTGACCATGGCTGGGCTCGAGAGCATCTGCACCGCGTCAGTATCCAGACGACCGCCGGCCGGCAGAATATCCAGCTCGTTCGGACCCGCCTGAACGATCGCTTTTTCGTAAGGCACACCCTCGTCCAGCACGCCGACCAGGCCGGGTGTCTTGGGCAGTGAAAGCAGTTTCTTGAACTGCGGCAGGCGAAGGTCCGCCTCGATCACCAGCGTCTTGCGGTTACGCAGTTCGGAAAAGCACAGCCCCAGGTTCAGGCTCGTAATCGTCTTGCCTTCCTGCGGGGTCGCACTGGTAATGGTGTGGATCAGGTGACGGCGGTTTTCCCACTTGGCGATAATGCCGGTGCGAATCGCGCGATACTCCTCTGCAATCACGCTGGAAGGTTCTGTGATGCTAAGCAGTCGTTCATCGCAATTACCGTCCCAAGAGGACCGCGACGCCGGACGACGCTTGCGCCGGGCAACCGGCTGTTCGTGCTGAACCGATTCTTCGAGAATCGCCGTCGGCTCTGCCGGCCGATATTCCAGCGTCGGACCAGAAGCTTCCGTCCCCGGGAACTTCAGCGTTGCGGCTGCCTCCTGCTCCGTTGACTCAGTCGGCGGAACCTGCGCGTCCTGCTGCGAATCACCCGGTGGCGACTGCTTGCGCTTGTTCGGCTTTGAGCCGGATCGTGTTAGTGCGTCGAAGATGTAACCCATCTCTTCAAACTCCCCAAATTAAGCGATCGCCAGACGCGGTCGCGTAGTGTTCTCTGTGTCCATCGGCTCTTCCAGGCTCGGCGTCATGTCTTCCACAACGCGGCGAACCATGGCTGGCGTGATGTCGTGGCTTTCACTGACCATGCCCAAAAGCATGCAGTTATCACAGGCAAAGTTGATCAGTCGCGGCACCCCGCCGGTCGCTTCATAGAGTGCCGCAAGCGTCTGTCCGGGGAACTGCGGCAGCACGTTCTGCGGGTCCTTGCTGGCAACCTCCACGCGATGACGAATATACGCGCCCATCTCGGCAATGCTCAACGGGCGAACATGCTTGACCATCGCAATACGCTGACGCAACGCCCGCAGTGTCGGCGAGCACAGACGCGTGCGCAACTCAGGCTGGCCGATCAACACAACCTGTACCAGTTTGTCACTGGACGTATCAAAGTTGCTCAGCAGGCGAAGCTCTTCCAGCGCTTCATCGGAAAGCGTCTGGGCTTCATCCACCAGCAGCACTGTCGGATAGTTTTCCTGAGACATCTGATACAGATGAATAAACAGGTTCTCCAACAAAGCCGCGTGATCGTCCTCCGGCTGGTAAGTCAATTCCAGGGCGCGAAGGGTCTGCTGGAGCAGTTCGACGCCTGTCTGATGGTTGTGCAGGATCGGAACGACCTTCACCTCTTCACCCAGACGTTCGATAACCGTACGCCCAACAGTCGTCTTGCCCGCACCGACCTCGCCGGTCACCATCACAAAGCCTTTGCGCATGCGAATGGTGTACTCGATCGCTGCCAGTGCTTCGCGATGTTCTTCGCTTGAGAAGAAGAACTGCGGATCAGGCAGATTCTCGAAAGGCATCGTGTGCAGGTTATAGAACTGTTCGTACATGGCTCTTCCTCACTTGGCCGGCTTAGCGGCCGCTTTCGTCCGTTTGCTGACTCTTCTGAACCTGTGTCGACGACCCGTCCATCACGTCGTAGGCCGACGGACTGCGCAAGCTCGTGTAAAGCATCGTGACCAGCACGACCAACACGGCAATCATTGCGGCTGCATTAACCGGGAAAATTACTGCCTGTTTCAACCAGCGGACGCGCCGCTGACGGCTCGTGATAATTTCGCTGACCGAGCCGAGCAGACACATGTCCAGGCTCTTGGCAAGCGATTCACCGTCGTGTGCTGTTTCGTCCATGCGATGGGCGAAAAGCAGGCTCACCGCACCGGCCATCAAGCCAAGACCGATGGCAATGATCAGGATCTGCGTGACGTCAGGTGACACCGGCATGAACAGCTTCGGGCACGGACGCACAAACGTCATCTGAATACCACGGTTGCCTGACTCAGCCGTCTCGGCCATCTGGATACGACGCAGCTTCTCCTCCCAGAAAGTCACTTCACGCTGCAGACGTTCAATCTCACGACTGATCTTGCGATAGCCGGCACGGATCGGAAACAGGTCGGCTGTTGCCTCGTTCGTCTCTTCCAGCTTGGTTTGCGTCGCTTCGTGCTGCTGGATCAATGCCGCATGTTCCGACTCAGCAGTAGCCAGACTTAATTCCAGTTCGGCGTGCTTCGGATTCTTGTCAAATCGCTTCTGTGTAACGACCTCTTCGTCCATCTGATCCATCTGGTTACGAACCGTGAGGATCTGTTCGCGCAGATCGACCAGATCCGGATGCCGGTCGGTCATCTTCTGCACGTTGACCAGGTGACGGTACTGTCGCTCCATTTCCACCAGCTTGCGACCGGCGCGAAGCAACTCGGGATTACGTTCCTTGACGAAGGATTGAATCGTTTCCGGCGTCGCTTCCAGCGTCTGTCGAATTGATTCGACTTTCAGCTTGGCCGCATCGCGCATCTGGCCAATGTCTGTCAGATGCTGTTCGATATCCGTCTGTATCTCATGGATGCCGTAACGCCGGTTGGGCAGCAGACTGGCATACTTGATTTCGTACGTCAGCTTCTCATTTTCGAGCTGCTCAATCTGGGCCCGGCTGCTCTTGACCTCACCTTCAAAGAAGGTGCCGGCTTCGGCAAGATTTTCATCAATCTGTTCGCGGGCATGCTCAATGTAGTTGCTCGCCATCAGGTTCACGGCAAGTCGGGAAAAGGCTGGATCTTCACCCGTATAGGAGATTCGAATGCGCTCGTGCCCGGGGGTTGCGATATCAAATCGGACGATCACCTTGCGCGACAGGTCAGCGCGAAGTTCATTCAGGTTGACGCGCGGGCCACCAGCCTTGACGCGAGACTCGACATACGGACGCAGTTCTTCAATAACGCGGTCGATGGCAGGGCCGCCAGCAATTTCCTGCGAAAGGCTCTGGCGCGGATTCTTGTAGTTATCGAACGCGGTATGCGTCATGATTTCGTTGAGCACGACATCAGTACGCCTGTCGAACGTCGCCTCAGCCCGGTACTTTCGTGGCAGGAACAGGCTCCCCGCCAGCACCACTGCTGTCACCGCGAACATTGGCACGATGAATCGCCAGCGGTAGCGCAGTAGGATGAACCACGCGTCTACCATTGCCTTGGCTTGGTTGGTGCTTCGACTCATTTCAAAAACTCCCTTTCTCCGCGCTCTCTCTTCTGCTTTTTCTCGGACCCGTAATCTGTATGTTCGTCAATTGTTGTTATTGTTGTTGCCGTCACTCTGATAAGGCTCAGACTGGAACGTCGAATGAATGCTGACCGGGTTCTGGACCAGCGACGCAGCCGGTGTCAGCGGCAGCAACAGTTGCTGGATCGCCAGGCCCGTCGCTGCAAAACCGTTGGCCGGCACGTAGATGATGTCACCATCTGTCAGTACCGCATTCAGGGTCGTATCACCGTCCTTGACCATGTCGTCCAGGCTGACGGTCATACGCTTGACGATCTGGCCGTCCGGCGTCGGGCGGAAAACATGAATCCTGTCCGGATCCGCAAGGCGGGTCGGGTACGACTGTGCCAGCATCTCAAGAATCGTGTTTGAACCGGTGTACGGGAACGCACCAGGCCGGGTGACTTCACCGAAGACAAAAACCCGCTTGCTGGCAAAGTCCGTCACGCGAATGCTCACGTCCGCGTCTTCGTAATACTCGCTGGCCAGATGCTGCAATTCAGCGCTGACCTGCTCGCAGGTCTTGCCGGCAACAAAGACTGAACCCAGCAGCGGCAGCGTGATGCGCCCGTCAGGACGGATACGCTCACGGTGGCTGTCGATTTCACGCACACGGCGCGAAACGATCTGAATCGCGTCCGGCGGCGACATCCGATAAACATCTGTCGTCACCAGTGGACGAGGTGTCTTGACGAATGCCTCGTAGTCGGAGTATCGCTTGCTGGAGCAACCTGTCATCGCTGACAGAAGCAGTGCGCCCAGCACAAGGGCCGTCCAAAATGGAATCTTGCCAAGTGAATTGTGTTCGCTGTTGAACATGAACGGACTCCTGGGTTCTACCCTCTTCCCTTTACAAAGCTGCGTTGTCCCAAACCTTCGGAACTGTCATCACGACAAGGCGCAGGTCTCTTAGGAGACTGCGGTGCCGTAAATAACGCAGGTCATAAGCAATCTTCTGTCGAGCACCCGCTAAATCATTCGTATAACCGTGCCGGACCTGGGCTAAGCCCGTAAGACCCGGTCTTCCGGCTAATCGACGCTCGATCCGCGGGATGTCGCGACGCAGTTGTTCAGTCATCTCCGGCCGCTCCGGTCGGGGGCCGACCAGGCTCATATCGCCGGTCAGGATGTTCCAAAGTTGCGGCAGTTCATCGACATGTGAACGACGCATCCAGTTACATCCCTTCAGCACGCGCGGATCCTGCTGGGCCGCCCATTGGGCGCCGCCCTGCTCCGCGTCTATTCGCATGGTGCGGAACTTGTGAATCCGGAAAAGCCAACCGTTGTGTCCGACGCGCCACTGCGAATAAAGCACCGGACCGCCGTCCACAAGCTTGATCCAGGCCGCACAACCAATCAGAAGTGGGCCGAGCACCACAAAACCAGCCAGCGCAGCGGTGATATCCACCAAGCGTTTGAACATTTCAAACGCCCTGCCCGGGCTCTGCAGGCTTAAGCTGTTCGTGTTGTCAGTTGCTTCACGCATCGAAATTAGACCTCAAATCCAGACCGCCTGCTTCTTGCGCAGGAAGTCGCTGGAATCAGGTATCGTCGGGTTGAATAGCACACTTAAGTGACCTGTGCGGAATATGCCGAATACTGCGAATTTATCTGTCGGGCCGATAATGCGCGGCAGGACGCTCGGATGAAATGAGCAACGTATAACTGCTGATCCATTTGAGTAAACCAGCGTAACTACCGATACAACAGTCAGACCGCTGGTGGTTGCGTCCAGGTTGTTATCCGGACATTCCAATCACCACATGTCGGCCCGATATGAAGGTGTTTACTAAATGGCAGACCTGAAGCTAACCGATCGGCAGCAACGCGAAGTCGACTTCTATGAGGAATATGCGCAGATTCAGCGCGTGGAGGAAGTGGACCTGTCGCCGGTGACGAGTAATGAGTCGCGGCCGTGGAATCCTTATTGGTATGTCTACGGGCGCGCGAGGCAACGATTTGTCAGTCCGACACAACGTCTGCTGGAGTTCGGCTGCGGAATCGGCATTGCCGCCATTCGCTTCGCGACGATCGGCTACGAAGTGTGGGGTTTCGACATCAGTCCGGATAACCTTGAGATCGCCAAAGAACTGGCCAAGAAGCACAATGTGGCGGACCGGTGCCACTTCAAAGTCATGCCGGCCGAACGCCTGAGCTACGAAAGTGACTTTTTCGATCTAATTACCGGCGTCGATATTCTGCATCACATTGAAATTCCGGTGGCAATCAAGGAAGCCCACCGTGTACTTAAGCCGGGTGGCATCGCCATCTTCAAAGAACACGTGGAAGCGCCGATTGTCGATCCGCTCCGCAACACGCGCCTGGTGCAGGCAATCGCGCCAAGCGAAAAGTCACTGGAGCATCACATCACGGATGATGAACGCAAACTCAACCGGGATGACCTTCAGATCATCTGCAACCAGTTCAGTCGCGTCGAACAGCAGCGGTTCACGATCTTAAGCCGACTCGATCGTCTGATCCCCAAAGCAGGCGACGGCGTGCGCGGGCGCTTGCAGCAGCTCGACCGAAAGATGATGCAGATCTGCCCGCTGATGGCCAGGTTGGGCGGCACAGTCGTGCTGACCTGCCAGAAGGAACCACAAACCGTGCGACGGTCCCGCAGGCGCGCGGCATAGATCGACGACCATTCTCACTTGACTGACGACGACTTCTCCACCGGCGCGTTAACGACAACTGCACCTGGATTTTCAATCACGGTATTCTGACCTGCCCGAATAATGTCAGCGGAGGCCATGTTTTTGAACGTGTTATTCCGAATAATGTTTTCATCCGCGTAATTGACCTTCTCCTTGCGTTTACCGTTGCGTTCTTCGATTCCCACCTTCTGCTCAGCCCCGGCGTCGGTATCTTCAAACACATTTGCTTCAATCGTGTAGGCCCTGGCATCTTCGCTGGCTGCATGAATAAGCACGCCCATCGAATTGTCACGAATCGTGTTACGACGAATGACATTATTGGACGTTCCTCCCCCGTTGATCTGAATCCCCACGCCCCTGTTTTCAGCAATCAGGTTCTGCTCGATGATATTGTTGCGATCCGAGGGATTGCCCAGGCCGGTAATCCCCGCACCATTCTTGACGAACTGGTTATCGCGAAGCAGCAGCCCGTTGTTGTGCCAACAGAAATACAGGCCGGTGCCGTTGTGGGTACTGATATTGGAAAGAAACTGTGAATTCTTCAGGCTGGTACCCGGATGAAAGCCGTTCCCCGCACTTTCGGACACCACGCAACTACGCACCACCACGTTCTCGCCATTCTGCACGCTGATGCCATCAGTGAAACTGTTTCGAACGTGGAGGTTTTCGATCACCGAGTCCTGCAGGTTGTAAACATGCAATAACGAGCAGGTGTACCGTCTGAGCTTGGGACGTTCATCCGCGGGAATCGGCGAAACCAGCGTCATGTCAGCAATACGCACATTCTTTGCCGACTCGCCGGTGATCAGTGGAAAGAGTTTCCAGGCAGCCGGCCGTTTCCAGAAATAATGCTTGTCAATCGGATGAGGCTGGCGGATGGGGCGTTCGAGAACCAGATGATCGCCTTCGACTGCCTTTACAAAAGAGAGTGATTCATTGTTGTTGCCATCGCCCGACCCGACAACAACGGCTTCGCCAACGGCAAACATGTCCGGCTTGGCAACGCGCAGCCTGGCATCACCCTTCTTGCATTCCTCGAGCAGAACCGAACACAAGCCGAAGCTGATCCATGCGCTACCCTTACGAACCGGCCTGTCCAGCGTGACGCGATTTCCGTTGACTTCTGTCACGACTGATGGAATGTAATAGCCAAGCCAACCGGTCTGATTCTTTCTGCCCCAGGCAAACACGCTCACCCCGGCCGTCAGTGACGAAGGTACGCTTTCGAGTACAAGGGTGTTGCTATCCGCGCCGATCGATTGGATCGGCAACCAGGTATCCCTGGACGCGGTGGTCAGTACCGTCTTATCGGGCCCCTGCCCGCGCAATGTGACGTTGTCGCGCATCATAATGCTGCGGCGCAGGACAATCCTGCCGGCGGGCAGCACCACTTCTCCACCCTGCTCACCCAGCGCATCAATGGCTTCCTGAATACCGAAAGATGGCGAAGCAGCATCCAGCTCAATCGGTCGCGAGTCTGCTGCGTACAGAACACCGGCCATCACCAACAAAAACGCGTACGCCAATATCCAGTTCGTGATCTTCATCAGCCGTAAAGTCTCCATGTTGCCAGCCGAACCCAGTCGTCAGTATTTACGAACCAACATCTTATCACACGGATCATCAATTACCGCCAACAGCCGGATTTCCTACACTGGCCGGCATGGACAAGCCCAATATCCTTTTCATGCACTCGCACAATACCGGCCAGTATGTCCAGCCATACGGGCACGCGATTCCCACGCCAAACATGCAACGTCTTGCTGAACAAGGGGTTCTGTTTCGCAATGCGTTTGCCGCCAATCCCACCTGTTCGCCAAGCCGGGCATCGTTCCTCAGCGGCATGTACCCACACAGCTGTGGCATGCTGGGACTTGCCCATCGTGGTTTTTCCATGAAGGACTACAGCCAGCACATCGTGTCGAATCTCAAAAACGCTGGGTACTTCACCGCCCTGTCCGGCGTGGAACACACGGCGCCTGATATCGATTCGGTCGATTATGACCGCATTCTGTCCATGCAGGACACCAACTACCCTGACCACGCGGACGATCCAGACATCGCGGATGCCGCTGTCGCGTTTCTGGAACAGCCGCACAACAAACCGTTCTTTCTGTCCGTGGGCTTGAACGAAACACACCGCCCTTTTCCCAAGGCGGACCCGACCAATTACCCGGCTGAAGATGCGCGGTATTGCACGCCGCCGGTGACATTTCCGGACACACCTGAAACGCGCGCAGACGTGGCGGACTTCAAAGCTGCGGCGCGCATCATGGATGACGCATTCGGCAGAGTGCTGGCCACACTGGATCGCGCCGGGCTGACGGGAAATACACTCGTCTTCTGTTTCTCCGATCACGGCCTGCAGTTCCCGCTGAACATGTGCAACCTGACCGACCACGGCACAGCCGTCTACTGCATCGCCCGAGGGCCCGGCGGATTCACGGGAGGCAAAGTTGTTGATGCACTGATCAGCCTGATCGATCTGGTTCCAACGGCGTATGAAGTGGCTGGCATCGACAAGCCGGCTTATGTGCAGGGCGAGTCCCTGCGCCCGCTGGTCAATGGCGATGTGGACTCAGTCCATGATGCGATCTATTCAGAAGTGAACTACCACGCGGCCTACGAACCGCAACGCGCCATTCGCACCACGCGTTACAAATACATTCGGCGGTATGACAATCGCGAAAAGGTTGTGTTGCCAAACGCGGACGACACGCCCAGCAAGCAGTTCCTGCTCGACCACGGCTGGACCGAAGCGCCTCGATGGCAGGAGGCGTTGTTTGACCTTGTCTTCGATCCGACAGAGTCGAACAACATCGCGGATCGGCCGGATATGCAGGTGGTGCTCGCTGAGCTGCGCGGCCGATTAAACCAGTGGAGTACCGATACGGACGACCCGATCCTCGCGACGGGCCACGTCGCAGCGCCCAGCGGGGCGCGTATCACGCCGTCTGACGCACGATCGCCGCGCGACCCCGCGGAGATCATGCCATAGCCGATTTGAAATTTGACGTTGTTTTTTCCATATCATTTCCTGAAATTCCATTGTAATTACCACTTACTTGGCGCGTAATAGTGTTGGGAATGACATCAGGAGAACCCGACATGGCACGCAACGACCTGGCATTACTCGGCGGCAAGAAACACGTCAGCGATCACTGGCACTGCAAATACCCGGACATGGGTGAAGAGGAAATCACCGGAGCAGTACGCACACTGATGCGCGGCGAACTCTCCGCAGTCGGCTATGACGGCGCGGTCGGCGAGATGCAGAGGAAATACGCCAACTACTTCGGCATGCGGTATGCCCATGCGTTTAACTCCGGCACGGCGTCGATCCATGGCGCCCTGTTTGCCGCGGGTGTTGGACCGGGCGCTGAAGTGTTGACGCCCAACAACACGTGGATCTCCGCGATCTGCGCCATCATGCACGCCGGTGGTACACCTATATTCTGTGACACCGCACCGAATTCTCAGCACATTGATCCAAAAGAAATCGATCGCAAAGTGACGCCGAATACCAAAGCTGTCATTGTGACACATATCTGGGGCCTACCCGCGGATATGACGCCAATCCTGAAGGTGGCGAAGAAGCACAAACTGATCGTCATTGAAGACTGCTCACACGCGCATGGCGGGAAGTACAAGGGCAAATACCTCGGCACCATCGGCGATATCGGTTGCTTCAGTCTGCAAGGCAGCAAGGGCATCGTGGCCGGTGAAGGCGGGGTTATGGTCACCAACAGTAAGTTGCTGTATGAACGAGCCATGGTGCCGTCGTTCCACATTGCGCGCCTGCGCAAGGACCTGACGCTCAAGTCCGTTGAACCTTTCCAGGACGGCGGCGGGTCGTGGACGTATCGCATCCCACCGGTCTGTGCGGCGATCGCGTCAGCCCAACTCGACAAACTAGAAACGTACACACAGGCCCGGCAGGCGAATCTCGATCGCCTGCTCGCCGGCATCGGCAAACTGTCGCTGATTCGTTGGCCAAAACTGCACAGAGATTCGCGCCGCGGCTTCTATGGCACACCCGCGCTGTATAACTACGAACAGAGCAAAGTCAGCCGAGATCTGTTCTGCCAGGCAGCAGCAGCTGAAGGCGTCGGCATTCGCGGCAACGGATATGACAACTACTACCAGACGCCAATCTTCCAGGACACCAAACTGTACGGCCAACTCTGGCCGGTGAAACACGCCAACGGCGTGGAATACAAGCCGCTGGCGGCCGGCGCGTTGAAGAACAACGAAAAACTGCGCGAGAACCAGTTGATCCTCAACCCGCCGCATGTGGAAATGTTCGACATGATGGATGAATGGGCCGAGGCGATTCGCAAGATTGCATCTAATATGGATGCGTTGGCGCGTCACCAGCGTAAGGAAAAGTCGGCCAATGCCGCATGATGATCAGGCGACGATGCTGGCGGGAGTCGCGGAAACAGACATCACACCACCCATGGGCGTGGAGATGTGTGGTTATGGTCCGTATCTGAAACGCCAATGCCGGGAGGTGGCGGACCCACTGTTCGCACGGGCGCTATGGCTACAATCGGGCGAGACGCATTGCGTTCTGATCACGGCGGATCTGACAACCATGACACTGGCCATGCGCGAGCAGGTCATCGGCGCGTTAAAAGCCGCTTCGGGCAGTAGCGATCTGTCGGTGATGATCGCGGTCAGTCATACGCATTACGCGCCACCGGTCGCCAAACTGATCGCATGGGGTGAAAGGGATGAGCCGTATCTGCAGGACCTGACGCAGCGACTGATCAACGTTGCCTTGGCGGCTCAGAAGGATCTTCAACCAGCACATATTGCAGCTGCGCGCCAGCGCATCAGCGAGATCGGCATCAACCGCGAACAACCGGACCTCGGCCCCATCGATACCGCTGCTCAGTTAATGCGCATCGATACACCGAACGGCAAAACGCTTGCGACTGTTGTCAATTTCGGCGCCCATCCGGTGATTAACTATCCGTTCGGATACCAGGTCAGCGCCGACTGGCCCGGTGCGTTGTGTCGAGAGATGGCCAAAGCGTTTGACGGTGCGCCGTGCCTGTTCCTCCAGGGATCACTGGGCAACATCAATGGCTTGAATCCTAGCTTTGTGCGCGATGATCGCGAAAGGCGCGCGACAGAGTCATATAAACGTGCCGAGCACACTGGAACACGTCTGTTCGAACAGGTACTGCCGGCAGTACGGTCGATGCAGCCCAAGGCGACGACGCAACTTCGTTCGATCAATCGCGAAATTCAGTTTCCATTCAATCGTCCCAAGCGGGAAGCGTTAATCGAATTGATCGAAAAACATACCGAGGTTTACAGCCAAATGACATTGGCCGACGTCACGCCCCTCTACGACTGCCTCGAAGACGAACCCCAAAGCCAGTACGAATGGCGCGACGCCGCATTCCGAACCGACGCGGCTCGACATCAACTGGAAATCCTCGACAGCGGCCGCGAATCAGAACCGGCACTGCTGCAGGCGATGCAGATCGACGAAGCGTTAATCATCGGCTGGCCGGCCGAAGTATATGTGGAACTGGGCCTGGAACTGCGGCAGCGCAGCCCTGTGCCGCTCACGTTCGTGGTGAACTTCGCAAATCACTGTGTCGGTTACATTCCGACATACGGCGCGTATGAGTCGCAGGGCCAGCCAAATCGATATGGTGCATATCCCACAACGACAACACCGCGCCTCTACGGCACGCTTGCCTTTCAGCCAGATGTGGGAGAACAGCTTGTCGAAGAAACGTTGAAGATGATTCGCGAGTTGATTGCGACTCATTGATGGTGAACGTACTACTCGCCCGTGAACTTCCACGACAACGTCTGGTCACCCGCAAGAAACTGCTTGAACCAGGCACCGACGGCATCCAACCGCCAACCTGTCATCAGCGGATATTCGCCAACTGACTTGCCTTTGCGAAAATCGCGCATCATTTTGGCCACGTCCAGACGGCTGGCGATGACCGACAAATCGATCCCGCGCGACATGGCATAGACACCGAGCGCCGCCCAAACAGCATCGTTCTCAAACCGTTCCTCGGCCCCCTCCTCAAAGCGCGTGGCGTGCGGCCAGTCCGCCTGTGGCAAGCCTAACGCCTTCGCTGTTGAATCAACAATGGCCGAGCCATACTGTTCAATGATCGGACGCGGCATATTGCGAACGCGGTCAAACTTCTGGGCATCTTTCACCGGCCGCTTGGAGAGCCCCACCAACACATCATCGCGCAGCATCGCGCGCGGAGGCAGGTCTTCCTTACGTGCTGCTTCGTCACGCCATTTAACCAATTCGCGCAGCACAGCCAGCTCTTTTCGCACCATGCGCTGATTCTTTGCAAGCCGAACGTATTGGTCCTCCGCGCTCGGCCGGCTGTTTGAGCCACTGCAGAGTTCCGCGCATGCGCGCTGCGCCAATTCAAGATGGCCACGATTTTGCAGCGCTTCGATCAGCTTGTCATAGATGATCGGCAGGTAACGCACGTCATCCGCCGCGTAACGCAGGTGGACGGGCGACAACGGACGGATGTCCCATCGTGTAAAAGTCATGCCCTTGCCGAGGCGCACGCCGCTATAGCTGTGGACCAGATGTTGCAGTGACACTGGGTATGGCTGCCCCGCAAAGCCAGCGGCGACCTGTGTGTCAAACACGTTCGCCGGCTCTTTGCCGATCAGCCGTTGGATCGGCTCGAGGTCCTGTTCACCGGCATGCACCAGGGTCTGTAATGATTCGTCCGCAATCAGTTCCCACAAATCCGTCAGATCGATTTCTTCTAGTGGATCGATCAACGCGACACGCTGTTCGGTCGAAATCTGAATCAGGCACAGATGTGGAAAGTAGCTGGTTTCTCCAATGAATTCAGTGTCATAGCCGAACCGCCCCACCTCGCGCACATGATCCGCCAGCTCCGAAAGCTCTTCCTGCTTTGTCACCATGATCGGGTCGCCCGCAGGAATCAGCGGATGATCCGGCATATCGTAGGTATGCGACTCCGCTTCCCGCATGGCGGCGTCATGATTGGCGTGCCGCTTGGAGCGGGGCCGAGGAATTCTCGAGCGGCCGGAGCCACCTTTTCGTTTTCGGGGTTGTTTGGCCATGGCGGGAGGTTTCTCTCTATTTCCAGGCAGCAGTTTAACCATATTCACGCGCAATGGTGAATCGGACATAACACACAAGAATGGATAGGCTGTAACCATGGCAGAACCACTGACCAAACCCGGCGGCCCGGTCGTCACCAGCGAGCGCACCTTACGAGCGATGATTGCGATTCGTCGTGACAAGCTAATGCCACAAATGTTTGATCAACTCGTCATTTCGCAATGCTGTTTCGAGGTGCTGTCTGATGTCTTGCCCGAAGCGCCGGATTGGCTCGCCGTGCTGGAAGATCAACCACAACAGGCGCTGCCGGAGCGGGTGGCCAGCGCAAACAAGCTCGATGCGGCTGCGATGCGGTTGGGCCTTGCGATCGGTGCGTCAGAAATCTTTCTTGAAGGATCAATCAAAGAAAAGGCGAAGCTGAGCTTCATCAAATCGCAGGGGGCGGTTTCGATTCTGGTTTCCGCGCATCGGCAGGGATTGCTGACCGCAGTACAGCCAATGTTAAAAGCGCTCAAGGCGCTGGGTTTTGAGGATGTGCTTCCCCCGCCGGATCTGCTGGAAGCACTCTACAAGGCACTCGACGACTTGCGATAAGCGGCCACTGTCACGGCCTTGTCATCTCAAACGTGCCGTAATCGTACTTGCTTCGATAGGTGCTGAAGAAGTTATACGTATCCGCCTTGCCTTCGTAGGTGTACACCCCGCCCGCCAGCTTGCCAAGGTCCGCCCGACCTTTGAAGTAAGCCGTGGTGCCTTCGAGCCTGACATCCATGAACAGGTCGTATTTGAAGTGCAATGTTTTCTCGTAAACTGAGTCATACCAGACGTGAAATGTGTCGTGATCGATTCGCTTGATCACCGCCCTCAGTTCGCCCTCGTGCCCGGTCTTGTCGCTGACCCACTTGCCCTTCCAGACGCCGGCAATGGTGCCGTAGGCCGTCGGGTATCTCGATTCCCGCTTCCATTCCCGCTCAAATGAATTACACCCCGTCAGAGACCACAAAAGAGCCAGGGCGATCAAACCAACTGCAGGTCGTGTAAGTCCCATGGACATATCTCCAGAAGCGAGAAATCAAACCAAACGGCTCAGGTATGCCGACATATGGAATTGTACAGGCAGTACCGGCTTACAGGAACCACCGCCAATGGCACGCAAAACGGCCAAACCCGACCAGACGCGCACCACCTCCCTCTACAGCTGGTACAAATCCCTGAACGACCCGGTCCCATTGGACATGGTCGGCCCATTGCTGAAAATAGAGCGTGACGAAGTCATCAGGCAGGTGCAAAGCGGCTCGTTGCCGGTTCACCAGTTCCGTGCGAAGACCGGGAAGGTCATTCGCGTGGTCAAGTTTGATGACCTGCAACGACTCAAGCGCAAACATGCCGAGGCGAAGCGCATGCACAAAGCCATGCTCAACGTCTTCAGCAAGTGGGCCAACAGCTGACGAACAGGCCGTGTCCGATTCATCAGAAATCTTCAATGCCCGGATCACCGATCGTGTCGATCTGAACGAGCGTGTGCTCATCGTGCGCATTGCGCCGGACGGCGGACAGGTCCCCGCGTTCGAACCAGGACAGTTTGTGGTGGTGGGTTTGCCGGCCGAAGTTGATCCGAACTCGCCACTGGCAGCGCGTCGGCGCAATCGTCCGCGCCTGACGCGGCGCGCGTACTCCATTGCCTCCGCGCCGACATCGCGCGACCATGTTGAACTGCTGATCGCACTGGTGCAGGATGGCAAGCTGACGCCTCAACTCTGGCCGCTGCAGGTCGGCGACAAGTTATGGATGTCCGATGAAGCCAAGGGCCAATTCACGCTCAACGGTGCCCCGCACGATCGGGACCTGCTGATGATCTCAACAGGCACGGGACTTGCTCCGTTCGTCAGCATGGTTCGAACGTATCGCGAACAGAACTACTGGCGAAACTGCATTATCGTTCACGGCGCGCGAATCCAATCTGACCTTGCGTTCGCGGATGAACTGCGGGCCATGGCTGCTGAGGACAGTACGATTCAGTATCACCCATCCCTGACGCGCGAGCCGGAAGATTCTGGCTGGCAGGGTTCACGCGGCCGAGTGCAGACAATGCTCGATCCCACGACTTACGAGCAGCGCACAGGTCTGCCTCTGGACCCGGCCAACACGCAAGCCTGGCTGTGCGGTAACCCGGGGATGATCGAGGAAGTCACGAAACTGCTGGTTGACTTGAAATTTGTAAACGACGTGGACATCCAGACCGAGCGTTACTGGTAGCCCCGCCCGAAACTGCCGCTGATCAGGACAGCTCAAACTAATACTTCGCAATGGTTGCCAGCCAGGGGAAATCACTCTTGAGCAGATCAATGGTGTCAAGACGGCCTGTCGGGCGCGAGAAGTAATAGCCCTGGCAGTAATCCACTTCCAGCGCCAGGACCTGCGCCAGTTGCTCATTGGTTTCCACACCTTCAGCAGTGACCTGCATGCCGAGGCTGTGTGCCAGGATTACAATCGCATTGACCACAGCCGTGTAGCGGGAATCATCAGCCATGTTGACGATGAAGGCGCGGTCAATCTTGATCACGTCCAGCGGGAACTTATGCAGACAACTCAGTGAGGAGTAGCCGGTCCCGAAGTCGTCCATGTGCAACTGGCAGCCAAGGTCGCGCAGCTCATTCAGCGCGGGAATCAGGCTGTCCGTCGCCTCCATAATGACACTTTCAGTGATTTCCAGTTTCAGACACTGCGCGGGCAGCTGCGTGTCGTCCAATACGCTGCGCACCACGTCAACCAGGCCCGGCTCGGAAATCTGCCGCTTGGACAGATTGACGCTGATCGTCAAATCCTGCGCGTCGGGAATCTCGTTGCGCCAGTGCGTCAAGTCTTCGCATGCCTGTCGAAGCACCCAAGCGCCGATCGGCACGATCAAGCCGGTCTCCTCGGCAAGCGGAACGAACTGCGCCGGTGAAATCGGGCCGCGCTCCGGATGGTCCCACCGGATGAGCGCCTCGAAGCCGGCGATTCGCCCGGAGATCATGTCCACAATCGCCTGATACTGCAGGCGCAGCTGATCCGAATCGATTGCGCGACGAAGGTCGTTCTCCGTCTTAAGCCGATCCACAGCTTCCGTGTGCATCTTCTTGTCGAAGATTTCAAAACGGTCGCGTCCAGCTGTCTTGGCGCGGTACATCGCCATGTCCGCGTCGCGAAGCAGATCGTCACCAGACGCATACTGGTCATCACAGATCGCGACGCCGATGCTGCCGGTGATGAAGACTTCGTTGTCCCCCAGGCGGAACGGCTTGTATAGCGAAGAATGCAGACGCTCGGCGATCTTTCCTACGTCGGTCACTTTTCGTACTGCGTCAAGTAAGACGACGAACTCGTCGCCACCCAATCGGGCAATCGCACTGTCACCGTCTCGCGAGACGGTGTCGCTCGCTCGCAGACTGGTTCGCAGGCGATGCGCGAACTCTTTGAGAAGCTGATCGCCCGCCGCGTGGCCAAGACTGTCATTGATCAACTTGAAGCGGTCCAGGTCGACGAAGAAAACCGCAAAGACATAGTCTTCCTCGCGTCGTGCGCGCTGTAGGCATCGCTCCAGGCGATCCATCAATAACGCACGGTTGGGCAGCCCCGTCAGTTCATCGTGCAGTGCGCGATGTCGCAGGCGATCTTCAACCGTGCGGCGGTCGGTAATGTCTGTCAGTGAACCGGCAAACCGGTATGCCACGTTTTTGCCATCACGTACCGCAAGGCCGCGGCTGAGCACCCACCGATACCCGCCGCTCTTGTGCCGCAGGCGATGTTCGTTTTCAAAGTGAGGCGTGCGTCCTTCAACGTGGTCGGCAATATCCTGTTCCAGTTGAGGCAAGTCGGCTTCATGCACGCGGCTGAGCCACTCGTCGGGCGCTGGCTGCAGCTTGTTCTCTTCATAGCCGAGGATTGCCTTCCATCGGCTGGAATAGAAGATACTGTCCGCATTCAGATCCCAGTCCCACAAGCCGTCGTTGGCACCGCGCGACGCAAGCACGTACCGCTCTTCACTGCGACGCAGTGCTTCTTCGGACTTCTCGCGTTCCGATACTTCAACGCGCAGGCGCTCGTTTGTCTGCCGCAGGACGTTTGCTGCTTCTTCAGCCGAATCACGCGCAATGCTCAATTGCTGCGTGCGCATGTCGACTTCTTCCTGCAACAGGTCATTAAACCGCCGCAAGGCATGATCCCGCTCGGCAACCGATCGACGCATCACGTCAAACGCTGTCGCCACTTCACCGAGTGCATCCGCTCCGGAATCAACGATCGGCTCTGAAAAGTCACCGTGCGCAATGGCCTCGGTCGCTTCAGCAAGCTTGACCAGGCGGCGATTCATACGTCGGAAGAACAGGAAGGCAACCAGTGCATTGACGCACGCCACCAGCGTTGCAGCGGCGGTGGCAAGGGTGGCCGCGAAATAACCGCCATGGGCACTGGCTATGCTGCTGTGATAAACAACGATGCCTGTGGTCGTCACCGCGATGATGGCAATCAACAGCAATGCGACAGAAGTCGCCTTATACTGAAAGCTCAGATTAGATAACCATCGCGGCATTCTGGACCCTTGACATCTACCCAGCGCGCAGCACAATTCGCATTGCGCTACACAGAGACAGAATCGGCAGGCCCATTTGCCAACTTAATGGTGTTTCGCAGGTTAACACGCCCGGTTAGGCCGATAACCATGCCGGGTTCCGTTTGGATGGATTGGCGACTTTGCGACTCGTGGAAAACCCTTATTCCAGAGCGTGGCTGCAAGCTTTTCGCTGAAAAGCTGCTTGATACATCGCCACACTCGTATTACTGTGCAGCGGCTCGTATCGTGTTGACGAAGCGATGTTCTGACCGCTTAAATCACAGGAATATCAGACCATGGTCATCAGGAAAGTCGAACTGCTCCGGGCCGCCTGCTGTATTGCAGGGCTGGACCAGCAAATCAGCGATGAAGAACAAAAACTGATCGATAAACTCGCTAAGCATGCCGGCGTCGGAGCCGTTTCAGTTGAAGCGATGAAAGATCGCGCCAAGTCGGATCCTGATTTCTTTGAAGAGTTGTTTGAGGACCTGAAGGTCAACGCCGACCAGACCATGAAAATCCTGTTCATGGTGGCGTGCGCCGACAAAGAATTGACTTCCGAGGAACGCATCGTGCTATATCACTTCGCACAACGCCTGAATATGACGGATGAACGGTTCAATCAACTGATGCGGGCGGCCCATAAAAAAGTGGAAGAGGGCTAAGACACGCACATCAACGCGTCGACTTATCCCTTTTCCGGCCCGGAAGACAGCCACAATCGCGACACATCATCATTCACCAGCCGGCCGCGACACATGCGCGTGAACCGTCGTTGCTGAGTCAATCCCACCGCTTCCGCACTCTGAACCGCCGGCCTGTTATCCAACGGAATATCCGCAAAAACAGGCTGGCCCGCCATACGAACCCACGCATCAGCAAGTAAGCCCTCCCCCGCCGCAGACTCTGCAATACACGGCCCAACCTGCCATGCGCGCTCACCGGGACGGGCAAACAGGTAGCCGCTCTGCTCTATCACCTTCAGTTGCTCCGGCGACTCCTTCCAAAGCGACTGAAGCAGATTCGAGCGATCAGTGCCCGTCACCTCGCGGTCCAACTCTTGGATAGACTCATAGCTCTCTGATGAGGCAGTACGAACCGCCGTACCACCTGCTTGACCAAGCTGGGGAACTCCCTCATACCGGGCCAACTCAAACTGCGAGACAAACCCCAGTTTTTCATAGATAGGTTTCCCCAGAGGCGTCGCGTCGAGCCGCACGCTGGCGATGTCATGGGTGTCGAGCCATTCGAGCGTATACCGCATCAAGGCGGAGCCGATCCCCTTGCCGCGGGCTGACTGATCGACGAGCACCATGGCGATCCAGGCCACGTCATCAAAGATGAACGCGGCCGCTGTGCCGACCGCAATACCGTCCCATTCGCTGACAAAGCAACTTTCCGGCCCCAGCGTCAGAAACCGATGCCAGTCGGCTTCGGTCTGATTCCAGCCCACTTCGCGCTTCAGCCGCATCCCCAAGGGGACGTCTGCCTGCGTCATAACACGAATTCGTAACATCTGGCTCCAAATCTTCAATGCCCGATTTGCCGATAATAGCGTTCGTCTGGTTGGCGTGTAATCAGCAGAGCAGGGACATAGTCAATAAAATCGTCACCGCTGGCCGAACGGGTATATATCCGTTGTCACTCGGGAAGCAGAGGCAGAGGTCTGAATGGCGAATTGGCGGGCACATATCCGCTGGGCAAGCGGCATGCCACTATTGGTTGTTGCGGGACTGATCATCGCCGGGCTTTACGTCTGGCGATTGTGGCTGCTACCGGTACATGTGTACGGCCATGACGAAGTCCAGCATCTACATATTGCCTGGTGCATCTCCAACGGCATGGTCTTATACCGCGACTTCTTCGACCACCACACGCCGTGGTACAACTACCTGTTATCCGGCGTGATGCACCTCTACGATGTCTCGACAGACATTGAAGACACTTTGAGATTCATGACGCATGCGAGAGTCTGGTCATGGATTGTCACAGGCGGCACACTGGCTCTGGTCTTCCGCATCGCATGTGACTGGATGAACCGGCACGTCGCCATGCTCGCAATCGCGCTGCTTGCAGGCACGGTTATGTTCCTGGATCGGACGATTGAAATCCGCCCGGACATACTCGCGTTGTTCTTCTGGATGGCCTGCCTGTGCTCGCTCTTGCGCGCGGTTCAGTGCGGCGCAACCGAAATCAGGCTCGCAATGCGGCTACTCTTTTTCAGCGGCGTGGCGATCGGCGGGGCGCTGATGTGTACGCAGAAGCTACTGTTCGCCGGACCGGGAATGGCCGCCGCGATGATCTGGTACCTGTTCGACCGACGCCTGGCAATGCCCGTTAAAACGCGTTGGATGGGATTCGGCCTGCAGGTTGTTGGATTCATTCTTCCCCTCGCCGCAACACTGATGTACTACGGCGCCAGAGGGGCAGCATACGAGTTTATTGAATGCAACTTCCTGATGAATGCGAAGTGGAAAATCACCATGCCCGCCAGTCTGTTCGGCGTGCTGCTGCTGAAACAAAATCCGATTCAAATGGCTTTCGCGGTATCGGGCATTGGCTGGTTCGGATGGCACATGTTCAGACGCGAAAACGCCCGGCGCGGCGACTATGCCATTATCCTGCCGCTGTTAAGTCTGATCGCCGGACTGCGCATTATTCCAGTGCCATACAAACAGTACTTCCTGATGATGCTGCCGATCCTGTCGATGCTTGCAGCCGCCACCATGATTGGGATCGTCACCCACACGACAAAGGCATTTCGACGTGACCGATACAAGGTCACATGCTGGTCTGTTTTCGCAGGAATCATTTTGTTCAGCATCGTGGCGGTCGGCATAAAACCGTCAATCGGTCAGTCCATGATCAGAAACTGGCCAACTGGTGTCCTGTTGCTGTGGGTTCTTGGCGCTGGTTTGATCGTAATTCTCATCAAGCTGCGAACCAATCCATACAAGACACTCGTATTGATGTTGATCATGATGACCGTTCATCCGATCATTCAGATCAACGGGCTTTTCGACAATCGCAACGATGAGCAGAAATTGGTATATCGCCATGTCATGGAGATTACTGAGCCGACGGACATTGTTTTTGACGGCTGGCCGGGGCGTGCATGGTTTCGCCCACATGCGTGGTACTACTTCTTCCTTCACCGCGAAATGCGATACATGATCCCTGAAGAGGAGAAGCAACAACTGTTTGAAGACTTAAAATCCGGGAAGATTGCGCCGACCCTTGTTGTATTGGATAAGAACGTGGCAGCGCTGTCCCCGACCGTGACGGCATGGTTCAAGGTCAACTATGTTCATACCGGCACGGACAATGTCTGGCGGCGGCCGGAAAGATAAATGGTTATGCGGATTGCATGTGTGGTTGAGGAATTCCCGGTTCTGTCCGAGACATTCATCCTCAACCAGATCACCGGATTAATTGATCGCGGCCACGAGGTGGACCTGTACGCCTTCGGCCGGCGCGATCGGTCACATGCGCACGAAGATGTTCTGAGTTACAAGCTGCTGGATAACATTCGTTATGCGCCGTCGCTGTCGCGTAACAAAATCAAGCGTCTGCTTCAGGGGCTGGGTATTGCGCTGGGCGCCCTTGGCAAGTCACCCTGCGCCGCCTGTGGCGCGCTGAACGTCTTCCGCTTCGGCAAGTACGTCGCTTCCATGCGCTTGATCCATGAGGCGCAACCGTTCTTCGGGCACAAGCCGTACGACGTGGTTCATGCCCACTTTGGTCAGGTCGGGGCGCGCCTTGAAAAACTGCGCAAACTCGGTCTGCTGAGTGGGAAGTTCATCACGACCTTCTACGGCTTTGACATCAGCCAGCGCGTGGAGATGGAGGGCAAGGACTTTTACCTGCCCCTGTTCGCGGAAGCAGACCACGTGCTTGCGCTCAGCGAACTGATGCGCGGGCAGCTGCTCGATATTGGATGCCCGCCCGACAAAGCAATCGTACATCACCTTGGCGCGGATGCCCGGCGTTTTGAGTTTCTCCCCCGGCGGCTGGAAGGCAACGGCCCGATCCGGATTGTCAGCGTGGCGCGCCTGGCAGAGAAAAAAGGACTGGAATACGCCGTCCGAGCGGTGGCAAAGGTAAAGGAAACCAGCAGCCGGCCGATCCGGTATCGCGTGATCGGCGATGGCGAATTGCGTGATCAACTGACAAAATTGATCGACGACCTGAACGTCGGCGATGTCGTCGAACTGGCCGGCTGGAAAACACAGACCCAGGTCGTCGAAGCGCTCAACGAATCACACATTTTCATGGCCCCGAGCGTCACCGCGGCCGAAGGCGATCAGGAAGGCACACCCACCGCCATTGCTGAGGCCCTGCTGATGGGCCTGCCGATTCTCAGCACCCTGCACAGCGGCATCCCCGAAATGGTGCAGGACGGCAAAAGTGGCTATCTCGTGCCGGAGCGCGACGTCGACGCACTGGCCGATCGGCTGGGCCGACTGGTGGGTAATCCGGGCAGTTGGGCGCCTATGGGTCAGGCAGGCCGATCCTACGCCGAAGCGGAGTTCGACATCAATCGGCTCAACGACAAGCTGGTCAGTCTCTATCAAGCCTGATTGATCGGTACAATCGTTACAGACGGAACTGGTCAAATAACGCTCAGCCCGCCGGCTGAATCACCGATAACGTCGGGCCGATCATAAAGTTGGAAGCAACGCGACGGTTGGGATACGAACAAAGGCGCACGGATTTGCGATTCTCAGTAGTCATTCCCTGTCACAATGCAGAGCGGTGGATCAGCCAGACGCTCGAGACTGTCGCTGCGCAGACGTTCAAGCCACACGAAATCATCATCGTCAACGACAACTCGACGGATGACTCGGACAAAGTCATCGCGGACAGCAGCCTGGACGTGAAGCTGCTGCACACCACGCACGGCAACGCCGGAGCCGCGCGTAACAGCGGCATCGAGGTGGCAACCGGTGACTGGATCGCGCTGCTCGATGCAGACGACCTGTGGTACCCGCACCACCTGCAACAGGCGGCTGCCCTGCTTAAGGATTGCGATGCCGTCGCGTACTGTGCCCATCACGACTTTATGGAACTGGACGGCACACGCGTGCCACTGCCCGGCGCCTACTGGCAGGGATATTCGGAGTCGCGCACCGGCCTGACGCAAGACAACTACGTCGACCTGATGGCGCAACAATTCCACTTCGGCCACTCCACGGTCATCTATCGGCTCGACCGGCTGCGCGAAGTTGGCGCGTTCGACCTGTCACAGGTGCGCCGCCACGACGTGGACCTCTGGCTGCGCATGATCGACAAGCACACGTGGGCGTGGGCGAAACAGCCGGCCGCGTCTTACCGCTATCTCACGCCCGGCAGTATTTCGCGTAACACCGTGGAGGTTGCCTACTACGCCCTTCGCGCGCTGACTAAGAACGCGCCCAGATATCCGCAGCCCAAGTATCGCCGCATTATTGATTCGTATGCAAGGCGGGCGCTGAGCGTTTCATTCCACGATGCTGATCCAAAAATGCGACAGAAGTTGCGCGAGTTGGCCTGGCCACTTGTGCCGACGTCGTATCGCCTGTTCTATAAGACGGCCGCATTGTGTCCCGCGCTGTTCCGAGCGGGCGTGTGGATGAAACGAAATACGTGGAATGCGGTACGCCGTCGCCTGCGTCATAAACGGGAAGCAGCCAACCTGGAGGCGTCACAGGTCTGATGACCAGTTTCAGCGTTGTCATCCCGGCTTATAACCGCGAACATCTGATCCGCGAATCGTTGCAGTCTGTCCTGAACCAGACGCACGCGCCGGCGCAAATTATCGTGGTCGACGACGGTTCGAAAGACAAAACTGTCGAAATCGCCCGCTCACTTGGCGACAAGATCACCGTCATCGAGCAGGAAAACGCCGGCCCCGGCGCCGCGCGCAACAACGGTATTAAACACGCGACAGGTGACTACGTTGCGTTTCTGGACAGTGACGATCTTTGGCTGCCATGGGCGCTGGCCTGTTACGCCTCCGCAATCGAACAAGCCGATTCCCCGGCATTCCTGCTCAGCACCGCAGTCGAATTTGAACACGTCGAGGAGTTGACAGCCATCCACGAGGAAACCGTTCAGATCGATCGATACAACGACTATTTCAGCGCGGCTGGCGAAGATTTCTGGATCGGCACCAGCGTCGTGGCGGTGCGCCGAGATGTCCTGGAAAAAACCGGCGGCTTTAACCCCGCCCGTGTGAATCAGGAAGATTGCGACCTCTGGCTGCGGCTTGGCACTGCGCCGGGCTTTGTGGTTATTCGCACCCCGGTCTGCTCCGGCAGGCGATGGCACGATCAGAATGTATCACACGATGTATCGCGCAATGTCGAAGGCATCCGTTATCTGGTGTCGCAACAACAGTCCGGCAACTATCCCGGCGGTGCCGCTCGTAAAAAAGAATGCCTGCGAATCGTCACGCGACACGTGCGCCCCGCAGCAATCGACTGCCTCAAACACGGCCACATCAGCGAGGGCTGGCGTCTATACCGTGACAGCTTCAGCTGGAACCTGTCGCTGGGCCGTATACGATTTTTGCTTGGCTTTCCGGTAATGGCACTGAAAGCGGCACTGGCCGGCGGAGGCAAAGCGAAATGAAAGTAGCCGCCTTCGTACAACTTCGCCGCACGTTGACGCCGACCGGCGTGGGCATTCATACCATCGAGATGTGCCGTGGCCTGCATGCCCAGCCGGACATTGATCTGAAGTTGCTGGTTTCAGGTAAGGAACTCAATGGCGACGGGCGAATCAGTTCACGGTTTCCAGTGAACGACCTGCCTGCTTGTAGCTATCCGCTTTCACGCGTGTGGATGGAGCGCATCTGGCGCGTATTGAGAATGCCGAGTGCGGATCGCTGGTGTCCCGGTTCTGATTGGGTTTACTCCCCCGCCGAAACATTCGTTCCAGTTAAGAAAGCCAAATCCGTCGTCACGATTCACGATATGTACCCTTGTGAAAGAGACCTGCCATGGTCCGATTCGCCGGAGCATGTTGCCAAACGCAAGCGCTGGGAATCGCTGATGAAATGTATTTTGCCGACAGCCGATCTGCTGTTGGCCGTCAGTGAATTCACAAAGGGCCGCATTGTGGACATGACGGGGTTTGATGCGGACCGAATCGTGGTAACCGGCAACGGTGTCAGCGAGCCCTACTACAACGCGGGTACTGGCGAAATACAATCCCCGGTCAACGGCAACTACATCCTCGTCGTAGGAGGACTGACCAAGCGCAAACGAGGCGACAGCGTTCTAAAGGTCGCATCCGAACTTCACCAGCGCGGCGTCGAAACCAAAATCGTTGTAGCAGGTAAGTGCCGTGAATATTACGCGCAACAGGCTGCTGAGTTGCCGAACGTCGAATTGCTTGGCTATGTCGACGACGATGTACTGCCCGCGCTGCTGGCCAATGCAAAAGCGCTGTTGTTCCTGTCACAATATGAAGGGTTCGGCATGCCGGCCGCGGAAGCCATGGCCGCAGGTACGCCGGTCATCGCGTCGCATCACGCGGCCCTGCCGGAAATCGTTGGCGACGCCGGATTGGTAGTTAACCCTGACAACGCATCGCAGGCTGCTAACGAAGTCGAAAACCTGCTGCGTGATGAAAGTGCGCAACAGCAACTGATCGCCAAAGGTCGTGAACGGGCGAAACAATTCACCTGGCAGGCATGCGTTGACCGGCTGGTGAGCGCACTGAAAACCCACACGTAGAGTCACGCAAACGACGATCCCTGCACCTCACCGCGTGCCTTGCGCTCCGCCTGTCGCGTCTTTCCGAGTTCCTGAATAACGCCCGACTTGCGCAGTTCCTCAATCGGGTCCTTGGGCAGTCCCTTGCTCTTGCGCCACTGCGCCAGGATCGGACGGACATCCGTTTCATATGCATCACGCAGGGTGCGTTCCGCTGCAACCACGTCTGCCTTCTTCTGGGCCCGAGCCAACGCCTTACGGTCAACCAGATGAGCCCGCGCGAATTGCCGCTGCGCTTCATCAACCGTCTGTACCATCGCTTCGATCTTCGGCTTAAGGTTATGACACTGATCGACCATGTAAGCCAGCTTCGGATCTTTACCCGTGTTGAACGTGTACTGGGCGATCTGGTCAAAAATACGGAACACGGCATACGGATCAATTGAGCCGAGCGTCAGATCATCGTCCGCGTACTTGCGATCATTAAAGTGGAAGCCACCGAGCATGCCTTCATCCAGCAGAATGGCGACGATGTGCTCAATGTTGCAGTGCGCCAGGTGATGGCCGGTGTCGACGAGCACCTTGGCCCGCTTGCCGGAGTGCTTGCAGAGCAGGTAAGCCATGCCCCAGTCCTGAATATCCGTGTGGTAGAAGGCCGGTTCAAAAGGCTTGTACTCGATCAATAGTGTTGAGCCACGCCACTTCTTGGCCATGGTGTCGTGAATCTTCTTAAAAGCCTTTTCAAGGTCGTGCTTGCGCCGATAGATGCTGTCCTGTCCCGGGTAGTTGGTGCCATCCGCCAGCCACATGGAAAGGTGCTTGCTACCAACCGCCGCGCCGATGTCGACACTGTCGAGCGTGTGTTCCAACGCACTCTTGCGTGCCTTTGCGTTCGGCGAGCAGAAGGAGCCGAACTTATAACACTGATCCTGAAACACGTTCGGGTTGATGGCGCCGATCTTTACCCCATGCTTGCGTGCCAGCTTCACGGTGTCCTTGGGTGGCTGGTTAGCCGGGAAGTCCCAGAGCACATGCACCGCCACCGTCGGACAGCAGCCGGTCAGCTTGTGAACCAACCCGGCATCATGGAGTTTTTCTTCCAGCGTCGAAGCGGCGGCCGGCTGAAAGAACTTGCCGAAGCGCGTGCCGGTGTCCGCGAAACCCCAGCTGGGCAGTTCCACTTTGAAGCTGTCGAGCGCTTTAAATACATTCCGAATCGTCTGGTCTTTTTTCATCGTATAATCTCCGGGTTGACGGCCCGACAGTGTAACGTTTGTGGCGCGTTGTCACATCCCGGCCGATTATGGTGGCAGGCGATTCTGCTGAAAATCATGGAGAATTTCATGTCCGAACTTTCTGGAAAAAGTGTGCTAATTTTCGTTGGTGATGATTATGAAGACCTGGAATTGCAGTACCCCAAGTACCGCTTGATCGAAGCGGGCGCAAAAGTGGTTGTCGCCGGACAGGAAAAAGGACATAAATACATCGGCAAGAACGGCTACCCGTGCGTTGCCGATGCGGACATTGAAGAAATGAAGTCCTCCGACTTCGACGGACTGGTCGTCCCCGGCGGCTGGATGCCGGACAAGTTGCGCCGCGACCCGACAGTGCTGCAACTGACCAGTGAATTCAATGACGCAAAGAAACTGGTCGCCTCAATCTGCCACGGCCCGTGGATCGACATTTCAGCGGGCATCGTCAACGGCGTGAACTACACCAGCACCCCCGGAATCAAAGATGACCTGACCAATGCAGGTGCAAACTGGTTTGACGAACCGGTCGTTGTGGATGGACATCACGTGTCGAGCCGCCGCCCCGACGACCTGCCGGCGTTTATGCAGGCGGCAATCAAGGTGCTTGGCGGCTGAAGCGTCCCTACGGGACGGCCGCTACACGAAGAAGGGGGACATATGGCCGTCAAGGCGTATCATCTGATACTCACGACATATGGGTTTTGGCTGCCGAATGATCCGCGTGGGTCATGGTCGGATGTGGTGTTTGCTACAAACCTGCAGCGATTCGGTGAGGCGACTAAAACCAACACACGACGGTCTGTTGCGGGCGTAGCGCATAATCTTGCAGTGCGCCGACAAGCCAAAACCGCGCTGTCACGCCCTGCAGTTGTTTTGACGGGTAAGCAGGCTCGCGCTATTGTTCGTGGGTTTGGGAAATACATCACAGCAAGTAGTATTCAAGTTTATGCTTGCGCAATCATGCCCGATCACGCCCATTTGGTTGTGTTACGACATCGCTACAACATCGAAACTATTGCAAATTTACTCAAGGGCGCGGCAACAACCGCGCTGAATGAGGAGAATCTACACCCATTCGCCGACCGCCCTTACAGAAATGGTAAACTCCCATCACCGTGGGCACGCCGCGAATGGCCGGTTTTTCTTGAGGACGACAACGACATTCGTCGTTCGGTCAAATACGTCAACAACAACCCGACGAAGGACGGCATGCGTCCGCAAAAATATTCGTTCGTACAGCGATACTCCCCATCCGTGTAGCGGCCGTCCCGTAGGGACGCTTCAGCCGCCACATCACTCCCTCACAACCGCGCCACAGCCAGCCGCCTAGCAAACGTCAGCGCAATCGCAATCGCATCGGCCACGTCCGGCGGGCTCGGCGGTTCCGGCAAATTAAACTGGCTCTGCACTGCCTGTTGAATCTGCTCTTTCGACGCATGCCCGTAGCTGGTGATCGCTTTTTTCACTTCCGTGGATGGTAAATGCTCGACAGGCAATTCGTGTTGCGTGGCTGCCAGCAGAATCACACCGCGCGCATGCCCCATGAGAATCGCCGTGCGCGGATGTTTGTAGTGGGCATACAACTTTTCCACAGCCAGGTGTGTCGGCTTGTTTTCGGCTATCAACTCAACCAGATCGTCGTACAATTGAACTAGGCGTTGTTCCATCGGCAATTTGCCGTCCAGCCGAATGACGCCGGCTTCGTGAAGGGTTGGTTCCAGCGAGCCGGGACGCAGGTCTAATAAGCCGTAACCGGTGATTCGCAGACCAGGATCAATGCCAAGCACACGCGCCATGCGGTTTAGGATAGGCGCTGTTGGGCATTTGGTCGATTCAATGTAGAATTACAGATTAATCAAGCTTTTATTGGCCAGGGAGGGCCCCACGCGTTGGCAAAACGGCGCAGATCTAAAAAACAGTCGGAAGAACAACTGCTTTTCGCTGATGACCCTGCGGTGTCCGGTGTCGGGCCGCCCGGTAGCGGGCAGGCCGTGTCGCTGCACAGCGCGGCTCAAACGAGATACCTCAATTATGCCTTATCGGTGATCACCAGCCGCGCGCTGCCGGATGTGCGCGACGGCCTTAAACCCGTCCAGCGGCGCATTCTCTACACCATGAGCCAGCAAGGCATCACTGCGGATGCCAAGCACCGCAAATGCGCAAAAGTCGTCGGCGATGTGATGGGTAACTACCACCCACATGGCGACACGGCGATCTACGACGCGTTGGTGCGCATGGCACAGCCGTTTTCATTGCGCGTGCCGCTGGTGGATGGAAGTGGAAACTTCGGTTCGCTCGATGGCGATAATGCGGCTGCCATGCGATACACCGAATGTCGCATGTCGCCGATCAGTGCGCAGATTGTCGGCGAGTTGGGACAGAAGACTGTTCACTTCCGACCGAACTACGACGGCACCAAGTCAGAACCGGTCGTACTGCCCTCTCGCGTGCCGAACCTGTTGGTCAACGGCGCGACCGGCATCGCCGTCGGCATGGCGACGAACATCCCGCCACATAACCTGACAGAGGTCTGTAAGGCCCTGATCAAGCTGATCGACAATCCGGAACTCAAAACGTATCAGCTTGTGGCCAATGACGCGGTGCAGGGCCCGGACTTCCCCACCGGCGGCCAGATTCTCAACACGCGCGATGAAATTCGCGAAATCTACAAGACCGGCCAGGGTGCGATCCGCCTCCGCGCCACGTGGGAAAAAGGCAAGATCACCCGCTCTGCCCAGGAACTGATCATCACGTCCGTCCCATACGGCGTGAACAAGGCACAACTCGTCGAGCGAATCGCAGAAGTCGTGATTGCGCGAAAGCTCCCGCTGCTGTTGGACGTGCGCGACATCTCCACGGACGACGTACGCATCGTGCTGGATGTGAAAAAAGACGCGGATATCCAGAAGGTGCTGGCGTATCTGTTTAAGAACACGCCGCTGCAGCTGAACTTTAACGTCAACCTGACGTGCCTGATCCCGACGGAGAACCCGGAGGTCGGCCGGCCGGAACGGTGCGACCTTCGAGAGATTCTGCAGAACTTCCTGAACTTCCGCTTGGAGGTGGTGACGCGCAAGCTTGAGCATGAGTTGGATCAACTCAAGCGGCGCATCCACATCCTCGAAGGTTTCGCCCTCGTCTTTGATGCGTTGGATGAAATCATCCGAATCATCCGGCGGTCTGAAGGCAAGTCGGACGCGGCCAAGAAAATCATGGCCAAGTTCAAACAACTTGACGAAGAGCAGACCGATGCGATTCTCGAATTGAAGCTGTATCGCCTGGCCAAGCTGGAAATCAAGCTTATTCAGGACGAGCTGAAAGACAAAAAACGACGGGCAACCCAGATTCGCAAGCTGCTTAACGAAAAAGACGCGGCCGGGCGCTGGAAGATCGTCAAGGACGAAATCAACGAACTGATCAAGGTATACGGCAAGAACGACAAACGCCGCTCGGTTCTTGAAGCGGTCAGTGAAGAGCCGGAATATTCCGCTGAAGACTTCATCATCGCGGAGGACAATTACTTCCTCGTCACGCGCGATGGCTGGGTGAAACGGCAAAAGCAGGTCGTCGACGTTGGCAAGGCGCGCATGCGTGAAGGTGACAGCGTGCTGGCCGTGGACGTCGGCTCAACAAGACAGACAGCCGTGTTCTTCTCCAACTTCGGCGTGGCTTACACCGCGCGCATCATCGATCTGCCGGCTACAACCGGTTATGGCGAGCCGATCCAGAAACAGTTCAAGCTCAAGGACGGCGAGAAGATCGTCGCCGCATTCAGCCTGGATGAACGCAGCATTGGTGATATAAAGGAGGACCCGAAGCAACCAGAGTACGCCCCTGCCGTACATGCCATTGCTGTCAGCAGCGACGGCTACAGCCTGCGATTCGGGCTTGAGCCATTTGTGGAAGTCAGTACCCGTGCCGGGCGCAAGTATGCCCGCCCCAAGAAGGGTGAACAGATGGTCGGCGTGTTTGTGATCGCCGGCGATGAAACCATCATTGCGGTATCCGAAAAATGCCGTGCCCTGCTGACCACGGTGGATGAAGTGAATTATCTCAGTGGCCCGGGCAAGGGTGTCCAACTGGTCAAACTGGCCAAAGATGACCGCGTGATCGGCAGCCGCATTGCCGAGGACGATCGCGACACGTTGACCGTTAAAACGTCAATGGGAGGTGAACAACGCATCAACATGGGGCGCTACGAACTGACCGGGCGCGGTGGCAAGGGTCGCGAAATCATCAAGCGCGGCTCGATCACCAGCGTCATTCATGAAGATCCGGACGTGCCTGCCCTGCCGGAGGTGGAAGAATAATGACTGCGACCTATTCAGCCAAAGACATTTCGGTACTGGAAGGACTCGAGCCGGTCCGCAAGCGCCCGGGCATGTACATCGGCGGGGTCGGGTCGGCCGGCCTGCATCACCTCGTCTGGGAAATCGTCGACAACTGCGTCGACGAAGCCATGAACGGACACGCATCGGAGATCAACGTCACGCTGCATGCGGACGGGACCAGTATCACCGTCAGTGATAACGGGCGCGGCATTCCGATTGATAAACATCCGAAACTGAAAAAGCCCGCGTTGGAAGTGATTCTCACTACCCTCCACGCCGGAGGCAAGTTTGAAGGTCAGAACTACAAAACCGCCGGCGGTCTGCATGGCGTTGGCGCCAGTGTCGTCAACGCGCTGTCCAAAAAACTCGTCGCGTCCGTCAAGAAAAACGGCTCTGTTTACGAGCAGACGTTCGCATACGGCAAACCAAAATCGGCCTTGAAGAAAAAAGGTTCTGCACGCGGCACCGGTACAACGATCTTCTTCCATCCCGACCCGACCATCTTCCCGAAGAACGAATTCAACCCGGATCTGATTCGCGATCGCCTGGAAGTTGCCAGCTTCCTGCACAAGGGCGTGAAAGTCACATTCGACGATCAAGTCGGTAAGACCAAACACACCTTCCAGCACGACGAAGGTATTGGCGACTACCTGAAAAAGATACTGTCGGAGCGCGGCAAGCGCACCGTCCACGATCAACCGTTCACAATCGAAAAAGACAACGGCTCGCGTCTACAATTGATTCTGCAATGGACCGAAGCCACGGACGAACACATTCGCAGTTACGTCAACGGCATCCCGACCAGTTCCGGCGGCACACATGAGAATGGCCTGCGTGCCGGCATGACCAAGGCGATGCGCAACTACATCGTGACGCACAAGCTCACGCCGCGCGGCATTACGCTGGCTGCCGAAGACATTCGCGAAGGCCTCACGGGCGTGCTCAGCGTGTTCATCAGCGATCCACAATTCCAGGGCCAGACCAAGGAGCGGCTAAATAACACGGAAGTACAGGCGTTTGTCGATGCGGCCGTGCGCCCGGCGTTGGAACACTGGTTGAACAACAACCGTTCTGTTGCCGAATCCATTGTCGCCCGCATCATCCTTGCTGCCCGGGCGCGCGAAGCATCGCGAGCCGCGTCAGCACAGGTGACGCGCAAGAGCGCGACCAACGGCAGGCTGAACTTGCCCGGTAAACTCGCCGACTGCACCAGCCGCGACACGGACAAGTCGGAACTGTTCATCGTGGAAGGCGATTCCGCGGGCGGCAGCGCCAAACAGGGTCGCGATCGCACGCTACAGGCCATCCTCCCCCTGCGCGGCAAAGTGCTCAACACCGAACAGGCCAACCTGAAGAAGGTGCTGGAAAACAAAGAACTGTCCGACGTCGTTACCGCGTTGGGTTGCGGGTTGGGTAACAACCTCGACCTGTCCAAGTTGCGCTACAGCAAGATCATTTTGCTGATGGATGCGGATTCGGACGGCCATCATATTTCGACGCTACTGATGACGTTTCTGTATCGCCACATGCCGGAACTGATCAAGAGCGGCAAGGTGTATCTGGCGCAGCCGCCGTTGTATCGCATTGATATCGGAAGCAAGACGCACTGGGCGCTGGACGATGCGGACCGCGCCCAGATTGAAAAAGAACATGGGTCCGGGCGCGCGAAGATAGAAATCACCCGCTTTAAGGGATTGGGCGAAATGATGCCCAAGACACTTTGGGAAACAACACTGAATCCCAAGACCCGACGCCTGCTGCGCGTGGACATTGAAGACCCACTTGAAACAGATCGCGTGATCAGTGACCTGATGGGGAAGGACGCGTCTTCGCGGTTCACCTTCATTATGGATCGCGCGGAAGAGGCAGAAGACCTGGATTTATAGGTGTTTCTCTGCGTATACCAATTGACAAAATTGGTACGTGCGATGCTCCAACGCCGCATTATTGTGCGACGGTGAAATACTGGTGGCCTCGGGTACCGTTCGCATACGTGATCAGATTAACTATCATGCGTCGCCATGTCTGATTCACGCCCCAATATTATTTTGATCATGCCGGACCAGCAGCGCGGCGACGCGTTGGGCTGCGAAGATCATCCCGTTCTGCTCACTCCCAATATCGACGCCATGGCCGGCGCCGGCACGCGATTCAGTCGCTGCTACTCAACCTGCCCATCGTGCATCCCTGCCAGACGCGCGCTGTTAAGCGGCCAATACCCGTCCACCAACGGCATGGTCGGGTTTGGCGGTGATCCCAACTGGGAACCGCTGCACACGCTGCCCGGCGAACTGTCCAAGGCCGGCTACCAGACCCATCTGGTCGGGCGCACCATGCACCAGGCGCCGGAATACAAGCGATACGGCTACGATCACATGAACCTCGGCAGCGGCTACGAGCAAGGCGACAACTACGATCTGGAGTTTCGCCGCGAATCAGGCCAGCACGACGGATTCGGCGGGCATGGCCTGCCTTTTAACGGCTGGAACGCCAAGCCGTGGCACCTGAATGAAAACCTGCACCCGACCAACTGGGTTGTCAACGAAGCACTACGGTTCATTCAGACGCGCGATCCGAGTTGCCCGTTCTTTCTGACCATTTCGTTCTACGCCCCCCACCCCCCGCTCTGTCCGCCCGCGTTTTACATGGACAGGTATTTACGGCAGGACATGCCAGAACCGGCAATTGGTGACTGGGCCACGCCGCCGCCGAATGATGGGAAAAACGTTCGAGTTGAGTCCCCGCGCGTGAAGCTACAAGGCGAGCAGTTGCGATCCGCACAAGCGGGTTACTACGGCCTGATCAACCATATCGACAATCAGATTTACCGTATCCTCGGCTCGCGCCACGGCAGCAGCTATCCGAAGAGCAACACCGTCATCATGTACACGTCCGACCACGGCGAAATGCTGGGCGACCACTACATGTACCGAAAGTGTGAGCCATATGAAGGTTCCGCCCGCGTGCCGCTGGTGATCTCAGGCGGTAGCGATCTGGGATTCAAACCGGGACAGGTATTTGATAAGCCCGCCTGCCTGGAAGACATCATGCCGACCTGTATGGACCTGGCCGGCTGCGATATTCCAGATACGCTGGACGGACGAAGCCTTGTTCCGATTCTGCGAGGCGAAACCGATACCCAATGGCGCGACGTGCTGCACGGCGAGCATTCGCCTTGCTACAGCGAGGAACAGGCAAATCACTACCTGACCGACGGCAAGATGAAATACATCTGGCGACCAACAAGCGGATCAGAACAGTTGTTCGATTTGCAGAACGATCCGAACGAATGTCACGACCTGACTGCGGATGCAGATCAAGCTGAGTTGGTCACTACATGGCGCAACCGTCTTATTGAGCAGTTAAAGGACCGCCCGGAAGAATTCACCGATGGCAGCCAACTGATTGCTGGACGCCCCTACCCAAGGATGATGCAAAGCAATTAATCGGGCCTGTTACGGTCCCGCCTGGCCCTCTACAGATTCGACTTCCGGCAGGAGCGTTCCTTTTGCCTTACGAATCACCGCAGCGGCATAGGGATACGTGACCTGCTGTGTGACCACACCCATCGAGCCGGGCCGGTTAACAGTTGCCTGAACATAGATCGTGCTGCCGCCCTGCTGGACGCCGTTGATCTTCGCCCAGAAGCCGCCGGTGGACTGCTCGCCGATCACCAAAAGGATCAGTGACTGGGTGGCAAAGTCGACAGGAATCGATCGCGTCTCTTTTGCGCCAAGGGCAATCAGTTCTTCCTGAGAGTTAATCAGTGTGATGCCTGGTGCACGCAAGCCGCGATCATCGCCCGTGTGATGCGTGATAATCGGCACCGCCCGTGGCTTGCCCTGCTTCGTGGCCATTGCGGCGGGCTGCTTGCTCTTTTGAGTCTTCTTGCCGCCAAACCATGCTTTCGTGCTTTCGAGCCACTGGCAGCCGCTGAAGGTAAATACAGTCAGAATTAACAGTAAAACGCAAGCAAGACGTCCAGACATCATCGATTGTCTCCAGGGGAAGGCGTACCAACACAATATAACCGAATTCAGGGTTTGGGGCAGCCGGATGTTTTCGGAGTGCTGATTCCCAGGCTTGGGAGAGCCTGAGCTTTGGTTAATATATTTCTCAATGATCTCTTAACTCCGCGCCTCTGAGCCGCCGTATTTTTTCTCTTCATCCACGTTTATTCACGTCCATTAGCGTCCGAATGTTCAACGCTTTTTCAGAATCATCGCGTTGAATGGTCTCCCCTCCCGGCGATACTTCCTCTCAAAATTGGTGCCGACCAGTTCCCCCTCGCCGGCCGACTGCGGACTCTCGAACGGCAACCGTTCGAACAGATCGACCACCTGTTCCGCATGTTCACACATCCACTCAAAATAATCCGTGTGATCTGTCGCCAGTCGAAGCTGACCCGACGGCTCAAGAATCCGATGGATTTCGCGCAACTGGTCAGCCTGAATGAATCGCCGCTTGTTGTGACGTTTCTTCGGCCACGGATCTGGAAAGTAAACGTGCACCTGTCGCATGCAAGCATTCGGCACATAGTTGCGAATAAAAAACGCCGCCTCGGTGTGAATCAGTTTCACATTCGTCAAGCTGTGACGACGGCAGCGGTCTGCTGCATGTCGCCAGTATGCTCTTGCATATTCAATGCCGATGTAATTGACATTCGGCGTCTGCTCCGCCTGCTGAACGAGAAAGGTTCCCTTTCCCGATCCAACCTCCAACTCCATCGGGACACCGGGGGCATTCCCGAACCAATCGCACAATGGAAGAAAACCCTGGTCAAACGGCGGCAGATCGCTGCCTTCAACGCCGATATCACCGACATCAAGATCACCTGCTGAAATCGAATGCGCCATATTGCTGAAGATAACGAGGTAAAAGAGATGTGGAAAATGGACACCCGATGACACCAGAATCATCAGAAAAAGATGACCGGAGCACGATAAATCTGATTGCAATTCAACCTTGTCTTATTGCAATCCATTGAAATCAAGACCTTGATATCCCCTACTCCGGGAAACACCTAACTCTAAGGTTATCAATATGGTATGTCTTTGTACCTATAGACGGTGCAATCATTTATTTGCATACTATGTGCGATGTTGCTTGTGCAACACGACGGCCGGTGACAGGGAGATTGCCCGGACCCCCCTTCCTGTCACTGGTCCTTTTTCTTTTGTGCCCATCTCACTGTTCATACTGCATGTTGCAACCTCATCGACGGATGTCGATGATGCATGTGTCATGCCATGGGAATTGATTATTACCGCGGTCACCGCCGGCTTGCTGGCAAGCCTTGCGTGCGGGGTCGGGGTGTTACCACTCTTTATTTCGAAACTGGATCCCAAAGAACACACCGGGATTGCATACGCCTTCGCCGGCGGACTGATGTTCTCAGCATCCGTCTACAACCTAATCGCGCCGGGCTTTCAGATGGCTGGTGAAGACATGCAGACGAACGCGGTGCTGCTGGTCCTTGGTGGCATTATCAGCGGCGCCCTGTTCCTGCACGGTGCGGACTGGATGCTTGACAAACATCGGCCGTCGGAAAAATTCGCCCTGGGTTGGGGCGGGCGCATGGGCATGTTGATCTTCGTGGTCATGACGATTCACTCCATGCCCGAAGGCGTGGCCGTGGGTGTGGGCTTTACGTCAGGCGAAGTGTATGAAACAAAAATCGGCATCTACCTGGCGCTGGCGATCGGCATTCACAACATCCCGGAAGGACTGGCAGTTGCGATTCCAATGCGCGCAGCCGGCGCGTCGTTCAACAAGTGCTTCTGGTCTGCGGTGATTACCAGCCTGCCTCAACCGATCGCGGCCATTCCCGCCGTGCTGGTGTCGTGGTTCTTTACGCCGATCATGCCGATCCTGATGGGCTTTGCCGCCGGGTCGATGATCTTCCTGATTCTGCTGGAGCTGCTGCCCGACGCCCTGTCGCGGGAAAAACCATACCGAGTGGCCTGGGCTTTTACCATCGGCTTCTGCCTCATGCTGCTGATTCAGATCCTTCTGTGACCGGCCCGCCCGCTTGCCAGTTTTGACACGGATGGTAGAGTCTGCCCTTTGAAATCAACGGCATCAATCGGCAAAGGGTCAAAACATGAAGTTGTCTATCAGCACCTACAGTCTGTCTCGCTGGCGCAGCCAACAGAACAAGACACTTGAAAACACCATCGACTGGATCGCCGATGCGGGCATTACCGGCATTGAGTTCAGCGGTCTGGATGAAAAAGCAGAAGCAGATCCGATCAAGCGCGCCCGCCAGTTGCGCAAGCGTTGTGAAAAGCGCGGGCTCAAGGTAGTCAGCTACTGCATCGGTGCGGAACTGAACCTGCCGAAAAAGAAACAACAGCAGGCCGTCGAAGACCTGAAGGGCCACGTTGATATCGCCGCTGAGCTGGGCGTACGTTCGATGCGCCACGATGTGACGCGCGGCTTTAACGCCTACCCGTCGTTCAAAGGGGCACAAACTTTCGCGGCGGCCCTGAAAAACATCGTGCCACCCATTCGTGAAGTGGCGGATTACGCGCAGGACAAAGGCGTCATTACCACGCTCGAAAACCACGGCTTCTACATGCAGGCTTCCAAGCGCGTTGAAAAGCTGATCAAGACGGTCAACCATCCGAACTTCGCGCTGACGATCGACATGGGTAACTTCCTCTGTGTGAATGAAGAGCCGGTCGAAGCAGTTGCGCGATGTGCGAAGTATGCCGTCATGGCACACGTGAAAGACTTTCACATCAAAAAGAAGAAAGACGCCCCGCCGACCGGCTGGATTATCACGCCGACACCGATCGCTATTCGCGGTGCAATCGTCGGCCACGGCGCCATCGATATTCCGGCGGAGATCAAGTTGCTTAAGAAAGCCGGTTACAAGGGCTATCTGTCACTGGAATTTGAAGGACTCGAAGAACCGACGCGCGGCGTGAGCCTGGGTCTGGAATACCTGCGATCGCTGGGTCTGAAATAATCCATTCTCTTCTGCAAGGGTTGATACATGGCTCGTAACGTTCGCATCAGCACATTGGGCGCTGTCGCGCCAATGGCCAAAGCCGATGAGCCTTACGGCGAAGCGGTTGATCGCATGATCGGCTTCTGGGAAGGCAAGCTCAAGCACGTGCTGCCTGACGAGCCGGACCTGATTCTGCTGCCGGAAGCCTGTGATCGATACCAGGAACACACAGACCAGCAGATCATCGAGTACTACGAGGCGCGCGGCGACAAGATCCGCGATTATTTCTGCTCCGTCGCTGATAAGCACAACTGCTACATCGTCTACTCCGCCATTCACAAACTGGATGACGGAACGTGGCGAAACGCGCTGCAGGTCATCGACCGAGACGGGAAGGTCATCGGCGCCTACAACAAGTGCCACCCGGTCGAACCCGAATGCGAGAACGCGGGCATCATGTCCGGCTATAGCGCCAAGGTGATCGAATGCGACTTCGGCACTATCGGCGGCGCGATCTGTTTCGATCTGAATTTTGACGTGCTCCGCGCGCAGTATCAGAAACTTCGCCCGGATGTAATGTTGTTCAGTTCGGTTTACCACGGCGGATTGATGCAGCCGTACTGGGCGTATTCCTGCCGTTCTCACTTTGTGAGTTGCATTGGTGGTTATACACACTGCCCGAGCCACTTCATCGCGCCCAATGGCCGAATCGTCGGTTCGACGACAAACTACCTGGACTACGCCACACAGACGCTGAACCTGGACTGCGCCCTGATCCACCTGGATTTCAACTGGGAACAGCTTGACGAGCTGAAGAGCAAATACGGCCGGTCAATCACCATTGACGACACCGGCCATCTTGCGTCAGTCCTTCTGACAAATCACAGCGACGAACGAACCGTTGACGACCTGGTGAAGGAAGCAAACATGACTTTGCTGGATGATTATTTCGTCAGGGCCATGAAGGTACAGGCGGCCCATCGCGAACCGGCCTGTTAACGCTGATTCAAAACGTACTGCTGCAAGGCAAACGCCACGCCATTTTCATCGTTCGGCGGCGCGATCACGTCGGCCACTTTTCGGGTAATGTCCCAGCCATTGGCGACGGCGACACCGAGCCCGGCCCATCGCAGCATGGCAACGTCATTCGGCGCATCACCGATCGCCATCACATTTTTCTGCGAGATGCCGTACTTCTCGGCAATCAGCTTCAACGCATTGGCCTTGTTGGCTTCCACGTGAATGTACTGGAGCAGATGTTCGTCGGCGATAGCGGTGGTGACTTTGCCTTTGACCTTCGCTTCAACCGCTTTGCGAATCTTGCCGATGCGCTCCGGCGGAGCAAGCAGCAGCAGCTTGGTAACCGGCACGTGCAGGAACGAATCGAGCGGACCGACAAAGTCCGGCGAGAATCGACGCGAGGTTTCAGTCGGCAGCGATTCGTCGACGTGGTCGGTATACCACTTGTCGAGAATCTCAAGGCTGACGACGACGTCCTTGTCAGCCTTGCGAGCCAGCTTGATCATCTTCTTTGTCATCGCCGGCTCGAGCGGCTTGTGATAGATATGCTTATTGCGTGTCGGGTCGAGAATCATCGCCCCGTTGTAGAGCGCCTGGTAGGTTTCAAGCTCGAGCAGTTCCCAGATTTCACGCGTGCCGCGCGGCGGCCTGGCGGTGGCGAGCACAACCTTGACGCCCGCTTCGGTGACCTCTTTAATCACCTTCACCGCGCGTTTGCTGATTCGTTTATCCGTGCGCAGTAACGTGCCGTCGAGATCGATGGCAACCATATCGATCTTTTGTACCGGAATGGGTTTTGCCGGCTTGGGGCGTGTCGGGGTCTTGGGCAGCGTCAAACTCGTGTCACTCCTCTTTGCCGTCGCATCCAATAATCGCGGCGACGGCAATGGCCGCTCGTCGCGCTGGTATTCCGGCGCGACGATGGATAGGAATGTTAGCGAAGAGTTATCACCCACTGCAACGTCTCCAACGAATCGAGATGTGATTCGTTCAATCAGCCTGCTACCAGGCCCGATAATTTTTAGCTAAAAACAACTGCCGCTAGTACTCTTTCGGCCAGACAGTCAGGTAGATGGACAGAATCTGATTGATTAACTGCCGTGCCTTCGGGATTGGTGAACGGTATTCGCTACAGGTGGACCACTGGGAAGAATCTGGCTATTTGGTCAGGTCGATATCGGGACCGACGCGGTACTTCTCAAGTGCCTTGATATCCAGTTCGACGCCGAGGCCGGGACGGCTGGGGACATGGACATACTTGCCTTCAAACTTGAGCGGCTTCTCGAGTAAATCGTGTTCGCGCACCAGACGGCCGAAGATGTCGCTGGGCCAGGTGCAGGCCGGTGCAGCGGCGGCAGCATGGACGTAGCCCGCTTCGAGAATGCCCAGGTCGACCTCGCTGCCGTGCCAGCAAGGTTTGCCTTCCAGCTCCCCCATGGCGGCCAGTTCCACGAACCGCGCCATGGAGCCGTTGAAGTTAAACGCGTCGGAGCAGTCTTCACGAATGGCAGTGATGATGTCAGTGATCGACTGGCCGTGCACCATGTAAGGTAAAGCAATGTGAATGACGACCTTCAAGCCGCCCACACCTCGCAGGTCGCGATAGCCGGCGTACTCGTTGCGGTCGATGGGGTCTTCAATACCGAGCACATTGAACTCGCCAAGCTGCTCCATGATGCGTTTGGCGGTCTCGTAATCGCCCCACCGCTGGTTGGGGTCGAAAATCATGCGCATGTCCGGGCCGCACTGATCCTGCACCTGGCGGGCCCAGGCGGGCAGGTCGTCCTGATCGTTGCATTTGAACTTGATGGCGTCGAAGCCGCGTTCCTTGCCCTCGCGCGCCTTGCGCCCGGCGTCTTCTGGCGTACGCCGACCGGTCCACATGCTGCACTCGACTTTGTCGCGGCACCTGCCGCCAAGGAGTTGGTAGACCGGCATCTTATGTGCCTGGCCCATCAGGTCGTAGATGAGCAGCTCAAAGCCGTCGTATTCGCGATCCAATGGGAACGGCAAGCGGTTGAGCTTGAGACTTTCCAAATCGCAGCCGACCAGCGCATGGGCATTGCGTTTGAGGTTGTCCATGTCGACCGCGCGGTAGGTTTCACCCAATCCGACCAGCCCTTTGTTCGTTCCTGCCAGCAGGATGTACTTGGGCAGTTCGGGGAAGTTCGCTGTGCTGCCGCCGGACGTGTTGCCGATGCCTTTTGCCTTGGACCAGTCGTCTTCGATGCCAGGCGACATGATGCTGTCGGGGCGGGATGGAACAACAACCGGCGTGGCGACAATGCTTGTGATGGTGATCTTCATAAACTCAATCGCGGCTCAACGTGTGTTGGTGAAATGGTACCACATGGGTATAGGGGATGACATGTTAATTAATTTGGCGCATGAAAAGGTGGTCCCATGCTCGCAGAGCATGGGTTTTCGGTTAGATGATTGATCGCGTATCGATCGCTGGTTACGAGGGAACCTTGGCAACTGCGTCGACTTCGACGAGGATGCCGCCCCACAAGCCGGACTGCACCGTTGTACGCGCCGGGCGGGGTTGGTCCGCAAAGAACTTGGCGTACTCCGCGTTGAACCGGTCAAAGTCCTTAATGTCCAACAGGTGGCATGCGCATTTAACGACATCGTTGCGCGTGCAGCCGGCTGCCTCGAGTACCTTGTCCACGTTTTCCAGTGTCAGGCGGGTCTGTTCTTCGATGGTTTCGCCGACGATCTCGCCGGTCTTCATGTCCAGTGGCCCCTGACCGCTGACATACAGCCAGCCGTCCATAATGACACCAGCTGAATATGCGCCGGTGGAGACTTCTTTGTCGGGATGCTTTACTTCCGTCTTAGCCATTTCGTTCGTCCTTCATTGGTTCCCAGGTTAAGAATGAATCGATAAATTCGGTGAGCCCTTTGACTGCTTCCTTGAGCAGATGCTCGCCTTTTTCCTTTGACGCGTGGGTCGGATCGCCGCCCATCACACCATTGTCGGTAATGAATTCGGTTGCCGCCATCATAGAGACGCCCATGTAAGGCTGGTCGTCTTCCCAGCCGATGTAGGGGTTCTTCCAGGTTCGCTTGCGCGGATAGGACTTGGACAGGTCAACCGCATCCGGGCGAACGTGCAGCATGGCACTGGTTTCGTATTCGCCTGCGTGGCTGATGGAAGGCGCCTGCATCGGTGGCTTGCCCTGCCAAGCGCCGTTGGCCAGTTCCCAGTAGTTGGCAAAGGTGACCTGAAGATCGCTGCGGCCATCCGCCATCAGGCAAGCCAGCGCCTGCTTGCCGGGCGCCATGTTGCCGCCATGACCGTTGAGCAGCACGATGCGTGTGGCCGGCCAACACGCGATGGACTCGACCGCATCCACCAGCACCTGCGTATATGTCTGCGGCGAAATGGAAATCGTCCCCGCGTAAGACAAATGATGGTGGCTCATGCCCAAAGGCAATGTGGGACAAAGAATCATCCTGTCCGGCCGGATTGCTTCGACTTGCTGAGCCACCGCCGTGACCAGCGTCGTGTCCGTCCCAACGCCCATATGCGGCCCGTGCTGCTCCGTGGCAGCAATTGGAAGCACCACCACGCTGTCAGGCGCTGCATCGCGAATCTGAGGCCAGGGTGTCTGTTCGAGGATCATTTCATACCACCTTTTTGCATGCTGGAATAGCGAGAATCCTACACAATTGACATTGACATACCAATTGGAACATTGCGCCACAGATTTGTGACCGGCGCAATTCCTTGCTAAGGTCGACCGCTTGATCGAAATAACACCTTTTTTCAACGATGGGAAAGACCACAACCATGCAATCGAACGTTCTGTTTGACCGACTGCGAAATGGCGAAGTTGTTCTGGGCCTGAACAATATGTACCCCGCCCCCGGCATTATCGAAGGGATGTGCAAAGGCTGGGACTTTGTCTGGATCGACGGACAGCACGGCGAGATGAGCTACGACGCCATATTGCACGCCATGCACGCGGCTGGTGCGACCGGTATCGACACGCTGATTCGTGTTCCGGGGCACGAGAACGGCATCCTCGGCCCGTTCGCAGATCTGTCCCCCTCGGCCATCATGGTACCGATGGTGGACAACGCGGCCCAGGCACAGCAGATCGTTCAGGGACTGCGATTCCCGCCAGTGGGCAACCGCTCCTATGGTGGCCGCCGCGTGATCGACCTGCATGGGCGTGACTACTTCCATGAGCAGGAAATACTTGTCGTCGCGCAGGTGGAGACACTTGATGCGGTCAAGAACGCCGAAGAAATCATCAATACCGACGGCGTGGACTGCCTGTTCTTCGGCCCAGACGACATGAAGGTCCGCATGGGCCTGCCGATTAATACGGCGGTGAATGAGAGCCCAGAGCTTCAAGCGGCCATGAAGTCCACCGCAGAAGCTGCCAAGGCAGCCGGCAAATTCGCGGGTTGCGTGGGTGCGACGCCTGAATCGCTTCAGGTCGCCATTGATCTGGGTTACCAATTGATGGTCGGCGGCGGTGACATCGGCTTCCTGCGTGTTGCTGCGGCAGACAAACTTCAGGCCCTTCGCAAAACGCTGGGTGACACCAATAGTGCGGGTGCCGGCATGAAGAAGGGTAGCGAAGTCTACGGCGGGTAAATCGAAGCAAAATCAAGTAACGAAAAACCGCAGCACATTCACGTGCTGCGGTTTTTTTATTCATTCAATATTTCGAAACAGTGGTCACATCTGAATAATTTTGCGAATCGCCACAGCGGTATCTTCCAGTGAAGCGATCGACGGTGCGACTTCACTGATCATCGGGCCGTCGTAACCGATCGCGCGGAGTTCGCGGTTCATGGCGGTGTAGTCCACCTCCCCTTCCAACAGCGGTGGCCAACTGCCGTTCAGTGCCCTGCCCTTCCAATCTTTCAGATGCACCATCTTGGTGTGCTTGCCAAGCACCTTCACCCAATGATGCGGATAGTGATAGACCGCCATATTGCCGGGGTCGAAGTAAAAACCAACATGGTCCGAGCCAACCGCGTCCAACAGGTTACACATTTCAAGCGGACTGAATGCAAAGCCGTTCCAGACAAACTCCACAGCAATTTTGACGTCCAATTCTTCGCAGACCGGGGCAAGTTTCTTGAGCGAGTCAATCGCGGTTTCGTACGCCACGTCGTAGTACACATCAGGCTTGAGTTTGCCGAGCGTGTGCAGCGTGCAGCGGATGCCCATCTCGTTAGCGGCCTTCAGGCCGGCGACGGTTTCGTCGATGCTGGTCGCTTGCGCATCGCCCGGCTCCAGCAGGTTGCCGGTGCAATGGGTGTGGGTCATGGAAACAAGTTCGATACCGACCTCGGCTGCATTGTCGCGAATGGCGTGCAATTGGTCCGTGGTGGTGTTGATCGTCAGGTCACCCTCGGTACGCATCGCCAGTTCGACGACTTCGTAGCCAGCGGCCTTGGCGTCTTTGAAGAAGGTGGGTAGATCGTGCTGGGTGTAGACGAGGTAGGTTACGCCGACTTGCATGTGGAATTCCTTTGATTGGTTGGAGGCTGAAGCGTCCGATCGGGACGGCCACTACACGGCCGAGTTATGGGAGCCGCCAGCGGCTGAACAGTAGTGCGCACTTGTCCGTTTTGGTGGCGGGCTTCTGGTAGTACACGGTCAGCAATTCGCCGCCCGGTAGTTCGACCGTGGCAGGATAGCCCAGATCGCTGTCACAGCCGTCGCCGCGGAGGATGTAATCTGACTGCCATGTCTGGCCGTCATCGTGTGAGAGCGCAATGCGCTCGCCGTATGGTTTGAGTCGATAGCCATACGAACAGATCAACGTGCCGGAGGAATGTCGGATCAAATGTGGCGGCATGCCGTGGAAGCCAAGCGGTTTTGCCTGTGTCCACGTCTTGCCGCCATCGGTTGATTCGGTTTGCATGAGGCTGTAATTGACCAGCCCGCTGTCTTCGAGCGGTGGCGCACCCCTTCGATTCTGAAGGCGAATCATGCCGATCAACTTCCCATCGGGCAGCTCCACCACGTGTGGCTCGTGGTAGTTGCCGCCGTCGGTGTCGGGATGAAGCGGCACTTCCCCCAGAGACGACCAGGTTTGGCCGTCATCCTCGCTCTCAACCGCCATGATTGGCAGGTTGCCCGATCGGAAATCTTCCATGGTTTTGCCGTATACCTTGCCGAGGTACAACAACTTGCCGCTTGCGAGGCGAATCGGACCATGCGGCGCAGTAACTTCCATGCGCACCGGCGGGTTCCAGTTGATGCCGCCATCATCGCTGGTTCGCGTCCACGTGCCTCGGAACTGGGCATCCGTCTGTTCGTTCACGTCTGCCAAGCCCGGCCGGTAGAAGTCTGCATACGGATGTTCGTCACCAATGTAAACCCGCACATCTGAGGTAAACCAACTGATCAGCAATTTCTTGCCGCCTAGGCTGATCACCCCCGCGTCGCGATCGTCGAGTGGCGAGTCATTCACCACACGCGGCGGCACCCACGTCTTGCTGTTGTCGTAACTGCGGCTGATCACGGTCTTGCCGAATGGGCATATGTGTCCGTGACGATAACCCGACGCCACGGCGACCAACGTGTCGTCATCCATACTGGCCACGCTCGGCCAGCCGAAGTATCCGAACAGATCGCGCGGGGCGGAAAAGATGATGCCGTGCTCGGCGGTCAGGTTGGTTGACATTGGAATTTGCTTCCAGATTAAGACTGGTCATAGTGATGTACGGCAGGTGCACCTTCGGTGCTGACGCTAAACGAAATTACCACTTGATCTTTGCCGAGCCATTCTTTGCAGCGGCCTTGAGCAGTGCTTCTGCCGAGGCGACTGCTTTGATGGATTCTTCGCCGGACGACAGGCACTTGGCCTTGCCGTCAATGCAGGCAATAAAGTGCTTGGCCTGCTCGACGTACATCTTGTTGCGCTTCTTCTTGACGATACGGACCTTCTGCGTTTTCAAGTCTGTCACCTGGTAACAGGCGTACACGCTCGGATCGATCTTCGGATCATTGACCTGAGGACGGAAGACTGCTGTTGCCTTCGGTCCGATCGCGTCCTGCATATGGCTGCCATGCCCAACGCCCCACGACCAACTGAGCATTAACTGGTCACCGGATTCATAATGGATGACCGCGCTGGCGGTGTCGATCGCAGTGTGTTTGGTCATTTTGATCGCACTGGCCTGCACAAACTCCGGCTTGCCGAACAGATAATTGGCAAAGTCCTGATCATGCACCGCGCCGTCGATCAGCGGCCCGCCACCAAGTTCTTCATCCATAAACCAGCCGGTGTTCGGCCCAGCACCGGCCATGCAATGACGCCAGAGGATCGGACCACCCAGCATGCCCTTGCGCACGATGTCGCCAAAGCAACCCCAGTCCGCGTCATATCGGCGACAGTGGGCAACCATCAGCAGCTTGCCGGTCTTCTCTGAAGCATTAATCATCGCGCGGCAATCACGCACCGTCCGAGCCATCGGCTTTTCGGACAGGACGTGACGCCCTGCCTTCATACAGTCGATCGCAATCTGCTTGTGCAGCTTAGTCGGTGCAACAATCACTACCGCGTCCACACTTGCATCTGCGAGCAATTCCTTATGACTGGCATACGTCGATCGGCCGGGATACTTCTCGGCAAATCTGGCGCGTGCTGCCTTGGATGGATCAGCTCCCGCGACAATCTTGCAACCTCTCACCTGCGCGAAAGAACCGACTTGGCCCATACCCATGTTGCCCAAGCCGACAAAGCCCACATTAATCATGATTGGAATCCTGAATTTAAGAAGACGGCATGTTGCCGAACCAAAATCAAGTTGCACAATCTGACGTGGTGCGACGCAAAATGCAAATCGAGCGCGCAGGGTTCGGAAGGAATCCCTACCGATGTATGATCGAGACCATTGGTCTTGGTTACACGTCCGCAAGGATCATGTAAATCTGCAAACGAGTTGAATACCTGTTTCGCGGCTGCCGGTCGTGGCTCTACAAATATGCACCCTTTTCAAATAAAGGATAATTTAGTATTCTGTATGGATATGTCCGACACCGCCACCATCCAACCCAGCGGCGTGACGCTGATGATCAAGCCGGTCGGCGCGTTGTGCAATCTGGACTGCACGTACTGTTACTACACGCCGACCAAGGCGATGTACGACCATCACGAGCGTCGCATGAGCTTACAGACGCTCGAATCCGTCTTTGCCGGCTACCTGCCCCACGCGGACAACCGCGTCACCATCGCCTGGCAGGGAGGCGAGCCGACGCTTGCCGGCCTGGACTTCTTTCGCAAAGCCATTGCATTTCAGAAGAAATATGCAAAGACGAACCAGCGAATCGCCAACAGCCTCCAGACCAACGGTACGCTGCTGAACGACGAATGGTGCACCTTCCTGCGAGAGCATCAGTTCCTTGTCGGCATCTCCATCGATGGCGGAGAATTCTTTCATGACCGGTACCGGCGCGACCACCGCGACCGCCCTTCTTATGCGACAGTGATGGACGGGCTTGACCTGCTGCGCCGTCATCGCGTGGAACACAACATTCTTGCCGTGCTGAACGACCACAATGTCCAATACCCACAGCGCATCTTTCGCGAACTGCTGGACATGGGCGAACGCTGGATGCAGTTTATTCCGGCGATTGAGTGGATCGAAGATGACCAGCACGGCCCGCAACTCGCGCCGTTCTCCCCCACAGGCAAGGCTTACGGAAAGTTCCTGTGTGAAGTGTTCGACCTCTGGTTCGCACACCACCGCAAACACGTCTCAGTACGGCTGTTCGATGTCGTACTTAATCAACTGGTCTACCAGCAGTCGCCACTGTGCATTATGAGTGGCAGTTGCCACAACCAGGTTACGGTCGAGCACAACGGCGACGTGTTCGGCTGCGATCACTTTGTACAGCGAGACTGGCAGTTGGGACATGCCGGCCACGCCACAACGCGGGTTGCGTTGACGGTGGGAGCAACGAACGCACCAGGACACAACGGGGCGGAGGGATTTGGCTGTTCAGATGACGAATCAATCGATGAAGACTGGTTCGGGCAGTTGGATGGCCAACGATTAGGAACATTTGCGAACCGCAAGCAGCACCTTGATGATCGGTGCGATACCTGCAAATACCAACGGTTCTGTTACGGCGGCTGCCCGAAGCATCGGCCGCACCGCGGAGATGTGCCCGAGCCGTCCGTGCTGTGTGAGGGATATCGCATGTTCTTCGACCACACCATGGATCGCATGCAGTGGATGGCTGATTACATCCGCAAAGGGATGCAACCGCCACGGTCAGGACCGCCCCGCCGGCAGCCACGTCAACAACAGCGTCGTCCGATCAAACGAACACGCAAAAGACGTTAAAAGGATCTGCGTCAGACACGTATAGCGCTGTATCAGAGCGACTGATAAATCTACCTGCGAGGCGTCGCCTCGCGGCTGATAAAAATATGTAAGACACATACGTCACAAAGACTGCTGGATCGCCTGCAACTCTTTCAGTTCGGCCTCGTCTTCAGCCAGAAGCTCGTTCAACTCGCTGCTGATCGCAGCGTTGTCGCCCGCATGGCCCAGCGCCCGGCGATAGGCTGCCAACTGCTGTTGCTTTTCATCGATCAATACGGGGAGAAGACGTTCGAGCGTCATGAAGTGGAAGTGGGCGACGTCTTGTGCAAACACTGCCGGCCGGGGTGTCTGTTCCAGCGAAGCAATCAGGCGCGTCAGACGAGCCGCGTGATCGGCGCGGCGGTGAGCCAAGTCCTGAACCTTCGACCATGCCTGGTAAGTGCTCGCTGTCAGATGCGGGTGCGCCTCGTCCAGATGATTCGCGAGGCTGGACGTTTCAGTCCCCAGCAGCAGGCTAAGTTCCTGAACCAGACCTGAACCATTGGATGTCGATTGCGATGTATCAACCATCATTCTGCTCGCTTATTACAGCGGCGGGGCTTTCAAGCGTCACCGGCGCCTCAGTCGAAGCGTTCGTTGCCGAACGGGGATTGATGCTCGAAAAATCCTCCGTCAGTGTCTTGGCGAAGTTTGGCGCCAAGCCCGTCAACAACAACACCGCGCCGCACAGAACCAGCACGGACATCGAAGGCCAACTGATCGGCGACATGGGCTGTTGATCTTCCTTGCTGTCCAGCACCATGTACTTGACGGGCTTGCCGAAGTAGTAATACAGGCTGATCACGGTGTTGATCAGCAGCACGGCAATCAACACAAACCCGCCGGCCCCACCCTTGGCCATAGCCATGACCAGGAACAGCTTGCCCATAAAGCCGCCCAGCCCCGGCATACCGAACAGGCTCAGCAGGAAGATGAGTAACACAACCGAAAGGAAACGATGCCGCTTCCACAGGCCGGTGTAGTCGCGAAGATCCTCCGACCCGATCCGATTGGCCACCAGGGCGACCACGGTAAACGCGCCCAGGTTCATGAACATATAGACCATGATGTAGAAGAGTAGCGCCGAGGCCACACCTTCACTGTTTGGCAGCAACAGGCAGGCGGCGCCCATGATCATGTAACCGGCATGGCCGATCGAACTGAAGGCCAGCATGCGTTTGAGATTGAACTGATGCAGGGCCATCAGGTTGCCCCACGTCGCCGTGATCGCCCCGAGGATGCCGATGCCGCTCGCCATGCCGTAGAACGGCTCAGTGGCACCAGCGGCAAATGCGAAGTTCTCCAGTACACGCACCAGCATCACCACTGCCGCGCCCTTGGACGCCACGGAAAGGAACGTCGTCACTTCTGTCGGCGCCCCTTCAAACACGTCCGGACACCAGAAGTGCATCGGCACCGCCGACAGCTTGAACGCAAACCCGGCAAACATGGCGGCCAGCCCGATTGCCAGCAACGGGGAGATACCTTTGGCGGTCACTGCGGCCGCGACTTCACCGAGGCCAAGTGTCCCCGTGGTGCCGTATATGAGCGACATGCCGTACACCATGATGGCACTCGCCGCCGCCCCGAACAGGACATACTTGAACGATCCTTCGGTGCTCCGCGCCTGTTTCTTTCGGAAGCCGGCCAAAGCAAAGCTGGGAATCGAAGCGGACTCCGTCGCCACAAACACCATCAGCAGGTTGTTGGCCGACGCCATGAGCATCATGCCGAACGTGGCGCCCAGCAACAGGCAGAGGAAGTCAGGCACGTCCCACGCATCCACACTGTTGCGCGAGGTAATCAGCCACTGCAGGATGACAAGCATCGAAAAGACGATGAGCATCACCTTGAAGAACTGACTGAACGGATCGATCGTCAAAGAGCCCCAGAAAATAGTGCGAAACCCATCCTGCCCGTCACCAGCCAGACCGACAACGGTAAACACTAGGGCCAGAAACAAACTGGCCGCGGACAAAGCGATCGGCAGGACAGTCTTTTCACGATTGTAGAACGGAGCCAGGATGGCGGCGCACATACCAAGCACCAGCCAGACCTCCGGCATGATCAGCGGAAGGTCCTTCAGGACCGTATTGCTCCAGTCTGTTTGGGCAAGAAACACGTAAGGCTCCGTCCTGTAAGTTACTTCGTCACCACACCGATGACATTGTTCATCAGATTGCCAACGGTCGAGTCAGTCAGCTTGAACACCAGCACCGGGAGGATGCCGAATACGAACGCCGCCAGGCCGAGCGTCACCATGATGGCGTACTCTCGCATGTTCGGCTTCTCGTAATGATCGTAATCCGGCTTGTCCTGACCGAGATAAACCCGCTGGAACATCCAGAGGATGTAGCCGGCGGTCAGCACCACGCCGAACGCCGCGCACCCGCCGAGGATATAAGCAATGTTCTGCTCCGCACCAGTCAGGTGCTTGGCTGCTTCAAACGTACCGAGCAGCACCATGGCTTCACCGATAAAGCCGCACAAGCCCGGCAGGCCCATGCCGGCAAAGAAGCCGACCAGCGACCAACCGCCATAGCCTGGCCAACGCAGCCACAACCCGCCGAAGCGGTTGATTTCTCGGTGATGGGCACGCTCGTAAACCACGCCAACCAGGAAGAACATCATCGCACTGACGATGCCGTGGGCGATCATTTCAAAGTAGGCACCGTCAAAACCGGTTCGCGTCAGCACGGCGATGCCGAGCGTGACAAAACCCATGTGGCTGACAGAGGAATACGCCACCAGCTTCTTCCAGTCCGTTTGCGCCATGGCACAGAACGCGCCGTAGATGATGCCGAACACGCCGAGGATGGCGACATAGATCCAGAAATACTTCGCCGCATCCGGGAAGATCGGATAAGTCACACGCATCAAGGCGTAACCACCCATCTTCAGCAGCACACCGGCCAGAATCATGCTGATCGGCGTCGGGGCTTCCACGTGTGCGTCAGGGAGCCACGTGTGAAGCGGCGCCGCGGGAATCTTCACGGCAAATGCAAGAAGTGTCAGCCAGAATGCGGCCTGAGCAAAGCCCCAGTACTTGCCGTCCATTGCAAACAGGTTCTGGATTTCCGGCGACTGGAGCGTGATCAACTCCTTGCCGTGCTCGGCAACCATGACCCATGTGTTCTCTCCCGCATTGCCTTCCGGCGTGAGGAAGAAGAAGCCGAGCATCACGATCAGCAGGCAAATGGAGCCAGCGAGTGTGTACAGGAAGAACTTGATGGCCGCGTATTCCTTGCGCGGCCCGCCCCAGATACCGATCAGGAAATACATCGGCAACAGCGACACTTCAAAGAACACGTAGAACAGAAACAGGTCCATCGCGCAGAACACACCCAGCATACCGGTAAGCAGCAGCAGATAGAGCGCCATGAAGCCGTTCGTGGCCTTCTCGATATTCCACGCCGCGAGGACGACCAGCACGGATAAAGCAGTGGACAGCAGTATCAACGGCAAACTCAGGCCGTCAATGCCAACACGGTATTGGGCGTTGATCGCACTGATCCAATCAACGGAGTAAACCAACTGCGCGCCGGACGCCTCAGTACTTGTGTCAAACTGCGCTGCCACCCCGAGGCTCAACAGCAACGTCAAGACGGAGATACCCAGCGCCACCTGCTTCGCCTGTTGCTTCGACGGCACGAATAAACATCCTAAAGCGCCGAGAGCAGGTAACCAGATCATCAAGTTAATCAACATTGCAGCAGTTCCAGTCCGTTAGCGTTTGCTTCTTTATTTATCCAACCACAACAGCAACGACCACAACAATCAGCGTCGCAGCCGCCGCCATGGCAAGCATGGCCAGTACATATCCACGAATGCGGCCGCCCTGCGTCACACGCAAAACCTGTCCGCCACTTTGTGCAAGCGTTGCGGCGCCATTCACCGCACCGTCAACCACTTTCTTATCAAACTGACCCACACCGGAAGCAATCAATTTTGTCAGCAACGCGGCGAAGTTCACCAGGCCGTCCACGATCACTCGGTCGATAAACGCGATCAGGTTGGCCAATGCCTTACTTGCCGCGACGACGAAAATGTCGAACAGGGCATCAAAGTAGAACTTGTTTTTCGCCCAGGCATGCAGGTACTTCAGGCCGGGAACGCCGCTGGTAATCCGGTCGGCAATGGTGAAGCCGTCCTTGTACATGAAGATGCCCAGGCCGATCATCAGGATCCAGGTGAAGCCGTACAGCAACGGCAAGTGAATCACATGAATGCCGTGCCCGAGTTCTTCCATGCCCGGCACCCAACTGACACCCAGCGCCGCCATATCAATTTGCGTATTGATAATGGCGTTGTCCCAGAAAAGAATCGGTCCGGAAATGATCGCCATGATCGCAAGAACCAACTGAGGCACGGTCATGGTCCACGGCTGTTCTTCCGCATGGTCATAAATATGCTGGTTGCGCGGCTTGCCCATGAAGGTCAGGGCGAAGCTGCGAGCCATATAGAACGGTGTGATGTAAGCGACGATGATCGGTCCCCAGAGGAACAGGCTGCCCCAACCGCCCAATGCGTGAGCATAGTTGTAGGTCCCGCCAATGATGCCGTCCTTGGAATAGAAACCGCTCAATCCAATTGGTAGGAAAGGAATCGACGCGCCGGCAATCGCCAGCGTGCAGACCAAGTAAGCGGCCATCGTCAATGGCATCTTCTTGCCGAGCCCGCCGTATTGCGTCATGTCCTGTTCGTGATGGGCCGCGTTGATGACCGAGCCGGAACACTGGAACAGGCAGCACTTGAAGAACGCGTGCGTGATCAGGTGGAACAGCGCAAAGATATACGCCCCACTGCCCACGCCGAGGATCATGTAACCAAGTTGCGACAGCGTGGAGTACGCGAGTACGCGCTTGATGTCTGTCATGACCATCGCCATCAGCGCCGCCATCACCAGCGTGATCAGGCCGATTGTGCAGATGAACAGGTGCGCGGCCGGCGTGAGGATCGGATAAATGCGAGCCGTCAGATAAACACCCGCGGCCACCATGGTCGCGGAATGCACGATTGATGAAACCGGCGTCGGCCCTTCCATGGCATCCGGCAGCCAGGTATGCAGCGGGAACTGGGCACTTTTGCCCATCGCGCCGAAGAACAGGCCAATGCCCGCCACCGTCAACCACATCGGCGGATTGTTGACGATCACGTCCGTACCACCGAGTGCTTCGGCAATGCCGTCAAACATGCCGCCTTCCGCGCCCGGTAGCAACACCTTCGCGCCAAGCTGATGGAACAGGATGCCAAAGCCGATGAGGAAACCCGTATCGCCGATACGGTTCATCACGAACGCCTTCTTGCACGCCAGTTGCGGGCCGCGTTTTTCGAACCAGAAACCGATCAGCAGGTAGCTGGACAGGCCGACCAGTTCCCAGAAAACGAAGAGCTGCATGATGCCATTGGCCGTGATGATGCCGAGCATCGAGAAGGTGAACAGCGAAAGGTACGCGAAGAAACGCTCAAATCGCTTGTCACCTGCCATGTAGCCGATGCTGTACAGATGCACGAGCGTGGCGATGAATGTCACCATGAACATCAGCGCGGCCGTCACATCGTCGTACAACAGTCCGAGATACAACCAATTATCGCCCGCCTCCGATGTCCCTGGCACGGGAATCCACGGAATCGTCCTGACAATGGTGTTCAGATCGTTGTTCGCCCAGGTCAGCCCCGCGATGATCGACAGTAAACACGAAAAGGCCATGGCGCCGGTGGCAAACCAGCCGGCCTTCACGCCCATGAACCGCTTGCCGAAAAAAATCACGATGATCGAGCTGAAGAGCGGCAGCAGCGTTGATACGAGAATCAGTTTGTAAATCGTGTCTTCCATGAGTACTGAATCGCCGCTTTAAGTTAGCCCTGCAACTGGTCGGCGCGTTCTACGTCGATCGAGTTGAAGTTGTGATAGAAGTTCAAAAAGATCGCCAGTGCGACCGCCGCTTCCGCGGCAGCCAGCACGATGATAAAAACCGCAAACATCTGGCCGTCAATCGCATTGCCCCAGACGTAACGATTGAATGCAACGAAGTTGATGCCGGCTGCGTTTAAGATCAGTTCAACGCCGATCAGAATGCCGATTGCGTTGCGCTTGGTCAGAATGGTAGCCACGCCTGCTGCAACCAGGATCACCGAAACGATCAGGAAATGATGTAACCCGATGTCAAAAACTGGGTGGTCGATGGTATGCCTCCATTCATGCCAACGGCCTGTCGGGCCGGGTCCGGCAACGTGTGCCCTGATGAACGTCCCTAAGAACTCTCTTATCCGTTCGATGCGTCCTTGCCGGCACGCCGCCGAGCCATATAAGCCGCACCGATCATCACAACCAACAACAGCACAGCCGCCACTTCAAACGGCACAAGGTACTCGTGCAGCAACGCCCGGCCGATTTCTTTCGCGCCGTAGCGTTCACTGACCTCTTCGTGAACCGTGTGCAGATTTGAAATCACGGTGGCGTAAATCAGCAGTGATGCCAAAACCACCCCCAGACCAATCCCGACAAATCGCTCCCATGGTCTTGTGCCCAGCGACATGAACGGATTCTTACTTGTCAGCATTACACCAAAAATAATCAGGATCAATGTCCCGCCCGCATAGACGATCAATTGGATGGCCGCGAGAAACTCCGCTTCCATCATGAAGTACATACCGGCCGCACCGCCAAGTGTGAGTAACAGGTAAACGGCCATGCGCACGATGTTCTGACTCAGGACAATGGCCCAGGCACTCAGCACTGTCACACCCGCAAAGGTGTAAAACAAAAACGGAGCAACCTGTGCTAATGAGTCAGGCGAGATAGCTTGGGCAAGCGTTTGCAACGTTGCTAACCCTTTAATCCATGGTGAAAACCGAATAATTGGGCAAAGAATAGCTGTCCCTTAAGAGACGGTCAACATTGCCCCTTTGTCATATGCTCATGCCGGTGATCTTGGCCTCGAATACCATCGTGCCGTCAACCAGCCCCTGGACCTGACAAATCGCCCGGCGCTTCTGTAACTTGAGCTCTTTGGCGATCAGAATCAACCGGTTACCCGGCACCACCTGACCGCGAAATTTGATGTCATCAGCACCTGTAAAACCCATGAAACCGGAGCCGGGATGACGGATGGCACGCATGGCGCTGGCCAATTGTGCAGCCGCTTCGATCATCAGGACCCCTGGAAAGAGCGGCCGCCCCGGAATATGACCGGCTACCCAGAATTCATCCTGACCAACATCCTTGTAGGCAACTGCCAGTAACGGCGGTTCTTGCGGGTCGGAGGTCCAAATGATCCCGTCGAGCATTCGCATGTCCCCGCGATGTGGATTCATCTCCTCGATCGCGGGCAGGTCGTAAACAGACTGATTCAGATCAATATCTGAAATATCGAACAGAAACTGAGGTACCATCCATCCCGTTCCTTCAAGCCGGCTTCGGCCGATCAGCTCATTGATCAGGCCCCGTCGTCTTCCCCGTCGCGCAACTCCAGCACCTTCACACGGACGTCCTGGCAGGTCGCTTTGATTTCCTGCATGGCCTTGCGGACACGTGTTCCGGCGGCGCGATTGCCCCCCACTGCCTTGCGAATATCGTCTTCAACCGCTGCTACCTGGTTTTTGAGCTGATCATACAGTTCCAACATGTTGTGGACTCCTTGAAAGAAAAGAATGCAGATCACCATCCCCCTCTGCCACGCGAACACTGTAGCAGAAATCCCTTATTTTATGACCGGCAGGACCGCTTTAAATCGCGTTGTGCCAGCCTCGTGTACCAATTCCAACAGCGCGGACTCGACGGTCGTCGGCACCACGCCAGCCTGAACCATTCGGGAAACCGCAGATAACTGGTCCGGCTCCCGCCTCGAACCAATTGCATCCGTGGCCACCGCCGTAATCAGTCCCACATCAATCAGGTCAAGACACGTCTGGAGCACACAGACATGGGCTTCAATCCCACAGACAACCACATTGCGGATGCCCAGTTGCGTCAATCGTTCTCGAATCGGCGCAGTGCACGCGGAAAATTTGAGCTTTTCCTCATTGCAAACTGCTGATGACAATTGACTTAACAATCCGGGCACTGTCTGGCCGAGCCCCTTGCGGTATTGCTCCGTAACCAGAATCGGGCGCTCGATGGCGTTGAATCCATCAATCAACCGGCCGACCTGCTGCTCGACCTGCTGGGCATTTTGGATATGCGGAAGCAGTTTTTCCTGCACATCAACGACAAGCAAAGCAGTGTGATCGTAATGCAATCGGGGCACCGGCATGCGAGCATGTTAGCGGATAAATCGCGATTTTGTGGAATAAAGGATGATCAACGCACTTTTCTTGCCCCCAAAGCCCAGCCCCGGAGGGGCTGGGCTTTGGGACAAACGAACACGAACATCGTTCATTCACGTAACACACTTCGCGACCGGATAAATCCAGCGTTTTTGGCGGTTGAACCGACCTAATTGATAGGAAGCGGTCTGGACTGGTCCGGCCGCTATTGGTTTGATTGCAGCAGGGATGCACGAAAATGGGTCAACGTCGTATCGCCTCATGGTTGCCGGGATGGGTGGGAGTGGCACGCCGTCGCTGGGGCAAGTGCAGCTTGGCAGCTTTGATGGGCGCAGTCGCGGTGGTCGGCATCGGCCTGATACTCCCCGCCCAGTATCGCGCAACACTCACCGCCGAACTCTCACCGCACACCATGTCGCTGAACAATCAGGACACCCCGCTGCTTCAATCGGTTTACAACGACACCCGTACCACCGTCGCGGACGTCCCAACCTGTCGGGCGGAATTGAACAAGGCCGATCTTCAAACGCAACCTATTCGGATTCACACCACTGCCGTCATCGATCGGCCCGTACAAGTCCGGCTGAAAGTTGTGACCGGCAACGCACACGAAGCGTCGCTGATTCTTCAACAGGCGATACTGGCCCTCAACGACCACGTGCAACGTCGGCAGCACGATCAATTACTCAAATTGCGCAAGCAGCAACTAAGCCAGGTCGACGGCGCACGCCTGTTGGTCGCCAAACTGACTCAGCAGCAACAACGACTGCTGCGCGATAATCCGGACGTGTCGCCGGACAACCTTGCGCAGCTGCGTCAGTCGCTGTTCAACAACCAGCAGCAACTGGAAGAAGCGCGCAAGCGCCTGGCAGCGTTGCGAACAGACAAGTCACCGACACTGGCCGGCCATAAACAGCTGGCTGACCTGGAAGCACAGCGAGCAATCCTTGAGCGCGACGTCAAGGTGCATCTGGAGCGCTGGGGCCGCTCGGAAGACCATCCGCTGGTCAAGAAGACTCGCGGCAAAATCAGCCAGATCAACAGTGAGATTGCTGTGGCGAAAGCGGAGATCGCCAACCAGCAGTCCGATCCGGAACATCGCAAACGCATACAGGAAGTCGCCACCGCGCAGGAGCAGGTAGACAGGCTTTCCCAGGCTGTCAACGAAGGCAAAGCGCTACTGGTGCAACTCGGCGAGTTTGAACAGTTACAGGAAGAACTGGATGCTGCGTCCGTCCAGTTGCAGGCATACGAAACCGCCTTCGCACAGCTTCAAAAACACCTGCAACAGGCACAGGCGCCGCTGACAGTCATTGACCGCACGCCGAGCCTGGCCCCCGCCATCGCGCCGACGCTGAAACAGGGACTGATCGCAGCAGGGCTTGCCGCCCTGATGGGTTACATCATCACGGCCATCATGATCCATCGCGTGGACAGCACGCTGCTGACAACCGAACAAGCGGTGCAGGTACTCAGTGTGCCAGTGCTTGGATCAATCGACCGCATCAAGTCGCGGGCACGGCTGCACCGGGCAGCCTGATTGACATTTGGACTTGCCGACTAGCAGGTGAGAGAGCTGATATGTACGAATCGTTTTACGGATTTGAGGTTCCGCCTTTCCACAACACGCCGAACGCGCGATTCTTTTTTGAAACGGATCAGCATCGCGAAGCATTGGCACAACTGGAGTACGTGGTGCATAACCGGCGCGGGTTTGCGCTGGTGACTGGTGAGATCGGCTCGGGCAAGACAACGTTGACCCGCGCATTGTTGAGCCGTTTGGGTTCAAGCGTACGCGCGGCGGTGATCAACAACACGCGCGTCAGCGCCCACCAGTTGCTGAAGCTGATCTGCGCCGAACTGCGCGTCGATTTACCGGAAAACTGCGACAAAGCGGACATCGTCACGCACGTTCGCCGCTTTGCTGAACAGCAGAACCATCTGGACCGCAACATCGTCGTCATCATTGATGAAGGCCAGTGCCTGAGCATTGACTGCTTCGAGGAAATCCGCCTGCTGACCAACCTCGAAAGTGAAACGGAAAAGCTGGTTCAACTGCTGATCCTCGGACAGCCGGAGTTGAAAGTATTGTTGCGCCACCCACGCCTGGCGCCGCTGACACAGCGCATTGTCATGGCCAATCACCTTCAACCCATGACGCTCGAGGAAATGACGCAATACATCGCGTTTCGGCTTGTGCGAGCCAGCATTAACGAGCCGAACGTCGACTTTTCCGCGGCGGCCCTGAAAACAATCTTCACGCGCTCACGCGGCATCCCACGCACGGTTAACGTGTTGTGCGATAACGCCCTGCTCGTGGGATATGCCAACAACACGCGTTTTATCGACTCAAAAATCGTGAACCGCGCGGTAAACAACATCCTTCCGGATTTTGAACCACAGGTGCTCGATACCGATGGGCAACCCGTTCGTCAGAACAAGCCGACTGAATCGATCCGAGTACAGGAGCCGACCAATGGGTGATGTGTTTAACGCTTACAAGCGTGCCCACAGTGAACGGACGATCGAAGTGCCGGTCGCGGACAGTGACGAAAAGCCGGCCAACCTGCTGGGGAAGATCGACCATTCCGATCTGCTGGAGGATGCAGCCAAACAGAACCTGCCCTCGTTGCGCAACGTCATGCAGGGCGCGGTTGCGGATCAGTATCGCGCGGTGCGCTACCAGATTCTGGCCAGAGCCCACGAGCATCGCATGCAGACGCATCTGATCGTCAGTCACGGCGCCAAGGAAGGACGATCCACCACCGCGACCAATCTGGCCCTGGCCTTCAGTGAATTGCGTAACGGCCGAGCATTGCTCATCGAGGCAGACCTTCGCCGACCAGCACTCGGCAAACTGTTCGATCGGCCGATGCGCCCCGGGCTGCGACAGTTGCTCACCGGCGAGCTGGACGAAATTGACGAAGCCATTCACCGCACAACCCATCGCGGATTGCACGTGATGCCAGCCGGCACGCGCGGCTGCTCCGATGCCGCTCGGCTACTGACCAGCCCACGCCTCGCTATGACGATCGAACGGGGGAAGGACCTGTATGACCACGTCATTGTTGACGTGCCGCCCATATCCGTTTGGCCTGATGCCATCATGATTGCCCCGCACACCGACCATGCCCTGATCGTCGCAAGGCTCAGTCATACGCCCGCTTCAGCCGTCGAACGTGCAAAGAAGTTGCTTGGCGAGCATCGCTGCGACGTCGCCGGCGTGGTCCTGACACACGATCGAGGTCTCGCGTGAGTAACACCACCCCCGCCCCTGTCCCCGGCCCCGGAAGTAATCGCAAACGCATCCTCCTGCTGACCCATCGCACCCCCTTCCCGCCCGACCGTGGCGACCGCATCCGCAGTTGGCACCTGCTCAAAGAACTCGCCCTGCATCACGACATCTGCCTGGCCTGCACATCGGATGAACCGGTCAGCGACGAACAACGCCAGGCGATGCAACAGCACTGCCGGCATCTTGCGATTGAACAGGTCCGCCCGCTCTCGAGCAAAATGCACGGCCTGCTCGGGCTGGTAAGAGGTAAGGCCATCACCCCCAGCACGTTCTTTCGCCCAACGCTTGCGAATACGATCTGCCGCTGGCATCAGGTCCAGCCATTCGATGTGGTGCTGACCTTCTGCACCGGCATGATCGAATACGCCCGACTGATCGTGGGTGCACGGCAGATACTCGATCTGGTCGATGTCGACAGCGTGAAATGGGACAGCTACGCACAAACATCCCGCGTGCCAATGCGATGGGTCTACGCAATAGAATCCCGCCGCCTGCGCGAAATTGAAGCCGGCAAACACGATCAGATCGACGCCATGACTGTTGTCAGTTCACGTGAAGCAAAGGCATACCGCGAACACGTCGGTGACAATCCGAACCTGCATGTCGTGGGCAACGGTGTTGACATCGACTACTTCCACCCGATGCCGGACGTGTCGGGCGAAGGCGAGCACCATATGGTTTTTGTTGGTGTCATGAACTACAAGCCCAACGTCGACGCGGTGTGCTGGTTTGCCCAAAATGTGCTGCCGAAAGTACGCAAGCTGATCTCTAATGCCACGCTGCAGATCGTCGGACGCAGCCCTGCCGCCCCGGTCGTTGCGCTGGCCGAACAGCCCGGCATCAAGGTCACCGGCGGCGTGCCGGACGTGCGAGCATATCTGCAAGAGGCTGCGGCCGTCGTCGCCCCGCTGCAAATCGCACGCGGCGTACAGAATAAGGTGCTTGAAGCAATGTCCTGCCAGCGCGCCGTGATCTGCTCGCCACAGGCTGCGGAAGGTATTGACGCAACGCCGGGACGACATCTGCTCGTCGCCCACCATCAGTCCGAGTGGTCGCGGCTGCTCCACGATGTAATGACGAATAGCGACTATCGCCAGAAACTCGCCGCTTCGGCCCGCCAGCACGTCAAGACACATTACAACTGGAATGCACAACTGGCGCCGATGTTGCAGTTGATTGCACCGACAGATGTGTCAATACGTCAGGCGGCCTGATGTTCCAACTGTTTTAAATCAAAGACAGGTTGTGCCGCTGCAATCTCACGAAGGCGCGGCTGCGCGTCAGCAATCGTCTGCCAACTGGCCGGCTGACTGATGATCGATCGCAACTTCGCGGCAGCCGATGAAAGCCCGGTGTAGGTCCGCAAACGGCCGGTGAGAGGAAGTGGCATGCGCGGCATGTCCGGATCAAACTCCCAGGGATGAAAGTACAACACGGCTGGTCGCTGATCGGCAGCCGCCTGGCTCAGTCCCTGTTTCATAAACCACAATGGTAATAGTCGAAAGTAACCGCCACCAGCCACTGCAACATTGCGTTTCATCATGCGCCAGACCAGCGGTGGAACTTCGAGCAACGTCTGTTCGCCACGTTGCCCACGCACAAAAAACGGTTGAATCGGCGCCCCCGGCACGCCGTACGCCGGATGTGTCACGGGAAAGATCGACGCGTCGTAATGAAAACCAGACTCCAGCAACACATCAATCGCCCATGCAGTATTGGGCACCACACTGAAGGTTGGCGCACGGTAGCCGACCACCGGCTTACCGATCTGGTCTTCCAGCAGATGCTTCGACGTTAGCAGGTCAGACCGGAAGCTGATCGTATTGAGCCGATGCAGACGATCGTGGCCCGTACCGTGGCTTGCGACCTCATGACCGGCGTCCGAGATGCGTTTCACAAGGTGGGGCTGACGCGCGGCGACGTCACCTAGAATAAAGAACGTAGCCGACCGCCCTGCTTCGGCCAGAATCGACAGCAATAAATCAATATTGCGTTCCACGCGGCTCGGCCAGTCATTCCACTCACTACTGGTAATATGCCCGTATGCTGCTTCAATATGGAAGTATTCTTCCACATCAATACTTAACATCCGTAACGGCGCATCAGTCGTCATGCTATCGGACGTCGGTTGTTGCTCTGCGATTGTCATAATTCACTGTACCCGTTAGACCGATTAACAGTATCGACGAGATGGCAACAAACCCTTTCATACTGACGAAGATCATCGCGACGGTTGGGCCGGCGTGTGACAGCCCTGAAGCTGTCGGCCGCCTGATTGACCAGGGAGCGCGCGTCTTTCGTATCAATTTCTCGCACGGTTCGAATGACGACTTTGAGCGCATGCTCAATAACATCCGCCAGGCCGCGGCAGACCGAACCATCGAGATCGGCGTGTTTGGCGACTTATCGGGCCCAAAGATCCGTATCAGCCAGGTCATCAAGGAGGGCATTGACGTGCAGGTCGGCCAGACGGTCGCTTTCATTCGAGATGACATCACCGCCGGTGAACGTTCGGATGACGATGGCATCGTTCGATTCTCGACCACTTACGCCCAACTAGTAGACGAGGTGGAGCCCGGCCAACGTTTACTGATCAACGACGGCGAAGTACGGCTGCTCGCCATCGAAAAAACCAACGACGAACTGCACTGCCGCGTCACCACCGGCGGGCTGGTCACCTCGAAGAAAGGGTTGAACCTGCCGGAGACACAGCTTTCGGTCGACTCCATCACTGAATACGACTGGCGTTGCGTTGACTGGGCAATCGAGCATCAGCTCGACTACCTGGCGCTGAGCTTCGTGCGTCAGGCAGAAGACCTTCGCAGGCTTAAGGCCTATCTGAAAGAACGAACACAGCCAGGTGACCGCATTCCAGTAATCGCCAAGATCGAAAAGCCACAGGCGGTGGAAGACCTTGAAGCGATTGTGGACGAAGCCAACTCCGTCATGGTCGCCAGAGGCGACTTGGGCGTTGAGATGGACCTGGCCATGGTGCCGATCATTCAGAAACAGATCATCAATGCCTGCCATGACCACGGCAAGCCGGTCATCGTGGCGACACAGATGTTGCAAAGCATGATCGAAAGTGCCTCACCAACGCGCGCGGAAGTGAGCGACGTCGCTAATGCCATTTTTGAAGGCGCAGACTGCGTAATGCTGTCCGGCGAAACCGCGGTTGGCGCGTATCCGGAACAAGCCGTCAATATGATGGCTCGTATCGCGACATCCATGCATCAGCATGTCGGTAAACACGCCGACCATTGGGGCAAACCGCCCAGCCAAGACGCAAAGTTCCGGCTCGGCCAGTACCGCACGTCCGCACTGGCACATGGCGTAACTACGATCATCCACGATATACGTGCGAAATATGTCGTCACCTGGTCACAGTTCGGCGGCGGCGCGCGATACCTGTCGATGAATCGCCCGACGATTCCCATCCTCTCTTTCAGCAGCAACCCAGACGCACTTCGCCGCATGAATGCGCTATTTGCCGTGCAGCCGTTCCACATGCCGCAGCCGAAGGATATTGAGTCCTTCATCCAACTGGTCGACAGCCTGCTGCTGCAAAACGAATGGGCGGCCCCGGGCGATCCGATTGTGATCGTCGCCGGCGAACCGATTGGCACCCCGGGGGTGACGAATATGGTGCGCGTCCACTATGTGGGCGATGTCTGCCGGCTGCCTGAATAACAGCCCCTCAAATCCCCGTTACAGATATAGTGACTGGCCGCTATCGTTGGTAGCGTGTGGTTTAATCTGCTAATATTTACGTTAATATTTCTATCTTTCTGGAATCGATTTGTGGACAAGACCTCATACTTTGAAGGCCGACCGCTGGACATCGGGACCGAAACCGTCCTGTTACTTGACGACACATATGTCGAAGACCGCTGGAACGTCAGGCGACTATTAAATAAGCCGCACAAGACGCCGCACAATCCCCTCGTGCTGGCGGATCAGCCATGGGAGGATCGGCTCGGCGGGGGCAGCGTGATCCATGACAAAGACGAAAACGTCTTTCATATGTGGTACACCGTCATGGATAAGAGCGCATGGATGCACCAGTTCCGATTGAAAGACTGGGAATACGACCTGCATGGCATGCCTTACTTCCCCGGCTACGCGCGCAGTCGTGATGGCGTCAATTGGGAGAAACCCTGGTTCGAAGACAAACCTTACCGCGACTTCAAGGCAACCAATATTATCAAGACAGGCGTGCAGAAAGTGCAGTCGCCACACGTGGTGTGGAATCAAAACAAGGCGCATCCCGAACGTTTCATGATGACCTACAAGGACAACCTGCCGCAGGGTTACGGCTGTCTTTGCCTGGCCTACTCAGACGACGGCGTCCACTGGCGCGACGATCCAAAGAACCCAATCATCATCGGCGTTAAGGACACACACCACAACATGGTCTATGACCCGAAGCGCGATCGCTGGCTGCTGTTTACGCGCCCGCATCACTACGGGGGCGTGGTCGGCTTTTCTGACCTGCCGGAGGAAAACTTCAAACGACGTGTGGCGATCGCCGTCGGAGAAACGCCGTACGAGTTCAGCTATCCGCGCGTGGCCATGTGGCCGGATGAGTGCGACGGGTGGGACTTTGACAACATCGTCGGCGAACGCGTCGGGCATCATTTCCTCGGTTTCGTTGCCCACATGCAGCGAATCCCGCGGCAGGAATTCAACATGCATCTGGCGTTTAGCGCGGATGGGCTGAGTTGGCAGCAGCTACCTACGCGCCAGCCTTGGATCGATCGTGGGCCGGTCGGTTCGTTCGACGCGGGGATCGTCTCGACCGCTTCCAATCTCGTTAACATTGGGGACTGGAGCTATCTCTATTACGTTGGCGCAACAGGCGGCCAGGGTGCCCGCGACAGTCTCAACGGAATGGGGCGCGTCGAGTTTCGTCGTGACCGTTTCGTGGCCCAGATGGGCAACCCGGAAGGCGGCTTCCTGATGACGCGGGAGATGACGGTCGCCGCACCGAAACTGCTGATCAATATCTCACCAGCATCGGGGTATGACGAGGGGCTCAGTGAAGCAGATGCGTTCAAAGGGCCACAGATCGCAGTGGAGGTGCTGGCCCGGGACAATCCGCGATCAACGCCCAGACCGGTACCCGGTTTTACGAAAGAGGACAGCAATCTCTATCCCGCTGACCTGACGGACTTCGAGGTGACCTGGAAAGAGAAGGCAAACCTCGGGGATTTGGTTGGGAAACCCATTTTCTTTCGGTTCTATCTTCGTAATGTTGGGATTTATGCGCTGCGGTTTTCAGAGTGACGCGCAAGTTATGGATTTAATGTTAGCCGGATCGCGACGCGATCCAGGTGGATTTGTTGTTGCTGGACTCAGCGCCGGAGGCGCTTGGTGGCTGAACCCGACGCTACGCATCGGCTTGAGGCGCACTGGGCGCAATCGGTAACAAATTTCATGCGCGCGGCTACGCGATCGTCGGGTCTTCGTTCATGCCCTGCTGGAACGTGTATTCGAGCCAGACGTCGTCGGTCGCCTTGCGGAAAGCCAATAACTCTTCGCGCATCTGTTTGACAGTGTCCTGTAGATCAGGCTGATCAATCAGGTTCGTTGACTCTGCGGGGTCGTTTTCCACATCAAACAATGCCTCGCGATCTTGGTGGACAAATTTTTCGCGATTGCGCTGGCCGAGCATCTGAATGTCCTGCTCGCGCACTGTTGTCCACGTGGGTGAACGGAACAAGTCCGTCGGAAACGGCGTGGGTAATTCCGGCGCAAGATTGTGCACGAACTTGTACCGCCGCCCGCGCAACACACGGTATGGGTAGTAATTCGTCACTTCATGGAAACAATGTGACGTAAACGTCTTTTCCCATTCGCCGCCGCCGGGATTCGGCGAGTCGTCCTCCAGAATCGGCAAGATCGACCGCCCGGCCAGTGGCAGTTCATCACCTGGATAAGTCGCACCGATCCAGTCGAGCACCGTCGGCATGATGTCCACCCAGTTGATCAGCGCCTGGTTGTGAAAGTCTTTCTTGGCCAGCTTCGGATGGCTGACAATGAACGGACATTGATGGCCGGAATCAAAGCTGCAAGCCTTGGCGCCCGGGAACGGCATGGCATGGTCGGTCGTCAGGATAATCAGCGTGTCTTCCGCTCGGCCGGACTCTTCCAACACGGTCAGCGCAGCACCCACCACATCATCCCAGCGTGATACCGCACGGTAATAGTCCGCCAGGTCCTCGCGCACCTCAGGTACATCCGGCAAAAAGTTCGGCACCGGCACCTCATTCGGATCATATGTCCGATCGTTCGGACCATCGTGCGGCTTCTCATTGCCGAAGTGCCGCCCGCTGCGGTGCGTGTTCGTCGCCGAATAGTGCGCGTAAAACGGCTTGCCGTCTGTCTGCTTGAGAAATTCACGCAGCGCATCGCCCATCTCCACCACGCTGCGATTGTTCACGGTCGGCTGATAATCAAACGGATAAACGCTAGGCGGCTGTACATGATTTTTGCCGATCATCGCGCAGGCCACGCCCTGCTCGCGCAGTACCTTGGACGTGGAGGTCATGTTTGAAAATGTATGAAAACCATGCCGGCCATGGCAGTGTCCGTACTGGCCATGCGTGTGGCTGTGCTGGCCGGACAGAATACACGCGCGGCTGACCGCGCACGATGGACTCGTGCAGAATGCATGATCAAAAACCACGCCGCGCGAGGCGAGCGCGTCAATGTTGGGCGTATGCACAATCGGGTCGCCGTAACAGCGGGCAATGCGGCTCCAGTCGTCGGCAATGATGAACAATACGTTTCGAAGGGGTTGATTGGACATCCGATCAATCATGGCGTCCAAAACTGATTCGTCAAGCCGTTCGGGCCGCGGATGTATTACTGCTTCTTGTATTCACAGAGCTCGAGCAGATTGTCTTCCGGGTCGCGGAAGTAGACCAGGCGCTTGCGCACACCGCCGGCGTAGGTCACCTGTTCGCCCGAAACCAACTGCACATCGCTGAACAGTTCAACACCAGCTTCACGAAGTTTTGACGCCGCCAGATCGATATCATCCACGCGAAATGCCATATGGCGCAGGCCATGGGTGTTGGGCGCGCCCAGATTCGGCGGGCGATCACCCTTTGGCGACACATATTCAATCAATTCAATGCGCGGCCCTTCAGCCAATTCCAGATAGACCACGCGCGCTTCAACATCTTTTAAGCCGACGACTTTCTCGATCCACGGCCCGCTGATGGTGACATCCTTGGACAGCACCAGCCCCAGCACATCGCAGTAGAACTGCAACATACCGGCCAAATCGCGCACGACGATATTAATGTGATCAATGCAACGAAGCATGAGATATCAGATACCGCAACGAGCGTGAACCAGGTCAATGATCAGGTCGCGGTTGTCCTCGACCAACTTCGCCTGTTCAGGCCAGAACAGTGGCGGCATCTGATCGATCGGAAACCAGCGTGGCGGGATGTGCCGCTTTTTCTCCAGCGGCTCCACATCGACCTGATCCGTATAGAACAGGAAGTACGTACAGTCCGACCAGACCGTCTTCTTGAAATTCATCCGCCCCAAACGACCGAGTTCGCGGATTAGCTCCAGTTCGGTAAAACCGGCCTCTTCCTCAATTTCCCGGCGGGCCGCTTCTTCAAGCGTTTCACCGGGATCAACTCCGCCTTTGGGCAGAATGTAATCGGGCTTCTTCTTCTCGCCGCATAACGCGACAAGCACCTGACCATTCTGTTCTCGAACGACTACGCCGCCTGATACAACCCTTACGGGCATGTCATCCTGACGTTTGTACCACGACTGATCAATCCTCATATGCAGCCGCCTCTTTTAAGCGTTGTTCGGTTTGTTTCGATCCCAGTTCCGCTTTTCCAAAACCCGGCATCGCACCGGCCGACTCCGCGTCCGATTGTGCATCAGGATAATTCGAAATCAAGACCATGCGCGGCGCACTTTCCTTCGCCGCATTCTGCCGAATCAGGTCAATCCCGTCCGAAGCTTTAAAAGAACCGTCCAGAACGCGATTGACCAACAGCAGTGACCCATCATTCAGATGAGGCTCAAGGCCCTGATCGTCATTGATCATCTGCAATTGCGCCTCGGGCAGAACCTGCTGCACCTTGGATTTGAGCATCCAGGAATCCGGGCCACAATGTCCTACCAGCACCACATGCTCTACGCGAGCCATTTCTTTCTCCAGTCGCGCGAATGATAACACTTTACACACGCTTCATGTAACGCAGCGTATTAGAGGTTTGTAAGAAGGTCAATGAAGAAGTTCTGACCCGTCACATCGTAAACCCCAGCGCACCGCTATCCACGTAATGCACCGGCAGGTCGGGGAACCGCTCAGCCATCATCTGTGCCTGGCGCTTGATCGCTGGAATTTCACTGGCGCTGTGTAGCGTTTCGATCACGCCCATGCCGCACTCCTGTGCGGCCAGCACTTCGAACTCACCCATCTCGCCAATGATGACCGCCTGTGCCCCCATTTCACCTGCAACCTGCGGCATATGCCACTGATTTTCGCCAAAGCCGCCGATCAGAAATGAGAATCGACTGATTGATTGCAGCGGATCGCCGAACAGCCGCACCCAAGGTAGTTCCAGCGCGGCTTTTGCTCGCGCGCCGAGCTGCTCCAGCGTCATGGATTCCGGTATTTCATGCACTTTGAAGTATTTCTGTTCACCGATGACCTTCAGGCCTTCAATGCCAAGCGCCGCAACCGCCTGGTCCGGCACGCCATCCACTGGAAGCGCATCCCAATTCGAATGGCTGCGGTAAATGACAAGGTTATTCTCGTCAAGAATCTTCCTGCGATTGATGTTGGCCACGACCTGATCAGGTGATTTCGGGCCGTCGTACCAATCGCTTTCCTGATGTGGATACCAGATCCGCTCATGAACAATCAGCATGTTCGCACCAAGATCAATCGCCCGCTGCAAACTCCTTGAGTGCATGTTCCACATGCATGCAATGCCATTGACACGCAATTGCGGATCGCCGTGGACAAAGCCCAGTTCGTCACTCTGGTTACCAATGCTTAACGGTGCAATTGATTCAAAGACATCCGCAATATGTCTTGCAAGATATTGACTCATAGACAGTTCAACTTCCGTGTGTCTTTTGTAAGGCCGCGCCGAAACGCCCTACCGGCCTTGGAATATGCTAACAGGGTAGCTACAATCTGGACGCAGTCACGTCTGCACGGTGCGGAAATGGGAGAGTCGGTCGAATGCCCAAGTTGACGATCATCAAAGGCCCCGAGAAGGGCCGGGTCTTGCATATATCCAGCAAAGAAACCGAGCCAATGATCATCGGTCGTAAAGGAGTCATGTTCTCCATCAACGATCCATTGGCCTCTCGAAAGCATGCTCAGTTCATTCACAAAGACGGCAAGTGGTATGTGCGCGACCTTAAATCATCCAACGGCACGTTTCTCAACGGCGACAAACTCGCGAAACCCAAACGCCTGAATAACGGCGACATCATTCAGATCGGCACATCAAAAGTACTCGTCGGCAAGCCGAAGAAGTCCGCTTCTGCGGAAAAAGGTGGTCAGCCGGACGAAGCGGTCGAAGCCGCCAGCGCACAGGCCGAGACCACCGAAGAGCCGCAAACCGAAACGGCCGAGCAGGAAACAGAAGAAAAACAGGACACCAAACCACCCAAGCCAAAGAAACAGATTACGCTGGATGATGAGCCATTGAAGAACGGTGACCCGCTGGACGCTTCATCCCTGCTACTAGACATTCTCGACGACGACGAAGAGACCGAGGAAGACATCGAGATTCCCGATTACATGCCCGACTACGATCCACTCGACCCCAAAACTCACCGCAGCAATCGCAATGGCGATGAGAATGAGGACGATTCAACGATCGTCGTACCGGGCGATATGCTTGCCCGCATCGCGGAAGAGATCGGCGACATCGATGAAGGCGACGATGATGACAAGACCATCGACGCTGACGCCCCACCGGAAGACAAACCGAAGAAAAAGAAACGCAAATAGCAAATAGAACAACGGCTGTCAGTCGTTGCTCGGCTCAACGGTAATCGGAATGAACTTCGACACCGGTGTTCGGCTGACGTCCGCAAACTGATCGGCGGCGACCAGCACATTGGTTTCCGGGAAGTAAGTGGCCGCACAACCGGCCGGAAGGTCATACGGCACTACCCGGAAACCATCAGCCACACGTTCCTTGCCATCATTCCATTGAGCGATGAGTTTGACTATATCCCCCGCCTTCAGATCGCGGACGGCAATGTCCGCTTCGTTCATCATGACGACCATGCGCGTGCCGAAGATGCCCCGGTAGCGGTCGTCCAAGTCGTAAACTGTGGTGTTGTACTGGTCATGCGAACGCAACGTCATCATGCGCAACTGCCCTTCCGGCAGCGTCAGGATCGGAACGTCGCATGCCGTGAATTGAGCCTTGCCGGATTCGGTGTTCCATTCGCGCTCGGCAGCACTGTTCCGCAAGTGAAATCCACCCGGCTTGCTTATCTTCGCGTTGTAATCCTTGAACAGCGGGATGACCTGCTCAATTCGATCGCGAATGCGGCTGTAGTCAGCAATCAGATCGTCCCAATCAACGGTGGAGTCTTTCAGTGTCGCCCTGGCGACGCCGGCAACAATGGCAGGTTCTGACATCAGATGCTCTGACGCCGGCTCATTTCGCCCGACGGATGCGTGCACCATACTCATCGAATCCTCAACGGTCACCTTCTGCGGGCCCGTGGCCTGTATATCAATCTCAGTTCGACCAATGCAAGGCAGGATCAACGCATCACGGCCAATCACCAGGTGGCTTCGATTCAGCTTCGTCGATACCTGAACAGTCAACCTGCAATTCCGCAATGCCTCGAACGTATAATCCGTATCCGGTGTGGCACTGACAAAATTGCCACCCATTGCAAAAAAAATCTTCGCCTTGCCCGTAGCCATGGCTTCAATCGCAGCAACCACGTCGTACCCGTGCTCCATCGGCGGCTGGAAGTTGAACACCTGCCCCAACTTCTCAAGGAATGCAGGCTTGGGTTTTTCAACGATGCCGACGGTACGATCGCCCTGCACGTTACTGTGGCCGCGTACCGGGCATGCCCCCGCCCCCGGCCGACCGAGGTTGCCACACAGCAGTAACAGGTTTACGACGGCTTGAATCGTCGGCACCGCATGCTTGTGCTGCGTCAATCCCATGGCCCAACAGATGATGACACTGTGCGCGTTGAGATACACATCAGCCGCTTCCTGGATTTCCTCTTTGGTCAGACCGGTTTCGCCGACGATGGTGCCCCACTCGATCGAATCGATCTTCTGCACCATTTCATCAAAGCCGACTGTGTGATGCTGGATAAATTCGTGATCGAGCACTTTGTTCGGCGAATTCTTTTCAGCCTCAAGCACCAGCTTGATCACGCCTGTCAGCAACGCCAGATCGCCGCCAACCTGCGGCTGAAGGTACAGCGAAGCGAGCGGAGTGCTGGTGCCGGCAATCATCTGACCCGGGCGTTGGGGGTGGGCAAAACGTTCCAGCCCGCGCTCTTTAAGTGGGTTGACTGCAACAATCTTGCAGCCACGTTCGGAAGCCTTCTGCAATTCGGTCAGCATGCGCGGGTGATTCGTGCCGGGGTTCTGCCCGATCACGAAAATTGCATCCGCTTTTTCAAAGTCATCAACCGTCACGGTGCCTTTGCCAATGCCGATCGAGCGTGACAAGGCCGAGCCGCTGGACTCGTGGCACATGTTGGAGCAGTCCGGCATGTTGTTGGTGCCGTACTGTCGAACGAAAAGCTGATAAAGAAACGCGGCTTCATTGCTCGTTCTACCGGAGGTGTAAAAAATCGCCTCGTTGGGATCTTCCAGCCCGTTAAGCGCATCGCCGATCATCTGAAATGCATCATTCCACGCGATCGGCTCATAGTGGTCCGTCTGGGCGTTGTAGCGCATGGGATGGGTCAGACGGCCATTGCTTTCCAACCAGTGGTCTGACTGTTGGAGCAGATCGTTTACCGAGTGCTTTGCGAAAAATTCGGGCGTAACACGTTTGCCAGTGGTTTCCCAGGTAACCGCCTTGACGCCGTTCTCACAGAATTCGAAAGCGCTGGGATCTTTCGGCTCCGGCCAGGCACAGCCGGGACAATCAAACCCCTCGGGCTGATTGACTTTCAGCAGAGATTTAATGCTCCGCCCCACCGCCTGCTGCTTCAGAACGTGCCTGCCGCTGGACTTGAGGGCACCCCAGCCGCCGGCCGGTCCATCATATTTTTCAATGTGCTCTTTGTCTGCCATGTTCGGGATTATATCGGCTCCGCTTGCTCGACTGTCCAATCGCATCAACAATAACCATTATGTTTCAAAACATCAGCATTATTGGTGACGGCTCGATGTCCATGGTTCTCGCATTATTGCTCGAGAGCCAGGGCGCCAAAGTTCGTATCTGGGGTGCGTTTCCCGAACACGTCCAGCAACTGATCCAGACGCGTGAGAGCAAGCGGCACCTGCCGGGATACCCGATTCCTGATTCGGTGCAGATCACGTATGAAGACGATCAGGCGTTTGAGAATGCGGATCTGATCGTTTCAGCGGTACCAACGCAGTACATGCGCGAGGTCTGGCAACGGCTCGCCGCCCATACGCCAGCAAACATACCGATTTCATCCGTGGCCAAGGGGATTGAAAACGGCACGCTGCTCCGGCCGACACAAATCATTGCGGATGTACTGGATGATGATCCCGATAGAGCGGCTCGCCCGCTTAGCGCAATCTCCGGCCCGTCGGTCGCGCACGAACTGGCCCGCTGCCTGCCCGCGACAGTCTGTGCAGCCAGTGACGACGAGGAAATCGCGCGCCGCCTGCAAAAAACATTTACCTGTCACTGGTTCCGCGTGTATACCAACAACGACCTGCTCGGCGTGGAACTTGCCGGCGCCACCAAGAACGTCATCGCACTCGCCGCCGGTATCCTCGACGGATTGCAGGCCGGGAACAATGCAAAAAGCGCCCTGCTCTCGCGCGGCCTGGTGGAAATCACGCGACTCGGCGTGGCCATGGGCGCCAAACACGACACATTCTTCGGCATCGCCGGTGTAGGCGACCTGGCCACCACCTGCTTCAGTCCCACCGGTCGCAACCGTACGTGCGGCGAGCAGCTCGGCAAAGGTAAACGCCTGGACGACATCCTCGGGGAAATGTCCAGCGTGGTGGAAGGTGTGCCGACAACCAAATCCGTTGTGACGCTGGCGGAACGATACAAGGTGGAGATGCCGATCACGCAGGCCGTGCATCAGGTGTTGTTCGAGGGGCTTGACCCGATTGAAGCGATCAGTCAACTGATGAGCCGCGAGGCGAAAGCGGAGCGGATTGGGTGAATGGACGGGTGTATGTGGAACCGATACCCGACCGTTCGCTCCTGACGTCGCTACCGATCGGCTTGAGGCGCGGCGATCTCACAACAAATCGTGACACACTATTGTTAGATCGTGGTCGTTGATTAACGCTCGCACGTGCGCCAGCAATGGACTTCAATTGCAGCCGGGTCGCGACGCGATCCAGGTAGATTTGTTATCCCCAAATACAGCGCCAATCACGCACGAGCGTTCATCAGAACAGGTCTTAGAACACCAGCGTCAACGTCGCATCACCCTTCATCCAGTCGCTGGCGATCTTGTTGAGCTTGGAACTCAGTTTATTGAGCTTGTTAGCCGTCACGTTGTTCAGGCTCGCACCATTCACACGTGACTTGGTGACGGATTCAGCCGTCAGCGTCCCGGTCGTCCAGGTATCGGCCCGGATGAATCCGACGTTGCCCTCCACGGTAATGTCCGCGTCACTGATCGTCTTGAAGACCATGCGATTGACCGACGCGTCGTTACGGTTCTCACTGTCATCAGTGACGTTCATCGTCAGGCCGTCCACATCACCCTTGACGGCGACCTTATTGACCTTGCCTTCGATGTCCCAGGTGCGCGTGTTCACACCACCCGTCACGCTCATCACGTCCAGCGTATAGCGCTTGAATCGGCTGCCGGAGAGCGTCAGGTCCACGTCAAACGCGCCGGTGCTGGAAACATTCTTCGCGCCGGACGTGCGAATCTTGGCAATCGCGTGGGCGTTTAGCGAACCGCCGACCCAGTGGCCTGCGTTGAGTATGTCCACGTAACCATTCACATCGACATCCGTACCCGAGAAGCTGTCAACGCGGAACGTCTTGACATTGCCGGTGAAATCCCATGTCCGGTTATTGACTGCCCCGCCAATCCGAACGGTATCGGCCACGTATCGGCCGGCGCCGACACCGGTGAGATTCAGGTCAGCGGCAAAGTTACCGATCAGGCTCTGCTTCTTGTCACCCTTGATGGAGAGCTTACCAATCCACGGCGCAGTGATCTTGTCGGTCGTGCCGTCAAGGTCCCGCCAGTCAATCGCGGTGAATGTCTTGAAACCGCTGCTGGACGTAACAACGAAGTCGCTGATGCGACTGAAACGTACCTGCACGCCGTCCCTCAAGACGCCGCCGATCTGAAGCGTACTACCGCCGGAAACGTTACGCATGCGAATCTTTTCAATCGTGCCTGCGACACGAAAGTCACCACCGATCAGATCGCCCCTGGAAGCAGCAAACTGCTTGATCGATGTTGTATCCGTATTGTCATCCGGGTCACCAATGGTGATATCGCCGAGGCGCACGGCGTTAAGCCCGCCCTTGGTCTTCACAGCAATGGTTGAGTTCTTGTTGGTCCCGGTAACGAGGATGTCGTATGTATTGTTTGAATCATCAAACGAGACATTGCCGATGCCGTCGCCATTGAGCGAGAAGGTCAGCAACGTGCCGGAATCGTCAGTGATCTTCAGCGATGTCTTCTTGTTATTGCCGAGGTTACCGAACTTCCACGCCAGTTCCGTCTGCGCAGAAGCCGTGGCTGTATTGTTGTTTTCGTTGGACTCATCCACGTCGTCATCCGGATCGACTTCGGCGATGATGTAGTAGTCGCCGACCGTGACGCTCTGATCGAGGTCTACCTTCATGCGTACGGGCTTAGACTTGCCGTCTTTCAAAACGAGTAGCGCATTGGTGGAATAAAGCTCAATTGCATCGTTGGCAAGTGTGCTGGTGGATGACGCCCAAAGCTTGATCGTAACTGTATCGTTAAACGTGGCGTTGCCGTTATTAGTGACCACGACAGTGGCGTTCTGAGCCTTACCCGGCACGATCACTGCTTCAAGTTCCCTGGTAAATGCAACCGACAGATCAACCGTTCCGTCCGGTGCGATGACCGAACCGGTGATGCCGAAGTTAAACGTGGCTTCATCCGAGTCATTCGTGGTGAAGCTGATCGTGCCGTTGTTCGACGCAACGGAACTGGTGGTCATACGAACCGTAAACGTGTCCGACGAGCCGGCGGTAAGCGAACTGGAAAGGCCCTCGACCACGGTAAAGTTGCCGGCGACGGACAGGTTGCTCAAGTTCAGTGTCTGATCGCCGTCGTTGGTGACGGTAAACGTCTTGGTCGGTCCGGTCTGGTTCTGTGTGGCGGTGCCGAAGCTGATCTTCTGGTTCTGGCCGTCGGTGATGTTGGTGCTGCCGACCTTTACGGTCACTTCAGGACCGGTTGGATCTGGGTCTGGATCAGGCGTTGGATCGGGATCAGGGTCCGGCGCCGGGTCATTACTGAGTTGCTGCAGCGTACCCAGCGCGTTGAGCCGTTTGCCCGTTGACGTCTTGCCGTTCAGCGCTGAAATGCTGTCGCCGCCGGTAAGGATGGCGCTTTTGACTTCCTGCCACGTGGCGCTGTTGTCATAAGACCACGCCAGCGCCGCCACACCGGCCACTTGCGGTGTGGCCATGGAAGTGCCGCTCATGTAGCCGTACGAATTGCCCGGCATCGTTGAGCGAATACTGACACCTGGAGCGCCGAGATCAACAGAAGAGGCGCCATAGTTGCTGAAGCTGGCCAGCTTGTCCCGGTGATCCGTCGCAGCCACGGAGATAATGTTGTCCAGGTTGTAATTGGCCGGGTACTGAGGAACGTTGTCGTTGTTCGTGCTGTCGTTCCCGGCCGCAGCAAGGAACAGCATGCCGGCATCGCGGTTGGCGGCAATGGCATTAAACAGCGCGGTGCTGTATCCACCGCCGCCCCAGCTGTTGTTGGTCAGCCGGATGTCGACGTTAAAGTCAGTGTTCATCATGGTGGCGTAATTCACTGCACGGACCGCGTTGGCCGTGGAGCCCGAACCGCCGGCCGTCAGGAACTTCAGCGCCATGATCGACACATCCCACACGACGCCGACCACACCCTTGTTGTTGTTGCCCGTGGCGCCGATGGTGCCCGCCGCGTGTGTGCCGTGGCCATTGTCGTCCATCGGGTTGCCATCGTTGTTGGCAAAGTCGTAGCCGTAGATGTCGTCGATAAAGCCGTTGCCGTCATCATCAATGCCATTGCCCGCAATTTCCCCGGGGTTGACCCACATGTTGTCGACAAGGTCCGGGTGACTCCAATCCACGCCGGTATCAATCACGCCGACGACGATGCTCGAGGCGCCCGTTGTCAGTTCCCATGCTTCCGGCGCATCAATATCCGCGTCCGCGGTGCCGCCGGTCTGACCAGTGTTGTGCTGGCCGTACAGACTGCTGAAGTAGGTGTCGTTCGGCGTGGCTTGCGACTGTAACACAATGTTCGGCTGGACATACTCCACCCAGCCGCTGCTGGTCAGTGTCTGCTCGAACAGACTGGTATCAACGTCATGGCCCGTCTGGACCAGGACCATGCCTTCCAGCCCCAGCCCGCGAATCACTTGGCCGCCGAAGAGGTCCAGCGACAGGACATCCGCCACGCCGGTTACGCCGCCCGCCTGTTGCAGGCCGGCGTTGTTCAGTTGAACAATCCACTCGTTGGCATAGGACTGCACTGACGTGTCGTTCCATTCGACTGTGTTGAAGCTATCGATACCGAGGTTGCCATTGTTGGTCACTTCCGGCGCAAGATCAGTAAACCAGTTCGCGGATACGTTGCGCGTTTGCGTAACGGTCTGCTCAACAACAGTCGCCACATCCGCAGTTGGATCGGCCGTCGGCTGGTTCAACCCGTTGTCCAGGTCCGTCACACCGCTAAGCAACTGTCGAGGCTCAAGCTGCTCAAGCCCGCGCCAGATGCGGCGAACGGTATTTCGCTGCTTGCGCGACAGCGAGCCAGCCGGACGGGTCGATGAGATACGGTCATTCGCAGGTCGGTTTATCATGCTGCGGACTCCTATGCAGCGGTGTTACCAATCGCATATCAGGGGAACCAAAAAGGAACTAAACCGAGATCGGCAGGTCAGACGGGCAACTGTCGCGTCGAGGCGGTTTGCCGCCGCCAAGGCTGTCGAAAGTAACGAATATGACGGTTGGGAAGGTGGGTTTGTTCCGTATTTTCCCTTACTTCACGCATGCTTAATTCACTGGCCGATGTCTGAAATCGATATCAAAAGCATGGCCGTTTCAGCGCTTGCGTTGCGCGGAATCCGCCAAAACCAGAATCTGGAACGGAGTGGCAATGGATATCAACGAGATCGCAAGACAGGCCGTTGGTCAGGGCGCATCAGACATTCACTTGATCTGTGGTCATCCGCCCATCATTCGCGTGAATACTGAAATGATTCCGTTGAATGATTCGGTGATTGATCCTGCCGAAGCCGAACAGATGTTAAACGCCATGGCACAGCCGGCGCATCTGGAGACGTTCAATCGCGTCAAGGACGTTGATTTTTCTTACGAGGTGTCGGGCCTTGCTCGCTTCCGTGTCAATGCGCACATGCAGAAGCAGTCCGTTGCGATCGCGATGCGTGCGATCAAGGAAGACATTCCGCCGTTCGACAAGCTGAACCTGCCGGAAATCGTCGAGCGGCTGACATATATTCCGCGCGGGCTGATCCTCGTGACAGGGGACACTGGCTCCGGTAAGTCGACCACGCTGGCGTCAATGATCGACGCGATGAACGAGCGTTACAGCAAACACATCATTACGCTGGAAGACCCGGTCGAATACAAACTGGTCTCCAAGCAATGCACCATCCAACAGCGTGAACTCGGCGAAGATGTGCCGAGCTTTGCTTCGGGTCTGCGTCACGTACTGCGTCAAGACCCGGACATCATCCTCGTCGGCGAAATGCGTGACCTTGAAACCGCGTCGGCCGCCATCACCGCTGCCGAAACCGGCCACCTGGTGCTGTCCACCTTGCACACCTCATCCGCGGCTCAGACCGTTGAACGTATCATCGATATGTACCCGGCCGATCAGCAAAGCCAGATCCGGTCGATGCTGGCCAACTCGTTGCAGGCTGTGGTCAGCCAGACGCTATTCCGTCGGCTGGACGTCAAGGGCATGGTGCCGGGTGTGGAGGTCATGCTGGCCACCGCGGCCGTGCGTAACCTGATCCGCGAGAATCGGGCGTTTGAAATTCCGAACGTTATTGAAACCAACCGCGCCCTGGGCATGAACACGCTGGACAACTCAATCGCCGAACTGTTCTTCAACGGCATGATCAGCCGGGAAGACGCGATTGCCCAAGCGGTGTTCCCAGAAAAGCTCGAACGCATGCTGGCGGCGTAAAACACAGAATTCGGGTCTCGCTGAGAAGTCTCAAGCCGCTTCTGAGCGCAGCGAAGATGCGGATCACACAATTCGCATCGCGCCCCAACGCCGCATTGTCATGCGGCGGCTAAACGTTGGTGGCTCACCAACACATATACAACTCCTACCCTCGGTTCATTTGCGTCGATTCGCGTCCATTCGCGGCCCACACTTTTCCCCCGGCCGCATTTGTCGCTAAATTACACGCCTGTTATTGCTATGAACCAGTAAAACCAGTTGGCGGCCCTTCGCCCCAACCGTTGCAGGAGAGACCACAGTGGCAGAACGAACCGTGCCGGGAACAGATGTAGCGTTAACAATCGGCGGTAGTGATTCCAGCGGCGGCGCGGGGATTCAGGCGGGTCTGAAGACCTTTGCCGTGCTCGGAACCTACGGCGCGTCGGTCATTACGGCGATTACTGCCCAGAACACGCGCGGTGTCACTGCGTCAGAAATCCTCGACTCCGAACTGGTTGAACAGCAGATCGAAGCTGTGGCCGGCGACCTGTCCGTCGCAGCCACCAATGTCGGGATGCTCGGCAACGCGCAGGTGATCAAAGTCGTGGCCGCGTCACTCAGGCGCCAGAACCTGACGCCTCTGGTGGTTGATCCGGTGATGGTTTCCAAAGCCGGCTCGCCGCTGCTGGAAGATGATGCAATTTCCGTGATGGCCAAGGAACTGCTGCCCTTGGCTACGGTGGTGACACCGAACGGCCACGAAGCCGCCAAACTGGTCGGCGAAAGCACGCCGATTACAGACCTGAACGGCGCCCAGGAAGCGGCGCGTCAGATCTGTCGGCGGTTCAAGGTGCCGGCGTGCATTGTCACCGGCATTCACCGCAAGGGAGACGATGAAGGCGAAGCGGTCGATGTGTTCTTCGATGGCTCTGAGATGCTCGAAGTCGCCAGTGCCTGGCGCCCAACCGAAAACACACACGGCGCCGGTTGCACGTTCAGCGCCGCCATCACCGCCGGCCTGGCGACGGGCAAGGAATTGCCAGAAGCCGTGCAACAGGCCAAGTCAGTGATCAGCGAAGCCATTCGTCAGACCACACGGCTGGGCAACGGTGACGGGCCGGTGAATCACATTGCGTATCTTGATATTTCCGGTTGAAATGAATTCTTATTTAGAGCCGATTCATGGCTGATCGCCCTAATATCCTTTTACTGTTTACAGACCAACAACGTGCGGACACAATCGGTGCACTGGGACACCCGGTTATCCAAACCCCCCATCTGGATCGGCTGGCTAAGGAAGGCACCACCTTCACACGCGCCTACACCCCGTCACCGGTGTGCGTGTCTGCCCGGTGTAGTCTGTATTGGGGGCAGTATCCATTTAATACCGGCTGCTACGACAACGGCTTTGGTATGCCCGTTGATCGGCCGAGCATGTTTCAATGCCTGACTGACGCGGGCTATCGCACGCACGCCATGGGCAAGCTGCACTTCGCCCCGGACAGTCATGCACTCAACGGCCTGCAGTCGCGCCACACGCAGGAAGAACTCATCGGCGATCGTAAAAAGGACGACTACCATCGCTACCTGATGGACAACGGGTTGGATTACATCACTGACCCACACGGCGTACGCGGTGAGATGTACTACGTGCCGCAGCCAGCGCAAATGCCTGCAGAGCATCACCCGACCAACTGGCTGGGCAGCCGCGCGGTTGAATTTATTAATGAGCAACCGGATGAACAGCCGTGGTTTCTTTATGCTGGATTTATTCATCCGCACCCTCCTTTTGCCCCACCGGTGCCGTGGCACAAGCTCTATCGCGGGCCGATGATGCCGCTGCCGAAGACGCCGCCCGGGTATGAATCGCTCTATACCTGGTACAACCGCAGGCAGAACCGGTACAAGTACCGCGATCAGGGGCTGGACATGAACCTGATCCGCATCATGCGCGCGTACTACTTTGCCTGCATTTCTTTCATTGATTTTCAGGTCGGGCGTATCCTCCAAACGCTCGAAGAAACCGGGCAACTGGACAGCACGCTGATCCTCTACAGTTCTGATCACGGCGAATACCTCGGCGACTACGGCTGCTTCGGCAAGCGTGGCATGATGGACGCGCCCGCCAACGTGCCGCTGCTGGCGCGACTGCCCGGTCGATTTGAAGCAGGCCGACAAGTCGGCTCGCCTGCGAGCCTGGTGGATATCATGCCTACTGCCCTCAACATCGCGCAGGCGGACCATCCGGATGGACTAGACGGTGTTGACCTCGCCGAAGTAGCCAATGGCAATACCGACCGGCAATATGTCTATTCGCAACTGAATAAAGGCGGCCATGCCCTCTACATGGCGGCGGATGAGCGATGGAAGTTCATCTACAGCGCCCCGGATCACCGCGAATACCTGTTTGATCGCAAGACTGATCCGGACGAAATGCGCAGCAAAATCGACATCCCGCCCGTTCGCGAAGAACAGGCGCGTATGAAGCGTGCACTGGTCGAAAAGCTGCAAGCAGTTGGTGAAACCAGTGGCCTAGACGGCGACGATTTCAAACGACTGCAAGGTCCGACAATCGACAAAAACCCGGACGCCGGACAAATCTTTCAGGACCACGGCTGGGCCGACGAGCACATTCCCGGATACAGTAACTAGTCCATGGAAGAAGGCATTCGTAACAAACTGACGGTTGCGCGCGAGCGAGCCGTGCTGGTGGCGGCTTTGTTACCGGGCAACCCCAACGACCCGCACGCCCCACTGGGCGAACTCAAAGCGCTGGCTGACACAGCTGGCGCGGAAGTTGTCGATCAGCTGATTCAACACCGCCAGAAGCCGGACCCGGCGACGTTCATCGGCTCCGGCAAGGTCGAAGAACTGGCCGCGCTGGTCAAGGCGCACGAAGCCCACGCTGTGATTTTTGACAATGACCTGTCACCGTCACAGATCGCCAAGGTGGAAGAGGCCGTGGAGTGCAAGGTGCTGGATCGCAGCGAATTGATCCTGGACATCTTTGCTGCACGCGCCAGGACGCATGAGGCTCGTCTGCAGGTCGAGTTGGCACAGCTCGAATACACCTACCCGCGTCTGCGCGCGATGTGGTCACACCTTGAGCGCATAGTCGGAGGCGCCCCGGCCGGCATCGGCACACGCGGCCCGGGTGAGCAGCAATTGGAAGTCGATCGCCGCATTGTGCAGCGCCGCAAAGCAGAACTAAAGCGTGAGATCGTTCGCGTCCAGGGGCGCAAACGACGCGAGGTCGCCCAACGAAACAAGGACTTCTTCACCGTCGGGCTCGTCGGCTACACCAACGCGGGCAAGAGCACACTGTTTAACACGCTGACCGAGGCGAGCGGCGGTGGAGACGCCTATGCGGACGACAAACTGTTCGCAACGCTATCGACCCGTACACGCAAGTGGGAACTCGGCGGCGGCGATACAGTCATGCTGTCCGATACCGTCGGCTTCGTACGTGACCTGCCCCACCATCTTGTCGCCAGCTTTCGAGCAACACTGGAAGAGGCGATTCACAGCGACCTGTTACTGGTCGTTCTCGATCTCTCCGACGTGCAATGCCGCAATCAGTTAAGCACGGTATTTGAAGTGCTTGACGACATCGGCGCCACTGAGCAGCAACGGCTGCTATTGCTGAACAAAACAGACCTGCTGGACAATAACGCCGACCTGTTGACGTTCGAGCAATCACACCCCAACGCGATCCCGATCAGCGCAAAGAGCGGAGCAGGCGTGAAACAGCTGACTGAAACTATCCGCCAGTACATGTACGGCGGCACGCAGGAACTGACGCTCGTGACCCCCATGTCCGACGGCAAGACGATCAACTTCCTGGAAACGCGCACGACCATTCTGGATCGCGACTACGGGGGAACAGATGTCACCTACCGCGTGCGCATCGGCCAGCGGCAGTGGGATCAGTTGCGTTCAATGGGCACGCCGGTTCGCGTGATTGAATAGAAAGCCATATCCGCATCTTCGCTGCGCTCAGAAGCGGCTTGAGGGGTGAATGAAATCGATATGTGATTTACACCGGCGAAGGAACCGTTTCCAGAACCTGCTGCATAATCCGCGCTGACGCAATGCCGTCCGCATCATGCATGTAGGTCTTGCTGATCACGCGATGGGCAAAAACCGGGATCACATTGGAGACAATATCGTCCGGCACCACGTAATCGCGCTTGTGCATCATGGCCGAGGCCCGGGCCGCGCGAGTCAGTGATAACGAACCACGTGGCGAAACACCGATCTGCAGTTGCTCGTTGCTGCGCGTGGCATTGGAAATCTGAACGATGTAATCAATCAGGCTCGGGTCAACCTGCACCTTGTGCACCATATCCTGAAGGTCGACCAGTTCTTCGGCCGTCATCACCGGCTCCAGATCGTTCAGCGTTGTGCGGGCAGGTTCAATGTCCAGCACGCGAGCTTCATCTTCCGGGCTTGGATAGCCCAGATGGATGCGCATCAGGAAACGGTCCAGCTGACTTTCCGGCAGGAAGTAGGTGCCTTCAAACTCAAATGGGTTCTGCGTCGCGATCACCATGAAAGGTTGTATAAGCTTGCGCGTGTGGCCATCCACGGAGACCTGCGCCTCGTTCATGGCTTCAAGCAACGCCGACTGCGTACGCGGCGTGGTGCGGTTGATTTCGTCCGCAATGACGATGTTGGAGAAAATCGGACCGGGCTTAAAGACGAATTCGCCTTTGCCCTGGTCCCAGACGGTTACGCCGAGGATATCGCCGGGCAGGAGGTCGGGCGTCATCTGGATTCGGCTCAATGAGCAGTCCAGACTTCGCGCCAAAGCCGTCGCGAGGATGGTTTTCCCCACACCCGGAACATCTTCGATCAGGACATGTCCCTTGGCCAACAAACAGACAAGAATCTTGTCGATCGCCGCTTGATTACCAAGAAAAACCTTCTGAATATTCTGCCGGAGCAGCTCGAGCTTCTGCATTGACATTCGTGTCGTTCTCCAGTGGGCGGACAAGTATAACGCACAGAAAGCGTGTTTGCAGGGGCATCAGCACGAATAAGCCGATAGAATAACGTACGGGCGGCCGGATGCTTGCCCGGGCTCATTCATGTTCGCAAAGTACGATAGAGGCTGATCTTGACGCTATTTGAACGCCTGGAACTGCTCCTTAACCGACTGGGGGGATATCTGCGACACGAACCGATCGTGGTTCTCGTGGAAATCGCCCTCGTGTGGGCACTGGTTTATCTGGTGTTTCGCTTCCTGCGCGGCACGCGCGGCGCAAGGGCAATCAAGGGTCTCGCCCTGCTGCTGATCGTCACGACGCTGACTTTGAAGATCATGGGCAGTGAGGAAGCATTCGAGCGAATCAATTTTCTGTACAACAATTTCCTGCAGATCGCCTCGATCGCCTTGGTGATTGTGTTCCAACCGGAGCTGCGTCGAGCGCTGGTACGGCTTGGTGAAGCCCAATTCTTTAAAGGCACCGGCCTACGCCGGGCACGGGTGGTTGAAGAGGTCGTCGGCGCGGTGGCTTACCTGAGCAAGAATAAAATCGGCGCCCTGATCGTCTTGGAGCGCAATGTCGGACTCGAAGGTGTGGTGGAAGCCGGAACCAAGATTGATTCCGTGGTGACCAAGGAACTATTGAATACGATTTTCTGGCCCGGCAGCGCGCTACATGACATGGCAGTTGTCATTCGTGGGGAACGTCTATCCGCAGCGGGCGTGCAGTTGCCGCTTGCCGAAGCCGAACAGTTCACGTCCGAACTCGGCTCGCGCCATCGGGCAGCGCACGGGCTGAGTCTGGAAAGTGATGCGCTGGTCGTTGTGGTCAGTGAAGAAACCGGAACCATCAGCGTGGCCGAACGAGGCAGGCTTACACGTAACCTGTCAACGGACGGCCTGCGCACGCTACTGGTGCGCGGCCTGGGTGAAATGAAGCTCATCAACACGTCGGACGATGATGAAGATCAGGAGTCCGGCAAGGCGGCGTAAGGTCGGCTTGGAATTACCATGTGGGACAAGATTCGCGAATACGGCTTTGTCACGATCATCGCCCTACTGGTGTGGCTTTACGCCGAGGGCGAAAACGTCACCAATGCCGAACGGGACATTGAGGTCGAGTTTGTCCCGGCCAGCAATAATCTGGTTGTTGATGACACCGAGTCTGAGGATGAACGGGTAAGTGTTCTTTTTCGCGGCAACAGCGGCCAATTGAACGATTTGAAGGAGTTGCTGCACGAAGGCGCGATTCAGATCGAAATGAATGCCGGCGAAGAGGCAAGGCAGCAGGTTACGCTTCGCGACCGGCTGGCGGACCATCCGAAAATTGTAGAAGTAGGCGTCAGTGTTTTGGAAACCAGGCCGGAAACGCTCAACGTGACGGTCGAACGACTGGTCAAGCTGGACATTCCGGTGACCGTGGTGGCAACTGGCGAAACACAGTTAAGAGACGTAACGGTAACCCCGGAGAAGGTGAGCGTTCGCTTGCCGGCCAGCACGGCCGAAGCCCTTGGAGAAAGTCCGCGAGCCGAAGCACGCGTGACCGAAGCGTTGATTGAGGGGCTGCCGGTCAATCAACAGCACAGCTTGGCGGGCGTTGCAATCGTGCTGCCGGACCTGACGACCACGAGCAATGTGACGTTAACACCTGCTGCAGCGGACGTCACCTGCACGATTAAAAAGTTGGCCAAAGACCTGTTGCTGCCGGCTGTATCCGTGCGAATCGTTGCGCCCGTTGCGGAACTCGCGCGCTATGACGTGCAGCCGGCCAGCGAAGAAGATCAACTGGTGAGGGACATCAAAATCAGCGGGCCGAACGACTTGATCGATCAGATTGAATCGAGACAAGTGAAAGTCTGGGCCGATCTGCAGCTACAGTCAGAAGATCTTGCCCAAGCCGTCGCAAAAGAGTCTGTCTCCATCGTGCCGCATATCCACTTGCCGGCCGGGGTGACACTCGTTGAACCGCCGCGCCCGATTAAAGTGCGCGTGCTGGAAAAGAAGGCCGAAGAGCCAAATCTCTAGTTATCCGGATGACTTTACCGCCTTCTCAGACATATTTGATGTCGCCCATTTAGAAATACCCTATACGACTGAACGGCGTTCTTGCGTACCCTGCTCAGCTATGCAAATTTTGCTGTGGCCGCAGGAAAACTACCGATCACCCAGGCAGGGTAGCCTTATGCGGCTTGTAACCTAATCAATACCCATAACCCATTTTTTAAAAGAAGGAAACAGCAAATAGGGTTTTCCCTCGACATGCCCCTCGACGAGGCTCTGACGACTTTCTACTATGCGCGATATGGCGAGATATCAAAGGAAAGAGGGCCGATCATTACCCATGACTTCAGTCGTTAGGGAAATGATGTATAGACAAGCTCCGGGGAAGGGAGTTTCGCTTTGAGGGTTGGCAGCGGGCAAGTCGCACTGGTTGTTCTGGACGGACTTGGAACGGACGGTATCGAAACGGCCAACACACCGGCATTGGATCGTCTCCTGTCCAGCGGCGCACACACCAAACACTTTACCGCCGTGTCATCGGCCAATTCATTGATTGGTCATACGGCGCTGCTCTACAGTGTTGGTCCGAACGAATTTCCATTCGCATCACGGCGCGATCTGACCGAGTCGTCCACCTATACCTGCCTGTTTGAAGCGGTGCGCAATACCGATCGTCAAACGCTGATGTATTACAGCTGGGACGAACTGCGACAAGTGGTTCCAACTGAGTCGCTGGACGAAATGCACTTTAAGAACATCAGCACATTCGACGACGACCGCTCCGAGCAACAGCTGTTTACGCTCGCCGGTGAACGAGCAAAACAAGGTGAATTCGGCCTGCTTTATGCCTACTACGGCAGCATCGACACGGTCGGCCATATCGCAGGCTGGAACTCTGACGGCTATTTCAAAGCCATTGAAAAAGCAGACCAAGCCCTGAGCAAACTGGTTGATCAACTGCCGGGTGACTGCCTTGTGATCGTGACCTCTTACCACGGTGGATTCGTGGAAGAGGAAGATCGGCACAAGTCACTGCAGGTACCGCTGATCATTGCCGGTCCGAACGCAACTGCAGGCAGTGTGATCGAGCGGCCTTCAAGTGTGGTCGACATTGCGCCAACGATCGCCCATCAGCTTGGCATGCCGGTACCGGCGACATGGCGTGGCGCCGTGCTGGATATGTAAACCTGACCACTGCTGATCGCGCACATCTGCCATATGACTTCCACGCATGTTTGACCCGAATGTTATTCGTAAATACGATGCGGCCCTTTGCTATCCGACAGGACCGCTTGCATGCCGATCACCGCGTATTACTTCCGTCAGCACATGTACACGCTCGTTCCGCGCCACCTGCGTGAGGACATGCAATGGATGGCGGACGTTGGGACGGACCACGTTGCGATCGCCGTCCTCGAACAGGACCTGACCGCCGCAAGCGAAAACATCGACATCATCTGTCGTGAAGCCGAGCGTGTCGGCATGAGCGTCCATGCGGTGACGTCGCGCTGGGGTGGCTTGTTTGCCGGGGCGCCAAAGGTGCCAAGCCTGTTCTCAATCGCCAATCCGGACACGTGGATGTGCGACGAGCGGGGCATCCCGTTCATCAGTTCGATGTGGGGCGCGATGAGCAGCGTGCATCACCCCGCCACGCACGAGTTCTTCGAGCAGTCACTGACAAAGATGCTGACGGAACATCCGTTCACCGGCATCATATGGGACGAACCTAAGCCGATTGTGATGCGCCCCAACGGGCAGGCACACACACCGGACTATTCACCTGCCGCGCGCGAGAAGATGAATGGCCAGACTGTTTCTCCGGAATGGCATATTGATGCGTTTGCGGGCTTCGTAGACCACCTCGGCGCTTTCGCAAGGCAGATTCGACCGGAACTGACGCTGTCCATGTTCATCTACGGCCACATGATCGGCTATCCGATTCAGCGCATGGCACAGATTAAGACATTGGACCACTATGGCTGCGACGGCAAACCCTGGGCGTTTTCAGATTTACCCGTGCCGGCCGAAGACGAACTGGTCAAGGCCCTGCTCGACAACGGCCCTCAGTTTCTCAACGCGGCACACCAGAATGGCAAAGGCGCCCTGCTGCTGATTGAAAATCACAATATGCCGACCTGGGGCTATGAAATCATGGATCGGCGGCTGCCGGACGTGCTGGCGATGAAGCCGGAATCATTGATGTACTACTACTATCCGCGCAACGTGGAAGACCCGGACCGCATGATGGGCATTGTTGCGAAGCATTTAAAGAACTACAGCCAATGAGCACTGCCACCGCCTTTACCACCCCGCCACCGGCATTCAATCTTGACGACCTGCCGCGCCCGTTTGTTCAAGGCCGACAGGATTGGATCGATTCTCACGACATGGCTTGGCGCTTGGCGCATCAGCACATTGGTCATCACGAGGGTCTGGCCGCTGAATGGTTCATGGATGAAGCCTGTATGCCCGACCGGCTCTGGCAGTGGGACACATGTTTCATGGTGCTCTACACCGCCTATGCACCGCACGTGTTTCCCGGCATTCAGTCGCTGGATAACTTCTACGCGTGGCAAAAGGACGATGGCTTTATCGCCATGTGCACGCTGTTTGCCACTGGCGAACCAGCTTACGGCGAGCGCGTCAATCCGCCGCTCTTTGCATGGATCGAGTGGGACTACTACCGCCACACAGGTGATGACTCGCGATTCAAGCGCGTGCTCCCGACGCTGGTCAAATACTTTGACTGGATCAAAGCCAACCGCAGGCGTCCTCGCATTGTCTCGCCGGATGAGGAACTGAATCCATCGAACGTTAGCGCCCATGACAGCGACGGCCTCTACTGGGCTACGGCTCCCGGCGCCATGGGCATGGACAACTCGCCACGCGGCATGCATCTGTCATGGACAGGCGGTGAGACCGCATGGATCGACTTGTCCAGCCAACAGGCGCTGGCTGCGTTGTACCTACAGCGCATTGCGACACACATCGGCGACGAGCAAACCGCGCGACGGTTCAAACACGAATACGCAGACATCACCCATTTGGTCAATCAATGGATGTGGTGCGATCGAACACGCTTCTATCACGACATCTTCCTGGATGGCAATTACCTGTCGTGCAAAACCGCAGCCGGCTTCTGGCCGATGCTCGGGGAATTCGCATCACAAGAACAGGCAGCGGCCCTTGTCGGACATCTGCTGAATCCCAACGAGTTCGCTCGCCCTCACCCGGTGCCGTCCCTCTCGTACGACGATCCAAACTACTGCGAATCCGGCGCGTACTGGCTCGGCGGTGTGTGGGCCCCAACCAACTACATGATCGTGCGCGGCCTGCATCAGTACGGCTACGGCGACGTGGCGCACGACATCGCGGTCAAGCATTTAGACGGCATCGCCGGTGTGCGACAACAGATCGAACCGTCCACCATCTGGGAAGCCTACGCCCCGGAACAGGTCACCCCTTCCACGGACAAGTCAAAGGTGAACTACGCCCGGCCCGACTTCTGCGGCTGGTCCGCGATGGGCGCCACCGCCATGTTCTACGAGAACGTCATCGGCATCCGCCGCGACACCCCCGCCCGAACGCTGACATGGGACATCCGGCTCGACCAGCCACACGGCTTCGAACGATACCCATTCCTCGGCACAAACATTGAACTGCGCTACGCCAACGGGCAGGTCACCATCAACTCACCGGTTGAATTCACCCTGAAATGGCACCGAGGCTCAGTAACCGGCACCACAACGGTCACTGGCCAAACCCAAATCGAATGCAGCCAATAAACCAACCGCCTCATTCGCATCTATTTGCGTGCATTCGCGGCCAATCTTATCAGTTGCACTTTTTACTGCCCTGACTTCACCTCACCATCCACATGCACATCCATCTGCGGGAATGGAATGCCGATCCCCGCTTCATCCAGTGCCAGCTTAACCTGGCGAATCGTTGCCTGACGCACATCAAAGAAGTCCGGTGTGTTTGCCCAGACACGTACTTGCCAGTCCACCGACGACGCGCCAAGCTCTGTCAGAATGATGGCTGGCTCGGGATCATGCAGCCGACCTTCAACATTGTTAGCCGCCTGCATCAACACCTCGCGCGTGCGGTCGATGCCTGCTGAATAATCGACGCCGACGTTCACATCCACACGCCGTGTCGGATGATGGGTGATACAGGTAATATTCGCGCCAAAGATGCTGCCGTTAGGAAGAATGATGCGTCGGTTGTCCGGCGTATCCATCGTGGTACTGAACAGATCAATCTCATCTACCTTGCCCGTCTCGCCGGCAACATTAACCACGTCGCCGACCTTAAACGGCCGAAACGCAAGCAGCATGACGCCTGCGGCAAAATTTGAAAGCGTGCCCTGCATCGCCAAGCCGACCGCCAAACCAGCCGAGCCGATTACGACCGCGAAGCTGGCCGTCTGAAAGCCGAACCTGCCGAGAATCATCAATACGGACAGGATCAGCACAGCCCATCGCGCCATTCGGGCAAAGAACTTGCCGAGTGTTTCGTCGAGCTTGGCTCTGGTACATATCGCCCGGACAATGCTGCCTGTCCAACCGGCAACAATCAGTGCCGTAAGAAATACAACCAAGACGATAATGGCTTGTAAGCCATAATCCGTGATCATCTTCATGGTTTCTTCGTCGTTTAACTTTTCCCAAAATGCTAACGTGCATGTCATCATCTCAGTCCCTTCATCTTTTCACCTGGCCAGACCCCGTCTGTCGAGTTAAGAGTCGTTTCCAAAAACAACAGCCCGGTTTCCCGGGCTGTTGTCAAAGAGGTTGCCGCGCCTTGCGGCGCGGCAACCGAGTAATTAATCATCAGCCTTACTCATACTGGTTGGTTGCTTCCGTTTCGTTGACCGGACGCGTTAGCTGATCCTCGGTCATCTGGACGGAGAAGCGGATGTCGCCGGCCTTCACAGCCTTGACAACAACCTTCCACGATGCCTTGGCACCTGGCGCCAGTTCCGGCAGCGGAGCAAAGGTAACGACCTGGCCCTTGACAGTGGCGTTGGTCGCGCCACCTGAAGATACGTACTGCTGAGCAGCTTCGAGCGTACACGTGATCTGCACGTTGGTGCCGACCTTCGAGCCCTGGTTGGTGGCGGTGATGATGTAGGTTTCTTCACTGCCTACTTCAACCGGGTCATTGACGTCGATCACTTCAAGCAGGATCGCCGGGATACCCTTGACATCGGTCTGAGCCGAATCGGCCACGCTGCCCGCACAAGTTGCACTGGCGACGGCCTTGTTCAGGAGGGTGCCCTTGGTATCACCCTTGACGGACACGCTGAGTGTGCGCGTATCGTTCGGCTTAAGCGTGCCGAGGTTCCAGACGACCTTGCCGCCGGATGCCTGGCCGCCATCGCTTGCGCTGACGAGTTTGGCATTTGCCGGGAGCGTGTCTTCAACAACCGTGTTACGTGCATCGCCTGAACCCGTATTGGAAACAGTGATCTTGTAATTCACGTTGCGGCCGAGATAGACCAGCTTCGGTGCTGTCTTGGTGATCGCCAGCTTCGGTTCAACCACCTTGGTGGCACTGCTCGCCTTGGCGGACAGATTGCCCGAACCTGTGGCTGACGCAGTGTTGGTGTAGTTGCCCGCCTTGGCTGCCTTGAGGTTCAGAGTCACTTCACGTGACTGGCCGGCTGCCAGCGTGCCGACGTCGACCTTGACCTGGCTCTTGCCATCGGTGGTCTTCAGACCGCCCGGCAGGACGTCGGTGACAACCACATTCTTCGCTGCGCCGGTACCGGTGTTGGTCACAACAATCTTGACCGGGATGGTGTCGCAGAGCATCACCTGCGCCGGGGCGCTCTTGGTGAGCTTCAGGGCTGGCTGAACCACGTTGGTGGCAACGCAGATATAAGGCACGAAGTCAACCGTTGCGCAGTTGATCAGCTTGCCCGTGCCAGTGGCTGAGCCGGTCACTTTGATAGTCTTGGACTGGCCTGGCGACAGGGCGCCGAGGTTCCACGTCACCACACCACCATTGTTGCTCGTGGCCTGCGGATTGGAGCTTGCAAAGGTGAAGCCGCCGGGCAGTTCATCTGTGACCACTACCTTGCGGACTTCCACATCGCCCTTATTGGTGGCTTTGATGATGTAATCAAACGACTGACCCACGGCCACTTCCGCCGGGGCGCTCTTGTCGATCACGACAACGCCGCAGCATTCCTTGCCGCCTACGCCGCGCACGGCCGACGGAAACGCCATCGAAACGTTCACCCGGCCGTCAGCAACCTTGACTGCCGGAGCAGGCGCCGGTGCTTTTGACTTCGGCGGCGGTGGTGGTGGCGCGGTTTGTTGGGGTTTGGACTCCTGCGTGGCACAACCGGCTGCAAGCATAAAGCTCAACAGCAGGCCGGCACACAGCGTCCACGTCCTGCGAGTTTGTCCTGTCATGGCTGACTCCCTGATTCAGAGATTCTTCATTAAGGCAATTGGATTATCTGACCACGCGACAGGCCGCCTTGAAGCCGCACCGGTGGCAACTGGGTTTACTACGAAAGCTCTCTCTATGTCGAACGGATTAAGCCTCCCTGCCCTCCGTGGGTCGATTGCCGACCCAACCCCCCGCTTAACCGGCACTACCTTAGCAGCCGCGTTAAGGTCCGTCCACATGATTACGAATCAAGTCATTGAAAAGTTGCGATGCAATTTGCCGCAATTAAAAAAGGCGAAGCCCGGAGGCTCCGCCCTGTCTGTAAATAACGTGTAAGACTGAGACTACTTGAACGGCTCTACACGATAAAGGCGCCAGCGTTCCGGCTCGATTGTCACTGAAAAAGTACCACCCTCAATCGGGACAATCTCGTCTGTAATGGCATCGGTCAGACTCACCGTGCCCAACCCGAGCTTTTGCGTGTCCAAGTTTGTTGTGATCAACCGATCCTGACCTGACAAATTTGAAACGCATAGCAATGCGCGTTCACCTTTCTTGAGCCACAAAGTGGTGATGACGTCATTCTGGGGCGATGTAGTCGCATAAGGCTGCATCTCCCACCAGGGTATTTTTGTCGCATCACTGCTGTCGAGCCACTTCATCGCGGCCCAGATGGCAGGCTGTGGCTGAGCCATCGAAGCATAGCTCTTCTGGTCGATCCAACTTTGAAAACTGATCGCCTTGAAAGAAACGTCCGCCGGAACCGCGATCGCATTCAAATGATTCAACGGCTTCTTGATGTTCTTCATCCAGTTCTTGTTGGTCAGTTCCGCGTGATAGCCGAACTGCACGCCGCCGTTCTTGGCAATGAAGTAGTCCAGGAACTTCTGATCCATCGGACCGTCGTAGAACTGTGCAAACTCGCTGGGACAATGCACGTCAACAAAGTTGTGCACGCCGCCCACGACTGGTGGGGAGTGATGGTTGTAATAGATGCCGTGGCTGATGACTTCGCCGTGCAGGACCTTATAGATTCGCTGCGTGAACGAGCGCATCGCTCGCACCGGGAACGATCCGCGTGTCTTGCCCCTGGCATCCACCCACTTCATACCGTTGGGATGTCTGGAGAAATTGATGCCGGTCGTACTGTCCATATATACCCCGTCGACACCGTGTTTCTCGATCAGTTCCTTCAGGCGATACACATACAGATCCGGATACAGACTGACCGGCGTCGGCCAATACGTTGAATAGCCGGAGTTCTTCAACGGATGATTGACCAGTTCCGTGCCGTAAAGCTCCCACTCCGGCGTGTCGGTGGACATCCCCCAGCCTGCATAAACGAGCACCTTGATGCCCTGTTCATGCATCTTCTTGACGAAGGCGTCGAGCTTGGCCATCTTCTTCGGGTTTCTGATTCCCGGATAGCCCCACATGTCATTCCACCTTGAAAAGACGATGACGGCCGTCACACCGCGCTGTTTGAAACCACCATGCACAAGGTCATACCAGCGCTTCTGCGATCGGTACTTTTGATTATTGGCGGCCTTGATCGACTCGTCCGGCTTCTCCACAGTCGGTGTTCCCACGGACTGAAAATAAGCATGATTCTCCGCGCCGCCCATCTGATGCCGCGCCGGCGTGGGCATAAAACCGAATGACCAGTCCGTTGCCTTGCTGATCGACGTGGGCGTGTCGACGAAATGGATGCTGAGCGTCGTTGCGGTCTCCGCCGGTTTGATAAAGATTACCTGTTTGCGATTGGCATTGGACCAGTTCCGTTCGTTTTCGGCATACCACTGAAAGCCTGCTTCAACTGAGCCATACCAGATGGCGAAAGTCCAGGGATAGACGCGCCCTTCCGGCGAGATGCCGCCGACATCGTCTCTTGTGCGCCCGACATAGCCGGTGCCAATCGGCATGCGGCCATTGGTCACCAGCTTGGCAAAACGATTATGCATCTGCGTTTCAAGCGACACGCGGCCGACCGTTGCGGTTCCCTTGGGCGTCAGTTCAATGTTGCACCACGTGAAGCCGTCATATGCCACAGTCAACTTGCCGCTCAGCTTGCCGATTGATTCGACGTCCGCGGAAAACTGCATCTGTACTTCGGATGGGCTTGTTTTCTGAGGCTCGAAGCGCACATTGCGCACCGTGCATCGCTTGCCATCACCATCCTCAACAACCAGTTGCATCGGCGCCGTAAAGATTTGCTTACCCTTGACTGAGATATCAGGCCAGATCGAACCGCTCGACCAGTCCAATGTGCTGGTCAATGTCTTGACTTTCCTGCCAGCCACCTTCAACGGCACGAACGGCGGCGGAATCAGGTCGGACTTGCCGACGGCATTGTGAATCCAGTCCGCCTTGGGTGGCACGTGCAGTGGCTGACGGTTCTCCGCGATCATATCGCCGCCGGAAATCAGTTTCGCGGTGACAAAATAAGTACTGTCCGGCTCGAAACTGAATTTCAAATCACCATTCACGGTCTCTGATCCAGACGGCGCACCAACAACCATTCGGCCAAGCACCTTGTCGCTGTCACGCTTCGCAACGGAAAGCTCGATCTTCGTGTCGTCGCTCAGCTTGTCCTGCGTCCGCCGCAGGTCAACAGTCGCTTCGACCAAACCGGCAGAGTAAAGAAAGCTCCGTAACTCGATCGCCAGCGGAACCGTCACCTTGTAAGGCACGGTCATCCCCGCCAGCAGCGAATCGCCCTGCCGCAACGAAAAGGACGCCAGATACTCGCCTGGTTCGTCATCCGCCAACATCGCCACACGCTTCGTCTGCTTGGCCGGAATGACGATGGACTGATCTTCCATCTTCTTCAGTGGATACGGTGTCAGTGCCGTGGCGATTTCCTTATCGACCTGCGCCCCGATGGCTGCATCCATGTCCTCCGTCAACGCCGAATCAAGCGCCTTGATAAAGCTCATCGGCATTCTGCGCGAAGCTCTGCGGATTTCCGCCAGTGCATTCAGTTCAATCGGCTGGTCACCAAAATTACTGAGCGCCAGTTCAACCCCCATCAACTGCCGCGGAATATCCCAACCGATCGCCTCAACGCGCACAGCCACAGGCTTGCCGAGGAACACCATGTGGGCCAGGTCCTTCACGGAATGCCAACGCGACCGCCAGCTCAGATGCGCCAGCCGATCGATCGGCGTGCGCTCGTTGCGCACCAGGTCTAATCCCCAGACAGTGCCCGGCTCCGGTGCCTGCTTGTAGTTTGGAAAGTCCGCAAACGGGACGGCAATCTCACCTTCCCAGCCGAATGACGTTTCACGTGCGGCGAACTTCCAGTTCGGGGACCATGCCCCACGGTTCAGATTCGGCGCGATCCCATCCCACTTCTTGCCCTCCAACGATGCAGCCAGGTTGCAGAACTTCTGATGATCGTGATTCGCATCCAGCAGGATTTCCACAAAGTCGTTCGCGGTCGGCCGCCGCGCGCCTGCCGGACGGGCAAACTGAAACGCAATGTACAAATCTGTCTTCGTGTAGCCGAGATACCAGACACCCATGTCATTGACCTTCGTTGCTTCGGCCATGTGAAGCAGATGATTCAACCGCGCACTGCTGCCCCACTCACGAACACCGACCGCGCCGTCAATGGTCGGCGCCTGATCGATCAGCGGAATCCCAACCATCGCGTATCGTCGCCACGCGTTGACATGCCCAACCGCCTGCTTCCCGGCGAACAGCTTGGCGAAGTCACCGATCATCTCACGCTTTTCTTCCGCCAACGCGGTATCTGTGACGAAAACCATCATCAGAAGTGCGATCAGCGCAAATCGGACGTGCATTGAAAAGTTCATCATGGTGTTGGACTCCTGAATAGCGACATGCCATTGCCGAATCGGCCGGGCACGAACTGACATTGCTTCGTCGGCAAACCACCCTTGCCGGAAAAGATCACGGCAGGCTTCGTGTGGGTCTTGCCGTCCGGCTCAAAGGGGTATTCAAAGTCATCGAGAATGCGCGTAAAGGGGTCGGGCTTCAGTTGGCCGAAGTAACCCAACTCTTTCTGATCGCGCGCGATGTTCGACACGCGAAATTCATCGATCACGAATCGGCCGCGTCGGTGGTACTTGTCACCGAAACGCAATGGCTGAGCGCCGAACACGCCGTAAGCTGAATCAAGATCAACAGGATGGGTTCGTTCACCGATCGCTTTGCCGTCGAGAAAGGTTCGCATCCAGTTGCCTTTCCAGACCAGTGCAAAGTGATGCCACGCACCGCGTTCGGGAACAAACTTGCCGAAGTTAACCGGATGAATCTCGTAACGTCTGGACCCCATACTGGTCCACACACCCGCGGAAGGCATGGTCGCCGCCCCGGCGAAATGCAGAATGCTCAGGCCGCCGTATTCAGACTGGAACTGAAACATGGCCGCCAGCCCGTCATATTTTTTTGTCGACGGCAGATGCGGCTTGGTGTCGTACATCGGCTGATACCAGAACTCGACCGTGCCCTCTGCCATGTTGATGTTGCTTAGAGACGGATAACTCAGCATTCCGGTGGACTGAGCGTCTGCCTGACACACCAGCAGGAGAACGATGAACCAACTACCGATGACCTTCCAATGGCTCATTGCTCACCTCGCGTTGCAGACGTTTTTGTTCCTGAATACGCGGCAGTGGTCGCGCGTTCGATCAGATTGCCAACGTAACGAACGGTCTGAAGCGCCTTTCTGCTGCCATTGATACGGCTGATCAACAAATCCACCGCAGCTTGGGCCATCTCTTCGATGGGATAGGCAATCGTCGACATGCGCGGGTTCATGTAAGCACTGAACGCCTCATTTTCCGCGCCCATAATGGAGATGTCGTCCGGCACCCCCACACCGTCTTCGAGTACCGCATTCATCAAACCGGCCGCAACACGATCGTTCGCCGCAAGAAATGCCGTGGCTTTCGGAAACTCATCTTTTGCCATCGCCCAGGAAGCGTAACCGCAAGCAAGGTCATCCTCAGCCTTTCGCAAAAATGCCTGGCCGTTGGATTTGCGCAGCCCCGCTTCTTTGATTGCCCGATAGAAACCGGCAAGGCGCTGGCGTACTTCCCACGCGGTTGATTCCGGGTCTTGTAAACAGACCAGATGGCGATGTCCAAGATCGATCATCTGCTTCGTCGCGATCCAATTCGTCTCTTCCCGGTCGAGATAGATCCGATCGCAGGGAAGTTCGCCGAATTCGGGTGGCATGCCTTCACCAACCACGACCGGTACACCTGCCTGATAAAGCTTTTCAACATATTTAGCCGTCATCGGGGCAACCTCGCCGAAGATCACACCCAACGGATTCAAGTCGAGTAATTCATTGGTTGCGCGTTCGCGCCCGCCGGCATCCCATTCCACATCAATCAAATGAACGCGATAGCCCCGATCGCGCAACAGACCGGCCGTCAGGGCCACGCGCTTTTCGCGCCAGTGAAACTGATGGGCATGACCGATGATGGCAACCAAATCCGCCTTGCCCGTTCGCAGCGCCTGGCCCATGAACCCCTTGCGGTAACCAAGCGACTTCGCGGCCTGCAGAATCTGCGCCTGCGTATCCGGCGAAATGTTCAGTTCATCCCCACGACCGGCCAACACGTGCCCGACAGTTGAACGGGAAAAGCCGGTGTGCTCAGCAATTGTCTGCAGCGTGACAGCCATAGGCGATTTGATCTGACTAGCACTTACTAGAACGTTCTAGTTAATGATAGTGAGAATCGCGCCGGCGTCAAGCCTGCAGGAAAGACATGAAATCAGGAAAGCGAAAAATCAGTAAGCCAAGGGGCTTAGATCGCCTGACAAAATGAACCGCAGAATTCATAAAATCGAAATGACAAGCGTTCATGCCGGCTTCGACACGACAAAATAGACGCAGTGCATATCACTCACTGTTTTTTACTGTTACGAAGCAAACTGAAACGAATACAACTTGGAATCACACATCAGAAAGGCGAGTTGTATTGGCTGGCCGGCCAAATCAGCTAGATCACCACTACCGCGCCATGTTACCTGTTTGACAATCGCGTTGTCCGTCACCGGCACGGCATCATCAAACGTGAAACCATCGATCGGCATGCCATCCGGCCGGCGTAATTCAACTTTAAGCCAACCGCCCGCGCTACCATCATAGTTCAGTTCAAGGCGATTGCCGGAGAAGATGAGGGGTGGCGTTTGAAAACGTCCGCCCTGCACCGGCGCGTCGAGGCTGATGAATCCGTCGCGCCGAATGCGAGTGCGATACAGGCCGGAGGCGTGGGTTCTTTCTTTCGGCCCGTCATGTCGGTCGCCGCGCCCGGTGTAATAGAGCCACAGTTCGTCGCCGCGGTCGATTAACCATGGGTTGGCGAAGATCATGCCGCCATCCGGCTGACCGTCTAACCCGCGACGAATGAACGGTGCGCGGTCGCCGCAACGCTGCCATGCGATGCCGTCGCGGCTGGTCAGCAGTTGAATATCCATGGTCGCCGGAAAATCGTGTTCGCCCCAGTGGTGATAGATCGACGGGAACATAAAGTAAGCATCCTGCGCCCATGGATACTTCATGGCGCAGCTGGTGTAGATGTCGATAACCGGCTTCATCGCGTCATGTCGCTCCGGCACCGGCATGGCCAAGTCCAGCGCATCGGCTTCAAAGACAATGCGCTGCGCCGACCAGTTCTTAAAGTCCGGCGAGGTGACGCGCCCAATCGCGCGGTAGCTGCCGACACCCCGCTTTGAAATAGCGGCTTCATCCGCGTGTTGTGTTTCGCGAACACGGTTGTAGCCAACGTACTGATCGATACGGTCATCCCAGAAGAACATGTTCTGCGTATCGCACATGAGCGTCGGTGGGTTGGGTTGCCCATCGTCGTACTGCCAACTCAGACCATCCGGTGAATGCATGGCCCACAGTCCAGCTCTTACACCGGCTTCCAGTTCGTCATTGCTCGGACGAAACTTTGTCCACAAGCGATAGCGATGGTCCGCTGGCGCGCGTTCATCGCGAAAGATCGTGCCGCTCTGCATGCTCTGTTTTTCGTGTAGCGGCGCCAAAAGATTATTTTGTTTTGAACCTTCGAATTCGATCAGGCCGAGATCGGGCTTGGTCCAGTTCAGACCGTCATCAGATTCCGCATATGCAAGGCGAATGGCACCTTCCTGCGGCAGTCCCGATTTCATCACCGCCCCGTACCAAACGCGGAAGCGACCCTGATCATGCATAACAGTCGTGAAGCCCGTGATGCCTTGCGGCTCCCATGGTCGATCCGCGATCAGAACAGGATCGGCGTCGCGCACGGGCGTATTCATCACCAGACGTACGCGATCAGCCTGGGCAATAAAACGGTTATCAATGAAAAGTTGCTTTTGGTTGCCGACGTCGATCGCCGGCGTGGTATCACCAGACATTTGGTTACTTCCCTTGGTTTACTCTGTGTGTACGACGACAAACGGATCGCCGATGCGCCAACCGGGCCATCGCAGCGATCGGCCGTCTGCCAGATGCAGTTCGAACATGAACAGCATGTTGAAGTCAGCTGGAACGTGTTGGCCCGCTATTTCGACTGAAAAACTTTCGCCGTGCGGCGTCATTAAAGCGTGACGGAACGGCAACGTCTGTAGTTGTGGTTTATGCAGACAGATTACTTCCTTTGTCTCAACCGTGGCTGGAACGCGCATGGCAATCTCGAGCGGCTGCCCCGCTTCGACGTGCTTCGGCAGGTCAATTTCAATTCCAGCCACTTCCGGATACGCCTCTTCGCCGGGGATTGGTTCATCACCTGAATCGACCAACGGTGTCTGATCGCGTCGATCGGTTAATTCACGCAATTCTTCTTCTACCTTCGGCAGTCGATCCTTCCAGTGCCCGACATGTTCGAAATCAGTTCGGCCGAATGTCAGATCGTCGTGATACACACCATCCGTGCGTTCACTGAGCTGACACCAAACATTTAGCGCTTTCTCCATTTGTTCGATAGCACGTTCAAGTCGCGGTGTTCGCCGCGTCCGTTCGAACACATGCCAATGCGCCATCGCTGTCAAACGGTGAGCGTGATAGTCTGCCAGATCCGCTTGTATATTCAGATCCAATAACGTGCCGCGTAGTTCCGACGTTACTGGCTCGACACCTTCAAGCTGTTGGCGTGTTGCGTCGGCCAAGCCATGAAGGTGAGCCGCAATCTGAAACGGCGTCCAGCGGCCGTCCAGTTCGTCAAGCAACGCTGCTGCCACGTATTCCTCAACACCGTAGAACTGCGTCGGGTCGCTCGGCTCGATGCGCGCATCTTCAATAAGCGATCGACCGGCAAATAGTTCTGGCCAGTACGCCCACGCACTGGCGGCGAACTGCATGACTGTTGTGATTAACGGGAGAATGCTGCCGGTCGCCTCGAAAGCACTTTCGATTGACGTCGCGGCGGAGCCGAATCGATATGTCATTTCACGTCGGCACGCCACTGCCGATGTGCCAGCGTTGTATCCAATTCGACCGAACAGCTGATAGAACCGCCAATATCGCTCCTGTTCCCATGCAAAAGGCTGAATGTCAGTATCAGCAATCACGCGCCATTGGTCCGGCGCCGGCACGTTGCGCCCTCCCTTGTTGGTCAGGGGCGCCATCACTTCAAAACCTTCACTGTTCGCGGCACAGCTTCGCGCGAAGCGGCGAATGTAATCGGTATGGCCCCACTGCAACACGCGCTGCGTGCCGAACGTCCATAGGCGATAGACCAGGTCGTATGAGCGCGACTTGTGCAAAAGGTCCCACGGGCCGTACCGCCTGTAATGCGGCACATCAAACTGTTGTATCGCCGGCATGAGATAAGGCATCCCCAGATGTTCGCACCAGAACTTTGTCGACACAACAACATGATCAAGCGCCTTCTGTGCGATCTCGATCGTCCGATCGCTAAGCCCCTTGGCACGCACATCCACGCGGATCGGCCGCCCCACTTTGGCGATCGCGTCAAACTGTTTCTGCCAGTAGGTGCCCTGCTGATTCTCCGGTACGCCGGCTTCATAGTTCATGCGCAGCTGCAGGCCGTCGATATCCGGACAGGCTTCGAGCATGCGATACAGGCCGAGCGCATTGCAGTCGGCCCGAATGTCTTCGTCGAGCCCCTCGACCATTGCATCACCATACCCATTGTCATGCTGTTGCCAGATACCGAGCGTAAAGTGCAGGCCGCGATGGCGGGCCAACTGACTGACGCGACGAAGTTGCTCGAGATGGCGTTCACGCTGGGCCTGGTCAAACCCCGGCGTGCGCACCTGTGGAAACTCGGGAAGCGGCACATGAAATGGAAACGGCGGCGCGAGATACGACGTCTGATGGCAGAAGGTCAGTGACAGGTTGTTAAACCGGCAGCGGACGAGCATGCCCAAATACCACTGCCAGTACCCATCATCGAAGTACCAGCCTTCTTCAAGGTCCTTGTTATTGAGGAAGACCTGGACACTCCGCCACGCAAGAGCGGGTTGCTCGACAGTATCTGTCACGCCGGCGAACGGATCGACATCGGTTGCGTCATGCAATACCGCCTGCTCGAGTTCGGTCAGTGCGTAAACCAAGCCATGCTCATCCGCACCGCACACCGAGAGTTGTTTTTCACCCACGCGCCGAATTGACAGCGACTCGGGCGCTTTCGGCGCATCACCCCCCAACCCTATCTGGACGGTCAGGTCAGCGGCTTCGCTGACAACCCAGTTCCGTTTGGTCAGCGCCGCGGCAAGCTCATCTATCGCCCACTGGGCCGCGGGCTCGAGCGTCGCCGACGGACGTAACGACACATGACGAGATTCCGCACTCATGAAGAAACAGCCTGCCCGGCCAACTGGCGCGTGACCTCCGCGAGGCTCGACAGCCCGCTTCGCATCGCGTGAATATCCATGCTGTTCATGATCATTCGCATGTCGCGATCTGCCCAGCGGCGAAGCATCTCCGTGCCCGCGTGCATGGCGAAGACCTTGCCGTGGCGCTGCGCTGCCTCAGCCACTTTGGCGATCGCCTCATCCTCTTCCGGGGAGGTCAATTCGCCGGGCTTACCCAAAGAGACAGCCAGGTCATTCGGCCCGATCAGTAATACGTCGATGCCGTCAACGGAAGCGATTTCATCGATTGCCTCAACAGCAGGAACGGTTTCAATCTGCGCAATCACGAGCACGCGCTGATTGGATTCAGTCATAAACGTTTTGGTATCAGCCGGCGATGTATAACCGCTCATGCCGCCGGTCGTGGCAAGGCCGCGTTTGCCTTGCGGCGCGTACCTGGCCCAGTCGACCAGCTTGCGCGCCTGCTCCGCGGTTTCGAGCATGGGCACCATAATGCCATCGATACCGCAGTCCAAAGCACGCGATACGTAAGCCTTTGATAGTTCCGGCACGCGCATCAGAACACCAATGCCGAGCGAGCGTCCGACCAGTGCCATATCGGAAACCGTATTGAACGTGAAGTCACCATGCTCCAGATCGAGCATGACAAAATCGAATCCCGCGTCACCGGCCATCTTGACGATTGCCGGGTTGCGTGTCATGCGCAGCATGGTGCCGAGGATGGTATCACCCTGGCGCAATCGTTCGGCCATGGCTGGATGTTTCGTTGACAAGGTGCTTACTCCTTCGCGGACGTTTCCAGTTTGCCCGTCGCGGCACGTGGTTCAGCTTCACGGATCAAGTCAAAAAATGCAGGCGCAATCTCGAAAACACCCTGCTGATTCAGACGCATGTAATTCGCGACTTCATAGAAATCGTAAGCGGTAATACGCGGGTCCGCCATCACGTCGCGTAAACGCCTCTGTGCGGAGGGCATCAGGTGGCCGGACTGGAATTCACTGGCAATACCTGAACTGCCGACGTAAGTCACCTTTACACCTGCATCTGTCGCATAATTGCTGACCGCGTCAACATAATGTTCGAAACGCGCCTTACTGATGGCCTGCACTTTCAGCGCGACCTCATCAACAAGCTCCTCGTCAATCCACCGTTTCCACTGGAACTCGGTATTCGGCACCGGTGGCGTGTTGTGAGACGCACGCCACATGCGTTCATCCGGGTACATCAGCGAACTGTTCACGTGCGCAGCCAGGCTGGCGCCATAAGATTGCGTAAGCGACCGTAGGCGTTTGAGCCAGTGCGTGACCGCATCGCCGTTGATCTGGCGCGCCTTCTCGCGATCGATGCGCCCGTTGGCCATCATCGCGCCTTTGACAACTTCGTCTTCACCCAGGCCATACTCATCGCGCTCGTGTGACTTGGCGCTATGGCAGGCAAAGCGAACGTTAATCCCGTCGATGCCGGCTTCCAGACAGGTTTTGGCGATGTCCAGCCAATAGTCCTGCACTTCCGGATGGATCAGGTTCATCGGTCCTTGCAGATACTCATTCTTGCCGCAGGCCACGCCGGCGAAACCGCGTTGGTCAAGATACCGCGGCCCTTCATTGTTCGGCTCCGCGGTACGGCGGTCATACACATAGAGATCCTGACACGCGGCCTCGACCTTTTCACGGTCCGCAAGAAACACTTTGACCTCCGGCATCTGGCCGTAAGGCAATGTTCCGCTTTCCGGCCAGGGCCACTGCACCTTCTCGGGGTCGATGCGATCTTCCGCAGGGATCGACGGCAGGCGATTGTCCTGATCGTCGTAAATCTCCATCAATCGAAACGCGGTATTACCAAAGTCCGGCTCACCATCGGTCAGGCTGCAACGCACGAAGAGGTAACGATAGCGACTGGGAATACGCAACCCGCGCAACGAAAGAATGCGCGACAGATGGCCTTGCATAAAGCCGTCGCGCCAGCCGGTGGTTTCCACCAGTTCGAAGTCGCCGGGGAACGGCTCAAGCTGGCCGTTGTTCTCTCCGACGTGAATGCTCAGATGTTCCTTGCGCACACGCGTGGGAGTTTCACCAAGTTTGATCAGGTCGATGCGCGCGATGTTTTGGTCAACCGTCCACTTGCCCGGTGCGCGTTTGTAACGCAGGTGCGGATTTGCAGCCATGAACGGATCGCAGATCGGATTCAAACCACGCAGGTCATTGGTAATTTGCGCACCGTCCGTTTGCGGAAACGTATGCGGGAGGTACGAACGACCCGGCACACTGAAACTGCATTCGTAAGGCTTCAGGCAGACATAAATCTCCAGGCCGTGAGCGCGCGCCGTTTTGGCGATGAAACTCACGAGGTTCGGGCTGTCGGCATAAGGAAACAAATCGACCGTCCACCAGGTGTGGACAATCCAGTTCACCCGTTTGATGCCCAGCGACACGAAGTTCGCGAACATGGTCTCCAGTTCGTGTGGCTCAATCAGTCGCCCGGCAAGGTATAGGTCGTCGTAGTAATCGACCGTTGTGTGCAGATCAAAACTCATGGTGATATCAGAATCTCAAAGAATGTAAGAACAAACGAGGGTCCCAATACGGACATCGTAGATGCCTGACTATTTGTCTCCGCCTGCCCCAATTCCAGCCTGAAGTATTGGGGCGCCAAGCGGCAGCGCGCCGATATCCGGTCGTCCACCATCCTGATCGCGAAGCGGGTCCGGCCAGTCAGTCGGCAGCGCCGCACCGGCGTTAACAGCCGGACTGTCGGACTGTAAGCGATAGTCGTTTTCGATCGTGCCGTCGGTTTCCATTTTCACAAACTGCGGGTTTGCCAACACGGCGTTCGTTGTGAAGCCCGGATTGTAGACAGCTTTGCTCTGTTCATAAAAAGGGGAACTGCGGAACCGATAGAAAAAAGCGGCGGTTTTCTTCTCGTCCAGCGTGGGGCTCCAGAAAAGATTGCCGTCCGAATGCACATTTCGCGCCGGGTCCAGCTTCGGGAATGCCGGCATCAACTGAAGATGTACAAACAGATTATTGAACACGCGGCGAGGCCGATCGGGATGCGGCGCATTGATCAACCCGGCGTGCGGATGGCGTTGCTTGCTGGCGACAACAACTGTGTTGTGATAAATGAACATCGTCGGCCAGGGTGGTGAGCCATGATCCGACATGATGACACCAGTCCAGAACCGTTTCTCCGGCTTTTGCGTGGTTGGTCGACTGTAATTCAGCGGCAGTCGCTGGTCGAAGATGTTGCGGTAGATGTAGGCGACCGCTTTCATTTCCGTCTCACCGGTATGGCCGCCAAAGGCGAGCGGCATATTCACCTGCCGGAACACGTTCTGATAGACATAGGCGGTGGACCAGTCCCGTGCATAGATATGACGCGGGTACATATGGGTCAGGTAGATGCCGTCATCCTGCATGTTTTCGATCAGGTTGTGATGGAAGCGGATATTGATCCCGCCGAGGTATGGCCCGTCGTGCGCATCCGTCCATTCACAGTGCGAAATTTCCCAATGATCATTGACAGGTGTAGCGTAAACCGAGAATTCACGGCCTGCATCGGTTACCAGCAGCGCGTGCGTGTTCAGCCGCGTAATGTTGCGATGCGGCCGGCCCGGATAGTTTCGCTTTGACGTATCTGACCGAAACGTCCACGGCGCGATGTTGCCGTAAACGCCACAGTTGAACATTTTCAGGTAGTGCGTAGCCTGGGCGCGGATGCCGTACGTCCCCGCCCAGATGACCACGTTGTCAAAGGTAATGTGTTCCGTCAGATTGATTTTGACCGCATCGTAGCCACTGCCGCGGATAACCAGATCCTGAAAGACAACGTGCTTTGAGCCTTCTACAGTCAGCGGGACAGAGCCGAACGGCGCGATGACCATCGGCAGTTTGCGCGGGTCGGTTTCGCCCTTGTAATTGGTGACGTCCTTGACATTCGTATGTGCCAGACGGATATGGATTCGACCAGTCGCCGCGTTGAACCAGATGCCGGGGCCGCAGTAGAGTGGCGCATGATCGACTTCACGACGTTTTGATGGATCGTCGTAATGAACCAGCTGATAATCGGCGCGCAGGTCAATTGCGTTGTAGTAAGTCTGCAGGCCGATCATGGAATCGCCGAATGAGCCGATCGGCTGATACACGTGGCGGTGGGTCTGTACGGACTCATACTCGCTGACAACGCCATCTTTAGCGGACACGGGGCGCCATGCTTTTTGTGGTGTTTGAAAGAACTCGGCAATGCCGCCATCAATGAAAACGCGTTCGCCCGGGAAGGCCCGGATGGTAATCGGCGCGCCTTGACGCCCTGCCACCGAGACATAGACGTTTTCGTAATAGGTCCCGCCGCGCAGACAGACTGTGCCGCCGGGCGCTACACGTTGCAGTGCGTGGTTGATGGTCTTCAGCGGCTTGGCTTCGGACCCCGCTTGAGCATCGTCGCCCTTGGTCGTGTCCACATAAATGACTGCCCCGCCGGGCAAGGTCCGAGTAGATAGCGGCGGCAATGTTCGAAGTGGCTGGGCGGATCGCCAGGCAGACTCTGCCAATAAAGATGATACGGAAAGAACCAACGCGCATATGAAGACAATTGACCTAAGCAAATCGATGCACTCCTATGCTCTTTGACTGCTTCAGATCGAATGATGCTATAACACCGAGCATCAAAAAACTACCCTTAATTTTTTCAATTTCTGTATCGACTAAATTTTAAATTTATTTTTAAAAAGCATTTATAATAATAACTATCACATTCTAATTACTAAAAAATAGAAAAAATTTATCGAAAAAATTATTGAGAAACCCTTCGAATGCAGCTAATCTGTACACCAACGGAGTAGGCTTATGGCATCAATTCTCGACGTCGCCCGCGAGGCGAAAGTGGCCCCGAGCACCGTCTCACTGGTGATGAATCACCGGGGTCGGGTCAGCGCCGATACGCGAAAACGGGTGGACGCGGTTATACGGCGGCTCGGCTATGTCGGTCGCGGCAACCGCTCGCCAAAGACTGCCCAAGCGTTTCGTTTCGGATTCATCTACACGCCTGAAACGTTGATCGACGGTTCGGAGAGTAGCTATTGCAGAGAACTGATCCGCGGCGTTGAGCAGTCACTCGCAGGTTCAACCAACACGCTTAACATCATGCGCGGGCAGATGCATGTCGATCAGGATCAGATGTTCCTACAGCATCTTGAAGCGGATGAATTGGACGGACTGCTGGTCATCGGCGCCGATCCGGATGACGGATACGTGGATCGCATTCTGCAGGCAGATGTGCCGTTGGTATTGTTTAACCGTCCGACACCACAGGGCCGTTACAGTTGCGTGACGGTCGACTACTTCAATGGCGGCCGCCAGGCAATCGATCATCTTGTTGAATTGGGACACGAACGCATCGGCCTGCTTATACGCACTGAGCCGTCCCGTTGGCCGCATGAACTGGTGCATGAAGGATCCATCCAGGCCCTGCGTGAACATGGATTGAAACCAGCGGTTGACATGATCAAGCCGTTGAATTGGACGAGTGATGATCTTCAAGACATCTGCCGGCAAATGATTGATACGGGCGTCACCGCGATTCAGACTGGTGACGTGCTGGCCGTGCCATGCATTGCGATGCTGGAACGAATGGGATTAACTGTGCCCGACGACATGTCGGTCATGGGTTTTGATGATCGCGGGCAGACCAGCGTGTCCGGCCTGTGCATCACATCGATCACGTATAACAAATTACGCATGGGCCGTATGGCCGGGCGTATTCTGCAGAAACTCCGCCGGCGCAATAATGGCATGTCATGGCTCGGCGGAGCAGTTCAAACACATCTGAAAGTTGGCCAAACCACTTCTTCGCCAGGGAAAGGTTCATCATGAGGCGCACAACGACCACTACCGAAATCTGTCACGTCGGACGCTCCGGCTTTACATTAATCGAACTGCTCGTCGTCATATCGATCATCTCGGTATTGGTCGGGCTGCTTTTACCAGCTTTGCAAAACGCGCGCCAAGCTGCATTACAGAGCAAATGCGCGAGCAACCTTCGACAGGTAGGCCTGGCGCGAATGCTGTACGCCGAAGACCATGACGGCGTGGTGCCCGGCTGGCGCGTGCTGTGGCCGGCGAAACTGTTTCCATATACGGCGTATTCCAACCCCAACGCAATGTATGAGCGGTTGGAATGCCCGGCAGCCGAGTCGTTTCACTACGGCGTCGGCCAGGCGCTCGGTTTTCATTACAACCTCGAAAAGACTCAGTACGACGGGGCACCGTCACGCCGCCTGTTTCACGGCGAAGGTGGGCTGCCTGTCATCTCCTACAACACCAGCGGGCAGGCGCCCAACTCCTTTATGTGGTACGAACACACGGGCAAGTCAACCAATGTGTTGTTTCTTGATCTGCATATTCAGGCATTGAAGGACATCGACGTCCCGCAGTGGAGAAATCGAGAAAAGACCGGCTGGCTCGCGCCGGACGGCTCTCCTTATAACGGATTACTTTTCTGGAGCACGGATAAATATCCGTGGTCTTTTGCGGGGATTTGAAACGACGACAACGTACAAAAATCATGCCTTCACTTCTGGATAAAGGGAAATTGATCATGAAACGCGCAAATGACAGAAGCAATGAACATTCCGGATTCACCTTGATCGAACTGCTTGTCGTCATTTCCATTATTTCGATATTGATCGCCGTACTCTTACCGGCACTACAGCAGGCCAGAGGTGTAGCGATGCAGGCAAAGTGCGCCGTTAACCTCAAGCAACTCGGTATTGCAAGAATGGCCTACGCGGAGGACTACGATAGCGTTATACCCGGCTGGCGCACCCTGTGGCATCGAACTTTGTTTTCGTATGCGAACTTCAACGACTATCCGACGATGCATGAGCGGATGGCGTGTCCCACGGCGCAGTCTTTTCACTACGGTGCAAGCGTCGCCCAAGGAGGCTATAACGACGTTGAAAAGACGCAGTTCAAAGGTTCGCCGGCTCTTCGCCTTTTTCATGGTGAACAGGCGCAAACCTATTCCAGATACAACACCGATGGGCAATCGCCCAATTCACAAATGTGGTACGGCCATCCGGGCGAGTCGGTCAATATCTTGTTTCTGGATCAACATGTTTTAGCGATGAAAGACCCGGACGTTCCGCAATGGCGTAATCGCGAAAAAATCGGCTGGATGCCGCAAGGCGCTTCTTATGACGGTTATCTGTTCTGGGGAACTGATCACTATGCCTGGGTTCCAGCGAGTCCGTAACAGATAATGCTTTAACAGCATAAGCAGTTAATTTAATTTATTGAGTAGATTTTGTGACTTCATCATTCGACCTGAACCTACCGTCTGATCCGATCCCCGATCGTGTCAGTGTTGTTGACGTTATTGAGCCCGGTGAGCAAAAGACATTTGCCGAACTGGATGGCCCGGGATGCATTCGGCACATCAGTTGCGTGCTGCGCCATCCAAGGCTGCTCTCAATGGCGAATCGCAAGATTGTCATTCGCATTTACTTTGACGATCATGACACACCACACGTTGAAGCGCCTGTTGGCGATTTCTTTGGCGTGATGCACGGCGAGCCGTACTACGACATCAACTCCGAACTGCTCTCGGTCAAGGGATGGAACGGCTACAACTGCTATTTCCCCATGCCGTTTGCCAAGTCGGCGCGCATTGAATTTGATGCCGGCGTCGACCAAAACCAGGTCTATTTACAGGTGGACTGGCAGCGATACCCGGGTAAGACGCTGGAAGAACCCATGCGGTTTTGCTCGCGCTGGCGACGGCAGAATCCAACCCAACGGTACAACGGCGAATACCTGCTTCTGGATGCGGACGGGCCGGGCCGACTGGTCGGGTTTGTCTACGGCGTACGCCTGATCGACAACACCGATCGCTGGTCGCACGGTGGCGGCGACAACATCTACATCGACGGCGGCGGCGAGCAACCGGCCTACCTGCGCGGTGTCGGTGGTGAGGATGTCTTCGGCGTCGGATTCGGCGGCAACCTGCATCCGGTCGACTCGCATCTCTACGAAGGCATGCCTTACTACACGCATGACGATGTCGGCGAGGCGCGACCTGCTCCGCGCGTGGTTGGTTATCGCTGGTTCATTCCCGATGCCATTCGCTTTCGCGATTCGCTTCACTTGCGCTTCGGCTGCATGCGCAATGACATCTGTTCCACAGCCTATTGGTATCAAGCTGGCCCTGTAAAACCGTTCTTTGAGATGCCGCCATGGGAAGGTCTGGTGCCCGGCAGCGACTTACCTGCCGGGTCGCATGACCTTCCGTTACCCGATTGCGGTACGTGGCAGGTGTGTGGTCCGTTTGACTTGCAGGATGGTGCCGCAATGCGCGGCATACTCGCGCCGGAGTCTGCTTACGATGCGAACCAAACCTATGACGGCAACCATCCGGAGGATTCGCCATACCTGAATGAACGCACGCGTGAACTCGGACGTGATGCTGCATGCTGGGTACGTTATCCCTCCTTGCGTGGCTTCGTCGACTTCAACCATGTATTCCGCGCGGCGATCCGTGGGGCCGCACTGACTCATCCCGCCGCGGCGGTTGCCCGCTGTCGTCTTGTCGCTCCAAGCGATACAACCGCAAAGATTCGGTTGGCGTGGGATGACCATCTGGTGTTGCGCGTCAACGGAGAGGTGACCGACCTCGGCTCACACCGCGCGTTCCGCAACCAGACAGTGGAAGTGCCGCTACGCGCCGGCGGCAACGATATTACTGTCAAACTCTCCAACACGCGCGGCAGTAATCATGGTGGCTGGGCATTTGCGTTCTCCGCTGTCATGCCGGACGGCTCGATATTGCTACCGCAAGAACCTTCATAAATGACGCTACAGAACAATCGCTATTTTCAGATTGTCCGTGAACACATCGACCATATGCTCGAGTTCGGTCGCGGAGAAGACTGCCCCCTCTTTGGCGGCGTGATCGACCCGACCAACCAACAGGTCATTGTGGCGTTGAGTCCGCCTCCGCCGGGGATTCGTATGACGGACTTCAACTGGTGCGGCAACAACTTCATGCATGACATTCCGTTGCTGGAAGTCATGATCGCCCTGACCAAACTGACCGGTGACCAGAAGTATGACGCAGCCGCCGACGAGATGTTCGCATTCTACGGCAAGCATGGCGCTCATCCAGAGACCGGGCTGTTCGGCTGGGGCGAGCACGGCCAGTGGAGCTTTGCAGACCGTAAGATTCTGCCGTGCACGTTTACGAACGGCCTTGCGATGCACCTGAGCGAAGGTTACATGGTGCATGACCATCTGCGCTGCGCGCCCGGCTGGTTCTGGGATCGCATGTGGAAGCATCATCCTGAAACAGTGGTTCGATTCGCCAAAGGGCTGAACGGGCACATCGTGGATGAAAAAACGTTCGAGCACAATCGCCACGCCGCGCTGACGGCCAACTGGTGGCGCGACCCAAAGAAGCCAGATTTCGACAAGGGTAAGGACTTTGCCCGCCACGCCGGCTTTCACATCATCGATTGCCTGTTCGCGTACAGGCGAAGTGGTGACAGTTCGCTGCTCGACTGGTCGCGAGGCATTATGAACTGGCATCTTAGCCAACGCCTTTCAAACGGGATTATCCGCGGCTGTGTTCGCACACCAGGCTATGATCAGGAAGGCCAACACGACTCCTTTGCATTGAGCATTGCTGACGCGGCAGACATTCTCGGGCGTGACACAGCAGAAGGCCGGGAGTTTGCAAGCCATGCCGACGAGCTGTTTGATGCGCGGCGAAAGCAGTACGCAGGCACCGCGCCTGAGGTGTCGGGCTTTCCGAGTGACGAGCGACTCTGGATCCAAGGCTATTTTCGCAAGTCGACACTGCCACTACCGCCCGGCGGCAATCTACTCGCTCTGATACATCAGCGAACTGGTATTGACTGGTACGCCGAAAAGCTCAAAGCATGTGGGCAGTTTGTAAACGATCATCTGCCTGAACCGCCATCAACGCCGACTCTTGCCAGAGCATTTCATCAGCATCTGGAGATGTTGTTGTTGGCGCATCTGCAAACAAATGACGCCCCACTGCTCGATGGCGCGCAACGCGTGGCGGATTGGGCCATTAAACATCTGCGTCATGAAGGCATGATCTGCGGCGCAGCCGGATATGCCATGTTCGGCACGCTTGCGAATTTCGAATGGCATTGTGACCCATGGATTAACGATCCGCCGGTGCCTGGATATTACTACAGCGTAACCGGTACGCCGTTGCTGATTCGCTCGATGTTGCACCTGGCTCTGATCGAATCAGGTGAAGATGACATTCTTGGCCCTGACCTGCATCGTCGATAAACACTGGAGACAATGATGAAACCTGTCAAAGTCGCAATGTTGATGCACCTTATGTGCTGTGCGGCGCTCGTTACTATTCAGGCCGGCCAGACTTCACAAGCATTGGCGAATGAAGCTGCCGTGGTACCTGCGCGTTCCAATCGAATTGCACTGATGACCGGATACCACGGATACAACGCCCCAATACTTCTTAAAGCCATGAAGCCGCGCGGTGTACTGGTTGACAAGGTTTCCGGATGGCTCGATTTAACGCGTTACGACGACTATGGCGTCGTGATACTCGACGGCTGGCTCAAAGAAGCGAAGATCGAGCATCATGCATTCAACCCTGACGACCTGACCCGACTCAAATCGTTCATCAACAACGGCGGCACCTTCATATTCATGTACCGAGGCTGGCAATCATTCAACACCGAACACGGCAAAGCCTTCCTGAAAGAACTAATGGGAACGTCGCCGCAGTTGAAGGGAGGAGCCCGCGTTGATTTCACGCATCCATGGACGCGTCATCTGGCCGCTACAGGGGTTCCGAAGTGGGTCAACACGACTGCCCGTTCCTTGTTGCCTTATGATCGCGGCACGTCTCTTATCGATATCGCACCGGGTCAAACGTTTCTGTATCACGTTCGATCCGGTAAAGGGCAGATGATCTTTATTGCCTGGGATATTTTCCGATCCCGTCCATGGGGGCGAAGCAAGATCGAACCGGAACAGGAACGCGCTTTCAATGAACAGGTGCGCATCCTTGAATGCATTGCCGAAGACCTTTATCCCGATACCAGATCACCAATGCCAAAACGGGTTTTCTTCGATCACCCCTACAGCATGCCGACTGATGCGGTACGCAAAGTACCGTCACCCCCTGACGCTGCATCGATCCGTTCACACATGCCGACCCGGCCGCTACCCACGGCATCCGATCGTCCGATGGCAGGCGGGCCAGCCAGGTTTGTGGATGTGCGGCATGGTAAAGACGACGCGGATGGCTCAAAAGACAAACCATGGCGCACGATTCAACACGCGATCAATCAGTTACAGCCGGGTGAAACGCTCTATCTGCGCAAAGGGGTTTACCACGAACAAGTCATCCTCTCACGGTCAGGTGAACCAGGGAAGCCCATCACGATCAGAAGCTATCCCGGCGAACTGGTAACGATCGACGGCGGCTTAGGCGACTTCTATCACAAACATGAAAGTGCATGGGAACCGGTTGCCGATGGCGCCGAGGGTGAATTCCAATCAACGGCAACCTATCCAGGCCTTGGCACGAATCCCAACGCGACAAACCTGCTCGGTAACTTCGCTGACTCGATGATCCCGCTGCACGGCTATCGCTTTCTCACTGATCTACGTAGCGACAATCCTTACTGGAACCTTAAAAAGAACACCGAAGGCGGCGACAACCAAATCTATTGCGGCCCGGGCATCTGGTACAACCCCGAAACCGAGCGTATTCACTGTCGGCTTGCACACACAACGCTGCCAGGATTGCGTGATGACAACTACCGTGGTGAAACCGATCCGCGCAAGCTGCCATTGGTCATCGGATACAACGCATCGCCAATTCGTATCGCCGGTGCCCGGCACATCCGCTTGCAGGATATGGTGTTGCGCGGCTCGCGTTCGGCAACCCTATCGATTTCCATGGCTGGTGATATCGTTCTCGACGGATTGACGGTCTACGGCGGCAGGACATGCGTTCACGCGGAATATACGCAAGGTCTGCGGGCAATCCACTGCGCCTTCCGCGGCATCGGCGCGCCGTGGACATTTCGGGGCCACCTGAAATACCGCGCGATTGAAGCGCAGATTTTCTCTGCCAGTGCCTGGCAACCGACCGGGAATCGTGACTTCGAACTGGCTTACTGTGAATTCACCGACTCTGTCGACGGTGTGTTCATTGGCAATGTCACCAACTTTCGTTTTCACCACAACCTGATCGACAATGTGACCGATGACGGCATGTATCTCAGCGCCACGGCAACCGATAGTGGCGAGATGCCGGGCGGTCCTGTTCTTATCTACCAGAATCGTTTTTCGCGATGCCTGACAGCCTTTGCATTTGGCGTCGGTCATGGCAGGCAGTCAACCACCGACACGGGTATCGTCACCGGCGCGGGTCTTTGGATTTATCGCAACGTCTTCGACTTTCGTCGACCGGTGTGGTACGCCCACCCTACAGGGCCGGACGCGCCGCAGGAACTGTTATCGTTTGGCCGCAGCCAAGGCGACCACGGCAGCCCGATCTGGGAGCCCATGTTCGTCTATCACAACACCATTGTCGCACGCGAGCCATCGTTTCGCGGTTATTACGCGCACGGTTGGGGTGGACATATGCGTAAGACGGTGCGCGCGGTGCTGAATAACATCGTCGTTCAGGCAACAGGACCTGTCGGCGCCACCCTCGACCCAAGCGGCTTTACTTTGCTGCTCGACGGCAACCTGCATTGGAGTCTGGCTGAAAAAGGCAATCTTCACAAAATGCGTTGGCTGATCAGCCGGGCACTCAAAGACAAGCCGCTGGTTGTATCTGGTTTTCCGCGAGCGCTGAGTTATCCGCAAAGCGCGGGCACAGACCAGGCAAACCCGCTGATGGACCTGATGGAAATGCCCACCGGAGCCAGGGGCACGCCATATCGTTGCCAGCGTGATCGGCTTGCTGATCCGAAATTTGTTCGGCTCGAAACGGACTGGCGAGAACGCAATGACTATCGCTTGGAAAGTGACAGCCCGGCTGCAGGTGCGGCGGTGCCCCTTCCGTCCAAATGGCCCGATCCTTTAAAGGATGCTGACACGTCCGACATCGGTGCGATTCCGGTCGGCCACGATGGCTGGCCAGTGGGTGTTCACGGAAGATTTCATGTAGCCAAGTTGCCACACTAGAATTTTTATTGCTAAGTTGTGCCTCATCCATTTCAGGAAGCTGCAATGACTGAAAGTAATGCCTCAACGCCACCACGCGCGCGCATCGGATTTGTTGGTGCCGGTGATCACGCGTCTCGGCGTATGTATCCGTCACTGAAGCAGGTCGCCGAAGCCGAACTGATCGCAGTGTGCGATCTGGATCTGTCCAAAGCCGAACGCGCAGCCAAGGCGTACGGCTGTACCGCTTACGACAACCTCGACGCGATGATCGACAGCGAAAATCTGGACGCCGCGATTGTGTGTGGCTCACCCCAGATGCACGAGCAAGTGGCGCGGCAATGCCTTCAGCGCGGACTGCATGTGTACACCGAGAAACCCAGTGCGATTGACGCGGCGCGCTGCCAGGCGCTGGCCGAACTCGCAGCTGAGCAGAAACGCCATGGGCTTTGTGGGTTCATGAAGCGGCACAGCCCGATCTATCAGGCTGCCAAATCACTGGTCGACGCGGGCGCGTTCGGCAATGTCTCGGTAGCGGAAGTGCGCTGGTCGCAAGGCCCCTATGGTGCCGGCTGGGGCATTGATGACCCAGTGCAGACGTGCCTGATCGGCCAGATCATTCATCTGTTCGACACCATCCGATTCCTGTGCGGCGAGGCGACCCAGGTGAAAGCGGACATCGTTCGTGTGACGCCTGAACGCTTCGCGCTCACCACGGTCTTCAAACTGGCAAACGGCGGCCTGCTCACGTTGAACTTCAACAGCCTCGAGTCCGATGGCTGGCTTTTTCATGAACGGTTTCGCGTCACTGGTGAAGGCGCGTTCGTCGAAGTCGAAGACCAACTGCGACTGACTTATCACCACTACGAAGGCTGGCTGCCCGAATCCGTGCGTGACAACGTGATCCTTAAGAATCAGCTTCAGGTTTACGAGGTGCCGCAGATCATTCAGCACAATAGCCTGGAAGTTGGCGGCTATGTTGGCGAACTGCGGGACCTGGCCCTGTGTGTGTTAAACCCGGAACACCGCCCTGCCGCGACATTTGCTGACTGCGCAGCAGCGATGCGTATGGCCGAGGCAGTGTGGGCAAGCTTGCAATCAGGGGATGCGGCCCCCATCGCGGGCAGTGACGCCGTTAACGCTTAAAGTCCTCTTCAAACTGCTGCTGGCAATCTTCTTTCGATCCTTCAAACAAGTAGATTCGCCCACGAATCGACCGCGTCTCGCCGACCGCCAATGGTCCGGCCTTGATCGACAGATGCATGCAATTCCAGGGATTATGTCCCTGAGCGGACAGGAAGGATTCCCACGCGATCCCCATGACATATCGGCCATCCTCAGATTCCCGAACCATCAGGCCGGCGTGGGCATCACGTTCTGACGTCGGCCACTTCTCGTCAAAAATAAACTTGCCGTCTTCCTGCTCCTTGTCCCACGCCATCACATTGGAGCGACATTCGTGGTTGAAGTGAATCTCGCGCGGGAATGCGCCCTTGATCAAATCCAGGCCATCGCTACCAAGGAAATATGTGTGCACGTGCTCCTCATCCAGGAAACCCGCATTTCGTTCCGGCGGCTTCCAGGGACTACCTGGATTAAAACAGGGAATGATGGCCGCAATGTCTGGCCAATCGTGACCCGACTTGTTTGTGATCTCCAGCTGTAATTCAGCACCATTCTCCACCGCTTGCATATTCAGCTTCAACCAATCATCATCCATAAGCGCGACGGCGGCGCTCTCATCTACTTGCCATGAACGTTCCCATGATCCCCCTGTATGTTCACCTTTCTCGACCGCATCAAAAAGGTGCCACTCATAGAACCAGAAGAATGCAAACAGGTCCGGGACAATGCGAGATTCCAGCCTGATGCCTCTTTCCCATTCCGTCAATTTCAGGATGTTGCTCATAAGTCGTCCATACTAGTCATACAAAGTCACACGATTGGCCAAAGATACTACTACCAACCCATCACGGCGAAAAGCCTGGGGCCGAAAATGAGTAGACCGATCACCGCGGCGCCAATCGCGCTAATCAGGACCGCACCGGCTGACACATCCTTTGCTCGCTCCACCATCGGGTGAAACTCCGACGAGGCGACATCGCAAAGCGACTCGATCGCAGTATTCAAAGCCTCGGCGGTCCACACCGCCATGATGGCAAGCGTAATCGCCACCCACTGGCCAGCACTGATTTGAAAGAGTAAACCACCGATAATGACGATCACAGTGGTAACGGCGTGTATCCAGGCATTGTGTTGTGTCCGAAGCATCACCTTGATGCCGCGGAAGGCGTATTGGAAACTGCGGACCCTTGATGCGATGCTGAAACGTTTCAAACGCACCCCACATATTTCAGTTACGAAGCAAGCGAACGCGAATTAGCCCCGACCTACTATCACTAATTTCGAATTTCGTCATAACGGAACACTTCCAGTCGGGTCGCTATGGGTCTGCACAATGCAGGTGGCAACTCGCCGGGTATCGATTCAAGATTGACTCCCCAGCCGATTGTACAGTGCGGCATCCATCTCGCCGGCGCGTATGGTGAATTGGGATGTCGCCTTCCGGTCGTGAAACTATGGTTCCACAATCGATCATGAAATGAGCTTAAAGCGTCCGTCATACTCGCCGCAATAAAGACAATTCCACGATCAGCCAAAGTATCGATGTGCGAGAAAGTAATGCACGGCAACTCTTCCGTGCGCGTAAATTCCCTTACTTCCTGCTCAAGCACCTGAAAGTTCGCATCATAGAACTTGGCTATCGTGATATGTGGCCTGAATGGAAGCGCTCGCCCAAGCAGAGAAGTTGCAAAAGTCTCTATCTGCGCATCGACACGCTCATCGAAGAATAACCCGACGCCATATTCTGTTTTTATATGCTCGGACATCTTTGGCGGGAAACGTCACTCGCTACCTATAAATTGATCGTACTCGATACGATTGCCATATGCGCCATTCTCTCGGTCAGTGCTTTGCAGGCAAATCCGCCAGCTTCGTAAGTGACACAGGCTCGTGTTTGCAAATCTCCCGCGCCATCTGACGCGTTTTTCCCGTCGGGTTGAAAAGCTCCACCAACTGACCAGTCACGTCCACAACTTCAACGTCAGGCGCAGTGAAATCACACACCATTACGATCGCAGACAACCGCTCAGCCTTCGCGATTTCCAATAGTTGTGGCTTGACCGGTTCAAGCAGGTCACTAACAGGCACACATCCGAAACCCTGAAAGTGTAATTTTCTCTGATGTTGCTCGCCCCACTTTTGCAGTGCGTCGACTTTCTTCTGTTCTCCTGCCTCCTTCGCCGCGTTGTATTCCGTCATCTTCTCCCGAACCGGATTGAAGCTGGATGCGGCATAAGCCACAGCAATCGCTCGGTTGTCGTAGATGCCGATCCGAATTCTCACCGCTTCATCCTGCCCGGCAAACAAATATCCGGCAACAAACGCAAACGCGATACCCGTTCCGACCATGGTTACTAAGAAAGTGATTTGGCGATTCATGGCTTATTCCTCCTGGCTTCTCCAATCGTCGGCTTCGCATACGCGTCTTGGCGTATGGTGCAACGGCCGCAGGCAGGAACGAAAGGCTGTTTCGTATTATCATAAGGTGCGCATCAAGCTGATCAACCCGATATAGCAGTGTCGTCGCATTAACGGCAGGTTCGCACAATTACAACAACCCCAACGCCTCATCCAACTCCATCCGGCGATACGATTGCACCAGCTTGTCAACGTCGGCGAACTGCTCTAGCCATGCCTTGCCTTGGGCTTCAGCCTGAGCATCGTCAGACACCGAATCCACCAAGGTTTTTACCCAATCGATAAATGGTCTTGCGTCACAAACAACGGTCACATCCGGGTCACGCACCTGTCCGCTAAATGAATACGCATAACATGCTTTAATGTTCCGCCGTGCACTGGCCATCGCTAACTGTTTCAGGCCGTCCTCTCCCGGAACCCACGGCTCCCCCGGAGTCCCCAATTCATCCACTTCACGATCCGGCAAGAGCAATACATTCGCCCCGCGATCTGTCACCGCGCGCAACACGTCTATCGGCTGTGGACCGACGCGTACAATCTTGTGATCCGGATAAATGTCGAACATCCCATACGACGGCAACGCCCCATCACCACAGTACAGCGCGAAAAATTCCGGATACGCAAAGAACGGCTCGCCGGTGGCGCGATAATCATCATAAAACGCGGTGACGTACGCCATGAGGAGGTTAATCGCGCCCGCTCCCTCAATGCGCCCCGGCGTGTAAAGAGCCAGCCGATCGCACATCGTGACGCCACGAAAGAAATCCGCATGCGATATCAATTGGCCATTAACGGTCAATTCAAAGCTACTGCCCTGTAGTGCTTCGGAACTGTGCATGTCTGGCGATATTTTACCGCCTGAAAAGATGCAAGCACGCCTGGCAGGATTCGAACCTGCGACCTGCGGTTTAGAAGATCAATCTGAGGAAAGCAGTAACGGCGAAAACCCTTTAAAACAAGCATATTCCGTTGCATTTATTATACCAAATTTCATTGAATTTGATACGTTGCGCGGAAATTTCCGCGCAAAAATTTTTGATTTCTGGATAAGATGCTTGCCCTAATGAAAGGGGAAGTTGTGGCGAATCCTGAACATGTTGAAGTTGTGAAGAAGGGCGCGAAGGCGATTCAGAAGTGGCGTAAACTAAATCCGAATGTACGACTGGACCTGGAAGAAGCCGATCTCGGTTATAACAATCTCATTGGAGCAGATCTCAGAAACTGTTGCCTAGCAGGAGCCGACCTCACCCGCACCGATCTGGAAGATACCGATCTCAGTGGAGTTGATCTCACTAAAGCAAACCTCGAATGCGTTGATCTCAGTGGTGCCAATGTAAGAAGTGCCAAACTCGTACAAGCTAACCTTATTGAAGCTTATCTCATAGATACTGACTTTATGAATGCAGATATGAGCGGAGCCAATCTTAGTCAGTCCATCCTCAGAAATACGATATTCAGTTACACTAAAGTAGACCAAACGAAATTCAATCATGCGGAATTCGCCTCGGCCGCTTTCTCTTCAATGGACTTGTCTAGCACTATTGGACTTGAATCAGTCACTTTCCATGGTCCTTGCGACATCGGTCTCGATACAATCATCCAATCTCGCGGCCAGATTCCTCCTTCATTTCTTGAGGGATGCGGTATACCGCGCGACATGATCGACAGTGCATTGGCAATCGGTCACGGCATTGAACCAATTCAGTTCTATTCATGCTTCATCAGCTACAGCCACAAAGACGAGGAGTTCGCAAAGCGCCTGCACGATCAATTACGCGCAGCAAATCTCCGCGTCTGGTACGCACCCGAAGATATGAAGGGCGGGGAAGAGCTTCATAAGCAAATCGAAAAGGCGCTTCGAGTGCACGACAAACTTCTGCTGATCCTTTCGGAAGAAAGCATGAACAGCAAATGGGTAGAAGTTGAATTGTCACGAACACTCAAGCAAGAGAGAAAAGAAAAGAGACGAAAGCTGTTCCCGATCCGATTGTGCTCATTTGAAGCAATTGAGAAGTGGGAATGTTTCAGCACAGACTTGGTCGAAGACATGGCTGAAACAGTTCGCAAGTACTTCATTCCCGACTTCACGGGCTGGAAGAATCACGATGCCTTCGAAGAGCAGTTCGCAAAGTTACTCGACGACATGAAGAAAGAAGGTCCCGACTCGTAGGTGTATACGCCCCGCCGTCGAGACTGGCAGATTGCCACGACGGGCCTGCCGGGAGAACGAAGGGCTGAAGTGTCTTGAGCCAGCACGGGATAACGGGGTGCTGTTTGCGTGACCTTGAAACCCTTAGCCCAGCAAATCGAAAATTTTCATATTCTTGAATATTTGACCGTCAGTTATATTGACTTTTAGTCAAATATTGCTATCGTTCCATTAGCTCTTTGGCATATAAATACCGGCGAATTTGGACATAGCTGAGGCTGCTTGTCAAAGGGCGCCTGTTCTGATTGAGCATACCGCAGCTTGGATTGCTCATGAGGGACGGAATGTGGTGATCAGTTCCTGCTGCATCAGTTAGGGGTTACCGAAAGGTCGCTACCAACACTCGCAGGATAGAATCGACCAGCAAATGGCACCTCCGCCGAAATTTGAGCACCATTCGGATACGAGTGGCGCTCAAACTTCGGCGGAGGCAGAATGGAATCGCGCCAGACTGCTGGCTGTATTTAATCGACACCGCAAGGTTCATGGACGAGCCTGTATACCCATCTCTCATTATGTCATTCAATTGCCTCGTGCCACGTCTGCATTGACTTCATTTTGTACTGGGGGTTATCCGAAGTCTCTAGGGCGTGGCGAGGGTTAGCGATATCGGAACAGGTGGGATTCCCACTGCCGATCTTCGTGAAAGGAGATGGCTATGTCCAAGCGTGACGACTTGGGAAAAGTTATCGATTTATTGGAAACTGTTATCCGTAAACTTGAAGAGTTGAAGTCCAATTCTTCACCAGAAGAAAAGGAGCAGATTGACAAAGCTATTCAGGACACGGTGATCGTTGCTAATGTCCTGAAGGATCGTAGACGTTCTGAGAAGTTCGACTTTTCGCTGGTAGTAGTAAAGGCGTATTTGGTCTACAAGGCCATTCAAAAAATGTTTGGCCTTGGAGACGAATAATGGCTGTGTGGAATCTCACTTTTTTTGATGAATATTGACCCGCAAAAATTGGGTCTTGCAATAAAGAAGCGTCGTTCGAATATTGAAATGACGCAACACGAACTTGCGGGCCGCACTGAACTGACTGTCAACTTCATCAGCTTGGTGGAGAACGGCAAGAAGCAGTTGTCTATGCCTGCGCTCGGGCGTATTGCAGACGCGCTAGGTGTGCCGTCGGCGATACTTGTTTGGTCGGCAGAAAAGAAGAGAAAGATGCCGGAAGCACAGAAGCAGTACGTTGAAGCGTTAAAAGAGTTTGCTGATGCTCTTCTTGAAGAACCGGAATAAATTGCCAAGTTTTACTGCTTCGATCCCGTGCCGTGATATACCGGCTTGGACAATGGAGGCATGGAAGCGTTCCGGCTGGCAGACATGACGCTGACAGCTACGCCATTCTCAAACTGGCCGACAGAAAACGAATTCTCTTTCTGCGTCGGAACTCCATTCTTCAGGATGATCGTTGGCCACCAATACGAGATACGATCATCGGTTACTACCTGTTTTGTCGTTGGTTCGCCAAGGATGATTTTCGCCTGATCTAAAGTCATGCCCTTGGCAAGACGGTAGCGCTTGAATGCGGAGGCGATATGCGCGGGCATATCTGGTTCGTGGTGGATGATGTGCCAGTCGGGCGCGGGTACTTCGATATTGATAACAAGAAAGTGAACCGGCCCGGGTTTCCATGAATATGCGAGCGGGGGTGTGCCATTCTTCTTTTTGTATCCGGGCTTTGAAGCGTTGATTCCAAAGGATGAAGAGAGTTCCTTCAACTCCCTTGGATACTTCACATGAGCCCGAATCTCAACGCGGCGAATCCGACCATCACGCAGATCAAATCCCACAATGAACGACGCATCTCTTTTTGCGCCACTTTTTTGGCCGTAGTAATAATCAACTTCCGTTGCCCACTCCGTACTCAACTCCACGCCCTAAAATTCACTCGCCTTCTTAAAGTGCTTCAGTTCCGAAGGCTCTCGCCCAATCATCCGGCCGACCACAGGAAGGTCGATATCAATCTTCTGTTCGACTGTAGACTTTGGCGGCTTCTCATCGTCTGCCTTGAGGCAGGACTGGAAGACCAGAACCATTAAAAGACCAACAGCACAATCTGTCGGAGTATTTGCGTGCCGACCGGCGCTCGCTGTCGATCAGAGCGACCTTGCCGCCGATGCCCTTTGCGACTCGCAGTGCTGTATAGGTCTTGCCTGCTCCCGATGGGCCGAAAAATGCCGCGCGAAGTTTCGCGCCTTCTTTGGTTGCCTTTTCAAACATGCTGATTAGCTCCTGAACAAAATTGCGTAAATGCAGAGAACCACACCGGCGAAGATGCAGAGTCCGACGACGAATGCTTGGGCCGTCGTGTCCGATCCCCCGGCGATGTTTGGCGTGTCGTATTTCCGATTGCGCATAGCTACAGCCCTTCCGCCGCAAGCTCCGCCTCTGCTTGACGGTGCGATGCCGTGGTCTGTTGGGGGATTGGCTCTAAAGGGTGGGAACCGCTTGTCGTCGGTTCTGGAATTTTTGCTCTTGTGCCTGATTCTGAGGCACAAGAATTTTCAGAATGATCGTTCGTCGGTGCTACTTCCGAACAGTCGGAATCGTTAAAGAAGTCAAGCAACCAGTCTTCGGTTGTGTACCAGCGACGGGCTACCCTGCGTCCCTTAAGGTGGATACGACGGCCATCGGGAAGTTGGACGCCCTTGGTAATCCACCGCCAAATGGTGGCTGATGATGGCCTGCCGGGGCATTCCTTCGCCGCCTGAGCCATCGTCAAAAAATCTTTTAATTGCGTGCGGCCGGTGCTGGTTGTCGATTCTGGGTTGTCACATCTGGCCATTTTGGCCACCTCGGATAAGAGTCATTTGATCCGGGGTGGAGTGTCAGGGGGTATTTGGCCGTGTAACGCCGTTACAAGATTTTTTCGCTAGAATCAGCGTTATTGGCTTAGTAGCCGCGAAAGTTTTTTCGGGAATCTGCATCGTGTAACAGTGTTACAGATTCATTACATGAACGAACTTGCTTAGAAGGGCCATTGAGACCGATTTGAGTCTCACGCATCCTCAATTGAAAGGGTGACTTGGATGGCAGAAACTAAAAAATTTCCTATAAAAGCAGTTGCTACGACGTTCGCAGCAACCATTGGCGCAATGGTGGGAATTTATACGTTATGGCAAGGCATCAGAAAGCCAGACGCTAACCTTGAAGCAATCTGCTACCACTATGAATGGGAGCAGATGCCACGACCTCCGATCAGCTCATTCATTTCTGACGCCAGTCAGAAAGAGATCGACAAATTTAAAGAATCACTGGAAGGAGAAAGTGAGATTCGACTGAGTTCAGTAGAACTTGCCATGGAAAGAGCATTCGACAGCTTTATGGGATTCGGCAGATTGGCTAGAGCGTACTTTCGCGTGGATGTCACAAATAACGGAAACTTGTCTGCAAGAGACGTAGTGCTTCGTGTGCCAGATACAGCAGCCGTATTGATTAAATACGAAGATGGTCACCTTGGGAAGGACATACGAAAATTCAATGAATCTATTATCGAAATTGGAAATATGCCTCCTCGTTCAACAATTTCTGTCAGCATCTGGGCAAAGCACAATCCGTCACGGTATGGTGCGGAAGAAATAGTCCTGTCGCATAGCACGGGGACAGTAGACATGGACATACACACCCCGGTCCGGTCACTCAGATATCACATTTCGAACCCCCAAACTATCTTTTTCTCTACTGTGATAATCGCAATTGCCGCATTTTTCACCCTCTGTTGGTGGCTCATAAGTAAGTGGACAATCGACAGCAATGATGAAGGCGATCCCAAGGCGGTCCACCCCCAAACAGAAAATATTGAAGAGACGGAAACGGCCAAGCCCGCTTCTAGTGATTGAGCACCAGTTATTACTTAAACGAAAATCTTCAGATTACCAGTCATGGAACTACAACCAACCCCACCCACTGCGCCAAGACCCTTCTGCTTCGTCCTGATGCCATTCGACGCATCATTTGATGACACCTACAAGCTTGGGATCAAGGCCGCATGCGATGAAGCTGGAGCGTACTGCGAGCGAGTGGATGAACAGCTTTTCGACGAGCGATCAATCTTGGAACGCATATTCAATCAGATCGCGAAGGCCGATTTTATTATTGCGGACATGACGGGTCGAAATCCCAACGTCTTTTATGAAGTTGGATATGCACATGCGCTTGGAAAGAGAACGATCCTGCTGACGAAGAATTCGGACGATATCCCATTCGATCTGAGGCATACACCACATATTGTCTATGAGGGCAGCATTATTTCGTTGAAAGAAAGTCTTTCGAGACATGTACAGTGGTGCATTGATAATCCTGCCAAAGATGATGGCGAGACGAAATTTGAGGTCGAGCTTTACATAAACAGGAAGAATATCGATGACGGGAAGTATGTACTGGACTACCAACATGGTTCTGAAACCGTTTATTTTCTGCTCACGATCCAAAATGTTTCTTCAAAAGTATTAAGCAAAGATAATTTTAGGGTTGGAGCGCTTACGCCTGAGGGCATCTCAGTTGGGTTTGGGAAATGGATTGCCGACCAATCTGAAATGCCCGATGGGAAACAATCACACAGGATTGATTTAGATCTTAGTTTGCTCCCAGAAGAGGCGGCAATGATTGGCATAACCATCGATTTTCAGACTGGATATGCTGCACCGAAAGATGGGGAAAACCAGACAATTGCCATTTGCATCTACACTCCGATGGGCAAGCGAGAGTACCCCGTCACTATTAGGTGGATAAACGAAGAGGAAGAGGAATATTAGTTCCCGTCACATCTGTCTAAATCCACCTCACGCTCCTTCAGCCGCCACGCCTCAAAGCTGTTCGGCTCAATGCGACGATCTGATCCAGCGCCTTCACTGATAAACTCGCCCTTCTTACATGCTCTGTAAATCTTTACCTTCGCGCTGTTCGGCGTGATGCCGTCCACGTCGTCCAGATGAGCACGTGTTGCTTCGGAAAGTGTCAGCCACTTTCTCGGAGCCTCATCGTTCAGGCTCACCGTCAGATTAACACTGGCCATTCCCGCTCTTCGCAATGCCGTCACCACTGCTTTTGGCAGTAGGACCAATCTCCCCTGATCGTCCGACAACTGGCAATAGTCCGTCATTGCTTCTGTCGCTAGAATGCTCCTAGCCATGGTGCCTCCAATTAGGTGTCATGGTCAGGCTCGGTTCGGTGTTACTAGCACCTTGCCGGGCCGTTTTCTTTGCTCCTAGATGTACGCCTCGATTCCAGTTCATTTAGGGGTCATATTAGTGGTGCTCCTCTTATAAAGTTTTCTGTAAAATCCCTCATCAGCGCAAGATTTGGGGAGAATTTTGGGCGAATGTTTGGGCTACCCTATTTTCTTGATCGCCTCCGTCGCCAGCCTCAAATCCCGCTCCGCGTAAACCGCATCCGTGATCACAGCAGAGCTATGGCCGAGCAACACTTGCGCTGCTTCAAGGCCGTATGTCTTGCGCGCTTCCGTTGCGAAGTTGTGCCGCAATCGACCGGGCGACCACTGAGGAACACCTGCCGACTTGCACGCCCGATGGATCGCGCGCCGGTAACTGTCGGTGGTGTACTTCTCGCCTGTTAGATCGCGTGGTCTGGCCTTTCGGTTCAAATCACGTGTTTTATTGCAGGACGGATGAGACTTTCGCTGTTCGCGAAGCTTTGCCCGGCGCTCCTTTTCCGCTTCAGTCGGACTGAAAATCGGTGCATCAACAGGCCTGCCATGCAAATGCCCCTTGATGGCGATTTTCCCCTTTGGCCCGATGAATATTTTCTTGCTTCCGACGTGATCAACGGTCTTGTGTTCGTTCAGCTCGTAAACCCAAACATCGCCGGAAGTATCAAGGTCAATAGGACGCATTGCGCAGACTTCACAGGGCCGCATACCTGTATGAAGTTGAAGCTGAATCATCGACCAGACCTGACGGCTGACGTACGGCTTCGGTGATTAGTCGGATGTATTTCTCTCTGGCTACCGGATCGTCATACAACCCAAGCCCGTAGTCCCTGCGTTCCCGCGTCACTGAATCTGACAGTGTGACGACAGCATATGACTGCTTTTGAATGGTCTTCTTGCGATAAGTGGGGATTGAGATTGATCTTGGCATCAGCGGTGCTCCATTCCAAGTTGCGCGGAAATGTTTCCGCGCAAAAACCATTGAAACTTGCCGCACTGCTGATGCAGGGTTTCGCCGTAAAGGCGTCGTCGGCGTACTCTTATGTAAAGCACGCCTGGCAGGATTCGAACCTGCGACCTGCGGTTTAGAAGACCGCTGCTCTATCCAACTGAGCTACAGGCGCATCGGATATTCGTATTGTAACGACAACAATACAATAGGACATCGCACGGTGGCCTGCCGGGCAGCTCTGAAAATCAGGCGGTTTCTTTAAGCAGCTGTTGGTTCGGCTTCTTCGCCAGATGACTGGTCGTCGTCGCCGTCGACTTCTTCTTCTTTCTCGGCCACCGCCAGAGCAGAACGGACGAACACGCCGCGGAGAATCAATTCGCCCTGACTGAGCAGACGAATTCGATCGATCAGTGCCGGCGTCAGCTTTGTGTGCTGCTTGAGTAGCAAGACACCGTCGGCTTTGTGGATATCCCTCGCAAGGACCATGCCCGGCTTCAGTTGCGACGCGATGATCTCGACTTCACAATCGTCGATCTCGATGACCTTGTCTTCGTTCTTATCGGTGACAAGCTTGACGATGTTCGGATCGAACTGGGAGCCGGCTCCTTTCTTGAGAACCTTGATGCCTTTGTCGACATCCAGTTGAGTGGGGTTGGCACTGGAATAGACTGCGCTGTCAAAAGCGTTAGCAATGGCGATGATTCGCGCGCCCAAGGGGATGCCCTCCCCTTTCAACGAACTGGGCTGGCCCTTGCCGTCAAACATTTCGTTCTGATGGCGAATAACCAACGCGACCTGTCGGAAACCGGCCACGCGCGACAGGATGTTGTAGCCAGACTCGGACACGGGCGTGGGCTTACCTGGTGCTTTGGCGCGGCGAGGGCCCTTCCTGTCATTGCCTACATTTGCAATTTTGCCCAAGTCATGCAGGTAAGACGCGAAGATAATATCCCTCAACTCGTCGCCGCGCACGCCCATGCGACCCGCGATCTGAGTGGCGAACTTGGCGACGCGGCCGGAATGAACGCCCAAGCTCGGATCATACGCGCCAAGTGTACTGGCAAGCACCACCACCGCGTCGCGCAGTGAGCTTTCCAGATTCTTGCTCAGCTCTTCGAGCTGTTCGTTCTTCTGCTTCAGAGCCGCGGTGCGTTCGGCCACCTGCTGCTCGAGTTCCTTGTTCCAGGCTTCGAGCTTTTCGTTCTGCTGCCTGGTCAACTCCTGAAGCTGTCGGTTTTCGACAATCAGCTGGTGGGACCGCACCCCGTCCGCGACTGCGGCGCGAAGCCGATCGTCATTCCATGGCTTGACCAGAAACAGGTTGATGTGTCCCTCATTGATGGAGGCCTGCGCTGCATCAAGATCCGTGTAACCGGTCAGCGTGATGCGATAGGTATCCGGGCTCATGTCGTACACAGCAGACAATGTCTGCGCCCCGGTCATGCCCGGCATTCGCTGGTCACAGACGATGACCGCCACGTCACGTTCCTTCACTATCTCCAGCGCAGCTTGCCCGCCTTCAGCGGTGATGACTTCATAATCATCGCGGCGCAGGAGTCTTTTGATCGCGCGGAGAATAGATGCTTCATCGTCAACCGCAAGAACAACAGGTTTCATGCCGCCACCTCCCGCCAAAGGATGACTGCTTGTCCGCGAAGGCCTTCTGCGTCGCCAAGCAGGTGTGTTCGCCATTCCAGTGAACAGCCGTCCAGTTCAACGCGTCCCGATGCGGCGGTGAGTGTGCTGGACGCCTTGGTCTGATCCAGCGCCTCCCATATCGGCTCGGGCAGTTTATCCCGAACAGCCAGGCCGATGGCCTGAACGGAAAGCGAGTCGAGCAACGAACAAGCTGCCGAATTCACCCGCACGACCATGCCTTCCGGGTCAACGAGCACCACGCCGACCGGCAGCTGCTCGATGATGTTTTCGCACGTGTTGTAGCCGCGCCACGCATCGTCAGCGGTGCACTGCAGTTGACGGCTTAATTCAGCCAGGTCCTTATTCTGTTCAATGACCTGTTCGGTCAGTTGCCGGTTTTCTTTTTTCAGACAGGCAACTTCCACCGCGCGTGCGATGTGGTCCTTCAACTCAACGTCGTTCCACGGTTTGATCAGGAATCGGAAGACCTCACCATCGTTGACGGAAGCAAGTATGGAACTGACTTCGGAATAGCCGCTGAGAATAATACGAACCGTGTCCGGCCATTTTTCCCGCACTTCAGCAAGCAGTTCAACGCCTGTCATGTCACACATGCGATTGTCACTGACAACAACATCAAACGTTTGGCTTTCGAATAGCTCCATTGCCTCCTTGCCGGAACCAGCGGTGGTCAGTTCGTAAGGTTCATGATGCAAGAGGCGCCGAAGTGAGCGCAGAATCATTGGCTCGTCGTCGACGATCAACACCGACGGTTTAGCTTCGTTGTCTCTAGAAGAATCGGCGTCTGTCGAATCAGACTGCGCCAGCGCTTCCAGATCGAGTTCCACGTCCATGACCGCTCTCCTGTACTTCTTCAGGTCCATCAACCGGAAGTTCGATGCGAAAAGTCGTCCCCGTGCCGACGATACTCTGCACATTGATACTGCCGTTGTGGACCTGAACGATGTTGTAAACAACATTAAGTCCCAGACCGGTCCCGCTTCCTACATCTTTTGTCGTAAAGAATGGATCGAAAATGCGATTAAGATCTTCTTCCGGAATGCCGCATCCGTCGTCTTCCACTTCAACCCATACGCGATCCTCTGTTTGCCCGGATCGGACCCGGATCGTTCCCTTCTCTTCAATCGCTTGAGCTGCGTTGACCAACAGGTTCAAAAACGCCTGACCAAGCTTTCCGCCATAGCAACGGATGTCCGGAATCTTCCTCAGATCACATTCGACTTCCGCTTTATATTTCAAGATATTCGAGGCGATGTTGATCGTCTTACGAATCAAGTCGTTGACATTCTCGACCGCCAGTCCAGCGCTATCCACGTGTGAGAAATCTCGCAGATCGGCCACAATCTCGCGAACGCGTTCCGCTCCGTCAATGGACTCGTTAATCAGGTCATTTAAGTCTTCCAGAACGTATCGAAAATCCGTGTCCTTGAGGATCGCCTGAACCGATTCACATCGCTGTTTCAATTGGGTGTAATTCTCTTCGGCAGCCGCTGCGGCAAGTTGCTCATAGGCTTGAAACACCTGCTTGATGTCCCTCGCATAACCGGCCAGGCTGTTCAGATTACTGAACACAAAACCGAGTGGATTGTTGATTTCATGAGCAACGCCGGCCGCCAGTTGCCCAATTGACGCCAACTTGTCTGACTGGAGAAGCTTGGCCTGAGTTCGCTGAAGTTCCGCCTCGGCCTTTTTCACCCTTGTAATGTCACGTACCACCCAAGTGCACATCGTGCTCTGGCCGACCCGGAAGCAACTGCCTGAAATCGATAACGGCACATCACTCCCGTCCGAACGGCGTCCGGTGCATTCGATCGCCTGGGCAACCACTAAACGCCCAGCTTGCGTCTTCTTCTCGTCCGACGAGTGCATCTCGTAATCAGCAACCAACGGAATCAGGTCGCGAAGGCTGCGCCCGATCGCCTCGCCGGCTTCGTACTGAAAAACCACACTGGCAGCCGCATTAAATGAGACAATAAAACCATGCGAGTCTGTGGAAATAATGCCTTCGGCCGCAGTGTCAAGAATCGCGCGGGTTCGGGCTTCCCTGGCGGCAAGTTTATCCGCCAGGGCGCGCAGTTCGACCGTGGTGTCGTAAAGGCTTCTGCTTTTTTCTTCGAGCAGCGTCTCAGCTTCAAGACGAGCTCGGCGTTCACGATCAAGCCGCCGCTTGATCCGCTCCATCTCGTCCATGGCTGAGGCTCCGGACTAACGTAAATCGAATGTGAGTCCCGTCACCTCCGGACAGATCTTCGCTCTCAATCGTGAGCGTTTCCTTGAAGTGGCGGGCACAACCGATCATCAATCCCTCAGCCAGTGCGCCCAGACCTCGCGGCGACTGATATGTGACGATCAACTTATCGTTCTCAACTCGATCAAATTCGAACCGAGGTAATTCCGCATCCGGGTAGAGCTTTCGCACTTCCGGGTGAATGTAACTTTCAACGTTGGAAATGAAGTCGAGCGAAGAGTTCACCCCTTCGGCAAACTTCGGATATGCAATTGCCAGTCTACCGAACAGATGCTCGCCAAACGTGCGAACCAAGTCAGCCTCATCTTTATCAACCTGCTTGCCCAGTTGGGTGACGAGCTGAAAGATTTCCGCGTGGTCGTAAGTCCCAACCGCGGTATAGGCGCCGCCTGTTTTCAGGTCGGACTCCTCAATAATCTCTTCAAGTATCTCAGGGCCGAACATTTCGTCGACCATGTCCAGAAATTCGGTAAAGACAACACCTTTCATTGCAGGGCCTTTCATTATGAGGCGATAGACATATCGCGTACACCCGGCCCAATCCTGCATCGGCGAAATCAAGGTAAAACTCAACGGTCTAGATTCCGCTGGCCGTAATATTCACCTGCCTGCACACAGAATTAGCTACATCAGAGACCGATAAATAAAACGGGTAGTCTGAGTTCGTGAAGTTATTAGAAGGGTCGAACGCCCCACCAATCTCAAAACGTCAGCATCATCTGCACCTGCTTCGGCGGGACGGGTTGCGGCTTGAGTTTGAACCACTTGGATCGGCGCCGCTGATTGGTCAACGTGACGCGCCTTGCGATGGCGGGGTCGGTGTTGAAGACCTCAAGCACCTTGCGGCGGCTGTTGCACTGCTGCGAGCGGTGCAGCAATACGATGTGACGCGGACAACCGGGCGCGCTGGTGCGAATGACACGCTGGACTGCTTCAAATGCCTGCTGATTGGACAGATGCCCCGCCCCGCCCATGATGCGGCGTTTGAGGTTGGCCGGCCGCGTGCTGGTCTGCTGCATGACTGGATCATAGTTGCTCTCAATCGCCATCAGATCCACGCCACGGAACATGGCGATCAGTTCGTCAGGCACGCATCCGAGGTCTGTGGCGTAGCCGAATCGGCCGAAATCCGACTCACCTAAAAAGCCGCATGTCCCTTGCCTGTCATGCCTTAAACGAATTGGGTGCAGTTTAAGGCCTTTAATGGGCTCAAACGGGGATTTTCCGAACTCTTGGACCAATCCGTGCGTATAAAGGATATCGGCCCCGGGCAGCCGCCGCAGTTGGTCCTGGTGCCATTGATGCACGTAGACGGGAATTTTCCATCCGACCAGAGTGTTCAGCCACGTAGGACGGAAGTGATCCTGATCCAAGTGCGTCAGACAGATGGCTTTGATGTGCTGGAGTGCTGCCTTTGCCTGACCCAGTCGACGGGCGGTGGTGACCGGACCGAAGCCCGCGTCAATGAGCATGGCTTGACTGCCCAAGTGCACAAGCGTGCTGTTGCCGCCGGAGCCGGAGCCAAGCACACACAGGGCCAGCGTCTGATCAGAAGAGCCGGACGAAGCCACAGACCTGACCAATTGTGAGGGATCTCTGGTTGCCCGGATCGATGCGGCGGCTGCAGGCGATGTGGCCTGCGACGGAGTCGGGAACAGCCATTGATCGTCGCTGAGCAGGTCGGACATCATGTCTCCAGAAGAAAGAATTCGCATCTTCAGAAGTAACACGATGCATGTCAAGATGGGAATACAGGTTTAAGAATGCAATACATCAAAACACCAGTTGTCGGAATCATGTTCATTGCGCTGTGCAGCGTATTGCTGACATTGACCGGTTGTGACTCAGCCGAACAAACGCCCGAAATCGCCATTGTGGATATGGATCAGGTGATGCAGGCGCTGGGCCAGGACGTTGCTATTCAGCAGCATATGCAGAAGACCAGCAATGACATCAACCAGCGACTGACGAATCGCCGTGGCGAGTTGCAGGCACAGATCAAAACAAAACAGGACGAGCTGGGCGAATCTCCAACAGAAGAACAGCAAAAAGAATTCGCGGAGTTCATGCGAAACGTCGAACAGCAATTCCAACAGGAAGTCACCCAGGCACGGCAGTTTTCCGAACGAACGCAACAGAACATGATTGCCCAGTTCACTGAACGCGTCCGTCCAATTGCAATGTCCGTTGCGCAAAGTATGGGGATGAATATTGTCATGGTGCGAACGCCCGCCCTGCTGGCGGTGAGTTCTGAAAACGATATTACACTGGCAGTCATCGATGCGATGCGCACAGCCGGGCCTGCTGGAACACCCGGTACGCTCAGTGGAAGTGGATTCGGGCAGCAGCCGCAAGGTAGTCCGATGCCGGGAAGTGAATCGCCGATCGGACAGTTGCCGCAAGTACCGGCCTCGGCGCCAGCAAGTCAGCCAGCTGCCGGGAGCAGTGACGGCGGCACGATGCCGGCAACGTTGCCGGAGGGCTTGCAGTAAGGGCAAAGCGTGGACAGCTAGTCGTTTTGAGAAACGTCCTGCATCAGGGTAAGCAGGGATTCGACATGGTTGTCGATAGATAGCTGGTCAGCCAGATCGCCAATGTTCTCAATACATGATTCACGCGCAGGCGGATCATCTAGGTCAATCATTGCCTGGCACAGTGCGTCAATGTCTGTCGGGTCATCAACTACGCGCCCACGCTTGGGTTCGCCGTCCACCAGAATAAAATCGCTGGCCCCGTTGTACACGGTACTGATCGCGGGCACACCCAGCATCAGCGACTCGATGACCACTTTGCTGGACGGGTCATAAAACGTCGGCAAGGCAGTGACGTCTGACGCGCAATACAGTTTCGCCATCTGCTGTGTCGGGCCGACGTTTCTGACGGATTCGCGAACGCCGTGCCGCTCGGCCAAGCGCAGGAACGATCGGTCGATTTTGCCGGCAAGTAGAAGCACGCCCGTCCCACCCCGCTCCTGATACCGCGCGAACGCCGCAAGTAGTTGCGGAAGTCCTTTTAAACGTGGATTCAGCGCCGCAAACAAAAAAGCTGTCTGATCATCCTCAACATGAAACATATCGCGGATGCGTTCACGCCATTGGGCTCGCTGCTCCGGCTCGACTTGCGGCATCACTGCCGTATTCGGGATCACGCGAATGGTCTTTTCCTGTAGCACGTTCGGATAGTGCTCTTCGAGCTGCCGGACGACGTATTGGCTGACGGCCGCAATGCCGCGCACCAGAGGTTCAGCCAATACCTTTTCTTCCAGTTCGCGAAGCATGCTGCGCTTGCCATTGAATTTTTCTCCGACGCTTCGCAACAGGCGTGGCAAGCCCGGCGGGCTCGTCTGGAGGTTGCGCAACTGTGTAGCCACGGCCGTACCGCTACGTGGCTGAATAACCATAGCCGGCGCTGCTGTAGTCACGGACAGGCTGGCATCAAACTCGTCTGAACTTAATCGGGAACGAACCCAGTCGCTGAAACGAACCATCTGGCCCGCGGTCAGTTTGCCGGAATCAGGCATGACCCGAACGGTCGTGCCGTCCGGTGCGTTGTCTGTTTCGCCACACGCGCACAGAACGGTAACCGTGTGACCACGTTTGCACATCTGCTGCACAATCTGCGCGGTGGAGCGTTCGGCCCCGCCACCCTGCGGGTCGAATTTCTCGATCACCACCGCCAGTTTCATGTGCTTGACTTCTCCGCCGCGATACCAGTTTGATTCACACTGACAGACAGCAACTCTTCAGCACGCTGAAAAACCATATCCGGCGAGACAAGTGTCATGCAACGATGGTCCAGCGGACATCGCTTCTTCTGACATGGGCCGCAGAACACGTCAACACTGACCTTTCGTTCCAGCTCGAAATCGATTTCCGACCAGATCGGATCGGTCGGACCAAAGACCGTGACAACCGGAACGTTCATTGCAACGGCGATATGTCGCGGGCCGGTATCATTCGTGACCATCAGCCGACTGCGCGCGACGATGCTCTTGAGCAGCGTCAGGTCGATGCCGAGTTTCGTCAGGTCAATCATTGGCTCTTTGGCCGCTTCAACCACGCTGTCGATGATCTTACGTTCCTTGGGCGCGCCGGTGACAGCAACGTACGCGTTATGTTGCCGGACACAGCGGTCGGCCACTTCGGCAAAACGATCGGGATACCACATCTTGGCATCGCCGTAGTTTGCCCCGGGATTGATCAGCACAAGCGGGCGCTGCGGATCTGTGACGCCGGCGGATTCGAGCAATTGCGTTGCTCGCTGTTCATCTTCAGGGCGTGTAAACAGTTTGAGCGCTGGGTCGGAATCCACAGCTCCGAGGTAGTTAGCAATACCCAGGTAGTAATCGCGCGCGGGGACAGGAACGAATCCATCATTACCCCGCCGGGCAAGCAGACGATCGGTCAGCAGGAAGCCGCGACCGTCACGGTCGTACCCGACACGGCGTTTGATCTTGGCCATCCGGACCAGTAACGCCGTACGAAAGCTGTTCGGCAGCAGGACGGCCGTATCGAATTCCGCCTTGGCCAGACGAGCTGCCAGAGGAATCGTTGAATTGCGCCCTGCCTTGCTGCTGCCCTTCTGCCGTTTGCGCACGCAAACGATCCGGTCCAGCCACGGGCAGGCGTCGATAATGGGTCTGATTTCACGACGGATCAGTGCGGTAATGTGCGCATCCGGATAAAGCTGGCGAAGCGCGCGCAACGTCGGCGTCGCCATCACGGCGTCACCCACCCATGAGGGCATGACGACGAGCAACTTACTGGCTGGGCGATGTTGCGGCAGCTTCTTCTTCGGCATGGCAGAAGTATAGAGGAAGAAAAGAACGAGTGGCCAGTGACTGGTGGTCAGCGACCGGTGAAATTCGGTTTTCAGCGACCGAACAGCAACATCGCGATCACAAATAGCTGTAAGAATACCGCGGTCGACATCCACCGGACGATGTCAGCCAGTTCATCGCCGCCCATCCAGAAGGCGCCAATCAGGCAGACCAACGCCACCATCTGGATGACCGTGGCGAACATGCGGATATACGAGAACTCCGACGCGGCATTGCGCGAATTGCGCAGTTCCTGCAGAATCTGCCGCAGGACCGGCTCCGTGGTCACGTCAACCGTTTCCGTTACCGGCGGGCCGGGATCAGGCATGGTCGCTGCTGGAGCAGCTTCAGGCTCCGGCGCAGGTTTGGGCGGGTCAGGTGTTGCCACTGGTTCTGGTTCGGGTGGCGGAGCGGGAACGGCTACAGGCTCAGGCGCTGTCACTTCAACCACCTGAGTCCCCGACTGCTCCGTCTCGGCATCGTCTTCTGACGATGCGGCACCCCAGGGTTTAAATGGACGATGTGGCCGCTTCTCGATCGGAACAGCACGGGCGCCGTCTGCCTTGGCGGGCTTGAGTTCGTCATGTTTCTCGCCGGCCTGCTGGATTCGGTCCACCGCATGCTCTTCATGCTTTTCCCATGTTTCGTCGTGCACTTCCGGACGGCGCTGCTGGGCAATGATGCGCACCGCCTCAATCAGATTCTTCGCGGTAAACTCCGGCTCAACGCTGCTGGCACTGTCACCCGCTCCTACCACCTTCAACGGCGGCCGTGACTTGGCATCAGGCTTCAACAGAATCGTTCGCACGCCGGCAGCGCGCCCCGCTTCAATATCGCGTAACTGATCGCCGATCATCCAGCTCTGGCTCAGATCGAGTTCCAAGTCCTCCGCCGCAGCCTGCAGCATACCGGGCTGCGGCTTGCGCCACGGATGTTCGCGCGTGTACTTCTCAACGATACCGGTCGGATGGTACGGACAATAATAGAAACGATCGATGCGCGTGTTACTGGTCGACTCAATCAGTTCATTAATGCGGCGGTGGACCGCCTGCACATCTTCTTCACCATACTTGCCGCGTGCGACGCCCCCCTGGTTGGTCACGACGACAGCGCAGTACCCCAACCCGCGCAAGGACGCGATGGCAGAAGCAGTCCCACGAAACAGTACAACCTGATCCGGATCGCCCAGATCGCCATCATTTTCGATGATCGTGTTGTCTCGATCGAGGAACACCGCCGCTTTCATTGTTTTGCCTCTCTGATCCTAACCGGCCGGCGCCGCAGAATTGCGTCGACGTGCCATTTCATCACTTACCAGCCGCACCGCTTCCTTGACCGCGGTCTGCAAATCGTCATTGGTCAGAAATACATCGTACACGCCGCACGTTTTTGCCTGAGCGATTTCCTGCTTGGCCTTGGCAAAACGGCGTTGGATGACACTTTCGTCTTCGCGCTGCCGACGTTGCAACCTGCCGAGCAGTTCTTCCTCGCTGGGCGGTAAAACAAAAATCGAATACGCCTGTGGCATGTTCTTTTTGATGTCGATCGCGCCCTGCACGTCAATTTCCAGAATTACCAGACGACCATCTGCCAGCGACTGTTCGACTTTGTCGCGCGGGGTGCCGTAGTAATTCTCAAAGACCTGCGCCCATTCGAGCAACTTGCCTTCATCGCGCGCTTTTTCAAAGGTCGGCACATCGACGAAGTAGTAGTCCTCTCCCTCTGTATCGGCCGAGGTCTTGGTTCTCGTGGTCATGGACACACTGAATACGCCACCCAGTTCTTTTTCCACATGACGGGTAATTGTGGTCTTACCCACGCCGGACGGACCGGAAATAATCAGTAGCAAACCAGTATCAGACATCGTTCACCAGAAAAGCAACGCAAGGTTGCGTCATCGTTTGTCAGGAATTCTTCGCGCCGACCACCAGGAACAGCACTGCCATTCGCACTGCCAGGCCGTTCGTCACCTGATCGAGAATCAGACTGTGTTTGCCGTCTGCGACGGCTGCGTCCAACTCCACGCCACGGTTAATCGGGCCGGGATGCATGACCACTATATCAGGCTTGGCCTGTTTAAGCCGTTCGCTGGTCAGCCCGAACAGATGGGAATATTCGCGAACACTTGGAAAATACTGGCTTTTCATGCGTTCGAACTGGATTCGCAGCATATTGATTGCATCAATCCGCGGCAGCACGTCGTCCAGGTCGTTGGATAATTCGCATCCGATGTCTTCAAACCCGCGCGGCAGGATGGTCGGCGGGCCGACAAGGATCACCTTTGCCCCGAGCTTGAGCAGGCCGTGCACGTTCGAGCGCGCGACACGGCTGTGTGAGATGTCGCCGACAATGGCGACTGTCTTGCCCTTGAGATTGAACCGCTCATCGCATTGCCAGTGATTGCAAAGGGTGTAGATGTCGAGCAGCCCCTGCGTGGGGTGCTCGTGCTGTCCATCGCCCGCGTTGACAACACTGCAATTGACGTGCTTGGAAAGATGATAGGCCGCCCCGCTGCGATCGTGACGCATGACAATGATGTCCACGCCCATTGATTCGATATTGCGGGCCGTGTCGATCAGCGTTTCGCCTTTTGAGACGGAGGAACCCTTGCCGGTCAGTTCCAGAACGTCTGCCGACAGCCGGCTGGCAGCAAGATTGAAACTCGATCGGGTTCGTGTGGAATCTTCAAAAAAGAGATTGACGACCACACGGCCGCGTAATGCCGGAACTTTTTTGATACTTCGCGTGCTGACTTCGGAGAAACCGCGTGCGGTCTGGAAAATGAATCGAATGTCCTGAGCGTCTAATCGCTCCAAGTCCAACAAGTGGCGGTGCGGCCAACGGTAGTCCTTTGCGGTCTTAGCGCTCACCAACCGGCTCCTTCTGCACAACGATGATTCGATCCGCCTCATCCGTAGGCTTTACATGGACGTGGACCAGTTCTCCCTCTTCGACCTGATCGTTGGACAGGTCCTGGCCAACGATATCTGCGGCGATGGGCAGTTCGCGCCCGCCCCGGTCGACCAATACCGCCAGCCAGACACGGCGCGGCCGGCCGAAGTCCATCAGTGATTGCAGAGCGGCCCGGATCGAGCGGCCGGTCATAAGCACGTCGTCGATCAGTACGATGTTCAGGCCATCGAGCGTGAACGGAATTTCGGTCGTTCTAACAATAGGCTGAGAATCGATTTCCGACAGATCGTCACGGTAAAGCGTGATGTCCAGCACGCCGACGTGCGGATCGAGCCCGGGCCGATCGAGTTTTTCAGCGATGCGGCCGGCAAGCACATCGCCGCGGCTGCGGATGCCAATCAGCGCCCACTTCTGGTCGGGGCTATCCGCATCCATATTGCCGGCAATGGCTTGCGCCATGTCGTCGATCAGGTCGGTCATTTGCTTGGCATTAACAAGCGTCTTCATCGCGGGCATGGTACCGGGTTCGACGGGATGACGAAAGCGGGAGCAGATTTGATGAAATGCTAGCCATTTAGCGCCTGCTCGACTGCGGCGGCAGGTGCGCCGATGTCAGCTACTCTCACCTCGCCGGTGAACCGCTTGGAATCGGCATTGGTAAAACCCTGTTTCAATGAGACGAATGTCACGGTGAGGTCTGCGACGATTGTTGCATTGGATGGCTCGCCGGTGTCACAGTCGAGGCCGGATGGCAGATCAACCGCGGCGACCTTTACGCCCGTCGCGTGAATCCGGTTGCATTGGTTGATCACGTTTGCCATGTGCGGCCGGACTTCACCAGTGAATCCTGTGCCGAGCATAGCGTCAACAATGAGGCCGGCGTGTTGCCATTGCTGCGCGGCGGCAGTCAGATCGCCGTCGTCGGTCACGTGGGTTGTCGGAATCTGCATGGCTTTGGTGATGTTTGCATTAGTCGCCGCGTCGCCGGTAAGTTTGGCTGGGTCGACGATCGAGTAGAGGTGGACCGACGCGCCAAGATTGGCCAAGTGTCGCGCGATGACGTAACCATCGCCGCCGTTGTTGCCACCACCGCAGAGGATGATGATTTGCTTGTCGATCATTACGCCGAACCATTGAAGTATGTCGAACGTCGCGTTGCGTCCCGCGTTTTCCATCAGGACGACACCAGGGATGCCGTACTGTTCGATGGCGATCTGGTCGACCCGACGGACTTGTTGGCGGGTGAGGGTGAGCATTTGGTTCGATTGCGAGAAGGCGGTCCCATGCTCGGAGAGCATGGGCTTTCTGCGGTTATTTTATGTTGCGTAATAGCTCCACGCACATGATTAGCGCTCTTGGTAAATGGAATGGGTCCTTAACCGGGAGCGCGACGACGGTTTGAATCTCATTGAACTGCCGGTCGAGTTTCTGAATCCATTCGCCATGTTCCTTACTCGGATAGTGCGTCATCGCGATGTCGTGCACTTTCCAATACCATTCCATGCACCAGTCTTCACCGCAGATCGTGTGGGCCAGCAGCAGCGCGTAAAGCGTTTCTGTCACCGGCCACCAGAGCTTGGTGTCGTGAAACTTCCAGTAGACCGGCTCCTGGTTATTGACATCCATGCCGAGCATGATGCCGCCATATTCCGGGTCCCATCCTTTTTCGATATGCCAGCGGATGCATTCAACGCACTGCTTGACGCGGTCCGGCATGCCCAAGTCCTGATACTGATGAATCTGAAACCACATTGACTCGATGGCGTGGCCGGGCACGACGCATCGGCCTTCCGGCGAATCAACGAAAGAGCCATCCAGGGCAACGTATTCCATCAGTGCCTGCTTGTCCGGCTTGCGGTAATCATCCAACACCATGTTGGCGTGTTCCAACGCCGCATCGCGTACGCGCTGGTCGCCGGTCGCCTTGGCCAGTTCGTGGTAGGCGTAGCTGCAGATCATGCTGACGCCATGCGCTTTCATGCCATCCGGAATCGGGTACGGCCAAGTCGGATAACTGCCCGGTGTGGCAAGCCGATTCTGCATGCTTTCAAAAGTATCGAGCGCGAGCTGTTTGGCCTTGTCGTCGCCAGTAACGCGAACGTACTCGGCAAGGCCCTGAACAGCAAAGCCGTCAACGTAAATTGTCTTGGCGCCTTCCAACTCGTTGCCATCACGATCGACGCTGAAGATCCATTCACCCTTGTCATTGCGCCCGCACCTGCTGGTGAACTCGACCAACTGACGAGCGACATCGAGCCATTCCTGCCGCTGTTCGATACGGCTGTACAGCGCGCTGAAGGTGTAAATCGCGCGAAGCTGTGACCACATGAGCTTGTCGTGATTCACGAGCGAGCCGTCATTTCGAATACAGGTACAGATGCCGCCCTTTTCGTCAATGGCGTGCTTCATCCAGAACGGCATGATGAAATTGACAAGATGATCTTCCCAGAACGCACCCAGTTCGGGTAACGACATACGAGCTTGCTCGGCCATCGGCAGCATCCTTTCTTATGGATGCGTGGTTATACCGTTGGCGGCATCGGCTGGCCAATCACGAGATACCGAATTCCGCCCACTTCATGCGGCGGCAGCATCATCTGAAATGCTGAGCGCTTCTCGAATCTCAGTGCGAAGTTGATTCTGATCAACAGGCTTGGAGATGATTCGCTTTGCGCCAGCCTCCTGCGCAATGGCGACATCTGCTTCGTGGGCCGTACCGGTGACAAACCAGATTTCGAGGTTCTCGGCCGATAGTGCTTGTGAAATGATTTGGCAGGCAGAGAAGCCGTCCATCTCCGGCATGTCATGATCGAGCAGGATCAGGTCAGGCCTTTCCCGCAAGGCCACAGCGATGGCTTCACGACCATTCACCGCCGTTACGACATTCACGCCAGGCTCCTTGCAGAGCAGATGCGTGAACAGATCGATCATACTTGGATCGTCATCCACGACCAGAACGGTCCGCTCGATTGGTGCTTGCGTTTCCATAGTCCGGAGTCCCAGGCGGATAAGAACTGAAGCCGCCGCACAATAAGACATCGTCGTTTCCTATCGGTCACTTGATGTATACAACACAATTCGGGCTGAAGCGAAATTTAGGCAGCTATTTTTTGCTCTGCCAGTATTCAACCGTGCTGGAAATGATCTGATCCAGTGTTTTGCTGGGCCGATAATTGATTAGTTGACCGGCACGAGAGAGGTCTGGCACGCGTCGTTGCATGTCTTCAAAGCCTTCGACGTAGGCCTGTTCGTATGGGATATGGTGAATTTCTGAGTCCGAACCAGTTATGTTGACAATGCGCTCAGCCAGACGATTCATGCTGACTTCTTCATCCGAACCGACATTCACAACCTTGCCGTGGGCTTCGTCTGTGCGCAACAGCGCGATCAGCGCACCGACTGCATCCGACACATGGCAGAAACAGCGCGACTGTTCACCATCACCATACACAGTAATCGGTTCGCCATTCAAAGCCTGTTGCACGAAGCGAGGAAGCACCATGCCATACTGCCCGGTCTGACGCGGCCCGACAGTGTTGAACAACCGCACGCAGACGGTCGGCAGCTTCGACTCATGCCAGTGGGATAATGCAAGAAACTCGTCAAGCATCTTAGCGCACGCGTATACCCAGCGCCGCTTGCTGGTCGCGCCGAGCACGATGTCGTCTTCCTCCGCGAACGGAATCTTAGAACCCTTGCCATACACCTCACTGGTGGAGGTGATCAGAAAGGGACGCTCGTACTTACGCGCAGCATCGGCCACAACGCACGTGCCTTCGACAATCGTTTCAATCGTTTGTACCGGCTGGTCAATGATCAATTTGACGCCGACAGCAGAGGCGAGATGAAAAACCTGGTCCGCCTCACCGACCAGCGATTCGGTCAGCGATTGATTCAGAACGTTATCAACTACTAACTTGAACGAGGGATTAGAAACAAGGTGCTCGATGTTGTTTGGGGAGCCGGTTGCGAGATTATCGATCACGGTCACATGATCGCCTTGTGCAAGCAGCGTCTCACACAGATGTGACCCGATAAACCCCGCTCCGCCAGTGACGAGCACATTCATACTGCCGACTCCAATCCCTCAAGACACACGTCTCTGGAGTATACGTAAGCCAGGGACGGATGGTTCACGCTGCCTTGCGAAGTGGTTTGGCGCCAGTGTGTTCGTTGTCACAGTCCTCGCGTTGGCGACGCAGTTGATAGGCCAACAAAGAAACGGCAGAACCCGCTAAAAAAGCAGAGTACACGATGCTCAGGATGATGCCTCGGAAACCGCCTTTCAGCCCATTGCGTTCTATTAGATTTCTGCGAAATTCCACGATTGGCTCACGAATCAGAAGATCCAGGCCGAATCGCTTACCGGTCTTGTACATCGCTTTGCCCTGTTGTGTCACATAGCGGGCATGTTTGCTTATCAACTGGCCATAGGAATCCATCCAGTAGTGCAGGATGTGATTATCCGACGTGGCGGCCACCTGCTTGCGCTCGTAGCCATCGAGCAATTCAAACCCTCTGAGAATCAGTGGACGAATGCGGCAGCGGCGGCGGTGCACCAGCGCTGGCCGGTAATGTGTCTGCTTGCCCCAGGCGGTGCAGGTCAGTCGTTTGCGTTTGAAGTAGTAGTGCATCGGTAGCTCAATGATGCCTGCCGAGGGATAACACTTGACCGCATGAGCCATGTCAGGAACCAGCGAGGGCAAGTAACGCTCATCCGGATCAACGAACAGCAGCCAGTCGTAAGTTGCATATTGGGCAGCAAAACAGCGCACGGGTTCAACAATCGGCGAAACCGGATGCGGCAGCACCATGTCCGCATAGCGACCGGCAATCGTTGCCGAGCCATCAGTCGACTCCAGGTCAACAACAATGATTTGCTTACAGAATCGCAATGTTGACAGGCAATCAGGCAGGTGATGTGCCTCATTGCGACTGACGACAATCGCGGTAATTGGTAGACGTCCCTCCGTCATTGTCTTCCTCTTTCTCAACCCCAAGCCGTGTGATATCGACGATGCGGCGTGATCACTTTTCGTACGAGCTCTGAAGCCCCTTTGTAAATACGAGCCGCCCTGTCCTTGATTGTGTATTCGCTTCGCAGACCACCCGACAGTTCGCGCACCTGCTGGCGCAGGTCTTCCGGGTCATAACCCATGGCGCGCGTGGCCTGATCGCCAATCTGATTCAAGTATGACAGACAAAGCTGGGCGCGCTCGCGACTGGTAATCATGCGCTTCCACTTCTCAAGGCTCTGCGTATGAGGCTCCGAGTGCTTGTGTACGTTCGGATCGCCCACCATGCCCTGCGGCACACGATGGTTGCCATACTGGGCCATGGCCGATTCGTATGACAGATCCAAATGCCCACAAATGCGTTGCAGTTGGGTATCCGCGTCGAGTACGACATCCTCGTATTTCACTGTGAGAATGCGGTCGGCATGCTGCTGGACGGCTCGCGCAATACAGCGCGGGCCATCCAGCAGGTCTGACGCGTGGCGAACACATACGTGCTGCGTATGAGGGAAAGTGGCGACCATGCTCATGAGCACAGCCAGCGGATTGCGGAGCAGCACAATGAACTTCGCCTGCGGGAACAGCCGAACCACATCGTCAAAAATAAGGAAATAACGAGGCGTTTTATCAAGGAAGTAGTTGCCGGGTTTGGTCAGCGATCGGCCATACAGATTCAGCGCCATGTCGCGAATGCCTTCGTCATAAATGCGACGGCCGTCCGGCACGCGGTCCAGGTAATCATCCAGCGCCAGGCGCCAGCCCCTGTGGCCAAAGTCCGGCGTGACGTTCTCATCCTTGAGCGCGTATAGCGGCGTGAACAGCAGCCACGGTTCCGGTGCCGAGTCGATCTGCGAATGCCCGTTGAGCATGGATTGCAACAACGTGCTGCCGGCGCGCGGCTGAGAAATCAGAAAAATCAAACGGTCGTCAGTCATGCGGCTTCCCTTCCAGTTCCAACAGATAATTCTGGTTGGCCGTCAACCAGGGGTCGAATCGCAGGACGAGCCGGCAGAAACACCGTTGCCGTGTAGCGTCCCGGGAGTTTTGATTTCACTTGTGGCCCGAGCACCACCTCGAAGGCTGCCGCGTTGCGCACGTAGTCGACGACATGCCCATCGATCAGGATGGCCATGTTGATCGTGTACGCGCCGGGCCAGAACAGGCAGGCATCATCGAGTTGCAAAGATAACGTGCCGCGTTGCGGCCAAGCGTCGTCCAGCCCTTCGAACTGCTCGGTATGCAGAAAGGCAACACGCGTGCCGTTACTCGCATGCAGGCCCATCTGAATGGCGCAACGCTCGCCGGTCATATCGTGTTCGTAGTCAATGTCGATCTGCCAGGGGGAGCCGACTTTGGCGACCGATTCGCTGCTGTTGTCCTGTGCATGGATGCGACAGTCGAGCAGCTTGCCGCGCCCGTCGCCCTCACGATCGGTTCGATCAGCCAGCTTCACATCGCGTTGCTCGGCTGCGGCGTGCAGATACCGCCCCACCACTTCGTGCGGCTCGCCGTCCATTTGCATCTGCCCGGACTCGAGCAGGATGGCTCGCGTACAGAGGCTCTGTACCGCGCCAAGATTGTGGCTGACAAACAACACGGTTCGGCCGGACTCAGCGACATCCTGCATCTTGCCGAGGCAGCGGCGCTGAAACTCCGCATCGCCCACGGCCAGCACTTCGTCAATGATCAGAATTTCCGGGTCAAGATGGGCAGCCACGGCAAAAGCCAGGCGCACCGTCATACCCGAGCTGTATCGTTTGACCGGCGTATCGAGGAATCGCTCAATGCCGGAGAATTCCACAATCTGGTTGAACTTGCTGCTGATCTCACGGCGGGTCATACCGAGGATCGAGCCGTTCAGGTAGATGTTTTCGCGCCCGGTCAGTTCTGGATGAAAGCCGGTACCGACTTCCAGCAGACTGGCCACGCGCCCGCGAATCACCGCTTGACCGGTGGTCGGTTCGGTGATCTCCGACAGAATCTTGAGCATCGTGGACTTGCCAGCCCCGTTGTGGCCGATGATGCCCACCACTTCGCCACGATTCACATTGAAGTTGATATCGCGTAAGGCCCAGAAGTCTTCATCCTGTTTCTGTTCCTGCGGCAACGTCTGGCCGCGCAGCCGTGCGATGACGCGTTTCGTTGTTTGACTGATCGCTTCCGGAAGGGTTCGGTCCAACTGAAACTGGCTGCCGACGCGATAGCATTTGCCCAACTGTTCAACCTGGATGACTGGTTCACTCATCATTTACACCACATCCGCAAAACGCTTTTCGGTTCGGCCGAAGTACATCAATCCCACAATCAGGCACAGCGCTGCCACCTTGGTGGAAAGCAGCCAACTGGCCACATCAATTTCAGTTCCAAGAATCGCAGCGCGAAAGGCTTCGATCGGCCCGCCAATCGGGTTCAGCCCAATCATCCACCGCAACGGGTAAGGCAGGTCGGCAGCGATAAACATGACCGGCGTCAGGAAGAACATCACCTGCACCAGAAACGGCACAACATGTCGAAAGTCGCGATAGCGAACCGTCAGTGCTGAGAGCAGTACGCCGATGCCCAGTGAGGCGATCATCGCTGAACCAATAATCAGTGGTAATAGAAACAGCGACGCGGTCAGCGGTGTGCCATACCAGGCCATCAGGCCACATAGCACGATAAGCGACACGCCAAGATCGACCAGCGGCGCGCCAATCGCACTGAGCGGCAGTACCAGGCGCGGGAAGTACACCTTGCGTAACATGCCCGCGTTGCTGACAAGACTGTTTGTGGAACTGGTCAGTGCCGCGGCAAAGAACATCCACGGCAACAGGCCTGCAAAGATCAGGACCGGATCGTTTGTTCCGCCCACGCCGAGCATCTGCCGGACGAGCGTAATCACGATCATCATGCCCAGCGGCTGAATCACTGCCCACAATGCACCAAGGATGGATTGGCGGTAACGGACCTTGATATCGCGTGCCGCGAGAAACAGGAGCATTTCGCGGTAGCGCCACAGTCGCGACAGGTCCAGCAGTCGCCAGCCGGCTCGCGCCCGAAGCACTCGAATCTCTTGTGACTGAGCAAAGGCCGAATCGGCGGTGGCCACAGCCGCCTGAATTGGAGACGAAGCCTCCAACTTCATGGGGTTTCCCTCTCATTATTGGCCGTCTTTCTCCACTCCCAGCGTCAGAAGGGCGTGACAGTCGGCCTAATCCTCATAATCCGCACAACTGTCATCGTCGGTTGGGGTAGATCACTTAAGGGATGAGCAACTAAAACGGCAAAGAAATGAGTAGCTGCAAACGGACGCGAATAGACACAAATGAAAAGCAACGGGACGGACAACGGGTAACAATTCAAATGTCCGATAACCTTCTGGAATAATCCCCCGGACCGCGATATTGTTCGTTGCGGGTGACGGGAAGAGGAAACCCATCACCAGACAGAAGTATCCCAAAACCGGAAAGGACGCAGCAGATGATGATTCGACGAATGATGTTGGCAGGCCTGATGGCCTCGATGCTCGGCGTGATGGGAACGCAGGCCCAAGCAAAAGACTACAAGCTCGATAAAGGGCACACCTACGTCTATTTCAAAATCAAACACATGGGGCTGGGCTACTCATACGGCCGCTTTAACGAGGTTGACGGCAAAGTCACCGTCGACGGCAGCAACAGCAAGTTCGATTTCACGATCAAAACAGACAGCATCGACACTGGGATCAAGAAGCGCGATAGCCACCTGAAAAGCCCTGACTTCTTCAACGAGCGCCAATACCCGCTCATCACTTTCAAGACCAAATCCGTCAAAGTCAGCGGCGACAAGTACACCGTCACCGGTGATCTGACGATGCACGGCAAGACCAAATCGATCACCGTGGATATGACTAAAACTGGTGAGTCCGACAAAGGCGTCGGCTTCGAAGCGATCTTTGTCATTAACAGCCATGACTTTGGCATTAAACACAGGGCGCTCGGCAAGGATGTCACGCTGATGGTCAGCTTTGAGGCCAATCCATAACTTGACCAATGAATGATCCAGTCTGGTTTCTCAAAGGGGTGGTGCTGCCGGCGGCGGTCGCTGCGATATTGGTCGGCGTTGCAGCGTGGCCGTGGCGGCAACCTAAGGCAGTACGCGTGCGCGCCGGCTGGATCATCGGCATCTGCCTGGCCGGGTTTATTGGCGAATGGGCCTTGAATGGCTTTCCGGATTCCGTTCTTGCTAACAGCAATGTGCGATACGCAATCCTGCTGATGCCGGCTGCGGCAGTGGCTTGGCTAATCACCAGCCTGTCCGGCAAAGCAAGATGGGTTGGCGTCGCGCTGATTGTCGCCGTGATTGCCGGTGCCATGCCGGTTCTGTTGTACAAGTCGATTTACATCTCGAACATTGCCGGCCCCGACTCGCGTGAGTGGTCAACTGCGGAAGTAATCGGCTGGATGACGCTGGTCCCGTTGGTGATGCTCATCTCAATCAGTGGGACAACGACGCTGATCCACCGCCATCACGGGCGAATCTGGCCATGGGTGATTGGAACGGTTCTGTGGTTTACCGGGCTGATGAACGCATTCAATGGCTCGGAATCCATCGGACAACTGGCGATGTCCGGCTCGGGGGCGGTGCTGGGCGTCGCAGTCCTGGCAATCTTTCTGCGACGGTCGGTGAGTGAATCATTTGTGGCTGGTCCGGCCATTCTGATGCTGGCGGCACTGGTCATCTGCGGACGCTTCTTTGGCACGCTGGCGACTTGGCAGGCGGTTGCATTGCTTGCCGCACCGCTGCTGGGATGGATTGCGGCAGTTCCTGTCATCAAACGTCGGCGCAAGTGGGTACAGGCGGTCATCATACTATTTGTGACTCTCGCCCCACTGGCTGCCGCCACAATACACTCCGCAATTCGCTTTGCGCAGGAGTATGACGAGAAGTACTCATATTGAGTTTCGCGTCGTATCATCAAGAGTAATAGCCGGGCCGCGACGCAGCCCTGGTAATCTTGCTGTCACGCACGATCTGCTAATCCACCTGGATTGCGTCGCAATCCGGCTAACATCTTGAGGTAGACACGATACAGATATCGGTCTTACCCTCCTTCTGGACTGATTTCCCTCCGCGGAATCTGTCGATATAATGCGTGGCTCCAGCGGGGGCGTAGCTCAGTTGGGAGAGCGCCACGTTTGCAACGTGGATGTCGCAGGTTCGAGTCCTGTCGCCTCCATTATCCGCTTAAACCCACGGCAACCAGTCGTGGGTTTTTTTATGCGCGGAGGCTCAGACACGTAACTCCCGCACTGCCTGTCCCATCGTTCGGATGGCGGTTTCAATTCGGGACGAATCCTCATACCCATAGCTCAGGCGCATCTGGCGTTGGCCAATTTCGACCATATCTCCGTGAGGATGCACACAGAACTCGCCGGGCAGGTACACCACGCGCGGCCGCTCGCCGCCGACCGTCATCATTCGGAAAAACGCCGACTTGCGGTGGGTCGGAATCGTCCGGAACGTCAGATAGAAGTAGAAACCAGCATCACCGCCACTGACGTATTCCAATTCGTCGGCGAATTCGTCATCGATCCATTGGCACATCTGCTTGGCCTTGACGCGATAGCCGGCGTTGACCTGTTCCAGTTGCGTCTGGGCATGCTCATTGAGCAGGTACGCCGCGATTTCCTGCGACAGAAGCGGCGCGCTGAAGCCGGTATCGGACACCTTCTGAACCATCGCATCCACGAATGGCCCGGACGGCCCGATCATGTAACCGATGCGCAGAGCCGGCGCGAGGACTTTTGAGAGCGTGCCCAGTTCATAAACAATGCCCAGTTCATCAAACTTCAGGCAGGACACAGGACGTTCAATGCCGACATTGTGAAACAGCAGTTCATAAGCGCTGTCAATAATCAGCGGCACCTTGCGTCCCAGCTGTTCGGACAATCGTGTCACACGATCTACCAGCGCCTTGCGTCGCGGGTTGGAAAGGATCGAACATGTCGGATTGCTGATCGACACGATGTAGACAAAACTGATTTCCTTGCACCGATCACCAAGCTGATCCAGCTTTTCATCCAGCACTTCAACGTTGATGCCTTCGCTGTCCTCTGGAACGGTCACCAGTTCGAACCCGGATCGCTCAAGCTGATGGCAGTAGATGTAATACATCGGGTCAGTAGTGATCACGATGCCGGGTTTAAGAACCTGGCTGATCCCGTCGAGCAGGCTGGTCGCGCCGCTCGCCCCGACCACGATGCGCTGTTTATCGAACAGTTCCTCATCGATTACGCCGATTCGTCGGTCCGTGTAAAAACGTTTTAGCGCTTCGAACAGGCGCGTAGAGCCTTCAGGACTGCCATAGTTAAATGGCGCGTGATAGCGGTCCGGGTATCGAACAATGTGGCTGACCGCCCGTTCGATCAGCTCGCGTGGAATCGTCGCTTCGCTGACATAACCAACGCCGAGATTGATATCGACATCCGGTCGAAAGTCATTGGCAAACGACGCCATCATGTCCGCAACCGGCGAAGGTTGCGTTGAAATGGAGCCGTAGTCGGAAAGTGCAATCTCCTGCATGGTACTCATCGTAGCAGGACGCCTGTCGGCTGTGCGGCTAAAGAGTCATTCAAGCACAATATCAAACTGTATCCATCGTCGACGTTGCCAGCGGTAAAGGACACCACTGGTCCAGCACCGCAGCACGCACCGGCAAGTCAAGAACCTGAGATGCACGATACGGCCCACAAAGGAGTCGCGCGGCAGTCGGTCCGTCTAATGACAGATCGGGCGAGTCCTCTGTGGACTCACATTGTGGCCGATTGCCCTTAACAGATAACTTAATACGTTGGTCCCGATCAACAATCGAAAGGACGACCTCGCCGTCGATTAGCTGTTCGTATTTCGCTCGCAAAGACATCAGCGCGCCCACGGTGGAAGCCCAGTTATAAATCTGCCAATTGCCGGACTGTTGAATCGTGATTCGCTCAATGATCGGCTCGAGCCGCTTCAGCAATGGGGTTCGCACGGCAGGAAAGTTGATATCCAACCCCTCTGCTTCGAGTAACTGCATCTGCCCCAAAAGCAGCCGCAACGCAGTTGGTTCATCTCTTGCCGCCAGTTCCGCGACTGCCGTAATGCGATCGGTGTAGACGATGTAGCCTTCGACATTGCCCTGCTCATCCAAGCTCATCAACGGGCGGCTGTCCCAGTTATGAAGCCAGTGATACAGATGGTCGATCGGCCGAACGGAACTGATCGCATCCATCGCGTGCAACGAGTTAATCTGTTCCAGATGAGCCTGGCTGGTGGACGAATCAATCGGCACGAGTCCTGCCGGAGACACGTCTGACAGATCGTGGCGAACATTTGCGTGGGAAAGATGAACACGGTAGCGAATACCGGTACGTTCCCAGCCAAAATAACGATACCGCTGACGCTGGCCGCCGAGGTAACAGAGGTCAAACCCCTGCTCGTGAATGAACCGGCCTGCGTAGGACATGAGCTTCTTCATCAGGCCCTGTCCCTGGTACTGCGGATGTGTCGCAACACCGCCAATTCCCGCTACATGCAAGGTGACATCACCAAATCGGACATCAAACGGATAAATCCCCAACGATGCGGCAAGCCGGCCATCCCGTTCAATCGCGTGATGGTTGCGCATGAAAGGTTCTTCCGGCCGAAACAGGCGCGGCAGAGCCTTTCGAAAATAGCCGCGATCCTTGTCAAATGCTGCTTCGACAACCTCATTTAGCCGATCAAAGTCTTCAGAGCCGAGGCGAATAATTCCGTCGGTCATAGCGGGTCCTGTTTATCTGCGATGAAGAGACTGAATCTTAACAACCTGACATGATTCAAGCGTCGACGTGGCTAGAATGAGCGTAATGTCACAGCCGGTCAACATTCGATTAAAGCTGTTTAAGGCGTTGGAGCAAAAGCCCCATCGTTATGACAAACTGCGCCTGCTCAGCCAGACGGTGTCATTGGCGATTCTGGTGGCCGTCCCATTAAGCGGGTTGGCTCAGGTGGATTTCTGGAACGGCAACCATCGCCTGTTGTTCAAGGATGCACCATTCAAACACGCGTTGGGCGGTGTGATCATCGGCATTGCGGCGATGTATGTGGTGACGTTCCTGAGCAATGTGGCAGCAGGCAGGCTGTTCTGTGGCTGGGGGTGTCCGGTGGGTCAAGTCAGCCGCTTCGGCGATGCAGCGACGCTGCCCGGTCTCAAACGCATGCAGCGAATCTCCAAGCACGTACAGGGCGCCCTGTTCAGCGGCCTGTTCGTGCTGTCCATGCTGGCCTGGTGGGTTGATTTGCGCGTGCTCTACCTCGGATCGCCCAAGGCGCTGACCATCGCATGGGGATTGGTCGCTCTGGGTGTCCTCGGCGCGTACCTGCACGGGCGCTGGTGGCGATGGAACTTCTGCAAGAGCGTCTGTCCGATCGGGCTGTATTACTCGTTTGTCTCACCGGCCAAGTACTTTGGCGTGCATTTTCGCAACCAGCACGAGACGTGCATTGAATGCGACGCTTGCGATAACGTGTGCCCGGTCGATCTGACACCGCGCGACCTGACGACCCCGGTCAACGACCGCGTCGGCATCGTGGTGGACAGCGCCCCCGGCCGAAACCACTGTCTCGAATGCGGCGATTGCATCCGGGCATGCGAATTCATGGTGGAAAAAAAAGGCCTCTCGCCAATACCGCTGAAGCTGTCCTGGTACAGCCAGCCGCAGCGTATCGCGAGCCCGGACGAGTTCGAAGATTTACAACGAAATGCAGTCAATGCCGACCCATCCCAAGGATAGACACTAACCACTACCCTCTTGGATGTTACAAAACCAATATCCGCGTTTCCAAGTGAATAACGGCCATTCCCCCTGCTAATCAGGTTAAATTGGTACGGCACAACTAATTTATCATTTGCAAGGCTACTGCAATCTGTACACTGTCTTTGCCCTTGCGGGGGGGTACGGCTTTGAGAAGCATCGCTTCCACAAGCCCAAGCCGGGTACACGAACTCCCCCAAGTATGCCGGCTACAACGAAAAAAGAGACCTTCGATATGGGTGAGGATGAAGGTCTCTTTTTTCATTGACACAACTAACCCCCAATCCGACGGAGCAAAGCCCAATTCACATGGGGGACTGAGAGTTACTCTGAAGCCTCAGCAGGCTGAGACATGGAAGGGTCTACCTCCAGCATATCATCCGGAATTTCCGGCTCCGGCTTACGTTCGATGGTGAAAACGACCGTTCCGCCTTCTTTCGCATCAACGATATGATGCTGTGAAAGTGCGTTATACGAAGTGGAAGTACTCAGCGCACTGACCTTGCGATTCAGGTCGGCCAACTGCGTCTTGATGCCGTTGAGCACCACGATGATGAAGATGGCCGTGATCCACATGATCACCAGAATGCCGGTACCGAGTGTCTGTGTGCTGCTGCGTGCCCCCTGCTGCTGTTCTGACATAGTGAAACCTTTCGTGGTTGTCTGAAAATGTGACCCGCGTGAAATGAACACCACCCCGTTACACCGCGTATCTTGCTGATGTGCGGCCCTCGGTCAAGTCCTAATCAGGAAGCCCTGCGCATTTTCTTGTTATGCGCCAAATGGATTTAGCTGTCCGCTTCAACCGCGCGAATCGGTCGAGCGTTGGCTTCCAGCTCAGGCAGGTTATCGGGCAGCGTCTTCGCCGATTGCGCGCCCAGTTGCTCAAACTTTCTGGCGGCCGGCAGCACACGCATTTCAAGCGAGCCGATCAGCCGGTTATACGAATCCATTGCGGACTCCAACGACTTTCCGACGCCTTGAACGTGATTGATTGCCAAGGCAATACGCTCGTGCAGTTGCCGACCCAGATCACTTATTTCCGCAGCACTCTTCGCGACCTGTTGTTCGCGCCATCCCAGTGCGACAACCTTCAGCAGGCTGATCAAGGTGGTGGGTGTGGCGATGACGACCTGCTTCTCCATCGCCGACTCAACCAGATTGGGCTTGACCTGCAAGGCCGCATACAGAAACGCTTCGCCCGGAATGAACTGAACGACAAAGTCCGGGCTATGCTCGAACTGTGACTGGTACTGCTTGCTCGACAGATCGCGCACGCGCGACTCAACCGACCGGGCGTGTTCTTCCAGCTTCTGTTGGCGCTGGTGTTCGTCGCCGGCCTCCAAGGCGTCGAGGTAACTGCGAATCACCGTCTTGGAGTCGACAACGATCGTTCGGTCCGAAGGCATCTTCACGACCATGTCCGGACGTAATTTTGAGTCTTGCCCCGAAACAGTCTGCTGCTCATAAAAGTCGCAGTTCGGGACCATGCCGGCCAACTCTGCGATGCGGCGCAACTGCATCTCACCCCAACGACCACCCACATCGGCCCGGCGAAGGGCGCTGGAAAGATTGGCCGTTTCGCGCAAAAGGGATTGTTGATGCTCATGCAGTTGCTTAACCTGTTCGGTCAATGAGCCGTAGGCCTGGCGCCGCGATCGTTCAACATCATTGAGCGCGTTGTTGTACTTGAGCAGCGCTTCGTTGATCGGCTTGACGAGCGCCTCCACCGCAGACCGCTTGGCGTCGAGCGTCTTTTCCGCTTCGGTCTGTTCGGTTTTGAATTGCTGCTTGGCCAGTTGCAGGAACTGTTCGTTGGATTGCCTCAGTGCGTCGCCGGCAAGGGATTTGAAGGTCTCGCGCGCTTGCTGCTGAGCCTGTTCGAACTGTTCTTTGGCGGCAGTCAGCGCCTGACGAGCCACTTCCAGTTCGGTCTGGAGTTGGGCGACTTTCTGCTCGGCGGCCTGACGCTGCTCGAGCGTCTGCTGTGACTCGTCGGCCAATTCGCTACTGCGCCGTTGCAGTTGCCTGCGATCGGCAAACAGCCAGCCGGCGATCCCCACGGTAACAAGCAGCGTGATTCCGAGAATGGTGATGATGATTTCGAGCACGATCCGTCCATGATAACAGGGACGGGTTGGGTGATGCGTAAAGCGTCAACGACTATGTTGCCTGACTGCCAACAGGTGCTGAGATGTAATGGTTTTGCGGCCCAACGCGACATTGGCATGCGGTGGCTAAACACAGACAGCCTGAGTCTCGCCAGTAGATACCCCGCCTCTTAACCCTGCACATCCAGATGATGATAAAGCGGCTTGTCGTCGCTGATGGGTTGGATGTATGGCGATGCCTGTCCACCCGAGGCCGCGTCGACCTGTGGCGTTTCCTGAGCATCGTTCTGTGAATTGCGTTTACTGCGGATCACCTCGTGAGACTGCGGATGATCCGGCACTTCTGCATCGATACGGAGCTGTGCGGGAGTCGTGGCTTCATCTGCATCTTCCAACGTCTGAAGATGCGATTCAAACAGGTCCTGGACGCGCTCATCCTGGTTCTGTTTGTCGGTTTCTTTCTTATCTTTCTTGCTGGCAACCTGCTGGGCTTGATGAACGGATTGAGCCACGCCTGCCGCCACACCGGTGCCAATGACACTCATTGTTCTGCTCCTTACTCAAGAAGCCAATCCAATCGCGTGCGGTCTTTCAATTCCTATCGGCGACTTCCAATATACGCTTGAAAAACAGGCGATTTTGGACAGTTATGGGGTTTTCATGAACACTGAACCGGGCCCATCTGACGGCTCGGCAAACCCTGTATCAACTGTACGATACGAAGAATGTGAACGGAAATAACGGGCGAGGACATCGCAGCACGTTGCCAGCAAGAATCCCCTCGTCACCAAAGAAAAACCGCAATCGATGATTGTGGTTTGTCTGATTGTGGTGCGTGAAGCGACTACTCCTCCGCACGTTCGATAAGCCAGTACTCCAGCTCGACCGGTGTCGATCGGCCGAAAATGGTGACCACCACGCGAACCTTGCCCTGATCGGGGAGCAGTTCGTCGACGGTGCCTTCCATGTTCTCGAACGGGCCTTCCTTGATCTTGATGTTGTCGCCCTTCTGGAAATCCATCTGAAGGGTCGGTTGCTCTTCGGCCGGCTTGGATGCGGCGAGCATCTTTTCGATCTCAACGATCGACATCGGTGACGGTCGGCCTTCCGAACCGATGAAGTCACCCACGCCGGTGGTTTCCTTCACCAGGAAGAAGACGTCCTGCGGAATGCGGCCGTCGTCTTCCAGCTTCATCTCGACAAAGACGTAACCGGGATACAGCTTCTTTTCGACGATGCGCTGCTTGCCGCCCTTCATCGTCTTCTGCTTTTCAGTGGGGACGAGGATGCGGTTAACCAGATGGGTCAGGTCTTCGATCTTGAGCTTACGCAGCAGCGTGGCCCGGACAGAGCTTTCCTTGTTGGAACCAACACGCAGGACGAACCAGTTCATCCCGGGCGTGATCATCGGCTCATCTTCGCCTGGCGCGTCATCGTCCGAAATGTCCGATACGGCCGGAGCCGTTTCCGCCGCAGCCTCGGCTTCAGGTACGTCGTCACCAGCCGGCGCCTGGGCCACTTCCTGGCTTTCGGCTTCCAGTTCCTGCTCTTGTTCGATGTCTTGTTGTTCTTCAGACATGATTAACCGCCCCTTTTGGGGGCTTATCCAGTTCGTGTCAGAGGCCCACCTGCAAAATACCGATCTTGCCGAAGAACCACAGGAAAAAGATGTCGAACACGAACAGCGTCGCAACGAGCATGAAAGTCCCGCAGATCACGACCCAGGTGGAGCCGACCAGTTCCCGCTTCGTCGGCCAGTTGACCTTGCGCATTTCTGATTCGGTGGCGACAAAGAAGTCGACAACATTCGGCTTGTTCATGATCCAGAAGGAAATCGCACCAAGTCCCAGAACGATCACCACGGCCGAAACAGTCTGAGCAATCGACCGGGTCTCGTCATCGCCAATCTGGGCCAACTCACTCCAGACCCACGCCGCGGCGGTGAGAATCACCAAGCCCGCGCCGGCCGCACTGACCACGCGTGTGTAATATCCTTCGTTCGGCCTGTGAATTGAAAGCGCCATGATTTCCTTGTCTGCGATCCGTCACTTCAGTTGCGTTCGGATCGCGATCAGCTAGCGGTAAATCCGAATTCCATTAAGCACGCCAGGGAGGACTTGAACCCCCAACCTGCGGATTTGGAATCCGCTGCTCTGCCAATTGAGCTACTGGCGTTCTGGGGCCCGCCAAGTAAGGCAGGGACCTGTTATTTCCGCTTGATCTTATGCAACGTGTGCTTGCGAAGGCGCGGCGAGTATTTTTTCAGACCGGCCTTGATCTTTTCATCGATACCACCGCGCACGTTGATCTGTGTTCGGTAGTTCAAATCACCGCACTCGGAGCACTGCAACCAGACGTATTCGCGGGCATCGCCCTTTTTCTTTGCCATTGGTGCGCCCTTGAGCTAACACAAAAAAATGCCAGCCGTCGGCGGTCAGTCTCACGTGGCACAAGGTGCCTTAATGACCTGACCGCCGAGGCGGACATGAAATTACTACTCAATGATCTTGGTCACGACGCCGGAACCAACCGTGCGGCCACCTTCGCGAACAGCGAAGCGGGATTGCTCTTCCATGGCGATCGGCTTGCCAAGCTCGACTTCGATGGCAACGTTGTCACCAGGCATGCACATTTCTGCGCCGCCCAGCAGCTTGATGCCGCCGGTCACGTCGGTCGTACGGAAGTAGAACTGCGGCTTGTAGCCGGAGAAGAATGGGCTGTGACGGCCACCTTCTTCCTTGGTCAGCACGTAAACTTCCGCTTCAAACTTGGTATGAGGCGTAATAGTGCCCGGCTTGGCAAACACCTGACCACGCTCCAGATCTTCCTTTTCAACACCACGGACCAGGCAGCCAACGTTGTCGCCGGCCATGCCGCTGTCCAGGGTCTTATTGAACATCTCAACGCCGGTGATGGTCGTCTTGCTGGTGTCGCGCAGGCCAACGATTTCGACTTCGTCACCAACCTTGACCATGCCGCGTTCGATACGGCCGGTACCGACGGTACCACGACCCTTGATCGAGAAGACGTCTTCGATCGACATCAGGAACGGCTTGTCAGTTTCGCGCTCTGGATCCGGAATGAAGGTGTCCAGCGCGTTCATCAACTCACCGATGCATGCGTTGGCTGATTCATCTTCCGGATTCTGCAGGGCCGGGAAAGCAGCGCCACGGATGACCGGGGTGTCATCGCCCGGGAAGTCGTACTTGCTGAGCAGTTCGCGAACTTCCAGTTCGACCAGCTCAAGCAGTTCTTCGTCGTCGACCAAGTCGACCTTGTTGAGGAAGACGACCAGCTTCGGCACGTTCACCTGACGGGCCAGCAGCACGTGCTCACGCGTCTGCGGCATCGGGCCGTCAGCAGAAGAGACCACCAGGATCGCGCCGTCCATCTGGGCGGCACCGGTGATCATGTTCTTGACGTAGTCAGCGTGGCCCGGGCAGTCAACGTGTGCGTAGTGACGTGCTTCGGACTCGTATTCCACGTGGCTGGTGGCGATGGTCAGAATCTTGGTGGGGTCACGACGACCTTCCGATTCAGAAGCCTTGGCGACTTCGTCGTAAGGCTTGTGCGTTGCCAGACCCTTGGCGGCCTGAACAGCGGTGATCGCTGCCGTCAACGTCGTCTTGCCATGGTCAACGTGGCCGATCGTGCCAACATTCACGTGTGGTTTGGTTCTTTCAAAAACGCCCTTAGCCATCGAAACTGACCTCCGCCTTACCGGCTAACATGGGGTCTGGTCTTCTTTGATAAGACCCCGAATTCCTAACTCGTCCATTGACGACATATCTTGATCAATACCAACTCCGACGCGGAGCCGGCAACGTTCATCTGACCTTTTAAAAACACGGCAAAAACCGCCCGAAAATAAAAGAGCTTCGGGATTATCCCCAAGCTCCGAGCACTGTCAAGCGATCCTGACATTCGGACAGTGATCGCGCTGGGCAGAACCCATTATCAATCCATCAGCCCAGAAGTGTACTACTGGACCGGATAGTGTCAAATTGGACGGAGCCAGATCGGACCTCCTTCGTACCGGGTTCAGAACGTGCTGGTAAGGCTATCCCCACGACAGGACCGTAAAACACAAGGGTTCAGCCGTTTACGGCGTGTCAGAACCCCAAAGAAAGCGGCTTATCAGTGAAGCCGCGAATCGTATCAATTTCCTCGCGATCAATCCGGATCAGCCAGTCGGAAGCCTCCAGTGGGTTGGCGATCAGACGGCTGAACAGAGGGTCGTCCGCATATTGTCCAGTCTCAACGCGCCGCTGAAATGCGGTAACCACCGGAAAGGCGTGAGGCTGCTCAGCAAAGCCCGCCGGCATGCGGATCAGGCGCTCCAAGCCTTCATACAACATATACCCGTCGTGGCCAGCCTCAATACTGCGCTGGATCAGGCGGCTGTAAACGGCCTTCTGCTGGCCGGTGTTTCGCCCGCGCGTGTCATAGGTATTCATGTGCAGAGCGATTCCATGCCTTCTGGAAAGCACGCGAATCGCGTCGCCACGCATGGTCTGCGGATAGATGTTCTTGAGCATCATGGCGTCTGCCAGCCCAAGTCGAATCCACTTGTCCCACTGAAGTTGAACGGGCAATTCCATCATGTAGCCCTGCACCTCTGGCACCTGCAGGTACAAGTTGATCCCCGCGCGGTCGGTCATTTCACGGACGCGCTCGTAGAACGCGGTGTAAAAGTCGCCGTGAATCGCTTCGAACTTGTCTCGATCAGGAAGGGTTTGGGTGATGTCCACGCCGTGCTGTCGGCGGTAGGCATCCACCACTGCATTGCTGTAGCCATACATCTGTGGCTCAAAGTACTGAAGGTGGTACTGTAATCGTAGATGAATGCCGTCTACGCCGGCTCTGATTGCACGGCGGATACGCGCCAGAAGAAACGCCAGACCGGCCGGTTCGCTCGTATCTGGCACGAGTTTCAATGGGTCCTTGCCGCGAGCAAAACCAATGGCAACATGACGGCGCCCGTCGTCCAGTGCCATGACGGTCTGTTCGGGCGTCTGCCCGGGTAGGACGCCGAATCCCAGTTCACCAAACCGAATCGGGCCGGTTGGTGGTGAGCCGTCTTTCCCACCCTGCCCCGTGTAGATCCCGATCGATACTTCGATGGCATTGCCGTCAACATCAAAGACTTCCATCATGTCCGACAGGCGATTGACGAAACTGACGCTTGAGCAGTCGCAGGTCAGAACGACATATCTTGCAAGCAACTCGAGGCCACTCAGTTCAAAACACCGACACGACCAGCCATTGCGATAGACCAGTTGTTGGCCGTCCGAACGCGGGCCGCTGTATGGACGATAGGACACATTGTCGTCAGACACCCATATCTGCAGATCGGCCGGTTTGATCGACACCGGCTGATCATCAATGTGATACAAACAAATCTTTGCAATACGACCGGTGTACGCCGGTTTCCAGTCACGGCGTTTCATGAACATGTCGGGGTAAGCGGTCACTTCGTCACAACTCGTGACAATCGGGCCGTTCACGCCGTGTCCGACGATATGCAACTTTTGCTGCATGGCTGGCGGCAGCCTTGTCATGCCCACCACGCCGGGCACTTTGATACCTGCTTCAAACGGCTTAATCGTGGCGAAGAATGACAACCCGTGCGAGCGTGCCGCCATCAGTGCGGCATTCAAGTAATCACCGACCAACTCGAAAGTTTTTCGTGTGTAGTCCGCCTGGTGAGGTGACCAGCCAGCGTAGTATGGGCAATCCTGAAACGAGCCGTAGTCGATCCAGAATATCCGCTGCACGCCGAGGCTTTTAAAGAATTCAAAGTATTCATCAAAGTGCTGCCTGCCGAAATAATTCCACCCAGAGTCGTCGGGGAAGTCCGTCAGGCTGGACAGTTCATAATGATCCGATCGAGAGACAGCCGGCGGATCAACAGCTGTTCGATTCAGGAAACACTCACCTGTCACGTGCTGATGAACGTCGCTGAAACGAATCACATAGGCGCCCACTGGTAAATCCGCCAATGGCACAACAATTCGACTGGGATCGGCCACATCGATTTCGAAAAGATGCGTCTGCTCATGATCAGTCACGCGATAGAGTGACAACGCGTCAACATTCAGACCCGCATCGCTCAGTTTCAACAACGCAATTGCCGAGTCTGCCGACGGGCCGTACCGATGGGCAGGCCGATCCAACCGCAATTGAGCAACCGTCGGTGTATCAACACGGTAGCGACCTAGCTCCTGCTTCTGTCCATTAGCCTCACCGAGTATGCGCAACTCACACATCACACGATCGGCAATGCCATGCGGGATGGTTGCTTCACAATCGGTTGATGGCTGAATCGCTACGCGCGACACGTCCCCCCAACTCGGCTGAAGTTCGAGATGAATCTGCTCAAAACGCTCCGGCTGTTCCAGGGCAAAACAAACCTTCGCGACGCCGGGCGTCTGATGATCAACGGTCAGGTCACGTACGCGAAATGCACCATCAAATCGCAAACGAAGGAATTGCTCAGGGAACTTGAGAAAGTCGAAGTTCGGCGCCAGACTGCAACCACTGATACGTCCGTGAACGATCACCGGATTCACGCGCAGCACGACATTGAGGCCCCACACATCCGACAGCTTCGGCGTCAAACCGATGTCCTCAAACGAAACCCAACAGAGACAACCCCATCGGCCGTTCTCTTCAAAACCAGTCGTCTTGAAGCGGTACGGATGAAATGGTGTGCCAGGCCCCATGATTTCAAAGCTGCGCTTGCCGTCGGGCCGCACTGCCAGCTTGACGACATGCTGTGCAGTGGCACCGGGATCGATTAAGACATCCACCCCAGAGCCGGCATCGGCATATGGCGTTTGATCTGAAGCCGGCGTTTGTGAATGAACAATCGAAGCAACACCCAGATGCGTGTCGGTGTGAAAGCACCAGACCGACGCGTTCACCTCTGCCTCTATATCACTGTTCGTGTGAAAAAATCGTCGACGAGGAGGACCAAACAATTCTGTCCAGTCCTCGGGATCAAGCGTAGGCGGGTTGATATCGGGATCCAACCGATGACTGATCACCGGCTCACCGGGGAAATGATTCACTTGCAACACATCCAGCCCCATCAAACTAGTGCAACAGATATTTTCCCGTCATATATAGCATACTTATTACAGTAAAAAATCGTTAATGAGATATTATTTCTATATAATCGCACAATTAGTAAGCTAAATAAGGCGTAAGTCGTCGACTTTAATCAGCTTTCCCAGCCATAAATACACACTTATGCATATGGATCAGACATGCCGGACGCAGCAGTACAACCCTTACAGCTATAACAATCGTCACAGTCGCCATAATCGTCATATCTTATCTATTTTAACTTTAGTAAAAATCAAGATTTAAAGAAAAAAAGTCTTGAAAAAAGTTGCCCGTCTGATACAGTGACCCCCACTGATTTCTCATCCTTGTCTCATGAGACGCACCAAATGCGGACAAGGCTGAATAATCAGGAGAAACGATCAGGGGTGCTTTTCGGCTTGGGGCTGGAAAGCAAAAGAGACGTAAAACCGGACGATTAACGTATTGAGGAGTCGTGAGGGAGGAAATAATGAGACGCATTATGAAAACTACTTTTACTGCTGTGGCCCTGATTATGGCTGTGACGCTGTCGGCGAGTTTCGCCAGTGCAGCGGTCGTTTCTGTTGATGACTTTGCTGCAGGGACCACTTTGGTTTCCAGCGGCCCGACTTCCGCAACGGATGACGGCCCGCACGCAGGCGTTGTCGGCAATTTTCGCGATACCAATCTGGCTTCTGCTGGCGGCACCACCGTGGTGACCTACGGCGGCATCGGCTTGGAGTACATCAGTGCCGCTACCGCAACCGGAAGCTACACCTCGGTTTACGATGGCTTCGGAGCTGGTAACCTGAACACCAACTTCGTGACCCTCAGCGGCAACAATGCATTTGTAGCAGACATTGTCGCCGTCGATGGTGGTGGTACGCTGTCGATTACTGTTGAAGACACCGGTGGTGACGTTTCGACCGTCACCCAGGCTCTGACCCACGGTTTCAGTGGTGCACTGGGCTTCAACTTCGGTGCCTTCACTGGCGACCTCAGCTCGGTTGAACGTGTGACCATTACACTGGCAACCGGCGTTGCGGGTGGCTCAGACTTCACGATCGGCAGCATTCAGGCTGTGCCGGAACCGGCAAGCCTCGGCCTTATGGGCCTGGGTAGCCTGATTATCCTGCGCCGACGCCGTCGGGCCCGTGCATAATTAACCCACAGCACTCACTCCTCAAAACGATACAACCGCCGCACTTACGTGCGGCGGTTGTTTTTTTGCAGCCTGCCGCCTAGTGGCCGTTGAATCACCAAATCATAGCGCAAACTATTTTCATGAAAATAGTTGCATCATTTCCTGACCCGAGAAAAATCAAACGGTTATTGGACACACCCAAATCAGCCCCCTATTTTTCAGCGACTATTAAGAACGTACGCCCGAAAGGCGGTTATATCGGTACGCCACCTTGAGTCGTGCACGCCTGCGGGCCGATGGTAGTGCAAAGGCGGCCGATTTGAGCCGTCGGTGCCCTACTGCGCCGGCGGCTTCGGCTCATATTTCGGTAGGAACCAAACATGATGGATCCGATCATTCTGATTGTTGCGGCCATCTTCGCACCGGTGACATGCGGCGTGCTTTCGCTAATGTTGCCGCGCACGGCGATAGGCCCCCGCGTGGCAATGGCAGTTGCCGGTCCGGTGATCGCGCTGCTGAGCTTGGGTGTCTTCATTGATCAGCACAGCATCGGGGCGGTTGTCGAAACCGTCCAATGGATGCCGGCCATGAAGTTGAACCTTGCGTTCAACCCTGACCACCTCGGCCTGTTCTTCGCGTTGCTGGTCAGCGGCATTGGTCTGCTGATCGTGCTCTACGCCCGCGCCTACTTCGGCCCGGACAAGGACAGCCTCTACCGCTTCTATCCAAGCCTGCTGTTGTTCATGACCGCCATGATCGGCGTGGCTCTGGCAGACAACTACATGCTTCTGTTGCTGTTCTGGGAAATGACCAGCATCAGTTCGTTTCTCTTGATCGGCTGGGAACGCGATCAGCCCGGCGCCGTACGAAACGCGATGCAGGCATTCGTCGTTACCGCGACGGGCGGCCTGGCCATGATGGCGGGACTGATTCTGCTTGGCATCCATACCGGCCACTGGACCTTCAGCGGCCTGCTCGCTTCTGAAACACTAACGGCCAACACCATAAGCACGGCCGCATTTCTGTTGATCTTTGCCGGCGCTGCTGCCAAGAGCGCACAGTTCCCGCTGCACTTCTGGTTGCCGGGCGCGATGGCTGCTCCGACGCCGGTCTCCGCTTACCTGCACTCCGCCACCATGGTCAAAGCAGGCGTGTACCTGACCGGCCGTCTCTGGCCGATTATGGCAGCGGTGATTCCCATGTGGCCGAAGGTGATTGTGCCGCTGGGCGCATTGACGATGGTCTATGGCGCGTTCATCGCGTTGCAGAAGACAGACCTGAAGAAAATCTTCGCTTACACGACGGTTAGCCAGCTCGGTCTGCTGATGTGCATGTACGGCCTGGCACACTACAAGTATCACGACGAGCCAAATCTGATTTGGGATGTCACGCAGATTCTCAATCACGCGCTGTACAAGGCGCCGCTCTTTATCCTGGCTGGTGCAATTGGCCATATCGCGTCACGTGAGTTACCCGAACTGCGCGGCTTCTTCCATCGCGACAAGACCGCAAAGATCATGACGGTCGTACTGCTGCTTGCCGCATATGGCCTGGCAGCCGGACCGCTGACAGTCAGCTTTACCGCCAAGGAAATGTTCTTCTATCAGATTTATCACGCGCTGAAGGAGACACACAACCCGGCCTTCTGGGCATTGGTTGCCGCCGGCGTGGCGACCGGTATGTTCAATGTGGCCATCTTCATTCGCCTATGCCGCGTGATGCTGGCCAAGCCGGACGCGCATGCCCACGACAGCCACGATCATCATGACGACGCGCATGGTCATGGCGGCCACGGCGATCACCATCACGAAACCGGTCTGTGGCCGGCGTTTCTGTGGATTCCTGGTGCGATCATTGTGTCTTTCCAATTCATCGGCGGAGCGATTCCGGGTGCGTACGAAGCACTGTTCGGCGCCGTTGAACCAAGCAAAATCTATTTTGATCACTTCCCACTCGTTTGGGATGCACATCTCGGCCTGCCGCTTTACATGAGTGCGGCCGCCGTCGTGCTCGGTGTCAGTCTGGGGTTTTCCAAACTGCTCAGCGGCACATACGAAGATGTGTTCGACAAGGCCTATCCCGGTTTCTATCACCTGACCACCAAGGTCGTCGGCCCCAACGCATTCGGCGTTGTCCAGACGGGACACGGTGGGTTCTACATTGGCGCCGTTGCGGTGTCTGCGGTATTGCTGTTCGGCTGGTCAATCGGTTTTGACTTCATGTCACTGAGGTGGCCAAGCGAAGCGAAGTTCGAACCGATCGAAGCGTTGATGCCGGGTTACATGCTGACCTTTATCGTGTGCTTTGCCGCGATACTGCTGCCGACGGTGACGGATCGCGCCAGCCGGGTGCTGGTTCTGGGTGCGGTCGGCTTCTCCGTGACCGGTGTGTACTTCCTGTTCAAGGCGCCGGATCTGGCGCTAACGCAGGTGAGCATTGAAATTGTTTCACTGATTCTGTTCCTGCTGGTGTTGTCACAACTGCCGGACCAGAAAACGCGCAAACGCCAATGGGTGGCGCCACGACTAGTGCTGTCAGTTGCGGTGGGTCTGGTATTTTTCTGGCTGACGCTAACCAGCGCCACGGCGAACCGCCCCACCATGCCCTACACAACGGTGCAGGGGCACAACCTCGAATACCTTGGTGAATTCTTCCTTCGTAACAGCTACCACGCCGTGGATCTCCAGGAACTGTCGCGTGACAAGATTTACGGCGGTGTGGTCGAACGAGAGATGACCCATGGCGGCCACGGCAAGGCTGATGGGCATGGTACCGCAGACGGCCACGGCGCTCACGGCGTGGCGGACTCGCACACGCTTCCGTCACTGCATTCCGGTGGTGGCGGCAACAATGTGGTCAACGTGATTCTGGTCGACTTCCGTGGCTTTGACACGATGGGTGAAATCGCCGTGCTGGGCCTGGCCGCGCTAGGCGTGTGGACGCTTCTGCGTCGACGTCGCCGACAGCGTGAAGATGCATTGGAACCGCCCAACGATGACGAATTGAACAGGCCGGACACCAGTCGACTGGACATTCCCGACCCAACGGGCGGGGAAGATCCGGAAGACCAGGTTCTGTCCCGGCTGGTGAACAGGAGTACGACGGCATGAGTACGCTGATTCTGCGAACAGCTGCGCGGGCAATTGTCCCGCTGAGCCTGATCTTTGCGATGTTCATTTACTTCAAGGGACATCAGACGCCCGGTGGCGGCTTCGTTGCCGGCCTGGCCGCGGCGGTTGCGCTCATCGTGCATCGCATGGCGTACGGCCCCAAGAGTCTGTCGCGCATGCTCCCCTGCTCGGAGCGCATGCTCATCGGTATCGGGCTAGTCCTCGCGCTAGGCACGGGTTTGGGCGCACTGTTCTTCGGGCTGCCGTTTCTGACCAGTACGCATGGCTATCTGCATCTGCCGCAGTCGGCCGGCGGCACGTATGACTTTGAGTGGGCAAGCGTCATGGCGTTTGACCTTGGTGTGTTTCTCGTTGTGGCAGGCGTGGTGGTTGGCATGATCAACGCCCTGTCGAAGGAACTGGAACAACAGTAGAGGATCGCGAGCAATGACAATACTGATTTCCATTATGGTCGGCGTGATGTTTGCCGCTTCGACCTTTTTGATGCTCGGGCGCGAACTCAAAGGCGTCTGCATGGGCGTGTTCCTGCTGGGGCACGGTGCGAATCTTGCCATCCTCGCAAGTAGTGGCTCGCCGGTCGGCAAGCTGCCGCCTGTGCTGGCCGAACACATTCCGCTGGCACAGTTCGCAGACCCGTTGCCGCAAGCACTGATTCTGACCGCCATCGTGATCGGCTTTGCCGTGCAGGCATTCCTGTTAACCATGCTGGTGGTGACGTGGCGAAAGAGCAAGACGCTGGAAGTCAGCGAACTGGCCGTGGATACGGAGCACTGAATCGAATTTCAATCGTTGGTGCCAAGGGCGCCGCGATAAACGTTTGCAGGAGCAACTATGAACCCGCATCTGATCATCCTGTTCGTGATCACGCCCATGGTGGCGGGCATCCTTTGCCTGTTCGCGCACTATAAGCGACAGTTGCAGCGTGTGATCGGTCTGATCGCACTATCTGCCAACTTCGGCATTGCCGCGTGGGCACTGGCGACCGTCTGTGGCGGATCAAGCGAAACAGGCAACATCCTCGTGTCGCAGATGGGCAACTGGCCGGCCCCGTTCGGCATCACCATTGCCGTGGATGCGCTGTCGGCGCTGATGCTGACCATTGCCTCCATTGTCTGCCTCGGCGTGTTCCTCTATTGCATCAGCCAGTTTGATGAAAAGCTCGAAGGCGGGTTCTTCCATCCGCTGTTCCACCTGCTGATCTTCGGCGTGCAGTGGAGCTTCATCACCGGCGACCTGTTCAACCTGTTCGTCGCATTTGAGATCATGCTGATGGCGTCATATGCCATGTTCTGCATCGGGACGACAAAAGCCCAGATGCGCCAGGCGTACAAGTACGTGCTGCTCAACCTGGTTGGCTCAACGCTCTTCGTCACCTGTGCGGGCCTGGTCTACGGCCAACTCGGCACATTGAACATGGCGGACATCACACGCATCGCCATGACCGGACAACTACCGAAAAGTTCGATTCCGGTGATCGCCATGCTGCTGCTGGTCTTTGGCGGCAAAACCGCGATCTTCCCGCTCTGGTACTGGCTGCCGGATACGTATCACACCCTGCCCGCAGCCATCGGCGGCCTGTTCGCCGGCTTGCTGACCAAAGTCGGCGCCTATGTCATGATTCGCGTGTTCGTCATGATGTTCGGCGCAGCAACAGAAGTCACGGACATCATCGCACCGGTCATCCTGCTTTCAGCGGGCGTGACCATGTTCCTCGGCGTGCTCGGCGCCGTGTCCATGCACACGGTTCGCCGCATCCTGTCGATTCATATCATCAGCCAGGTCGGCTACATGCTGCTGGGCATCGGCCTGTCAATCGCGGCAGGCGTGGCAACGGAGAGCCGCGAACTGGCTGTTGCCGGCGCGATTTTCTTCATCGTGCACAACATGGTGGTCAAGTGCTGCCTGTTCCTGTGCGGCGGCATCATGCAGGAACACGCCGGCAGCGACGACCTGGACAAGATCGGCGGACTGCTCAAGCGCGCCCCGTGGCTGGCAACACTGTTCCTGATCGCCGCCCTTTCGCTGGCAGGGTTGCCACCGCTGTCCGGCTTCTTCGGTAAGTGGATGCTGATCGTCGGCGGTCTTGAAACCAAACATTACATCGTCACCGGCTTTGCCGTGCTGACCAGCGTGTTCACCCTGCTCTCCATGCTGAAGATCTGGAGCTACGGCTTCTGGTCGCCGGCGCAGGGAACCCATGTCGACAAGCCGCAGATTCGTCCGCAAACAGCAGGTGGCATCACGGGTATTGCACTGCTGGTAGTCGTAGCGCTTTCCATGGGTGTTGGCGCCCATCAGTACGTCAAGGTGTGCAACATCGCAGCCAAGGCCGTCGTTGAACGCGAACCATATGTGACGGCCGTGCTTGGCAGCAACGCACTGCCGCCATCGATTGCAAAGGCAAGCCCCGTTTCATCAGAAGAGGAGGCGCACTAAGCCATGTCATTTTTCCTTCTGAACATTCTGCTGGCCGTGCTGTGGATGTGCATGTGGGGCCTGTTTGATATCTGGTCCCTGATGGCCGGTTTCCTGCTCGGCTACCTGCTGCTCGGCGTTGTGAGCCGAACGGTGCAGGAAGGCAAAGGCTACGGCACCAAAGGCTGGAAGCTTCTTTCATTTGCCGTTTACTTCATTCGCATTCTGGTCAAGGCGAATCTGCAGGTTGCCGGCGAGGTCATTACGCCGGGCCTGAAGATGACGCCTCGATTCATCCGTTACCCGGTTGAAGGCCTGACGGACATGCAGATCACTTCACTGGCCAACGCCATCACGCTGACGCCCGGTACGCTAAGCGTTGACGTAATCAACGACAACCGCGAACTGGTCGTTCACTGCATGTACGCGGACGATCGCAAGGCTGCAATTGAGGACCTGGACGAACTGCGTGATCGATTGCTCAAGGAGGTGTTCAATTGACACCCTTTCTCGCACAAATCGCTGAACTGACGGAAGCCGCCAGCTGGTCCACCAAGGTGCTGTACTGGACCGTGGACCTGGGCATCCTCGTCGTGACCATCAGCATGGTGTTGTGTATCGGCCGACTGGTGCGCGGCCCGCACCTGGCCGACCGCGCCCTGGCGGCGGACACGCTGGCTATCGAGCTGATCGGCTTTGTCATCCTGTTTATGATTCGCCTGCAAAATGGCGCGTTCATCGACAGCGTGCTGCTGCTGTCGCTGCTGAGCTTCGCCGGCACCGTGGCTATGGCGCAATACATCGGCAGGCATCACTTTGACCGCGTCGGCAAAAACCAGCACGGCAAGCCGCACAAGGATGCATTGATCGACTCGGATACGGAGGCGCAGGCATAATGCAAACTTTTCTCGATCTCATCACAGTGGCGTTCATCATTTGCGGCGTATTCTTCATGTTCCTGGCCGCACTGGGCCTGGTCCGTATGCCTGACGTGTATCACCGCATGCATGCCGCCACAAAGGGCGTGACGCTCGGTGTGGTAGGGCTGCTGATTGCCGGTGCGCTGGCGTTGTCCACGCATCCGGATGCGAACATCGTGAATATTGTCACCAAGGTGGTGCTGGTCATCACGTTCCAGTTCATCGCCAACCCGGTCGGAGCCCACATGCTGGCCAAGGCCGCCAAGGCGGATAACGCGCCGATCTGGTCGGGCAACCTGTCGGATGAAGAGCGTTCGCCGTACAGCGACTGAGCTAACTTAGCGGTCTGGCAAAGCGAGGCTGAAAATGCCTTGTTAACACCCGATTCACAATTCGGGCAGGCTAATTCGCCACATGGCAATGCTTTGCACTTGGTTTGGCTGTCAAATTTAGTTCATTCACCTGATGCGTTAAAATAACCCCGCACGACTCACGTGATACGGGGGACCATAACGCACCATGACAAGCAGCGATACCACGAAAGAACGACCCACCCGTCGGGCCATAATTGGCAAGTGGTGGGGTCGAAGTGCGTTGGCGATTACAGTTCTCCTTTTCGCATCCGCGATCTTTGTCGTCATTACGAATCTTCGCGGCAAACGGGCTGCAGAACGAGTTTTCACTGCCATGCAGGCTCAGGGGCTGACCATCGACCTGAGCCAGAATGTCGAGGAGGTGGACAACGGCGCGAGGTTTTATCTGGCAGCCATTCGATTGTTTCCCATTGACAAAGCAACAGAAGACCGCCTGCCAATGGTCGGTCATTCGAACTGGCCGCTGTTCGGCGAAGGATTCAGCGATGAACAGTCACAGTTCGTATCGCAAGCCATATCGCGGCGGCAGGCCGCCTACAACCTGATTGATCAGGCACAGCGTTACACCCAGTTCGATTACAGGATCAATGCTTATGATGAAGTCGGACACGCCATGCAGGTCCTTGGCGATTGCAGAACATTAGCGAGATGGATCGTACTTCGTGGATATTACGCACAGGCGAATGACGACAGCGAGACGGCTATCCATGCAATCCAATGCCTCTTGCATCTTTCCAATTCATTGCGTTTTGAATCAGATTCCACTTCGAGGCTAATACAGATCAGTCTCGATGCAATGGCGGTTGAACATGCTGAGAAAGCGTTAAGTCGCCTGACCCTGTCTGCGGAGCAACTCGACAAGCTGTCAAATATATTCCAGGCGCATCTGGATCAGGCTGACTTCCCAAATTCCATGCGAGGTGACTTTCTGATAGCAGGCCAATTGCTTGTAGACCCTGACTTGGCAATTGCGCAATCGGAACTGGCGGCAAAAAAGCAGAGCCAAATGCTCGCCAAGGCATACAGTAATCTGTCAACTGACGGGTGGGGTACTATTCACATACCCAAACCGGGACTGCTTGAAAGACTCTCGGAAAAGTCGCTGGGCACTTTTCTGACATGGTGTCCCGGTTGGTTTCAGCTCGAATCCGCAGAACAATTACAGGACCTGCTCGACCTTTATGTTGAACTGTCGGCCCCAGCGACAACACCAGAACGGCTTAAAACGCTGACGGACTACAAACGCAACCGTGATGAACCACCCGATCTTTTAGCAGGGCATGTCCTCGCACTGCGAATCGCTATGCAGTCGGAAACGACGATACGAGTACTGCTCAGCGCACTGAGGGTAGAGCGATTTCGTGTGCAACACGACCGTTGGCCGCAAACACTTCAGGAAGTTTCAGACCCGACGCCTGTGGACGCTTATGGACAATCTTTGCGGTTCGCCAGCATGCCAAGTGGCGTTCGCATATACAGCATCGGCAAGAACGCCATTGACGAAGCCCATGAACGTATGAGCATTTTCTCACCAACGAGATACGGCGAAGACGACTGGAGTATTCGCCTGCTCAATCCATCAAATCGAAATCGACCGGCAACCGTCACCGAGCTGGATGTTGAAGAAACCGACCCTTGGGACGCTCCGGAGAATACTTCGACAGGCGATAACTGAGCCACTCTCTCAGGGCACTCCTGCCGCCCAAGGCAAACGTCACCAAATCTCAACCTTTCGTTTGCATTCCCACCACGAACCTACGACAATCCGCGCGCCAAAATCTCAACAGGGCGCGCTGATGAACGCGGACATCCGTCGGCTATATCTTTTCCACCTGTTCAACAGCGTGGCCGTCACCGTCGTTGCCAGTCAGTTGTTCATGGACAAATTGTTCCTGCGCCTCGACCTGAACATGTCCCAGTTGGGCATTATCAAGGGTGTCAGTATCTGGCTGCCCATGGGGCTGAACCTGCTGATCAGCCCGTACGTCACGCGCCTCAACGCGGACCGAAAGCTGGTCAGCGTCCTGTATCTGTTTCGCGTCGTCCTGCCGCTTGGGTTGCTCGGCCTGCCTTTTCTGACCGAGGACAAAACCTTGCTGACCTCCGGCTTCGCGACGATCCTGATCATCACACAGATCTTCCCGAGCATCGCCAACAACAGCCTGATGGCGCTTTGCCGTTCCCATATTCCGCAGGAAGAACTAGGGCGGCGAATGTCGACCATCTCCGTACTGTGGAACACGCCTTACTTCGTCGCAGCCATCCCATGCGGCTGGTACCTGGACAGGTACGAACTCGCCTCAAACAGCGAGTTTCTGCGGGCATTTCTCAATGTCAGCCTGATCACCATTGCATGGCAGGTGCCGGCCAGTTGGGTCATCTGGCGCCTGACCAAAATCGAACCGGGAAGTACAGGCCCGCCTCCGAGCATACGAAACATTGCGGAACCGTTTCAGCACATGAGTTTTCGCAAGCTGTTGACGTTCCTGCTGGCAGCTTCTGTGTTACTGGCGATGTGCGGCACGTTCGTCATTCCATACATGATTAACGGCCTGTCGATGAGCCTGTCACATATCAGCATCATCGAGGCCACTGTATTTGTGGCTGGCATTGTGCTTGTTCCAATGTGGGGGCGGATTGTCGACCGGTTCGGCGGGCGCAATAGTATCCGTATCAGCCTGTTCGGCATTGCTGCCGGGCTGTTCGCACTGAGTATCGGCTCGCCGGGAATGGCGTTGGTGTTTGCTGCACTGGCATGGAAGGGCCATGCAGGCCTGTTCGGGTTCGGCATGCTGATCGCACAGCAGGTATTGACACTGTCACTAAGCCCGCAGAAGCAGAGCAATATCTACCTTGCGGCGGCCGCGTTCGTCGGCGGCTGTGGAACGCTGATCGGCTCCGTCGGCGGGGGACTGCTACTGGACTGGCTGAAGACCATGACTTCTCCGGATCAGCCTGACGCCCACTTTAAGATTTTTTTCACCTATTGTGCCCTGGGCATTCTGTTACTGGGTGAACTGACTGCAACACTGCGCGACGGGAAACGGCGCATCAGCCGAGTGGCAATGGCGGTTGAATTATCGCGAATGGTGCGTTCGATGATTACAAGACAGCGGTACTAAGTCTATTGAGTAATGTAGACGAGTATGCCGTTCTGAACCGGTTAAACACAAATGTACTGTCGTAAATGCAAATACCCGCTTAATCATACGACCCGGTCCAATTGCCCCGAATGCGGATCATCATTTGACCGAGATGATCCTTCCACATTCGATCATCGTGCGAGAAAATACTTGCCTGCTTGGGCATGGTGCCTCATTCTATACTGCTTCGTATGTTTCTTCATTTTCTTCCTTCGTAGCTGGTCGAATGAATACCTGGCCAGTCGTCTATCGTTTCTTAACCGATTAACTGTCTGTACCATTGAAGGATTTTTAAACGGTGCGCTATATGCGATTCTCTTTTGCCCTGCGGCAATCATCTTCGCCACTTCGGTTCAATTTCTGCTAAACAAACGACACGCTCGGCAAACCTGATAACTTATTCGCAAGGAATCGTGACATGCAGTTACTCTTCGAAGCCCGACCAGACATTATCAACATTGACGGCAAAATGGTCTGGTTTCAAACCAAGCCGACCATTCACCCCGAACCGGTTCTGACAGGAAGTAATGACGGCGACGCCATGGGATGCTCCATCTACGGCTCTGTCCTCGAAGACGGAGGCAAATATCGCATGTGGTACCAGGCGTGGCCGCGCGATTGGAACTTTAGAGACAGTGCGCTGGTCGGATACGCCGAATCAGACGACGGCATTGACTGGCGCAAGCCGACGCTCAACATCGTCGATCACGGCAACGGCCCGAACAATCTTTGCAACCTGGGCATGCACGCGCCATCGGTCTACATCGACCCGCAAGCGGCCCCATCCCATCGCTATCGGGCGGTGGGTTGCACCAATGCCGAAGCGCAAGGTGCAATCGCGGGCGCCGGGATCAAAGGCTATTACACCGCCCACTCTGCGGATGGACTGAACTGGACACTGGACAGCAACGAACCAATCTGGCCATGGGCAGATGTCTCGACCAGCATCTATCACCCACAGCGTCAATGCGCGATCGCGGCTGTTAAACGCGCAATCTACGTCGGCGGTTTCATGCGTCGTTCATTCTGGACAGCCGAGCAACACAACGGCGTGTGGACGACACCAGCAAGCACGTTCATCCCTGATGAGTTCGACGATACGCTCGCCATCGGGCGCGGCTATCGCAGCGCCGACTACTACGGCATGGGCATGATGCCCGCCGCACAGGCGAATGTTGCGTTTATCTGGATGTTCCGTCATCGTCTGCCGTTTCGTCATCCGGGCTGTGCGCTGTTTGGAGACATTGACGTGACACTGGCATATCAGCACGAAGCCGGCGATCGATGGCTTCACGCAACCGGCAGGCGCGACTTCATCTCTCACGAAGATGTGCCATTCGAATCAACCTGTATCTATACCGCGGCAAACGTGACCGAAGTTGGTGATCAGCAACGTCTTTACTTCTGCGGCACCAACCACAGCCACGGCTGGCATCTGGATACCAACTGGCAGAAGATCGACAAGCGAGCCGAACAGTTCCGCAATGAAGGTATCTCCCGTATCGGTTTTGCCCACTGGCCCAAGTGGCGCCTTTTCGGCTATCAGGCTGATCCGGATGGAAGCATCTGCATCGATATCGGTGAACTGAAACATCCCGTCAAGGTATCGCTTAACTATGACACGCATGCAACCGGCGGCATTCGCGCCGAGGTAATGGGCTATAAACGTTACGACCGCGAAGATCAACCCGGGCGCGGCCTTGCTGAATCGATTGCGCTCACCGGCGATAGTCTCAGTACAGAGGTAGCATGGCAAGACGGCTCGGTAATCAAGCCAATGCAAGGCCGGTGCGTTGCCATCCGCTTTCACCTCGAGCGCGCGCGTGTTTATGCGTTTGATGTGAAACCGGCTTGATTCGGGCGAACAGTAACCAACGCGTCAGTCCTGCAACGCTTCACGAATCGCGCGGCAGAAATCGTCTGTCTCCTCGAGCGCATCCGGGTGGGAGGCAGCCTCGTCGAGTGTCAGCCACAGGACTTCCGAGACTTCCTGCGGATCGGGACTCAATACCGTGCCGGTCATTCGGCCAAGCCAGCCAAACAACGTCAATGGCTTGCCGGGGCAGACGCGTTTCCAAACCTCTCGCTCGAGTCTGACCTCGGCACCGACTTCTTCGCGAAACTCGCGTATGGCCGCGTCACGGCGGGATTCTTCCAATTCCACGCCGCCACCCGGAAAGCAGATGCGGCCAGGAGCGGCCACATGTTCGCTCCGCCGGATCAGCAGCCAGCGGTCCTTCTCTCCTGGGCAGGCGATGGTCACACCGTGTACACGGCCGTCAGGTTGGACAGGGCGGGTCATAGGGGTAGTTTGCGGCCAATAGGCCTTTCTTTTATGATCTTCAACTATTTAAAAGAACATAGGTTAGCAACATTTCCCAAACCGCGCACGGCTGCCAAATGGCGATTCTGTTGCAAGCCCATTGGGGTTCGCTACAATGCTTGGCTCGATCCGGATTGGAAGGACATGCCCGATGTATGCAGTGATTGAAGACAGCGGTACCCAGATCAAAGTTTCTGAAGGCGACATCATCAAGGTTGCCCGGCGCGATCTGGCATCTGACGCAGCGACCCTGACGTTCGACACGGTTCTGATGGTTGGCGGCTCGGAAGACGCAGCCAAGATCGGCGCCCCGGTGCTGGACGGCGCCAAGGTGACCGCTGATATTCTCTCTGAAGAAAAAGGCGAGAAGGTCGTCGTCACGAAGTTCAAGCGACGCAAGGGTTACAAGCGCAAGCAAGGCCATCGTCAGCCGTACCTGAGGGTAAAGATCACGTCGATTCAGGCGTAAAGTCGACTGATAATCAATAGATATTCAAACCGCGATCCGACTGGATCGCGGTTTTTTAATGCGCATTTAAGTGTGATGTGAAGTTAGACTATTTGCCCGTGAAGAACTTCTTGATCGCGTGCACGGTGGTCTGTCGACCAACCTTGGCGATTGCTTCGGTCAACGGTATTTCTTTGGGGCAAACCTTCACGCAGTTCTGGCTGTTGCCACAATCGCTGACACCGCCGGCGGCTTCCATGACTTCCAACCGATCATCCTTGAGCTTGGCGCCGGTTTCGTGCTGGTTGAAGTAAAGCGCCTGGCCGATGACCTGGGCACCCACGAACTCGTTATCCAGAGTGAACTGAGGGCACGCTTCCAAACAGCAGCCGCATGTCATGCAGCGAGAGAGCATGTAACGCTCTTCCTGTTGAGTCGGCGTTTCCTTCGGGCCGGCGCCAAGGTCGTGCGAGCCGTCGATCGGCATCCAGCCTTTGATCTTCTTGAGGTTCTCAAACATGCGCGAACGATCGACGAACAGGTCACGCACCACCGGAAACTTGCTCATCGGCTCCAGTGTGATCGGGCTGTCAGCAGTACCAGTACCGTCCTCAAACAGTTCGTCAACGAGTGTTGAACAACTCTGACGCGCCCGGCCGTTGATCACCATCGTGCAGGCGCCGCACACTTCTTCAAGACAGTTACAGTCCCACACCACCGGCGTGGACTGCTTGCCATCAACCGTGACAGGATTGGCGGCCACGGCCAACAGGCAACTGATGATGTTCAGGTTCGCCTTGTAGGCGACATCGAATTCCTCGTAGTAAGCCTGTGACTGCGGGTCGTCCTGGCGCTTGATACGAATGCGAACGGTCTTGCTTGCTTCCTGCTTGGCGATCATGTTTGGCGTACCTTTTCTTTCGGGTCTCGCGCTATCGTCTAATCAGCTCTTACGTGTTCTGCGGCCACTGCACTGGAAAGTTCATCGGCTGACGCTTTCGCGCCCAGCCAAGAAACGTGCGTGCCTCGGCCTGATCAGCCAGAAACGCAATATCCAGATGTGCCAGCAACGTGTCCTTATCGTCGTACAAATATAGGCCGAGTTCATCCTCGGTTTCTTCCTGCCAGACCGCTTTTGCGATCTGTGCAATCGTGATTCGTTTGGTCTCCTGCGGCGTGATGATCTGTATTTGACCATCACGCACCACCAGTTGCCGGCCGGCGGAACGGGTCAAGTCCGCCCACACGGAACTGAACGTAATCCAGCCAGTCATGACTATCAGCCCGATCGTAATCCACCGCATGGTCGGGTTGGACCATTGCAGAATCAACCAGCCGCCGAAAATCACCATAAACAGCGCCGCCCCAGCCGCTTTGACAATCTGATATCGGCGCATGCGACGCGGTGGCAGCCAGAGGTCAGTCTCCTGCTGCTTCATCGCATCGGAAGTCGGCATGGTGGCAGACTGGTTCATTTACTGGCCGCAGCTTCCTTCTTGTCGTCTGCTTCAACCTTGCCGTACGTACGAGCACGCGGCGGCACCATCGGCTGCGGCACGTCCTCATATTCAATGTTCGCATTGCCCGTCGCCGAATCGTATTTGGCTACCGTGGTCTTGAGGAACTGCGGATCATCGCGCTCCGTATAGTCCGGACGATAGTGGCTGCCGCGCGATTCCTTTCGCTTGATCGCTGCTTGCAGAATGCTTTCCGCGTACACGAGCATGTCGCCCAGCGCGCGCGTGAAGCTGAGGTTCTGGTTCGTCCACATGCCGGTATCGGACAGATTCACATCCTTGTACTGCTCGCGCAGTTCAGTGAGCTTGGCATATGCCTGATTCATGCGGTCCTCGGTGCGAATCACTGTGCAGGAATCGGTCATTTCTTCACCAAGCTGACGATGCAGTTCGTATGGATTGGCAGACCCCTTGCTGTCGATCAGCTTCTGCGCCTTGTCCTGTTCCTGCTGGATGTGCTTTTCAAAGACGCTGTCAGCCGTATCCGCGGCTCGCGTCGTGACGCCGTCATTGACGTGATTCACCACGCTCTGGCCACAGAACAGGCCGTCAAAGATGCAGTTGAGCAGTGCGTTGGCGCCAAGGCGTGTGCCGCCGTGGTACTGATAGTTGACTTCACCGAAGGCGTAGAGGCCATCGATATTGGTCATCATGTTCTTCGGATCGCCATGCTTCATGCCGACGATTTCGTCCAGCGGGTCGCCGTCGTGCTCGCTTGCGCGTTTTTCTTCTGTGTAGCCGGTGTACAGGCCGCCCATGGTGTAGTGGACTGCCGGAAAAATCTTCATCGGGACTTCGGTCGGATCGTCGCCGGTAAACTTTTCATAGATTTCCAGGATCGCCCGGAGTTTCTTCTTCGTCGCGTCCGGCAGATGTGAGACGTCCAGGTAAACCATGCGCCCACCGCCAACGCCGTATCCGTCCTGGCAGACCCAGAAGATTTCGCGCGTGGCAATGTCGCGTGGGACGAGGTTGCCGTATTTCGGATAGCGTTCTTCGAGGAAGTACCAGCGTTCGTCTTCGGGAATCTGTAGCGGATGGCGATCATCGCCCTGCTTCTTCGGCACCCAGACGCGCCCGCCTTCGCCGCGCGCTGATTCGCTCATCAGACGGCACTTGTCCTCGCCTGGGATGGCAGTCGGGTGTACCTGGATGAACTCAGGGTTACCAAGCCATGCACCTGCCTGGTAGCAGCGAGCCGCCGCCCCGCCGGTGCAGATGACGCTCATCGTGCTCTTGCCGAAGATCAGACCGTTACCGCCCGTGGCCATGACGACGGCGTCAGCGCGAAAGGTCTTCATCTCCATCGTGCGCATGTCCTGGGCAACGATGCCCTTGCACGAGCCGTTGTCGTCAAGGACCGGCCAGAGGAATTCCCAGAACTCGTACTTGGTCACGTTGCCCTGTGCTTCGTGACGGCGTACCTGCTCATCCAGTGCGTAAAGTAACTGTTGTCCGGTCGATGCGCCGGCAAAGTGTGTTCGCTTAAAGAGGCTGCCGCCAAACAGGCGAAGATCGCGCTGGCCTTCCTGCGTTCGGTTAAATGGCACGCCCATGCGGTCCATGAGGTTGATAATCTTCGGCGCCCAGTGCGTCATTTCATAGACAGGCGGCTGGTGATTCAGGAAGTCACCGCCGTAGAGCGTTTCGTCCATGTGCATCCACTCAGAGTAGCCCTGCTGACGCGCGACATCGTTGCACGCATTGATACCGCCCTGGGCACACACGCTGTGCGACCGTTTGACCGGGACCATGCTGAACAGGTCCACCGGCACGCCGCTCTCGGCGATACGCATGGAAGCCGCAAGGCCCGCCAGTCCGCCGCCAACCACAATGACACGAGGGTGTTTTTCTGACATCGACGAATATCCCGTCTATTTGCTTACTGTCTTTCGATCTGTCTACCTGATCCGCTCGTCAATGAGCGGCATCTTTCGGAGCATGATGCGCCGGCCCGGACACGCGTGTCTGCTCAATCTGTTTCTTCTCTAACTCAGAAACGTCGTACTTCAGTGCGCCGAGGACCGCGCCAATGGTAAATACTGTGAGTGCGACGCCCAGCAACGTACAGAGATAACCCCAGCGTTTCTGTGCGGCAACGCTGATGGTCAGCCCCCAGGTGATCGCAGCCGTCCACAGACCGTTGGCCCAATGGAAGACGACACTGAGTGCCCCAACGAGGTACAGTACGACCACCCACCACGCGAACTGCAACGCCAGAGCGGTCGTCGCTGCCGCAAGGGGCTCCCCATTGGGGCCGGTCGCGTAAAAAGGCGTGTCCCAGCCAAGGATATTCCACCGCCAACGCAGTGTTGCAATGTGCAGGAAGATGAAGATCAGCGCGATCCAGCCGGTAATGCGCTGCAGCGTGTATCGCCAGTTATCGCCGTACTTGTACTGGCGCACGTTCGGCAGCCAATTGGTCATGTACAGCACGCCCAGGCCGGCATGAAACGCAATGCTGCCCCACAAAGCAATCTCAATAAACAGCAGCGCGGGCGTAGAGTGAATGAAGTCCACTTCATGCTGAAAGTGCTCCCCGCCGCGCATGAGCTGGAAGTTCGTGAACAGGTGCATGATGACAAAAATGCCGACTGGCACGATGCCGGAAAGCGAGTGGAGCCGGCGAAGCAGAAAATGGTACTTTTTCAGCGGGCTCGATGGTGCTTCGGCAGATGATGAACCGTGTGCAGATGCTGACAAGGTTGTGGATCCTTCTGCTGTGAGGGGTCAGGGCTCGGTCAATGAATGCTGAGGATAATTTGGTACGAAGAAAAACACAATGAAAGGGGCTGATTGCCAAGGTCTAGGGTCTGACAAGAACGGACGCTTAGGACCTCAACGAGTGCCTAAATTCTGTTTGAACCTCGTTCGTCAGCTGTATGTTTGATTGCGCGCCTGCGTGGCGAGTTGAATATAGCGCTGACGCAGTTCGTAAAGCGTCTGCTTCAGTAGGTTCGTTTCCTCATCCGTCAGGTTACCCTCGGTCTTTTCTTCAAGGATGCTGAGCATATCAATGTGATGGCGGGCCAGTTCCAGATGTGCGACGCGCTGACCGGTGCGCGGGTCGGGAATCGCGCCCATGGCGAACAGGGCTTGCGTGGTCATCGTGCTGATCAGTGTCTCAAACGATGCAGGCGGCATCTGCTGCTGGCCGGCCCCGCCCCCGGATGCCCCGGCACCAGCGGTTGCGGTACCAGCAGCCCCACCCGATCCTGCGGACGCGGCGGCCTGTTCTTCCTGCTTCTTCTTTGACTGTTCGGCCAGCCGCTGCTTCTCAGCCTGGGCCTGGGCTTTCCAGTCGCTATCGATCTGAATTTTGGGGGCGTCACCTTCGGACATCGCTAAACGCCTTTCTTACGAGGGTTAATCGTGAAACAGGCGATTATAGCAGGTTGGCGGTTGGGGTGGTTTCTGCCCTGATCGGTAATTAGGAACTTGTGCACGCTACGGCCCAACGCCGCATTAACATGCGGCGGCTAAACATTGGCGGCTTGGGGTGTCATTCGCTTGCATCACGTTCGCACCACCGGCGTCGGCTTGAATCGCCTGCCAAGCGCCTTGCTGCTGTCGATCTGCATCCAGTCGTCCAGAACCGATGCGTACACGGAACGAAAGTCCATGTTGTAGATCAGGTCGCCCGAGTCGAGATTGGTCAGGCTCGGCAGCTTGCCGTGGAAGCCGGGCCGGATCATGTTGCCAAAGAGAAACATCGGACCGGCCGTGCCGTGATCGGTGCCGTTAGAGGCGTTTTGCGACACGCGACGGCCAAACTCACTGAAAGCCATGGTCAATACACGGCCGTCGTGGCCCGTGGCTTTGAGTTCCTTGTGAAAAGCGCTGACCGCACTGGCAAATTGCGTCAGGTTATTGGCATGGCCGAATGCCTGGTTGGAATGCGTATCAAAACCACCCAACGCCACGTAATACACGCGCGTGGGCAGGTTGCTGCAAATCATGGCGGCAACCATCTTCAGTTGATTGGCCAGACTGCCGTTCGGCCAGGACGTTTGGGGTCCCTTATTGACTGCCGCGAGGATCTTGTCGTTGGCAATCTGCGCATCAAGGGACGTGCGCATAATGTATGCCGCCTGCGAACCGTCATCCGGATCGCCCGCGTCAGGCAACACGCCGGCACGATTGATTTTGTCGTATGCCGGGCCCAATGACTTGTGCAGATGCTTGCCTGCCCATTGGAATAAGCGTGGGTTCTCAAACGATACCGGCTTGACCGTCTTGCCATTCGCAGCCAGCGGCGCGTTGCGACCAATGCAGATACAGGCGGTCGCTTCGACCTGTCCATTCTTCTGTTGGCGGTATTCATCCATTGCCGCGCCAACCCAGCCCACACCGTGACCGCCGCGCGTGTCACCGGTGTGCCAGACGTCCATGGAAGCGAAGTGCGACCGGTTGGGATTCGGATAGCCCACGCCCTGCACCACCGCCGCCTGGCCATCATCGAGCATCTGCTTGATCGGGGCCAATGACGGATGCAGGCCGACATCGTCGATACCACTGACCTCGAGCACTTCGCCCTTCGAAACCGCAAGGCGCGGACGGGCATCGTAGTAAGCGCCGTGCTCGTAAGGCACGATGGTATTCAAACCGTCATTGCCGCCGGACAATTGCACGACGACCAGCACGCGATCGTCCGGCTTGCCAGGCCGGTTCCCCAGGCCGGCCGATTCACCCGGGGCTGCCATCGCAAGCGACGTATGGCCGAGAAACGTCGGCATGGTGCCGAGCGTGGAGACGAGCGCTAAGCCGCCTTGAACGAATTCGCGTCGTGAAAATGCAGTTTTACCTGACATGGAATGACTCCAGGATCATGATCAATTTCAAACAGCCGATCAGCAAAGCTGATACTCCGGCATGGAGGTGATCAGCAGCAACAGCCCCAGCATCGTGCCGCTGTTGACCTCGCTGCCATGCGAGTTGGCGAACTGAATCAGTTCATCCCGGCGCTGCGATGACAGCGGCGACGCCAGCAAGGACCCAACCAAGTGATCCACCACCTGCTCACCCAGCCGACTCTCAAGGCCCTCTAACATCTGCGTCGGCTCATAATTGATTCGCGCGGTAGTCCACTTATCTTCAAACGGCAACTTGCCCGTAATCAGATAAGCAGAAGTATTCTGCCGCACGAACAGCGTGGAGGTGTTGATCCACGCACGCCCCTCATCCCAGCCCGCAACACTCGGTGGCTCAAACAGCTTCTGCCCCATCATGGACATCGCATCCGTGAGAATGGAAATGTCGCGCGTCGGCGTGTTCAACATGCGAATCGTGCCGGCGGTGAACTGGGCAGGACTCTTGATCTTGTTGCCGACAATGAACGAGTCGTAAAAGTGCTGACTCTTGAGCAGCGTTTTGACCACCGGCTTGATTTCATAATTCGAACGCTTCAACTGCAGCGCCAACTGATTCACAACCCCCTGCCACTTCTCGCTCGGATGGTCCTCAGTATCCAGAACGAACTGGTTGTACAGCTTATATGCAACGAACTTCGGGCACGCATCGTTCTTCAGCAGGATTTCGACAAAATCATCCGCATCGAAGTTTCCTGATTTGCCAAGGATCGTCTTCCGGCCGCCGTCGTGCTGGTTTTTGTTCTTGACAAATTCGTTGTCGCGATAGGTGTAGCCGGTTAAGGCGCGTGCGCCCTGCTTGATGTCATTTTCGGTGTAATTGCCCTCGCCCAGCGTGAACAGTTCCATCAGTTCGCGGGCGAGATTTTCGTTCGGCTTGGCTTTGAAGTTTCGATCGTTGTTTAAAAACTTGATCATCGCCGGATCGCGCACGATGGCCTTGGCGAGCGTACCGAAGTTGTGATTCGCATGCTCGCGAAACAGTTTGTTCTGCAGGTACATCAGGTAACTGTCGCGCACGTTGCGGTGCCTCGATGCGAAGTGGTCGTGCCAGAGCAGAACCAGTTTTTCCTCCATCGGCCGGGGTGTTGAGATCAGCCGGGCGAGCCACCATTGCTCGAGCGTGCCCTGCTGAGCGCGATCCTGGGCGCGGCGGCGGTTATTCTCGGCCCGAACCTCGTCCAGGAAATCCTGATCCTTATTGCGACGTGCCTTGACGATGCGCTGCCGTTCCTCGCGCGTGGGTGGGCGGATAATGTCCTGATCAAGCTTCGGCTCAGGCAATTTAGACGTATCAATTCCTTCATAATCCACCAGCAGATCGACCGCGTCATCCAGACCGCGGTCCACAAGCATCTGAATCTGCTTATTGGTCCCGCCAAACCCCGCTCGATTGAGCAGATGTCTGGCTTGGGATGTTCCGAATTCCTTGTCACCAATTGGCTTAAGCGACGGTGTAGCTGACATGGGCTCCGCTCCGAATGGTCTCGGTATGACGGCAGAACGTGTCCGCTATACATTCTATTGCAGGGGAAAGTTGCAGCAGAAACTAAAGTTGAGGTGCGCAAAGTGAACGTCATTCGGGCTGTTTGATCACGCCGACTTTGCCCCACGACCAGTTCCACATCTTGCAGCGCGGCCCCTGCACGGTGACATCGGACCCGATCTCGACCTGCTGGCCGGCAACGTAGTAAACCCGATCAGCGGCATCTTCTAACCGCTCACGAATGGTAACGCGTTCCAATCGCGTACCCCGAAAGATTGAAAGAAAGTCGTGATTCGTCGGAGACGCCCATCGATGTTCGATCACGCAATCCCTGAATAGTTCGCGGCTGCCGGCGCCGTCCACATAACAGGCTTTGGTCCGGTTGGCGATGATCGTACAGTGCTCGAACAGCACGTTGTCACCCTGATGCATAACCAATGCCGTCGAGCGATAGCAGCCGCGCCCGGGATAATCGCGATCTTCAAAATGGCACCGCGTGTAGCGCGTGGCCAGTTTCGGATTCTCATGCCCGCGCCCGTGCACAATGCTGCCGTAGATACGACATCGATCAAAACTCAGCCCCGGCTTGGCCGCCCAGACCGACCAATTGGTCGAGCCCCAGATGGTGCAATTCTCAAAACGCGAGTACCCACCGTCACCGCTGTCTGCCACGATGCCGCACCCCACGTTGTTATTGAACTCGCAATCAATAAACAGGCCGTCGCGACAGACGGAATGTTCGGCTTCAATATCCAGACCAGCCCCAGGCGACGAGGCAATCCCCGCGCGCCCGGTGTGGTTGAACTTGCACCGCTTGGCCGTGACGCCCCGACCGCCGACCCAGGACAACCCCTGTCGCCCGTTGTATTCACTCGTCACGTCGACCAGATGATGCGGCGTGGAGGGATCGGTCGCTTTGAGTCCCTGCCAACCGATGATTACACCATCCAACGCATGGTGATGCGTATGAATGTTTCGAACATGCACATCGCGGTTGTTGTAGAGCCGCAGGCCGATTGCTGCCACCTGCCTGCCAGTATCGCCCCATCGCCCGCCGAGGATTAGATTGGACAGATTGCCGTCCAGTTCAAGGTCCTGAATCCAGATATTCGACGAATGCTGGACATTGATGAGGCTGCCGACGCGTGCCTGATAGTTGTAGTCCGTAAAAGGCATCGACTCAGGCTCGAACGGCTCGCCCGTGTCTTTATCGAAGGTGCCGTATCGCAGGCCGTCTGCAACGCGAAGCGTTGCCCCATTGCCAAGGATGGCAACATTCTGCACCTTGCGCAGGTCGATCATCTGTTCATACTGAAAGTATGGATACTTGCCCTTGATATGGCGCTGGCCGCCGAGGATGTATGTACCAAACGGAATAATCAGCGTGCCGGTGCCGGCTTCATTCAAAGCCGCACAAGCTTTCTGAAATGCAATGGTATCGTTCGCCTTTCCGTCACCAACCGCCCCGTAATCGCGCACATTGATGCGCGGCTCAAAGATTGGCGGCGACTCGAACTCACCGTCAGCCTGAACCGTCGCCAGTGCAAGGCAAATCCAAACACAGAAGAAAGCTGACGATCTCACCAGGCCACCCAGTCGTAAAACAATTTGAAACGCTGCGGCTCGACCGCATCCTTATCAAGCCACCTGCCGTGACCATCGAGAAACACCACGTTCTCCCCATCCAGATCAGCGTGATTGTTTTCCTTACGCGTGCTGGTCAGCCCGTAGTAAACCACACCGTTCTGGACAGGGTTGTGCATATCCAGCAGCACGGGCTGGTCCACCGGTTGCGGCAGGTCGACCGCACCGTACCAATCAGATGTCGAGCCATAGCCGCTGATCGTTCTGCCGGCCCAATCGGAATTGGGAATGCCGATGCCCTTGCCATTGGCACTGGTGACCGCGTGATACATCTGCCAGCCTTTAAACGAAGTAACGCTAGGCCCCTGGGTGCCCCAGCCGGCCAGCATTCGGTAGCTGCCGTGCCACGTGTTGTACTGCGATTGATAACCCCAATAGGTAGGCGTCTCTCGGAGCGTTGGATCATCCGCAGGGCAATAGAGAATCTCGCGATTCGGGAAATAGCCCGCCTGATAGCCGTTGTAAGCACGCCAGACTGGCCCGGCCGTATCGAGCCAGAAGAGTGTTTGTGCGTTACCCCAGTCGACGAGTGGGAAATTGCCCTTGTGGTCCACCGAGTAGGTCACGAACTGCAAATAGAGCTGCCGCTGCTGGCTGGCACAGGCAATCTGAACCGCGCGCGAACGCGAACTGGCCAGCGCCGGAAGCAGAATGGCGATCAGCAGCGAGACAATTGAAATAACCACCAGCACTTCAATCAAAGTGAAACCGAACGCACTACGGTCGGCGAAACGAATAGGCTCTTTTCTTTGCTGACGCATGCTATTTTCCTTCCTTCCTACGACGTGCCGGGCCGGTGGATTGGCGGACAACCAACTCCGACGAAAGCCGCTTGTTGCTGACAGGCTCGTCCGGACGATTCATCAGATGCGCCAGCAGCGCGAACGCCTCGTGTCCGACAATCTCGCCGGGTTGGCGCACGGTTGTCAGCGGCGGATCGATCAAGGAGGAGAACGGGAAATCGTCGAATCCGACAACAGAAACATCTTCCGGCACGGACAAGCCCATCCCACGTAACGCGTGAATCCCTGCAATGGCGAACGAGTCGTTCGTCGCCAGCAACACGGTGGGAATCTTCCGCTTACCACGTAACAGTTCCGCGTATTCCTTTGCGGCACGTCTGGCATCGTAATGACCAGCCGGGAGAAGCCAGTCTTCCAATGGTTCAAGCGCAATGCCAACACGTTCAAATTCGCACTTTAAGACGTCCGCGCGTCGCTGCTGATTGGTAAAGTGATAATGTGTAATCACAAACGCGGCACTACGATGGCCAAGTAATGCCAAATGGTCTGCCAACTGCTTGACCGCCTCATCACGCGTCAACTCCACCGCGGTGTGTTCCGGCGTCGGTGGCGTGTCGAGATAAACGACCGGTATCTCAAGCTTAGCGAGCATGCGCTCGATCTTTTTATCAAACGGAATCTCACGATGAATGATCAAGCCGTCCACGCGCCGGTCGATCAGGTCCTGCAAGTACGTCGCCATGCCGTTGCCGTCGTTGTCACCCCAACCGGTGACGTACGCAAGATAGCCGGCCTCTCGCGCAGCCGCTTCGACCGCAATGAGCCGATGATTGACAAATTCCGTTTCCAACGACGCGGCCAGTACACCGATGGTCATGCTCCTGCCGCCGCTTAGCGCCTTGCTGAGAAAGTTCGGCCGGTACTTCAATCGCCGCGCAACCGTCTGGACGCGTTTGCGTGTCTGATCGTTGTAGCCGGGCTTCCCGCGCAAAATCTCAGCCACGGTGGTTCGGGCCAGGCCTGTTTCACGGACGATGTCAGCAATGGTCGCCATATTTCCGTACCGGTACGAAGACTTAATTCGTACCGGTACGATAAATCATCGAACAGATGACGTCAAGGAAATATGCAAACGGATAATCCGATCAGGTCGTCATCGAATGCCACGCTGATATGGAAACGTTTTGAAACAAGAAAGTTATGAAATGGTCAACGGAAAATGTGACTGTCGTCCGCCGCCTCGTCCTGAACCGGCTCGGCCGGCCCCTGCGTGTCGGCCAGTGACGGAATTTCTTCCACCGTGCAAGGCAGCGCAACCGTAAACGTCGTCCCCTTTTGGGGAGCAGACTCGACCTCCACCACACCACCATGCTCTTCGATGATCTTCTTGGTCACCACCAGACCCAGGCCGGTGCCCTTTAAGCCCTTGGTCGAGTTGAACGGCTGGAACAATCGCTTGACGCGATCCTCATCCATACCGACACCATTATCTGTCACGCCGATGCGCACGCGCTGGTCGACATCGTCGTATTCACAGCGCACGGTCACCACCCCCTTCTCAGACTCCACCGCATCCAACGCGTTGTTCAACAGATTCAACAGCGCCTGATGAATGCCATTCGCATCAATCGGCACCGGCGGCATGTCGTTGCTGTAATCCGTAATCAGTGCGACCGTCTTGGAGTCAAACTGGTTCTGCACCAGCGCAATAATCTCGTCCATCAGCGGCGGCAGGTTGGTCATTTCCAATTCCGGCCGGCGCTGTTTCGAATACGCAAGCATGTTCATGGTCAGTTCGTAGATGCGTTCGAGATTGCGCGACACAATCTGCCATCCGCCGCCAACCACTTTCATGCTGTTCTTCTTAAAACCCAGCTCCACCACGTCCGCCCCGCCGCGCATGCCCTGGAGAATGTTCTTGATCGAGTGTGACAGCGACGCAACGGTCTGCCCCACCGCGGCCAGGCGTTCCTGTTTCAAACGGTCGGAGTACAACTCTGCGTTGGCCAGCGCCAGGCCGGTATGCACACCGATCGCCGTCAGCAGACGCAATTGGTCCTCGGTAAACGTGTAATTCGCAATCTGGCTATCGATGTGAATTACGCCGAATACCCGGTCCTTGTACTTGATCGGCACGCACAACGCGGAGTGAATGCCCAGCCCCTGCACACTGTCACCGCCGGCAAAACGTGCGTCGGTCATGGCGTTGGACGACAGCACGCCTTCACTTTTCTTCAGCACGTGCTGCACGATCGTCTTGCTGATCGGGATCGGGCCTTCGCTCTTTGCCTTATCCGGGTTTCGATATCGCACGACGGCCGGATCCGGGCGCTCTTCCGGATCAGCAAGCAACAGGATGAAGCCGCGATCCGCTTCGAAGTAATCGAAAATCAAATCCATGATGGCTTCGAGCAGCGGCTGGCGCTCCGCGATCGAGCCGATCAGCTGTGTCAGCTCATAAATGACTTTGAGCTGAACAGACGCACCTTCGGTCGGCTCGGGCACAGCCATGATCATCGAATCATCATTGGCCGCGGCGGTGGACTCCACATTGATGTCCATCTCGCCCTTTTTGGCCACACGCACGCCCGTGTTGCGCATCGGGCGCGGGTCCTTGCCGTAGACGAACAGCGTCAACCCCGTGCGCACCTGATCACCCGGCTCCAGCAGGCGCGGGCGCGTCACGCGATGCCCATTGACGAACGTCCCGTTCGAACTCTTCAGATCGTTGATGTACCACTTGCCGTCGTCCGGCGTCAGTTCCGCGTGGCGGCGGGAGATCGTCTGATCCAACAGCGGCAGCGCTTCGCTTGACCGGCCGATCAGCTGAGGTTCATCATCCGGCAACTCAAAGCGCCGCCCTTTGTCAGGCCCTTGAATAACTGTCAGGATCAGCAACTGCCTATCCTCCTGCGCTCCTCGCGATCACCCCTGCAATCGCTTCTGCCACGCGCGCAACTGCTTCTTAAAACCGCTCAAGCCGCTGTTGCCCGCGCTTTTGTATCGCTTCACGACGTTTGCCGCGCCGAGCCAATCATAGACCGACTGGTCACACGTTGTCGCCTTGGCCTTGTGTTCTTTGCAGGCCGCGTTGAAATCTGCCACATCCAGTTGCGATAGCTCAGCTAAACTGCGTTTTTCACACGTTTGCACCAGCGCGCCAACAATCTGATGAGCCGTGCGGAACGGGACACCCTTTGTAACGAGGTAATCCGCCAGCGACGTTGCATCAAGGAATCCGCGATCGAGCCCGGCTGCGATGTGCTGCTCGTTGAACTTCGCCGTGCGTACGATACGCGCGGCCATTTCCATGCAGTCCATGGTCCAGTCATACGCGGCAAACAAATGCCGCTTGTCTTCCTGCAGGTCGCGGTTGTAGCCGATGGTAATACCCTTGCACATCGTCAGCAGCGATGTGAGATAGCCGTATACATTGCCGCACCGCCCGCGAATCAGTTCAAGCATGTCCGGGTTGCGCTTCTGCGGCATCATGGACGAGCCGGTGGTGTAACGCTCGTCAAGCTTGACGAAGCCGAACTCCTCCGAGCAGTAGATGATCCACTGCTCCGCCCAGCGCGACAGGACTTGCGCAATCATCGACAGCGCGTATGCGAAATCAATCGCCGCATCGCGTGAGGCAGTCGCGTCAATGCTGTTGGCCGTTGGCGCACCGACATTCAACAGGCCGGCGGTAATGTCCCGGTCCAAAGGTAAACTGCTGCCAGCAATTGCGCCGGAGCCCAGCGGGTTTCGTTTGTTCACTGTTCGCAAAGCGGTCACACGCCGCTGCGCGCGATCCAACACCGCCAGCCACGCCATCAGTTCGCCCCCCACCACGATCGGCTGGGCACGTTGCAGATGCGTATACGACGGCATCACAATCTGGCCATCGCGCTCGGCCAGCTTCAGGAATGACTTAAACAACTCATCAAACTGCTTGTAAAGCTCTGCCGACGCGTCCTCAATCCACAGCTTCAGATCCAGCGCCACCTGATCGTTGCGGCTGCGCCCGGTGTGCAGTTTGCGCCCGGCATCGCCGGCCTTCTCAATCAGCGCCGCTTCGACGCACATATGCACGTCTTCCAGCTCGATCTTCCAGCCGGGCCAGTCATCACCCTGCTCGTCGATTTCCTTCTTGATCGCATTCAGGCCGCGTTTGATCTGGGCGTGTTCCTTCTTGGTAATCAGCCCGACTTCGGCCAGCATCTGCGCATGGGCATGTGAGCCACGAATGTCCTGCGTATACAGGCGGCGGTCGTAGCTGATCGACTCAACAAATCGAGCCGCCAGCGGGTCGGAAGCGGAGCCCTCGCCGGACTTGGCGTGCTCCCAGGGCTTGGCGGCAGATTGCACGGCGGTCGTTTTCTTCGAGTTGGTTCGTTTGCGCTTGGCCATATGGCGGATAGTGTACCGAATCCGCGTTTAACGGGTCGCCTGGCAGGCTCATCTGACACTACCCCGGCAACGTCAATCGCCAACAGCGATGCACACGCTTGTTGCGATACTCGGGAGGCACGGTCTGCTTGCTGATCTCGCGAACATCGACACCTTCAAGTGCCGCCTCATCCAGTTTGAACCGCCGAAAGTTCGTCGAAAAATAGATCACCCCGCCCGGATTCATTACCGGCAACAGTGCATTCAGCAGAGCCGCATGATCGCGCTTCACGTCCCAGTCTTCTTCCGTGCGTTTGCTGTTAGAAAACGTCGGCGGGTCAACCACCGCCAGGTCAAACCGATCGTCACATCCATTGAGGAATGACATCGAATCCTGCTGCACAAAATGATGCTGAGCCGCCAGCAGACCGTTCAACTCAAAATTACGATGCGCCCATTGCAGGTACGTGTTCGACAAATCAACACTCACCGTGCGGCTCGCCCCACCGGCCGCCGCATACACACTGAACGAGCCGGTATACGCAAACAGGTTGAGCATCTTCTTCCCGTTCGCCTGATCGCGCACCATGCCGCGCGTGATGCGGTGGTCGAGGAACAGGCCGGTATCGACGTAGTCAGACAGGTTCACCTCAAACTTCAGGCCGCCTTCCTGCACAATGAGTTGATGCCGTTCATCATCCACGCGTTCATGCTGCGTCAGGCCGCGCTGCTTTCTGCGGAACTTGGCGAACACCTGGTCGCGCTCCACTTCCAGTGCTTCGCCGGCTGTGCGCGTCATCAGGTCCAGCCAGTCCGCATGCTGGGCGGCTGTATGCTCGTTCGGCCGTTCGTATTCGCTGACATGCAGATGATCTTCGTACCGGTCGACAATCAGCGGTATCTCCGGAATGTCACGCTCGTAGATGCGATAGCACGTGATGCCTTGTTTCGTCGGGTACCGCCGCAGGTGTTTGGCATTCTTAGCCAGTCGGTTGCGAAACTCCTCCGCCTGCCGCGACGCATTCTCCGGCACACCGCCAAACGCCGGCTGTTCCGATTCCTCCTTGGGATGCGGCCCGTGGAACTGAAAATACGTGCACTCAATTCGCCCGTTGTACAACTTGCGCCGCCGGTCCGCCTGCTGCCCGACCACGTCTTCAAAATCCGGATACGCGGTCAAAACATAATGTGACCACGTCGGCAGCCCGCGCAACACATCGGGAAACGTTTCGTAGAGCTCACGCAATTCGGCCATTTCCCCCAATCGCGTGCCGTACGGCGGATTGGTGATGATGCATCCGTAATCGCGCTTGGCGCGCAGGTCTGCGAAGTCGCGCTGCTGAAAGTGAATGTCCGGCTCAACGCCCGCCTGTCCCGCGTGATACCGCGCCAGGCTCAAAACGCCGCCATCCACATCCGTCCCAATGATGCGCGCCGGCAGGTCGGGCAACATCACGTCGCGCGCCTCGGCCAGCGCATCCGCCCACGCCATCCCTGAAATGTTCGGCCAATCCTGTGCAATGAAGCTGCGATTCATGCCCGGCGCCATGCGCCGCCCGATCATGGCCGCTTCAATCGGAATCGTACCGCTGCCACAAAACGGATCGATCAACGGCCGGTCCGGGTTCCAGAAACTTAACAGCACCATCGCCGCCGCCAGCGTCTCCTTCAGCGGCGCAACAGCCGACAACTTGCGATACCCACGCTTGTGCAGACCCGGCCCGGTCGTATCAATCGACAGCGTGACCTGATCCTTTAACAGTGCCACCTCAACCGGCAACGTCGGCCCGGTCTCTTCCAGCCAGTCGACCTTATAAACAGACTTAAGCCGCTCGACGATCGCTTTTTTCACAATCTTCTGACACGCCGGCACGCTCGATAGTTGCGACCGGATCGACTTGCCGGACACCGGGGCTTTACCGTCATTTGGAATCCACTGCTCCCACGGCAGCGCATTGGTCTGGTCGAACAACTCGCCAAAGTCACGCGCCTCGAACTGCCCCAGGCAGATCAGCACCCGGTCCGACGACCGCAGCCAGAGATTGGCCCGACAGATCGCGGTTTCATCGCCTGTAAAAAAGACACGCCCGTTCTGCTCCGCCCGTGCATCTTCATAGCCCAGATCGCGCAGCTCGCGCGCCACGACCGCTTCGAGGCCGAAGGTTGCTGTCGCGATGAGGCGTAACTCAGACAATTGGGTCTTCCACTGGTTCCAAAACGGTTAAATCGAGCCGCACATCGTATCGCAATACACCGGGTTCGTGCCTGAAAGCCCGTCTGACTACCCTCGGACCCCAGCAACCAGCCGCTACTTGTTATCATGCGGCCTTGCGAAAATGGCTGCCCCCGGGATGCCGAGGCAGCGTCAAGGAAACTCCACGGGCAACTTCCGGGGCCGGCGGGCGGGGGTGGAGACAGCATATGGCTCAAGATGAACAGGACAATCTGGCGGACATGCTCGCCGACCTGGCCGGCAACGACGGCAAACCCGCCCCCACCAAAAAACCGGCTGCATCGGAACCTCCTGCAGCGCCGGCCGAAGCTGCCAAGCCAAAACCAAAGCCCAAGCCGGCCCGACGGCCAATGCCCACGCCGCAACCGAAGAAAGACGGCAAGCCTGCCGCGCGTGTGAATGATCCATCCCCCACGCGCCAGGTTCGGCCAGCCAAACCCGTCGTGCAACAGCCCGAGGAAGAGGAAGAAGTCGAAGGCGTACTCGAGGACGAACACGATGAGCAGGAAGCCGCCGATCCCATGGCGTCGCTGAACGCTGCATCGTCTTCCGCAACCGCCGCCCCAAGGCGCACATCGGTTCGGCCCAAGCGCAAAAAAGACAACTCGCTTAAAGCAACCGCCGTGCCCATCCTGATCACCGTCGGGTGTCTGCTGCTGGTCCCCGCGATCTGGGCCGTGATGATCCTCGGCGGCAGTGAAACCGCGTGGGGTGCCGAGCGCGAAAACGCCAGTTCCATGGCCAAGATCATGCTCGTCTGCTGGCCACTCGCGCTGATCCTGATTATCAGCGCGCTGGTGATGATCGTACAGATGTTGCGGGATAAGAAGCGCGAGTAGGTACTGGCTGCCGGTACATCGCATCGCGCGAATTGCTATTTTGCATCACATCATGACAAACCAATGCATTGCACCATCCGAAGTGCGTGGCGTGTGGGCCGTCGCCTTGTTGCCATGGGACGACAACTGGCAACTCGACGAAACCAGTTTCAAGACCAACATGGACCGCATCATCGCGGCCAAACCCAACGGGTTTTACAGCCTGGACACCGCCAGTGAGTTCTACACACTGGAGTTCGAAGCGTGGCAGGCCGTCGCTCGCATGTTCGTTGAACACTGCCGCGCCGCAGACGCGTCGTTGCCACTGGGTTTAGGCTGCACGTGGACCAATCAGGAGGGCGCACTGGACCGAATCCGCACAGCCCGCGACCTGGGCGTGCAGACGATTCACCTTTCCGCCCCATACTGGACGCCCATTCACCCCGATGCGCTTCACCGGTTTTACGCCGCTGTACAGGAAGTAGTCGGGCATCTTGGCATTGTGATCTACGCCCCACCTTGGAGCGCGATCGACCTGACCGGCGAGTTGTACACGTCACTGAAAAAAGAAGCTCCGAACATCATCGGCGCCAAGACCGGCATACAGCATCCGGAAATCTTCAGCCTGCCGTCGCCGAATGCGCGCGACAGCCATTTCGTCGGCGAGCCCGGCTTGTTCGAGGCCATGAAACTCGGCGCCACCGGCTGCTACTCCGCGCTGGCCGGGATCAGTATTCCATTCATGAAACAATGGATCAGCCTGATGCAGGACGGCCAATGGGACGAAGCGGGGGCTATCAACGAACGCGTCCAGGCGTTCTACAGTGAAGCAGTCGTGCCCTGCCGCGAGGCCGGCGTGACCAACGGCGCAATTGACAAAGCCATGGCCCAAATCGGCGGCGCGGTTGGCTCGCGATTGCTCAGGCCGCCGTATCTCTCCATGCCGGACGACCTGTTCAACAATCTGAGTACCGCAGCACACAAACATCTGCCGGATGCATTTGAGCATTCATAAAAGGAAGACAATCGGTTCGGGGTGACGAGAGGCATGTGCCGCACCGAACACGTGCGCCTACGTCAGTCACCACCTCCCCTGCGGCAACGCGTCTCTCTTTTCGGTTCGCGATGCCCATGGCAACACGAGGGCCAAGCTGCGTACGCAACGCAGGGCGACGCACAAATAGCGACGGTGTCTGGTCGTTGCAGTTGAAGTTTCTCTTATAGCGCACCGCGAGACGTGTTCGGCCCGGCCCCGTTCGCACCTTCAGCATCGCGAACCGCATGAGCCGCGCCCGGATCGGTATGTCACACACCTGACGCTTCGCCGCGCGTTCGGCACCAAACGCTCCCTCGTCATCCCCGAACCGACTGCCTTTCTCCCGACATCGATTCGAACGATCAGCCATTTATATATTGCCCCCAACCCCTCGGCGGCTGGAGCGCCCCGTCGGAACAGCCGCGACACCATCAGTCACCTACCGCGCGGAACGGCCCCCATCTCGTCACTGGCACTGACCACCGGTCGCCAACCACCGGCCACTTTTTTCCATTTCCACCCATTTTTCGGCCTAACATTTTGCGAAATTTGATATATACTAATTAGTGTCCCTCAGCCAGAAGGAGGCTGCCACATGTCCCGTCTGCCCTATCTCACGAACGCCAGTCGTCTTCGCGCCGGCTTCACGCTCATCGAATTACTCGTCGTGATCTCCATCATCTCGCTATTGATCGCGCTGCTCCTGCCCGCCCTGTCCAAAGCCAGGGACGCCGCCGAAACCGTCCAGTGTGCCGCGCGCATCCGGTCGCTTGGCCAGTCCTACACGTTCTACACTTCCGATAACCACGGCTGGAGCCCCGACCCAGTCGCTTACTACGACTCGGCCTCCGGCGCATGGACCGACGCACCCCAGGCATGGAGCAGTACCCTGTGGCGCGCCTTCTCGGCCTACACCAACAAACTCGCCTACATGGGCTATATCGGTGCCGGCAGCCTCAACCCCAACTCCGGCACCGCCACGCTCGAAGACAAGGCCTACCTGATCATGACCTGCCCCGGCGACCAGGGTCGCGGCACGCTCAATCTCGATCAGATAAAACTCTCATTCGCCAGCCACTGGCACGACTTCACGCGCCTCGGTGTCGGCATTCGAGCCGACGGCATTGCCTCCATGATCAACCTGGAAAAACTGCCCAAACCATCGAGTTACTTTCACCTGCTGGAAGGCAATTCCAGCGGCTCGATCTCCGGCGAAGCCGCCCTGCGCGGCTTCCAGACACGAGCCATGATGCCCAATCGGCATTTCATGTGGAACGGCAATTACGAATTCAACCACGGCACCCAACGCAACGTCCTGTTCGGCGACATGCACGTTGAATCACGCCAACCCGAAGGCCTGATGCTCGACTCATCCATCGCAGCCGGCTTCATCCTCACCACCGGCGAAGACGGCTCCGCCACCTACGACAACTGGATCATCGACCACACCAGCAGCGAATGGCGAGCCGCACGGCAAGCCAGCATCCGCCGCTCGCGCAGCTCCGGCACGACCAATGAATGGTCGGTTGATCCGCAGTAATGTTCTCGTAAAGGAAAAAAGACATTCGGTTCGGGGGCGACGAGAAAGCGTTTCGTGCCGAACACGCGGCAAGACGTCAGCTGTGTGACATGCCGATCCGGGCGCATTTCTTCTTTCGGTTCGCGATGCTGATGGCACTAGGAAAGGCCAAGCCGCTCACGCCTCGCGGTTCGCTACAAGAGAAACTTCAACTGCAACGACCAGACATGCGCGCTACTCGTGCGTCGATCTGCGTTGCGTGGCCGGCTGAATTCTCCTTTTATCCAAGGGCATCGCGAACTGAAAAGGAGACGCGCTGCAACGGCGTGGTGGATCACCGACGCCAGCGCCCGCATTCGACGCCGCGCGCTACTTCCGGGGGCGTCACCCCCGAGCCGCATCTCTTTTCCTATCTTCTGCGACTAATCCCGCCTAACAACCCACTTCACTTCCGGTTGCAACTTCCGGAGGACTTCCGGGGGGACTTATCGGAAGTACCACCTGTAATGCATAGCGACCCCTCACATCCCCTTTGTTAACCGGTTTTATTGGGTAATCCGTTGATTTTAAGGGTATAATAAATCGTTCATGAAGTTCACGTTCGATGAACATCCCGAGCCGAAGGCGGCAGGCCCGGATGACAGTGTCGTTGTCAGCGAACTGGGGCGACTGCTGAAGCTGTCCAAATTGGAACGCAAAGCCGAACTTCAGAAGATCGAACAGGACGACCCCTCCCTTCACGAATCGCTGCAACAGCGCCTGCCACAGGCCCTCACCTTCCACGAACTGCTGCTTCGCAAACAGCAGGAATCGCACAACGAAGCAAAGGCCGAAAAGGAAGCGGCGGTCAGTTCATTGCCGCCCGGCTTCGACGAACACACCATCACCGACCCGCCGCCGGACCTGGACGGCTACCACGTCGTCGGCCAGTTCTCCTCCGGCGGGCAGGCCGAAGTCTACGCCGCCACACAGATCAGTACCGAACAACTCGTCGCGGTGAAGGTCTTCTCCAAACTGACGCCGGAAGATCATCAGTCCATGCGCCGCTATCAGCAGGAAGTCAGCGCGCTGGCTGAAACGCATCACTCCTGCATCGTCGACATCATCGATCGCGGGCTGACCACGGACAACAAGCCCTACCTGATCATGAGCTACATCGACGGGCTCGATCTGGACAAGTACGTGAAGCGGTGGCGTGAGGATCATCCCAACGCTCCACTGCTCGCGACCGAGCTGATGCAGCTCTGGTTCAACATCGCCGACGCGGTTGCCGCGATCCACGATGCCAAACTGGTGCACCGCGATCTCAAGCCATCGAACATCATGATTGACAATGAAGGCCGGCCGCACATCTTGGACTTCGGCCTGTCCACGCGCAGCGATGCGGACGGCGTCAATTATGAAATGACAGTCCTCAAAACGTTCGTCGGCACACCGAAGTGGACCACGCCGGAACAGGCGCGCATGGCACGTGATGAACACGGCGAACCAACGGACATCTATGCGCTGGGCCTATTGCTGTACTACATCGTCTGCGGCAAGATGCCTTACGAGTTTGAGAAAAATGCCGAACTCGCCGACATGCTGCACACGGTGATCAATACGCCGGCCACGCCGTTGCGATCAAACTGCCAACTCAAGGGTATGCAGCGTCTGATCAGAGGTTCCAAGCTAGCGTATCTGGATCAGGTCTTGTTGCAGGCCCTATCCAAACGTCCGACAGATCGTTACGACACGGTGCGCGAATTACGCGAGGATATGCAGCTGTGCATTGACGGCAGAAAGCCGATTCGCCTTAAAAAGCCGGTAAAATCCGGCCGCAGAATCCCTGTGGCCATTAGCATGGCCGCATGTCTTGTGTTGGTTTTGTGTTCGGTGGCGTTGATCCAACGTAAGGACCAGATGGAATCGCAAGTGCCGAGCTTAGCGTCACGTACTCACTTGGATTACAACCAATACTGGCTGAGCGCCGCCTTAATAGACGGACATGCATATCAGATATTCGAGAAAGCGAAGACTTGGGACGAGGCGAACAAATTTGCCAAACAACTAGGCGGGCACCTAGTCGTGATTAATGACGCTGCCGAGCACGATAATTTCTGCCTGCAACTTCTGTTTGCCGGGATTCCCAATAGAAATCGGGTCCGTTATTGGATGGGCGTTTATCGAACGCGAGAAGGTGACTTTACGTATGATGACAAGCCAATTACGTACTCAGCGTGGCGAAACGAACAAGTGAAACTAAATGATAACCAAACGCGTAGCTGGGCGTTCTGTCGTGGCTTTACGTGGTTTGAAACACCCAATACTGAAGTAAAACAAGCATTCGCTGTAGAGTGGGACTCCATTCCGCCACGACACCTGATCGGGCGCGGCAGCATTCCTAACGACGCCGTTACATTCGGAGAACACGCCTATCAGATTGTGACTGACGAGGTGCCGTGGTCGGTCGCAGCTTACGAGAGTCGACAAAGTGGTGGCTTGCTTGCAGACATCAACTCCGCAGAAGAAGAGACATTTCTGCTTGATCTCGTCCATAAAGCTGGACTGGCCGAAAAAGGAGTTTGGATCGGCACATGGGTTACCAATAACGTACGCTATATGACATCTGGCGTGGAACCTGTTTATGAGAATTTTGTAGGTGAGATCTCGGAGACCGGCGAGGCCAGATACTGCCTGAATGACCGTGGAATGTCTGCAACCATTGCCGTAGGGAAACATTCCAAAAAAGGTTACATCGTGAAATGGACACGGCAAAAAAAAGAACCGTCGGGCAGCAGGTAAACCCACTGCCCAAACGGTTCATACCAACGTTCGACTAGACTGTTGGTCTGTCCTGCAACAAATCATTCTTCAACAACTGAACCCCCCGAGTACGTTCCTGTAACTTTACTGTTGTCAAGCGTTTCCTGCCCTGACTGGCCCGACCCGGAAAGCCAATCAAGTACCCATTCCACGCCATCATCCAGCATAATGCAAGCATTCCAAAAGTCGGTCCACTCACAAGTGGAACCGCCGCCCCATAGCGTATATGAATTTTTATTTGACCCGCGTGTAACGTCTAAAACAGTAGGCTGACCACTCAGGCAGGTAGACGGCGTAGAGAGCGCCCTGATTTCGGCCTTTCGACTGGTCTGGTCATCTACGATTCCGGCCGCAGCGACGGTCATCGCAACCATGCCGACCACTACAACTGACAATACGATTCTAAAGTTCCTCATTCCTTCATCCTTTTCAATAAAAAGAGTGACGTTGGTACGAGAACTGTTATAATGCATGAGATACCCTGTTTAGTGGCAGAGGGTAGGCACTGTACATGCGGAACACTAAATATCGAAAATGCAGGCCGAATAGAATGTTGCACAGATCGCGCGGATTTACATTGCTGGAAGTACTAGTAGTAATCAGTATTATTTCGCTGCTAATTTCAATCCTGATTCCGGCGCTTGCGAGCGCCAGGGCAACCGCCCGCCTCGTGCCTTGCCAGGCAAATCTCAGACAGTTTCTTTCCGCAAGCGCAAGCTATGCGGCTGATTTCAACGAGCGCGTTCCAGGCTCTGCTGCTTTTGAGACGGCGTTCTCCAGCGGTGGCGATCCTACTAAATCACCCAGTTGGCACATGGGTCTTGGTCGGCCGTGGCATCAGTCTCCTGCGCCGATTATTGTAAATATGCAGCGGGGCTACCTACCGAAGGATAAAAACATTGCTTGGTGCCCTGATCGCAATCGCGAAGACGCTACCAGCATCAACTTCTGGGCTTTAGACATTGACGACAAGCTTTGGGGAACAACAGGAACCAGCTATGGTGTTAATGCCCATCGCTGGAATAGCCGCCTTGGAAGTGCACCTTCCGATGGCTCATGGCAATACTTAAACGGCGGAGCGATCTCGCCTGTCGAATGGCTCACCTACCAACGCGCATTTTACATGACAGAAACTGCTGGTATTCCGGCAATCAACTTTCCCTTCCTACTCGATCCGACATTTGAAAAACGAAGTGCACGTCACAAGGGCGGACTCAACGTGTCATTTCCCGATGGTCATGTAAAAACATTTAACTACGATGAGCTGTATACGAAGATAGATTCCGGTGGAGACGTCGAATTCTGCTGGGGCGAATAGAGTCCTATCCTTGTAAATTTGCATGCCATTCCACTCCATTCGGCAAATTTGATACGCATGTTGTGCAACCTTGACTTTCCCGCAGAACAACCCACATTGCGCATCGATCCCTACGCCTAATCATTGGCGACCCTCCCAAGAGACTTTGTTGTAGCATGGTATTAACTGGCTGTTTACTCGCAGGCCCGGCACGGCCAAAATGCTCTTACCAGTTGACATATCAATCCCGCAAATCAATGAGCTTTGGCATAGATTTCGAGAAGATTCGAAGCGAAAGGACTTCTGGGGATATAAAAAAAAGGACCGTCCGGAAGCAGGTAAACCCGCCATCCGGACGATCCGTACCAACGTCTAAGTTGCTTTCTTGTCAGACTCGGATGAGACTCATCAGAAAATCACCCGCGTCTCAATGACTTCATAATATAAACATGCAGTGTCAATTGCCAGTGCCAACTGGCATGCACTGTCAATTTAAGTGTGATTTTCCGCCCTCAGAGGCTGATATGTAGCATATGCCATTGAAAATACCCTGATTCACCTAACCTCATTTTCACGAGCCAGTTTGGCCTGCCGGCATCCAATCCGCCATCTCAATCGATATAAACTGCAATATAACCTGTTTTTATTGTTTTCACACCCACCTGACGCCCACAAAAGCAGACAGCCTGCTACACTTTGCCCGTTGTGCCATCTCACCTTTCGGTGACCGAGGTGTTTGGGTTGACTGACAAGGATAACTGCGGGGTCCAGACCAAATGCGAACGAACCGGGGCGGCTTCACGCTGCTCGAGGCGCTTGTTGTGATCAGCATCATGCTAGCACTGATTGCCGTACTCCTGCCGGCCCTGGCAGGCGCAAGAGCGGCTGCGCGCCTGGTGCCCTGCCAGATGAATCTGCGGCAATATCTCACAGCCAGCATGTCATATGCGGCAGATTTCAACGACCGGGTGCCCGGTAGTGTGGCGTTTGAAACAGCTTTCTCCAGCGGCGGCAATCCGAGCAGGACTGCCGAATGGCATATGCTGCCGGCCAGGTCGTGGCATCGGGCGCCGGCGCCAATTGTGATCAACATGCAACGGGGTTATCTGCCCAAGGATAAGGACATTGCGTGGTGCCCGGACCGGCCGCGCGAAGAGGCGTCGAGTCGTGAATTCTGGTCACGCGGCATCAATCTTAAGACGTGGGGCACGCTCGGCACCGGCTACGGCGTGAATGGATTTCGCTGGGGCAGCCGACTGAATACGCCCAATGATCCGTACTGGCAGTATCGAAATGGCGGCGCAATTCATCCCGTCGAGTGGACGAGATATCACGGCGCCTACTACATGACAGAAACCGCCGGCGTGTTCGCCATTTCACAGGGAGCCCACCTTGACCCCTCACTGCAATCGCGCGGCGCGCGCCACGGGAATCGACTGAACGTTTCGTTCCCCGACGGGCGCGTTGAAGTATTCGATTATGAAGCGCTGTTCAAGCTGGTCGATACGAGAAACCCTCGGTTCTGCTGGGGTGATTAGAGGGTGCTACGCAAGCAGAAAAACATCCGGTTCGGGGGTGACGAGAGAGCGTTGCGGCGTCGAATGCGTGTGTTGGCGTCAGCTACCCGCGACACCGTTGCAGTGCGTCTCCTTTCCGGTTCGCGATGCCCATGGCAACACGAGGGCCAAGCTGCTTACGCAACGCAGATCGACATAGGAATAGCGCAACGATCTGATCGATACGATTCGAGTTTCTCACATGAAGAAACGCGAGGCGTGCTCGGCCTGGCCCCCAGAAACCCCTTCAGCATCGCGAACCGCAAAAAAAGAAACGCGCCCGGAGCGACATGTCACGTCATCGACGTATTGCCGGGTGTTCGGCACAAAACCCACCCTCGTCACCCCCGAACCGAATGCCTTCTTTCTTGAGATTGACCGGCCAAGTCGATCAGCCGACCCCGTATCGTCCTGGTTGAATTTGAACCCCCTTTTTCGGATCGTTACGACCGTCAATCGGCCCCACTTCCGTCGCTTTCGGGTATTTTCAACGTCCCATAAAAGCGGATAAGTTGCTACACTTTGCCCGAATTGTTTCATCTCACCTGTTTCGGGTAACCGGTGGGTTTCGATTGACTGACGGGGACGACTGCGGGGTCCGACAAAATGAGATTCAAACGGGGCGGTTTCACGCTGCTGGAGGCGCTGGTCGTTATCAGTATTGTGTCGGCGCTGGTGTCGCTGCTGCTGCCGGCAGTTGCCAGCGCGCAGGCAACTGCGCGTCTGGTGCCGTGCCAAGCCAACCTTCGACAATATCTCTCTGCAAGCATGTCGTATGCAGCGGACTTCAATGACAAGGTACCTGGTTCGGCCACATTCCAAACAGCATTTTCTAGTACAGGCAATCCGGCCAAATCAGCCAGTTGGCACATGGGCCTGGCGCGGCCCTGGCATTGGTCGCCGGCGCCCATTGTCGTAAACATGCAACTCGGATATCTGCCAAAGGTCAAGGACATCGCCTGGTGTCCGGATCGGCCGCGCGAAGAATATCCCAGCAATAGCTTCTGGTCGCGCGATATTAATGATCAGTTCTGGGGACTGCTCGGCACGAGCTACGGCATCAACGGGTTTCGATGGCGCAGCCGGGGAAACGTCCCGAGTGACCCTTTCTGGCAGTACTTGAACGGCGGCGCTATTCATCCCGTCGAATGGATGACATTTCACAAAGCATTCTACATGACCGAAAGCGCCGGCGGCACTGACATTTTCACTTCGACATTTCTTGAACCAACGTTTGAGAAAAGAAAGGCACGCCATCGCGAGCGACTGAATGTGTCTTTCCCTGATGGGCACGTTGAGGTGTTTGAGTACAACGTGTTGCACACGCTGCTGGACAGTAAGGATCCGGAGTTATGCTTTGGTGAATAACGCATTCTGTGCCAATGCTGCCTCAGTGGCAAATTCGAAAAGCGGAAGCAATCTGAAATGGGATGTAGAAGAAACGGGTTTACATTGCTGGAGGCATTAGTCGTCATCAGCCTGATCTCGGCGTTGGTGTCATTACTGCTCCCGGCACTGGCAAGCGCGCAGGCAACGGCGAGGCTGGTGCCGTGTCAGGCCAACCTCAGGCAATTTCTGACGGCAAGCATATCGTACGCTGCTGACTTTAAGGATTTCGTACCCGGCTCAGCTGCATATGAAACGCACTTTTCAGCCGGCGGCGACCCAAGCATGTCACCCAATCGCCACATGAGTCTTGCTCGGCCATGGCATCGAGGTCCGGCCCCGATCGTTGTCAATATGGAACGTGGATACTTACCGAAGGTCAAAGACATCGCCTGGTGTCCCGACCGCGTACGCGGTGAAGAACAAGCGGACAATTTCTGGGCCTTGGATATCAATTATGAATTCTGGGGAATCAGTACAACCGGCTACGGTGTCAGCGGATATCGGTGGAGAAGCCGAGGGTACTACCCCAGCAATCCATACTGGCAGTACAACTTTGGCGGTGCGGTCCATCCCGTCGAGTGGATGACATACCACAAAGCGTTTTACATGACCGAAACCTCAGGCATCTACGAAGCCAACCGATTCTTTATTGATCCGGGCCAGTATCCACGTAAGGCGCGCCATCAGGAGAGACTCAACGTGTCCTTTCCAGACGGGCACGTTGAAGTCTTTGAGTATGACCTGCTGTACACGCTGATGGATGCACAGGATCCGGCGTTCTGCTGGGGTGAATGACTCGCTACGCGTGTCTCATTAAGAAGTGGATGCAGCCACTTATGAAAAAGAAAAAAGACGCATTTACATTGCTCGAAACACTCGTCGTCATCAGCCTCATCTCGGTGATGGTATCGCTCTTACTGCCGGCACTGGCCAGCGCGCAGGCCACCGCGCGACTTGCGCCATGCCAAGCCAACCTCAGGCAGTTTCTGACCGCGAGTATGTCGTATGCTGCGGACTTCAAAGAATACGTTCCCGGTTCCGCGTCATTTGAAAATGCTTCATCCAGTGGTAACCCGACCAGGTCAGCAAACTGGCACATGAGTTTTTCAAGACCCTGGCATCAAGCCCCCGCCCCAATCGTTATCAATATGCAACGGGGGTACCTTCCGAAAAATAAAGATATCGCCTGGTGTCCCGATCGGCCTCGTGAAACATCATCCAGCGATCACTTCTGGGGACGGGACATTGACGACAATTTCGGGGGAATATCGGGTACAGGATATGGCGTCAACGGACATCGCTGGGCGAGCAAAACAAACACACCAGGTGATCCGTACTGGCAATACAGAAACGGCGGCGCCATCTTTCCTGTGGAATGGTCGACCTATCACAAAGCGTATTACATGACCGAAACTGCGGGAGTCGCGGACATCCTCGTTGCAGGTTGGTTGGATCCCTCATTCGAAGCGCGTCAGGCACGGCATCATAATCAGCTGAATGTGTCTTTCCCGGATGGGCGCGTCGAAGTCTTCGACTATGACGAGTTGTACACGCTGTTAGATATACGGGACCCGGAATTCTGCTGGGGTGAATAACACATTCGTTTCTGCAAATAACCAAAAAATCGTGTCGGACAGATTTGAAACGCGACGGGGACAATTAATGCAAAAGAAAACAGACGCATTCACATTGCTGGAAACCCTTGTCGTCATCAGCCTGATCTCAGCTTTGGTGGCGCTGCTGTTACCGTCACTGGCAAGTGCCCGAGCAACTGCGCGGCTGGTGCCCTGCCAGGCCAACCTCAGGCAGTTCCACTCGGCGAGCATGTCTTATGCAGCAGATTTCAATGAGAAAGTACCCGGCACGGCAGCATATGAAACCGCCTTTTCCAGTGGTGGAAACCCTTCAAGATCACCAAGTTGGCACATGCGTACATCAAGGACTTGGCATCAGACTCCTGCGCCAATCGTCATTAACATGCAAAAGGGGTACTTACCGAAGAACAAGGACATCGCGTGGTGCCCGGACCGACCAAGAGAAGAATCACCCAGCAACGAGTTTTGGTCGCGAGATATTGACGATCAAGGATGGGGTATGCTCGGTAGTCGGTACGGTGTTAATGGGTTTCGATGGAGTAGCAAGTCAAATGATTCATTCGATCAATATTGGCAGTACAAGAATGGTGGTTCCATCTTTGAGATGGAATGGCTAACCCACCAAAGCGCATTTTACATGACCGAAACTGCAGGGACCGGTGACGTTTTTAGCGCTTTCTCTCTTGACCCGACACTCAAGCCGCGCCAAGCTCGTCACCAGAATAGATTGAATGTGTCTTTCCCAGATGGACATATCAAAGTCTTCGGTTACGAGGTGTTGTACAAACTGATCGACACGCAAGACACTGAGTTCTGCTGGGGCGAGTAAGGCACACCGTTGCCACACATTTACAAGAAGTCACCTTCAATGAAAACAAAGCGAAACGCATTCACATTGCTCGAAACATTAGTCGTCATCAGCCTGATCTCGGTTTTAGTGGCGCTATTGTTACCCGCACTGGCAAGTGCCCGAGCAACCGCGCGTCTGGTGCCATGTCAGGCCAACATGCGGCAGATACACGTCGCCAGTCAGACATACGCGATCGACTTCAAGGATTTCGTACCGGGTACGATTCAGTTCGAAACACACTTCTCCGCCGGCGGCAATCCATCCAAGCATCCGGCGTGGCATACGAGCTTCTTGCGTCCGTGGTACCAGGGACCAGCACCGATCGTGACGAGTATTCGACTTGGCTATCTGCCCAGGGACAAACAGATCGCGTGGTGCCCCGACCGCACCACTGACCAGCTTTCCGGTAAGTATTTCCACATACTGGACATCGACGACCCGCTCTGGGGATTCGTTGGCACGTCGTATGGCGTCAATGGCGATCGCTGGGACAGTGCGGGCACGGAACCTACACATGAAACAGAAAAAGGCTATTGGCAGTACAACTTCGGTGGGGCCATTCATCCCGTGGAATGGAATACGTATCAGAAAGCTTATTACATGACGGAGACTGCGGCGGGGGTCGAAATCGAGTCCGCCCATCATCTTGATCCGGTCAGTGAAGACCGTCCGGCGCGTCACAATGAAAAACTCAACACGCTGTTTCCGGACGGACATGTCAGAGCCATCGCCTGGGAAGAAATCTTCAAACTCGTTGATTCGATTGATCCGGAATTCAACTGGGGCGAGTAAGAATTGCCCATGGAACCATGGCAATCGACGTAGTGAAATCTCATTTTTTCTGTGAAATAAGAAAAGGCTTAACGATATGCGGAAGAAGGAAGTCGGATTCACCTTGCTCGAAACATTAGTCGTCATCAGCCTGATCTCGGTTTTAGTGGCGCTATTGTTACCCGCACTGGCCAGCGCAAGGGCGACTGCACGACTGGTGCCATGTCAGGCCAACATGCGGCAGATTCACGCCGCCAGCCAGATGTACGCGATTGACTTCAAGGACTTCGTACTCGGCTCTGTTCAGTTCGAAACACACTTTTCCCCAGGCGGCAATCCATCCCAGACGCCAACCTGGCATACGAGTTTCCACCGTCCGTGGTACCAGGCACCGGCGCCGATCGTGACGAGTATTCGACTCGGCTATCTGCCCAGAGACAAACAAATCGCATGGTGTCCTGACCGCACCGCTGACCAGTTTTCCGGTGAGTATTTCCACTTGCTGGACATCGACGACCCATTCTGGGGCTATATCGGCACGTCGTACGGCGTCAATGGTGATCGCTGGGACAGTGCAGGAACGAACCCGGCGAATGAAACAGAAAAAGGCTATTGGCAGTACAACTTCGGTGGGGCCATTCATCCCGTGGAATGGAGTACGTATCAGAAAGCGTTCTACATGACCGAGACCGCGGGGGCCATTAAAGTCCAATTCCCCATCCATCTGGACCCCTCAAAAGAAGACCGGGCCGCGCGTCACCAGCTGAAACTCAACACGCTCGGCACGGACGGGCACGTTAAAGCGATTGCGTGGGAAGAAATTTTCAAACTCGTCGATTCAGACGATCGAGAATTCAATTGGGGCGAGTAAGGCACGCTGATGTCATTTGCTACAAGTCCGTCGAAGATTTCGTCAACAACTCAAACCCGTCAGCCGTGATCAGGTAATTCTGCTCAATGCGGATGCCGTTGTTCAGGTCGTCGCCGTACAGGCCCGGCTCGGCGGTGATGACGTCGCCGACCTGCAAGGTATCGTCCCAGTTGGGATTCAGGCGCGGGGCTTCGTGGCCGCACAGACCGATGCCGTGGCCGAGGTGATGGAAGAAGGACCAGCCTTGTTGGCCGTCGATCATTTGTTTGACGTCGTTGTAGAGCGACCGGCAGGATGCGCCGGGCCGAATGGTTGTTTCGACGCGGGCCAACGCGCCCATGATCAGTTCGTGGCACTGAAGCTGCTTTTCGGTCGGCTGGTGATCCACGGCGATCGTGCGGCACATATCGCTGGTGTAGCCACGAATACAGACGGAGAGATCCAAAGGCACCAGTTCGCCGGCCTGCATGGGGCGCGTCCGGGCCGGGCCGCCGGGGGCGTTGGCCTGGAAGTCGTTACCCATTTCGTCGATCAACTCCCCCGCCGCTTCCACGGCCGCGGCGTGGATGTGGGCGCACATCTGCACTTCGGTCATGCCGGGCTGAATCACGTCGCGCACGCGGGCGATGGCAGCTTCGGTTGCCAGGATTGACCGGCGCAGCATGGCGACTTCGTCTTCATCCTTGGTGCGGCGAATGGTCAGAAGCGCGTCGGACAAGTCGACAAGCTTGCGATCGCCCAGCAAGCCGGGGCGCGGCGCTTCGTCGCAGGCAAGTCGGGTCATACCTTCGAGCGCCGGCAGCGCCGCTCGTGCGGCGTTGGCGGCTCGGTCGTGAACAAAGGTGCACAGCTTCTGCGCCTCGTAGGTCACGATGTCGTCGGCCGCGACCGGGTCGGCAGGCGTGTCGTTGCAGACGAGCGTGACGTGGCCGTCTGGTTTTAAGACCAGCACTGACGGGATGTACTGGTGTGACCACCAGCCGGCCAGGTAATGGACGTGCCGGCGGTCGGTAACCATTGCGGCGTCGACGGAAAGCGAGGCCATTTGGTCGAGCAGGCGTTTTTGCCGGGTACGACAGCCATCAATGGTCAAGCTCGCGGGTTCGAGAGGCTGAGTCATGGAATCACTTGTCCTGCATCTGCCGAAGAATCTTTTCAAGGTTTTTGCGGAGCGCGCCGGTGAACTTTTCATCCGCGAGCAGTTGTTGCGCTTCGTTGCGTGCTTCGGTAAGCTGATTCAGATCACGGTAACAGATCACGATGTAGTAGTTGGCGGAGTAGCGATGCGGCGCGATGACGTCCTCCATTTCCACTACCTGTTGATAGACCGACTTGGCCGTTTCGTAATCTTTCTTATTGCGGTAGTAGAGATTGGCCTTCTGCAGCAGAGCACTGGAACGATGGGATGAAACCACGTCTTTGCCATTGATCACCTGATCGAACGCTTCGACGGCTTCATCGAGCTTACCGGCGCGATGATACGTGCTGCCGATGTTCAGAATGATCGCCCAGCGGCTGGAGGTGGGTACGTTATCGAACGTCAAGGCCTCGTTATATAACTCAATGGCCTTGTCGTAGTCCTTGATGTAATGCTGCTGGATATGGCCCATGGCCATCTGGGCGGCCACGCGATGGCCGGGATGGGCTTCCTTGGCATCGACGACCTGCTGGAAGTACTTGTTCGCTTCGTCGTAGTTCTTTTCAAACTGATACGTAGTGGCGATGTGTCGGATTGCGTTGTATTTCTGAACGGGCGTCGCAGCCGAATCGTCGGCCAGTTTGCGAAACAGTTCACGTGCCTTGTCGTAATCTTTTAGGCGGTAGTGACTGTACGCGACGTAATGCTCGTACGAAATACGTGTCTTGTCATTGTCGGTCAGCTCCACAGCCCGGGTGAAATGTGGAAGAGCTTCCAGATACTTCCTCTGGTTATATAGTTCGAGGCCTGCCTTGAAAGCATCGGCAGCGGTTTCCTCCGCCAGCACGGAGCCGACCTGTAACAACACGACGAACACCGCGATGGATTTGGTGAGTGCGTTCATGGAATGGACCTCCTTCTTTGTTCACCACAGGGAGCGCAGACATAACACTGTCAGCGACAGTAGACGCCATCAATGCGCCAGAACCATGGTAACGGAATCAGCCAAACGTATCCGGCTTGCGGGATTTCAGGGGATGAAACTTCCGGAGTTAAAACTTCCGGGGGTTAGTCGTAACGGAAGACGCCCTTGCGCCATGCGTAGACGAAGGCGATGATCGTCGTGAGAATGAAGAAGAGCATGCGGGCAAGGAACATGCCGCTCAGGCCGCTGTCTGGTGACAGGCTTGGGAATACGGCGGCCCACGGGATCAGGAAGACGATTTCAACATCCAGAACAAGAAACGTCATGGCGACGATGTAGAAACGGACGTTGAACCGACGGCGGGCCGACCCGATGGGGTTCATGCCGGACTCGTAGGTCAGGCCTTTGACGTCGCCGCTTCGCATCGGGCCGATGATGACGGTCAGGATGAGATTGGCCGCGGCGAAAATGATCACCATGGCGATAAGCAGCCCCAATGGGGCGTAATGACTGAAGGTATCGGCGGCCAGCGTTGTCAGCATGGGGACAGTTTAGCGACGAGGAGAGATCAGGCAAATTGGTGCGAGCCGCCGTGCTATAGCAGCGGAGCACCTTCAATTATCGCGTACTTTCGGGAACACGGCCGTCAACATCGCTGTACGTCAACCGCCGCGAGGACGCGACGGCTCGCACACTTGCGGGGCAAATAACGTTACGCCAGTTCCATCAGCTTGGCGACGCGGTCTTCCGTGGCCGGGTGGGTCGAGAAGAGCTTGCCGAGACTGGCTGCCGTCAGCGGCTGGACGATGAACATGTGGTTCTGCGTGGCGGTTTCACCCTGCATCGGAATGCGCCGGGCGGTTGCCTCAAGCTTGCGCAGTGCGCTGATCAGGCCATGCGGCGAGCCGGCGATGCGCGCGCCGTCCGCGTCCGCGACATACTCGCGGCTGCGGCTGATGGCCATCTGAATCAGGCCGGCAGCAATCGGGGCAAGGATGAGCATGGCCAGCATGATCAGCGGATGAACATCGCGCCGTCCGCCGCCAAATATGAACATCCAACTAAGCATGTTCAGCGCGCCGGCAATGGTCGCGGCAACGCAGCTGATCAGTGTGTCGCGGTTTTTGACGTGGGCCAGTTCGTGGGCCATGACGCCTTCCAGTTCCTCATAAGAGAGCAGACGCAGTGCTCCATTCGTCACGGCCACAGCTGCGTTGTCCGGATTGCGCCCGGTCGCAAACGCATTGGGAGCTTCCTGCGGGCAGATATACACGCGCGGCATGGGCAGATTGGCGTTCTGCGCCAGTCGACCGACCATATGATAGAGGTCAGGCGCAGTGCTTTCGTCAACTTCCTGTGCGCGCATGGAGGTGAGCGCAATCTTGTCACTGAAGAAGTAAGCGACGACATTCATCATGCCGCCGAAGATGAAAGCCATGATCAGGCCCTGCTGGCCGAACTGGGCGCCGATCAACAGGATCAGGCCGAACATCAGGCCCAGCAGCACGGCGGTCTTGGTGTTGTTGATAAACCTTGTCATGGTGCAAATCTCCTTCGCTGCGCGCTATTCGCGCGGGCCGCGCCATGTAAGTCATGTCGCGGCTCATCTGACATAGAGCAACGGCCATGCCAGCGACAAAGTGTACGCCACCACATGACGGAAAGTTGCGATCAGGTGTATCTGTATTGTGTTAATAAACTTACGGCCAAGGCAAATGGGCCATCTTCCAGGCCCCCACAAGCATCAGGCCGACAAATGCCATACGCACCTGCCTCAGCGGCAGTCGATGCGTCAAAACAGCACCCAGACGACCGCCCACCCAGGCAGTTGGGGCGAGCATAGCAGCAACAATCAGGCTGACTTTCCAGTCGTAGCCGTGCTGGGCCAATGAAGCGTTTTTGTAGATCGCACCGAAAGTAGCGATGACGCAGATGATCGTGGAGCTGTTGGCAATGCAGTTGCGCAGTGGCAACTTGAGAATGACCTGTTGCAGCGGCACACCGATCCCCCCGCCGCCGATCCCCAGCAGACCGGATGCGACGCCCATGATCGTGCCGACAATCCCGCAGCGCGGCGGGGTGATCTTCATCCTTTCCGGATCTTCTGATGCATCATGCACGGCCTTGGGTTGCAGCAGACGACGAATGTTGTCGATGACGACGTAGAACAGGAACAGCCCAAGTATACGGCCGAGCCAGATACCGCCATCCGTTCCTTTGAAGATCGGCCAGTTGCTCATCCACACGCCGACAAACACGGCCACCAGCGCGACCGGCAGCATCCACCTGACGACGGCTTTCTGCACGGTGCCGGCTTTACGATGCCGAAGTGTCGCGGGAATCGAGACCGCGACGTTCACAATCATCGCAGCCGCCTGGTAGAGATGTTGCCCGGTAGTTTCGGTGTGGCCGTAGATCATGACCAAGCCGGGGATCATCAGCACACTGCCGCCAACACCAAGCATGCCGCCAAGTAGACCGGCGATGAAGCCAAGCAGCACAACCAGGGCCAACTGCGGTGAGAGCCATTGAAATTCAGCGAGTGTCAGGAACTCCATCGCGACAGGTTAGCGGGTTTGAATGTGATTGCGAATTGAGGAAACACGTGACGGCGAGCCGCCGCGTCCTCGCGGCGGTTGCGCACAACGGTATTAACGGTTGTGTATCTGGAAGTGATTGGTAGCTGAAGGTAGACCGCCGCGAGGACGCGGCGGCTCGCGAATCAACAAATTTACACCTTCGGCGGCGCGGCCCCCTCACCGGTGTAATTCAGCACTGCTGCAACAAATGCATTGCCGCGTTGTTCGAAGTTTTCGTACTGGTCCCAACTGGCACAACCGGGGCTCAGCAATACAACGTCGCCTTCGCGGACTCGTGTGGCGGACTGTTTGACCGCATTGTCGAGGGTTTCGCATCGGATCAGTTCCGCACCGGCGCTGTCCCAACCGACCGCCCCGCCACACGCCAAGCCGCGATCGAGTGTGCCAAACTGTTCGGCCTGTTGTTGCTGATGCTGTTCGATCAGCTGCGCGATCGTTTCGCCCGTCGCCCCGACGGTGTAGACGGCGCGACAGTGGTCAGCCGCGCGCTTGGCAAGTTCGGCAAGATCGCTGCCTTTGTCGTAGCCGCCAAGGATGGCGTGAACTCGAGCGCGCGGAAACGCTTCAATGGCAAGCAGCGCAGCGTCCGGCGTGGTGGACTTTGAATCGTTGAAGTACTGCACTTCGCGACGCTCAGCCACCAGTTGCAATCGATGAGGCAGACCGGCGAAGTCATCCAGTGCGCCAGCCGCGGCGTGCCAGTCGCACCCGGTGGCAATAGAAACGGCGTCGGCGGCCAGCATCGCATTCATCCGGTTGTGTCGACCGGGCACGAGCAACGATAGCTGCGATGCGATATCCGGATCAGACCATTCGCGCGTGATGACCTTTCCACGGGGCGTGAACTGATCGCTGATATCCGGGCCGAAGATTGTGTAGTCCACGTCAGGCTGCTGAAAGTCAAGCATGGCTTGTTTCGCCGAACGATAGTCTTCCAGGTCACCATGCCAGTCCAGATGGTTTGGCGCAAAGTTGGTAACCAATGCCACATGCGGTGACCATTGATCCTGCTGAGTGCCTTTGAGCATGAAGCTGGAAAGCTCAAGAACAACCCAGTCGTTGTTGCCGATCTGATCCAGATGCGACAATAGCGATCCGCCAATATTGCCGCCGACAAAGACGCGTTGCCCCAGACGTTCCATGGCATGGCCGATCATCGCGACACTCGTGGACTTGCCGGCCGACCCGGTAACACCGATTGTGCGCAAGCGGCTGGGCAGGCGGGAAATCAGCAGACGAATTTCGCTGGTTAATGGAATGTCAGCAGCTTCCGCAGCGCGAAGAAATCGATTGTCGTGAGGCTTCACTGCCGGGTTCACGACGATCAGGTCGGCCGTCGTAAAGTCACTGACATTGTGTTCGCCGAGTCGATATTCAACCGGCAGGTCTGCCAGTTGCGCAAGGCTGTTCTGCAAACGTTCGGCTGGTTCAAGGTCGGTTACCAGAACGTCGGCGCCCTGTTGTAAGAGAAACCGGGTCACGCCGACACCACCGCCGAAACGGCCCAGCCCCATCACGACCACGCGCGCACCAGCCAGTTCGGTTTGAGAATTCAGCGGCATGGCAAAGAAGCGGACGGAACTTATTTGGGAACCTGTAAGTCAACGTCCTGCTTGGTCTTTCCAACGTTGTACGAAACGATCTTTGCACCGGGATTCACATAGAAATACAGGTACAGGCGCTGATCGGGGCGCAGATCGGCAAACGGTACCTGCTTGGCGGACTTGATCGGCTGAGCCGCGTCCATCCTGATTTCCATGTTCTGCGCCTTCATCCAGACGTACGCGACCGGCTCCCACATGACACCCGCGTCATCGGTAATCCAGATGGCCTGCGCCTGTGCAGCGGTGACGCGCGTGCGGCCGAGCAGACTTTGCGCGGCATCCTGATCAATCTTGAACCGCACCATCTTGCGATGACTTGGCATGTAAAACTCACGAACAGCATTGGCAGGGCTGATGCGCTGGCCATGTGCACGCGGCACTTCCGCGCGCCCGGCAACTACGGCGTCCTTCTGCAATTCAAGATTACGCGAAACATTGCGGCTGAAGTTTTCCGGCAAAGCGTTGGTCGCCTCAACCACCTCGGCAATGGCTCCGGTTTTCATACCCTGGCGATCGCCGACGGTGCCGGTGGGCTGATCTGCGCCGTTGCCCCCTGCAGCCGCACCATCAGGTCCCGGAGGCACACCGGCTCCGTCCGCAGATGCAACAGCTGTGGCCGTCGTTGTAAACCTGTCAGCGAGATGTGGCGCTATCTTGCCAAATTGTGCTGCCAACCTGTCTCCGTCCTCGCCGACCTGTTCCAGCGGTATCCGTAACTGGCGAAACTCGACAAACAGCGGTTGTTCCGTTGCCGGATAAAGGAAGAAGAATGTCAGGTCGTCCTCCGGGTTGACGCCCGCAATCATCAGCACATCGTCCACGAACGGTACGTATTGCCATTGACTGGCATCTGCCGGGCCTTCCCGCCGGGACGCACCAATTGGCCGGTATGTCTTGCGATCGCCGCGTTCGTTGTCCTTCGGTCGCGTGATCAACTGCACCTGAGGCGGCGAGATGCGCAACGTCGAATCACCGTCATAGGTACCCGGTGTCAACTTCCAATGCGTCTCAATGCTTATCAGCATATGCGCGCCAACGCGAAGATCCTCACCAACCGCGTTGATTAAAGAGTCATCGATATTGCGATACGGCGTCGGTACTGCGTGCACTTCATTAATGGACACACTACCCGGCATTGCAACCAGCGACGAGTTCTGATCAAAGTGAATGCGGAACAAGCCGGCCTGCCGAGCAACGTCGGGCTGGTAGTACTTCAAAGGCGTGCGCGTTGAGAATGCACCGGTGGACAGCTTGTTAAAGAATCCGGCTGTGTAACGATCCACCCCGATCCACAGCGTGCCCGGCGGATTCTCAATCACGTTGCCGTCACCGCCGATAGCGTACGGCTGATAGCCACCGACCGTGTCACCAACGGACATGAACCCCAGACCGATCACCCCCATCCCTGCAACGAGGATACCTGACAGAAATCCGGCAAAGCCGCCGGCAAGCATATTGGTCAATCCGCTGACATGCAGATTGCCCTTGATGGTTTTGTCGAAAATGGTGCGAACCACCAGAAGCAGAATAATGAAGGGCCCCAACAAGCCGATGCCCCACGCATGTGGCGGCATTCTTCCAAGCAGAATCCCAACCGTGATCGGCTCCCACAGCGCAAACGCAAGGGCGCCGGCAATGATCACTGACGCCAGATGCAACACCGCGCTGAACATACCGCGGCTGCCCCACCAGTACGCCATGAAAAAGACAAACGCGATGATAAAGATATTGGCTAACATTCAATGCCTTTCGGTCCGGTGTTCGACCTGCCTAGACCGGGCAGTTATTTCTTGTCCCCGCTTAGTACGCGGGTGATCTCACTGATACTGGTTACACCTTCAACCACGCGCGTCAACGCGGCTTCCTGAAGGTACATCATTCGATTCTTACGAAGATGAGCCCGCGCCTGATCCATCTGACCGGCTGCGACAAACTGCCGTGCCTGATCGTCAAGAATCATCACCTCAAAAATCGCAAACCGGCCGCGATAGCCAAGGCCCAGGCAGTCCGGACAGGGTTCAAGCTCTTCCTTAACCATGACCTGGCCGGAATGTTTGAACAACTGCTTCACGCGGTCCGGCGGCAGGTTGAGCTTGCGCAGAATCTGCGGATCCGGCTGATACGGTGCACGGCACGTGGTGCAGAGCTTTCGGATCAGGCGCTGCGCGATCACCACGGACACGGAATCAACCGCCTTTTGCGGATCGCCGAGCGCTTGAACCCACGCCCTTAATGCCGTGAATGAATCCGCCTGACGCAGACCGACATAGAACCGCATCTCGTCAGCGTGCGGCGGGATCATCTTTGCCACTTCAGGGTCAGTTAACTGAGAAATCATGACCACGCGTGGCTCGCGCAGCAATATTGTCTTGAACTGCTGCGGCACGGTCGGCGCATCGCCCCCGACCGCAATCTTATTGTGCGCAACCCCTTCGAGTTCGAGGATCAGATCCTGTTCGAGGGTGGTGATGTTCTGGGTATACGGATCGTGCCGATCCAAAAGGCTGTTAAGCGTGGTACTTAAGCCATGGCGAGGCGGCGCAACGACAATCACGCTACGTGTGTTCTCTTCCAGCGCGGGGACGAGCGCTTCTTTCTGAGATTCAAGCAGGCCCAATTCGTCAAACTTCATCAGCGAATGCAGGTCGGGGTTAACGGTGATAGACAGGCTTAAGCCCTGGGTCGTGCCGGAGGTCACAATCGCAAACTTCTGCTTGCCCATGTCGGAAACACTAACCTCAAGGCTGCCCTTGAGCTTTCGCCGCCGGTCCTGCACGTCCAGACCGGCATGCTGCTTGAGGTAATCAATCAGGCCGATGCCCAACACAGGTTCGAGTTTTGATTGCGGATACTTGACGCCGTCGATTTGAACGACGATCTGCGTCTGATTCGCGTCCGCAAGCATATCGATGCGCTCAGCGCGACGCGGCAGCGCAAACTCCAACAGATTCTCCAGCGCCTCATGAACAGGGACGCGCGGGTCTTCACCGGTCGGAACCGGCAGCGCCTTGCCGGACTGATCGAGCATGGACACCGATGCTCGTTGCTGCATGCGCTGTTGCTGCGCTTCGTCCCACTTCTGGCGGAACGAGTCCAGCGACATGCGCCAACGATCGGCCGGCTTCACCTTGGTGTTGCGATAGAAGTGATATCCAATCAACGATGAGAAACAGATCAGCACGGCAATCGGAAGGCCGAGCCAGAACCACGGAATCAACAACCAAAGAAGGAATGCGAGAAATCCGACCGCGGTATGGATGCTGTTCCATGTTTCTCGCGGCAGGTAGTAGTACTTGAGGTCCTTATCGATATACGCCAAGGCATACGCCCAGAGCCCAACGACCGCGCCGAACAAGACGGGCTTGTAAAGACTGATAAGGAAGACGTTTTCTGCGAGAGTCGGCGTCATGAATCCATTCAAAAATTAGGCCCCTGATCCCGTCGGCATTAAGTGTTGCCGATTCCCTTCAGACGCATTTTCAGTTCTTCGGCGTTCGGTGCAACCTCATTTGCCACTTTCGGGTGAATCATCTGATTCTGCACGAGTTCAACCAAGGCGTCTGTAAACGTCTGCATGCCGGATTCGCGTGAGTCGCGCATCACCTTGGGAAGTTCATTTTCATTGCCGTCCAGCACATATTTGCGTGTACGAGGCGATTGCAAGAGGATTTCCACGGCCGGGATACGGGCAATGTCCTCGTGCAGGGTAGGCAGCAGTTTCTGATAGATAAAAGCCTGAAACTGATAAGCCAGCATCGTGCGAATCTGCTCGCGTTCGTTCTGCGGGAACAGGTCATAGATTCGGCCGAACGCCTGAGAAGCACTGGACGCGTGGATGGTTCCAAATACCAGGTGACCCGTTTCAGCAGCATGCAATGCCGCTTCAAACGTTTCGCGGTCACGCATTTCACCGATGAGCACAATATCCGGGTTTTCGCGCACCAGCGCGCGAAGCCCTGATTCGAAGCTGACTACGTCAATGCCGACTTCTCGCTGATTGATCATCGCCTTGGAATCTTCGAACAGGAATTCGATCGGGTCTTCGATGGTGACGATGTGAACGCTCTTGCGCTCGTTGATGTACTGAAGCATCGAGGCAATCGTCGTGCTCTTACCCGAACCGGTCACGCCGCACAGCAGAATGATGCCCTGCGGCTGCATGCAGGTGTCCGCCATGATCTGCGGCAGGTGAAGCTGTTCGAAACTCAATATCTGGTTGTCTACTCGGCGCGCGGCCACTGCGCTACGGCCGCGCGTACGGAAAATGTTCAGGCGGAAACGATGCCGCCCCTCATCCCCCATGTCCAGGTCAAAACCAAGGTCGGCAGAGCCGGTGGTTTCATACGTGTGCCAGTGCTCGGGGCTCATGCCCTCTTCCAGCCATTTTTCAAAGTCTTCCGAAGCCAGCGGCGAGGTATCGAGCGCCTTCAATGCACCCTTGATGCGCAAGCGCGGCACCTGCTCTGAACGCAGAATCATGTCAGATGCTTTATATCGGACACAAGCTTCGAAGTACTTACGCAGACCTGTGTCGGCAATGGTCTTGCCGAGCACTCGGGCAATCTTGGCTCCGGGATGGTGTGTGGCGGTCGACATTGTTCCTTCTCAATCCCTTGGATCAGGCAACCGGTTCAAGCAAGCGTACTGCTAGGCCATGCTCAGCCAGATATTGCTTGGTTTCCTGAATTGTATATTCACCATAGTGGAAGATACTCGCGGCAAGCGCCGCGTCTGCATCTGTTTCGCTCAAGACTTCGCGCATGTGCTCCGGACTACCGCACCCACCCGACGCGACAACCGGCACATCGATCGCCGCTGATACAGCCGCGGTGATTTCAATGTCATAGCCGGTCTTGACGCCGTCGGCGTCCATACTCGTCAGCACAATCTCACCGGCGCCCAGTTCGACAACCTGCTGCGCCCAAGCGACAGCTTCGAGCCCGGTCGGCTTGCGCCCACCGTGGGTATGCACTTCAAACACGCGGCCGTCTTCGCTCAGTTGCGTCGGCTGTTTGCCGGTGCGCTGCACGTAATCGTCAACGCCCACACGCTTCGGATCAATATTAACCACCGTAGCGCATCGGCCGAACCGCCGCGCGGTCTGGCTGACGATCTTCGGATCCACAACGGCCGCAGTATTGATACTGACCTTCTCCGCACCAGCCTGGACCAGCGCAGTCACATCGTCGATTGTTCGAATCCCCCCACCAACGGTAAATGGCATAAAGCATTGCTCAGCCACCTGGCGCACCACATCAAGCATGATGTTGCGGTCCTCGTGGCTGGCGGTGATATCAAGAAAGACCAACTCGTCGGCGCCAGCTTCGTCGTACTGGCGCGCAATCGCGACCGGGTCGCCCGCGTCGCGCAGACCAACGAAATTCACTCCCTTCACGACGCGGCCGGCCTTCACATCGAGGCACGGGATGATTCGGTGTGTTAACAAGGGTCCAAGTGTAACAAAACGTTCCAAAGTCTGCCCATGCAAGTACATGGCGAATTCTGCACACGATCAACGTTGCGAAGAAACAGCCTTCGCTGAATCATTCGTCAATATAGATAGTTATCGGAAATACACGGGAGTCAACTGAACCGGAAATCGTCACGCAAGCGACGCCGCCGGGTGGCTGATGACAAAAACAATGCGTACACTGTGCAGCCTTATGTCCAGACGCGTGGTTATTACCGGATTGGGGCCTGTCAGCGCCCTGGGGCTTGGTCTTGAACCGACATGGCAATCATTGCTGGACGGGCAGTGCGCCCTGAACACGATTAAGTCCTTTGATGCCTCGGGTTTGCCGAGCCACATCGGTGGCGAACTGCCCGAATTCAAAATCACCAGCTTTGTGCCGAAGAGCTACCGTAAAGCCACCAAAGTCATGGCCAATGACATTGAACTGGCTGTGGCCGCGGCTGATTTCGCTGCCCGGGACGCCAAGCTGCTGACCAAGGGAACCGACCCGGATGCTGGCAAAAATGGCGATTTCAGGTCGACCTACGACCCCACTCGGATGGGATGTCACATCGGCGCGGGCCTGATTGCAGCGGATCTGGATGAACTGACCCTAGCCTTTGCCGAGGCCAAAGACGCCGACGGCAATTTCGATATCCACGCTTGGGGCGAACAGGGCATGAACAACCTGACGCCCCTGTGGCTGCTGAAGTACCTGCCGAATATGCTCGCCTGCCACGTGACGATCATTCACGAAACCAACGGCCCGTCGAACACGATTACCTGTGCCGAAGCGTCCAGCGAGTTGTCGATCGGCGAGTCGCTTCGAGTCATCCAGCGCGACGCAGCGGATTTGTGTTTCTGCGGCGGGACAGAAGACAAGATCAACCCGATGGGCGTGTTACGCGAATCGCTGGCAGGCCGGTTAAATACGGCCGACAACGACAATCCGTCCAATGCAGTGCGCCCGTTTTCATCTGATGCCGGCGGCACGGCAATTGGCGAAGGCGGCGGGATTGTCATACTCGAAGCTTTAGACGCGTTTGAAAAGCGTAAAGATACCGATGGCGTTACGGCCTACGCTGAAGTCTTGGGATTCGGCGCTTCACAGACCGTCAATCGTGAAAAGCGAAACCTCGAGCCGAGCAGCGACGGACGCAGTATCGCGTCCGCTATTCGCTCCGCATTACGCGAAGCGCAGGTCAATCCCGATCAGATCGACCTGATCCTGCCGTTCGGCATCGGCTACGGCCCGTACGACACCGCTGAGGTGAACGCATTGAAGGCCGTATTCGGTGACCGGCTGGCGGACATTCCGATCGTGAGCCCCAAGGCCTATATCGGCAACTGTGCAGCAGGTGGCGGTGCGTTTGATGTCTGTGTCGCGGCGATGGCGGTCAAGCAGCAGAAGCTGCCGGCAGTGATCAATTGCGATAACCCGCTGCCCGGATTAAATGCGGCAACCACACCGGCGCGCGACGCGACAGTCACACACGCCCTGACGTACAGCGTCAGCCTCGGCGGGCAGAACGCGGCACTGGTTTTGAAACGCTTTGATGGATAAGGATGATGCCATGAAGGCGAATCGAGTTGTCATTACAGGGATCGGCTGCGTCACCCCGCTGGGTAATGATGTGGCCACCGTATGGAAACGACTGCTTGCCGGCGAATCGGCCATTGAAAAGAACCAGCGCTTTGATGCGACCACTTTTCCCACCCAGTTCTGCGCACAGGTGGGCAGCGACTACGACTACCGCCCTGCCGTCCAGTTTCCTGACATCCATGAAGGCGTCGGGCTGAACACCGGATTCGCTCTTGGCGCAGCTGCCCAGGCGTGGAAGGCATCCAGTTTGAGTGACTACGCCGATCTCGACTGCGAGCGATTAGGCATCTATCTCGGCAGCGGTGAAGGCTCGCTGGATTTCGACAATTACGTCGCGGCAGCCCTGCACGGCTGGAATGCGGATGAGCGAGCCGTGGACGGACAAAAGTGGGCCGAACTGGCCACACAACGCTTTACCGCTGTTCGAGAGATCGAGCAGGAACCGAACATGCCGCTGACGCACCTGGCGCTGGAGTTCAACGCCATGGGGCCGGCGTACAACTGCCTGACCGCGTGTGCGGCCAGCACACAGGCGATCGGTGAAGCAACCGAAATTCTTCGGCGCGGCCATGCGGACGTCATGATCTCAGGTGGCGCGCACACCATGATCCATCCGCTCGGCGTTACAGGCTTTAACCGGCTGACCGCGCTGTCCGAGCGCAACGACGATTACAAAACTGCTTCACGCCCGTTCAGCTCAGATCGCGACGGCTTCGTGCTTGGTGAAGGTGCGGGCATGCTGATTCTCGAAACGCTCGAACACGCCCAGAAACGCGGCGCGAACATCCTTGCCGAAATTGTCGGCTACGGCTCCTCAGCAGACGCATATCGCGTTACGGATATGCACCCGGACGGTGACGGTGCAACCGGGGCCATGCGGCAGTCGCTGCAGCAGGCAAAAGAACAAGCGGGCGTCGATCTGGATGGCATCCACTACATCTCCGCCCATGGCACCGGCACCAAGGAAAACGATTCAACCGAAACCGAAGCAATCCAAAAGGTCTTCGGCGACCATACCGGCAACGTGCCGATCAGCAGCGTCAAAAGCATGCTCGGCCACCTGATTGCCGCGGCCGGCGCGGTGGAAGCGATCGTGTGCGTGCTGGCGATTCGCGACCAGATGCTGCCGCCGACCATTAACCTGAACAACCCCGATCCGGAATGTCCGCTGGATTACATTCCCAACGAATCGCGTCAGGCAAAGGTCGACGCGTGCCTGTCGAACAGCTTTGGATTCGGTGGGCAGAACGACACGCTGGTGGTCAAACGATTTGACGGGTAAGTGTCCGTTACGCCTGAGGCAGCGCGAAGGAGTAGAGCCGCGCGTCTGCACCATGCAGCGTAAAACGCAGTTGAAGCGAATCAGCGCGGTAAGCACTTAAAGGCTTGCCTTGCCAGGTGACCGGGGATTCAAGCCCATCGGCAATCGGGTCGAGGTCGCCAAGACTGAAACCCTCAATACTTAAGACCTCGACGCGCACATCGCCCTGCTTGTTGACGGTCAGGTTGCGACCGGCAGGTATTGGTATCGTGACCAATTCCCCTTCTGTCACATCGCGATCAAGTTCGTAATAGCTCCAGCTGTTTCGCCGAACCTTGGCAACGCCGAACGCGTGCTGCCCGGTATACGGGAGCGTGCCGTGCTTTTCGCCGGTACCGGAATAGTAGAGCCACGTCTCGTCCCCGACTTCGACATCGCAGGGATGATCGATAGAGCCGGAATCGAATGTGCCCGGGATTCCGACGTCGAAGATTTCCTGATCGCCAAGCCGCTTGAAGTGGAATCCGTCGCGACTGAACGCAATGCGAACAGACTTGTGGCCATCCGCGTGTAAATTGGCGTGAAGCAACATGTAATGTCCGGCTTCGAGCCAAGGCGTGCAGTAATAGTGTTCGCTTTCACTGGTGGAAGCTGACCCTTCAAGTGTGATGAACGCCTCGCGAACAGGTGCAGCGCGTTGAGCGGCCGGACGACTGTATGGGTCTTCACGTACAACCGGCTCGTGATCGCCATGCCAGTGGATCATGTCACCACTCCAGAGCATGGCAAGGGTACGCCCCTGCTCCGTCGTGGTTCGTCCGTAGATCTTAAAGCGCCGTTCAGGGACATCCCACGGATCGTACAGATTGGGAATATGCGTTTCGTTGAGGTGGATGTTGTTGACGGCTTCGGGGCCTTGCGTCCAGTTCCAACCGTCGGGCGAATACCAGACACGACGCGTGGCGTAGGTGTCGATCGCGCCGCCCTCGACAGTCAGCTTCTTAAAACGTTTGGCTGGATCGGTTTCGAGCAGATCCTCAAGACCGTTGAACGCGCGAGTAAATGTGTAACCGGGCGCGAGGAATTTTTCGTCACCGGTCTGCTCAAGGATCTTGCTCATGTCGCCCGTCACGTGGGCAAAGAACTCTGCTTTGTCAACAAACCGCCAGTCCAGACCATCGTTGCTCAGTGCATATAGATGCCTGTCGCCATGTGCGTGATCGGCGCAAAGCATGCAGAAGATATCATCCTCGCCGCGCCAGACGGTGGGCCGTGACAGCCCGTCACGGCCTTCGCCCACACCAGAGCCTGTGAGTGTGAGAATAGGGTCCGTGGTAATGCGTCTGAACGGATTGATTCGGCGCTTCAGGCCGCGACGGGATTGGATAGCGGCTTCATCAAGAAAGTAAATCGCGTCGGAACGATCCAGATTGACCCCGCGCGTCGGCTGCGTATCCAGAAGAAGCCTGCGTTCCGCAACCATCAAGTGATTAAGCGGGGACTGAGTAGGTGGGTGTTTTTCGAGGGTAAGGTGCGCAGTCGGCATGGATAGCGGACCGGCCAGTTCTTCACGACGCGCGAAAGATTCGCCGTTGAATTGCGCGACGAACGCATGACAACGCGTCGTGTTCTGCCATGCAGCTCGGACGATGTTGTTGGCATCAATGGAAATCGCGGGACGCCAGTTCTCGTCCATCATCGGAAATGCCCTGCCGCGATGCGGCCGATTAATCATGTCGAGCATGTACTGCGAACTGTCGAGTTTGCGAACAACGACTTCCTCGTAAGCCTCGACATGATCGTGCCGCCAACGATTGTCTTCGGTGAGTTGAGCAAAGCCGATGCCTGCACCGGATCGCTCGCGTTCGGCAATATAAAGACGAGGATCGGGGTCGCATTTCTGCACGCCGAGGTATTGGTAGACGATGAGTGGCTGACCGTTGTATTCAACCATCGCGGGATGGAGTACTTCGGCGTACACAGCAATGACCGGATCGCCCAAAGGGGCCAACTCATTATTCAGCTTGACGTAATAGATCGTTGCGTTGAACTCATAAGCAAGGTGTACACCCTGCGCGCTTGCCGCGAGGACCGGACAACGCCCGGGAAAAGGAAGCGGCTGCGCTTCACTGTCCATGCGCGCCAACCAGAGGCGCTGCCGACTGTCAGCAAGCACAACAGCGACGGATGAACCGACGCATTCGAGGTCGTAAGGCCTGGCACCAGCAGGCGCGTTGATCCGACGGGAATCCCACTTGTCAGTCGCATGAACTGACGCAGTTGCCCACCACGCAGCATCACCCGCGGCAAAGACAAGATGTATCGTCTCACCTTGAAGGAGCATCGAAGCATGGGAGATTTCGCCCTCTGCTCCAGAAATGGCGGCATTTTCACCAACAAGTATCACGGCGTTGTCGGAAAGATCGTGGCTGACGGGGTCAATCTGTTGTGGACTGGTGAAAAGGCACAATTTTTCCACATCTTCAGCTAAAACCAGCGTTCGACCATCGTCGAGTGTTATGAGTTGGCGGCTGTTGTTCAGCGAAAAGCCACGTTCGATCCATTCATAATCGGGCAGCGCGCGGGGACGCCACTGCGTATCGAGCGTCTTTGGGTCGAGTTGCTTTCGCCACGCATCAGCTGCATCTGCCTTACGAGTCACGAGTTCGATCTTGCGCTGCTCGTGGGCTCTACCAACAGCGTCTTCAATACGTTTGACCTGTTGTTCAAACGTGTGGTCGTCAATATCACCAATGCCGACGAATCCTGCCTTATCGAATTCCTCAACGAGAAAGCGAACCGGTGACCAGATGAAGCCGGCAATGCCGGCGCGCCAGTCAATACCGGCCGGCGCACCAACCGGGCGTACCGGGTGATGGCGATAAAAATTACAGGGATACACCATGTAAAGATCGCCGTACTGCCCGAAACGGTTCAAGGGAATCTGAAGCTCTGCGTACCATCGGTCATCCTGCAACCAGACGCGTGCCTGAACCTGCGTGAACTGTTCGCGCGAACTGTCTTCCGGGACAGCGTCTTCCGGACGGCCATCGGTTGGCTGCACATCGCCGAGGACATTTGCCTGGCCGGCGTGAAGCCCGGACTCGCAGGCATGAGCGCCAACGTACTGGTGATAAGGCCGCATGAAAATAACACCGTCGCAGGTGACACCGATTTCGTTAACGCGATCGTGCGCGCGGTCGGCGTTGACGAGCATACTGACATAGTCACGTGTCAGTGGATTGGCATTCTTGTCGTGATCTTTCAGTCGCGCCATGTCGGGGTCGTAACATTCAAATCGCAAACGCAGGATGGAATTGCGCGGCGATTGGTTCCACGCGATGAGTTGGACTTCGGTAGCGTGGGCCTGTTCGCTGCGAGCCAGCAACGTGGGCGACTGCGCGACAGAAGCGACGTCTAATCCATGGACCGGGGCAAGTAATCGTTGGGTTTCCAGCGGCCGATGAAACGGGCCGATGGCTTTGGCCTGTGACCACACTTCGTGATCTGTACCAAGTGGTGGCAAAGCATCCACAAGCGGGACGGAAAGCCTTGGCCGGACATCAGTAATAGCGGGATTCCAAGCGCTCAGACTGGTCGCGCTGGTTGTACGGTAGGGTATTGATTGGTATTGCATAGTGCTGTTTTCTCCGATAGTATACCGCTAAACTAAATTAATGCAAACATACGGGAAAGTCCGGCGATGCTTGTCGTTGGGATTGGATGTCGTTTGGCGACGTGAGCGTGGGGCAAGGAATCGACTTCCCATATTCAGGAGAATATGGGCTTTGAGGTGGGGTCGCGATCGACCTTACTCCCCCGCTGCGGCGCCATCGAGGTACCACGTCAGTTCGCCGTCTTCCGGGTCGATTCCGGTGATGGGCATCTTCGTGGGGTCTGGTCCGCCGTTCTGAAGTTGTTGGTCAACTGCCTTAAGCGTTGCGGTCTTCTTCTGCCCCGTTGCCAGCACGGCAAGCTCGCGTGCTTTGTTCAAGAGCGAGTAAGTCATCGTCACTCGATCAGGCGGCGTGACATTCTCCCCATCATTCACAACAATCAGCCGGTCGCGCACATCCACTGCGGCAGAATTTGGGAAAATACTGGCAGTGTGCGCATCGTCTCCCATGCCCAGCAGAACAAAGTCCAGGCGTTGGTCGTCAACCAACTCGTGAATGTCGTTTTCGTATTGCGTTGCCGGATCATCAATCAGCACCGGCATCGGGTGTTTCTGACGATCGCGCATGGGCAGATGATCCACCAGTGACTCACAGATCATCCGGTAGTTGTATCGTTCGTCGTCGGCAGCCACACGGCGTTCATCAACAATCCAGATGTGCGTTTGCTGCCAAGGAATCGCACGAAGCCGCGGATCGGTAATCAACAGCATGTAAAACGGCTCAGGCGTTGAGCCACCTGATAATGCAATATGAAACACACCGCGTTGTTCAACCGCGTCAATGGCCGACCGCATCAACACGCCGGCCAGGTCGTCGAATAGGTCTTCCTTCTCAGGCCGCGTGTGTACAAAACCAGATAACTTCAGGCTCATTAATTCAATCCAACTGTCACTGATTATGCCAATGCCGGTTGCTCTGCGCCATCATGATGTCAGAAGACGATGGGCCCCACGTGCCGGCCGCGTAGTTCGGTAAATCATCCTGCGGATGACCTTTCCAGTAGTCAAGAATCGGCTGCACAATGTGCCAGCAACTCTCAATTTCATCGCGATGTTTGAACAGCGTCTGATCGCCTCGCATCGCGTCAAGCAACAGCGTGGCGTAAGCTTCCGGCGGGTTTGCTTTGAACTGTTCGACGTAATCGAAATCCATAACAACATCTTTGATCGTCATGCGTGTGCCAGGCACCTTGCCTTCAAATCTCAGGCGAATGCCTTCGTCCGGCTGCACGTTGATCACGATCTGGTTCGGCTTGAGCGCAGCAGCCTGTTCGCGGAACAGGCTGTGAGGCGTCGGTTTGAAGTAAACCACCACTTCAGTCAGCTTCTTGGCCATACGTTTGCCGGACCGCAGATAAAACGGCACACCGCCCCACCGCCACGTGTCGACGTAGACTTTCAAGGCTGCGTACGTATCGGTCTGGCTTTCCGGATTGGTGCCTTCTTCCTCACGAAAGCCTGGGACTGCCTCGCCATTGAGTGAGCCGGGGCCGTACTGGCCGCGAATCGCGCTCTGGGCAATCTCATCACCAACCGGCGAACGCGTGGCGCGAAGCACCTTCGCCTTTTCCAGACGAATGTCATCCGCCCGCATACTGATCGGCGGTTCCATGGCCATCACTGCCATGACCTGCAGCAGGTGACTTTGAATCATGTCGCGCATCGCCCCGCCGACAGGCGAATCATAGTAGTCACCGCGCCCTTCCACGCCAACGGATTCGCATGCGGTGACCTGCACATGGTCGATGTAATTGCTGTTCCAGACCGGCTCAAAGATTGCGTTGGCAAACCGGAACACCAACAGGTTCTGCACCGTCTCTTTGCCCAGGTAATGATCGATGCGGTAGGTGTCTTCTTCTTCAAACACACGCCCCAGTACACGGTTCAAATGAGCCGCGGACTCCGGATCGTGTCCGAATGGCTTTTCAACGATAACGCGCTGCCAGCAGCGGTCATCACGATTGATGCTGCACCAGGCCTTGCCTTCCGTCACCATGCCGTGCGCGCCGATGTTTTCGATCGTCGGATCGTATAACTGTGGCGACATGGACAGGTAGAACAGCGTGTTCTGCCCTGTGCCGTATTCGTCCGCAACCTCAGCCAGACGCTTCTTGATCCCCGGAAAGTCACCCGACTTCGTTGAGTCGGCCGGGTGGTAATGAATCGCGCGAGCGAACCGTGTCCATGTCTCTTCGCCGAAGTTGTGAGCAAACTGTTTGGCCCACTCCTTCAGGTGCTCGCGAAAGTCGTCGTCAGACATCTTCGATCGACTGATGCCCAGAACGCCAAACTTTTCCGGCAACTGTTTACCTATGTAAAGATCGAAAAGAGCCGGGATGAGTTTGCGTTTGGTCAGGTCGCCGGAGGCGCCGAAGATCACAAGAAGACACGATTGAGGTTTTTCAGTTGTGGCCATGCGTTCATCATACCAAGGCGAAGAGATGAATATTTGAAGACGTAGTAGAGGCTACCGGCCGATCGCCACGCTCAGCACCATCAAATCCGCCGGTGTGATGCCTGCCAATCGACCAGCCTGGCCAAGGGTTGCCGGACGAAACTTGTTCAGCGTGTGTCGCGCTTCGTTACGAAGCCCCTCAACAGTCAAGTAATCCAAAGACTCCGGCAGTGGCTGAGCATCCTGCTGCGAAAGGCGTGCATGCTGACGGCGGTGTCGCTCGATATACCCGGAATATGTTGCGTCGGCCAGAAGCTGTTCGAGCAGTCGCCGATCGCGCGACTCGGGCGGCAATTCAGCACCATTGAGCCGATCCAGCAGCCAAGGCACATCAATCTCCGGGCGACGTACCCATTGCGACAGCGACTGCCCATCCTGCTGATTGCGATCCATCCAGCCTGAAACCGTCTGCAGGGCCGCAACACGACGTCGGTACATGTGCCACCGCACGTCATCGACCAACCCCAGGTCACGCCCCATCGGGGTTAGCCGATCGTCCGCATTGTCCGCCCGGAGCAGCAGTCGGTGTTCCGCCCGGCTGGTAAACATCCGATACGGCTCACGAGGCGTCTTGGTGACCAGATCATCCATCATCACGCCGATATACGCTTCGTCGCGCCCAAATCGAATCTGCTCCTGCCCACGAACAAAGTGAACTGCGTTCAAGCCAGCAACAAGTCCCTGCCCTGCTGCTTCTTCATAGCCACTGGTGCCGTTGATCTGTCCTGCCAGAAACAAGCCGGACACGAGCTTGGTCATGCAGGTCGCGTCGATCTGGTGCGGCCAGACCATGTCGTATTCAACCGCGTAGCCGTACTTGAGAATCTTCGCATTGGCACAGCCTGGCAGGCTGGCAACGACGAAATCCTGCACGTCGGCCGGCAGGCTGGTGCTGATACCATTGCAGTAAATCTCGTCTGTCTCAAGTGACTCAGGCTCAAGAAAAACATGATGGCTGGTTCGATCTGCGAAGCGAACGACCTTGTCTTCGATACTTGGACAATAACGTGGACCAGCAGTCTCGATCTGCCCGTTGTACATCGGAGCGCGATCGAGATTGTCACGAATGCGCTGATGCACGTCTTCGTTGGTATAAGTGATCCAACAGTGACGTTGCTCGATAACCGGGAACTGCGTCGCGACTTTTGAATAGATCGATGATGCTGCCAAAGCGTCACCACCGGGCCAGTCTGCCCGACCAGTGATATCACTGAACGGCTGCGGCTGTTCATCGCCGGGCTGAATCTCCAGCGAATCAAAATCAATGGTGTTGGCATCCAAGCGTGGCGGCGTGCCTGTCTTGAGGCGGCCAAGGTCAAATCCAAGTTCGCGGAGCGTATCACTGATGGTAACAGCCGCGTCTTCGCCGACGCGCCCGCCGGCGGTCTTGCTCTCGCCGGTATGCATCAGGCCGCGCATAAACGTGCCCGTGGTCAGAATGACCGCACGAGCATTCAGAGATAGAGACTCGCCCTGATGTTGGACACAAACGCCGGTGACACGCCCTTCTTCGACAAGGATCTGTTCGACGGTTCCTTCAATGGTGTCAATGTTCTCGCGGCAGGCGAGCAGCCGCTGAACCTCGCGCGCGTAAGCATATTTATCGGACTGACACCTCGGACCGCGAACGGCCGGACCCTTGCTGACATTCAGCACGCGAAATTGGATGCCCGTAGCATCGGCTGCCAGGGGCATCAGGCCGCCCAGCGCGTCGAGCTCACGAACGATCTGCCCCTTGGCCAATCCGCCAATCGCCGGATTGCAGCTCATTGCACCGGTCTTTGACGTATCCATCGTCACCAATGCAACTTGCGCGCCTAAATTGGCGGCGGTCCAAGCCGCCTCTGCGCCGGCGTGACCGCCGCCAATGACCACAATGTCGTACACATCCTGACGCATAGTCGGGCCATTATACGAAGTGGCCGCGAGCCGCCGCGTGGACGCGGCGACTCGCTGGGAAAAGATGAAAATGTTCATGCCAAATGAAAAGGAGCGATGGCTTTTAGGCCATCGCTCCCGCATCAGTGATCGGATGTCCGCGAAACTGCGAACGCTCCTGAGATCGTTAGGTCTGATCAGGACAGTGATCCGATCAAGTCTTTCCGCGAAGGAATGAATTATCCGAGCAACGACAGAACCGACTGCGGCTGCGAGTTCGCGATGGACAACACGTTTGTCGACGCGTTGACCAGAATCTGCGAACGCGTGAGCTCGGCCGTCTCGGCGGCGAAGTCGGTGTCGCGAATCGAACTTTCGGCTGCACTCGTGTTTTCCAACGCCACGCCCAACGACCGGATGGTCGCGCCGATGACGTTCTGCTGGAAGGCACCGAGGCGGCCTCGCAGCTTGGAAACCTGAGCAATTGACAGGTCGACGACTTTCTGGGCAGTCTCAAGGTCGCCATTGACGACGTTTGATGTCTTACCCGAGCCGAGGTCGTCCAGGAAACCGATGTCACTATCACCGAGGAATCGGGAGGCAACATTACTGATGCCGATCGATACCTGGTTGGCAATCGTAACAGCGGGTCCGAGGTTGAATTTCGCACCACCGCCGGTGACGGTGAACGCGTTGATGGTTGCCAACGACGTCGCACCTGCAGCAGTCAGCTCGATTGAAAGGTCGAGGAAGTCGGTTGCAATCTGAGCGGTACGGCCCTTCGAAGTCGCGGCGATACCGTTAACGATCGCTCCAATGTCCTGGCCCGTATCTCGAATCGGGTTGGCGACATTGGCGAACGTCGTGGCGGAGCCGGTATCTGCCGTGTTTTCGTCGATCGTCGACAGCGTGAAGACGCTACCGGCCTGACCACCCTGAGTGACAATATCGAACGAGACGAACTCTTCGGAGCCGTATTCGGTGCTCTTAAGCACCAGACCGGTACCGGAGGTGGCGGCTGACACACCAGTGACTTCCTTGAAGGTGTTGATCGACGCGGCAATCGAGGCCAGCGTCGTGCCGGATGCGAAGCTGAACTCGCGTGAACCTTCGGTACCGGCGATTTCAAAGGTAAACACACTCGACGCACCGGTCAGGTCCAGCGCACCATTGGTGGACAGGAACAGACCCGCGTGCTGCGCGGAAGCGGTTACAACCACTTCCACGGCTCGGTTTTCATTGTGACCGAGTTTGGCGGCGTTGATCTGGAAGCTGTTGACGGTTGCGGCCTGACCGCTGATGGTGAAGTCATAAGTGCCGTTAAGCAGCTTGGCGCCCTGGAAGCTGGTGGAAGCGGCGATTCGGTCGATCGTCTGAAGGATCGAATCGATCTGAAGCTGGTTGGCTTCTTTTTCCTCGCGGCTTAAGCCGGCGTCGTTGGCGCTCTGGCCGACGAGCGACTGGACTTCAAGCAACAAAGCATTGACTTCCTGCAGGCCACCCTCGGCGATGTTGATCACCTGATCGGCGCGTTCGGCATTGCCGATGGCCGCTGCAATGGCTGCTTCTTCCGAGCGAAGGTTTTCACTGGCAATCAGCCCGGCGGGGTTATCCGCACCTCGGTTGATGGCCAAACCCGTACTCAGCCGTTCCAGGCTCTTATTCAGCGAGCCATTCTGCTGGCCCAGAATGCGCTGGGCGATTAACGAATTAACATTTGTGTTGATGCGACTCATGGTTGTCGATCCTCCGTGAACTCCTATCTCAGAGCGTTACACGTTGCCCTTGTTTGACAGCGGCATCCATGCCTGACACGTTAGTTCCGAATCACTCCGATCCGATCACGATGCTTTTGCTCACACGTTGCTCTTCGAACCGGACACTGGCCAGGCCTCCGGCATGAAACGTGAATCCGCAGGGCGCCAACGAATCACACATGTGATTCACCACGCACAACTGATTCACTGAGCTGCGTGCTCGCTTGTCTCTTTCTTCCCGCCACCTTTTTTCGGCGTTCGTGCAAACCCTACAACTCCCCGGATAACGAAACTTTCTTATCGGACGACTTGGCGCGCGCAGCGATATCGCCAACATGCCGCTATGTCCTAGAAACACGTCGTTTTCCCGCGGAATACGCTGTTTTTTCAGGTCACCCCATTGACAGAAATCCGTCGGGCGCGCCATAACGCGCCGTAACGGTCCAACTTGTTATCACGCCTTGGGTGGGGTCCACGGATTGGAAACTGGGATCTTGCAAGCGATGTTTAACAGAACCCAGACGCCAGCAACCAGCCCCTGTACCAATCTGCTCGTAGAATCACCGGCTGCTTTACTTGATCCTCAAGCGGTTATTGGGACGTTGTTGATGCGCGCAAAAAAAAAGCGGCGGCTCGTATGAGCCGCCGCGGTATCATTAACGCTCTCAAATAATCCGACCTATGTCCCCACGCTTAGCCGAGGAGGCTCAGCGCCGACTGTGGCCGAGAGTTGGCGATTGACACGACATTCGTCGCAGCAGCCACCAGGATTTGAGACCTCGTCAATTCTGCCGTTTCCTTTGCAAAGTCCGTATCACGGATTGCACTTTCAGCAGCACTGGTATTTTCCAATGCCACGTTCAACGCATTGATGGTGGAACCAACGACGTTCGTCTGGAACGCACCGATTCGACCACGAAGCTTAGCCACCTGATCGATCGCGCCATTGACGATCGTTTGTGCATCGTCAAGGTTTGCGCCAAGCAGGCTATTGGTTCCGCCGGACTGCAACGAGTCCAGCTTGCCAGTGGAATTACCGAGCTTTCGAGATGCGACATTCTGGATACCCAGGCGAACCTGGTTGCCAGCGTCGATACTCGAGCCGAGGTTGAACTTCGCACCACCGTTGCTGACGGTCAATGCATTAATCGTACCGACTGCCGTGGCGCCGGCGACCGTCAAAGTCAGGTCGATGTCCAGTGCGTCGGTATTGATGGAAATGTCACGGCCGTCACCACGAGCGACAACACCGTTGATCAGGGCCGAGGTGTCCTGACCCGTATCACGGATCGGAGCGCTGACGTTGGCAAACGTCGTGGCTGCACCGGTGTCGGCCACATTCTCATCGATGGTCGACAGGGTGTACACGTTACCGGTCTGGCCGGCACGATTGACAATGTCAAAGGTGACGAACTGGTCGGAACCGTATTCGGTCGACTTAAGGACAACGCCATCACCGCTGGTCGCGGCCGAAACGCCAGTCACGGACTTGAACTGGTTGACCGCAGCCGTGATCTGAGCATTCGTGGCACCTGAAGCAAAGCTGAACTGACGCGAACCCTTGGTGCCGCCGACTTCGATAACAAAAGTGTCAGAGGCATTGGTCAGGTCAAGAGAACCGTCGTGAGACAGGAACAGACCGGCATGCTGCGCTGAAGCGGTCACGACTGCCTGCACGGCAACGGTGCTGCCGGATTCAATCTTGGCACCGTTAACCTGGAAATCGGACACGGTTCCGGCGACACCGGTCACCTGGAAGTCAAGACCGCCGTTGAGCAGCTTGGTACCGTTGAAGCTGGTAACCGAAGCAATTCGATCGATCGTTTGAAGGATCTGATCGACTTGCAGCTGGTTGGCTTCTTTTTCATCATCACTCAGGCCGGTTTCATTGGCCGTCGAGCTGACCAGACCCTGCAATTCCGTCAGCAGTGTCTGGATTTCATTCAAACCGCCTTCAGCGATGTTGGAAACCTGGTCCGCACGCTCGGCATTGCCGATCGCTGCGGTCAGGGCAGCCTTTTCCGATCGCAGCTTTTCGCTGGCGATCAGGTCGGCCGGACCGTCCGAACCACGGTTAATACGAAGACCGGTGCTCAAACGTTCAAGTGACCTGGTCAAATCCTTGTTGTTATTGCCGAGGATTCGACGCGAGATAAGAGAACTCACATTGGTGTTAATTCGACTCATTTGATCAATCTCCCTGCAAAACCTGGAGGCTTCAAAAGATCGATGGGGAATTCACTCACGAAGCAAATCCAACACCGAAATGACCTCCATCCTTGGAAACAAACTCTCCCTGCATCCATTGCTCCAACACGAACCGGGCCTCCGCCGACACGTGTTTCGCTGAGAACCTCCCAGGGCTTGGAAGAACCCAGCGTTCGATACACCTGGCCGGGTGCATCAGAACTTCGCCGCAACATCGCGTCCGGTGCTCCTCCACCAGACCCGCCTCCTTCGCGGCAGGAATTGAGATCGACGAATGCAAATAAGAAAATGACGGTTCAGATACCATTGCACTGAATTACGAGCACCACGTAACCACACAAATTGAAAAGCTTTACAACTCTCGCTAAATGGCGCAAACGTTACGGTCACCGACATGCCCCGCCCAGACCGTACAGACCGAATCCGTAACCGGCGCAGCCAGCTGCCTGAATTGTGCAATCATTACAAACGGACGTGAAAAATGAGCCCACGGCGACCGATGCCAAAGGCGAAGAGAAACTTATTTTTCAAGGGTAGAACGTGCGATATAAGGCAGAACGGACGTTAGCGATAGAGAGATTACTCGTCCGATATGTCCGGTTTACCGCGTTGACCTTCAATATCTTCGATATAGGCCATCGTACGGTCCAACTCACGTTTCAAGTGACGGAATCGCAGCAACGACCGGACACGCGTCAACAGTTCGAGTTTGTTGACCGGCTTGGTGACAAAGTCATCCGTGCCGCTCTCAACACCGCGTTCAATGTCACCTAATTCATTCAGCGCGGTAACCATCATGATCGGAATGGTGCGCGTTGCCGGATCGTCCTTGAGCTTGCGGCAGACCTCGAATCCACTCATGCGCGGCATCATGACGTCCAGCAGAATCAGATCAGGGCTTGCCTTGGACTCATCCTCGATAAAGCTGATCGCTTCCAGACCATCGTATGCCGTGACGATCTGGCAACCCAGTTCTTCAAGGTATGCCTGAAGCAGCTCCACATTCTGAGCATTGTCATCTACAACCAGAACGGTCGACTGGGTAAGGTCCATCTCTTCGGTCGGGTCGTTTGCCGGTGCTTGTTTTGATTGATTCATGAGGGCGAGCCTTCAAGAATATTGTCTAAGTCATGAGCCAGACGCTTTAGAGCCTGTTCTTCGCTGCCATTCAGTCGCTCGCGAAGCGCTGCCAGGTCGGGCATTTCGTCAACATCGTACCAGGGCGGCAGATCGTGCAGAGCAATCCCGGACGCCGCTGCCGCTTGTCGGGTTTGATGGTACACGCTGGCGGTGCCCCAGTCGATTCCCTCAAGCAATGGCGGAAAAAGTCGATTCGCGCCGATCGTCCAGTAGCCGCCGTCGTCAACCGGGCCGACAACCGCATCAGACTGACCTAACGACTCTCGGATTGCATTTAGATGAGCTTTGGGGACATCGGGGCTGTCGCTACCGAAAAAAACACACGCCCCGGAGCCGACCCGCTGCCAGACACTGGCTAACCGCTGCCCAAGATCACCTTCCCCTTGATCGGTGACCTGCCAGCTTGCGGGTAATTCAAAGCCGAGGTGGGCTACATCATCAGCACCAGCAAGACTAAGCACATGCTGGATTTGTCGTCCCACCCAGGCTCTGGGGAGGTCTGACAGCCGGCTTACCACACATCGGAGCATGGCCGAATGAATATCGGCGGTCTGCCGGGGTGAGATTCTCCCGCCGATCAGCCGGGTTTTGACCTCTCCCGCAACAGGGGCCTTGGCCATCACGACAATATGAACTGTGGCGGTGTTTATTGGTTCCATTTGAGCATCAGCCTTAAATCGACCGATGTAAGGGCCGCAGGCCGTCCGTTTGGGCCTATTTATCCCTGACATCCGCTTGCCAACTGGTTTATTTCCGCTAAAGTAGACGACTTGCGCTTTGACGCCAAGCGCCTTGTATTGCAAACACTAATAGAGGTTTGCACCGTATGGCAAAGACGACACTGAAATCACGACTACCTTGGGAAAATCGTTGGGAAGAACCGACGGTCGAGCAGCTTCTTGAGCCGCTGGCCGCCCACCACCGACGAGCTGTGGACACAATCATCAAAGCGATTGCTGAATACGATGACGTGGAAATGGCAACTATCTGGTACGGCCCAAGCTGGAACTGGACTCTGCAGTTCCACTTCCCCGCCAGCAAAGGCAAGGAACCGCTGGTTCTGTGCTACGTTGTTGCGAAAGTCGGGGCGCCGGTGGTATCTATCCCGTTAACCGATGGCCAGATCGAACAATTGCCAATGCGGCGATTGAATAAGCTGATTCGCGAAGGCATCAAGACCGCCAAATGTGCCGTAACGGTTCACTGGGCCAATTACACCCCCAACAACCAGACTGAAGTGAGCCACCTGCTGGATCTGATCAAGCGAAAGCACAAACTGATCGCCAGCGGCGAGTGAGCAGGTCCAAGGGGCTGGGTATACCTCCTCCGTTCGACTTCATTGGTTTGCTGAACCCTAGCCCCCTAAAAGCAGCCTCTTTTTGCAAAAAACGTATTCAGAGCCCGGAACGCTTCTGGTTTGCTGGTTACAATGACTGCGAACGGTGGTCAACGGCCGATAATGTGAGAATATTGCACTCACGCGCGTCACCCCGCCGATCAAAATAGTACGCTTAAATAACGGCAGAGCGGCGTTTTGGCATGCGCTGTATGACGTTGTACAGCACGATCTGTTAGGCTGGCGGGAAGATTAATCAGACAGGAGCAGGACGTGAAGTCGACAAGGAAGTTGTCGCGTCGAAGTTTGCTACTCGCAGGCGCAAGCCTGACGGTTGTGGGATGTGCCAAACAGAATGGGATGCTGACCAGCCGGCCGCGCCCGCTCTGGCCGACCGTTATTCCCGCGCCGCAACCACCACACACAGTCTCACTGCCGCCAGTCCGGGAACCCGTTTACCAGCATTACAGCAGTGATGTGGCTTCAAGTCATACCTACGCGCCCGCTCCAGCCCCCCCACCGCAACAAGTACCGAGCAACGGCGTTCAATTCGTACCGCGTCATGCGTGGACGCGCGTCTCACCGATCAGAGCACGATTGAACAATATGGGCGGTGTCAACCGCATCACCGTTCACCACGAAGGGTGGAAAGCAGTCTGGTTTGATAACTGGGCGGATACCGCCGAACGCTTGCGACTGATTCAGAAGTTCCACATGGGTGACAGCCGAGGCTGGGGCGACATCGGGTACCACTACATTATCGATCGTGACGGCCGAATCATCGAGGGGCGACCGCTTCACTTCCAGGGCGCCCACGTCAAAGCGAATAACGAGAACAACATCGGCGTCATGGTATTGGGCAACTTCGACAAGCAGACACCGTCGTTAAAGCAACTTTCATCCGTGCAGATTGCGGTCAGCCAGTTAATGAAGCGCCATCGCGTGCCGCTGGGCCGCGTTTATACCCATCAGGAAATCAATCCGACCAGTTGCCCGGGAAGTAATTTGCAACCAACCATGGTCGCACTGCGCCGCAACGGACATCTGGGGTAAATCATTTCAAACCGCTTCTGAGCGAACTTTCCGGGGGCCAGAGAGCGAAGATGCGAGAGTATGTCATTTCGAGTTGGCGACGGTAAACGAAAGCAGCGGCGGGGGAAAATCGTCATTCTGCTATCATGCCACCTTCGGATATCTGGATCATCAGAGAGGGAACAGGTACGTGCGCGATCAAAGACTGGACAAGCTGGCAAAAGTACTGGTTGAGTATTCCGTGGGGGTCGAATCGGGACAGATTGTCAGACTGTCTGGCGACCCGGTCGCACTACCACTCCTCGAAGCCCTTTATGAAGCAGTCCTGAAGGCCGGTGCTCATCCTCACCTGCGATGCATGCCTGATTCGCTGCAGGACATCTTCTACGAGCAAGCCTCAGAAGAACAACTCAAGTTCGTCAGCCCGCTTGTCAAGCACGAATACGAAAGTATCGATGTATCAATCGGTATCTGGGCAGAGACAAACACCAAGGCCCTCTCGCGCGTTGACCCCAAACGCCAGGGCATGGCCTCTTCGGCGCGTCGTGACATCATGGCCACCTTTATGAAACGAGCTGCGGACGGCGAACTGAAATGGTGTGGCACATTGTTCCCGACCCTTGCCAGTGCGCAAGACGCGGAACTGTCACTTCGCCAATACGAACAGTTCGTTTTCGGGGCCGGCCACCTGGACAAGGATGATCCCGTCGCCGAATGGAAACAGATCGAAGAACGCCAGCAGCGCGTGGTCGACTACCTGACCGGCAAACGCATGCTTCACTTTGCAACCGACGCAGGCACGGACCTGACCGTCAACGTTGAAGGCATGCGCTGGATCAACTGCTGTGGACACGAAAACTTCCCGGACGGCGAAGTCTTCACCGGCCCGAATCTCAAAGCCGAGGATGGCGGCGTCAACGGCGTTATCAAATACTCGTTCCCGGCGGTACACAACGGGCGCGAAGTCCACGACATCGAACTGATATTCGAAAAGGGACGGGTGGTTGACGCCAAAGCCTCAAAGAACGAAGAATTCCTCATCGGCATGCTTGATCAGGATGACGGCGCAAGAAACCTCGGTGAAATTGCCATCGGCACCAACTACAACATCAAGGAATACTCGAAGAACACTCTCTTCGATGAAAAGATCGGCGGCACGTTCCACGCGGCCGTCGGAGCCGGCTACCCCGAAACGGGCAACGAGAACGAATCCGGCCTGCACTGGGACATGGTTTGCGATCTGCGTACTGGCGGTGAAATTACCGTCGACGGTGAAGTCATCTCGCGCGATGGCAAGTTCCTGTTCGACGGGTGGCCCGGCAACCACTGACGTAATACATGATCAGAACAATTTACTGCGCCCAATAAAGGACGCCGCAGCGTGTTGCCGCGGCTGTCCAGGTCCCGGTCACTTAACCCCCGAAAGGGCCCTTTCCCCCTCGTGTCAGCGACTGAAATCCCCGGAGCAGACCGCTGGACAATCGCCACTGCGGCGATCCGAGATAAAGGTATCATGTGGGGTAATCCCGATGGTGGGATTTACCGTGACGTAAGTCCCATAGGTGAGAGGTTCTTACATGTCCGAGCAAATTGCCCTGACACTTCAGCGCATGATTAACGAGGGGCTCACCTCCGCGCGCGAGATCGGCGAACTGATCGGCGTATCACCGTCAACCGTTTACCGTTGGATCAATGGCGAAAGCCAGCCGGACTACAACAGCATTCGTCTGCTGGTGCGCCATCTGCCCAGCCGCACGGCGCAACAGGCCATTCTCGTTGGCTTCACCGCCGGCACTTCGTGGCAGATGCAATTGGTCGACGTTGAGCTGGACGTCAATCAAGATGGACGCATCGGCCCGGACGATGCGCTGGACAGCTCCATTCACGCGGTTCAATCCGCGAGCGATTCGCTGATCCAGATTCGTGAATCGCTGCGCGATGGACGAATTCAGCAAAACGAAGCGGGGCTGCTGTTAGAGATTCTTGCGCAGGTCGTCACCCAATGCACGGTCACACAGCAATTGATCGTCAAGCTAAGTGAAGACAAGCGCAAGAAACTCAGCTGAAGATCAGCATAAATCGCTCAGAAATTAAACGCATTTGGTATGAAACCTTTTTAGCCGCGTTGCGATACAACGCAGGTAAGTTTCCCACGGCTGAATCGTTGGTTGCATAGCATTTACCTGGATCGCGTCGCGATCCGGCTGCAAAGGTTGACAACAGAATGGCAACGCGTCACGTCAAACCAGACGTCGAAACCCGCTGTGAGCGACCGGGCCACGCAGGCTCGCGCTGATGCGATCCTGCTGAATCGTCGCTGCAAGTTCACCAATCACCTCATCAATCGCTTCGGAATAGGCGTCAATGATGGCATCCGTATGCGCCAAAGTTGCATAGATTGACGAATTGGCCAGGAACCCGCGATCGAGCATGTGTTGGATATAGAGTGTCCGTAGCTCCGCCGCCTGTTCGTGCTCAAAATGGAATTTGGCTAGTTGCGGATAGCCTTCACCCACGACCAGTGGCACATTGTGTTCTGTCGCTGCGTCAGACCATGATTGCTGCACACGTTTGCCGATGCGCGCGCAGTGGGCCGGGACATTGACCTGTTCCATGACGTCAAGCACCGCCAGCGCCGCGGCCGATCCGATCCCCTCCGTCCAATACGTGCTGCTGATAAATGAGTGATGCGCCCCGTCCATCGCCTGTGGCGTACCGATGACCGCTGCAACCGGATACCCGTTGCCGAGCGACTTGGCGAAGACCGCCATGTCCGGCGTGGTGTCGAACAAAAGATGTGCCCCGCCGAATGCAAGACGCCAGCCAATGGTGATCTCGTCAAAGATCAACAGCGCTCCGTTCTTGTGCGCGATCTGCTTGACCTTCTCCAGGAACCCATCAACCGGGTCAGCGTAACGGCAGGTTTCCATGACGACTGCCGCAATCTCGGAGCCATGCTCCTGCATGATCTTTTCGAATGCAGCAAGATCGTTGTACGCAAAGGTCAAAGCGCTGCCGCGCAGATTGTCCGGCACGCCGTCCGGCTGCAAACCCGGAAGCAGATGGCCATCGAGCGCACCACCTTCACCAAGGTTGGCCGCGAGGTACCAGTCGTGCCAGCCGTGGTAGCCGCAGATGGCCACCTTGGACCGGCCGGTTGTTGCGCGCGCAATGCGCGTGGCAACGGCAAGTATCTCACCACCCGTACGAGCAAATCGAACCTGTTTGGCCCATGGGTGCAGGTCACACAGCCGATCTGCCAGCAGGACTTCATCCGGTGAACTCAATCGACTGTAACTGCCGAGGTTGATGCGCCGCTTGACCGCTCGATTCACATCCGGGTGGCCGTAGCCGAGCAGACAGGCGCCGATGCCGTGATCGGCCACATCCAGATATCGTTTGCCATCCAGATCCCAAATCTCGCAGCCGCGCGCTTCGCTGTGATAAGCCGGGAATTGGTTCGGCGCACATTGTTCGGGGCGTTTGCTTAGCAACTGCACGCCGCCAGGAATGCGCTGCTTGGCGTGGTCGTACAACGCCTGCGTCTGGTTCGGCGCCGGTTCTTCGAGCTTCAACAGGCGCGCCGCATTGTTGTAGAAGATGTCCTGCAAATCTGATTCGTTCAGCGACATGGCGTGGGCCGCTTCCTGAATAGCTCGCACACCTTCGAGCCCAACCAGCGCCATCTCGCCAAACGGCTTGACCTGATCCCACCAGGGCATGTCGCTGGACAGCCATGTGAAGCCGGTGCCCGTTGTCACGCATCGGCCTCGCAATTCGGATACCGGAAAATCGCTCCCGTAAAAAAGCTTTTGCGGCCCGAACCGCTCGAGAATGGCAACCAGCGCTCCGGCTTCGCAGTTCACTGCCGTGTCGAAGTAAACGTTGGGCAGATCGGCAATCGCGTCGAGCCCTTCGATGGTGTGCCAGATGTTAAACCCGCGAGCGGCATGCGCGAGCATCAGCTTTGCATTGGGATACGCCAGGCACATGTCGCGAATCTCCTGCTGATTGCCCTTGTCAGACAACGCAAGCGCTCGAACCATGTGCAGCATGATGACGCCCTCGCGTTCATCAGCGAGTTGCCACACCCATTCCGGCAGGAAGCCGCGTATTGAGGATTCAAACGTCGGCTTCTCATCGCTGTAAAGGTGATACACCTTGAATCCCGCGGCGCGAGGTCCGTCCGCCAGTTCCGCAATCCGTTTCGGGTCGTCCGCCGGCGACACGAGTACCAGCATGCGGCTCAGTTCGTCCAGTGATGCCTGCTCGGCCTGGAACGCATTCATGGCCTCACGATCCACGTCAGCAAACGGCAGCCCGAAGAACAGCCCGCCGGCCACGCGTTCCTCGCCGACGTGAAGCGACATGCATTTTCGCCAAAGCTCCAGGTCGGCCACATCCGGCCCCTCTGAAAAGACGGTGGGTGGCAATGTTCCCGAATCCTGCTTGCGGTACAGGTGCGCATGGATATCAAATACCTTGTCAGGCAGAAACGGGTCAAAGCTCTGCGCAAGTGCCTTGTCAACTTCCGTCGTTGTCCATGAACCAGCCATAAGAAAATTCCTGGTAATTTCTCTCGATATTGACCCAGCCCAGCTTGGGCAAAGGCGCATAACAGTACACAACCGCCACCCATCACGCATATAGACAAAATCTATGGAAATTCACCCCGCCAAGAGCGGCCATAAGCATACCCTGGTGTCCGTCTGAACCCGACAATGATGACCACATTACAATGGCATAGAATTCAGCGTGGACCAGCCGTTTCGGAACAGTTAATCATGGACTTGCAGGAAGCAGAACAACTCGCAAGGAAGCTGATGGAAAAACACGGCGTCAGCAAGGCCGGCTGGCGGTTCCGGTGGACCAATGCCAAGAAGGAACTCGGCTCCGCCGGGATTCGGACCGAGCGGCACCACAGAACCAGGAAAGTCGTTTCAGAAGACAAGTCCATCGCTCTGTCCCGTCACCTCGTACGACTGAATGACGAAGCAGAAGTGCGCGACACGATCCTGCACGAGATTGCCCACGCCCTCGCTGGAATTGAACACGGGCATGATGCGGTCTGGCAGGCGGTCTGTCGAAAAATTGGGGCAAAGCCAAATCGCATCGCCGACCAAGAAGTCAATGTAGTCGAGCCGCGTTACCGACTGATGTGCGGCTGTTGTGACCGTATTCTCGCACGGCGTCATCAACGCATGACGGCAGAGCGAATACAACGCACGATATGCACAGCCTGCGGGAAGCCGTCATTAGGCAAGCTGTACCTGTATGACAGGCTGACAGAAGAACAGGCCCCGCTGATCACCTAGCTCTACAGCGTCCCCCAACGCGACGGACTGATCCCATTCGCCGGGCGGTCGAGATTCTCCGGACGATTCGGCACATCAAAGTCAATCTCGCGCGTGTTCAGACTCTTAAAGTACGGCTTAATATTTTCCGGCAGTCGCGCGACCACCGCTTCGTCACGGTCCGGCACATCGTCAATCGGCCCCGCCCAGGCTGGGCGGTAGGCAATTGCCAGCAGTCGCCGTTGCGAGTCGCTGTAATTGGGGTAGTTGGCGTGAAAGATTTTCTGGTTGATGATCGCCGCAGAGCCCGCTTTGCAGCAGACCATGACTTCGTCCGGGTGGTTCAGATATCGGTTGTACGGGTTTGCGTCCGCATGCATGGAAAGGTGTGATCGCGGAATGACTTTCAACGGTGATCGCTGCGGCGTCAGGTCGTCCAGATAAATCAGCACGCGCGCGAGGACCGGTGAACTGGCCTGCAGGCCGAAGATTTTTGAGCCATACGGCTGGGCATCCGTATGAATGGCAATACCCGGATGCCCCGGCAGTGACTTCGCAAACGAACAGGTCGTACAGATCAGTTCATCGCCGAACAGTTCTTTTAGAAAACCGGTCACAACCGGATGATCGATCAGGCCGATCGCGGTTGGCGAGTCGGTTGACTCCACGCTCTGCATGACCTGCTGTTTGTCGCTGTAGTCTGTCGAGCGTGTCTGAAACTGATCAACTTCATTACGTACCCGCTTCAATGTGTCCTGGTCGAGCAGGTCGGGCAGCACGACGTAGCCTTCCAGTTCCATGTGCTTAACACGTTGAGCAGCGGTCAGGCTGGCCCAGTCCGTGTCATCTGTTTTTGCGCGGGCGATATCGTCAGTCGTGTTGGTGGGAGCGGTGTCGGCCATCACATGTGTATGTCCCTTCTGAGCCAGAATGATTACAATTTTAATAACATGCGGAGTCCAAATGGCTGAAAAACAAGCTGAAGAACGCACAATCACATATGACCTGCTGTGCGTCAGTTGCCAGTACAACTTACGAACCCAGCAAATTGACGCTCGCTGTCCGGAATGCGGGCAGCACGTCATGCTCTCAATACACGACGCCCTCGAGCGCGCGATGAACTATCCGTATGACAACATTGCCGAATCGCGCAAGAAGCAATTAAACAAAGTAGCTGCGAACAGTAATTATTCGTTCGACGCAGTACAGTTTCTCTGGCATGTGTTTCGATATCTTCTGGAAGCCAAGCGACCACACAATGGGCCATTCCCGAAAGAAGGACAGGAAGATGTCGATCAGGAAGACCTTCCCATGGCGATCGGTGACCTCGCACTGACGATCTTTGGTAAAAACGCCCGAAATCAATTGTCGGTATGGATGATCCAGACTCGCAAAGATATTGAACTGCTCTTTAAGCAATGCGTGACATACGGCGTATTCTATCTCGGAAGAGATGAAATGCGGGACCCACTCATTTCACTCGACGGCCCGGGCCCGATCTGATCAGCGGCCGAGCAGTGATTTCACACCATCCAATGCCTTGCCGGAATCAAACTTACTCACCTGATTCTGTAAGTCGGCCAGTTGTGCAAATAACTTGTCCATGTCGGCCTTGAGAATATCGAACCCGCCGGACGAACTGACTTTCAGCAATTCCGCGTACTTTTCCTTTACGGTACCCAACTTGGCGCTGAAATCACTGACCAGTTTTTTCAGGTCATCGGTATTGAGCTTTGCCGCAGCGGCCTTGGCCTGTTCAAGGCCTGATTCGTATTGACCGATCTGCCGTTTCGCTCTTGCTGTGTAATCTTCAATCGCCTGGCGCGTATTCTCGGGCAGCATCTGCCGCATGGCTTCAGCATTGTGGTCTTCCAGCGCGACATTCATCTTGTCGATGACAGTTTCATCCTTGCCGGACATGTGCTTAAGCAGGATGTTCGCCTTCTCCGCATTCGTCTTCGATTTCGCAGGTGGCTTTGACGATTGATTCGAACTCGAATCATCACATCCAACAAACACACTGAAAGTCACAATCAACGCGACAATGGCAAATGATTTCACGGCGAGTCTCCAGGTTATTCGGCTCAGGAATTCAAACATTATACGCCATCATACTGCTATGAATCAGCAGAACTGTTTGAATTCTGCAACCGTGACATCGTGATAAACATCGTATCCGGCAAATATTCAACACCCAGATGTCGAAGCATATTTATCGCTTGAGCCGTGGTGTACTGTGCATGCAGCGGAATATGCAGCAACACATCGGACAGTGGCGTGGCCCACAACTTACCCGCCCCGCTGCTGGTACTCTGCTTAGCGATCGAGCGCTTCAGATCAGACGGCTCCAGGCCATCAAAGAACGTCGACCAGCGGCTGTCGAGCGACTGCCAGGCGACGATCAAATCCGACATCGCGTCGAACTTGATCTGCCATGGTGAGATTGGTGAAGGATTGCCTTCAATCGCTTCCAGCCAGACAAACTCTGCCGCATAAAGATGCACCAGTGTGTTCCAGATACTTCCGGTACCGATCTCAAACGACTGGCGAAGCTGCTGATCATTCAGTGATTCCGCGGCGGCAAGCAATTTATGCCGTGCGTATTCCTGATGTTCACGAAGGCGTTTTAGTAATTCGATGGGCTGCATGATGATTACCTCCTGATCGGTATCATCATAAGCCATTCGTCACATGAACTTTTTCAAAACAAGAGGGACATATTCGGCCAGCCGATCCGGATCGTTCGGCGCGTTGTCATCCTCCAGATGGCCAAAATAGATCACGCGCGATTCATCCGCATCGAGCACCAGTGCATGAAGCGCACTCCCCGCTGAGGAGGCATGGACGCGCAACATACCCAGGGACGACAATCCGGACGGAAAGCCGGCCAATGCATCTCTTTCAAGTCGCTTTTCGCTGCAGGTAAAACCGGTATAAACCATCAGCAGAACGAACTGGTGATCCTGATTCGCAAGGTAGCGTTTCAGTTCGCGGCCAAGCTCCACATCGTCAACCGCTGTGTGCTTCAGTTTCAGGCAAAGTCGAATCGCTTCGGTCTGTGCCGACGGCTCGAGAGAACTATGCGTCAACTGAACGGTGCACTTTTCTGACAAGTACGCCTTCACCTGGTCACGAATGGTCTGACGTGAAGTCACTTCAGCCGCATAATCCGGTTCTGAACCATGCAGCGTCAAGTACATCAGTCGTGTCGACGTAATCGGTACTGCCACCGTATCAATCTGTTTACGAATGCTTGAAAAATCGGAAGACTTCGTCGGACTCTTACAGCCGGCAACGACAAAGACTGCACTGCCAACAAGAACGATTCCCACAAGCTGCAGTTTCATGACTGCCCCCTTCGGAAAGTGGTTTGTCGCCTCAAGAATTGAGGCATGGGCAGTATGCCCTGAAAAAGAAGAACCCTCGGAACGATCCCGAAAGATACGACACTTCTCAATTTAACGAAATCAGTCGCCCTGTCGAGCAAAAAAAGTACTTCAACAATGAACTAGAACTCAACATGCTCCGGGTCCGGCCCCATGCGTTTGTTGGTGTCCAAGCCGTCGATGTCGGCCAGTTCCTTCTCTGTCAGCGTAAAGTCATACAGATCGGCGTTCTCTATGATGCGTTTTTGTGAACGGGATTTAGGAATCACAATGACGTCGCGCTCAATCCCCCACCGCAGGAGTATCTGTGCGGAAGTCTTGCCATGTGCTTTGCCGATTTCAATCAGCCTTGGAATGTCCAATGCCTCGCCACGCATTAATGGTGACCACGCTTCGACGGCAATCCCCTTGTCTCTGCAATACGCGCAAAGCTCCGGCGACTGTAGCTTGGGATGCCATTCGATCTGATTGACCGCTGGGACGACCGAGGCAGTCGGCAGCAGCTTGTCAAGATGCGAAACCATGAAGTTACTCACACCGATTGCCTTTGCCCGGCCGGATTCGTAAATCACCTGCATCTTCTGCCAGCAGTCGACGTAATTCCCTACGGCCCAATGCAACAAATAGAGGTCGACGTAATCCATCTGGAGTTTGCCGAGGCTTTCTTCGAAGGCTTCGACGACGCGCCCGTCGCGCATGTCACCGTTCCAGCACTTGGTGGTCACGAAGATGTCTTCGCGCGGCACGCCGGACTGATTGATGGCTTCGCCAACACTTTCTTCGTTCTTGTAGATCGCGGCGGTGTCGACGTGGCGGTAACCGGCCTCAATGGCCCATGTGACTGCCTGTTTTGTTTCATCACCCTGTTCAAGTTGCCAGGTACCGAATCCGAGTAGCGGCATCTGGATGCCGTTATTGAGTGTTTTGCTGGTAGTGATAGTGGTTGGCATGTTGGGTCCTGGTGTTTTGGTCCCGGGCTCAGGAGAGCCCAGGCTTTCATTATGTCGTTGGACGTGAACTGAGTTGTATCAGATCACTGAGTCCTGTTTGCTCAATCCGTGCGCTTCGCTGGTGTCCAGTTGCACGAGCTTCTGTTGCTGCAGTTGCTTCGCTTCATCCGCATCAACGTAATCGCTGTGACAACCCGCCTTGCCTTCTTCGGCACCAACGGTCTCACGCGTCTTGCCGGCCAGCTTGTGGATTTCCTCGGGGCTGAGCACACCCCGTTTTTCGAGAATTTCCTTCTGCTCGGCAGTCAGCGCATCACTGACCTTGGGCTTGTCCCACTTGTAGTCCTCATCCTTGCCTGAAGCCCAGTCCTGAATTTCCTTGCTGATGCGCACGGAGCACCAGTCGTGGCCACACATGGCACAGAAGTCGGTGTCCACGTCGAGGTCTTCGTCGTGATAGGCTCTGGCCGTATCAGGGTCGAAGCTCAACTCGAAATGTTTCTCCCAGTTCAACGCGGCACGGGCCTTCGTCAGTTCGTCATCACGATCACGTGTACCGGGGATACCCAAGGCGACATCCGCTGCATGAGCTGCAATTTTGTAAGCAATACAGCCCTGCTTCACATCGTCCTTCTTGGGAAGGCCCAGATGTTCCTTCGGCGTGACGTAGCACAACATACTCGCGCCGTGATACGCGGCATTGGTCGCGCCGATACAAGACGTAATGTGGTCATAGCCGGGGAAAATATCCGTGACCAGTGGGCCGAGCACATAAAACGGCGCGCCATGACAGAGCCGGCGCTGCAACTTCATATTGAATTCGATCTGATCCAACGGCACGTGGCCGGGCCCCTCGATCATCACCTGCACGCCCTTGCGCCAGGCCCGTTCCGTCAAACGGCCCAGTTCAACCAGTTCGGCCAGTTGGATCGGATCAGTCGCGTCCGCCAAGCCGCCGGGTCGGCAGCCATCACCAATAGAAAATGTGACGTCGTACTCGCGCATGATGTCACAGATTTTTTCCCACGCGGTGTTCATCGGATTCTGCTGGTTGTGGTGGATCATCCACTTGGCCAGCAGCGATCCGCCGCGCGAGACGAGGCCGATCAACCGATCCTTGGCAAGCCTCACGTGTTCGCGCAACACGCCAGCATGAATCGTGAAGTAGTCCACGCCTTGTTTCGCCTGATGGCTCAACGTGTCGAGAATGATCTGTTCGTTCAAGTCTTCGATCTTGCGACCAATGATCATGGAGTAGATCGGCACGGTGCCGATCGGAACCGTGCTGTTGCGCGTAATCGCATCGCGGCAGGCATCCAGATCGCCACCGGTGGACAGGTCCATCACGGTATCCGCGCCCCACTTCTCGGCCCATTTGAGTTTTTCGACTTCCTCATCCGTGCCGGAGGAGACAGGTGACGCGCCCATATTAGCGTTGACCTTGGTTTTAGTCGCCCGGCCGATCGCCATGGGGTCCAGTTGATAGCCCAGGTGAATCTTGTTGGCGGGAATAACCAAACGGCCCGCTCCAACCTCGTCGCGCACCTGTTCGGGCGTCAAATGATCTTCGCGCTCAGCTACCCGTTTCATCTGTTCTGTAATAATGCCAAGACGCGCGCTTTCCAGTTGGGTAGAAGGATGAAAGTCAGCCGGATGAATCACGCGCCGGAATGTGCCATCGCTTTGTTGGAAGATTGTCTCCTTGCGCTCGCCATCCGTGCCGTGGCAGGAAGTGCCCTCCGGCTGATCGATTTCTTCGGTCGACCAGCCTTGCGGCAGAAAGTCCCAAGCGGTCTTGTCCGACACAGGCGGCATATTCGGCGTATCCGGCGAACTGAACGTATAAGCACCTCGATCGCCGGGAGCGATATTGACCCGGTTTGCAAAACTGCCCGGTGTGGTGACGCCCGGCGCATTACCCGGGTTGCCGCCAACCTGTGGGAGCGACCAGTCGATCGGCTCGTGGTCGTGCGTGGTCTTTGACTCATTTGGCTGGATCATCGCAAACATCCTTTGCGGTTAACCGCATAAGCAGCGAGCCGGTGAAGATTGCAAAGGGATGCAAACGCGCGACAAGACACGTCCGCCTCCCTACGCCGGTTTCAGCCGGTTCAGGTTCCAAGGGTCTATTCTCAGCCTGCGTGTATCACAGGCACCCCTGGCGAACATTGGACTGGTAAGTGTATCCCATCAGATACGGATAACCAAACGCGATACAGGACAGCCGCGCATAATTCAGCTTACTCGTTTAACATATGTTGTTATGAATCAACCCACTTCCAGTTCAGCGGGCGGCGGGACGAAACTGGTTCTTGTCGCGGCACTAATGGCAATCGTATCCGTTGTCCTGACCAACCTGTATATCGATCGCATCCGGTCAAACGTCGAATCCAACACCTTCACGGTTTATGTGCTGAAGGTGCCGGCTCGCGAAGGCGACCGTATTCGCAAACAGGACGTTGAGGCGGCCAAGGTGCCGGACACGCCAGTGTTTCGACAGGCGTTTGAGAGTCTTGGCGCGATCACCACAGATCATCTGGAAACCCGCGTCCAGCGGCGCGAACAGTTCAGGCGACGGGCCAATTCCGGCGAGTTACTCACATATAACCTGTTCAACGAAGATGAAAGCAACGACATTGATCGGAAGATCACCGAGGGCATGCGACTGATCGAGATACCGGTTAACAGCCGCAATGTGCCCGGCGCACTGCGTGTGGGCGCCTACGTGGACATCGAGGCTGCCTTCCAGACGGATCGCGGCATCGAGGTGCTGCCGGTCATGGAATACGTCAAAGTGATCGCCCTGGGCACGCGTACAGCTTACCAGTCACCGGATGAGCGAGACGCTAAGCCACTGCGCAGCTTCCGCTCAATGACAATCGAAGTCACCCCCGAACAGGCGACAATGATGTCGATGCTCGAACGCATGGCCATCGGCGAATTTGACCTGCACCTGCGCAACCCCGGCGACATCTCCCGCGTCAAAATCCCGGACGGCGGCGTCAATCCGCTGCTGCAAAAGATGATTCGCGAAAAGTTGCGAAACAGACTTCCGCTCAACCCATCATCGCGACAGAGAAACTGAACCGAGAGACGTATGGAGTTCTGGCTTTACGATCACAGTAATAACACCCAGCGGACGCTGTCGCTGGAATCTCTCCCGGTCACTGTCGGCCGAGAGGACGACTGTGACATTGTGTTGAAGAGTCCCTTTGTTGCGCGTAGGCACGTGCGTATTCTGCTCAAAGGCAATCAACTGTTTGTTGAAAGCCTCAGCCGCGGCGGCGTACATGTTGCCAACCGCGAAGTGGGCGCGGGACAGATGGGCAAGCTCGAATTCGGCGATGAAATTCAGGTTGGCCAGTTCTCGCTCGCAGCATTACGTCCAGGCGGTAAAGTCGGGCCTGGCGGCACCGACGATCACACAGAGTTGCAACGCCAGCTGATGGAGTTCGAGCAGAAGGTACACGCCGAACTGCTCGAGCGTATGAACCTGCGGGTCACCGCGTCGATCAATAAAAGTGACGGCGCATACGTTGCCCAGATCGTTCAGCATCTGGAATCGATTCTCGACCAGAGCGTGGCCTCTGTGCCCGACGAAGTGGTCGCCCATACCGTTCATGGCCATCTGCATCGGCTGGTCATTGCCGAGGTCGTTCGCCAATGCCAGGGACGCGTGCAGACGGACTATCAGTCTTCGGACGACGCCTACCGCGACTCGGTCAACGAGCAGGGCATCACAGAACTGGTCAGTTCGATCGTCGACATGATGCCGCTGATTTTCGACCCAACCAGCGTGAATGAAGACATCGCGATCGCAGAAGAAGCATTCGACGATCAGTTTGAAGACCTGTACGACACGATCGGCAAAGACCTTCGCCGCTACATCGTCCGGCGAAACGTGTCCAAGGACATCCAGGACATTATGCTCGGCCTGGGGCCGCTGCAGGACCTGCTGGAGTTGGCGAACGTCAGTGAAATAATGGTGGTAGGTAAGGATCGAATCTACGTCGAAAAGAACGGCGTGATCCAGCCGACCACGCGCAGTTTCTTCTCTGACGAAATTCTGATTTCAATCATCGAACGGATCATCACACCAATCGGCCGGCGCGTGGATCAATCGACACCCATGGTCGACGGTCGCCTGGCCGACGGCAGTCGTATCAACGTCGTGATCTCACCGCTTTCGCTGGTCGGCCCGGTGCTGACGATTCGCAAGTTCAGCTGGATTCCGTTCACGATCGACGATCTGATCGATCGTAACGCGCTCAGCCCGAGCGTGGCCAAGTTCCTACAGGGATGCGTCATCGGCAGAATGAACATGGTCATCTCCGGCGGCACGGGCTCTGGTAAAACGACCCTGCTTAACACGCTGTCGGCATACTGCCGGCCGAACGAGCGCATTATCTCCATTGAAGAATCGGCTGAATTGCGTCTGCCGCAGCCACACGTTGTGTCGATGGAAAGCAGGCCGGCCAACATTGAAGGTCGCGGTGAATACACGATTCGCGAACTGTTACGCAACAGTCTGCGTATGCGCCCTGACCGAATCATCGTCGGTGAAGTGCGCGGCCCAGAGGCACTGGACATGCTTCAGGCCATGAACACAGGCCACGATGGCGCCCTATCCACGCTGCACGCAAACAATCCAAGCGATGCCATGAAACGCCTCGAGACACTGGTGCTAATGGCCGTAGATATGCCGGTTCGTGCCATACGAGAACAGATCGTCAGTGCCGTGGACATCGTTGTGCAGGTGACGCGATACGCCAACGGTCAACGTCGCATCTCGCGAATTTCAGAAGTAACAGACATTGACCGCGAAACCAATGAGATCCGGCTTGAGGATATTTTCATTCTTAACGACGTGGAAGACGAAAACCTGCGGCATACCGGCTATATCCCAACCTTTGCCGAGCGAATGATCGCCAAGGGATATTACGACGTGGATGTATTCCTCTAACGCGAGCGAACCGTTATGTGGCAACCGACGATCTACATATTGATGGCCTCATCAGTATTCATGCTGGTGTATTACGGCACTCACTGGTTCATCATGATGTTTCATCGTCAGATGCGCTGGTACGAACGCGTGCTGGTCAACCAGTTGCTTATCGACATCAAGCCGCGCCTCGCCGTCTGGCTGTCGATCGGGCTGGTTCTGGTGACGGGGCTGATCGGCTTTCTAATCGCGGATAGCTTCCTTTTCTTTCTGATTGGCTGTGCATTAGGAGCGGGCCTGCCCAATCTATTGGTCAGGCATTTGGAACAACGGCGCGCCGAGAAGCTCGAATTGCAGTTGGTGGACGGCATCACGACCCTGGCATCCGGCGTACGTGCCGGGCTTAACCTGGTGCAGTCAATGGAGCTGCTGATCAAGAACTCCACAGGGCCGATCAAGCAGGAATTCGCGCAGATGTTGCGTGAATACCAGATGGGTCTGGACCTGAACCAGGCAATGCACAACGCAGCCGACCGGATCGCTTCCCCAAACTATCGGCTGCTGTTTACTGCTATTGAAATGCACCGCCAGCGCGGCGGCGACACGGGCGAGAGCCTGGACCGCATCTGTGAAAGCATTCGCGAGATTCAACGGCTGGAAGGCAAACTCGACGCGATCACCGCCCAGGGGAGATCGCAGGCATGGATGATGGCTGCCATGCCGGTGTTGTTTTTCCTTCTGCTCTATGCAATTGATCGAGAAGGCGTGTATCTGCTGATCACCGAGCCGCTGGGCCGCATATTGCTGTTCGCGGCCATTGGGTTGATGGCGATCGCGTTCTGGTGGATTCGCAGGATTATGTCGGTGGAGATTTAGGTGAATAAATCGTTTGGTTCGTCGCCATGAATATGGAAATTCTCGGACAAGTTCTGATCTCGCTGTTCCTGGCCGCATCAATCTTTCTGTTGATCTGGTCGGTCTTTCGTTTTCCGGTGCCGACCGAGCCGCCGATTCATCGCAGCATGGCAAAAGCGGTTGGTCTGGACCAGCGCCTGACGATATTCGAACAGCCGCTTCTCGCACCAATCATGAGTATCGCACTTACCGCGGCAGATCGGCTGAGTATCAAATCGTTACGCGACTACACACGTCAGCAGTTGGATGCCTCGGGCAATCCCAACGGATACAGCGTCAGTGAGTATCTGGCGATCTGCCTGGTCTGCATGGTGTTGCTGTCGGTGGTGTCGGGCGTGATCGTCCTTTTACTGATCGGCCATATTGATCCGATCACGCTGACCGTGATGGGCGCAATTGGTTTCTGGATTCCCCTGTCGTCTGCCAAGGGAACGGCCAGCGCGCGTGTGCATCGGATCAGCAAACAACTACCTTACAGTCTCGACCTGATTGCCCTGATGATGGGCGCGGGTGGGACATTTACTGAATCAGTGCAGACGCTCATCCGCGATAATCCGGAAGAGGATCTCAATCAGGAAATGCGAATCGTGCTGGCCGAGATCGAGTTCGGCTCCAAGCGCAGCGAAGCTCTGACGCACCTGGCGGAGCGCATTCCGCTCGAATCCCTGCGAAGCGTGATCGGCGCAGTAAACCAGGCGGAAGCCATGGGTACCCCGCTTTCACAGATATTAAAAAACCAGTCCGACATGATGCGCATGCACCGTAGCGTCCGGGCGGAAAAGCTCAGCGCGTCGGCCAGCCTGCGGATTCTGTTCCCGACCATGCTGATTATGATCTCGGTGATCTTCATTCTGTTCGGGCCGATGATCGTCCGCTATGTGAAGGATGGACTGTTTTAGTCGCCTATGATTGTGACGCGGGTGCTTTCAAACAGAGGCATCCGACACTAACATCAACAAAACATGCCAAGAATTCAGCTACAGATACAGGCCGGCCCGCTAAAGGGCCAACGCGCTCAGTTCAATCAGGACGTTGTTCGGTTCGGAAGGGAGGCCGACAACGATGTCGTTCTGGCGGGCAAGTTCCTATCTCGCCATCATGGCGAATTGCGATTTGGGGATGGGCAATGGTGGCTGGTCAACGAAAGCGCCAACGGCGCGGAAATCAACAACAAACGCGTCACCAAAAAACCGCGCGCGGTTCAGGATCGCGACATTATCAGCGTTGGCAAGGAACTGATGTTCCAAGTCATGATCGAAACGGCGGCCGCACAGGTAGCAGACACCCAACCCACAACGGTGGCGGAGGCTCCGAGCAGCGAGGCGGATGACATCTCGCGCAAGACCAAGATGTGGATTGGGATCGGGATTTACCTGGCGCTCAGTGTGGTCGCGCTGCTTTTCCTATATACGCTTAAAGAAACACCGGAGGATAGCGTACCGCAAGCGGTCGAGTTGACCGACACCTTCATTCGCAACGAGATCATTAAGCTACCTATCGGCCTACCGGTGGATGAGCGAGCCATGGAACGCTGCCTGAATGACGCGAACGAGTTGTACAATCGGCTCGATTCTTCAGCCAATGCGCTGTACCGCTGCAATGATAATTACGAGAAGGCAATCGTATACAGCGGTCGATCGACCCTCGTGAACGGCACCTACCAGCGGCGGTTTCTGGACATTCAGGATCGGCTCGTGGCAGAAGTGACCCGGCTATATCGGGACGCCTGCGACAAGTCCAACAACAATCACCAGGATGCTGATAAAGCCTTTAAACGAGTCCAAGAGATATATCCGGACTACGCCAGCCCTATCTATAAGAACTGCGAAGACCATCTGCAGGAAATCATGGCCAAGCGCAAAAAACGCAGACGAAGCAGATGATCATCTTGCGGCGTTTGGCGATTGCCATAAACGCGCCTAAAGTAATGCCGCAATGAGCAACCCAAGCACCCAATCAACGTCCGTTTCGGCGGTTCCTGACGAGCGCGGCTACTTCGGCGATTTCGGCGGCATTTTCATCCCCGAAACGCTCAGAGCAGCCGTGGCGCAGTTGGAAACAGAGTATGAACGGGCGCGCAACGACCCTGAATTTCAGAAGCAGCTGGATGGCCTGCTGACCCATTACGTCGGCCGTCCCACGCCGCTGTACTATGCGAGCCGACTGACGGATGCCGCGGGCGGAGCGCGCATTTATCTCAAACGGGAAGACCTGGCTCACACCGGCGCTCACAAGATCAACAACTCGCTGGGCCAGGCGCTGCTGACCATTCGCATGGGCAAGCGGCGGATCATCGCGGAAACCGGCGCCGGGCAACATGGCGTAGCGACCGCAACGGCCGCAGCCGTATTTGGCCTGGAATGCGATGTCTTCATGGGTACCGAAGACATGCGACGGCAGCAGCCAAACGTCAAACGCATGGAACTGCTCGGCACGCGCGTCGTGCCCGTGACGTCCGGGTCGTCCACCCTCAAGGACGCAACCAACGCGGCCATGCGCGACTGGATGGAAACCAGCGAGCACACGCATTACATCATCGGCTCGGTCGTCGGGCCACATCCCTTCCCTATGATTGTGCGGGATTTTCAATCGATCATCGGGCGCGAATGCAAAGCGCAATGCGTCGAACAGATCGGACGCCTGCCGGACTATGTCGTGGCGTGCGTGGGTGGCGGATCAAACGCGGCCGGTATCTTCTACCCGTTTGCCGATGATGCGGATGTGAAACTGGTTGGTGTCGAAGCCGGCGGGCGCAGCAATAAGGCAGGCGACCACGCGGCCAGTATCACCAAGGGCGAACCCGGCGTCCTGCATGGTTCGCGCAGTTATGTACTACAAGACAATGATGGTCAGACCATGTCTGTACACTCGATCTCTGCTGGCTTGGACTACCCCGGGGTCGGGCCCGAACACGCACACTGGTATGCGAGCGGGCGCGCGAAGTATGTGAGCGTGACGGACGATGAAGCACTTGAGGCGTTTCAGCTACTCACACGCACGGAAGGATTGATTCCTGCGATTGAGTCGAGTCACGCGATCGCCCATGCAGTGGAACTGGCAAAGACGCTCGACAGAGACCAGACGCTGGTGATCAATCTGTCAGGGCGCGGAGACAAGGACCTTGATGAAGTGTTGAGGTTGCTCGGAGAGAAGTAGACGCCTGCGACGGCCCCATTACCCGTCTCAAGCCTTCCCGTCCAGATACCGTTTGCGATCACGCTGAGAAAATTTCTCGATCGCATATCGCAACATCGTGCGTGGCATGGCCTTGTAATGTTGCCTCAAAAACGCTTTCTCTACTGTGACATCCCGATTACCAACTTCACGTAACATCCATCCCACGGCTTTGTGAATCAAATCTTCCTCGTCGTGCAGAAGAATCTCTGAAATCGCCAATGCGTCATCAAAGTCCTTCTGCTTGATGTAGCAAAACGTTGACATAATGGCGATACGTCGCTCCCACAGGCTCCTTGACTTGGACAGCTTGTATAGCGGTCGCCGACTTCTGTCCTGAAGGTACGGCCCAACGATCAGGTGGGCTGAGCTATCGACGAGGTCCCAGTTATTGATGAATTTTGTCTGCCTCAAGTACAGGTCGTAGATTGCCTGCTGACCAGCCGGCTGACCCTTTTTGAACTTTTCGACCAATAGAAGCAACGCGAACAGGCGTTCTTCGTGATACGAAGATTGAAGCAATTGTTTGGCTGCATTGACTGGCGCATCTTTGAACAGTTTGACTTGTTGCCGGAGCACGGGAACACGAATTCCCAGGAACTTGTCTCCCTCGCCGTATTCACCAGGGCCGGTTTTAAAAAAGCGTTGTGAGTGCTCTGCGATGGCAGGGTTCGCCAACGCGCGCAAAGACTTGGTGATTTGCTGGTAGGTCATCGGATACTGCCGCGAATATCGTGATCGGCAGATCATGCGGCAGAGGCTGCTTCCTGTCAAAGACCACTAGTGCATCCGTGCCGGCCACAAATCGCGCGAGTCGATCGGCAGTTCAGCCGTGTGCAGGTCCGCCCACATGGCCGCTTCGGCATTCAGCGGGCTTTTGATGTTATATGCCTGATACGCAATCATCTGGCCGATGCGGACGATCAGGTCGGCCAACTGCTCACCGGCCACCCAGTGATCACCAACGCAGATGGTGGTCTGATCGATGTTGGGATGAAAGATCGGCGTGAGCATCTTGCACATCGGGGCAAGACGTGGATAGTCGAGTGTCAGTTCAATGCGCACCTCGTGATCGTGGCGCGGGGCAGGCTTGCCGTTGTTACCGACCGCCAGGCTGTTCAGTTCGTACCGCACGTGATACACATCCGTGGGATTGCCCTGCTCCCGCGTAACGGTGATACATGGGTGATCCTGGAATACCTGCTCAATGCGCGCCGCATCGGCAAGCAGACGACGTGTGCGCGGCGGTATTTTGGCCGGCGCCTCGGCTGATACTGAATCGTCGTCAGCCGAAGCCCCCACAGCAACCGGCTGAGGCACCTGAATCTTCGCGCCACACCGCTTGCACCTGCCGGATCGCCCCGCGAATGAATCGGGAACATTGAATGCCTGACCGCAACTGTCACATGCCAGATGAATCACGTTTTTCTCTCCCAACCGATACCGTTTCGGCAAATCATCAGATACCAAGCCATTGCAGTTTTACGAGCATCTGTGTGGCAATCACACCCACGCCGATTCCCGCGCTGCAAACCAGTAGAACAGCCGTCACCGCCAGCTTGGACACCTTTCGCTGGCGTTTGCGAACGAGGTATCCAAGTGTTCCCAACAGGACTAGGCCGCTAGGCACCCCCATTGTGAAAAGGCTACAAACCATCGCGAAGAAACTGCCGGACAAGGCAACCTTCTCCCACGGCACGCTGTCATCGCGTCGCTTTTCTGGTTTGGCGCTTTGCTTCTCGGCCGGTGCGTCTATTAATCCTGCTTCAACGTCATCGATCGATTCATCAGCCGGGCGAAGAACATCGACCTCTGAGCAGCCATAAGAAGCGCAACCAAAGTTTTCCTGCCAGCATTCCTCGTGATAATGCGTACCGCACGATTCGCAGTGCTGATGAGCTTCTGACTCCATCACCATGCTCTGGCACACCGTACACAAACCAAGTGCGATTGATTCCCACACGGTCGAAGAATCAGTAACGACAGCATGCGCGTCAGAACCGGCCTCATCAAGCCATTCGATCATCGATTCCGTGGCCGGTTCAGCTTCGGTTTCAATCTCCGCTTCTGCCATCGAAACGGTATCCGACACCGTTTCAGCATCATCGTCGAACTCAATGGGCTCGTCCGCATTGAACGAACCGAAGGCTTCGGCAGCCTGTTCAGCTACTTCTTCCTCAGAACCAGCCAATGGCACAGCGGACAAAGTATCTTCCTCTGGTTCTTCCTCATCCAAGACCAATTCGCCGGCCAAAGTGGCGTCAAACTCGTCGTTCGACTCGGTCACATCGACAACCGGATCAGTAACGTCAGGTTCGGTCTTTGCCGCTGCCGGCTCCACTTCTGCATCATTCGTGACGGTTTCATTCGCAGTTGAGCTGAACATGCTCCGAGGCTCTTCGACAGCCTCATCGTCTCGCTCATCACTGATGTCATCGGTGTCAATGTCGTACAAATCAACGAACGGTTCATCCGCGTCGAGATTGGACATCTGTACTGGATCGCCGGCCGCTTCATCGTCCTGCGTTGCAGACAGTTCGACAGCTTCAGGCATCCAGTCGACGTCCGAATCGTTAGCTGCCGACTCCTCAACCAGTTTGCCGTCCGCATCGTCAAAGTCGAGTACTATCTGCTCCGGTTCCTCTGCCGGCGCAGGCACTGACACGGGCGATTCCGGGCGTTCCGTCGGTGCTGTATTCGTAACAGGCTCCGGCGCTGTCGAAACCGCCTTGGCAACAACCTCATCTTTGGGAGCGACCTGAGCGACAACTCCGGTCTTCTCCGGAATCAGCAATCGGGCATGGCATGAAAGGCACCGCCCCGCTTCTCCGGCCCGGCCCGGTTCGGCCTTAAGAACCGAACGGCATTCGCCACATCGAAAAATGACACTGCCGACGTTCTTTCTGCTATGCAGATCAATCGCCTTCACGCCTTCGGGCAGTTGTTCGGTATCGCGATAACTGAAGGTCGCCATGCCGAGGCGCAGCACATTGCCCGGACGCAGAAAGACACGATCCTCAATGCGCTGCTGATTGACGCGCACCCCGTTGCGGCTATCCAGGTCACGTATGAAATAGCGATCGTCTTCGTTGTCGATTATCGCATGAATGCGCGACATGCCGTCGGCTTTGACGACCAGATCCAGACCTGAAGCGCGACCGATCACCATCGGCCCATTGAGCACCACGCCTGCCCTGTCTTTGCCGTGTTCGAGTATGAGAACTGGCATGTCAAATCTCCTCACTCAAATCGAGTGACTAAACCGTTACCGATTGTTTTCGCTCCTGGAATACAAAGCTGGAGGAACCAATTTGAATCTCATCGCCGTTGCGAACGCGGGCCCGGATGACTGGCTCGCCATTGACAAACGTTTGTGATTCGTCGTTCAGGTCTTCAATTTCATAACCGCCGCGCACGACGTGCACCGCCGCGTGGTGTGGCTGAATCTTCTCATCCTTGAACAGATACACTTCGCACAACGGCGAACTGCCCAGGTAAGTCGGGTTCTTGTAAATGATGAACTGCTTGCCGGCGATGACGCCTGACGTCACCTTGAGCCAGCCGGACTTTACGGCCGATTCGATCACGCCGGTTGCAAAGCCCGCCGCAACGCCGATGGCAACGAACGCGACCAGACGGCTGATCACGTCAGAGCCAAGCAGCCGATCAACCGGCTCGAACAGCATGCCGCCAATAAAGCCGCCAATAAAGCCGCCGACCAGGCCGATGAACAGCTTCTTGGGACTCTTCATCACCAGGCCGGGCGCCAGGCAGAGGAACATGCCGAAGATGGCCCAGACGACCGTGCGTGCCAACATCTGCCGTTTGAAACTGACACCCACGTAGCCGCCACCCAGGGCGTGGTAGACCTTGTTGATAAACAGGCTGATCAGAAATGCGCCCGCGACCGCAACAATCATCGCCACGCCACTCGTCACAATGACGCTGCGCCAGTTGCGCCCCATGATATTCTCCGCCGTGCCGAGCGCAATGGCGATCACCACACCGACGATGGCATACCATACCAGGCGATGGCCCCAGTTCATTAACCGGTCCTGAGACAGGCGCTCCTGTATCTGCTCCTGTTTCTGAACCGGCGTGAGCATGTTGTCGGTAATGATGTGGACATACGGACTGTCCGGATACGCTTCGTACAACGTGTTACGGCGGGCGTCGGCTTCCAGCGCTGTGATCTTGCCGTCATTAAGCAAGCCGTTGACAATCAGTTGGCGCTGCTCAATGGTCTGAATTTGCAGAAAGCGATTCGGATACAGCTTGTTGAATCCTTCACTGAGGCCCCATGCGAAAATGGCGCCTAACAGCCCAAACAGCGCCATGTAGACAGCCGGTATGTATAGCAGGCCGCCGCGCCCCTGCACGACGGTCTGTTGCGCGCCATCCTTACCCGTCTGTGCCTGTTGCTCCAGAAAATGTTGGTGTGCAGCGCTCAGCGCGTCCTGCCGTTCGAGTACTTCATCGACAGCGTCACTGTTTACATCGTCCCATGTAATGGTCAGCTTTTCGGTTGACATAATCGCTTGCTACCTCTCCCCGATCCCGGGCAACGAAATCACGAGCACCAGTGCCGATACGAGCATCACCAGCAACGCGGCCAGCGAATAGGTCAGCCCGCGGTGCAGCTTGCGAACACGCACCGCCTTGTCTTCATGCTGCAATTTGCGGTACTGAGCCAGATCGTCTTCCACCACAAACCGGCACATGGCCAGCCGTTCATCGCGCCAACAGAACAATCCCTCCTCGCTGCGGATCGGGTCATAAACAAACGCCACCTGCCACGGTTGTCCGAAGAACTGCTCGTGAATGAACTGGTCCATCTTTGAAAGGAATACGCCGTGGTTCGGATGGGTGTGGTACCAACCGACGATTTTGCTGTCCGGATACAGCGCGTCCATCGTCTGCTGGATGTGATTCCAAGTGTCGGCCGTAAATGTGACGCTGCCGTTGGTACTGGTGGTGTGCTCGCCTTGAATCACGGCTTCAATCAGCGTCATATCACCGTCTTCAGACAGGTGATCGCCGACGAACACGCCACAGACCTCCGTTCCCTCAAAGGCACGGCCATGCTGGTAAATGGCGTCTAATACGGATTGGCGAATCACGACCATTGGATCGCCTCCTCGTTACCTGCAAGCGGCCCAAGGACAACTTTGGCATCCGCGACGAATTCGAGCCCGATTCGCCGATCCCCATTGCGGGCAATCACCATGTCGTAAGGTGGAATACCCAAATCGTGAAGCGATCGGTCCATGGCCGGTTGGCCGGACTTCAGTTCGTGGAAGGTCTTCACATCGCGATGCGCCTGGCCGCACTTTGGGCAGGCTGCGTGGTCGACACCCACACTGCCAAGCGAGGCGTACATCGCTTGCTCGTCACCACACGCCGTGCATGTGAGCGCGGCAAGCACCTCCCGTGATAACTCGATGACCGTTCCCTTACCAAGCAGGCCGGCTGCGTGGTCGATCAGCTGCTGGCCTGTCCATTGATGCGTGGCGATTTCAAGGCTGATGATCTGCTGCGGAGCGCAATGGCTGTGACATTCCTGATTACGCTGGTACTGCACCGGCCATGTTTCAGTTGTCATACCGTTAAAGACAAGACCTTTGCCGGTGATCGACGGCATACCATGCAGCAGCTTCACGGCTTCCTGAACCTGAATACCGGCAATGATGGACCCGATCGTCGGTGTGGTCGGCGTCTTGCCACCCACCATTTCCTGACGCGAAAGCAGATTGCAGGAGCGGCGCATCTGAAGCAGTTTCCAGTCCGTTTCACTCATCGTGCATTCGTAACACGGCGCGCTGTCATCGGAAGGATCAAATACGCGCGCGATGCCTTGAATCTGTTCAATCGCTCCGTCGATCCATGGCCGCCCAACCTTCCAGCAAGCGCGGTTGATCGCCAGGCGCGCTTCACGATTGTCCAGGCCGGCTAGCACCAGATCGGCCCAGCGATAAACGCCCAGCCCCAGGTCATACGTCACGTTGCCGTCGAAGTAGTGAACGTTGCAGTCGGGATAAATATCTTTGGCAGCCAGGGCGGCGACCTCGGCCTTGGACTGGCCATTGTCCTGCTCGCGATAAAGCACGGATCGCGAAAGATTCGAATTTTCAATTCTGTCCATATCGGCAACCAGAATGTTGCCCACGCCCAACAGCGCCAGGTTCTTGATCAGTTCGTTGCCAAGCGCTCCGGCGCCGACAACCAGCACCTTGGCGCACGACAACCGCTTCTGGTCCCACCACTCGATGAGGCCAAAGCGATGAAAGCGGTCCTGCGATTCGGCAAGCGCTTCCTTTTCGGTAACCTGAACCGTGGTTTGCGTCATCTCGCTCCGTGTGTTTCAGGGCGTTCGGCACACAGAACGCCCTGCCCTGCTACCCGGCGGTAATCTCAGGCTGAAGGCGCAATACATCGCCCTGGCTGACGCCGGCTTCCTCCAATGACTGGTTGTCCAACAGTTGCTTGCCGGATGCCTTGTGATGGAATTTGTAGCTGAGCGGCTGCCCGTCCGGGGCATACTGCGGCATGCTCATCTTGCTTAGAAGCACCGCGACGATTCGGTTGATCGGCGCGTCAGCGGGCAGCTCCACATCCTGGCGTTTGCTACCGGTGGCATCCCAGATTTCAACGGTCATCATGGACATTTCGTCTCCCCTAGGCCCAATGCAATAAACGCGCAATCGGGCGCTATGGCGGCGACGATCGCGCTTGCGTTGCGAACGCTCACAATAGCCGTTCCTTTTAAATCTACCCTTGCTTTTGAAGGTGCAAAATTACTTATGGGTCGTGCCTGTCAGATGGTAATCACGGATGTTCGGTTGTAGCGATTATGCTGCCTGCCATGGCCATGCACGACGGCAGTGAAGTCAGTGGCACGTTACACTGCCGACGGTTAAGGGAAAGAAAATGACGTCCGAATTGTCAAAAACTGTTGCCGAACTGGAGCGTGGTGTAGCGCAGAAGCTGCACGCCGGAGCGCAACTATATGTCTCCCTCAAAGGAGAGACGGTCGCGGACATTGTGGTGGGCGAAGCGCGGCCGGGCGTGCCGATGACAACGGGTACACTTCTGAAGTGGCTGTCGTGCAGTAAGCCGATTACAGCGGTAGCGGTCGCTCAACTCTGGGAACAGGGCCAGCTTGATCTGAATGATCCAGTGTGCCAGTACCTGCCCGACTTCGCCGCGAACGGTAAGGAAGCGGTAACCATCCGTCACCTGTTGACCCACACTGGTGGCTTTCCTGCTGCAAACTTCAAATGGCCCGAACACAGCTGGGACGAGATCATCGAGCGCGTGTGCAACGCGCGATTAAAACGGGATTGGGTTCCCGGCAAACGTGCGGCCTATCATGCCGCATCGAGTTGGTTCATCCTCGGACAGATCGTGCAACAGTTGACGAACAAGCCGTTGGCTGAACACGTGCACGCGGCCATCTTTGAGCCACTGGACATGAATGACAGTTGGCTTTCTATGTCGCGAGAACAGCTTCATACCTACGGCAATCGTTTCGGTTACCTGTACGAAGCAGACGGCGAAGAAATCACACCCGGCGCCGGCAGTCTGGACTATGAAAACCGATGCGAACTGTGCGCCCCCGGCGCATCCGGCATCGGCCCCTTAAGAGAACTGGGGCGATTCTACGAGATGCTTCTGGCGGGCGGCGAGAATATCCTTCGTCCCGCGACTGTTAACACGATCACTGCACGACATCGTGCCGGCCAGCGTGATGAGGTGTTCGGCAGGACGATTGACTGGGGACTCGGATTCATTGTGTCATCGAATCAATACGACGAACCCAAGCCAGTGCCGTACGGATTCGGCCCACATTGTTCAGCTATTACCTATGGCCACGGCGGACACGAAACTTCGATCAGTTTTACAGACCCGTTACACGGACTTGTTGTCGCGTGGTGCTGCAACGGCATGCCCGGCCACCGAAAGCATGACGAACGAAACCACGCCATTAATGCCGCCATTTACGAAGATCTCGGACTGGATAAATTGCAGGAATAAAATGTCGCACTGAGCGGTGTTTTCTAATAGGAAGACACCCGATGTTGCATACAATGATAGATAGGAAAGAGAGAAAAACACCGTACAAATGAGTGCAACCATCGGGCTGCCCTTCGGGTAAGACTGTTGAAAGCATTCCTCGCCGCAACCCGCCCTCCCACTGCGGCACTAACAGAAGGGGTACTGCCATGCCTGTATCAAACCCCACATACTGCAAGCCTGAAGCGTTTGAGCTGTTCCAGGAACAACTGAGTAACATTAATTCGCCCGCCGGGCTGGTCAACACCGCTTGTGCAATCGGCGTGCACGCACATGAAGACGTCGATATTCCGGCGGTTCATGCACAGTTTGAAGATCTGGCAACGCGCATTGAGAATCGTTACACCAGCACGCGCCCGGAAGTGATCATGGCGCACGCTCACGAAGTGCTTTTCGAAGAAGAAGGTTTTGTGGGCAATGCCCTCGATTATTACCACCCGGACAACAGTTTCCTGCCGAACGTCATGCAGACGCGCAAAGGCCTGCCGATTACGCTGGCACTGGTCTACACGACCATCATGAGGCGGCTAGGTTTACAGGCGTACGGCATCTCATCACCGGGACACTTTCTTGCCGCGCTCGACGTGTCCGGCAAGCGCGTTCTGATCGACGCGTTCCATCGCGGGCAGTTGCTGCACGATGACGAAGCACGCACGCGCATCGAATCCGTGATGGGCGTGAAGCTCAAGGCGAATGACGATCCGTTCACAATCGCCACGCCGAACATCTGGATCGCGCGCATCCTGCAGAACCTCGTAAGCGTCTATCGCAGCCGTGGGCAGTTCGCGGACATGTCGGCGATGATTGAGTTGCAAGGCCTGCTGTAAGACAGAAAGCCGCGAATATTAAGACAGAAAAATTTGGAAGAAGGACGAGATGCCAGGTCTTGCAACAGAAGCTAAGAGACCTGGCATCTCTTTTTTTAACCTTCGACACTTCTTGCCTTATTCGTGTTCATTTGCGTTTGTTCGCGGCTAACTTACACCCGTTTCAATCAGGTGATAAGCCAGCGCGTCCGTGATTGCCTGCCAAGAGGCATCGACCACGTTTTCGTTGACACCAACTGTGGCGAAAAGCTTTGGCTTTCCGTGGTCGCGATGTGCGGTGAATTCCGCGATCACGCGCACCTTGGCGGCCGATTCAGCGGTCGGGTTGACCACGCGCACGCGGTAGTCAGTCAGGTGGACCTGCTGGACCTGCGGATAGTGATTTTTTAAGCATCGCCGCAAGGCGCCGTCCAGCGCATTAACCGGACCATCACCGTCTGCCACGCGATGTTCATCGACACCTTTGACCATCATTCGGACAATCGCCTCGGTGATCGGACTTTCACCATCACGACGCAGAATGACGCATCGATAATGGTCCAGATCCCAGAACTTTGGCCGCTTGCCGAGGATTTCATAGAGCAACAGTTCGAAGCTCGCAGCTGCGGCTTCAAACTGATAGCCCTGATGTTCAAGGTCCTGTACGCGCATCAGTACCTGTCTCTGTACATCCTTGTCTTCAGAAATATCAAACTTGCTGCCAAGCGCCGCGGCGATGTTACTCGCGCCGGACAACTCGCTGACCAGCACCCGACGGGTGTTGCCAACCGATTCCGGATCGACGTGCTCGTAACTGTGAGCCACGCGCTGAACCGCGTGGACATGCATCCCGCCTTTGTGCGCGAATGCAGCCGTTCCAACAAAAGGTTGGTTGGATGACAAGTTCATATTGGCCAACTCAAAAACAAATCGGCTGGTCTCGGTCAGCCGTTTCAACGAATCCGGACGCAGACAGGTGAACCGGTCGTTCATTTTCAGTTGCAGGTTGGCGACGACGGTGGTCAGATCGACGTTGCCACACCGTTCACCGATGCCGTTGATCGTGCCCTGCACCTGAACACAGCCCGCTTCAACTGCGGCCAGCGAATTGGCAGTGGCCACGCCGGAATCGTTGTGGCAGTGGATGCCGAGTTTCACGTCCGCCCCGAGTTGCTGGATGACCTCACCAACGACCTGAGTGATCCAGTCGGGTAACGAGCCGCCGTTGGTGTCGCAAAGGATCAATCGGGTCGCGCCGCCGTTCAGGGCGGCCTTAAGTGTCTGGAGCGCATACTCGGGGTTGGCCCTGTAGCCATCGAAGAAGTGCTCCGCGTCGTAGAACATTTCGGCGCTCTTCGAACAGAATTCGATGGATTCGCGGACCATTTCGAGATTTTCTTCCCGGCTCACCCGCAGGACCTCGTCAACGTGCAGATCCCAAGTCTTCCCGACGATGGTGATGACCGGCGAACGGGATTCGACCAGCGCCCGCATACCCGGATCGTCGGCTGCCTTGATGGCCCGACGACGAGTCATGCCAAAAGCACAGACCCTGGCGTGCTTGAGATCCAAGTCGCGCACCTGCTCGAAGTAGGCGGCATCCTTGGGGTTGGAGAGTGGGTAGCCGCCCTCAATGTAGTTTATCCCCAATGCATCTAAGTGCTCTGTTATTTTCAACTTATCAACGAGAGAGAAAGCCACGCCCTCGCCCTGGGTACCGTCGCGGAGGGTCGTGTCGTACATCTCAACATGGCGTTGTATTGTCTGGCTCATGGTGTCTGCTCAATGCTGTTGGAGGAATTTGGACAATAAAAAAACCCTGCCATGGGGCAGGGTCTGGTTCGTGTATGCAAGCGACGATAACCGGTCCCTACCACCTCGGAGGATGGGGAATAATGATGCCAATAATCGCCGCAATGATCTTCTGGTCAGTCATGACGCGGCCCATTCTACCCTTTGGGCTGGATTAGACAAGCGTACCGCTTTGCAACGTCGGCCAAAAGCCAGTAAAACGTCCACAAATCTAGGCGTTGCCAGCGGATCGGGCAATCCGGACAGGGCCAATCTCCCGGGGGCGGGGATTCGGCCGGATTGGTTGGTGTCTATCCGTATCGCAGTACCTAGTGTAGTAGGACCATTGGGGAATTTATTAAGACTGTCAGGGAAGACAAACTCCCGGCCCAAATCTGAGGCGCACACAACATGCCCGTACCTACGGAAACGTTCTGGAACATCAAACGGCTGAACTTCGTCTTTCTCGCGTCAGCTTTTGTGCTGGTCGTGTCAATGATGGCCTTCATTGTCGCGGATGCCAAACGTGATTGGCAGGACTATCAACGCCAAGCCATCATCTGGGATACGGCGATGACAACGGAGGCGTTCGACCAGGTCGAAGCCGACACAGAAATCGAGAACCAGCTTGCCGATTATGAACGTCAAATCGAGGAACTGAGTGTTCAGGTTGCGCAAGCGAAAGTCGCTGAAGGTGAATACAAGGGTAAGACCCTTGCCGAACTGCAGGCAATGGAAGCAAACGCCGTCGAGCGCAAAGCCGAAATCAATCTGAAGATGGCGGTGAAGAAAGGCGAACTGGGGCCGAAACAGCAATTGATCGAGCGCGCCATCCTGACGCACGGCGAGAACTCAAAAGAAGCAAAAAAAGAGCAGGAAGACTACAACAAAATCCTCGAAGATTTCAACAAGTTTGCGGTGCAAATGGCAAGCCACGATAAGGTCATCGCCGAAGTGCCCGCTGAAATTCGCAAGCTTCGCGCATCGGTAAGTGCGGTTGAAAAGAAACTCGCCGGCATTCAACGGAAAAAACAAGCGTTCAAAGCAAGACTCAATGAGTTGAATCCGAGCCGTCTTGGTCCGGTCGCGGCATTGATGAATGAAGTCCGAAACGCACCACTGCTCGACTGGTTCAACCCGTCCTTGAAAGTTCGGCAGGTCGTCGTGCCGGACGTTCGAACGGACTTCATCTTCGCACAGGTTGAGACGGTTGACCGTTGCAACACGTGTCACGTGAATATCGATAACCCGGCTTTTGAACAGAGCAACCTGATCGCATTTCTGGAACGGCAGATCGCAATCAGAAATGGGCAGAAGGTCAAGGATCTGGGCAATCTCCAACCCGTGGTGGACATTTCCTTCTGGGTCCGCGCAGCGCAGGCAGCAACCAAACAGACGGCCCATCAATTGAATGAACTGACCGTCAAAGCGACCGAACAGCTCAATGAGCTGCGCGAAACCGCCGGACGGGATGCAATTGAAGAGAATCAACTGCTCGAAGAGTTGGCACTAATCACCGCGCAAAAGTCAGACAGCGGCGATGTCACGCTGCAGCAGTGGTACAGCCAGGCTCGGTACTTTGTTGACGACATCCAGGTCATCCTGCAAAAAGAGCTGGGCAAGAAGGACTACGACAGCCTTCTCGATCAGTACCGCATTGCGCTGATCGCCAATCTCAATGAAAAACGCCGAGCCAAGGGGCAACGCCTGCTGGATGACAACCCGGTTCTGCTGGGCCATCCGCAAATCGATCTGTACGCCAGTGTGGAATCGACGCACTCCATGACCGGCATGGGCTGCACAGTGTGCCACGAAGGTTCCGGCCAGGACACCGACTTTGTCAACGTGGCGCACACGCCACGTGATATTTGGGTTGATGCCAAGACTGGCGCGCCGGTGCCCGACCAGCTTGTCACGGGCCATCCAGACACTTCAAACGCGATCAGTCGCGTCATCCGCGAAGCAAGAGGTGGTTCCGCCTCCGGCGAGGCACACGGCCACCACCATGGCCATGCTTCAGACGATTCGCAAGGTACGAGTAACGCCCGTTTCTCACATCAGGATGTGAAGCTGACCGATCCGCACAACCCGGCCCCGTTCGCACCGGTCTACGAGCCGCACGGCGAAGCGATTGCTTATCACAACCCGGCCGACGATTCAGGCGTTCTGCGAAAGGCCGTACGTCAGGCGAAATACTGGGAGAAGACGCAGCACTGGCACGCAATCACGTACATGCACTGGGAGAAACCGATGCACTCACTGGAGTACATCGAGTCGTCCTGTGTGAAGTGCCATACGGAAGTGTTCGACATCGAACATGCCGCGCCTCAGCTGTTTGAAGGTCGCAAGCTGTTCGCCCAACTCGGCTGCGTGAACTGCCACGCGGTGTCGGACCTCGAAGAAGCGGCTGACGTGAAACAAGTCGGGCCGAACCTGGCGCATGTCAAGCATAAACTCAGCGCGGACATGACCGCCAGTTGGATTTGGGCGCCCAAGGCCCTGCGGCCGATGACGCGCATGCCCCATTACTTCATGCTGGAGAACAACTCCACGCCAACCGACATCCTTCGTACCAAAGTTGAAGTCGCGGCCATCACGCACTACCTGCGAACTACTGAGCCAACCGAAGGGACAGCGCCATACGAGCCGGCTCCGGCGCCAGAGACCTCGGGTGATGTGGAAAAAGGCAAAGCCTTGTTTACCTCCCTTGGCTGCATGGCCTGCCACACCAACATGGCAGAGTATGGCGAGCAGTGGATCACGCAGGATCTAAAGCAGCGTGAAGGCATGGACAGCGAAGCCGCCAAGGAAGCGTACGACAAGATGACGTACAACCAGCGGCACTGGTACGCGCTGGAACATCTGGAAGACAAGATTACACAGGTCGGACCGGAAATTTCCTCCGTCGGTACGAAGCTCATCAGCGGGCGCACAGAAGAAGAAGCCCGCACATGGTTGATCGACTGGCTCAAGGAGCCGCAGCACTACTCCGACTACAGCATTATGCCCAGCTTCCGCTTAAGTGATGAGGAAGCCAACGATGTTGCCGCGTATCTGCTCACGCTCAAACACCCGGAATACAAGGCGGCGGACTTTATGGAAGTCGTCAAATCAGCTGACGGCAAGGACATGCTGTTTAAGCTCGTTGCCGACCGCGTACCGAGCTTCAACACACCGGAAGGCGCACTGGAGGACCTTCGCAACAATCCGGACTTCCAGACCGTCGAACAGCAGTTGAGCTATCTGGGTAACAAAATGATCGGCCACTACGGCTGTAATGGCTGCCACGCCATCCCCGGCTTTGAAGAAGCGCCGTCCGCGTGTGCCAACCTCGATGACTGGGGCGTCAAGGACCCGCACAAGGTAGACCACGGCTATTTTGACCACGCGTTCTACAAGGATCACAAGAACACGGTGCCGGGCTACAAAGTCAAGCATGAAGGCCTGGAGGCGGATGCGCCGCAACTGGCCTACCGGCAAGGTGGCGATGTGCCATACAAGATCGAAAAGGTCAATCTGAAATGGGAGCATCTGACCGGTGATCGGCGCCCGTGGCTGTACAACAAGCTGCACAACCCGCGCGTATTCGACCGCGCCAAGACCGCTTACGACGGCACCATCGACGGCAAAATCGATCCAGGTCGCCCGTATGACAAGCTGAAGATGCCCAAGTTCTTCCTCAACGATCGAGAGGTCAGAGGACTGGTCACGTACGTGACGGGCTTGCGCAATCCGTTGGTCAGCCCGTCGCTGCTGGCGGCGACTTACAGCGATGCCAAGCGACGTCTGGCGCGCGGCAAGCAAATGGCTACGCTGTACAACTGCTACGGCTGCCACAACATCGAAGGCAACGATGTGGATGTCCACAAGTACTTCGGCGTGTACAACCATGACGGCACGTTCAATGAAAACAACCTGAACTGGGCCCCGCCGCGCCTGATCGGACAAGGCAGCAAAACACAGCCGGACTGGTTGTTCAATTTCCTGCAGAATGTTCATCCCATTCGGCCGTGGCTGGAGATTCGCATGCCCAGCTTCCCGCTTAGTACAGCTGAAGCGACGGGCCTCGTCGATTACTTTGCGGGCCACACGCAGGTGCTGAATGACGAACTGGCTGACGATCTCGAGGTCGTTAACGCATTGATCGCCCAGTTGGACCGCCAGCTGGCGGACAAGGATGCGGAAATCGAGAACATCGAGAAACGACTGAAAGCGGCTCAAGAAGCATCAGGTGACAACAAGCGTAACGTTGAGATTCTGACAGAAGCGTTGGACAACTCCAAGAAGGAACGGCAGGGTCACGTCGACCGGCGTGCCGACTGGTACACCGCCAGCACCTCCGCCATCAACCGCCTGCGTGATTTTGCGATTCGGGCGGACCTGGCAACCGAAGCATCGCTGAGTGAGCGGCTGGCCGAACGAGACGCACTGCGATCCAAGTGGAACGAAGTGCTCACCCGAATCAACATTCTCTACGGCGCGTTCCAGACGGAGTATCCGTACGTCGATCAACTCGCACCGATTGAATACAACGAGGCTTTTGTCCGCGGTGAGAAGCTGTTTATCGATATGGGCTGTATGGCCGGTGAATGCCACCGTGCGGGCGATGAAGATCTGCTGGCCTCAGCAGGCTTGCTGGTCGGCATGGCCGTGGAAGAAGAAGCTGCCTCCGAAGAGGAGGATGACGGCTACGGTGACGATGAAGACGAAGGCTACGGCGACGACGATGAAGAGGATTATGGTGATGAGGATGAAGACAGCGAAGGTGAAGCCACCATCTACTCCATCGCTCCGCAGAAGCCGCCGGCAGGCGCGCCGAACCTGTCGTTGGTAGCCGAACGACTTCAGCCTAACTGGGTCAAGCAGTGGCTCTATCATGCCCGCTCGATGCAGCCGGGCACGCGTATGCAGGAGTTCTGGCCGAACGGTGATTCGTTCTACAAGGTCTTCCCACCTGAGATGCGCAAGGACAAGGAAGGCTTCCTCGGGTACACCGGCGAGCAACAACGGGAATATCTGGTCCAGCTGCTGTACTCCATCGGCCCGAACAAGCTGACCTACAACATCACCGGGGAACAGATGGGCCCGAACAAGCCCGACAAGAAGATCGAACTGAGCAGGCTGCCGGAGCCGCCGAAGGACGAAACAGCAGAAGCGGAAGAAGAGGCGGTTGCGGCCGTTCCAGCTCCGCCGAAGCTGTCTGCCGCGGAAGAGGCGGCCAAGGCGGCAGCGGCGGTTGCTGAGCCGAAGACATCAGACATCGGACTGCACGACGGCAGCACGGCCCACGAGGGCACACGTGTGGTAGGTGTGGTGAACTTTGAGGGCAAGGCCGGACGCCGATCACCGCTTCGCATGAATGCCGATCCGGTGTGTGCCAAGTTCCACCGCCAGTTGAAGAGCCGTCCACTGAACGAGGAGATGATTGTCAACAAGAATGGCACGTTGCGCAACGTGTTCGTGTACGTCAAAAGCGGCCTGAACGGTGCGGCATCAATGCCGGATCAGCCCGTCGTCATCGACCAGCTCGGCTGTTTGTACCGGCCGCATGTGGCGGGTGTGATGATCAACCAGCCGGTTCAGATCCTCAACAGCGACCCGACGCTGCACAACGTAAAGATCGCCAGCAAGGCAAACGGCAACTCCAACGACGGCATGCCGGTCAAGGGCATGGTTCTGAACAAGACCTACTCCAAGTCGGAATTGGGTATCACGATGAAGTGTGACGTTCACGCGTGGATGAGCGGCATCCTGCACGTAGTCGACAATCCATACTTCGCAGTAAGCGACGTGGAAGGCCGCTTCGAGATCAAGGGACTGCCGCCCGGCAAGTACACGCTGGAAGCGGTGCATGAGAGCGATCGCATCAAATCCGTACAGTTCCAGGTTGAGGTGAAGGAGAACACCTCCAGCCGAGCGGACGTGACGCTGAAGCGGTAAGGATTAATCAAAGATTGGAAATCAAGCCGCCCGTGTGCAGGTGCATGCGGGCGGCTCTTTTGTGGCTGTTGCGCGCTATGCTACGGATTCTGATTGATACTTGTGCCAATGTCGCGGGAAACGTTAATAGCAGATTCTATTGTAGCCGGATCGCGACGCGATCCAGGTAGACTTGTTATCCCGTGATACAGTGTCACCGCGCACAGGTGTTAAATCAAAGTACGCATCACAATCGCGATGGAACGCCACCTGTGGGAACTGGTTCAATCCCAAAGGCGCTGACCAGCATCACATCACACCTACCGGGATTGCGTCGCAATCCGGCTGCCATTTTAGATAGAAGCTGAAAGCTCGCGGATTACGGAATCTGCAATCGCTGACCGATTGACAGCCCCTTGGCATTGGTGATGTTGTTGGCGGCCGCGATGTCAGTCCAGCGGCGGCCATCGCCGTAGTGGCGACGTGCGATGGACCAGAGTGTGTCGCCCTTTTGAACGATGTAAGTCGTGCCACCAGATACAGCCGATGGAGCGGGTGCCGGCGAATAGGTCGCAGTTGGTGTGGAAGCCGTATAAGGCTGAGATGTGTATACCGGTGTCGGCGTGGACGCGGTTTCGAAAGTGGCTGCCGGGGTTGGTGTGGCGGTTGTCTCGCCGGGTGTGAAGACCGGCAGGACGGTCTCTGAGGAGTAAGCTGTACCGGTATTACTTCCGCCATAGACCGGCTCACTGGTCACCGGAACCGGAGCAGTCGAATAGCTGGTGCTAGGCGTGGTGTAACTGGGGCTTTCAATTGGCTCCGGAGCAATCGACGCACTGCTGCTATAAGCCGAACTGGGGACGGCAGACGCACTACCCGGTTCACTGGCCGATGGCAGCGTGATATACGGCGAGTCACCGTAAGCGGCGCCTGAGGCCGAGGGCGCGGCCTCGACAGCGACCGGCCCGACGGGCGCCGCGCGGTTGCCATCAACGTGAACGGTCGTCACGGTGGGCACGCGCGACATGGTCCGCGTCCTGTTCTTCTTCTGACAGCCAACCATCATCGCCACACACAAAGCCAAAGCCGTCACTGCCAGCAGTCGCATGACCATTTCCTCCATCCGTTGGTGAATCGCACTGAACTCCGATCATGACCGGGCCATCCTGAAGCCCAAGCCGCATCTTCTGCCATACCCTGCCGTCATCAATCCGGTTGCGATGGCTTGATTGGGGCAGGTGTGGCTCGCCACATCCTGATTGGCGATATACACGTTCTACCACGATGGCGATCACAGGGCAACGATCAAACGCATCGAATTACAGTTATGGGTTTTAAATACCGTGCAGATTAGGGTATGCTTTGGCCAATCAGGGACTTGAACATAATTCAGTAAGACCAATTCAGTATGTCCACTGGCATGAAAAACAGGACTCGTCACGGATGACCCGCGAGCCACATGCCGACAACAGGAGGCGATCGATGATGCGACTGACACGGACGTGGTTGGGCATTGCTTTGACATCTCTGGCACTACTGGCAGCCATGCCGGGACTCGCCGACGTTGACCCGATGTTCATGGATGAACCAGAGCCGCAACCCAAGCCGGCTCCCGCTCCAAAACCGCAGCCGCAGCCGCAGCCGGTTTATCAGCCGACTTATACGCCAGCGCCGCAACCCGTGGTGCAGCCACAACCCCAACCTCAGCCTCAGCCTCAACCAGAACCGCAACCACAGGTTCACACATCGACCGCTTTGCAGACACAACTGAAATACGCGGTCGGCCGTCGTGTCTTTCCAAGCACTCGAAGCGAAGGCGGCGCACTGGTCATTGAAAAACACGCGCCAATTGAGGTGCGTCCCAACGCCCCGTTCACCTATCGCATCAAGATCATTAACCCGACCAACGAAACCCTGCGCAAAGTCGTTGCGACAGAAGTGCCACAGGGCGGCTACCAGATCCTCCAAGCCAACCCGGTCGGCCAAGCGGTCGGCAACGGTGCCTGGACGTGGAACCTCGGCAGCATTCCCGCCAACTCCAGCCGCGAGATCAGCGTTACCGCGCAGGCGGCCAAAGTCGACAAGATCGCCAGTTGTGTTTACGTGACGCACGAAGTGGTCGGCTGCTGGGCGATTCGTGTGACCGAGCCGAAACTGCAACTGGCCCAGACACTGCCGGTCAAAGCTTCGATCTGTGAAGAAATTCCGATCAAACTCGTAGTCACCAATCCGGGCACCGGCACAGCCGAGCAGGTCAAGGTCATCTATCCGCTGCCGCAAGGTTTGACCACAATGGACGGCCAGCAGACAGCCGCCTTTGATGTCGGCGCGTTAAAGCCCGGCGAGTCCAAAGAAATCAACCTGAAAATCAAGGCTTTACGAGCCGGCGAGTACCCAGCCACCGCGACAGCAACCGCGTCCAGCGGTTTGCAGACGCGTGTAGAAGGTAAACTTCAGATTGCCCAGCCGATCCTTGCCATCAAGAAAGACGCGCCTGCCCGCAGCCTGCTTTCGAGAAAACTCAAGTACAACATCACCGTTACCAACAAGGGCGACGGCGATGCACAGCAGGTGGTCGTCAAGGATCGAGTGCCGGCCGGTATCAAGATCAGTTCGGCCAGCGGCGGCGCAAAGCTGAACCAGTCCACCAATGAAGTCATCTGGCAGGTCGGCACGCTGCCGGCCAAGCAGTCCAGAAATATGACGCTGACACTGGCGCCCGAGCGGCCGGGTAACATCACCAACACCGCGACGGCTGAGGCATACTGCGTGCAACCCGTATCTGCAACGACGACGACAAAGATCACCGGCGTACCGGCCATTCTGCTGGAAGTCATCGACGTGGAGGACCCGATCGAAGTCGGCGCCAACATGACCTACGTCATCAGCGTAACCAACCAGGGGACGAGTACCGGCACCAATATTCTGGTTTCCTGTGCGCTGGAAAACACCATGCAGTACGTCAGATCCGAAGGTGCCACATCAGGTACGCTTACTGGTGATAAACAGATCAACTTCGCCCCGCTTCCGGCTCTGCGGCCCAAGGCGCGGGCAACATGGAAGGTCATTGTGAAGGCGGTTGCCACCGGTGACGTGCGATTCAGCGTCAAGATGACCAGTGACCAGACCACGCGTCCGGTCGTTGAAACGGAAGCAACGAACTTCTACGAGTAACAACAGAATGGAGGCGATACGAAATCCGCCTTACGGGTGGATTTGTCGCTGATACTTGTGATGTGCCGTTGATCCGCAACGCAGGCGTACAACTGTTATCATCTTGGTCTGATGAATATTCTCGAAGCGGAAAACCTGACCAAACGCTATAGCGGGCGCACGGTTGTCAATGACGTCTCTTTTGAGGTCGCTCAGGGGCAGATCGTGGGGCTGCTGGGCCGAAACGGCGCCGGCAAGACGACCAGCTTCCGCTGTGTCATGGGGATGATCAGCCCGGAAGCGGGCAATGTGACCTTCAACGGGCAGGCGGTGACCGAACTGCCCATGTACAAGCGGGCTCAACTGGGCATGGGTTACCTGGCCCAGGAGCCAAGCGTGTTCCAGCGTCTGACCGTCGAAGAAAACCTGATGGCCATCCTCGAAACCCGCCCCATGAGCAAGAGCCAGCGACGAGGCCGGGCCGAGGAACTGATGGCCCAGTTTGACCTGACCAAGCTGCGTCGCCAGCATGCCCGATTGCTCTCAGGCGGCGAACGCCGCAAGCTGGAAATCGCACGGGCGCTGGTCGGCGACCCGTCGCTGATCCTGTTGGACGAGCCGTTCTCAGCGGTCGATCCATTGGCGATTGAAGAGTTGCAACAGGAAATTCGGCGACTGCGTGACGAACACCACATCGCCATGCTGGTGACCGACCACAACGTGCAGCGAACGCTCGAAATAGTTGATCGAGCCTATGTGATCTTCGAAGGCAAAGTGTTTGCCGAAGGCACCCCGCGCGAAATCATCAACAATGAACAGGTTCGCAAGCTTTACCTTGGCTCGACATTCAAGGGCAATGAGTTCGATAGACAATAAAAATGCCTGCCAGGAAAGATCAAAACCAACACGAACGCAAAGGCGTCCCGTCGGAGTTGTCGGATGCGTCTCGCGGTATTCGTCTGCAAAAAGCCATCGCCGAAGCGGGCCTCGCTTCGCGCCGTACGTGTGAGCAACTCATTGAAGAGGGACGTGTGCGCGTCAATGGCAAGCTGGTCACCGCCCTGCCGGCCTGGGTGGATCCGGAACACGACAAAATTACCGTCGACGGCCGACCGGTTCCGATGCCGCGTGGCGGTAGCCTTGGGGGACGCAAAGTTTACATTCTGTTGAACAAGCCGCGCAACGTCATCACGACAGTGCACGACCCGGAAGGCCGAAGGACCGTCATGGATCTGATCGACATGGACGGCGCGCCACGCCTGTTTCCGGTCGGACGACTCGATGCGGACTCCACCGGCCTGATCCTGCTGACCAATGACGGCGATCTGGCCCAGCGCCTGACCCATCCAAGCTTCGGCGTGATGAAGGAGTACCACGTCGCCATTCGCGGCCGCCTGGACGAACAGGACATTGCCATCCTGCGAAAAGGATTGTTCCTGACCGATCAGCGTGAAAACAGGTACGGCAAGAAGATGCCGGCCAAACGTGCCCGCGTCTCATCCGTCAAGCTGCTGGGTTACGGCCGGGGCAGCGCCGGGGATCGAACCCGCGTGTCCGTCAAATTGCAGGAGGGCCAGAACCGGGAGATTCGCCGCATGATGGCGCGGATTGGCTTTAACGTTCGCCGCCTGCAACGTGTCGCCATCGGCCCATTGAAGATCAAGGGGCTCGGCGTCGGGCAATGGCGGCTGCTAACCAAAGCGGAAGTGGATCGGCTGTACCGGACTGGTGCGCCGGCACCGGCAACCGGCCGCGTGGGCGGCACGGGATTTAAAGGGCGCCGCCCATCTGCCGGCCCGCGCCGATCGTCACCAGCGCGCAATGGACCACCGAGAGGTCGTCCCAAGCGCCGGCGGCCATAGTTAATCTCACCATGTCATCACACAATACTGAAAGCCCATGGTCTCCTGACCATGGGATCTGGAAGTCATACGTCGATCTGTTGGCAGTTACCACCCCACGGTCAGAGACCGTGGGGTTTCGGCATGCGATCAATGACGGAAGTGTCGACGCCCCGTAAACATCATCGAAACCCCCGCCTCTTCGCAAGCGGCGATAGTTTCATCATCGCGCTTGGAGCCCCCCGGCTGGACGATCGCCTTGACGCCCGCCTTGATCAGGTGGTCCGGGCCGTCACGGAATGGGAAAAACGCATCAGAGGCCGCAACGCCGCTTTCTGCGCGATTCACGTCATCGCGAATGGACTTCTCAATTGCAATCTTGCATGACTCAACGCGATCCATCTGCCCGGCACCCGCGCCGCACAGCGCCTGATCGTTCACAATGACGATTGCATTGGACTTCACATGCTTGACCACGCGCCATGCCACGTGCAGGTCGGCAAGCTGTTCTTCCGTCGGCTTGGGACCGGCCGCATGCCGCCAATCAGCGGGTGACATATCAACGCGGTCCGACTCCTGCGCGAGCATGCCGCCCACAACATGCTTGTAGTCAAGCCGTTTCTCACGGCAGGCAGGCGAAATCTCGCCAACAGCGAGCAGACGCACGTTCTTCCAGCGATCGCGCAGCAGCGTCAGCGCGTCTTCGTTGTAACCCGGCGCGACGATTACTTCCAGAAATTTCTGCCCCTCGGTGATCGCTTGTGCCGCCACCTTGTCCACTTGACGATTCAGCGCGACAATGCCGCCAAACGCGGCCATAGGATCGCCTGCATAGGCCCGTTCAAACGCCTGCGTCAGATCGCTGCCAATCGCACAGCCACACGGGTTGGTGTGCTTGATCACCGACGCGGCGGGTTCCGCAAACTCCTTGACCAGTTCCAAGGCTGCCGCAGCATCGTAGAGATTATTAAAACTCAACTGCTTACCATGCAGTTGTTCTGCCGACACCACGTTTGGCTCATCAACATCCTGCTCAGCGTAGACAGCTGCCGCCTGATGCGGATTCTCGCCGTAGCGCAATTCGGCGGCCTGATTCAGACGAAGTACCAATGGGTTGGCGAACAACGTCTGATCCGGCGCGCGATGCATCCACGTTGCAATTGCGGTGTCATATGCGGCCGTTCGGGCAAATGCGGAGGCGGCCAGACGCCGGCGCATCGTCAGGCTCATCGCGCCGTCATTGGCATCAATGTCATTGCTGACTGCGTCGTACTGAGATGGATCGGTCACAACTGCCACGAAACGATGGTTCTTCGAAGCGCTACGAATCATGCTCGGACCGCCAATATCAATCTGTTCGATCGCTTCCGCTTCGGTCACGCCTTCACGGGCAATGGTCTGTTCGAAGGGGTAGAGATTGACACACACCAGGTCGATCGGCTCGATGCCGTGTTCGTTCATGGCAGCAACATGATTGTCATTGTCACGCAATCCAAGCAGCGCGCCATGCACCGCAGGATGCAATGTTTTCACGCGGCCATCCATCATCTCGGGAAAGTTGGTCACCTGATCAACTGGCGTGACGTCCAGCCCTGCCTCTTCCAACGCGCGGGCAGTACCACCGGTCGAAATAATCGACACGCCATGGCTCGCCAATCGTTTGGCAAATGGGATCAGATCGGTCTTGTTGCTGACCGAAATAAGAGCACGTTTAACTTTCACCAATTCAGACATCGCGGACACGATCTCCTTGTCCTTATCCAACCTTCAAGTCACCCACAGGACTGCGGGCGAACCACGAATCATAACTGATACAGCAACATTCCACAGCCGGAACGCGGAGGAATCTTCGGCAATTTTACGCTAATCGGTTGTCAGACAGGCCAACCGGTGGGGTTGGCGGTCAGCGCGTCGGGTCCAGCCGCATGATCACGCCGTCTCGCGTCACGATGACAAGACTGCCGCTTTCAGTGGTCAGAACCTTCTGCAGGCGAAGAACGGGCACCTGCGAAACAACCTTACCAGTCGGCGGATCAACGACGTACAGGCTATTGTCATCATGAAGGATGAGCTTGGTTTCTGTCAACATCACCGGCGTGACATTCATGTCCAAACGCCAGAGTTCGCTACTACTTCGCGCGTCCAGCACAACCAACCCTTGTTTGGGGATTGACAGAAAAATGGTGTTGCCAAAAACGACAGGTCCAATCGTGAGTGCGCTACCGGCCGGGTACTTCCAGTTGTCTCGTCCGGACAGCGCATTGAGCGCGTAGAGAGTCTGATCCTCACTGGCGACAAACGCACCAAGGCTGGTAACAGCCGGCCTTGCGGAAATTCGTGCGAAGGTTCGTCCCTTGAACATCAACGTTCCGTCTTGCGTGAGCAATGATGCGTAAACACCATTCGTGTCGCAGACAAACACCGTATGGCCGTACTCAACAGGCGGCACAGTGATGCCGGCTGTCATCTGGTATTGCCACTTGGGGTTATTCGACCGCAAATCGTGCGCGAAGATACGCCCATTGATTCCGCCGAAGATCGCTAAGTGCCCCACCACTTCCGGGCGCGCATGAACCACTTCGCGCAAATCGGCAGACTGCAGCAATCGACCAGTCTCAGCTTCGATCGTGAACAGCTCGGTCTCCGAATTGACCAGAACATTGCCTTCGTAGCTGAACGGTTCGGCGAGCGTATCTGTCTTGGCTGCGACCAGTCGACGCCATTGCAGAGTGCCGTCCTTGAGCAGGACACTGCTGACAAGGTTGTTCGGTTTCTCAACTACAATCACCCGGCCATCCAACAACCGCACCTGGGTGATGGCCATGCGCCGACCGACGCGCAGCGAGGTGCTCCAGCTGATTGTGTAGCCGATGCGGTGCGCATCATTCGGATCGATCGTCAAAGGCACGCCTGAACTGGCCTGCTTGGACTTGCAGCCGACACCAAGACAGATGACCAGCATAAGAAGAAACGCTCGGACGAACATCGCACGCATCTGGGTCATAAGGCAACTCCACCACCGCTCCCGTTGCGGGAGCCGATTTTCTCAAGTATCGAAGCTGACAGGGGATCGGTCAAGCCTCAGCCCAAGGTCTACCGCCAATGCCCACTATTATGCAGCGGAAAGATTCTGCCGTTTATCCGCAATCAACTGCAACAACGCTTTCTGCGGATCGGCAAATTTGGCGAGACCTTCTTCCATCAACACTTCTTCCAATTTGGCAAAATCGACCTTCTGATCGATCTCATCGAGCACCGCCTGGTCCGGCATCTGCTCGACCTGCGACGTATACGACTGCCCTGCTGCTTCTACCGCGTCGTTGGTTGCAGGCGGGTTGGTCTGAATGTCGCTACCAGCGAAGGTAGCAACATATTTGTCCTTCGGATCCTCCGGCAGCTTAGTGCCAGTCGAAGCAAAGATCATCTCCTGCTGTAAGGGCAGGCCCTTATCCGCCCAGAATGCTTGGTTGTTCGCCCAGATGCGTTTGGCGTTGACGATGCCCACCATTCCCTGGGCCGCATCCGACAGGTCCGGCACCTGTTTGCCGGTATACACGTCCAATCGTGAGACGAAGATACTAAAAACGCTTTTGAATCCATCCACCCCATCCGCTCGTCGTTGGGCCCCGCGCCAGACTGCGTCGCGAGCGGTTTCATACTGTCGATCACTGAAGACCAACGTGACGTTAAGCGTGATGCCGGCGGCGGCCAGCTCTTCCAGTGCGTCCAACCCGGCTGGCGTTGCAGGCACCTTGATCATGCGGTTCTTGTGTCCGGCTGACCACTTGCGCCCTAACTCGATGTAGGAAGCAACCCGTTCATCATGAGATGGGCCAAGTTCGATGTCTTCCAACAACGGATCGAGTTCAAAGCTCACATAACCGTCGTTGCCCTTGGTCTCTTCCCAGACCGGCAGAAACACATTCTGCGCCTGGTGGACCAGATGGTCAGTCACCGCCCAAGCTAGAGCCGAGTCATCCAGCCCCTGCTCAATGAATTTCGTAATCAGGTTGTCAAATCGGCCGGTCTTAATCAGGTCCGACACGATGATGGGGTTGGAAGTCGCCCCAGTTGCCCCCAGCGCGCGGTTGGATTTCACAAGGTCTGGATCAATCGAATCAAGCCAGAGCTTGGTGCCGGTTTCGATCAGGGACTGCAGCGGTGATGACATAGCGATTCCTTTCGACTTTGTTTCCGCAGATCAGCAACATGACACGGGGATTGTACACCACTGGGCATGTCGAACACAGAAAATGAACAATTTATGCGGGCAAACTGACGGAACGGGCTAACTCGGTGGATTCGAATAGGTGGTGTGAATACCAGAGGACTCAGCCGCCAATGACGATGAGCATCACAATCACCAGAATCAAAGAGACAGCCCAGCCGGCAATGGCAATCCAGAAAACAGGCTGCTCGTAAATTGGTGTCGGCGCGGCCTGGACCTCCCGAACCTCCTGCGCCGGCGAGGCCAGATCGGCACTGGTCTCCATGGCCGCGAGTGAACTAAGGTCAAACTTCTGTCGAGCCTGCAGCGGCGGTTCGCCTTTACGCAACGACTCGAGGTCGGCAATCAGATCGGACGTTGAGGTATATCGCGTGTTCCGATCCTTGGCCATACAGACTTCGATGACTTCACCAATGCCTGCAGACAGACTGGGATTCAGATGATCCGGCGGGACAACTGATTCTTTCAGATGCTTGTGCATGACAGCCGACGGATTCGGCCCATCGAAAGGCACCTTGCCGGTCACCATGTGATAGAACGTGCAACCCAGGCTGTAAATGTCCGCACGGAAGTCAACATCGATCTCGCCACGAATCTGTTCCGGGGAGATGTAGTACGGCGTCCCGAACGCTTTGCCCTGCTCAGCCTCTGCCGCTTCACGATCTGATACGGCGCGTGCCAAACCCATGTCGGCCAGCTTGGTGATGCTGTTCTTGGTGATCATGATGTTCTTCGGCTTCACATCGCGGTGGATGAAACCCTTCTGATGGGCGTGCTCCAGCGCCAAGGCCGTTTCATAGATCACATGCAGCGCTTCGGATTCCGGATAACGCTTGCGCTCCACGATATCGTCGTATACCGTATGCCCTTCGACATATTCCATGACGAAGTAGTGATACTCACCGTGATTGCCGACGTCGATGGCCTGCACAATGTTCGGATGATTCAACTTCGCGGCCGCGCGGCCTTCGGCATAGAACCGTTCGACGAACTGCGCGTTGTTGGTGAACTTCTTGGGCAGAATCTTGATCGCCACCAAGCGATCCAAACTCAACTGGCGCGCCTTATACACCGTGGCCATGGCGCCGGCGCCGAGCTTGTCAATAATCTGGTAACCGGGAATCTGCTGCGTTGACTTCTGTTCTTCAATGTGCGGGCGAAGACGTTCGATCTGCCGCTTGGTCACGTAGCCGCGTGATACGAGAATGGACGCGAGACTGCGCTGGCTGGGATCACTCTTTTCGGATTGGCCCTTCTGAAGCTGTACACACTTCTTGACTTCGTCGTTGGTCGCCAGCCCCTGCTCAACGACCAGGCGTCCGACCATTGAATCCAGATTGGATTGCGTCATTTCAGCCATCGATCAATGTTCCGCCCCTACCTGACTGAAAGGTTGCAGCCCCTGCCGTCAGTGCAGATTTGGTGGACATTAAGTAACAGCCGCGCCTCTGTCAACAGTCATAACGGCACTGAATCAAAAGATTTGCATGAGAAAGTCGGTTTTCTCCGATGAGGAGGCTGACACTGACGTGTGGACTTGCAACGAGCGTTATATGTTCTAAACTTTGACGCTCCATATTCGTCGCGGCCGTGGCGGAATTGGCAGACGCGCTAGGTTCAGGTCCTAGTGGGGCTAAACACCCCGTGAAGGTTCGACTCCTTTCGGCCGCATTTCGATTAAGCGCACCGCAATACACGGTGCGTTTTTCATTCCAATAAGTAATCCAAAATATTTGACTTACGGAAATTCCAGTCCGAAGAATAATCGCAATGACAAGCAATTAATGAGCTTCAAACGCAATCAGACGGAGTTTGCGGATGGGTAAGGACATTTCTATTGTCGATAGAAAACCGCTTCAGATTCGACTATTCGACTCTTCACAAAAGGCTTGCGTTTAATGAACGTTCTCGTTTTCCTGACCGACCAGCAACAGCGCGGCTCACTGGGCTGCTACGGCAACCAAATCGCTATCACGCCGAATATCGATCAACTTGCATCATCCGGCACGGTGTTCGAGGGCGGCGTCTGTGCACAGCCTGTATGCGGGCCGTCTCGTTGCTCACTCCTAAGTGGGGTATTTCCTCACGCTCATGGGGTATACGACAACTACCATCCATTGCCGCGCCGTTTCCCCACCATCGCGGAAATGGTGATCGATCACGGCGTTCGCCCCGGCTACATCGGCAAGTGGCATCTTGGCAATGAAGTACTGCCCCAGCGCGGATTCGAACAGTTCTTTCATGCCGTCGATGACGACTACACCAACAACAAGGACTTTCCGCTATACGGCCCGTGCGGCTACTCACAATGGCTGATCGACAAAGGCCACGAACCAAACTGGCAGGAGCGGCCCGGCCGTTTTACGCGTGAGTTTACTTCCCGCTTACCAGAAGAAGACAGCAAGCCGGCATTCATCTCTGAACAGGCCTGTGGATTCATCGAAACCCGGCAGGATGAATCGTTCTTTCTTGTTTGCAGTTTCCTTGAGCCACACAACCCGTATCACAGTCACTACGACGACCTGCACGATCGCGCGAAGATTGATCTGCCGCCGAACTTTCATACAGATGTGCTGGACGACTGGCCTCAACGCAATGCCATCTTCCAACGCTGGGCGCGCGAAGTGCCACACGCCGATGAACCTGCTTTCGACAATGAAGAACACTGGAAAGACGTCATTGCCCGATATCTCGGCGCATGCCACCTGGTAGACAGACACGTCGGCATCGTCATGGATAGGCTCAAGGCCCTGGGCATCGACGACGACACGCTGGTCATCTATACATCCGACCATGGTGACATGATGGGCGGACACGCAATGTATCTGAAGTCGATGATGTACGAGGAATCGCAAGGCGTGCCACTGATCGTGCGCGATCCGCGATGCAATCAGGCTCGGCGTATCACAGAGCCGGTCAATCTGGTGGACATTGCACCAACCGTGCTTGATACCTTTGACGTGGAAGCGCCATCACACCTGCATGGTGAAAGCCTGCTGCCGCTGATCAACGGGACAAGAGCGGAGCAGCCGGATAAGGCGACCATCTGCGAGTGGAACGGCGTGATTCAGAACATGTTCGCTAAACATGAGATGTTTGCGCCAGTAAAGGACATGTGGATTCGTTCGATGCGCACCAGTCGCTGGAAGCTCAATATCAATCGGGGTGACATGTCGGAACTTTACGACCTTCAGGATGATCCGGGTGAGATGAACAATCGGATTAACGATGCGTCGTATAACGCGGTGATTGACTCATTGTGCGAACAACTACGCGCGTGGCAGAAAAAGACTGATGACGTGATTGAGATGCCTGATCCCCGCGAGAGTGCGAATATACCAGTAACTTTGGCAACGTAACTATCGCAATTCATCATAGCCGGATCGCGACGCGATCCAGGTAGATTGGTTGCCACCGATATATTTACCTGCTCAACGGTTCCCAGCGCACCGGCTGATCAACACTCGTCGGATCGTCAAGCAATCGCTGGATGGAAACATCCTTGAGCATATTGCGCAATGCTTCGCTGTCCCGATCGATTTCCTGGCGCAGGGCCGGGTAATATTGTTCCGTGTAGAAGAAGTACTTGGCCGTTTCCTCATCAACCAGATAAACCTTTTCCGGCTTGACGGTCGGGACGAGCAATTGCCGTCCGATCGAGAAATTGTCCAGCGTCAGCGTGCTGGTCTTCGCGTTCAGCTTAACCGTATCCTTCAACACAGTTGCACGTTTCAGACGTACGATGTCGCGCGGCGACTGAAGCACCACACTGAACCGAGGCTTGCCATCATCACCGACCTGATTCAACTCCCACAACAGATGCGACCACGTCCGGCGATCCGGACAATCGACCAGACGCACGTCCGGCACCGGTTGTGATAGAATGCTCGACGCATCGCGCTCAAACCGTTCGATCCGCCAGGTCATGGCGATTGCCTTGCCCTTTTGCTCCAGTAGGCCAAATACACCAGCCATGTTCGGCTCAAACTCAGCATCACGTACCGCCTGCTCCGTCGAGCCGGACAACTTGAGTAACTCGCCCCACAAGAATTTCACCGAGAAACCGGCTTCGCTGTCCTCGTCCGGCTTAAAGAAAATCAACTTATCGACGCGCACCTTCTCGTCCACGTCCCGGCGCTTGAGCACTTCATACATCTGGCGATAGACCAGAATACGCTCGCCAGGAATGTTGCTGCCGGCAAAGCGGTTAAATGGATACATCTCGGCAAAGTCCGCATTTTTGGAAATGACTTCATTCGCCAGCACCCGCATCTGCTGCAACTGCATGTTTTCCGTCAGGAATGCGAGGTCAAAGACGTCTTCCGCGCGAATGCGATACGCATCGCGGAAAAGTCGGTTGTTGAAGCTGTCAAACATGTCTTCGTCCTTCGGCAGATTGCGCCCGGCAAGCTGATTGTCCGGTAGAACGTAAGGCGTGATGACGATAATTACTTCTCGTTTGAGCGTATCGACCGATGAAGACCGGAACGCAGCGCCGATCAAAGGCAGGTCGCCAAGAATAGGCACTTTGTCTTCTTCGCGCGTATTGTCTTTGGCAACCAGGCCACCAATGATGAACGGCGTATTGTTGGAGACACGGCTGTAAGTCTGCACGCGGCGCGTACTGATGCGCGGGGCGCGGGCCAGTACGTTATCGCTCGAATCAACCAGGATCAGGTCCTGCCCAGGCACTTCCGCGGAGACGATGCCGTCGATCTGCATGCTGACGTCTTCACCGTCGGAACTGGTGCGCGGCCTGACGTTCAGCAGAATACCGATGGGAATGTACTGGAACTTGAACTCCAGTCGATCACCGCCCCGCAAACCCGACGCACCAGTTGCAACCGGAATCTCTTCACCCACACGGATGGATGCTTGTCGATTATCCAGCGTCAACACACTGGGGCGCGACAGAATTTCCGCTTCGCCATCGCGCACCAAGGCTTCAATCCGAACCAGAAACTCACCAAAGATGTTGCCGAACTCGATATCCAGCGCCGGGCTTTCACCGGTGTCGAAGGAGGGCAGTTGTCCGAAGATCGCGGTGTTTATGTTGTTTCCGGGTGACTGCAGTTCCCATTCCACACCAAGCTTATCCAGCCCGATTTCGGAAATCTCCAGCACCATTGCCTCGATCAAAATCTGGCGGGCCGGCACGTCAATTGATTCGCGAATCCGGTCGAGCAGTTGCGCGAACTGTTCGGGATGAGCCGGATGATACAGCACCATCAGTTCCATCAATGGCGCGGCTGCAGTGTGATTAGGCAAATTACTGGGAAGGCTCGGCGTCATAGACAAGCCAAATGCAGCAGTCGATTTACCTCTCTCTCCGACCAGCGCAGTCGCATTCGATCCCGGCACTGCCATCACGATAGGCAACTTGGTTGCATCGATCGGATTACTCGGGTTCCATACCTCATGGCCGGCCGGCCCTTTACCGCCGGACTTGTACTCGATTGTCTGAAAGCCGAGCGTCTTGAGAATCGCGACGCATCGGTCCGGTTCAATGTAGCTGAGCTTGATCACTTCCGATTTCAGGTCCGCCACCGTCATGGCCTTATTCTGTTCGCGCAATGACGCCTTGGCATCGTTGAGCAGCTTCTCAATCTTGGCCATGTCGGCGTTCGGCACAATACCGCCCTTCACCGGCAAGCGGCTGCCGTACAGCCAGATATGCAGCGGCTGACTGCGAAACGTCTTATAGGCCAACTGAATGAGGCTGATGCCGTCCGCGTCGTTACGAGCAAGGATGCGTGTTGAGTAGAAGTCTTTCAACTCCGGCACTGCCCCACTATCCGCGTCCAGCGTGGAGGTACTGTAGCCGTACTCAGCCTGCAACCGGGCAACCACTACATCGAGCAGATCGACCGCTTCAATGGTGTTGAGCCCCGGCATGGGCAGGAATTTACCAGTCGGATGAACCGGCACAGGTGGCGCCTTGACCTTCGGCGCATCATCTTTCTTCGGGGCGTCCTTCTTAGGAGCCGGCTTCGGCTTAGGCGACACAGCCGCGGCTTTGGACCCCTCAATGGTCTTGGCAGAGGCGGTGATCATACGAACGAAAACATCCACCTCGTCGTTCGGCTGAACCGGCTTGCCCTTGTTGTGCACCTGCCCCAGCACCCAGACCTGAGAAGCCTTGTCACCCTGGCTAAGCACATGGCCGAGTTGAATCAGGTGCAGGCCGCGATAGTCCGGACGTGCAAGCACAACGACGTGTTTCACACCACGCGGTGCATCCGGCAGTAATTTCTGCTGACTCGCCGTCGCAGAACGGTAACCGAGTTGCGCCCGGGCGCTCGCGACCACGACCTTCACCAACTCTTCAATCTGCACATCCGTTAAGCTGGATTGTGCAATCAGACGCCCTTCCAGTCGCGGGTCGGCTGTTGCCGTTTCCTGCTTCGCGGGCTTTGCGTTCTGCGCATGAACCGGCGAACTACCTGATATCGCACCAATGCCTAGCATTGCAGCCAGCAGAATCATACCCAAGTGCGGCCAAATTCCCCCTTTGGACCGATCGCCCGTAGACTCGTCATCATGCTCCGCTTCATACCGCATGCGCGGCGGGCCCACATCAGAAGAAGATTCACCATGAGCCTGCGCAACTTCGGATGAAATGATGCCCGTGAACCGCTCCATCGGGAACTCACTTGGTGGTCCATTGAACTGCACACGACCATCCTTCAGGTGAACCACCAGGTCGGCATGGCGCAACAGTTCCGGACGATGGGTAATCATCAAAGTGGTCTTGCCTCGCATAAAATCAAGAATGGCCGGAATGATCTGCGACTCGCTCGCCTGATCAATGCTCGCGGTGGCCTCATCCAGAATCAGAATCTTCGGCGCCTTGAGCATGGCGCGGGTCAGGGTGATGCGCTGTTTCTCGCCGCGCGACAGCGTGATGCCGCTCTCACCGACGATGGTGTTATAGCCATCCGGCAAGCGGGAAATAAAGTCATGCGCACCCGTTCGCTTGGCGACTTCAACAATCTGTCGCATAGTCGCGTCCGATCGGGCATAACGCAGGTTCTCAAGAATCGAACTGTTAAACAGGAAGCATTCCTGAAAAGCGATGCCGATGTGCTCTCGCAGATGGCGAAGCTCGATCTGCTGAACGTCCAGGCCGTCCAGCTCCACGCTGCCGGTGCTCGGCTCATTGAACCGTGGCACGAGGCTGACCATCGTGCTCTTGCCGGAGCCGGAAGGGCCGACGATCGCACATACCTGCCCGGGCTTGACCTCCAGGGAAATATCCCTGAGCACATGCGTACCATCTTCATAGCTGAAATTCACACCCGCAAACCGCAGATGGCCGCGAATGGGCTTGTAGCTGGTGCCTTCCTCCTGCGTTTCAACGCCCCCGGACTCGAGCATTTCAAATACGCGATCCACGCTGACCGTCGCGCGGGTCATCTTTGCAAAGCCACTCATCAGTTCCAGCACCGTCGGGTACAACATGCCAACGTAGCCGAAGAACATGATGAACGTGCCCGGCTGCATCGGGTTTGACTTCTTGAGTACCTGAAACGCGCCAAAGCCAAGAAGCGCGATCGTGCCAAGCCCGACCAACAGATCGGCTACGACTTTCTGTGTAACGTGATACTTGCTCGATTCGAGTCGGCTCCGGCGCGTGATGTCAATCGCCTTAACGAACGCTTCGTTCTCGCGCTCCTCGCCGGTAAAGCCTTTGACGACTTCCGCCCCGACGAACTTCTCGATCAGGTTGCCGTGCACAATGGAAAGTTGTTCCTGAGCCGCCCGGCTCGCCTGCTTGATCGGTCGTTTGAATCGGAAAAATGCATACAGGTGCAGCGGCAGAACGACGGTGCTGGCCAGCGCGAGTTGCCAGTTTGTCGCGTAGATACCAGCGATGAGGAAAAAGAACAACGCCGTTGCCTGAAGCAGCGTCGGCATGTCGTCCTGAATAAACGACTGAATCACAAAACTGTCATCCATCAGCCGGCTGGAAATCTTGCCGGCCTTGTGTTCGCGATAGAAACGAAGCTTCATCTGTTGCAGGTGTTCAAACAGACGATTACGCAGACTGAACGAGACGTTCTCGCCAACCGCCACAGCGGTGTACTTGGCAGAGAAGTAGATCAGGTTGCGGGCCACGTACACCACGACAATGCCCAGCAGGATCAGCCAGAGCAATGTCCAGTTGCCCGACGGAAACACGTCATTAAAAAGCAGCCCCAGAAAAGCCGGCGTGAGCATATTGACCCCCGCCAGAACAACCAGCAACAAGACCGACAGGATCATACGATTGGCATAAGGCTTGAGCAGCAGTGCCATTCGACGAATCGAAGATACGTCTTCACGCATATTGATCGTTTGAGGTCGTTCCGTTTGACTCATGAAATACACTCTCCGCAGACTGCGGAAGCGACGGGCGGGCAGTTGCACTCCGATGCCGAGGCTCAAAAGCCTTCCGTGACCAATGCCGTCCACTCCCCTTTCAAAGATCGAGCAGACGGGTCCCGATAGACCACGATTTTAGCAGGTTAGGTGCGATACCGTATGTGTTGACCAGTCAATTCCTCACTCGAATTGATCTAAACCCATATTTTTTAAGATATTTATCAAATATCAAGGAAATTGATATAGCGCGTTTGGGATGGGGGCTAGATGCTCGGGTCTGGGGATGGTAGACAAAGACACCCCCTAAGCCCTCAAGCCGCTTCTGAGCAAACATTCCGGGGGAACCTGCCAAGGGAGCGAAGATGCGGATTCCTGGCAGAATGGCGAAACTGCTTCAAGACGTCTGCGCCACCACCTGCGGCCGCTGCCCCACCGCACGACGAAACTGCTGATCAAACCGACCCGGATCCTTATAACCAACCTGCTGGGCCACCGTCGACCAGTTCAGCCCCCCCTCAGCCAGCATCGACTGGGCTCGGTCCATCCGTCGCATGCGGCGGTAATCGTCCGGCTCCATCCCGATCATGCGGCGGAACACCTGACGCAACCGCATCGGAGACACCCCTACCCGCTCAGCCACCGCTTCATCCGTCAAGTCCTTTTCCAACTCAGACCCCAGCAACTGCCCGGCCTTTTCCATGATCGCCTGATCACTCAGCGGCGGGTCAGCTGTCTGATCCCGCGTGTGCATCTCCACCACCAACTGATGAGCCGCCAAAAGCGTCCACGCCAGCGCCGTATCCGGCCCGTTACGCAGAGCCCGCACCAACTGGTCAAACTGATCGATCAGCTTCGAGTCCTTCCCCGGCCGCAGCACATGACGGGATAAGTCCAACGTTCCCGCCTGGCGCAGCTGCTCGGCAAAGCCCAGCGACAGATGAAAATAAGCCGCGACCCACTGGCCATTGCGGTCGATCGTCATGCGCCCGGTCTCGTTCGGCCAGGTCTGCACCGCCGTGCCAGGCGTCAGCTCCAACGACTGGCCGCGCCTGCCCCGATAACGAGCCGTCCCGCGAATCACATAAACCAGCCGATACGTGTCGCGCGGCGCCTCGGGCATCTGATCCACAACAAACCCGGCCTCCAGCACGCCCGGCGTACCCAATGAACTGACACTGCGATGAGCCGCCAACGGGCGTACCAACTGCGCCATCGAATCAAAATTCTCTTCAGACATGATCGCGTCTCCCTTTGACTCCAGCGCCTACAGGGTACCTGTTTGGCGGTTGCGGCACCACCAGGAAATGTTGATGTTTTGCTGATTTCGCCAGGTAATCAGGACAAGGCCGTGGGCGCACACCAAATGTACTGCATCCTCAACTCGCGGAAACCAAAGATAAAGGCAAGCTGATGGTCCGAAACTACCAAACCCCAGCGATCTGGCTGTCGGTAGAAAAGTCCGCGACGATTCGCTCAGCCACAGCTTTGGCGGCCACCCTCAATCCCTTCACTGCCCACGCAGGGTCGTCGAGAATTTCCTTCCACTCTTTACGACGAACGTCGGGAGTAGAGGTGATATGCACCTGCTCCGACACTTTCCTGCCGCCGTACTGGACCCACTCAGCATAAAGTACGTCCTCAGTGTTCGCGTCGATCAGGCGCACGGCCACGTCTATCCACGGCTCATGCCGGTGATCCGACAGTTCTCTGTCCATAAAGTACCCTGCGCGTCGGACTACCACATCGAGGTAGACATCCGTCGTCTTCGGTAGATCGTCGTAGGTATCCAGCAGCTTGTCGTGTTTCTGACGCGTCACGGACTGGCGCTTGACCGTATACCCCTTGGCTGTCATCGCCCGCTCCATCGCTTCGGTAACGACTCGACTGATCTCAAAGTCCTGATCCTTTATCGCCTCGGCCAGTTCCTTTGATCGCGCATCGAACTTGATGGCCATGACCGTTCCGCCAACCAGGCCGCCAATGGCACCAAAACCGGCGCTCACCCCGATAGTCACTGGATCCGGATCATCGTAGCTCAACTTCGGCGGCGACGTGATACTCAGTAAGGCCACCGACCGAATACTCTTATTCGCCTGCCGATCAAACGTAACGCGCTTGACCGGACTGCATCCGACAAACAAAAACGCAAACACAACCAAACACGCCGTGCGCTTCCAACTCGATCCATTCATCTGTGGATCCCCCATGAAAAGTGCCCTACCGAAATAACTAATGACAGCCAATTGCATCAGCTTTGCCATCATTACACTGACTATTATGTTACGCGTTTTCCTCGACGCGCCAATTCAAACACTCGGCGACATGATCTGCTCGGAATCACTGGTCGCCAACTCATGCCCCTCCCCGGTCGGAACCGCCTGGCGAAAAGCGTAGCCCGGGTCTTCCTTCTGTTTTTTCAGGATGCTCAGGATTTCCCGCCACGTCGCCCACAAGCTCCGATGCGCCGGCGGCATATCGTGATCGATTGCCTGCCGCAGTTGCTTAAGCTTATGGCAAGGCACCCCCGGATACATGTGATGCTCCGTGTGGTAGTTCATCTGCCAGTACAGAAAGTTAAAGAACGGATTGGCAATAAACGTCCGGCAGGACAGCCTAAAATCCGACGTCTCGCTGATCAGCCCGGCATGCTGCGGGAACCCCATCAACATATTAAGCCACTGGCAATAAAACGGCGCAAACGTCACCACCACCAGCAGAAACCAATAACCCGAAGCCACAAACGCCACCGCCAGCAACGTATGGCCGATCAAAATAAACTGCGACCAGCGCATGACCTGCCCCTTGAGCTTGCCGGTCTTGTCAGTACGGATCAGCCGGTTCTCCCACTCCCCCTCAAATTTACCACGCGCCAGACGCCACTGCGTCTTGAACACATTCCAAGGCCCAAGCGGATTGATCGTCGCGTAAACCCATGCCTTCCATGTCAGCTTCGAAGGCAGCACCACTTCCAGGTCATGCTCTTCATGCAGCGTGTACTGATGGTGCTTGATGTGGCTCGCAATGAACAACGGATAGTTGAAATACGAGATGAACGACGAGAAACGCAGGAACACCATGTTCAGCCACTGCGAACGAAACACCGTTTTATGGCATAGCTCGTGCCCCGCCCCACCAAGCCCCCAGAAGCCATAAAACGACCCATGCAGCACCAGCGCAATCGGCAGCAGCCACCAGACAGCCTGGTAGTACGCATAACAGGCCAGCCCCCCCGTCGCGATGATCAACAACAGATGCGGCACCGCCTGCAACATCAGCCCGCGCCAATCACTGCGCTGCATCAGTTGCTTCATCTCGTCCTTATCAACCTTGCACCGATACCACTTGATCCGTGCCGAACCCCCGGAACCCCCGGATGCCCCGGCGCCCCCGGGAGCCTCAGACGGCCCGGAACCCCCGGAACTCTCAGCAGGATGTAACGAAGACTCAGCCATGGATCAGATCCTGTATCAGCTGCTCAAAATCAGCGGTGGAGAATAAGGCACGTGACAGACGCAATCCATGCACAAAATTGATCGATAGACGTGCTGTTTTTGACAAGTAGCCAGATTTCAGGTGGCATCAAAACCAATTTACGACTCGTTTTACAAGTGACGTGCTTCAAGCTCAGCGATGTCGACGATCACGCTACCGACCGGGCGCTTCAGCCGCCGCACAACACTTGGTGTCACCACCGCGTCACATCGCCGCCGAGAAGTAAAGGAAAGAAAAGCGAACATCCCGAATTTACAGTTCTTTACGTAAAGCGTTAACAGCGCCAAAATCCGCCCCCGGAAATTGCCCCCCCGGAAGCTCTGCCCGAAAATACGCCCGATCTGTCCCGAACACATGCCCGAAGCGCCCGAACGTTTCGCGGAAGTCACAAGCCGGATACCGAAAGTTACCCAAAGCCTGACGGGCTGAATTCTGGTGTGACTTCCGGAGGTCGAGGTTGCTTCCGGGGGATACTTCCGGGGGATACTTCCGGGGGCGGGGTTGTTGCCGGGGGTCGCATCCATCAATTTTAGCCCGCAGTTGACTCGGCCATAAGCGTATCCAACACGGCGCACAAAAAGAAAACAACGCTGACAACCCTGCCGTGTAGCGGCCGTCCCGAAGGGACGCTTCAGCCGACAAACATCGTCCGTTCGTCATTCATCGCCGCTAAACAAGCAACCACCAGCCAAGCCCGACACACAGCCCGGTGAATACCAGCCCGATCGCAATGACGAGACCGTCTCGCGCCGTCAGCCCGCAGGCGAAGAATGCCACAGCCGCGCCCGGCATCGCGACCGCCACCGGGATCACCCCCAGCGGGATCATCAGCACCGCAAGCCCGATACAAATCATGGCCACCACAATCACGACCGGCCCGCTCGTCAGTGCCGTCCATCGTCGGCTGGTAACAGCGTCGATCGGCTTGACCCATCGCTTTGCTTTTTCGAGGTGGTCGACCATGCGCTGCCGGGGAAATTCGTAAGACAACAACTTGCGCGGCAGCCAGGGCCTGGATCGCGATACCACCATCTGCCCGGCAATCAGGATGATGATGATCGCGACAAACAGCGGCATGCCGGGGATCGCACCCGTCGGAAACACGACCAGCATCGCCGGCAACAGCAACAGCGGCCCATAGCTGCGGCTGCCGACGGCATCAATCAGCTCCTGAAGGGTGACTTTCGTCCCGTCGGTCTTCTCGATCAGTTGATCGATGACCTCGCGCAGGCTGTGGGGTGGTTCATCACTCATCCTTCTTTACCTGCGCTTTAAGATTCGGCTTCCTCATTCTCCCGGATGATCAGATGGCTACGAAACGGTTCCAACGCCGCGTCTGGCAACCACAGATATCGTAGCAGCGTCTGTACGGAGTCAACCTGAAGCGGTTGTTATTGCTGTTGAACGACACAACACAGAGCCGGGATGTCCACATCCCGGGCGGGCCGAAGGCCCGTCTTTATGAGCAATCAAGATTCAATTCCAGGCCGACGCCTGGCCCGGCGTGATGACACGCCGGCTCTGTGCGGATACAAACATGCTTACGCGTTCATTCCCCGCTCATCTTCAGCGACTGCTCGACCACGGAAAAAATGTTCTGAGCCCAGACGACATGGCCCCGATCGTTGGGATGACAGTTGGTCGGCCCCAGGTGACAGTCGCGCCAGTTCGCACCCGCTTGCGTTGCGGCGCGCATGGCGACATACATGTCCACGAACACCAGGCCGGGCGCCTGCGGCAAAACGGCGTGGACGCGCCCAAGCCCTTCATATGAGTTCTGCCCGCCAATGCCCAGATGCACGATGTCGACCGTCACCCCCGGATAAGCCGCTTCCAGTTGCCGGCCCAGCAGATTGCCCCAATGCTTGTTCGGACGCGAAGCGCCGCCGTGCCAGCGAGGCGTGCGCCCGACCTCACTGATCGAATCGCCAAAGATCACCACACGAAAGGTCTCACCGGCCGCTAACTGTTTGGCGGCCCGGGCAACGGGACGTGCCTGACTGAGCGACAACAGCGACTCCGCCGCCTCGTCAGCCCAGGCGTCCCCGCACACCCGAACAGCATCGCTGCACCGACAGGCAGGCGAGCAAACGTGGATCGTCAGGTCGATTGCGATGCATTGCCGTAATTGTGCCATAAGAAAACGAACATGCCGACGGTAGCCCGGGCCGGACTGGCCATCGCTTCAATTGATCAGTGTTTTCGACACCGCCCAGTATAAAGAACCATCCAATTTTCGCCTTCCTCGGCATCCCGTTCAACTGAGCGGAGAATAAGCAATAATTAGCTGCGTCACCGTTTCTTCTTCTTAAGAACTGGAAAGTTACTCGTGACGGATTAGTCGGGTTGCGCTGGCAATACCCATTGTGACCAATACCCAACCGATCATCGTATACATGGGGCCGAATATATATGCTAAACAACCTACGTTTGAAGGCGATGTAGAGCGGGTCATCAATCCCTGCGGTGATTGAGTTTCATAGTTGGAGATATTCATGAAGGTCAGGAGCCGGTATATAGGGTTGACCACAACACCCAAAGATTCGTCGAAGATGTCATTTTCTGTTGCCCATCCAGAATCTCGAACAAGGTTACCGGCCGTTTGCCGCTCGACTAGGTCGGCATACTCGATATGCCTGTCACTTGCCGCCTGAAAGGGATACGGCTGCCAGTATTCAGCTTGTTCGAGTCCAATTACTGGAACGAGTTGATCCACTGCGTACCAGAAACCGTTGAATGCGGGGTAATCGGACGAAAAGGCGTTATCAGCAATCGGCTGGATGGAGCCCTGTAGGTCGGTTCCGTCCAATGACCGGCGGATCGGATCGGCATTTACTGGGTTATCCGATGTGAGCATGACGCGGTCCCCAAGAAAAGACGAGGGCCGGATGACGCCGATCCGATGCGCGTGAGAAGCAAACAGTCCGCCAAATAGTACAAGTCCGAAGGCGATGAGTACGAGTCGACTAGGCCGATATCCGTATCCCGCGACCAAACCGAAAATTTTTAGGAAGGCCCAGCTTGGCATGTGCAACCAGCCGGTGTTGGAGGAGTTCTGATTCTTATCTTTCTTTCTCTTTTTATCTCCCTCTCCCTCCTCCTTCTCTTTATTCTTGTTTTTTAGCCATCTCAGTATCGTTCGGTCTATTGGCTCCCACTTTCCGTGACCTCGCTGTCTCCGCCACCAACCAGCTAAAAATAATACGGTTGCCACCGATAATGTAAGAGCAGACATCCAAGTGACGAGCACCATGAGGGATACTCGCCACGCGTGCAACTGCGCAGGCAGGATAAACTCAAGTGAAACGCCCCCCGAAACCGTGAGGAGGCTTACAAAAAGAGTACACACCGTTTGCCATCGAAATCGCGGACAGATAGAAGCGGTATATCGCCGCCATTTCTCAACGTGGCACGAAGCGAATAGATCGGAGCGCCCATGTGTCCGGCAAATTGAGGCCAACTGCTCGTAGGGCTGCGGGTTGAACTTGCGTAGCTTGTTTTCATACTGTTCTCGTTGCGTAGTGTCGGGTGGTTTAGTCTCAGGCAGTTGCAGCCTCTTGCGGCGTTTGTTACGGGGTCCAGGTAGAGTCTGCAAGTCGAGAAATTGCTTACATGCTTCCCACCTGCCATCAGCCACGTCTGAGTGCATTACAAGTGTCTCATCGGCCGAGTCACGCGTCTTATCTTCCGGCAACTCTTTGAAGAACCAAACATTGCTATAGGAAAAGTCATTGATAAACAGCAGGTCGGCCAAAGAGTACTGGGGGAAATAGCCGCCCCTGGAGCGTCGTCGACCGACATAGTCATTTTCAACCCACCCGGATCTTTCAAGTGACCACCAAACGACGCCGACGTGGGTCCCGCTAAGGTTGATAGACCACGTCGCCGGCCAAGACTTGTCGACAATCTGTTCATTCACATGACGAACAAGCTTTTTCGCATTTTTACTTGCGCTGCATAGTTCGAAGTAGCCTTCAATTCGCGAACGCAGAAACATCAGAGAACCGAAGGGGACAAAAGCGCCTCGCATGCTGACAGTTCGATGTATAACTGCATGGCGTAATGAAACCGCCCATGTGTCATTCAGGTGGCGGTCTCTACAGAGTTTAGCACCGTTAGCAGCAAGATCAGTCGCAGCAGACTTATCATGTCCGGGCAGAGGATAAGACATATGCGCGTTTGATGAGTAGGCAATGCCTCGCCGGAAAATAAGGTCCTGCGTTACGTTGATTGAGTCAAGGCAGAGGCCACCAAGAATGATTGAGCCGTCAACGTAAAAGTCGATTCCGACAGTGGCTGCCGTAAAATCAATCGCGGAGTTGAACTGAGTCAATCCCGGGGCACGTTCGCTGAATCCTAGGGAACCTTCTGAGTGGGATGGCTTCTTCTGACGTTCGGCCTCCTTGAAAGTAGCTCGTCCAAGATAGACCTGATAACCGATCTTGGCGTGGACCGCATCAACGCGGCCGTCTATCAGCACAGGACTGTTCGCTAGCAAGCTCTGCTGCAAAGACGGCTCACGGATCGTCGGTGGCCCAATGATTAACTCAAAGCCGATCGTCGCATGCTGTAGCGAAACGGCTCCCAGTGTGGCGAGGCTGGTGGCCTCCTCGGTGTGTGCGGAAGTTTTGAGCGGCGTAATCGATAACCAGTGGCCCTCGACAGGATCACTATTTTTAGCGTCGGGTGTATCTAATACATTCACCAATCGCTCGCCATAGTTGTAGCAATTGGCGTTAAGCGCACGATCTTTCCCATAGCTCGCACTTCTTCCAATGCCGAAGCGACCTTGAATCCTTGCCAAGGAGAAGTCGACCTTGCCTTTGACCTTGGCGTTTGGACCATCGAGGTAAAAGGAGCCACCGATGTTGACACGGAAAGCGTCGATCGCGCGGTTCAGTGCGCCTTGGTGTCGTTTAAAGTCCGGTGCGGTGATTTCGCACCCCAAGTGGCTATTGTTACCGGATTCGTCGACTCGGCCTTGGATCGTGACGCGATCTTTGATGCTGGCACTGCGCAGACAGACGCCTTTCTCTGCAACGAAATCATGATCTAACTTCAGTTGCGCTCCAATTCGAGCGTTGCGAAGGTCGAGGGACCACGTGTGCGTCGGCCAATAGTTGGGTTTGCCTTTATTCTCCCGAACATATTTATCCTCATCTTCACTGGCATGCTGATCGATCGACCTTCTTCTAAGCTTGGCAGAGGTGAAATCGACCTGCCCCCCGATCCGAGCGGCACGAAACCGCACGTTTCCCCAAGCTTCAAAAGGTCTTTGCCCTAATCTATGGTTCTGCGCCTGCTGGGCCATGACGCTACCCTTCACTCGTATACCTGATGCGTCAATAGCTGACCTGAAGTAGTGAGCCTTTATACTCGCCGAATGAAGTTTTAAATCGCCGCCAATCTTAGCGAGACGAAGCTTCACACCACCTACAACTTTCGTGAACTTTGGCTGAGCGGTCTTGGAATCCTTTGAAGCCGGGGAGTACTCGTAGCACAGGCCTTCGACAGGAGCTGCGGAAAGGTCCAAGCCGCCCCCGACTTCGGCGTCCAGCATTGTCAAAGCGGCACGATAGCAAGAGACTCGATTAGCACCCTCCTCAATACTGTGTGGTTGATCGTAGGCATGATTCACTTGGTGTTCATACAGCAGTTCAACGCCTTGCAAGTTGACATTACCATGGATTCGGGCATGGCCGAGATGTGTCACGCCTTCTACTTTTGCGCGCATGAGCGTAAGGTCTTGGCCAATGTGACCTCCACCGATTGTCAGAGCCGGGAAGAAGTCCTCACCCATCTCGTCCCTCTTTAGCTCCGAATCGGAAAGGTCAACAGAGCCGCCGATGTGGCAGTTGTCGAGTTCAACCGGGCCTTCTGCGACAAATCCTCGACTCAGATCGGCGTCTCCATTGAGCTTAATTCCTGTGGCGGCCAAAGCGCGAACGTCGATTTCACCACTTTGATTTTCTGGTTTTTCACGTGATTGATCACTGAAATCAGGATGTTCCGCGATGATGCGATCAATCTTTTCACGACTTGATGGCTTAGTTGTGTCGCGACATACTTCCTGCTCATTTAGCAACTGTGGATCTGTGAATCCCGAAGGAATTATGCGTGAACCTCGCAGGCAGAACCTTTGTAGGTTGGCCGACCGTATCGAGACAGTGCCGAGGAAAAGTGAATTAAGTGCTGCGATACGGAGCATCGGGTTGTGTAGGAAGTCAACTCGAAACTCGCCAACGACCACGCAGGCAGCGCAGAACACGCCCAAGGAGTCTCGGTATTCTTGGAGTGAAGGCTCAATGCACAACCAGCGCAACAGGTCCGCACTAACCCACCTTGATACGGGTGCGTTTTCGACATCAAATAAAAGGGGACAACTCGACGCCAGTACACGGTCTGTCGGTATAGCCTTTCCTTGCTGAGTTACCTCTTTAGGTTCAGTAAGCTTTTTTTTATCAATAACTTTTTTTTTTGCATCTTTCCCTGGCAAGGGAAGATACAGGCCAGTCGCCGTGGCAAACAACAGTTCATGTTCTGCCTCGGTAAGTACACCGAATCCTCCCCAAGAGCGGTGCTTCAATCGGCTGGCAAAGCGACGGGTCGCAGTTTGACGAAGCGCGTCATAGCGGTCCCACCGCATTTGAGGCACCCGGAACAACCCATTCTTCGCGCCGTGGTAAAACTCGTACGGCGTGTCCCACATTTGTAAATATGTTACTGAAACGGACAGACAACGACCAGCACTTTACCTTGTTTGAGCGCCGAAACATGGCGATCGTGTCGGATACTGTTTCAGCCCCTACTTGCTGTCAGACCTCTTCGGTTTTCTACCTAGTTACGACTTGCCCTTGCCTTTTGAGACGCGTGTTTTCGACAGGCTACCCTTACCGCTGGAAGCCGCCCCACCGCCAGACTTCTTAAGGCGTTTGAGCATTGCATCTGCAAGGTCACCCTGCATATCTTTAGGAACGGTCATTAGTGCAGCCGCCTGAACTTCACGCGGAAGCGTTTCAAAGAAGCGCACGATGCGCTCAAAAGAATGGCTCTTCGGCAATTTGGACCAGTCCTTGATGCGTTCCAAGACATCATTGGCCTCGTCCGTGATCTCGATGGAGTTACGCTTATTGCTCATCTGGAGCGCCAAAACAGTGACGTATACCGTTTCAGCCCCGTTTTGATCGTCTGGACGGAAGTTCTGACAAACGCTCTAGTGCATCACAGATCTGCCCTGCCAATTTGCGAACCTGCACCATTGCCGGAGATTCGATTAGGTCCAGAGGCAAAAGGCCACTATCTACCGCGACAATCGACCCATCAAGATCATGAATCAGTATGGATAGCTCGGTCCCTAATTCGTCGGATACACAGCCTTCATCTTGAGCGTCGGACAAACCGGTATCGTCAAAGGTTTGACAAACGAGTTCCGAAAAAGAGGACATCTCCGCCACTGATTCACCCGTCCAGACCCGCTTTTGAAAGTCCAAATCGGAAAGTTTTCTCAAACACTCCAGCAGTTGCACTTGATCTATCATGTCAAAATATTCCTCTAGGGCTTGCCGTAAGTTGACTCGCCGGAATGTGAGCGGCAAGAAGCGCTGACACAGTGTCGGATACCAAATTCATCAGCGCATACAGAACCAATGTGCATCATCAACCGGTGCAAATGCAACCACCCAGTACCGATTTAACACGGCTTACCCCCTGCCCTCGGAACCTTTCTTTTTCTTCGCTATCTTCGACTTTCCGCGACGTGCGGATGCAGCCGTCCTGGATGTGCCGGCTACCCTACCTTCTTCACCTGCCATGCGTTTCAAGAGCATTCGCGCGAAATCGGCGCTCATGGATTCCGGAACAGACATGAGAATCATCGCCTGCGTCGCTTCCGGCTGTTTGACGAACCAGTCAAGGACCCGATTGGCAGTACCCTTGATGCCCAGCCCGTTGGACTTGGCCAGGCTACCCAGTTCGGAGTAGAGATCACCTGACAACTCGACGGTAGATGCTCGTTTCGTACTCATGACGCAACAGACACCAAAACGGAATCGTTTCAGCCCCCCTTCGGTTTCTTAACTGATCGCGGTTTACCCTTACGAGCTGATGCTGCTTTCTTAGGTCGGCTACCCTTGTATGCTTTCGGCCTGATTGAAGACTCGTCCAACTCGCCTGCCATCCGTTGAAGGAGCAGCTTCGCCAAATCTATCTGATAACCCTTGGGAAGCAGGCCCAAGATCTCTTTTCGAATGACCTCATCCTGCTCTGAAAACCAGCGGACGATCGACGCAAGGGCCTCAACCTGACTGACGGGCGCATGTGAAGCCTTGAAGGCTTCCAGGTCCTTGTCCGTCAAATGAGCCTTTAGCGTGCGATTCTTTGTTTTATCAACATTATTCATAAGCGTAATCATGACAAACCACTTAGGAGAATTCTATTTACCAATTCACCTCTAAAAGGAGAAAAAAGGAGTTGACATGCGGCAGCCATTAGTTAAATTCCAATCCAGTGGTGGCCCATGCTGCCCTGCCACCCCCAAAGCCGGAGGACACAGAACAAGAAGCGAGCGTGAATCACAGAAGACATGAAAAGTGGCCGGTGGCCAGTGTCGGCTCAAGCGATCAATCTTTGTATTTCAGAACAGGGGCTGCGTTCTGAGGCACGGGGTCCGATCTCAGAATGGCACCGGCCACTGGTCATGATTCACCACAGCGTTCACAAAGAACACAAAGGAAGAAGGCAGAGATGAATTCAGTCGTGTTGAAGACATGAAGATTTTTACCACCGAGGCACAGAGACACTGAGAAGCAGGAGAGAGCAAGGCAGAGGTTGAGAAATGTTGAAGACATAAAAAAGATGATTCACCACAGAGTTCACGGAGAACACAGAGAAGAAGACAGAGAAAGCATTTGCCACAAAAGGGATTGGACACGGCTCAAGCCGTGGACTGAGTGGCACTGCCGGGGCCACGAAGACACGGATTTATTTTCAGATCAATTCATTTTCACCACCGAGACACAGAGGAGACAGAAGAAGATGGTTCACCACAGAGTTCACAGAGAGCACAGAGGAGAAAGACAGAGGAAGCGTTTTGCAACAAAAAAGGCACAGAACACACAAAACAGAATCAATCAATTTCGTTTAGAGGCCGTCTCGTAGGGACGCTTCCGGAGGCAGCGCACACGGAGGGCACAGAGCGGCAAGGCAGCGGTTCAAGACAGGGATGAATCCATCATCGTCATTCAGCGCGGTCCCCAGGGGGGCAGACCCGGCGCGCGATGCACTCAGATTCATCACCAAGCAAGCCGGGAACACGCAAGGCCCGGTCAGCCGTCAGGTCAGAAACCCCTGCCATGCATACCTCAACCCCTTACCCCCGGCTCTGTGTCCTCCGTGCACGCCCCCGGAATCCCCCCCACCGGAAGTTGACCCCGGGAAGTTAAACACGCCGGCCCCCCCGGATGCGCCCGGCGGCTGACTCTCTCTTTTGTGTTTCTGTACTTTCTGTAGCCAACCCTGACTTTCTCTCTGTGCACTCTGTGTGCTCCGTAGTGAATCCACTTCTTCATGCCTTCCTCTCTATCTCGCTTCTTGGCCGCCGATGCCGCCCTGGATCTGCAAGCGACTTGCAAAAAGTTCGTTGTGTAACGGTTAGGTCGCGCGGCGGCAGGCTGAATCCCCGAATGAAGAACGCGACTTAATCGGCCATTTTGGCCTGTTTTCGCCGGTCCGGTACGTTTCTGGTGCACGCTGGGCCAGTCAACAACGACAAATTCAGTCATTGACCCAAATCAATAATGAGATAGCATTATCATTATGACGCATTTATCTCTCATTCTTCATTGGAGCCTGTCCATGATCAGTCAGCCTGTCGCCTCTTGCCTTGCGGTCGTCCTGATGCTTGCTTCCCTGAGCGCCGGCCACACTGAAGATAACCATGGTCACGCTCATTCTGACGGCGTGATCAAGGCGTGTGCCACCACCACTGAGCTTGCGAGCCTGCTGAAGTTGGTTGGCCAGGATCATGTCGCCATCACCGTGTTCGTGGAGGGGCCGCAGAACCCGCACACGATCGAGCCCACCCCGAGCGATATCCGGGCGCTGCACAAGGCTGACCTTCTTGTTCGCGTCGGCCTGCACCTTGAAGAACCATGGCTTCCCTCGCTGCTTCGAGCCGCGAAGAACCCCAAGGTCGCCAAAGGAAAACCCGGATACTTCGATGCCAGCGAAGGCGTGCGCGCGATCCTTGGACCCGCCCACGATCACGGCCACGGTCACGACGACCATCACGATGAAGATGAGGGTGAGGACGGCCACCACGATGAGGGCAAAAAAGATAAGCACGCCCACCACGATGAGGGTAAAGACAAAGAGAAGCACGGCCATCATGACGATGATGACCATGGCGACGAATCCAAAAGCCGCATCGGGCTGGGGCAGGAAGGAAGCTATCATCCGGAAGAGAACCCGCACTACCTGTTGGACCCGATCGAGGGTATGCGCGTGGCCCACATGCTGGCCGACCGACTTGGCGAGTTGCGTCCCAGTCGCCGCAGCTTCTTTCATAACAATGCTCAGAAGGTAAGCCAGCGCCTCTGGATTTCGCTTGTCGGCAAAAGGATGTTCGACGCGCACTCGAACGAGCTTGATGAACTGACACTCGCCTTTGAGAAAGACGGAGCTGTCGCTTTTCTCACGAAGCACAAATGGAAGACCCCGCTGGGCGGTTGGCTGGGGCGAATGCAGCCCCACCACGGCGAAGCGGTCGTTGGTGATCACGATCTCTGGCCCTATCTCGCAAGACTCCTGGGCCTGGAAATCGTTGCTTACATGGAGGCCAAGCCGGGCGTGCCGCCGACGCCGCAGCAGTTGGGCGAGTTCGTTCGCGAGATCAAAACACGCGATATTAAGATCCTCCTGACCACCCCGTACTACGACCCGAAGTATGCCGCATTCGTTTCGGCGCGGGCCGACATTAAGGTGTTGCCCACTGCCCACCAGGTGGCTTCCCGCCCGGGAACGGATGACTATTTCAAAATGGTGGCCCACAACATCGAACTGGTACTGGGAGCATTGGAGAAATGATCAAAGCTTCCGCCCCCGCCCCCGGAACAGCCCCCGGAACCACCCCCGGAACGGCCCCCGTTTCCACAACACAAGAACCGGCTCCGGCTGATGAAGCCAAAGCCGAAGCGTCGGCCTCGCAAGAGAACGCCCCACCGGAGCCCATCTTCCAGGCAAACGATCTGACGTTGGGCTACGGCCGAAAGGTGGTGCTGAGCCGTCTGAACTTCGAGATTCGTCCGGGTGAATTCTGGTGCCTGCTTGGCAGCAACGGCGCGGGCAAGACCACGCTGATCAAGGCCCTGCTCGGCGCGTTGCGCCCCAAGCGCGGGCAACTCCTGACGCGCGAGGAGTTTCGTCGCAAGAACCGGGTCGGTTACGTGCCCCAGCAGATCGAACTGAATGCCACATTGCCAACAACGGTGACAGAGTTTGTGCAGGCCGGGCTGGTCGGTGTGAAGACCGATCCACAGATGCGCCGCCAGCGAATGGACGTGGTGATTGAAAAGGTAGGCCTGAAGTCATCTCGCAAGGTGAATTTCTGGGCCCTCTCCGGCGGACAGCAACGGCGGGCGCTGGTCGCCCGGGCATTGATCCGCAACCCGCAGTTATTGATCGTTGACGAACCAATCGCCGGCCTGGACTTCGCTGCCGCCGAGGGGCTCATGCAGCTTATTACGGAACTGAATCAGGAGATCGGCATCACGGTGGTGTTCGTGACGCACGACCTTCAACTCGCCGCCGACCGAAGCAGCCACGTGGCCATGTTCCGAGGTGGCGAGATGGCAGCAGGCCCCACCGATGCGTTGCTGACCAGCGAGGAGTTGCTACGGACCTACGGCGTGCCGGTCGAGGTTCGAGAAACAGACGGACGGCGACTCATCTCACGAAGCACGGTGGAGGCGTAAGCCATGGCCGCTTTCCTTTCGGATTGGCGTCTGTTTTTTGACGCTTACACGTTGGCCGTGGTTCAGGCAGCTGTGCTCGGTCTGGTCGGCGTCATGGTGATCGGGCGCGGCCAGGTGTTTTTCGGCGCCGCAACCGCACAAGCGGCCACCCTCGGTGTCGCTCTGACCATGTGGCTGGCCGTGCAGATCGGCGATGAACCAGACAGCGCCTGGCGACAAATCCTGACAAGCCAGTGGTTCACGATGGCCTGCGCCGTGGTCATCTCCATTGTTGCCGCGGTTGTCATCGCGTGGGGCTCGGATGCCAATTCGCGCGGGGGGTTCACGGCCGAGGAGGTGACTGCCTGGGTATTCGCGGTTACCGGGGCGTTGACGATTCTGCTGTTGTCCAAGTCGCCGCAGGGCATGGACGCCATCCATCGGTTGCAGGCTTCGCGGTTCATGGCTGCGAGCCGGATCGACCTGCTGCTCATGAGCGTGATCGGCGTGGTGGTCATGCTGGGCGCGTGGTGGAATCAACGCCCGATCGTGTTGTGGATATCCGACCCGATTATGGCAGCAGCGACGGGCATGAACCTGGGGCGATGGACCTCCGGCATCGCTGTGGTCATCGGCCTGATTACGGGCTTGTCCATCGTCGCGTCCGGGATGCTCTACACCTTCGGGTGCCTGGTGTTGCCTGCGATGATCGCCAAGGCGGGAAGTCGCAACATCGGCACCATGCTCTTTGTGGCGCCCGCGGCAGGAGCCGGACTGGCAATAGTCGGCCTGGCGATCGCTCACGCCGGAAACCTGCCACCGGGACAGGTAATCGTAGCCACGTTGTCATGTGGCTTGTTGCTGACCTATGTCGGTCGGAAAATCGTTGATGCGGCGATCCTGCTGCCCGAGGCATAACACGCTTTCGTACTCGTCAATCTTTAGCGCCAGTTGGACGAATCATGATGGGACCGGTCATTGCCTGCCTGAATCAATGGAACCTGCTTGCCGGTACGGTGCCTGCCGCGGTGACCGCCGCCAACCAGGTCCGATTCGACATTCAGCGGACAAGGGAGGCGTCCGCATGAGTGGCAGACGAACCATTCAACGCAGCGCCATCATCGAAGTCATTTACGACGCCACCGGTCCGCTACGCCTCGAGGAAATACTTGAGCTGGCGTCCCGCAAGGTGCCGACGCTGGGGATTGCAACGGTGTATCGGCATCTCAAGCGTCTGCAAGACGCCGGTGAAGTGCGGGCCGTGGAACTGGACATCAATGACGTGCGCTACGAGCCGACCGGCCAAGACCATCATCACCACTTTCTCTGTCGTGCATGCGGGGATGCGTTCAACATCCACGAGTGCCCGAAGGGTATCGCGAAGCTGGCACTGCCCGGCTTCGAAGTCGACGAGCATCAGGTCACCCTTTACGGGCGATGCAGCGATTGCAGCTCCAGCAAGTGAAAAGCCGTAAGACGATGAAAGAACCGGTATAAGATGGACAACGTGATGGAGCATCTGATGGAATTCGTTAAGCAGCTTTGGCTGGTGACGCTGGAGGCGGCGCCCTGGCTGCTGCTGGGGTTGATCGTGGCCGGCCTGATGAAGTCCTTCATGCCGACCGGCCTGCTGTCGCGTTGGTTGGGTGGCCGAGGGATCGGTCCGGTGCTGCGCGCGGCGATTATCGGGACACCATTTCCTTTGTGTTCATGTAGCGTGGTGCCGGCCGCGCTGGCGCTTCGGCGCGGCGGGGCCAGCAAGGCGTCGACCGTGTCGTTTCTCGTGTCAACACCGGAGAACGGCGCCGACTCGGTTACGCTGAGCTACGCCATGTTGGGGCCGTTCATGATGGTCGCACGACTGGTCTCGGCACTGTTCAGCGCGGTATGGGCGGGCATGGCAACCGTGTGGTGGACCAGGGCGGACATGCCGCAGACCGTGCCATCCGACGATTTGACGTCGTCACACGTTCCAAACGCCGACCCTGATGAGAATGAAACGGTCAGCAAGCAGAACAAGGACAAGTCAGGCAGCGTCATCTGGCGAACCATCTCGGGACTGCGTTACGCAGTGTTGGACCTGTACCAGGACATCGCCCTGTGGATGGGAATCGGTTTGATGTTGGCAGCGGTGATCAACACCTTTATTCCGCCCGAGTCGTTAGCGCAATGGGGCAGCGGTCTGCCGGTCATGCTGCTGATGCTGCTGGTCGGCGTGCCGATGTACATCTGCGCCACCGCATCAACGCCGGTGGCCGCGTCCATGCTGATCGCGGGAGTCAGTCCGGGGACAGTCCTGGTGTTCCTGCTTGCAGGGCCGGCGACGAACTTGGGAACGCTCGGCATCGTGCGCAAAGAGTTAGGCAACCGGGCGGCAGGCGCGTACCTCCTCGGCGCCGGTGGCGGGGCGCTTGTCTGTGGTTACCTCACTGACCTGCTACTTTCCCGCTGGAGCTTTGGTGTGGTCGCGCAGGTTTCACACGCCCACCACATCGTTCCCGACTGGCTCGCGGTGACCAGCGTGGTCATCCTCGGCGTCTGCACGCTGTGGATGATCGGTAGACGCGCCCGGCATCTGGCAGGCGGCAAGGCGGAATCATGTTGTAACAACAGTGGCGCGACGAGCACCTGCAGCAGCAGACCGTTGACAGTCAAAACCGACAAGGCCGCTTCCTGCTGTGACGAAATGACGTCTAACACGCCGGCGTCCGAACAGCCTGCCAAGCCGTGCCGTCAAACCCCCTAGTACCACCAATGCAAAAAAACAGATCGGCACGACCCGAAATACGACAGTTAAACCACCTTGATTTCAACACTTAGCCAATCATCGCGCCGGGCTTAACTGGGAAATTTCCGTTTCATAACGGTTTTCTATCGAACGCGACTGATCTTTTAGGCGTATAATGATAACGAGAATGCGTTATCAATTAGTAAAATTGATCCCCATCCTGATGCTCGCCGTGTCCGTCGGCCTGCTCGCGCCGTCACATTTCGTGTGGCATTCCGAGGATGGGCATCACTGTGGTGCAACTGCCGCAGGCGACTGCAGTGGGCATGGCCACGTCCACACCTCGGCTTCGGGCCCCATCCAACTGCCTGACTCGGGCGACACCCCCCCGCCCGACTCTTCACATGGCACGGACTGCCATATCTGCCTGGTCATGCTTTCACTGCTGATCATCGCGGCAGTGGCCTGGTGTTCCCGCTTACCGCTTAAGTCATTCTGTTTTCCCGAGCCTCGTCGTGAGCAACCGGTCGTCGCGACAGCCGGAATCATCTGGCGGCGCGGACCACCTGCCTGAATATTGCATCTGATTACTCGTTCATTTTTCTAAATCACCAATTGATCCGTCTGCGCCCGTTTTGCGCGATAGACGATGCAATACACAAATCCCCCTCGAAAGGCAGGATATTCACATGGCCAACGCGCCATTTCACTACCGTTCCGCCGCACACAACAACCGCGGCTTCACGCTGATCGAACTTCTCGTCGTGATTTCCATCATTGCTTTGCTGATCGGCATCTTGCTGCCTGCATTGGCGTCGGCTCGCGTCGCTTCACGCAACACGCAAGACAAGGCCAACATGCGCTCGATCGGACAAGCACTTGAAATCTACCTCAATACGTTCAACGGCGACTATTTCCCAATTCACCTGCCGGAAGGCTCGACCGATCCCGAACCGGATCATGCTGAATGGCATGAGTTGATGTTCAGCATTGTGCCGGAAATGGACAATAGTGTGATGCGAAGTCCAATCGACCCATTGGAAAATTTTCAGATTGACCATGAAGGAGATCTTGAGCCAATCATCAGCTACTCCATCAATGGTTATTTCGAAGTCATCAATGCAAACCGGAAGAACATGTTCCAGCCAAGTGAAATCGTCTTCCTAGGACATCGAGGTGATGAAGATCTTGATGGTAATGAAATCACGGACGGACACGATGCCGATGAGATCCACTTCGCCTTCCATCCCTGGGAAGCCGGCGAAGACTGGTGGGAACACCTTGCTACTGAACGTGCACACGGCGGGACCAACTACCTGTTCTGCGACGGGCATGTCACGCTCGTAACGCCGGAAAATCTGACCAATGAAATGGCGGAGCCCGGCGACCGGTTCCATCCCGCTGAGGAACATGATCATGGCCATCCTTAATAATCGTTACGCAGTGCATGCGTAAAACCAAATTGTTGGCGTGAACGCCGGCTTGGCAACATGGCTCGTTATTGAGCCGGACAATGAGTAATACAGTCCGGCTCAATAACACCATGCGGGAGATTGTTCGAATAAGAGGGTATCAAAACGGGGTCTGACCCTGTTTGTTTGATGCACTGAGGCCAGGAAACAAGGATTCAACGATGTCTGACAATGCCACGCCGTCGTTCGGCACCGAGAACATGGATGCTCCATCCGGCAAACTGGACAAGGTGGGCATCGCCGCGTCACTGGCTTGTGCGATCCACTGTCTGGCCGCGCCGTTCTTTCTGCTGCTGCTCCCCGCAGCCGGGTCCGTCTGGTCCCATCCATCGGTACACTGGGTTTTGGCGGCGCTTGTGTTGCCCTTGGCCCTGTATGTGATCTATCGCGGCTACACCCGTCACAAGCGGCGTGCCGCGATGCTTTTTGCCGTGTTGGGGGCAGCGCTTATCATCGCCGGGTTGCTTGTGCCAGACACCGTCGCTCACGCCGGTCCGGAAACGGCGGCAGCCGCGACCGGTCCGGGGAGTCCAGAGATATCGGGGGCGGGGGTTCCCGGGGCGGACCACGAGGCAGTCAACTGCCCGAAGAGTTGCTGCCCGAGTCTCATTCAAGACCCGGACACCGGCAAGTTCACGCTCAATTTCCCGCCGGCGAGCATCGCAACAATGATCGGCAGCGTCTTGCTGGTACTGGGCCATGCGATCAACTTGCGCGGATGCCATCTCTTTAACAAGGGTCGGAATCCGGTCGCTGGCGACTGCGGATGCCCAACCGCGTGTGACGGCGGTTCGTGATGCCCATGGACGCACGCGACCCAAAGGATTGGTGCAGCTGTCACCAAGAGGATTGATCATGAAGACCAAATAAAGCCGCATATCGAATTCACGTCATGCGACGAACGTTCTATTGCCTTGAATAAATCACCCCAACAGTCATCCGACAAGTAGCGGCAGGGTAAGAACGAGGCTGATCACTATGGCACATATAGCGATCCGTTTCGTTTCCAAGTCTGGCTTCAGGCTCAGCGATACCAAAGCAAGCAACAATCCGATCAGACCGACGCACGCAGGAAAAACCGTGATCCATGACAATAAAACGAGCACGACACCTATAAATCTGTCAGCCCCAGCCACAACGGCCATGAAGGCGAGAAGATAAGTGAGTATCGTCGAAAAACCAGTCAAAAATGCCAACTTGGCCAGCACGGCGCTGACCACACCGGCCTTGGATCGATCGGATCGCGTGGCCTCTTGCATATTGTTCTTCCCCGTTGGATCGTTGGACGGTGGTGAGATACCAGAATCAGCTTAGCTTGAATATCTAAAGGGTGCTTAAATGGTATCAGGGCGGATAACGGGGACGCCGCTCATTTCTGTATCACCATCGCACCTACGACCGCTCGTTGTATTGTGGCGGCTCTGTGTAAAGCAATTGCCAATTCGCAACGCCGGTCATCACCACGTGACGACGGGCCTGGACGTGGCCGTCCAAATACAGCATATTGGCAGTACCGCCGTCGATATCCGGCGAGGCGTTGGAGGCGTAGCGGTAGCCGCGGAAGTTGTCCAGCGCGCGGAACATCAAGGCTTTTCGACGACGCAGGTCAGACCTCGTTTAATGTCTTTTCGAAAAACCATTGCTGCATATCGTCTCGCCGCGCGGTGATCCGCGTTGTCTCGATCAACCCGGCTATGCAACCATTCATGAATAGCACTGGAATGCGTATCACCGACAAGTTGCCGATAAGCCGCAGCACGAGGTCACTCGGCGGTCAACCAACCGAAACGCGCCGGCCGATAGATGCCTTTGTACGTCGGTGACCATGCCGCGATTTCATGGGGCCGCACCGTAATGCGATGACGGCTGAAATTGCATCGCCAGACGTCACCGGTCGCGATGCGTTCCACGGCGAAGGCGGCGAGCGGGACGGCGATTTCCGCCGACCAGAAATCGCGGCCGCGATGCACGGCCGCCTTCGCACCGGCGGGCCAGTCCACGAGTTGCTTGCCTTCGTGGCGCTTCTCAAAAACGGTGGCCAGCGTGTTAACGCTCAGGTGATACGTGGGCGCCTTGTCGCCGGGCGGCGTGATGACCATTTCCACCGCGTTTTCCCGCCACACGTTCTCGCCGCGTTTGCTCAGGCGATCGAAAATGCGGTCCACGTGCGGCTCGTCGCATCGCACGCCGACATGCAGATGCGCATCGTCAAACAACACGCGAAACGCGGTGCTCACCGCCGCAGGCCCGCCGTCCTCGATCCGCGCGTTCGCCGGCAGGACATCAGCTTTCCGCCACGCCGGTTCGTCGAGCTTGCCATCGAGCTCGAGCGCGCCGTCCGCGCGCCGCAGGGCCGCGCGGCCCGGCTCGGGCGGCGGGGGCACGTTCGCATCCGTGACGAGGTTGTCGGCGATGAGGTTGTCGCCGAGTTCGTCTTCAGCCGCGAGGCCGCGCCCTTGCGTCGGGTTGTCCTGCGTATCGCGACAGCGGTTGCCGCGCACGATGTTGCCCTTGTGATCGCGGAGGTAAATGCCCGGAAACATGCCTGGACACCGCTGCGAATTGTCTTGGACGACGTTGTCCGTAATGACGTTGTGCAGCGCGCCGCGCCCTTCGATGCCGTACAGCCCGTTGCGCGCGATGATATTGCCCTGCACGATGTTGTCGCGGTCGGGGTCGCCGAGGTTGTCGATGCCGCAGCCGCGGTTGTCGACGAAGATGTTGTCGGTCACCACCGCGTGGTGCACACCGACACAAAAGTAAAACCCCGCGCGGTTGCGCCGGCTGATGTTGTTCGTCCAGACGCTTTCGGTCAGGTGCGTGCCGGGGTGCAGGCCGTGGCTGAGGCAATCTTCAACGAGGCAATGCGTCACGGTCGCGCCGCGCCCGCGCTGGACGCTGATGCCATCGGCCGGCCAGCCTTTGACCGTGACGCGGTCGATGCGCAGATCGGTCGCGGTTGCGGTGTGGACGGCGGCGCAGGTGAAGCCCGCGTCGTCGGCGGGCGTGTAGCCGTGATCGCCGCCGTGGATGGTCAGCGATTCGATCGTCACGGCATCGCTCGCGTCGACGTGCAGCATGGGAAAGTCGTGCCGCCCCGCCCCGCCGTGCCGGGGCGCGTAGGTTCGCTCCGGATTGCCCGCGATGATTTCGCCGCGCAGCGTCGTTCCTTCAATCGCGTGAATGACGAACTGCCTGCCGTGCCAACTGCGTTGGGTTACGTCGAAAATGCTGACCTCATCGCCGGCCTGAAGGCCCGCGGCCGAATCGACTTCGATGGTGTCGGCGTTTTCGCCGCATGTTTGGGTGAGGTTGAATGCGACAGGCGCGCAGCGCGTCAGCACGGTGGCCGCGCGTTCGCCGCGCAGCGTCACGCCGTCGCGCAGTTGAATGCTGCGCCGCACGAGGTGGCGGCCGGCGGGAATGACAACCGTGCCGCCGCCGGCCGGCAGCGCGTTGATGGCTTCCTGGATGCCCGCCGTGGGCGAGGCTGTTGGTTCGACCTCGATGTGATTGACCCTCATGTTTTTTTCGATGGCCGCGGCCCGTTCACGGCTGATTGACGAACGGTGCGGCGACGGTTTCGCCTTGCGGCCCGATGAAATCCGTATTGCCGTCAAAGTGCATGAGGATCAGTGTATCGGCATCGCGCTGAAGCGGCGACGTGGGGACGGGGTAGGTCTTGTCGCGGAACCCCGCGCGTGGAACCCGACTGATGCGAAGTTCGTCAATGACGATGTTGTGATTGCGGCTGAACATCTCGATGACGTCAGCGATCGCAGGCATGGTGAATCCATCGAGCAGCCAATGCGGTTTCGGATCGCGCGGGTAGGCAACGTCGGCGTGCAGCGCGGCCTGGCCGTTGAGAAACGCCTTGCTCATCTGCTTGTTCTTCTGTTTCAAGTTGACCTGCATCGGCATATCTGCATCCCAGACGATGCAGACGTGATGCCATCGCCCGGGTTCGAGACTCAGCATGCCTGTTTGTCTGTTCCAGGGTCCGAGCCTGATGGGGCGTTGCGTGCTGCCGGCGCGGTCGACAAGGTTGAACGCGTTTTTGTATTCAAATGAAATGGCGGCGCGCAACCAGGTTCTAAAGTTGCTGCCCGGTGCGAGCGGCACGACGAACGGGATGCCGACCCCCTTCGTGAACGCGGGGTGTTCGTTAAGCATGAAGAAAAACTCGATGGTGCCGCGCTGCGCGTCGAAACGTTCGTAACTGTTGACGCCGGTCGCACGGCCCAGTGGCAGCGTGAGTTGGTCATTGCCGTTGAGCAAAAGCGCCTGCCCGCCGCTGATCGCGCCGTCGACATACACCGCGTCGGACGGATAGCCCTCGTAGTCCGGCGTGGGCATAGGCGGGTCGGCCATGTCGAAAACCGATTCGCGGTCGAACGCGACGACGGGTGGGATGTCGTACAGCTTGAGGATGTAGAACGCGTGCGGGTTTTCGTAGCCGCTGCGAATCGCCCACGGGCCCGGCGGCGGATCGGTCGGCACGTCGACGGTGGTCCATTCACCCGTGCCCGCGATTTCCTCGCCGTCCGGGCGCACGATGGTGAGCGAGCGGTCGGGCAGGTTCGATCGTACGCGAAACCGCCGCGTACTCACGGGCACGTTGAACCAGATGGTCGGCGGCTCGGCTTCCTCGAAATAAATCCCGTCGGAGAAGGCGGCCATCATCGGCGTGGTCGGCGTCGCGTACATGGTCAGCGGCTCGGCCCGCTTGTGGCTGACGACCCACGTTGTCGTCGCATGCGTCGCCGGTATGGTCACGTGTACCTTGCCGTACACGGCGTCCAACGTCATCCACGCGGGCGGCATCGCATTGCCATCGCGGTCCGCGATGGTGACGGGGATCGGCTGATCGACAAGGTCCGGCCCGCCCTTACCGATATCCACGGCAAGTGTGGTTTCGCCGCCCTGCTTGTGATGCACGTACACCTGGACGGGTAATTCGTACTCGCGCGGCAGCGCGATTTGTTCCACGCCGGGCACGAGCGCGAGCTTCATCGCGGCCGGCAGGGTGCGCAGATGTGCGAGGCCGTACTTGGGCACCATGTCGTACGATGCGTTTTCCTTGAGCGATTCGTAACCGAGCCGTGCGTCAAGCGGGTTGCCTTCGGCGCGATACAGGCGCAACATGGCGATATTGAGCAACTGCATCGGCGCGCGGAATTTGTTTTCGCGAAGGGTCTTCGCCCAATCGAGGTAAACCTGTTCGAGCTTGGGGTCGTGTTCCGGCACTTGCAGCGCCTGCTCGAAGCCGTACTCGCGCCAGCCGGCGCGGTGCGTGTAGCCGTGGTTGCACTCTTCATCCGTTTGGAGGCTGCTTTTAATGGCTTTGCAGAATTGGCATTGCTGCGCGATCGTCAGTTGTTCGTAAGGCCGGTAGAGTTCCAGGTAGCGCGGATCCCACGTGGCACGGTAGGCTGCGGCGGTGTTTCCGAGCCAGTTGCCGACCCTGCCGCAGTATTTGCTGCCGCCGCCGGGTCCGACGTCGCGGTAATACTCATCCATGACTTCGATCATCACGTCATGCGCGCGCTCGTAGCCGGTGGTGTAGTAGTTGAGCAGCAGGTACGGGATGTAATGATTGAACGTCCAGCTGATGAGGTAGGAATCCCAGGGCCACGTGCCGTTGTCGGCAATGACCCAACCGACGTTTTTGTCCAGCGGCGCGTTGGTCCAGTGTTGTGTGTGCATGTCCATCATGCAGCGCGCGTTGCGGATGGCATACGTCAGCCACGCGCGCTGCCCGCTGCGCAGGTAGTAGTTCCACGGCACCATCGGGCGCTGATAACCCATGTCGTACGTGCGGCGATAGCCGGTGTAGATCACGCGGCCGTCGGAGGTTTTGCGGGTGTAATGCGGAATGCCCCCGCCGTAGTCCCACCAGCCGTACCACGGGTCGAGCCGGTCGATGGCGTCGAGAAATTCATCGAAGCGCGTGAGGATCGCAGCCTCTTCCTCGGGAAAGTTTTTGGGGTCATACGGGTGATACTCACCGGGCCCGACGACTTGCGTCGCGCAGGCGAACGCGGGATCGACGCTGACGATCGGCGGGGTTTGCAGCATTTCGCCGGCGGCCTCGCCCTGCTCGCCGAACCCGAGGATCAGTTCATGCGTCTTCGCCACGCCGCAGCCATTGGCGTTGCGGTTCATGAGGCTGGGGTACGTCTTGCGACTGGCCTCGAAGCGCTCAAACGCCTCGTCACCCCAGACGTCCTTCAAGCCCTCGATGGTCATGTCGAGGGCGCGCCCGGCGGCGTTCGAGTATGCATGAAACACCAGTTCGCCCTGTGTCGCTTCAAGCGCGGCGGGCCACTGGCGCGACATCTCGTAGCACGACAGCGTGACGTCGTTCGAGGTGATCCAGTCGGGCAGGTCGTCGGTGGGTTGTTGCGCGTCGCCTTCGATGATGACGCCCATGTTGCGCTGCGATGCGAGGTGCATGCGCGGCGTTGTCTGCGTTGCATTCACGAGCGGGAAGCGCAGTGCGACGTCGGTGAACTTATACGTGTTGGTGTCGACGGTGACCGTCCACGTCGTAAACAGCCGCACGAACGGCAACCCGCGATAGACGTACAACCGCCGCGTAAACGCGCAGGCGCGCTCGCCTTTGTCGTTGCGATACCAGCCACGGCTGCGAATGACGGTGCGGATGGGGCCGGCCATTTCAACGTCGACGGTCAATTCATCGTCATCGCCGAACGTGCTGTAGCGATCGCCTTTGGTGGTGACGTAAAACGCTTCGGCGCGATCGACGACCTTGCGGCCATCAAGGTAGATGCCGTCCAGCACCGCGCCGTCGTTGCGGTTAAACGCAACCTTCAACGCGCCCGATGTGACTTCGATCGCATCGTCATCGCGATGGATGGTGATGGGGTCGGACACAGCGGCGGCTCGGACCTCGTTGCCATATTCCAGAAACAGTTTCGACGGCGCGTCGCCATTTGGGAGGATGAAATCGAGCAACAGCCAGCGAATCGACCCGCCCTTCGTCCACGTGGCGGTGACGGTTCGCTGCGAGGGGACTTCGCGGCCGGTTTCGTCGACGACGCGCGCCTGGTCGGTGTTCCACAAGGTTTCGGTCGGCAGCGGCACGCCCATGGTGATTGGCCAGTCGATGGCGCGGCCGAGGGTTCCGGGGGGGCCGGGGTCGATGTGCAGTTCGACGCGTTCGCGTGCGACCGCCGCTGGTTTCGGTTCGTCGACCGTGGGCCGCGTCCAGTCGCGCAGGTGCTTGAGTGTTTGCGGCGTTTGGTAGCCGCGCTCCTTGACGGCTTTGAGATCGTCGGGCAGTGGGTCGGCTTTGTCCTTGACGAAGATGCGCAGGTTGTCGAAGCGCGCCGTGCCCGTCCACGTGTAAAACAAAAACCGATCCTCTTCGCGCTTCGGTTGTGTCAGCATTGACACGACGGGCTTGCCGTCAATGGTCAGCCGCGCAGCGAGGCCGTTGACCTCGGCGGTGATGCGCACGGTTTTGTTCACTTGCAGGTCTGACGCTGTTTCGGTCGATCGAAGCGGCGCGTGTCTGATGCCCGTGCGCGTGTTGTAGCTGCCGCCGACCTGAAATAACACGCCGTCGAGGAAGCACGACAGGTCGCTGATTTCGCCGCCGTTGCCGGTGGCGGTGAACGTCGCTTCAAACTCGGCGCGAATCGCCGGGGCGTCGAATGTTTTGTCGAGGGTGGCGATCAGTTCGTTTCCGCCACTGATCAGCGCGCCTTGGTCGGTCGGGCCGGGGGCGCCGCGGAAGCTCCACGCCGTCTCCCAGCCGGGCGTGTTGAAGTCGGCGTGATACACCTCGCGCCAGTCGGCGGCGCGTGCATGGGAGGCCAACATCAACAGCAGCAATGCATTAACAGCGTGTCGTATCATGTCGTTTATCCTGGTTCCGGTTGGGATGGTTCATCGGTGGGTTAGGGTGTGCAAAGCGTTGCCGCTGCGCCGTCGCAAAGGGCGGCCGCGGGTTTGTCGCGAATGACATGATTCAGTTCCAGTAGAGGTACCAGATACCGATCGCTTCGTTGATGTCGTCAAAGATTTCACCGTGCAGGTTTTCGACATGGCCGTCGAAGAAGGCGAAGTTGTTGGTAAAGTTGACGTGCAGGTTGAGCACACCTTCGTTGCCGCCGAGGCTCCCGTAGGCCAATTCGTTGTAGCGTTCGTAGTCGAGGGTGCGCGGGACGCCGTTGGCGTCTTCGCCGTACTTGAGGCCGTCGGCGACGAACGCCTTGCCGCTCGGTCCGCGGTAGCGCACGGGGTTAGCCGGGTTGTTGGCCAACAATTCTTCGGGACGGCGATAGTCGATGGATGGCGGGTTGAGTTTGTTGCTGCTGTTGAATGTGCCGTAATGCATGTTGTGGGTGTAGGTGTAGTTCCAGCCGTCGCCGTGGAAGTTAACCGTTTGGCCGGCGTAGGTTGGGCAGACCAGCGGGTTGTTGTCGCGCGGCGAGTGTGAGTCGATGCCGATGTAAGGCTTGTAGAAGTTGGAGGGCCACGCTTCATAGGGCCCGCCGTTGTTGTGCAACTCGCTCGGCGAAAAGAAACCGTCGTTGTCGCCGGCATACATGAACTCGCATTGGCCGACGGTGCGGAGGTTGTTCTGACATTGCAGGCTCATGGCCGCCCCGCGCGCCGCGGTGAGCGTTGGCAGGAGCAAGGCGAGCAGCAGCGAGATGATGGAAATGACCACAAGCAGTTCGATCAACGTGAAACCGAGCGTTCGGGCATGTGTCATGGGATTGTCCTTCTCGCCGGCGGGCGGCCCCGCGCGGGGCGTTTTCCACCTGAATGTCGACCATCACCCCCTTGGGCGTGCGTGAGCTGATAGGCCAATATTACCCGTGACTGTTCGCGCAGTCAATGGGTTGTTACGCTATAATCTGACAAATTGAAGCCCGTCGGCCGCACCGTGCGGTCCGCCCGGCGGCGAACCTGTGAAAATCGCGAGGCTCCATGCCCGTCAACGAAACCAAACGCGTGCGACTGGTGGACGTGGCCGAAAAGGCCGGCGTCTCACGCGCCGTCGTCGGCCACGTCCTGTTCGGCACGGGCGGCAAATCCACGCGCGTCAGCGCCGCCACCGCCGACCGCGTCCTCGCGGCCGCCAAGGAACTCGACTACCAGCCCAACGTCATCGCCAGGCAACTGCTCGGCGAACGCACGCGCACGTTGGCCGCCCTCGTCGACGCCGATCGCTACACCATTTACTACGACCGCATGCGCGCGATGGACATCGAGGCCGACAGGCTCGGTTACCGATTGATGGCCAGTTATCTCCACCGCGACCAGAAGCAGGCCGCCGACGAACTGCTCGAACAACTTAACGACATGGTCGGCCGCGGCGCAGAAGGCGTCATCCTCATCCGCGGCCTCGCGCATTGGCCCGATCACATCCTTCGCCGGCTCGAACAGGTCAACCTTGTCGTTTGCGGCAACAGCCCCGAGATTGCCAATGCCTGCCACGTCACCGTCGATCTCGCGGCAGGCATCGAACAGCTTGTTCAGCACCTCGCACGGACCGGCCGACGCCGGTTGGTGATGCTGCTGCCCAAGACCGGCACCGCCAGCATCAATCGCCGGAGCATCGCATTCGCCGCGGCCCTTCGAAAGTTTCATCTCGATGGCGACCCGCCGATCTGGTCGGCGAACGTCAAGGCCGACACCGTCGATCCGCAGGTCGTTCGCCGTTATGTCGATCGCGTTCTCGACGCGCATCTCAAGCCCGGCGCGTGCGACGCCATCCTTGCCAGCAATGACCTCTGGGGCGTGCAAGTGGTCAAGTCGCTGCGCCAGCGCGGCGTGCGCGTGCCCGACGACATTGCCGTGACGGGCATCGACAACGACCCGATCGCGGCGGCTTGTCACCCCGAACTGACCACGATCGACCAGCGCAACGATGAGTACGCGCGGTGCACTCTGGATTTGATGTCGCGCATGATCGAAGGCAGGAAGATCGGCAGAGCGGATCGCGACGTGCAGGTTCAACCGCAACTGATTATTCGCGAATCGACCTGATTTCCTGCGATGGTGCAGACTGCATCAAAACAGGGCCATATCAAAACAGGGTCAGACCCCGTTTTGATCCCCGATCCCGACGCGTATGCCTGGTTTGCATTTGTCCGGAATAGCAGATCACAGCACGCCATACTTGGCGTATGCCTCGGACGCCAACATTCCCTCGCTGATCGCATCACGGGTGCGGTTTTCTTCCCCCATCTTGGCCCAGGCACGAGAAGTAACAGCAGCCTCCACGGAACGAGGCACCACCACCACACCGTCGGCGTCGGCTACCACCAGGCTCCCTGGCTCGAAGCAAACCCCATCGATCTCCACCGGCACGTCCACATCGACGACCCTCTGACGATGCAGGCTGTCATACGGACTCACTCCTCTGGCAAGGCAGGTGAATCCCATATCGTTCATCTGTCGTGTGTCGCGCACGGCACCATCTACAATTGCGCCGATGCATCCCTGGTTACGCGCCGCAGTGGAAAGTAACTCTCCCCAGATGCCCGAACGCATGGAGCCGTGCGCTGCGCAGATGAGCACATCATCGGGCTTGCACCCGTCAACTGCATCGAGTTCCAAGGCATAGGGGTTCGTATCCTCGTGATCCATATCTACCCAGAGCGTGGTGCGACAGCGGCCGATCAGCGGCAGCGTCCCAGACACTGGCTGGAACGGTATCCGTGGCGACTGATTCCGCCGGCCGGCCTGGTCCAGCGCATCGCAGACCAATGCGCTGGTTAACACCTGACGAAGTTCGCAGATCGCCTGGCTGGATGTTTCGGGGACATGGTCATTCATAAGTTTTAGCTCCGTGGCTTTTGTGCTGGTCACCTTCTCATACTTCGATGCAGGCAGACCAGCGAACATCTCGAATCCTCATTCGAGGAACAGATTCATTATCTTGATTCAGATTCATCCGGCTAATGCGCAGGCTGCTTCGTGAATGGCATATCTCTTCAGCCGGAAGAATTCCTGGTCACGTTAGCCGTAGGACTGTCGCTGCATGCATGGTCTTGATCTTGTTATTGGTTCCCTCCAACGGCCCCGTTGAGATGGGATTATAGTACCAAGCCAAGAAGTGGCGGCGATGCAGTTGCAGCGTGTTGGCGAACTGCTGCGACATCCGGACACCCGACGCGTGGAATATCGAAACAAGGGCTGCCCTGCTCCGTACAGAACCTCACGATACGCAATTATTCGTTCTTGCTACGATCTCGGATACGTTGCGAATAAGCGGAATTGTTGGCAATTCAAAGAAGATCGACCGGTATTGATTCTGCCGATCGACATCTTCCATACGCAGCAGGTCATACGCATTGCGTATCTTCTTAATGCGTCGAAGACGTTATTAACGCTCATCCGTGCAATATCCGCGAAGGACGTTCCGCACAAGACTTAAGTGTGATTGGTATCAGACCCTGTCTCGATCTCTAATAAAAGAGCGCGTAGTACAAACCAAACTCGCGACGGAAGGTGGCGTCACTCGGTACGACCCAATTCACGTGGCTGTCGGCATAGAGGACATTACCGCCGTCACACCATTGCTCGGCAAACGCTTTCGCAGAACCCGCGCCGCCGGGGCACGGCTCGGAATACTTGGACGAGTGCCCCATGTACAGTCGCCACTCACTGAAAATATCCATCATCACGCCGTCCTTCGACGGGATGTAAGGGATGCGCTCCAGGCTATAGTTCACGTACTCGGTATGCTTCTCGTTGATCACCGGCGCATGGCGCTGCGGGCTCATCGAACCGATATTGGTGCGCCAGCCGTACGGCTTGCCACGGCTCTGATCCGACCCCACGCTGGTCCCCACACCGGCGAAGTAGGTATAGCCGATGGTGCCGGCATAGGTCCCTCGTTCCCACCAGTACTCGTAGAATTCCTTGCCGTAAGGGAGACTGACAAAGTTGCCACCGGCCGGCAATGTCGGGCATCCGACGACCTTTTTGGTGATGCCATAGCTCTTGAGCGGTGCGATGGTGCTGACCTGTATCCCTTCAAGCGCGACGTTGGACCCGCCGCCGCCTTTCAGCGGATACCATCCATCAAACTCGGATGTGTACATGCTCAGCGCGACGCCCCACGTTCTTAAATTGACTGAGCATTTTGTCCGATCGACCGCCCGTCTGGCTTGCGCCAGTGCAGGCAGCAGTATTGCAACCAGCAGACTGATGATTGAGATGACGACCAACAGTTCGATGAGCGTGAATCCGGGTCGTGTTCCACGACTTTGACGCTTCCCAGGCCCTGCAACGCCAGCCCCGATCCAAGGTGTCATGTTGCTGTCCATTGGCATTCCTCTGTGGTTGTCGGGTGGTTTGATCATCCGTCGTTTTCCTTTGGAAGCGTTCTTTGGGTTTGCTTCACTTTGCAGCAGCCGAACTCCAACCAGGCACGACGCGCGGGGTCACCAGCACGCGCCGGGTTGGGACGTCTGCCTGGCCAGCCACTTCCGCGAGCAGTGATGCTGCTGCGCTACCCGTTTCGATGGCTGAAGCCTCAACCCGACAGATGTCCTCTACGAACGGTAGACTGTCCGCACTCTCACAGAACACGAGGCTCAGGTCCTCCGGCACACTGATCCCCTGCCGGCCGCACCAGGCCAGGGCCAGTTCAGACTCCCCCGGCTCGCCATATACGACAGCCGTGGGACGTGAGGGCAGTTTCCACAAACGCTCCATTGCCGCGTCTACCTCACCGGGCGGGGCATTAAAATGCGGGCGCGTCACGACCAGCGCAGGATCGCTGTCAAGACCGGCATCGCTGATCCCCTTGCGGTACCCACTGAGGATTTCTCGCTGGTACGGAAAACTGGTGAACGAGCCGACGAACGCAATGCGGCGGTGGCCGAGTTCCACGAGGTGGCGTACCGCCAGTCTGCCCATCATCTCGAAATCCATCGTTACCTGATGAACCGGAAGCGTACAATGATGGTCACCTAACACCACCCACGGCCGCTCCAAACGATTGAGCGCATCAGCGTACTTGTCATTTACCTGACCGAACGCAATCCACCCTTCTACTGTGCCCGAACGCGTCAGATCTGCGAGGCGCGGGGAAGGCCGACCTTCGGTCTGGCGAAGGAAGACAAGGAAACCGTTGCACTTGCTCACGGCCTGTTCCACACCATTGAGAAACGCCAGATAAGTGCTGCCCAAGGGGCCCGGACCAGCGTCACCATAGCAAGACATAACGCCAATCTGCCGGGGATCGCTACCGGCAGTGATGCCGAATCGCGAACGAATCAGTTGTCGAGCCGCATGATTCGCCACGTAGCCCAACCGACGAGCGACCGTCTGGACGTGCAAAGTCGTCTTAGCTGAAACTCTAGGATGGTTGTTCAGGGCAAGTGAAGCCGTCGACGGTGACACCCCGGCAGCCTTCGCAACTTCGAGTTGACTGACCATGCTGCACGATCTCGTTACGCGATAACTCTCCGACCCATGACAATCTTAGGCCTTGGCGGTATGGCCGTCAATAATATTTAATAAATATTCATATACGTATTGCAATAGGGAAATGACGAAAAAACGCGAAGAAATGTGGGTAAATATCGAAACAGGGGCTGACCGGCTCTGTCTCCACCCTCCGCGACCCATTCGAAAGGATCATCACATTGTGAGTGATCACACGCCATGCATCGAACCACCGTGCACGCCCCCCGGAAGCTGACTCCCGGAATCCCCCCCCGGGAAGTGGCCCTCTGAAAGTAACCCCCCCTCCCGGAAGAAACTCCCGGGGGCGAATCCCCTGCTCACGCCAAACCCGTATCACTGAGCGACCGGTCCAGGCGCTCGAGCAACGGCAGATCCAGTGCTTCGGCGAATTGACTTAACCAGTGGCGAATGTCGGCCAGATCAACGTCGGGATTCTTCAACAGCACTGTCTTGACGTCCACCAGATCAATCGGCCGGCCGGCAATCAGCTTGTGAATCAGTAAATCTTCGACGGACACGAACCGGACCAGGACATCCTTGACCGGCACATCTGTGCCGCGCGCGATGGCCTGCACTTCGTACGATGAATCCGTAAATGACACGTCCGCGCGCAGGCGGCCGGCCTCGTCCAACAGCGGCAACACATGCGTCTGATCGACGAATTGTTGTGCGTCGTCCACGTTCGGGCGAAAACCTGTTTTCAATAACAATGGCAGTACGCGCGGCAGTTCGTCCGGCGCGATGCCGACGGTCAAGTCGATATCCCGGGTGAAACGTGGCTCGCCATAATGGATGACGGCTTGTCCGTTGATCACCATGTACGGGATATCGGCATCATTCAACGCCGTGGCTACGCGTGCCAGTGCATCAACGAGGGTCAAGTCGGACATTGAGCGCCTTTGCCAGCCGAATGTCGTCTTCCAGTCCGATCAGCGGGTTGTCCCGAAGCGGGTTTTTGTCCAGATGCTCAACGAGTTGGCGCATCTCTTCGACGATGCCGACGTTGTTCATGTAGCCGCTGGGGCTGTTGCGAATGGCGTCGCGTTCGTATTGTTCCCACTCGGGCGTGCGTTTGAGCATCTTGGAATTATATCCGGATTAACCAATGGTCGTTGAACGGATCGCCGTGCCGCCCTGGAAGTGGCCCTCGGCAAAGTAAACCCCCCGGAAGTGACCCCCGCCCCCGGAGAATAATCCTTCCGGGGGCGGGCAGTCCTGTCACGGATTCGCCCTTAAGCTCTGATATCCGCCAAGTGGTTTTGGTGTTCAAGCGTAGCCGTCGCAGGTCATTGGCCGGGCGCGGTGGCTTCGACCGCGCCGTCAGGCTTCACAAAGGCGCTCGCCGGTTGATCAACGAACGAGATGTTCGAGAGTTTCGCCGAACCCTTCGGCGGCCCATCGATGCCCGACTCGGGGTTCCAGAAATGGAACGTCCATGTTGTGGCGAAAGGCACCCCGTCGACTTGAACAAAATCGTCGTAAAGAACAATGCTCGGGGTCTTGCTGGCTTCTTCGAGGGCCGTGCCGTAGGTCACGATGTAAGCCAACGCGGTCAGTCGGCCGTTGTCGGGGTCCGCGAAGGCGATGTACCAGTCGTCGGGTGTGTCGCCCACGCCGGCGTCGAAAGTGATTTTCGTACCGTGAAGGACTTCATCCGCGTTGCGAACCACGTGAGGCCCGGTGGATTTGTGGTTCGTGCCCGGATCATTGAGCTTGTACGGTGCGGCAACGAAGTAAGGCCACGTCAACACGTGAAACCGTGCGGGCGGACCGGGGACTTGCGCATCAGCCGGGCTCAACCAGGCGGTCTTGCCGTCGAAAACAATGGTCTGGCCGCCTTCAAGTTCCAGGCGGATTTTGCTGAGCGAAGGCGTGAACCAGGCGGTGCCTTCGAGATGCATCGGGCCGAAGTCGATGACCATGTCGGCTTTAATCGTGGATTGCACTTCGTACTTATCCACAGCGTGCGCTTTTTCGATTGATTGAATCTGCCTGGCCGGGCTCGTCGCCTCGCCCGCTGATGCGGTAAGGCCGAAGCCCAAAAGCACGCCGACGGTCACGGCGATAACAGTTAACGATGTGCGGGTTGGGATGAGTTGTTTGATGTTCATCGTGGTATTCCTTAAGAAAAAGAGGCTGGCGTGACGGCTGATCGTCTCGGTTTCTGCTGCTTCTCTACGTTAAGAAGCGTATTTCGTGAGTGAGTGTTGCATTCCTGGTTCATTCTTAGCGCCCAAGCGTTGGGTGTGAATCTGTTTGGGGAAAGAAATCGGCACCTTCGGGCCGGCATGACTTACATGCTGGCGAACATCTCTTCGACCGCGACCGGGTTTGTGCGCCAGGTGGCGACGACCTGTCGGGACATATCGTCGGGCGTGATATGGGTTTCACCTGCTTCGACGCCGGCAAGAATCGCGGCTGCCGCGTCATTCGGCGAAGCCTTGTCCATCGGCATGTCCTTGGCCATGTCGGTGTCGATCGGCCCGGCATAGACGCCGTGGACAGAAACGTCGAACTTGGCCAACTCTGCCCGCAAGGCAAGGGTGAGTGAATGCGACGCTGCTTTGCTAACCCCGTAGCTGGCAATCGGAGCCATGCTCGCAAACGAGACAAGCGAGTTGAGGTTGACGATCGCGCCCTTGTTGGCTTTCAGGGTTTCGACGAGTGCCTGGCTGACGCGAAGAACGCCGAAGTAATTGACTTCCAGGTCGCTATGGTGGCCGGCAATATCACCAAATGCGGTACTCGCCGCATTGACGCCTGCATTGTTGATGAGCAATTCAACATCGGTAACGTTCTGCGTCGCGGCGGCTACCGATTCGGCGTCGGTCACGTCGAGTTGAACTTTGACCACGCGCGGGTCGGTGAAGGGAAGCTTGGCCACGTCGCGAGCGGTGGCGTAAACCTTCTTTGCACCGCCGGCGAGTAGTGCATTAACGAGGGCTTTACCGATGCCGCGGTTGGCGCCGGTGACGAAAGCGGTGGTGTCTTTGATCTGCATGGTGTTTTCCTTCCAGTAAAAGTGGTTTCATCGATTGTTTTGACCGATTGGTTTAAACTACACCCAAAGTATACCCAGTTTAAACCGATCGGTCAATACTATTCTAAAAAAATATTTCGAGCCCCCGAACCCCCCGGAATCCCTCAAACAGCCGCCGGCTGGCCAAGCAAATTCATGGCCTGGGCCTTGATGGCCAACAGCCCGGCTTTGTCGTAAACGCCCCGCGCCAGCACACGCAGCCCCACCACCAGTGTCAGCAGCCCCTTGGCCGCGGTCGGCGCATCAACCGAAGCAGCCACCTCGCCACGGGTTTGCGCCACCTCGATGCCCCGGCGGAAAAATGCTTCGGTGTCCTTGAGCCCACCAGTCACAATCGCGCGGATCTCAGCGTCGTGGCCAGGCAGCTCAAGCGCGGTATTGACCATCAAGCATCCCTTATTCTCTTTATCAGTAAGGCTTTCGGCGATCAATTCATCAAAGAACTTCCTGAATGCAGCGATCGGATCGTCCTTGGCCTCAAGCTGTGCCAACACTTCACGCCGATTCTCAAGGTCATATTTCAGAATGGCCTTGACGAACAAGGCGCGTTTCCCGCCAAAGGCGTTGTACAGGCTGCCCTTGTTGATGCCCATCGCGTTCGTCAGGTCGGTCATCGAGGTCGCGTCGTACCCCTTGTTCCAGAACACTTTCATGGCCTGCTGTAGCGCCAGATCGGTATTGAAGTTCTTTTCCCAGGGCATGGCTACCGCCTTTCATCTTGGATGATCGACAGTATTATAGCCTTTGTTTATACCGAACGGTAAATAAAATATTCAGGAATCGACTTAGCGGGATATCGAGACAGGGGCAGAGCCCGTTTCGATCCCCAAATGACGCTTGACGACAACCACAGCCGCTGCGCGGGAATGACGGACAGGTAAACAAATCTTCTTCCCGCTGCCTTCCAACCACCGCTACAGTCCGTTCCAATCGAGTCCCAGTGTCATCAATGGTTCGTCACCATTCAGCAAACGTTGATACGCAGTCGGAGCCTCTCCCGCAGGTAACACATCGCCGACTAATGCGCCAATCTTCAGCCTGCGTTGCTGCATCAACTCCAACGCCACTCGCGCATCCGTCAGGTGGATTGTCATCTCGTCACTGTCTTCAAAACGAGGTCGCGCTCCATTGTGGGCGCCGTAAATCGTCAGGCCCTTTGAATGCACATCTCTATAAAAGTCTACTTCAGATGTAATGCCGCGCGTCGACCCAAGCAACACAACCCGTCCGCGCCTTCTTGCCAACTGAAAGGCAGTCACGATCGGTTCCGGGCGGCCGGTTGCTTCAATCACAACATCGAATCCATCGCGGGCAATATGCTCCGGAAGTTTTGGTCCGTCTTGAAGTTCACTGCTTTGGAAGAGGTGAGTGAAGCGGCACTGCCGAGCCACTTCTCGCCGCCATCGAACCGGGTCCACTCCGACAACAGTGGTTGCTCCAGCAATATATGCCAACTGCCCGGCCAGATTGCCGATGATCCCTGTGCCCAAAATTGCAACGCTTTCTCCTACACGAATCCGTGCTCGTCGAACGCCCTGCATCGCGATAGTCGCCATGGTAAACGCGGCGGCATGGATCGGCTGAATTCCCTCCGGTATCCGGCAACAGGCACTGGCGTGTGTCACACAATAGCGAGCATGGGCTGCTTGCGATACAACCCAATCCCCTGCCGCGACATGGGAAACGTCCGGCCCTACCGAGATCACCTCGCCGGCCGCAGCATAACCTGGAAACTGAGGCCAGGTATTTCGCGTCCCATGAAGCCCGCGCAGCATCGCCAATTCCGTGCCAGGGGACAATAGGCTCACATCATTGCGAACAAGCACCTGATTGGCATCAGGTTCACCCAACACTTGTTCTGTCAATGAGACTTGCTCCCGGCCCGTAAAAGTGACTGCCTGGGTTTTCATCGATAACCGCATCTTTCTTACCAGTTTGCCCTCAAATGCCTTCTGAAGAACTGTTCTGTCAGGCGCCCATTCCACGCATGCGGCCCGGGAAACAGGTCGAGTTCCAATTGTGTGTGCGCCCCTGCAGCACGATAAATGTTTTCCAGTTGTCGATAGTTCTGATTCAGCGATGGATCGACATAAAAATTTTCATCATGGATGCCGATTTCCATCAAAAGAGGACCTGGCGCAATCAGGCCCTGTAAGTCCGCCACATCAACCAGTGAAAACAGTCCGGGTGTGACCTGACTACCGCAGATGTCATAAGCTCGATAACCAATGTGATACAAAGGGCCGCCATAGCAGATAACATTGGTCGCACTAATTCGCTGATCCAAAAGAGAAAGCCACGTCGCCATGGCGCCGCCAAGGCTCAGTCCGATCACACCTAACCGTGACTGATCAACAAACGGCAAGGTATGAACAAAGTCAGTAGCCGCCAAGGCATCACGACAGTTGATTGCAAGTGGCGTCGTGCCGAGCATTGTGGCACATAGATACATCAGATTGCATTCGTCGCGCTGGCGGATCAGACTCTCACGATAGTTGGGCCGGCCGGATGCAGCTCGTTCTCCAAATCCCAACCAATCCAGCGTAAAGGTAACAAAGCCTGCCTCAGCCAACTTTCGGCCATAGTCATAATTCTCGCGCGCGATTTGCTGATCGTACTTACCAGGTTGAGAAAAGCCCATGACCGCATTCTTGCCAATACGAGTGTGGCCATGACAGCAGAGTATCGCAGGGCGTCTGATACAGTCAGACAGATCGTCTCGGCGCATCACCCAAAGAACAGCTGCAAGATCAGGCTGCGTATCAATGAGCCACCGTTGCGTGGTTAGCCCGTTTTCCTGCCACTGAACCGTTAACTCAGCGCGCGGCGGCACGGCGTCAGGCAGGCGTCCAAGTGTCTTAAGAACGTGCGGCAGTGTGTCTTTCTTCCATTGCGCAAAATCGTCTGCTGTTTTCCCAACAAACTGATTGGAAGGAACATGTTTTCCTGCAACTCGCTCAAAGAATGTGTACGAATCCAAAGGACGCACTTCAGCCATGCTTCACTACTTCCTCGCAGGTCTTTGAATCATTTGTTCAGGGGCCATGCGTGGCACGAAAGCCAAGGGGAACAGCCGCCAGCCGCATCATTTCGCCTGTCCGCAAATCAAATCACCATTGCGCAACGAGATGGCCCGAATCCGCATCAATGGCCCTGCTATCAAAGAAAAGCGGGTTCATAATAATATCATAATAATTAATATAACCCCTGTGTCAATAGCCCAACCGATGGGGTTGTTGATTCGCAAGGCCAACTGGCCGGGCCGTACACCTTGCATGTGGTGACCGCCTACTACGGGCAGACGCAGGACGTCTGCAAACTGCACGAGATCACGATACAGATTGGCAGCCAGCCTGTGATCGTCCTGCACGCGCAAACCGATCCCGTGATCGACGTCGCTTACGAGCCCTGGCTGCCCCACGCGATCTCGGGCAGCCACCTTGTGCCGCTCGGGAAGCAACTGCCATTCCAGACCCAGGAAGACGTCGTCGTCACCGTGAAGTATCAGCCCCCACCCCCGGACCCCCCGGCGAGCCCGGACATCCGGACACTCCGTGCCGTTTTTGTCGGCGTCAAAAGCAAAGACGCCAGTTCAAAACTCGACACGCTGCTCAGGTCTTAAGTGGATCTAGACAGGGTCTGACCTACGTCGTCTTCCCAATAATTAGCCACGTCCGTTTCTTCCCCACCGTTTCTTCCCGAAACAGGAGTAGACCCCGCTTCGATTCCTCCGTTTCGACCCCCTGTTTCTTCCCTTTATCAAACGTAAGCTAGTTAAAGAAAAGGCCGCTTAAACTGCATAACATGCTCTAAAACAATTTCGCATAATAACTCTTACGCTAACGGTTTTTGATCCCATGCCTGAACCCGATCCAGCAAAAATCAAAAGCTTTTCGTCATCGAAAAAGCTAAGTCAATGGCTTAAAGTGAACCATGCCTCAGAAAATGAACTTTGGATCAAGGTCTTCAAAGTGAAGACGGGCAAACCAAGCGTCAGTTGGACTGAGATCGTCATTGAAACGCTGTGCTGGGGCTGGATTGACGGCGTGAAGAAGTCCATCGACGACGAAGCCTATCTCCAACGCATCACGCCACGAAAACCTCGAAGCAATTGGTCCAGGCGGAACCGGGAACACGCGGAGCATTTGATCGGCGAGGGCCGGATGCAAGAACCGGGACTGGTACAGGTCCGCGCCGCAAAGGCGGACGGACGATGGAAGAACGCCTATGCCCCGGCAAGCGAAATGAAAGTGCCCAAGGATTTCCTGGCAGCGGTCAAGCGCAAGCCCAAGGCAAAACAGTGTTTTGAAACGTTGAACAAAACCAATCGATACGCGATCGCTTACGGACTCACGACAGCCAAGCGACCCGAAACCAGACAACGACGCTTCGGCAAGTTCATGGACATGCTCATCCGCGGAGAGAAACCGGATTTCGGGTTCAAGAAGAATAAGAAAACATAACGAAGCAATCGTATGGCTCATCCTCAATGTTCGACGGTTAGTCTGCTGCCGTCGCCTGCACAAGGAGATAAGTTTGTCACGCGACCTCGAACGCCCGCTCACCTTTTGCACGCTCTACGACAGTCCCTATGTCAGCGTGAGCGACTACAACTGCCGCGCCTGCCGCGGTGGTCCCGCGGCCGAGGAATATGTCGACAGCCACAAAATCGTCCTCCTGCGCCGCGGTGTTTTTTGCAAGCACGTCGGGCGCCAGTCCCTTACCGCTGATGTCAATCAGGCTGTATTCTTCGCCAAGGGGTCAACCTATCGGGTCAGTCACCCGATTGACTGCGGGGATCGCGGCACCGTCTTCACTCTTGCGCCGCAGGTGCTGAATGACATGCTTTGCGACTTCGATCCCGCCTACGCGGACCAACCCGATCAGCCGTTTCCGTTCGTCAGCGGCCCCTGCGACTCCGGCGTGTTCTGGAGCCACCGGCAACTCCTTCGCCGGCTGGAAGCGGCCAACGCCCGACCGCTCGATCCGATGTGGACGGACGAGACAGCGCTACAAATGATGACCGAAATCCTGGCCGCTGCGTTTGAACGTTACGGCAAGCCGCAGAAGCGCCGCCGCAGCGGCACGGTGGTCGATCACGCGGACCGCGCGGAGGCGGCCAAGTCTTACCTGGCGTGCCGAATGGGCGAACGGATCACGCTCGATGACGTCGCCCATTCCGTGCATACCTCGCCCTTTCACCTGACGCGCATCTTCCGGCAACATACCGGCGTGCCGGTCCATCGCTACCTGACGCAGCTGCGCCTGCGCGCCTCGCTCGAACGGCTGGCCGATGGCATGAAAGACCTCACAGCTCTCGCCCTCGAACTGGGTTATTCCAGCCACAGCCACTTCACCGACACCTTCCGGCGCGAGTTCGGCCGCACGCCCTCGGACGTGCGTAAGAATCTCAGCCGTCGAACACTTTCCGAAATGGGCAAGAATCCGGAAGTCTGACTCCCACAGGTCTGACTAATTTGGTTTGCATGGTCGCCGACAACGGTGGCGGCGATCGCACGAGCCGCTTCTATCTCCAAAGGAAACTCGATGAAAACCAAACAGTGCCCCGTGTGTAACTGGGAAATCAAGGACGAGGGAATCAAGGTGCAGGCAGGCGACCGGGAGGTCACCGTCTGCTGCGACGACTGCGGTGAGAAGGTGAAGGAGCAACCGACCAGGTACGCCGGTCCTGCAAAGTAAACCGCAGCCGCCTGCCACAATGGAGAGTTTCGACTTGGCATCGATTCAAAAAGAAATTGTCGTTGCGGCTCCGGCCGCCGCCGTGTGGGACGCGGTTCGCGACGTCGGGGCCATCCACACCCGGCTCGCCCCCGGCATGGTGACAAACACAACGCTCGAAGACGGCGGCGTGCTCCGCGTCGTCACCTTCGCCGATGGCCTCATCCTGCGGGAGCGGATCATCTCCGTGGACGACGACGTCCGGCGGCTGGTCTGGTCGGTCGTCGACGGGCCGTTCGAACACCACAACGCTTCCGTGGAGATCATGGGTGACGGCCGACGGTGCCGGGTGGTGTGGACCGCCGACCTGCTGCCCGAAGAACTCGCCGAGACGGTCGCCGCGATCATGGAGCGCGGCCTGAGCCTGACCAAGCAGACGCAGGAGGCTGCGGCCACCTCCGCGGAAGCCGCCGAACATCAGCCGGCGGTCGGTCAAGGTCCGTCCGTGTTCTGCTCGGCAGACCGACCGACGCTCCACCACGTCAGTCTGTTCGTTTCCGACCTCGAAGCGTCCACGCGGTTCTACACCGAGGGTCTAGGGCTGTCGCTGAGGGAGGAATTCCAAGACATCATCGGGCGACGGGCGGCCGGTGAGTTTCCATTCGGGGTGACCAGCGTGTTCATGGAGGCCGGGGACGGTCGGTACGTCGAGTTGCACCCCGCCGAAGAGGGAGCGATGTCTCTGCCGGGCTTCCCGCTCAATCACCTCGCGTTCGGCGTGATGGATGTCGATGCCGCCTACGCCCGCGCCCTCGCCGCCGGTGGGACGGCCTTCGACATCCCGGTTCCGGATCAGCATTGGGACGGCACGCCGCTCGACGTGCTCATGACCGGCGATCGCCCCGAATCCATGCGGATGTCGTTTTTACAGGGACCGAGTGGCGAGTTAATCGAACTGTACCAGGCCGCTGAGCGCCAAAACAGTGTCGGATAACCGTTTCGGGACAGCCGCTACACGACAGACTCTCTGTTTTGTGTTTTCTATACTTTTTTGTGGCCAACCCTGACTGTTTCTCTGTGCACTCCGTGGTGAAATCATCCCTACGGCCGCTCGTTATATTGCGGCGGCTCCGTGTAAAGCAATTGCCATTTGGCAACACCGGTCACCATCGCATGGCGGCGGGCTTGGACGTGACCGTCCCAGTACAGCATGTTGGCGGTGCCGCCGTCGATGTCAGGTGACGCGTTCGAGCCGTGGCGGAAGGCGTAATGGTAGCCGCGAAAATCGCTGGGTGATCGGAACAGGCGATACCACTGCGAGTCCAGATCAACGTTGGCGTTGTAGTAGCCTTCGGTGAAGTTGGATCGGTCCATCAGAATGGCGTAGTCGCTCAGCGAGCCGACGACCTGACCTTTGAGGACCGGGCCGCGCGACCAGCCTTCTCGGTAGCGGCCGTAGCCGGTGCTCAGGCCCCAGCGGCTGAAGCTCCAGTTCATCTGGTACGACGTGCGGTGACGTAACAGTTGCCAGAAGTGAAAATCGCGCCCGATCTCACTGGGACAACCCATCACGTCCGGCCAGCCAGTAACGGTAACGGGCGTGCTGCCGCTGGCGCCGGGATAAGGCCTGGCGGTTCCAAACACACCGGACGCGCCGAGATTTGCCTGCCAGTTGCCGCCCGGCTTGTGGTATTCATGCGGACTTGGCGCGGGAATCCAGTCGCCGTTCTCCGCGGCGTAGACTTCCATGCCAACGCCGATCTGACGCTGGTTGTTCTGACATTTGACATTGCGCCCCGCTTCGCGCGCCTTACCAAGTGCAGGCAGCAGCATTCCGACCAACAGCGAGATGATCGCGATGACCACCAGCAGTTCAACGAGCGTGAACCCATGCTGAATAGAAGGCGTTCGGCGGCGTCTATGCATGTTGCGGTTGATTCCTTCCTTCTATGGGCCGATATGATCTCGTCACTCGGGCGTCGGGCCGGTATGCTTCGGACACGAATATTGTAAGGACGGACAGGCCGACAGACGTGATGGATCGGCCGACTGTACGATTTTATACATCCCGGCTCGAAGCCTGATGAGCGCAACTACTTTTACCCGTTACGATTTCCCGTTCGCGTCCGCTATCCCGGAGCTGGACTGCGTCGGCCACTCACACGTGCGCGAGGCGCTGCCGATACGCCAGGATGTGGCCAACAGCAACACTATCGCATTGATACTGGTGCGGCGCGGCGGCCAGGCGTTTCGCATTCAGGGGCGATGGGTTGAACTCAAGGCGGGTGACCTGTTCGTGATCCCGCCGCACGTCGGCGTTTCAACGGGTGATCGCCCCACCACGCGTGTGGAGGGATATGAGGTTTACCTTCTGCTCGACGAGGCGCGCCCGTTTCTGGGCAACCGTGCATTCGAACCACTGCGCGAGTCGTTGCGTTCATTGTCGGCGATACAAGTCAAGGCGACGCGCCAGGTCGCATCGGCCGTCGGGCAGATATACAACCTCGTTGCACAGACGAAGCAAGACCCGCTTTCAGCAGCGCGCGTGCTGGTGCTGTTGGGCGGATTGCTTTTCGATGTGCTCGACGCGGTGCAGAGCCGGCCGACTCGGCGGCGGCGTTCATACGTGGATCAAGCTGAAACATTCATGCGCGATCGGCTGGATCAGATGCTCAGCCTCCAAGATCTGATCGACCACACGGGCTATTCCCGAACCGCGTTGGTCGACGGCTTCCGACGCCAGCGCGGCGTGTCGCCCATGGACTGGTTCACGCAGATCAAGATCGAACGCTCAGCGGAACTGTTGCGCCAAACCGATCGGCCCATCTCTTTGATCGCCGCCGAACTGGGGTTCGGCTCATCACAGTATTTCTCGAATACCTTTAAGCGCATCATGTCAGTCACGCCGTCGGCTTATCGCCGGTCTTCCCGTGACAATATGTGACAGCCACCTGGCATCACATCGACAAGCATGTCCGGGGCGACAAATGGCCTACCACTTTTTGTTCCGACTCGCGGGTTGTGCGGTGGGTGTCCCGCCTTCAAGTGACGCGGCCGCCTGTTTGAAGGCGGCTACCAGTTCGGCGTGCTGTTCTTTCCCGCGGTTGCCATACTTGCGCAAGGTTTCGATCTCGCGTAATGCAGCCTGAATATAAGCTTCGCCGCGGTATTCGCGTGCCTCGGGGAAGAAGGACCGCAGCTTCAGAGCCTTATCGTAGTTCGCCAGTGCTTCATCGAGACGTCCGCTCTTGCGCTGACTGTAAGCGAGCATGTTGAGGATGTCCGGGTCGTTGCGTTTGATGTTGTTCGCACGTGTGAGCAGGCGCACAGCCGTGCCGTAGTTTCCAGCTTTGGCAGCAGCAACACCCTGATCGTAAAGCTGGGCGGCCTGATTGCGCGCGGGCTGAGACGATGCAGTAGAACGACTGGATGACGAACTTGAACTGGAACCGGACGGCGCGGCAATCGCGACGACGCCAATCAGGGCGGACAAACCAAATACGAGCCAGATGCGGGGACTGGACATACCGAATGCTCCTTCTCTTTGAGTGGGAAATCAGGCGACTGACAGTAACAACGGTAAGAGCAGGTAATTTGTTCCCAAACAGTTGAAGTCGACAGACAAGCGAAATTGAAGCCATGTCCTGCCGTTCCGGCGAGGCGTGAATAAATGGTGGCGTGTGGCGCAAGAGGCGAAGACAGTTCGTCACGGCACTCGCTCTGTCAGCAATGGTTACAAGCGGCCTCGCGATGGAACTATAGATACAAGTAGGCAGCGATCGCCAAGGTAATAACGCCGGCAATCACCATCATGATCAATGTATAGTGCGTATTCTCCACGGCCACAACGCCGACCTCAGCAAGACTCACATCGACGGCGATCGCTCCCATCAAATCGTTCAGCTCAAAATGATGGTTCTGATCGACGCCGTTACTCAGGCGCATCGAAAGGATGTCCTCACGACCTTCCAACGTGTTGTGGCAGGATACACAGGACATGCTTGCGGCGGGATCTGCAGCCATGAAGCGAAGACGCCGCGCGCCGTCAACCTCTATCACTTCCGAATAGGACTGCCAGTTCTCATAAGGCTGCTCCGGGCTGAGTTCTCCCCGAGACTTTGCGTGCCTTTCCTGTTCCAGAAGGTTCTCAAAGCCCCGTTTAAGAAAATCATCCTCAAGATTACTATTGGGATTGACGTTCCAACGGCTTACTAACTTGTACTGGTATTTCTGTTGCTTGGAACTGATATCCTCAGCAACGCCCATAACGAATGTCGCTGGCAAAGGAACATGTGGCGAGTCGTCGGTGAAATACTCTTGGGGGGGGCAAAATCGGTGCCTTCGAGCTTCTTGACGACACGTTCGACGTAATGTGCACGGTCAGTAATAACCTGATTGGCCACTGTCTGAGCCATATTTTCGGCTTGGAACCGAATGAGCCGGTTGTTGCTGTCAAATGTCAGAATCGCCGCAACGATGACAAGAATCGTCGTCGGCAGAATGATGAGAATCAACAGCTTGTTCATAGGGACAGTCTCTACAGAGAACCCGACCCTATTCGTTCAGGCATCGACGAGAATCAGATGCAACTTTACCCTGTCAGGGTAGTCCAATAAAAGCACGTAACACCTACGGCGATATATCTGCCGGCAGAAAAAAACAAGCAGGGTCATTAAAAGCAATTACAGGCGGAACGCCGTCCAATCGAACAGTACCGGACTCGAGCATTTCAAACGCCCAGAGGCCGGGAATGTCCGTTGGCAAGGCAATCGCGCCCTGCTGCAACTGACCGTTACGCCAAGCCTGACCATCCGGCTGAATAAGCCGCGCCCGACCACTTAAGTGAATGTACGGCGAAGCAGCATCATCCGGCACAAAAAAGTAATGACGAAATGGTGGATTCACATCCGTCATCGGTGCCCACTCGCCTTCGACATGAGCCACCATCTGGATATCGGTCGATGCAAAAAGACTTCTCGCCCCCTGGCCGCTAAATGTGATGGCATACTGGCCGGCCGGCAGATCAATCGGCAAGTCAATCTGCCCACGCTCGTTGTTTCGCTGCGTGACCGTCAAGAGTTGAACGTCATAGGGCTGTACGCCTTTGCGCAGGTGGGTCACAAGCGGCTTAACACGATCAACATGCCCTACACCGAGATGAATGCGAACCGCCTCATCCCGCTGCTTTCGCACAATGACGCGTGCGGCTTCTACTGCACTGTCAAACCAGACCCACGACGCAGCGTTGCTCCGTTCATCAATGCCCCCTTCGGCCATCGCGTGCAAGGCGTATCCCAAATCAAATATGAATGACGTGCGCTGCGTGTCGTCCATATCGTCATGGTTGAACGATTCATCGAGTGGCCTGATCAGCCCACCAAGCCTGCGAACCGCGTGCGCAACAGACTGCACCTGAGCACGATCGCCGGTCTGTTCATATAGAAACGGTCCAAGCACGGAGCCGGCCGGCGTGTATCCGCCGTGGCGATAGGGAAACTCGCTTTCCGATGCGCCCATTTTCAAACAGATTTCGCGCAACTTCGGCGATCGTAGAATCTGACAAGCCTCAATCAGTGATCGCAGGTCCTGATAGTTTTTATAGGTGCTGCTGTCGTATGCCCTGCGATTCAGGCCGACCGGGCTGCGATCATCTGCAATCAGATCGAGTGTCGCATGAGCAAGCTCGGCGAACTTTTCATCACCGGTAAACGCGTACATCTGGGCGGCAAGACCGACTACGTCTGTTACGCGCCAGGCGCCCTTGACCCAGCCCGGCGACCAGGCACGCCCAAACACATCGGCAAACTGCAAAACCACGTCGCGCGCCCGACGATCGCCAGTGAGGTAATGAAACCAGATCAGGTGGTTCATCGCCTCGTTCTCCATATTCGACAGGCCGTAGATGTTGCTCCAATAGAACGGCCAGTCCCTCGTTGGGCCGTACGGCACTCGGAAGTAGCCCCGTTTCGGCTGCCAGTGCGCGTATGCATTGTCCGCGCGCGCACGATTGGTGCCGATGGCGTAATCCAGAACACGTCGGTCAGCGCCGCGCGCGTACACCAGCCAGAGCGATGCGCGCATGGTGTACGACGGATAGGTGTAACGGTACAGCAGCGGCGTCTTGCCATTCGTGTAACTGATGTGAGGCCCACCAAAATAATCGACGAAACCATGCTCGCCCCATGCGGCATCCTGCTCAAGCCACGTGTTGATTGTCCGGTCAAGTGCTCGTTCAACTTGTGGAAAGCGTTTTGAATCGCGCGGGTGATTCGGCCCAAGCGCCAGTGTTTTATATGACCACAGCGGATCGACACGAGCCATGTGTCGTCGCAGGTGGCCGTTAACGGTTCTACCGATGGCAGCAGGTGCTGTCTCCCGCTCAGTCACGCCGATTAACAACTCATGGGTCTTCGCCCAACCGGCTGCATTTGAAACATATTTGTGAAGCGCCGCAGTTTTGTCATCGGTGTACGGAAAGACACGGCCATTCTTATTGTGAGCTTGAATCCACTGCTCGGCGCGCCATTTCTTGAGCAGTGCCTTGGTGCGAAAATCAAGCGTCTGTCCAGCTCCGGGGGTGAACAATTGCAAAGCCATTTTGTTTTTCGACACGACAAACGATTTCGGATGCTGACGCGAGGCATCCAGGCAACCAAACACAATGCCACCTTGCCGGCCGATTGATGCTGCCCAATCGCCGCATTCCTCGTCTTCATGAACAACGGACGTGCCACCCGCTGCTTCTGTCTTTTTAATGGCGTAATGATTCTCACCGCCGCCGAAGTAATAGTGACTGTCCTGCACCATGGCATACGAAGTGCCCAACTCGTCGAACCGGTAAGTTGCGACGTTGTCCGCGTCATCTCGCGATGTGGCAAAAAGTGCTTGCGTTGTTTCGCTGTTCGGCACAGAAAGTTCCCAGCCCATGTCGGTAAACCAGAGCTCATTGGTGTCCCGTGTGATGATCAATGTGTGAACCACGCGAACATGTGACTGCCCGGCAAACGATTCGACACGTGTGATATGACGGGCCAGTTGATCACCGTCCGCAGTGCGATACCAACCTTCGAATCGGACCGTCGCCGCGACAGGTCCTTCTGCTTCAACGACGATCTGCTCGTCTTCGGCAGACGCGGTGGCAACACGGCCATTCTGGTCAACAACATAAAGCCCGCGCGCGCCGTCACTGGTGGCCACCACGCGGCCATCTCGAATAAGCCGGCGAATGGGCGAACTGCCCGGCCCAAGTTCAAATCGCGCTGATCCCGTGTCCAGTATGATCGCATCGACCCGGCGACGAACGGTAACGCGAGGTTTCTGCCTTGGCTGCGACCCCGTATGTTGCAACGCAACAAAGGCCTCGACGTCCGGGTCGACCAGCGCATCAGCACGCAGCCACTTGATTGCACCATCAGGCGCCCACCTTGCCGCCACTTCAAACGTAGCCGGCAATGTGGCGCCCGCCGCGTCGACGAGACGTACTTTTTCGGCTGACCACAGCACCCCTTCCGGCACGGGTACGCCAAACGTCACCGGCCAAAGCTGTTTGGGCAAATTCTTAACGGAGGGCCGCAGTATCTGTACGGCAATCGGTGAAGTTGGTGGTTCGATCGCCTCAGCGCGCTCAATGACCGCCTCATCTGCCGCAACGATTCGGCTGCCATCCAGTAAACGGGCAACGACGCGCAACTTGCCGGCACGAAGCGACTGCATGTCAATACGAACATTGGCGGCCCTACCCGAAATGTCGAGCTTCACCGTTGCCTCAGGCCGACGTCCGCCGATTCTGTAGACCGCCAGCTCAATTGCATGATCGTTCGACGCGTCAAATGTGATGATCCCCGCCGCCCATCTTTCGCCGCTCGTGAATTGCGCGCGATCAAATCGCAATGCAATTGACGCTTGCGTAGGCTGCACGGCCTTCTTCGCACTCAAACTCGCTCGGCGTAGACGCATGACGTGACCGGCGACGTCGCCATGATGGCCGCTCAACGAATGCGATCCGATCGCCCATCCATTGCGCGCCAGGTCGTAATACAGGTTGACCTTGCCACGACCGTCTTCCCCGCCCGTCAAATCAAACAGGCTCTGAATGGAAATGCGAGCTTCAACGGTCCAGCCGACGTCCTTCACGCGAACAGCGGCCTGCCAATCCGGATTGACCTGGACATCATTACCGAGCGCATCCCAGATACTGCCGGCCCGATTCACAATCAGATGGACAGGGGTGGCGCCGGGTCCGCCACTGCTTAACCACAACTCAATGGAATCATCCTGCCAGGGACGACCGGCATCGCGTTCATACAACTGCGCGGTTGGCGTGTAATCCGTCGGCTCGTCAACATCGATCGCCAGATAGAGCCAAGCCGCATCACCGGCAGCGCGCAACCGGGTGCTCACACGGTTGTGCGTCAGCGTCGCAATTGACGATGTACGGCTGCCCCAGACCGGCTCGTCCAACACACCATCCGGCTGCCAATCGTCAGCCAATTTCGCTTGAGGTATCTGTACGCTTGCCGCCCTGTCAGGTTGAACCTTTACAAACTGCAGTTGGAGCGGCTGTTCAGCACGGACAGTCGCGTGCCCTGCCATTCCAATGGCAATTACACAGGCCATTTTTTGTATAACACAAATGAACCCCCCATGAAACCATAAATCAACCAGCCACAGAACACTACGACTCAAAAAAGGCATATTATTCGTATATTTATTCATAAATTTCACTTCTGCCGCATTGACCAAAGGGCTGAAATCTATATAATACAAAATTCAAATGTCGATTACAAAAAGAAAAACCCATCCCAAACAGAAAACCGCACGAGAGTTGGCACAAACCCTCCGGCAGCAAATTCGTGACGGCCGCTGGCCCGTCGGCCAGCGCCTCCCGTCACTTCGCCAGTTGGCGGCCGAACTGGAGACAAGCGTCCCCACCGTCCAGCGCGCGTTGAGCGAACTGGAAGCGGTCAACCTTATTAAGTCGGAGCCGCGCCGCCGAAGTGTCGTGCTGACGACTCAGCCCCCACGCTCAACGAACAGCAAGCCGGCACAGCGGCTGGTCGCAATGGTCGCCCCTTACAACCGCCTTCCCGGTGATCTCGCCAGCAATCCCAATTCAGCTGATTCGTGGATACAGCGGATCAACCTTTCCATTCACAACACATTGGGAGACCATCGCATTGGCCTGGTGTTACCCCATGTGGAAGCTGATCAGCCACCGTCTGACAGCTTACTGGAACGGATTGATGAACTCGGCCAGAGCGTCGCAGGCGTCGTCGGGTTTCAGATGAGTGAGCTACAGCCACTGATCGACGGCCTTCAGCGGCGCGGCCTGCCCTGGGTTTCCATCAATCGCCCACGGGCAACGGTCATGCATAACTTTGTCGGCTCCGACTTTGTCGAGTCCGGTCGGCTGATCGCGCGTGTCTTCTCGCGTCTCGGCTACAGGCGTATTGCGTTGCTCTTTGGACAACCCAAGCAGATCAGTTCCGCTGCCGAAACAATCGGCGGGTTTATGGAAGCAACCATCACCGAAAAGGGTGACACTGCCTCCGTTCACTTTGAGCCAATCAAAGACTCCGGCTTCGATGACGGCTACGACGCCATGATGCGATGGCTTAAAAAATACGACAAGCCCGATGGTGTTTTCGCTGCGGGCGACCGCGTGGCGATCGGCGCGATGCGCGCTCTTCGCGAAAAAGGCATGAACGTCCCGCAAGACGTTGGTGTCGTCGGCAATACCGGATTGGAACTGGCCGCGCACGTCTACCCCACACTAACCGTCATGCAACAGCCGATGCATGAAATTGGACAGGCTGCCGCAAGGATGCTGCTGGACATGATGGACCGAAAGGTGAATGAGGTGCCGGGGCGCCTCTTTACGCCACAGCTGGTTGTTCGTGAATCCCTGATCGTACCTGACAACCTGTTAAACGAACTGCAACAGGTTCCAAGCGGAGCTCACGCATGATGGATACCCCACGACATCGCAATGCCTTTACACTGATCGAACTGCTTGTAGTGATTTCGTTGATATCCCTACTGATTGCCATATTGCTTCCCGCCCTGAAGACTGCGAGGAATACTGCAAGGCGTACCGCCTGCCTGTCGAACGTGCGGCAGATCAACCTCGGTCATCTCTCGTATGTGGCTGACAATAACGAACGATACATGGCGATTCCCACCTACATGTCCACGTTCAAGCCACATCCCGGTGAGCGGCTGGTCAACCAGGGATATCTCCAACACACAGGTAAATTCAAGACACACTCCCGGGCGACCGGCGTGTTTCGCTGCCCTGCCGGGCCTGACAATGATGTTTTCCTGCCGGCCTACCAGCCGGAACAGTTTCACTACGGATCGCACTACAGTTTCAATCGTCGCGTCGCGCTTCAGGTTGATGGGATAAACGGCTCGGGCGCGGGTAAGCCCGGTCCGGAATTCGGTGACTTTAATATCACAAGACCTGATGTCCTGATCGCGTGGGCGGATAACGGGTGGTACCCGGGAACAGGTGTGCATGGCCTGATCGGCACGGGACCAACCGCGGAGCTTCCAGCCAATCGACATGGCCAGACGTTCTGCGCCGCGTTCTTTGACGGACATGCAGAAGTCATGCAATGGGTGGAGCCCGGTTCAATCGGCGCCTATGCCAACAATCCCATGACCGGCTACAGCCGGTACTGGGACCCCTACCGGGTCATGAAGTAACCGGATCAAATGATGATTCAATCAATCGACTACAACGGCCTTCTCGTGGCCGACACGACACTTGCCGGCCACGGGCGCGACATGGGCATCATGCCCATGCACCCCAACGCGATTCAGGTTTCACAAAACCGTTTCCTGGTTTTCAACGGCACGTTCAGCCTGCGCGGCACCGATGACCAGCGATCGATCCTCGTACAAATTCGAAAAGACAGCTATGACGGTCCGGTTATTCGTGAGCGCGTACTCGCCCATTCAGTCGATGACTGGGATGCGCTCGGCGATGGCCGCCAATTCGTGCGCCAGCATGGCCATCCTGTTGCATTCGGTGTGCCTAAGGGCGCACTGATCAACGGGCAGCGCGTTGCGCATGAAAACGTCTTTGTTATCAAATGGCGCGTCGTTGCCCGCATCTACGACGAGGAAAACGGCTATCTGCTGTCACACCACAGGCATCCCGAGCTGCGCCGCCAGACACAAGCCGTGGAGTGGATGCAGGTGCGCCTGAACGACAGCGAAGATGATCTGGAAATCCTCCAGCCACCAAGCCGCTTCAGACAGAAGGGTTACGAGGATGGCGAACAATTTTGCGAAAGAGGCGAGTTACTTCTGATCAACCAGTCCTTCGTGCAGGCAGTCCCTTTTAATGAAGATTGCTCGCAGTGGGTAGATGTTGATCATTTCAACTTCTCCGATCATAGCTTTGCCAGTGGCGGCGTTATTGCTCCGATCAAACACCAGTTCAACGAACAGACAGGACTTTATGAATGGGTCGAAACCGGACCAGTCATCGGCCCGGGCCCTGAAGGGGGAATCGGTGAAGCCTCGATCGTTCCTTACAATGACACGTGGGTCATCTTCAGTCGGTGCTGGGCGCCAGGCCAAGTCGCTGCCATGCGGTGCGATGATCCATTTGCCCAAGCGCCGGCCATTCATCTGATCAAAGACATTGATAACAACGGCCCCATTACGGCCTATCAATTTCCCGACGGCATGGTTCGCCTGTTCAGCGGTGACAAGACGCGTTCACCCCATGATGCCGCTCGCAATCCTTTATACCTGTTTGACATTGATGTCGATCAGGGCTTTGCGATTGGCAACGTCCACACGCCTCTGGATACATTGGCAGAAGATTTGCCGTTCCCGATTATCTATCAGCCGCAACCGGGGCCGGTGATCGACATGGCCAAACTGCTGCCGCATACAGGTGGGCGCGAGCAGTTGATTGCCTGCCGTGTGCGCACCAATGGGCTGCTCGCACTCGACCCGGAGTACTACTGCCGTTTACATCGGCCGACGAGCGCGGAAATCGATGCGTGTGGGATTCACTACATGCAAGTAAAATATGATGATGAGCTGCCGGCGATATGGATGTTTGAATAGATCGCCAACCAGGCCACCACACGACGGTTTCACCAAATGCAGTAAGCAAACAAACGAGAGCAACCCATCAACGCAAGATGTCAAGTTACGCCTTAATGGTATCCTTGGGCCATGCGAATTCTTTACATCGACATCGACAGCCTGCGCCCGGACCATCTTGGTTGTTACGGCTACAACCGGCCGACCTCTCCGAATATTGACTCCATTGCCGCACAGGGAATGCGGTTCAATCGGTTCTACTGCTCTGACTCGCCATGCATGCCATCGCGCACGGGGCTGGTCACCGGGCGGGCCGGCATTCACACCGGAATCGTCACGCACGGCGAAGCCAACAGCCCGATGAACATTCGCGAGATGCAATACCGCGGGCCGGAACCTTACAACCAACTGTTGCAGCTGCGCCTGCGCGAGACAGGACTGGAGACGTGGTGCTTCTCGAACTTCGCTTCCCGCCACTACGCGACCTGGTTCGGGCATGGGTGGAGCGCACACTTTTCCCCCAATCTGAAGTACGGCGGCGAATACGCGGAGGAGGTCAGCGCATCCGTCCTGCCATGGATGAAACAACATGCAGCCGAAGACAACTGGTACTGCCATATCAATTACTGGGATGTACACCGCACGTTTCACGATATCGATCCGAAACTCGAAGCACGCGTCGCCAGCGAGCCGGTGACCGTGCCGTGGCCGGATGAAGAAACCGCCAGAGCGCACGGGCAACGCACGGAACTATTCACCGGCGGGTGGATGATTGGCGGGCATCCCAGCCCATCGCGCCTGATGCCGGAAAATGTCCACAGCCGGGCCGACGCCGAACTCATGCTGCACGGCTACGACTGCATGATCGCCCACGTTGATGAACAGATCGGCCGACTGATGGAAACACTGGACGAAGCCGGTGTGCTGAATGAAACGGCCATCATCATCAGCGCGGACCACGGCGACGCCTTCGGCGAACACGCAATCTATTCCGACCATGCCTGCGCCGACGAGTGTGTTCACCACATCCCGATGATCGTCAAGTGGCCCGGCGTTGCGGCGCCCGGTTCAACGTGTGACAGCATGCTCATGAACATCGATTACTTCCCAACCCTTTGCGAACTGCTCGGCGCAGAGACACCCCAATGGTGCGACGGCCAATCGTTTGCCGGTCACCTTAAAGGCGAACCTGCATTTGACCGCGATCACCTCGTATGGGGCCATGGCCTGTACACGCTTCAGCGCGCGGTGCGCACGCGCGATCATCTGTTTATTCGAACGTATGACGCCTACGGCTTCGGCCAGTTCGACCCGCTCGCGCTCTACGATATGAATGCAGACCCGTACCAGACGACCAACCGGATCGACACCGAACCCGATCGCGCGGCGGGTATGGATCAACTGTTAACCCAGTGGATCAATACCAGCCTCGAACACCCGGCTGCGATCCCGGACCCGATGCAGGCGGTATTGCTTCACCGCCAGCAGCAAAACCCTCGACCGCGAATCCGGACGAAGCTGGACAACCAGTAAAACTCAGCCGCCGTCCATCTGATCCATGGCCCAGCCCGAGCCGTAGTTTCGCGCGTTTGGCACCTTCCACACTTTGCTGCGGTCTTCATCCTGCCACAGGCGCACATGGCCGTCCATATAGACAACGTTGAATCCCGGGCGATGCACGCGTCCCCAATAGCCGACAGGACTTGCACCGGCAGCAGTGCCCACAATGCCCTTTACCGCTTGAAGCGCCTGCTCGTGATCCGCAAGGAACGACCATTGCGACGGCTGGCGCATTTCGCTTACCCAGTAGCCGCTGGTCGTATTGGTTGCATTGCCAGGCCAGTTGGTCTGGGCGCGTAATTCTGTGACGCGCACCATTGGGCCTCGGATCGAATAAGTTGTGCGCAGCACCATTGATTTCGTGCTGGCGATGTGGTTGCGGTAATAGTCGCCGTTGGTCGGTCGCAAAACCCACAGCGCGCCGGCATCAAAGTTAACCGTCTGCGTGTTGTAGCCAAAGTCCTCGCGAAACGCGGACTGCGGACAGGCAAACCCCTTCCAGACTTCCGGGATGTGCCGTTCGTACAGCAGTTGCCCGATGCCGAACACGCCGCGCGACTGGTTGGGAAGTGGTGCGTAATAGGAAAAGTAGTCGTTGGTGGTCTGGAACCAGACGCCGTTGACGCCTTTGTAGTCGTTGTACCACGGGCTGTTTGAGCCGTGTGGAATCCAGTCGTTGTTGTCGGTGATGTAAGCCATACTGCCCTGCACCAGGCCGCGCAACGTTGCCTGACAGGCCGCAGTGCGCGCTGCTGCCCGAGCATTGCTCAAGGCCGGTAGCAGAATGGCGATCAACAGCGAGATAATCGATATCACAACCAGCAGTTCAATCAATGTGAATCCGAGGCGGCGGATCATGATCTTCCTTTCCAACCATGTGAGATGTGTTCAGGCTGTCATGGCTTCCGTACAGTTTTCGTACGCCGGAAAGTCCTTTGCGCGGCTGTCCCAATTCACACCGCCGCATAACTGGCGACGCAACGGGTCGGTCTGCACAGCAACAAAATCGGGCGACGGGTCGTGACCATCCAACATGGGTTTCAGCCAGGCATGCTTATAAGGCAGCATTATCAGGCGGCGTGCCTGGTCCGAACGGTTCGGCGTGTTGGTATGCCAGATTTCCGTGTTATTGATCAAACATGATCCAGCAGGCGCGGCGATTCGAATCTGCCCGGGCACATCCAGCGGCTGACCATCGCGATTGTATTGCTCCGACGGACATGGCCCATCAGCCAGGTGCGTTCCGGGAATGAGGGTGAACGGCCCGCAGTCTTCGGTGACATCACCAATGAAGAAGACACAGCGAATCCAGAAAACCTGACGCGGGTACGGCAGGTTCGGCATCTTCTGAAAATCGTTATGCCAGCCAATATGGGCAGCAGTGTGAGGCGGCTTGTGATAAAGCACCCCCGCATGCGCCAGATCAATGTCCGCCCCGATGATCGCGCGAGCCACGCGGAAGGTCGGCGCGTGCACCATGAGGTCCGCGAAGATCGACTGACGTTCGATCAATCTCGGGATGGTGATGTTTTGCTCATCCGGCGCGCACGGCCACGATTCTAATTCGCGCTCGTATGCATTCTGCAAACGGGCCAGCAGCGCCGGATCAATGGCATCGTGCATCAAAACGTAGCCATCCGTATTGACCATCTCACAGACCGCATCCAACGGCGTATCAGGCGTGACGATGTTCATGAATTCTCCTGCAAAACAGGCATTTGATTTTCACCTATACCAGACCCAGGCCAGACATCTCTTAAAGTTTGAAATTCGGCTGATAATATGCATATACAGGTAATTCAGGGAATACGAGAATTCATTAAAGAGCCTATAATATTCCGCTATGATTATCACCGCCGGCATGCTTCGTGCGCCGTCAGGCGAACACGCAGTCAGCGTTCGCACCGCGGACGATTGGCTGATCAGCGTGCTCTTCGACGGTGGCATCTCTTGGCACATCGCGGACGTGCAAATGTGTACAACGCCGCCAAGCGTAGTATTGCTTGCGCCGCAGACGCCCTACGCAGTGCGCGCGACTGATCCGACGCGCGTGTGGCACACGAGTTGGGCGCGGTTCACACCAGGCCCGCGTATTCAGCCGATGTTACGCATCAAAACCGACCTGCCCTATCACCACCTTGAACTGACGGATGCGGAGCTTCGCGACGAAATATTCGAATTGATGCCGCGCATCGCGCAACTTGCCGCAAGCCCGCAGGCGCATCACATGACGCTCGCGGAAAATTTACTGGAGCGCGTGATTCTGCTGATCAGTCCATGGATGCCGGAAGTAAATCAGCCGACGTTAGACCCAAAGGTCGCGGCAGCGATACGATTCATACACAACCATTACGCCACGGCCATGCACGTGGAAGACATGGCGGACGAAGCTGGCTGTTCCGTATCCAGGCTGGGCCATCTGTTTAAAGAACAAACGGGACAGACGCCGAACGGATACCTTGAGAATTTGCGCCTCGAAACCGCACGACAGTTGCTGACAGATACCGGCCTGACGGTCACCGAGGTCGCGAACGAGGTGGGCTATTCGAACGCCTTCTACTTTTCCGCGCGCTTCCGTCGGCGATATGGCTTGCCGCCCAGCGCGACGCGCCCAAACGTTTCGCCCCAACGGTCAATTCACGATCCAAAGATTGAGTAAACTCAGTGAAATGCAACCGTTGTAAGTGATTGATCAAGCTGGCGCAAGCGAACATGCGCCGAACATCGAGAGGCTTTCGACACAGCAGTCTTGAACACAAACTTCAGTAACAGGATTGGAGGACCATATGGCGCCCTATATCGACGGGTTCGTACTCCCCGTGCCGCGCGATCAACTAAAGACGTATAGAGAAGTTGCTGAAAAGGTTGCGGAGATCTGGAAGGAACATGGCGCGCTCGCGTACTCAGAATATGTCATTGACGATTCACATCTGGAGGGCACCCGATCTTTCACTGATGTCGCGAACACAAAAGAGGATGAAGCCGTCATCTTTGGATGGACTGCATTCGAATCTCGCGAGGCGCGTGACCTTGCTAATAAAAAGGTTGCCGCTGACCCAAGGATGGCGGATTTGATCAGTCCACTGACTCATAAACCGAGACCGATCTTTGATGCTGCACGGATGGTGTATGGCGGGTTCCGGTCGCTTGTTCAATCATCTAATCAGAACACCGTGTAACAAGGAAGAAACGGGAACACATCTGCTGTGTAATCTGCCGCTCGGCCTCGGTCAGATCAGTCCTGCGGACGATGTCCGCGAGCGTCATATACCCCACCAGCAACTCAGACGCTTCGGCCATGCCTGCGTAGAGGTTCGGGATGAAACCGAGCGATTTCCTGCCCTGCTCCGTGCCGGCAAGCAATGCGATTTGGCCGTTTATGTCATGCCGAAACAGCACTGGTTGAATACGACCACGCGCTAACCAGCAACTGAATATGCCATCTGGGCTGCGATATTCCGGTAATCCATATGATCTGCCGGCAAGCTTTCGTACAATCTGGTAATGGCTCAAAAAGACAAATCCGATTCATCGGACTCACTGCGCAACTTGTGCGCCAAACTGTTTGCAGAGCCGAATCGATATATCACCATCGTGCGCCAGCCAATTGATAACCAACTACTGATTGACGCCCATGAGCATGACGATCTGCTTCAGTGTGATCTGGCCATTCGATGTGGCGGCAAGTGGTTGTTCGAGGACGGCGAACTATCCCCGCACGGCATCACGGCTGTCACGTTCTATCCATATCAGAATCACGGGTACCAGCTTGCCGCCCGCCGGCCGAACGCAATGGTGTTTTCGCTCAAGATTCGGATCGATCGACGTTGGCCGGCGGTAAAGAATCGAATCTTTCCGACGCGAACCACCCAAATCCCCACAGGACATGCGCTGATCAGAGCAGCTGAGCAGCTATGGCGATTAACCATCTTCAGCCGCCAAAATGCGCCAATGCTGATGGCCAAACTGGTCGAGGTACTTTGCCTGTGGCCGGGATCACCCAGCGGCTCGCCGGAAGCGGCACACGATCCGATGCTGGAACCTGCTTATCGACTGGCACTGAATCGTCCAACAGATCCACCGACAGTGACCGAGATGGCTGAAGCGGTCGACCTGTCGCCGCGCCATTTCTCCAGGCGATTTCAGGCTGCTTACGGCATCACGCCGCACGATCATGTCAGCCGATGTCGCGTTGCGCACGCGCGCGAACTGCTTCTGCAGGGGGAAATGACCGTCACACAGGTTTCCGATGCCCTGGGGTTTCCTTCAATTCACACATTCTCACGATGGTTCCGACAGGAAACCGGCGACACGCCCAGCGCATTGCGGCAAACGACCGCAAGCCTCTGATACACTGTGTCCGTTTTTGATAAATCTGATGTCCGAGGCTCCCAAAGGCGCGTCCAATACACCGTGGCAAAATAGTGGGATCATGCCAACACAGACATCAATCAACATCGAAGATCTAAAAATGCGGTTCGAAGAAGACGGCTTCGTTTGCCTGCGCGGCATCCTGTCGCAACAGGTGGTCGACGAAGCCAAAGGGGAACTGGAAGCACACGTTGATCAACTCGCCAGTCGGATGCGCGACAACGGCCTGATCACAGACGTGCTGGAAGATGAACCTTTTGAAACGCGCTTATACAAGCTCTATCAGAACCAGATGGAACGGGCACCAAACCTGATTCGCAAAGAACTGCACTGGCCGGGCATGTTCGACCTGTTCTTTAATCCGCAGGTGCTGGACCTCGCCGAATCAATCCTGGGTCCGGAAGTCAGGCTGTATCCCAACTACAGTTGCCGTCCGAAGCTGCCGGACCACAAGGCAACGGAAGTACTCTGGCATCAGGACGCCGGCTACACCGCGACCGGCAGGCACGGTCAGAATCAGGCAACAGACATCGCCGTTTCCCAACTGCGCATGGTCAACGTGTGGTCGCCGCTCGTACCGGCGCGCGTTGAGAATGGCTGCATGCAGTTCATTCCCGGCACACACAAGCTCGGCGTGGTGCCACACGTCGACCGGCCGCACTATCTGGAGATTGTTGAAGCGGAACTGAAACCGCGCCTCAAGGATGCAATCGACATTGAAGTCGACCCCGGAGACGTGGTGCTGTTCAGCAACCTGCTCTTTCATCGCGGCCAGCCGAACCGGACAAAGACCATTCGATGGAGTTGCGACTGGCGATACCAGGATGCCACACAACCAACATTGCGCGAGCACATCGGCCATCTGGCAAGAAGCGCGGCTCAGCCTGACAAAGTCGTAAATACCGCAACGATGTGGACAGAACAACATTTCCAGTAAGGATTTAACGATAGAAGCCTGGTTCAGTCCATAACGATATAAGGATTGACTTTAAGCCCCCTTAACTGTACAGTACAGTTGCCAAACGAAACGCCACTTCGTCGTTTCAACCTTCTTGAGAAAGACCTTTCAACGACGGCTTGCGGGAGGTACCAACATGCGGCCTGATCGTTTCCAAAGAACCGCGTTTACCTTGATTGAGCTGCTGGTCGTGATCAGCATCATTTCGTTGCTGATGGCGCTCCTGTTACCAGCACTCCAATCCGCACGCAAAGCAGCTCACCAGGTCAGTTGCCTGACGAACCTGCGCAGCATGGGGCAAGGCATGGCCCTGTACGCCAGTGACAACAACGGCGTACTGGCCAAGAGTGACTTCGGCCGCAACGACAGCAATACGCAGTTTCAAGGCGACGGCGCCAATATCGGCCTCCGCCGCGCGGCAAGCGGGCCGGATGAAAGAAGGATCATGCTGCACGGCACCTGGCTGCAGGACGGTTATCTCTCAACCGCGACGATTTACTTCTGCCCCGGCCAGACCATTTTCAACGAGGTAGGCGGATTTGCAGGCGGCACCAATCTGTTGACCTTCCAGGAAAAGAAGATCAGCTACGACAGACACTTTGCGCCGATCTTCCGTTCGGGCGGCATGCTTCCCACACTTCCATCGTATCTCGGGCAATCGTTTCCAAGCACTAACTCGAATACCGTCACTTACCGCTTCAACGGCATTCTGATTCACAATCAGCTCGTCTCCACGGCCAACGCGCTGTACCGCGGGTCCGGTCATCAAGGTTGGCGATTGTTCGAACTGAGCAGCCAGCATCCGGTCCTGTCAGACGCGCGCTACCTTTACGGCCCGAGCCCCAAGTCGCGAACCGCCAATCATGACAGCCGCGGCTATAACGTACTGGCCGGCGACGTCAGCGCGCGTTTCCTGAACGTTCGCGATCTGGTCGATGCCGCGACGGAAGATGTCTCACTGAACGCGGCGAAGATTGCGAGCAACCTCAACGCGGAGCTACCGGTTGACCCTGAACTGGACCAGGCAGCCTGGGGCGATGAATTCCGAACGTCCAACTACCACAACCGGCATCAACTCTGGAACGCGATGTACGGCGCGCTGCGCTGAGGTTCTCACTGGCAAAGCATGGAGGAAAACAAGTGAGGACCTGGCTATTGCTGTTGATGCTGGGGGCATGGCTGGGGCAAAGCCCGTTGTGGGCCCAAGAGGATGGCTTTGACCCCGAAACGCTCATTGCCATCGCGGGCAACGCCGAAGATGAAAAAACACGTCACGAAGCGCTGAAACAACTGGTCGATCACCCGGAACTTGGCCCGGCAGCACGCGCGCTGATGCCGGTCGCAAGTTGGTGGGCGAATGGCCGGCAGATGTGGGAAGCCGACCAGCGCTGGGGACAGTGGGAGAAGGATCGGCATCGCGCGGCAGAGAACGGCTACCTCTGCGGCTGGTTCTACCCGCCTCGCCTGCGCCCGACACCACGCAACAAACGCCCGGGCACGGTGCCTGCAGATTCGCCGCTTCATCCGCTATGGTGTCTTTACCGCGGGCGAATGCTCTTGTGGATGACGATTCAGAACGCCGGCTGGCCAATCGCCCAGCGCGAACCTTATGAGAAAGAAGCACGCGAACGGCTGAAAACCGCCGCGGAAGCTTTTCCGAACAACCGCATCATTCGAATGTATCTCGGCGAACCGATCCCATGGTCGGCTGATTTCGAGCACGATACCAACGCACCACGCTGGGCCAACCTGCAGCGCGAAGGTCTCGAAAAACTTGTAGATGTCATCAACTGGTGGATCGACAATCGCCAACTGTCCGACGGCCAGTTCGGTGGCGGCTGGGGTGATGATGTTGAAATGTGGCGATGGTGGGCGACGATTCTGATTGCGTTCGACGATCCCAAAGTGAATCAGGCACAGGAACGGCTGTCGCGCGGCCTGCTGTCATTGCCTTACATGAAGGACGGCTACACAAGCATTCTCTCCGACGTTGAGCATACCGGTGAGGACACGTCCGACACGATCACGCCAATGATGCATCTATATCCGGACGACTCGCAATGGAGCGCCCGCGCGATGCGTCTCGCGGAGCTGATGCGCGATCACTGGACCAGCCGGAACCGGCGCGGGTTCCTACAGTTCAAAAGCACGTGGTTCAGTGTCAACGGCATTGATCTGAATCCGTCGCGCGCGTGCGACACGGTCTATCACCCGCGTGCAGTGCAGCCCGCGCTGCTCCTGTGGCAACGCACCGCCGATCCGGAATTGACGCAATTGTTCACCGCCTGGATGGATACGTGGGTGGATGCCGCTGCGCGCAAACAGCGCAGCAAACCGGCAGGCATCATTCCTTCAGCCATTCACTGGCCGGAGGGAGATATCGGTGGCGGCGGGCAGAACTGGTGGCAGCCGGGCAATTACCCGACCGGCTTGTACGACTGGCCGAGCGCCATGTACATGATGACCCGGACATTGCTGCTGACCTATCACATGACCGGAGAAGCCAAATACCTTGAGCCGATTCGGTCTATGGCGCGAATCCGTGCGGCGTATCTGGCTGATCCGCCTGACGAACAGCCGGCGGCTGGGTCCGAGGCCTGGTGTGCAGCCAGAATGAAACGGTTTTTGCCACAAACACTCGCCCAATATCGCCTGTTGACCGGCAGCAATGAATTCGATGCGCTGCTCCGCACTGACGCAGACGGCTACATTCAGATGCGATTGGGTATGGGTCGCGAAGCACTGGTAGCCAGTCTTGAACGAACCGCATCCGCATTCCGCATCAATCGTCCGGCATACACATCAGAAGCGCGATTCACGGATCGTGTCCTGGGGTTCCATGCCCTTTGGTACAACCGATCAAACAACTGGAGCGTGCCAATGCCAGCTGTGCGGATGCTGTACACCTCAGCGACCGGCGACCCAGGCGACGGGCGCTATTTTCCAATGAATGCGGTGCGCTGGCTCACGTCGCCACGTCAGATCGCCACACTGGTGACGGACTCGGGATCGGATCGCTTCTCCGCTGAACTCTACCATTTCGGCAATCAACCGCGCAAAATGGCGGGCGAGTTTTATCTATTGAGCTCGGGCAATTATCGTCTGGCGCTGCTGCACGACGGTAAACCAGAAAACCCATCTAAAATGGTGACAGTAAATGGACAACGCACGCGCATCCGGTTCGAACTGCCGGCAAGAAAACTGTGCGTGCTTAAAATCATACGAATGGAGCGCAATGCACAATGACGCTCACACGCCCAATGACCAACCAGACGCGCATTTATCGCGACCTGAAGCGCCGATTGGAATCAGGGCAATATGCGCCCGACAGTCAGTTGCCGTCAATTCGTGAGTTGGCGCGCAGCTACAACTCCAGCAAGGGCGTGCTGCAAATCGTCATCAACCGTTTGCAGCACGAAAACCTGATTGTTGCCCGACATGGACGCGGCCTGTTTGTCTGCCGGCCGCCGAAGTTCCGACGCATTCTGCTTCTGAATCCCACCACCGGCCACGAGTGGTCAGACTACACCAACGCTTTCGTGCAAAGCTTCGGGCGACAGGACAACATCGCCCTGCTGGTCGAAAGTGCTGATGCGCGTGAAGCGCAGGGCCTGATTACCAAAATCGAATCGCTGTTAGCGGAAAACCTGGATACCATCATCTTCAACGGCCTGCCGGACTTTCAGCTTGACTTTATGAATCAATTCGTCAACAAGACCAACCTGCTGTGCTTCTACAGCGACCTGATGATCCAACCGACAGACGCCTCAATCGGACGCGTTGTCTCTGATTGGCATAGTGGCGGGCGGGTCGGCATGGAACATCTGTTAGACATCGGCTGCCGACATGTTGCCGTCATCAGCCACCAGCCCCATCCGGTTCACGCGGCAGCCGCCACACATGCGGGCATCCGTGAAGCGATCAAGAACCATCACGGCAAAGTGAAACTAAGCCGATTCGTCGGACAGCATCAGGACCCGGACTACGGCCAACAGTTTGCCGCTTTTTTGGATGAACATCCAGATGTCGACGGCCTGTTCGCGGAAAGTGACGTGCGCGCCGCCAGGCTGATGCCCGTGCTTCGTCGCCTGGGTCGACGCGTGCCGGATGATGTCGCAGTGTTGGGTTACTACAACACCCCTTGGGCGAATGCCGCCGACCCGCCGATGAGTTCCATCTGTACCAGACCACAACAACTCGTTGATCGAGCGGTACGCATGCTCCTTGAACATCACCACGACGACCATGAAGTGGTCGCACAACATCTGGAAGTGCGCGCCTCTACCATGCGGTAGAAAAGTGATGAAGCGGTAAAGCCTAAGCGCCGCCAACTCACACCAACACCCCCAACAATCTTTGCCAGCCCAATAACACGCCGGAATGCTCCGGCGGATACCGTCTCGCCGTCATGACACAACTCCGAATTCACGGAGTCGAGTAGTTCAAATTAAAAATTCTCTTGACAGCCCAGCACAAATATGTCAATTATATTCTTATTATCTCTATTATCTCCATTCAAGCCGATGCCCGCCAAGAGATGACAAGGAGGACGCCTTTCATGACGTAACAATCCAAGCGTGTGCCATCAAGCTGTTCATGTCTTTCAAGCCTGCTTCACCAATCTCTTTCCGTTCTTCAGACAGGAGACCATCATGAATTTGCCACATCCGCTCACTCGCCAGCAAAAACGACACTTCATCACGATCGCAATAGCCGCCCTGACGCTCATAGTTGCGACTGCCAAAGGCCAAACCGACTGGATCGTCTCGCCAACTGCGGTTCCAGGCACGGGAACAGGCACTTTCTTAAACCCATGGACGCTTGAAGAGGCGCTCTACAACAACACATCCATCGCTCCCGGCGATACCGTACTCCTGCGCGACGGCGCCTACGAACTGCCCTCCACCGATCCTCGCTACAACATCGGATATACCAGTACACTGGCAGGTACGGAGGCCGATCCGATTACTGTTCGATCCTACGATGGTGAATGGGCGGTTATTAATAAGAATCGGACGGTGCGTGATCACATCCTGGATACGGCGCTGTACGTCAAAGGCAGCCACACAATCTATCGCGACTTCACGATCGTGAACAAAAACACAACGCGCGTCTTTACCACAGCCAACGGCTTAGGTGGACTGAATCACTACAGGCCGACCGGCCTTCGCGTTGCCGGGCCGGACAACAAGTTCATTGGCCTGCTGGTACACGACAACGGCACAAACAGTGTTGACGGGAGCAGCGTCGATGCGGCCGGCACCGAAATTTATGGCTGCTTCTTCTTCAACAACGGCTGGGACGATACCGACCGAAACCACGGCCACGGCCTGTACCTGCAAAACGATGAAATTTACGTCAAGATCATTAACAACTTCATTTTCAACAATTTCGGCCGCGGTATTCAAATTTACGGCGTCAACGGCTTAATGCAGGGGTTCTGGATTGACCAGAACTTTCTCTTTGCCACAACCAGCGGCTCCACGCTGACTTCAACATCAACACCCCACACACAAACGTTCGATGAAATCATTGTTGGCGGCAGTACGGAAGCAGACAAAATCGTCATTACCAACAACTCGATATGGCGGCACGCCAAAGGAAACACCGCGCTGCGTCTCGGGTTGGGCGCGAACGAGAATGGCGATGCGGTTGTTGCAGGTAATTACATCAAGGGTGTTGTAACGGTCGATGAGCCGTGGGACCTGTTGGCATTCACCGGTAACCTTGTTTATGGACGTAAGAATCACGGCGTCTACGGCAGCGTCGACTGCGGCGACCCACACGGCACCCTCTCGACTGAACCAGTACCTGTCTGGATTGAATACAAGCCCGACCCGATTACAAACGCCTTCTGTAACTACGTCCATTTCAAATATGAACATCCGCTCAATGAAATGATCTGGGATGCTGCGCCGGCTGATAACGAAATTGTTATCCAAGCCAACAAGCACGACCCTGATCGTGTTCATATTGCGATCTACAACTGGGATGGCTTGTCCACGATCGATCTGGACCCAACCGGCTATGTGGCCGACGGAGACGATTACGAAATCTACAACGTGCAGAATATTTATAGCAGCGCGCTCACTACCGGTACCTATAACGGCACGCCGATCTCGCTGAACGTCGGCAGCATGAACCTCGACCCACGCCAGCCAATCGGCGAACCAAATGCCATTACCGCCAGCGAAAAGACCGGAACGGAACTGATCACGTTGATCCTGTTCCGCAATGGCAGCAAGCCGCCTTACACGCTGCATTAGCAGGATGTCATTCAATAACGATAAAGACAGACGTTCCAGACGATCGAACTGCGATTATTTCCACAGCGGTCTTGTTTATCTCGATAATAGCTTGATAAAGGATCTCAGCAGCGGTAGAGTCAATCTGATCAATCATTAGCGCGTTCAAATCGTATGTCATCACAAGATACGACACCGCGCCTGCCGAGAATGTACCAGCAGGCAAAAGCAGAGTTACTGGCACGGATTAACAGCCAGTGGGCGCCTGGTACGCGCATGCCGTCCATCCATGAATTGGCGAGTGAATTGGGCATCGGCCAAGCCAGTGTCAACAAGGCTGTGCAGGAACTGGTCGCCGAGGGAATCCTCGTTTCACGCCGGCGACTAGGCACGTATGTGCTGGACCAAAGTCGCCCCGGTGCCATGAAGTCCGGCACGCGCGGCCAATCGCTCAAAGGCAAGTCGATCAGTATCTTCAGCAGATGGCCATATACCGATCAGATGATTCATCTGATGCGCACCGCGCTGGCGAACCACCTGATAGCACAAGGTGCCGATGTGCAACAAGATGACTCGATGCCCGGCAAGGGCACATGGTCAGTCGCCGCCAACGCGGACGCCTGCGTCCTGCTGAACCCCAACAGCACATTGGAAGTAACACTCCCGGAAGGCCGGATTCTCACGGTGGTCACAACCGGGGCGGCACCGAGTGTGGTTGTTCCGTCACATACCTGGGATCTTGTCAGTATCGGGCAGGAACACGGTGGCTGGCTTGCTGGCGAACACGCACGCGAGGTCGGCTGGCGCTCGGCATGTTGCCTTGGCGTGCGTAAATCAAACGACGAAAAGACGATTTACGATGCAACCTCCGCTCAACGGCTAGAAGGGTTTGAGCGCGGCTGGGGACAATCGATCCCCTCAACACATCAACTGAAAACCAAGGCCTACGGCGACGGCTGGGGCGCTCGCCTGATGCTTCAATACCTGCGCTTACGCCCGCGCCCGCAAGGCATATTCGCATGTTCGGACGAACTGGCCATCGGTTTCGAACAGGGCGCCGCCGCCCATGGCCTGACAGCCGGCGCCGACTACCAACTGATCGGCTTCGATGGCCAGCATCGCGGCAGAGAATTAATTGATGGGCCGTTAACCAGTGTCGCAGTGCCCGCCGAAGAAATGGGCTTACGCGCCGCGGAATTGCTCGCGGAGCGTTTTGCCAATCCGACCCAGTCAATGCGATTCCTCGCCTTGGGTTGCGAATTGTTTGTCGGTCAATCAACCGCGCCGATGAGTACTTACAATCGTTCGCGCGGTTCCGCTGCTCGACGTCAGCATAATAAAAAACGCACGAGCACCAAAGAGAAGTAAACCAGCTGCGACGAAAACGCGATTTACTTCGAAGGCAAAGTGCGCGCGAACTTCAGACCTCGATCATTCCCGCTTTTCAGTCCCTGCATCTTCAAACGCTTTATGTCGACGTAAATCATGCGCTGAATCACCCTTGCCGCGTAACAGGCTGTAATCCAGACCGACAAATCCGACCTTGGTTATCGCCCACATGGACAACACTGGCCCTTGGCTTTTCTCGTTCTAAAGGAGCCCGAAAGCGGACATTTCGAGTCGGTAATACGTACATGCACGAATCGATAGAAATCATAGAAACGTTTAGCGCTAAGCATATTATTGATTGACGAGTTGGTTTTTTGTAATATCATGCAATTGTCAATTGGCTTCTCCCCTTCCCTTCAAAGCATCTCACCTGAGAAGGTTCAGAGTGCCAATTTCGACGGCTTGGACGTAACTGATTTTGGCTGGTTACTACTCTGGAGGTTTATCATGGCAATGAACAGGTCGATTCGCGGCTTCACCCTAATCGAGTTGCTCGTCGTTATTTCAATCATCTCGCTATTGATATCGATATTGTTACCCGCACTTGCCGGCGCACGAAAGGCGGTCCAGACGACGAAGTGCCTGTCGAACATCCGCCAGATTCATTTTCCTTTTGAGGCATACGCGTCGGACTACAACGATCAGGTGCCGACGATCGATTCGAACTTCACGACCGGCTGGGTGGACCGCATGCTCAAAGGCGGCTACATCCAGAACACCCCTGTCACCGGCAAGTGGTATGCCGTGCCGGCCAATACGTATACGTTTGACTCATCGTCGATGCTTTCCTGTCCATCAGAGTTCGACTATGACTACCTGACCTTCATTCAAGGCTGGACACGTTTCAAGGAGCGCACGCTTCGGTCGTCATACTCGATGAACCTGACAATGACACGCATCCCGCCATTGGGCGCGACTGACCTGGTGACAGGTCTTATTCGGGACGGCTGGTCACGCCTGCCCATGCGCCAAGGCCAGCAGCGTTCGAATACCACTTACATTATGGATGGCAACAAATTCAATTCGCACTACTTCCTCGAAGTGAACAACTACACGCTCGGCACCGGTTCCGCCCCTTCGAATTCCTATGACTACACCTGGCGGCACGGTCAGGGGGCTGACGGATTCTTTGGCAATTCATCAAATGCGCTGTTTCTGGACGGGCATGCAGAGACATTTCGCGTCGGCGACGACGAGATTTGGAAAGAGTTTGTCGTGTGGTAATAGTCGTACCAGCGCAAAAGAAACAGTAATAGCAACTGCTGAAAAGGGTGCTTACTTGGAAGGCAGCGTGCGCGCGAACTTCAAACCCCGATCAATCCAGTCCTTTAGCGCCTTCGGCTTAACGCGACGCGTGTCAACAAAGAGCATGCTTTTGATGACCTTGCCGGTGAAGTCCATCTCACTGGTATGCGGTTCATCAAGGGCCTTGGCAACCCCTTCATTACCGAGCCGGACCATCAATTTGTGATCGACGGGGCCGCAGAACATATTGCCGTTCACCATAAAAGCTGTCCCGCCGAACATCTTTCGTTCTGTGATGCCGCGCCGACGCTTGACATGTTCGCGGATGAATTCGATAAGCTCATCCTGGGTTGCCATGCGATTGCCCTTTCGCAAGAGGCTCTGATTCCGCTGTTCCATTCTATCAGTAGTGCGTTGTGAATCGTGGAAGCAGTTGCTTCCAGAGGTCTTCAACGTCCGGAACAGACGGCGCGATATGGCCCTTACGCGGCTGATAGGTTTTCAGCATCTCTTTGCTCTTCTTGCCGAGTGTGTCGACCTGTGAATTGATGATTTTCAGTCCGTGTTCGCAGTTGGGCGTTAGCTGTTGTTCGCCAGCCGGAAATGTTCTGCCTGCGTATTGATCGCCGAGTTCCTCGGGCACGGATAAACGTGAAAGATCAACCAGATCTTCATGCAGCGCCATCAACTGGCTGGTTTCAGTAACGCCGGCATGGTCGCCGCCGATGCCGGGTAAATTGATTAACTCCCAGTCGGCACATGCGTATAACTGCATGGGCGAGTTGGTGACTTCGGTGTAGAACTCACAAACCATGCGCATGGTTCGTTCGACGCCACCATAGTGACCGGTAACCAGAATCGCCGCGTGAAAACCCCGTGCGTCGAAGGCTCGAATCTGGCTGAGCATCACCTGGTAAAACACATCACGACTGATAGAACTAGTCAGCGGCTGCTTGATACCAGTCTTGTCAAACCACCCACCGGAACCCGTATGAAATGGCAACTCGGTAATGTGCCAGGCAAACGGCGGCGAAACAATACCGCCGTGCTCGGTCGCGGCGCGTTCAAGCAACGACTGAGCCTTGAGAAAATCGAGTCCCAGCGCGTTGTACGGACCGTGTGGCTCAGCGAGGCCGTACGCGGCATACACAACCGGGCACGCATCGCGCAACGCGACAAACTCATCGGGAAACATACGTTCCCAGTTTACTTTGGCCTTCGCCGGTGAATTATCACTCATGCTTCGCAATAACCGTTACTTGGCTTCATGGCTGAATCTCTGAGGCGCCAATGTAACGCCTCACCCATGAAAGCCAAACATACGGCAGCATGAATCGGCTTCCTTACCCGTAAGCGCCTCTCGGGTGCTTGCCGAGCACACGAAGCAATCGCTCACTCGCCCCGGCCAATACATGATCCGGCATCCGGTAATTCAGAAATGGATAGAACCGCTGCGCGATCCATCGGCGGCCGTAGGTCAGTTGCAACAGGTACCGCGTCCGATCGGACGTATTCGGCGCGCCGCGATGCCAACACTGACCGTTGTGCAGGTAGATGTCACCCGCTTTGCAATGGATCGGCACCGGCCCGCGCCCTTCAAAGCTCGGATTCGACTTGTCGTTCGGCTGGCGCCCAGAGTAATGACTTCCCGGCACACATTCCGTCGGGCCATACTCGATCGACTCCGTATCCGTCAGCGCCACCTGTACCGTCATGCGAAGCACCGGCATCTGCAAGCGGGCATCGTGCCGCTCCATCTCGTCCGGCACCGGAAACTCCACGGTCTCATCCGCATGAAAATGAGAGATCGCCTCCCCCGGGCGATTGCGCACCGCGTTCTGCGCAATCAGGTGACAACTATCCCCCAGTACTGCTTCGGCCAGACTAATGATCGGCTCGCGCACCAGCATGTCGCGGAAGAAGTTATCCTTCTCAAACAGACGCACCGCGACATAGTCGCAATACAGATGCATTGTCTCTTCGCCTTTCGGATCGGCGAATACCTGGTCGATCAGTTCACGCAGGCGCGCACACTCATCCTCGGTCAACACGCCCGGAATATGGGCGAAGCCTTCACGATAAAACGACTCGAGAATCGTGGCGGTCCGCTCCTGACTGAACGGCTTGGCATCTGTTACAACAGTGGTCAACATGACGGGGGTTCCTGATAAGTTGAATATCAAACTTCACGGAACACATACTAATTCTTAAAATATGCAGTTTAACAGGGGGTTTCGTCTCAAATAGGTGTAATATCATCTCATGGCGCGATGGGCATCCCCTGTATTCTGCAATCAGGTCGAACAAGTCCGGGGCAGCTCGGCAACGGGTTGTTTCGACCAATATGTTGTGTCTGTGACAACTGCGGGCGCTGTCACCTATGACATTGATCGACACCCGTTCGAGGTGGCAAAAGGCAGCGTCGTTGTTGTACACCCAAATACGCCGCAGCATTGGCAGCTCCGGCATGCCGACAGATGGCAAACCACCTACTGCGTGTTTACGCCAAGACCGTACTGGCTGCCGTGGCTTCGCCTGCCGCAGAATCCGGCTGGTTACACAAGATTCGATGCACCCGATGCACGGACCAGCCGACGCATACGTCAATGTTTTACTGAGTTGTTACGCAGCAAAGAACAGGCGGAGTTGCACCGCGCTGATTTCGACCTGAACCTGATCGAACGCATTGTGCTGCTGGTCCGTTCCCTGCACACGGCACAGATCGACCCCATGGACGAACGCGTGCGCGCCGCGCTCGAACACATCGCGGGTCATCTCGCCGAACCCATTTCACTTGAATCGCTGGCCGAAGCAGCCGGCTCGTCGCGCTCACGTCTTGCGGCTCTCTTCCGCGACCAGGTCGGCCAACCCCCAATGGCTTACGTCGAAAACCAGCGCATGATGCGCGCCATGCAACTGCTCCGTTACACCGACGAACCAATAGCGGCCATTGCGCAACAAGCCGGGTTCCCCGACCCGCACTATTTTTCAAATCGATTCCGCCAACATGCGAACTGCTCACCACGCGAGTACCGCAACACGACCACGCTTTCTGCCTTGAAGAATCAGAAACAGAGGAGATGATCAAACACTTGCCGGTTGCCAAGACGCACGCGTCATCAAAGACTCAGCGCACTACAACGGTGGCAAGCCAGCACCATCGACCTGCCACCGTTCCAGCATTCGCCAGGATTACAGCTATCAAATCGCCTGCAGAAGTCCTCAATGACCTCCCACAAATCGCTAGCCCCGGAAATTCCAAACCCCGGAACCCAATTCCCCCGGAAGCCAACCCCCGACTTCCTCAAAACACCCCGGAACAACCCCGGAATAACCCCGGCTCCCCGAAAAACCGACCCCCCAAATCCTGACGCCCCACGGAATACAAACTCCCCAGAAACCCGGCATAACAAACCCCAGAATCCCAAACCCCCGGACAATACAAACACCCCAGCCCCCGAAATCGTCACCCCAACCCCGGAATCCCCCGAACAGCCCCGGAACCCCCGGCCCCGCGGACTTCTCAAAAATACCCCGAAAACCCCAGATTTCTTCACTTATTGCGAACATAGCCAATCACAAAATACTTGTCAATCAAAAGGTCTAATAATCTTTATATTTTAACATTTCACATAAAGGTTTTGTCCCAACCCAAAGAGGATGTCTGGGTGTTCATCGTGTTTTGCGGGTTGAACGAGCCCGTGTCCCCCACCAGAAAACCATGATCCGCACACAACATGCGTTCCGCTTGCTCAGCAAATCCATCAACACACTCAAAGATGCAAAACCGTTGATAAGAAAATCTCGGCGCTGATCTTCTAACAAAGGCACAGGAAGTTCGCTGACCGGCCTGACAAAACGTATTACCACCGCACCCGGCAAACAGAGATCGGACACAAGGTTTCAAGCTCTGGAATTCAGGCATCGAGGCACGACAATCGCAATTCTGTAACCGACACCAGGTCAGCGACAGCGCGTACTACCCAGCCGGCATCCGGTAGCGATTGGCACACTTCTCCAAATCATCAAATACAAATGCCACTGGTCACCTCGACTTTCAAGCTCGCCACCGAACAACGCAATCTTACGCCTGAATTGATCCGGCTATCAGCGAACCCCATACGAAGCAAAACCCAAAACCAAACCAACATTCGTGATACTGAGCACTGGTCTCTGCGGACATCTGTTGTAAACGTGATCCGAGACATCAGCTGATCAGCCGCTTCAAACGCCTGGCAAACACAATCAGTCACCAACACGCGCTGTAGCCTTCTCCAGTTTACTCAAGTGACAATACATGCCCATCCACCAACTTTAGGGTAGTAATTTCCTTGTTTTTTTAGCAGCCGGGGAAAGACGCATGTAGGATTCGCGTAAGTCGGAGCGCCATTAGCTGTTTTTGGCCCGACGCGGCAATTGCCTCTGTAATTACAGAGCTTCTTCCCACTTCGCACAAACGGAAGAAGTCATCTAACGGGGAAAAGAACATGTACTTCCAGAAGCCTGGTAGCGGCCGAATTCGGTCAACGCTGTTTCTATATCTTGGATTACTCACCTGCCTGACCATGTCATCAATTACGAACGGTGCGCCACTAGACGTTACGGAAACATCGGACTTCCACACCGGCCCCTACCCTCGCCACGGCTTTACACACGTAGGCACGCTCGATATTGGGTTGAATCAGATTCGTGGAAGCATTTTTGAATCTGACAGAGATGCAGTTCAAGTCACGCTACCGGCCGGCCTGCAGATTGATTCGATCGACCTAACGGTCTCCAACCACATAGACAGTAATCTTGGCAGAGTGGGCACTTCTTCCTTTATAGCGCTTGCTAACTTAGGCGCCGGTGTAAATGGCATCGGCGGAGGCGTTAATGACGAGGGCACCAAAACCATCGCGAACGGTCCATTTACCCTTCCAGGCGGACATATCCTGTTCACTTACTTAAGCGGCGGTCCCACAACCAATGCGAGTTCTGACTGGCTCTACCAGATCGAAGTGAGCAGCGATGCAAGTGTCCCCGAGCCTGCCAGTATTTCATTGCTCGGCCTCGGCAGCCTGCTGCTGCTTCGTCGCCGTGGACGGCATCGTCTTCGCAAAGCGATTCAAGTGCGGCATTGACAGTCGCTTCGACATGCAGTTGTACAAAGTCCCCTGCGACGATTCAGGTTATTGATGCTGCTGTGCCAGCCATGGTGTGCTGCCAACCTAATCAATCGCATACTGACCAATCCGCATCATCAGGTACTGTCAGATTATCGATCTTCATGGAACGACTGTATGGCTTGGCTTTGCAGTTAATCTGGCGAACTGAGCAAAATAGACGGCACCCATCGCAAAAAACACCAGAATATAAACCAACTCCGCTAATAAACTGTTCGAATCCCACGCGTGCAGTAGAGCCGAAACCGCCAGTCCAATTGGCACACACAGATTTGCTGCAACGGCTATAAGAACTGGCCGCTGGAAACCAACTCGCCCAATTAGAAGTGGAGCCACGATCCAAAACAGCCCCGCTAAAACCAACGCCGCTAAGCCGGCGCCGACAAGTAAATATCCCCAGACAAATCCGCCCAGCGAAAAAGCGAGTCCCCACCATAATGTTCTTCTGCTATCCATTGCTCTAGAACATCATATCGAGATCCCCAATAGTCTCGATTTACGAGCTACGCCCTCGGTTCTTCAGCTCGAAATCCCCCGCCACCGGCACAAACTATTAACGCTCAAATACCAAATCGGCATATCGTTCGGTGTCATGAAAGCCAGTGCTCTCCGGGCTCGTCGTCGTCACCTTCACTTCAGGCTCGAGTATCTGATAGTCATAACGACACGCGGCAAATCGCCAGGACGAGCCGACGGCCGGGCGCTCGGCCTGCGGCGCAAAGGCTTCCCAGGGAATCGCCACCTCAACCGTCCATTGCTTATCCAGATCAAAACGGTCATCCAGCGTTCCCACGACTGAAACGGCTACAACCGCTTTCGATTCCCACCGCAGCGCCTCGGCAAGTTCAGGCCGATCATCGGCATCTTGCAGTGCGTCCAGCATCGCGCCGTTGGGAGCAAACTCCAACTCAAAATAATCAGGCTCACGCATACTGGGCCTGAGAAACAACTCGGCAGCATCGCCCTCCCAAATGTTTCCATCATGCTCGGACGTGTGCGAGATGATGTCATCGTCGCGAAAAACAAAACCAACATAGAGGTGTTGATCATCCCAGATCAGTCGGACGAACGACTGGGCCGGCAGAATCGGCATATCTTCTGTCAACGGAAAGAAACGATTGAAGACCTGTGCCTTGTGCCAGTCCGATTCGTCAAGCTTCCCATCGATTGTCACGGCCCCGGTCGCTCGGCGGCAGGTATAAGTCAGTTCGGGTTCACCGCGCACCTCACCAACAGCCGACATCAACATCACGAACGGTAAGATGCCGATCAGCAATGCGCAATGAGACACTCGATTCATTTCACCGCTTCCCGCTGATTAAAACCTTATCCCCCTTGCGGATCGGTTCTTCTGTGAATATTGCACGGCAGGTGGTTGCCGACGTGCCTACCTCCTCAGCAACCAACGTACCAAGGAATCGACCACCGCGATGGCACCAGAATTTCATCTTCGGCTTCACGCCATCCTCAGCACCGATATCAATTTCAACGTAAACAATCTTGTTCCCGATCAATTCCACGACATTGACTTTCTCCGAAATCTTCTGTGGTTGCTGAAGCTCAGTCTGTCGCGTCAACGTGTGCTTCAAAGGTGCTTTGTGTTTGCCGGTAATGCGAATTTGGCCAACCGGGTGCGGCAGTTTCTCCGGTGATAGTTCACCCGCCAGCACCTGTAAATAAACTTTATGAAGTTCGCTGTCTTCGCTGGAAAGCCCTTCCGGGTCATCCCGCATCAGGCGTGTTCCCAGGATGGCCTGCTCCCGCGTCAGCTCTTTCTTAGCGTACATCGATTCGATCTTCGCCAGCCGCCGCATACATGCTGCGTCCTTCACCCAACTGTCGATCAACCCACCATTAAGTGACAGTCTGAACTGCTGCGCCTCTCGCACATGCTCCCACGATAAAATCGGCAACCCAAACCCGTCGCGCACTCTCGCCTCACTCACAAGGCAGTAGTAGAGAAAGCCCGCCAACTCGCGCAACACAATGACGCCGTCTACATTCAGGTCAGCCTGACAGGTCAATCCTTCAAGCAGGTAGTGGGTAAAGATAGATTGTTCGCCCTCTTCCACTTCAATCACTTCCCGGCCGGAACCGATGCCCACCAGGAATGCGGGCCCGTTGCTCACGAACTGTTGTATCGCACCGGACAAATTACTGATGGCCACCTGCTCACCCTTCGCCGTCGGGACGGTACAGAAAAGATCGAACATGACCATCACATGTCTGGCAGGAATCGCATCAACCAGGGCGCGCACATCGCTGCCGGAGACGGCCGTTCCAACGACGTCGGACAATTCTGCGTTCCGCATCATCAGAAATGCGTCATCCCCTTGCTTGACACCTCGGCCGGAAAAGTAAATCAAAACAGTCGCCTCAGCAGGCACACGGGACAGGTCGCTCAACGCCTTGCGAAAGTTCGCAGCAGTGGCATCCGGGCCGATCAGCAACGTCGCGTTGTCAGCATTGACGCCGCCGAAACGAACATCCGTCAACAGATCGTAAATCGCCCGAGCATCCGATTCGCTTAACGTCAAGTCGGGAATCTGACCATCGGCATAATCACCAATGCCGACCACCAACGCGTAGCGATGTTCGCCGAGTTTCGGAACGACTGGAACTTCATCACCACCGCTCACCGTCCTGCCATGTGCGAACGTGGCGGTAAACGAAAGAATAAGAAATAAGGCAATGGTGCGAAACAAAGCAGGCTCCCGGACGTGACGATACGTCACCTCAATAGTATACCCGGCGCATCAACATACCGGAACAACAATCCGACGCCGCTTCGAATGCATATTGCTTACCCCCGGTCGCCAATGTTTAGCCGCCGCATGCCAATGCGGCGTCAGGACGACCGGCGATTACTCTTTAAGCAAAGGAGTCAGACAACACGTGTCCCCGGCTACGCCCCACACGATTCACCGCTCGGGCCGAACGATTTCTTTCTGCCGCTGATCGCGTTGTTTGATGAGCGCAATGATCTCGTCGGCGGCCCGTTGTACCCCCGCGTCGAGCTTGGGCATTTGGCGCTTCGGTGCATTCGCGCCCTTTGTTTCGCGTTCCTTTTCACTCCGAGTATTCCAACGGTGAAACATGTTGGGTACGTAGCCTGCCGACACGGCAACACCGTCGGGAATCGTGATCTCTTGCAGGTCGATCAGGTCATTCTGAACGAAGATTGTAAGGGTCGGGTGAACAGCAACCGGTGCCGCGAGAAACTCTATTTTGCCGAACGGCTTTTTCACGCGCTTATACCACAGGTCAATTAGAAGCTGATCGCCGATGGTAAAAACGACGGCGATACGGTTGCCTTCCGGAACGGACGTGACCCAGCCCAAGCTGCGCGGCTCAGAGCGCCAGGAGAGCCGAACCTGCCGAACGGGTGACTTTGCCGCGGATAGTTTTCTGATCAACCGGTTAACGTCGTCGATTCTCGTGATGTCAAAGGCGTAATGTCTGACGTCGCTGGGCCACTCGGCAAACCAGGGATTCCACCCGATGGTCCTGGCCGGATCATTCACCAATTCGGCAACGCCCTCGGCCCACGCGTCTGCGATAAAAGCGGGCTGACCTTTTTCAGCGACGATGGTCGTCCCGCCACCAGGGTAAGCAGGCGCAGCGGTAATGCAGATAATGATGCCGGCGACGAATATTGAAAGCTTCGAACCGTGTGTCATGAGCAGCCTATCTCAACAGACAGCTATAAGATTGGGCTCTGGCCGCTTCTCATTGTACTCTTCGTCACTTAGCCAATATGCGCTCAATCTCTTGTCGAAAATTTTTTGATCCCGAATAAGTAGCGACTAAGGATGACACAGCGTCCTTAAGCCCCTTGCCCAGACTTCCATCCTTTGGAATCATCACAGTACCAACTTCCTCGTCATAATCACCATAGGAAATGCTGGTATTTGTATGAACGCGCCACCCGTCAGCCAGACTTGAAAACTCCATCGCCCAGACTGCCGTCTCACCCGTCCCGACATTTAGTGTAGCCTCCACAAATTTATCGAAAACTCCAATTTCTCCGTGGAGCCTAAGATCAGTACTTGTTGCCACTTCAACAAATTTATTTTCACGCCGAAGCGATTGCGCGAAAAGATTCATCTGTTCACATACACCAGCTAATTCTTTCAAAGGATCTACTTCCAAGTTATCTCCAACTTCCGTGATCATACGCAGCCTCCTTTACTCTTTGATTGTCGGTATTTCCTCATCGCGTATATGCGCAGCTTTTAAATCGCGTTCGTAGATACTCCAATGCTTGCAGACACGACGGAATAATAAACAGCTTCCAAATAGAGTTTATGCTTGGGTATTCTGTTCTTATCGCCTTGAAGCTTTTTGAGAATGCCGCCGACGATTGTGGGAACCTGCGGCAGCTCTTTTGATCCGCGTGCATGAGCGATAAGGAAGTCGTGTGATGTTTTCATATCGCGGACTTCGTAGACATCGTAGTAGTCGATGATCGGGACCATCGTGAAGGTGGTTGCCTTGCCTGTGACGATTGGGATCATGATGAACCCAACGAAGTCAGAGCTGGATTTCACATAGTGGGGAATCCCCGTCACCGTGGCTGAGGCAGACGCCTTGCCCTGCTTCGTTGCCTGGTGAGGGGTGTAGTGTGCCGGACGATATTGGCTGTAGGCCGATCGGAGTTCAAGGCTCATCGATTGAATGACCGCATCTGCGTCGCCGGGGTCCAGCTCTGCCAACGCCATATCGAGGTACAGGAACATTTTCTGTTTGTCGGTGAAGACGCCGGCCACCTTGGCCAGTTCAGCGCTGGCAATCTTGCCATCATCTGCATCGGTCAAGAGGTTGTAGAACCGCCCGCCGTTGTCCAGGGCTTTTAATGCGCCGTGTTTTGTCTTGTATGGAACGATTTTCTTCATTTGCATGTCCCCTGGAATATCGAGGCACCAACCGGCTGACACTTTACCCGGTAAGGGCAGTTAGCTGCACCCCACGATAACATCAAAAAGTGATCGCTCTTCCGACTCCATCTGAACCCAGTCGAGCCTGAGCCCGGCTGCTGCAACCCCGGCGCCGACGGCCACGCCGCCCAGGTGCGCCCAGTATGCAACGTCACCCCCACCCCCAACCGCACCCCAAATGTCAAACGCAACCCAGAGAAGGATCACCCAGGCACCACTTAACGAGAACGACCCGCCTTTGAAGCCGAATGTCCAGGCGCAGGTCACCTCGTTCAGCGGATAAAAGATCAGGTACATCCCGACAACGCCGTTGATCGCGCCGCTGGCGCCGACCGCCGGAGCGCCATCCATCAGGTTATGAACCGTAGCGGATGCAATCGCCAAGGCGGCAAACACGAATGGATAGACGATGTTCCCGATCTTGGCACAGACCGCATTGCCGAATACCCAGAGGAAAATCATATTGCCAATCAAATGAATCGGCCCAGCGTGTAACAGGACGTGTCCGAAAAGGCCGGAGATCGACCAGCCTTGCAGAACGAGCGGTTCGATCGAAGAAACGTCCGATGCGAACATGGCAGGTAATGAAAACAAACTGATCGCGCCTATCAGTACAAAGTTACTGATTGGCCATCGCGACATCGGCACGTCAGCTCGGTATGGGATTAACATTGGCTGTGGTTGCTGCAGCGAACGTAAAAGCGTGATTGTCGGCCACCCCCCGGTCCCACGGAAAAGGGCTACCAACCGACTTGTGCAATTATCCATGGCAGACGTTTTCGGTCAACCGCAGTACATCAGAGAGTCATTGCCCCGTTGCGATGCCGGGAGGGGCACGTTTCTTCCTCACAATCAAATGCCATTCGGGCAACGACGTTTGCCAGACTTGAATACTCTGCCATAATCCGCGATATGAAAATACAGTTGATGTTCATTGTTCTGGGGTTGAACATTTTCTTAGGGTTCATCTCAGGGGGTTTCGAAGATTCCGGGGGTTCCAGGGGTTCCAGGGCTTACGCGGATGTACACGGCGCCGCAGCCAAAGGTGACTTGGCGGGTGTCAAGACGGCACTCGCCCAAGGCGCAGAGGTCGACGCGACAAAAGACCAAGCCCGACGTACAGCTCTGATCGAAGCGGCGGCAAGCGGCCACGCTGATGTTGTCCAGCATCTGCTCGACGCCGGCGCGTCGATTGACCAAACAGATGCGCGCGGCCGAACGGCTTTGAATGAAGCGGCATACAACAATCACGTCGGGGTCGCCAAACTTCTCTTGAAGCGGGGAGCCAACCCAAACGAGTATGCGCATCCCGCGCATCCGCCTTTCACTGCTGCCTGTCTGCATCCCGACCTTGAAATAGCCAGAATCCTGATCAAGGCTGGCGCATTCGTTAACAGCACCAGTCCGGTGGGCTGGACGGCACTGCATGAGGTGGCGCATCGAGACCAACCCAGGACGATTGCGTTCCTGGTCAAGGCTGGCGCAGACGTCAGCCAGCCGAACATTTACGGGCAGACGCCGCTGATGATTGCCGCTCAACGCGGAAAGATGGAGGCGGCCGTTGCACTATTGGATGCCGGCGCAGACCCCAGTGAAAACAACGGTCGCATCAGCGCCATAACCGAAGCGCTGGAAGGCGGCCATTTCGAAGTTGCTCAACTGTTGGCCGAAGTCGGCGGCGAACTGAAATTCGGTAGAACATATAGAAAGGCACCGCTTTATCACGTGGTCCGTGCAGGCAAGCTGGAATTGGCAAAGCGATTTGTTGAACTAGGCGCCCCGGTTCCGACTTATGAATCAGGCGTTTATGAATCAGCTGAAAACGGCCATATCGACTGCGTACGGTTCCTCTTTACGAAGGGCGCAAAACTAAGCCCGGGAGACTGGAAGAGATTACAGGAGTCGTTACCCGAAACCGGCAAAGCGGAGATGTTTGTAATGCTGCTGCGCCGATTGTTTATTAACGCACCTGAATCAGACCCGGAATCCCCGAGGGTCAAACCCATTCAGATGACAGCTGTTGGTGTGCGACTGATCGAAGCGTCAGCCGCGGGCGACCTGGCGCAGGTGCGATCTTTGTTGCCGACCGTGTCTGACAGTGATTTCCAAGCGGTGGAATTCGCGTACTTCTTTGCACAACAAGAGGGATGGATTGATGTGCTGCGAGCGATGCAGTCAGTACACAAGGATACGAGCCGAAAGCTCAAGGTATGGACCAAACAACAGGAGGCACTACTCAGGGCGTGTGAACGCGGTGAGACAGAGAAGGTTCGACAGCTACTCAGTGAAGGTGTGGTGGCAGCAGGTGTAAATGCCGAACGCGCGAGCCCCATGCAAAAAGCGTCATGGGGCGGCCATGCGCCAATCGTCCAATTGCTGATCGACGCCGGCGCATCGGCAAAACATTTCACCGGCAGCGTGGCGCACAGCCCATTGTATTCGGCTGCTTATGGCGGCCATCTCGACGTCGTCAAAGTCCTGCTAAAGGCAGGCGTTGACCCGAACCACCGCTGCCCGGGCGATATCTTCAGTGCAGTTTCGGTTGCTGCCGGGCAAGGACATGCGGAAACTGTCAGGCTGCTACTGGATCGCGGAGCAAAGATCGACGATCGCAACTACGACCAGAGCACCGCATTGATGAACGCCGCGGAAAATGGCAATACCGAAATGGTCACCCTGCTGCTGAAACGAGGCGCATCTCCGGCATTACGTGACCGGGACGGCCAAACTGCCATGTCACTGGCCCACGCAAAAGGGCATGAAGAAGTTGTCAAACTGATCGCAAAAAAAGCAGGTGTGGACCCGGGGATCATGAAAGCCGTTGATCCGAAGGCGTTGATCAATCCACTGATTGAGGGCTATCGGACTCCCAGTCCTGAGCGCGTACGCGAATTGCTCAAAGCGGGTGCCGATCCGAACCAACCCGCAGTGTACAAATCGCCTTACGTGCGGGAGGTATATCCGCTGCAGCTTCCAATCTATTCCGGGCAGGTCACCAGTCAGAAACTCGAAGTCGTACGGCTGCTTCTAAATGCAGGAGCAAATCCCAACAAGCCGATCGGCCTGCTAGCGCGCGTGGCCGGCAACTCTGAGGAAGGGCTGGAGGTTGTTCGACTACTCGTAAAAGCCGGCGCCAACATCAACGGAGGTGATGCCGGCTATGTGCATGGCGCATCACCCCTGGCGGTAGCCGCACTGATGGGTGACGCTGACCATGTCAAGCTGTTGTTGGAACTGGGTGCGGACCCGACGCTGGTCGATAATGTCGGACGCACAGCCATAACCATCACACGCGAAAGCTCACGCGTTAAAGGCATCAAAAGAACGCGCATCATCAAATTACTCGAAAAGGCGGTTGAAGACTGGGACAGGAAATATCCAGCCGCAGTAACCGACACAAACGGGGGAACGTCCGGGGGAACGCCAGAATGAACGGCAAAAAAATTGCAAAATTAGCAGTGATCCTGATTTGCTTTGCTACCGCAGGTCTGGTGACGTGGCACAATTTCGTCAAAACAAAGTCCAAACCATCGGCATATAGTCCGGCCGAACTCCAAGCCAGAGAGGCCGAAAGGACAGCTCAACGAGCCGCCCGGCGAGCCGCAAGAGAAGCCGAAAAGAAAGCCAGGGAAATCGCCAGGCGAACAGACCCCAATCGCAAGTCGGAAGATGGCTGGCCGGTACTGGTAGAAGCGGCATACCGAGGCGACTTGGCAAAGACTCAAGATTTACTTGCCCGAGGCGCGGATGTTGACGCGGCCGGTCCGTGTAACTGGACCGCGTTGATGCAGGCTGCCGGCCAGGGACATCTTCAGGTCACACAAACACTGTTAAAAGCCGGTGCATTTCCCTTTGCCGAAAACCAGATGCGGCTCACCCCGTTTCAATTGGCCAGGCGACGTGGTCATGAAAATACTGCCCGGGCCCTGGCCAATGTCGGCGCGGATGTTGATGTACGGCCACTCTGCATCGCCATTGTGGAAAACAAACTCGAACTGGCACAGAAACTCGTCGAGCAAGGCCTGCCTATTGATGGCGTCGACAGTAAAGGCTGGTCTCCTATTTACTATTCACTGCTCAAGTGGCACTCGCCTTACGACACGCTGATATACAAGGTCGATCCGGAAATAGTGGAATGGATATTGTCGCAACATCCGGACCTGAATACGCGCGACCGGCAAGGCGAGACACCCTTGATGGCATACATCAAAGGGACTGATGCAGAACCGCCACTGGTCCGTCGGCTGCTTGAGTCAGGCGCTGATCTGAATATTGTTGACGCGTACGGCTCGAGCCTGCTTCATCTCTGCCGCTCACCGGAGGTCGCTGCCCTGCTCGTTGAAAACGGCATCGCAATGGATGTGAGAGATAAGGATGGCAACACACCACTGCACCGACACGTCCAGAGCTTACACTCGGAAGTGGTCGAATGGCTGATCAATACGGGAGCCTCAACAAACGTACTCAACGATGACGGCAAGACACCCAAGCAACTTCTGATGCCCGAGCGGCCGCATCTGCCGCGCGATCAGAAACCGTGGAAAGAGCTTCAGAAGATCCTGGCATCCGTACCGAAGTGAAGAGAGCTTGCCTCCTGTTCACTGATGCGAAGCCCGGGTACTGACTGATCCGCATCTTCGCTCCTAACGTCGCTCAGAAGCGGCTTGAGCGGGGATTGGTGTTTTATGCAGTGCGGCATTCGTGCGTTGTTCGGATAAGGTGGCAATCGTCGCACGGGTGATAGCAAACGCGTCATTGAATTCCATCCAACTGGCGCGCCAGAAGCGCCGGAAGTGGTAGCGGCCCTTTTTGATCGCTTTGCGATGAAAGAACCAGACAACGAACACGGTGCCGAGGAAGAGAAAGCGTTGCGATGCCATGGTCAGTGCAGCCAATATCGGCGAACGGCCGAAGCGCAGTCGGCCTAGCTGCTGGCACTGGAATTCGAGGTGCTGCACTTCATCGCGCAGGATCTGGTCACAAAGCCGTTGCAGAATTTGTGAGTCCGTCGCGGCTCGGAGGGCGGCGTAGTACACCATTGCGAAAATTTCCGCAGTAACCAGCACGGCAATGGACATTTCCAGGCCGCCGAACAGATTGCGCAGCCTGCGGAAAACGCGGTCCGGGAACGTAGTTTTCAAGAGCGGGATGTGGTTAAGTTTGAGGAAACGGCCGAGATCGCGCCCGTGGCGCTGTTCCTCGGCAATGAACAGGCGCATGGCCTCGAGATATTGTGTATCCCCCGTGCGCTCGCTGTATTGTTTGGCGTACTTATAAAGATGCCGGCCTTCGGAACTTTCGCCGGCCTGAAACCCCTGAATAGATGCGGCAACGGCGGCGGATTCATCGGGCGTAAGTTCGCCGCCGCGATGCCACGGGATTTCCAGAAGCGATTGGGCGTTCTGTTGGAAATATTGATGCCACTGGGCAGACGTTTGCATGGATGGGCTCCCGGTTGCTGTTCAGGTTTCAGCATAACCGGATGCGAGCATCACGATGCAACGTGAATGTAACGATACGGCCGCTACAAGTGCGACATGGGCACGTGTAGCGGCCGATCAGGTGGTGTGCAATGCGAGCCGCCACGTCCTCGTGGCGGATTGATCCGCGCGCTGCCCCTACACATTGCCTTCCGCAATATCGCGAATGTATGCGAGCGTGTGCGCCCAGCCGTGTTCAACGCCTTCACGGTGTTCGGCGGGAATCAATCCCAGCGCGCGATGCGTCAGTGTGAGATTGGTGCCGTTGTCGTTTTCAGTCAGGCGATACTGCACGTGTGATATAGCCGGGTACGACATGAACAACGGGCCGTTGATTTCGATCAGCTTCGGCGGCTTGATGACCTGAACGTGACCCCACAGGTGGCCGGCGTTCTCGCCAGTCTCTCGGTACCAACGCCCGCCGGGCCATGCTTCGAAGACCATGGGGTACGCCGTGCCGTCAGGCATCTGGCTGCGCGGGCCGAGCTCCTGCAGCAGTGCGTCGAATACGGTTGCGACCGGGGATGCAACCTGTATTTCCTTACAGATGTGAAGCGTGTGGATCGTCTCTTCAGTTGTGTTTGCCACCATGTATAAGGCTCCTTCTTCTCGTGTGGTTACTTCTCTTCGGCCGCGTTGCGTTCCGCACGCTCCTTGATGCGGCCAAGCTGGTGGGTCCAGTACTGCTCAAACATTTTTGACCAGTCGTGAACGGGTTTGAGTTGCGATGCGTTGAGTCGATACAGGCGCTGCCGGCCATTACGCGTGACGGAGACCAGGCCGACCTTTCGCAGCACGCTTAAGTGCTTGGACACGGCCGGCTGGGGAATGCTTAGCGCGTCGACCAGTTCGCTGACCGCATGTGCCCGGCCGCCGGTCAGGCGTTCGACGATTTCACGTCGCCGGGGCTCGGCGATGGCATTGAACACGTCGGTGGTGGTTGCGGCGCGAGGCATAACGAAATATATTCTTATATGGGAATATGTCAAGCACCTGATTGGTTTGTCTGGATATTTCGTTGGAACCGATAAGGCGCAGCAGCCGAATCGGCCCTGCAAGACGGTCGCTAAATGTAGAATTGAGCAGGCAATAGAGTGGATCGATACTTTGTGACGGATGCGTTCAGCCAAACAGTTATGCCACAGGCACCGGGCCTGTTCACGTTACAATTCACCCCACCAATCGGAGTTTTATCACCATGCGAAAAAAAGTTTCCATCGTACTGGCAGTGTTCGCTGCCTTGATTGTCGTGTTTGTTGTTGTTGTTTCGATGCAGCCAGCGGAGTTCCGTGTGACGCGGTCGGGCACCATCGCCGCCCTGCCCGCGGCTGTGTTTGGACATGTCAACGATCTGCACAAGTGGGAGGACTGGTCGCCCTGGGCAAAACTCGATCCTAACTCGGAGACCAGGTTCGAAGGCGCGGAAGCCGGCGAGGGAGCTGTCTTCCACTGGTCCGGCAATGACCAGGTCGGTGAAGGCAGCATGACAATCATTGAAAGCAAACCCAATGAACTGGTTCGCATTCAGCTGGAATTTGTCAGGCCTTACGAAGGGAACAGCACCTCGGAGTTCACGTTTGTGCCGCAGAACGACCAGACGCAGGTGACATGGACCATGACCAGCAAAAACAATTTCATGTCCAAAGCAGTCAATCTGCTCATGGACATGGATGCCATGCTCGGCAGCCAGTTTGAAGAAGGCCTGGCGAATATGAAATCGGTCGTGGAATCCGAGTCGCAGAAGTCAACGGACGAAGCCGACTCAGGCAATTGAAGGAATCACAACACATGGAAACAGATACACCCGAAGTGCAGGAAACACCCACTGGATCGAAGAAGCTGTTCTGGGCAGGATGGGTGGTCACTGCTATACCGCTGGCGCTGCTCACCATGAGCAGCGTAATGAAATTGATTAAGGCCGAGCCGGTTGTGGAAGAGCTTGGCCGACTCGGATATGAAGCGACAGTGATTCCGGGAATTGGGATCGTTGAATTGATCAGCGTGGTTCTGTATGCGGTTCCACGCACGGCGATGCTCGGGGCCATTCTGCTGACGGGCTATCTGGGCGGTGCGATCACGTCACATGTGCGTGTGGACGACCCGTTCATTGGGCCGGCGGTTTTCGGCGTGCTGGTCTGGTTAGGGTTGTTTTTGCGCGATCAGCGCTTGCGCGCGCTGATTCCGTTGCGGTGATAGTCATCGCTAATGCGTCTCTTCGAGACGCCGGTTGCGCATTTGCGCCATTTTTCTGCACATAACTAACAGCCGCGAGGCGACGCCTCGCAGGTAGGTTTTGCAGTCGCCGTGATTCGGCGCTATGCACGTTTGGCGTGGCGCAAATCACAACAAACTTACCTGCGACGTAGTCACGTCGCGGCTATCAAGTCAGACCAAAGTATAGATGATTTCGACAAAATTCTTTAAACGCAGGCGAGCAACTGTGATATCAGGCGGGTTACTCGATGCCCTGCTCAGCCAACCAACGTTCGGCGTCGATCGCGGCTTTGCAACCCATGCCGGCGGCGGTCACGGCCTGACGGTAAGTGGCATCCGCCACGTCGCCGGACACGAACACGCCTTCCACGCTGGTATTGCTGCGATGCGCAACGGGCATCTGGATGTAGCCCTTGTCGTCCTGGTCGAGCTGGCCGGGCTTGAGGAAACTGGTCGCCGGCGTGTGGCCGATGGCGACAAAGAAACCCCTGACGTCGAGCGTTGACTCTTCGCCGGTCTGCGTGTTCTTCAGACGCACACCTTCGCAGGTGCTTTCGCCGAGCACGTCGACGACCTGCGAGTTCCAGACAACTTCACACTTGGGGTTATCCAGCACGCGCTTCTGCATGACCTTGCTGGCACGCAGTTCGTCGCGGCGATGGATGATGTACACCTTTGATGCGAACTTGGCGAGGTAGCTGGCCTCTTCCATCGCGGTATCACCACCGCCGACAACGGCCAGCGGCTGATCGCGGAAGACCGGCAGTGCCCCGTCGCACACGGCACAAGCACTGACCCCCCCGCCACTCATGGCCAGGCGCTTTTCGTTTTCCAGCCCCAGCCAGTTGGCGGTTGCCCCCGTCGCGATAATGACGGAATGGGTCCTGATCTCATCGCCACCAGAGGTCTTGAGCGTGAACGGCTTACTGTCAAAGTCACACTCGAGAATGTCCTCGCTTTTCACGCGCGTCTCAAAGCGCGTGGCCTGCTTGCGGAAGTCATCCATCATCTGCGGGCCTTGAACGCCTTCGGGATAGCCGGGGTAGTTCTCAACCTCTGTGGTGAGCATCAGTTGGCCGCCGGGCAGGATGATCGACGGGCTCTGTTTGGGCACGCCCTCGTACACGACCGGGTCAAGATTTGCACGGGCAGCATAGATCGCGGCAGTCCAGCCGGCGGGGCCGGAGCCGATGATGACGACTTTTTCAACGTTGTTGGTATCACTCATGGTGGGGAATTGTAGCAACTTGTCTGACTAAGTCGTATCGCCCGATAACCGGCCATTTCGGCGCGATAATCGATACAGACCAAACGGCGGAAGAGCAATCCTCGCAGATATCCGGCAAGGCGATGATTCGCCCCGTGGCTCGTGTCGATCTTTTTTCCAGAGTGACACTGCGCCCAGATTCTGGAGACATTGCCGTGGCTGATGTTGAAACAGAAAAAAACACGCAACCGGACGAAGCAGGCGAACAGCAGGCCGAACAGGCAAAGCCGAGCAGACTGCGACGCGTGATGCGATTCGTTCGCCGAGTGGTACTGGTGTGCCTCGTGCTCGGCGCGATCGCGCTGGCGTGGATGCTGCAGCTGGCGCGAACCGAGCCGGAAGCGTTTGTGGCGTATGACCATTTCCTCGAGTCCTCGTCACCACGGGAAATTCATGATCTGTCCGAACAGGCGTCCGGCAAGCTGCAGAATCTGGTCAAGGAACTGGACGTGACGGACACGGCAACCGCCACGAGCGCGGTACAGGAAGGCAACTCCGGCCTGGAGCTCGATGAGCTTGCGTCCACCAACGAGAAAGAAAAGGAAGAAGAAACCAGCAAGTTCAGAACGTTGCAGATGACTTCAGATGAACTGAACGCCATGCTGATCACGTCGATGAACGACTGGGCAGACGAGCGCGGCTACGAAATCCCGCCGCAGGTCAGCGACCCGATGATCGCGTTCGAGGGCGATGAAATCGTGATCGGGTTTCGCGTGAATATTGCCGGCGTGGTACAGAGCATCACCGCGCCGGTGCGATTGAAGTTTCTGGACAATGGCATGATGCGCATCACCGTCGAGCAATACTCCGCGGGCACACTGCCGATCCCGGCGGATTCCCTGGGTTCGTGGCTGGCCAAGAAAGCCCCACACGATACGAACCTCGCCCGGGCCGGCCGCTGGCTGGACAAGCTTCACGGCATGGAAATCAAGCCGGTAATCAAGCTGGAAAGCCGCCACCGTGCATGGGTCACAGGCTTTAAGCTCAAGGAAAAAGGCATTGAGCTGAGCATGCGCATCGACCCGCCCAAGAAGTACTGAACAAATCAGAAAGTACCAAAGGTACCGGTCGACCGATCAAAATTTATTCTGATTTCGACCGATTCTGCGCCCGATCAGTGATCGGTCGATTAAACTATTGCGTTTGCCATTGTGAAATCCGCAAAGGATCAAGCCATGCCGGACGCAAAGTCTTCCCCCGTTCGCACCAAGCCGATGCCGCCCATGCCGCCGCGTTTTGCCGGGCGCGAGTTGGAATATCTCAAGGAAGCGCTCGAATCGAACACGCTGCTGTATCGCCGCAAGGACGGCTACGTGTCGCAGATGCTCGATCGCGCGTGCAGTGAGTTTGGCGTGAAACACGCGGTCGCCGCGTCGTCCGGCACCGCTGCCCTGCACGTTGCCGTTGCAGCCGCAGAGGTAGAGGCCGGCAAGGAAGTCATTACCAGCCCCATTACTGACATGGGCACACTGATCGCCATTCTGTATCAGAACGCGATTCCGACGTTCGCGGACGTTGACCCGCATACCTACAACGTCACTGCTGAAACGATTGAAGCGGCAATCACCGAACACACGCAGGCGGTAATCGTGGTGCACCTGGCCGGCGGGCCGTGCGACATGGACCCGATCATGGAACTGTGCCGGGCAAAGAACATCAAAGTCATCGAAGACTGCGCCCAGTCCTACGGCTGCTGGTACAAGGGCAAACACGTCGGCTCGATCGGCGATATCGGGTGTTTCAGCTTGAATGACTACAAACACCTGTCATGCGGCGACGGCGGCGTGGTCACGACCAATGACGAGGCCATCTACAAACTGGCCCACAACTATGCAGACAAGTACTACGATCGGCTCGGCCAGGGCAATCGCCTGGACCGGCTCGGGCCGAACTACCGCATGAGCGAATTGCAGGGCGCGGTCGCACTGGCCCAGTTTGATCAGCTACAGCACATCGCCGAAACGCGCGAGCGCCTGGGTGACCGGCTGACCGCCGGTATTGCCGACATTCCCGGCATTCACCCACCGCGCGTCGTCGATGAAGGCAGGTGTTCCTACTGGTTCTACATGTTCCGAATTGATCCGGACCAATTGGGTATGGACAACGTGGCGTTTGCCGAACGTGTCCGCGATCAGGGCGTTTACGCCGGCAGCGGCTACCTGGCTCAACCGATGTACAAGGAGCCTGTCTTTTTAAATAAACGCTTCTTTGAAGGTGGTGTCTGGCCCGCGGAAGTGGTGACCGGCCGAACATACGACTACAACAAAGTCCGTTGCCCCAACGCGGAAGACGTATTGAATACCGCTGTTCGTATTGTCATCCATGAAGGCATGGCCGATGCGGACATTGACGATTGTGTAGAAGCGATTCGGCGTGTGGCCGACGTATGACAGCCAACTATTTGTCTTTGCGAAGCACTTTCGTGAAGCGAACCCCAACGCGATGTTGCATGCCACCGATAAGATGACAATCGCAAATCACGCCTCGTAGCATAGGTTTGCCTGGCAGGCAGTCGAACTTGGCAATGACTTCCGTGTCGGGATACAGATATCGGCTATAGAGGAATCCGAAACCGCCGACGGAGATATCCTGCGTGGTGACTTCAATCTCCCTCCCCTGACTGGTCAGGGAAGTCGTGTCCTCGTTCAGAATCAGCTTGATAACCGTCTGCCAGTTCTTTCGCGCATGCTTGCGCCGCTCGTGCCCCTTGGTATCACCCTTGACGTGCTGCTTGGACAGCTCCGTCATGATGGTGCTGGCTTTCTTTTTCAGTTCCTTATCTTGCTTCAGATTACCATCCGCAGGTTGCTGTTCCGCTTCAGATGATTCGGTCGGCTCATCCGGTGCAACGGCCTCGCGCACATAGCCGCCACGTCGATTGACGTTGTCCAGATCTGCCTGGGTCAGCTCGCGACCCGTGGGGAACAGAACGCGCCCGTCAATGTCTAGAATCGGCTCGTCCAGCTTCTGACCAACGGCCAGCTCTGTTCGCAGCAGCCTTCTGAGTCTTGTCGATGGCGATGCCAAAAGTCGGTCCCCCCAATAAAGGATCGATGCCGGACAAAGTTATTTCACGACGCACATAAGGTGGCAACAGGTCTGGGATGCTGCTTGCCAGGGGCTGATAAGACCAGAATCGGCACTTGAGCCGTAATAGTTGAGTGATACTCGGACTATGCCCACGCGTATACCCTGTTCAAGTCCGGCTGTAACGATGAGTCACGCACGGGGTAAGGGCATGCCCGAATTATGCAACGGTACACGACGTCAACATCGATTACACGTTGTAGATTTTTACATTGCGGAAGAAGCTCTCACCGGTCGGATTGTTCACGTCGTGGTCATTGCCGAACGTGATGTAGTTCATGTTGCCGGTGTAGAACTGGCCGACGTTGATCTGGTAGCGCTTCCAGCCATCGCCGGATGAATAGTTATTGAACGACTGAATGCCCCAGGTCTGCGTGCCGTATAGCTGGAAGAAGAAGTCCTGGTTCAGGTCGTCATCGTTATCCAGACCAATCCCCTGCACTTCCGCCTGGCTGGGTGAATAGAAGTCAAACTCGATGACTGTATTGGCCGTCACGTTGAAGTTCAGGCCGACCTTCTTCCATGAGTTACCAAACAGCTTGAGCGTATTGCCGTTGTCCTGCACGACGAAACTGCCTTGATCCTGATCGCCGCTGTCAAACGACGTGACATTCAATTGCGAGAAGTTCAACGCGTCCGGATCAACAGGCGGCTCTGTCGTGGTCGGATCTGGCGGCGACGGTGGCGGGTCGCCGGCCGGCGGATTACTCGACTCATAGATTCGAATGTTCGCAAAGCGGCTCACGCCCGTCGGGTTCGGCACATCATGGTCCATCGCAAAGATCAGATGCGACAGGTTGCCGGTGTAGAACTGGCCGACGTTGATCTGGTAATGCTTCCAGCCATCGCCGGGTGAATAGTTATTGAACGACTGAATGCCCCAGGTCTGCGTGCCGTGCAGTTGGAATGTTCGGTCGGAACTGATGCCATTGTCGGAATCAAACCCGATGCCATGCACTTCGCCTTCGCTGGTCGAATGGAAGTCGAATTCGATTACGGTTTCGCTGGTGATTTCGTAATTGAGGAGAATCCGCTTCCACGTATTGCCCTCGAGCTTGACCGTGACGCCGTCGTTTTCAGTCGTTGCGCCGCCGGATGCATCCTGGTGGGAACCGCCGTAGGACTGAATCGTGTAGTCATCAAAGTCGATGATGACCGGCTCAGGACCAGTCTGCTCAACCACGGTGACAGTCACCTGCCCGACATCGGTCTGCGTGCCGTCGCTGACCGTGTAAGTGAATGTCTCCTCGCCCGAGAAACCCGGCGCTGGGGTGTACACAATCCACGCGCCGTCTTCAGAAATTTCAGTTGTGCCACCGGCTGAACCGGCTGACACGTTCGTCAGCGCCAGAAGATCGATCTCATCCACGTCCCGATCCGTGTCATTGGCCAGCACGTCAAGGAACGTCGCCCCGGCGTTCTGGTTGACCGTGAACTCATCGGTATTGGCAACAGGCGGCTGGTTGAATGGGTCGACCGTCACAGTCACGGTCGCGGTGTCGGTCAGGTCGCCGTCACTGATCGTGTAGGTAAACGTTTCTTCACCCACAAAGTCCGTGGCCGGCGTGTAATTGATCGACAAGCCGTCCAACGCAATTTCAATCGTACCGCCAGCGGAGCCGACCGAAACCTGCGTGATGGTCAGCGTATCGATCGTGTCCGGATCAGTGTCATCATTCAGCACATCAAAGTTGGTCGTGCCGGAGTTGCCGACAACCGTAAATTCATCATCCTGCGCAACCGGCTGATGATTCACGTGCTCGACCGTCATCGTTACCGTCGCGGTGTCGGTCTGTGAGCCATCGCTGATCGTATACGTAAAGGTTTCTTCACCGAAGAAGTTTTCGGCTGGGGTGTAGTTGATCGACAGGCTGTCCGGTGCGATCTCGATCGTACCGCCCTGCGAACCGACTGATACGTCAGTGATGGTCAGATCATCATTGTTCGGGTCACTATCGTCCGAAAGCACGTCAAGGTTCGTCGTACCGGAATTCCATTCAACGGTAAAAGCATCGTCCTCGGCAACCGGCGGTAGTGGCGGTATTTCGACGTTCACCGTGACAGTCGCGGTGTCCGTCATATCGCCATCACTGATCGTATAAGTAAACGTTTCCTCACCAACGTAGTCGGTCGCAGGTGTGTAATTAATCGACAGGCCGTCTTCAGCAATCTCAATCGTGCCACCTGCGGAGCCGGCCGATACGCCGGTAACCGTCAACGTATCAATCGTGTCCGGATCGGAATCATCTGCCAGCACATCAAAGTTATTGGGGCCTGAATTGCGGAAGACCGTAAATTCATCATCCTGCGCCGTCGGCTGATGATTCACGTATTCCACAGTCATCGTCACGGTCGCCGTATCCGTCTGCGAGCCATCGCTGACCGTATAGGTGAACGTTTCCTCGCCAAAGAAATTCTCGGCAGGTGTGTAGTTGATCGAAAGACCATCCGGCGCAATTTCAATGGTGCCGCCCTGCGAGCCACCTGAAACATCCGTGATCGTCAGGTCGTCACCATTCGGGTCGGTGTCGTCGCCGAGAACATCCAGGTTGGTCACACCCGAGTTCCATTCAACAGTAAACGCATCGTCCCCAGCAACCGGCGGCAGCGGCGGTATTTCAACATTCACCGTGACCGTGGCGGTGTCCGTCATGTCGCCGTCGCTGATGGTGTAAGTAAACGTTTCTTCGCCAACGAAGTCAGTCGCGGGCGTGTAATTGATCGACAGGCCGTCCAGCGCGATTTCAATCGTCCCGCCCGCGGAACCGACCGATACGCCGGTAACCGTTAATGTATCAATCGTGTCCGGATCAGAGTCGTCTGCCAGCACATCGAAGTTGTTGGGGCCGGAATTTCGGAAGACCGTAAATTCGTCGTCCTGCGCGGTCGGCTGATGGTTCACGTGTTCGACCGTCATGGTCACGGTCGCTGTATCCGTCTGTGAGCCATCGCTGACGGTATAGGTAAACGTTTCCTCGCCGAAGAAGTTTTCAGCGGGTGTGTAGTTGATCGACAAGCCATCGAGCGCGATTTCAATCGTGCCGCCCTGCGAGCCGACCGAAACATCCGTGATCGTCAGATCGTCGCCATTCGGATCACTGTCATCCGCCAGCACATCAAGGTTCGTGGTCCCGGAATTCCACTCAACCGTGAAAGCGTCGTCTTCAGCAACCGGCGGCAGCGGCGGCAACTCGACGTTAACTGTCACGGTGGCCGTGTCTGTCATGTCGCCATCGCTGACGGTGTAAGTGAATGTTTCCTCGCCAACGTAATCAGTGGCCGGCGTGTAATTAATCGACAAGCCATCCAGCGCAATTTCGATCGTACCACCCGCCGAGCCCGCCGAAACCTGCGTGACGATCAGCGTGTCAATCGTGTCCGGATCGGAGTCGTCGGCCAGCACATCAAAGTTGGTCACACCGGAATTGCGGAAAACCGTAAACTCATCATCCTGCGCTGTCGGCTGGTGATTTACATACTCAACCGTCATCGTCACTGTGGCGGTGTCGGTCTGCGAACCATCGCTGATGGTGTAGGTAAACGTTTCCTCACCAAAGAAATTCTCAGCAGGCGTGTAGTTGATCGAAAGTCCGTCCTGCGCGATTTCGATTGTGCCGCCCTGTGAGCCGACTGACACATCCGTAATCGTCAGATCGTCACTGTTAGGGTCGCTGTCGTCCGCCAACACATCCAGGCTCGTCGTGCCGGAGTTCCACTCGACTGTAAATGCATCATCCACCGCGTCCGGCGGCAGCGGCGGGATTTCAACTGTCACCATGACGGTCGCGGTGTCCGTCAAATCACCATCGCTGACGGTGTAGGTAAACGTCTCATCTCCCACAAAGTCTGTGGCCGGTGTGTAGTTGATTGAAAAACCGTCCGGTGCGATTTCGATCGTGCCGCCGGCCGAGCCGGCCGATACTTGAGTGACGGTCAATGTGTCAATGTTGTCCGGGTCGGTATCACCATCCAACACGTCCAGGCTGTTCGGGCCGGTGTTACGGAACACGGAGAATGTGTCGTCGTCTGCCGTCGGCTGATGGTTCACGTACTCAACCGTTACGGTCACCGTACCGGTATCCGTCAACACGCCGTCACTGACCGTGTAGGTGAAGGTCTCTTCACCAAAGAAGTTTTCAGCCGGGGTGTAATTGATCGATAGGCCGTCTTCCGCGATTTCAATCGTACCGCCCTGCGAGCCAACTGAGACATCGGTAATCGTCAGATCATCCTGGTTCGGGTCAGTATCACCATCAAGCACGTCAAAGTTGGTCGCACCCGTATTCCACTCAACCGTAAACGTCTCATCATCCGCAACCGGCGGCAGCGGCGGCAGGATGACCGACATCGTGACCGTGGCGGTATCGGTCAGTTCGCCGTCACTGATGGTATATGTAAAGGTTTCGTCACCCACATAGTCTGTTGCGGGCGTGTATTCGATCGACAACCCATCGCCCGAAATGTTGATCGTCCCGCCGGCTGAGCCCGACGAAACATCAGTAATCGCAATCGTGTCCCCTTCATCCGGGTCCGAATCACCATCAAGCACATTCAAAACCGTCAGACCGGCATTCCGAAAGACGGTGAAGCTGTCATCATCCGCCGAAGGCTGCTGGTTGGCGCGATCGCTTTCCTCATAAATGTCAATATTGGCAAACAGACTCTCGCCGGTCGGGCTGACAACGTCATGGTCCATACCGAAGAACAGCGAGTTCACCGCGCCGGTGTAGAAGTCGCCCACCCGAATGGTGTAGTGCTTCCATTGGGCTGTGGGGTCGTTGTAGTTATTGAAATCCTGAATGCCCCAGGTCTGCGTGCCGTAGAGTTCGAACGACCGGTTGTCGGAGATGCCGTTATCCGTATCGAAACCGATCGTGTGCACTTCACCTTCGATGTCACTCCTGAAGTCAAACTCGAGGATGGTTTCGCTGGTGATCGTGTAAGGGAATGCGATTCGCTTCCACGTGTTGCCGGTGAGCTTAAGCGTCTGCCCGTCATGCTGCACTTCGGCAACACCATTGATGTCCTGGCCAGACCCGCCGTACGACAGCACGGTATGTTCATTGAAGTTGATCGCGTGCTCCGGCGCGGGCGGCGGAGCCGGGTCACCGCCTGGCGTCGGAGGCGGCGTGGGGTTATTGCCGTCGTCGTCATAAATCAACACGTTGGCAAACAGGCTCTGCCCGGTGGGATTGTTCTTGTCGTGGTCCATGCCGAAGAACAGACGATCAAACTGCCCGGTGTAGAAATCACCAACGCGAATCTGGTAGTGCTTCCACTCCCCTGCCGAGCCGGCATAGTCGCGGTGGTCCTGAATGCCCCACGTCTGCGTGCCGTACAACGCAAACGTGTACTCTTCACCAACCACGTTGTCGTTGTCAAAGCCGATGCCGTGCACTTCGCCCTGACGCGTGCTCTTGAAATCAAACTCGAGGATCGTGTCTTCGGTCACGAAGTAATCAAGCGCAATGGACTTCCACGTATTGCCGGTCAGCTCCAGAACGGCGCCGTCCGTATAGACCGTTGCCTCGCCGTTCACGTCTTGCGTACTGCCGCCATACGAGTCGACGTTCTGTTCATCAAAGTCGACCAGAATGAAATCCTTGATCACGTGAACCGTGACCTGCCCGGTGTCCGTCAATTCGCCGTCACTGACCGTGTAGGTAAAGGTTTCGTCACCAAAGAAATCTTCAGCCGGCGTGTACTCAATGGACAGACCATCTTCAGAAATAGCGATCGTGCCACCTGCCGACCCGGCAGACACGCCGGTAATCGTCAGCGTGTCATCATCCGGATCAGTATCGCCATCCAGCACGTCCAGCGTGATCATCGGCGAATTGATATCCGTTGTGAATTCATCATCGTCAGCAACCGGCGGGCGATTAAACTGCTCGACCATCACTGTCACGGTGGCCGTGTCGGTCAATTCGCCATCGCTGACCGTATAGGTAAACGTCTCTTCACCCACGTAATCTGTCGCGGGTGTGTAGTTGATCGACAGGCCGTCTTCAGCGATTTCAATCGTGCCGCCCGCGGAGCCGGCAGACACGTCCGTAATCGTCAGCGTATCCGCCTCGTTCGGATCGGTATCACCATCGAGCACATCAAAGTTCGTCACACCCGAATTGCCGACAACCGTAAACGCATCGTCATCCGCTTCCGGTTCGTGGTTGACGAATATGGCAGACACCGTGACTTGGCCGGTATCGGTCAGCACACCGTCGCTGACGGTATAAGTGAACGTCTCATCACCCAGAAAATCTTCGACTGGCGTGTATATGATCGACAAACCATCTTGCGCAATCTCGATCGTTCCGCCTGCGGAGCCGGCCGAAACCTGCGTGATCGTTAACGTGGTGTTGGCATTTGGATCAGTATCACCATCAAGCACGTCCAGCGTGTGATTCGACGTGTTCCACTCGACAGTAAACGTATCATCATCCGCCACGGGCGGTGAAGGCGGCGGATCAACCGTGACGGTCACCACTGCGGTATCCGTCATATCACCGTCACTGATCGTGTAGGTAAACGTCTCTTCGCCAAAATAATCCGTTGCAGGTGTGTAGTTGATCGACAGGCCATCCAGCGCAACTTCAATCGTGCCGCCAGCGGAACCGGCGGAAACCTGTGTGATCGTCAGCGTATCAATCGAATCCGGATCAGAGTCATTACTCAACACATCAAAACTGGTCACACCGGAATTCTGCGCCACCAGAAATTCGTCGTCGCCTGCTTCCGGTTTGTGGTTGACATATTCCACCGTCATCGTGACGGTCGCTGTATCGGTCTGTGAACCATCGCTGATCGTGTAGGTAAACGTTTCTTCGCCAAAGAAATTCTCAGCAGGCGTGTAATTGATCGACAGGCCATCCAACGCGATTTCAATAGTGCCGCCCTGCGAACCGACGGACACCTCGGTAATCGTCAGATCGTCACTGTTCGGATCGCTGTCGTCCGCCAACACATCCAGGCTCGTCGTACCCGAGTTCCACTCAACTGTGAAAGCATCATCCACCGCGTCCGGCGGCAGTGGTGGCAGCTCAACCGTCACCGTCACGGTCGCCGTGTCCGTCAAGTCGCCGTCGCTGACGGTGTAAGTGAATGTTTCCTCGCCGACAAAGTCGGTTGCGGGTGTGTAATTAATGGAAAGGCCATCCAGCGCGATTTCGATCGTGCCACCAGCGCTGCCGACAGATACACCCACGACTGTCAACGTGTCACCCACGTCCGGGTCGGTATCCCCATCCAGCACATCCAGGTTGGTCGTGGCTGCATTGCGAAGGACGGTAAACGAATCATCGTCAGCCGTCGGTTGGTTATTGTTCGCCTCAACCGTCATGGTCACCGTCGCGGTTGCATCCGCGTCTGGTCGGCCATCATTGATTGTGTAAGTAAATGTCTCCGTGCCGAAGAAACCTTCAGCCGGCGTGTAAACCAACGACAAGCCGTCTCCCGCGATTTGAATCGTTCCACCCTGCGAGCCGGCGGAGACTCCCGTAATGGTCAAGCCGGTCGCGATCACGGAATTGATCTGGTCATTAACCAGCACGTCCAGCGCATTGTCCGTGCTGTCTTCGATCACAGTAAAACCGTCTTCCGTTGCAGTCGGCGGATCAGACGGCGGGCCCTGTCGAACCAGCAGCGCAACCCAGTCCTTCGACAGATCGGACGGCGCATGGCCAATGTTGACCAAGCCACCATTGGCAACCACCGTGGTGACCGTGCCCGTCTGCAGCGCGCCGCCGGCGCGCGGGTTGTACCACTGCACGCTGTATGTGTCCGGCGTCGAGCCGAGATTGATCTGCAACGTCCCGATTGAATCGCGCACGTAGTTGGCGAATATTTCGCCTTCCAGACCGTACACGTAATCCGTACTGTCCGGCGTGATGTTATCCATCTGCTCCATGGCCCAGAACGGCAGATGGTTTCGGAAGAAGTCAGCCGCGTAGAGTGACTGATCCCACATCTTGTCGCGCGATCGGAAGTCTTCCAGCGCCACGTCGTTGTGCGGCTGCGCGTAGCCGAAGTACCACTCAACCCCGGCGCCACCCGCCATCAGGTTGCCCCACAGGTCTTCCATCCGAGGCGTGTCGTGGTTTGGATCGACACTGTCAGGTAATACGCCGTCTATGGCCGGGCCGATTTCGTCGACGTACGCAATCCACTGCCGCCCCGCCTGGGCCGACTGCGTGATCCACGTGTTCGTCTCAATGTGCGATGGATAAACCGGCTTGGTCTGAAGCGACACAATCTCGAAATTCTCAAAGCCCAGCAGCGGCGTGTATTCCTGCGCGTAATCGCCCGGGAACGTGTGCATCGCAATGGCATGATCGTATGGATCAATTTCGCGAATGTAGTTGGCGAAGTCCTTTCGCTCCTTCGTGGTGTTGGTGTTCTCTTCACCCAGGTTCCACACGATCGCATTGTGATGGCCGAAACGCGCGATCAGTTCGCGGTAGTACAGCTTGCGCTGCGTTGTCAGGCCGCCCAATGCCTGATCGTTTTCTTGCTCCTGCATCAGAATATGCATCTGGATGCCGAGCTCTTCCATGTGGGAGAACACGATCTCCCACTGGTCCAGCTTGCTCACGTCGAAACGGAACTTCTCGGTAGGCGAGTTCCACATCCACACGTCGCGTCCGTCACCGCCGTCGATGTTGTACGTGAGCATGTACATGCTGTTCATGCCCTTGGACGCAAGGTAGTTCAGCGAACCGATAATGCCCTTGCCTTCGCCGTTCTTCCAGGTGGGGTCGCCTTCCTGCCAGTCGGCAATGTGCGGCGCGTAATTGTGCAGGCCGTTGACCAGACCGGGTTCATTGATACCGCCCAGGTCGGATGTCTGATCGAAACCAGCATAGCCCAGGAAGTTCTCCGGACTGCCGGCGCCGGTCTTGATGAAGTACTCACCATTGCCGGCAAACTGCAGATAATTCTCGCCGACATACTGCAACTGTCCCTTGGCGCGGAAGTCGTCACCCGTCTTGTCAGACGCGGCAATCGTCAAGGAGCCGGTGATGCCGTCAAGTACACCGGCGGTGCCCGCCAGTGGATTCGAGGAGACCGCCACGTCCGTGCCGGTGCGGAAAGAGACGGTGTAGGTCCACGTACCGACCTGATCCGGATTGAAATGCACGCGCCACTTGTCGCCGGAAGAAGCGCTCGTTTCCGCGGCGTTGCCATCCGCCGCGTAGTAGCCGGCCACCACATATGTCTGGTTGTTCGGCCCGGTGAAGGTCACATCCAGCCGGTAATCACGGAACGGATTGGTCGTTGCGTTCTCGGACGTGTTCGGCCCGTCAAACGTCAGCGTGACATTGTGCCACTGCATCAGTTCACCGGTCACCGTTGCGACAGACTGCAACTGCGGTGCAGACAGTTGGTTCCCCTGAACAACGAGCGCAGCCTCGTCCTGCGGCGCATCGATCAGGCTCTCGCCTGAAAGCAAAATGCGCGGCTCCATCGGCTCAAACGACTGACTAAATAAATTCGGCCTTCTAACTGAGCCGTCACGCGTCCGCTTGCGTCGTTCAAGACGCGCCAGCCGCTTTGCACGACGGACAGCCCACTTGGCCAGTGCATGTAACTGCAACGTGCCTGTCTCCACACCCCTACGACAGGTTAACCGTAGTCCTGCTAACGGATTGCAGGCACGCCAACCTCTGATTTCCCTCTTTGTGATGATGTCAGGCACTGCGGCCGTGACAATCGTCACAGATCGTACCGATACAGGCCCAATAATATGCGTTAATACGTAATGATTTCACCTTAATTGCTCGGGAAAAATCCGTTTGTAACGGTTGTGTGGCAGGCGTGGATTAAACCTGGACATCAGACACTGCTTAGCGGCGAGGAATCGCGATTGAAGACGACTTCTTTCAAGGTCAGGCCCGATAAGAAAAATCTGCCTTGGCGCCGAAAAAACTCTGCAATTCGCATAACACAAGTTTTCCACGTTTTTTACACATCCTCTTGACGTTCGGTATTTTTTTGCTTAACGTATACCGAACAAATTTGCCAATGAAAGTTCAAGAGTCGTGATGAGCCATGTCGATGCACAACCGCGTGAGGTGAAAGTTGCCCCAACATGTAGGGGCGGCTTTGAGCAAGGCGCACCATCGAAAGGACCGAATCATGGCCATCCCCGTGCTGATGACTGGACCCGGCGGCGATTATGTCACGACTTATCACGCCATGGGCAGCAAGCTTGTTTCCCGCAACGCAACGTCCGGTATTGCAATGGCAAGGCACGGCAAGACCGGCGAGGACAGCGAATCAGCCGGCAGCAATGCTGGTGGCTACATGCGTCAGAACAAGCGCCAGCCGGGCAAGCTGGCACTCAGCGTCAGCCCGGATACGTTCGAAGCGCGGCATCAGCAGGATGCATTCGAACATCGCACGGCCGAACGTACGCCGAAACTTTATCGGCCCCGCTCTGCCAACCCGCAGGACGGAGCCGTGACGCAGGCGTCAAGCAACATGGCCATGCTCACGGCGATTCGAACCTGGCTGCAGTCGCAACAGGATATTCTCCGGCGCCTGCGCAACGCCTTGCGGTTTACAGATTCCGGCGAAGCGATCGACACCGCGCGTCGGCGCGCTGCCGCACTGGTGCTGGCGGATTTGAAAGCCAACGGCAAGCGCCTTTCACTGATCAACGAAGAAGAACCCATCCTCTTAGCGGAGCTGGACGATGAAAACCAACCCGAATTTGACGCCCAAGCAAATGGAAGTGCTGACCATGATTCGGAACATTCAGACGACACGTGGCTATTCGCCGACCATGCAGGAGCTGGCCGACGAACTGAAGGTGAGCAAAGTCACCGTGTTCGAACGCGTCGAAGCACTCATCAAAAAAGGCGCGCTCTTGCGACGACCCAACAAGGCACGCTCTTTGGAAATTAATCCTGACTTCACCCTCCTCAACGAAGAGCGCAACACGCAACTACCGCTGGTCGGCACCATCGCCGCCGGCAAGCCGATCGAAGCCATTGAAGACAAACAGTACCTGGACATGGAGCAACTCTTCGACGTTTCCACCCGCGGCTCGGACGTCTTCGTCCTCGAAGTGCGCGGCGACTCCATGATCGACGAACAGATTCGCGAAGGCGACTACGTCGTCGTCCGCCGCCAGGAAAACGCGCGCAACGGCCAGACCGTCGTCGCCCTGGTGGACGATGACGAAGCAACACTAAAAAAGTTCTACCGCGAAAAAGACCACATCCGCTTACAACCGGCCAACGACAAGTACGAACCGATCCGCGTCAAGGACTGCCGCATCCAAGGCATCGTCGTCGGTGTGATTCGCACGTATTGAGACCGGAACGATTTAGCGAGCCGCCGTGTCCTCACGGCGGTGTGGCTTTCATTCCAATTTCAGTTTGCTTAGAAGCACAACTGTGGGAGCTAGTCGGCATAACCGGCACGAGGACGTGACGGCTCGCATCCCCAAACGCTCCGACTTCGTCACCCAGAAACCAGCGCCCACTACGGCGAGCCATCATTCACATCTCAAACGCCACCAAATCCCCCAGAATCATCCGCAAGAACAGTAAAATAATGCATTTACAACAGATATGAATAGATCATTTGATATTTTATCATAGTTAATTATAATCATTGTAATTATCAATGATGATTGGAGATAAAATGCCCCTCAACCCCGATCTCATCGACATCGACAAGGCCGCACACCAACTGGACGTCAGCCGTCCCACGCTTTATCGCTGGCTTCGAAACGGCCACATCAAAGGCGTCAAAATGGGTCGGCAATGGCGTGTCGCGCAAGACGAACTCGACCGCTTCAGATCCGGTGATCCGGCGGCCGCCGAATCACCGGCCGGCACAACAAGCCTTATCGACAGCCTGACCGAACAGTTGCATGAATTGGGCGTGACCGTGGACGACGACCCGGCAACCCCCGCTTCTGTCGCCTCACATCTAGTGCGTCTTGCCGCTGCGTTGCGCGCCGCGGAGATTCATATCGAGCCGCGCGTCGGAGACAACGGTGAACCGAATAAAAAATCCGGCCTCGCGCGCTTCCGCATTGATGGCGTCATGGGTTGCCCGGTCCCATTCGACCTGCGCACCATGCCCGCCATTATTGACCAGCTCAAATCATGGGTGAACTGCAACGTCAACGAAAAGCACCAGCCACAGGACGGCCGGGCTCGACTGAAGATCGCCAAACGCGATTTCGACCTGCGCGTCAGTTTTCTGCCAACGCCTTTGGGCGAATCCGCAACCATCATCCTGCTCGACAGCAGCGGCGTACTCGTGTCACTCGAGAAGTTTGACTTCACCGACAGCCAGCTCAAGCAAGTGAAGCGATCCATCGAATCGCCATCAGGATTAGTGCTGGTGGTCGGTCCATCAGGCTCCGGCAAGACAACCACGCTCTACGGGTGCCTGCAGCATATCGCCACGCCACAAAGACGCGTCATCACCATTGAAGACCCGGTCGAATACATCCTGCCCGGCATGACACAGGTGGCCGTAAATCCGCAAAAAGGCGTCAGCTTCGCTGCTGCCGCCCGTTCAGCGCAGCGCTCACAGCCTGACGCCATGATGGTGGCTGAACTGAAAGACCGCGAAATCGCGGAAATCTGCTGCGTCGTCGCGGCCACCGGCACACTTGTACTCTCCTCCATGCACACGCAAGATGGAGCAACCGCATTGAGCCGATTGGTCAGGATGGGCATCGAACCGGGCATGGCCTGTGATACCGTACGAATGGTCATTGCCCAGCGGCTTGTCCGAAGCCTATGCCCCAAGTGCGCACAACCCGTAGACCTCACGGACGCACAACTCGACGACGCCAAGACACTGGCGGAAAAGGGGAACCTTGAATGGGATGACCTGCCGCAACAGTTTCACAAGCCGGTTGGTTGCGCCGCATGCGGCGATACCGGGTATCGCGGCCGCAGAGCTGTCTTGGAGTTGTTCGAATCCACCCCCGCAACACGAGCCGCTATTACACAAAACGCCAGCGCAACAGACCTGCGCAATGCGGCACTGGCAGACGGAATGACATCCATGCCGGCCGACGCGATACGGCGCGCTGCAAATGGTCAAACCAGCATTGAGGAAGTAACACGCTTAGCCGCAGGTTTGGAGTATTAAAGCCCGCACTCTGCACGCTTCATCAAACACTCACACTTCCTCAAACGGAAACAGCGGCTTACGCCGGTGCTTGTAGTTCAACTTGTTCATATCCGCTGTCGTCACGCCATCTGTATTCACGCGAATCATGCGGTCTTCACACACCGGCTCGTAAGCCGCGACAGGGGCGTTGACGCCTTTGGCCACAATGATCTGATACTGCGACAGTTCGATGTCACAGCTTGTTAACTGCCCCAGACTGAACGGCGGCGTGCGTCGGCTGGCCAGCTGAACGGTTAAGCCCGTCGCCGTTTGAACGATCGCGGTCGGCCCCATGTTGTAAACCGTCTTACCGCCGTGGCGCGGCTGCTTCTCGCCGAACTTGCCGTCGTGCAGACTGACAACCGTGAACTCAGCAGTCAGCGGCTTGCCGTGTTTGTCATCCGTCTTGCCACCAACAGTAAGTTCGAGTTTTGCGCCCACGCCGGCGGCTCGCGCCTGCTCCTGCGCCTCAGCATCCGCCAGCGCGACGAGCGCGCGAACGTCCGACAGCTTGCGATCGTGAAACGCGTGGGCAATGAACGTGCCGTCCGCGGCCGAACCGCCGCCAACATTGTCACCCATGTCCAACAGACACGTTGGCTTACCGTTGGCAATGGCCTGATCGATGGCATCGTCCACTTCGACCAACTGGCCGATAAATTCGTGACGATGCTCGTGGAGGTAATCAGACAATTCATCGGCCAGCTTCTGAGCCAGCGCCGGATCATTGTCCGTCACCACTACAAACGCCGACCCCATTTCGACCACGTCCGCATACGGAAAACCAAGCACAATGCTGTTCGACAGCACGCCCGGCTGCTTGAGCATCTCATCCGCAAACGCATACATCGGCCGACAAGGCGGGTCATCCGTGAACTGTCGCTCAATGTTGATTGCAATCGGCGGGAGCGCACAAGCCTGCGTCGGCTTGATCTCGCCTTTAAGGGTTCGGACCAGCAGGTTCGCCGCTTCAAGCCCGCGCTGACGCTGGTCCAAGTGCGGATTGCTGCGATACACAACCGTAGCGGTCACGCTGTCCACCATGCGTTGTGTCAGGTTCACATGCGGGTCCAGCGTGCACATGATCGGCATGTCATCACCAACGCGCTCGCGCAACCGCGACAGCCAGTAACCATCCATGTCAGGTTCCGACACGCTGACGGCCGCGCCGTGCGGCGCCACCAACAGGCCGTCCAATTGGCCAGCATCGTCGAGTTGCTGCCACATCATTTCCAGCAGCACGTCGCGCGTCTCGTCGGTAATCGCACCACTGGGCGTTGCCCATGCCCCCATCAGAGGGACGGCTTCAAAGCCCGCCTTGTCAATGCCTTCAAAGAACCCGCCGACCTCGTGGTGAGAGTCCTGCCACTTGGCTCGCATGTCCTGGCCAAAGTCCAACGACGACATCTGAAAATCTTCAAGCGTCGTCGGACTGCTCAGAAAGGTATTGGATTCATGTATCAAACTGATAATCCCGACCCGCATAACAGCGCCTTTCCTGTTTGACGATTTGATGAGGTGCGCAAGCAACGCCCCGGCCGCCAACGTTTAGCCGCCGCATGCAATGCGGCGTTGTGATGAACCGCGCGCAAATCTCAAGCCGGTGTCATGGGCAATGAACGCCCGACCAGCCTCAATCACCCGCATACGCAATCACATCCACCTCATACTTGATCAAATCCGCCGGAAGGCAATTCGTCAGCGTGGTACGAGCCGGCAGCGGTTCCTTGAAATACTCTTTGTAAAGCTCGTTGTATTCCTTGCCATCCGCCGGGTCAGCCAGGTACGAACACACGCGCACCACGTGCGACAGGTCCAGGCCGGCTCCAGCCAGAACCTTCTTCACATTCTCGATCGATCGGCGAAACTCGTTCTCAAACGTGTCTGACACAATCTTGCCGGTCTCATCCACGGACGCCTGGCCGGACACAAAAACAAACCCGCCGGCCTTGGTTGCCGGGGAAAACGGGAGATGACTGACCGGAACGTCGGACCCATGGATCACTTCAAATGACATATCAATAGCCTTTCTTGCATTTTGAATTCCAGAACATTATGTTCTGTTTAATGGAATCAACTGTCCTTGTCAAAGCGTTCAAATTGCTTGAGGCCATGAGCCGCGGGTCTGTAGACCATGCGCTCGGCGGGTTGGCACAGGATCTGGACATGACCAAGCCGACGGTGCACCGCATCCTCGGCTGCCTGGTGGAGCTTGGCTATGTCGAGCGCCGCGAGCAGGGCCAATACCGCCTGACCGGCAAGCTCGGCCAGCTTACCGCGCCCAGCCAGGAGATGGACCTGCTGAACATCGCCGAGCCTCAATTGGCGAAGCTCAATCGCGACACCGGCGAGACGAGCAACCTCGGCGTGCTGCGCGGGCCGATGATCGAATACCTGCGAACCATCGAAAGCAACCACCCGCTGCGGCGCGTTGCCGAGTCTGACGGGCTCGACCCGTTCTACTGCACCGCGCTGGGGCGCGCAATCGTCGCCAACCTGCCGCATGCCACGCAGGAATCACTGCTTGATCAAACGGTGTTCGAAGCGCGCACACAACAAACCATCACCGATCCGCAAAAACTGCGCAAGCTGCTCATCCGCGTTCGTCGCGAAGGCTACGCGGTCGAGCAGGACGAAACCGACATCGGCGTCATGTGTATCGGCGCGCCGATCATGAACGGTAACCAGCCCGTGGCTGCAATCAGTGTCAGCGTGCCTTCCGCGCGCGCAGATGCCAAACAGAAACAATTGCTGATTGATGCAGTGGTCAGCACTGCCAAGGCTCTCTCCACTTCATCACCAAGACGTTAAACAGGGAAAGAAACATCGTGATCACAACAACCGAATCAGAAACGCTCTACGACCGCGCCTGCCAGTCATTGGCCATGGGCGTCTCAACCGCGTTTCGTAAGAACGTTACTCCGGTACCGATGTACATCGAACGCGGCGAAGGCCCGCGGTTTTTCGATGTCGACGGCAACGAACTGGTCGACTACGGCCTGGCGTGGGGTCCGCTTATTCTCGGCAACAATCATCCGACCTTGACCAAAGCCATCACCGATCAGATGGCCAAGGGCTATACCTACGGCGTGCAGCATCGCGGTGAAATCGAACTGGCCGAAACCATGGTCAGCAAACTGCCCGGCGTTGAACGCGTGATCTTCTCCAACACGGGCACCGAAGCGGTGCAGGCAGCACTACGCATCGCGCGCGGCTACACCGGGCGCGATAAATTCATCAAATTCGAAGGCCACTACCACGGCTGGCTCAACAACGTGCTCGTCAGCAACCATCCCGGGCCGGACCAGCTCGGCCAGACCGTGCCGGACGTTGGCGGCCAGCCCCAGGCGGAGTACATGCTCACGCTGACCTGCCCGTGGAATGATCTTGACGCGCTGCGCGCCATGTTTGAAGCGAACAAGGGTGAGATTGCCGCCGTCATCGGCGAGCCGATCAATGTCAACTGCGGCTCGTGCCTGCCGGATGAAGGATTCCTTCAAGGACTGATTGACCTGTGCAAGGAATACGGCGCACTGTCGATCTTTGACGAAGTGATCACCGGCTTCCGCATCGCGCTTGGGGGTGCTCGTGAATACTTCAACCTGACGCCAGACCTGTCGACCTACGCCAAAGCCATGGCAGGCGGTTTCTCCATGGCCGGTGTCGGCGGCAAGGCGGAAGTGTTTGAAGCACTAACCGATGGGCGCACCAGCCACTTTGGCACATACAACGGCAATCCGATCTGCACCGCCGCGGCAAAAGCAACCATTGACGTGCTCTCCGAGCCGGGCATCTTCGATTGCATGCACGCGCATGGGTTGGCCATTCGCGAAGCGATCGAAGCGGCTGCGAAAGATAACGGCGTGATGCTCGTGACCTCCGGCGTGGGCACCGCGTTTCACGTACATTTCGGCCTGACCGAAAAACCAAAGAGCTGGCGCGACGTCATGAAAGCAGACGGCGACATCGGTAACCGTTTCCGCGCGGAAATGCTCAATCACGGTGTATACAACCTGCCGGGCGGACGCTGGTACGTCGGTGCCGCCCACACGGACAAGGAATTGGAAACAGTAATCCCGGCCATCCAGGCCAGCATGAAAGCAATCAGCGGTTAAGCTGTTGCGACTTTCGAACTCGACAAGGACCTGAAGAGATGAAACTGATTCGTTTTGGTGACAAGGGAAACGAGAAGCCGGGCATCATGCATGGTGAAGTACGCAAGGACTGCTCGGCTCATTTCGGCGACTGGGACAGTGAATTCTTCCAGTCCGGCGGCTTGGACAAGCTCCGCCAGATCGATGCGAACAGCCTGCCCGACGTGCCGGTCAATATGCGCTGGGGCTCGTGCGTTGCGCGCCCGTACAAAGTCATGTGCATCGGCCTGAACTATTCCGACCACGCGGCCGAGTCAGGCATGGACGTCCCGACCGAGCCGATCATCTTCGCGAAGATGACGAACACGGTCGTCGGGCCATACGACGATGTGCTCGTCCCGCGCAAGTCTGAAAAAACAGACTGGGAAGTCGAACTGGCCATCGTCATCGGCAAGGAATGCCGTTACCTGGACAACCAGGACCAGGCCGCTGAGTACATCGCGGGCTACTGCGTATCGCATGACGTATCAGAACGCGCCTTCCAGTTGGAGCAAGGCGGCCAATGGGTCAAAGGCAAAAGCTGCGACACGTTCAATCCGCTGGGCCCGTGGCTTGCTACCAAGGACGAAATCGAAGACGTCAACAACCTCGGCATGTGGCTGGATGTCAACGGCGAGCGCAAGCAGACCGGCAACACCAACACGATGATCTTCGACGTGTTCTACCTCGTGCACTATCTGTCACAGTTCATGACACTCGAAGCAGGCGACGTGATCAGCACCGGCACGCCCCCCGGCGTGGGACTGGGTTTCAAACCGCCGCAGTATCTGAAACCCGGCGACGTTGTCGAACTGGGTGTCGACAACCTGGGAACACAAAAACAGAATTTCGTCAGCGCATAGAGAATCAGCCGCGAATGAACGCAAATAGACGCGAATCACCCAAGCCCAGGCTCTCCTGAGCCTGGGACCCAGCAACCATTTGCAACCGAGTCAATCGGAACAACAACAGATGACCACCTACGACGTCCACACACACATCGGTATTGACCAGGGGTTCTACTTCCGCCGATGGTGGCCTTATTGCGCAACCACGCAGGACCTGTTGCAACACATGGACCGCAATGGCATCGACAAGGCGGCCGTCTTCCCGTTCGGCCTGCCTTCTGCCTTCGATCCATATGCATATGCGGATGCCAAAACAGTCACGCTGCAGCCAAACCGCTTCCCGTTTGACCGCGAAAACGATCTGTTGATCAACGAAGTCAAACAGATCGACACCGCCAATCGGCTGCATGTACTCGCCATGTTCGACCCGTCGCGCGAGATCGACCAACAGCTGGCCAGCCTCGAACGAATCAAGGACGACATCACCGGCCTGAAGGTGCAGGCAACGATTCTTGAGTCACCTATCCCGGCCTTGCTCGAACACGGCCGACCGCTGATGGAATTCGCAGAAGCCAACCAGATGCCGGTATTGATTCACACCTCATTTGCGCCAGCGGATCAGTTTTCGCAAATCAGCGATTGCATTGCCGTGGCCAGGGCGTATCCCAAGGCGAGGTTCAATCTCGCACACTCGCTTCGATTCGACGAGCCGTCGCTACGCGAAGTCAAAGACATTCCAAACGTCTGGGTCGACTGCTCAGCACATCTGGCACATTGCCACGGCGTGACCAACAACGAAGGATTCGTCGCCACGCCGGATCGTCGTGTTGATGCGGATTACAACCGCCCCGCCGAAGTGCTTGAGGCCATCCATGGCATTCTCGGCGATCGCTACATGTGGGGCTCGGACAATCCGTTCATGAGCTGGTGTGACGACAAAATCAACGCGGTTTTCAGCTACGACAAGGAAGTCAATGTGTTGAAAGACCTACCGGCCAATGTGCGCGACGACATGCTCAGTGTCGGCCCGACTGCATGGCTGCTGGGTTGATAAAAAGGTTCAAACCATGATTGATTTACAGGGACACGCAGCACTGATCACCGGGTCCAGCAAAGGTGTCGGCCGATCCATTGCCGAGTCATTCGCGAAGGCAGGCGCCGATGTATTGGTCCATGGGCGCAAGCGCTCTGATGAAGCGGAAGCCGTGATCGACTTCTGCGCCACTGAAGGCGTCGACGCTGACTTTGTAGCCGGCGATCTGTCAGGCCCGACCGCCGAAGCCGTCGAACAGGTCTTTCGTGAAGCGATCAATCACAATCCACGCGTGGATATTCTGGTGAACAACGCAGGGCAGTATTTTGATGCGCCCTATCTGGAAATGACACTCGATCGTCTGGAAAAAACCTTGCGATTAAATGTCATGTCCGCGTACTTTCTGACGCAACGATTCGCACAATACTGGATCGAAAAGGAAATCAACGGCCGTGTGCTGTTCATCGGCTCAATCAACGGCCGACTGGCCGAGCCGGTTTCCACCGGCTATGACATTTCCAAGGGCGCAGTGGAAATGATGGTCAAGACGCTCGCTGTCGCGCTCGCCCCGCATAACATCCGTGTCAACGGCATGGCCCCCGGCCTGGTACGCACGCCGCAAACCCACTGGCTCGACGAACGCCCCGAGCAGGATGACTGGATGCGTCACCATACGCCCAACGGGCAAGTACCTCATAGCGATGTATGCGGCCCGGGCTGTGTGTATCTCTGCTCCGACCAGGCCGAACACGTGCATGGCCAGATGCTTCTGATCGACGGCGGCATGAGCGTCTGGCAGCAGCCCGAACGCGACAACTGGCAGCGTCCGAACAGCTAGTTCGGCTCAATACCCTTCACCGCACGCGCCACGCTACAATTTACCGCATGTTCAAACTTGCGATGGTCCAGATGAAAGTGATCGGCGGCGAGCCCGCGACCAATCTCGCGCATGCCGAGGCATTAATCGATCAGGCGGTGGGCAATGGCGCACAAGTCATTCTGATGCCGGAAACATTAGACGTCGGGTGGACCCATGAATCTTCGGGCACACTTGCTCAACCAATCCCCTCCGGTGAGCCAACTCAACGACTGGTCGCCAAAGCAAAGCAGCACAGTGTCTATCTCTGCACCGGGCTGGCAGAGCGAGATGACGACAAGGTATTCAATGCCGCAGTGTTAATCTCACCCGAAGGTGACATCCTGCTGCACCACCGCAAGATCAACGAAGTCACATTCGCGCTGGACGTCTACGATCAGGGCGATCGGCTGGCAGTGGCGCATACCCCGTTGGGAACGTTCGGTCTGATGATCTGTGCGGACGGCTTTGCGGACGGACAGGTTGTCTCGCGTACGCTGGGCTACATGGGCGCGGATGTGATTCTCTCCCCTTCCGCTTGGGCGGTCGGCCCGGATTGGAACAACGAACAGACCCCCTACGGCGACCTGTGGCGCCAGAACTATGGCCCAGTCGCTCGCGATTTTCAAATGTGGATCGCCAGCGTCAGCAACGTCGGCCAATACTTCAGCGCGCGAACCGGCCAGATGCATCCGTGCATCGGCAACTCGCTGGCATTCGACGCGCAGGGTAACGAAGTGGTCACCGGCCCGTTCGGTGAAGATGCTCAGACGATTCTTTATGTGGATGTCGAACCCACGCCGCGACCCACGCGAGCCGGCGGCTGGGCCGAGCGTTGGGGCCGCAAGCCGGACTGAATTTTCGAGACACACCTTGACGCGCCAACACCCAACGCCTCATTCGCATGCGGCGGCTAAACGTTGGCGGTCGTTGCGTCGCTGGCGCACTTCGGGGGGGGGCTTCCGGGGGCACTTCCGGGGGCAAATCACTACATAAAAAAAGCCCCCTGCAGCGGGCGCTGCAAGGGACCTAAGCAAGGGTGGTGGTGCTAAAGGGTTTGTTTAAGCCCTCTCCCCTTGAGGATTTCTACTTACGCGGTTCGGCGACGGCGACGGATGAGCATCACGCTGCCCAAGGCGAGCAGACCGAGGCTGGCCGGCTCCGGAACCGGGTCACCGAAGATGAAGAGGAAGTCATTGACGCCCTTGGGGCCACGGTCGTAGGCCTTTTCAAGCCAGCCGGCAGCGGCGACCGCATCAAAGCTGTCGTCCCACAGACGCCAGTCGTACTGGAAGAACATGTCCGGGCCGAATTCGTCCCAACGGGTCGGGCCGGTGTACTGCTGGCCACCCGGGTTGTCGGTCACGAGCGTCAGCTCAACGTCAACGCGGCTCCAGAAGATACGAGCAACATCGGAAGTGGAACTCTTGTCACGTTCAACAGAACGCTGCGGATTGTTGGCGTCAGCCAACAGGTCGGCAATCATGTCGTTGTAGACGTCGTCGCCATCGTTGTTGCCCCACCACTTCGGATTCGCACCGTTCACATCGGTGAACTGCGGGAAGCGGAACAGTGCTTCGATGCGATAGACATCGTCATTAGCATCATAGCCGCTGGTCGAGCCGGATTCGTTGTGCGTAACAAAACCATGCATCGTGGCATAGTTACGATTAACGTCATTGTCCCAGCTGAAGTACACGCCGGTGGTGTTGTTCGCATTGAACGTATTCACCTGGTTCTTGTGATCGATGTCAAGACGAAGGATATAACCGTCGCTATTCGTCGAATGTTGAATCTGTGAACCATCCGGGTGGTTGAAGATCTGGTAAGTGACCGGATCCGCCTCGGCGCTCGGCGTACCGAACAGGGATGTGATTCCAATGAACGCACACCCAGCCGCACCCGTGAGCATGCGACGCCACAATTTTGAAACAAACTGACCGCGCAACGATGTTGACATCGTTCTTCTCCCTTTTGAGAACAGTTGTATTCCGATTCTTATATTCAGCCGACCTTCGACTGACGTGCCTGGCCAATCTCCCTCGGCCATGTTGAAGAGATACCTTGGATTCCCAAGCAGGCAAATTATTGGAATAGGAATATTTTTGAGGGGGTGGGGTTGTGCGGATTCTGGTGATTTGGTGGTCTGACGATTGAAGACGGTAGGCGCACTCCCCTTCAAGCCGCTTCTGAGCGAGTCTTCGAGGGAAGATGCGGATCGGTGATGTTGTGATTGATAACCATGTCGATCCGCATCTTCGCTCCCCCGGAAGGTTCGCTCAGAAGCGGCTTGAGGGTGAATTAGCGGTCACGATTTCACTCAGATCACTTCTCCAATTCACATATACCCTGCCCCGCCTGAGAGGCTACAATACTTCCATCAACTGATCAGATCAGGATTTGTAGATGCTGACCCAGCCACGTGGAGGGATGGAGTTTACGATGGGCAAGGTGGTGGACGTCCCGCCGCCGCCGCCCGCGTTACCCGGTCAGCCGCTGCGCCTGCATGTCGGGCTCAAACCGATTGTGTCAGCCGAAGAAAAAGTTCAGGCTGGACAACACCTGACAAAGCCGGAAGACGAAGGTGTCAGCGCCCACATCAGCCCGATTCCCGGACACGTCTCACACATCCATGAAGTGACGGGCGGATTTGATATTCATGTTGTGCCCGAAGAGCCGCGCGTGCCGACGCAGGTCGAACACGACGTCCCCAAAACGCGAAAGCTTGGCCCATGGCTGGAGGCCATCCACAAACTCGGGCCATGTGGCGAAAGTGACGGGCGCGTCGGGCTGCTCGCGCAGTTGGAAGCATCAGCTATCACACGCCCGGATACGGTCATCTGTATTGGCGTGGATGGTTTCCCGCCCTACCCCGCGCAAAGCAGCCTGCTACACAGTTTCGCAGATGAAGCGGTGCAGGGCACGCAATTGCTCGCAGAGATCACCGGGGCAGATCATGCGTACATGCTGCTGGGTCATGACCGATCGGTCCGTCGCGCGGTCAAGCCGCGGTGTAAACGGACGCGCGTCAAGATGATCCTGGCGGACAGCCACTATGCCAGTACGGATCCATCACTGGTCATCTGGAACCACACGTCAGGCAAACGCCGATTACGACGAACCGCCAACCCTTTGGAACAGCGCGTTCTGATCGTTTCGCCATGGACGGTCATTCGACTGGGTCGCTGGCTGTCAACGGGTCTGGTAGACCTGGCTCGCCCGATCTTTCTTTGCTGGCCGGAAGTTGGCACGCCCATGGAAGTGGCCTATGCATTCAGCGGGCAACCTGTGGCCAATCTCAATTCACGCGTTGCCGCGGCTGTCCTGCGCGAACCACATCGCGTCGTGTTTGGTAATCCATTAACCGGATGGGCCGCGCATGTTGAGCCAAGCGAAGTAAGCGAAGACATGGCCAACATGGCTGACATCGGCGAACGCGAACCGGCCGTGCCGGACTGCGAACTGATGCTGTCTTTGCTCGAACCACCCGTGCCACAGGAACAGGTGCCGTGTATTACTTGCGGATGGTGCTGCGAGGTCTGCCCGACGTCATTGCGTCCTGCCCAACTCTTCGAAAAGTGCCGGACAGAATTGCGCAAGAATGAAATTCGCCTGCGGGAGGAACTGAACTGGTGCATTGAGTGTGGGCTCTGCTCACATGTTTGCCCGTCAAACCTGCCGCTGACCAAAACGTTCAAAGAGAAGTTCAAACAATTGGATGAGTCGTTAAATGCCCAACGCGGCCGATGACAACCCAACCCCGCCTGCCCCGGAAGATCCGGCCTCCGAAAAACCGGAGAACTCGGATACAGCCGAACCCAAGCCAACCGGCGAGGACGAATCCACCTCAAAGGATGAGGCTGCTTCCGTTGACGCCGTGGAGATTCCCAAGCGGGACGGGCCGCCATGGATCGGCCCGCCGTTGTCACGTCGGCATATCGACGGCATCTGGCTGGTTGTCGTCATGAGCATGTCCGCCGGTGCGGCGATCTTCACCGGCTGGCGAGGTGTTATTCAGATCGTCATGGGCGCGTCAGCCGCATTGGCCATCTACTACCTGATCATGATGCTGATCTGTCTGATCAGCCCCAAACGACAGATGGATTCATTCCGATACGCACTGACTCAGGCGATGCTCGTCGGTCTGCTTCAGCCATTGGCGACCAAGCCGATTGAGACGTTGCTACCCGCAGTCATTCTGGGCGTTCTGATGCACCTGATCGGGCGCACGCATCGCATTCGCATTCCCCCGGCAGTCGCGGCCATCGTTCTTGCGTGGATCGTTCCGTTCGTGATGGCGCGCGTCAACGTCGGGCAGGCCCATCTGTTCGGGCCGGAGTATGTCAACACGGTTCTCAAACCGGACCGTGTCGTAACTGGTGATGCGCTCGATATCGGTTCAGAGATGCAGTACGACCCGTGGTGGCGCGGCGCGGCCGGCAAGGACCCGGACGCATCTGACGCGATGATGCGCCTGTCTCCCTATCGCCAGATGATGCGCGAACAGGTCACACTGCTGCAGGAGCCGGACATGGTCGAGTACATGCTGACCACCGGCGAACTGCCTCGCCTCGAAGAGATGCTGATCGGTTGTGTGCCGGGCCGACTGGGAACCACCAGCCAGGTTCTGATCATCCTTCTCGGGTTGTATTTAATGATTCGGCGGCTGTCTTACTGGCCGATGGCCGCGTCGGTCATTGTGGGCGCGATGGTCGCGCTTCTGGCCGTTCCCATCCCGTGGGAAGATGGTTCCACCAGGGTTCTCTGGCGTCTGGGTGATCTGCCGCCGGGCATTTCCACGACGTACCTGAGCTACATGCTGCTCAGTTCGCCGCTGTTGTTGCTGGCGCTGGTCCTTGCACCGATGTGCGCACCGACCGCACCGGCCGGCCGATGGATGAGCGGCCTGCTCGTAGGGATCGGGATGATCACCCTGCAGACACTGCTGGACACGACCCAGGCGGCTTTGCTGAGCCTGTGCATTGTCGGACTGTTTATAAGGATGTTCGATGCAATGCAGGGCCGGGGGATTCGAGCCAAATCGTAAATTCGGCCTCATCTGCCGATCTGTTGGCATTCACTTTATATCGCCGATAAACGCCTCTATAATGTCACGATTTACCGTCAGGAGATGCTGACATGCTTTGGCAACCGCCACTGCCCGACCGATATGTGAAAATGTCCGATGAACAACTCGTCGAAGCGATCACCGCGCGCAAGAACGAGTTGGGCAACGACCTGGTCATCCTCGGCCATCACTATCAGCAGGACGATGTCATCCGTTTCGCCGACTTCACCGGTGACAGCTTCAAGCTCTCCCAACTGGCCGCGGAAAAGGTCGAGGAGACGGGCGCAAAGTATGTCATCTTCTGTGGTGTGCACTTCATGGCCGAGTCGGCGGACGTCCTGACGCCGGAAGAAACCGTCGTCATCCTGCCTGACCTGTCAGCCGGCTGCTCCATGGCGGACATGGCGGATTATGAAGACACGGTTGACTGCTGGGAACAATTGCAGTCCGCACTGGAAGGCACCAACAGCCGCGTGATTCCGATCTGCTACATGAACTCAACAGCCGCGATCAAGGCGTTCGTCGGCGAGCACGGCGGCTCCGTCTGCACCAGCTCCAACTGCGACAAAGTATTCGCGTGGGCGTTGGCCGGCGGAACTGAACCGGTCAAAGACGGTGAGCAGATCAAAATACTCTTCCTGCCCGATCAACACTTAGGGCGCAACACGGCGGCCGCCGCCGGGTTCGACCCAGTAACGCAGATGGTTGTGTGGGACCCGAAAGCCGAAGACGAATTTGGCGGTAATGATGAGGAAGACCTCCAGCGAGCTACCTTCTATTTATGGAAAGGGCACTGCTCGGTTCACAAGCTGTTCCGGCCGGAACACATCGATCAGATCCGCGCCGAGTGGCCGAACGTGACCGTCATCTGCCACCCGGAATGCTGCTACGAAGTCTGCCAGAAGGCGGACATGACCGGCTCGACTGAAGGTATCAAAAACGCCATCGAGAATGCAACACCCGGCTCGCGCTGGGCGATCGGCACGGAAGTGCACATGGTCAACCGCCTGGCCAACGAAGCCGCCAAACGTGGCGTGGAAGTGCGCATGCTTTCAGATTGTCAGTGCCTCTGCACCACGATGTACCGCATCGACATGCCGCACCTGCTCTGGACCATGGATCAACTGGCCCAGGGCAAAGTTGTCAATCAGATCAAGGTGCATCCGACGGTAAGGCAATGGTCGCTCGAATCGCTGGATCGCATGTTGCAGATCAACAAGATGCCCAAGCCGGCGCCGCGCGAAGCACAGACTTAAGTCTGATCACGACTCACCACAAAGATCGCCAGGTCCGCATTCAGGTTCGGATCGTTGTTTTCGTCGACCTGATGATTCGCTTCCATGTCCAGGTAGGTCGCTCGGTGAATCTGAATATCACGTCTGGCACAGAACTCCTGCCAGTCGAGAATCGATAGAAAGCGCCGATTGGGCGTGTTGTACCACTCATAATGCAACACGCCGCCCTCACTGGCAGGACTGCGTCCGTCGCCATGCAGTGCCTTGCGAATCTTGTGATACGCGAAGTTCGGAAAACTCACAACGCATCGCTTGCCGACGCGCAGGATTTCATCAGTCATCTCTTCGGTATGAACAATCGACTGAAGCGTCTGAGACAGTAAGACGTAATCAAACTGTCCGTCTGCAAAGGCAGGCAAGCCATGATTCAGGTCACACTGTACGACATTCAAGCCGCGTTGAACGGCTGAAACAATTGCATGCTCATCCAGTTCAACACCCAGTAACCAGGAGTGGCCACGCGCCGCCAGGCGCGCAAGTAGCTCCCCACTGCCGCAGCCGACATCCAGCACGCTCGTGTCCGGCTCAATTAAGTCGATGATCAGGTCGTGATCAACACGGTGATGATCAAAAATGCTCACGCGCACCGGGGATGATGCAGGCGCATTCCGCGACGCGTCGTTCAGCGTTGCATCCGCGCCACCATCAAGCAGCGCCCGGATCATCTCGCCATATCGATCCAGACTGTCTTCCAACAGAAACGCGTCATGACCGGATTCACTGCTGACATTGCAGTAGCTGACACAGCGGTCATTGGCGATTAATGCCCTGACCATCTGCTCCGACTGATGCGCCGGGAACAGCCAGTCGCTGCTGAAGCTGATGACCAGCCAGCGACAACTGGTTGCCGCCAGTGCATCGCGCAGGCCGGCATCATCTTCCGCAACTTGAAACATATCCATGGCCATGGACAACGTGACATAACTGTTCGCGTCAAACCGTTCGACAAACCGGTCGCCCTGATAGGCCAGGTAAGAGCCAACGGAAAACTTCCGCTCAAATTCAGTCGCCACCTCGCGCGGCTGAAACCGGTCGTCATCAAACTTGCGGCTCATCGCCTCGGGGGACAGATACGTGATATGCCCCAACATGCGCGCCAGCGCCAGCCCGACCGACGGCCCGCCGGAAGGATCGTCGTAGTACTGCCCGCCGTTGTAGTTCGGATCGTGAATAATCGCGTTGCGCCCGACAATATCAAACGCAAGCGCCTGCGCAGTCAGCGACGGCCCGCTGGCAAGCACAACTGTATTCTTAACCAGTTCGCCGTAACGCGTAGCCCAGCACAGCGCCTGCTGGCCGCCAAGTGATCCGCCGATTACGCAATGCAGTTGATCAATGCCCAGATGTTCGAGCAGCTTACGTTGCAGATCGACCATGTCTTCAATTGTGATCACTGGAAAGTCAGCGCCATAAGGCTTCCCGGTCTGCGGATTGATACTGTTCGGACCGGTCGTGCCGCGACAGCCGCCAAGCACGTTTGAGCAGATGACGAAGTAGCGATCCGTGTCGATCGCCTTGCCTGGACCGACCGCCAGATCCCACCAGCCGGGATCGTCATCTTCGTCATGCGCCGCCACATGTGAATCGCCCGAGAGTGCATGGCAGATCAGAACGGCGTTATCACGATTGGCATTGAGAGCTCCCCACGTTTCGTATGCGATGGTTACTTCAGGAAGCTCGCCGCCATGCAACAGCTTCATCGCGCCATCCAACGTTACAGCCTTAGCGTGGTGCAAGAGCCTGGCGTTGCGTGCCGCGTCACTGCTGTCAAACGTGTCTGCCATAAGCGATACCGTCTACATAGTAAACGAGCCGCACCCGGAGGGAAGCATCTTCCCCACGAACGCGGCTCATTGGTTGATGCGATTCAGTTGAACCGATCAGGCTTGCGATGCTTTCAGCGCCTGATCCAGATCAGCAATAATGTCGTCCGCATCTTCAATGCCGACCGAAACGCGGACATATTCGGGCACCACACCGGTCTGGGCCTGCTCTTCAGCGGTCAGCTGGCTGTGCGTTGTCGAAGCCGGATGAATGATCAGGCTCTTGGCGTCACCAATGTTGGCCAGGTGCGACAGCAGCTTGGCGTTATTGACGACCTTCTTGCCGGCTTCCATGCCGCCCTTGACGCCGAAGCCGAGGATAGCACCACAGCCGGCGGTCAGGTACTTCTGAGCACTGGCGTGATCCTTGTGGCTCGCCAGGCCGGGGTAATTGACCCACTCAACATCACTGTGCGCTTCGAGGAATTCCGCAACCTTCTGTGCGTTCTCGCAGTGGCGCGGCATGCGAAGATGCAGCGTTTCCAGACCCTGAAGGAACAGGAACGCGGCAAACGGGCTCATGCAGCCGCCCGTGTCACGCAACCAGTGCGTGCGAATGTAAACGTTGTATGCAATGTTGCCCATACCACGCAGGTGTTCTTCGAAGACTGCGCCGTGGTAGCTCGGCGCCGGTGCGCAGAACTCGGGCCACTTCGTTGGGTTGTCCGCCCACTTGAAGTTACCACTGTCAACGATGGCGCCGCCAACGTGTGTGCCGTGGCCGCCGATGAACTTGGTGGTTGAATAAACGACAATGTCAATGCCGTGCTCGATCGGGCGAAGCAGCGCCGGCGTCATGACAGTGTTGTCGCAAATGACCGGCAGGCCACACGAGTGAGCGGCGTCCGCAATGCCCTTAAAGTCCGGCACGTCGTTCTTCGGATTACCGAGCGATTCCATGTAGACGCAGCGCGTGTTTTCGTCTACCAATTCCTTGATCTTCGAAGGATCGTTCGGATCAAAGAAGCGAACTTCAATGCCGAGATTCTTAAACGTCTGTGTGAAGAGCGTCCATGTGCCGCCGTACAGACTGGTCGCGGCAATCAGGTTTTGCCCGCTGTGACAGATGGTCAGGATCGACGCGGTGATCGCCGCCTGGCCAGACGAAAACGCCAGGCCGGTCACGCCGCCATCCATGGCCGCCAACCGCTGTTCGAGTACGTCCACGGTCGGGTTCATCAGACGGCTGTAGATGTTGCCGAACTCCTGCAAGCCGAATAAGGCCGCAGCATGGTCCGTGTCATTAAAGGTATAGCTGGTCGTCGCGTAGATCGGCACGGCGCGCGCGTTCGTCGCCGAATCGGGGTCCTGACCGGCGTGCAACGCCTTGGTGCCTAACTTCATGTTGGATGTATCCACAGAGAGTCCTCCATCTGGCTGGTTGGTAAATCTTTGGTTGGATCCGGGGTTGAATCCAGTGGGTCGGGACAAAAAGTCTAGCGAAAATCAGCCGCTTGCCAACTCCGTGGCTACAATGCGGCCATGACTGAAACCAATTCCAAACAAGCGGACACGGCTCATCCCGTTCACGAACTGATCGCAAAGCGTTGGAGCCCCTACGTTTTTGACGGGCGACCGGTAGAAGCCGACAAGCTGCGCAGTTGTCTTGAAGCTGCCCGTTGGGCGGCATCGAGCTTTAACGAGCAACCGTGGCGGTTCATTATCGCAAGCCGGGAAGATGAAGCCGCCTTCACAACCGCCCTGTCGTGCCTGGTCGAGCCGAACCAGGCGTGGGCGCAACATGCAGGCGCGCTGCTTTTCACCGTTGTCAGTACAAAGTTCACGCGCAACGACAAACCCAATCGCGTCGCCGAGCATGATGTCGGACTGGCCATGGGCAACTTCTCTTTGCAGGCAACCGCACTCGGCCTGCATGTCCACGAAATGGGTGGTGTCCTGCTCGATCAAATTCGTGAGACATACAAGGTGCCGGAAGGCTTTGATCCACTGACCGGCCTGGCCATCGGGTATCACGGCGGCAATGTTGCCGATCAGGCGATGCAAGACCGCGATGCGGGCGCACGCAACCGCAAGCCACTGAACGAGCTTGTGTTCGAAGGACGGTGGTTCAACGCATCAAAGCTGGTTTAAGACGCGATCGTTACAATACGGCCATGATGGAACCAAATCTCAGACAGGCCCAAACAGACCATCCCGTTCACGAACTGATTGCAAATCGCTGGAGTCCCTACATTTTTGACGGACGGCCGGTAGAGGCCGACAAGCTGCTCAGCTGTCTGGAAGCGGCGCGCTGGGCCGCCTCCAGCCGCAACGAACAGCCTTGGCGGTTTATCATCGCCCGCCGGGAGAATAAGCAGGCGTTCGCAACCGCCATGTCTTGTCTGGCCGAATCCAACCAGGTATGGGCACAGCATGCCGGCACCCTGCTGTTCAGCGTTGCCAGCACAAAATTCATTCAATACGACAAACTCAATCAGATGGCCGAACATGACGTCGGCCTGGCATTGGGGAATCTCTCTCTACAGGCAACCGCACTCGGACTGTACGTCCACGAAATGGCCGGCGTCCTGCACCAGCAGATTCGCGAAACCTATCAGATACCGCAAGGCTTTAAGCCGCTGACCGGTCTGGCCATCGGCTATTACGGCGGCGACGTTGCGGACCAAACGCTGCACCAGCGCGAAGCGAAGAAGGAACGCAGCCGCATGTCACTGAACGAACTTGTGTTTGAAGATAAGTGGCAGAACGTGTCGACGCTGGTTTGAGTCAGAGTGACTTCAGTCGTCAGCACACTTGAATATTCACGGTCACATTCTAGCCGGATCGCGACGCGATCCAGGTGGTTTACCAAATCGCTCGTCACAGCAAGATTACCGGGGTTGCGTCGCAACCCGGCTACTATATTCGCGTGGAAGAAGTTGTTGCTGAAGCCTGAACGTCAAAACGCAGCGCTGCTGAATAATCACCGATTTCAGCACCAATTCACCTTTATAATGCAGCATCAATGCGGCAAGCCTTTCTCCCGTCCACGCGTCTATCCGCGAAAGGAACCCTGATGCGCCACTTCACATTGTCAGCACATACACATCGAACCAACGCATTCACACTGATCGAGCTATTGGTCGTCATCAGCATCATCAGCTTGCTGATTGCCATCCTGGTACCGGCACTTTCAAAAGCGCGCGAAGCGGCACAAGCCATCCAATGCGCCAACGGCATCCGACAGATCGGCGTGGGCTTTAAAGCCTACGTCGCTGAAAACTCGGAATGGTGGGCAGTCAAAGGACAGAACCGGCACAGCGACCCAACGCGCGAACCTGGAGCCGTCTGGTGGACCATCATGATGGCCCGAATGCTCAACGTGCAGTACGTCACGGAAACCAACCCCAACAACCTCAAACCATTGGTTCCATGGATCACCGATTACACACGCAGCCGTGACTATAAGGACAACGGCGTCTTCCAGTGCCCGGCTGACGATTCACTGAACTACACCGGCAACGGCAACCGCGCCACGTCGTACGGCATGAACAGCGGATTCGCCTACCGATGGGGATTCGGCGTGTCCGATACGCAAGGCCCTAACCAAGGCATCTATAACGGCCCCACGCAAGACTTTCAGGAAGAACTGGGTCGCGTGCGCGAAGCTCAGGTCTTAAAACCCGGCTCAACATTTGTCATCGGCGATTACCTGCAGAGCGCCGGCCTGATGGACGAAGAAAATTACCTGGAGTTCAAAGGCGGCGCAACCGCCATCAGCAGCGCCGGATTCTGGCACCAGGATGCCGGTAACTATCTCTGGGGCGACGGCCACGTCACACGCATCACGCCGGACGAACTGGTCAACACGTTCAGCGGCAGCGCGCATACCTACTTCGATCGACGGTATTGAATAAGTCACCACGATAAAAGTCACCGACCCGGGAATGGGTCGGCGAGTGTGATTTTGCAGGTTTTGTGTTTTCGTACGGCCCTGGCCGCAGACAGGCAGTCGCCATCAATCGGAAAACGGCGCACGATCCCACCCGCCATCGGATGGAGTGACTGTCTCGTTGTTCCAAGCCCAAAAGCGTTTCTGGTTAAACCCATACTCACGATTGGCCCTAAAGGCTGTAATTGTTGTCTCACCCTTGTGGCCGATGGAGTCCCCATGTCCGTCAATATATGCGACATTCATATTTCGCATCGAAATCTGACCAGTGCTGCCAACTTGCGCAGGATGTGGCGGATTGGCCCATGCGGCGTCCGTCCGACCTTCGAAGATCATGACTGTATAGTCCGGGTAATGCGTGTAAAACCCGCCTCGCCAGGAGCTGTCTGTGTAGAACATTCCCACGCTTGGTTCGAGGACGAAATCAAGCTTCGCCGGCCCCATCGATGGAAAGCCTGATGCCATCATCATGATATTGCCCGCGTAATGCCATCCTGGCTTACGAAGTGCCGCAAAGTTATTGGCGCTGTCTGCAACGATTGGACAGTAGAGCACTTGCTTGGTTGGCAGGTAGTTCAGGTCATTCAGGTCATCACCAAAATGCCTGTCTGGAGCATAGTTGTCATGGTCAATGGCATAGGCAAAACTGGCGAGCCCTACCTGTCGCACTTGTGTACTGCACTTCGTGTTCTGTGCTGCAAATCTCGCCTGCGCCAGAGCGGGCAGCAGGATGGCAATCAACAACGAGATGATTGAGATTACCACCAGCAGTTCGATCAGCGTGAAGCCGTGAACACGTTCTTTGTGATTCCAGTCGTTCATCTTCATAACCATTCTCTCTTCAGCCAAAGTATTGAAACAGGGTCTTTAGGGCCCATGTCAAGTCACTCGTTTAGTCTGTATACGGCGCAAGGTTATAAGACTGCGTACCTTCGATCGCCCAATATGATTTGTAGTTGGTCGGATATGCGGTGCTCGCGCGAACCGCAGTCGTTGTCGTTTCACCCTGATGCTTGAAGTAGCCGGTATGTCCATCGATATACGTCACGTTGATCCCGCGCGTAATGCCGTCCGGACCGACATGCGGCGGGTTGGCCCATGCGGCGTCCGTTCGGCCGAAGAAGATCATATCGACATAGTCATTGCGATGCGGATAGAACGGGCCACGCTGAGCGCTGTCGGAATACAACATCCCCTTGCTCGGGCGGATCACATCACCATTGCGAGCCGGGGTATCGGTCGAAAACACGCCCCATCCATTTGGAAATGCCAATGCAACGTTGATCGCATAGGTCCATCCCGGGCCGCGCTGGACATTTGATGTGCCCCAGTTTGCGTGGCGTAAAGCAAGCCAGTTGTTGGCGCTGTCTGCAATAATCGGGCAAAACCGGTTGGCATCGGATGCCAGGTAGCCTTGATTAACAATCGTGGTGTTCCACTGATAATTGGGGAAATAGTCGTTGGAGTCTGAAACATAGAGCATCGTGGCCAGGCCGACCTGCCGCACGCGTGTGGCGCAGGACGTGATGTTCGCCTGATACCGCGCCTGAGCCAGGGCAGGCAGCAATATGGCAACCAGCAACGAAATAATGGAAATCACCACCAGCAACTCAATGAGCGTGAATGCCTGTGATCGGCCGGCCTGTCGCGGATGTTCATGTTCCATTATGAATCTCCAATTTGAGAAATGCCTATTTTGAGCGAGGCGGACCGGACGTCTGCCCCTGCACGACGTGCGGCTGAACCACAATCCGTTTACTACCCGCTCTGCGTGAATTAATACTGGAAATCATCATTTCCACGGCAGACTGCGCCATATCCTCCAAACCGACATCAACGGACGTCAGCGTCACCGGCCAGCCGCCATTACCGGTTCCACCGCCGGAGCCGGCGATACTGATATCTCCAGGTACGTCCTTCCCGATCGCGCGCAGGTACTGCATGGTCTGCCATGCCGCAATATCTGTATCGGCAAATATGGCGGTCAGGTCAGGGCTTTTCGCAAACAACGAACGGACCGGCTCAATCACATCAATGGTGGGCGTTTCCTGAATGTCGCTTTCGGCCTGCTCCACATCGATCCCCGCCTTGACCATGGTGTCGACAAACCCCTGCGCATAATGACCATGTACTGAATTACCGCGCGGCCCGATCAGCAGGCCGATTCGTCGATGCCCCAAGCCAAGCAGATGTTCGGTCATACAGACCGAAGACGCGTACGGGTCACCAGTCACCTGATCAACCCCCGGCACGCCGGCTTGCGAACCCGCCAGAACCACCGGCATCATCCAGTGCTTGAGCCGATGCAGCAGCCACTCGGAGACGGAACCCATCAGGATCACACCGTCCACACCAACCTCTTCAAACATCGGCGGCAGTTCATCGTCATGTATCTGACTGCTGTCAAACAACGACAGTTGCAGGCGCATCCCCGCTTCGCGCGTGGCATGCTCGATTCCGGCAATCTGCCGGCCGTAGTGAGAGTGCATCAGTGACCGGTCGCACAGTACCACGCCGATACAGTTGTTTCGCTGAGTGGCAATACTTCGCGCGGCCGCGTTGGGGCGATAGCCATGCTCGCGCGCGATGCGGCGAACACGGCGGGTCACTTCCTGACTGATTCGTGGATCGTTGGCCAGCGCCCGCGTCACCGTGGTACGAGACACCTTCGCCAGATCGGCAATCTGTCGCTGACTGACACGGGTTGGAGCGGCGGTAGAATCCATAAGCTGAGCATCTTTATGCACTCGTGTGCATATTATTTCCGTCAACATTGTGTTTGTCAACCCCTCAATTCCTCTATATTTCTGAGTATTGCTTTTTTGAGACGGGTTTACTATGGTTTATGTTGTGCACACGGGTGCACAATTTGGGCGAAATTCAATGGCACTAAGTGCCGTCCCAACCGCAATTACGGCCAATCCAACATACGGAACCGGAGCAAACACCATGCGCTTCTACACACTGATCTGTGCAATCCTGGCGGCATTCGGGGCCGGCACCATGACAGCGTCTGCCGAATCTTTCACACTGGTCGAAAAAGGCAAAGCGGCCACCAACGTATATGTCGTCCCTGGCGAACGAACACCGGCCCAACAGAAAGCCATGTCAGAATCGCGTGACTGGCTGACCAGCGCACTGGCCGAAGCAAGCGGCGCGACGCTTCTATCCGTCGAAAAATTGACCGCCCGCCCGACCATTGTCCTGACCACGGTCAATGAAGATCAGCCCAAAGGTGCGAACCTCGAACAGTTGCGGTCGCATCACGATGCCTACGCCGTCATCACCAAACCCAAGCGGCTCTGGCTGATTGGCAACAATGCGTATGCCGTGCGCCACGCCGTGGCTCACTTGCTTAACTCTTTGGGCTTTCGTTATTACGCCCCATCGGAACAGTGGCACGTCATCCCAAAGCTGAATACCGTTTCAACCAACCTGAACGTCACCGAACAGCCGGACCTCGGCACACGCAGCATCTGGTATGCCTACGGCAATCCCATCGAAGGCCTTACAGAAAAATATCGGCGCTGGTCCATGGGCAATCGCCTGTCCCTGCATCGCACCACCACTACGGGCCACGCCTACGGCCACATCATCAATCGCAACAAGGAAGCATTTGGTAAGCATCCGGAATACTTCGCGCTGCAGGAAGACGGTAGCCGCGACTCGATCAAATCACCGAACGCGGCGAAGTTCTGCTTCTCCAACCCCGGACTGATCGAACTGGCTGCCAAAGACCGCATCGTGCTGCTCGAACAGATGCGCAAGAATGACCCGACGGCGTACATGGTCTCAATGGACCCGTCGGACGGCCAGGGTACGTGTCATTGCGACAACTGCATCGCGCTCGGTACGACCTCTGACCGCGTTTTCCATCTGGCCAACGGCGTCGCGAAACAACTACGCGACAAGTACCCAAATGCCTGGGTCGGCCTGTATGCCTACAGCAGTCATCGACTGCCGCCAACCATTGAGCTTGAGCCGAACATTTATGTGCAGGTCGCCATGGGGTTCAATCGCACGCAGTACAGCCTGCCTGAACTGGTTGACCTCTGGTCGAAAAAAGTCGGCGCGGTCGGCCTTCGTGAATACTACGGCGTGCAAGCATGGGACTGGGGCCTGCCAGGCCGCCTGCGCGGGGCGCGTGTAAGCTACCACCGCAAATGGATTCCGTTCTACGCCAAGCGCAAGCTCAACGCGATCAATGCTGAAACCAACTCCAACTGGGGCGCCCAGTCGCTTGGCCTGTACATCGCCAGCGAACTGATGTGGGACGTCAACGCCGATGTCGACGCACTGATGGAGCGATACTTTCAGGAACTATTCGGCTCCGCCGCAGAACCGATGAAAACGCTTCAGGCCAAGTTCGACCTCGGCCCGCCGCTACAGCCGGCCACACTCTCGCCGATGTTTGACGATCTGAGTAAAGCGTACGACCTGGCATCAACAGACGACGTTCGCGCCCGGCTTGTCGACATGATGGCGTACCTTGTCTACGTCGATATGTACCGCCGATTCGAGACCGTCTCGGCCACACAGGGCACTCGCAATGATGTGTACTATGAAGCCCTCAAGCCACTCATGACCTACGCATGGCAGATTCGCGGGCGTGATGTGGTGCACTACTACGCGCTGGCACGACGGCTGTGTAACGGCCTTCCGATCAAAGACAAGCGCATGGACTTTTACATGGCCAATAAAGAGCAGGCACCCGTCTGGCAGACCGGTGATCCGCTTACGGATGAACAAATCACGGCCATGTTCCGAAATACCGCGATCAAGCTGAAGCAGGATGCAAGTGCCTACGTCACCTATTCGCGATACTTCGAGCCCGTTAACCCGCCGGGCAAAGACGCAGGCCCTTCCAAGCTGTTCAACGGCACGCAGGAACACGTCATCGGCCTGCGAGGCCCGATCACCGGCTATCTCATTCCCGGCAAGGCCTGCCAGTTGAAGATCAGCATCAAGCCGACTGGGCGCAGCGCCACACTGACGGTCTACCGGCGCGGTGACGACGTGCTGGTCGAAAAAACGACCACCGACAAGGATAAGTTCACCGAAATCGTGATCGACATTCCACGAGCCAACGAATATCGGTGGGTGCTGGATGGCCACGCCCTGCTGCATGCCGGCCCTGAAGTACCGCTCGTGTATGAGTCATCCGTATTCAAGCCGGCGTGGGTGGACTACAGCGGGCCGAGTTACTTTTACGTGCCCAAGAGCACGAAGCAGATCCTTGTATCAGCCAATCCGCGCTTGAGCCTGTGGGTACCCGGCCAGAAGAAGCGGCTTGATGTTGTTCCCGCCAGCCGCGCACCAGGCAAGGATTACGTCGTGATCGATGTACCGAAAGGCGCGGCCGGGACAGTGTGGCATACCGATTCACAAACACGCGGCAAGGTCATTCTGCTGAATATCCCGCCATTCTTCAGTCTCAACCGAAACACGATCTATGTCCCGCGCGAAGTAGCAGAGTCCGACGAGTTGACGACCGCTGCGCATTAGGATTAAACGAAAGCAAGGCCAGTCCCAATGAAATCAGAAGGAACACTCGTCGCCATCGGCGCCCATGCCGATGATATTGAACTGCACGCCGGTGGCGTGGCAGCCAGTGCTGCTGCACTTGGGTGGCCCGTTCATTTCGTCATGTCGACCAACAACATGTCCGGCGACCTGGTCGTTCAATCCGGCGACGGAACACAAGTCGAACATCGCGACCCGGATGCCACGCGCGAAGTGCGGCACGGCGAACAGCAAGCCGCAGCAGACGTCATCGGCGCAAAGCTGCATCTGCTGGACTATCCGCAGAGACATTACTGGTCGGATGGGAAACGCGTATCCTTAACGTTCTCTGATGTTGAACATCACACCATGCCGGCATCATCTGACAAACCACCGCTGATCATTGCGGCACAAAACAAGCAGGCGATCGAACGCCTCGGCCGACTGCTGACCGAACTTCAGCCGACCATGCTGCTGACGCATACGGTGACAGACTTCGACCCGGAACATCACGCCACCGCATCGCTGGTGTATCAGGCGTTTCGAAAGGTACGGCAAGAGCTACCGGACGACGCAACACTGCTGTTCTGGGCGCCGGGCACGACCAGCCGGGCAGGCATGTTGCGCCAAAGCTATGACTGCATTCTGCCATTCGATGAAGCCGCATATGAGCAGAAGATGCAAATGCTCAATTGCCATGCGAGCCAGATGACATCACGCCGACTTGAAATGGCAGAACGCCGGGCACGGCTATGGGGCGCGGAAATCGAAGCCCCCTTTGCCGAGACATTTACCACTGTGATCAGCGCGCAGGAATCGAGCATCGATCACTGATCGCTACTTTTACATCCCCTTGCCAATAATGCTTTGACAATCATGTGGCACCTTGTTGAACTCCACCACCTTGCGTCCGAACTTGCCGAGCGTGTTCTCGATCACTACAAAATCAACCGGCAGCACAACGTCGTTCCACTTGTCACCAATACCACGAATCGCAACGTCGAGCATGGTCACGACCTGCTTATCCAGCGGCTCATCGCTTTCCAGCGTAATCGCCCCGTAAAACTCCTGGCACTCGGTGTACCCGGAGTTGTGCGTACCGGTGTATGGCTTGAATCGTGACAGATCATCTACGTTCAGGCCGAACCGCTTGTTGACCTCTGCAGTCTTGCCCTGGAAATAGTCGACCAGCGCCTGCTCCTGTTGTTTGGCGGGCCGGTTATGCTTGACGATGTCTTTGTAGCCGGCCAAGCCGACCTTGTAAGCTTCGTTCACGAAATCGAACCAGTAGCGCTGGTCGCGCGTGGGTTTGCCCATGACGATCGAGCGACGAATACAACTGGTCAGGCCGTCACGCTTGGGCGCTGCGCCCAAGTGCACCCAGTCACCCTTGTTGATGCGGCGATTCAGCGCTTTGCCGATCAGCGTGCGATTGGCTTCGTTGGCGCCGACCATTACATCAAAGCCGTTCTCTTCACCGCCCAGTTCCATGCCGACGTGGTAACCCCAGCCGGCAACCTGCGTTTCCGTCATGCCCGGTTTGATCACTGCAACCATCGCGCGCATCATCGCGTCCGCGATCACATTGGCGTCGCGAATCAACTCCATTTCGCGATCGGACTTGAGGTTCTTGATCTTAAAGTAAATCTCCTGCGCATCGACGACGTTGCGCTTGCCGAACAGCTTGTTCAGGTAGTCCACCACGCCGGCCGGAATCACCTGTCGAGGCGTCAGCAGTGCGACCTTCTTGGCCTTTGAAATACTCTTGCCAGTCGCGGCTTCAATTACTTCTTCCAGACGCACCGCGCGAATCGGATACTTCTCATCCGCCAGCTGTAGCAATTCAACCTTGTGAACTTCGGCCTTCGCGCGATGCGCGAGCTGTTCGGCGATGTATCCGCCTTCCAAACCAGCTGCGATGTGAAAGCCAGTCTTGCCAATCACACCGGCAATCTGTTCGATACTGACATTGGTATTGCCGCCAAGGTAAGGGACATCGCCGTTGTAATGCTCATCCGAAAAAACGAAGCCGACGTCAAACCCCGCCTTGGCCAGAGCGCCAGCTACTTTCTTCTGCCGCCTGCGAAACTCGGCGGTATCAACTGCCAACCCCTTCTTCACCGTCGGCGTGCTGGCGAGAATTTTCTCGACCTTCTTAAACTCGCTGCGCATCTCGGACAGTCGTTTGGTACCGATTCCCTTGGCCATGGCTTGGTTTCCTCGTCCTCAGATATCAGATTGATTCAAACAGATTAGACGGGACGTTACCAGCCGGACACGATCAAATCAAAATTACGAAACTTGCGGTTGACCTCAGCAAAAGGGTTCCGACGTTGTAACTCATATGGCCGCGGGCAAGGCAATACGTAATGACCGCAAACCACCTCGTCTGCCGTCAGTACGTCCCATAATGAGCAACCAGTCATATGAAAGCGCCCGCTAACATCAAAATTTTTCCAAATAATCAAACCCTTGCGCTGATGAGCCACCTAGGACATTGCCGATTTTTAAGGAAAGCCACTTAGAGCCAATCCGGGAAAGCCTGAGTGATGAACTCGGGCCTGTTTGTATGGCTCGAAAGCGACCAGATGTATGCGAAGAGAGACAGACACTATGCCCGTTTCGCTTTTGAAAACACAAATCTTTAAGCAATTGGCTGTTTGCATATTGGCTGTCTGCCTGATCCCGGCAGTCATAGTCCAAGCTGAGGATGAAGACGATAACGACTTTGCCGACCTGAGCCTCGAACAACTCATGGACGTCGAAGTCACGTCCGTCTCCGGGCAAGGCGAAGCCTGGTTCAACACGCCTGCTGCCATTCACGTCATCACCAACGAAGACCTTCGCCGAAGCGGCCACCGGCATCTGGCTGAGGCGCTGCGAATGGTGCCGGGCATGAACGTCGCCCGTCTCAATTCCAACACATGGGCCATCAACACGCGCGGCTTCAATACACGCCTGGCACGAAATCTGCTTGTCCTGATCGACGGACGAATCGTCTATGACCCGATGTTTGCCGGCACACACTGGGACATTCAGGACGTCATGATGGAAGACGTGGACCGTATTGAAGTCATCCGTGGTCCGGGCGCAACACTCTGGGGCGCCAACGCAGTCAACGGCGTGATCAACGTTACCACCCGCAGTGCCAAAGACACCCAGGGACTTTATCTCAGCGCCGGCGCGGGTACCGAAGACCGAGGACTGCTTGAAGCCAGGTACGGCGGACAAATCGGCGAAAACGTCTACTACCGTGTCTGGGGCAAATGGGCCGACTACGACGCAACGGAATCCACCAGCGGCAACGAACTGTCTGACGACTGGGACATGTCGCGCGGCGGGATTCGTTTCGATATTGACGGGGCAGACGATGCAACCATCAGCATCCAGGGCGAAGTCTACAACAGCGACCGAATCGGACAGGACATTCGCATCGCCGTACCCACCGGCCACCTTGCGACAGCGGTCCAGATCAACGACGCCCAGGCGTCAGGCGGGCACGTCCTTTTCAACATCAACAAACCACTGGAAAACGGCGGCTGGTCACTCAAGGGCTACTACGACTACACCCACCGTGAATTCCTTCCCGGCTTCAAAGTCAAACGCGACACGCTGGAAATCGACTTTCGCCACTTCTTCGATGTAGCGGACATCCACACCATCATGTGGGGCACGAGTTGGCAGTACACTGCGGATGAGACGCGTGCCAGCAGCACATTGGCGTTTTCCGATATGGATCGCGAAACCGACGTCTTCGCGTGGTTCCTGCAGGACACCGTCGCCCTCATACCCGACAAGCTGACGTTGCTGATCGGCTCCAAGTTTGAGATCAACGACTACACCGGCTTTGAGATTCAGCCAAGCGCACGGCTGTCCTGGACGCCGTCTGATCGCCACAACTTCTGGGGCGCCGTGTCCCGTCCGGTCCGTCGTCCCGCTCGTACTGACGACGATGTGATCTTCACGGCCGCATTCGGCGATACCGGTTTACTCGCCGGCGGTCCGGCATCGGGCATTATTGTGCCGCTGAACGTGGTCGGTTCGACAAGCGTCGATTCGGAAGAACTGATTGCGTATGAATTGGGCTATCGCGCGAAAGTCACCGAACGGCTGACCGTCGATATTTCCGTCTACTTCAACGACTATCGCAAACTGATCCTCCGACAGCCGGCAGGTGTCGGCATTTTTGACAATCGCGCCTCTGGCGAATCATACGGCGCGGAACTCAGCACCAGCTGGCGCATCGCGGATAACTGGCGCCTCGAAGCAAGCTACAGCTTTCAGCGCGTACAGATTCACGGTGATGGTCAAAATGGCCCCGAAGGCGACACGCCGCACAACCAGTTTCAGATCCGTTCTTACTACGACATCACGAAAGACATCGAGTTCAATGCGGCACTGTACTATGTCGACAACGTCCCCAATCAGGCGACAGATTCATATTTCCGTCTTGACCTTGGCGTGACATGGCGGCCGACTGCCAATCTGGAACTGAGCGTCTGGGGACAGAACCTGCTCGAACCAAGTCATCAGGAAGGCACGGATGAATTCTTCCTGGCCTCGTCACACGAAATCGAAAGAAGCGTCTACTTCCAGATGACGCTGCGATTCTAGTAACAGTTAGCTGATTTAAGGCAAAGATTGGATGTTTAAGTTGTGCAAACATGCCGAGCTGATGCTGCTGTTTACTGTTACGGTAATCATCGGTATGCCTGCGCAAACACGCGCGGATTCGCTCGACTATGCCAAAGTGGCCAAGGTCAAATCAGCTTACCTGCTGAACTTCATCAAGTTTACTCAGTGGCCGGAACAAAAGCACGCAGACAAGGACAGCCCGATCATCATCTGTGTTCTGGGCGAAGACCGACTGGGAAGCGTTCTGGACCAGACGATGCAGGACAAGATCGTGAATGATCGCTCTATCCTCATTCACAGAATTGATGTTTCAGCTAATGATCGGAGAATCTCGCAGCTATTACAGAGACATCAGGAGCAGTTAAGGAAATCCCATGTCGTTTTTATCGGCGTATCTCTGAAGACCCATGTCCAGAAGGTGCTCAACACACTGGAGAATGCCGACACACTGACCGTCAGTGACATCCCCTCTTTTGTCAAAGAAGGCGGCATGCTCGAACTTGCGTTAAGCAACAACCGCATCGTCTTTCACGCAAATCGTAAGGCCGTGTCCAATTCAAACGTGAAAAGCAGTTCAAAACTGCTACGGCTTGCAAAGCGAATTGAATAAAAACACCGGTTCCCGGGACTGCCCGCCAAGTGATAAAAACGGCGATATGCATCACCGCGGCAGCAGATTATACGGACGTCCTGTAGGAGCCAGGTGTTTCAGGTTTAAAGCACTATTCATATCAATATTTCCTGAATAATCCAGCAGATACAGTGATGACCCCTACGTACTATGCCGATTTTCAACTAAAGCTGTCAATGGTTACGGGAAGCGTCTGCTTCGTGGATACAAGTACTTTCCAGCGGACGTAGGGGCAAATAGGACGAATGCGCGTAAACCAATGGACACCCAAACCGCCACTTCTCAGTCGAGAACGTACAAGCACTGGCGACTGACGCTATGCGTGCTGTTCTGCCTGCAGGCGGTGGCTCTGGCCCAGAACGGGGATGTCAATGATTTTGCCGATCTGAGTATCGAAGAGTTGATGAACATCGAGGTGACGTCGGTGACCGGTCAGGGCGAAGCATGGTTTACAACGCCCGCGGCCATACACGTCATCACGAATGAAGATTTGCGCCGAACGGGGCATCGTCAACTGGCTGAAGCGCTGAGAATGGTGCCTGGGATGAACGTCGCCCGACTGAACTCGAACACCTGGGCAATTAACGCCCGAGGTCTGAACAACCGGTTTACACGAAACCTGCTGGTTCTGATCGATGGCCGGCAGATATACGACCCACTGTTCGGCGGCACACTCTGGGATATCCAGGATGTGATCATGGAAGACATTGACCGCATTGAAGTCATCCGTGGTCCGGGCGCAACGCTCTGGGGCGCCAATGCCGTCAACGGGGTGATCAACATTACCACACGTAGCGCCAAAGATACCCAGGGACTTTACCTCAATGCCGGTGTCGGTACCGAAGACCGAGGACTCCTCGAAGCCAGATACGGCGGGAAAATTGGTGACAATGTCTATTACCGCGTGTGGGGCAGATGGGCTGACCACGACGCGACGGTCTCAACCAGCGGCAACGAACTGTCCGACGACTGGGACATGTCAAAGGGAGGGCTTCGCTTCGACATTGATGGAGCCGACGGCGCTGTCATCAGCGTTCAAGGCGAGGTTTATCACGGCGATCGAATCGGACAGGACGTCAGAATTCCCGTGCCCACCGGCCATTTTGCATCGACTGTTGTGGTCAACGATACGCAGGCAGCAGGCGGCCATCTTCTTTTCAACATTGACAAGCCTCTGGATAACGGCGGCTGGGAACTGCGAGGCTACTACGATCGAACGCATCGTGAATTTCTCCCTAGTGTGAAGGTCAAACGGGACACGCTGGAAATCGACTTTCGTCACTATTTTGATCTCGGCGACACCCACTCGATCATGTGGGGAGCAAGCTGGCAGTACACGACCGACGAAACGCAAGCCGGCGCATCCGTCGCGTTCGTGGATAGCGATCGCGAATCAGATGTATTCGCATGGTTCCTCCAGGACGAGATTACACTCATCCCCGATAAGTTGACACTTCTGATCGGGTCGAAATTCGAGAGCAACGACTACACCGGGTTTGAATACCAGCCGAGCGCCCGTCTGTCGTGGACGCCGTCCGATCGACACCACTTCTGGGGAGCAGTCTCCCGCCCGATCCGCCGCCCGACACGTTTTGATGATGACGTTGCGATTACCGCTGCATTTGTCGACACGGGATTGATTGGCGGCGGTCCACCGTCAGGGATTATCGTGCCGCTGAGCCTACTGGGTTCAGCAGACATCGAGTCTGAAGAATTAATCGCTTACGAATTAGGCTATCGCGCAAAGGTGGCGGAACAACTGACATTTGACGTCGCGTTCTTTTTCAATGACTACCGCAAGCTAAGCCATTTCAGCACAACGGGTGTTCCCACCGTTGGCAACCGCGCATCCGGTGAAACATACGGTGCGGAATTCAGCGCGAGTTGGCGCGTGGCAGACAATTGGCGTCTCGAAGCAAGCTATAGTTTTCATCGTGTCCAGATACATGGTGACAGTTTTCTCAGCCTGGAAGGCGATTCACCGCGAAACCAGTTCCAGATTCGCTCCTACTACGACATCACCAAAGACATTGAGTTGAACGCAGCACTGTACTATGTTGACAATGTCCCCAATCAGACAACAGACTCGTACGTACGCCTCGATCTGGGTGTCACGTGGCGACCCACACCAAACCTGGAACTGAGCGTCTGGGGACAGAACCTGTTTGAAGAAAGTCACAAGGAAGGCTCCGATGTGGCTTTTCTTGCCACACCCCACGAAATTGAGAGGAGTGTCTACTTTCAGATGACACTTCGATTTTAAGAGTTAAATGACTGAAAATAAGAATTAGATGTTCAAGTTGTACAGACATACCGGATTCCTGCTAATGATCGCCATCATGGTGATCACCGGCATGGCCGCGCAAGCCCGTGCGGAGTCCGTCGACCAGACCAAGATGGCCAAGGTCAAATCCGCCTATCTGCTGAACTTCATCAAGTTCACCCAGTGGCCCGAAACCCAACATAAAGACAAGAAAAGCCCATTTGTCATCACTGTCCTGGGCGAGGACCAGCTTGGCGAAGTTCTGGATAAGACCATGGCGAAGAAGATCGTACGCGATCGTGCGATCCTGGTCAGGCGAGTCGAAGTCCCATCTGATTCTCATAAACGTCTACAATTACTGGAGCAGTGCAAGGAGGACATGAAACAATCGCACGTCGTATTCGTCTCGGCCTCACTGCGCGATCATTTACAGGAAGTACTTAGCATATTCCACGGCTCGGATATACTAACGGTCAGTGACATGCCTTCTTTTGCCAAACGTGGCGGTATGCTCGAATTGACGCTGGATAAGAATCGCATTGTTTTCCATGCGAATAAGAAAGCCGTGACGGGTACAAAAATCAAGATCAGTTCAAAACTACTGCGACTGGCAAAACGAGTCGAATCGAGGTGAAAGTAACGACCATGGCATTACTCAGGACTCAAAACTTCAGCACAAAACTGACGCAACTGGTACTCGCCACCAGTGCTGTCGCGGTCCTGCTGGTGTGCGGCGCCCTGACTGCCATGGATCAACACCAGATGCGCCGCAGCGTCCTGAAAGATCTGCGAACCCAGGCGGCGGTCTGTGCCATCCACAGTGAAGCAGCAATGTCATTCGACGACGCAGACGCGGGCAATGAAACACTTGCCGCCTGGCGGGCCGTTCCGGAAATTGCACTCGCGCAGTTGATCAAAGTCGACAAGACACCTTTGGCAACCTATCGGCGTGACACGGCTGAAACAATCAAGATGCCCGAAATGAAATCGCCGAGTATGACGCAAGGCCGATGGCTGTACATGACACAGCCGATCATCGTCGACTCATCGCCGATCGGCGAAGTGCAATTGGTCTATGACCTGCAACCCATGCGCCAACAGATATGGATTTCTGTCGGCCTTGCGCTGGCAACCGGCGCACTGGCCATGCTCGCCGCATATGTCCTGGCGGTACAACTGCTCAAAACGCTGGCCCGACCCGTTCGCGAGTTGGTCAGCACAGCCGACCAGATTACGAATACCAACGACTTCTCAATCCGCGCAACCAAGTACAGCGATGACGAGTTGGGGCAGTTGACCGGCGTATTCAACGGCATGATTGCTCAGATTCAACAGAGCAATGAAGCACTTCAGAACACCAACGACGATCTGGAACGACGGGTTGACCAGCGGACAAGTGAACTCAATGAGGCCTTGCAAGAAGCTCAGGCGGCCAATCGGGCCAAGACCGACTTCCTCGCAAACATGAGTCACGAAATCCGTACGCCGATGACCGCTATCCTCGGATACAGCGACCTGCTCGACGAAGAAGAAGAGCGTGAAGAAGCTGTGCGCGTCATTCAGCGCAACGGCCAGCATCTGCTGACGATCATCAACGACATCCTGGACATTTCCAAGATTGAAGCTGGCAAACTGGATACAGAAATAATTACCTGCACGCCTGCAGATATCCTGATGAACGTGCAGGAACTCATGCAGAAACCGGCGCAGGACAAGGGCCTTAAACTTTCCACACATGTCAACGGCCCGATTCCAAGATCGATTCTGTCCGATCCGACAAGGCTCAAGCAGATCCTGATGAACCTCGTTGGCAACGCAATCAAATTTACGCACAACGGCTATATCCGGATCGAGGCGCAATACATCGACACCGACGACAACGATTCACCACTGCTGCAAATAGAGGTGCATGACACCGGCATCGGCATGTCGGAAGATCAGATCAATCGGCTGTTCAGCGCCTTCATGCAAGGCGATGAATCCATGACCCGCCGATATGGCGGTACCGGACTGGGCCTGGCCATCTCCAGGCGACTGGCAAAAATGCTCGGCGGTGATATTCAGGTCCAGAGTAAGGTCGACCAGGGAAGTACGTTTACATTGTGGATCGCCGCCGGCATAGTGGAAGGTTCGCCTCTCATTTCGGACATCGAAGGGCTGACGAGCAGTTCATCCGGTACGCCGGATAAAGCTGCCGCAGATGATACCGGCCAGGCTCCGGCGCCCCCCGCTAAGCCGCGCGTACTGCTGGCTGAAGACGGTATAGACAATCAACGCCTGATTCGCCTGGTTCTCGAGAAAGCAGGCGCGATGGTCGACGTTGCCGACAACGGTAAAGAAGCGCTCGAGCAGGCACAGGCAGCAAAACAGGAAGGCGAGCCATTTGACGTCCTGTTCATAGACATGCAGATGCCGGTCATGGATGGATACGAAGCGGTCGCGGAATTGAGGAAACGCGGCTATCAGCACCCGATTGTTGCCCTGACCGCCCACGCCATGCGTGGCGACAAGGAACGATGCTTAAAGGTCGGCTGTGACGAATTCACTACCAAGCCAATCAATGTTGCCCATCTGAAAAAGCTGCTGGCGCAGTTTACACAAACGGCCAGGGACCGGGCCGCAATCGCCGACGCGTCGTGAGCCGGAGTCGGGTGTTGTAGAATTCCCGCATGACCGACAACGATGCCTGGCAAAATCCATGGCAATGGACGGCTGTTAACGCAACGGGAAAATCCGGCCGCTACCGTGGCGACATGGATATGCCGCCGCAACCTCATTTTTCCATCTGGGTTTGCGCGTCGGGCCAGGGATCGGTCCAGTTTGCCGGTCAACGCATATCGCTTCAGCCGCATATTGTCCTGTTGATCCCACCCGGCGTGGCGGCGCAGCTACGAACCGAAAATGCCAAACGTTCACCTGAGATCGTGTTTGCACTGTTCGATCTGCGAGTTCGTAACCGGCTCATTCAGGATGCCAGACCATTCCTCAAAGCCGACAAACTCACACTGATCATTCCCGGCATGCCGGAGTTGCGACTGGTCACACAGACCAGGGCGGGCAGCATGGGTGATCGGTTTTTGCGCGCCCTGCATTACTACGCCGATCCGGGTGTGCAGTTTCTGGAATTAAATTCACAAGTGATTCGCGCGCTGACCATGTTTCGAGCGGCCTTTGTCTCAGGCCCGCGACAGTTCGGCGCTTCACCGACGCCGGCCCACAGGGCCGCACAGTTTCTTTATCAGAGCGTGGACAACAAGGACGTTTCACTTGACGATGTCGCCCGATTCATCGGCTTAAGCAGAACGCACACCGTTCGGCTCTTTCGAGAAGAGTACAAAACCAGCCCGATGCGGTTTCTGCTTGAGCAACGAATGGGGCTGGCCCGGCGCCTGCTGGGGCAGAATGAATTTAAGATCGCGGAGATTGCGGAGTTGACCGGCTTTTCTTCGCCGGAGTTCTTCAGCCGGACATTCAAAGCTGAACACGGCATGTCGCCACGCGCGTTCCGTCAGAGCGTAACAGACGATTCAACCGAGTAGTGCGCTATCAGCGAAGCGCGTGATCCACGCCGGTAAACCACGACGTCGGGCGGCGGCTGACCCATTGCACGCCGGTCGAAGGAAATGAACCGGCCGCATACACGCCGGCAAACAGGTCGAACGGCACGTAGTTTTCCGTAATGACCACCCCACCATCCAAACGCAGTACGTAACCGAAATCCTTGTAAGGCCACATCAGTCGGTTGCCGACGCTACCTGCGTTCGGCTCACCCGTCACCGGGTCACGGCGATTGTCACTGGCGGACCAGAACATGGCTGCACCGCTGTTGCCGTAGTCGTGCAGGATCGTTCGCGAATTCTGGAACTGTTCGATTTCATGCGAACCGCCGAAATCGTTGTCGACGCCGCTTTCATTGAACCGGTATGAATAGCTGCACAGGTCACCGGTTCCCCCTCCGCCCGCGTACAACGGCACATCCATGGCTGGCGACTTGATGATCTTCTCCGTGCCAAGGTAGCTGGTGTCACGAATCAGGATCTGAAGTGCGGTCGGCTGATTCCCGGGCGTCGAGTCGTCGCCATCCGCGCGTAAGGAGCACGTGTAGTCCGCCGTCGGATCGTTGACCACGGAAGCGCCTTCGGGCAGGAACCCGCCGTAATCTTCCGAATAAGCCACGGCACCGATGTGAAGCTGCCGAAGGTTCGACTGGTCCATGGCCTGATGTGCCGCTCGCCGCGCCCCCTGCAGAGCCGGCAAAATGATAGAAATCAACAATGAAATGATCGAGATCACAACCAACAGTTCGATCAGTGTAAAACCGTTACCACGTTGAAATCGTCGATGCATGACGTCGATCCCTTTCGACAAAGTTCCATGGGAAATGAGCTTACTGCATAATTATAGTGCTAAATACCCACAAGACAATGATACGAGTAAAAAACCATCTTTTGAGAAAAAATATATATAGCACTTAATGTCTCTTCCGTATGAGCGATTCCGGCCTCGCCGCTCCCCGCGCATCTCAAGTCTGGGTCCGAGAATAGATGCGATCTCTGCCAATTACGCATTCTTAAGAGTTCTCCCATCCGAACGTCCGAAAATACTGGTACGTCCGGCAACCGCTTAACACTTTGGGAGTGTCCTTCATCATGTTCCGATCGGCTATCACTTTGCTTCTTGTCTTCGCCTGCCCCGCATTGGCCGGCTCAATCGAATCGTCCATCAACAACCGAACCGCTACGGACCTGACTGACGGTCAGGCGTACACCTTCTGGGTCGCCGGCCAGATTGCAGGCCCGGTGTCTGATAAACAGGCTGTCTATCCCACTTCGTCCTTCACAGCCAATATCGACCTTTTCAATGCGTCACGTGCGAGCCTTTTCATGCTGCTGGGCGATAACTATCAGGCGCAGGATGAAACGCGCGTCTTTGCCTTTCGAAGCGTCTGTAACAAAATCAACGCGCCGGTCTTCAACGCACCCGGCGACCGTGACGCAGAAGACCGCAATCTCTACGTCACTGAATTCGGCAAACAGACATGGTCCGATTTCAAGGTCGGCTCCGACCTGTTCATCATCCTCGACACAACGGTCGCCAATGGCGCCTTGGGCGAAGAACAACTGAAATACTTCAAAACGACCATCAAGGATTGTGCAGTCGATGACACGGTTCGGAATGTCTTTATCTTCTCTCACCATCTGACCTGGGCATCAGATGTCGATGGCCTGCAACACATGGCACCAAACAGCGGACACACTGACTACACGAATCAGATTCGTCCGTTCCTGAACGTTCTCGGCAAGTTCAAGCAGGTGATCTGGTTCAGTGGTGACATTAACCATGACGCCCAGCACACGCCAGACAGCAAACTCTACTGGAAAGACCCGAACATCAATCTGCACTGCGTCGCAACCGCGATGTTCAATACCGACAAGGACGCAGTCGTGCATGTCAACGTGGACCCGACCGGCAACGTCAGCATGACACCGATCCGCCTGGCAAGCGGTCTCCTCGACACGTTTGCACAGACCGATCCGGCACAGTGGCAGCCCAAAGCAGCCCCCATTCCGAACGACAGGGCCGCACTGGCCGGTGTGCCGGTTCAGGCTGGCAGCGGGCTGAAAACCTTCCTGGCAGGCTGCATGTTCGGCCTGGCCATTGGGGCCGCGCTGTTTATCGAACTGCGTCGCAGACCGACCGGGCCATCAGCACCCCAGCCTGTTGTCGTCACTGAACAGCCAATAACGACACCGGATGTCGACGGCGAACTAATCTCCGACGAAGCGGACAGGCAACTGCGCCAGGCAGCCTGACCGAGCCGCACGGACACTCAAGACCCGACAGACTCAATGCGCACAAATACACAGCCCCGCGCCGGCACTTCAACCTGCGGCGCGCCGGCTTCCATTTCAAGCCGTTTGAATTGACCCAGCGGCTTGCCGGTCTTCAGATCACTGAGCCGATAAGCATCATCAAACAGGCCCAGCAATTTGAAACGCATCGGCAGGGGCTGATCCAGAAAGTTAAACAGGATCACCACACGGTCCTCGCCAAGATAGTCGCGCGTGTAATGCACGGCTTCATACTGGTAAGCGATATCCGGATGCCAGGGCATGCGGGCCAGCAGGTTCTGGGAAACGGATAGCGAAGTGCGCCGTTCGATGTTACCCACGGGCTCAGCGATAACCTCGTAGCTTCGATCGGTGTTACTCGCAATATAGGGTTTGAGCAGTTCCAACTCTTCGATCGCCTGGCGACAAGCCAGAAAATGTTCGCCATCGAAGCAGTCACCGCGGAAGACGGAAAGACCGCGTCCCTTGGCGGTACCGATTAACAGCATCTCCAGACGCAGCAGGTCAGGGCCCATCGTCGCGCCGCGATAACGCGGCGTCTCACTGATCGTCGTCGCGATCGGGGAAATCATACTCACGTCCACATCGCGGTCAGATTCAAGCGCAAACTGCTTGGTGGTGCGAATGATCGGCCGAACGGATTTGAGCCCGCCCAGGAATCCATAGAAGTAACCGCTCGTTGCGATCTCATCGGAAAACGTAGCCAGTTCACGCAACGAATGACGGCCCGAGCGGCGTCCATCCCACCAGTAGGCCGGCATGTCTGCCGCGGACGCCAAGGCCGCGTACTTCAACGACGGATTCACTTCCTTCATGATCTGACGGACCTTATTGAGTAGATCACGATTCCGTCGGCGACCGAACTGTTTGTAAACCTCCTCGTATTCGCCATCGCGCGCAACCTGTGTCGGTGACGCGGTAATCCCGGTTTCTTCCTTGAACATCGCCAGACATCGTTCGCAGTAGCACCAAACCGGCGCGCACTCAAAATCAACACACAAACCTGTAATCTTCGGGTCCTTGGCTGCCTTGCGCGCGTGCTGAAAGTGGCGGCCTAATTGCGGATGATCGGGATTCTCCAGAATAGCCAGCGGGCAAAAATCCTTTGGCATCTTCTTACCATCAGGGGTTATCGCGGCAAACTGGCTGGTTTCATCCGTCACTCTGAAGGAATGCCCAAACCAGCCGAAACGCGGATAAACGTCAAAACCGTGCTCGCTCAACATCTGATTTTGTGCTTCGTCACTGCCGCCAAACATGCGACTGAAGCCCATGCGACGCATCATCTTGACGTAGTCGCCAGCGCGGCTCGCTTCGCCCGGCATCTGCCCGCTCCACATGCTGAGCTCAAACCCGGTATCCGGCGCGGCATCTGTCGGCGTCGCGACGCCGCGCAGCGGATACTCTCGCACCTGGCCGCGATGATCACCAACCGTGTACCAGGCGCGAAGTTGAGCATTCTCAAATGGCTTGGTTGCACGAATAAACAGGTTGACGCCCTGCGCCGGATGAGGTGTTGTCCCAGTGCCTACAACCTTCATGTCAAAGTTCAGCGCATAGTGCGAAACGCCGTCCTTTAAGGACTCGCGTTTGAGTGAGGCCTTGTCGTACAAGATGTCCAGGTGGCCATCGGTTTCGATGTGCAACGTCACCGGGGCGCGCCCGCTGCGCACATTGCCCTTGATCGGAGTGAAGTCTTCGGGAAATGTCGTGTAGAAATTGAACTGCAAATCTGCACCCACAAGCAGGCAGATGCGCCCCAGGTTAATGCTGGGCCAGATATTGACTTCAACTCCTTCGGACAGCCCATAGTAGTACGGCGGAGCCGCCGGACGATCCACCTTTACCTGCGCATCTTTCTCAAAACGCAACTCGGCGAAATCAATCGCCGCATATGTCCAGTGAGAGGATTCAAACAAAGGCTCTGTATTTTCAATGCGCAGGGTATTCTCGCCCTGCTTCAACGCACCGGCAGGAATCGACAACACCTTTTCGCTCCAACCGATGAAGTACCTGCGGTTGCGCGTCGCTGAAATGTCGTTGTTCTTGAACATCGGGCCGACGTGCAGCTCCTTGTCGTTCAGCAACACACGCAGTTTGTTAGGCTCATCAAAACTGTCATCAATGCCGTTTAACACAAGCTGGGCCTTGCCGGCCGGTACGCTCTTCAAATGGAATCGGCAGGTCATCTCGCTGTAGTCGCTACCTTTGCCGACCAGCACGCCCTTGGTGCGCTGGATGCCCTGCCGGCCCCGTTTGACGGAGCCGTCATCATTGGTCATCACCAAACCTTCAAACGCGTTGTGGAAACACCCGGAAAAGAGCGCGTCGTCCAACCTGATATTGGAACCCGTCAGCGTCACCTGATCCGCATTCACTTTGACGCTACTCATCAGCACCACCATCATCAGAACTGTTGAAAAGATAAGAAACTTATTCATGAACCAACCTCTTTCTCTTGTGTTCGTTCGTGTCCAAACTGTTAATCGTTGCCTCGTTGATAAAATCGGTAATCCAACCCACTGAGCATGTCATGCTGGTGCGCGGCGTAACAGAACCGCGCCAGGCTGCGATGCATCATCGCAACCGGCTTGGGGAACTGTGGCGCGTTTGCCCATTGCGAACCATCGATAATCATTTCGAGTATGTGCATGCCCGGCTGCAGATGTTTGGGGTCGTCCGATACGGCATAAGCAGCGCTGAAGTAATTCAGGATCATGCATGATTCAACACACTCCGTGCCGTTTTGAACATAGGCAGCGACATGTCCGGACACGGTCTCCAGCCACTGAGCGAGCCGCTTGTCACCGGTCACCTGCCAGAGCGCCTCAATTCCCATCGCAATGCTGGCATACCCGAACGCGCCAACAACCATGTTTTTGACAACCGCATCCGTCAGCGGCTCTGCTATCAGTGCTTCCGCGATCGACTTTGCCTGGTCAAGAAACCGCTGTTCGTGCGTCAAGTCCGCAAGCGTCGCCTGATGCAGCAGAGCCCAGCCTAATTCACGCGTGAACGCCCAGCGCAAGCCACCCCTGCTGTTGTTGCTGAACGCCCGAATGATGAAGTCGCCTTGTTTAACTGCCACGTCCAGCGCATCGTCGTCACCGGTCACGCAGTAGTAAGCAAGCAAACCCTCACACCAGAGATGACTCGGATACGCCGTCGCGCGGTTGTGATCTGCGCTGTGCGCCGGCGTGCCTTCGTGCGCTTCGGGGTGATCCGAGTAACCCACAAAATCAACTTCAATGGCATGGCGCGCGAACCATCGCAGGCGTTGCCAGAGATCGTCGTCATGGTTGCCGCGCAGCCACTCCCGGCATAGCGCAGCCATCGCGTCGTACTCATTGTTGGACCACACACGCTCGAACTGACCTTCATCCGACCACGGCGCTAGCCGCTTGTGACGGCCGGCCTGGAAAACAGGCGCCACCCCGGGGTTCACCAGATTCACGCTGTCCACCACGGTGTAAGTCGTGCTGTAGCCCGGGTCGATGTTGTCGCCCAGGTCCCACATCCCAATGACTGACGGCATCGTGGACATTCTGGTGAGATGCCGATCAAATCGGCGCGCACTCTTCCGACTCTTCGGCAGAATGCGATCGGCGTGCCATGCTTGGCATTGGCGGTAATGTGCGGCAGAAATCTCAACGGACGCAGTATCCGTCGAAGCGACAACCGCGTCAGAAACCTGTGTCATTGTTGGCGGCTCATCACCCGGCGTAAGTATCAAACGCAAAGTTGTCTCGCGCGAACGTCCCTGTGGCACGGTCAGTTCACCGGCCCATTGCGGCCAGACGTGCATGGTCAATTCAGCGCCTTCACTGGTCAGGCTGCTCGGGCAAAGTTCTTCAAAATCCTGAACGTGAAGCGTCGCCCAACCGCCGGGGACTGACACGCCGAGGTAAGGTCTGGTTGAATCCATGCGCCTGGGCAGAAAGTGGGCGTACTCACTCGGGTCGTCCAAGCAAGACGCATCCGCCACATGAACCCGCGGATGATCCGCCAGACTGCGGATATGGACAGGTCTGGCAGTCTGCACCTCGCGCGGCTGCCATCCCATTCCGAAGTGTTGCTGTAACACGTGCCGACGGACGGGTGCGTCCTCACGCAATCGCAATTGCAGCGATAAGTAATCGAGTCGGTGTAAATCGACGCCAAGGTCATGATGAAAAAATCGATACCGCAACACGGCCGTCGACTGCCCGGCAATCAGTTCGATGCGCAATCGATAACCCATCGCGATATTGCCGTCAGGCGCGACGTGCCGCCCGGTGACAACCGCGACCGCGCGCACCGGCCCGCGCTCGAGTATCTCCACCTTTCGCTGGTTGTCAGCACTGGAAGTAAACGGATGGCTGTCGGCTGATGAAAGTCTCAAGTTTGCTTCAAGGATGCGATCAGCATGACCGACTTCATTGCCTTCCATCCTGATACTTGAGATGGGACTTGGCCCGGCTGAGTTCAACGTCAAGCCGATCTTATCGTTGCCCAGGAGTATTCCGGCTCCATTTTCATCAACAGTGGCCGCACCTTCGGGCACCGGCGCGTCACCAACGATAATCGTATGTTCACCATCTTCAATCGCTACGACCTGACAATCGAGCCATCGCACGGAACCATCCGCCCACGTCGCCAAAGTCCGTGATTGGACCGCAACAGACTTGCCGGACGAGCCGGCTAAAGAGAGGGACTTCCCCTGAGCAAGCGCGCCTTGCGGCATCGGCAACGAAAAACGTTGCCAACCGGCGCGTTTGAGCATCAGAGGTGGAAAATCAATACTGGACACGAAAACAAATCCTTTCGATCTACTGTGATTGATCCCCGTTGCCGTGCGCTAAAAGCACTGTGTCGGCTCTGTCGAGGCGAATCGAAAACGTCACATCATTCCCCTTGCGACTGTGCTTGATGTTGCCATGCCGCAACGACGAAATGCCGATGATGTCAGGTCGTGCCCGAATCGTGACTGCAATGTCAACCGGCTCTGACTTGCCGGTGTAGTTGATCAGAAACAACAAATCCGTTTCCGCATGGCGATACAAGATCGCTTCAACACAAGGCACATCAAGACTGACGGGCCGAGTGGCCACGTCCGTACTGACAAATGACGTAATCTGTTCACGAATGTCGTCCGGCCAGCCGGTTTGAATGCGCCCCTTGCCGCGATTGCGATTAAACCGCGCGCGAACCGGAACTTCATATTGCTCTCCCGGTCGAGTTGCCATCACGCGGAACCGCCCCCTCCCGGCGGTTCCCTCGCGATAACTGCCTGATACCGAATCTGCCTGAACACCGAGTACATCGTGCAGCACCGTGCAAGGTTCGTGGAACTCGTCTCGCGTCGCCGCGCCCCCGGAAAGCCAGGCGGCTCCCCCTTGCTTCACCCATTCCACCAGATGCTTCTGCGTTTGCCTGCGTATTGACACGTCCGTGATATAAACCATATCGAACGACTTAAGAATATCGTCCTGCTCAATTTCAGCTTCGGTGATGACTTCCCAAGGCACCTGATCGTGCAACAGCGCGAAACTCACCAGCCGATTCTCAGCCTGTGAATACCCCCAGAGCGGATCGGCTTTCGCGTACAGCACAGCAACCTTCGCCTCATGTCGGCGCGATTCAACCAGAACATCTTCGATCGCCGCAACATCGCGTGAGAACGTCGCAATGTCATGCACCGCCCCGCGACTGTGCGACCAGGAGTACGGCAGGTAGTTCGCATACGCCGGGCCATAACGCCAGAAACTCACACGCCTCGCGCCGTGTGCCAAAGCGGAATACGCCTTCTCCAAAGCGTGCCCCATGACAATCACAAAACACCCATGCGGCAGGTCATGCGGCCGCGCGGCAGTACGCATCAATTCCGTGTAGTAGCTGACTAGTTGAATCCCATTGTTGCGCCAGCCGTAGGTGTTCAACCAGTCTTCGTTCCACATCATGGTGACCGCGCGACGCCGGCCGAACTCAAACCAGTCGGCTGTTTCCGACGTCAATACACGACGTATCCCTGCACGGAAGTTGACCGATGTATGAACCCCCGGGAGATTTTTTTCTACCGCTTTGGTAGCTGTTCCGAAAATGTCAGAGGTGCGTCGCGCGATGAACAAACGCGTGAAATAGCGCAGCCGTCGATTCTCGATCGGGGCCGAAACGTCGGCGGACACCGGTACGACCACTTCCACGTCCGGCTCTTCAAGCGACAGTTCTTCGCCTTCGCCAGCGACTGCCGCACCCAGGTCGGGTGCTACAATCCCGGTTGCCTCACTACCCGGTTCCGGCAACCCCCATGGCCGGATGGCCTTCCAGTCCGCTGCCCCAACCTCACTTGGCTTTACGCCCAACTCTTGAAGAAAACTTCGAAACGCAGGCACATCCTGTTCTGTCGGCGCGAAGTCAGGTGGCTCGTCCAACAGTTCAACCAGCCCAACGTTGTGAGTATCACCCGCTTTCTTCAACTTGTCAGCAAGGTTCTGGTAATGGGCGGCAACCCGCTTCCGCAAACGGTCCCCGTCGTATGGCGAGATGATTTCATCCTCACCCAATCGCCAATAGACGCGATCGTTAAACGGCTTGTCGCCCAAAGACGCAGAACGAATCTGGTCAATGCTGGATTGCAGTGCCGTACCGAACGAACGCGACACGGCGCTGATACCGATGCGGCGAAGGACTTTTACTTCCTGTTTCAAATCTGCGTCATTAAGCAGCTTGTCCAGCGCTGAAATATTCGCGGCAACCGGGATACGCTGCGGCAACGGTCCATCTTCCGGGTAAACCGAATCAAGCCATGCCAACCGCTCGGCGGTGTCCATCTGCACGGTGCGCACACGCTTGATGAAATCTTCCGGTCGCACCTCGTTTTCAGGTAGTAACAATGAAACCACACCACGGTCTGCATGCGCTTCGACAGTCAACAGGTTGTGAGGCTCCGGCTTCTTTTCCGGCTCGTCATCCAAACTGATGTCATCAAATTCATCGTCAAGCTTTACCAGTGGATCGGGCTTCGCCTTTGCCTTGCTGCTGTCAGCTTCTCTAGGAACCGCAAGTTCAACGCGTGCACGCGCGTCGGACAGAGGCTGACCGGTATTCTTGTCTGTCAGAATAACGGTGACCGTCGCATGCTTGTGACCAAACAGGTACCGCCGCAGGTCAATCCACGGCCCCGGTTTCCCTGGCGACAGGCCCGGCCCCGCCGGAACAATCGTGCTGAAATAATTGTGTCGAATCGAGTCGGGATGGTTGGTATCACGGTGATGACGAATAATGCGTATGGTGGTCTGACACTTGACCGCGGAGGGCTCAAATACTGTGAGCCGCAGCATCATGCCATAGGGCGCGAGCGTCGTAACGCGAACTTTGTCGACAATAGCGTAACCGTCACCGGCAACCGACAAACCAATTTCAACGGCTGCGGCGTCTGCGCCCGGCAGATAGTTGGGCGTGTCAATCACCGCAAATATATCCTGCCGCTCACCACTTTTGCGCAAGATCGCATCACGGTACGCCCCACCGCACCGCACGCGAAGCTTCAACGAGACATCGCCCTGAACCTTCGCTCTGGCGCGCACGATGCATCGACGGCCTTGTTGCTCAATCAGCCCGCGGCTGATAGTTACATTGCGTTTCAACGAGCTGCCCGGATTCAGCCTTACGGTATTCTCCGATTGGACAACCACGCCGGTTCGCAAAGTCGTCCAGCCTTCAATGCCGTTTTCGAAACCACTGTTAGAAAGTGGTACCGGCTCCTCCACAAATGGTTTGTCTGCGGCACTGACGGCCGACACCAACAACGCAGTCAGGTAGAGCCAGACAGCGCGCTTCTCAATGCACAACCATCGAACACTGCCACTGAGCGCCACGGAAAACAGACGATCGCTTGATGTACCGGTGCGCATCATCCGTCTACCTGCCTCGGCATGAATGGAAACAATCGTTGTCGCAGTTCATCGTCGAGTGGACTGCCAAGTTCACTTACTTCAAAAGCTTCTGCGCAGGTGGCCGCCTGTCCGCGCTCGGAGCCGTATGCCGCGGTCAGGCTGGCCCGAAAACGGTCCGCCCGTTGCAATAGACGAGGTATTATGTAGTTCGTACGAACCCACTCCCTGCGGCCTTGCGCATCAGCAGGCACTTGATCCAGCGTGCCGTCCAGATACGGCAACCATTCAAAGAACTGCGACGCATGACATTGCAGCATCGACACAACATCGTCGACATATGGCTCGACATCCAGCACCAGATCCGCATGCATTGGAAACGGCCGTTCAAACAGATCAGCCAGGTAAAGTAAGACTGGATTGCGCGAAAGAGCCGGCACATCCGGGCAGATCGCAGGCACGGTCACCGAGAACGCCGCGTCGTTGACCGCCTGTCCCACCGCTCGATGATCCGGGTGATAGTCGATAACACGATGAGACAAAACGACGTCCGGCTTAAACCGCCGAATCTCACGAATAATCGCACGGCGGACTTCTAATGAGGCAGTCAATGATCCATCTGGGAAATCCCAGGTTTCGTACTCCGCCCCAATCACACGCCCCGCGGCAGCCGCTTCATCTCGTCGAATGCGCACCAGATCCGCAGGCTGCACTTGATGATGCCCCGCGCCGCCGTCGGTAACAGAGATCATGCGCACGACGTGTCCTTCCTGGCGACACGCCGCTGCCAGACCACCGGCGCGGAACTCTGCGTCATCCGGATGTGCGCCGAAGACAAGCACACGCACGTTGTTGCCTGCTTTGCTATTCACTGCCCGCATTCGCTTTCTTGACATCAATCGCGTTGCCGCATGATTCGCGCACAACAAGCTCCATCGGCATCATGCAGACCTGCGGGGCTGTCGTTCCCTGATTAATCTGCTGGTGCAGCAGGCGCACGGCCTCGGCGCCGCCTTCATAGATTGGGTTTTTAACCGTGGTCAACGGTGGATTGGCGTAAGACGCTTCATCGATATCATCAAAACCGACGACAGCTAAATCACTCGGTACTGTCAGGCCAAGTTCATCAGCACAATCCAGCACACCCAAAGCGCGACTGTCAGAAGCCGTGAAGACCGCCGACGGCCGATCGCTCGCCGTCAGCAACTGGCGCGCCGCCAATGCGCCGTCTTCCCTGGCGCCACACGGCTCGATGACAACCAGTGACTCGTCGTACGGAATCCCTTCAACTGCCAGCGCGTCTTTGTAGCCGTCGAGTCGTTGGCGCATGAATAATTTCTGTGGATCACCCACGATCATCCCGATTCGCCGATGGCCCAACGTCAGGAGCCGTCGCACCGCCAGGTAAGCTCCGCCGCGCATGTCAACCTCAATGCGACTGCAGCAAGTGACATTGCCATAGGAATTGATAGCCACAATCGGAAGCCCGAGTTCATGCAGTCCAACCAGCACTGGCTCGCGCAACACTTCGTCATGAACAATCAATCCGGAGTGCCGCTTAAAGGTATTGATCAGTTGATCGGCGCGCGCTGACAAATCGTAATGAGGGTCCGTCTCAATGGTCAGCCCAAGACGAAACGCCATCTCCACGATGCCTTGGAAACGAAGCATGCGCAACGGCCAGTTAACAGAATCGCGATCAGCGGACTCGGGTCGGCTAAGCCCCAGCAAACAGACAGGACCAGGACTGTCGGCTTGCCCTGCCTCTGCCGAGTCGCCGTGCGGCAAGGTGACAAATGTGCCGCGACCCTGTTGACGCGTGATGAGCCCTTTTTCTTCAAGCACGCCCATGGCCTGCCGCGCGGTCATCTTGGTGACGCCATGCTTCTGACAAAGCTCGCGCTCAGAGGGGAGTTTTTCACCGAGACGATAAATGCCGGACAGAATGGCCTGCTCAACGGAGCGCGCCATTGCCATGTATTTCGTGCCACCCTTCTCCATAGGCTTCGTAGCTGCCAATGTTGTGTTCTTCATCCGATTCGTTCTTGATCTTGGGATGATGGATTTCAACTGGGATGACGCCGATATTCCAGATCAAACAATTGAACTATACGTCTATACCTTATTAAGACCAAACTGACAGGTCAAGAGATCAATCGCCACAGATCAATGTGAAACTGACCTACCAAGCCACACAAATTGAAAGGATTAAGGTTCGGATAAATGCGAATCGAAAGAGATGAAAAGCCACCCATGGGACTTGAACCCACGACCTCACCCTTACCAAGGGTGTGCTCTACCAACTGAGCTAGGGTGGCAATCAAGCTAAACAGTGCCGTTCCAGCCCTTTACACCGGACCACACGGATTGCCTGTCGCCTTTTACGGCAGCCTTACAAAGTATCATCGTCGATCCGGCCAGTCAAACACTTCGCCCCCGGAAATGGGCCCTGGAAATCCCCGGAATCTCAATCACCTTAAATCGCCTCAAATCGCCCCGTAAGCCCTCAAAACCGGCATGAACATCGGTCAAACCCCGAATGGATCACGGCTAAACAATTGGCAAATTGCTGTAAACGGCTATGATATATCGGTTCTGCAATAAGCAAGCACGAATGGAATCAACAATCAGATGAATCAGGAAGCCACGAAATCAGAAGACACTCGAACGGTTCGGCAACGCGTTGCGGAAGTGCTTGAGCGGATTCGCCCGGCAGTTCAGTCGGACGGTGGCGATCTGGAACTGGTTGATGTAACCGACGAAGGAATCGTTCGGATTCGACTGATGGGCGCCTGCGTAGGCTGCCCGTCCAGCAGCATGACCCTGCATATGGGCATTGAGCGCAATCTGCGTGAAAAGGTGCCGGAAGTGGCAGGCGTCGAGCAGGTTCAGTAAGTCGAAGCCGATTGATGCGTCGGAATACCGGTGCGTCGGATGCGCGCAGGTGGGAATGGCGGCTGGTGGGCTGCCATGCAATGCCGATTGACCGAGTCACCTCGTAGGGACTTTGTAGTTGCATTGTGTCACCTGTCTGTAGCCAAGCGTTCTCCGACCGGCCGAAGGAGTTGGCAGCAAGGAAGACACGGTATGCTTGCACTGACAAGACGTGCCGGGGAAGAGGTCGTCATTGGCGACCCGCGCAATCCCCTCGGCGTTATCCGAATCGTTGGCATTCATGGCGACAAGGTCAAGCTGTCGTTTGACTTCCCGCGTGAAGTGATGATCAACCGGCGTGAGTTGGCGGATCAAAAGGCAAAGCAGGAAGAGGATGGGGGACAGGATGGCGCATGAGGCGTATCCTGTAACTGATCCGCATCTTCGCTGCGCTCAGAAGCGGCTTGAAGGGCGGATTGGTAGTTGCTGATTTAGCAAAAGGAAGAATGTGTTAGTGGCAACAATCCTAAACCTCAAGCCGGGGCCTGAGCGACGCAAGGAGCGAAGACCCGGATCACCCGCAGGCATCTAAAACCATGCCACCATGGCGCAACTGGTGGCACCTGATTCTCACCACCCGAGGCGCATGGCTCCCCGGCGACCCACGCGGATTTCGTAGTCGCGACCATCGAATTCATTCATCCGGTGACTACAAGAATCGCCCACCCGACGGCGAACACAAAAAGCTACACGGCTACAACAAAACGAAGGCAAAGCGCCCAGTTGTATTCACGGTCGAAGTGCGGGAACTGATCGGCAAGTCACTTCTAACCAAACTCGAAAAAGAAGAAATCGAAACACTCATCGTTGCCATCGACCCAATGCATGCGCATCTGCTCGTTCGTCACACGCGGTACTTCAACGATGCAACCAAACTAAGCGGACGGTTGAAACAAGCAGCTTCTCATGCAATTCGAAACGAAATACCCGGTCGTATCTGGGCATCCGGTGGCAAACCGATTCCCATCAATGATCGTGCACATCAATTACGCGTGTTTAATTACATCCAGGACCATGCAAACGAAGGCGCCTGGGTGTGGCATTTCAAAATGCAGACATCCTGACGACCGGCAATCACAAACACCCACTCAAGCCGCTTCTGAGCGACCTCCGGGGAGCGAAGATGCGGATCGATTTTACAGTAAACGATCAACGACCATCACCCACCCAGTTTTCCGGCGCTTCATCAAACCACAATGCATCCGGTTCCGGCAGGTCGCTTTTCTGTCGCCAGTTGCCTGCCCAGGTCTGTATCTGAAGGTCGGCCTGATGCTCACGCATGATCGCGTCGTGGTCCCAGTTATGAAGAAGGTCGCGCATCAACTCGTCACAGACTGCCTGGCACGCTGGATCAGCCGCACGATCATTCAGTTCCTGCGGGTCATCATCCAGATTAAATAGCTGCGGCTCGTAGCCGTGGTAGTGACACAGTTTCCACGGGCCGCGTTTGATCATGCGATGAAGACAAGGTGCGTCGGGTGGCCAAAGGTTTTCCGCAATGACTGTGTCGTGCCAGGCAGCATCGTTATCGTCAAACAGGCAACGGAAACTGCGGCCATCAGCGCGCGGTATTTCCGGCCCGCCCGCCATGCCCAGAAGGGTCGGTCCGATGTCGAGCAGGCTGACATTGCCGTCAGCAACATGGCCTTGCGGCACACCCGGCCCGGCAAAGATCAGCGGGACACCAACGGAGCCCTCGTAGAACGTGTGCTTCCACCACATGCCGTGCTCACCGAGTTGTTCGCCGTGGTCAGAGGTGTAGACGATGATGGTATTTTCCAACTGACCGGTTGATTCGAGGGACGCGACAACCTCGCCGATTAAGCGGTCCAAGTAGGTGCACATGCCGTAATACGCAACACGTGCTCGCCGCTGGTCTTCCAACGCGACCGGATCGGTATCTTCCAGCCTTGCCCTTCGCTGCAAGCGATGCATTTCCGGATGCAGTAAATCAGGATCATGCTGCGGCAGGTCGTCAATCGTGATCTGCTTGTCGTACAGCGCGTAATCCTCAGGCGGCGCGACAAACGGCGCGTGCGGCAGTACGTATCCGACCACCATCATAAACGGCGACGACCCATCAGCGTCACGTTCGTTCAGATAATTCACTGCCGCGTCCGTCACCGCGCGGTCATATGCCTGGTAACCGGACTCGCCCGGCCCGCTGACGCGAATGGCATTGGCATCCGGCCCGGTCGTGCCTTTGAGCACATCGCCAAGCACCTGTGCAATCGTGGCGTACTGTCGTTCGTAGACAGGTGTGACATCACCGATAATGCGCTTCACAAAGCCATGTCGTTGATCGGGGCCATTGATGTGCATACGCCCGCACAGAACGGTTTCATAATCCGCTTCGTTAAACGCATGGGCGAACGTCGGCACGTCGCTACCCAGCTGCGCCGAGTTGGTCAGGCAACTGATCTGTGACGGCAGGCGCGACGAGAGAAAACTCATGCGCGACGGGCAGCACAACGGGAAATTGCAATACGCATTTGAGAATCGCGTGCCGCGCGCGGCCAGCGCATCGAGGTTCGGCGTTTGCACCAATGGCTCACCGGCACAACTCATGAAGCGCGGATGATGCTGATCGCTCATGATCAGGACGATGTTTGGTTTATTTGTCGAAGACATGGGGGAATATGGTAGAGACTATTGGATGATATGGCGATGCCATGGGCGTCAACGCAATACAAGGTCAATCCGTTGCTCCGCGTTGGGCCAGTAACGAAGCGATCGGCTTATGTCCGAGCTCACGGGCATAAGCCAATGGCGTCTTATCTTCATTATCGCGGGCATTGATCTCTGCGCCGTGGTCGAGCAAGGTTAACGCAATGTTAACCCGTTCCTGTTCCGTCGGGCTCCACGGGCGCGACGCGCCACAACCGGCTGCCCGATGCAAAACGGCCTGGCCTTGCTCGTTACGCACATCGCAATCAAAACCATGGTCTAACAGCGCGGCAAGGATGCGCCGATAAGCTTCACCGTCGTAGCCGTCCAGACGATAATGATGTGCCAGCCGCCACTGAAAAACACAGCTACCGAGTATGGTGGCCAACTTGGCACGATATGCCTCCGGATTACATCGCAGGCAGTGAGCCACCATGCGTTCATTACCACTTCGAATGGTATCGAGTGCGTACTCGCCCCACCGGCCGGGCTGGCGATCGAGTATTTCACAAATCGTATCGAGCCGATCGGCAATGCAAAGACCGATGAGCAGGCGAGTCTTTCCGCCGTAGGAATAGAGCAGGTCTGCAATGTCGTCGTGGCCGCGCAGCAGCGCGGCAGTGATGGCATCGATATTGGCGCCGCCATTCGGATTGGCGCCGCTGTCGAGCAGGCCTTGTACAACATGGCGGTGGCCGGCATCGGTGGCCGCTTGAAGAGGGTTGGTGTGTGCCTCGTTCGCTACATCGCCGACAATGCCTTCGATGTCTGCGCCTTTGGTCAGTAAATGTAATACATGAGCGAGATCGCCGGCTGCGGCTGCACGGACGAGTTCATTCTGAATCGTTTGACCTGACAATGCTTGTTACCTCCGGAAAAGTATGTCGTGCCCATCGATCGATTCGAATGTTAACACGTTTCGCCACTACGCCGCATTATCATGCGGCGGCTAAACGTTGGCGGTCCAGGTGATATCCGGGGAATCAGACAACACTTCGGTCTGCTTCGCGATACTGATCCAACAGTATCTGCAGTTCCTTGACAACTTCCGGTTCGGCATCGTAAAGATTCTGCATCTCTTCCGGGTCGTCTTCCACGTTGTAAAGCTGATATGGCGATGCGTCTGCCGGCACCTGATCATCCGGCAGCGACCAGCCGCCGGAGCCCGGCCCCTCAATGAATTTCCACTTGCCACGCCGAATGGTAAATCGGCCGGCGACACCATGGTGGATAATCGCTTCCCGCTTTCCGGCAGACGGCGCATCGCTTTCAGCCATCAATGACATCATGCTGACGCTGTCCTCGCCGGCATCATCCGGCAGAGCGGTACCGGTAATTTCTGCCGCAGTTGCCAGCATGTCCGTCAGGCAGACCGTGGTGTCGCATCGGCTACCGGCTTTAATTCTGTCAGGCCAAGCCGCAAAAAACGGCACGCGATGGCCGCCATCCCACGCGTCGGACTTCTGGCCCCGGTAAATGTGATTGGACCGGTGGCCATAATCGCGTTCGAAATCAAATTCCGTCGGGTTCCCGCGACCACACATGTGGGCGCCATTGTCAGATGTCACAACAACCAATGTATTGTCCGCGATGCCCAGTCGTTCGAGCGTCGCGTACACACGACCGATCGACCAGTCATGCTCGACGACGTAATCACCATACACCCCACAATCACTCTTCCCCTGAAACGGCTTGCGCGGCACGTGCGGTGTGTGCGGGGACGGCAACGGCAGATAAAGAAAGAACGGCTGCTCTGACTTCTTCATCGCCTGGTCCGCAATCCACTGTTCCGCGCGCATGGTGAATTCCAGCAGGCACGTTTCATGCTGCAATCCTGGCGCGATCGGCCCGCCGCGCCAGAACGCGGGGCGCGGATTTACCTCGCATGTCTGTGTCGGCTGTTCGACGACCTTGCCGTTCTCGATGTAGCAATATGGAATGATGTCCAGCGATGCGGGGATCACAAATGAATAATCAAAACCACATGTCTGCGGGCCACGCGACAGTGGCTTGGTGTAATCGACTGTCTCGTCCGTATCCCACCCCCGGAAATGATCATTTGAAGTCCCGGGTCGTCTTGCCCAACCCAGCCCGAGATGCCACTTGCCGATGCACGCGGTGCTGTAGCCTGCATCCTGCAAAAGGGATGCAACGGTCATTCGTCCATCTTCAATGATCAGATCATCGAAGCCGCCACAAACGCCCTCTTTGAGCAAGCCGCGCCAGCAGTAGCGTCCGGTGAGCACACCGTAGCGTGTAGGGGTGCAGACCGCCGAGTTGCTGTGCGCGTCAGTGAAGGTCATCCCACGCCGAGCGATCGCATCCGTGTGCGGCGTGTTGATCTTCGAATCGGGGTTCAGACAGCTGACATCGCCATAGCCCCAATCGTCGGATAAAACGTAAACAATGTTCGGGCGCGTTGGATCGGACATCAGAAATATTTCCCCCAGATCACTTCCAGTTTCTTTACTTCCGCCGGATCGATCTCTGACTTGTCCGACCAGATGCCGAGCTTCAACGAGGAATGCGCGGGGCTTTCGTTATCTCTTAGCGGCTGCACATTCCCGAGCGCAGCTTTGATTAATTCGATGCCGGCGCCAGATGCCTTTTTCAGGTTGCCGATGATCTCGGTCAATAAATCCTGTGACGACACGTTCGGATCATGCGGGCGCCAGCAGTCGTAGTCTGTCGGCAGGCCGACCATGGCGTAAGCGATTTCCGCTTCGCGCGCGAGCTTTGCTTCGGGCATGCAGGTCATGCCGATCAGATCGCCGCCCCATGCGCGGTGCATGTTGGATTCAGCCTTGGTTGAAAAAGCCGGGCCTTCCATGACAACGTAGGTGGCTTTTTCGTGAACCGTGATGTTGTCGAGATTTTTTGCCGCATCAAGCAGCCAGCTGCGCATCACGGGGCAGAACGGCTCGGCCAGTTCGACGTGAACAGCGGCACCGTCAAAGAATGTGTTCGCTCGTTTGCAAGTCTTGTCGATGACCTGATCGACGATGGCCAGATCACCTGGAGCAATATGTTCGCGCAATGAGCCGGTGGCACCGGTGGCGACAATGTGGGTCACACCGAGCGACTTAAGCGCGCAGATGTTTGCGCGGTACGGCACCTGTGACGGGTTGAATACGTGACCCGGGCCGTGCCGTTTGAGTATCGCGATGTCCACGCCTTGCCATTGGGTGAGCGTGATGGGTGAGGCGGCGGCGCCAAAAGGCGTGTCCGGTGTCACCTCTTCGCCCTGTTCAATGCCGAGGGATTCCTCAACGCCGGAACCACCAATGATGCCGATACGGATGGATTGGTTTTCGTTTGTCATGCGAGGGAGGATACAGGGATTTGGCGATTTGGTGAAATGCTCAGGAGCGGCCCGGCGGCGGGCTGGTGCTACGAACCGCGCGATTATTAGCGAACGATTCACGGAGCTGATTCAAAACAGCGCCTGCCCCTGACTGACGTCCGGAATCATTTTTCTCGAGCGTTGCAATGATCTGCAACGCATCTTCGAACTGCCCCGCCTCAGCCAACGCCGCTGCGCGAATTATCTGATCTCCCGGCGCAGGTGCCTGCGAACGATCAATCAATCGCTCTGATAACTCCAACGCGCGATCAGAATTACGAATGCGATCGTCCGGAAACGTTGCCAACAACCATGCAAGACGGCGCAACGCCAACTCGTGATCAGGATGAGCGACCAGCGCCGCGTTCCACAGGTTGGCGGCATTCACGATCTGCCCGGCAGCAAATGCGTCTACACCACCTTGGGCAAGTTGATCTGCGTTAGCAATATGAATGTTCGTCGCTTTCTTCCGGGCCACAATCGCGTCATCCGCCCTGCCGGCTTTTTCGTATGCCTCCGCCAGCGCTTCGTGTGACTTCGCCACATTCGGCAACAGATTGCAAGCCAATTCCAGTTGCTCAATCGCTTCATCGGTCCGGCCCAGCGCCACCAACGTCCGCCCGAACTGATACCGAGGCGTGGCGGCATCCGGCCGCTGCTTGATCAAATTCTCCAGGTGTCCAACTGCCTGTTGATACTCGCCCTTTTCATGCAGCAGGCTCGCGACGTTGTATCGAATTTCAAAATCACCCGGCTGCAGTTCGAGCGCCTTGACGTAATACGCAAGCGCTTCTTCCTCGCGCCCCTCCAGGTGATAAACAGCCGCCAACAGGTCGTACGCTTCAAATGGCGTGTGCGTCAGTTCCAGCGCCCGCCTGGCCATCGCCTCCACCTGTCGATACTGGCCCTGCTGAAACCGGACCACTGCCAGGTTGGTCGTTGCCAGATAGGAATCAGGATTTCGCTTGAGCGTATCCGTCCAGAGCGTTTCCACGTTGGCAAAGACATGTGTGCGGCTCCATGACAGCGCCGCGAGGACGACAAGCATCAGTGTCGCGGCCACCATTGCGACTTTCTGTCGCGGGCCTTTGTTGTAATGGTAAGCCCGGCAGCCGATCACCACGCAGATGACACCCAGACTCGCCAGATATTGAAAGTGATCAGCCGCCCATGCGTATCGAAATGGAAAGACATTTAGAAAACCCAGCGCCGGAAACAGCGAGCCACCAAAGAACAGTAAACCAACCAGCGGCCCGCGCCCGATACGCTTGCGAAATGCCCAAAGCAATCCCAACGTGACCAGTACTGAAAGCGGCCAAAGATACGACAGCCAGTTCGACGCATCGATCGGCCAGCGTTCATAGTTGAAACTCAAATCAACCGGCCAGATTAGTTTCCACGCGTAGAACCAGCTCAGCCGCCCCGCTACGATCAGGCGTTCGGCAAACGACAAATCCCACTCCGCTCCCTCCGCGCCCACAAACGAGCGTTCACGCGCAGCGGTGACCAATCCCATCGCAATACCAATGACAAAAAATGGCAAAGTCGGCAGCACATCACGCCATACAAGCCTGCCCCGCTTCCACCAGACGATCAGAAGAATCGCAGCAGGCAGTGTCGCCACGACCGTTTTCGACAGCAGCGCCAGCAGAAACCAGAACATGGCCAGCCAATACCATTTCTGCTGCCAGGGTTTTGGCTCGTCAACTCCGTCAGGATTGACGCACTTGAAGTAGCAGATCGCGGCCGCGAAGTAGAAGCACCCGGACATCAGATTCTTGTGCTCACTGATCCACGCGACAGTTTCAACGTGCACCGGATGAATCGCAAAGCAGGCGGCAACCACCCATGCTCCCGGGATCTTCAATCGCGAAAGTACGATCCATAACAGCACCGCATTGATGGCCTGCAACAACACGTTGACGATGTGATACCCGCCGGCCCAATCGCCCCAAGCCTGGTACTCAAGCCACAACGCGGTAAAAACCAACGGGTAGTACTGCGGCGTGGAACTGGGCGTTACCCAGATGTCCACCAACCCCGGCAGGTCGCGAAGTGTCGTGTTGTTTTCGACGTAGTCGTCATCGTCCCAGATGAAGCCATGGGTGAATGTCGGGTAGTACACCAGCAGGCACAACAGCACCAGCCCGGCAGCATAGGCCCAATTGGGCAATGTTCGTGATGTTGGAGTCACATTGTCCATGGACTTTGGTCACAACGTTACCACAGCTACACACGTGGATAAAAAAACCGCACCCTTACGGTGCGGCTTATTGTTTTCAATGATGTAGCGTCAAGCCAACAACGAAAGACATTACTTACGACGCTTCGCCTGCATGTCGACAAAGAACTTCTTGGCTTCACCAGCCAGATAGAAGCTGCCGGTGACAACAATCAGGTCTTCGCGGCTGACTGCCCGGCTGGCAAGACGCAATGCATCTTCCAGATTCCCGGCTGTCTGGCACATCTTGCCGCTGACTTCCGTAAACTGCGACAGCAGATCTTCCGCTTCCATCGCTCGCGGGTTGCCCTTGGCACGCGTGAAGATCACCTTGTCCGCGCCGAGCGCCAACTGCTGCAACATGCCGTCAATGTCTTTGTCCTGGCCGCACCCGAAGATGACAACCAGCGAGTCGTACGCAATGTGTGCACCGAGCGAGCGAATCAGCGCCTGAATCGAAGCGGCATTGTGTGCGCCATCAACCAGCACGCGCGGCTCCTGCCAGACCTGTTCCATGCGCCCGGGCAGTTCAGTCTTTGCAAGCCCTTCGACAACCTGCTCGTCTTCGATGTTAAACCCATGCGCCTTGAGCTTGTCGAGCATGGCCAGCGCCAGCGCACAGTTATGCGCCTGATGCTCGCCGCGCAGCGGCACGGGCAGGTGCTCGAACCGGCTCGTCGCGGTGGTCAGGCAGACGCGCGTGTGCGGGCCCAGTTCACGATTGGCTTCAAACCGGAAGCTGAATTCGATCTGATCGCCGGTGAACTCCAGCGACGTTTCGACTTCGCTGGCAACTTCATTGAGTGCCGTAGCGACGTCCGGATCCTGCTCCACAGTGATGGCCGGCACGCCTTTCTTGAAGATGCCTGCCTTCTCGCGGGCAATGGCCGGAAGCGTGCGACCGAGGATATTCGTATGGTCAAGACTGATCTGTGTAACACCGGTCACCAGCGGCATGACAACGTTTGTTGCGTCGAGCCGGCCGCCCAGGCCGGTTTCCAGAACGACGATGTCGACCGCCTGCTCCGCGAAGTAGCACAGCGCCACCACCGTCAGAATTTCGAAGAAGCTCAACTGGTAGCTCAGTTTCTTCTCCGCCTTGGCGACCAGCTTGAACAAGTCCGCCATGTCGGCGTAGCTGGGCATCTCGCCATTGACGGTGATTCGCTCACGCAAGTCGACCAGATGCGGGCTGGAGTACAACCCGACGGTGTAGCCGCACGCCTGAAGCAGATTGGCGAGCATGGCACAGGTCGATCCCTTGCCCTTGGAACCCGCCACATGAACGAACTTCAGCTGTTCATGCGGGTTTTCCAGTACCTCTAACACCTTATTCACGCGTTCGAGGCTGAATGTGCGGTCGTTGTAAGGGACAATCCGCATGCGCTCGTAGTCGACATGGCTGTAGAGCCACTTCAATGCGGTCGTGTAATTCGTTATACTCGTAGGACTTAAGACTTCAGTCGCCGCCTTGCTGCGGCTCGATGAGGACCGAGCGCGGGGCTTGCTTGCCGACTTGGCGGTCGCCTTGCTGGTTCGCTTTGTGCGACTTTTCGATTTAGATGCTGTTGTAGGTGGCATAAGAGGAATAACTTAGCATATTTCAAGACTTACGTCAACAAATATTCATATGTGCAGTACTTACAGAGAGTTCGGCGAGACGAACAAATTCGGACTTTGTGCAGCTAAATTGCCTCGATCTATTCCAGAATATTGCTGCCCGTTTCAGTAAGTACTGATTCAGACAAAAATAGCAGTTTAAGACATGTCCAGGCAAGGCGGTGGTTAGTTTGCTCCAATCGCCGATTTTCATAGCGCACCACTAACAAAATGCTGCTGAACCAAGTTCTCCTATTGATGGATAACCCAAATCGACGACAATATTCGCGGGAAGTTTTTCATTGCAATTTGCAATTGAATCCGGCCATAGTTTTAGTTTAGAGAGACTGCTTTTTACACGAAAGTGATTGTAGGGGTTCCAGGTGACGCTATCGCGTTGCCGGGCTTGTGAATTTGTGAATGAGGAGACTGCCATGACCCGCAACGAGAAGTTGGGTTGCCGAGTCCGAAAGTGTACTGCTGACCGTGCCTTTACATTGATAGAGCTGTTGGTGGTGATATCGATCATCTCGGTGATGATCGGCATCCTGCTGCCGGCCCTCGCCAAGGCGCGAGATACCGTCTTCAACGTGCGGTGCGGCCAGAACCAGCGACAGATATATCTGGCCCTCGCCGCGTACGGCACGGATTTCAATTCGTTCCTCATCCATAACGATGGCGGTGAATCCGTGGCTGCCCGAGCCGACCTTTCGCCGAGTCTGATCGATGGGCAAAAACAACTCGGTGGCTGGGTGCTTCGAACGATTCAACACAACTACATCCAGGCCGACATCACCAAAGCGAGCAACAACGAATTCGAAGCAACCAGGCCATTTCAATGCCCCACTGCCCGATCGAAAGGCAGCAACTCCGTAACCGGCGGGATGCTGTCTGAGTACCGCTCGGACTTCGGCATCAACGGCTACCTGACAGAGGACGACGTGCCCAACAACAAGCGTTGGACGCGAACCGATGACATCGCTGCGCCCGGCAAGATCTATATCCTTGGCGACACTTATAAGCCCGCGTTGTTGTCAGCCACCGTTGATCCTTTCCGCACCAGTGACATTTTTGAGTCCGGCTTCGGCCACTCGCGCCATGGCACGGGCAATCCATTCGTCCAGGTTGGCGATTCAAAGGGTTGGGTTAACCTGACCTTCCTCGACGGACACGTGCTGTCAACAGAAGACTATGACAACGACGGCTTGCCCGACTTCGATACCTGGCGCGGCTGGATTAACTAAGACAAAGCAGCAATTTAGAGGATCGGGAAAGCAGGAAATAGACACTTGTCCTGTGAAGGCTGTTCTGCGCTCCTGACGCCAATTCCTTCATGTTTGCCGTGGCCTGACCGGTCGTACGGTTGTACAATTCAATATCACTTCGACACGTTCTAAGAGAAGGAGCCCGGCTATGACAACCGCGGTCGCAGAAACCCCGATTGCGCCACCCAGTGTTCGCCAGACCAAGTTATTGATCGACGGTAAATGGGTCGACAGCATCAGTGGCAAAACATTTGCCACGATCAACCCCGCAACAGAGCAGAAGATTGCCGACATTGCAGAGGGCGGAGCGGAGGATATCGATCTAGCTGTGAAAGCAGCTCGCCGGGCATTTGAATCCGGCCCCTGGGCGGACATGGACGCGCGCGATCGCGGCCGCCTGCTCAACAAACTGGCCGATCTGGTTGAAGCCAATCTCGAAGAACTCGCCCAATTGGAAACGCTGGACAATGGTAAGCCGATTGCGGATGCGCGCGCTGCTGACCTGCCGCTCGTCGTGGATTGCTTCCGCTACTACGCCGGCTGGGCGGACAAGATTGAAGGCAAGACGATTCCAGTGCGCGGCAACTACTTCAGCTACACGCGCCACGAGCCGCTGGGCGTTGCAGGGCAGATCATTCCGTGGAACTTCCCACTGCTGATGGTCGCATGGAAATGGGGGCCAGCCCTCGCCGCAGGCTGCACCATCGTGCTCAAGCCGGCCGAACAGACGCCGCTGACTGCGCTGCGCATTGGCGAGCTGGCGATGGAAGCCGGCTTCCCGCCGGGCGTGATCAATATCGTCAACGGCTTTGGCGAAACGGCCGGCGACGCGCTGGTCAAACATCCGGGCGTGGACAAGATCGCATTCACCGGTGAATACAAGACCGCGCAGCTCATCATGCGTAACGCAGCCGAAACGCTTAAGCGCGTTACGTTCGAACTGGGCGGCAAGAGTCCGAACATTGTCTTCGCAGACGCCGACATCGACGCGGCCATCGAAGGCGCGAATTTCGGCCTGTTCTTTAACCAGGGCCAATGCTGCTGCGCCGGGTCGCGGCTGTTTGTCGAAGAATCCGCTCACGAAAAATTCGTGCAAAGACTGGTTGAAAAAGCCGAGTCGCGCAAGCTTGGCAATCCGCTCGACCCGTCCACCGAACAGGGACCGCAGGTCGATCAGGCGCAGTACGACAAGATTCTCAGCTACATCGACAAGGGCAAATCCGAAGGCGCGTCCTGCGTGGCCGGTGGCGGGGCAATGGCTGGGCCGGGCTACTTTGTTAAGCCGACCATCTTCGACAACGTGACCGACAACATGTCGATCGCGCGCGATGAAATCTTCGGGCCGGTCATGAGTATCCTGAAGTTCAAGGACGTGGACGAAGTGATCCAGCGCGGCAACGACACGTTCTATGGCCTGGCCGCTGCTGTATGGACCAGGGACGTCTCCAAGGCTCACGCCATCGCCAACAGCCTGCGGGCCGGCACGGTCTGGGTCAACTGCTACGACGTATTCGACGCGGCTGCCCCGTTCGGCGGGTTCAAGATGTCCGGCATCGGCCGCGAACTCGGCGAATACGCACTGGCGAATTACACGGAAGTGAAAACCGTGACAGTCGCTCTCTAGCTTGCACATGACAGATCACTCGCAACGCGACGAACTCGCTCAAGCCATCGCGCAGCGCATCGATCAGCAGGTCGATGCGCTGTCGCAGGCATGGGCTGCTTCCACGCCTGTCAAACACGTGGTAATCGATGATCTGTTGCCAGTTGATACAGCCGGGCAGATTGCCGCATCTTTCCCCGACCCGCAGACGTTGATGCAGCGAAAGTCGCTCAAGGAACGCAAACGCGTCGGCATTGATGTATCACACTACGATCCGATCATCGGCGACATTCTTTTTGCGTTTCACCAGCCATGCGTGATTGCCGCCGTCACACGCGTAACCGGCCTGCTGGAGATGACCGCCGACCCAACGCTGTATGCCTCCGGCCTGTCAGTCATGGGACAGGGCGACTTTCTCAATCCGCACAAGGACAACTCGCACGATGGCGATCGCCAGAAGTACCGTGTCCTGAATTTGCTGTACTACCTGTGTGACGACTGGTCCGAATCGGCCGGCGGCAATCTTGAACTGTGGAACGATACAGTCACGAGAAACACAACGGTCGTGTCCGGGTTCAACCGTTTGGTCCTGATGGGCACGGACGACACCAGCTGGCATTCGGTCAGCCAGGTGACGGTCGATCGGCCGAGACGGTGCGTTTCGAATTACTACTTTTCTGACAAGCCGCTGTGCGATCATGATTATTCACATGTAACCACGTTTGCCGGTCGTCCGGAAGAGACAATCAAGCGGCAGGTATTGAAAGTCGACAGCGCGGTGCTGAACACGGTCGGCAAGATGTTTCCTTCGCTGACAAAACACACGAAACATCGCATCAAGGACGATCAGGAATCCGACCAGCATAGTTGAATCGGGTCACCCACTTTCAGATTCAGTGCGTTGGCCGCATTACCATCGCGGATCGCTACCTCCAGGCGCCCACTGCTTCCGAAATAGACAACCGGCTCACCTGGAGAGACGTCAGCAAACGTACTCGCCAACGCGACACTGACACTGCCCGAAAGCTGCACCTCAAGGGGGCGACCGGCCGCTTCTGACTGTCGCAAATTGGTAAACAGATTCCCGAAATGATCGATCCATAACACATGAAGCGTCAGCCCTTGCTCTGTTGGGGTTGGTTCAGGCAGATCGATTTGTTGTAGTTGTGTGACTGGTTCACCAAGATCGGCCATCAGAACGCCTGCGGCCAGATGCGCACCGGCCGGAGCGAAGATATCCCTGCCATGGAACGTACTGCTGACCGCCTGACGGTGATACTTCGTGTTGTTCAAATGAACTGCGTGAGCGTCAGGGTCTCGTTTGAGCACTTGGGACAATACGCCGTTGTCAGGCGCGATGAACCGCCCCAGCCTGGAAGCGAGCGCAATCGCTTTACGTGACGTCCCCACCCCCGGATCGACGACAACCACGTGAACTGTGTCAGGGCCAAACGTGTCAATCACGTCATCCAGTATCACAGCCGCCGCGCGAACATTCTGCGGCGGAATCGCATGCGTCAGGTCAATCACATTGGCGCCCGGCACGATCTGATAAATCACCCCCTTCATCTGCCCGACGTACGTGTCGCGACAGCCGAAATCTGTCATCAATGTGATCAGGGGCCGGTTATCCGACATGGCGACGTGACGACCGCACGAAGGCGATCAATATTCCTTGCGCTGTCGCGCGGGTGGAATGTTTAACTGCTTGCGATATTTGGCAACTGTGCGGCGGGCGATTTCAATACCTTTTTCCTTCAACTGCACGACCAGTTGATCGTCGTTGTAAGGCTTGGCCTTGTCTTCTTCCTCGATAATCTGCTCGAGCTTGGCCTGCACTGCCGCCCAACTCATCTGATCGCCTGATTCGGTTTCCGTGCCGCCCGAGAAAAACATGCGCAGCGGGAAGATGCCGCGCGGTGTCTGGATGTATTTTTCGCTGACCGCCCGGCTCACCGTTGCCACGTGAATGCCCAATTGATCGGCTACCAGCGTCATTGGCAATGGCTTAAGCGCCTGCGGGCCCTGCTCGAAGAAGTCGCGCTGGGCTTCGATAACCACGTTAATCACGCGAAGCAGCGTGCTCTCGCGCTGTTGTATCGCCTCAATGAGCCACCGCGCGGAACGAATATTGTTAGAAACGAAATCGCGCGTTCGCCGGTCCAGTTCCCGGTTGCGCGACATGCGGTTGTAGCTCGGACTGATGCGCAGCGGCGGCACCCGGCCGTTGCACAACGCGGCTACATACCGATCTGTTCGTTCGTCATACTCCACCATGGCATCCGGCGTAATGCACTGGGCAATGTCGTCAGCCAACAGTCGGCCCGGGTGAAAATGAAACTGCCGCAGGTTATCAATGCCTGCTTTGACTTCTTCCACCGTCACACTTTCCGACTTGGCTATCTTGGGCAGGCGGTTTGCCTCAATGTCTTTCAGATGCTTTTCAACAAGCGCTCGCTCAAGCGACAGGTCAACCAACTCTTCCATTTCCCTGGCGTTGATCTGCAACAGCAGACATTCACGAACATCCCGCGCGCCAATACCGACCGGTTCGATCATCCGTTGAAACAGCACCAACGCCTGCTCGAGATGCTCAAGCGTCATGCCGTCCGGCGCCTGAGGCAGCAGTTCTTCCAGATCACTGCGCAGGTAGCCGTCTTCATCAATGAAGCCAATCAGAAACTCGCCCGCTTCCCGGATTTCATCTTCCGCTTCGACAAGTATCCATTGCGAGATCAATTGATCGGCCAGACTCTGCGGCCGGGCAGCGGTATTCGCCATGGCATCGATCTTCGCGTCGCGCTCGCCGGAACTGGCCTGCGCCCGACGGAAGGATTCACCGGTTTCGAAATTGTTGGATTCCCACGTCTCGCCGTACTCTTCGGACAGATTGGTCAGGCGTTCGAAGTCGTCAGCACTGTTTGAGCCGTTATCGTCGGAGACGACCAGTTCCCGTTCACCTTCGCTTGCGTCTCGCTCGACCTGCTCCTGCTCTGCCCGCATGTCGTTCAGGTCGGAACCGGGCTCCTGCAATTCCAGTGTGGGGTTGGAGGACAGCTCCTGCTCAATCCGTTCCTCCAGCGCCAGCGCGCCCATCTGGAGGATCTCCATGGACTGAATCATGCGCGGCGCGAGCTTCATCCGCTGCTCGAGCCGCATGTGTTGTGACGTGTCGATTCTCATGCCGGTCGTATCGGTCTGTCCGGACGGCCGGGCCCCTCCCATGAACCCTCCACAGGGCCGTGCCAAGCCTCCTATACCTCAATTAAAGCACGATTTACGATGATTGCAAACAGAAATTTGCAGAAAATGCGCTTAGTGGCATGAATCTTGCTCTTATCGGCATTTACTGCATGGCCTGACGGCCTTGAATCGCGTCCCCCAGCACGGCCTTGCTGACCGCATCCAGGCTGGCTCCAACTGGCAACCCCCGGGCCAGGCGGGTCACTTTCACGCCCAGCTTCTCCAATTCATCCGCCAGATACAGGGCGGTGCCATCCCCCTCGAGCGTGGGATGAGTACCGAGAATGACCTCTTTGACCCCCTGCCGCTTGACCCGGTCGAGCAACGGGCCGATGGTCAATTCGCCGGGCCCCACGCCGTCCAGCGGCGCGAGCCGGCCCATCAGCACGTGATAGACACCCCCATACTGGCCGGTGGATTCAAGACTGACGATGTCGCTGGGTTGTTCGACGACCAGCACGACCGAGCCGTCCCGTTTGTCGTCATCGCAGATCGGACATGGGTCGCGTTCAGAGACGTTGCCGCATTCGCCACAGACTTTCAGGTTGCTGCGGAATTCACGGATCGCCGAAGCCAGTTCAAGTGCCTCATCCGGCGTGCTCTTCAACAAATGAAACGCCACGCGTTCGGCCGATCGGCGACCAATGCCGGGCAATCGGCTCAGTTGCTCGACCAGACGGTTAAATGCCGAACTCTGCGACTTGCGGCTCATGCCTGCATTGTAGTGCGAATACCGTGCAATGTGCGACAGAACGGGAAGTGATTCGAATTGGCCCGTATGATGTGGACATGGACCCTGATGATAACGTCTGTTTATGCTTTCACGTCTCTCAACGAAAGATCGTGAACTACTGCAAGCGCGAGAAGCCGCCGGTGGTGAGCCTGATCAGCGAATGCCTGTCCGCCGGCACCGGTTGCGGCTGGTGCGTGCCGTTCCTGAAGAAATTACACGAACAGGCGATGGCCGGCGTGGAAGAACCAGACCTGCCGATGTCCCCCACCGAATACGCGCAAAGGCGATCCCGCTACCGTGAAACCGGCAAGCGCGATGACGATCAATAATTGAAATCGTTGGCAAACCGCAATTGCTGATCCATGCGAAAACACCATGGCGTATAACGGCCGACGAACAGCTGACGATGTTTGCGTTTCAGGGTGCTCTGCCTGCGTTTTAATTGGGACAAATTGGGCGCAACACGTGTGACCCGCCTGCCATGCCAGGCAAGTGCCAGCTCATGACGATAAAGCAGTTCGTCAGCGGCGTATTCCACCAGTTCGATCTCCGGCGAATCAATGGCTGAATCCCCCATCAATTGCCTGATCGATTCCAACTGTTGCATCCGGTTAAACATGAGGGGACTGGGCACGAGCGCCAGCATCTCCGGGTCAAGCTGTGAAGGCTCGAATCGCTCGCCGTTGAAAGCGTATATCTGCTTATGTGAAAGCGCCATCAGTCGGCGATAAATGTCCAACAGGCCGATTGCTTCGCCGAACCGCTTGCACTCGTATCGGCCTGCGGCACGCGATACATCCAACTCACCCGGCTTCAAAGCCATCTGCGCCGCGAGAAATAATCCGAGAAACTGATCTTCAAACGCGCCGAATCCGCAGACCTGCCAGTTGGTTACGACGACGCCTCTTGCCTTATGCACAGCAACAGCCTGCGTCGACGCATCACAATTGGCCAGGTGCTGGTCGTAGTCGACCATGTACCGATTGTCGTGACCGGCTGTGCGCATCGCGCACGCGTACATCACCTCAAACCCGGCCTGCTTGAGCATCTTCAGGTAAGGAAAGCCGTCGAAGGTATCCACGCCACCAGGGCCAGAACGTCTGTCCCAGTGTGGTTGCAATTGTTTGCGAAGTGCGGCAGGCACCTGCGGCATACTGCCCGAGGTGACAATCGAAGGACAGCCGCGCACGGCACCGCGTTTGGTCGGCTCCAGATAATCACCCGCGCGCACGTGGACCCATGACTGGCGCATTGACCCAGTCTCGTAAAACCAGTCGCAGAGAATTGCCCGGCGGTCCAGCGCCTCCAGACCGTCCGGATGATGTTCCAGACAATCCGCCCAGACGATTGGCTTCCTGCCCGTGGCTGCGACCTGTTCAATCAGCGGGTTCATATGCTGGGCATAAAACCGGCCTTTGCCAAGCCGCGTGGCCCGCGGCCGGCAACGCCTGCAAACGCCCAACAGCGCCTCGTCACCCCCCAGATGAATCATTTCACTGTTCGGGTGAACGGCGATGACATCGTCAACCATCTGCCTGACCATCGCGACAGCCCCCGGGTTGGATGGACAGATCGATTCGACTATGCCGCCCTGCTCAGACGGATCTTCCGCGAACGAGCGATGTGCCTCAGGCAACATCGCAAACCCCAGATGGCCAAATGTCTGCACCAAGGGGATCACTGACAGCTTCAGCTGGTCAGCTGTCTGGACAAACTGTTGCAACTGCTTGTTCGTCCACGCATCCGGCCGATGCCGAATGGCCCGGCAGCTGTACGGAAACATATCCTCGTATTCAACGAGTACCGCGTTGTAGCCCCAGGCTGCGAACTGTTCCAGGAAGGACAGGTATCGCTCAAAGCGATAGTGCTGCAACTTCATGTAAAGATGCACGACACGCAGCGGGATGGCACTTGCTGATTTCACGGACGAAGTCATGCCGCACGCTCACTTGGCCTCGCCACGCCATGCGGCGTGCTCGATGCGCACATCGATCCGCGCATCCTTGGGCGCGGGTTTGGACATGCGAACCAGAACATGGTCATGGGCTTTGCGCGCAACCCAGATGGAACCTGCGTCGTAGTTCGGCGTGATCGATACGTGATAATCATTGCTCGGCAGGCGCTGCAAACCCTCGAGATTTACTTTCTTCGTTCTTGTGCCAACGGATACGTCAGCCGACACGCGAACCGCCTGCGTCGATTCAATCAATGTGCCGCCGGATGTGTTGGGCAGTTGCACGAAACCAACGTCCTTCATCGATTTGACCTTGACGATCCGAGCCTTGCCGCGAATGTTCGGAAGCGTCTTCTGTTTGTCCGTCACTTCCACGCGATCATTGAGCGGCCCGTCATAATCCAACGGAAGCAGCGCTGAATAATTTCGATCAACAACGTCAAACCGAACGCCGTAGTTGAACAGCCGGGTGTTGGACCCCAGCGCGATGTTGGCCCGATAGGTTCCGCCCATCATGTAAGTCGGGCATTCGCCGTTCAGTTCGATCGCATTGCCGTTCACTCCGCCGGCACTGGTGGCGTTCACATCAATAAGCATGTTGGCAAATCGACCGGCAGGCATGGAGGTACGACTGCGAAGAATGCCGCCCATCCCTTCAATACGAGCGGTGTAGACGCGGAACTGACCCCAGTTGGTATCAAACATCCATGAATTCAAATGGCTGGAATGACCGAGCAAGCCGTAAATCGTCACATCGAGCCCGCCACCGCCGGCCCACAGCGTGTTTTTGTCTGAGCCGCGATGCTCGCCCCACCACACCGGGTATTTGATATTCGGCTGAACCATCCATTCCGGCAGGTCCTTCTGAAATATCTCCTTTTCATTATCCGGGTCCATCAGGACGGTCGGCTCACCATGGACCTCGACTTCGGGCACCGTATCATCGGGCGATGCGCGAATTCGCCGAGCCGCAAATGCCTTGACCTCAAATCCCGTTTCCTCGAAGCCGGCAACAATCGGATTGAAAAAGACCATGCTGGTGACGTTCGGCCCCATCAGGCGCACGCCGATGCGCACATAATGAACCTGCAAACTGACAAACGTGCCGCCAACAAGGTCGGGGCCGAATAGTCCGCCGACCTCAATGCCCACGCCGAGGTTCTGGAACTTCAAGTGTTCGAACAGGTTATTCTTTCCGCCGTGGGTCCGGCGCTCAAGCCCGCCTCGATAGCGCAAGCCGATCACTTTTCGCCAGCCTGTTTCCCGCTGGCCGGCTACGGTCAGGTTCATGATCTGGCAGTCGGTCGGCCCCGGCAGATCGATGACTGCCCCCTCGTCGGGTCCGACCCATAGGAGTATGGCGCCATTTCCTTCAATAGTCAGTCCTTTTACACCACCCTTGACGTGGCCGAACCTTTCAGGCGAACCCGCGCAGTTGATCGACCTGCTTAACTGATATGTTCCGGAAGGAAGGACCACTGTTCCGCCGTTCTGACAGACACGATCGATCGCCTGTTGAAAGGCATCCGTGATGTCAGTGCCCGGCGCTCCGTCCACGTAGACGATGTGATTCCGTCCGCTGTGTTTACCCTGAATACTTGTCAGCCCAAGTGTCTCGTCATTCACCACAACCTGCTGCGCATCGGCAGGCACTACAAAGCCCCCCAACACGAAGCCACATAGGACAAAGAGACAGCACTCACGAAAAATTCGCTTCATCTTCAAACTCCGAACCAATGGTTTCTAAATCGATGTATTAGTTAAGGGTTGTAGTCCCACAATTCCCTGTCATCGAGACGTTCGGGCATATTGTCCAGATCGGGCTTTCGCTGCTCGATGTGCCCGTCCTCAAACGTAACGTTATCAAAGCCCGCGCGCCCGATACGAATGTTCGGATCGGCGCTGCTGGCAGGCGGAATTCCAACGTTATGCTGGTTGCCGTGATGTCGCCCTCGTAAACGAAAATTCACGGAAGATCGGCTGCCATCAGTGACGGTTGTTTCGAAAAAATCAAGAAGGAAGATCACGCCCGATCGCCCTTCCGTGCGTTGGTCAATCAGGTTGTCATTCATCGCAAAGCCGACGAAGACATTGCTGTCCTGGTCTGCCGGGTCGGCGTACGCCCAGGTGCCGCCGCGCGCGACCAGGTCGTTGAGCTTGTCGCCCCAGCCGTTGTAGTTACCGCCGTTGGAAACATAGCGATAAATATGACGATGCCAGTTCTTATTGCCGGTGTACATCGGATGAAACAGAGTTTCATCTTCGCTGTACATTGCGGACGCAAGGAATAACTGGCGCTGATTGGCCCCGCACTGAACCATCCACCCTGACGCCCGCGCCTTGGCCAGAGCCGGCAGCAGAATTGCGATCAACAGCGACACAATCGAGATGACTACGAGTAACTCGATCAGGGTAAATCCCCGGGGTACAGATACACGCGCGTTGCAAAGGGGCTGTTTCTTCACGGTATCCTTCAATTTCTCCGCCCGGCGCCGCAGGAATCTCGTACAACCAATTCGACCGGCAACGTAACGGTGCCGGATCGACCACCCCCCTGTTCGATTTCTTCAAGCAACAATGAAACCGCCATTTCGCCCATCGCGTGTCCATCCTGTCGAATGGTCGTCAAGGCCGGATTCGCCAGCGAAGCAAGCGGCATATCGTCGTAGCCCATCACGCTGATGTCGTGAGGCACACGGACGCCCATGCGGCTGAGTTCCTGAATGCACGCCAGTGCGGTGATATCGGCCGCACAGAACACGGCGTCCGCCTCTATCTGTTTATCGATGATGGACTGCGCCGCTTTTCGGCCGTTGTCCGCCAGGCTTCCGAAATCAGGCAGGATCAACGATTCATCAATTGGAATACCCGCCTGTTTCAAAGCCGCCCGATAAACGGCCTCACGCTCACGGGAAATCGCATTTCTCGGAAAGCCCGCGTAAGCAATTCGTTTCCGACCCAAAGACAGCAGATGCGCCACAGCCTGTCTGACGCCGTCCTGGTTATCGAACACCAGCGAATGGCTCTTTTGACTGGATTTCTCCAGAATGACATGCGGAATCCCCATGTCGATCAGAATCTGTTCGCGCGGATCGTGCTCATTCGCGTTGTCGCCGTAGTAAACAATGCCGTCAAACCGCGACTCGCGAAGCATGTCCTGAAACGAAGCGCCGTGGTCCGGCTGCTCGCTGTAACTGCAAATCGTGACCGCGTATCCCTTTCGCTGGGCACACAGAGCAAGCCCCTCGAGAATCTGAGCGGACATCGTCCCCGCCAACACGAAGACATTGGGCACAGCAAGCACAAGCGTGTACGTGCGACCGGCCCTCAATGATGTGGCTGCCGAATGCGGGCGATATCCCAATTGGTCAGCCGCCTCAAGCACTCGCCGGCGCGTGTCTTCACCGATTACAGCCGTCGAAGGCTTCTTGTTGCCCCGCAATACCGCCGCCACCGTCGATCGGGAGACGTTGCAGAAACGGGCAATGTCCTGCTGAGTTGGAGCCGGCTTATTAGAAGCTGAGGTCAAATTGGCACCTGCCTGAGAAAATGATTCCTGCGACTGGATTCTTCAATAACACGTGATATTATGCCTCCATGCCGACAAAGTCAAGCACCGTCCATCAAACCGCCACCAGACTCACCGACCTGTTGGAATCCAAATTCATCGATGAACAGGGGTTGATGCGCTATAACCTCGATACAAGGACCAGCAAGCCGTTTACAAACGAAGCGCTGGCCCAGGCCCAAATCGCCCTCAACAGCGACCACCCGACCGACCGCTGGTCGTACGAAGATACGCTGTTCATTACCGGCATCTACTTCTGGGCGTTAACGGAGCAAGTTCTCACCACACAGGATCCACAAGCCAGGCAAACCGCCGACCGCCTGCTGGACAAACTGCTGCCTTTGATTGAGCAGTGCAACGCCATTGAACCGGGCTTTCTCGGCAAGCCCTGGGGTGGCCGGCCCAATCCGGACAACATCACCATCGACCAGACATTCTATCTTTGCGCCGGTCTGTTCCGCTATTGCGAGATTGCTGATGACGACCGCAAACAGCAGGCAGCGCGCATTGTAATTGACAATACCGACTGGTGGATCAGGAATGGCTATTACAACCCCGGACATCTCAGAACCGTTCCGCCCTGCTGGCTCAGCCGATCGCATGGGCCCGTTACGATGACACAGGTTTATCTTGCGTACCTGCTGACCAACGACGAAAAATACAGACAGGAATGCGAACGCCTCAATCAGCAGTATGCCACCGATGCCTTTATCCCCAGGCTCAACCAGTGGGAGGGGCCGGGTGAAGACGGCATGCTGATCCGCCGGGCCGCATTGTGGCATCACTCAAAAGCATTGGCACTCTGGTTGCTCTGTCGATACTGGCCGCAGCGCAAGCAGCAGTGGCAATACCATTTCGTCGAACAATGGTTCAAGGAGTTGCGCCTGGGTTTGCGCGACGACGGGCTGGCATACATGGCAGTGCGCGTGAACTCCGCCAATCAAACGGAGAATCCCTTCGCTGACAACGAGATGGGCTACCGCCCGCATCCTGAATTTGAAGAACTCAAACGCAAAAACCTGACCGGTTGGCTGTGGGTCAGTGCCGCCCGGTCCGGTTACTTCGCCAGCCACATCGCGGCATCTGCTGCGCTCATGGCAGATAGCGTTCCGTGGATGTGGGAAGAAGCCCGGACAGCCATTCACCGGGTGTTGCATCAGCTCGATGAAGACGATCTGACGTGGGCATACAAGGACGACGCGCACCTGCTGCCACCCAACAAAGCACACTACTGTGTTTCTCTTTCGTCCAAGGCCATCACGCCCTGGCTGCTGTCTTACTGGGCTTCCCGGCGCCTGGGACTGCTCTTACCGGATGATGAATAATTGCCAGATCGCGCGCCCGGTTACACTATCCACATGAACCAGATCAGCGCCTTCTCGCCAACCAAACGCGATCCGCAACGGGTCATGATCCGTGTGGACGGCAAGGTGGTTGCAACCCTGTATCGAAAGCTGCTGGAGGGTCTGGATCTGCACATCGGGCAGGAATGGACGCCGGCACTTGAAGCACGAGTCGAGCAGGAAGCCGCATATGACAAAGCCCTGCGTGCCGCGATGAATCGACTGAACCGGCGAATGATGAGCCGACGTGATCTGGCCCGCAAACTCAAAGATCTTGAACACGACACAGCGGTCGTCCAGCGCGTATGCGATCGACTGGAGGAACTGGAACTGCTCAACGATGCCGCTTACGGCGCAGCGCTGATCCGCTCAACCAATGCAAGAAAACCCGCCGGCCCGGCTCTGTTGCGCGCCAAGCTCATGCAAAAAGGACTGGACCGACAATTAATCGATAAGCTGCTGTCCGACCACGCCGGCGACACAAATGAACAGGTCGCGCAGGCCAGGCAGTTGATCGAATCAAAACTGCGCTCGATGCAGCGGTTGGAACCGCAGGTTCGCCAGCGCCGACTTTGGGGCATGCTCGCGCGGCGCGGCTACAACTCGGATGTGATTCGTGACGCGATGGACGTGGTGGAGGAATGAGATGTACCTGGTGATCAGACAGGCGTCTTCGTCTTCTCGACCAGATGCACGTTCTCAATCTTAAGCTGCTTATCAATCGCCTTGGTCATGTCATACAACGTCAGACAGGCGGCGGAAACCGCCACCAGTGCTTCCATTTCCACGCCGGTGCGGGCCGTCAGCGATGCGCACGCGGTCACGCGCAAGGTCGTTTCGTCTACCCGCTCAAAGTCCACCTGAACATGATCCAGCGGCAGGCTGTGACACATCGGGATCCACTGATCCGTACGTTTAGCAGCGGCGATTCCCGCCACGCGAGCCACGGCCAGCGCCTCCCCCTTGGGCAAATCGCCCGCCAGTACCTTGTCCAGCGTCCCCTTGGCAGCAACAAAATCCCCGGCAGCGACCGCTCGGCGGCGCATGGGCGGCTTGTCGCCCACGTCAACCATCCGTGCATTGCCCTGTTCGTCGATATGCGTCAGATCAGCCATGGCAGTTTCCCTGCCGCATCATAACAGTACAATGTCCGCCATGAAGCGAGTTCTTAACATTGCCCTGACACTGATGCTGCTGTCTGCCGCCGGCCTGACCGGTTGCGTCCAGCGAACCATCAAAATCACCTCCACACCGGCCGGTGCACTGGTTCATCTGAATGATGAAGAAGTCGGCCGCACACCCGTCGAAGTGCCCTACCTGTACTACGGCACGTACGACGTGCGTCTGCAACTGGATGGCTACCAGCCGCTCTGGACCCAGGCCGAGGCCAAAGCCCCTTGGTGGGAAGCCCCGGGGCCGGACCTGATCGCCGAAGCCGTCAGCGATGCAGAGGTGAAACAGGAGTGGCACTACGATCTGGAAGTCCAGCCGCTGGTGGATGAAAAGCCGCTGGTCGAACGAGCCAAAGAGATGCAGATGCGCCTCAATGAGCCGGAGAAGTTCGAGGCGCTGGAAGCGGCAGCGGAAGATGAAACATCGGAAGAAGCCGGCGAAGAAATCACAGTGCCGGCGCCAGACATGGAATAAAACACATTTCTCAGATGATCAATTCGGCGCACGCGGCGATGCCCGCTTGGGAATCGGTCGCGTGGTTTCGTCACGATTAATTCGTGCCAGTTCGTGTTGAGCAAGATAACGGGTCAGCGAATTGTACGGCTGAATCTCAACTGACTTGCGCAACGATTCTTTGGCGCCCGTCAGGTCACCCTGAAAATATCGCTTAAGACCAACGGCCATATGTGCCTCGGATTTGAAGGCCGTTACGGCCGGCGCGTAGCTCTCTACCGCACTGTCGAACATTTCCGCTTCCGTATTCTCACCGATCAGAAAGCCCATCATGCGATGGCCGAAATAGCCTCTTTCCTCTTTCTCCAGGCGACCGAGAAAATTAGCGACTTCCTCGTTCGCTTCGTCAGGCCGATTCAATTGCTGCAAACAAAGCCAGATGAACAGGATGTCAGTTGTTTCAAAGTCAGACTTATACAGTTCAACGGTTCGAAGGTCACTCAGTGCTTTTTCATAATCGCTACTGAAATAATGCGCGACACCGCGCGTAACGTACGCTTCCTCATTCTCCGGCCAAACGGCAAGAATCTCGTCACAACGGGCGATACTGCCATTGATGTTGTCGCCGAGAATTAACATGAAAGCCGACGTGCGATAGACCGAAACAAACTCATCTTCAGCCCCCTTGAGTTTCCTCAGGTCATCCAGAGCTTGTGCCATGTCATCCTGGCCGGTTTCGATATTGCCGGCCAGCGTCTCGACCCATGCCTTATAGGCCCTGGCAACACAGGTCATGTAACGCTCGCGTCCCACCCGGGTTTCGAGAGTTTCCAGTGCTTCAACCGCATACCTTCGCGCATTATCCAGGTCATAGAACTGTAAATATAGAAATGCGACAATCAGCTTGAACCTGGCGGTTCTAAGATGCTCCTCGCCGTAGTGGTCGGTGTGAATGTCCAGCAGCACGTGATAAAGATAGATGCACCGTTCGTGGCGCCCGGCATACATATTCGCATCCGCCACTTGCTCCAAACGGTGCGCAGCGCCGGCCTCGTGCTTCCCGGCGCGCTGCCAGAGCGTGGTAATGATCCTCAACGCTTTTAGCTCATTCTTCAATAATTTGTCTGTACCCTCGGGGACCAGCACCGCCGCCACCCCCTTGTACTCCGTGCTCATGTCAACGTGACGCCTGGCCATCTCACGCTCATACCAGTCCGACTTCATGTAATCCGGCTTGCAGGCGCAGAGCAACAACGTCAGTCCGAGCAGGGCAGTACAAGTCAGGGTTTTCATCAGATGTATCCCGGTAAATAGTGGCCTTGTGACCGCAACTCGTCATCGAGCCTGTCGTCACAGAAGATCAGATAGTGATTGTAGCCCGAATGCGAATCAGATGCCTCACTTAACAGTTGCATAAAAAAAGCCGCACCTGCGGGGACAGGCGCGGCCCTAGGTAAACCCTTGCTTGGATTAGCTACAGGTTCAAAGCCGATTGACTGGCGCTTTGCGAGATATAGAACTCCACTGTGGAGGCGGGCAGGAACGGGTTGGCGCTGAGTACCAGAGCCGCTACGCCCGAGACATACGGCGTGGAGAATGAGGTCGCGCTGACGGAACTGAAACCGCCACCCCCATTGGTCGTGTACACACTGACACCCGGCGCCAGGACAAAATCCTTCACGCCTGTACCGGCTCGATTTGAGAAACTGGCGATACCACCGCCTTGTGTGGAACCGCCGACACCAATACCGGCGATGTTGGAATACGCAGCCGGGAAGATCGGCGACTCAGCCGCATCGTTACCTGCTGCCGAGACAACGACCACGCCCGCGGCCTGTGCCTGCTGAATCTTGGCCTGCAGATCAGGATGGCCGGTCTCGAATGCAACGCTGAGGTTGATCACATCCGCGCCGTTACGAATGGCGTAGTCAATGCCGTCAAGGACAGTGAAGAAGTCGCCGGCCCCAACACCATCAATCACGCGGATCGGCATGATCTGCGCATCCGGCGCTACGCCGGTGGCGCCGTTGCCGTTGTTTTCAGCAGCAATCACGCCGGCGACCAATGTGCCGTGGCCGTTTGAGTCGAGCGGATTGTTGTCGTCGTCAACAAAATCCCAGCCACGAATGTCATCGATGAAGCCATTGCCATCATTGTCAATGCCGTCGCCGGCGATCTCATCCGTATTCGACCAGATGTTATCGTTCAGGTCAGAATGGTTGTAGTTCACGCCGGTATCAATCACCGCGACAACAATGCCCTCACCGGTATGGCCGGCCTGCCACGCTTCCGGCGCATTTACCGCGTTGACACCCCAGTGATTGGAGTTGCCATGGTAAGGTGCATCGGGAAGCGGATCGGTTGTGTTACCGAGTGCTCGTGAAACCGCGCGGCTCGCATCAACCAGACCCCAGCCGGAGACTTCGTTATAGCTCGGCGTATGCGGCGGGAGCGGCTCGTCATACACCGCGACATTGGCGAACATCGCATCCGCATCCGGGTTACCCGCATCCTGATCGTTCGCAAACACGAGATGGTTCATCGAGCCCTGATAGAAGCTGCCGATCTCGATTCGGTAATGCACCCAGCCGTCACCGATGTCGTACGTGTTGAAATCCTGAATGCCCCACGTCTGAGTACCGGTCAGCTGGAAGATGCGATCGGAGCTGAGCGAATTATCAGTATCGAAGCCGATGCCGTGAATCTCGCCCTCCTTTGTTGCCTTGAAGTCAAACTCAATCACGGTGCGGCTGTTGACGTCGTACGGCAGATCGATCTTCTTCCATGTGTTGCCTGTCAGGTGCAGGGTCTGGCCGCCATCCTTCACCTGCGAGTTGCCGTTCATGTCCTGCGTGGTGTAGTTCGAGTAGCTGAACGTATCCAGGTCCAGCGTTGTCAGGCCGCTTGGCGGCGCGGGCGGACCGTCTGCCGGTGGCGGCGGAGGCGGGTTAATCGAGCCATCCTCATACAAAGCCACATTGGCAAACCATCCCTTGGCCGTGGGGTTAACCACATCATGGTCGTTGCCGAAGATCAAGGTCTGGAACGAGCCTGTGAAGAATTCACCGACATTGATCTTATAGTGCTGCCAGTCTGTGCCGGCGTAGTTCTTGAAGTCGGTAAAGCCGAAGTTCTGAGAACCAGCAACCTGGAAGAATGATTCCGGACTCAAAGATTCGTCCGTATCAAACCCGATGCCATGCACTTCACCAAGCGCGTCGGTTCGGAAATCAAACTCCAGCACGGTTTGCGACGTAACCGTATAAGGTTCGCTGATCTTCTTCCATGTGTTGCCCGTCAGGTGGATGGTCCGGTCGCCGTCCTGAATATCGAAGATGCCGGTCACATCCTGGAACGGGAAGTCATACGGCTGCACATTTTCATTGCCGAAGTCAATGACATCCAGACCGCCAGGGCCCGGTGCGGGATTACCACTACCGCCGCCGGAACCGCCACCCTCTTCATACAACGTGACGTTGGCGAAGTAGCTCTCGCTGAGCGGAATAGCGACGTCATTGTCCATCGCGAAGATCAGCTGCGTCATGGCGCCGGTGAAGAAGTCGCCGACTTTGATCTTGTAATGCTTCCAGCTTCCTTCTGACGGGCCGTAGTTCTTGAAGTTGGTATTTCCCCAGTCCTGCGTACCGAAGACCTGGAAGAAGAAGTCATTGGAAAGATTAGTATCGTTGTCAAACCCGATACCGTGCACTTCGCCTTCGAAATCACTGTAGAAATCAAACTCCAGCACCGTGTTCGCGGTCACGTTGTAATTGTGCGCAACACGCTTCCAGGTATTACCCGCGATGTGCAGCGTACGTCCATTGTCCGCAACGGTCTTGGTGCCAATCACGTCCTGTGACGAGCCGCCATAGGACTGCACAGACTGTAAGTCGAACAGGAACGGCTCATGTCCGGGGACCGGTGCCGGTGCAGGCGGTGCGGTGCCGGGCGCGGGTTCACTGTTGCCGCCCTCTTCATACACCGCAACGTTGGCGTACCAACTCGTGGCGTCCGGATTGTTCGTATCGTGATCGTTGGCGAAGATCAGGTTCGACACGTTGCCGGTGAAGAAATCGCCAACGTTGATCTTGTAATGTTTCCACTGACCATCGCCGTTGTAGTTGTCGAAGTCACCGATACCAAAGCCCTGCGTGCCGAAGACGCGGAACAGCTTGTCGCCGCTCAATGAGTTGTCGGTATCAAATCCAACGCCGTGCACTTCCCCTTCGGCATCGCTACGGAAATCAAATTCCAGCACCGTGTTCGCAGTGATGTTGTAGGGCAGGGAGATCTTGCGCCAGTTATTGCCGTTGATATGCAATGTCTGACCATTGTTCTGAACCTGTGAGGTGCCGGTCACGTTCTGACTGTTGTCGTAGACCGTGACAGAGTTCGAATTGAAGTCCAAGGGTGTTACGCCGTTTGGCGCAGCCGGCGGATCGATATTGGTATTGCCACCACCGCCACCACTGTTACCCCCTTCTTCGTACACCGCGACGTTGGCATACCAACTGGTGGCGTCCGGGTTGTTCACGTCATGGTCATTGCCGAAGATCAGATTCGAGACGTTGCCGGTGAAGAAATCGCCGACGTTGATCTTGTAATGCTTCCACTGACCATTGCCGTTATAAGTATCGAACGCATCATGTCCGAATCCCTGCGTGCCGAACGTTCGGAAGAACATTTCACCGCTGAGGAAATTGTCGGTATCGAAACCGATGCCATGGACTTCACCCTGCGAGTCACTGCGGAAATCGAATTCCAGCACCGTGTTCGCGGTGATATTGTAAGGCAGAGAAATCTTGCGCCAGTTGTTGCCGTTGATGTGCAGCGTCTGGCCGCCGTTCTGCACCCGCGACGTGCCGGCTACATTCTGGCTGTTGTCATAAACCGTGACTGGATTCGAATTGAAGTTCAAAGGCGTCACGCCATTGGGCGCAGCCGGCGGGTCGATATTGCTGCCACCGCCACCATTGTTGCCCCCCTCTTCATACACCGCCACATTGGCGAACCAGCTTCTCGCGTCCGGATTATTGGTATCGTCATCATTGCCGAAGATCAGGTTCGACACGTTGCCGGTGAAGAAATCACCGACGTTTATCTTGTAATGCTTCCACTGACCGTTGCCGTTGTAATTGTTGTGCGCACCGTGGCCGAAGTTCTGCGTGCCAAACACCTGGAAGAACTTCTCGCTGCTCAGGAAGTTGTCGGTGTCGAAACCGACGCCATGCACTTCACCTTCCGAGTCGCTGCGGAAATCGAATTCCAGCACAGTGTTCGCGGTAATGTTGTACGGCAGGGAAATCTTGCGCCAGTTGTTGCCATTGATGTGCAACGTCTGGCCGCCGTTCTGCACCTGTGCGGTGCCGGCGATGTTCTGGCTGTTGTCGTAAACCGTGACAGGGTTCGAATTGAAGTTCAGCGGCGTCACGCCATTGGGCGCATCCGGCGGATCAATATTCGTACCGCCACCTGAGCCACCCTCTTCATACACTGTGATGTTGGCATAGAAAGCGGATGCATTCGGGTTGGCCACATCGTGATCATTGCCGAATGTCAGGTTGGTCATCTGGCCGGTAAAGAAATCACCGACGCTGATCTTAAAGTGCTGCCAATCGCCGTTGCCGCTGTTGTTCTTGAAGTCGGTGATGCCCCAGTTTTGCGAGCCAGCGGTCTGGAAGAACGACGCACTGGTCAGTCCGGGGTCTGAATCAAACCCGATGCCATGCACTTCGCCCGGGGCGTCCGTCTTAAAATCAAACTCAAGAATCGTGTTGGCCGTCACGTTGTAGTTGAACGCGATGTTCTTCCACGTGTTACCCGTCAGATGCAGCGTGCTGCCGGCGTCCAGCACATCAAACGTGCCGGTCACGTCCTGGCTGGAGCCGCCGTATGACTGAACCGTAAAGTCATCCAGATCAATCGGCGTCACGCCGGCCGGGCTCGGCGGAATGTTTACACCACCAGTGTCTTCATAAATGGTCACATTGGAGAAGACACCCTGGCCATCCGGATTCGCAACATCGTGGTCATTGCCGAACGTAATAAAGTTAAAGCTGCCGGTGAAGTAATCACCGACGTCAATCTTGTAATGCTTCGTCGAGCCATTGCCGTTGTAATTGTTAAAGTCCGTATTTCCCCAGTTCTGTGAGCCGTGCACCTGGAAGAACGTCTCGCTGGAGAGAACGTTGTCCGTATCAAAGCCGATGCCGTGTACTTCACCTTCGTTTGAAGAACTGAAGTCGAATTCAATGACTGTGTTTTCGGTGACGTTGTAATTCAGCGCGACGCGTTTCCACGCGTTCCCCGTAATCTGAACCGTCGAGCCACCGTTCTGAACAACCGCAGAGCCGGACACATCCTGCGATGCGCCGCCGTACGATTGAACCACGTTGGTATTGAAATTGAGATTTGCGTCCTGCAACTCAGGTTGCGGCGCATCAATTAAAGAACTGCTGAGCAACTTTCTCGGCTCAAGCGACTCGACCATCGGACGAGTCACCGGCCAGCGCTTATGCCGTTTGCGGGCAGCACGACGAACCTGCGGTCGGACCACAGACCGCCACCAATGAGTAAAGGTGGACCAATCCAAGCAGCGCCTCTCCATCCTTGCATTGCAGCGTTCTAGTTCGACCGGCGGCGGGAAGGCAGGGCCGAATAGCCCTTTACGTGAAGATCAGTCGCACAAACCAATCAGCAAAAATCTTCTCCCCGTTCATCTGTCCGGACTGGATTTTCCCCGTCCAGTCAGGCAAACGAACCAAACCCTGCGTCACCTGCATTCTTCCCCAAGAGCGCCTCTCTCAAACGCCCGACCGCAACCACAATCACGGCTTGAACACAGTATTGCGACAGCGCTCACCCCGTTCAACGGAATGTCAAGAAATTACGGCATAACCGTTACTCCAAAGGTCAGCCTGTATCGGATAGGTGGGTTGTCACGGCCTTTTGATCGTTAGGAAAGCGACAAACCGTCCGCAAAAAGGCGCAAACGGTGACCGATTCGCTGCCGGGACGTGAAGAATAAACAATCGGTTAGCCGGTTGTTGCGGTGACGATGGCTCCTAAGAGCCACCGCCTATGCGCTTACGGTACTTGCATCAAGAACCGAATTTCAGATCGCCTCACCACCGCGTTCACCGGTACGGATGCGAATGCATTCATCCATTGGGAGGATGAAAATCTTACCGTCGCCGATCTCGCCACTACCACGGCGCGCAGACGACAGAATCGCCTCAACGGTCGGCTCAACAAACGCGTCATTCACTGCGATGTCCAGGCGTACTTTCGGGTTCAGGTCCGGCGTGACTTCCTGGCCGCGATAAAGATCCGTGTCCTGCTGCTGGCCATGACCGGTCACACGGCTGACAGTGATTCGAAAAATCTCCGCGTCGATCAGCGCCTGGCGAACTTCATCAAGCTTCTCCGGCGGAATGATGGCAACTACCATTTTCATTGTTCTGTCCTTTGCTAGATAACGTGCGTCCGCCGCATCAGTTCAAGTTCAGCAGGCCGTAGCCGTGCTCGCCGTGCAGGTCATGGTCCATGCCGGCCTTTTCGCCAACCTGGTCGATTCGGAAACCAATCGTCTTGTCAATCAGCACGAGCAGGATGAGTGTCACCACTGCCGCCATGCCGATACTGACGAGCATGCCTTTGATCTGGAACCAGAGTTGCGTTGCCACGCCATGCTCCGGCACATCGCGCAGGAAGAATGCGAGGCCGATGCCGCCAATGATTCCCGCCGCGCCGTGAATGCCAAACACGTCGAGCGTGTCGTCGTAACCGAGTTTGTTCTTCATCAGAATGGCCAGGTAGCAGACAACCGAAGCAACCGCGCCAAGCACAATCGCGCCGCCCGGCATCACGTCGCCGGCCGCGGGCGTAATCGCAACCAGACCCGCGAGAATACCCGACACCAGACCGAGACTGGTCGCTTTCTTGTGAACGAACCCTTCAAGAATCATCCACGTCAACGCGCCCGCAGCCGCAGCGATCTGCGTGACTGTCAATGCCTGTGCCGTCTTCAAACCACTTTCAACAGAGCTGCCCGCGTTAAAGCCGAACCAGCCGACCCACAAGAGCCCGGCGCCCATCAACGTCATCACGAGATTATTCGGATGCATTGCGGTGCGCGGATAACCACGCCGCGCGCCGAGATACAGTGCGGCAACCAAACCGGAAACACCGGCGGAAATGTGAATGACCGTGCCACCCGCGAAGTCGATCGCTTCGCCGGTCAGGAAACCACCGCCCCAGATCATGTGCGCCAACGGGTTGTAAACCAGCAGGCTCCATAGCGCGATGAAAACACAGTAGCCACGAAAACGGACTCGCTCCGCAAACGCACCGGCAATCAGGGCCGGCGTGATGATCGCGAACTTGCCCTGGAACATGGCAAACACATAGTCGGGCAACCCATCGCCGTAGGTGCCAATCGCGGTGTCCAGGTCACCGAGCAAAAACAATCCGCTGGACCAGCCAACGATGCCGCTCTGCGATTCGCCGAACGTCATGGCAAACCCGCAGATAGCCCAGAGCACACCGATGATCGCCATTGCCGCAAAACTGTGCATCATGGTGCCGAGCACATTCTTGGTGCGCACCAGCCCGCCATAAAACATGGCCAGCCCCGGCACCATCAGCAGCACCAGCGCCGTGGACGTCAGCATCCACGCGGTGGTTCCCGTATCTATTGCTTGTGCTTCATCGCCGGCGAAGGACACGCCCGCCATGCCGAGAACAATAACCAAACCCCACATCCATTTTGGACAGTGGCTCATAACCAGCCTCCATGTCAAACCACGCCGGCAGAATTGCCCACGCTGAAGGCTGACGTAAAACAAACTCCGTGCCAGAATGTTCAGATTTGATTAATGCTGCCTTGACCAACGACTTAGCGGCAGATGCAGAGTAAGTCTGCACCTGCCGCCGCTGCCCATATTATGGGCACTCCCCTCCTGGCCATGCTTTCACTGCCCACTTATGAGGCAGCCATCCTGAATCATCCAATCGCGTCATTGCCGGTCTCGCCGGTGCGAATGCGGATGCACTGCTCAAGACCAACCACGAAAATCTTGCCATCACCAATCGTGCCGGTTCGCGCCGCACCGACAATGGCATCAATCGTCGGCTGCAGGAAGTCTTCGTTAACGGCAATTTCCAGACGGGTCTTCTTCAGAAGATTCACTTCGATATCTGTCCCGCGGTAGTTCTCGTGATAGCCCTTCTGCTGTCCGCAGCCCAAGGCATTGGTCACGGAAAGTTTGAAGATGTTCTTCTCGTAAAGCGCCTGCTTCACGTCAGTAAGCTTTTCAGGCTGAATATATGCAACGATGAGTTTCATTTCTAACTCCGATTCAATTCGGTTTATGTCTGTTCGTTCAAATACGCACCAAGCTGGTCGGTCCGGTTACTGGGTGTTGAAAATCTGGAATCCGCCGTACGCTTCCATGCCGTGTTCGCCGATGTCCAGGCCGCGCATTTCTTCTTCCTTGTCAACGCGAACGCCCATGACCACCTTGAAAATGTAGAACAGCACACCGGCAAAGATCACGCAGAACACTGCCGTGGCCAGCACACCGTAAATCTGCGGGAGCAGCGGCATCTTGCCATCATCGTTGTAGCCGAAGATACCCACAGCCAGCGTGCCCCAGATGCCACATACCAGGTGCACACTGATCGCACCGACCGGATCGTCGATCTTCAGTTTCTGATCGATAATGAGAACAGAGAAGACGACCAGCGCACCGGCAACCGCACCAACCACCACTGAGAACAGCGGCGAAATCACGTCCGCGCCAGCGGTGATACCGACGAGCCCCGCCAGGGAACCGTTTAAAAGCATGGTCAGGTCGGGCTTCTTCTGCACCACCCATGACACTGTCATGGCAGCGACGATACCCGAGGCAGCGGCAAGACAAGTGGTCACCAGCACGCGAGAGGTGCCGCCGGCGTCCGCGCTGAGCACAGAGCCGCCGTTAAAACCGAACCAGCCCAACCACAGCAGGAACATGCCGATGGTGGCCAGCGGCAGGTTGTGGCCGAATATCGGTAGCGTCTTTCCGTTGACATACTTACCGGCACGCGGCCCGAGGATGAATGCACAAATCAATGCGCCCCACCCGCCAACACTGTGCACAATCGTTGAGCCGGCAAAATCATAGAAGCCGGCTTCGTCCAACCAGCCCACCCCCCACTTCCAGCTGCCGACAATCGGATAGCAGATCGCGACATAAATTGATGTAAAGAGCAGAAACGGTCCGAGCTTAATGCGTTCGGCAACCGCGCCGGAAATGATCGTCGCGGCCGTCGCGGCAAACATGCCCTGGAACAGGAAGTCCGTCCAGTAAGTGTAGCCAACGTTGTAAGCACTCGTCTCACCCGTAGCGCCCGCCGCAATGCCGAACCCGGCAAAGCCCAGAAACTTGCCCATGATCCAGTCATCGCCCGGATACATCAGGTTGAACCCCATGACGGCATAAGTCAGCAATCCGATTGCCACGATCGCCGTATTCTTAAACAGAATGTTCGTCGTGTTCTTGGCGCGGGTCAGCCCGGATTCGATCGATGCAAATCCCAGGTGCATAATGAACACCAGGAACGTACACACCATCATCCAGACGTTATTAACGGTAAACATTTCAGTGGAAACGCCGTCATCGGCGAGCACCAATGAAGGTGACATCGCCAGAGCGAGGGCGGACAACATAAGGACAGAGCGATAGCGGCGCAGCATTCCTATCTCCTTGGCTTGCTGTGAAAGACAAAGTCAACCAACAAAAACAAACTGTTAACGCTGTTCATACAAAGCGCGTGCCAAACGCTCGAAATGTGACCCGATCGCGTATGGCAGTGCAAAAATGTGGGTCAGTCCTGAAATCAGGCGCGCATAAAATGCGCGCGCCTGTCAGCAGTGATGCAAACCTGCTTGTAAATGAGGCAGATGCTCAGCAATAACGCAGCGATGTCGCCAAACAATGCATCAGTACCACAAATCAGTGCTGACGAGAGAGTTTTGCGTCATTGCCCTCCCATACTTTGTAGCCGCGAGGCGACGCCTCGCCGGTAAGCTTACTATTCGTCGCAATACAGCGCCATACACGTCTGGCGCAGAGTTAAGCGACTACAACATTACCTGTGACGTAGTCACGTCACGGCTACAAAGTCAAATCAAAGCGAAGAGAATTGGCGCAAACCGCTATAGGTGCTGGGGCCAAGCGGAAAATCGGTGGCTCACCCGTGGCCAAGCCTTGAAGGCGAGTAACCCTCTGATTCGATGTGATACTTCAAGGCTCTAAACGCTTGTGGGCAGACCGCAGTACCGACCTCTGCTTCCAGCACTTCAACGGCCCGGTCTAACGGAATCGTCTCACGATAAGGCCGCTGGGCGGAGATGGCTTCGAACATATCCGCCGCGATCAACGCGCGCACTGGTGAGGAAAGCTGGTCGCCCATCAGGCCATAGTTGTAGCCCTTGCCGTCCAGTCGCTCGTGATGCGATGCAGCGGTCTCCGCGACCATTTGAAATCCGGGGACGCGCTCGAGAATCCGCTGCGTAAACATGGGATGACGCATCATGGCCAGACGTTCGTCCTGCGTAAGCGGGCCGGGCTTGTCCAGAATCATGTTGGATACACCGAGCTTGCCAATGTCATGCAACAGAGCCGCGCGGCGAATCCACCGAACCGCATCCGCATCAAACCCCATCACGCGCGCGATCCCAACGGACAGCTCCGTCACATGTTCAGAGTGCTGACGCGTCCAGGGCGACTTGGCGTCAACGACTTGCGCAAAGCCCAAGGCGATGCGGTCCAGCTTGTCGTCATCCGCCATGATGATTCGATCTGGCGGCTCGTATGCTTTGACTGTTTCCCAGATGCCCGGCGAGTACAGGCTGGACCAGAACGCATCATCGTGACGGAAAGAGAGCAGCGCGTCGACCAGCTCCGGGTCAAACCATCGGCCACGTCGCGCGAGAGCCATCTCATTAGCGCCAGGCACACCCACCGACGAGGCAAACACTTCGACTGTCTGAGCAAGTCCCGCAATGCGCGCAGTCACACAGATCTCATCGCCTTTGAACCCGACCGGATGACCGGCGCCATCCCAGTGTTCGTCGAGTTGCAGAATCGCGCGCGATGTATCTTCAGGCAGATCGAACATGCGGGCGATCGCGGCTCCGCGTTCGCATCTCGTTTCAATCAGCTTGCGCGCCGCCCGCCGCCCTACGACACCGACGGCAAGAAATCGACCGATCTTCTTTAGAAGTGAACCGTCCGGCGCGACGTTTCGGCGGACGTAATCCATCGAATTGACCAGACGCGGCCAGTCCGTCGTTTTAAAGTCGCGCTTTAACTGGTGGTCATCCGCATCGAACAGCTGCGTGATGCGGGCCGCATTGCTCGAACACCCCAGATCCTTTAATTGCAATGCGTAGTACAAAGCCGATCGCTGAGCACTATCTAAGCCGATCATGCTCGCCAGCTTCATGCCCAGGACGCAGCTGCGCACCGCGTGGCCTTCCGGCTGACCTTCCGTGATATCAAGGGCTCGGGACAATCCTGAAATAACGTCGGAGAGAGGCAGTTCCACCACCGGGCGCGGCTTGGCCCGCCGATAACCAACAAACACCCGTCGAGCGGGGTCTGCATTGAACCCATCGCGCAGATCGTGCCATGGCAAAGGTGAAGTGGCCAATTGATGTCTCCCAGAACGACTCGGGAATGACCCGTCAAAGTGAAAGTACGATCTATTGGGTTCATCGGCCCAATAACACTGTTAAATCAGAATCGGCTGAGGATTCTTCTGTAACAATCGGGGACGACAGTTACGCATAGTGAAACTGGAGAATCTCTGAACTACATACATCAATATAAGGATCGTGTGCAGTACCCTCCCGGGCGGAACTTGCAAAACAGTCTGAGCCGCCACACGATATCCAGACAAATCGTCAATCCACGACACACAAAGGCAAGGATTTATGCAACCAGGCCACACATTCGATGGTGAATACCGCACGTTCAACGACGCGCAGACCGGTGCGGTGATTCACCAGTTAACTGATGACCAATCCATTAATCACAGCCTGTTCTTTCTGAACCCCTCGTTTCGGCCCGGCAATAACGATCAGGTCACGTTCATCACCGAACGGTTCGGCAGCCCACAACTCTGCCTGTTCGACTTCGCGGATGAAACCGCGCGTGTGTTGACCGATGTAGAAGGCTTACAGCCCTTCTCGCCGAAGTTCTCACTGGATGGCCAGTTGCTTTACTTCACCACCAGCACAGGCAAGGTAATGCAGGTCGATGTGGATTCGCGGGAGACGAGCACCTTGGCCGAACAACCGGGCGCCAACCTCGGCGAAGCGGCGCTGAGCCACGACGGCAAATACATCGTCAGTGCGATGAAAGGTACCGGCAAATTCGGGCTGATGGTGACGGACGTGGCTGCCCGAACCAGCAAGGTCATTCTTGAAACCGACCTACAAATCATCCACCCGCAATTTCACCCGACCGACAGCAACCTGATCGAATACGCCGGCCACCCGACCCCACGCCTCTGGCTGATCAGTCGTGATGGGTCAAACAATCATTGCCCATATGAAAATGAATGGAACGAATTTATTGTTCATGAGTCGTTCCTGGGTAAGAGTGACGATCTGATCTTCGCCATCTGGCCCAAACGACTGGGTAAGTTCAATATCAAAACAAAAGAGCTGTCTACCATCGTCGAGCTCAACGCATGGCACATGGTCTCCAACCGCGACGGCTCCTTAATCGTGTCCGACACATCGCACCCGGACCGCGGCTTACTTCTGATCGATCCAACCACCGGCACGTACAACATGCTCTGTCAGCCAGGCGCGTCATGCCACGGCTCACAATGGCAACACGACCATCCCGCCACACCGGACGCATGGAAGAAACAGCCATCGGAAGATGCCGACCCGCGCGTGCTTTCATGGATGGAGATGAAAGTGGACACCGTCTACGGCCCGCAGTGGACGCACCCGCACCCTGCATTTAACGACGACGGCTCGCGCGTGGTGTACACGTCCGACGCATCCGGACATCCACAAGTGTACATCGTGGAGATCGGCAAGGAACACCTGCCGGCAGACGCATGAAAGTCATCAACCTCGGCTCACTGAACATTGACCACGTCTACCAGGTGGACCATTTCGTCCAGCCGGGCGAGACCATCAGCAGCCGCAGCTATACCCGGCACTGCGGCGGCAAGGGACTCAACCAGTCCATCGCGCTGGCCCAGGCCGGAGCAACCATATGCCATGCCGGACAAATCGGAGCGGACGGCGAACTGCTGCGCGACAAGCTCAAGCAATATGGCGTCGATGACAGCCTGGTCGTGACCGGCGACACGCCAACCGGCCATGCAATGATTCAGGTCAACCCACAGGGCGAAAACTGCATCATCGTCGAAGGCGGTGCGAATCAGGCGATTGATGACGCCCTGATTGGGAACGTCTCATCAGCGCTGGATGAAAGCGACTGGTTGCTGCTTCAGAATGAAACCAATTCCATTGACGCGGTACTGAAAGCCATCGGAAACCGCGACGTCTCAGTGGCATTCAACCCCGCACCAATGACGGAATCGGTGGGCGACCTCCCGCTGAATCTGGTGGACATTATCTTTGTCAATGAAATCGAAGGCGCCCAACTGTCCGGCAAACAGAAGCCGGACGATATCATTCGCGAACTGATCGGGCGCTATCCCGATATGAAGATCGTGTTGACGCTCGGTTCGCGCGGCGCGATCTACGCGGACGCGAAGACAAGGCTGGAACAGGTGGCATTTTCCGTTACGCCGATCGATACCACAGCCGCGGGCGATACGTTCATTGGCTTCCTTCTCGCGTCACTCACTGCCGGCAGCACGCCGGACACCGCCCTGAGACTGGCATCCCAGGCTGCGTCGATCTGCGTCACCCGGCACGGCGCGGCGGATTCGATCCCGACACTGAAAGAAGTGAATAAGGCTGCAATGTGACGAACGCGTTTGTCGGTGGCTATGGAGCGTCTTGCCGCGTTGGACCCGCCGCTCCGCTCCTTCGTCGCTGCGCAGCGGCTTGAGGGCATCGGGCGCGAAATAAAAACTGTTACATCGATGTCAGACTGCGGGCGCAAAGGTAGTTACCTTCTGGCTTGCCATGGTGTGTCTGGTTCGCTAACGTCACGCGCTTATCAACCAACCGGAGATACAACCATGGGTCTGCCAATTGGATTACAGCTTTTTACCGTTCGTGATGAAACCGTCAAAGATGCCGTCGGAACGTTGACCAAACTGGCTGAGATGGGTTACCAGATTATTGAGCTTGCCGGCCTGGCCGGGATGTCGGCTTCAGAGTACAAGAAGGTCTGTAACGACCTTGGATTGACCGTCTCTTCAGGTCATCACGGATATGCAGTCCTTGAAAACCAGTTGAACGAAGCCTTCGATGAAGCCGACCAGATGGACTACAAGATCCTCATCTGCCCATCCCTGCCGGGCGAGATGCAGAACCCGGACGGCTACAAGCGCGCAGCGGATGTACTCGCGGCCGCTCACCAGAAAGCACAGCAGCGCGGCTTGACCGTCTGCTATCACAATCACAGCTTTGAATGGGCCGAACTCGACGACGGCTCACGCGGCATCGACCTGCTCTTTGCCAATCCCGGCCTGCAAAGCCAACTGGATATCTACTGGGTCCAGCACGGCAATGATGATCCGCTGGAGTGGATGAACAAGCTGTCCGGCCGCGTGCCCGTCCTGCACATAAAAGACATGACCGACACGGCCGATCGCAACTTCACGGAAGTCGGCACCGGCATCGTTGATGTGGCCGGCGCGGTGGCGCTGGCTGAATCCATCGGCGTGCAATACCTGATCATCGAACAGGACCGCCACTGGATTAACGATTCGCCACTGGAATCGGTAAAGATCAGCCTGGACAATCTGAAGAAGATTGTGGAGTAGTCGAGACGTCGGCGTGCATTTCGCCTTCAAACGTCACCCCAGTATGCCAACGCATTGCTGCGCAACACAGCCAGGGCATCCTCGTCTGACACCGACGAACCAAGCACCAGCCCCAGTGTGCATCGTGGATCGATCCAGTTCAGGTCACTGCCATATAGAACACGGCCAGGCTCAACCGCTGCGAGCAACTTTGCGAGCAAACCGGCCTCGAAGTAGTCACCGCTGATATCCACGACTACATTCTTGTACTGCTCACAGATCTGTACCACGTCATCAAACGTGCTCGCCCTGCCACCCGCGTGAGCCATGATGAGTTTGAGATCAGGATGCCTTTCGAGATGACGCTTGAACAACTGCGGATGGGACAGTTGCTGCGATTCGTTGTAAGACGAAATCTCCCACGTATGGCTGATGATCGGCACACCTGCGGAAGCCGCAAGATCGAAGACCGCGTCATAGCTGCGATTGTCAGCAGGCGTATTATGAAAACTCGGGTGAATCTTGATACCGACGCAGGCAGGATCTTTAAGCGACGTGGCTGCACGTTCGAGTGACTTCTCAGAAATACGCGGGTCATAAATTTCGTAAAAGCGAAAACGCTGCGGCGCGTGATCCCGCAGTTGTTGACTGGCCGTCAACGCATCCGGTTCACCAGTCGTCAACGTTGACGATGGCATCAGGAACTGCACATCCACCGCGATTGCATCAAGCGCATGCACCCAATCGGCCGGCGACATGTCCTGGTCCGGCGTGGGGAAGTCGTATCCCGATGCATCATCCTGATTGATATTGTGCGTGTGCATATCAATGATGAACGGCGTGACCGGCGGCAACATCACTTCGTCAGGCGTGACCGGAGGTTGACTAACTAGACGCCGCAGGTTGTTGCCGGCGATATCACATTTAACCGTCCACGGCAGTTGTCCAAGCACAATCGGCCCCATCGCGGCATCCACGCCAAACTGCGGACGCTTACCGGCAAAAATGAGTTGTGAACTGAGACCGGCTTTAGCAAGCCGCTCGAGTCCCATCCAGTTGCTCAGGTTCGCCGTGCAGAGGTTGACATTGCAGAAGGCGCCGAGCAAACGCTCGAAGTCACTGATGTGGTAAAGTAGCTTGCGCGGGCCAGTGGCAATGAGAATTGGCAGCGACTCATGTCGACGAGCCAGTTGTTCGACCTGATCGGCCGTCAGGTTCGTATGGTAGACGGCCAGCGGAATGCGATGTTTTGCCAACATCCTCAGCACGGGATCGAGCTGATCCAGCGGGCCACTTACATCCGGCACATATCGATAAACAACCGGCGGCCTGTCATCCGACGATAGCAGTAGCGGGTTGGTCAAAACCAAACTGGATATGAACGGAATAGTATCGGCCGCCTTTACTCCGAACGCATTGGACTCATCCGGCCAAAGATCAACATCCAGCCACGGCAGCGCCGCGCGAACCGCGTGATAGCCGGACCTGAATCGCTGAAGCTGATCGCTCATATCTGAACACATGTCATTCCCTGCCAGTGCGCCAATGCTCGCAACCGATCGGCACAATGTCCGGCCACACCTACCAGGTGGTGCATGCCGCCTTCAAGACTGTATCGCGTCAGCCAGTCTCCTGCGGGCTGATCCAGCCGAACAATCCAATGCGGGATATCAAATTTCGCCAGCGGCACAATATCGTCAATCGTCTGCTCGGAAAACACGTAGCCGAAAGTACCGTCCAGGTGCCTGACAATGCTCACCAGTGTGACGGGGCCCGGTTCCAAAGTGAAATGCATCCCGACATAGTCGTTCGCGCCCGGCGACCAGAACGCCTTGCGTACCAGTCGTATCTTTCGATCGCTTCGGGCCATAGCGGGGTTGCACTCCTGCATGTGGCTCATCATCAGACGATTGTTGAGATAGTCGATCGTGTAAATTTCCGTGAAAGTCGCCAAGCCGCACAGTTGTCGCATCTGAGCCATATGCATCGCGGTCAGCACATCACCCTCACCGGCATAACCCAGCCCTTCACCCATCAGTTTGTTGATGCCCAGAAACGGCAGACACAGCGTCTGCTCATCATCAAGCATGCTTAGAAAATTGACACTCAGCCCATCGAGTTCATGTTGATCCACAACTTGCCGAAGCCCAAGTTCCATTCGAACAGATCGTTCGTGTAGCGCGTCATCAACATCTGCATCTGTTTCATATACCTGTCGATCATGCTGCATCGCGGTATTGAGTGAATCAGGTGTGACATCCCTTGCGGCCGCAACCAGTTCGTCATTCGCCAATTCAACAACCACCGCGCCCCATTGCTGTTTGATCGTTTCCGGATCAATCGAGAAATCCCCCATATCCGCAAAGGCCCCACCGATCCGACCGATGCGCATCTTCCGCGCCAGCCGATGCACGCGCGCAGCATTGAGCCAGGTTGCCAACCGGCAGATAACAACCTGATCCTGATAGTGGCCGGACTCGACGGTGAACATTGCGCCTTCCCGGCGCAGGACGCTGGCAACGTCCTGTACGCCTTGAGCGGTATGATGCTGAAGGAGGGTGTCAAAATCGTAGTCGGCGCCAAACGACAGAGCTTCCTGTGTATTCCATACAACAATCGGCAATCCGCTTTGCATCAATGACGGTACAGACATCATGCTCGCGGTATAGCAAAGCGGGACGACCAGCAGCGCGTCAGCCTCTTCGGTAACTGCTCTGCTAACCGCACGATCGACCTCGTCTTGGTTGCGGCAATGGCAGACCTGTTCGACCAGAAGCTTTCCATTCAATGCTTCGACATACAACGCCAACTGCCGATCATAAGTCGGCATCAGATCCGGAAGCTTCTGCGCATACAGCGGCAGCGATAAACCAATCACTGCCACGCGAGGCGGCTCAATCGTGGCAGCTACCCGCACAACGTACGCCCTCCATCAACCAGCAGGCTCTGCCCGGTGATGTAACCAGCTGCGTCGGATAGAAGAAACGTCGCAGCCTGTGCGATATCTTTCGGCTCACCCAGACGACCAAGTGGCACGTCGCCCCCCAATGCATTTCGTTTTGATTCGTCCGGGTGACGCTCCCTTAACAGCTCAGTATCAATCAGCGACGGATGGACCACGTTGCAGCGAATGCCGTCACTGCTGAGCTGTTTGGTAATTGCCCGGCAAAAACCCTCAAGCCCCGACTTGGCGGCGGTGTAATCCGCGCGCCCGCCGCCGCCGGACAGATGCGCAGCGGAACCAATCAAGACCACGCTGCCACGCGTCTGGCGGAGTTGCTCCAGAGCTGATTTCACAGCCAGGAAAGCCCCGTTGAGGTTGACATCCACACCCTGCCGCCAGCTTTCAAGATTCAGGTCGTCAAATGCAACGGGTGATGTGATACCCGCGTTGTAGATGAGGTGTTGTACAGGCCCCCACTCGCTATCAATCTGCTCGAGTATGCGCTGCATGCCGGATGCGTCGCAGCAGTCGCAGGCGAAGGCCTTGACGGCCGCGTCAGCGTCAGCCAACTCCTGTTCCAACGCGCGACTGGCCTGCTCACCTCGATCACTGCCGGAGTGCGTCCATGCAACACGTGCCCCGCTTTGTCCCAGCAGCCGAACAATGGCCGCACCAATGCCGCGTGAACCGCCAACCACCAGACACGAACGACTATGAAAATCAAACCGAATCATGCGTTCACCTGCTGTCGTACCGCTGCGCTGGCCTGCTTACCGCGAAGCACCGACTTAATAGAGGCTTCGAAGCGCTCGAGAATCTGATCGCACTCGTCCTGTGTCACAATCAGCGGCGGTTTGATCTTCAGGACATTTGGTCGAACACCGCCTAAGCCGAAGAAGATACCGTTTTTGAATCCAGCCTTGCGAATCTCGCCGGTTTCTTCAACAAGCGGGCGCTTTGATTCCCGGTCGTCGACAAATTCGACACCGATATGCAGACCAAGCTGTCGTACCTCGCCGATTTCCGGGTAAGTCTGCATCATGTCGCGCAGTTTTTCGCCCAGATAGGCCCCCATCGCGCGGCAATTGGCCAACACGCCCTCTTCAAACAGTTGTAATTGCTTGGCAGCCGTCACCATGGACAACGTCGGGCTGGCAAACGTGTGCAGTTCTTCCGCGTCTGGCGAAAAACCTTCCAGCCGATCGTGCACGATGATCGCCGCCAGCGGCAGGCCGGCGCCCAGCCCCTTGCCCAATACGATAATGTCCGGCGTCACACCAAAATGATTGGCAGCAAAGACGTCGCCGATGCGCCCGAACGTTTGAATCTCATCAAAGATGAGCAGTGTTTCAAACTCGTCACAAAGATCACGAAGCCCCTGAAGATATCGCTGCGGCAGAATAATCTGCCCGCCGCTCGCCTGGATCGGCTCGACCAGCACGCCTGCCGGGCGTCCCGCAATGCCGTTTTCGAATGTCTGACGCGCCATGGTCAGGCACATGTCAATGTACGTTTCCGCATCCACATTAAACGGGTTGCGGTACGTATAAGGATTCGGAACCCGAATAAACGGGCGCGTCAGCGGCAGGAATCGGCTGCCACCCATGAACTTGCCGCGTGTGCGCGTGCTGATCCATGACGCGCCCATGGTCCCGAGCGTGGTGCCGTGATAACTGTCCTGCAGGCAGACGAAATCGCGCGCGGTCGGCACGTTCTTCATACAGATTTTCATCGCCGCCTCGACGGCCGGTCCGCCGCCGACAGTAAAGGACACACGGTTCAGCCCTTCCGGCGCCAGCTGCGCCAGACGCTCGGCCAGATAAAACCGCGGCTTGCTGTCAAAGCCCTGGTGAATGTGCGTCAGCCGCTCAATATGTTCGCGAATGACATTGTTGACCTGATCATTCGCATAGCCGAGATAGAGCGCCCAACTCTGGCTAGTGCAGTCAATGTACTGATTGTCATGCTGATCCCAGACATGCACCCCCTTGCCGCGCACCAACACCGGCCCGCCACGCGTGCCTCCGCCAAGCATCAGATGCCGCTCGGCGCGCCCCATGGCCGCTTCGTCCATTCCCTCAATTTCCGCCAGTAACGAGTCCATCTTGATCCCTCCAATGGGTATGGCAACTTTTCAGGACGACATTGGCACTCAACAGCCACCTGAAGTACACATCCTGTTACTCCCGCCCAGTAAGCCAAAGGCTGTCATCAAGACACTCGGCCTCGCCACTGGATTTCCACCTACGCGGGAATAACGGAAACAGAAGTCGCCGCTTTCGCCTTCTTGTCAAACCTTTCCTAACCAGTTGCCGCTCTCTACTTGAAACTTTATTTCAAGTTTACTATCATTATTGGTTACTTTATACCATGAAGACCATTCGCAAACAAGCTAATGTTCCGGGGGCCGTCTCGGATAATGCCGATCTCACGTGCATTGCCCGGCTGCGGGCGGCCCTGCAATCTCGTTCCGGCACGTCCCGCCGAGCGGCGCGATGGGTACTGGATCACCTTCAAACCGCTGCCGGTCTCTCGATTTATGAACTGGCCGAAGCCTGCGACGTCAGTACAGCTGCCCTCACGCGATTCTGTACGACAATGGGTTACAGCGGTTACCGGCAGATGCAGTTGGATCTGGTCGCCTCGCTGGCAGCCGGGCAGACGGCAAACCTCGGGCCGTTTGATGACGCGGTCTCGCCCGACTCGATCATTCAACAGGTCTTTGCGTGTCATCAGCGCAGCCTGGAGGACACGTTGAAGCTGATCGACCAAAAAACACTGATCGCGGCCGCCAAACGAATGCTCAAAGCGCGGCAGGTGGTGTTTGCCGGTCTGGGTGAATCCGGAGCCGTTGCGACGGTGGCAGCCCAACGGCTTACCAGCTTGGGTCTGTGCAGCCGGGCTGCAACCGATCCCTACGACATGATCTTCCTGAGTGGCTCAGCCACACGGTCGGATGTCTTTGTTGGGATCAGCCATACAGGACAGACGGAATCGGTCGTCGAAGCAGTGCAGGCCGCCGATGGGCGCGGCACGCCAACCGTGGCGATCACCAACTATGCCGATTCGCCGCTGGTGAAACATGCGAAGTGGGCGCTGCTGACCTCGTTTTATGAGCATCGGATCAGTGCAGCGGTATCATCTTCGCGCATCGCGCAGAGTGCGATTGTCGATTCGATCTACTTTCTGCTTGGGGGATGGTGTAAGTCCAAGGCGGTTGCGCTGGAAAAAGCGTCTGAGCAGCGGGCGAGGCGGACGCTTCGTTAGCATGGTTTGTCGAGCGAGGTGAGGATTTGATGGGCGTGTGATATCGGCTTCGGCAGGCGGTATCGGAGATATTTGCGCTGGTCCACCCAACGCCACATTGACATGCGGCAGCTAAACATTGGCGGCTCGAACGCCACTCGTGAATGTCACCCAATCACCACTTCGCCAGGCCGCCCAATACGCTCATTCGCGTTTATTTGCGTGCATTCGCGGCTATTCCCTGTTCCCGATTGTCCAACCCCGCTCAGCGCGTATCATGGAGCACATGATTGACGCAGGGATGCGCACACGATGGCGGTATCGAACGCTGACAGCACAGCAGGAAGCGGCGCTGGATCCGCTCTGCCAGGCACTGAACGTCTCGCCCTTGCTCGCGCAATTGCTCGCCATGCGTGATCTGACTGATCCGCAGGCAGCACACACGTTTCTGAATCCCAGCCTCAAGGAACTGCATGACCCCGGCGCGCTCCCCAATGTGGACAAGGCCGCTCAACGTATCGAGCAGGCGGTCCGGGACGGGCAGCCAATCGTCATCTATGGCGACTATGACGTCGACGGCATCACTGCCAGTTCGATCCTCTGGCATGTGCTTTCCGCGGCGGGTGCGAATGTGCAGACGTATGTTCCGCATCGCATTGAAGAAGGATACGGACTGAACAGCCAGGCAATTGCAGAACTGGCGAACCCCGCGGACGGTCACAAGCCGCTGATCATTTCCGTTGACTGCGGCATCACCGCGACAGAACCTGCGCAAGTCGCCAAGGACGCGGGTGTTGACCTGATTATCACCGATCATCATCAGTTCGATGCGGATGCGCTGCCCAATGCATTCGCATTGGTGCACCCCAGCCTGCCGGGTTCCGCGTATCCGTTCCCACACCTGTGCGGCGCGGGTGTGGCGTTCAAACTCGCATGGCAATTCGCGCGCGTGCACTGTGGCTCAGAACGCCTGCCTGACACGTTTCGTGATCTGGTGCTCGACCTGCTGAGCCTCGCGGCGCTCGGCACCGTGGCGGATATCGTGCCACTGGTTGGTGAAAACCGCTTGATTACGCGCTTCGGCCTCGGGCAGATCAAGCGCACACGAATCACCGGATTAAACGCATTGATCGATGCGGCGAACCTGCGCACTGAGAAGATCGATGCGTATCACGTCGGCTTTGTGCTCGGGCCGCGTCTGAATGCATGCGGCAGAATGGGACATGCCAAGCATGCGGTGCATCTGTTGACAAAAGCCGAGTCGGACGAGGCAACGGAAATTGCGCAGTTCTTGACTAGCGAAAATGAGAGTCGCCGCAAAACGGAAAAGGAAATTTTCGAGCAAGCCAAACAGCGCGTCATTGACGACGGCTACGATCAGCCGACCTGTCGGGCGATTGTCGTCGGCAACGAAGGCTGGCATCCGGGCGTGGTCGGCATTGTGGCAAGCCGACTGGTTGATGCCTTTTGCCGCCCTGCCATCGTCCTGAACATCGACAATGGCGAAGCGCATGGCTCAGCCCGCAGTGTGGACGGCGTCTCCATCCACGAAGCACTCACCGCATGCGGCGGCCACCTGACCAGCTTCGGCGGCCATGAGATGGCAGCGGGCCTGCGTCTGCGAAGCGAGGCACTGAATGATTTCCGCGCGGCACTGGTCGAGTTCATCAACAACCAACTACCGGAAGACGAGCTTTCACCGGTGGTCGACATTGATGCGTGTTGCCAACTGCACGAACTGCCGGTCGAACAGGTACACCAGATCGACCGCATTGCCCCGTTCGGCAGAGACAACCATCGACCGATCTTCAGTATTGAAGGTGCGAAAGTCACCCGCGCGCCAATCCGCATGGGGCAAGGCGGCAAGCATGCCAAAGTGCATCTGGAGCAGAACAACGCCAATGCGGCCGCGATTGGCTGGAGCATGGGCGATCTGGCAGATCAGATTGTCGCCGGCGATCTGATCGATCTCGCGTTTGAGCCGAAAATAAATACATGGCAGGGTCGCACATCGGTCGATCTGATTATCAAGGATGTTCGGAAATCCGACCCGGCCAACATTGCATGACAATCAGTTAATTCACCACAGAGGACACAGAGAGCACAGAGGAAGATGAGAGAGGAAGAATGACGTGGCCACCAAGAGGCACAAAATCACGAAAAATGATTTCTGCTTATACGCCTCGTTGACTTCTATTTGCCACTCTTGTTCCTCTTCGTTTTGCTAACTCTGTCTTTGTTCTCTGTGTCCTCTGTGTCCTCTGTGGTGAATTCCTAACGAGAACGATCTCAACGGAGTGAATCGTGACCGACCATCGTCAGGACGTGCAGGAACTTTACGAGCGGCAGCCCTACCCCACGCCCCCGGAACAACTTGATGGATTTGTGCAGCGCAAGTTGATTACGCGCGGCGCACCGAGCTTGTACTACCATCTCTATTGGCCATTTGATAAGCAGCGTAAAGACCTGGACATCCTCATCGCCGGCTGTGGTACGTCGCAGGCAGCAGAGATGGCGCTCTACGAGCCAAAGGCGAACATCACCGCGATCGATTTCAGTAATACGAGCCTTCAACACACGCGCAAACTGCTCGATAAATACAACATCAACAACGTTGAGCTACATCATCTGCCGATTGAACAAGCCGGCAAGTTAGACAAGCAGTTCGACCTGATTGTCAGCACGGGTGTGCTGCACCATCTGCCTGACCCGACAAAGGGCCTGGCTATTCTGCGCGATCAGTTGAAGCCCGACGGCGCAATGTATCTGATGGTCTACGGCCAGTACGGTCGGACCGGTGTGTATATGTTTCAACGGTACTGTCAACTGCTGAACGTCGGCCTTGATGACGCCAGTCTGCTTCAGTTTCAGCAGGTGCTCAAGCATTTGCCGGTTGACCATCCGCTGGTGCCGCTCGCCAAACGCAGCAGCGACCTTTCATGCACGGCCGGGCTGGCGGACATGTTCGTTCATCCATGCGATCGAGCGTATACCGTGCCACAGGTTTACGAGTGGCTCGACGGAGCCCAAATGTCATTTTCAAGATGGTTCCTGCAGGGACTGTATCTGCCGCAGTGCAGCATGCTGGCCGACTCCGCTCATGCCAAGGCACTCGCCGAACTACCGATTGAGCAGCAGTATGAAGCGGTTGAACTGTTTCGTGGGAACCTGCACATGCATTATGTGATCGCGGTCCGCAACGATCGGCCGACTCAGACGTATAAGATTGAGTGGAACGGCGATACCTGGAAAGACTACGTGCCGCGCCCGATGCCGGGCATTGCCGCGTCGACGGAGAATCTGCCGGCCGGCGTGCTGGTGGAACTGGCACAATCGGGGCACGAATTTCCAATGCGAAAGCCGCAACTGACAAGCCAGACCGTACCGCTGTATCAGGCAATGGATGGAAAACGCACGTTGTCAGAAATTGCCAAGCAAACCAACGTGAACCCGCAGAGCGTGCGGGACTTTTTCCGGTCGCTCTGGGAGTTCGATCAGATCATGCTGCTTGGCGAACATGCTGCCAAGTGAAGGGGTTGTTTATGAAGCGATATCGAAACGCAGGACGGCCGGCCATCGCATTGTCACTGTTATTTTTGCTGGCCACGCCCGGATACGCACAGAAACATACGATTGAAGCCGGCAAGCTCAAGGCGCAATTCTCGCCGAGCCATGGCCTGACAAAAGTATCCCTGAACGGCAAGCCGTTCGCATCCGGCTCAACAACAGCATTCGCGGGGGCTGTTTTCACATTAACGCGCAATGTGCCGCCACGTGACTGGAAGTGGCCGAAGAATAAGGACACTTGTCATTTTGCGCCAAGCATGGGACGTCTGATCTCGCGCGTCGGTAATCGATCCGACATGAAGGTGCAGGTCGTTACTGCAGACAAAACCAACTACGTCGTGCGATACGTCTGTCGCACCGGCGTAACGCTTACCTTCTCGCATGAAGTCGTCCCGCCGGACATTATCTGCCGGGTTACGATCGAGAACGACACGCAGGATCTGTTTCAATTGCATGACTGGCTTGCGATGGATTTTGATTTCGGTTCCGCCACGCAGCTGTCGCGCAAGATGAGCAGTTATTACCCATCGGCCAACCAATACAGCCCCGTCACCGCGGCATGGGGGGACAAGGCAGCGCTTGGTCTGAACTGGATCGAACACAACTGCCGACCGGTGGAGATTCGATTTCACCCACACAAGTCATCTTCCGGCAAGCCGACTCGCTGGCACTGCAAAACGTGGATGAAAAATGCACCAGTCGACCCGGGCGGGCGCAGCCACTACACCATGGTCATGCGTATTGACGATACACCCGGTGACTGGAAGCACCTGTTCACGCCTTACAAACAGTGGTTCAATGACTACTTCGGGCCGGTGCAATACACGTGCGACTTTCGTGTCAAGGTGATGAGCTTTATTGCAAACATCAAGGAGCGCTCGCCGCAGAATCCGCTGGGCATGCGCCACAACTTTGATCGCTCCGGCTGGGGGCCCTACATCAGCGCCAAGCTCAATCCCCTGCGCGGGCACAACATCAGTCATGTGATTTTCTGGTCTGTCACGGGCAGCGATCCGCGTGGCGTGAACTATCGCCCGGAGTTTAATGTCATGCCCGCCCCCGCTGCGCGCACCCTGCCGCAGCTGGCGGACTTCTGTCGGCGCAATGGGTTCGGGTTTGGATTCTTCGCGCGGCCGAACACAATCGCCTACAAGAAATCACTGACCGAAGATGCGGACGTCGAATGGAATCCACTGAACAAGTACCACGTTAAGATGGCGGACAATCGCTTTCGCGACCTGTACAAACAAGGTGCGACTGCTTTTTATCTTGACACCTATGGCTCATCCATTGGTTGCGAGCCGTATTCAGCTGAAGGTCGTGTTGCCTATCTGAAGCACTTGCGAGAAGGAGTCGGGGCGGACCCGCTTATCTTTATCGAGCACGGCTTTGATGCGTTTCATGTCTACGCCGCGATCTGGCCAAGCGGGCAAGACAAACATGGCAAGCGACCAATCGGCCCATTTGCCCAGTGGCTGATTCCCGGGTCACTGGATGTGTGCCGGGCACACTCGATTGAAGGCGCCAAACGCACGTGGCAACAAGGCGGCGTGCCGATTGTCAATGATGTGCAGGTGGACGAGACGCTCATGCAACTACAGCGCGTTTATGTGAATGCAGATCGCACAAGCAAGGTACGCAAAGACTGTCGGCCACCGGGTGGGTGAACGATATCATTATTATTCGCGTATATTTGCGGCTAAATCAATGCGGCATTGGGAACTGCTTGCACAGGTCCACCACATCGCTGCGAACGGCGTTGAGCGCATCCTTGTCGCCCTTGGACTGAATCGCGCGGTCGATCAACTCGGCAACAACGACCATGTCGTCTTCCTTCAGGCCCCGCGTAGTCAAAGCCGGTGTACCCAATCGTACGCCACTGGTAACGAACGGGCTGCGCGTATCGTCCGGCACGCCGTTTTTATTAACGATAATGCCGGCTTCTTCGAGCCAGTTGGCTGCGTCCTTGCCGGTCAACTCTTCGTCCGTCTTGCGAAGGTCGATCAGCATCAGGTGATTGTCCGTGCCGCCGGAGCAGAGGCCGAAGCCGCGCGCGGTTAGTTCACCGGCGAGCTTCTTTGCGTTATCCACCACCTGCTTGGCGTACTGCTTGAACTGCGGCTTGAGCGCCTCACCAAAGCAGACCGCCTTACCGGCGATGACGTGCATAAGCGGACCGCCTTGCGTGCCTGGGAAAATGGCTTTGTTGATCTTCGTGGCCAGTTCCTCGTCGTTGGTCATGATCAGACCGCCGCGCGGGCCGCGCAATGTCTTGTGTGTCGTCGTCGTGACGATATGACTGTGCGGGAATGGCGATGGGTGCTCGCCGCCGGCGATCAACCCGGCGATGTGTGACACATCCGCCATCAGCAGCGCACCAATTTTGTCAGCAATCTCGCGGAAACGTTCAAAGTTTATGATGCGCGGGTAAGCCGAATAGCCACAGAGGATCAGCTTTGGCTTGTGTTCCAACGCCAGCTTTTCAACTGCGTCGTAGTCAATATGCCCCCAGTCGTCGCGCGACTCATCCTTAACCAGCGGATAGTGCACTGGGTTGAACCACTTGCCGGAGATGTTGACCTTGGCACCGTGCGACAAGTGGCCACCTTCGGACAGTTCTACACTCAGGAATGTATCGCCCGGCTCAAGCGTCGCAAAGAATGCGGCCGTGTTGGCATTGGCGCCGGAGTGCGCCTGCACGTTCGCGTATTCGCAGCCGAAGAGTTCCTTGGCACGATCGATCGCGAGTTGTTCGATCTGATCGTAATAGGTACAGCCGGAGTAGTAGCGCTTTGCCGGATAGCCTTCACAGTACTTGTTGGTCAGGCACGAACCAACCGCCGCCATCACCGCCGGCGATACGTGGTTTTCACTGGCGATCATTTCCAATGTGAATTCCTGCCGCTCCGCCTCGGTTCGGATCAGACGATCAACTTCCGGGTCGTTCGCGGCAAGGGGATTGGTGATTTCAGATTCGGTTGCGGTTGCCATGGTTTCGTTTCCTGTCAGTAACTCACTCACAATGTTATCCCGAAGCGGTAACCGGGACAAAGTGGGCTGGATCAGGATGATCCGCGTTCAACGCCAATACGTTCGTCGTCCCCCGCACGAAGATTTTATATGGCCGGGATGCAACGGTGATTACAGCGCCAACATCTGTTTGATACATGCCAAGGTGCGGTTCGCAACGGCCAGCGGCTCATAGCGTACCAACTCATTCAGGAACGGCTCGGCCGTGATGGCCCCCTCGTAATTCACCTTTCGCAGGCAATCGCAGAAGGTCTTCAGATCAATCACACCGGTTTCGCACGGCAGCGTTCGTTCATTGTCGATCTGCTCAGCGACCGTGCGGCCGTAGTACCCGTCATTGACATGCACGTAACCAATGCGGCCGGCGAGCTTACCGGTAATGTCCTCCGCAGTATGTTCGGCCGTGTACCAGTGCCACGCATCCAGAAGCACGTTGAAAGTCTCCGGGCCGGCCGCATCACATAATTCGAGAACCTGATCCAGATTCCAGATAAACTCGTGCTTGAATCCGGCTCGGGCTGTTTGCGGCCCAACAAATTCCAGCGCGAACTTAACGCCGTGTCGGGCGAATTCTTCGCCAATGCGCTTCAGACGCTCGGCGTGAAGATTGAAGTTGGTCTTGTAATCCAGTTCATCGTGACCGGGCATGATGTAGGTGTAACAGTTCGGCGCGCCGAGCTGTCCCGCCACGGCAAGCCGCTCCGGCAACGTCTTTAAACCTTCCTCGAAAACTTCATCGGTGGTTCGGAACTGAACAGGACAACCCCATCCGCCGAACTTCAGGCCTGCTTTCTGCATCATCTCAGTCGCCGCGCCAGGTCCCCCCGCGGCTATCACCTGCTCGTGGCTCAGGTCAATGCCTTCAAAGCCGGACTTCGCGGCCAGATCGATCAACGCCTGCAGCGACATAGCAGGCATTCGCAGTGCGCCGGTGGCAAGATTTGGATACATGTTCGCGTCCTTTTCGCTCGATGGTTCGGCAAAAGGTGGACATGATAGCGAAGTATGGTGAAGCGTGAAGATTGATGTGTACGACCCCAGATGAGCGTAACAGAAATTTCGTATTTAAAGACCTATGTTTAGGCGTGTGCCGAAGCAATTGAATCACCGCAAAAGGGGGTCTACCGTACCCAACGCTCCAATGTGTCACTTTCAGAAAAAAAGATTCGCAAGAAAGAAAAAGATTGAAGAAATCAAAATTGCCGCGCCTAGCAGAAGGAAATTATGCTTCTGAAAAAAATTTGTTTGCTCGGCTCTCACGACAAACACGCCATGCGTTGCCATAGCGGGAATTTCCAATGAAACACTAATAGCCTTGTCTTCGCGGCGTCGAAGATCGCCAGTTCCTAACGAGAAACCTTCATCAACCCCCAGAAATGCGCCGGCTGAATCAAAGTATCTCAGGCCGTACTCAAGATCAGTTAGATCCGATGACGAATCATTCTTAATGATGGCTTGAAATCGCCAACCGCTGTCCTCTTCGTCCTCTTTGGAGACAAGTCGAAGGGTCCAATCTGATACAAGCAGACACTTGGGTTTCGAGTCGATCACGATCGCATCAGGGGAAAGCATGGTTTCGTCTACCTACTTCCCTGCAGGAATGACAATACTATGCGTGGCCGTGGAAAGCACGATCATGCCATCAAGCAGTGCGGCACTGCGGCTAATCAAACGTTCCTGCAACGGGCCGACGGTGCGCTCTTCGAGCACCGCCCCGCCCTTGCGGTCGAGGATGAACAGGCGATACGCCCAGCCGCCGGGCTGCACCTGTGGAACTTCAATCTGCTCGAGCATGCGCGCCGGTGGCTCGGCTTCAACCTGCACTTCCATCACGTTGTGCATTTCCTCACGCGCCGGGCGCCACATGCGCTCTTCGCCATTAGCAATCAGAACCACGTGCTGATCCGCGATCAACTGGGCGAGCAGGCTCTTCTGATGGCTGCGAACCCCGTCCCGCCACGCGATCAGCCCTTCCTCGTCCAGTGCAAAAGACTGCCATGGCGTCATGATGTACCAGCGCCCGTCCAGTGACTGCACGATCGGCTGAGCCGTGGTTGGCGCGGTAGACGTCACAAGCGTTTTGACGACTCGCCCGTCTTCCACATCGATGATCTGCATGGTGCCCGATTCATCCTGTAACAGGACATGATCCCTGCTGGACACGCCGCTTGACGGGAAGTTTCTGCCATTGAACGGCAGGCGCCAGGCCAGCTTGCCATTATCAATCTGGTGAGCGGCAACGTTCTTATTGGTTGAGTAGATCACCAGGCGATCGCCCGCCATACCCGCCCAGGTCAGTGTGTTTCGATCCTCGACAATGTTGGTCTGCTGCTGTCCGGTTCGTGGATCAACGATCAGGATCGAGCCGCTTTGCGTGTCATTGATCAGCCCGACGTTGCCGGCCAGCATTAAAACGTCATCGTCCAGCTGGGCGTTGATCATTTCGCGAAAACCGAACACGCGCTGCCAGAGAATGCGCCCGGTGTCGCGATTGATGGCAACGGTTCTGCCGGAACGGTCAGCCAGGCAGAACACCTGATCATTAATCGTAATCAGCAGATCGGTCGTTTGCGGCTCTGGCTCGGCCCTGCCGCGGCGGCGTGCCAGCATGCGCTGGAAATTGCCCGGGTTGAGCATGTCTTCAAACTGCCGCTGCGCTTCCGGCTGCATCTGGCGAACCTGCTGTTCATCGCCGATCGACTCAAGCAGCAAGTTGACATCAACCTGAGGCCAGATTGGTTCGCCACTTGCAAGATCAATCGCTGCCAGCCAGCCGGCGGATTCCGACCACAGCAACGCCTGTTCGTTGCTGATCGCCAGAAGCTGCGTGTGCGTGTCCGGCGTTGTAATGCGCCAGGTCGGTGACAGGTCTTCCACACGATAGCACTGAACCGTCTGGCTGACTTGTGTCAGCAACACCTTGTTGGACCAGACGCCGTCCGGCTGATGGGTCGGCGACAAAAGACGCCCTTCCAGAACGATCGGCGATCGAAGCGGCAGGTACAGCGACGGCATTTGCCCCTGCATGGACTGCAGCGCCTGTAATCGGACCAGCCATGCATCGAGATTCACTTGCTCGCCATCAATCTCGATGTCCGCATCGGGATATTCCCGCTGTAATTGAAGCAACCAGCGACGGGCACGGCGAGGCTGGTCCATGCGCTCGCACGTCGAAGCAATGGTCGCCATCAGGTCGATGCGAATGTCCTTGTCTTTGGCTTCTTCAAATGCCCGGGACAGATGCGAGATGGCCTGACGGTCATCACCGGCTTCGATTAATCGCTCTGCCGCGGCGTACAGGGCGCCGCACGCAGCCGTCGACAGCGGATATTGCGTCGCCAAAGAGAGGAATTCTTCCGGCGTGGTGCTAGGATCCGCGGACAATTCGTCCAGACGCTGCCGTGCCTGCAACTCGAACGGCTCGTAGATATCTGGTTGACTGGCGACCAGTTCCTTAATACGGATACGAGCTTCAAGCCGCGCCTGTCGCGAGCCGCTGCGGTGCTGATATAACTGCGTTGCCAGCGTCGGGTCGGACAGCACCGACTGGTAATGCTCCAAGGCCCGACGGGGCTGCTCGATTTTTTCCATGTACTGACCGGCAGACAATTGATAAGCCACCTCATCGGCCGGCGTTGCTGACACGGATGACAACCGATCGAACAACGCCTGACGCAACGACGGGTCCGCATGGAGCACGGCGAGATATGTGTTACGCCGTTGATCAGACTCCGGCAGCGACTCCGGATCGGCAAGCGTGCGAATTTGTCGAAAAACCGCATGCTGCACCGGGTCGATCTTGGCGCCGATCAGGCGCATTGATTTCAATTCCCGCCGATCGAGCGCAAAAATCGCGGCATCCAGTCCTTCAAGCATCACGTCCCATCGCTGGGACGTTGCCGCCAGATGCGCCAGCGCCAGGCCCGCAAACGGATTTTCCTTCTCCTGTTGCATGCGCTGTTGAAGGTTGTCATAAGCGGTGCCCCATTCGGTGTACGACCGGATACTCTGATCGTCGCTGACGAGTAACTGGCCAGCAACCGGCAACACACTGCCGGTCGCATCAATCTGAAGGTTGGACAGGTCAGAGCCATCTTCAAGGCTGATCACCTTGATGTGATTCTGCTGCGGAATAACGGCCACTCTTCCTGTGATGGCAACGCCGGCTGCTTCCAGGCGCGGAGATGGCTCGTTCAGGTCACGCTTCCATCGTGCATCAAGCGTCTTGGGGTCCAGCATTCGGGCATTGGAGCCGATCGCAAGCAGGCCGTGCTGCGTGCTGAAGTATTGATCGGTCGGATCCCATTCCTCGCCGATCAGCTCTCGCACGACTTTCCCGGTCGTCGGGTCAATCAATACGGTGGCACTGGACGGATCAAACGCAGGGATGATGACGCCGGCCTCTGCCACCATCGGCGGCCCGGGTTGCTTAACAATCCGCAAAGGCTTGCGTTCCTGCAAAAGCTCCTTCGAACTCGGCGTGCTGGCCAGCATATTCAGCCAGGCGACGGACCCGCTTCTTGCATCGATCTTGGCCACCGCGCCGAGGTTGTCGGTCACGTAAAGGTGATTGCCGCTGAGCGCCATCTTGCCGAGCGCCTGCATCGTAGCCCCACGCGTGACAGCGGCACTGGACAGGTGCCTTCGCCAGAGCAGATCACCGCTAACGGTGCTCAACGCCATGACGAAGGCGCTGTTGAATCCCGAATTCTGGTTGCGACGAACCATGACATAAAGGCGCCCCTGATCCACGATCGGTGTTCCGTGGAAGAACGCCACGTTCATCGACTCGTCCAGGTCGCTCGGATTTTTACGCCAGAGGACTCGACCATCCAGCGCATTCAGACAGGTCAACCATGTTTGATGCAGCTTCAGCCGCCAGCCGTACTGTGTGTTCGATACGCGACCGACAACGGTGAACAGACGGTTCTCTTCCAATGCCACACCACGTGGATCATCCACCCACTGACTCATCGTGGCAAAGCTTCCGAGCGACTGCCGCACGTCATGATCGCGCGGCGCGTAAGTCCACTTGATCCGACCGGACATCCGGTCAATCGCCTGAACCGTGCTGCCGTCGCATCCGATCAACGTATCACCGACCACCGTCGGTTCCAGCAGATAAGGCGGCACGGCGCTGTTGTTGCTGCCGGACCCCGCATTGGACAATCGGGCGTGACTCGGCGCGGAACTGTTCTTGTGCGTATCAAAACGAACCGCCCACAGTGGCGCCTGTAATGAACGCGGCAGTTCGACCTCCGGAAGCGTATTTCGCGCATTAAGCCACTGCGACTTGTCTGGAACGGTAAATGTCTTTCGCCACGTACCCAGCACTTCCAGTTCTGCTTTCGCATTCAGCGTGCGCAACTGCTGCTCTGCCACGGCGAACTTTTCGTTCTGGCCGACAAGCATGGCCGACGCCGCGACCAGCAGGTAGTAATGAGGTGCGCGGCGGCTCAACAACGGATGGTCGGCAACCGTCTGCAGAATGGACTGGGCATCCAGTGGCGTGCCCCGTTCCAGTTGCAGGCTCGCCAGATTCAAGGTGGCTTCCAACCCCGCGGGCGTCAGAGAATATCGCCGAGCGATACGTAGAAGCTTGGCATCATTGCCCCAGCGCCGCATGGCTTCGTCCAGTTCCCGTCGCGCCTCGGGCTCGAATTGTTCCTGGTATGCCTCGAGCAATTGCTTGTCCGCCAGCAGGATTTCATGCACGCGCTGGCGAATGTCGATATACAGCCCTTCTTCCTTGCTGACCAGCTTGAACGGGTACTGCTCGAGCACCTGCTGATACTTGGCGGCCGCTTCGGTGATGCGGTCCTGCTCGCGCAAATGCCGGGCTTCATGGATCAGGTCCAGCGCCGCCGGCGAGTCATCGATATAGATTGGCGCGGAGGGTGTCTGGGCCGAAGCAGCGCGAACCGACAGCAGGACAACGGCCATCAGCACGGCGCATAAACATATAACGATTCGACCCATACGAAGGATTCTAGGCATCTTTGCCGAAGTTTGCACCGTTTTTATGCGGTTGTTTCAAGCTTTATCCGGTAAATAACCGGCCGGATGTATGGCTCTGATGAAGCCGCAAAGCCATTTCATGCTTGGGATGCCGACGGCTGTGTAAACATATCAGCCAGTTGTTACACAAATGCCAGATCAGTCTGCTTGCCCGAATTTAACAATTCGCCTGCCGTTTGGTCGCGGTGCATGCCGACTGTACGCTATTGCCCAATATGAACAGCAGATTCACGATCGTAGGACTTGGCGAAGCACTTTACGACGTTTTTCCGGATGCACAGATTCTCGGCGGCGCACCGCTGAACGTGGCCGTCCACGCCAATCAGCTGGCCAAACCGCGTGACGGGGCCGGCGTGGTTGTCAGCCGCGTGGGGCAGGATGCTCTGGGGCAAGGCGTTGCCGATGAACTGACCAAACGGGAAATGGCCTGCGACTACCTGCAAACCGATCCGGACCATGCGACCGGGCAGGTCTACGTCAGTATCGACAGCAAGGGGCAACCGTCATATGAAATTGTCAGTGATGTCGCCTGGGATTGGCTGCAATATGATCCAGACACCGAATCACTCGCCCATCGATGCGACGCCGTCTGCTTTGGCAGTCTGGCCCAGCGATGCAGCCAGACGCGCAACACGATCTATCGCTTTGTTGACGCCACACGACCAGCCGCAGTGCGCATGTTCGATGTCAACCTGCGGCAGGATTACTACAACGCGTCGATCATTCGCAAGAGTCTTGAGCTGGCAAATGTTCTGAAGCTCAATGAAGATGAACTACCGATCGTGTGTGATCTGCTGGCGGCGGGATCGAATGAAGATGCACCTCAGAAGCGAGCTCAGTTGTTGCTCAAAAAGTTTGACCTTGCGCTGGTTGTCTACACCCGTGGCGCGCAAGGGACTATGCTGATCACGGCCGACGAATCTCTTTCCGACTCGCCGGTGGCATACCCGCCTGCCGAATCCGCTGATGCAGTTGGTGCGGGCGACGCCTGCACCGCGGCCGTACTCGTTGGGCGCGTTCTGCGCCTGCCGCTGGACAAAACATTGAAGCTGGCGAATCATGCCGGCGCGTATGTCGCGTCACAGCCAGGCGCAACGCCGACGCTCTCAGACGATGTATTGGGCATGCTTGGCTGACAGGATCAAAATTTCACGCTCATCGCCTCAAATCAGGCTTTAAGCCCCTGATTATCAGCCACTTTCTAACATTGAAACCCACAGCCACTCTCGTTATAATTGCTGAGCTATGAACGGGTTCTACCCCACAACACGACGACTGTCCCGCAACCTGCTGGCAGACACGCTGCGCGCGGTCGGCGTCGTTGTTAGCTGAGCGGATGACCCGCGCCCCTTCGAAATGTTCGGCAAATCCGCCGAGTTTGACCGGTTCAACCCATTATTACCGAATAAACGACTAGCAGCCGGCTCCATTCAGGCCGGTAATTGTATTCAACGGAATAGACATCATGGCCAAGCAATCTCAAAAACCACAGCACCTCAACGCCCGTGACATCGATACGGGTGACCGAGGTGAAACGACAGACAAATATATCGGCATGACCGGTGCCGAGGTGTTTCATGAACTGATGCGCGAACATGCCGTCGAGGTGATGTTCGGGTATCCGGGTGGCGCGATTCTGCCGGTGTTCGACGCAATTCACGAATCGCCGCATTTCAAGTTCATCCTCTCCCGCCACGAACAAGGCGCCGGGCACATGGCTGAAGGTTATGCCCGCGCAACCGGCAAGGTCGGATGCGTGCTGGTGACCTCAGGCCCCGGGGCGACCAATACCGTGACGCCACTTCAGGACGCCCTGATGGACGGCACGCCGATCATCGTTTTCTCCGGCCAAGTCGCGACCGCGGCGATCGGCACGGATGCGTTTCAGGAAGCGGACGTGACCGGCATTACCCGGCCATGCACCAAGTGGAACTGCCTGGTCAAAGACCCGCATGACATCCCGCGCGTGATCAATCAGGCATTTCATATTGCGACCTCCGGCCGGCCTGGCCCGGTGCTGGTCGACCTGCCCAAAGACATCACCGCGGCAAAAATCACAAGGCCGGTCTGCGGCGAGCCGCACCTGCCCGGCTACCACGTGCGCGAGCTTGGCACGTCCAGCGAAGTGCACCGCGCAGCGGAAATGATCAATAACGCCAAGCGTCCCCTCTTCTACGTCGGCCAGGGCGCGATTCTTTCCGGCGCCCCGGAAATCCTCAAGCAATGCGCGGAACTGGGACAGATCCCGGTAACGACAACCCTGCAAGGGCTCGGCGTGTTTGATGAAACGTCTGAACTTGCCGTCCATATGCTCGGCATGCACGGCTCAGCCTACGGCAACTGGGCCATGCGCGACGCAGACGTGGTCATTGCCGTGGGCGCCCGCTTTGACGACCGCGTGACCGGCGATGTGTCCAAGTTCGCCCCGTCAGCGCGTGCCGCAGAACGCGAAGGCCGCGGCGGCATTATTCACTTTGACATTGCCCCGGAAAACATCAACAAGGCAGTGCCCGTCACCATCGGTGTGGAAGGTGACGCCAGAAAAAACCTCGAGCTGCTCCTGCCGCTGCTGGAGAAAAACGATCGGGCCGAATGGGTCAAACAGGTCAACCAGTGGAAACAGGACCATCCATTCCGTTACAAGGACGATGAGCGCGAATTCCACATGAAGCCGCAAGCGGTGATCGAGGAGTTGTACAAACAAACCCACGGCGAGGCGATCATCACCACCGGCGTGGGACAACATCAGATGTGGGCCGCGCAGTTCTATCGCTACAAGACGCCGCGCCAGTGGCTGACTTCCGGTGGCCTGGGCACGATGGGCTATGGCGTGCCATCTTCCGTCGGCGCACAGCTTGGTGAGTTGCTGGAAGCCGAAAATGATGGCCGCCCGCCAAGACAGGTGGTCAACATTGACGGCGACGGCAGCTTCTGTATGACCGGCATGGAGATGGTGACCGCCGCCCAGTACGACATTCCCGCCAAGACGATCATTCTCAACAATGACTTTCAGGGCATGGTGAAACAGTGGCAGGACCTGTTCTACGAAGAACGTTACAGCCACACGGAAATGCACAATCCCAATTTCGTCGCACTGGCGGACGCCATGAATTGCAAAGGCTTCCGCTGTACCAGGAAGGAAGATCTGCCGAAGGTGATGGCGGAATTCCTCGCCCACCCTGGCCCGGCGGTGCTCGATGCACTCGTCGAAAAGCACGAGCACGTGTATCCGATGGTGCCGGCAGGTAAGAGCGTTGATGAGATGGTGCTTGGGGATTTTGACTGAATATATCGGGTTCGTTGTATTATCTAATGTCGGGCTGCGTTCTCTTCTGGAGCAAAGATATGTCGCTCTGGCTCACCAAACGAGAAAAGAACGGTAATCGCAGCCTGTTCTCAGTCAATATGCCGGTACAGATGATGATCATTCTCATCGTTTTGGCGGTCAGCATGCTGATGTCACTAGTCGGCTGGCTGTTGCGCGGTTAAGACCATGCGACTTGAAGCCGGTACGATGCACGGAAGCGTCACCAAACAGGTCAGTCTCCGTCTCGTTCAATGGTCTTCCGATACACACTCGGGCTCAACCCAGCCGTCTTGCGAAATACGGTCGCAAAATACTGGCTCGTGCTGTAACCCAGTCGCATGGCGATATCGGTGATACTCAGCGTCGGATCGCACAACATCTGTTTGGCGCGCCGAACGCGTTCGCGCGTGCGCCATTCGGCTGGCGGCAGGCCGATCTCTTCCCGGAAGCGGTTCTGGAAATGATTCACGGTCAGGCCGGCCACCTTCGCAGGCTCATCCATGCGGAAATCTTCCGTTACATGCTCGCGCATCCATTGCAGGGCGCCTGATATGACCGGCGTGCAACGATCAGCATCCGTTCGCTGTTGTGCACATCGCAGGACTTCAACCAGCAGGTCATACAGCGCGGCCTGGCAGGCCATGGCGGCGAGAGGGCCACGCGTGCGGTGTTCTTCAAGAATCTTTGCGAATGCATTATGAACGCGTCGGCTTCCCGGGAAGCATCGCCACTGCATGGTCGAATATGCCCGAGCAAGTTTGCGGCAGTCCGCCGCACGAATGCCGGGGAGTTCAGTCAGCGTGTCACCTTCGATCACGATCCAGTACAACTCAGACGGATGCATCACCGCATCCACCCCGCCATGTTGCTCGTTCGGCCGGGTGATGTAGACGTCCGACGCACCGACCTCGTAGATTTCCCGTTCCGCCCACCAGTCAACACGGCCGGAGACGATATAGCAGATTTCGTATGCGTCCTGATGAACATGGGCGCCCAGCGACCGACGGGCAAATGATTGCCGCTCCCACCCGAGATTCTTGATTTGCGGGATCAGCATGCCGCGCGATCCCACGTCGAATCGCTCGTGTTTGGGGGATGTCTGACTCGTTGTGCGCGACCGGGGCATGTTTAATATTCTACGGGTGATCTCTAAAATATGACAACGATATAACGAAAGCCCATGCCCTCCCGGGCATGGGATACTGAATGTGTTGACGCACGAGTATCTCGTGCCAGGTTTAGATTGATTGATGCAATGCGCACCGATCCCACGATCAGAAGACCGTGGGCTTTCGTGGTCGACGCGATCTGTCAGCGCTATTCAACGCGCAGAGTCACATTGCCGTCACCCAATTGCTCCGCACCGAGTTTGAACGTTACGTTACCCCATGACTTCTTAACTTCTGCCACCGCGTCAAACGATTCGCCAACATTGGTGGAAACCTCCGCCTTGTTGCCAGGGAGTGTCAACGTCAAACCAACATTGGCACGCAACTCGTAAACCCCCTTGGACTGGCGACGCAGATAGGCATGTGTCGCAATGGTCGCTTCGTCATTCACACCATAATCGTGCAGATACAACATGGCTCGGCCATCGCCGTCTGCATCCGGCACATCCCGCTTCTTCAGCTTCCTGCCATCAACAAACAGTCGATAGATGTCGCCCGGCATATTCACAAACCATTCCTTCGTGCCGGCTTCGTTTCGAATAATCTGCTGATGGTACGGCCACCCGGGATGCGGCAGCTTCAAGGCGTCAAGATAAATGCGCGGATGCTGCTTGGTAAAAAGCATGTAACCATCATCGCGTATACGCGAAACTTCCAGGTCAAACATCTTTTCGCCGGGCTTGAGGTGGATCAGCGTCTCACCGTCCTCTGCGAATTTTTTCGCGCCGGTGGTCCCGCTGTGCGGACTGACAATCATGGCGACGGTGCGCTTGCCATCGCCGTTCGCGTCGGTGATGTCTTCGTCCGACATATGCGCCAAGTGCCGCCGCGCTTCGGGGAACCCGGTATAGAAGAAGCGATCACCCAGTTCGATGCGTGCTCGACCGAGTACATGGCCCTTTTCGTTGACCACCGTCATACCCGTATAGAAATCCGGATGGTAGCTTTGCAGATACGGCGCGAGATCAAGTTCAACATAGCCTTCCTGCTCATTGAGATATTCAACACCGCCACGGTAATACAGCGACGTACGGTCAAAAACCATGGTGTTACCGGCAATTTTTGTCACCTTCCGTGTCGTCTTGTGAGCGTCATTGCTAACGGTGAAAACACTGCCGTCGAGCAGTTTGCCAGGCAGGCTGGTGGCAAGTGTCACTGACTGTCTTTTGTAGTTCGCGCCCTGGATAGACGTTCTGTATTCCGGCTGATCGAGCTGCACATGAATCTTTCGGGCTTTCAGTTCCGTCCCGCCAACGAGGTGCAGCAGGCGCAGGCCGTTGTTATCAAATGAGGCAAACGCCACTTCGCCAGAGGCTTTGACGTCGTCGGTCACCTTCACAGTCTGACTGCCGCGGCCGGCGGCAAACAGATAGTCCGTCTGACCAAACGCGGTCCTGACTTCAACCGCGACCGGACGATCCACCCCGTCACCAGCATCCTTAATCTCAATCTGACGCGCGGACTTGATCTTCGATTCGCCCATGAAGGGCTCAATGATCGCGGGATAAACGCTCGTCAGATCGTCAGAGTCACTTTCCTTTCGCACGTGCAACATCGGGAACGTGTGCATGCGCTGTGACATCTTGTTAGCGTACCAGTCACCCACCATCACATGCTGGTCCGTCTGCCCGAACAGCGTGACACGCGTGTGCTTCATCGGCGAATCCGGATCATAGCGATCCTTGCCGAGCATCTTCAGTTCCGCGTTCGGAAGTTTGATGCCGTGGACCTCCTCTACCGTGCGGCGAAGTGTCCACGTGGCGGTCAACGCGTTGTTTGACTTGCCTTCCAACAGCGTTGGCTTGTGATGACGATGCATATATTTCAGCGCCGTATCACTGCTCGCGGCGTCCAGTTTGGTATTGATCTGGAAGTCCTCAGACACACAGCCATGGAAGTTCCACGTGTGAATCTTTCCACCTTTCACGCGGAAAACATCAAACACGTAGCCCTGCGTCGGCGTGTCCTTGCCATTGCCGTAATCCATCACAACCTGCATGACACCGCGGCTATACCGCGACACTTGCGGATGGCTCTCCGCGCGCGACGCGCCGTGGATGTATTGCGCTCCCGGCTGCGGGTTGAACGACTCAACCCAGCCGATAGCGGTCGAGTTCTGCGGACCGCCGTTGTGGCTCGCTTCGTCGACCTCAACAAGGTTATGCATATTGGTTTTCATGCAGTTCGGCCGACCGTACCGCCCGCTGCTTCTACCACCAAGGTCAGAACTCATGCGCAGACCGAACGCATATAGTTCCAGATCAAGCGTATCCGAATGTGCGTGACCGGACCCGACACCAAATCGCATCATGGTTGCCTGTTTCAGCTTTGGATCGGTAGCATCCACATTCTCTTCCAGCGATGCAATGCCGTACGACTCAAGCACGTGACTCTGTGTATGCAGCAGCGGATCACGCGATTGCTCCGCCTGCTGTTGCACGGCTGCCCATTCCTTGGCGGACAGATCGCGCTGACCGCCCTTGTTGACGATATACCACGCGAGTCGGGGGTCCTTGGAACGGCGCCATGAATCGATAAAGAAATCAATCGGCTTGGCATTGCTTAATCGCATATGTGGCCGATACACCATAATCGGATCACCCACATCACCAACGCCCGAATCATGTCCGCCAGCAACATGCAGACGTAAAATGGAATCCGCCGTCGCGCCAATGCGCGGCCACTGACGCGGATCACCAAAAGCGAACTTACGATTTCCCCCGGCCGAGATATATCGGCGCATCAACTTAGCAACTGACACCACCTCGCCGAGCGATTCTCCGACGGTGTAGAAAGTTGAGCCAATATAATTCAGCCCGTCCGGACTCATCCCGCCGATCGCCGCGTCCGCAAAGCCGCTCAGCGTATCGCGCAGATACATCCGTTCGTTGAAGTATTTGTTCAGATACTTTTCGCTGACTTCACCGGGTCCAAGCACGACCGACGCGGCAGGCAAAATGCGCGAGTAGAGAATGTGCTGCACGGCATCCTGGGCTGACCGCTGTACGAGAAACGTATCAATCAGCCGAATCACATCGTCCGGCGTCTTCACCCAAGGTACAAATCGGCCAATACGCTTAGCGAGCTGTTCGTTCCCGTCGATGTATGGAAACAGTTTGTCGTATGCTTCGACCAGTCCAATGATTTCGCCGGTGCTCCATCCCTGATATGAACAGCCGCGACCACGAACGTTGCCTGGGTTAAACGTTCGGTGGACGTTGACGATATTGATCATACAGGACGTATTCCACTCATACGCGGGATACCGATATGCATATCCGGCCAGCAGAAAAGCAGCATCTGCCGCGGCTTCCAGATCGCCCAACAGCAGATAGCGGTTGGGCAGGTCATTAATGTGTGATCGCCCCTGTTTCGTCGCACCAAGCGCGACGAGGATCGAGTGATACCGCTGCTGAATGGCCAGCGGTATAAATCCGTAGTTGAACGAAACCTCAAGCCCCCACTTATCCTTGTCGAAAAAGTAGCCGGCCTTGTCTTCCGGAATCGGCCATGGTGATGGCAACGTTCGGCCGGCGTTGTAGTCCTCAAGCGTATACTTCAGATCGAGCGCCGCGTTGGTGATGACCCAGGGCCTGTCGTACATGTTTGGCGCGAATTTCCATTTGCCGATGTCCTTGCCGAATTCCTCTTTTTTCTTTTCGAGCACTTTGGCCAGATGTTCGTTACCGCGCCCGATCATGCCGTAAATCTGACCGGGGTTGGCGTTGATCGGCATGAGCGATTGATTCCAGATGATCTCATCCCGCCGGCTACGCTCTTGATCGGATAGCGGCTGCGCGCGAATGGGATCAGGCAGTGTTCCTTCCTTCGCTGCTGCGGTGCGCATCGACCGGATTTGATTGGCCCCGTAGAGAATTCGCTTCTGCTTGACGCGCTTAAACGACAGATTGCCAAGCGGGTTGCGCAGCTCAACGCGATCGATGTGCAATTGTTTCAGGAGTGTGCCATGGGCAACCGTCAACTCTGCTTCATATCCACGCTCTTCGGGCGCGTGGAAGTATATTTTTGCGACGTATTCGAACTGCTTCTTCCCGCTGAATGGCACACGCATGCGATGCTGTTCCACCTTGCCTCCAACACCGCTGTTGACAGTCAGTTGAAAGTAAACCGGCTTGGTCTGTTCACTGGAGCCGGCAAGTCGCTTGGCGTCAACCGAACTGACAAGGCCGTCGTCGTCGCTCACCCTGGCACAAACGTAGACCGCGTATATGCCGGCTGACAGCCGGCCGAAGTCGAGCTTGAAGCCATCCCCTTCGCTGTCGGTCAGGACGTATTTGCCACCGGTTGCCTTGGCATCTTCAACGACCGAAATCTCACCAACCGCCGGCGTCGTCTCGGCTTCGAAGGTCTTGACCAGCGGGTCCAGATGCAGCACCTGGGTAAGCGTGTCCAAATGGGCTAAAGCCGCCTGTTGATACGAAAATACTACAAGTGAAGCCAAAAGCAGCCCGACCAACGAATGCTTGATTTTCATGGAGTACTCCAGAGGTGTCTGAATGGACCTTTGAATCATATTCAGCGTACCCCCTGCAACCAACCCATTCAAGCCCAAAGCTCGCCGAGGCGACTCTGTTGCCGTAAGCTATCGTTCGTTCAGGACTGTCTAATGAATGATCAGGCAACGACATATGAGCCGACAGGCAAACGACTTGTCATCGTTCCGGCATTCAACGAATCGGACTCGATCGAACGTGTCGTCAAGGGGTTGACCGAGCACCTGCCGGAGGTCGACATCATCGTCATTGATGACGGCTCAACGGACAGCACATCACGCCGCGTGCCGCCACCGGCAAAGGTCGTCACGCTGCCGTTCAACCTCGGTATCGGCGGGGCGATGCAGACCGGTTTCCGCTATGCCGCAATGCACGGTTACGACGTTGCCATCCAAGTCGACGGCGACGGCCAACACCCCCCTGAAGAGGTGAAGCGCCTGATCGATCATCTGATCGAATCAAAAAGCGACATGGTCGTGGGCTCCCGGTTTATCGAGCCGTCCGGCTACCCGCAGACGTTGGCCCGGATGACCGGGATTCGCTTCCTGCTTGCGTGGATTCGAATTCTCTCCGGCCGATCATTCACTGACTGCACCAGCGGGTTTCGTGCGGTCAATCGCCGCGTGATTAACGCGTTTGCGCATTGGTACCCGGATGACTATCCCGAGCCGGAGGTCATCCTGTTGTTGCAGCGTGGCAAGTACGTCATCAACGAAATTCCCGTTCGCATGGAAGAACGCACGACCGGTATCACAAGCATTCCGCTGACGCGCGGGCTGTTCTACGTCATCAAGGTATCGATCGCCCTGTTGCTGGACACCATGCGCAACCCCTGGCCAAAAGGAAAGGTGGACCCAACATGATTCGAAGCGCCATACTCATCATCTTCGGCGGCCTGCTGCTTGTCCTGTCTCTTCGGAGCTTACGCGCCATGCGCCTGAAAGAGCGGTACGTGCTGCTGTTTGGCGCGGTTGGGTTGCCGTTTCTTGCATTGGCTGTCTGGCCGGATGGCATTCTGTGGTTGTCGAACCTGCTGCAAATGGAAAAGCACACGTTCATGGTGCTGTGCCTCGGTGTCTTCACCATGCTGTTGCTTCTGAAACTGTTGTCGATCGTGAGCGTACAGGAACGACAGATCGCCACATTAACCCAGATGGTTGGAATTCTGTCACAGAATCAGGATCTTAAAGTACCAACGGACTCCGCGCCGAAAACGGAGTAACACCGATCGTATCCGGCGAGACGCTGATATATGCCACGTACCGTTGCCATTCTGATTGTCTGTTACAACGGTCGTGATGATTTGCCGGACTGCCTGGATGCGCTACTCGCTGATGATGAAAAGACATTTGAAAAACAGATTGTTGTGGTCGACAACTGCTCAACGGACGACAGCGATCAGTTGGTTGAAGAACGCTATCCGACGATTCACCTGATCCGCACACATCAAAACCTTGGCTTCGCCGGCGGTAACAATGCGGGTTGGCAGTACATTCAAACACACTTGCCGAATACCGACGCAGTCATGCTGCTGAATCAGGACGCGATCGTGCAGCGTGATTTTCTGGAGCCGCTGATGCGCGTACTGAATCAACAGTCTGATGTCGCGGCGGTTCAGCCGATGCTGCTGCTGGATGGGACTGACCCACCAAGGCTCAATAGTGCCGGCAACCGATCACACTTTCTGGGGTTCGGCTACACAACGGGCTACAACGCACCCGCCACGGACGCCGAGTTCAACAAGCCCCGTGATATCGATTTCCCATCCGGCGCGGCAGTGCTATGCCGGACGGCCGCACTGCAATCACTCGGACTGTTCGATGACGAAATGTTCATGTATATGGAAGATGTGGACCTTGGGTGGAAACTCCGGCAGGCCGGCCGGCGCGTATGCTACGAACCGACCAGTCGCGTATCACATCGGTACCGGTTCGATTCAACGTTGCGTGCTTACCAATACCTTGAACGCAATCGGCTGTGGGTGTTGTTGACGTACTACCACATCGCGTCATTAATACTGCTGTTCCCGGCGTTCATCGCGATGGAGCTTGGACAACTGTTGTTTGCTCTGTCGCGCGGCTCACTTGCAGCCAAGTTGATCGGCTACGGGCAAACACTACGCCCCCAAACACTGAAGCATCTGATCCATCGAAGGCGGGAAGCACAGCAGAACCGCAAACTGAGTGATCGCCTGTTCATGGGGGAATTCGCCGGGCGCATTGAGTTCCCTGAAGGGGAACCTGCCTTGCTAAAACTGATCGGCAACCCGATTCTCAACGTCTACTGGCAGGTCGCCCGCGCGTTGATCTGCTGGTAGCCGAACATCAATTCGGCATCACACAGGGCACCGGATCATCAAGCCAGCCAGCAGGCCTCTGGCCTGTCCCATTGCGACCGACATCGCCCAAGTCTTCACGCGCTTTACCTGCCAACGCCGTCAAGCGCGCAACAATTTCCGGATGTTCATCAGCGACGTTCTGTGTCTCTGAAACATCTGTCATGAGGTTATACAGTTCCAGTGTACAGGGCGCTGTCTTACGCGTAATACCCAGCACCTTCTCTTCCAAAGGCAGATACAACTTCCATGGCCCGCTGCGCACTGCCTGCAGTTGCGCGATCTGGTAGTAGAAGAATCCCGTCTCGTCGTAGACCGACTTCGCACCGGCCTCGCCAAACAGCAATGGACTCATATCATGCCCATCAATGATTCGATCGGTCGGCACCTGGGCCCCGGCCAGACGCGCAAACGTAGGCAGGATGTCGAGCACCGAAGTAATCTGATCGCATTCGCTGCCGGCTGGAATCGTTCCCGGCCAGCGAACGACACACGACGGTCGCATCCCGCCTTCCGACGTGTCATAGCCCCAACCTTTAAGCGGCCCGACACTACCTTGCGGCGGATCGTACTCGACTGCTCCATGGTCGGATGTGGTCATCACCAATGTACGATCATCAATGCCGCACTCGGCCAACGCATCGAGTATCTGCCCGGTCGACCAGTCCATCTCTTCAATGCTGTCGCCATACGGGCCATTCGCACTCTTACCCTGAAACGCCGGACTGGCGAACGGGCGATCCGTGCTGCCGGGCATCGCGTGCGGTAAATAAATGAAAAATGACTCGTCCTTGTGCTCGCGAATGTAGCGCACCGTTTCTTCGGTGTATCGCTTGGTGAGGTAGTTTCGATCAACCGGCGCTTCGATCACTTCTTCATCGCGCATCAATGGAAGCGGCGGCCAGTTCTTCCCTGCGTGGTCATCCGTCATGTCGTCGCTGTATGGCACGCCGAAGTAACTGTCGAAGCCGTGCTGTGTCGGCAGATATTGTTGCTGATCGCCAAGGTGCCACTTGCCGATGCAGGTCGTCGCGTAGCCGGCCTGTTGCAGCACACGGGCAATCGTTACCTCACTGGGGTGCAGGCCCTTCGCGTCGATCGGCATCAGAACGCATGTCCCGTACCCACCGATGTGCAGGCCGTTGCGGCGTGGATAGCAGCCGGTCATCAGTCCCGCGCGCGATGGTGTGCAGACACCGGAGCACGCATAAAAGTGGGTAAGTTTCATGCCCTCGGCGGCCATCCGATCCGTGTGAGGCGTCTTGTGTAACGTCGAACCGAAGCAGCCCCAGTCGCCGTAACCAAGGTTGTCCGCAGAGATAAGGATGAAATTGGGTCGAGCCATGCTGAAGGTCTCTCAAATATGAACGCGGAGAGTATATAGGTGAAAAAAGCAAGAACAACTAATCTACTTCCAAATGGGGTCTTCGGGGAATCCGCCACCCCTTCCCGGATTTGCGACACGCGCCCCGAGTTTGACCAAAAGTGCGCTTGTCTGGGTGGTTTCACCCGGTATCCTGCATAAGTATCCGACATTCTGAGGGGCATTCGCCCAGGAGCGAGAATGGCACTGTGGGACAAAATCAAAGGCGAACTGATTGACATCATCGAGTGGATGGACCACTCGAACAACACGATGGTCTATCGGTTCGAACGATATAACAACGAAATCAAGTACAACGCCAAACTGACCGTGCGCGAAGGTCAGGTCGCCGTTTTTGTGAACGAAGGCAAACTGGCCGATGTGTTCCAGCCAGGTTTACATACGCTGAACACGCAGAACCTGCCCATTCTGGCCACACTCAAAGGCTGGAAGTATGGCTTTGAAAGTCCGTTCAAGGCCGAGGTCTATTTTGTCAGCACACGTCAGTTCACGGACCTGAAATGGGGAACGAAAAACCCCATCATGCTCCGCGATCCGGAATTCGGGCCGGTACGCCTGCGTTCGTTCGGCACGTATGCGATCAAAGTCTCCGACGCGGCCGCATTTATTCGCGAGATCGTCGGAACCGACGGCCACTTCTCGACAGATGAAATCATCGATCAGTTGCGCAATATCGTTGTCTCGCGATTTGCCGACGGGTTGGGTGAAACCAAACTGCCGATATTGGATCTCGCATCAAACTATGATGAGTTGGGCGAAACACTGCTAAAGAAGATCGGACCGGAATTCGACCAGTACGGCCTGGAACTGACGAAGCTGCTCGTTGAAAATATCTCTTTGCCGGATGCCGTGGAAAAAGCACTCGACAAACGTTCGAGCATGGGCATCGTCGGCAACATGAATCAGTACACGCAGTATCAGGCGGCAAATGCAATTGAAGAGGCTGCCGGGAATCCTGGCGACGGCGGGTCAATGGCCTCCGGCGCCATGGGGGCCGGGTTGGGGTTTGCGTTGGCAAATCAAATGGCCCAGGGTTTGGGCCAGCAACAAGGCAGCGTAGCGGGGGCCCAGGGGGGGCCACCGCCGCTGCCGAATGCCATTCAGTATTACGCAGGACTCAACGGCCAACAGGCCGGCCCGTTCGGCGTACAACAGTTACAGCAGATGATCCAGAACGGGCAGATCACGCGCGAAACGCTCGTCTGGAAGCAAGGCATGACCGGCTGGACCGCTGCCGGACAGGTCAGCGATCTGGCGAGCCTGTTTGCTTCCGTCCCCCCACCGCTTCCGCCGCAGTAGTGCGGTGTTCTGAAAGTTCATGCTTATTCCCGGGACTGACGCATGCAAGACGCGAACCAGGCGCCACCACCGCTTCCACCTGCTGAAACTGCTCAGAAGAAACAGTTTCCCTGCAAGCAGTGTGGCGCGGAAGTGGAATTCCAGCCGGGCACGACGTCGCTGATCTGTCCTTACTGCGATCATGCCAATCCGATTCCGCAATCAGAAGATGACATCGTCGAGATCGACTTTCATACCAAGCTTGCGGAGTTAAGAGCTGCCGAGCCCGTCGAAGAACACACGACGGTCGATTGTGACAGCTGTGGCGCGACGATCGACAAGCCCGCCAAGGTCGATTCGCTTACCTGTCCGTTCTGTGATTCGAATATTGTCACCACCGCGCAATCCAGACGCCTGATTAAGCCAAAGTCACTACTGCCGTTTGCGATTACACGGGAGCAGGCGCACAAGCAATTCGCCAAATGGGTGAACAGTTTGTGGTTCGCGCCCAACGAATTGAAGAAATACACCAAGGGTCAGTACAAGCTCAACGGCATGTACATCCCGTACTGGACATTTGATTCAAATACGACCAGCTTCTATCGCGGCAAACGTGGCGATCACTACTACGACACAGAAACATACACCACAACAGAAAACGGCAAGACGGTGACCAAAACCCGACGCGTGCGCAAAACGCGCTGGCGATCCGCCAGCGGTACCGTCTGGTGCAACTTTAATGACATACTGACCCCGGCCAGCAATTCGCTGCCTCGAAAGTATGTCGAAGCACTCGAGCCGTGGGACCTGACAAACCTTGTCCCTTACCAGGATGACTACCTCAGTGGCTTCACAGCCCAGAGCTACAGCATCGAATTGGATCGAGGCTTCGAAGATGCACGCGAAGAAATGGACAGTGCGATCCGTCGCGAAGTCAAACGTGATATCGGCGGCGATGTACAGCGCATTTATCGCGTTGACACCCAATACGACGATCTGACCTTTAAGCACATCCTTCTGCCCATGTGGATCAGTGCCTATCGGTACAAGACGCAAACCTATCGGTTCCTGATCAACGCCAGAACCGGCGAAGTAAAAGGTGAGCGTCCGTGGAGCCTTGCAAAGATCCTCACCGCGGTTCTGATCTTCCTGGCAGCCCTGGCGATGTTTGTCTTATCACAAGCGGCCCTCCAATGACCTGGATTCCGGCAAGCCGTCGTCGACCATGCATGACATGCGGCAACAGCCGTCCAAATCCCCTAAACTGCCGCGATGGCTTTTGAATCTCACGACACGGAATGGGACCAACCCAAGGCAACCGGATTTGCGCATCCGCCCACCAAAGCAGCCTGGTTTGTATGGATCATCGGGTTGTTGCAGGTAGTCCTGCTTGGGTGCTGCTCAACCGCATACCTGACACTGTCATTGCTTCCTGAAGATCAATTGAAGGAGGCCATCGAACAACAGACATCCGACCCCGCCATCACGGAAGCCTTTAACCAGGACATGTTTCGTATGGTCGCCGGTTTGTGTTTCTTTCTCGGCTTCGTTCCCGGCGTGCTGTATCTGATCCTCGGATTCGGCGTGCAGAAATCCAAGCCAAACTGGACTTCCTTCACCATCCTGCTGCTGATTACACAAGCCATCGTTCTCGGCGTGCTGACACTGGCTGGAATTGCCCAAGGACTGTTTACCGGCAACCCATCGATGGTCACACTCAACCTCCTGCTTATGGGTACCCCCCTGCTGATCCTAGGGTACACCATTTATTTTGTGCGCAAAGCAGCCAACTACAATCGCGACACACTCGGTACTTCAAGCGATCCATGGAACGAAACGTGACCGATCCGGCATCTACAGGTGAACAGACACCGCCACCCCGCGCGTTTTCGCAGGGGGTCGGGCTGTTGATGCAAACCGTCGGCGTGATCATGTTCCTCACCACCTGCTGCATCTGCGGCACGTCGGGCCTGTGGGACCCGGCCCGACCGCCTCAAGAAGCCATCGATCAGGTCCCAACCGATCTACAAACACCGCACGTGGTTTCGCCGCTTGGGCTGGATGATATGCTCGAGCAGCCCGCCAAGGCAGGACTGATGTTACTGGTCGTCACCATGTCCGTCGGCGGCCTTGCGATGGCGGGGTTCGGCCTTGGCTTGCAGGCGCAACGCCGCGAATCGGGCATCGGCTCGCTGATCACCTGCAGCCTCTGCCTGCTGACACTGATCCTCGCCGGGCTGGGGTTGTGGAGCGGTGACGGTTCCGCCGTCGCTCGAATCACCCATGCGTTTCTGACGCTGCTGATGCTGGTAATGGTCGGTTTTACCTGGACCGGCTGGCAGGAGATACGCAAGAACCCCCCACCGGGCGATATTGACATTGTGCCGCCGGGCACAAAGATTCCGTACAGCATCTATCATGATGACCCGCCTGACGTTCGCATGGCCAAAGAACTCGCCCAGCGGCGGGCAAAACTCGAAGCCGAGCAGCGGGAACTGGAAAAGATGGAAGAAGCGCTCAAGAATCAACAGGCTGAGAACGACCGCAAGCAGTAACCAATCCGTACCTGGGAGTGACCAAATGAAAGAGTCCGTTCTGTTATCCATCGCAATCGTCTGCCTGACAGCTGTTATCTCCGCCCAGCCGGCAAACGCCCTGGATGACGAACACTGGCATCGCGCCAACGAGGCTGTCAAAAAAGGCATCACATATCTGCGGTCGACCCAACAGGAAAATGGCAGTTGGACGCCGCAACCCGGCCCGGCGATTACCGCTTTAGCCATGGGAGTCATGCTGGATCGCCCGGACATCGACGCCTCGGACCCGCAAATCGCCAAGGCCCTCGACTATGTCTTGAGCAAGGCAAAGCCGGACGGCGGCATTCATGACGGCTTCCTGCAGAACTACAACACGGCCATCTGCCTGTCCGCCCTTTCACGCGTTAATGACAAGCCGACCGTAGCCCAGGTCATTTCAGCCGGCCAGCGGTATCTCAAACAGTTGCAGTGGTCCAACCAGACCGCGCCCGACGGCGAAACCGTCGACAAAGATCACGTGTACTACGGCGGAGCCGGCTACGGCAAGCATGGCCGGCCGGACATGTCCAACACACAGATCATGCTCCAAGGCCTCTACGACTCCGGCCTGGATTGCAACGACCCGGCATTCCAAAGAGCACTGGTATTCATCACCCGATGTCAGGGCACCGAGTCCAATAAAAAACTCGGAGACAAAATCGTTCAGGACGGCGGCTTCATCTACGCCACCTGCATCAACAAGGACAATCTGGATAAACCCGAGTCCAAGGCCGGCACCGTCACGGTTCATCTGGACGGAAAGTCAGTCACGCAGTTGCGCACGTATGGCTCAATGACCTATGCGGGCTTTAAGAGCTATATCTATGCCAACCTGGATCGTGACGACCAGCGTGTGGTCGACGCGTATAGCTGGATTCGCAGCAACTTCACGCTCACGCACAATCCCGGCATGCCGGAAAAGCAGAAGCTTCAGGGCCACTTTTATTATCTGATGACCATGAGCCGTGCCTTGGATGCGTGGGGCTCAAGCTCGCTGACGCTGTCGGATCAGTCTCGAGTTGACTGGGCCAACGCCCTGATCGACCAGCTTGTCCGAATGCAGGCCGAAGACGGCTCATGGACCAACACCGCGGACCGATGGATGGAAGGTGACCCAAACCTGGTAACGGCATATGCGTTGATCGCGCTGACGCACGCGATGCGTTAACTTCGTTATTGGACGAAAGACGAGCGCATGAAAAAGCGGAAGCTCATTGACGAGCTTCCGCAAAATTCCCTGCGACTCTGCTGCGGTTCACGCAGCAGTCAATCAGGCAGCTGCTGACTTGGACAGCGTGGCCTGAACTTTTTCGGAAAGTTGATCGGGGGTGAAAGGCTTAACGACGTAGTTATTGACGCCGGCCTTGAGTGCGTCGACAACGCGATGCTTTTCAGCTTCTGTGGTCACCATGATGACCGGCGTTGCCTTCTCTTTGGCGCGATACTCCTTGAGGAAGCTCAGGCCGTCCATATTCGGCATATTCCAGTCGAGAAGAATCAAGGCGGGCTTCTCGGCGAATACCTTGCTCAACGCATCCTGACCATCACACGCTTCCACCACTTCCGTGTAACCCATCTGGGACAGAATGCCCTTCTGGATATTCCGCATGGTCTTGGAGTCATCAACGAGCATAATCTTCATCTGTGTTGCTCCTTACGCACTAACAGCGATCAATCCTACTGCTCCATTCGGCCCGCCCGACCCCGTCTGAAATTCAATCGACACTTTCATGAGGAAACTCAAGTCGACTCTTCCTTTTTTAAGCACCATTCACTTTTATCTGCTGTATAAGGCAGACTGGGTCAGTTTTTTCTGATTTGACATCAGAGTTTCCTGCCACAAAACAATCGCTATCACCCGTTTAAATAAACACTTAAATCACCAAACCCGACTGGTTGAGTTGGCAATGTGCCCAAGCAGGTCAAATAATTCATTAGGCCAATTCTTTAAACGCTGACACGCTGTAACGAGTACGGACGGTCTTATGGATTCAGTACACGCCAGACCCAACCGTTATGGGAATACGCAGATATCCGATACAAAACTTGATCGGACGCTGCGCATGCTTGTCACAGAAGACGACATGGTCAGCAGGCGGATCATGGCCGCGTATCTCGCTGAGTTCGGCGAATGCGATATTGCGGCCGATGGATACGAAGCGGTCAATCGAATACAAGCAGCCCTGACCGCAGGTCGCTCATATGATCTGGTCTTTCTGAACATCCTGATGCCGAACATGGATGGTCAACGAGCATTGCGAGTCATCCGTCACCTTGAAGATGAAGCCGCAATACCTCAAGAAAAGCAGACGCACGTCATCATGACCACCGCGTTCAACGATCCGTCGAATATCCTCAAGGCATTTAATCGCAATTGCGAAGCATATCTGGTCAAGCCGGTTACACGGACCAAGCTGTGTAACTTGCTTGAGGAACTCGGGTACTTCGATTTCCGACAGCAACTGACCGAATAAGTCCCTTCGACGTCAGTCGGCCAATAACACTTCAATTCGAAGAATCGAAATGTCCGATCTCATGGATGGGTCCGCGCTGGAGTTTTCATCGCTTTGTTGACGGATCGACCTCAAACCAATTCTGTTCTGCGCAAATTGCCGTTTCTTAAAATCCGGCTGTTAGACAACTATTAGTGTTTACAGGACTATTTTATCTTTTTATTATAGCTCTCATGGACGAATGCCGAAGATATTCGGAATATAGAACAGAATGGAGACAAAAATGACTGTGGACAGACTTCGCGTGTACCTCCTGACCGCCTTGGCGACGATGCTCTATATCGCAACATCGGATTCAGCCCTGGCTGAATCCGAAGAGGTCCAGCCGGAAATCAAGCGCCCCGGCTACAGCGCCTTGCGACAGAATGATGATTGGTCTGTCCTGGCCGGTCATGACACCAAGACCACCGGCGACTGGTTTGATCGCATCAAGTACATCCCGCTGAGTGATGACGGCGAGATCTGGCTGAGCCTGGGCGGGCAACTTCGCATTCGCCTCGAATCGTGGGAAAACTTCGGCTTCGGCGGCGCCAACGACGACGAGTTCACACTCTACCGAGCATTGGTGCACGCGGACCTGCATCTTGGGCCCAATGTGAGATTCTTCGTCGAAGGCAAAGGCGCCTTTTCCGACGACCGGCAGTTGCCTGGCGGCAATCGCACACTCGATGTGGACGAACTGGCGCTGCAGCAGATGTTCTTCGATGTGAAGGTGCCACTGGCGGATGATCACTCCGTCACTTTCCGCCTCGGACGACAAGAGTTTCTTTTCGGCAATCAAAGGCTGGTCAGCCCCCTGCCATGGGCCAACACCCTGCGACATTGGGATGGCGTGAGCGTGATATACAAAGGTGCAGGCTGGAAAGCCACAGGCTTCTACACGCATTTCGTGCCGGTCGACAAGTTCGACTTCAACGAGCCGGATGCTCAGACGGAATTCTGGGGCGTTTACGCAACAGGTAAGTTTCCCTGTCTTGAAGCAATCAACCTCGATCTTTACTACCTGGGTTTAAGCCGTGAAAATCAGGTGACCTTTAACGGCACCACGGGTACGGAAGACCGGCACACTGTCGGCGGCCGCATCTGGGGGAAAATTGGTGACACCGCTTTCGACTATGAATTGGAGGGTGCATACCAATTCGGAAACTTCGCCCAGGCAGATATATCGGCATACATGGTTGCCGCCGAACTGGGCTATTCATTCACTGACGTACCAACGGGGCCGCGTGTTTACATCGGCTTTGACTATGCATCCGGCGACGACAGTCCCGGCGGAGACGTCGAAACGTTCAACCAGCTGTTCCCATTGGGACACAAGTACCTGGGTTACATCGATATCATCGGGCGTCAGAATATTGTTGACTTAAGCTATGGTGTGAAATTCAAACCTCACAAGAAGTTCATCGTCATGTTTCAGCAGCACTTTTTCTGGCGAGCCGAAAAAGCCGACGGCGTATACAACGCCGGTGGCGGTCTCGTGCGTGCAGGCAACGCGACCTTTCCCGGCGGCTCGCGATATCTCGGCTCGGAAATCGATATCACCGTGACCTACAAGCACAATGCCCACCTGAAACTTCAGGCAGGATACAGCCACTTTTTTGCAAAGAGCTTCATCGGCGCAAGCGGCGCGAATTCGGATATCGACTTTGCCTACTTCCAGACGATTTTTAACTTCTAAGCCAACCGCTACAACTTAAGCATCGCAATACAACCCCGGACCACTTGGCCGGGGTTGTCTGTTTTACACGGCATGCCGCAACTCGACACCACATGGCATTCGTGTATCGTGGCTTCTGATATGAACAGTGACTCAACGAAACGACACAAACGCCCGAACATCATCTGGTACTTCAGCGATCAACACCGCGCACAGGCCACCAGCCTGGCCGGCGATCCAAACGTCAATACGCCCAACATCGACCGACTCGCACAACAGGGCGTCTGGTTTCAACAGGCAATGTCCGGCTGTCCATGGTGTACGCCCTTTCGAGGCTCATTGCTGACCGGCCGATACCCCAACAACGCCGTTTATCGAACACCCGACCGACTGGACCCGAATATCCCCACGATTGCCCAGGCATTCAATGATGGTGGATATGACACCGCATACTTCGGCAAGTGGCATCTGGATCGGCCGCACGGACAGGCGCCACCAATGGTCAACGGCGAACCGCGCCACTCGGCACACCACATCGCGACCGAACGACGCGGCGGTTTCAAGACATGGCTCGGCTATGAAAGCAGCGCCAAGCCATATGATGTCTGGCTGCATGGACACACCGCCGACGGTAACGAAGTCGAAATGCATCCGCTCGGCAAATACGAGACGGAAGGTTTGACCGATCACCTGGTCGACTATCTGCAATCGAAAGGGAATGGTGGTGACGAGGATGAGCCGTTTTTTGCAGTGTGCAGTGTGCAGCCGCCCCATGATCCGTACAACCCGCCGGAAGAGTGGCTCGCGCGAAAAGACCCGGCGAAACTCCAGTTGCGTCCGAACGTGCCGGATATCGCAGACGTACAAAAACACTGCCGAGAATCTTTGGCCGGCTACTACGCGTCGATCGAATGCATCGATCATCACCTCGGCCGCGTGATGCAAACGCTGATCGACACGGGGCTACATGAGAATACTTATCTGTTCTACTTCTCGGATCATGGCGACATGCACCGGTCCCACGGTCTGGTCGGCAAGAGCGTGCCGTGGGAAGAATCCATTCGAATCCCCCTTATCATCGCCGGCGGGCCGGCCCAGCACGCGGCGGGCAGAATCAGCCGAGGGCTGTTGTCCTCCGTCGATATCGCGCCAACCACGCTTGCACTGGCGAGTCTGCCACCGCGCGAACCAATGCCGGGATTCGATTACAGCCCATACGTTACCGAACAGCACGCGCCGGACATGCTGCCAAACGAACCCGACTCCGCACTGGGGCAACATCTTGTCTCCAAACGCCACAGCAATGGCATGGACTGCACCTGGCGCAGCGTCGTCACGCACGACGGTTGGAAATACGCATGCACGGAACATGCGCCAATCGGTATGTTCAACTTGAACGAAGATCCCTACGAACTGCACAACCGTGCATGGGACCACAGCCTGCGAGACAAGCGAGCCGTCCTACTCGATCGACTGCAACAGTGGCTTGATGAGGTTGGGGATACATATCCATTGCCGACACTTCCGGCACTTGACGCATAAATTCACTGTGAAAATGCGTTCCGGAACTCACGCGGGCTCATCCCCTTGAGCCGTCGAAAAATACGATTGAAATTGGCAATGTTGTTGAACCCAACCGCAAACGCGATTTGCGTGATCGGCTCATCCGTCTCAACCAGCATACGACATGTCTCGCCGACACGTAGATGATGCATATGTTCCGTAAACGTGCGACCGGTCATACGCCGAAAGAAACGACTGAACGATGCCTGCCCCATATTCAACTGGCGCGCAATTTGAGCCTGTGTGATCGGCTCGGACACGTGCGATTCAATGAATCGGCAGACACGATCAATACGCGTTCGGTCATGCGTTCGCAATGACGTGCCGTATGGCGCGGATGACAGCATCTGCACATCGCGGCAGCGTGACAGCCGATCCAACACGGTAAACAAGCCACACAAACGCTGCAGCGCAGGCTCGTCTGGCAGTTGTTCAAACTGTTTCGCCAAAGATTGCACAGCCTTACCACCAAACCGCAAACCGACGTCACTGCGTCCAAGCAGACTTCGCACGCGCGACAACTCCGTGGCTTCGACGATACGCATATCAAACTGTGCGACAATCGAAGTCAACGGGCCATCCGACTTGGGCACGTGCCACGTGTGCGGCAGGTCGCCAGCGAGCAACACAAAATCGCCGGGGCCGAACTGTTCAATTGAATCACCCACGTACCGTCGACCCGAGCCGGTGACAATCAATGTCAACTCCGCCTCCGGGTGCACATGCCAGTTAAATGGATGCGATCGCCTTTCGAACCGACGCAGAAGGTACGAACTACCGGGCGGCGGAACTACCTTTTCAATTTCTGGTTGCATCTGAAGTGACCAGAATAGCATAAAATGCGCAAAATACGTACAGGTTTTAGTTGTTAATTGCGCAGCATTACCAAAGGCCCGCACTGACAATGTCGTTTCTAATTCCAGACAGCTTAAGGATTGCCCGCCCATGCCGACCGCCAGCTCACAACAGATCACCCTCGAAACCCCCTACGGGGTAACCAATGAGCAAATCGAACAGTTCCGCGAAAACGGGTTTATCAAACTCAAGAATGTGCTGACACAGGAACTGCTCGATCAATACGGCCAGGAGATCACCCGACTCACACATGCCAACAATCCACACAAGGACACACCGATCGAGGAACGCTCCACCTATGGCAAAGCGTTCATTCAAGTCGGCAACCTCTGGGAAAAGAGTGGCCTCGCTCGTAAGTTCTCGTTCAGCAAGCGCATCGCGCAGATCGCCACCCAATTGCTCGGCACGCGCGGCGTGCGCATGTGGCATGACCAGGCCCTTTACAAAGAAGCAGGTGGCGGCTTCACGCCATGGCACGTCGATCAGCAGTACTGGCCGATGGCGACCGGTATGAGCGTTACTGCATGGATTCCGCTGCAAGCTGTCCCAATGGACATGGGCCCGCTCTGCTTCGGCAAGGGCAGTCACCTCAAGAACATCGGACGCGATCTGGCCATCAGTGACGAGAGCGAACAGCTGATTAAGCAGGCCATCGCCGAGCAAGGCGTGATTGAAGTGCAGGAGCCGTTCGACCTCGGTGAAGTCAGCTTCCACTACGGCTGGACATTGCACCGAGCCGGCCCCAACACGTCCGGGAAGCCACGTCAGGTACACACCATCATCTACATGGACCAGGACATGCGCCTGGCCAAGCCGAAGAACCAAAACCAACAAAACGACTGGGACAAGTGGACCGCCAGTACCAAGATCGGCGAGATCATGGCCGACCCGAAAAACCCGGTGCTGTACAGTAAAGATGATTAGCCGCAAATAAAGAAAAACGAAGAATCAGAAGTGAGTTGCAGCGCGCATCCCCGAAAGCCCAGGCCCTCCGGGCCTGGGATCAAAACCACATCTTCATTCGCGCCCACTTCTTCTCCTACCGCTTCTACCGCGTCAACTTCCGGTACTTAATCCGGTGCGGCTGATCCGCCTCCTCACCCAACCGCTTGCGCCGATCGGCCGCATAGGCCTCATAGTTTCCCTCAAAAAACCGTACCGTACTGTCACCTTCAAACGCAAGGATATGCGTCGCCACCCGATCAAGGAACCAACGATCGTGGCTGATAATCACCGCGCAGCCGGGAAATAACTCCAACGCCTCTTCCAACGCTCGAATCGTATTCACATCCAGGTCGTTCGTCGGCTCGTCCAGCAGCAACACATTGAACTCCGTAGTCAGCATGCGCGCAAGGTTCACCCGGTTACGCTGCCCGCCGGAGAGCGTTCCCACCTTCTGCTGCTGGTCCTGGCCGGAGAAATTGAACCGCGCGACATAGGCCCGTGAATTCACTTCCATTTCGCCAAGCTTGATCGTTTCATTGCCATCGGCGATAGATTCCCAGACCGTGTCGTCATCCTTCAACCCGGCACGCATCTGTTCAACATAGGCGAGTTTCACGGAAGAACCGATCTCAACCGTGCCCTCGTCCGGCTGTTCTTCGCCGATGATCATCCGGAACAGCGTGGTCTTGCCTGCACCGTTGGGACCAATCACGCCGACGATGCCGCCGGGCGGCAGGTCGAAATTCACATCTTCGTATAGCAGCGTATCGCTGTAACTCTTCGACAGGCCGCGTGCCTGAATGACTTTGTCACCCAGGCGAGGACCGGGGGCCAGGTAAATCTGAACGCCCTTTGCCCGCTTGCGTGTTTCCTGCGAATGCAGTTCTTCAAATCGGCTGATGCGCGCCTTGTTCTTTGCCTGCCGCCCACTGGGGGATTTGCCGATCCATTCCAGTTCGCGTTGCAATGCGCGACGGCGCTGCTGGTTCTGTTTCTCCTCTAGCGCGAGACGCTTCTCCTTCTGATCCAGCCAGGATGAGTAATTCCCCTTCCAAGGAATGCCCTCACCATGGTCCAGTTCGAGAATCCAACCGGCCACGTTGTCCAGAAAGTATCGATCGTGTGTAACGGCAATTACCGTCCCGGGGTACTGCTGCAGGTGACGTTCCAGCCAGTAAACAGAGTCCGCATCCAGATGATTGGTCGGCTCGTCGAGCAACAGAATATCCGGCTGATCCAACAGCAGGCGGCACAACGCCACGCGCCGCTTTTCACCACCAGATAGTGGACCGATTGGTGAATCGCCCGGCGGACAGCGCAGCGCGTCCATGGCCATTTCCAACTTGCTGTCCAAATCCCATGCGCCCTGGTGGTCCAGCTTTTCCTGTACGTCGCCCTGCTTCTCGAGCAGTTTGGTCATTTCATCGTCCGACATGTCCTCGCCGAACTTCGCGTTGATCTCGTCGTATTCCTTAAGCAGATCGGTAATGTGCGACACCGCCTCTTCCACGACGTCGCGCACGGTCTTGTCCGGATCAAGCTGTGGCTCCTGCGGCAGCAGACCAACGCGAAAGCCCGGCTGCACGATTGTTTCGCCCTCGAAATCCGTATCCACGCCGGCCAGAATGCGCAGCAGTGATGACTTGCCCGCGCCGTTGAGTCCGAGCACGCCGATTTTCGCGCCATAGAAGTAGGACAGGCTGATATCGCGCAATACTTCCTTGCGGTTGTACCGCTTGGTCACGCCCATCATCGAATAAATGATTTTCTCTGAGTTTTCTGCCATGGATGCGTATGTCTTTAGTAATTCGGTAAAACACTTCAAAAACGGTCGGTCACAATCACCTCTTCCAGCGGCAGCTGCCCCAGACGTGACCAGGCGGGTTTGGCTGCTTTTCCAACCACGACCATAAACGCAATGATGTGGTCGCCGGGCAAATTGATGATCTTCGCTACTGCGTCAGGGTCAAACCCGATCATCGGGCACGAATCATAACCCATGGCCTTGGCTGCGAGCATGATGGTCTGCCCCGCAATGCCGCAGGACCGTAGCGCCTCGTCGCGCTGAAGCTGATCCTTGCCTTCGTAAAATTTCGTCACCATCGGCGTGAACATTTCCGCGATATTCGGCGGCGCATCCTTGAAGTACCTGGCCGGATTCTGCCATGCATTCAGGTTCGCGCACATCAGAATAAGCAAGGAGGCTTCAGTAACCTGCGCCTGATCCCATGCAGCGTCACGGACCTGCTTGCGAACGTCCGGGTCGCGCACCAGAACGAATCGCCAGTTCTGCATGTTAAATGACGTGGGTGACAGAATCGCGTGTTCCATCAGCGTACGAATTTCTTCTTCTGTCATCTGGTGATCAGGGTCGTAATGTTTCACCGATCGACGTTGGTGTATTGCGTCTAATGTGTCCATGAGGGCTGGCTCCTGAGTTTTAAGACATGCAAAGTGTAGCGACTTGTCAGCAATCGCAAACTCAGGCAACCTTCAACACTTGTGTGCTGCAATACCGGGCCACGACAGACCATATCCCAGTGGGCCGGCAGCGTACTCAATGTGAATCACACGCCGATGGCTCGGCATGCTGGCAGGCGTCGAGCTGTGCAGCAGCAGCGGACGCATCAGCAACACATCGCCTGCTTGCGCTATGCAAACAAACGACTCACCGTTCTCAATGGCCGCCTGGACCGAGGCGGAATCAAGTAAGCCGGCCTGATGCGTGCCGGGTATTACGCGCAGCACACCATTGGCGGCATCACAGTCATCAAGATGAATTCGCAAGGCCAGCATCTTTTCCAACACATCGGCCGACGGTCGCACGTGAGGGATACCTGCCTTGACCGACCATGGCCCGAAACCGGGTGAGTCAATGCGCTCCGCCACCGCAATGACCTGATCCTGATGCCAGCCAACATGCCAGTTGGCGTCTGAAGTCTTATCAAAGAGGATCGCTTTGACCGGCATGGCGTCACTGCCAAGCACGGCGCCAGCCAGATCGATCAATGGCGGTTGCATCGCTGCGATCCCAATTTTCGGCACCGCTTCAAGCAGATTCCGTATGGCGTAAGCGTTGCCCTTGCGACGACTGACGTTTCCTTGCCCAACTGTTGTCGCAACGGCCAGCGAATCGATCAGCGATTGACGCTTGGACCGGTCCAGCACGTGGTGACACATCGCAAATCCGTGTTCGTTCACTGATTCTCTTAATCTGACCTGATCGATGTCGTGCATGTCTAACGATTCTAGTCACCACACCACAAGTTGTGTTGGCCCGTATAATCCGCCTATGAAGCCCGCGGACACACAGCCTCACTTTTTTGACTTGTCGCTGGACGAGTTATCCGAAATGCTCCAGCAATGGGGCATGCCGCGTTATGCCGGCAAGCAGGTGATGCAATGGGTTTATGAAAAAGGTGTTGCCGATCCTGCCCGGATGACCAACCTTTCACATGCCAATCGCCAGCGGCTTGCTGAACAGCTTCGGACTGTCAGTTCGACTGTCGTTCAGCATCAGATGGCAACCGACGGCGTACAGAAATTACTTGTTGACTGGGCCGACCCAACTGAATCGGGCAGTCTGCCGATCCTCGGATCAAGCGACACACAAACCGAGTGTGTCATGATCCCCACGGAAAACCGCAAGACCGCCTGCATCTCCAGCCAGATTGGTTGCCCCGTGGGCTGCAAATTCTGTGCATCGGGCATCGGCGGATTGGACGGCAACCTGACAGCCGGCCAGATCGTGGAGCAGGTCTGGCGTCTGCAACAGCTTCCGGATGTCGGGCGCATCAGCAACATTGTGTTCATGGGCATGGGTGAACCGCTATCGAACCTGGAGCAGGTAACGCGCGCAGTTTCGATACTCGTGGCGGACTGGGGGTTGAACCTCTCCGGACGCAAGATCACGATCAGCACGGTTGGCTTGCCCGCGCAGATTCGCCGACTGGCAGACGAAGCGCCACCAGTGACATTAGCAATCAGCCTGCACGCACCCAACGATACCATTCGCCGCGAACTGATTCCGTGGGCGGACTATGTAAGCATTTCGCAACTGCTCGAAGCCGGCCAGTACTACTTTCGCAAGACCGGTCGAGAGGTCACGCTCGAGTACATCCTGCTCGGTCGCGTCAATGATCAGATCGAACACGCACAGGAGCTTGCCAGAATCGCGCGAACGCTGCGCGGCAACGTCAACCTGATTCGCTATAACGAAGTGGATGGCCTGCCCTACCGCCGTCCACAGAGCGACGACGTGCATCGATTTCAGGATGTGTTGCGCAAGAGCGGAATCAATGCCCACATCCGAGCCAGCCGCGGACGCGACATTGCTGCGGCGTGCGGTCAGTTGCGACATGAAAGCGCCAGAACCGCATAACTGAAAAATGTCGTGGCGCGTTTTCAGTCGTTAACCGACGTCTCTGCAAAAGATATGTCAGTAGCCGGTAAAACAGACTTAGCCCCGGCAACCGTCTTTGCCCATTGCGGGATACCCACCGACCTGGCAACTGCCAGCAACTGCTTTCTCGCGTCCACGCCATCTGTAAACCCAAGCTGCTGCAATTCGCTCAAGCACCCATGATCGCCGTCCCTGCTCGTGTCCGCTTCGAACATCCAGATGCCGTCGAGATCATGCGTGATCGCATCCTGAAAATCCATCGCCCAGCTCTGTTGCAAAGTGATAGGCATACCCGCGCCGCTGACCCACGTCATTACACCACGGCCGAGGTAACTGGTTTTCAGTCCCAGCGATTTGGGATACGCCATGAGGTACTCCGGCGTCGCACCGGGGTGTTGCCAGCGGAAATAGTCATATGAGAAGGTCAACAGCTCTGAGTCGAATGTCGCCGCATACTGCTGCATGTCGTACGCTATCTGATGCGTACCCGGCTGCTTATATGACTCGAACATGTGGCTGAATGTACCGTTAAATCCGGCGGACTTCGCTTCCGCCATCAGCAATTCAATCAACTGACATGTTCGATATGTCGCATAACGTCGCCAGCTTTCATACGGATACACGCGCGGGTCCGGCGGCTTCGCACACAGTTCGTCCCACGCCTGTTCATTATGCTTAAGCGCCCACTCATCGTACCGCTGCTTACGATGCGGATAGAAGATGTAACCGCCTTCAGTTTCAAGCGACAACCCATCGGCATTCGGGAATAATTCGATTAACTCGCGCGTCATGGCAACCGCGCGCTCTTCAATACCGGGACTGTCCAGGTCAAACTTGAAACAGCCGTGCGACGGCGTGGTCACCCCTTGCGGCAGTGACACACCGAATTCTGCTACCTGACCGATGTTGACCGAATTCTGAAAATGGACACGGATATCCCGATCGTGCGCCTGCTCGATCACATCATGAAGAATACGATTATCCGATTCAATCGCCGGACAGCCGTCCGGCTGATCGAGAAACGGTAAGCGTGAACGATAGCCGGTACGCTTGCCGCGAATGCAGATGACCAAGGAGTTCATCCCGCCATCAGCCATGTCGTCCAGCAGACGCAACCAGTCGTCTGACTGGTAAGCACAACATCCCCCTGCCAACGGATCGGTATAAACCCAGAAGCCGAATTCACGCATGTCATGTGTCCTGCTATCCGCCAGCCTCTTCAAGCGCAGCACGAAGGGATTGATTCCACTGCCGAGCCTGTTCTTCCAGCGGTATATCCTGATGCAAAGGCTCAATAACGTTCAATACGCCATCAAAACCAAGCGTCTTTAATGAACCGAGAAACGTCGGCAAACGAACCGGCGACCAATCACCAACCGCGGAACGCTGATAGTTGACCGTTCGGCCGTCAGACAGCTTCAACTGATCTGTCCCCTGGCCGACCGTCAGACTTTGAAGATTACACCCGACAATCCTGCCGCGCAACGGTTCAAGCGCTTCGGCCGTAACGTCGTCACCAACCAGATGCAGATTCGCCGGCTCGAGAATGATGCCGATGCGCGGATCAGTAATACCACTCAGCGCCGCCGCAGTCTGTTCGATGGTTTCGTACTCGCCGCCGGTATGCAGTTGCGGGCCAAAGCGCACGTCACTCTGGGCATAAGGCAACAGGCTGGCTAACTGATCCGAAGGCAAATGAGCACGGACAAGCGGCGCTTCAACCTGGGCCGCCACTTTAAACGACTGCCCCAACGCGTCCGGGTGAGCAAACACAACCAGCACATCGCCCTTGGACAAGCCGTCGAGCTTCTTCTCCTGCCATTGCCATGGCCGTAATTCCACGCCATCAAAACCCGCGCGCTTCGCAAGCGCGACAAACTCTTCCACCGGCATATCCTGATAATCGGGCTGTAACATCCTCGCCGACAAGCTGAATTTCATTAATCAAATCTCCTGCTGTGAAGCTTACGGTCTTTAAGATTCATAAGCAGGCATGGTATCACTTCTTACCATGTTTGATGCGGGGTTAACTTTGGGTCAGATCTTCAACAGACATCACATACACCTGCGATCGCCCGGTGACGTCCGATGTGAATACGACAAAACGTCCGGTGCGGCTGAAACCCGGATGTGTGTGCCGATCTGTATGCGCGGGATAGCCGGCCAGACGACGGTCCGGCCGATCCGAGCCGTTCGACATATTCGGCTTGCAAAGCAGGTGATATTCGTCGCGCTCCATGTGGATTAGAATCAGTACGTTTTCATCCGGATCCTGCGAATCGGTCACGATCCAGTTGCCGCACAAGCTGATGTCACAGTGGCCCAATCGATACTCGGACGATTCGAAATGCACCCGCGCGTCGTTGCCGCTCGCGTCAACGGACATGATCGACACCGGCGTCCAGTCCGGTACGGTCTTACAGAAATAGAAGAACCGATCACCGCGCGGCGACCACAGGCCGTGCGTCGCACGATAGCCTGGCGGAACAGCTGCCAATGGGGTCATCTCGCGCGTTTTCAAATCAAACCGCCATTGCGCCACGCGATGGTCCGGACCGGCATCAGCGCGATTCTGTCGATCCGGGTAGCCATGAAAACTGATGATCGAGTCGTCCGCCGGACAGAAAAGCTCATGCCCCGGCATGATATCACGCCGAGGTAATGGATAAACCTCATAGGTGTAAGGTACGTCGGTGCTCATCGTGACAATCGCCGGCTGGTCGTCACTTGTTCTGTAGTTGAAACAGCACTTTGTGCCATCACTATTCAGATTCAGTGCCAGCCCCTTTGATGCGCCGGGCTGAACCACCGCCTCCGGAATAATCGGTGGCTGCAACGCGGCGGCTGTTGTATCGATAATGCCTTTGCACCGTAAGGTGACAAGATCAGACTTGATGTACTGACGCCCGGATTGGCAGAAGACTCTCCGCCCCGCCGCATCCACCACAACACTTCTAAATGAGGTGTCCTCGACACGCACAATGGGCAGCACCTCACCGGTGTCCATCTGTAGCCGATAGGGTTGCCAGTCACCCGTTCGGTTGGACATAAACACGAGGTAACGGTCGTCAGCGGACCATTTGCCCTTCTCCATATACGGTGCGACCGCCTCGGACTCGCCATCAGTTAACTGCCAGTACACGCGACCAGTCTCCTGATCACGCACCTGGGTAAAAGGCATATGCTTTGTTTCCAGCATTGAATCGGCCACTCATGAAAAGCGGATGCTGTCAGACTTACCAGCTGTACTGCGCACCAGTGCCATCGGCGCCAAAGAAGTCCCGAAAGCCAGGCGTGGCCAGTCCGTTGGCGTTAGGCAACACATCCACGTGGCCATCGCCGCGCGCGACGCGCACACCTTCGGGATGCGTTTCGTTGGCGTCAGCACCGCCATACGACAGGTTTGTTCGGAAGGTGCCGATACTGTGTCGATCATCACCGCCTGAGTAGATGCCGAACAGTCGCTCGGTCGCCACATCAGGTTTCACGCCGCCGGGATTGGCATAGCTGCTTGAAATATCCGTGTACGCATTTGAATCACCAATCATGATCGTCTTGGACGGTTTGTGCAGTTCATCCAGCTTGTAAACGCCACGCAGATTGTTTCGGCCACTCGGCTCAAAGAGCCTGCTGAAGCTGTAGTGAGACGTGACGTTGCCGACGTTGCCGTTGTAGCTGGAATAGACGACTGAGTTCGATCGCAACACCGGACAGGTCAATACGTCGTTTCCCTCCAGCCCGAGATAGTTGGTCGTCAGCGGAAGATACCGAAGCGCGACATAGTGATCCGCGTAACCGATGAAACAGCGCGTCCAACTGGTTGAAGCGGAAGCAAGCGTAGGAAAATGCTGTTCGAGATTGGCGCGCGAGTTTGAAGCAGGCGCCGGATCGCCGGCGTAAGCCCCGTAGCCGTTAAAGTCAGAGGCGTAAATAAACATGCAGGCGGCGACCTGCTTCAGGTTGGTACTGCAGGAAATATGTTCCGCTGCGGACCGTGCCTTGGATAATGCAGGCAGGAGAATCGAGATCAGGACGGAAACAATAGAGATAACAACGAGTACTTCGATAAGCGTGAATGCTTTTTGTGAGCGACTCATGATTGATCTTTCTCACCTGGGATGACGCATTGACAATAATAACATAATAATTAATATTCTTCCATTGTCAAGCATCTGTCCAGCCACCACAAGGTGAAACGATGAGCACCCCCGGAATTTACATAATTATTTTTTTATCATGCTTTTACATAACATTATGCCGTGCCGATTCCACAGAAACAGTTGATAATCTGATCGTCAAATTCGAGGTAACATTCGACAAGCCGCAGGACTTCTTGTCTGCCGATTACCGAGGCGAATGGAACATCGAAAACAACGCGCTGACGGTGGATGCCAAAGGCGGCGCCTACATCACTGTTGGCCCCAAACGCAACGATCCCGTCATCTGCATTGAGTACGACTGCTGGGCCACCGCGCAGAACGTATCTGATCTGTCAGTCCAGATCATCGGCGCGCAAGGGACTGCTTTTTTTGGCTTTGGCTCAGAAGAAAACACTGCATGCAAAATCGCCACACCTGATCACAAATCGATCCAATCCACACTACCGACAATCAAGCCGGGTAAACGACATCACGTCGCCGCCCAGATGGATGGGAATATCTATACGCTCCATGTCGACGGCCAACTGGTTTTGCGCACCGTATCGAGTAAGCAGATCGGCCCCAGACACATCAGGCTTTACTGTTGGTCAGGCAAAGCACATTTCGACAACGTCAGAATTCTTACCGGGCAAACACCCAGCCAGCCGCAGCAAGTCCGTCCATACGTGATCCCCGATCCCCAAACAGCCAAACGAAACGCGGCCCGGCCGTGGCGACTGAGTGATCTAGAAATAACGAATCGCCCACCCAAAGTAGCCAGTCGCCGCGTCCCGATTATCATTCAAAGTTCACCCTTCAAGGCTGAAAGCGCGCCGATGACATTCGGCGTGCCGTTCCCAAAGGATGAAATCTGGACCACGACAAACATGCGTGTCGTCGACAGTGCCGGCAAACTGATTCCGTCACAGATCACGCCGACGGCAACATGGACACGAGCAGGAAGCTTGCGCTGGGTACTGGTGGATCTACAGGCAAATGTCGATCAATCCATCGGCAAACTGTTTCTTGAATACGGCAGCGAAGTCGCCCCACCACCACAGACAACTGGCATCAAACTGCGCGATACCGGCAATGCGCTTGTCGTCGACGCCGGGCGAATATCACTTGGCGTTATGCATCGCGGCACCTCGCTGGTCGAGTGGCTTAAGTTCGACGACCAAATCGTGATGCGTGCTGGCCGGGAGCGCGTTGCGTACTTCCATGATCAGAACGGCAATCGCCACATCAGTTCGCGAACAACGGATGACTGTGAAGTGGGCGTCGAACTGCAAGGGCCGCTTCGGACTACGTTGAAAGTCACCGGCTGGTACCAGAACGATACGGGCCATCGAGCCTGCCGATATGTCACGCGGATACACACCTACTTCAACCAGCCTCATATCCGTATCGACCATACGTGGATCGTCACGGAAGACACCGATGCACTCTGGTTTCAGGATCTCGGTATTGATCTACCACTTCATAACGCGCCCAGCGAGCGCAACGGCGGGTGGATCTCCGTGCTGGACGATACCGTTGGTGTCACGCTTTCTGTTCGTGATATGGCACAACAGTTTCCGGCCGCGGTAACGTTCGAAGGTGACACACTTCGATTTGAAGCATGGAGCGCACACAGCGGGTTCGAGTTGGATTTTCGTCACGACAACCTGCTGAAGCTCTGGGGACAGGACGTATGGGACCATTTCCAGAAACACACCCTTCGTGAAGGGCCGCTGCGCAAACGCCGATCCAACGGCCTTGGATTCGCGCGTACACACTACCTGACGCTTGCATTTCATGAACCGAACAAAGATGCGAGCCATCGGGCAGGCCAACTTTCCGCCAAGGAACCACTGGCTGCCGCCGCCCCGGAATGGATATGCAACGCGGGCGTTCTGGATTTTCCAATTGCCCCCAAGATCGAAGGCGTTGATGCGAATAAAGAAAAGCAGATTCAAGACCGCTTTGTCGAGCACGTTCAGCTATGCACCAATCTGAAGCCGTACGTCGGCTTCTGGGACTACGGCCGAGGCGTGCCGCACAACATTGAACCGGTCACGGACGATGATGGCAAGCAGTCCTGGCTGTACTCCGGCTACCGTGCCAATTATGACGTCGGTTACGGCAATCCGGTCATACCCTGGCTGCTTTACGCGCGCAGCGGCGAACGGATGTACCTGCAACGCGCCCGCGCCACGCTCGGTCAAATCATGGACGCCCGGATCATCCACTGGCACGCACCACATATGGGCCGCGAACTCGGACAGCAATACAAGGAGCACGGCACCTGGACGTTCGACGGCTGGGACCTGGGATTTAATGGCGCCATCTGGCCGAGCAACCTGCCGCTGGCGTTCTACCTGACCGGCGATATGCGCGCCATGGACGTGTTTGGTCAAATCGCGATCGGCTACACCTACAGCAAACGCAAAAATCCTTATTACAAGCATGTGATCAATCTCGGCACTATGGCCAACTACTACCGCGCCACCTGGGATAAAGACATCCGCGCAGCAATGAACAAGATCGCACCGCTGTACCTGAAACACCAACGACCGGACGGAAGCTGGCCGGAACGTGAATTCTGGTACGAATTCGCCCTGCTGGAAATGATGAAACTCCCCGAGCCGGAGCCACAGTGGGTCGAGGCAGCACAGCGTTTCGCGCGTTATCACATCGGCCCATTCCGCTCGCGAGCCAAGTGGACGCAGGTCGCCGGCATGCAGGCATGGGATTACTACCAGACCGGTAATCCGCTCTATCTACTCAATGCAAAAAGCGTCCCGATCAACGAGATCCCGCCGCTGACCGAATTTGATGGCTTGGCATACCTGCGGCACGGGTTGGTCTGGATGCGGCTTAAACGCGAACCACTCGATCCGAATGCGGCATTCCCAAAATCCTTCATTTATCCACGCTCCCACGATTCAACATTCGTGATCGAACACACGCAAGGTCAACCGACCAAAATCGACATGCTTTATCCACAAGGCGAGATCGATTTTCATTTCGCCAATGATCGACCCGTGCCAACACAATGGCTCACGCATGACCCGCAGACGGGGCTGTTTACGTTAGATGTTCCGCTGGATCGTGCAAACACACTCATCCTGGCGCAAACCAGTTTGCCCATTGTGGTGAATCGATTCTCAGGAATGGTCGGCCGCGCACGCCTGCTGCCATGGCAGGTAAACACACTGCCACTGACGGTCATGATTCACGGCAACACGCGATTTGTGCAAATGCTAAAAAACGGCGGCCTGACGCCAGCCGGCACGACATGGTTCACCGTGCCAAAGGGAACGCGATCGTTCGGTGTCCGCTCCACCGAAATATGGACCGGCCATCCTTATATGACAATCACTCTTCCCGGTGGCAAAGAGCTGGAACTGCCAGGCGATGCCGTTCGAGTAGAGGTACCGGATGGGATGGACGGTAAAGTCTGGGGCGTCAAGCCGAAGCATCCGTTCAACGAAATCAAACTGCTGGAAGCAACCTTCCGAATCGAACCGCAATTCATCGAACTGGAGGATATCCCGCCTTTCGTTGCGCCGTCTCCGGAACTTTGTTTTCTACCGAACGTTTCGATCAATCAGAAACAGCCTTCAGCTGCCACGTCCAAGTCAGACTACATGCCAAGCCCGTTCGGCAAGGCGATTCGACTTGAGCCCGGCAAACGGCATCTCGCGCTGCCGACCGGCAGAAAGACCGACGATCGTTCCGTGCGCAAGTTTTTTAATGCCCGCCGAGGCACGATCGAGATGTTCATCCGCTTCCCCAAACGAACGCTGGAGGCAGGGTATCCGGCCAACCTGATTCACATCCCGCATGAGGGCAGTCGGTACCCGATGATGCAGATGTACGCCGCACAACGCTGGTACGGCCAGATCACACAGCGACCGCCGGATCATCCTGAGGGGCAAGGCGGACGGGTGCTTCTATTGGGTTACCACGCAATGCCCCAAATCGAGCCGGGCCGCTGGCATCATGTGGCAATCCAGTGGGATATGAATGTGGATAAACATATTCTTCGCCGCGTCTACCTTGACGGCTACCCGTACCCATTCGGCGAGCCAAGCGGAAGCCACGATCGAAAACAGTGGTGGCCCCGGTCGTTTACACCACCGGCACCAGGCGATGTCATCGAGATCGGCTCCGGTGGCAAAGTACGAATCGAAAATCGCGACGCGTTCATTGACGAACTGCGCATTTCAGATGTGCTGCGTTATCCATTTTCCGGCCCCGGTGACGAGCATGGCGACATCGGCGGACAACGTGCCTTTGACCCGCCAAGTGAACCGTTCGAGCCGGACGAACATACGCTGATGCTGTTTCATTTTGATGGGGATACAAATGGCACGCATCGGATGAACCAATGGGTTAAGTGTGTCGTCAATGTTCGATAACTGCTTCACGCAGCGTCACCCTCTCGCCTGCAACAGCCAGGATCAATCATGACCGTATCGGAATACCAGAGGGTTGATGTTCAGGCGGTGGTGCCCAAATCATCTGCCAAGGGGGTAAACGACAAACCCGATTCGAATTATCGTATTCGGTGGACAGTTATTCCGTTATCCGTCGTACTGTGCATCTTCCAGGCACTTTTGACCTGCATCGCCGTCAATGTCCACACGCAGGATATTACGCCAACGCTGATCACGGTGATTGGATTCGGCGTGATGGTGATGATCATTTTGATCTGTAATCCGCTGATTCGAATCCTGTCACGTGGATTGCTTCGCCCACTTGGGCGCGCAGAGTTGACAAGCATGATCGCCGCGCTGATGGTTACGTCCGGCGTGGCGACCTTCGGGCTGGCTGACCAACTCGTGCCACTGATTCCAACCCCATGGAATTCACAGTGGAATGTGCCACAAGCAGGATGGGACAAGACTATCCATCCGAACATTCGACATGAACTGTACATCACCGACGCCGAAACAATTCGCGTGTTTCGTGAAGGCATTGGCCAGTCCCCGCAACAGGATGCGCACTGGCGCGAGTGGCGGACGTTCTATGTCGATGTCTGGCTCGCAATCCCGTGGCAGAAGTGGATCCACCCTCTGCTCTACTGGTTGATCTTCATCGGGGGTTGTTACGGCATCTTTTTTTGCCTGTCATTCATTGTGCTGGACTATTGGGCTAATCGCGAGAAGCTCATATTCCCACTCGCCAAACTGCACGAAGCAATCCTGCCCGAAAACGATCAGTCACGACTGCCGCTAATCTTTAAAAGTCCACTGTTCTGGTGCGGTTTCGCATTGAGCGCGTTGATGCTCAGCTATAACGCTGCCGCGGTAGCAGACTGGATTCCACTAAACAAAATTAACCTCGGCATGGACGGCTTTAAGTATGTTGTTAGAGGCACATTCTTAGAAGGAACCGGATCCACCAAGTTCCTGATTATCTTCACGGCCATCGGCATCGCATTTCTGCTGCCGCTGGAAATCAGCTTTTCGGTATGGTTCTATTACCTGGCCGGTCAAGGGCTGATCTGGCTCATGTACCGAAAAGGCTACCGCAACTTTTCAACCGAGTGGATATGGGAGCAGAATCCCGTCACATCCCAAGCCAGTGGAGCGATTCTGCTTTTCTGCGCAATCAGTTTATATCGCTGTATTCGTGAATACTTCCGTCTGTCAAGGGGTAAATCAGGCGTGCGTCGGTTGAAGATCCTGACACCTGTGATCGGCCTGTTTGTCAGCATGACAATCGTCACACTCTGGATTAACTGGAACCGTGTGCCATTTCACTGGGCGCTACTCGTGACATTATTCGTCACGTTGATCACACTAGGACTAATGCGCATCGTCGCAGAATCGGGCATCTTCTTCTTTCAATCTCATGCCAGTTTCTTTCACATCTATAAGATGCTCGGGCTGGGTAAGTGGATGTCGCCACTGCTGATCGCGCCGCTGCTCCCGATATACTCCGTTTTGTTCCTGGATGTGAAGACGTTTCTCGCACCAAGCCTTCTCAATGCCGCGAAGATCCAGCATGATGTCGGTGGCAACCGATTTCGATTTTATCTGAACGTCATTGTCAGCCTGGTCGTGACTGTCATCTTCTCTCTGGGTTGTTCAATTTTTCTTGCTTACACCCGAGGTGCGAATCAGATGCATAGCTGGTTCTATTCCAAAGGCCCGCGCCAGTTCTTCGAGAACGCAGCCTCGGCAACGACTCGCATGCCCAAGTTTGAACCAACCACTTTCGCGTGGTTCTGCCTGGGGGCCGCGTGGGTCGCCTTCAGCATGTTCATCCGTCAAAGACTGTTCTGGTTTCCACATCCGGCCGGCTACATCATGCTGATTAACCCGCTGATCCAGTCGCTGTGGTTCAGCTTCTTTATCGGCTGGGTCTGCAAGAAGTTCGTCGTCAGGTATGGCGGCAAGATGACATTCGACAAAACGCGGCTGATCATGCTAGGCCTGATCATCGGCGAACTGCTGGTGATCTTTCTCACCGCGACTTATTCCATGATCAATCCGGATGTCTCATTCCCCGGTATTGATCTGAATCGATATAAGCCGTAATGGCAATCCCATCACCCATCTACCACCGACGTCATAACGCGGCTTAAATATACAAAGTAACTGTCGTGTGATTCACGTGGACGCTGATGTCGACAGTTCGTGTGTTGCGCCTTCGAAGATGCCGCACCCCAACAGAATACGTCGAACCGACTCTCCCGGATTGTTAAGCCGCCGCGCGAGAAGTTCTGCCGCGGTCTGCCCCATCTGCTCGGCAGGCACACGCACAGTCGTTAACGGTCCCTGCTCAACCTGGCGACCAATCTTTCGCCCGTCGAAGCCGACAATGACATAGTCTTCACCGGGGATCAGGTGATGCGCTGTGGCGCCCTGGATGAACCCAACCGCCAGTTCGTCACTGATGCAATACACCGCACGCGGCCGCGGGGACATGCGCACGTAATCTGCCGCAGCTCGCGCGCCCCATCGCGTGCTGTAATAGTCGGCGAACAGGTAATGCGCTGAAGGAATGCTTCGACCGAACCCCCCTTCAAAACCGCACAGGCGATTTAAGGATGTTTCCGTGTAGCTTGCGGCAGCCGGCGCACGAAGTACCGGACGGCGCTGATTACTTACCCCAAGAAAACACACTTCGTCATGGCCGCTTTCTCGAAATAACTCACCGGCCAAATGAGTCCCCTGCATATGTTCCACACTGACCACATCAAAATTGCCGGACATGGCCACCAGCGTCTCCGGCGCGGTCGTCATCACCATCAAAGACTGACCCGGCTGCGCCTTGATCGCAGGATGTGTATTCGGATTGATCCAGACAATCGCATCCGCATTCGGCACAATCGCCTTGGGGTCTTCCTGCGACTCCACTCGTTTTAAAACAATTCGCGCACCGGTCATTGAAAAGGGTTGACGGAATGCTTCATACATTTCGCCAAAGATGTCTTCCGGATCAAACTCCGGCCCGACGAGTACGGCAATTGTCTTATCAGACAATGAAGAGAGAACCGGCTGGCCGTCTGATTCGGTTCGCGCTTGAACAGGCGTCGTCGCGACATAAGTTCCCAGGCCACGCCGTGAAATGAGCAGCCCCTCTTCCGCCAGCTCGCGCACTGCCCGATGCGCTGTCACATGGCCCACTTCGAGCATCGGCGCCAAATCGCTGATCGGCGGCACGCGCGTTCCCGGCTGCCAATCCTCTCGCATCCGCCTGAGGATCTTCTGCTTCGCATTATGCACTGCTGTGGGTACGACCTGTTCAGACATACTATCAGTGTAATAACAAAATAATAAGTCATGCCAGCTACGCAGCAAATTTTTAAATTTTCTACCCCAACTATCTGATGAAACAGAAGATATGACTAATCAGACACACCCTCAATCACCGGGCGACGAAAGTGCGCGATGACCTCTCGCAACATGTCCGAGTAGCTGCTGACTGCAACGCGGCTTTCCCGATTCCGAAGACCGATCTTGAACAGCACCAACCATTGAAACCCAAGAATGCGATACGCGCGACTCAGTGAGAACGAGGGATCATAAAGATTCGTTGATTCACTGGTGATGCCGTTGAGTTCCACGATGGCCATCTCTCGTCCGGCCGCGAATGCTTGAGGATCGGCATAACGAACATCAAATCGACCGAAGTAGAAACCATCGATCTGCCGAGCGATCTGATCGACAGCCTGTTCCAGTTCCGGCGTGAACAGCTGAGCGCCGTCCCGAAACTCCGTGCCCTGCGCATGGTTGCCGGCGACAACCAGGTCAAACGTCTCGCCATCGGCCAACACACGATCTTCCTGTTCACGATGCCGGGACAGGAACGTCGACCACTGCATGCGATACCGCGAGTGACCAAAAACCAATTCACGGACGGTGCGCTCGCCATCACCAACGAGCTTTGAGAAATGCTTATCAGTGATGCTCATGATCTGGCCACGCTCCGCGCCGGGCAATCGATAGTAAAAAACGCCCGCCTCAAACGGACCGGCATGGTACTGCTGGATCACCAAGGAACTGTCGTGCCGCTGAAGATATTCGGCCGCCTGATCTTCGTGGTGTATCCGTTTTACGCCGACACCACGCTGACCGACATTTGGCTTGAGGATGATCGGGTACGACCATTCCGGCGCATCCATGACTTCTCGCAGGCGTTTCAATCGTTGTTCAACAGTACCAGGCTCGATTAACTCGCACTTGAGCGCATACTCGGCAGGTACGCGTTTCATGATGTCATACTTCGATTCGCCGACCAAACCGCCATGCGGCATACATGGATTGGCCGCGGTAATGGTTCTGATGCCGCGATATCGAAAACACAGCAACACAATCCAAGGCACCAGCGGTGCATAAAAAATCCAAGGCGGCCAGAATTCCCATCGCCATATCTTCGACACCTTTACAAGCAGACGTGTTCGACCTTCTCTGGTCAACAGCAGCGCCACAATCCGGAATGCAACAAGCAACAACAGAACTGTTGTAATCAGTGCCAGCCAACTATCGCCGAACAACATTTTCGCCGGGCTGCTCGCGGCTGGGCCGAGAAAAACAACCATCAGGACAATGATCGGCGTCCAGATCATCACCGCCAGAAATGTCCAAATCGCAAACCGCCAGGGCTTGCGTCCCAATACACCAGCGGAAAAATACAATGGCAAACGTGATCCCGGTACAAAGCGGCTGACCAACACGGCCGTCCATCCATGCCGGTCAAACCATGCGCCAAGCGCATCAATCGTGCGTGCAGGCAGTCGCCTGGCCAATGACTCCCAGCGCAGTGCTCGTCGGCCGACAACCACACCAGCGGCGTACAGTCCCAAGTCGCCAATGAAGATGCCGACAAATACCGCCAGAATGCCCAGAAACCAATCAATCTCCCCGCGCCGAATCAAAAGACCGACGGTGATGGATGTCGGGTCTTCCAGAATAAAAGTGCCGATGATAATCGCGCCTGCCTGTTGCCAGGGGGTCATGCTTTCTTTCAATCCAAGATCAACCGGAAGCGTTTTCGCTTCAATGGGCTCCTCATTCATATAGGAAACCGTTCGCCGCAGGCCGGGCATACTGACATCTGCATGACGTGTCACAAATGGTAAAATTTCATCGGCCAATTGGCGCGAGCCTTGGGTTGAGAACACCATAAAGTGAGATGCGTCAAATTCGACTAACTCGCTGTGCTGAACGATGCGGTGATGTTCACGCGCCGTACTGACAGGCACTAATGGGTCATGGATACCTTGCAGGATCAGCACGGGTGTATCCAGCTGTTCAAGCACACCGCGTAACGGCCGTTGATCCGTATCCATAAAGTTACGAATAAAGTTGTGACGCGCGGCACGTGGGCCGAGCAGACCGAAGTGAGGAATCAGTTCAGGCACAACGACGAGGGCGGCGTACCCAATTTTGTATTTAAGGTGTTCAAACGCGTAGTCTCTAGTACCTTCGCCTTCCTGAATGCCGATACCGGCAAGCAGGGCCAAGGACTTAACACGCTGCGGCGCAAGCTCTGCCATATGCAGAGCGACACCGCTACCCATTGAAAAACCCAGCACATGGGCTTGCTCAAGTTCCAGTTGGTCCATTAACGCCAGTACGTAGCGTGCGTGCGTCTTGATGCTGTAGTCCGGAATCCATTTGGAAGACTTGCCGAAGCCGGGCAGGTCCACGCTGATCAAACGAACGTCCGGCTGTAGCACATTCGTAAATCGGTCGAAGTTGTTCAGTGATCCCGGGCTGCCGTGCAACAGTATGACCGGCTCGCCCTTGCCAACATCGCGATATACAACGCGGACAAGTTCATCACCAGTGTCACCGGCACTATTCTGAACCTGAACTTCTGCTACACGATCCAAGGGAACCAATTGAACATCATCACTGCGAAACCATTGCACCAGTTGCGACGCCACCAGCAGGAGCAGGTAAAACTGCCACCATCGTCGATTTCGCAACCAGGCCCAGCAGGCCCTTACGCGACCCACGTGCCATTCCTTGCCAGTTTCACGGTTTGCGACTCACCAAACACACCATCCGCGCAATCACGGTATTGCATACTGACCTGATTCGCATCCACTTCGATAACGCCGACACTCACTGTCGACGCATCGGGGCGGGACATCAGTACGCTGAGCTCCAAATGTTCTGGCCAGCGGTGCAAATGAAACCGATCCTGTTGAGCAGGCCAGTCACCAGATGTCTCACCAAAGGTCTGTTCGAACAGTTCAGCGCGAGGTGGTTGGACAAGGTGATCGCCCAATCCCGAAGACGTTGCCATCCACGGCCTGGTTAAATCGTCAACCTGCTTGCGAACGTGTCGCGATTCGTCACCAAGATAGGTATGAACTACATCCCCATCAGTCACGACCAGCCGAAATGGCGAAAAGCCGTTCACCTCCAACGTGTTCATACTGCCCGCAACCGCTTCGAGGTCGGCGCAATCCAGCAGCATCGGAATAATTTCGCCACGACTGCGCCGAGATACACTACCACCGACAGGATCAGTTTCCGCCTCGTACAAATTCAAAAGCGCAAAGACCAGCCCGGCATCATTCACAGCAAACCAGGTTCCACCGGATGCCGGATCAGTCGGCATAATCGCTTGCCTGTTTTCATATTGACAAACACGCGGTCCGATACCGCGATCACGTTGCCGTGATTCATCCCGATTGAACACAACCCGCAGACGCGTCTGGTCCGTCGAGGGAATAATCGTCATTGTGCACATGACTGTGACCGTTGATACGCAAGCGTGGACGGTGCATATCCAAAATGATCAGGAACGGTAATACCCATAGACCGGACAAGTCCGCCGACCATCGCACTGTGGTGCACCGTGTGACTCAAAACAAACATCACTTCGCGGCCGATACTGGAAGGCACTGTTGCGCAAGCACCGTCTCCGCCAAGCACACCACGCATTTCGATTGGCTTGTCAACTGGCATGCCGCTGATCGCCGCCAGCAAGTCGTGCAACCGTTCAATCTCAGCTAAGGCAACGCCCTTGCGATCTTCCTCTGTTGTTCCGCGCTCGCGCCGGTCGTAGTTCAGGAAGCCGGTCGTTGATGCCTCGAGCAAGGAACGAACATGATCAAGGCAGTGACGTACGTGCCCGCCTACACTTCCACGCAACGCTTTACTCGATTGATCGCCGTACTGTTCATCAGACAACAACTGTACCACCTGTGACAAATCCGTCAGAACCCGCTGCAAAGCCATCACCTGTTGACGCATACCACCCTCACCGACGGCAGCGTCGAGATTGTTAGCACTCATTGACATTGGGTGACTCCGTTTCATGCGGGAGGTCGCGTATACCCCCGTCGCTATATAATAAGATACTTCTGCTACCTGGGTAGTGGTAAAATGTACGGCAGATCTGCTGGATATCTTCTTAACCGCCTTGCAGCCTCACTTATTCACAGCGTGTCCAGTTTTTGAAATACGTAGCTAATCAAGAAAGGTTGCAGGAAATAATATCTTGCTGGATGCGGTTGTCTGTAACCTCTGCTAAGTGGCACGTCTTTACCTATTGACAAGCTTTAGCAAGAGATGTGAAATACGTAATAGTAGCTGACTGATTTCTCCCGCCGGCGATCAATAAAGTCAGAACTCCGGGGAAAGGTCGCCCTCATGACCACAGCAGCAACGGACACACCGATGCGCAAGCCGGGCTTGACGCTTGCATCTTATATGCGCCCCAAGGGGCCGGTATCACGACTGGTCCTCAAACAGTTGGACCACCTGCTTGGACTGGCAAGCGTGAATCAGATTTATGGCGCTGCACAAAAAGCAGGTGAGCCGGATCACTTCGCCAGCCATGTCCTTCAGGTAATGAAGGTCGACCTGGACTTGGATGACGAAGAACTGAGCCGCATCCCACAGGAAGGTCCTCTGCTCATTATCGCGAACCATCCCTTCGGCGCACTCGACGGGCTGGCGTTGCTGGACATTCTGGCCCGTGTGCGCGACGACGTAAAACTGTTTGCAAATCATCTGCTGCGCGCGATCCCCGAACTCGGGCCGCACCTTTGCTATGTCGACCCGTTCGGTGGCGAAACGGCTTCATCGGAGAATCGTGGCGGCGTACGAGAGGCGATCCGTTGGGTTCGTGATGGTGGCTGCCTCGCTATGTTTCCGGCAGGCGAAGTCTCTCATACACCGCTGGCCAAAGGCGCTATGCTCGATTCGCCTTGGACCAATCACGTGGCCCGGCTGGTTCGCCTGACCGGTACGACGGTTGTGCCGATCTACTTTCACGGCACGAACAGCCGCCTGTTTCAACTGGCTGGCATGATTCATCCGCGATTGCGCACCGCCCTGCTGGCGCACGAACTGGCGAATAAACGCAACTGTCGCGTGTCCGTCTGCATCGGTGAACCGCTCGCGGCTTCACAACTGATGCGATGCGCCAATGAAATGGAATTGACCGACCGACTACGTATCCGTGTTCATCTGATGGCCGCAAGAGACGCGGTCGCCATCCAGCCTCAACAGCACACAGAACCGATCGCCACCCAGCTCCAACCAATCAGTCCGGCAGAACCTGCCGATGTGATCCGCAACGAAATAGAAGTACTATCCGACGATCAGTTACTCGCTGATAACGGGTCGATCCGCGTCATCTACGCGCGCGGCCGAGATATTCCCCGCACGCTTAACGAGATCGGAAGGCTGAGGGAAATTACATTTCGCGCAGCCGGCGAAGGCAGCGGCCGCGCCAGGGACATTGACCAATTTGACGAATACTACTTCCATTTGTTTGCGTGGAATCATGAGAAATCAGAAATCGTCGGTGCGTATCGCCTTGGCCTGACCGATGAAATCCTCGAACAGTTCGGTACGATGGGGCTATATACCAGCACCCTCTTCCGTTTCCGAAAAGAACTGATGCAACAGATCAATCCGGCGATTGAACTTGGTCGATCATTCATTCGCAGTGAGTATCAGAAAGAGTACGCTCCACTGATGATGCTCTGGAAAGGCGTCGGCGCGTTTGTCGTACGCCATCCGACGCACCGTCGCCTGTTCGGCGTGGTGAGTATCAGCAATCGATACTCGTCTGTGACGCGTGAACTGCTGGCCAGATTCCTCACGGTCGACCGCAGCCTGCCACAGCTGGCCAAACTGGTGCAATCCCGACAACCGCTCAAGCAAGGCAAGTTCGGCAAACGTGTTGTGCCGGAAGCATCCATGATCGCACACGACATGAATGAATTCGACCGCATCGTCGCGCAGATCGAATCAGACCGGAAAGGACTGCCGGTACTATTGCGTCAGTACCTGCGCCTGAACGCCAAAGTGCTCGGCTTCAACGTCGACCCGGCATTCGGCGATGTACTCGACGCACTGATGCTGTGTGATCTGACAGAAGTTTCCCGCCCCGTGCTGGATCGCTATCTCGGCAGGGACAAAGCAAAATCGTTCCTGGCCTACCACGGGATCGCGTAGCCATAACGCCCCGTTTAGTGGCAACTGCAATCGATACCAAACGGGTTGATCCGTCGATTCATGCGTGAAAATTCTGCTTGACACACAAACTCAATCTATACGATAATATTTGCGTTTTCACACCTTTTTTAATCATCCGCTTCTACTGCCAGGACCAGTCAATATGAAGCAATGCCGTCTTCTTGTCGTGTTGCCGTATCTCTTTCTATCGGCCGTACTGCAGGCAGCCGATCCCGCCCTGCCACAAGGAACGCCGGACTACGCAGGCACGACAATCAGCAATTTCATGGCCAAAGCAGCAACACTTTCGGATGTCCAGAAGCAGGAATACACCCTTCCAACGATCGATTCGCGTAAAGCGCTGATCGTCGACCCGGCCGGTATCGGCGGTAAACCCAGCGATAAAAACCCCGGCACGATCGCTCAACCATTTGCCTCGTTGTCGCGCGCCACACAGAACATCAAGCCGGGGACAGTCGTGCTACTGCGCGCCGGTGAACACAAAGTCGGCAAGGGCATAAAACTGGACGGCAGTCGCGGACAGAAAGGCACACCCGACCAGCCGATTGTCATCGCAAGTTATCCCGGTGAGGTAGCTGTCATTACCGCCTGCGAAGAGTTGACGGGCTGGAAACAGACCGGCAACGAAAAAGTATGGCAAACCAATCTGTCGCGTCCGGCCAACCCCAAGGATGCGATGTGGGTCAATGGCAAACTCATCACCAGTGCTCGCCGCATGGCGGGAAGAAAAAGAACCGGCAACTATCCGAAAAAAGGGAATGCACCGCTGGAAGGCGGCCCGGCTGTCGCTGAGCCCGGCACCTTCGCAATGGACAGCGAACATGCTTACCTGCGCGCCCCTGGCGATGCTGACCCAAACACATTGACCGTTACTCGCAGTTCGTTGAACATGGAAACAGCCGGATCAATTGAATGTCACAACAGCGGCTGGATCATCTTCTACCGCCTGCACTTTCGTCAGAACCAGTGTGCTGTATACAGTCTCCGTTCGCCTTATGTCATTCTGCGCGAATGCATCTTTGAGAACGGGATAAACGGCCTTATCTTGTTTGGTGGCAACAGTGCGGAGCGCGATATCATCGATCGCTGTATGTTCAATCGCATTGGCGACGCAAGTATGGGTAGTCCCATCTACAACACCGCACCAATCACCATTCGTCACAGCCTGTTCCGCAATAACTATCCGAACCTGGCTATTACGGCTTATACAAGTAAAGACGATGGTTTCACCGGCTTGCACGTGATCGGTAACACATTCATTCACAGCGGCTCAACGATTACGTCCACTGCGAAAGACGCCATCATCCGCGGAAACGTCGCCTTGTGCAGTCGCTTCCTTTCCAGCACCGGCTCCAATGCCGTCGTTGAAAACAACATTGCCGTGTACGATCCGCTTGACCTCGAAGTGTATCCCAAAGTCCCACGACGAAACGTAGGCTTTCGCGCCTATGGCCGAAACATGACGATGAACAACAACACGCTTGTCGGCTTCTCCTATGGTGGGCGCATATATGGGGCCAAACATCAGAACGAAGCAGCGGCAGGCACAGTCGCCGTGTTCCGGTTCGGGGGTAATCGAATTTACAAATATGCCAAATATGGCGTACGTGTTTATGCGCCAGACAAATTCGTGAGCCTCAACAATATCTACGCGCCGGCAGCGAAAGAGAACGATAAGGTGATCTACCTCACGCCGAGCCAGGACAACAAGCGGCTGATTACGCTTAGTGAAGCAAAGGCACTCGGCCTGGATGAAGGTGGCAAAGTGGCGCCCGGTGAAGAACCGGCCCTGCCGCGCGTGATCCTTGAGGCAATGGCGAAACGGTAAGTTTCCGACACGCGTTGGCATTCAAACTTAACGTTTGTCAGAAGCTGTAGTGTCTCAGTCAACGCACGTGAAACGCCAAGTCACCCGGAGACATTTCACAATTTTTCCGCTTCGGTAATTTGGCGAAATTGCAATCCAATCGTATTGTTGACCTGTAAGACGGGCAGCGCCGATGTGTCTGTCCACAATCGTCTTACGAACAAGCTTCGTCAACGTTTCCACATGCGACGCCGTGGTCTGAGGGGAGCACGGCGTTGCAACTTTATGCGCTCATTTAGCCCGCGCTGCCTGAGCGGTCCAAACGTCGCCATCTCAATAAGCCACTGGATATCCGGGCCCCAGTTGAGTTTCCCTTGCCAGCGGACGCCACCGTCCCTAAACTGTTGAACACTTAATGAAGGCTTTCATATACGCTCAACATATGAAAACGAATCGGGTTCGAGTTCTCAGCTATTCCACTTCCGGGGCAACTGAAGTTTTGTCACAAGGCAGTTAAAGACATGTCCAAAACGATCAAACCGAGGCACGGGTCCGGCCCCAAAAAAAGAAGTCGAAGACCCAGACCAACCATTGCCTTGGTTGCCGCTAAGGCAAAAGTCGCGCCAGCCACGGTCTCCGGCGTCCTCAACGAGCGGCCGGACTGTTACGCGTCGGAAAAGACGCGGCAGCGCGTTCTCGACGCGGCTAATCGGCTAGGCTATCGCCCCAACCCCATGGCCCGCGCGCTGCTTGGCAAGTCCACCGCTACGCTTGGCCTCGTCGTGCCTGGTTTCGACGTGGATGTGACCTCACAGAAATTCACCGGCTTCGAAACGGCCGCGCGCTTCAAAGGCAATCTCACCATTGCCTGCGAAACGCGTAACGAGCCGGACCTGGAAGATCAGGCTATTCGCTGGCTACTGGATCGCTACGTCGACGGCATCGCGGTCTATCCAACCGAGCACGGCAAACACACCGAACTGCGAAGACTGGTCAAGGACGGCTTTCCGGTCGTGACTTTTGATGGTAAGGGCCGCGTTAAATTTGAGATCGATGACGTCAGTGTGAACTGTTACGGCGGCGGAAGACTGTTAGCCGAACATCTAATCGAGTGCGGTCGAAAAAACGTCGTCATTCTCAACGGTCGGCTCAGTTGTTATGTGGTGGACCAGAAGATCAAAGGCATCAAGGAGGTGTTTGCGGAACAAGGCCTTCCCGAACCACGATGCACAAATCTCAAGCTTGATACATTTTCCATGCGTCACTGGCAGACGGAAGAACTCTCACACGTTGCCGACGCACTCAACCCGCTGGCCGGCACGTTCGACGCGATAGTAGGCGCGGGAGACCTGCTTGCCGCCACCGGCATGCGTGTCTGCTCCGAACTGGGACTGAAGGTGCCGGAGGACGTCGCAGTCGCCGGCTATGACGGCTGTGCATTCTCAGGGCAATTGGTCACACCACTTACGACCGTTTATCACGATTCTGAAGACATCGGACGCATCGCGTTTGAATTGCTGGATCGGCGCATGACAGCAGGCGAACAGGACCTGCCGCTGGAGCAGGTTACGTCAGAGCCTCAACTGATTGTCCGCGCATCAACACGCGGTAAACATCCAAAGAACTGAAAGAGAACTGATAAATGGCGCACCATCGCCCGGCAAAAACAGAACATGCCTTCACACTCATTGAATTACTTGTGGTCATCAGCATTATCAGTCTGCTGATCGCATTTCTACTGCCTGCACTTCAGAAAGCACGGGCTGCTGCGGAATCCATGCAGTGCCTGACCAATCTCAAGGCGATTCATTTCGGCTTTGAGGTATACGCAAACGAATTCAACGACTTCTTTCCAACGCCGGCCATTCAAGGGTCGACCGGCACCAGTTCCGACTGGTATTTCAAACTCGGACAAAGCGGTGCATGGGGTTCAGCTTCGCCATACATCGGGCTGAATCACAACAACGGCAACGACAAGACACTTCTTGGCTGGCAGGTACTTAACTGCCCCAGCGAACGCGGCACGGCCCTGTCTAATAACATGCCTTACTTTCGCTGGGAGAACGGGCGCACGAGCTATGCTGTAAACATTTCTCTGGCATATCGCAACAGCTTGAATCAATATGGCTCGCATTACCTGCGCAAGGGCTGGTCGTTCGGCCCGAACCAGACCCGTATCGAATCGAGCCGACCGATCATCAAGACGCCCAGCGACGCAGGTATCGTGCTGGATATTCCCGGTAACAACAATATCTGGACAACCGCACATTACGGCGGCCATACCGATACGGTCACCGATCCAAACTACACGCGTCACCAGTACGCGTTCCGGCATAACGGTTCAGCCAATCGACTGCATTGGGATGGACATGCCAGATCGATGCGGCATTTCATTGATACCAATGAGTACGTCTGGCAATATCTGTTTGATCGCCTCTCAGGCACTACATTTGACTTTACACAGGCTGACGCCTGGGAAGATTTCTAGACACCTGTTATGGCTGGTAGAAATCACATCACACGCGCGCAATCAAAGGAACTGTCACATGAAACGTGTCAACCGTCTACAAACACATGATCATGCATTCACACTGATCGAACTGCTCGTCGTCGTCAGCATCATCAGCCTCCTGGTTGCCATTCTGCTGCCCGCCTTGGCTTCCGCTCGCGAAGCGGCAAGACGAACACAATGCAGTTCTAATCTCCGCCAGTTCGCATCGTCTCTGTTGATGTACGACATGGATTACGAACAGTTTCCCAATGCGTCATTTAACCGGCAGAATCACTTTCGAAACAGCGGACATGTGACCCTGCGTGATTCGTACAACGTGCAGGCTGCCCAGGCTGCATGTCCTTCCGGCGATCGTAATCCAGACTTCACCGCAACATGGCTGAACAATGGTGCCACCACCGGCACTGACTACTGGTATCTCGCTGGTGACGGCCTGCGCGGCATCAGCGTGAGCAACACCAACGGATGGATCACCAGCAACTTCAGTGAGCATGCGGAGGGTTACTTTCCGGCCTTGTCCGCGTCTAAGCCGTACGAATTGCCTGAGAAACAGCTCCAACCCAGCGAACAATTCCTGATGTTCGACATTGCATATTATGACTACACAGGTTCGATCCTCGGATACTGGCCCAAACGCGCCAATCATCACAACAACAAGACCGGCAACGCCTATGGCCAGAATGTTTCATTCATGGATGGACATGTTGACTGGCAGGCCATTCAGTCGGGCGTCAGCTGGCAGCTGACAAACAAAATCTGGTGGACGCCCCGCGGCGCGGCGCCGAGCGGAGCCACTTTCCTTCCCTGATCGCATAGACAAGCGGTAGCAACAGGCGAGTGAATAAATGTGTAATAATTGGTTGACGACATTTGTCATCGCCATACTGGCGCTGGTTTCATACGTTGCCTTACCGACCAAAGCGGACGACTTTGCACTTGATGTACTGGAAGATCTGGAAACCAGTCTCGGCGCAGAATGGTGGGACCAACAATGGCAGTACCGCCTGCCAATGACGATCAGTGATCCCGCACTGACATTACACAAAGGCAAAGCCGTCTGGCTTGCCGCACCCGATCCGATCCTCCTGGCAAACACAGGCAGACTGAATCACGACCAGTCCGATTTGCGCGCCGTGGACCTGCGCGGCAAGCTGCTTCCCTGTGGCGTGACGAATTTTGGCCTTGACGACGGCAGCTGCGCCATCTGGGTTCAGATTCCATCCGATCAGAAGAAGCCGGGCGTGAAATTCTACCTCTATTACGGAAACAAGAACGCAAAGCCCGACAAATCGAGCAAGCCGCTATTTCGCGACTACGACGAGCCCACGCTGACGCCAACACTTGGCCCGGAACATTCTCAAACCAGTCACCCGGACCAACAGGCCGAACGCTCGCCAATTTTTGATCAATTGATCGTAGCGGAAGCAGAACATTTCCTTCGCCCCGATGGTGAGGTGGCTGCTGCAAATATCAGAAGCGAGAAACCTTATCTGGGTGTCGCAGACAGACCCGCCGGCGCCAGCGGCGGCAAGTATGTCGCACCGACAACTCTGTGGCATCGCGGCGAGATGGCTGAACCCAGGGTCATGACGCACGATGTAACGCTTCCCAAGGCGGGCAAGTACCGCGTACTCGTGCGCTATCGTGTACAGGAATACTACCCCGTCACCCACCTCAGCATGGGCGGCGAACCGGTTCAATACTTCCATCCGTTCAAGTTAAGTGTCAACAAACAGGAGTGGACGGCAGGCACCAAACAGCAGAAAGGCGCTCAATATCGATGGGATGAATTTGAAGCAGACCTGCCTGATGGAAAGCACATTATCAAAGTCGTGATAGACAAACTGGCCTGCATCGATGTTGTCGTCCTGACACAAAACAAAGAGTGGATTCCCGATGCGCGCGACCTGACCGGCCCGATCTGGCTGCGCGTTAAGCTCGTTGATGACAATCCAGCCCCGACAATAGCCAATGTCTTCTGCGTGCATACACCGTGGTCATCGCATGGGCCACAGGGAGACACGAAGGCCTTTCTGCTGGCGGAAGAAGCGGTACTGGATCTGCCCGACGGAAGGAAGCGATTCAGCGAGGGAAAGGAAACGCTCAAACTCAACGAATGGTCACCCTGGGCAAAGACCATGAATTCGCGATACCCGCTGTGGTGGACCACCGTATGGTTCATCGAACGATTCTATGCTGATGTCAGGCCTATCCTGTTCAAGCACCGGCGCGTTGCTTTCGAAGTGGCAACACGTCCCTCGCCAGATCGCGTCATTCGCCGCAACGTAGAGAACGTATCCGACCACGGCCTGATGCTGCTGATGGCTTCCGACCTGGACATTCACACCATCAAGAAGAACGTGCGGAGCTTCGCGCAATGGTCGGAAGAACGTTATGAGACTGCCGTCGCCATGGGGCTAAAGCATGGCGAAGGGCCCAAACGTATCCCGCTAACAACCATGTTTGAAGTATGGTCGGAAGATGAACTCGACGCCACCCTGGATACGCTCGGGCGCATCGGCTTCAATACCTTCACCACGCGAACGGAAGAGGACGCCTTTGTGCGCGTCCTCAAGAAACACAACCTGCCGTTTCGGACCGTCACACATCACTGGTATCCGAAGGTGAAGCTGGATCAGTACCTGTCAAAATCCGACCCGAGTTCCACGTATCGCGATTCTGTCAGACAGGTTATCAAAGAAGTGGCGATCGAAACGTACGATCCGGCCAAGAACCGGCACAGGCCATGGGAGCGACGGCAGGCATATGTCATCGTCATGGGCGATGAAATCGGGCCATTCACCAATGGTGAATACATCAATGCCCTGCCGGTGTTAAAAGGTTTCTTCCATGAATACCTGAAGGAACAGGGACTCACGCCGGACTTCTTTGGCAAGAAGAATTGGGATGAAGTTGCCGCCTTGGACTACACAAAGCTGGGCAAGATCGGCCGCGGCAAGATGCGATCGATCAATCCGGAATATGAAACGCAGGCAGAAAAAGCCAGCCGCGAGCGTGACGAGAGCATGCTCGATAAAGCTGTCACAACGGGCGCCAAAGCAACCACAACCGACTCGTGGAATCTCGAAGCGGCCGAAAACGAAGAGCGCAAAGCAGAGGCAGGACTGGTCGTCGCCGACGCCGCTCACTCCACCCGATACGACAAGCGACTGTATCACTGGACGCAGAAATTCAAAGGCGAATACACCGGCATGGTGCTCGGCGAAGGCACACGGCAGATCAAAGTAGCGTCCAAGGAAGGTAAACTCGCACATCAACCATTGGCGAGTCCGAACTTCCAGGCTTTTCCCGCGATGCGCGGCCATCAGTGGAACGGCGCGCTGAACATTTTCGATCTGGCTCGCAACAAGGACCTGGCCTTCCTGGAAATCGAAGACTGGACCTGGTGCCCCTATCGCGTCGCGTTTGGCAGCCTGATCTTCAAAGCCGCATGTCGGAAGCACAAACAACCATTCGGCGTGCTGACCGTTGGCGGCGCTCCTCTTCAGCGGTCCACTGCCAACCTCGCAATCGGCGCGGAAGCTTTCATCTCGTACCTGTACGGCCCACGCCGGGTCATCGGTCCGCCCTGGGCGGATCACGTGCCGACGCAGCGTCAATATGCCAAGTTCGCGCGCTGGCTGGCTCGCATTGAAGATGACTTACCCAAAACAGAACTTCGCCCGGCCGATGCTGCGATTCTCATGGCCAACACCACGGAGATGAATCGCGCGTTCTACGAGCACACGCCGCGCGAGCGACAAACCATTTTCGTCACGCTCGCGGATGCGCGCTACCCAGTCGAAGTTGTCAGCGAAGAAGAAGTCATCGAGGATGACATTCTCTCCCGCTTCAAGGTGCTGTATGTCGGTGACTCACACGTGCTGAGCACCGCACAGGAGAAAATTCGTCAATGGGTCAAAGACGGCGGCATTCTCTGGGCCAGCTACGATGCCTTGGCGCGACAGGAATACGATGAGACCACCGACCGATTTAACGAAGTGTTCGGCCTCAAGTCACGCGGGGAAGTCCTTCCCGACCCCGGCAAGCAGACACCGGAAAGAACTTACACTGCCACGCTGACCGCATGCGATCTCTGGCCTGCTCAGACAATCGACCAGATCGCGCGTAAGCCCAAATGGCAGGTCGCAGGCGGTAAAGTGCTCGGCACATTTGAAGACGGCGCGCCGGCCGCGGTATACAACAAATACGGCAAGGGCCAAGCGGTTCTCGTTGGCTTTATCGCCAAACAGTTGTGCGGACATTATCACCACACGACGGAAGAACTGCCCCACCAAGCCGCCCGCCGCAAGGTGGCTACCGGCGTCCTGAAACTGGCTGGTATTGAAAAGCCATATGAAACAGATGCCAAACGCACATTCATGTTCGTACGTGATGGAGAACATATGAGCATGCTGTTCGTGATTCGCACGCTTGATGCGCCGGCACGTGATATCAGCATTCTCGTCAAGCTGCCGAAGAAACCGGTACGGGCAACAACCGGGCTCGGTGAACCATTGTCGCTTGAAGTGGTCAGTTCCAATGGTGATGAATCACAGGTACGCATCGTAGTGCCGATGCAACGCAGAGGCGCGGAGATGATCGTATTCGATTACTGATTCGCAGGCGGCCATCACCCAGAGGGCATCAATACCGATCGATACTGGCGCAGACTTCTTCACCCGCCACACGCTCGAGGCGAGGCTCCTGCGGACCGCTTTCGTCATATTGCATCTTGGAAAAATCACGGCGCTGTGCCAACTTTTTCGGCCCCTGCAGTTGACAGCAGCCGGGCCGACGCAGAATCGTCGCCACCCGGTCCGGCAGGTCATTGTTCACATGAACACGCAATCGGTTCACGCGCAATTCCACAACCTTGCCCTGCTCGTGTACTTCAATAATCACGGCTGCGCCGCGCTCCCCGTTGATCGCCTCCGCCTGCCGCAACAGCGCCTTGAGCTGGCCTAACTCGCCATTGAATCCCGTATCTTTTGACTTGCCGTTGGCATCGGAAGCCAATCGAATGCGCACCGTCTCGGCAAGCAACTTGTCTGCATCGCGCACGTCAATGACCTGCTCAACCATAATGGAAGGCTCTTCACGCTTACGGTCGATCTTGCCTTTTAAGAAAACAATCTTGTCCGTCTCCAGCAGCGGCTGGGCGATGGCATAGGTGTCTGAGAAAACGACCCCATCAATTGAGCCGGTCGAGTCTTCGATGGTGATCATCGCCATCTTCTGCCCGGGGTTGCGACCGCGTTTGGTGAATGTGGTACGCACACGCGTCAACATGCCGCCAATCACAACCTCGACCGATGCGCCCAACTGCCGAATGTCCGCAATTGACACATTCGCGTAGCTGTCCAGCTTCGTGCGATGTTCTTCCAGCGGATGGCTCGACACGTAGAATCCCAAAACCGACTTCTCATGATTGAGCATTTCCGGCGTGGGCCAAGCAGAGATGCTCGGAAGGGATACCGCGGCAGTACTCTCTTCTTGAGGCGTCGCCTCGGCAAATGACTCAAAGAAGTTCATTTGCCCTGCATCGCGATCAGCCGCGGCGCGCTGTCCCGACTGAATGGCGCCGTCCAGTGCCTCGACCATCGCGGCTCGTTCGTCAATCGAATGCACGGCGTCAAACGCACCACATTTGATTAACGCTTCAATCGTCGCCCGGTTCACCGCGGACAACGGCACACGTTCGCAGAAGTCGTAAAGGCTCTTGAACGGCCCATCTTTTTCACGCTCGGCAATAATGCCGTTGATCGCTTTCTCACCGACCCCCTTCACCGCGTTCAGACCGAACCGGATATGCCCATGATTTGCATCACGCTGCTCATCCTGGTCATAAACAACTGTAAAGCCAACCTCAGACAGGTTAATATCCGGCGGCTTCACTTCCACGCCTCGATGCCCATCCGGGAAACGCACGCGACGGCATTCATCAATGTACTCAACAACCTTGTCCGTGCTGACGGACTCAAAGGTCAGCAGCGCCGCCATGTACTGCACGGGGAAGTAAGTCTTCAGATAACCTGTCTGATACGCAACGATCGCGTAGCCGGTCGAGTGCGACTTGTTAAAACCGTACCCGGCGAACTTGAGAATCAGATCGAACAGGTCTTCCGCCTGCTTCTTGGCAAGACCCTTCTCAGCCGACCCCTTGATGAACTCCGCCCGGTTGGCATCAATGACATCTTCTTTCTTCTTACTGATCGCCTTGATCAGCGTGTACGCTGCGCGAAGCGGGATGCCGCCAAGCTCATGGACGATCTGCATGATCTGTTCCTGGTAGATCATGATGCCGTACGTTTCGTCGGTGAATTTATCGACGATTTCGTGGATGGATGTGGCTGTCTGTCGGCCGTGCTTGCGGTCGTTGTAATCCGGAATCAGGTCCATTGGGCCCGGGCGATACAGTGCGTTAGCAGCAATCAGGTCTTCCAGGCGGTCAGGTTTCATCGCCATCAGCAGGTTGCGCATACCACCTGATTCAAACTGGAACACGCCGGCTGTTTCACCGCGGCGGAACAGGTCCAGCACGTCCTGGTCATCAAACTTCAGCCGTTCCAGGTCCAGCGGATCGTCAATGACCGCTTCCTTGCCTTGCGCCGTACGAGCGTCATTGACGGTCTTATTGATGGTCTCCTGATCGAGCGTCTGCATGATCAACTGACGAGCGCGCTCGATGATGGACAACGTGCGCAGCCCAAGAAAGTCCATCTTCAGCAGGCCGACTTTTTCAACGGTCGGGCCGTCCCACTGTGTCACCACGTTTTCCGTTCCGGACGGCTGATACAACGGGATGATGTTCTCTAGCGGCTGCGTGGCCAGCACCACACCGGCCGCGTGAATCCCCGCGTGGCGCGGCATGCCTTCCAGCTTGCGCGCGGTATCAAGCAGATTCCGATACGTCGGATTCTCGTCGTACATCTTGCGCAGGTCCGGCTCCTGCGCCAGCGCATCATCAAGCGTGACTTTCAGGCCATCCGGCACCAGCTTGGCGATCGTGTCCACTTCCGGCAGCGGCACATCAAGCACGCGCCCTACGTCACGAATGGCCGCCTTCGCTTTGAGCACGTTGAAGGTGATAATCTGCGCAACGTAGCCGTACTTCTCCCGGACGTATTCGATGATCTCCTGACGGCCGTTCTGACAGATGTCGATATCGATATCGGGGTATTCACTTCGGTCCGGATCGGTGAATCGTTCAAACAGCAGGCCGTAGTCAACCGGACACGCATTGGACAGGCCCAGGCAGTACCCGACCATGGTGCCGACGCCGGAACCACGGGCGTTGCACGGGATGCCGCGCCGGCGGGCTTCGTTAACGAAGTCCCACACGATCAGGAAGTATGCGCTGATGGACTTATCCGCCAGTACCTGTAGCTCGCGGTCCATACGCGCGCGAATGTCATCATCAATACCGTCAACGCCATAGCGCCACACCGCGCCGGCTTCCGTCAACAGCAACAGCGCGTTGTCGCACTGCGTTTTCAGTTCATCCGCGGTCAGCTTCTGGTCGCGTGTCTGGTCGAATGGCAGCAACTGCACCTTCGAACAGAAATCCTTGAACCATTCGGTCGAGCTGGTCGGCGCATCTGACTTGAATGCCCGCACCTTGTCGGCAATTGTTTTGCCTTTGAGCTTCTCAACGGAGTCCTCCAAGGCGATTTTGACCACCGGCGCGTGGCTGGACTTGAAATCCAGTTCCACATTACAGCGATCAGCAATGCGCACCGTATTTTCCATCGCTTCCGGCAGATCGTGAAACAGTTCGGCTAACTGCTCCGGCGACTTGACGTAAAGCTCCTTGGAATAGCGCAGCCGACTTTCGTCCTGCTTGATCTTGCCCATGGAGATACAGCAAAGCGAGTCGTGCGAATCGTGGTCTTCTTCGAGAAGAAAGTGTGCGTCATTGTCGCACACGAGTGGCAAGCCCAGTTCGCCGGCAATCTGAATGATGTACGGGTTAATATTCTCCTGCTCTTTGATGTCATGGCGTTGGAGTTCCATGTAGAAGCAGGGATCGCCGTTCTCATTTGTTCCGAAGGTTTCCTTATGCCACTTCGCTTCTTCAAACGCGGTTTTGTAATGGGCGTCATTCCCGGTCAGGTGGAACTGCACAAGATGATGGGCCACGCTGCTGCCCAAGTGACCGTTGATCGCGATCACCCCCTCAGCCCACTGCTCAAGCGTGCCCTTGTCCATACGTGGTTTGTAGTAGAAGCCGTTGATATACGCATCGGAAGAGAGCTTGAGCAGGTGCTGCCACCCGGTCTGGTTCTCCGCCAGCAGGACGAGATGAAAACCGCCGTCCGACACGCCGGTGTATTCCTTGCGCGTCCGGTCACTGGACATGCCGTTGACGTCAGGCGCGACGTACGCCTCGATACCGAGAATCGGCTTGACGCCTGCTTCTTTCGCTTTGGTGTAAAACTCCACTGCGCCGAACATGTTGCCGTGGTCGGTCATGGCGACCGCGTCCATGCCTAGTTCTTTGACGCGCTCAACCAACTTGCTGATGCGGTTACCGCCATCCAGCAGTGAATATTGGGTGTGCAAATGCAGGTGAACAAACTTACCAGAGTTCGAGGCAGAAGCGTCGGGCATCCGTGCGCAGCTCCTTTAACTGACAGGACAAGTGCAACATCAGGTCAATATGGGTAGTTTATCACGCCGAACCGGTGGTTTGAGCCGGGCTGACAGGATTTTCTGGAGTTAATGATATGAGCGAGTACCAGGTGATTCACCTGTGGCCGGACGGCTGTCGACACAATGATTCTGAACCCAATGAGCGGCCACAGTTATGGCATTATGCGTGCAAGGATGCAACCGAAGACAACACGCCCCGCCCCGCAGTGATCGTCTGCCCGGGCGGCGGGTATTCGCATAAAGCGGACCACGAGGGTGGGCCGTTTGCTGAACTGTTCGCCGACAACGGCATGGTCGGATTTGTCCTGCGGTATCGCCATGCGCCACAACCATTCCCGGCGCCGTACTCAGATGCGGCTCGAGCCGTGCGGTACGTACGCGCCAACTCAGAATCGCTAGGCGTTGATCCCACTCGTGTGGCACTGATGGGCTTTTCCGCCGGCGGCCATCTGACTGCGACAGTCAGCCTGCAACCCACTTTACACGTTGATGATCAGGATGATCTGGCCAACGATTACAGCGCCCGGCCGGATCGCATGATTCTCGGATATCCAGTGATTTCTTTCCTCTGGGACAACCACGTAGGGTCCATGCGGAATCTGCTCGGCGAAGAGAATGTGCCGCAGGCGATGCGACATCAGTTCTCAAATGAAATGCACGTCACATCCGACAGCCCGCCGGCATTCCTGTTTCATACAGCGAATGATCCAGGCGTGCCATGCAGCAATTCACTACGTGTCGCACTGGCTTATTCACAAGCCGGTGTGCCTTGTGAACTGCATCAGTTCGAGGATGGTCCACACGGTGTCGGCATGGCATCGGAAAATCCAAAACTGGCCATCTGGTCACAGTTGCTGCTCAACTGGCTGCGCGACTGGTGATTCGGAGTTGACGCACCAACTCCACGGAAAACCTCGGAAGCGAACCAATTCCAAATTGGTACGCGCGGTTTGACATCCCCAATCGACTCGCCAGAATACCCTCCCGGTTTTTATATACACAATTACTGGGAGCCCCCACACCATGTCCGGTCTGTATGGTCACAAGCGTATGCATGTTCTCGATGAGGACCTGCTTCCCGACAGCCATTACAAAGAACAACTTCACTTCTGCAACAACGGTCGACAGATCGTGCAGACCCCAAACGGCAACTGGATTTTCGCGGCAATCAGCGATTATCGTTTCTTCCCCTGCCGCGCACTCAAGCTGTTCGTCAGTAACACCACCGCATTGCAGGGCTCAGACATCGACGAGGCCATTCTGCTCGCCGGCACCGAGCAACCTCACTACCCGTTGCATTTTTCACATAAAGGCGATCTCGGACAGGTGGCCATGCATCTGGACGACAGTCAACAGTTACATATCTTCTACAACAGCGAGCAAGGCATTCATCATGTGCAGGCTGACGCATCAGCAACTGATCTGCGCGCGGCACTGAGCAATAGAAACAACTGGCAACAGAATGCTGACATCGCACCGGCAGGCGCCATACTTGGCGATGTTGTCTCACACGATGATGGTACTTTCGAGATTTTCTACGAGCAGGACAAGAACCTGCACAGCACAACAGTCGGCGGCAGCCCGTCGCAGATTGCGGAGATAGCCGTTCATCCGTCAGCCCATGTTGATCAAGATGGCACGACGCATCTTGCCTTCGAACATCACCGGCTGATTTATTACCTGCAACGCAAGAAGGGGCAGACTCAGTGGCAGAACATGTCGGGCGGCACGGAGCCTGACATTGCCGCACAATTCTGCGCCAGCTGGCCGAGCATTGCGACCACCAACGACGGTCTGGTCGTCATCGCTTACCAAGGCGAAGGAAAGTTTGACCTGCGCAAGTACAAACCGCTGTACGACGCCATGCGCGCAGCTGGCGGATCAAGTATCAGCTATGCGTATTACAAAGATGACCGGTGGCAGCGATACGACGTTCAGCGGTCCAGCGAGATTCTGCTCAAGCGCCGTCCGCATCACCGCAACCCGCAGCCGGACCCGAAGTTTCGCCCATTTATGGAAGAACTCTGGCGTCCAAGCCTGTCAATCGACAAGCATGGCGTGCTCTGGATGATGTGGGTCAACACCACCCGACGGCACATTTATTTCAGCCGCTTCCTCGGTGAACACTTCGATTCACACTATGAAGCGCGCGGCGCATACGATGGGCTCGACCGAACGATCTTCGTTCAGAAAGACGCGACCCAAACCGACCACATTGGCTTTGCAACATCAGCTTTAAAGCGTCTGTACTTCGACGCCCTGCCGGTGCCGAGCTATGCCAGTTCGCAGAAGCGCCGTGTGGTCATGCTCGACAATCTCGAAGTGGATCAACTAAGCAACCTCGAACACTGCCTCGGCCAATGGGAGAAAGACCCCAAGCCGCACTGGGGCTGGGGCATTAGTGGCACACGCCAGGAAGACAATCCGGCCTGGGCGATCGTCACAAAAAATGATGACGGCTTTGAAATGAAATTCATGGCCGTCGGTGGCGAGTGCCGCACCAGTTCACTACGCGGCCGAGCCGTCAGCCAGGATGGCCTGAACTGGAAAGAGATCGATCCGCTCGACGAATCAAACCTGACACTCGACGGCGAGCCGTATAAAACCAACTTCTGGCGTCCGCTCTATCTTGAAGACCCGGATGAAAAAGATCCGCGGCGTCGCTACAAGGGACTGCTCGCCATCTGGCACTACGACACAGATACGGAAATTCGTTTCTACAAGGTCGTCACCTCACCTGACGCGGTCAACTGGACGACAGTTGAGGACGCCGAATGGGTCTGCAATGGTGATATCAGTGTGCCCGACCATCTTTTCCGGGACGATGAAGACCCTGACCCGAGGCGCCGTTACAAATTCCTGTCATGCACCGGCGGCATGTCTGGTCGCGCGATTGCCATGTTCACCAGTCCGGACCTGATCAACTGGTCATATCTGCGATTCCTGCGCGAGGACCCGGACGATGCGCAGTCGCCAATGTGTGCTTATCCAACCGGCCAACCACCATTGGACGCGGATGGTGGCGAATATCCGTGGGAAGAAGAAATCCATGACGCGTACGCCTGGCGTGAGAACGGTGTGATGATGTATCACTACGACTCGTTCTATTTCGGCGCCAATCAACACGTGCAAAAAGCGCTCGGTGCCTCACGCGATGGTAAACACTTCCATCGCATCAAGCGCGGTGATATCAACCTGCCTAACGGTGCGGCAGGCGACTGGGATTCCGGACGCGTGCGTACGGGCATCCCCACGCGCGTGGGCGATGAGCTCTGGATCTACTACTGCGGCATGCCTGCTTCATATTTTGATAACCCGGATGATCCGAACTACGTCCCACCAATGTGGGCTAACGCGTGGGGCAACGTGGTGACCGGCGAACGACAACTCCAGCGCCCCTGGCGACTGGGCCGCGCCCGCTTGCGTGTCGACGGCTGGGGCCACATGCAACTGGCCCGCGATGCCGAACAAGGCAGACTGATCACCATCCCATTTGAGTACAGTGGTGGACAGCTGGTTGTCAATGGCAAGGGACTGGAGGACGGCGGCCTGCGCGTCGCACTGCTCGACAACGAAACCAAAGCGCCCATCTCTGGATTCGATTACGATCAATCCCAATTCAGCGATGCAGATTCGATCGCATCAAAGGTGAACTGGAGCGGCCAATCAAGTATCCCGGCCGGCAACTACCGACTCGGATTCCGATTCGATGGACTGCAATCAAAACTGTATGCGTTCGGGTTTGAGGATTAGATCTTTCGCGAGAAACGGGAGTTAATGCGGATCGCCTTCAATACGCGTGGCTTGTATCTCTGCGCGAATACATAACTCCGCTGCCTTAAACGCGTGCGCCTGCGTCATCGCGTTCTCAGTGCGGTTCAGGCAGTCCAGGATTAACTCGCCGAAATACGGATACCCCACCTTTCCGGCCAGTGACAGGTGCTGCTCACCCTCGTCATTGACCAGATATAACTGGTTCGGCCCATCCTCGCGCCCGACATCAATGTACTTGCGCATCTCGATGTAGCCATGCGTGCCTAACAGGAACGTGCGTCCATCGCCCCAGGTTCCCAAGCCGTCCGGCGTCAGCCAGTCGACGCGCAGGTAACCCGATGCTCCGTTGTCTGCAACCAATGTCGCATCACCAAAGTCATCCAGTTCCGGGTATTCATCTTTGTAACGATAGTTTGCGACTTTACTGTTCACGACCTGCGCATCTTTCGCGCCGGTGTAATAAAGAAACTGCTCGATCTGGTGGCTGCCGATGTCACAAAGGATGCCACCATAGGTTTCATACTTGTAAAACCAGTCCGGGCGCGTCTGGGGGCGCAAGCGATGCGGCCCGGTGCCAATCGTCTGAACCACGCGCCCGATGGCCCCCTGCTCCACGAGTTGGCCGGCAAAGACGGCGGCCTCCACGTGCAATCTTTCACTGTAATAGACAGCGTACTTTTTGCCTGTTTCCTGGCATTTTGCCCGAGCGGCTTCGACGTGCTCCAGCTTTGTCATCGGCGCCTTGTCGACGAAGTAGTCCTTGCCAGAGTCCATCACGCGTAGTCCCAACGCGCATCTCTCAGACGGAATACCCGCAGCGGCAACCAGCTTCACTTCGCTGTCCTGCAGTATCTCCTCTTTACTGCGGGCCACCTTGATCGCGGGATGTTGCTTACACATCGCCTCGACTTTGGCCGGATCGTCATCGTAAACCCACTTGAGTGCCGCCCCGGCTTCGGTCAATCCGTTACACATGCCGAAGATATGGCCGTGTTTCAGATCCATTGCCGCGAAAACAAACTCGCCGGGACCAACAACCGGCCGGGGTTTGCCTTTCGGCGCATAATTCATTCCGTCTGGGCTGCCCATCGGTCTCTCCACGCTTATGCATGGGCCACGCGCGGCATGCGCATCGGCTCGCGGTGCATTTCCGCATTGATAAACTGTTGCATTAAGTCGGCTTTCACATCCTTGTAAGCCGGATCATCCCAGAAGTTCTTGATTTCGTCCGGGTCTTTTTCAAAGTCGTACAACTCGCCATATGTCTGATCGCGATAGACCGTCATCTTGTACCGCTTGGTGATAAACGAGCGAACATGAAACGCTGTCGGCTGATGCCGGTGTTCGCAGATCGCATGATCGCGTGCTTCGGCCTTCTCCCCCTTCCAAACGTCCAACTGGCTCACCCCCTGCATCACGCCCGGCGCTTCGATGTCCTGTGCCTCGAGGAATGTTTGAGGTAAATCGACCAGGGACTGAATAGCATCACTGGTCGCTCCGGCAGGCACCTGCCCGGGCCAGCGAACCAGAAACGGCAGACGGATCAAGTCTTCATATAGATGGGCTGCCTTGGCGGTCAGGCCGTGCTGGCCAATGAAATGGCCGTGATCTGTCGTGAAGACAACGATCGTGTTGTCCGCAATGCCCATTTCATCGAGTGAATCAAGGATACGCCCGATCTCCCGGTCCATCAGACTGGTCATGCCGTAATAGATTGCCATGTCGCGGCGAGTCTTTTCTTCGTCCTGAAGGTGGCAACTGAATCCGTGATTGGCATGCGACGTTTCCTGATACACCGACCAGTCTGCGTCCTTGTCCTGCGTCATCGCAAAATGCGGCGGCTTGTCATCAAACTCACCGTCAACATGTTTGCCGATCGGCATGTCGGCCGGATCGTACATCGTGTCCCACGGCTCCGGCACAAGGTACGGCGGGTGCGGATCGTGAAAGCTGGCCCAGCAGAAAAACGGTGCATTAATGCTGGCGTAATATCGCGCGTACTCAATGGTCTTGTCAGCTGTCCACACGCTGTAGTGATATTCTTCCGGCAGGTCCCATTTGCCGTAGCGTCGTTTGGCATTGCGGTCCGGCGGGAATTGCTGGAAATGATCGCGCCAGTTCTTCAGGCCCTTGCGCTCCATCCACAGACCGTAATGGCCGCCCGCGTGATACTCGTCCGCATGGTTGCGCGCAGTCTCAAGGTGACGAAAGCCGTACCACGGCCCACGGAAGTTGTCCCAGAAATTCAGATCGCGCAGCGTGGGCTGTGACTCAAGTGATTCATATCCCGCCGGATTCGATAATTGCTGAAAATGTGCCTTCCCGATCAGGCTGGTCTGCACACCACTGTCCTGCATCACGTCACCGACAGTGGGCACATCCTCCATCAGCTTCGTGCCGAGTGACCATGCACCGTGGCACGACGGATACATGCCGGTGATGATCGATGCGCGCGTGGGGGTACAGGTGGGGTTGGGACAATACGCCCGAGTGAAATTGGTGCCTTCCCGGGCAAGACGATCCAGAGCCGGCGTCTTGATATGCGGATTGGCAAATCCCAGCGTGTCGTAGTGCTGTTGATCAGAGGTAATTAGGAGAATATTGGGACGATTCTGGTTTGCTAATTTTGCCATCCAAACACGGTAGCAATCGGCCCATGAATGACAAGCAGGGCCGATTAGGACTGTATTTGCGACCAAAGCAATAAGTACCTTCCCTGATCTCTCATGAGAAAACCTTTGGCCAATTTAAATACCCGGTTATACTCAAAGCCATCGGTCGGGGGGCCGGAGGGGCCGGTCGTTGAGGGTGATGATTGACACTTCTTTTTTTTGCGAAGGGGCAGAAAATGAACCGTACCGTTTACCCGGGCGTCGGGTTGCTATTGGTATTCCCATTGGCGCTACTGTGGGTCGCACAACCGCTTGTGGCACAGATCGTACCACCGCCACCAGCCAATATTCCGCCGGAGTGCTTTACCGGCCAGCTCGATCCCAATGACGCGGCCTGTCAGGGGCGTGGCGCGACCGGATACATGACCGGCCTGCAAAACCTGACAGATCAAATCGACGTGCGCGGGGACAAGCTGCTTTATAACTTCTACACCGACAGCAGCGGCGCCACACGCGCCAAAGCGGTTGATCTCGAATGGGCCATATGCGTCTATAACAACAACGGTGGCATCCCCATCTCCAATTGGATCTGGCATCATCTGACGCCATCGCAGCGCGCCCACCTGCAAAAACTCTGGAACGCGCATCGCAAAATCATGGGGGCTGCCGTCAAGGTCAATAACGCACAGAAGAAAAAGGATGATTGTGCCAAGAAGCTCGCAGAACTGAAGGCAAAGATGGACGCGAAGAAGGCAGCATACGACACCGCACAGGGGGCCGCGGACGCCAAGAAACAAGCTGGCAAAGATGCGCGAGCCCGACAGGAAAAGGCACAGAAATCCGCCGACGCCTACATGAAGCAATGGAAGACCGGGACGGATGAAATCCTCCCGAACTGGGCGAAAGAGTTCGGCAAGGATTCCAACGAGTACGCCCAGGCGAAAACGAACGTGGCATTGCAGTTAGAAGCTGCCCAGCGGTGGCAGGAGGAAGCCGACAAAGCCAAGGCCGAAGCGGAGAAGGCGGAAGGCGACGCCAAGACTGACCAGGCAAAAGCGGACAAGGCCAAGGGGGAATATGACACGGCCAAAGGCGCCTACGACGAACAGGCGAAGAAATGTAAGAAAGCCGCGGCAGCACTGGACGCCGCCAAAAAAGAATTCGACGATGCCGTAAAAGAAAATCCTGATGCGGAAGACTGGGATGACGTCTCTAATGCCGCCGGTAGCGCCGCAGGCGACAACGCCCGAAAGAAGGCAGAGGAAGAAGCACGCAAGAAACGCGAGAAGGCAGAAGCCGATGCCCGTGCCGCCGCACAGGCCGAAAAAGATCGCCTCAAGGCCCAGGAGGAAGCACGTAAACGGCAGCAGGAGCAGGCAGCGCGTGACCTTGCCAAGTTCCTCGAGTTCGTGGCACACGTTCGCAAACACGCGGGCGATTCAGCAGCCGACTCGCTGCTGGACCCATGGAGCAATGCGAAACAAGACGCCTTGTTCGGGTTCGCATCGGCTATCGGCGACGCCGCGAAAGCCGGCGCATCCGGCACCAGCGCCACAGCCGGCGCTGCCAGTTCACTGGCAGCCAGCGGCATATCGCTGGGTTACGCGTTTCTCGTGAACTACACCGGTTCAAAAATCCAGAAGGCCGGCGCGGGCATCATCATGAAACAAATCGCTGCCATGGCGTCTCACATGATGACCAAAGGGCAAAGTGCCGCAGTAATCAAAGGCGATGAGTCAAAAGGCCAGACACAGATGACGTACATCTATAAATACCCCGATGGCTCGATCGTCGCGTTTCACTACTCCAAATCCAGCGGGCTGGTTACAACGCACATGACCGCTCATGAAATCGTCAAGCACGGAGGAAGCAAGTAATGAATCATTCCCGCCTCAATCCGTGCGTCGCCCTGCTCGCCCTGATCATGACCGTGGGTTTGGCCGATGGGACCACCGCCCAGGAAATGCCCACGGTTAACAGCGTTGAACAGGCGCGGACGTCCGTCGACAACGGCCACTTCCTTACCGCCATCGATTACCTGAACCAGCACCTTCGCAACAATCCGAAGGATGCATCAGCCATGGTCGTGCTCGCCTCTGCCTATAACGGTTTGAGCATGCACAGCGAAGCGCTCGACGAATTGCACGACGCGGTCGCAATGGGACACGATTCGCCTGAACTGCACGATGCGTTCGGCCAGGCATATCTCGGCCTGCGAATGGCCGAGGAAGCCCTCGAACACCTGCGCCAAGGGCCGAACACGGCAGACAATCGCCTGGCCCAATCCGCTGCGATGATCGGCACCGGCGACTACAACGGTGCGATCCGACAGGCAGATGCGGCCGAACAACTCGATCCTAATCTCGAATACAAAGCGCGCATGCTCCGCTCCATCGCCATGGCGCGCGGCGGCCAGCGCGAACAGGCTCAAGCAGAACTGGACGAAGGCATCAGCCGTGCCCAATCAGTCGAGCAAGAGGCTCTCTACCAGGGGCTGCAACAAAGCCTTGCCCAGATGCCGGAATCCTTCGATGCCGAAGCACCGGACGATCGCTGGGGATGGCAGGTTACCGTGGGCTGGTCGTGGAGTTCGAACATCTCCTTGCGCCCGAACAACTCCGGCGGCCTCGGCCCTGTGGACTTAGCAGACAGTGAAGACCAGTCGATCAGCGAGTCTGCCAACATCTGGTACCGTCTGACCGGTGACAAGCGAAGTGGCCTGGTCGCCAGCGCGCTGATCGCAGGCTCACAAAACTTCTCCAGCGGTGAATACAACACCATCGCGACCGGCGGCGGCCTGTATGCCTATCACCACGTCAAACAATGGTCACTGGAAGGCGGCGTGGCATACAACTTCAACGCGGTCGATGGCGAAGCATACGGCCACACCGCCAGTCTGTTCGGCTCCGTCACCTTGCGCGAAACCGACTGGACCGCCACCACGTTCGGCTACCGCGTCGCGTTTCGAGAGTACATGTTTGCCGCCGACCTGGAAGAAGACCGGGATGGCGATCTGCACACGTTTACGCTCAGCCAGTCATTCAAGGTGCCTGTGTTCGGACGTGATCTGCAGCTTGCCGTGTTCGGCCAAGCCGGAATTGAGAACACCGATGGTGGCTCCGCGGAGAACACTTCGTGGGCGGTGGGCGTCAGAACGCAGTACCAGTTGACCGAAGACATCGCCATCTACGCGAGCTACGTCTGGCGTGAACGAAAGTACGCCAATCCGAATGTGCGCGTCGTATTTGCATTTGACCGCAAGGACGACGAGTGGCAGGCGGCCGCCGGGCTGACATGGAAGATCAAGTCCAACATTTCACTGAACGCGGGCTGGAGTTACACGGAGCACAGTTCGAATATCCCGCTGTCGTTCAGTTACGAGCAGCACGTGGTGGGTGTCTCGCTGACCATTACGGGGCCGTGATGATATTGGGTGGTTTCGGGTAATGGGATATCTTTGGTTGGCACGGGCTGCCCATATCGCCCTGCTGCCGAAACGCTACCCGTTCGCAAATCGCGCCAGAATCGGTATCCTTCAGCGGCTTTTTGAAGGAGCCTTGGCATGGAATACATCATCCCGGTCGACGTCCACAATCAGCTTGTTGAGGCTGCCTATCGCCATCGTGGCTACGATGCGGATGAGGCCAAACAGGCTGCCCGGTTCTGCGAGATGGCCGCATGGCACGGCATTAAGACACACAACGCACTCAAAGCCCTGCATCTGGATGAGCTGTTCGGCTCCGGCAACAAGACCAACCCAGGCTGCGTCCCGGGCGCGACCATCATCAAAAAGCCCAGCAAGTTCGAGGCTGCTCAGAAATGGAACGCCAACAAAAAACTCGGCCAGGCGGTCGCCTTCGAGGCAATCGATACCTGCATCAAGCTCGCTGATAAATATGGCGTCGGTGTCGTCAGCATCGACCAGGCTTTCCACTACCTGTGGGGTGGCGGCTACGTCATGCACGCAGCCAAGCAAGGCTATATTGCGTACACCAACTGCACGTCATCGCTGGCCGAGGTCGTACCGTTCATGGGTAAGTATCCCACCATGGGCACCAATCCGCACTCGTGGGGCCTGCCGACGACTGACGCGATCGGCTATCCGATCGTGATTGACTGGGCGACCAGCACGGTCGCCATGGGCCGTGTGCAACAGTTCAAGCGTGAGGGCAAGCAACTCCCGCCGGGCGCAGCTGTTGACAGCAATGGCAATGAAACAAATGATCCGAACGCCGTTGCCGCCCTGCTGCCATTTGGCGCTCATAAGGGTTACGGCCTGTCGCTGATTAATGAGTTGTATGCCGCGCTAATCGGCGGCTCGTTGCCGACTATTCGTTCCCGACCTGATCAGGGCAGCGCCGGCGAGAAGTACACCTGCAACTTCTTCTTCCAAGTGATTCATCCGGATGCCATGAGCTGTGGCGCATTTGCCGCCGGTCGCGACCAGGCAGCCAATGTCAAGGCGGTGATAGAAGACATCCTCGGCCACGGCAATGAAAACTGCCTGCTGCCTGGACAGATCGAACACACGGCAGCTGTGCGAAGCCAGAAGGCCGACGGCCTGATCTTCACCGAAGCGGAAGTGAAAGAATTCAGCGAGCTGGCGGAAGAAGCCGGCGCCACATTTGACGCCGATTCACTTGCGACCGCGGAATAAGGCCAAAGCTGTCAACGTTTGGCCGCCGCATGACAATGCGGCATTGGGCCAAAAGTCGACTACACCTGTTACCAGCGTTCCGGGTAGTAAACGTCCACAACCGCCACCCCAATTCGCAATCAACAATTTCATATGACACCGCAACAGAAGCGAAACATCTGGGGCAACTTCGTTGGTGAAGGGCTCTGGGGCTTAGGCGCCCAGATCGTCGCCCCCGCAGCCGTCCTGACGGTCCTGCTGACCCGACTCAACGCCAGCGATGTGATGATTGGCTCGATCACCGCTTTAGAAGGCGGCGGTGTCGTTGTTATGCAGTTCCTCGGCGTGATGTTCTTTAAATCCGTCAAAAACCGTAAACGTTTCCTGCTGTTGTGGCACTGGTTCGGCGCGATTCCTTTTCTATTTATCATTGCTGCCATCATCTTCAACGCTGAGCACTTCTCGGTGCGGTTCTTAAGATTCGCTGTGCTGGGCGGGTTCGCGATACTCATGATTCTGCTCGGCATGATCGGCGCCTTGTGGGCTGAATGGTTGAGCCGCTTGTTCACGCAGGATATTCGTGGCCGCGCCGTGGGCATGGGCACGGCGGCCGCGTACATTCTTGGCGCTGCGGGGGCGGCGACAGCCGGCTGGATATTGGAGCGATGGCCGGACCTCTCAACTTTCGCATGGCTGTACATCGCGTCAGGCGTGATCAGCACAATATCCATTTTCTTTTTTATGCTGGTAAATGAAACAATCGAGGTACCGGCATCGGTCACTGACATGACCATCACCGATCTGTTTCGCCGCTACAAAATCAGTATGGGTGACCGAAACTTTCAGATGTTTCTGGTCGGACGACTGCTGGCTGCATTCGGCTTCTGCATCGCGCCATTTATTGCGGTCAACTTCACCTCTGAACGAGGCGGCTCAATCCCGGCCGGCACGGTCGTTTCATTGTTCGCATTTCAACCACTGGCAATGGGCGCGGCCAGCTTCCTGCTCGGACGCATGGGTGACAAACGCGGCCATCGAATGGGTATTATCGTCGGGGCTGGCATGCAGGTGGTTACGCTCGTGCTGCTGTACTTTGGAACCGGAAAGCTAGCATGTGGCATGGTTTATATCTGCGCCGGCATCTGCGTCGGGGCCGCGTTTATCAGCCACTACAACCTGCTCCTGGAGACTTGCCCACACGACAGCCATCTGGCCCATATCTCGCTGGGCAACCTCATCACATCCTTCGGCACCATCGGCGCGCCATTGCTGGCCGGGTTTGCCGCGGAGGTCTGGGGGCTCAGTGTGCTCTTCGTCGGCTGCATTGTGTTCAGCATCGTGGCAATGCTATGGCTGTTGTTAATGGTCAAGGAGCCACGCACGCTGGATGCCTTTCTGGCAAACGGTCAGTCATCCATGTAGCCACTGGACCAGACCTGACCATCAAGTCACCTCCCGATTTGGCAAACCGGATTCTTCAATAGACAATCTGCCCCTTCGTAAATGAACTCTTTGAGATTACTTGGATCACACAGTCAGGAATTCTGTCATGAAGCGTTTTAAGCAGGCAAACCAAATCAAGGTCGGCGTCATTGGATACGGCGGCGCATTCAACATGGGCAAGCAGCATCTGTCACAGATGAAGCAGGCCGGCATGACGCCGTACGCTGTTTGCGAAATCGCACCCGAGCGCATCAAGCAGGCGCAGGAAGATTTCCCCGGCATCGAAACATACGACTCACTGGACAAGATGCTCAAGCAGTCCGACGTGAATCTGCTTACACATATCACGCCGCACAACCTGCACTATCCACTGGCTGCCAAGTGCCTCAAGGCTGGCAAGCACGTCGTTACCGAAAAGCCATTCGTGATCACAACCGCAGAAGCGGACAAGCTGATCAAACTGTCTGAGAAGCACAAGGTAATGGTCAGCACCTACCACAACCGTCACTGGGACGGCTGGATTCTTCGTGCGGTCGATCAGGTCGTAGAAAAGAAAGTCATCGGCGACGTGTTTAAGGTTGACATCCACATGGGTGGCTACGGCATGCCCCGCGAATGGTGGCGCACCAGCAAGACGATCTCCGGCGGCGTTCTGTACGACTGGGGCGTCCACCTGCTCGAATACACGCTTCAGGTCATCCAGTCCGAGATAACAGAAGTATCCGGCTTCGCTAAGCAAGGCTACTGGGCGTCACAGATGTCCAAGAAGCATCCCTTTAAGAATGACTGCAACGAGGATGACGCAACTGCCATCGTACGCTTCAAGAACGGCGCCATGGCTCAGCTATACGTCTCCAACCTGCGAGCAGACAGCCCGCCCTACCAGATGAAGATCCACGGCACCAAGGGCGCGTATCTGATCCACTTCCAGGAAGGCTGGACACTGCTAAAGCCAAATCGCAAGGGTGAAATCGTCTCCAAGACCGGCAAACACTTCCCCAGCAAAGGGCATCTGTTCTATCAGAACATTGCCGACTACCTGACAGGCAAGGCTAAGCTGATCATCACCCCACAATGGGCACGGCGGCCGATCCACATCCTGGATCTGGCCAACCGAAGTATCGCGCAAGGCAAAGCGTTGAAAGCAAAATACGGATAAAAGCGGGAAACGCAAAAGAATCCAAACCAGTAACAGCCGGGCGGTGACTACCGCCCAGGTGGCGTTGTTGTCATCACATGCCGCGCCTTACGCGCACCAATTACCACATGAAATGGATACAGAAACGTTTCAAGCACGCTTGTGGTATTGGTTGCTATACGCTTGGGCGCAGATCAAACCACATAACAAATCTACCGGGGCGGTAGTCACCGCCCGGCTACTAAGGGATCTCAACGATTTACTGTTTAATACGCGCCAGACTCAAAATCGACGAAGTATCAATTCTGATCAGCGGGCAGATCCACTGACTTGACGACCGCTTCGGTCTTCGACGACAGGCTCACACTGGCGCCAGCTTCCTTGGCAGTGTTCGCCAGGAAGTTGCCACCGAAGAACAGACCGAATGCCAACACAGCGGACACGCCGGCCGTCCACGGCAGCAGACGCGAGGACGTCACCGTGGTCTCTTCATTCGGCTCACCGAAGAAGCAGACATTGGCCAACCGCAGGTAGTACACCGCAGAGATGGCACTGTTCACAACCGCGATCACAACCAGCGTGGAGAAACCCTTGCTCAGCGCCGAGCCGAACAGGTAAATCTTCCCGACAAACCCAACCATCGGCGGCAGGCCGATCAGGGAAAGCGTGGCAAGCAGCAGGATCGTCGCCAGCCCCGGACGCCGCCGCACCAAACCAGCCAGATCGTGGAAGCTCTGCGCCTCGTCCCCATCGCGCTCAACACATGCCAGCACCGCGAAGGCGGCAAGGTTCGCCAAGCCATATGCGATGAGATAGAACAGGATGCCGGCCGCCCCGTTGCCAATCGCTTCCGCGTTGTAGCCGATCGCGCCGATGCCCAACAGACCCACCATCATATAGCCCGAGTGAGCAATCGAACTGTAGGCAAGCATGCGTTTCACATTGTTCTGAAGCAGGCCCAGCACATTGCCGAACGTCATCGTCAGCGCCGCCATCACCCAGATCAGCCATGTGATCGGTTGCGGCAGCACCTGCCCGGGCTGCACGCCAACAATCAGATTGACCAAAAGGATCAGCGCCACGAAGCCAGCCGTCTTGGGCACAAACGCCAGAAACGCAGACATCGGCGTGGTCGCGCCCTGATACACGTCAGCCGTGTAAAAGTGCATCGGAACCGCCGCCACTTTAAACGACACACCGATGATCGACAGTGCGATACCCGCCATCAGAAGCGGCGTGACACCGGTCTTCATTGCGGCCGCATGAATCGCGGCAAACTCTGTTGAGCCGGTCGCGCCGTAGATCAGTGCAAAACCGTACAGGAACGTCGCGGCCGCCAACGCGCCGAGGAAGAAGTACTTCACGGCGGATTCAGCTGAGTCCGCCCTGTCGCGACTGATGGCGATCATGACATAGGTTGGCAGGCTGGTCAGCTCCAGCGCCAGGAACAGCCACACCAGATCGTGCGCCCCGGCACAGAGCATCACGCCACACAGACTGAACAGGAAAAATGCAAAAAACTCACCGCGAATCGCAAGCGCGGGATCAAATGGCTTCTCACCCGATTCGATCTGTGACAGCGTCGGCAACTTCTCCGGGATACCTGACGCAAAAATCAGTAGCAGCAGCCCCATGCCACATACCGCCAGCTTGATATACGAATCCATCTCCCACGAAGCGAATTCCAACATCATGCCCGGCTTGAAGAACACCATCACCGCCGCGAGGAACAAAGAGGCACCAGCCACATGAACCGTCAGCTTGCGCACTTCCACTTCCCTGGCCAGACCCATGACCATGCAGATACATGCGCCAATCAGCAGGACAATCTCAGGCACCAGTTGCGAAAGAACACCACCCATCAGTTGGCCTCCTTCGCTGCCGCACTTGAAGCGATCTGCTCCAGCGAGGCTTGGGGGTAAACACGTTCAACGTGTTGTCCGGATCGCGGCAGGTCGATTCGGCGAATCGGTTCATCCGCGTTGGTGCCGACTGTTTCCATAATCGCTGCCACCGGCCTGTCGAGCGTCTTCAACACGCTGTTCGGATACAGACCAAGCCAGAGGCAGGGAACCGCCAGAACGCCCAGCACAAAAATCTCTCGCAAATTCAGATCATTGACCTGAGGCGTACCGTGGCCGTGGCTGTCGTCTCCCCCACCATGGCCGTGATCTTCACTGGGCACTTTCACGGGGCCGAAAACAACATTGCCCACCATGTACAGAATGTAGATTGCGCCAAGAATCAATCCGGAGCCGGCAGCAGCCGCGTAAACCGGGCCCATCAGGGTCGTATCGAACGCGCCCTTGAGAGTAAGGAACTCGCCGACGAAGCCATTCAGTCCCGGCAGGCCGACGCTGGCCAGGCAGAAAAAGACCATGAACGACGCCCAGATGGGCATCACGCGGGCAAGTCCCTGCATCTTGGCCATCTCACGCGTGTGGAACCGCTCGTAGATCATGCCAACCAGCAGGAACAGCGCGCCAGTTGATAAGCCGTGATTGACCATGTAAATCACCGAGCCGCTCAACCCCTCTGCATTCAGGGCGAACATGCCCAGCACACAGAAGCCCAGGTGAGAGACGGAGGAGTAGGCGATCAACTTCTTGATGTCCTTCTGCACCCAGCAGATCAACGCGGCATAAACGATTCCCGCGATGGCGAACAAACCAAGGTACGGAGCAAAGGTAATCGCAGCATCCGGCAGGATCGGAATCGCCAGGCGAATCAGGGCAAACGTTCCCAGCTTCAACAGCACACCGGCAAGCACAACAGAACCGGCCGTTGGAGCCTCAGTGTGCGCCAATGGTAGCCAGGTATGAACCGGGAACAACGGCACCTTCACGGCAAAGCCCGCCAGCATGGCGAGCATGACCCACATCTGCTGCGTTTCGCTTAAACCATGCTCCTGATCCGTCGCGGCGGTCGTCAGCGCGGTGATGTCAAACGTCCATGTACCAAATACATTCGAATGCCACCATGCGACATAAAGCACACCCGCAAAAGTCAGCATCGAGCCGGTAAAGGTGTAAAGGAAGAACACCTTGGCGGCCTTGAGACGCTGGGTCCCGCCGAAAATACCGATCAGGAAATACATCGGTACGAGCGTAAACTCGAAGCTGATGTAGAAAAAGATGATGTCCCGGGCAACAAACACGCCCAGCATGGCCGCCTCGAGAAACAGCAACCACATGTAAAACTCTTTGGCTCGTTCCTTCACCGCGCTGAACGAACCGAGCACAACCAACGGCATCAGGAAAGTCGTCAGCAGAATCAGCCAGAGCGAAATCTCATCCACGCCCAGGCTGAACGAAAGGCCGAGTGCTGAAAACCACGAAAACTCGGTCTCAAGCTGAACGGGGCCGGCCGCATCCACAAACTGGAAACGAAGCAACGCAAAAACGGAAATGACAAACGTCAACAGGCTGGTCACCAGCGCCGCCCGACGAACCCAATCATCACGCTTGGGTGTCAACTGCGTCAGCAGCAGGCCGCCCATGACCGGCATGAGCAGCAGCAGCGGCAGCAGATAAATATTTGGTTCTAAACTGTCAAAAAACCACATAAATCCAGCTCATCCGGCTGATCAGGCAGCCAACTTCCAGTATTCAAACACAACCAGCAGCAACAGCACCGCCACGCCGACCACCATGCCCAGGCCGTAGCCCTGCAGCACGCCGCGTTGTGATGGCTGAATCGCCAATCCCAACAGACGCGGCACGAAGCCGACAACCGCCACGATGCCGTCGATCACCATTCGGTCAATCACAAAAAAGATGTAACCAAGCAGTCGCAGGCTTCGCACGAAGACGCGATCATTGATTTCATCCACGTAGTACTTGTTCTCAAGCAGGGTCGCGATCGGCAGATACTTCTGCTTGAGCTTGTCAGCCGCTTCGCGGTCGGTCAGGTGGTACTTGTAGGCAAGCAGGATGCCGCCAACGGCGATGATAGAACTGATGATTATCATCGCGGTATGCACGTCCATGCCGAACAGCTTCGCGTGCCCGTGTTCTTCGCCATGTTCCGCGGCATGGCTGATCAACTCTTTTGTGGAACCGGACGAATGTTCGACCGAACCGTCAACCCAACCGCCCCACAACATACCGGCGAAAATCGCGCCGAATGCCAGAACCAGCAGTGGCCCGTTCATCAGCCAGGGCATTTCGTGCGGCTCGTGAGCATGACCATGTTCGCCATGACTGTCGTCGTGGTGCTCATCCTCATCCCCGTGATGTTCATCCCCCATCTCGTACTCAACCGGCCCGCAGAACACGCGGAACCAGAGTCGGAACGTGTAGTAAGCCGTGATGAAAGCGGTGATCAAGCCCAACACAGCCAGGAAGATGTACAGGTTGCTGTGTTCTTCCAGCCCCTTGGTCATCGCAGCAGCCAGAATCGTATCCTTACTGAAAAAGCCCGCCAGCGGCGGAACACCAGCCAGCGCCACGCAGCCGACAAACATCAGCCAGCAGGTAATCGGCATCTTCGCTTTCAGCCCCGACATCTTGCGAAGGTCGAGTTGCCCTGCCATCGCATGCATCACGGAGCCGGCGGTCAGGAACAAAAGCGCCTTGAAGAAGGCGTGTGTAAACAGGTGAAACACCGCACCAAAGCTCGACAGCGCGCCGACACCCAGGAACATGTATCCCAATTGAGAAATCGTCGAATAAGCGTAAATGCGCTTGATGTCGTACTGGCACAAGGCAATCGTTGCGGCGAACAGTGCCGTCAGCGCGCCAATCACTGCAACAGTCGGCAACGCATATGGCGAAAGCACAAAGATCGGCAGCATGCGAACGATCAAATAGACACCCGCAGTGACCATCGTCGCAGCGTGGATCAGCGCGGAAACCGGTGTCGGGCCTTCCATGGCGTCCGGCAGCCAGACATACAGCGGCAGTTGGGCGCTCTTACCAAACGCACCAAGCATCAACAGGTACGGAATCCATTTGACGGCAGTGCTTGCCTCGCCCTCAAGGCCATTCACGGCATTGAATAGCGAACTGTACTGCACCGTGCCGAATTCCTGGTACGTCAGGAAGATGCCCAGCACAAATGCAAGGTCGCCGATACGGTTGACAATGAACGCTTTCTTCGCCGCCGCCACTGCGGACGGCTTGTCGTAGTAGTATCCGATCAACAGGTACGAGCAGAGGCCCACGCCTTCCCACCCCAGGAACATCAGCACCAGGTTGTCCGCCATGACCAGCGTGGTCATGGCAAAGATAAACAGGCTGACGCCCATGAAGAACCGGGCGTAGCCACGTTCACCCTTCATGTAGCCTGCCGCGTAAATCGCCACCAGCGAACCAATGCCGGTCACTACAAACAGCATCAAAATGGTGAGCGAATCGATGTAGTAAGCGAAATTGACTTTGAAGTCGCCAGCGTGAATCCATTCAAAGAAATGAACCACATACGAGCCGGCTTCCTGCCCACCCAGAACGCCATTGGCCATGATGCTCAATAAAAACGCCAGAGCGATACTGGCCACACTGATCGGCGCGGCGAACTTGCGCAGCGACCCCTGCGTGCAACAGAAGCCGCATAGTATTGCCGCCAAAGCCGGGAGCCAGGGAATGAATTTCACCAGTTGCAAAGCAATTGTCCGTATTCTGGTTTCGAGCGGGTCAGCCGCTCATGCTCGTCCATGCCTGGGCGTCGAGCGTTCGTTTACGCCTGAACAACAACACAACAAGTCCCAACGCAAGCGCCGCTTCGGCTGCGGCGATCGTCAGAACAAAAATCACAAAGGTCTGCCCGGTCATATTCAGGTGGAATCGACTGAACGCGACAAGGGTCACGGCCACGCCCTGGAACATCATTTCCGTGCACAGAAACATGATGATCAGGTTGCGCCGGGTGATAAAACCAATCATGCCCAGTACAAACAGGATCGCACCCGTCATCACGTAATGGGAAAGCTCAAAGGTAGGAATCGGGTCAACCATGACGTGTCCTGCCGCCTGTCCTAGGCTTCCGGCTGGGCCTCCACTTGCTTGCGTGCGATGACCACGGCCCCAACCAGCGCAACCAGAAGAATCACGCCTGCCAGTTCCAGACCGAGCGGGTGTTTTTCAAAGAGATCCAGGCCGACGGCTTCAAGATTCTCCAGCCGTTTCTTGTTTGACATGACTGCCGGCAGTTCGCCTTCTGACTTTTCAGCCAGCCGGGCAACCGCACGATTCGTCAACGTGTCTTGAATAACGGTCTTGTCCGCCGCGGCATGCGCTTCAGGCACCTCGACCGCCGGCTCAAAGGCCACCGATAACAGCACTGACAGCAAAATAAAACCAACCACGAGAGCCGCGCCCGGTTCACGCGCGTTCGAATCGTAGACTGTTGCCTGCTCCTCATCGGCCGGGTCGCCACTGGAGGCGGCCAGCATGATGACGAACACGTAGGTAACCAGAATCGCCCCGCCATAGATCATGATCAGGGCAAAGGCCATGAACTCTGCTTCAAGCGTCAGAAACAGCCCTGCGGACGCAAGGATAACCATGATGAACCAGAGCGCGGAATAGACCGGCTTGGAATGCGTAATTACTCGGGCAGCAGCCCCCACGGCAATCGCACTGAACGTGTAAAAATAAGCCATCGCCGTGCTGACCTGGGGCAACTCGCGCGACAGGAGCATCCACAATCCGCCGACCGTGGCCGCGCCCAGCAGCATGCCCAGGCGCACCGTGGACTTACTTCGCTGCGGCATCATGAGATAGAGCGCCACCGCTCCGACTGCCGTTGCCATATAAAGCGCGTATTGCATGTGGATCAAGCGCCGGTGACTGGCACCAATTCCCTGGTTCGAGTCGTCGTCATTCCCGTCCAACTTCGCCAAAAACCGGCTGCCCCCTCGACCGGCACAAGCCGACAGGATAGGTGCCGCGAAACACGATTGCAACACGGGTTTCTTTGGATACAAGGTGCTAAAGTTCCACGGTGGGCGCGGTTAAGGACCCTCACCTGTGTACCCGTAGATTAACCTGCTCTGTCAGCCCCGAATCCCGCGGTTGTTGGACCGACCAATCGATACCCAATAAGATGACTGCTTGGGCTTCGACGGAGCAGGCCCGATCAGGATTGTTCGAGAAGCGACATGGCCAAAATCACCATTGATGGCAAGGAATGTGAGTTCGACGGCAAGAAGATGATTATTCAGGTCGCCCTGGATAATGGCTTCGAACTGCCGCACTACTGCTACCACCCCGGCCTGTCGATTGTTGCCAGCTGCCGTATCTGCCTGGCGGAGGTCGAATCGCCGAACCCGCGCAACGACAACAAGGTCGAACTGATCCCCAAGCTCATGCCGACCTGTCAGACGCCCGCCGCGGACGGCATGATCGTTCACACCCAGAGCCCCAAGTCCATCGCCAATCAGAAACAGGTGATGGAAGACCTGCTGATCAACCATCCGCTGGACTGCCCGGTCTGCGACCAGGCCGGCGAGTGCAAGCTGCAGGATTACAGCTATCAGTACGGCCGCGGCCATTCACGTTTCGAAGAAACGAAGATGAAGCAGCCGGTCAAGGACATCGGCCCGAACGTCAAGCTGTACGCAGACCGCTGCATCATGTGTACACGCTGTGTGCGATTCACACGCGAAATCACCGAATCAAATGAACTGGCGGTGTTCGGACGCGGCAGTCGCGAACAGATCGACATTTTCCCCGGCAAGGCGCTGGATAACGAACTGTCCGCCAACGTCGTGGACCTTTGCCCCGTCGGCGCGCTGCTGGATAAAGACTTCCTGTTTACCCAGCGTGTCTGGTTCTTGAGCACTACGCCGAGCATCGACCCGCTGACCGCATCCGGTGACAACATCTGGGTCGAGCACAACGAAGGACAGTTGTACCGCGTCAGGCCGCGCACCAACTCGGAGGTAAACGGCTGGTGGATTACGGACGAAGTCCGCTACGGCTGGAAGTTCGTCCACCATGAAGACCGCCTGAATACGCCGCAACTGAGCCAGTTTGGCGACCAGCTTTCCACCAAGTGGGACAAGGCATATGACGAGATCGCCAGCGGACTGAAGACGGCAGCCAAAGAAGGCGACGGTTCTGTCGCGATCATGGTCAGCCCGATGCTGACTAGCGAAGAAGCCTACCTGCTGGGCAAAATGGCTCGCACGGTGGATCCGCAAGCGATTCTGGCCGTGGGGCCGATTCCGGTTGACGGCGAAGACAAGACTTTCAAGAACGGCTACACCATCTGCGCCGAAAAATGCCCCAATAGCCGCGGCGTGCGTCGCGCGCTGGAACTTCTCGGCGGCGATGTATTGAGCTTCGAGGACCTGCAGACTCAATTAGGCGACAAGGCCTCACCCATCAAGGCGGTTATCGTCACCGGTAATTATCCGAGCGCCTGGGCAACCGGCGATCTGGTCAAGGCCATAGGTAAGAAGCGGTTTATGGTCCTGATCGACACCTTGCCAAACGAATTGACGCCCAACGCCGATTTCATTCTGCCGTCCGCAACCTGGGCAGAGAAGTCAGGCACTTTCGAGAACCATCAGAATCGCCTGCAGGTTTTTGAACAATCCATCGCAGTTCAGGAAGGCGCACGCCAGGAGGGGCAGATTGCGCTCGACCTGTTGCATGAACTGGGCGCCGCAGAGCCGGCCCGTTTTGATGCTGCGAAGGTTCGCGAACAGATGGGTGGCGCGTTCGTTACCGATGTTCATCTGGTACAGACGGAACACACCGTTGAATCAGATATGGAATACGTCGCGCTTTAAGTCTTCACTGTCTGCAACAACCACGCGCTCACAGGAATGTAAAGCACAACCGGCAGCCACGCTGCGGCCACTGGATTCAGATCCGTTGCGCCCATCTGTTGGATCACCAGACCACTCGACCAGGCGCCGATACAGATACCGGCCGCCTTGATCGACTGCATCAGCAAGTTTTCGGTGATTCGATTAATAAAGAATGGAAGACCAATCGCAAGCATCAACACATTCATCACCAGCAGGCTCAATCGGCCATGCATGATCTTGCGCACTTCGTCCGAATCCACTTTGGGATGATGCAGTAGTTCCTTGAGCTGCCGAATACTCAACAATCGCAGAAAGATCGCTGCTCGGCGTGTCATTAATAGCGTGGGCGAAAGGTCTGTCTGAAACACCTCCGCTTGCATACGGTGTTCCTGCATGGTGATCGACTCGGCCCGATCAACATCCGGGCGTTCAAAGGCCATACCCCCGGCCAGTTCCCACAATTTCTGATCGTCCGACCAGATCGCCTGATCGGCGATAATGCGGCTGACCGCCCTGCCCTGCGTGTCACGCTTCAGGATGGTTACTTCTGTCAGAACGGCAATGTCCTGATTCTCACCCCCCATCTGGAAATTACCTGCTGACAGCAGGTTGCCCTGGCCGTCCGCCGCAAACAGCACCGGCTGCCGCTGCACATCCTGTCGTTTGAGCGCAGATTTGCTCCGTGCAAGTTTCGGCGCCAGCCCGGGGATGACCAACTCCTGACTGAATATCGTCAACGAATTGAGTACACAACCAACGATCAAAACCGGCATGGCCACGCGGTACATGCTGATCCCGCCGGCCACCATCGCCACGACTTCGCCAGACCGTGCAAGCCCGGCAAAGGTGAAGCCCGCCGCAGCGACGACCAGCAAACCGGAAAAATAAACGTAAATCAGCAACAACATCGGGCCGTCATAGTCGAAGATGACCCATATGGTTTGAAGCGTAACGCGCCAACTGGGGGCTTCCATGGCTTCCTGTAGCGCCGCGGTCTGCTCCAGATTCAACTGCATTTCTTTGGCAATCGGTTCAGCAATCTCATACTTTGCGTACTGCGACGCCAACGGCACAATCGTGTCCAAAGGCAGCGAGTGTGCCGTGGCCATGTTTGTCACACGGGACCGAACCACCTGAACCTGTGCAGCCTGAACAAATTCGTCCAGGTCGATGATCACGTCGCCTATCACGAACAACGACATGAACACGACCAACAAAATCACAAAGTTGGTCAAAAACATGCGCGTGATGTAGCGATCCAGAATCGTCATTCGGAAAGAAACCTCAGTGCCGCGCCATCCGTAAACTGATCAACCCCACAACAGCCGCAAGCAGAATGCACCCGGACCAGATAATCGCGATGCCAGCGGTTTCACCTCGTAGCGGATGCGGCAATCCGTTCTCCGCACTTCGGGTGATAATGACGCCCATTGCCGCCAGACCAAAGCTCCAGAAGAACACTTCCAGCGGCGTGCGCCCGCGCATCTGAATGCTCAGAACCGCGCCGAGCAGCAGAACAAACGTACACGCGACCGCCGAAGCCGCTCGCGCATTCTGCATGGCCCGGCGACCCGTCTTGACGCGATCGATTTGCTTGATCACTTCTTCAACCCACATTTCCACCGGCCCCGAACTTTTATAAGGCTCTACGTAAGCCAACTGAACCAGATCAAAGGTGCTGCGCGCAAGCAACGGATCAACAATTTCTCCGTTCCAGCGAAGAGAGGTAATCGGGTCCATACGGGCGCGATGGGCCGGTGGGCGCTCACGGCGTAAATCCGACACGGTCACCTGTTGCAGATCAAGTTTCAGACGAATCGATTTACTCTCGTAGTTGACTGACAACTGCCCGGCATCGGCAGAAACACGATAAACCGGCAGGCCGGACTCATACTTTTCAACGATGACTTTCTGATCACCCTGCGCTTTCATGTGGACGGTATCACTCGACTCCTCGACAACCGGCGAACGGATCAGATACCGCTGCTGATCGATATAGCCGAGCAGCGACAAGGTTCTGGCGCCGGACGGCGATGTCAATCGCCTGGCCACCGCGCTGACAACTTCTTTGCTCGCCATCATGCCGATCAACTGGTCACGAGCATGGCCCACATCGGGCAGTTTGGCCGGCTCCTCTTTGAGCTTTCGAAGCTCTCGCCAGCTTAAGAAGCTCAGCTCATTCTCAAACGGATTGGGCAAATCAAACGTCCGGCTGATGGACCGCACCGCCCCCCAAGGCTGCTGCGGGTCACCGCTGTAATACATCGCGTTGCCAAGCCGAATCTCCACCCACGACTGACTTTCCCCCTGATACAGCAGTAAATCCGCCTGCTCTGCCGTTGCGTCGTTTCGCAGTCGGCTCATATCGTCCATTTTTCCCACCGCCACACCGCGCAACATGATCAGCCTTGACGGGGCGACGCCATCGACGGCATCCACCTGCCGCTGTTGTTCTTCCGTCAGAATCTGTTCCTGCACGGCATCCGCGTAGACCACGGTATTGCCCTGGCGGAACGGTTTGCCTTCCTCCAGTTGCGACACGACCACACGAACCAGATCCTGCTGGAGCGTGTTGGCCGCCTTCCTGTAGAAGTACGGAATAATCCAACTGCTCAGAAAGAACATGCCGAGCGTCAGAATCGTTCCCAGAATCACCACGGGTGTCAGAATCGCGCCATAGCTCATGCCGTTGGCGCGGCATGCGAGTATTTCATTATCTGTAACCATGCGCGTAAACACCATGGCGCTGGCAAATGCGCCGGCAAACGGCAACGCGATGTCCAGAATCGTCGGCGCGGAGTAAAACACAAACTTGATCAGCGCCATCGGCCCCAACAGGCCGTCGCTGAGCGGCTTGACCGCCATAGCCACCGCAATCACCGTCACCAGCACGGCCAGAGAAGTAAGCAGCAACTTGAGCATTTCAATCAGGATGTACTTGTACAATGTCACCGGCATGGTGGTAATAGCTTACGGTGCGTAAGACGCCGTTGCGAATCCCGTTACAATAACCGCCACGTTTAATCCACGGAGTCCTGAAAATGTCCATTGAAGTCGGCCAGCCTGCACCTAATTTCGCGGTTCCCAATCAAAATGAAAAAGTTGTCTCCCTCGGCGACTTGCGCGGCAAATGGGTGGTGCTCTATTTCTATCCAAAAGACGATACGCCAGGCTGCACCGTTGAAGCGTGTGAATTCACATCCGGCCTGGAGCAATTCAGTAATCTGGAAGCGACCGTGCTTGGCGTCAGCGCGGACAACACGCAAAGCCATCGTGACTTTATTGCGAAGTTTGATCTGAAGATTGATCTGCTCAGTGACGAGAGCACACAGATGCTCGACGCCTACGGCGTATGGGGCGAACAGGAATGGCAAGACAAGAAGTTTATGGGAATCAGCCGCGAAACGGTGCTGATTGATCCCAAGGGGAATGTTGCTCACCACTGGCCTCAGGTCACCGCCCAAGGGCACGCGGATGAGGTACGGGCGAAATTATCTGAACTGCGCGGCTCGTAAGCCGGAAATATAAATCCTCAAACGAGCAATCAGATGACGGGTGAACTTTCATTGTGTTGTTTCTGGTCTGAGAAAACCAACCCCGTCAATCGCAAACAGGGGAACAAATCCGCGCCTCGTTTGCCGAAGGCTGCTACGATTGGCCAATACCGGGGTGCATAGCTGATATTTCCGCGCCACGGCCGTTACTCAGTCGTTACACTGAAACACATTGGCCGACTGACAATCATCATACGGATCGGCATAGCATGTAGTTCTTCAAGATCGAATTGCAATATCGAGGCTCGACAATGTCCAACGTACCAAACTCGTCCAATGACCGTGACCCGATTGATCCACAGACCGCGTCTGCCGCGGCACCACCACCCCCACCGCCCGGTTACGCAGCCGCGTACCCCGCTCCGGACGGCGGCAAGAAGCATGGCATTGGCGCACGACTGGCAACCGGCCTGATCAGTTCCCTGCTGATCATCAGCCTGCTGCTGAACGTCTATCTCGGCGCATTCTTCGCTTCGAGCATGGCCGGCCCGACCGAGTCCGTCTATGAAGCTGGCGACGAAAACGAGCGCATCGTGATCCTGCCAATCAAAGGCATGATTGACGACACCACTGCCGGCTTTGTTCGCTCTTCCCTGAAGATGCTCAAAGACAACCCGCCGCGTGCGATCATCCTGCGCGTTGATTCACCCGGCGGCGGTGTATCCGCGTCGGATCGCATCTGGCACGAATTGGGGGAATACCGAAAGAAGAATCCTGACGTCCCCGTCATCGCCAGCTTTGGTTCGGTCGCAGCCAGCGGTGGGTATTACGTCTCAGCCGACACGGACTTCATTTTCGTCGAGCCGACCACAATCACCGGAAGCATCGGCGTGATCGCTCAGGCGTTTACGGTAGAGCGGCTGCTGGACAAGGTCGGTGTCACGCCGGAAGTCATTGCGTCAACGCAATCCACGCAGAAAGATACACTCAGTCCGATGCGCGAATGGACTGAGAAGGATCGTACCCAATTGAGAATCATTCTCGACACCGCATATGACCGATTCGTTGAGATCGTATTTAACGGTCGCAAGGATCATCTGACCAAGGAAGAAGTGATCGCCCTGGCAACTGGCGCTCCGTACACAGCCAAAGAGGCGTTGGAAAACAAACTGGCTGACGGAGAAGGTTATCTGGACGCTGCGATACAGAAAGCCAAGCAATTGGGCGGTATTCGCGAATCAATAGACCCCCATGTGACGATTATTGCCCCTTCGACGGGGTTCGGCCTTGGTGGCATTCTTGGTGCCTTCGATGCTCCGAGCGCAAAATCCCTTTCAAGCGACAATGTCCGTCGCTGGGTCAGCGAAATGTCCATGCCCCGGATTGCGTATCTTTTCGCTCCATAACAACCCGCAATCACTCCAAGAACTGCAAGAAATACGCTAGATAATTAATTTACAATGATTAAATCCATTGATAGGATTATGTTGTAGATTGGGTGAAATGCGTTCATATCTGCCGGGGGGAGGTGAAAAGCATTACCGAGACCGAGACGCACATTTTTTGATCGGCGTTCCGCTGGTGACATGAAAGGGTAGAGCGTGCCAAAGGTTCGCGAATGGGTAAATCGCAATTCAGCCATCGTGACGATTGGCGCAGTTGTCGTCCTTATCCTTTCACTCGGAACCATCATACTCAGCCAGGGAGGCAGGGCCCCCGTTCGGCCGGTCGATGTCTATTACTATGACGTCGGCACCGGCGATCTGTTTCAGGAAAAGAACACATTGATCCCACCCATCTCGGCACCATCCGGCAAACCGGGTGTGCGCGCTTATGTCTTTGCGTGTGGCGACTGTGGTGACGATTCAAAACGCTTCATCGGCTGGTTGGAAATGTACACGCCGGACGCCAAGCGCATCATGACCAGCCCGCCAACTGAGGCGGAAAACATGGACGCTTTCGAAGTCATGGAACGCGGCCACCTCATCAGCGTGCCCGGCAACAATGAGTGGGTTTCCATGAGCAGTGAAGAAGGCTTCGAAATCATGGATTCAATTCAGAACAAATGCGGAGAAGGCGCGACAGTCTCCTCGTGCTTTCCCGGTCGGAATTAGCGTCGCAATATGAATCTTTTATTTCTTTATAGGTGAAATGCTATGACAATTCGTGAATACGTAAACAACAACTCAGCAGTGGTGACGATCTGCGCAGTGGTGCTGTTGCTGCTCTCGTTGGGCTTCATCATCATGCGCTTGGGCGGTGGCAGTAAGTATCGGCCGCGCGTGGTCGACGTGTACTACTACGACATTGGTGACGGGCAGTTGTTTACCGCTCTGAGCAATGAAATCCCGCCGATCGATGCGCCGTCCGGCAAGCAGGGTGTTCGCGCCTACGTCTTTGCCTGCGGCGACTGCGCCAACGAATCAGAACGATTCATTGGCTGGATGGAAATGTACACGCCAGACGCCAAGCGCATCATGACCAGCCCCCCAACCGAAGCGGAAAACATGGACGCATTCGAAGTCATGGAACGCGGCCACCTCGTCTCAGCCGACGGTCGTAACTGGGTTTCGGCCAATGGCGAACAGGGCTTCCAGGTCATGGAAAGCATGCAGAGCCGCTGCGGCCAGACCGCTCCGACGCCTTGCTATCCCGGCAAGTAATCAAAATTCTCACAGAACGCTATCCTTTAAGGCCGCTGACACCTTGTCGGCGGCCTTTTTCTATTGGGCTGGAGTCTGTTGAAATGATCGGAAAACTTGCGTGTCTGTTCTGTGTATCCGTATTGCTGATCGCCGGCTGTTCCAGTGGCCCCAAGCACTACGAGAATCCAGCAGCCGTCATTAAAGATCGCCAGTCGTGGCCCGAACACCGCATGGATGCGCTTCATCAGATGGCTCACGAAGCAAAGGACGCAGAAGCAGTGCTTGCATCGGTCTCGAAGGACAGTCCTGAAGCCGAAGCCGCAAAGAAAACGATTGAGAGTTATTTCGTCACACTCCAAGACCTGGTCTGGACGCGTGGATACTCCACCGCCGAACGCGAATACGCGATTAATGAGTTGCTTCGCATCGACGAAGAGGACTTTCGCCGGAAACTCCGTCGTCGCATCGTGCTGATTCAGAACTGGAATACGTTGGATTACCTCTTCAAGGTGGCGGCAGAACGACAATGGGATGACTTTAACCCCATCCTCGTACGTCAGTATGCCCGCCCCGTTCGAGGCATGTCCGAAATGGAGCGTCCTGAACGCAAGGTGATTGAGCAGCTGAACCCGGATAAAACAATTGAACAAGTCGTCTTTGAAGTATTTGTGAACACGGACGACAACACGAACACCTCCGAACAGTCCGCTGCGTGGCAACTGCTTTGTCGTATTACCGATCAGGACCGGCTGATTGAACTGCTGGCCGACGCCCCTGAAAATTCCGCATTGATTATCGACCTCAAAGCAGCAGCACGCGATATCAAAGCGCTGCCACACACGGTACCTGAACTGGCTTGGCTGATGTACCTTCGTGACCTGTCAAGGCGGGACTATTGGAACGCGATGAAAACAGTTGTTGCACAACTGAACGACTCGCAAAGATCAGGACTGTCGTTGCGCCACATGGTGCCACTGATGACATGCGAGCCTTCAGTGCGGCAGGCAAGCCGATCGTCGCTGATTCGACGTATTGAAGGCGAGTTGTCAGTCAGCAGGCACTACCTTCGCGGACCGGAGTACGACGGGCCCATGCGCGACTATCCACAACGGTTTAAGGAAGCTGAAGAAGAGCTTTGCTGGGGTGACCTGTTGACCATTACCGTGTTGTTCAAAGCGATGCGCGCCCCAAACGTCAAAAATATTCTGTTTCAACAGGGTGACAAAGACGTTCAGGACGAATCAACGGAGTATGGCGGGCGCATCTACCTCGATGATAACGGCGACTACCAGGCCAAAGGCTACAAGCCACAGATGCGCGTACACGATCTGAAGTACATCAGCTCTGATGAGTTAATTGAAGCGCTCTACACCTCCCTCGCGCACTATCACTTTCACGCCCAACGACACCGCAACGCGGATTATGCCGGCCCGGGAATCGGTGATCTGAAGTTTGCCAAGCGGCACCGGTTCAATTGCCTCATATTCACGTTCATTCGTGAAAATCGACTGAACGTGGATTACTACCTGCCCAACGGATCAGTGGTGGACCTGGGCAGTATCGACCGGCCGAACTGATACCCCGTCAGTCGGATGACATGACAACACCGCGCGCAAATGCACAGGTAATCTGTGCAAGCTGTTCGGTGTGCGCCGGTACATCGCCACCCAAAGACATTGGATTAGGCGCGCCAAATACGTGATTCGCCCCCGGCATGGCAACCAGTCGCACACGCGCCCCACCATGCTTGGCGATACGGCGAGATGCCTGAACCGGCACCGTCGGGTCGTCGCTGCCATGAACCAGAAGCACCGCGCGATCAATCTTCCCGACCGCAACGCAAGGATCAAATTTCTCTGAAAATCGCTCGATCTCTTCCAGCCAGCCAAGACCGATTCGCAAGTCCTGTCCAGTGCGTGATGACGGTGAAACCATGTAGCCCTGTTTGCGAAACAGTTCCTCCTGTTCCGGCACAAGATTGTTCGGCCGATCCGGCGCAGCCACCGCAATCACGCCGCGTGGCTGGCGCTCTGGAGAGATGTGGCCCGCTGCGGTCAACACCGTCAGACCTCCGCGACTGTGGCCGAACCAGATAGTTGGAAGACCTTCACCGGCCAAGCGTCCATCTCGCACGGCGCTGGTGACCGTTAGCAAGTCATAATGCTGAGCGCCCCACGTGTCTCGCTCGAACAAGTCAGCTCGCTCGAACGTTTCAATGTTGTTGGTCATTCCACTGTGGCTGAAATTGAAACGATGAGCAACAAAACCGGCCTCAGCGAATTGCTGGGCCAGGTATGGGAAGAACCCATAGTCTTTGTAACCCTTGAAGCCGTGGCAGAGCAGGACTGCGCCCAACGGGTCAACATCGGGCAGATGCGTGTTACCAAGGATGGTCTGGTCGTCGTAGCCGGAGAGCGTCCAGTCGGTGATGTTCGGCATGGTGCGTTGATTCTAACGCATCACAACCGCTCAATCACCGCATCTGCAAACTGTTGTGTATTCAAATCCCCACCCAGATCCCCGGTCTTCTTCCCGTCCGCCAATGTCTGGTTGTATGCGTTCTTCAATTTTTCCGCGACTTGCGCACACGTATCGTCGCGTTGTGTTTCATTGATGTGATTCAACATCATCACAGCCGACATCAACAGCGCCAACGGATTGGCAATCCCCTTACCCGCAATATCCGGCGCTGACCCGTGCACCGCCTCAAAGACGGCCTGCTCTTCGCCGATATTCGCCCCCGGCACAACGCCCAAACCACCAACAAGCCCGGCGCATAGATCGCTCACCACATCGCCATACAGGTTCTCCAGCAGCAACACGTCAAACTGCGTCGGGTCCTGCACCAGGCGCATGCAGCCAGCGTCAATGATGGCCTGCTGATATTCAATATTTGGGTACTCTTTCTCATGAATTTGTGCGGCACATTTGATAAACAAGCCGTCCGTCACCTTCATGATGTTGGCTTTGTGAAAGACAGTAATCTTCTGTCGCTGCCGACGTGTCGCGTAGCGGAACGCCCAGCGCGCGATGCGCGTACATGCCGCTTCCGAAGCCACTTTCATGCTCATCACAACCCCGGGGGTGACTTCGTTCTCAACGCCGCTGTAAAGGCCTTCGGTGTTTTCACGGACGATGACCATGTCGATGTCGTCGAAACGCGTTTTAACACCCTGAAGACTGCGTACCGGTCGAACTGCGGCATACAGGTTCAACCGCTTGCGTAACTGAACGTTAACTGAAGAGAACCCCTTGCCGACGGGTGTCGTACACGGGCCTTTCAATGCGACCTTATGGTGCTCAATCGCCTGCAACGTCTCTTCGGGCAGCACATCCATGCCGCGATCGATCGCTGCCAGACCCGCATAGTGCTCTTCCCAGCGAATTGGCGCCTTAGCCGCCGAAAGAATTCGCTTGACGGCCTCGGTCACTTCCGGCCCGATTCCATCACCACTAATCAATACAACTGTGTGTTCGCTCATAGTGCCCGGCAGTATAGCGAGTTGCTTGATGAAAAAATGATGACGGGCGATTTAGAAATGATTCAGGTGGCCGCAGCGTCACGATCACCCAGCGCGCGCTCGCGCAGAACCTCCAGCATATCGCGTACTTCATCTGCCATTTTGGTATTCGGAAAGTCGCGAATAATCTGCTGGCCGACGTTAAAGGCGTCCGCCCATTCCTGATCGTTGATGGCCAGCTTGAACTGCACGCCGAGGTTCTGACGTTTTTTGCCGATAACGCCACGCGCCACTTCCAGCAGCGGCGCGGCCTCTCGCTCGGTCAGGTAATGATCGAGCATTTTGAGTAACTCCATGGCTGTTTCGACGTCGTCTCGCTTGGCGGCTTCAAGGAACTGCCTTTCCAGTTCGAGCTTGTGGGCCTGCTTGGCCGCAGCCACGCGACGAGGCAGTTCCGCCACGCGCGGCGAGTCGGGAAACAGCCGCTGAATCTTCTTCGCTTCGGCAGATGCCTTGTCCCATTCCTGCCGCGCAAGCATCTGATCGAAGACGGCGACGGCCTCAAGGACCTGTTTGTCCAGCATGGCAGCACGGGAGTTTAGAATCTGCTGGCGCAGTTCCTCACCCTCCTGCTTATAGCCGTATGTCTGCATCATATCATTGGCCAGAACGAGCGCCGCATCCAGATCACCCTTGGCGATATCCTCTGAGATTGCCTTGCGCAGCGCTTCACGGTCTGATTCACGGAACGCGATTCGCTTGGCTGTGTCGCTGATCATGCTGCGATCGTTAATGGACTCGAGCAGACGAATCATCTTATCCATGCGCTGATCGACTTCCTGAACGCGATTCTGGCCGGACGTCAGAACATGAACGATCGGAAACACCGCGGCAGGAATGATGACAGCCAGCGCCCCCAGAGCCAACAATGACGAATCGCCGCTGGCTTTGCGATCAACATAGCCGACGACGAAGAGCATCATGGCTGCCACGAGTAACAGGAAATAGACCCATGTCACCCAGGCGTTGTTTTTCTCTTGTTCCTGCACAGGCCGACCCCTCATTTGATGATCTGAATTAAATACCAAAAATGAAACTGATGCCGACTCAACAACTGAATTATAACTTATGAACCGGGCGTAGGCTGACACTGACCACCGCCACAATCGAACTGAGTCGGCACCAAACACACAAATTTCAACGGCTGAGAACCCGTATTACGGAATTGATGAATCCGGTTGGCCGGCACAAATATCGTGTCGCCATCGCGGATTTCCCGGGTCTCTTGGCCATCCTCCGACACGACCAGTTCACCCTGGCCGGCAACGACCAGAACCTCATGCTCATAATTGTGTTGGTGTAGCGGTGTGTGACCGGCGGGTTCAACTTCAAACTGGCGCATCGCAAAGTTAGGGGCGCCGTCCTCACGCCCCACCATCAGACGCATTCGCACACCCGACGCTCCGGGCATGGTCATTTCCTGCTGGGCGACATCCTCAGGCCTGCGAATCAGCATGCAATTCCCTTTGCGAGTAACAGTTACCAATTATTTTAGCCACAAAATCGGTCACGGACAGCTTTTTCTCTGTTACGATCCGATCATGGCGGCCACGGACAAAAAAGCCCTGCTCAAACCAGTGCTTTACGTGCTGGGCATCGTCCTGATATTCGCCGCAGGCTGGACTGCTTGGCAACAGACGGACCTGGCCGTCCTGCGCCACGCCCCGATCTGGGCAGTGCTGACGCTGGCTGTCGCGGTCGCCGGCAACCTGATCGTGACCGCCGGTTTGTTTCACGTGGTGACGCGCAGTTTTGACGCCAAGCCACCAGTTCCGTTCGGCAGAATGTTCTGGCTGATCGCGGCAAGCGCGCTCTTAAATTATCTGCCGATGCGAGCCGGGCTGATCGGCCGTGCAGGTTATCTGAAGGCGAAACATGCGCTACCGCTTCGTCAATCCGTGTTGATTCTGACGATCGTACTCATGCTGGGCGGTGTTGTGCTGGGGCTTCCGCTGTTGGCAGTGCTGCTGGTCCCGGTCCATCTCCAGGACATGACGTGCCTGCTGGCATTGCTTCTGCTACTGGCAGCATCGCCGGCGATTTCTCGGTTGGCGCGGAAATATGCCCATCGACACGCATATGCATTCTGGAGTTGGGGGCCGTTGCGCATTGTCGACCTGCTGATCGGGGCAGCACGTATGTGGCTGGCGTTTCGTGTGATGGGTGAGTCGATCAGTTTCAGCCAAGCGACGGTCGCGGGTGCTGCCGGCATGCTGGTCAGCCAGCTTGGGATTACGCCCAATGGGTTAGGCTTGCGCGAATGGGCGATCGGCGCAACGGCCGCACTGACTGCGCCGCTGGACACCGCAGTGGGTGTTACAGCTTCCCTTGTTGATCGGGGGATTGAGGTGATCGTGGTGGCCATTGCGGGACTGATCGCCATGACGCGTTTGCAGTTGGGTAAGATTGAGCCTGAGGGTGAGAATTAAATTGCGTTGCTATGCGTTTGGCATGATCGGCAGCAATGCATGTGAGCATCGCAGGTGATCGTGGTGGATTGTATTGCGGGCAATGCGATGTTCAGCAGAGTCCGGGTCACCAATGTTGGTATTGATTTCGTAGCGTGGATAGTTGCTGCTCGCGATGTCGATTCGAATGCGATGCCCGACCTCAAACCGATTCGACGCGGGAAAGCACGACACTGTAACGGGATACACTTCACCGGGCTGCATGAGAACCATTTCTACATTGCTTTCCCGGTAACGCATGCGCAACAAACCCTCGCAGACCAGCATCGCATAGCCATGCGGGTAATCTTCGTTCGGCGGATAGACGTCCACCAGCTTGACCGTAAAATCCGTATCCGTCGCGTCGCTGGAAACCCATAGCCTGGCAGAAAACGGACCAAGTAGTGTGACCGGCTCGGCAAGTGGCTGGGACTGAAAGACGCACACATCACCACGGTCCGCCAAAGGTCGGCCGGGTGTGCAATTCCCAACCAATTCGGTAGGTTCAAGCTGATCAGCCGCACCACGTTCCTGATAGCCATTAAAAATCCAAGGCACAGAAATGCTCGGAACCGGATCAGCCGGATCGTGTTCATATGTTGTCGAAGCTTCCGACGCATTTGGCTGTATAGGGGACAGCCGGCCGTCAGAATGCAAGTACCACGGTGCTGTCTTCATCGCTGGCGGCGGCCAGTCCTCCCCGTGCCACCAGTAGCCGCCGTGGTGCATCTTGCCGTGTTCCAGCTTTTGACCGGTGCCGCCCCCCATGACAAACGCTCGCGCACGTGGTGGGTCTGGCACGGATGCGTCCTGCTTTAAGTGCCGATCGAAGAATGCACGCTGTGTATCCATCCGTGGTATGTGAGCATGAGGGCCGAAATTCACATCACCACAATCGTTGCCACTGAGTTGATTGTGCACCCACGGCCCCAGCAACAAGTACTGATTGGCTTGGCGTCCCATTGCCCCAAGTTTCTCATAGCCTTCACACACAGACCGCGGATAGCCGTCGTACCAACCGCTGATCCAGAGCATTGGGATATCAGGGAAGTTCTCGAAATATGACTCAAACGCATGCCCCGGCTGTTTCCAAAAGTCGTTGTACGTCTTGTTGTCCAGGTAATGGAAAACGATATCTTCAAACTGCGGTGACCTGGCCAGCACCGTCTCTCCTCGCTTCCACGGCATCTGGGCAGCAAACCGAATGAAATCGATCGACTCAATGGCTTTCATCATTTCTGGGTCACTACGAGCTTCTTCACTTCGCCGCCAGACGTCGAAAATCACCCAGCGAATCATGCCGAGTTGTAACCCACCGTACGGATAGGCGTAGTGATGGAACGTGTCAATGGCAATCCCGAATGGGATCAGGCAAGCAAGGCCCTTTGGATTCTGCGTCGCCAGGGCAAGCTGCACCCAGCTCATATAAGAGCAACCGTACATACCGACGCGGCCATTGCTCTGCGGATGATTCACGATCCAATCCAGCACGTCCATGCCGTCATCAACTTCGTTGACGAATGCGAAGAAGTCACCCTCTGAACCAAACGTACCGCGGACATCCTGCGAGATGGACAAGTAACCGTGCGAGGCAAAATAACGAGCCCGAGGTTCAAAACCACCCCGATCGTACGCCGTCCTGACCAGCACGGTCGGGAGCGGTGTATCCAGCGGCTTGCCGTCGTTTACCGGGTAATACAAGTCAGTCGCCAGATGTATGCCGTCTCGCATCGGGACGCGGACATCCTGTTCAACAGACACCTCATACGGGCCAAACTCATCCTCCATCGTGGCAACTCCATTGCACATTCTATTGAACGCCACCTCTATGGTTTCCAACTGATTCCGTCAAACCAACAGATAACTTGGATTTGGCCCCCTGCCGCAAGGTTGGCATAATGTTTCGCTTTGGCAATCCTCAACAAACCACAAGGATGACAGTTGTCATGAGTAAGAAGAAGCCCATTAATGTGGCGGTCGTCGGGCTGGGCCGCGCCGGTTGGAACATTCATGTCGCCCAGTTGCGCGACCGTAAGGATTTCAAAATCGTCGCGGTTGTCGACCCCGTTGACGAGCGACTGGAACAGGCTGATAAGGAACTCGGCGCACGTGGCTACAAAACGCTAAGCGCCCTGCTCAAAGATTCCAAGGATGTGGAGCTGGTTTCAATCGCAACGCCCAGCGTCAGCCATGGGCCCGATTCGAAGAAAGCGCTTAAGGCTGGTAAACACGTCGTGGTTGAGAAGCCGATGGCTACGAAAGTGTCTGAAGCCGACAGCATGATTCGTGTCGCCAAGGCAGCTCGCAAGAAATTATTTGTTCATCAGAACCAGCGCTTTGCCAAACACTACACCTTCATGCAGGACATCATCGACTCCGGCATCATCGGCAAGGTGCACTTCATCCGCCACGCCATGAATGGCTTTAGTCGCCGCAATGACTGGCAGACACTGTCAAAGTATGCCGGCGGCGTTTTGAACAACACCTGCCCGCACAGCCTGGACCTGCTGCTCGCGCTCGCCGGCGGACCGGCAACCAAGGTCATGGGCGAACTGCGCCAGATCGCTTCAGCCGGCGACGTGGAAGATCATGTCAAGGCGTTGATCAAGACGAAGACCGGATGCACCATCGACCTGGAAGTCACTTCGGCGGTCTTCAATGCCATGCCGATTCCACGGTACGTCGTTGCCGGCCAGTATGGCACATTGACATTTACAGGCCACAACACCGCCGAACTGAAATATTTCGATCCAAAAAAAGCGCCCAAGCTGGTCACCATCGACGGCCCGGCCACCGGTCGCAAATACGGCAACGATGACAAATTACCCTGGAAAGAAAAGACGTATGACGTCAGCACGTCCAAGGACAAGGGCAATTTCTACGACAACGTGTATGACGTACTGCGTAATCGCGGCAAGATGCGCGTGACACCGGAATCAGTCCGTGAAGTGATTCGTGTGATTGCGGAAATCCGCAAGGGAACGGACTTTCCCGGCAAACCGGTCGTGAAGAAATCCAAGCGCACAAAAAAGAAACGGTAGTCACAAAACCAAATCAAAGCCCATGGTCTCCTGACCATGGGATCGGTAAACCGTATAACCCCGGCGTGCAGTGGCACCCGGGGTTTTATTGTGTTGTCACGTGAACGAAAAACCAAGCGCGACCAGCCCATTCGATCCCACGGTCGGGAGACCGTGGGCTTTGGTTAGTCGATTTTGATTTTCTCAGAGGCTGGCAAGTCGACGATCAAACCGTGCAAACGCGCGTGCTCCGGCGTTTTTTCGTTTTCCTTACCGGTGGTCGCGGTCGTGTTATTGGGATGCTCTGGACTGTAAAAGTCCTGCTGGCCACCCGCGTCTATCAACAGACTCATGCTTCGCACGCCACCACTGCGGTGATAGTGATATTTATTGCCGGTCGACGTTCCCTGTGCGCGGGCAACATAGTGATCCGTTCCCTCGAGATCGATCAGAATCCCGATCGCCTGCTGCGCCGCACCGCCCTGACCAATATGCGCAGCCTTGTACGTGTCGTTGCCCTGACGATCGATCAGCACGCCCATGGCGATGTCCCATGCGCCGCCTTGGTGAGCAGCAACCGCACCATGGTAGGTATCGTTACCGCGATCATCCGCCAGCACCCCAATGCCCTGATGGCAGCCAACGCCCTGGCTATAGCGGTTGCCAGAGTACTGATCGTTGCCGGCTCTGTCGTGAAGGATTCCTAATCCCCAGAAGTATGACTGTCCCTGACTGAACTCACCGGCAAGATATTCATCCCGTCCATTCATATCGTGAATGACGCCGATGCCGCCGGTATCGAACCCGCGCACGCCGATGCCCACGCCCTGACTCATGCTGTAGAACGTGGCGGGCAGACCATACGCGGACGACTCCGGATGCCTTGCCACATAGACTTCATTGCCGGTCTGCTCGACGATAATGCCCACGCCACGGGGACCGCCAACGCCCTGGCTGTTTGTGTGAGCCTTGTATACATCACTGCCGCTACCCAGATCGAGAATCGCGCCAAGGCCGTAGAAACCGACCCCCTGCGACCAAGTCTCTCCGTTGTAGACATCGTTGCCCGCATGGTCAATCAACAGTCCCACGCCAAGCACGCCGGCGCCACAGCCGAAATTAACGGACTCATATGAATCATCGCCTTCGCGATCGACCACAATGTTGACGCCAGCCAACGCGCCAGCCGGTCCGCCGAATTCAGATTCGTATCGGTCGTCCCCCTGCATATCGACGATCAGGCCTACGCGTTGTTGGCGCATCTGCTGGTTGTCTGGATAGCGATAGGTATCGTCACCGCCCGTGTCGATCACGATGTCGACCTTGGACATGTCATAGGTATTGTCATCCAGGCCGCCGATGACGATCCATCGGCCGTTGACCTGGATCATGTCGTGAACAGTACCTTCCACCGCGCCGGATCGGCGTTGTTCAGGTGTCTGCTCACCCGCATCAGCCATGTCGGGCAGGTCGCCATCCTTGCCGAACCAGTTGGCGAAAACTGCTGCTGCCTGCAGCAACGTCGCATAGTCGACGCGCATGGATGCCTGCAGCGCCACGATTGATGCGCGCGGGTCTTCGTGGTCGGACGGGACACCCTTCTCCGCGTTTTCTACCAAAAATTTTTCGTATGACTTGGGCAGTGCATGCGCCCAGTTGCTGCCGACTCGTGCAAACGCGGTATTCAATAAGGCCTGTGCTTGGGCATATTGATCCTGCAACGAAGCGCTCAAGTCACTACCAATCGTCGCGCTGCCCAGTTCTGGTCGTGTGATATCCAGTAGGTCAGCACCGTGCGATAGAATGGCTTGCGGATTCTTTACCACGCCATCCAGCGGGTGCGTCACTGCTTTCTGCAGCGCAACAACACGCAGCGGATGATGGAACCCCTCGTTGACCACCGACAACGCATGAAAGCCGTTGGCTTCCTCCTGTGACTTGCGCATGAGCCGGCTCAGGCGTTTGAATGGCTCCGCCAACTGATGCGATGTGAGCCACGGCGTAACCAGTTCCGAAAATGCCTCAGGCGATTTGAGCGTTGACAGCACGGGCGACGTAACTCGATTGGGATTGTTAAAAGCCAATGGCCCGTTCCAGTCACTCATCGGCGCGAGCTTCAGTTCAACGACTTCAATCGCCCCATCGTCTGATGCCTTCGGCACAGACGTTACCTTTGGCGAGCCGGTCCGTTTGACTTTCATGACCAGCACATCGCCGGGTTTGCTTTGCTTGACCAATTCGTCGAACTGAGCCGCGTTGATTTGCTGATCGTTCACGGACAAAACGGTATCCCCGCGATTCAGATAGCGTGATGACATGCCCGTGCCTTCCAGCGGGCCGGGATAGATCCAGCTGACCAGCGGCAGGCCGAGTTTTACATCGTCACGCAGTTTCAGCCCGGCGTGTGGCTTTTGGGTCAGTTCGTGACCGGGCCACTTGATGTTGAGCCTTGTCGAGATCGGCTCATTCTGTTTCGTCGTCGAAGCGCACGCAGCCAGAAACTGCAACACCACCCCGAATACCACAATGCCGACGAATCGGCATCGCCTGTGAAGTGAATCATTCATCTGTTTACCACCGACTGGTAGTGATCAACTGTTCGGCCATTCGCCGGAAAAGACTTCGGTCGCAGGACCGGTCATGTACAGATGGTTATCCGATTCGCGCCACTCGAGCGTCAGATCGCCGCCCGGCAGATGGGCCAGAATCGTACGAGCGCCGACACCTGTCAGCACACCGGCCACACAGACCGCTGACGCACCGGTGCCACAGGCAAGGGTGATGCCGCTGCCGCGTTCCCACGTGCGCATCGTCACTTCGACCGGCTCATGCACTTGAACAAAATGCACATTGATTCGCCTCGGGAAAAGCGAATGGGTTTCAATTGCGTGCCCGATCTGCTCCAACGGTATTGCGGCAACATCCTTGCAATAGAACATCACGTGAGGGTTGCCCATCGAGACACAGGTCATGCGCGTATCCAGCCCAGCCTTATCGATCCAGTCGGAGCAACCGAGTAGGCCCTGCCAATCGATGGCCCTTTCGGTATCGGAATTGACGACAGGCTCGTCACCTTCAACCGCCACAGGGACCTTGGCAGGCTGCAAAATTGGCTCGCCCATATCAACCGTCACCTGCTCTACTTTGCCGGCCGCGTCCTTCTCAAAGGCAAGCGACAGCACGCCGTTTCCGGTCTGAACGAGCATGGGGTTGGCGTCTGCCAAGCCATGATCACTGGCATACTTGCAGACGCATCGCACGCCATTACCACACATTTCCGACTCTGACCCGTCAGCATTAAACATACGCATACGGACATGGGCACCCACACCATTTTCCGGAGGCAGAATCAGGATCAAGCCATCGCCGCCAACGCCAAAATGCCGATCTGCCACGACTTGCGCAAGGGAGGTCGGGTCCGTCACCTGCTCCTCAAAGCCGTTGACATAGACGTAGTCATTTCCAATACCGTGCATCTTCGTAAAACGCATGGCGGGATTATAGGCAAATAAACCACATTGGGCCTAAGGCTTAATGCCAGAATTAAAGACAGGTAAGTCTTCGGGGCTTTCCCATTGGGATGCCGTTGTGCTATATTGTCCTGCTTCGCCGTAATTCTGGAGCGACACTGAATGGCACTGTTGGACGATATCCACACCTACTATCTGCTTCATCGAAACGCACGCGGGCTTCAGAGCCGACTGGACGGTGCCAGCCGGCACATGCAGGTTCACGAAACGCGCCTGAATCAGGTCAAAACGCAACACGCGGAACTGACCGAACAGCTCAAACAGGCGCAAACCCATGCGCAGAGCCAGGAACATCAGGCCCGCGACGTTGAAGACCGCATCGAAAAACTGCGCAAGCAGATGACCGAGGTGACCAACAACAAGGAATACTCCGCCCTGCTGGTGGAAGTCAACACGCTGAAGCTGGAAAAAGGCAAGCTGGAAGACGAAGCCCTGTCGCACATGACCCACGCGGAACAGCTTCAGGCAGAACTGGAACAGCTCCAGGAAAAAGTGAATGACCAGGAAAAGATGGTCACCACCGCTGCCGGCGAAGTCGACGAGCGCAAAGCAGAAGTCGGTCAGGAACTGGAAAAACTGATCGCCCAGCGAGATGAAGCAGCCAAAGCCATCCCGGATGATATCCTTTCGACATTTGAACGCCTGGCCGATCAGCACGACGGCGAAGCCATGGCGGAAGTCATTGAAGAAGATCGTCGCCGTCACGAATACAACTGCGGTGGGTGTTACATGACCCTGCCGATCGAACACGTCAACGCGCTGGTCATGCAGCCGGACAAACTGACCACCTGCCCCAGCTGTCAGCGAATTCTATATCTGGAAGAAGAACTCAAGGCCAGCATGGCGCCCAAGTCCACTTCCAAGTAAAGCCCGATCGTTCATGCATCTACTGATTTACATCGACGGCGGATCGCGCGGCAACCCCGGCCCCGCCGCCGCGGGGGTTGTGCTGCACGACGCGGATACCAACGAACTAGTTGATGAAGCGGGTTTCTATCTTGGCAAGGCAACGAATAATTTCGCTGAGTATCAGGGCCTGCTCAAGTCGCTGGACCTTGCGAAACAGCACGGCGCGGACGAGTTGACCATTCGCAGCGACTCGGAACTGATGGTGCGGCAGGTGACCGGCGTCTACAAAGTGAAATCGGACGCACTCAAGCCGCTGCATGCCGAAGCGGTCAAGAAACTGGACGCGTTCAGCGACTGGAATTTCGAGCACGTGCGACGCGAGAAAAACAAGCGAGCCGACGAACTGGTCAATATCACCCTGGACAAGCAACAGGATGTTCGCGGTGAATCGCCCAAGTCGACCAACAAACGGACGGCCACGGCCAATGTCACGGTCAGCAATGAATCTGCCGGGGCCTTCTGGACTGTTCAGTTCACCGACGACCCGAACGGCTGCCCCGCCAAGTGCGTTTCAATGAAAAAGTATCCCTTCGGCCCAGGGCTGCCCGCAGACTTCTGCATTTATGCCGCACAAGACCTCTTCGTCGACAGGCCGCTTAATGCAGGCGATCCCAAATCGCTCACCAAATCCCGGAAGTGTCACAAATGCGGTGCAAAGATGTCGCTGCAGATCGACGGGTCGTTGGACTAAAACAATCAAAAATTCGCCGGGTAAAGATCCGTACTCAAGTATTTCAATCCGCTGTCACAAACCAGAAATGCAATTGCTGCGCCCCGCTCACGTTCTCTAAGTAGCACCGTCGCGGCAGCCAGATTCGCCCCACCGGAAAATCCACCAAAGATGCCTTCCACTTCCGCAAGACTGCGCGCGGTGTTCATCGCTTCATCATCCGTCACCTGCAGGTAATCCGTGACCAGACTTCGATCAAGCAGCGGCAGATCGGACATCGCATAACCGCCTCCTTGAATCTTGTGCGACGGGTTGGTGACCTCGTGCCCGGCCATCACAGCCGCGGCACCCGGCTCAACGAAGTAGCCGCGTACATCTTCTTTCACGCTGAGAAGATAGCGCATCACGCCCGTAAACGAGCCGCCGGTCCCCGCAAAGTCGACAAATACGTCCACGTTGCCTTTTGCCTGCATCCAGATTTCAGGGCCGGTGAATCGCTCGTGAGCCAGCACATTCCCTTCAAGTGTAAACTGGTTGGCTCGAAAAGCGCCGCGACTTTCAACGATCTCCTGCGTCTTCTGTTCGACCAGTGCCAGGTCTTCACCTGAAACCTGATTCGGCGGCGAACCCGGCACCTGGTCCACGAGCACGACTTCCGCGCCAAGCGCGGACATCATTCGAGCGCGCTCGATCGTATTGCCGCGACTCATCACCGCGATGAACGGATGCCCCATCGCACGACAGACAATCGCCAGACCCGTCCCCGTATTGCCGCTGGTCAGTTCAACAACCGGCTGCCCCTCCTTCAGATCGCCACGCTTGCGCGCCTCCTGAATCATCTCGCGGGCAATGCGGTCCTTTTTGGAAAAACCGGGGTTGAGCAGTTCCAGCTTGGCGTAAAGGGTGCCAGTAAGGCCGTGCGCAGCAACATAACGATGAAGCTGAACCATCGGCGTATTGCCAATCACGTCAGCAGCTGAATTTTTTAATGGCGGTGGGTGCAAATCCATGCGGGCATGATAACGAACCGGGAATCACTTGCGCTTTCGCAGCAGATACTGCAGAAACGAAAACAACCCGGCAAACTTGTACTCGTTGTCGACATAATGCTCGATGACGTAGAAAGCGAAATAGTACGCTCGGCAGAACGCCCAGACCGTCAGCACCAACATGATCGCAATCTCCCACGTCGGCATACGAAGCAAAATCGTGCCGGCTGCCAGCAGGCCGATGACCACAAAAAGAAAGCCTTTGACGTAGAGGAGCGTGGGAGATTTGATATCCGTCATCGAAGTGTCCTCGACTACACGATCTGTATTTTGGACAGAGTAAGACGAAAAACAACCGGCGAGGATTACTCGCCGGTTGCAGTATTATCTCTTAAATGTTGCTGAAACTCACTCTTCTTCGCGTTCCCAGTCACCCTCAAGGAAGCCGGCCAATTTACGGGCCCGCACCGGGTGCTGCAGCTTGCGGATGGCCTTGGCTTCGACCTGACGCACGCGTTCACGCGTGACCTTGAAGATACGACCGACTTCTTCAAGCGTGTAGGTGTAGCCGTCGCCGATGCCGTAGCGGAGCTTGATGATTTCGCGCTCGCGGTAGGTCAGCGTCTTGAGCACCTGCTCGATGCGGCCGCGGAGCATTTCCTGGCCGGCGGTGTCGGTCGGATTGTCCGCCTTCTCGTCCTCGATGAAGTCGCCGAAGTAGCTGTCTTCCGATTCGCCGACCGGACGGTCCAGGCTGATCGGGTGGCGGCTGATCTTCATCACACGGCGAGCCTCGCCAACCGGCATCTTCGCGGCTTCGGCGATCTCTTCGATCGTCGGCTCGCGACCAAGAGCCTGCAGCAGGTTCTTGGCAATGTTGCGCAGCTTACTCATCGTTTCGATCATGTGCACCGGAATACGAATCGTGCGGGCATGATCGGCAATCGCGCGGGTAATGGCCTGGCGAATCCACCACGTGGCGTACGTGGAGAACTTGTAGCCACGCTTGTACTCGTACTTGTCCACCGCACGCATCAGGCCGGTGTTGCCTTCCTGAATGATGTCGAGGAATGACAGGCCGCGGTTGCGGTATTTCTTGGCGATCGATACGACCAGACGCAGGTTACCGCCGGACAGATCGCGCTTGGCTTTTTCGTATTCATCGAAGACGATGCGAATGTCATCGACACGAGCCTTTAACTCATCTGGATCTTCCAGCACCAGGCTGCGAAGGCCAGCCAGTTCCTCGCGCATCACCATCACGTCTTCCGGATCGTATCGCTCGGGATAGTTTTCCGAAGCTTCGAGCATGCCGCGCAGTTCCAGCATCTTTTCGCAAATCGACCGCAGCTTCTTCAGCAGCGGCTGCACCTTGCTGGTACGCAGGGACAACTCTTCGATCAGCGTTGCCATCTTGCGGCGTCGGGTCTTGATGCGTTCACGGATTTCCGTTTCCAGAGACTTGCTCATGCGCCCGGCCTGTTCGAGCAATTCCCAGTCAGTTCGGTTCTGCTCCAGCAGGCGGCGAACGGTTTTGAGGTTATTCGGAATTCGCGCGGCAATCTTACCTTTTGCATCTTCCTCGGCCGTGCTGATCTTCATGGTGCGGTCGAATGGCAGGTCACCTTCGTTGACCAGTTCGAGCGTTTCAACAGCCGCGCCGATTGAATAATCATTCTCCAGCACCTTGCGGCGGAAGATCATGCGACACGTCTCAATCTTCTTGGCGAGACGAATTTCCTCTTCGCGTGTCAGCAGGCTGATCTCACCCATCTGTGTGAGGTACATGCGAACCGGGTCATCAATGCGTCGGCTCTGGGCTTCCTGCAAAGCCTGAGCCAGTTCCGCACGGATGGCTTCTTCGTCCATTTCCTCCTCTTCGGAGTTGGACTCTTCATCATCGTCACCCTGAAGCTCTGCCGACTCGGCCGGCTCGGCTTCTTCTTCAACGACAACCTGTTTCTGCTTGGCAGGCTCGGTTTCCTCGACAACGGCGCTGAGCCGGGCTGCCTTGAGTTTCTCGGGGACGATATGCCCTTCGATCAACTGCACGGAAAGTATGTCAAAGCGCACGAGCAACTTGTGAATCTGGTCCGGGTCGACCATTTCGTCAGGCAGCAGCGCGTTCAGTTCGTCATAGGTAATCTTGCCGCGCTTCAGGCCGCTTGCGACCAGTTCGTCAATTGCAGGATGGGTCCCAGTCTCGATCACGTTCCGTCCTTTCCAACAAATCCATTGAGTGCCATTTGGCTACGATGACAGTCCCGGCCGGGCAATCCTCACAGGCGAAGGAGATGCCCGGCGATGTTCCAACATTTGTTTGAGTAGTAATTGTTCGTCAGTCGGCGTATCCGTGTCCTTGTCCGCCTGCCGGTTCAACAAAGCTTCCCGGGCCTGATGGTATTCCTGCTCACGCTGCTGATTCAACAGAGTATTTGCAGCGTCGTGTAATACCTGCGTCAACTGCTCTTCCCTCCCGCGCAAGGCGGCGTCCAGTTCCATTTCAGCCTGCGTGACAATCTGGGCCAGATCAACCCGCCCTGTCTCCGCAAGCTCTGCCAATACGCCGGACAGCGTGATGTGCTGTCCCTCTGCCAGATGGTCGTACACAAATTCATACAAAGACCGCCCCGACTGTGTCATAAACTCGGCCGGGGTGACCGCTTCGTCAATTGTGCGTCCATCGGCTACCGACTGATGAAATAGACCCGGTTCCCTTAGTAAACAACCTATCAGGTTCCTCTCAGCAACCGCTATGGCCTTAATTTTAGGCGCGTTTTCCGGGTTGGCCAGTAGAAAATCAGAACTATTTTCACTTCCCGGGTCCGCCGTAACCACTTCTGACGGCTCGACCTGCTGACGCGGCTGCGATGACTCGTCCGAACGGCTCGGCCGGCTTGACTTGACCGGCGCCAGATTCCGCAACATCTGCCCGACCAGCGTTTCCGTCAAATGCAGCATTTCCGCCAGACGCTGTACGACCAGCGATCGGCGAATCGGGCTTAGTTGGTGTACTCCCAGATTGGCAATCCGCTGCAGATACGATTCGGCCACGCGCTGACGCCCGGTAACCGAGTCGGTTGCGTCAAACTCGTGCTTCATGCGCTTGAATTGATAAGTCAGCGCGTCGTCCGCATCGCCAACCGCCTGCTCCCAGAGTGCTTTGCCGTCCGGTCTGGCCAGCAGTTCAGCCGGGTCCTGGCGGTCAGGTAGAACCGCCATGGCAACGTCCAGTTCGCTGCCGAAGAAAACCTCGATCGCACGGTCAGCCGCGCGCTGGCCGGCTTCATCCGCGTCGAAGATCAGGACCACCCGGTCTGCAAAATACCGCAGGGCCTTGACGTGTTCCCCGGTCAACGCGGTGCCCAGCGTGGCTACCACGTTGCGCAGTCCCGCCTGATGGCATGCGGTGACGTCTGTATAACCTTCAACGATAACAGCTGTGCGAGCCCCCAGAATGGCCTGCTTGGCCAGATGCAGGCCGTAAAGCGTGCCGGACTTGTTAAACAACGCGGTTTCGGGGCTGTTCAGATACTTCGGCTCGTCTTCGTCGCGAAGCTTTCTGCCACCAAACGCAATCGGCCGGCCAATCGCGTCACAGATCGGAAAGATCAGCCGATGACGCATGCGGTCGTAGTGCCCTTCCGCCTGCTGACGCTTGCTGACAAGACCCGCTAATTCGAAGCCTGCCAGATTCCAACTCTTGTTTCGAACGGTGTCAGTCAGCCCGCTCCAGCCGTCCGGCGCGTAACCGATCTGGAACTGTTCGATCATCTCAGGGGTAAACCCGCGCGACTCGAGATAGTCTCTTGCGATTTCACCCTGTCTTTCGTGACCCAGCATGTGTTGGAAAAACGCCAGTGCTTTGCCGTTGGCATCCGCAATCTGTCGGCGTTCGCGCGCGGCGGGCGATTCCGGTTCATCCGCCCCCCGGCGATGCGATACCAGCTTGATCCCGGCCCGGTCAGCCAGATACTGCATGGCCTCCGGAAAGGTCATTTTGTGGTAGTTCATGGCGAAGCTGAACACATCGCCGCCGGCACCACACACAAAGCACTTGTAAATCTGCTTCACAGGGGAAACGAACATCGACGGATTGTTGTCGTCGTGGAAGGGACAGAGCCCGGCAAACTCCTTGCCCTTGGGGTGAAGGCGCACATGCTCACCAATCAAGCGAACCAGATCGGTCGCTTCCTGGATCTGCCGTTTTTGATCGTCTCGATCAGGCATTCACACCAACCCAATGCGACATCGGCCGTACAACTCACCAGCTCTGTTACCGTCTGACCCGCCTTCCATGACGCGCAGCACATCCATGTGAGACCCGTTGTCAGACTTTATGCGTCATACGACAAAAAGCCAGCAGCCTATTCGCCTGGGCGTCTCCCACAATCAGCCGGCAATACGCAACCGGCTGTATCTGTCTACACCGTCCCTGCGTGCAGGACGGCCATTTCCCTATATAACTCGTAACACACGCGCAGCGTCAGTCAAAGTAAAGTCGAACAAAACAGCAAAATTCCTGCATTGCTCCCCTACCGAGATGTTAAACGGGTATATCCGTTAAGAAAATCAAAACCTGCTTCAAAATCTTACGAAGCGGCCTGATCGGGCTTGTAAGCGTATTTTCGCTTCAGCGGCTTGACCACCAGACCCGAGCGGATGGCCTTGGCGGAGACGAGCACGCGCTGAGGCGAACCATCGATCACTGCCGTCACCTTCTGGAGGTTCGGACGGAAGGTACGGCCAGTCTTGCCGGTGACCTTGATACCCACGCCGCCAAGATACTTGGCCTTACCGCGGAAAGAGTACTGTTTGCCGCTGGTGGTCCGTTTGCCGGTAAATTTGCAGACTCGGGGCATGACGCCGTCCCTTATCGCTTGGGTTGAATCGAGCCGGGTATTGTAGAAGAGGGTCAGCCCGGATGCAAGCGGATGAACAGACCACCCGGACGTCACGATAAACCGCCGTTTTGGATTGTATAAATACTGTATTATCAAATTCTTGCGCAAGTAAACAGCTCGAGGCAGATTCGAGCGACCTAAACTTGCAGGGATCTGCTTTGACTCTATGGAGCTATCCGGAGAGGAAAAGAGGTCGACACTTGGTCACTGAACCAGCCATCTCGTCACTCGCTTACCAAACCCGTGCCTCGAATAAACATAAATCGCCTTGACGCTGCCACTTGGGACGGCTAGATTGCACATGGGGAAGAACGCGAAAACCAGCCAATTGGCCACCTGTTCAGGGAGCCCTGATTCATGACTGATGTGCGATGTGTCTGCGCGGCTTTTGCAGTCGCCTGTTTACTGCTATCCGGCGTTGTTCAGGCCCAGGATAAGGAACTGGCCGGTACGTGGGAGGATTTTAACCACTACGTCCTGATCGCCCGGCCCGACCTGGCGCAAGGCCTCGGCGAGCAATTACTCAACGCTGACGACGAGGTCCTGCTCGACGTTGTTGAAGCAAGTTCATATGCCGAGACCTACGAATCAACCCTGGGCCGCGCCAGCAAATTGGAAACGCTCAAGGACATTGCCAAGGGTCTGGAAAAGAAAATCCAGTCCGCCCGAATCAAGCGCAGCCGTGAGCCGGCCCGAATCGAAGATGACATTGAAAAACTTGGACAGGGGTCGCGCGCGAATCTGAATGCAACCGCTCGCCTGCGTGCCGCCGGTCAATATGCGGCGCCTGCCCTGCTGGCCGCACTACAGGACGAAACGCGCAAGCACCTGCATCCGTTCATTCTGGCCGCGATGGTTTCGTCCGGTCGGCCACTGGTGTACCCGCTGGCCGTCGCGCTGCCGGACCTCGAGGCGAGCGAACAGTCCAAAATCGCACAGGTACTGTCGGAAATCGGTTACCCCCGGTCGCTGCCGTACATCAAGGAAGTCATTGAAAATCCAAAGACCGATCCTTCGGTACGCATCATTTGCGAAGCGGCCTACAGGCACCTGGCGGAAACAGCAGGCGCGCCGGAAAACATTTCCGCAGCGGAACTCTACCTGACGCTCGGCGAAAATCACTACGCCAACGCAACAGCGGGCGACCCGATCGCCGGCTTTGATCCGAGTGATGAAAAAGGCATGGTGTGGAACTACACACCGACCGCCGGACTGGTTGCCACGCCGGTTCCAGGCAATGTTTTTGGCTACGTACTTACGATGCGTGCCACTCGCCGCGCACTGCAGTTGAATTCCAATATGTCGCCGGCACTGAGCTTGTGGCTCGCCGCCAATCTCGTGCGTGAAAACAAGCTTGATGGCGAAGTCGACCCGAGCTACCCGCGCAACAAAAAGGAAGCGAGCTACTACCTGAAAATGGCAGGCCCGCTCCGTCAGCATGATGTGCTGGCTCGCGCTTTGAAAGACCATGACCCGGCACTCGCGTTAGACGTTATTGAAGCACTGACTGCCACAGCTGGCACGGATGCCCTGATCAATCGTGAAGGCACGGCGCAACCACTGCTGCAGGCCCTGAGCTATCCGGACCGACGCGTTCGATTCCGTGCTGCTTTTGCAATGACCAATACCCGGCCGGTGGACAGCTTTCCCGGCAGCCACCGTGTCGTGCCAGTGCTGGCTGAAGCGGTGCGCCAGACCGAAGACCGATATGCGGTTGCAATTGGCGAAACTGAAGAATCAGCACAGCAACTCGGCGGCATCCTGCGTGAAGATCTCGGCATTCAAACGGCGACCGGCCGATCGCTGGGCGATGTGCTCTCTGCCGTAAGCACCGGCCCGGGCGTTGATCTGATCGTCGCACAATTGCCGCTGGACGGCATCATCGAACTGCAGCGTCAACGCGTGCTGGATTACAAGTTCGCCGCCACGCCGATGCTGGCACTGATGAAGAATGCATCGGAAGTCACCACCCTGAATAACCTTTACCGGGATGAAGGCAATGTCTTCCCGATCATTGTCTCGGCTGATGCGGAGCAGTTGATGCCCGCCATCGACCAGGCGATCAGTGACTTTTCCGGCGAACCGATCGAATCTGATGAAGCGGAAATGTTCTCGCTGACGGCGCTGGACCTGCTTCACCAGATCGGTATCGGACACGGCAAGGTGTATAGCGCATCAGATGCCGAAGTCGCGCTGATTCAGGCACTCGGAGATGAACGCGACCCGATCGTGATCAAGTCAGCCAAGGTGCTGAGCCTGCTCAACAGTGAAAGGGCGCAACGCGCGATCGGCGATGCCGCCCTTGATCTGACCCGCCCGTCGGACCTGCGAATCGAACTGCTCGGCAGCCTGGCGGATTCAGCCAACAGCTTCGGCAATCTGCTGACCGATCCGCAGGTGCTCAAGGTGCTGGATCTGGTAAGGACCAGCGAAGACGAACTGAGCCAGGCGGCCGCACGCGTTCACGGCGCACTGACGCTTCCGACGGAAAATGTCGTCCCGATGATCGCGGAGTAACCCGCTTAGACTGTTACGGATTTGCCACACGTGCGATCTGATCGCTGCTAAGCGCGTAGTCGTAGATGCGCAGGTCGTCGATGGTTCCCTCAAAATAATCAGAGTAAGGCGTGTTGCGGTTACCAATCGTGACTGGGTTATTGTTGGTGATGTCACCGAGCGATGTATTTGTTACCGAGTATGTCGCAACGCCATCGAAGTAGACTGTCAGCGTGCTGGTTGTGTCGAGCGTGACAGCAACGTGATGCCAATTGCCGTCGTAAACAGTCGCACCAATCCATGCGGCACAATACATGTTTGTGACGCCGTCTGAAACTTGTGCCGTGATGTAACCGCTGTTGCGTTGAAGGTAATAGTGAGCGCCGCCGGAAGAGTACTTGGCAAGAATGTAACCGTAATTACTGCTTGCCGTGGTCTTGATCCAGGCGGAAAGCGTGAACGTTCCCGTTCCGAAATCAAGGCTGCCATCTGAAGGATTCGCAACGCGGATCATGTCGTTGACGCCATCAAACGACAAAGCGCCACCCATCAGGCCGGTAACAGAATCACTGGTGAAACTCAGCCCACCTTCGAGTGTGCCATCGTGGCCGGCAAAAGTGGCGTCCGCCGCGGTGGTGCCTGTTGATTCATCAAGCGCCCATTGCCCCACCAGACCACAGCGCGGCTCCAAAGCAATGTGGCTGTCAACGAGCGATACCTGATACGTCACACCGTCATAGTTCCAGCCGGAGCTGTCAGGGGTATCGCCGCTGACCAATTCATCCAGGTGCCACAATGCGACCAGATCCAACTCCGGCCGGCCGTACGCTCCGATCCCGCCATTGACCTGATCACGGATTTCATCTTCCGTTAAAGCTCGATTAACCAGATACACCTCATCGATCTCACCGTTGAAATGTCGGTCAGTACTGTTAATCACATCGCGCACGCCAATAAAAGCGCGATGATTCATCGTATAGATCTCGCCGCTTGTAGTGACCGTATCCGTCAGTATTCCGTTGATGTAGAAGCGGACTTCCCGGTCTGCCCCATTATCGCTCACTACAACGTGAAGAAAGTTCCACGCCCCGGCAGTATAAAAGCCGTTCGTGGTTGTAACGGCTAACTCGACATTGCCGCGCGATTCAAAGCGGATCGCGCCGTCGCTGCGCAGCCAGACGGAGATACCACCCATACTGTTGGTACCACGCTGTTCAAAGTAGACCTGGTAATCGCCATAGCTTGCAGGTTTAACTGCTGTACCGATCGAAAAGTCATCACCTGCAACAGGGAATCCCGGAATCACCCCCACATCTACATATGACGTCGTTCCATTGAATGATGCTGATGTGCCCGGCTCATTCCGGCACTCCATACGAGGCCCATACATCGGCTCGGGCTGTTCGAGCTCCAACGCGCCCAGGCTCGGCTGCGCCCCCGGAAACGTCCCCGAAATCTGCGGCACGACGATACCCGCCCCGGCCGCGGTGGATGTCGCCTTAAGCCTCAGATCCAAGTCCGACGGCAACGGCATGTCATCCGAAGTCGGCGCGGACGCGTTCACAAAGATGACGTAATCCAGAATCACAGCATCCGTCCCCCAGCCGGTTGAACTGACAAAGTCCGCGAAACTCGAAAGCGTATAAGTATGTGTGGGAGTGGACCAGAAAAAGAGATTGTTCGTCGAACTGTTATCGCGATAACCATTGTGATCCAACGCCAGCTGATTCGGCGTCTTTGTGCCGGACCAGATAAATTCGTTAGGCGCGCCATCGCGACCAATGAAAAGGTTGTTCTGAAACTGAGAATTAGACCAGCCGAACGTCATGTCGAAGCCGGCGTTACCGATGACCGTATTGTGAAACACCAACAGGCCCGACGGCTCACGATTGAACTTGAACGAACCGCGAGTCACGTTGTAAATGACGTTGCGATAAATGTAATTCGGCCCACCCCAGACCGGCTGGCAGCTGATTGAGTTGAACACGTTGTAAATAAAGTTGCGATAGGCGCGCACGTTGCGATCCGAATAATCCAGCTCGATCGCATCGTCCGCCATGTTGCTGATGATGTTGTATGCGAAGTCAGCCGACGCGTTGGCATGTGTGCGCTGGTCCGGCGCGGAACTACTGCCGAAACCGATTGCGTCCTCCCAGTCTTCAAACCGGTTGTAACAGACCACGTGTCCTGTGCCTTTAAGCCAAACACCATGTGAACCGTCTTTGATGTTCTGTGGAAAGTTCGTGTTGGGACCGATGAAGACGTTGTCCACGATGTACAAGTCTTTGCAGTTGCCGGACAGGGCATGAACAGCCTCCGTCGTATCAGTGATAAAACACCCTCTGATCACCAGGCCGGTTACACCATCATTACCGATGCCGGCAACGATCAGCCGATCCGCACCGCGCAACGTCAGATGTTCCAGGTAGTGATGATGGGCATGCTTGGCGTCGAACAAAACGGCCAGGCCACTGCCACCACCGGCGTCAAAAATGGCCTCGCCGTCGCCCGCTCCTCGAATAACAACCGGGCTGGTGGCTGTCGCTCCTTTGTCGGCCAGTGTGTAATCGGTCAGGGATGATTCCGTGTACGTACCGGCATGAACCAGAATGAGATCGCCCGGCTGGGCATCATCGTACGCATCTTGTAAACCGATGTACTCGTTCGTCCCCAACGGATCAGTATGAGTTGCCGGGAAAACATGGCGGGTAGTGCCGGTGATGTTCGCAATGGGAACAGGGCGCGTGGACGTGGTGACGGTTTGCGTTGTGCCACCACCATCGGGGTCCGTCATTGTGAAACGGACTTCATATGACGTGTCGGGCTGGAGATCCAGCACACAGCCGGCGAACTGGTTGGGCGTAATGTAATCACCACTATCAACCGATTCACCATTAAGCCGAAGCAGCGGCAATGCATTACGCCATGTCGTTGTACCGTCCGGCCGATAATCAACGGCAACGGTCGCATTGCGGTTGTCATCATCACTGACCGGCCAGACAAAATTCAGCGCAAACGGTGTTGCAGGCTCAATCTGCAAAGTGCCGGGCGTGATGGCCAATTCGAATCCATCGGGAGGCGATGCCGGATCCAAAGCAACGTTGCTGGACGCCCATACGACGCCGTAAAACAACAAGCCGTCAAAGCCGTTTCCGGAATAGTCGGTAGCCGTTTCGCCGACACCGTCATCAAAATGCCACCCGGCAATCAGATCGCTTTCCAAGGCGCTTCCGAAGTCACCCTGCCCACTGTTGTAGTAATTCTGTACGTCCGATGTGGACAACGCCCGGTTGTGTAGCCGCACCTCATCGATCAAGCCCTTAAAGCGCCGATCGATTTTATTCGACCTGTTACGGGCGCCGATAGAGACCGACTGATTGGCGATATTGACTTCTTCGGTCACATCAACCTGTTTGACCTGTGTGCCGTTGACATAGAACCGCACGCGTCGCACGGTTGTCAAGTCTTCCACGGTCACGTTAATGAAATTCCAGACACCCGGCGTATATGCATTTGTATCTGTCTGCGCGAGAAAGGAGCCGCTGCTTCGTGATTCAAGCACGATCGCTTTGTTACTCTTCAGATAAAGCGAGAGCGAACCGCCGGCATTGCTGCCGCGACGCTCAAAGTAAATCTGGTAGTCGCCTGCGTCATCCGGCTTGACAACCGCCGAGATCGAAAAATCACCGTCGGCCAATGGAAAATTATCAACATTGCCAATACCAACAAAGGCCAGTGAGCCGTCGAGCGATATGGCCGTGTCAGAACCAGACGCAGCAGTGCCGGCCAGCATCGTCAATATAAAAGCAACCACGCGATTCAAACGACAGATTGAACTTCCGCGGAAGGTCGAGGAACTGGACATGAAGATTCTCCTTTTCCATGACAAACGAGCGGTGTGAAAACACCACGTTGACAGCAAAGAAACGAGCCCGAAAGGCAACAACAACTGAAGACCGGACAGGCGGCGAGAAGTAAAAAAAATAGAAATGCCGCCGCGGATTCTCTTTGTTATGTTAGCGCTAACACATTAAAATGTGATCGCTAACATTGTCAAGGAAATTTTTCGTCTATGTCTGAATCGGTCACGATGAGCCAGATTGCCAGCCTCGCCGGCGTGTCGCTGATGACCGTCAGCCGAGCGTTAAGCGGCCGCGGGCCGATGAAAGAACAAACGCGCCAGCGCGTACTGGAAGCCGCAGAGCAACTCGGCTACCGCGCCAATGCGGCCGCAAAAGCGATCGCCACCGGCCGCTTCAATACGGCCGCCCTGCTGCTCGATGCGCAGCTGTCGCGCAATCACCTGCCGCCACAACTGCTCTACGGCATCCATCAGGCGCTGGCCGAGCGTCAAATGCACCTGACTCTGGCTCAGATGGATGACGAACAGCTCACCGATGAGTCGCTTGCCCCCGTGATGTTGCGACAGGTGATGGCGGACGGACTACTCGTCAACTACAAGACCGGCGTGCCGGCAAAACTCGTGCGTCTGGTTAATCGATTCAAACTGCCCTGTATCTGGATCGAGTCCAAACGAGCTTATGACTGTATTTACCACGACGATGTCGAAGGCGCCCGCCAGGCAACTGAACACCTGCTGAAACTTGGACATCGTCGAATTGCTTTTGCAGACAACCACCTGAAATCTGATAGCACAGCCGCGCGAAACAAAAATATTCACGTCAGCCTTCCAGACCGGCGTGAAGGTTATCGACAGGTCATGGTTGAAAATCGACTTAAGCCTCGATTGATACTCTGCGATGATGATCTGAAGGAACATGACCGCGTCGCCTGGGCGCGAACCTGGCTGGAACGCAATGATCGGCCGACGGCTGTCGTGGCCTATGTACCCGCGACAGCGCTGCCGATCATGTTTGCCGCTGCGTCTATGGGGATCAATATCCCGGGAGATCTGTCGGTCGTGACGTTCTCCGAAACAAGTGGAGCCGGCAGTATCGGATTAACGCACCTGCATCTGCCTGAGTTCGAACAGGGTAAACAAGCAGTGGACATGTTGATGGCAAAAATCGATCACCCCGACCGACGTATTCGATCCGTTGCCCTGGATATGCCAATGGTTGAAGGCCGAACGTGTGCTGCCCTCACATAGCCAGGCCCCATTTCGACTCCAGCGACAAATGAAATTCTTTATTCAATCGCATCTCGGCTAAATTACATTCAAATACTATTATGCATGTATGCGAATCAACGCTTGCATCGTTACGTGCCTGTTTATTGCACTGGCATATCAGTTCGCCCTCGCAGATAACTGGCCACAGTGGCGCGGGCCGAACTCAAACGGCATCATCAACGAATCTTCCAATTGGCCCAATGCGTGGCCGCCAAAGGAAATCTGGCGCAAACAGGTCGGCAAGGGGTGTACGTCCCCCATCATCGCCGATGGCAAACTCTATGTCATGGGTTGGCAAGGTCCGGACAACTACCGCAACAACCCGCAAGGCAAAGACGTCATCACCTGCTATGACGCTAAAACCGGCAAAGTAATCTGGTCGCAGTCTTATCCCGCGCGATATCAGTCGCGCGTGCGCACCGGCGATGAGCGCATGTACGGCGGGCCATCTGCCACACCAACCTACGACACACAGACCGGCATGCTCTATACGCTCGGTGTTGATGGTGAGCTCGCGTGCTGGGACGCAAACAACGAAGGCCGTCGCGTCTGGCATTTCAATCTGCATGATAAGTACACCATCAAGCGCCGACCCGCATCCAGCAAAGGGCAGCGGGACTATGGCATGACCTGCTCACCATACATCTTCGACAACCAGTTGATCGTTGAAGTAGGCGCAGCACAAGGAACCGTTATCAGCTTTGACAAACGCAGCGGCAAGGAACTCTGGAAATCACAGTACAACCGTGAAGCAGGTCATACCGGCGGCTTTGCCCCGCTTCTCGCCAACGGTCAGCCGGCGCTTGCACTTCTGGCCTTGCACAACCTGGTTGTATTTCATGCGTCCGGTAGCAAAGCAGGCCGAACGATTGCCACCACCGAGTGGATTACCGATTACAGTTGCAACATTCCGACACCCACGGCGCTGGCCAGTCAGATCGCCGTGACGAGCGGCTATAACCGCAGGCGAACCACATTGTTTGAACTGAAAAACAACGAACTGCAAAGACGATGGCGGGTGCGTGAACACGCCGCTGTCAGCAGCCCTGTTGTCCATGACGGCATGGTCTTCACCGTGAATAATCAACTGCAAGCCAACGCCGTCAAAAGTGGCCAGTCGCTCTGGAAACATGGCCGCTTTGAACATGGCTCGTGCCTGGTCACCAAGACGGACAACAAAATAATCGCATTCGGTCGCGGCAGACTCGCGCTGTACGACGCCAAATCCGGCAAGGAATTGTCGCATGTCGACAACATCGTGCGAGGCGTGTGTTATCCGCATATCGCCCTGTCTGACGGCATCATTGCAGTGAAGGACCGTGAGGGCAGCATGGCTATATTCTCTCTTCGAGAAGACGTTCAGCCGAGTGTTGTGCGACAAGAAAAAAGTGTGCCAGCTTTGGCAGAAGACTCACCCATGCCAAAGGTGTCCGATGCATGGCCGGGTAATCAGAATGCACTTGTATTTGCGTATCCGGGCGCTGAGCTTCAGCCTCGTGGCAATGGGGAAATCAAAAACAACGTCATGCATTTAAATGGTGGCGCTCTTCTTGCTGATCACGCCAGCCAGAAATTACTCGCTGGCGCGAAGGCTTCAAATCAATTCGCCATCGAAGCAATCGTCACGCCAAATAAGGCAAGCCAGATTGGCCCGGCGCGTATCATCAGTTTCTCACTCGACCCCTACAAGCGAAATTTTACCCTCGGACAGGATGGCAACCAGCTGACACTGCGTCTTCGCACCACGCAAACCGGCGAAAACGGGCTGCGACCACAGACAAAACTCTTTCCGATTACTGAAGGGCAATCGCATCATATCATTGTCAGCTATCAGCCCGGCCGCCTGACGGCTTATCTTAACGGTCAAAGAGTCATAGATACCGATCAGGTACAAGGCGACTTTTCAACTTGGGACGCACACCATCTGCTTTTCGGCAATGAATGGAAAGATGAACGGCCTTGGCTTGGCACCTTAGAAAAGGTCGCCATTCACACCCGCGTTATCGGTGCGAGAGAAGCAGCCCAAAGATACGAGTTAGCAAGCGGCAAGAAAATCGAACCGATCAAAAAATCTGTATCCACCCTAACTGCCGCACCACAGACGGCAAATACTGCCGACTACAAGTCGCCAACCAAAGACATAAAAGTGTTCTACAGTCAGTTTCATCAGGGATGTGAATGCTATCGCATCGAAACACCGAACGGTATCTGGTTGTATGACAAGAACGGCGGCGGATTCGCCGCACTCTATGACAAAGACGGCAACGACTGGATCAGCTACCGCCCGCGCGGTGGATCAGCAGGAAACTACCGCGGCATTCCTAATCTCGCAGTGTTCCACCCCGGCCAGAAAAACTGTGTCAGTCGCCTGGTGCCGACAGCCGGCGATAAGATCATCATTGAAACAAAAACCAAGGACGACAAGTGGGCATGCCGATGGGTCATCGACGAAACCAAGGCACAATTCACGTTGACCAAGGCCGCTGGCACATATTGGTTTCTGTACGAAGGCACGCCGGGTGGCATGTTCAACAAGAATGACGGCCAATGCCTGCGGTCCGGCGGCCTGACAACCCCGCTTGGCTCGCGTTGGGCCAAAGCTCTGCAGGCGCCAAGCTGGGTGGCGTTTACGAGCAAACGCACCAATCGTGCGATCGTTCTTATCCATCATGAAGCGGATGTCCAAATCGACTCCTACTGGCCGATGCAAAACAACATGACTGTTTTCGGTTTCGGGCGCGACGGCAGAACGATGAAGACTTACATGGACAAGACGCCCGCGACGTTTACGGTTTTATTGGTTGACAACCCCACCGCAGCGTCAATCCAGAAACTGGTCACTCACACGACACAGAAGTAATCTTATTCGTGAAGCCGAAACCGGATCGGATCGCCCAAACGATCTGCCATTTGCTTTGCCGACATGCCACTGTGCTCCAATACCCAATCGACCTCATCCGCCAAGGCACACGCAAACACACCCGGATCGTCGGCCGAGATGACCAGATTGACGTCTGAATTTAAGAAGCGATGAACAGGATGATGTTCCGGACCGGGCACCCCACCTATGCGCAGGTTGGAGGCTGGACAGCTTTCAATTACCGTTCCGAGTCTGGCCAGTTCGCCGAGGACATAGTCCTGTCGTTTGCGAACCTGGGCCAATCGTGACTCGTTGTATGGACGACTAACCGTAACGTTTCCATCACGCTGAGATAGCTGTTCGCGTTCCTGTTTGAGTAAAGTCGTATCAACATGCACACCAGCTTTTGTCAGGCTGGCTTCATGCGTCAGGTCGTAGTCAATCTGATCAATCCGTTCGCTGACCAGTTCCGACTGGTGCGCATTCTCCCGCCGTGAAACTGCAACCGCAGGATCCAGTCCTAAAGCAATGCAATGCCCCAACCGTTTGGCGCCATAAACAGCTGCTTCATGGCACCAGCGAATTGCGCTTTCCAGCGACTTGTCAAAGTAGGATTCACCCACGTGATACACAATGCCAAGCTGATGCGCTGCATGACGATCATTATCCGTCGCCACAAGCTCAAACAATTCGCGCTCCAGCTTCGGTGGATGGCCTTCTTCCGCATGGCAAAAATCCAAGCCGACCACAACCTCCTTCAATTGTGGATTGTCGCCCAATATCCGCTTGACCCACTGGTAGGCTTCAACCGAATTGCCGCGCGGCAAGCTGATGATGTACCGAAAAATGTCATCACCACGGCCGCTCTTGTTACTCTCATGAATCTGCTGAGCATACTGCGTGTGCTTGGAAATGAATGAGTCCGCCGTCTCCCGAGACAGCATGCATCGATACTCGACCAGACGCATGCCTTCGCTGCGATGTCGATTCAAGATCGCGCGCATGGACGCCGCGTTATTGCCAAAGGTGTCGCTCAGGTAACGCACCACACAGATCAGCAGATTAAACTTTGCCTGAAATCGACCAAAGTCCCCGCCATCCTTTTCCGTATAGACGAAAACGTCCTCTACCGCTTTAAGATTGGCAGGGTCCTTGGTTGCCGCCTCAAATAATTCAATCGGATCAACGCGCCGGCCGTATGCATCTTCAAATGCATCAGTAAACAATGACCAGTCGATCTCGCGATAACAGTCTCGCGACAGATCCACCAGATCGCCTGCAGTCAGACATCCGCCTGTATGGACATGAAGCTCACAAGTCTTCTGCGCAAGTAACGGATCAGCGCCCATCAGCTGATACTGATCGTCGGCTGCATGAACTGGCCGGACATCGCGTGCACGCTGACCTGACCGGCCAGATTCTGCACCACGGTCTGCAGTTCACCGCCGAGCTTCTGATCATCTTCATAGTTGCTTGTCGGGTTGCCGTTGTCGCTGTTCGCGCGTAGACGCATGTTGATCGGCACCATGCCCAGGAACGGCACACCCATCTGGTGAGCCATCGACTCTGCCCCGCCGCGACCGAAGATGTCATATTCCTTACCATCATCACCGATGAAGTAGCTCATGTTTTCCACGACGCCGAGCACTTCAATGTTCAACTGCTGGAACATGCGAATCGCTCGACGTGCATCGTCCTGCGCCACTTTCTGCGGCGTGCAAACCACTACGGCCCCTGTCAGCGGCAGAATCTGACTCATGGTCAGTGGGACATCACCAGTGCCGGGCGGCAGGTCGATGATCAGGTAATCCAACTCGCCCCATTGCGTCTGCGTTGCCAGTTGACGAAACGCACCGTGCGCCATCGGACCGCGCCAGATCAGCGCCTTGTCTTCCTCAACTAATTTGCCGATTGTGATTGATCGAATGCCGTGCACTTCAAACGGATTGATCATATTGCCATCGGAGGTCGTTACCTGCAGTTCATCCAGGCCGAGCAACGTCGGCAGCGACGGGCCATAGATGTCACCGTCCAGCAAGCCGACCTTTGCGCCGCTGCGCGCTAAACCAACGGCCACATTGACCGAGATGGTGCTCTTGCCAACACCACCTTTGCCGGCACCAATCGCAATGATGTGCTTGACATTCGGCAGCGGATTGTTTTCCGAAGCCTGTTCCTGGGGCGCCTTCGGTACGTTCGCGGAGAACTCCACCTCGACGTTATCAACCCCGTCCAGTGCCAGTACGGCCGTCTGCACGTCCTTTTGAATCTGATCTTTCAGCGGGCAGGCCGGCGTGGTCAATTCCACGTGAACATTCACGGAAGAGCCATCGATCTTCACCCCCTTGACCATATTGAGGGTCACCAGATCCTTATGCAGTTCAGGATCATTCACTTGACGTAACTGGTTAATTACCTGTTCGTTGGAGACCGTCATGGCTCACTCCTTTGCGGGGGTTTTCCGCATATTCAGGGCAAATCGGCCTGACATGGTAGGGGCTGGAACCGCTGCGGCCAAATCGGAGTTTAGGGAAATTCTGCAAACGGATGCAATAGTCCATCGCACGACACGTTTGTCTGTTTGTGAGCGGCAAACAGCCGCCAAAGGAGAATATCAAATATGAAAAGCTTCCGATCCAAACTGCAAAGCATTCTCGTCGCGGCAATGTTCGTCGCGTCACTGACACTGACTGGCACAATCGTACTGGCCGAAAGCAACGACGGCCTGGCCGGCCCCGATGCTCGCCCATCAACACGCCCCGCAAAGGGCTCCATGTCCGGTGAACGGCAAGGAAAGCGTGGGAAGCGAGAGCCGCTAAAGCGGCTGCTGCAAGGAATCGAGTTGACCGACGACCAGAAGGCACAAATGGAGACGGTCAAGACGGAAATTCGTGAACAGGCCAAGGCATTCCACGATAAAAACAAAGACGCGATCCAGCAGCTTCGCAGCGAATTCAAGGCGGCAAAAGAAGCCGGCGACAAGGAGAAGCTGACAGAACTGCGCGACCAACGCAAGGCACTCTTTAAGGACGCGCCGAAGCCTGAAAATATCGCCGACCGCGTCCGAGCAATTCTGAATGAAGATCAGCAGAAGACGTTTGACGCCAACCTCGAAGAGATGAAGAAACGCATTAAGGACCGAGCCAGCAAGGGACCGCGCGGCAATCGCGAAGGCAAAGGTCCGCGTGGTAAGCACAAAGGTACCGATGGCGATACGGGCGACGGCAACACCAACAACGATCAACTCGACATGTAGTCGCGGATTATCTCGACAGACGTTCTACCGATCTGTCCCCTTTCAGAGCCTGACCGGTCCCCCGCCCGGTTGGGCTTTTTTCTTTGGGGAATCAAACGGTTTCCGATTGACTCTCATGCGCAACGGGCGCTGTATCACGGGGTCACAAATCTACCTGGATCGTGTCACGATCCGGCTGAAACGAAACCCAACGAAGTTGTCAACGATGAACGCACGAGTATCAATCAAAAACCGCATCAAACAGTCAAGCGAGCCGTCGCGTCCTCGCGACGGTTAATCTCTAACTACCATATCGCGTACGAAAATTGAATCGTTACTGCCGCTGTACGGGACCGCCGCGAGGACGCGGCGGCTCGCATTCATATGTGAGATTCAGGCTTGAATTTCGAGAAGTTTTTCCGGGCTTTCCGGCTGTCCGGTACGGGCACTGAGAAGGCAAGCCAGCGCACAGGTAAGGGTGCTGGCTTCCAGTTTCGCATCCGGGCGTGGCGAAGAACCCAACGGTTCGCGCATCAACTGCTGCCAGTCCTCCGCAATCAGATGTGCGAAGCCAGGTGGCTCCGGCTCATGCGGATTACTATCAAGTGTGCTGCCTTCTTCTTCATACAATCGATAGTGATCGTCATTGACGAATATCAGGCCGGTCTTGCCGACCACATCCAGACGCCTCGTGCGCGACGCCGCCATATCGCTGATCTGTAGTGTGCAGGCACTACCGTTGGCCAAACGTGCATGAGCAGTGAGATGTCCTGTCAGGCCGCGTGGATCTTCCGGCGCGCGTTGCAACGGCCCGCCAAGCGATGCGTCGATAGTGTAAGGCAGCGGCGCGAAGTGCAATATAACCTGCCAAGCGTCGACCAGTTGGGCGAATAAAGATTGCGTGTTCGGACGCGCAAAGCTGGTGAAGTTAATCAGCTTGATCTCACCAAGCACGTCCAGAGGATCAGCCGCGCTGTGCCATCCGGCACCACGCAAGAACGCCGGCGACAACTCGTACCGGCCTTCCGGCGCGATCCGCGGATGAAGCCTGCTGATGTCCGAATGGTCGGCCGCAACTGGCTCCAGTGCGAGAACCAACGAACCACCATTCATTGCCGCGATGACGTCATCAGGTGAAACATCCTGCATGGTCGCCAGCATCACATAAGCAGCCGGCTTGTCGATGATCAACTGCCGCAGGTCGTCCAAAGTGGATAGTTCCAGTTCGCCGGCAAGTTGCTCCAGTTCACCACTGCGCGGCCCGCCGATCCCAATACACTGAACCTTGCCGGCCATATGTTGAAGCAGTTCGCGCACGATCGACACACGCGACGCGTCCGTCCAAACAATCACCTCCGGCAATCCGCTCATAAGCACAGATTACCACACGCGATGACCGATTGCCGCACATTTTGTGAGTCAGCCAATCAATTGTGTTATCGGTCATATTGATCCCAAGATGTCTATAATGACTTTGCGGCGCGGGTGTGGCGGCCGCTGCTGTCACCTGGCAGCAGAGGAAAGTCCGAACACGGCAGGACAGGGTGGTGGGTAACGCCCACCGGGCGAACTGGTGACGGTTTGTTCAGGGATAGCGCAACAGAAAGCATACCGCCGATGGGTCGTCCTTGACGGCCACAGGTAAGGTTGAAACGGTGCGGTAAGAGCGCACCGCCGATCTGGTGACAGGTCGGGCACGGCAAGCCCCACCTCGTGCAAGACCAAGCAGTCCAAGACAGCCTCGGCTGTCGGCGTCTGTCCGGCGCTTAAGGACGGGTTGGTTGCTGGAGTTGATCGGTAACGGTCAGCCTAGAGAAATGGTCGTCCCCGCCATCCCGGCGGGAACAGAATTCGGCTTACGACCCGCGCCGCTTTTTCATTCAACAAACCAAATGATTATGTCACACAAGTGTTCGCTGCGTGCAGTTCACGCATGCCGGTACACAAACGACACACCACAACAACACAGCTAAATCTCAGATCGCCATGTCAACATCAATTGTGCGCGTACGCGGCCTCGTATGCGTTTTCAAGCATCAATTGCGGAGACGGCACCGGGGCCTGTCGCCTTGTAAAGCTGACACGCGCCATCTGCCAAAGACGTAGCGTACCGCGATCCAGACGATCGCTGTTACTTTCAAACCAGTCGAGCAACTCGGCCAGTCGAACCGATTCCCGGAAGGGCTCATCGTCTGCGAGCAACCACAAAATAAATGCCCCAGTCAATGCACGCTGTTGTTCGTCACGGTCGTCCACAGCAACGAACAGACCCCGGTCATCCTGCATTGCGCCAAGCGCGGCCATGGCACCGTGATACGCGCGCGTCACCTCCGGCTGATCACCGTCATGATGTTCACGTAACACCTTCCCCAAGGCCGCCGCGACGGTCGCGGTGGTGAGCGGATCGTAGCCGTAGCTGCCATTGGGCTCCTGAGCTTCCAGAAGCATGTGTGTCATTTCACGGCTCAGCGACGTGGGGACATAGGTCAGCTCCACAACCCGTCGAAGCCCCAGCGCCGCGGCCGCAAAATGCGACTGCGACAGACGTATACGCAAAGACAACGGCAACTCCAGCCCATTGTCCAGCACGCCTTCAAGAATCCGTTCAAATCGAGCCGCTTCGAAGTATTTTTCCAGAAGATTGACGCTCAACATGTTCAGTCCGCTCCCGTTGTTTGGGTTTCGATATGCCAAATTTTTACCTAACATATTCCGGTTTGTCAACACCTGTGTTCTGAATTTGTTTGGTATTTTGAAAATTTCTTTTCGTAGTGTTTTGAGGCGGGTAGTCGACCGTTGATTTACAAGAAAGACAACTTTACGAGGCAGCCGTGAACCCGGTATTGGGCGTAGAACGGTTTTCAAGCCGACATATCTGAAGTTGGCCGCCCCATTCAGGGCGTTCAATCGGGTGCGCATAAGTGCCTGTGATCGGGCCTATGCTAAGATGTAACCATAAGTTCCCTCATACGGAGTCTGATATGTCACGGAAGATGACATTCGCTTTTGCAGTTCTGGTATCGACCGGCTGGATAATGACGATGATCGGATGCGCCTCGGTAGAGGGCGACGACCAGAACTACCGCATTAACAATCAGGATCGCGAGTTGTTTGAGACGGCCCCGCCCGGCAACGACAAGATTGGCGCGGAGGCCGATCCGATGCCGGTTGTCAGCGAACATGCCATCGCGTCGGCGAATGGTCAGCCGACCACGCTACCTGGCAATGAAGAGGTAGAACGCCCGGTGCCGCCACCGGTGTTCATGGATCTTCGCACAGGCACTCTGATGAAGGAGTACCCGCCTTCACAGAAGCACCAGCGCACGACTACGACGAAAGAACAGTCGGAACAAGCAACGTACACAGGCGAACAGATCGAAGTCCACCCCGGTGCCGGATCGCATAGCGAAGTCGAGCAGGTTGAAGCTGTGCAGCAAGCGACCTCGGTGGATCACGCCGAAGCTGAAATGAATGAAGTCATGGAAGAAGAAGCGGACGCCCCGTCGGTTTCAGGTATTGATCGTTCACACTGGCGTCGTATTCGTGTCGGGCCGGCCGACGGTTCCGTATCGCACCCGCCGAAGTATTTTGAAGATCACAATCGCGCCAAGCCAATTCGACAAAAATTAGACTTTGACGATTCACTGAGCACTCAAGCCGGCGCGGCGACAAGCGGTGCGGACAAGGCCTCCTGGATGTCAGACGGCAACGCGGAAGAAATCGTGACACAGCCAGCCAAGTTCGGCTGGGATCTGCTCATCCTTCCAGTCAAGCTGGTCGTGCAGCCGGTCTGGTCAAGTGAAACGACACCGGAACCCAAGTAAGCAATCAGATTCACGCCTGTAAGCAAGAACGATTCTCAGAACTGACTATTATCCATCGCGTCGCTGATCTTGGCCCAAATGCGCCGACTGAGCTTGAAGAAGATCAGCGGAAATATCAACGTCAGTGCCAGCGCAACATAGAGCGTCCCTTTATGTCCCACCAACGCTGGCCCGATGAAGATGCACCAGACAGCAATCGGCGGCATGGTCAACATCATGTTAATAGTGATCGCACCGGTCATTTCACCGTGTCGATCTTCTTTGCCTTGTTCAGCGCGGTAATCTGGCATGGAAGTATTGTAGGCAGGTTTTGCGACCGCCGTCGGTTGGTGTAAAGAAAGTCGTCTCTTCAAGACCGACGCAAACCAGTGATAGCCGGACTGATACTTCGCCAATCGCGCATTTGCGATCATTCGCAGCCATTCACCTGCTTACTCGTTACACTACCGCCGACCATGACGGCTTCAACGAATATCAAAGCGGCTCTGTTCGATCTGGACGACACACTGGTGGACCACCAGCACTCGAGCCGATGCGGCTTGCTGGCGGTCCAGACGGCCAATGACTGTTTCGCCGGCCATGATATTCTGACACTCGAACAAGCTTATCAAAGCCTGATCGGAGAACTTCATTCAAAAGTGATGGCGGGCGAACTGACGCTTGATGACGCGCGCCGCCAACGCTTTCTCGAATTCCTCAAATGGGCCGGATCAGATGTCGATCGTGAACAAGCCGACGCGGCTGCCGAACTGTATCGACAAACCTACAACGATACGCAACGTCTGGTTCCCGGCGCGCATGAATTGCTCGAATCACTACGCCCGGAAATACGCATCGGCATCGTGACCAACCACGTTCGCGCGGAACAGCTCAAAAAAATCGACCGATGCAAGCTTAACGGCCTGTTTGAATCGCTGGTCGTATCAGAAGACGTCGGCGCTCCCAAGCCCGATCCACTGATGTTCCAAACCGCACTGAAAGAACTGAACTGCGGTGCATCCGAAGCCGTGATGATAGGCGATTCATGGGAAGCGGATATCGAAGGCGCAACGGCCCTGGGCATCCGGTCCGTCTGGCTGAACAGGTACGGACATGAATGTCCCGACCCAACAACCGCAACAGAGATCAACTCGTTGGAACCGATTGATCGGATACGTCAACTGATTCTAAGTGAGTAACGACTTAAGTTCAGGACGAACAAACCGGCTTACGACTGCGGCGGCTGACGATGAGAAGCCAGCGGCACATAACGGCGACGACGGATCGCCCACTTGGCCCCCAGATAAATCAGCACCACCGCCAAACCAGCGCCCAAGCCAATGAACATTGGCAACGGACTGTCACCAGACTTTGCGGCCGGCGTTGAAGAACTGCTACTCGCACTGCCACCACTCGCTGTCTTCGCAGGCGGGATCAGATAAGCAGGACGCGATGAGGGTCGAGATTCAACTTTCACGGTCTTTGACGCAGAAGCCAGATCGGCACCATCAGGTGATTTGAGCGTATAGCTGCCAACGATCTGAATATCATCAGTACCAATAGCTGCCAGCGCTTTATCGAGCTTGTCCGAGTAGCTGGCGCCTTCGGATTTGTTGGTGCATTCGATGGCGATCCCAACGCCGACATACACCAATTCGTCAATCAGCTTGTCAGCGGGTTCATTTTTGTCGTAAACAATATCGTCATCGGTGTCGCGTTTGCCGTCCGGGCCATAGTCAATACCGACGCGGTGCTTGTCGTAGCTCGAGTTGGTAAGAGACGCGCTGAAGTCCAGCGCGTTGCCGGAATCATCGGAATCGATATCACACGAAAGATCTGCCAGCCGAAACTTCGTGCCATTGCCAAGAATACGTACAGCAAAATGCAGACGGCTACCCCGCTCACCGGCAAATGGTGAAGCCGGGTTATCGAATCCTTCCCACGAATGAAAGTTGGTGACGACAAGCTGGCCGAGATGCGCTTCACTGACTGTTTCGAACGCTGCAGGATCTGATTTGCGGTCGCTGATTGACGCCTTGCCATTGACGAGGCACTTGAGTGAGTTGTCGACAAAGCCTTGCCAGTTGTCCGAGCCTGAAAGGCTTGGTCCGATCGTTGGATGAATCTTCATGGTTACTGTTGCCTGAACAACCGTAACACTGACCAGCACTACCAAACCCGCAATCAAGCCCACTCGTGGCATATTTTTGACCCACTCAAAACAGGAAGTGAATATTGCTCACAGCCAAGTCATTATAGCTGTTTCGCAAATCCCAACAGCTATCCCACGCAAATTTTATAAAGGCGAAGAGGTATCTATGCAAATAGCCTTCATAAAAAGACTTTGCAAAACACGCGGTATCTGTCATGTAGACCTGACCAAGTGACGAATAAAAAAATCGCCCGACCTGCTGGCCGGACGATTTCGTCGTAATTCAATCATAAAAGCTAATAGAAGCAGGCTTTAAACCTCAACCGGGTTCAGCCACGGCATCATTGACCGCAGTTCTTTGCCGACCTGCTCGACCGGATGGTTGTGATCCTTCTCACGCTGCCCCTTGAACCACTTGAAGCCATCGGCATAGTCGTCACGGAATGTCTTGGCGAACTGGCCGGACTGAATATCCGCCAGCACCTGCTTCATCACCTGCTTGCTCTGGTCGGTAATGATCTTCGGACCGGTGTGGTAGTCGCCGAACTCTGCGGTGTTGGAAATGCTGTAACGCATGTAGTTCAGGCCGCCACGCTCGATCAGGTTGATGATCAACTTCAGTTCATGGCAAACCTCGAAATATGCCAGTTCCGGCGGATAGCCGGCTTCAGTCAACGTTTCAAAGCCGGCCTTGATCAAAGCGCTCAGGCCGCCACAAAGCACCGCCTGCTCACCGAACAGATCAGTTTCGCACTCGTCCTTGAAAGTTGTTTTGAGGATACCGCTGCGCCCACCGCCGACGCCGATGGCCCATGCCATGGCAACGTCGAATGCATCGCCAGTCGCATCCTGATGCACCGCAAGCAGACAAGGCACGCCACCGCCACGTTCAAATTCGCTGCGAACCGTGTGACCTGGGCCCTTCGGAGCAACCATCACTACATTCACATCCTGAGGCGGCGCGATCGTCTTGAAATGCACGTTAAACCCGTGGGTGGCGCCAAGCGTCATCCTTGCTGACAGGTTCGGAGCAATGCTGTTCTCGTACACTTCCGGCTGCACTTCGTCAGGCAGCGTCATAATGACTACGTCGGCCTGCTTGGTGGCCTCGTCCGCTGTCAATGGCGTAAAACCATGCTCAGCAGCCAGCTTGCCATTGGCCGACTCAGGACGATTGGAAACAATGACATTCACGCCCGAGTCACGCAGGTTCTGTGCGTGGGCATGTCCTTGGCTGCCATAGCCGATGACCGCTACGGTTTTCCCCTGCAGGGCGGTGATAGATCCGTCTTTGTCGTACAACGTCTCAATGGCCATGATTGCTTGCTCCAATGGTTTGGCTCTGATTCTGGCAAAGGTCGGCCAATCTAGTCCTAGAGGGGAGTGAGGTCAAACGGATAGAAAGCGGCCGGTGGCCGGTAGCCAGTGACCAGTGCAATGGAATGTGAACACGTCGAGCCCCCTTCATTTAGCGGCCGCCCCGAAGGGACGCTTCATCCGCCAAACCGCCAACCAAACCCTCACAATCAATAATTTTCCATATACCGAACATTTTCCAAATTTTTATTCAAGAAACCCCTTGACAGAACCCGAACATGATATAACCTGACAAAAACCAAACTTTGACGAGTACAAGGAGCCTCGATATGGTGACGGCCACAGCAAAACGATCCTCCAAATCAATCAGCAAGTCGCCTTTGAACGGGCGAAATAAAGGTGAAGACATGGCTAAATCAGCCTCTGGCAACGAAGAAGCAGCTCGACAAAGAGCGCTCGATCAGGCCGTCGGCCAGATCGAAAAAGCTTACGGCAAGGGTTCGATCATGCGGCTGGACGACGATCCGTCCAACGTCCCGCCAGGCATTCCGACCGGCTCCATCAGTCTGGATCTGGCCTTAGGTGGCCGGGGCCTGCCGCGCGGCCGCGTCATTGAAATCTACGGCCCGGAATCGTCCGGCAAAACAACGCTCGCCCTTCATGCAATCGCCAGCACGCAGAAGAAATCGGGCGTGGCTGCCTTTATTGACGCCGAACATGCACTAGACCCTTCCTGGGCCCGCAGATTGGGTGTGAATCTGGAAGACCTGCTGGTCAGCCAGCCGGACACGGGTGAACAGGCACTGGAAATTTGCGAGATGCTCGTTCGTTCCAATGCGGTCGAATTAATCGTGGTGGACTCCGTGGCCGCATTGATTCCCCGTGCAGAAATTGAAGGCGAAATGGGCGACTCACACGTCGGCCTGCAAGCCCGCTTGATGAGCCAGGCATTGCGTAAGCTGACCGGTGCCATCAATCGTAGTCGCTGCACCGTCATCTTTATCAATCAAATCCGAGAAAAGATCGGCGTGATGTTCGGCAATCCCGAAACCACGCCCGGCGGTCGCGCACTGAAGTTTTATTCATCTGTCCGTCTGGATATTCGCCGCACCGGCTCAATCAAAGATGGCGACAAGGCCGTCGGCAACCGAGTTCGCGCCCGTGTGGTGAAGAACAAAGTCGCCCCACCGTTCCGTGATGCCGAGTTTGACATCATGTTCAATGAAGGCATCAGCGCTACAGGCGATCTGCTCGATCTGGCAGTCGATTGCGAAGCGGTCAACAAGTCCGGCGCGTGGTTTAACTACGGCGACGTCCGCCTCGGCCAGGGGCGCGAGAACGTCAAGCAGTTCCTCAAAGACAACCCCGATCTGTTCGCGGAAATTCATGCAAAGGTGTTGCAGATTAAGGGCATTACGCCGAAGGACGACGCGGAGATCGAGGCTGAAACTGAAGACGGCGGAGCAAACGCGTAGACGGCGTCGTCCATACCTTTGTGTGGTTCTGTTTAGCACTTTAGCGTGCGTGTGCGTTATCGGGTGGCTGGCGGACTCAGGTCATAATCATCTAAAAACTCAAACTGCCGACGGCGTGGCGCGTCGGCAGTTTTTGTAATTTGTGCGTGCATTTCATACGTCCCCCCCCAAAGCCCAGACGCTCCTGCGTCTGGGACAGCAACTTTGCAGTTCATGCCCCTCACCTCATACCCTGAAAATGCCCATAACCAAACTCAACCGCCCCAGCAGGTAGTAACACAAACCAATCCCTCATTTTCTCCACAGATTTCCCCCTCCGTCATCCGATGAAAATACAGACCATGGCCGACCCACAGGACATCGTGGATATCCGGGGCATGTCGCCGCAACAGCCAGCTAACCGCTCCGCGGCAGAGGCTGGGCAGAAACGTCCCTGGCTCGCTGTACACTGGAAATGCTGCCGAGCCTACAGCCGCATCTATCGCAATCGAGCAGGCACCGCGTACGAGGGCCGATGCCCGAAATGCGGCTCTCCTGTCAAAGCCACGATCGGACCGGGTGGCACATCAAACCGCTTCTTTGAAGCGAAATAACAGATGATCGGTTTTGGCGCATGCCACTCCGCCTGCTGCGGCCGAATCGAAATCAATCGCGCCAATACTTACAAGATGAACATCAATTGAGCTGACTGAGCCCGGGGCCGAATGTCAGGGCGTTCTTACCCTGCTTCTTCGACTGCAGCGCCATTTCATCAGCCTTGTTGACCAGTTCTTCCGCGGTGCTGCCATCCCACGGGAACGTGGCAAGACCGCCCGAAATAGTCAACGTCCCTGGTGCTTCGCGCGTCAGCTTCGGGAACTTGTGATCCTGCACCGCCTGCTGGAATCGCTTGGCTGCGCGACGGACATCCGTCGGATGCTGACTGTTCGGCCGGCGCGGGCCTTCACTGTCCCAGAAGATAACCGCGAACTCATCTCCTCCCACCCGGGCGACAACGTCATGATCACGCACGACAGCTTTCATCAGTCGGGCCGTCTGCACGAGAATTTCATCGCCGGCATCGTGGCCGTACGTGTCGTTGTAGTGCTTGAAGTTGTCAATGTCGAAAAACATCACCGTCACCCGGAAACGTTCTTCCGTTGCACGACCGATGATCTGTTGCAGGAAGCGTTCAAAATAGCGCCGGTTCCACGCGCCGGTCAGATGGTCCGTCAGGGCCGAATCCGTCAACTGCTGCATCTTGTATTCAAGTGCCAGCCATCTCGACAGCCAGGCTGCCCAACTCGCCAGATCAGCTGCTTCCATCGGCTTAGGACAGTGCAGGTGGCCGAACTGTCGTGATTCATAACGGACAGGCTCGGCCACATGATCCGCCGGAATATCTTGTGTATCGCTCGCCCATTGCGCTTCTCGAAGCGGACTGCTGGCACGCAGGATGGACATCGCCATGGTCACGATAGATTTGCGATCGTGCAATAGATGTTCGACCAGATCGATATCACCCAGATCCGCGTCGGCTGCCAGTTCATCAATGGGCTCCATAGTGCCTCCCATTGGGGTTACAGCGTCATCGATCGCAGTCTGCACCGTATGGTGCAACGTCTTGTTGTCGACCGGACACATCGCATCGAGCAGTTCGATCGCTCGCACCGGCTGTGTCAGAAATACGTCAAATCCATTGGAAAGTGCGGATCGTGCAGCTGCAACCTGAGCATCCGTCGGTTGAGGCAACACGATCAGGCGCGCATGTTCTGAAAGCTTTCGAAAGCCGGCTGCGGCTGAAGCGCCAAGTTCGGACAACCCTTCCCCACTGCCGATCACAACGTCCGGCGGATTTGCGCCGGCTTCACCCAGCGCCATGATGTATCCGTCCGCCGTATGAACCTCCGCGGAAGAACCCATCTCATTGAGCAAGCCATTGACGTGTTCGACAAAACCCTCTGACCCGACAACCAATACGCGTTTGACCCTGGCGACGCGCTCGCGCCGGGCCGCGATTTCCGTCATCGTTCGGCTGTACTGGCCGCGCAACGTGTCGTCGCGTTGACTGTCTGGCTCAGAAAGCGGCGGGTTGGTGCGGCTGGTCGTGGTCACCGTGTATCTCACTCCCTGTTTACTGCTTCAATCATTCCCCGGATTCCATGTCGGTCAACATGCTCAGTTCGTCCGGCGTGAGCGGCTGACTTTCAAACGGCCTGATCGGCGACATCTGCTCAAAGTCCGGCGGCTCATACGGCGGCGCTTCGATCAGCGGCGTTAACGATGGTTCGCCGCGTTCATCTGTCTGATACTGCCAGCACGGAATCGTCGGGTAATACGCCGCCATGGCTTTGAGTATCTGGGCCATTCCAAGCTTTCGTTTTGGCTCATTGACCACAACAACGCTGGTTTGCTCCTTGGCCAGTTCGACCATGACTGACGCGGCGTCGGGTGCGACGCGCACGGGCAGCCCTCGTTTGGCGAACAACTTCAGCAACGGACGTGGCGCCGGCTCATTCATGTCCGACAGGACGAGAAACCGACAGACACGCACGCGCGTGGCAGGATGGGCTGCGTCTCCCATTTTCTGCATTCTAACTGACCTGCACCCAATCCCAAGGGTTCTAAAAATCCACGCTCAGTCGCTCAAATCGGTATGATGCCCGCGAAACGACTGATCGGACTCTACCTCGGATTTAATTAGGGCCAAGAAATGCGAGCTACGGACCGTCGAAATCATGGTTAAAGACCGTTGGCGAGCCGTATAACTCTTACAATCGATTCAACCGAACAATATCATGACCCAACACTGCATTTTTCTAGCGGCTGGCACCGGCGCACTGACACCGAACGACATCACCACGCTATTCCTGTCTCTGGCCATCATCCTTCTGACCGCTCGTCTGTTAGGCGAAATAGCACGGCGATTGGGGCAGCCCGCTGTTCTTGGAGAAATTCTGGCCGGCGTGGTGTTGGGGCCAACTTTCCTGGGAGCGATCAGCCCCGATGTCTTTTCGAGCCTGTTTCCTCTCGAAGGAAATGTATCGCTGGGGCTGGAGATGTTCACCGCTGTCGCAGTAACGCTCATGCTTCTGGCGGCAGGATTGGAAGTCGACCTGACCTCCGCGCTGAAACAGGGCAAAGCGACGCTTTTGGTCAGCACGACCGGCATGGTCTTTCCCTTCATCTGCGGCATATCGCTGGCATGGTTTATGCCACAGATGCTCGGCATGGAAGCGGGCAGTGACAAACTGCCGTTCGCCCTGTTCATCGGCGTCGCGCTGTCCATTACCGCCCTGCCGGTCATTGCCAAGATCCTTTTGGATTTGAACCTGATTAAATCCGACATGGGGACGCTGATCATGTCTTCGGCAATGATCAACGACCTGATCGGATGGATCGGCTTTGCCATGATTCTCGCAATGGTGCCAGGCGATACGGATGCCGCAGAAAACGGCAGCAGCCTGCTACAGACCATGTCGATGACGCTGCTGTTCATTGGCGTGATGCTCACCATTGGCAGATGGCTGTCACACAAGACATTGCCATGGGTGCAGGCTCACTTTGAATGGCCCGGCGGTGTGCTGACTTACGTCATGATCGGCGGCATCCTGTGTGCAGCGTATACCGAGTGGCTGGGGATTCACTCAATCTTTGGGGCCTTCATTGCCGGCGTGGCAATCGGGGACTCGCGACACCTGCGTGAAGGCACGCGGCACACGCTTCATCAGTTCATTATGAACATCTTCGCGCCGATCTTCTTTGCAAGCATCGGACTTCGCGTCAGCTTTGTCGAATCATTCGATTGGGGAATCGTCCTGCTGGTACTGGCGGTCGCGTTGATCGGCAAGATCGGTGGGTGTTACATCGGCGCCAAATGGGCCGGCCTTACCCGGCGTGAAAGCCTGGCGATCGGCATGGGTATGAGCGCTCGTGGCGCGATGGAAATTATCCTGGCCCAATTGGCAAAAGAAGCCGGCCTGATCAACGACAAGGCGTTTGTTGCGATCGTGATCATGGCTATCGTAACAAGCCTGATCGCCGGCCCAGCCATGCAGAAGCTGACGCTACGGCGACAGAAGCGCAAGCTTTCGGTGATACTCAGCGACAAACAATTCATTCCTGACGTCGCTGCAATCGGCCGCCGCGAAGCCATCGCGGAGTTGGCAACACAAGCCGCTGAACTCTCCGGACTGGACGCCGTCACGATTACGGAAACAACCTGGCAGCGAGAAGAGTTGATGTCCACCGGCCTCAGCGGCGGCATCGCCACTCCACATGCGCGCCTCGACAACTTGAAGTCGCCGCTCATGATCATCGGGCGCAGTACGCGCGGCGTGGATTTTGACGCGCCGGATGCAAGACCTGCCCATCTGATCTGCCTGCTGCTGACCCACAAGGATGACCCGGACTCGCAACTCGAAATGCTCGATATGATCGGCCGCACGTTTTCCAACCCCGCAACGGTTTCCGACGCTGCGGAAGCATCCAACTACACAGAGCTGTTGGCAGCGCTCAATCGACCGCACCCGGAAGATGCCCATTAATCAGACTACCTGACCAGTTGCTGATTTCTACGCAAGAGTACCGTGTCCGCTAAACTGTGCAGTAATTAATGATGACCGGATTGCTCACGAACGCCGCCTCCACACTTTCACCGTCAGAGATCACGCGCCTGTTTCTGGCGCTGGCGATTCTTCTGGGATTAGCGCGCCTGTTGGGGGAGACCGCCAAGCGTTTCAAACAACCGACAGTGTTGGGAGAAATCCTTGCTGGCATCCTGCTCGGGCCGACGGTATTCGGCTATCTTCAGCCGGAATGGTTTGAAACGCTCTACCCGTCCACCGGCAATGTTGCGATCGTCATGCAGGGGCTCGTCGTTCTGTCCGTTTCGCTGTTGCTGCTCGTGGCCGGGCTGGAGGTCGACCTGTCGATCGTCTGGCGACAAGGGAAAGTGGCACTCTGGGTCAGCGCAGCGGGGATCGCCTGCCCGTTTATCATGGGTGGAGGCACCGCATGGATCGCGCCAGGGATTCTCGGGTATGGTGGCGATCAGCCCAAAATTGCCTTCGCGCTGTTTATGGGCATCGCGCTGTCCATTACCGCCCTGCCGGTCATCGCCAAAATTCTGATCGACATGGACATGTTCAAATCAGACATCGGCATGCTGATCATGTCCGCCGCGATGATGAACGACCTGTTCGGCTGGATCGTCTTCGCCGTTGTGCTGGCGCTCATCTCACCGGATCAGGCCATGGAGAATGGGCCAAGCCTGTTAACAACAATCGCACTGACACTGATCTTCATCGGCGTCATGCTGACGGTAGTTCGGATCATCTTTCACCGACTGATCCCCTTTATTCAGGCCCATGTGAGTTGGCCCGGCGGTGTGCTGGGGTTCGTGCTGGTCATGGCGTTACTCTGTGCTGCGTTTACCGAGCACATTGGGGTGCACTCGATTTTTGGCGCCTTCATAGCCGGCGTTGCGATCGGTGATTCACATCATCTGCGTGAACGGACCCGCGACACGATTCATCAGTTCATTACCAACATCTTCGCGCCGATCTTCTTTGCCAGTATCGGCCTGGGCGTGAACTTCATCACGTCTTTTGAACCAGTACAGGTTCTGGTTGTGCTGACAATTGCCATTGTCGGCAAAATTGGCGGCAGTTATTTCGGCGCCCGACGCGGCGGTATGGCCAAGAAGGAAAGCCTGGGCATTGGATACGGCATGGCTGCCCAAGGCGCGATGGGCATCATTCTCGGCGAACTGGCGCGCACAGCCGGCCTGATCACCGAAGAACTGTTCGTCGCCATCGTCATCATGGCGCTGACCACCAGCCTGATGGCCGGCCCACTCATGCAACGCGTCTTCAAACGGGCCAAGCCACGCAGCTTGAGCAAGATGCTGAATGATCGGCATGTCATTGCACGCCTTAATGCTGTTTCCACACAGGAAGCCATTGTTGAAATGGCTGAACGCGCGTCCGAGATCACTAACCTGAGCAGCGAAACAATCGCTGACGCCGTGTGGAAGCGCGAGCAGATGATGCGCACCGGTCTGGAACACGGCCTTGCCGTTCCACATGCCCGATTCACCGAGATCGAAGAGGCCTACGTACTTCTTGGCATCAGCGAAAAAGGGGTGGATTTTGACTCTTCTGACGGCGAGCCTGCTCGATTGATTTTCCTGCTGCTGACACCGGAAAACGATACCGGCGCACAGCTCGAATTGCTGAGCATCATTGCCAAGACCTTCTCGGATGACCAGACTCGCCTGCGAACCCGCCGAGCCATCAATGCCACGGAGGTGCTGGCGGCCATAGCCCTGGCAGAAGCACCGCCGGTTTCGGCGATGGCGCCCAAGGACGACCACACCCTCGGTGTTTCGTGACCGATCTTTAATCGGACAACCAGATCCATCATGAAAAGCGCAGAATTCTCACTTGCCAAGTGATGCAACAGTCACCACAATGGCTCGCTTTGAATTGCAAAACCCAAAACATGGAGCCGACCAATGAAAGTCGCACTGCAACTGGGGCTTACTCCCGGGAAAACCGAAAAAGACAAAGCCAAGTGGGCCAAGGACAATGGCGTACAGGGAATTGAATTGAGCGCTTTCGGCGCAAATGTCGAAGGCATGTACCGTCAGGCGGATGAAATCACCCCGATTCTTCCGGTCTGCTCGGTTTGTGGTAACGCGACACTGGATGGGCAGCGCGGCTTCGACTTTCTGAATCCCGATCTTGCCAAGCGTCGCGCGAGCATCGATGGTAGCAAAGCCATCCTCAAGTTCTGCGGCGACGTTGGCGCCACCGGCCAGATCGTTCCGCCCATCTTCGGACCTCCAGTTGTTCCGAATCTCCAGCCTTGGAAAACGCCACTTCAAATTGAAGACGAACTGATGGTGGCCGCGTGTAATGAACTCGGCCCGATTGCGGCAAAGTACAAAACGCTGTTTATGCTTGAACCACTCAACCGCTACGAGCAACACTATCTCAGCCAGCAGGAAGATGGTGTGCGCATCATTCGCAAAACCGAAACCAAAGCCCGCAAAGGCATCGGCCTGCTCAGCGACTTCTTCCATATGCATATTGAAGAATTCAGCACGCCCAAAACATTTGCCGCCATCGGCAAGTACACGTCGCATATTCACTTGGCAGACAATACGCGCAAGGAACCGGGCACCGGCGATATTGACTTCGTCCCTGCCTTCCGTGCACTGAAGAAGGTGGGATTCAAGGGCTACATGGCCTACGAGTGCGGCATCACGGGCAAAACGAAGAAAGAGATTGAGAAGAATCTCAAGAAGAGCCTCACGTACATTCGTAACTGCATCAAGAAGGCGTAATCAATCAACGCCCTGACAGACCGGCTCTGAATTTCAAGACACGCTCAGTATCTGTGTGCCTGTTGACGCGCTGGTGACAAACCCGTCGGCAGGAATGCCGGTCTGCCCGGTATACGATTCGACGACCCGCTCCATCGCAGCGGCGGCGTTATCCGCCTGCGCCAGCGCGACGATACACCCGCCAAAGCCGCCGCCGGTCATGCGTGCACCAAACACGCCCGACTGTTGCATGGCCAGTTCAACCAGCAGGTCAAGCTCACTACAACTGACCGTATAGTCATCGCGTAATGAGGCGTGACTCTGGCACATCAGATCGCCAAATTGTTTCCAGTCATCTTTACCCAACGCGTCCGCCGCCTGCCGGGTTCTGGCTATTTCCGTAACCACATGACGCACTCGCTTAACAGTGATCTGATCTAACTCACCTTTGCGGCGTTCAAAGGCTTCAACAGATAACGAACGTAACGAGTCAATCCCAAGCGTCTTGGCCGCGGCTTCGCACTGCTGTCGGCGAACAGGATATTCGCTGTTGGACAACTCGTGCCGTACATTCGAATTCACAACCACCACACTGACTTGTTCCGAATTGATTGGCGCATGATCCGCTTTCAGCGACTTACAGTCCAATAGCAACGCGTGACCATCCCTGGCACTGGTGCTCACAAACTGATCCATGATGCCGCAAGGCACGTTCGCAAACTGATGTTCGGCCGCCTGACAGAGCAATGCCTTATCAACGGGATCCAATCTCTGATTGCAAATCGCTTCGACAAGCGTCGCGGTCGCAACTTCCAATGCAGCACTGCTGGACAGACCCGCTCCGATCGGAACAGTCGAGCAGATCAACGCATCGAAACCGGGAATCGTTATTTGGTGTTCCATACAACCCACCAGCACACCGCGCACGTAGTTGGACCATTCAGGATCATCCGGCCCAAGCCGGGGAGAGATATCGAAGGTGGCGATGTCCTCTTCACCCTCCGCCTCATCGGGCAAAGTCAGCAGGCGCACGGTCCGCCCCACACCACGATCAGCGACAATGACCGTCTGTCGGTCAATGGCAATGGGCAGCACGAATCCGCCGTTGTAATCGGTATGCTCTCCAATCAGATTCACACGCCCAGGAGCAGCAGCGGCATACTTTGCAGGCCGGCCGAAGTGGCGTTGAAATTGTTCAACCGCATGGGTCAAAAGGTCGTCGCAGCTTAGAGCAGACATGGATAAACCTCCGTGTTCCACTGCATGATAAGACCAAATCGGACTCAACGCAGTATCAATTTCTGGAACCTTGCGGTTTGTTTGCGTTCACCGGGGCCGCGGGCTAAACTTTCGGCCTTCGTCTGGCTGAAACAGGGTATACGAGTGCGGTTCGAGTTAATCGACCAGGTTGTCGAGCAGAACAATGATCACATCGTGGCTGTTAAGAATGTCACGAGTGCCGAGGAATACCTGGCGGATCATTTTCCAAGCTTCCCCGTGCTGCCGGGCGTGATGATGATGGAAGCACTCGTTCAGGCCGGCCGGCGTCTGTTGGCCGATCGCGGCGAATCTGGGGAGCCGTTCGTTCTCGGACAGGTTCGCAACGTGCGATATGGGAATATGGTTAGACCGGGCCAGAGCCTGGTTGTGGAAGTAACTTGCAAGGGCTGCAAAGACGGCCAATGGGAAATGACCGGGGTAGGACGAGTAGATGACTCAGTTGCGGTGCAGGGTAAATTCAGCCTGGTGCCATTATCCGAGGTTTCGGCAAGTTCCGGGGCCGGGTTGGGCTGAATATCCGCCTGCCTGATGACACCGCAATAAAGAATTGGAGCGAACGCAATGACGCAGGAAGAAATTTTCGAGAAGGTCAAGGAAGTATTGGTCGACGCACTGGCTGCGGACGATGATGAAGTCACGCCGGAGGCGAAACTGGTCGAAGACCTTGGTGCCGAATCGATCGACTTTTTGGATATCGTCTTCCGTCTTGAAAAGTCGTTTAACATCAAGATCGAACAAGGCGAGATCTTCCCGGCCAACGTGCTCGACGACGCCAACTACGTTAGCGACGGCAAGGTCACCGACGCGGGCATGGAAGAACTGAAAAAGCGCATGCCGCACGCCGACCTGTCGCAATTCGATGAAAGCCGCGAGGTGGAAGAGTTTTCCAACATCTTCACTGTGGATACCATCGTTAAGTTTGTCGAAGGCAAGCTCAACAACGCATAAACCTTTTTATCTGGAAGGCCGGCCGCCACTACCGGCATCGCCCGCCTAATGTTCAATGCGCTGGATCTGGCTCGATCGCATCCTGGAACTTGAAAGCGGCAAACGCAGCGTGGCGATCAAGAATGTATCGCTCGCTGAAGAAGTGCTGCACGATCATTTTCCAGCGACAGCCGATCGCGAGCCGCTCCCCGTCATGCCCAACACACTGATCATCGAAGGCATGGCTCAGTGCGCAGGCATTCTCGTCGGCTATACCGGTGGGTTCAAGGAAAAAGTCATTCTCGCAAAGATTGGTAAAGCCCAGTTCTGCGCAGCCGCCACGCCCGGAAAGACACTGCGCTTCACTGCCACACTCGAGCGATTTGATACGAGCGGCGCGAGTACTTCAGGCACCGTCGATCTGATCGACCCGGCAGTTGGCCCGGACAGCGCTATTCCGCTTGCCAAGATTGAATTGATGTTCAGCCACATCGACCAGAACCGGTCCGGACTGGCGTTTCCCGAACACAACTTTGTCTTTACGGACCAGTTCATGAACCTGCTACGTCAAAGTGGATTCGATCCAGGCGAGGTGATGGCATAACGTCCGTTTCATTCAGCTTCGCGCACTTCTCATCGCATGCTGCACAGATGCAAATTCGCCGCAAGCCAGAGGCGTGGTCGTGATGCTCAATAAGCTCGCCGCACAGACAGCAGTTTCGTAGCGTCGCGATGATGTCCTGTGCGTTTGGCATCGTGTCAGTCTCCTTCGATTCTAAAAGTTGCGATCGTTCGGTCTGCCACCCGTTCCTTATTCAAACACGTCACAAACACTTCCATCCATTGCGCCATCGGCCCGTTCGGATACAACACGAGCGGACATCGAGAATATGGGCCATCCCACAAGTCTGTAACGTCCGCTCGAATCTGTTGATGCGGGATGCGGGGGAGCACCGCTGGGACATCAAATCGTTCGTCGTGATATGGTCGCGTGCGGATCGCCTGTATAAATGGCTCACATCCTGTGTCCCAGTTTCCTTCGAGAATGCAGTCTACGGTTGGCGGTGACATGGTTTGTTGCCCCGGAATAGTTGATGGCGGTGTGGTCCCAGGCTCGGAGAGCCTGGGCTTTGGGATTTGATTTACTTGCGATTCGATGCGTTTACTGTGTTGCGATGTAACCGCACAGAACCAACAAACCCACGCTGATCGCGACGTGGCCAAGAATACTCAGACATACCGCGAAACTCAGATCGCTTTCATTCAATGACGTCTTATCGCCACTCGATCCACTTTGTGTATTCGTTGAACTGGTCAGTTCCACCGAATCGCCATCATCGTTTGCCTGTCGATATTGCATGATTCACCCCTCAACCGTATCCAGGTTGCGGCGGGTCCATGAGTCCGTCCGGCGGAGCCACCCCTTACGCACCAACACGTTAATGATTTCAAACACCGTCGTACGCGATGAGCCCACCGCCTTGCTCAATTCCTGAAGCGTGGGGGCGTAACCCATGCTCTCCTTCAACGAACAGAAGGTTTCGTAAATCTCCTTCTGACGTGGCGTCATCGGCTTACGGTTCCGTCGAATCGCCATATCGACCACGTGCAGCGCCTTGGAAAATTCCACGCCTTCAAACTGATCGGCGACCGCCCTTGCAATATTCTGTGACAGATTCACAATCAAATCCTCCCGGAAAATAGAAAATCAATTTCCATGTTGCAGCGCAACCGTTGCGCTGGTTCATTTCTGAAAATCCCGGGGGAGCCGGGCCATCCGACTCGCCCCGGGCAGACGTGGCCTCTGCCTGTGGATCGCAGAGACCTATTTATCAAAGGTGCAACGGGCGTTTCATCCCGTCACACCACCCCCGGAACATGCCCCGGCCCGGGAATGTCCCCCACCAGATAACCCCGAAAGCGCTCGGCTTCTCTTCCCCAAATAACACACGCCAAATACCAAACATTTACTTAACATTTTCACATCATAACCAAATCCATCACGCTGTCAACATGATTTTTCACGTTTTTTATGCGAACAAACCCATATGTTTCGGTATAATCCACGTTTGTACCAACAAAACTTTTTCGGGTGAATTCACCATGGCCGGAACACGAAGACAGTCCGTCGAAATCTCGCCGGAAGCGGCGGAAGCGCTCAATCAGATCAAGGCCCGGACCGGCATCAGCAACAAGGTGATTGTCGATCGCGTCGTGCAGTGGCTGGCTGCACAACATGAGGACGTACAAGGGCCGATCATTCTCGCGATGCCGCTTTCATTCCGACCCGCGTTTGCGCAAATGGTGATGGAAAAGATGGCCGGCCCTGAAACGGCAATTGACACCATCCCATTTCAAACAGATGCATCACAGGCCGGTAACAACACCGGCAGACGCAAGCCGCGCAAGGCCGCGAAGTCCGGTCCGCGGCGGGACAAGTCGTGAGACTAATAATCGGATCCCGCATACGGCGATGACCGTTTTCGCGCGGCTCATAATTTCGGTCATGGAAAGATTCGGAGCAGATTAGCTCGATCTTTTCTTGCGACCACAAAAGATTGCAACACAGCCACACGTTTCAATATGGCAGTCGTCAAATCGTGGTAAAAACTCTTCACGCAAGCCAGCCAAAGTATCCTGCATATTACTGAAAATCTGTTTTCTGTTGTAAAGTCCCATCAACCGGCGGGCCAGAAATGATCGTTCGACACCATCATGCAACAGCGTACTGCCGAACAGGATGCCGCCCGGAGTGAGATATTCCGCGGCATGATCAAATACCGTAGCTTTGCTGTGAATATCACCGGGCAGACAATGCAATAAGTAATTTATGCCAATTGAATCAAACCGTTCATCACCGAGGTCCAACGGCTCGAGCACGTCACGTTTCTCAACCTGCGGTCTATACCGCGCAATCCTTTTAGCCGTCGCTTCGAGGCTGTTCTCATTCAGATCCACCAACACAATCCGGGGATCAGCGGGCATCCTGCAACGATCGAGGAAGTAGCCCGTACCCACCCCGATATCCAGATGACTGGCTGAAACATGTTCGTCGTACATTGCCAACAATCGGCGTGTCGGACATCGCCAGATCAGATGATTCGAAATACCTAGAACAAGCAGATCGTAAATTGAAAGCGTTCGCTTCGAATAGACTGCCTGGCCGGCATGGGACGCGTTACTAACACTGGTCATACAGAAATTCTACAGCGTCAAGCGAGAGCTGTCGTCACAGCCAGGCCGCTTACGACTCCTGGCCATCCTCCGCTGCACCGACAGTGGTTTTATCCTCTTTCAGATCGAGGAACCACTTGTTTGCATCGTTCGCGTCGGTCAATTTTAAGCCAACCTTCTTGATTGCGTCGTTTCCCACCTTCGACAGTGGCGTATAGCAAGGATGGTGATGTTCTTTGAACGGATTGTTGGTTTTCGTGTTGTAACAGCAGATCAATGACCAACGTGACTTGTCGCTGGTGTTTGCGGATGAGCCATGCAGTGTATTGCCGTGAAAGAACAGCGCTTCGCCGGGTTCCATTTCGCAGTGAACCAGATCATACATCTGCCGCGCCCACTCAACGCGCTCCGGATCGGCGCCGGTCTGCTGGCCGAACCGGCCATGCTCGACGCGTCCCATTTTGTGTGAGCCGCGTAGAACCTGAAGGCAACCGTTCTCTTGCGTTGCTGCGTCAAGCGCGATCAGGCAACTGACCATGTCGGGCAGAAGGCACCCGTTCTGATACCAGTAACCGTAGTCCTGATGCCACTCCCACGCCCCGCCTACTTTCGGCTCTTTGAGCATGAGCTTCGAATGATAGTGATAGACTTCATCTTCGAGTAGTTGCTCAGCGCCTTCCACAATGCGCTTGCTGCGCGACACCATGCCCCAGATGTCGTCACCAGGGTGATTCCACAATGACAATTTACTCTTCTTGCCGGCCGCATCTTCTACACCCATGGCTGCTCTGTGCACAGCCTGATCTTCGCGAGCAGCCCGAATGAGCAACTGCGTTTCTTCTTCATCCAACAGTGGCTTGATAAACAGATAGCCGTCTTCATGAAACTGCTTGATTTGAGATTCAGTTAAAGGGCCGGTTCGCATATGCTCGCTCCTTCCATTTCGACAGAACATCGAATTGGCATCTTCAACGCTGATAATGGGTAAGTCAAGCCAACTGGTAAACCAGGCGTAAACACGTCAGGCATGACGTTTCATATGACATGTATCTGCCAGAGTATGCGATGTTGCAAGGCTATAGAACGGCCATACATGACCAACCTGAAGATGAAACCGAATCGTCGATCAATAACGCTCTTGTACCCCGCCTGCGGCCGGCATGAAGATCAACAAAACCAGATAGGCAATCAGTCCCATGCCGCAAAACCCCCAGATGACAAAGCCTACGCGCCAAAGCCACGAAGGCGAGTTCGTCGCCTCGGCAAATCCACCACATACACCGGCAATCATTCGGTCAGAATTGGACTTGCGCAAGTTATTAAGCTTGTCGGACATGGCATACCCCAGAACTGACTCAATGTAACCAGCCAACTAGTGATTATATCACACTGCACGACAGTAATTGCACCTTCATAGCCTTGGAGATGCAATTCGCTCCATTCATAATCATCGCTGGGGCCGCCGGTCGCGGCGCGGCGGACGGCGGCGGTCATCGTCCTGCGGCGGCGGGCCACTTCGACGCTCACTACGCGTATACGTCTGTGTCGTCGTTTGCCCACGGCTGTCCACAAACTGGAACTGCGCCCGCTTGCCGTCATCAGAAAGCTGATAGTTGATTCGATTCAAAACGTTATTCAAACGATAGGTCAAAGACCATTGATTTTCCTTCACAACTTTGAAGTCGGTAATCTCCGCTCCTCGCAGAGGCCGACCAGCAGGCCGCACGGGCGTGGTGTGTGCCTGCGGAGTGACCTCATCGTTGCGAATCTGTACCACACCGCGCATGCCGCCGTTGATATAGGGGTACGTCTTCGACGCGTGATAGTGATAATTACCATGCGCATCAAAATGGCCGTTAAGACTGTCGAGATCCTTTACAGCTGAACCGTCCGGCTCCGTCAGGCCATAGATTGGATAACCGTCGAGCGCGAAAGCGATCGGCTTATCGCGTCCAACCTTCTCAACCAGATGCAACGGTGCAGCATGGTAGTGATAGTCATCAGCCCGACCACAGTGCCCGCCAAACTCATCTAACTCTCCGATTAGAAACGCATCTTCACCCCGATTATTTAACGCGTTAAAGATCGGCACACCATTCACCGCTACAGCGATTGCGCCGCGCATTAGATTGTGCTTCCCGGAAATCGGCTTGTCTGCCAGAACAGGTTTCAGTGGAATCTGCCAGGCGTTGTGACCGGTATAAGGCTGTGGCAAAGGCACCTGCTGTTGCCAGTTCGTGATCCCCACCATCATCTGATGGTTCGGCATACCAGTCGACTCGATATAAAACCAACGCTGATCGAATCGAGTCTTGTTGCCGGAAAACATGCCGAACAATTGTGTCATCAGATCCGTCGACACCGGCGAAGGCTGATTATTCGCTGTTACCACTTGTGGCATCACCGTTGAATAACCCACCAACGGATGATCATGCATTTGCGCATGAATCGGTGACCCAAACTGTGACATGATGAAGAATAAAAGTATTAGCGTGCTAAGGCTCTGCAGGCGCCGCGATTGAAAGATAAGCCGGGGAAACTCATATACCATTCTTGATTTCATGATGCCAACTGTAGCAAGGCGGGAAGGTCAACAATTCCACAAATCAATTGCTATTTTACCCGATGGCATTTGTGATCATGCACAGATATTCAGGGATTCTCATGCTCTGCTCATATAAACGTAAAGCCCAAGCCACGCAGATCGGCGACAGTATGGTTCTGTTCCGCTTCGTACAACCGCCAAATGACACGAAGACTCTCCAGAGATTCGCGCGCGGAAGACGGTGATGGTCTGCCTGCTTCGATACAGTCGATGAAGTTAAGCGCCTGCTCGCAGACCGCCTTATCTACTTTTTCAGGCGGCCGGTAAACCAACGTTTCAGTCGGCCCGAGCTTTTCAACACTGCCTTCCGGCGCGTTCTTTATCGCGTCGGGAAGGTAGTGTGGATCGCCGCCGGAACGGTCTTCGTGCAGGACAATCGCACCCAGCGCGTAGGAGAATTCAAGCATACCCTGCGTACAATGGGCATGAACAGAATACTTCAGCCGGCTACCTCGGGCGCCCCAAGTACCGAAGTGGTAGCCGAGGATGTTGTTCTCAAACTTAATGCTGACATTGCTCGTGCCTTCGCGTTCCATCCAAGGCGTTCCACGATTGGTGCCGATGTGTGTGCCTTCAATGGGATTACCCAGCCAGAGCAGAAGTTGATCGATATAGTGACAGCCATGGCTGAAGAGTTGTCCGCCGCCTAACTTTGCAGCCTGTCCGAGCCATGCGCCACGGGACGTGTCGGTGTATTGTTCGGTCCAGATGGAAACCTGGAAGACTTCGCCAAACGTTTCCTGGCGGATCATTTCGCCGAGCTTGAGCCAGATTGGATCAGAACGAAGCGGATAGCCGACCATCAGCATCGGGTCTGGCGATCGGTCCAGTTCGATCAGCTTCAGGCATTCGTCTTCGGTCAACGCAAGTGGTTTTTCCAGCAGTACATGCTTGCCCAGCGACAGAAAATGAGCGGCCACATCATAGTGCAGATGATGCGGCAAAGCGATAATAACTGCGTCGACTTCATCGGAAATATTGCGATAATCTGACGCTCGTATCGCGTCTGGAACGATCTCCGCGGCCCTGTCGAGTTTGGATTGTTCCCTATCGACGACAGCAGTAAACACCAGCCGATCGCTCATCTTCGAAAGCTGTCGCAGATGTAGAACACCCATGACGCCACAGCCAATCATCCCCATCCGTATCATCGCATGACCTTTCCTGATGCTTCATCCCTGCCTTTAGCAGGATATTCAATGACACAACACGATATAAAACAGCTTGCGATCCACGCCATGACCCGGGAAGATAAAAACATGGATAAAACATGCGCATGGTTTGAAACATTAATTGCCTGGGTAGAACGACAGGAACAAAGCCCGTTGCATTATGCAGGCATGGGGGCGTCGTTCGGCAACCATCCCGCTGAGTTTCTCGAACTGGTCTGCCTGACAGAAGGTGATATCAGCGACCTCACAATGGGCTCAATGCGCACAAGCCTGAAGATGGGACAGGTGGGACTGTTTAATGTGCACTTTGGGAATGTTGCAGCCGCCCACGATCAGTTTCGGGGATGGTGCGTGTTTCTGGACACTTCGAATGAGTCACAGTTCGATATGCTTCGTGAATCGCCGCTGGCCGTGATTGTAGATGTTCGTGATCATGCTCGCGTGAATCAGGCATTTGCGCACGTAGTCGAACGTTGCCGGCTGACGACATGGACAGTTCCGAAGTATCCACACACACGAACCCGTAAGCGGAAGACACGGCCGGCTGCACAAACGCTGTTGAAGGCTGCATTGTTAGAATTGCTGGGTGTCCTGCTTGACGAATCACAATCAGTCTCAGCGCGCGGGCCATCGGCCACTGTTCCAACAGAACTGTCGAGTGCACTGGCACTGATGCATCGACAATACCACGAACCTGATCTGGGCCGTCAAGATCTGGCAGCCGTGGCCGGGCTTCATCCCGATCACTTCGGCCGACTGTTTCAGAAGCACTATCAGTTGTCACCGATGCGATATCTGATGCGACTGCGCGTGGAGCAAGCGTGTTTCCTGTTGCGCCAGACAACACAGCGGATCGAACCGATTGCGCAGCAGGTCGGGTTTGTGGACCCCTATCATTTTTCACGTGTTTTCAAGGGTTATATGGGGTGCAGCCCTCGGGCCTATCGGCAGCGCGTTGGCAAACGTCAAACAAACACACAGTGATCGAGAAGTAATCGGCGTGAAGGATAGGGCCATTTATCAATATGCGGGCTCGTCACAACGTCCTTCGGGCTGCCGACCATGGCATATCACTTCCACGACTACACCTGTGGGCAGCCCTTGCGCGGTTGCGAACTCGCGCCAGTGCTTGATATCACCACAGAACTCACAAGGCAGAGACAACATCACAGTCGGTGCACCAACCTTCTGACTAAACCCCTCTGGTCGATAACGGATCGAACCGGACGCGATTGCCGCGTCGCAGGTCGGACAGTAACGATTGCCACACGAAGCCGGCAGATCAAACTCCGTTACTTCGCTGCCTGCCGGCTCATTGTCCTTTCCAAGGGACAGCAATGACAGCACACCCCCCTGCCGATACAGATCGCGTAAGGTTGAGCAAAGAACCGTACTGACAAAGTCGCACAACTCTTCCTTGTCACTCGGGTACGGCACATGCATCAGCCACGCTTCTGCTAGCTCATGGCCGGTGACTTCCAATCGGTCCTGACCCGGGTTATGTAGATAAATGGTGCGCTGGCGAGCATCGGTTTCGCCATACCACTCACCATCGCCCACATACTTCGGTTCCTGATTGACAACCAGCCGGTAAACGTGTCCCGCGACATTGAACTTCACTGCGCGATCCTCCAGAAATCGGCCGCCTGCCGTGCCATCGATCCATCATTTCAATATGTTAACAAAAACCGTACAAATATGCAAGATAACAGATCAAACAAAGCGCCAAAATAACCTTATTTACTGTTAAAAAAAGCCAGTCATCTGCCTGCGACCAACAGCGTAAATATGCCGCATCTGGAGCACGCCAGAAGTACCAACAACCATGGCAAGCAGTTTCGCTATCTATTCGGCATCGATGTTTCAAAAGCCATTCATATACTCGTAACAGACATCTCTTCGCAATAACACCGGGGATGTTGACAGATCAAGAACGACACCAAAGCCACAAAGATCGAGGCCAACAATACTCGCGATCATTTCAAAACAAAGGCATCAGAATCGATGAACGTACACACCGTCGATATCACATCGATCAGAATTGATCCGCAGAATGTACGCATGCACGACGACACGAACCTCCAGGCACTCAAACGATCGCTAGGGCGTTTCGGCCAGCAGAAGCCGATCGTTGTCGATGGCAACGGCATTGTGATCGCGGGCAACGGCACACTCATTGCCGCTCGTTCACTGGGATGGAAGCAGATAGATATTGTCACGACCGATCTGCAGGGCGAGGAAGCTGCCGCATATGCCATTGCGGACAATCACATTGCCGAACTGGCAACATGGGACGAAGAAGCATTGGCAACCGCGCTCGAGTCCCTGCGAGACAACAGCGAAATCGATCATCTGGCGACAGGGTTTGACGACGAGCAGATCAACGAGTTGATTCTAAAGATGAACAAGGAAGCCGGTTTTCCAGCGGAAGTAAATATCCCTGAAATTTACCAGGTGGTCGCTTCCTGCTCGGACGAGTCAGAACAGCAGCGCGTGTACGAATTACTCAAAGCGGAAGGTGTGGTATGCCGCATGTCCACGCTATAGTCGAGTCACCAGTCCCCAGGAGCTTTCGAGTCGATCAGATTGCCAGCATGTTCGATTTGCCAGCTCCAGAGCACAGTAATGAAACGTTTGACGTTGACCTGCCTGATACCAACGACGATTGGCAAATCGGCGTGATTGTTGGACCGTCCGGCAGTGGTAAGAGCACCGTTGCGCGGTACGCGTACGGTGAACAGTTGTATCAACGTGCGAAATGGCCTGACGACGACAGCATTCTCAATGGCTTTGACAGGCACTTGTCCACGAGACAAATCGTCCAGGTGCTCAATGCGGTCGGATTCAGTTCACCACCGGCATGGCTTCGCCCATACCGCGTACTGAGCGGCGGGCAACAGATGCGCTGCGACCTGGCGCGAGCAATACTCGGCGAAAAGACAATTGTCGTGTTCGACGAATTCACCAGCGTCGTTGATCGGACCGTTGCCAAGGCCTGTTCAAATTGTGTACAGCGAACAGTGCGTTCCCAGCGGTTCAACTGCAGGCAATTCGTCGCGGTCACATGCCATTACGATATTGTTCAGTGGCTCGAACCGGACTGGGTGTTGGATATGGCCACTTGCGACCTGGCAAGGGGGCGCCTTCGGCGAGCCGAACGTCTCAACATTGAAGTCCGTAAATGCAACAAAGCACTTTGGCCCATGTTTGCATCGCACCATTATCTGAGCCATTCACTGCACGCGGCAGCGCGGTGCTATGCTGCTATACTCAACAACGAGCCAGTAGGCTTCCTCGCCACATTAGCGCAGATGGGATTCAAAGGACAACGTCGTGTTCACCGCCTGGTGGTACAGCCCGATTATCAGGGATTGGGCATTGGACGTGTGTTGCTGAACAGCATCGCAACGCATGAAAAACAGGAGGGCTATCGTGTGCGCATACGCACCAGTCACCCGGGACTGATTCACTCCTTGAAGAGATCAGATCATTGGATGGCTACAAACATCTCGCGCGGCAATGGTCGGGGACATGAAGGGCTGAACAAGAAAAGAGCGGCAAAGTACACGGATAGCACAGGCCGCATCACAGTGGGGTTTGAGTACACCGGCGAATAGTGACAACCGCTCGATTTACTCACGCCAAGTGGCAGGGCCATCTGCTTGTCGGCGCAGTTCTGCTAACATAAAGCGTCATGATGCGTTGGATTCGCTATCTCTGCGCCTTTCTTGCCGTGGCTCTGACGATCCTTTGGCCGGTATCTTACTTTTACTTCATTATCGCGGCCGCTCCGTTTCCACCGATTCAAGGCAATTTTCATGTCGCGTTGACGCCCGGCCGCATTCATCTTGAAGTGCTGTCTGATATGCCGGGGATGCAAAACAGGTGGCGATTCAGTGCGCAACGATATCTTGAAAATGTGGACAATGAATCGGCTACTCAGCCTGAAAAAAAATTCACAGCTGAAAATTTTGAAAGGCCGAACAAGTTCGAATGGACCTGGAACGAGCCGATTGAAACATTTTTCAAAGGGGCGCACATTACACGACTGGGAGTTCCACCGTGGTGTCTGGGACTGGTATTAGCCATCTGGCCGGCAATCGCATTCATCGGCTGGGTCGATGACAAATACATCAACAAAAAAAACGACGAAAATGATCCTCTGAAATTGTCAAAAGAAGAGATAGACTCGGACGACAAGCAGGTTAAAAATGATGAGCAGGCAAAGCCTGAATAAGAATCATCCAATATACCTGAGCCTGGAGATGTGTCCGGAGGCAACCGATCAAACGATTCACAGAATTAATTGAATCTCCCGTTGCAATCGCACTGGTCGATCAGTTGCAGGAAGCTGGCATCGGGGCGCAAGCCGTGTCAGAGCAAACCATGTCGACGATCTACGGCGGAGGTGCGAGAAAGGTTGTTATCTGGATCGACGAAGATGCTGATGAAGCGACAGCAGAACAAATTCTCCAAGCCGTACAGGATCGCTCAAGCAAAGAGCAGTGTTTCCACTGTGGATACAGTCTGAGCGGCCACAGTGGCGAAGTGAACTGCCCGGAGTGCGGCCGACAAGTCTACGCGCCACAATCTGAAATCACTTGTCATCACTGTGGCGAAGAATCACCCGGCACCTTTGAAGTCTGCTGGAATTGTGGCAAGCCATTGCTTGAAGCCACAGAGTCGTAGGTTGTATTGGAAGAGCTGATTGACTTCCTGATCAGACGCACTTGGTGGACCTATAACCCGGGCTCAGACTGGTACGCCCATCCGTATCACTGGATCAATTTAATTGAAGGGTGCTTTTGGCTCGTCTTCGCTGGTCTGGTTTTGAAACGATACTGGCGACACCGCCACTCGCCAATCGAGCTGCTCTACGCATTTACGTTTTTGACTTTCGCACTCAGTGACTTTCGGGAAGCATATGTTGTGCAATCGTGGCTGATTCTTTTGAAAGGAGTCAATCTGATTGGCATTATTTATCTGCGTCGAACTGTCATCCGCCGGTTTTACCCATCGAGTAAGACGTACTGACCATAAATCAAATAAGTCTCTCAACCCTTTCAACTTCAAGGGCATAAACGTCACACCACCGGCAACAAGATATCCGTCTGTGACTGCTCGTTTTCCGGCCCCTTGAATCGGTCGTCGTACAACTCCAAATCATAAGGGGACGCGACCTTCACACCGGACTGCGGCAGCCACTCGTCGTAGACGTATCGGAACGCCGAGCCAATTTCGGTCACCGGGCCGGTGACAGTGAACTTGACGTATCTGGAAGCCGGGATGAACCGGGTGACCAGATGGAACGGCAGCGGAATGGTCAAGCTCGTGACTTCCATACAGGCCATGTAGTACCAGCGTTTGTCTTTCATAAAGTCCGGCGGGTAGAGTTCCAAGCCGAAACAGCGACCAGTGTTGGCTGTATTTCGGATCTTGTCCTGATGGGCCAACAGGCGATGCCAGGTTTCGCTCATCTGGCAGGACTGGTTATTTTCAAAAAACGCGGCGAAACTGCATGTGCCCGCGAGCAGAAGGTCCGGCAGTTCACACGTTTCGGGCTCTTTGGAAAGCAATGGCATATAACGCACTCCTTCAAACTGAATGCAGTTGTCGCCAAACATTCTATCTGACACAGCAGCACGCTACACCGCTGCCATGTCCGGATCCGTGGGCGAGCTGCTCTTTCGCTCATGATCAGGACGACCATGCCGGCAATACCGACAGCCAGCAGCGGCACGCCGATCAATGGGCGGTAGAAAACCCACGCGATCGAAATGGTGATCAACGACAGGCTGAACGCGAGCAAGCCGGATACGATGGCAGTGCCCATTCCGACCAGGCTGCCGATAAATGGGATGACATCCGCAAAAACGGACAGCGGGCTCAAAATCATGGCGAAGCCGATGAACATCACAAGTGCGCCGACGCCGCGGAGAATCCATGTCAACGTACGATTGGCTGCCTGGCGCGCTTCAAACATAGCCTCGGCTGTCTTGATGCCAGGCTCAAGCATAAAGAGCTGTCGGCCGGCCTTGGTTTGATATGACGAAAACGTCTTGCCCTGCTGTGCGGCGACAACGCTAACCGGTCCCGGCTTGGCGTATCTGAACGTAACGCGAACATCTCCAACCGCCGGCGACGCCGGATTGGCCGCGCGGTATACCTTGCCCCCGCTCACTTTTAACTCAGAGGCAATTGACGAATCCAGTTGATCGGCCGTGATGTTGACTGTTTCTGAAACAGGCACTTCCGCAACCAGCTTCTTCGGCAGATCAAACGCGCCGAGTGTCACGTCGTCTGCAACCAATTCATTCTGATCGTAAGGCACGGACGTCGGATTGCTGTGCCCTTCCGTGATGCGAAAGTCACTACTACTGATCAGCCGATCCGACCATTTCTTTTCGTACGTGTATTCGGTGGTGGTTTCCGTGCCGCCGCCGAGTTTCTTTTTGGTCTTGCTCTGCTTGTCTTCTTCCCACTGATACATTTCGACATCGCGGATCAGGCGCAAGCCGACGACGGACACGCCGAACACGTCGTCTTTGAGCTCGCCACTCGTCTTCGCTTCGCCAGACACGTGCACCAGCTTGGATTCGTTCGCCCCCTCCACGGCGTCAACGGAAACGGAGACAACAGCCGCCGCCCCTTCTTCCAGCGACTTGGCGGTTTTGACGGCACGCCCTTCATTAATAAATAGAACCGGAAACGAGACGACAACCAGTATCAGGCCGATCAATACGCCCTTGATCGCTCCCCCCAGTCTGCTGAACCACGATTCGGATGTTACTTCGGTAAATCTGTCTGCAGCCACAGCTAAGCCCCCTTCATTGTTGAATTGTCCAAGTAAACCCCAGTGCTTCGCTGACTGTAACGGATAGTGATTTGATGGCAAGATTTTTATAGATGACTCATCTCGCTCTTATTAAGCTTAATCCACCACCTAAAACATTAATTAAAATTTTTTAAATTACTTATTTTAAATAATTTAAATACTGAAATTCAGTATAAATAATTATTTTAGTGTACTAATTTCAGATTTCAGCATACGATTACGAGTGTCAGACCGATCCGGTCCGGTTTCCTTTTGTTCGAGGTAATCAATCTGTGCGATCCGTCACGCTTAAAGACATTGCAAATGCAGCCGACCTGTCAGTCTCGGCAGTCAGCATGGCGTTGGCTGACGACCCACAGATCAGTCGCGAAACGCGCGCACAAGTTCAACAACTAAGCCAACAGCTCAACTACCAGCCGCGTCGACGAAGGGGGTCCCGCCGACGCGGGCGACTGGAAAGCAAGGCAACACAAGCGCAAATCCACCGCATTGGTTTCATCCCGGTTGGCCGGCGCGCCACGTTGAGTGTTGACGATCTGCACATGATCAGCCGCCAGGCAAACCAGCGCGCGATGCGGCTGGATGTATCAACCATTCCGGATGGCGTAGCCGAGCAACAGTTGGAGCATCTGCAAATCGCAGCTGAAGGCATGGACGGACTTCTACTTTTTGGCGCAGTGCGCCGAGAGTTGCTCGAACAGGCAACCATGTTCGACAAGCCTTGCGTGCTGCTTGGCTGCGTTGAGGGTGACCAGCTCATGCCGATTCCGAATTGTCATATCGTCGGCTACGACGTTGTCGCCATGGGGCAACTGGCAACGCGCCGCCTGATTGAGGCAGGCCATACGCGCATCGGCTTCTCCTGCCCTGAAACACAAACCGGGCTCTGGTACGAACGCTGGTTGACCGGCTACCGCTACGCACACCTCGAAGCCGGCTTGACGCCGGACCCAAGGCATATATTTATCTCGAAAAACGACGACATGTTCTCCGTCGGCAAGCAGACTGCCGACGCCATGCTTGCACTCAAAGCGGATCGTCCGACCGGCTATGTTGTTCCCGAGCCGGGATCGGCGTCGATCTTTCTTCAACATATGGCGTCCGCCGGCACCCCAGTATCACACAAGTCCGTCGTACTCGGTTCGACACTTCCATATGTCCAGAAGAACCATCTGGCAGACTGCCTGCTTATTGTCGAAAAGATGGAGCAACTGATGGATACCGGCTTGCAGGTGCTGCGACAGGCAATCGATGGAGCAGCCATGCCGCCGGCCCGACTGACGCTGCCATTTGATCTCCATCACTTCTCGGAAGCCATCGGACCGAATGCCTGATGATGCGCCCGAACGAACAAAAGGAGCTGTCAATGCGACGCCAAGGCAAGAATGATTTCCACGGCTTTACACTGGTTGAGTTGCTGGTCGTCATCTCAATCATCTCAATTCTGATCGCGATTCTGCTACCGGCGCTGGCCAAGGCGCGAGAGACAGCTGAATCAATCCAGTGCGCCAACAATCTGCGGCAACTGGGGCTCGGCTATCTGTCCTATACAATGGATTGGGACGAATGGGCGCCGCACGCCACATCCATTTCACATGGCTGGGCGCACCAGCTCACGAACTATGTCAACGGTCCATCGGCGTCGGAAGTCTCCATGTCTTTCAACGACTCAAACTACGCGCCTCGCATTATGAAACTGCTCCAGTGCCCCTCGACTTACACCAAAACAGGCGTCTGGGGGCCGGCAACCTACGGCACAAATTTCTACATGACTTCAACAGCCAGTTCAGGAACGCTGTTTAAAGGCTACGAACATCCAATGCGCATGAATCATAAAAAGGCGCAGGAAAACATAACCGATCACCTCCTCATGGCGGATAGCTATTCGCTCACTTCCATCATTGTCGGCTGGAATGATGCCAGCCTGGATCTTTACCTGCACCTGACGGCGTCGAACTATCTGCTGGCGGACGGTCACATTGAACAGGCGCCACGCGACACCGCACGGTATTTTTTGACCGCCGCCAACCGGTCAACGTTTGCCAACAATCCGGAGCGCGATGAATTATGGGGGCGAGTGACGGGCGGACTCGGGCCGTGGAAGTAAGGGTGCAGCAGTCAGGTTACGCCCACGAAACAGAACAAATCCTCGTTACCTCTCATTGAATTACTACGCTACGAACGGAACTGTGAGGCGAGTAGCGAGATACTTCTACAATGTAATGCATGGATGAAACAGCCGAATATACCTGCCCTTCATGTGGCGAAACCATTCAGATCGTTGTTGACCCGTCAGCAGGCTCAGTGCAGGAATACATCGAAGACTGTCCGGTCTGCTGCTGTCCGAACCAATTATGTGTGCGAATTGATCGGGAAGGCCGCGCGGACGTTTCGGTAGAATCATCGTAATTATTGCTCGTATGATCGAAACCCGCTTGAAGGACTATCCATTTGCAGACCCAGGCTCATTTCAAACACCGCTGGCTCTGGACATGGGATCACTCAACCAACTGGGTACTCGACGAGCCACACCTTGTCGATTTCGGCGCCAACAACGTTTATCTCAAACGAGCGGAGACCTTCGTTGAGGACTACCGCCGGCTGATTGAGTCGGCAGCGGAACACAATATCAATGGCATTATTGTCTGGGGGCTTTTACGGGACGCGCACGGCGGGGTCGAAGCAGCCAATGAAGTATGCAGTATCGCCAAGCAAAACGGCATTGGTATTATTGCCGGTGTTGGCACGAGTGAGTACGGCGGCTTCTATTACGAAGGTGATCACGAATTCAACTCCGATACATTCGGGAAACGACATCCGGAAGCGGTGGTTGAAGGCATTGCGCTCGAGCGACTCAAACTCTGCCCTAATCACCCCGATGTTGTCCAATGGCTCCGAGATGGAACACAGTGGCTGCTCGAAACCGTCGGTGTTGCAGGGCTGAATCTGGAAAATGGCGACTTCAGCGCCTGCAAATGCCAGAGATGCGTCAAAGCACGTGCGGAGATGTCGGGTGACGATCCGGCCTACTACAAAGATATGCAGGCCGCGATGACACCGATTATTGAACAGGCACTGGAAACAAATCCAAACGTGCTGCTGTCATACGCAACGTATACAGGGTTCGTGCCAGGCAAGGACGATTCCTGGCGGTCTCAGAAGTATGTGCGTAACCCGTTCATGGGGACGGACTGCCCGCTCTTTGCGCGCCAAACGCCCGAACAGGTGTACGCTCAATGGAACATCGGCGGGATGATGCACACCGAACGATTACCATTAGAGACATTTCTGGATAACGGCCAGCCTGCAGGATTTGAAAGCCCTTACTGGCCTGCCGGTCTTAAGCCGCCCACAAGATTGAATCTCGGTTTTCTTCATCAAGGCAGCCAGTGGCATAAACGTATGAATTCACCTGAAGGCACACGATACAGCCAGGAGATTGCGGCAATTAAGGAAGGCTGTATGAGATCTGCCGAGTCCGGCCTCGATGGCGTGATCATCCATGGCGAAGTGACGGATCGTTGTGTGCCGATGCAGTTGAACTACATCGCGTTCGACTATTTCACGCGCAAACCTTTCGCAAGCATCAGACAATTTGCCGAAGAAGCGCTCGCGGACCGGCTCGGCGGCGCAAGCCTTGCCGCGCAGTTCATCGAACGTCTTGTGGCTGCTGAGGATCAATCAATATCCGACAACGATAGCGAAGAGTTGCTGGCGACTGTCAGCAAACATCGAAAAGCGGTCGAACGTGTCGATGCGGCACAGTTTGATAAATGGCGGCGATGGCGATGGCTCGCAACAGAAACCGGCGCGGCGACAGCGCATTCAAGCAGCACGAGTCCTCACGGAATTTACTTCTAACCACCCCATTTTTTTCCAAGTTCCTCCAACCCGGCATTGCCGAGGTCTTCCGGCAGCATGACGATGTCAACATGCAGCTTTGCATTGAAGGTCAGAAACCACGGCTCGGCCAGTGCAGGAATGCCTGACGCGTCCGGCAAATCAATAATCAATACAGCTGTTCGTTTGCCATCTCTCGCGGTGAAATAAACCGCTTCAGGTTTCTGGGATTCGAGAATACGATTCAGCTTCTCACCGGACGTGCCGTCCCGCACCGCAGCGTTAAACGTCTCGAGATCCAATTCCGCTGTCAGCATCACACGCATGGAAGGCTCCTTTTTTCAATGATTTGCATACTTTCTCAATCAGCGCGGCCATTCTATACAGAAAGGATCAAAGCCGTAACGCGCCGTGACAATTCGGTGACATTCGGCCGCCATAATGCTGAACAGTTCAAGTGGCTCTAAAATCCTGACAACGGGGAAAGGATCAAATCATGAAACAGACACCTGCTCAAAACGCGATGAGGATTTGCTCGGTCATCATCATTACGGGCCTGCTATGTGCCGTAGATACTCGTGCGAGCGACGAATCCGCTGCTCTGCTTCTGGAAAAAGGAATCTACACCGAGCAGACAGTCGGCGACTTTCAAAAGGCGATCGAAATTTATCAGCAAATCGTCAAAAAGTCCGGAGTCGACAAAAAGCACGCTGCCCAGGCGCATTACCGCTTGGCTCTATGCCTGATGAAACTCGGAAAGACATCAGAAGCGCAGAATACTTTCAACCAGCTCACCACGCAGTATCCCGATCAGAAGGCGATGGTGGATCAAGCCAGACGACAGCTTGCTGGACTCAACACCAACACCCCACTGGTCATAAACACCACGCCTCGCGCACTGGACAATCGTGTTGATCCTGCGATTACAAAAATGACCGTCACGTTCAACAAAACAATGATGGATGGAAACTGGTCCTGGACCGGCGGTGGTGACACCTTCCCGCAAATGACCGGGCAACCCTCATATGATGCATCGCGCACTACCTGTTCGCTGCCGGTGAAACTTCAGCCGGGCAAGGTGTACGTGGTGGGGATTAATGGCGGGAAATTCACAAACTTCAAGACACCGCAACAGGTGCCTGCAACGCCATACCTGATCGTCTTTGCCACACAAACAAAAGATGGCAAGCCAACGCCAATCCCTGACGCACTGGTCGACGAGACGCGGAGGATCAACTCGAGCAATCAGAACACAGGCGCGAAAAACATTTCAGATGCTGACAAACGAGACGCCGAAACGCTCGCGGCCGAAGGCTGGCGTTTGTGGGGGCAACGACAACTGGTGGAAGCGGAAGCCAAGTTCAAAGCGGCTGTCGAAAAGGACCCCACAGCCAGCAATGCATGGAACGGCCTGGGCTGGTCGCAACTGAACCAGGGCAAACGACACAATGCGAAGCAAGCCTTCAACAAGGCAGTCGAACTCGAACCCAGTCATCCGGCAGCACTGAACGGCCTCGGCTGGATCGCAAAAGGCGAAGGCAACACAGACGAAGCGATTGCCCATTGGAATAAGGCCATCAAAGCAACTCCCAACACAACCGCGGCGCTTAATGGCTTGGCAACCACATACGCGGAATTGGGTAAATACGACGAAGCCATCAAGATTTACGAGAAGTGGATTCGCATTGAACCGAACAATTCGGAGCTGAAGAAAAAACGCAAGGAAGCCGAGTCCGCAAGGCAGGTAGTGACCGAGGCAATCGCCGTTGCGCAGAAGTACCTGAAGCTGATCGACGCCGGCAAATACGATGAAAGCTGGGAAGCATCAGCCGCCTTGGTCAGACAGGTGATCACCAAGGCCCAATGGAACCAGCAGATCAAACCCATTCGTTCGGCTATGGGTGAAATGGTTTCCCGCACGGTGAAGTCAGCGGTCTATGCAACCTCGTTACCTGGCGCACCGGATGGCCAATATGTTGTCATTAAGTTCGAAACGGTGCTTAAGAACAAGAAACAGAATGTGGAAACGGTCACGCCAATGAAGGAAGCGGATGGCAAATGGCGCGTGGCCGGATACTACATTCGATAGCGAAGCCGTATTGATGTCCGTGATCAAAGACCAACTGAATATCAGGTCGGGCCAGGTCCGGGGCGCCTGGCCCATCCTCTTTGTCCTGTTGGCCGCCATCCTTGTACCAACCGGTTGCGCCTTGTGGTTCATGAACGTTGCGATGAACAACGAACAGCTTGCTGTTCGTCAGCGCCTGACCGATCTTTATCGTCAACAGTTGATAGATACACAGAGACGTATTGATCATTACATAACCGACTTGCTCGACGAATTGCAGACGGCAGGTGGACTGCCGCCGGCTGAAGCTTTTGAAAAAATCATTCAAAGTCACCCCGCGCGATCCATCGTTGTACGCGACCAGATCGGCCGCATACGCTATCCGTTGCCTGTTGATGAATATCGCAATCAATTCGATCACGTTGACGTCGAAGCACAGCAGTTGGTCCGCACCGCTGTTGAATTCGTTAACAATAGCAAAACTGACAAAGCAATATTCATACTGGCAGAAACACTGCAACAGGAAAAGTATCGTGGTGCGCGCGATCCGGCCGGCCGACTGATCGCCCCAAATGCGCTGTTGCGCGTTATGGAGCTGACTTCTTCAAAGGACGATGATCTCTGGCAATCCGCCCGTCAACAACTGGTGGCCATGCTGGAAAGCTATGTTGAGCCGGTCATGCCGTCTACGCAACGTGTCTTTCTCATGCAACAGATCGGACGACCGCATGTGATTGAAATGTTAAACCGCCGCGCCGAGGAAACAGCCATCTCCTTCATTGGAGATGAATCCAACCTGACAAAAGTGCGCGGCGGATCGGTCACAAAATGCGGCCAGTGGTGGGCGCTGACCTCGCGAGACAGCCGCGTTATCGAAATTTTGACTGATATTCATCGCACACTCCAGTCTCTGGCACCGGACGAACAGACGTTGGCCGGAGCGGAGTTGCGGTTTATATATGAGTTTGAAACGAGTGATACAAAACAACCACTTTTGACGATCCCGGCCAGCAGTTACATGTCAGGATGGAACATAGCCCTCTACCCGAACGACCCCGATCTGTTCACCACTGCTGCCGCGAGAAAGAAAGCCGTCTATCTCTGGACCGGCTCTGCCGGTGTCCTGCTGATCATCATTCTGGCCGCCGCAGTCACCGCCTACTTCGGCAAACAGATTCGGCTGATGCGATTGAAAAATAATCTGATCGCCACAGTCAGTCACGAACTGAAAACCCCGCTGGCATCGATGCGCATGCTGGTCGACACATTGCGCGAAGGACGCGTGCGCGATCAGGCACAGACACAGCAGTACTTCGAACTGATCTCACGCGAAAACGAGCGGCTCAGTCGGTTGATTGACAACTTTCTTGCCTTTTCGCGCATGGAGCGCAACAGGCTCACTTTCAATTTTGAGACGGTGAATGTTCGCGCCATTGTTAATGAGTCAGTCCAGTCAATTACAGAGCGATTCACGCCGCCAAAACACACGCTGACGGTCGAAGTGTCAGAGCAAATACCCGTTGTACGTGGTGATCGCGACGCGCTGATTACAGCGATACTGAATCTGATCGATAATGCATGGAAGTACACGGGTGACCGAAAGCAGATAAGCGTGCGCGCGTTCAGTTCCGATGGCTGGATTCATATCGCTGTAACAGACAATGGAATCGGCCTGCCACGGCGGGCAAAAACCAAAATCTTTGACAGGTTCTACCAGGTGGACCTGACGCTGACACGCCAGGCAGGCGGCTGCGGCCTGGGGTTGAGCATTGTCAAATTCATCATTGACGCACACGAAGGAACGATCGATGTCACCAGCCAGCTTAACAAAGGCAGCACATTCACGATTAAACTACCGGCAGCAGGAGATGCACATGGCCGGTGAAACCGTGCTGATCATTGAGGATGACTCAACGCTGCTGCGTGGGCTGAAGGACAACTTCGACTACGAGGGCTACGAGGTCGCCGTGGCGGTTGATGGCCAGAGCGGGATAGACAGCGCCCTGCGCATCAAACCTGATCTGATTATTCTCGACATCATGCTGCCGAAGGTAAACGGCTACGAGGTGTGCAGACAACTGCGCAAGCGGGGTGTCGAATCGGCCATCATCATGCTCACGGCCAAGGGAGAAGAATCGGACATCGTGCTGGGCTTGAATCTGGGAGCGGATGACTACGTAACCAAGCCGTTCAGCATTAAGGAACTGCTGGCAAGAGTAGAGGCTTTTCTGCGCAGAAATCGAAAAGCAGGCGCGGCAGTCCATCGTTTCGGACCATTCCAGCTCGACCTCTCCAGCCACACATTTGCGCGAGACGGACAGCCCATTGAACTGACACCCAAGGAGTTCGGCCTGTTGGCGTTATTCATCCGTCGAGCCGGCCAGGCACTGACGCGCGACGAGATCATTCGCCGCGTCTGGGGAAACGACGTCATCATTACGTCGCGCAGTGTTGACCGGTGTGTCAATACATTGCGAGCCAAAATTGAGGAAGACCCCAATTCGCCGCACTACATTGTGACCGTTAGAGAAATTGGGTACCGGTTTGACGACTCCGGCATCGAAGTGGTGTAGATGGCTCACGCCGTCTGCCGCGACCGGCAATAGAGTTCAACCAACTCAATCAGCTTCTTGCGATCGACCGGCTTGGTGGCGTAGTCATTGCAGCCGGACCGGCGGCATCGGTCTGCATCCCCTTCCATGGCGTGCGCGGTCAGGGCAACGATTGTGCCGTGATAATCCTCGCTGCGCAATTTAGCCGTGGCCGCGTATCCATCCATCTCAGGCATCTGCATGTCCATCAGAATGACATCAAACGAACTGCCCTCGCGCTTTGCGGCCAACGCCCGCTCGACAGCCAGCTTACCGTTCTCCACAACCTCAATTCGGGCACCAGCTTTGCGCAATACATATGAGATTAATCGCTGATTGTCCGGCCCATCCTCCGCAATGAGAATCCGGGCGCCGTCCAATCGGCCAACTGATTCCACCCCGGCGTGCCTGACTTCCTCGACCTGCTCAACCGCATTCGCGACCGATCGGACATTGTCAACCATCGGCACATTGTTCAGATCGCCTGGATCAACCGCAACAGTAAAGGTGCTGCCCTTTCCACGTTCGCTCTGCACCGTCAAGTCGCCACCCAATAACTGAGCCAGCGACCGGGCGATGTAAAGGCCTAATCCCGTCCCGCCATACTCGCGCGTGGTGGACGTATCGGCCTGGGTAAATGCGGCAAAGAGGTTCTGCTGCTGATCTTCCGTCAAACCGATGCCAGTATCAGCCACGTCAAAACGCATGAGCGGCTTGCCGTCGGAAGACTTATCCAGCGATGCCGTGAGCGACACCTTACCTTCGTCGGTGAACTTGATGGCATTGCTGACCAGGTTCAGCAGAATCTGGCGCAATCGGATCGGGTCGCTTTGAATGCTTGATGGAATACGGCCGTCCACCTTAATCGAGAACACAAGGTTCTTTTCACGTGCACTGACGCGTAGCAATGACTCAACTTCATGTAACAGTTGAGTAGGCGAACAATCCACCCGTTCGACCTGCATCTTGCCTGCATCAATTTTAGACAGGTCAAGGATGTCGTTAATGATCTGCAGCAGATGATTGCCATTTCGCCGAATTGTCTTGGCGTAATCGAGCCGTTCTTCCTCCGTGGCGCCCGGCTCGAGCATCAGATCGGTGTACCCGAGAATGGAGGTCATCGGCGTGCGCACTTCATGACTCATGTTGGCCAGAAAATCACTCTTGGCCTGGTTCGCCGCGTCGGCTCGGGCCCGCGCCTGTTCCAGCTGGATGGTTCTGCCCAGTTCGCTGGACATATCGTTGAACGCGTCTCCGAGCTCGCGAAACTCCGCGTAGGCGCCCTGCAAGTCGACCTTGATGCTTGATACGTCTTTGCTCTGCCGGCGAACCGCCCACGTCAACTGGCTGATCGGCGTGCCGACTTTTCGAGAGATATGAAGGCCCACAATAACAGCGGCAATGAACGTAAGCGCAACAATCGCTCCGCTCGCGATCGCAGTCAGATCAACGATGTAGTTCATCTGGCCGTGAGCTTCATGCATCTCCTCCATCTCTTCTTCGATAAACTCATCAAGCCATTCAAAAATGGCTTCCTCGCGCTCTTCCATGCTGATTAATTGCTGCACCATTCGCGACAGTTGCTCTTTTGAAGCACCGGTCTCGGTCAGTCCTTGTGCGGTTGCCAGCAAATCGCGCTCAAATTCCTCCAATTCGAAAAACTTATCCGTCGACCCGCCTTCAACACGGCGCAAGATGGCCAACTGTTTGAGGAACTGCTCATGGGCCTCTTCCAGTTCGTCCATCTCCTCTTCTTGAAAATCTGCAAGCTCATCATCATCATCATCATCATCGAGTTTAGTACCGGCCAGTTCGCACAAGGCGACACTGTTCGCCTCCATAATGATGCGCGTACACGCGGACTTGATTGCCATCAGAGAAGTAAGGGCCGGCGCCGTGTGCCCACTGATATCTTCATAAGAGTGCCTGACGCGCTGCAGCATGATCGCCTGCACCAGACCGATCAGACCGGTCAGGCAGGCAATACCAATAAACGAAAGCAGAAGTCTCTGACGAAGTGAATATGCCATTGAGTTCTGACCCGCAAACGCACGTTCGGCTGTCGTGAAAAGTGATTTGACGCCGATCGCACTCAAATGATTCAGCAGCAACCTAACTTCGCTGCGCAGGCCCACCCGAACATTCTATCGGCACAAGATGCTGGTCACCCTAATGAGCGCAGACAGGTGTCTAAAATATTGAGCCGCCTGTAGCGACAAAACCACCTTGGATGCCGATCTTTGCCCGATAACAATTGAACATCCATATTTTTCAGCCACAAGTCACTTGTTCAACTTGTGCGGATTTCGATTGGGACATGACCGGTCGCTGCACCGATCTGGAATGGTCTTGGTCCCCTGCACGATCAGTTGCCCGCACTTTTTGCCATCTCGAACGTGGGTGCATTTCTTGCCGGTCGGACGTGAATCCAGCCAGTGCCCGCAACCGGATTGCGTACATTTGTAGATCGGTCCAAAACGGCCGCGGGCAACTTCCAGCGTTCCCTTACGGCATTCGGGACATTTCACATTGGTAGGAGGAAGATTGGCGTGCGCACATGCTTTGGCCATAATGAAAATATATCAGAACCCGGAGCCGTATCGATATAAAAACCAGCGAAAAGCAAGCAATCGGACGAAACAGAGGGCGTGGCTGTTCGTGACCCGATTGCCTGCAACGCTCGGAGCGGATTGTTCATTACTTAATCCGCGTAGCTGATGCCCTTTCGGCCGGCTTGTTCCCGGATCATCTTTGTGACATGCACGTCAAATGAATCCTTCTCGCCGGACTCGGCCTGCTTCTTACGCTGTTCGGCAATGTACGCGTCACGCTGTTTGACCTTCTGAGCGATCTTTTTTTCAAGTTCCTTACGTTGAGCGGATTGCTTTTCAACATACGCCTTGATTTCCTCCGTGCCCATTTCCTTCATCTCGACAGGCAAATCGTCGGCCTTCAGATCAGCCAGTTTGACTGAGCCTTCGGCATACTCCGTAACAAGATCACCCTCACCGGTTACGACACCAGCTTTGGTCTTGGCTAGTACAGATGCACGTGCGGCCGTGGCTTCGAGTCTGTCGGCGTCAACCCCCATCTCCAGTTTTCGATGGTTACTCTGGCGTCGCGATTCACTGCCGTAAAGAACCACTGTGCCATTGAGTTCTCGCTGCAGCTTTGCCAACTCTTCATCGTGTGGCGTCGAGATGCGCACCATATTGCCCGACTGACCGATCGCGACATACGAACCTTCCGCCAGCCGCGCAATCTCCTTCCAGATGGGCGTGGTCGCTGTGATGTTTCCGCATTGCACCGTATTGATGATCAGATCTGACTCCGCCGCCAGTTTGCAGGTCTTCTGATACTTCACGTCATCCTGATAATCCATGTGTGGCGGCGCATCGCCTACCAGAAAGATGATCTTCAGCACTTCGCGGCTCTTGCTCCACGACATCTGCGTCACCGCTTCGTTAAGCGCCTGGTTGACTGATTCCGGCGTATCCCCGCCACCGCCCGCACTGAACGCATTGAGCTTGGCATACACGTCATCCAGATCGTCGGTCAGGCTGTACGTCTTTGTGACATAATCATCAGATCGATCGCGATAACCAATCAAGCCGATCTTCAGACGCGGCGTGGGCTTGGCTGAAATGATTTCATTGGCAATTGACCAGATTTTCTGTTTGGCGCCTTCAATCAGGCCGGACATCGAGCCGGTCGTGTCCAGCACAAAACAGACTTCGATCTGCGGCCGGTCCGGCGGTGGCGGCGGGACGGACTGGCGGGCCATGGCGGTTGGAACAGGTAGGCAAACTGATGCAATCAACAGGCACAGAATGGGCAAACACTTTGAAACAGATTTGTAACCGCGGGATCGGACGTCGGTGAATTTCAGCATTGTTCGGTCCTCCTGAATGGTTTCTGCGTATTTGGACGCATAAGCCGATCAGGAGTTCCAAAGCCGGCAAGAAAAGTTTCTCAGGCCGCTGGTGATTCCCTTTGCTGAATGTTTTATTGAGGTTAGAGCAGTAGGTCGATTCTGGCGAGGTGGCCCACAGGCCGGTAACCAGCCGTTGGTGGCACATTCAACGATTCGGATTGGTGACGGACATGGCCATCGAGCCACAAATCGTGACTCGACGGGGTATCTTTCGGCCGCTGACCAATCCGGCCACACCTCTCCGGCAGGACATCGGGGCCCGATTGTTTATAATCCACGCTCGGTCAGCTTGACCGAGGGAGTGAACAGAAGATGAGTTCGACGGGTAGCGCCAAACGATACATCGGTATCGATCTGGGCACGACATTTTCCGCCATGGCGTATCTGGATACCCACGGCACGCCGGTAACGATTCCCAACGCCGAAGGGACGTTGATCACGCCTTCCGTGGTGCTGTTCGAGTCAGACGGCGAGATTGTCGTGGGCTCGGAAGCCAAGAAGGCGGCCATTACGGATCCCGAACTGGTTGTCGAATGTGTTAAGCGGGAAATGGGGGAGCGATACTTCAGCCGGCCGATCAACGGTCGCAAGATTCCACCGCCGGCCGTCAGTGCGCTGATCCTTAAGAAAATCAAACAGGACGCGGAAGCCAAAATCGGGCCGGTCGCCGGTGCGGTTATCACGGTGCCTGCCTACTTCAATGAGGGCAGACGTCAGGCCACCATTGCAGCCGGTCAGATAGCAGGCCTGGAAGTGTTGGACATTCTCAATGAACCCACCGCCGCAGCGCTGGCATATGCCTACCGCGACTTTCTGCGTAAAGGTGACGGGCTGGACGACGTCATGCGCCTTGCTGACGAAGAAGCGCCGGCTCACACAGCCGTGGTCTACGACCTCGGTGGCGGCACGTTTGACGTCACTGTTCTGAAAATCCAAGGCAAAGACCTGACCGTCCTGGCCACCGACGGCGACGTTCGACTGGGCGGCAAGGACTGGGACGAACGCATCGCCAACGCTGTGGCCGATGCATTTAAGGCAAAATTCGGCGCGGACCCGCGCTCGGACCAGCACAGCTACAACCAGCTGATGGCAAACGCGGAAGATGCCAAACGCCATCTGACGGCGCGAACACGCACACGCCTGGGTGTAACTCATCAGGGGCAGAACACGACCGTTGAACTAACGCGCGAGAAGTTCGAAGAGTTGACCGCGGACCTGCTTTATCGAACAGAAAATCGTCTGAGCCGCGTGATCAAAGCCTCCGGGCTGAATTGGAACCAGATCGATCAGGTGCTGACGGTGGGCGGATCAACGCGCATGCCACAAGTGCAGGCCATGCTCGCGCGCGTGTGCGGCAAGCAGCCGAACACCTCGCTCGCGCCGGACGAAGTGGTTGCGCATGGTGCGGCCATTCACGCGGCAATCGCCCAGTTGCAGCGGCGCAGCCAGATCGAAGCTGCCAAGACAGAAACAGCCAAGCCCAAGCCGGCCGCAAAACCACAGGCGCCCAAACCTGCTGCGCCGAAGGTCGATGCCAGCAGCGAAACCCTCCCGATGTTGGATGATGCGGACGCCCTGCCGATGCCGGCCGAAGCTGCGAGCAGTTCCGGTTTGCAACAGGGACTGGCCCCCGATCCAGCAGGCGAGACCATCGCCACGCTCGGTGAAGATGATCTGGTCGAAACTGTTGAAGGCCAGGATGTTCCGATGGCGGACTTGGCCGCGGTCGGTGAAGGAGGCGATCCTTCCGAACTCTTTGACGATAACGACGCGACGGACGTGCTCCGCGCGATCAATACGACGAACGTCAACGCCCACAGCCTGGGCGTGATCATGACCTTGCCGGACGGAAAGAAGGTCAATTCGATCATCCTGCCGCGCAATACGGCCCTGCCGACAAGCGTCACCAAGCGTTACGGCACGGTTAAGCCGAACCAGACGGCGGTCACCGTCGTGGTAGTTGAGGGTGAATCGGAGACGCCGTCCGAATGTGTGCCAATCGGCTCATGCCAGATCGAAAAACTACCATGGGGCCTGCGCAAGGGTTCGACGATTTATGTGACATTCAGCTATGACGCGAGCGGCCGACTGGACGTCAAAGCGTCTGAAGCCACGTCGGGCGCCACCGCCGCCACGACCATTGACCGGGCAAATGCCATGAACAAACAGGAAATCGCCAAGGCCAAAGAAGCGGTAGCGGGCATGAAGGTCAGTTGAGCGGCAGGTTCGATAACTGAATTTCACGTCAGATCGCAGGATCGGTACAGCCGTATCGCATCAAAGTTCATTAGCATGCTATAACACAAGCTGAACGCTGTTTTTGCCGATAAAAAAATCAGTGGTCCCATCGGCCTCGCGAACGCCACCAATCGCAATTTTTTGCAATAATGAACAGCAGTATGGCAGAAGATTTGTACAACGAGTGGCTTGGCATTCCCGTCAATGATCGGCAACCGGGGGCGACCCCCAATGCCTACGACCTGCTGGCAATGCCGCGGTTCTGCCATCACAAGTCGGCAGCGGAGGAGGCCGCGCGACGGCAGCTTGAGAAGCTGGACAAGTATTCGATCCATCCGGAGGCGGTCAAGCGGGACATGGCCAGCCGCATGATGAACGAGGTCGCCAACGCGCGCCTGACCATCAGCGATCCCGCCCGCTATCAGAAGTACGATCAACAACTGGCAGCGCAACTGGGGGTGCAGGTGCCGGCCGAGGAGGTGGCTGCCCCACCCGATCTGATTCCCATCAGCGAAGGTGGTATGCGTCTGGACATGGGCGAAGCAGCAGCTACACCAGTAGACCAGGGCGATATCAAGCCACTCGACAAATCGCTGCTCGGGGCCGATGCGCCTGAGATTCATGTTGAAACAGACATCACCGCCCCGCGCGAAAAGGCGTTGACCGACGTCATGCCCAAGTCTGTTCTGATTGGCGGCGGAGTCGGCATTCTGCTGCTGATCATTGTGGTAATCGTTTTTCTGACGCTGCCTGGAAGTGAAACCCCGACTGATACGCCCGGCGAAACGCCACCGACACTGACACCTGGCGCGCGCCAGCCCGGTCATTTCACGCAAAACACCACGCCAGAACCGCCCAAGCCGACGGGCCCAAGTTCGGTCGATGAATACGATAGGCCGACCCTCGGGCACGACCGCTATGTGCCACGTGCCAGTGACAACGCGACTGCCAAGATCGTCAATGGCGAACTCGAGCTGAAAGTTCAAAGTGGCGAAGACGGCGAAGTACGCCTCAAGTACACGCCCGCCCCGCTCGACACACCAATCAAGAAAATGACGGCCTTGGTCAACCTGCAAGGCGAGGACGCCACGCTGTCTATCGCGGTGGCCACCGGTGGGTTGCGCCTGCAACTCTGGCGAACCGGTGAGACCATCACCGTTCAGGCCGCGCCTGGCAGCCCGCCACTGGAAGGCTGGTTGAATGTCGGCGCATCTGAGAAAAAGACTGCGATTACGGTCGAACGCACCAACGGCAAAGTTGTATGGAAAGTCAATGATGAGCTTGCCGCAACCGCGCCTGAAATCTCACCACGCGGTATACCGACAGTGCTGTTCACGCTCACATGTTCTCAGGGCGGCTCAGCACAGATTGATGATGTCACCATCTGGCGGTAATCTCAACAGCGTCAACCGTCCTGAACGTTTTCTTGATTCGATGTCGCAATGAGCACCTGCCCTGATTGGCCGATCAGCCCGGACCACCTGCCGCTGCACGCGGGGCGCATTGATATCTGGGCGGTCAACCTGCCTGAGCCACAACATCCGATTGACTGGTACCGCGACTGTCTGGTGCGGTCGGAAATCAAACGGGCAAACCGCTATCGCATTGCGGCAAAGCGGCAGGAATTCGTCGTGACACGCGGCCTGACACGCCGACTGCTGGCCCGATTCATTGGCTGCCAACCGATTGAAGTCGCGCTTACTTTCGGTCGGCATGGCAAGCCAGTCCTTGAGGACATCCCGCTGGCCTTCAACGTCTCCCACTCGCACGATCTGGCATTGATCGCAATTGCCAAGGGTGGTGACATCGGCATCGATGTGGAGCAGCTTCGCAATCGCGTCAGCTACATGCGCCTGGCCAAACGGTTCTTTTCACCCGCGGAGCGCGACGCATTGCTGGAACTGCCCGTGGATGATCAGCAGTTAGGATTCTTTGCATGCTGGACGCGTAAGGAAGCGCTGCTGAAAGCAGACGGCTCCGGAATAGCGCGCGGGCTTGATACCTTTGACGTCACAGTTGACCCGGCTCTGCCGGCAGAACTACTCGCAACAAGATGGCCGCAAACAGCGCATACAAGCTGGCGACTGGCAGATATCGATGTTGGGCCGTATTACCGGGCGGCAATCGCATCAAGCGAGCCGATCGACGAACTGCGGCTCTGGCGCGCCTGATCAAGTGACCAGCGCTGTTACTTCTTCCCGTACACCTCTTCGGGATCGTAGGCCTTTTCAGATTCCTCGAAATTGAGCGTCATCGGTCCTTCACCTGAAGCGCTTTCCGTTGCCAGGCTGCGATAAAAACACGCGCGATATCCAACGTGACAACAAGCCGGTCCGGTCTGCTCCACGCGCAGAACCAGCGCGTCCTGATCGCAGTCAATCAGAATCTGTTTGACCTTCTGCGTCATATTGCTGGTTTCGCCTTTGTGCCAGAGCTTCTGGCGACTGCGGCTGTAATACACCGCTTCGCCTATCTCGATTGTTTTTTCCAGCGCTTCACGATTCATGTAGGCGACCATCAGAACTTCGTTGGTCTTGTGGTCAGTGGTGACGGCCGTAATCAGGCCATTGTCGTCAAACTTCGGGGCCAGTTGGTTGCCCTCTTCGATCATTGCCTTGTCGCCGCGCTCGGCGAAGAACTTGCTTTGGTTATCACTCATCTCAGTGGCCTTCCGTCTATTTGCTCGCCCAGAGCATGCCGCGAAGAACGATTTCTTTTGCTTCCGGTACGTCGAAGTCTTTGTACGTATGGCCCCATGCTGCAACAAACACGCGTCCCTTGCCCCACTGCCGCGTCCATGCGTAGGGCATGACTGTTCCAGCGGGATACAAATCCTTATCGCCATACTCACCAGAGAACGTAGTTTCCGTCAGCACGTGAACGCCGGGATCAACATGCATGTAATACTGCTCTGTGTTTTCAAGCGTGAAATTGTTCAGGCCGCGCGTAATCTCGTGATCGGCATCAGTAATGCGAACTTCATACTTCGCCTGATCATTACCCGGATGCGACACCCATTGGCCGCCGGTCATCCACTGGTACTGCGTTTGTGCTCGAAACGAGTCGATGATGCCGCCGTGGAAACCCGCAAAGCCAACGCCGTTTCGCACAGCCTCGGTCAGCCCCTTGTTCTGCTCACCACTGATTTCACCCATGGTCCAGATCTGAACGACCAGATCGACGCTGCCCATTAGTTCGGCATCGGTATAGGAATCGAGCGTTTCGGAAATCGTGACGTCGTAACCCTTATCCTTCAACAGGGGTTCAAACACGTCAGCAGATTCATTTGGCGTGTGACCATCCCAGCCACCTTTAACGATTAATGCTTTCTTACCCATTGTTTTCAATCCTTGTAACGAAATCGCAGCCCGGTATTGAAACCGGTTTGGCGGGAAGACGCAATTCTCCGATGTGCGAGCCGCCGCGTCCTCGCGGCGGTTGACCTTCAGCCGCCAAGCGATATTTGTAAACATAGCCGTCAACACGACAGCACCTGACCGCCACGAGGACGTGGCGGCTCGCAATGCTTGAAGTGTGACGATTTCGAAATACCACTTCAGGGGTCCGGGGGGTGCTACAATACCGCGATGAAACCCGGCCACGGCAAAAAAGTGCTGGTCGCCATGAGTGGCGGCGTCGACAGCTCTGTCACTGCAGCTCTATTGCAGGATGAGGGTTATGAGGTGGTCGGTGCGTTCATGCGTCTCGGTACGGATGATTCAGTCGAGGGCCCGGACCTGACCTGTGACCCGACTAAGGTCAAGATCGGGCACCAGGGTTGCTGCTCCGTCGGCGATGCATCGGACGCTCGGCTTGTCGCCGCGATGCTGGGCATTCCTTTTTATGTCCTGAACTTCCGCAAGGACTTCAACCGCATCATCGATTACTTCGTGGATGAGTACAACGCCGGACGAACGCCCAACCCCTGTGTTCGCTGTAACGACTGGCTGAAGTTCGGCAAGCTGCACGACTACGCCAGGAGCATCGATGCGGACTACGTCGCCTCCGGCCACTACGCGCGCGTCGATCACAGCATGGGTAAACCACGCCTGTTGCGCGGCGTCGATCACAACAAGGATCAAAGCTACGTGCTGTTTGGCGCAAAACGTGAACGATTGGAGCACATGCTGCTGCCAATCGGTGAAATGGAAAAATCGCAGGTTCGTGCCATCGCGGAAGAGCGCGACCTGCCCGTCTTCGATAAGCCGGACAGCCAGGAAATCTGTTTCGTGCCGGACAATAACTATGCTCGGCTGGTAAAGAACCAGTCGCCGGAAAAGTTCGATCAAGGTGATATCGTGGATCACGATGGCAACGTCGTCGGCCAACACGACGGGCATCAGCACTTCACGATCGGCCAGCGGCGCGGCGTGGGCGTTGCTCTGGGTTATCCCATCTATGTCACGCATCGCGACCCACAGAACAATACCGTCACCATCGGCAGCAAAGCCGATCTAATGTCCATCGGGCTGACAGCGCAACAAACCAACTGGCTGATCGAGCCGCCGACCGGACAACCGATCCGCTGTGAAGCGAAGATTCGGTACAACAGCCCGCCGACTGCAGCGACGGTCATTGCCACCGATACAGACTCACTTGAAATCCGCTTTGATGGGCCTGTCGAAGCGGTCACACCCGGCCAGGCCGCGGTCTGTTACATCGGTGAACAGTGCATCGGCGGCGGATGGATCGACCGTGCGATTGGTGACAACGATTAAGCCTGTTTAATGCCAGACGAACGGGAATGGTTCGTTGGTTGGCGGCGTATAGTACACGTCCTGCAACTGGCCACCATGGCCATCCGCGTACATCATGTTCGCTCGCGCCAAACCCATATGAGGTGTTGTCGGCCGGTAAATCACACCACCGACACCCCACGAATTGAACGTCAGCGAAAACGCGGTGCGATAGTGATTTCCATTTACCAAACCGACGCTGTCCTCCGTCATGTACATCACCTCTGACGGATTGCTTTCCCATTCGCGCCGCGGATAGAAGCCTCTGTTTTCAGAAGCGTCGTGATACCAGAGAAACGAGCCGGCATCCATGTTGATGTGATAGTTGGTAATGAACTGTAAGCCGGTGTTGGTTCGATCGGCGTTAAAGTTTGTACGGGTCTGTATAGCCGTCTTCAGTTCTGCCACGGTGTAATTCTTAAGCGTCCCATTTGTCACGATGAGTTGTCCTTCCGGACAAAGCAATGGCGAATTGGTCGGCAGGTCTGTTAGCGATGCTGCGCGGTAAGTGCTGCTCAGGTAACCAAAGTCGATGAGCATGTGTCCGAAGTGGTCAAAGCTCCAGCCGAAGTTCGGGTTGCCGATTCCCACTGCATCACCCGCTGAAGGACCGTCGGGCTTCCAGGGGAAATACCAAGCCGGCAGAATGCGATCCTGATCCGCACGAAAGGCTGCGGACATGACAAAAAGCTGTCGCTGGTTGGAAGCACAGATCGTCGTGCGTGAGCTGTCTCGCGCTTTTTGCAGAGCCGGCAGCAGAATGGCCACCAGAATAGATACGATCGAAATGACAACCAACAACTCGATAAGCGTGAAAGCACCCGAACACCTGATGCGGTCTGATCGACGTGAAATGAACATCACGAACTCCTGTTTCTCGGACCCTGCGGAAGAAATGAGACAAACCAATCAGTCTCGGTCAATTTGAAACACTTGATTATAAAAAGCCGCTATTAATTGGCTATTTCCCGCTATAAAATGGTGACTAATTCTACTCTACACCTTATTGCAAGTCGTTCAGTGAAATCCAAATGGACTATTTAAAACATCTTGTCCCCAATCATGGCTTTGAGCGCCAACAGTCGCCGTTCCCACGCGCCGTCCCCGAACTGGACTCGGTCTGCCACGCCCATATCGACCGCACCTTCGCGCAACCACAGCAGTACGAAGGAAGTAAGTCAATGTGTGTGATGGTCCCCCGACGCGGCGGCCAACGGTTTCTGCTCAACGGGCGCTGGTATGTGCCGGCCGGTGGTGACCTGCTGGTTATTCCCCCAGGCGTGCCGGTCTCAACCGGCGGTGAACTGACCACACGTATCGACGCTTATGAGCTGTATGCCTTTCTGGACCATCGAAGACCGTTTCTAGGCAACCCGCAATGGGAGCCGCTTCGTCAATCACTGAAGAAGCTGCCGATCTGCCAAGTCAAGGCGCCGTCGGGTGCGAACCGCCAGCTTCGCGATCTTTATCAATTGGTCAAAGCCAAACGCGACGCGCTGACGATCGTGCGCGTGATGGCTGATATGGCTTCTTTCCTGTTAACGGTTCTCGATGCCGTCGGCCACCAGCGCCGCTCACGAAAAGATGACTATGTCACACATGCCGCCCAATACATGCGTATGCACCTCGACGAGCGGCTGACAATTGAAGACTTGACGAAACACGTAGGCTACGGGCGGTCCGCGCTGATCGAGGGGTTTCGACGAGAATTCGGTATCCCACCAATGGAATGGTTCGTGCGTATGAAGATTCAACGAAGTGCCGAACTGCTGAAGCAGACGGACCGTTCCATCTCCTCGATCAGCACGATGTTCGGCTTTTCATCGTCACAGAACTTCGCCACGACCTTTAAGAAGTTTATGTCTGTATCGCCAACGGCGTTTCGACGGCAAAACAGTGTTTAGGCCGCAGCAGCGACAACAAATTCATTCGGCGCACTGACTGTCAAATATTCCAACGCTGCTTCGCCAAATTCATTTGCCAGAAATTTCAGGCCATCAATACGGCCCGGCAGGCAGGATGGCGAATGTACATCCAGTGCCATGAATCGGTAGAGTCGATCGTTGAGCAGTTGTCGCACCAGTTCGTCTGCCTGGATGCCGTCTTCACCGGTCAGGGCGCGCAGATTGCCCTGAAGCCAGACACCCTTACCAACCAGATCATAAAGACGTTGCGGGTCTTCCCACGCGCAAGGCATGCGCTCCGGATGGGCAAGGATGGGTTGGTAGCCGTTCTGTTGCAGCCATTCGAAGGAAGGTTCCATCCAGTCAGGCCAGGCCGGCTGCCAGAAGTCGATCAGAACGCACCTTGAATTACCCAAGGTTGGCACGCCGTTTTCCTCCATCCACAACACCGCGTCCGGCCGAAGCTGCAGTTCTCCACCCGGCCAGACAGTAAATCGCAATCGCTGGTCATTGATGGCCTGCTGCAACAGGTTGGTCTGGTGTCGGGCGAACCCGGGCGTGTTGTCCACCAGATTCGCCCACATATGAGGCGTGCAAACCGCGCCGGTGTAACCCGCTTTTAACAACTGCCTGACACAATCCAGCGACTGATCGATGGATTCACACCCGTCGTCAATGCCCGGTAATAGATGCGTATGAATGTCGATACGGCTTTGCATCTTCCAAGCATCGGTTGGATATGGTGAAAAGATTTAGCGTAGCCGCGAATGGACGCAAATAAGCGCGAATCAAAACAGGAATAACAACCTCGAAGCCCAGGCTTTCCCAAGCCTGGGACATGCCCGTCCAACCGAACCAATCACTTCGCGGTGGCAGCCGTATTGATCCGCCAAGTCATATCCGCCGGCTCACTCCCGAGCAATCGTAAACGCACGAGTTGCAGCGCCGTCTTCGCGGCACGATCGCGCACCGTGTCGCGGCCTCCGCCAAACAGGTAATGCTGCGCCTCCGGCTGTTCGCCCTTCTCCGCCAGGCCAATCCACACGGTTCCCACCGGCTTGTCTGCTGTTCCGCCACCCGGCCCGGCAATGCCGGTGATAGAGATTGCGATATCCGCGCCGCTTTTTTCGAGCGCCCCCTGGGCCATGGCCATGGCGGTCTGTCCACTTACCGCCCCATGTGTTTCAATGACATTCGGGTCGACATCAAGCTGGGAAATTTTCAGCTCGTTCGAATACGTGACCCAACCACCGGCGTATGCATCGCTTGAACCGGAGATATCGGTCAGCATCTTGCCGATCAATCCGCCAGTGCAACTCTCGGCGGTAGCAACTGTTTTTTCTTTTTCGCACAACAACGCGATGAGTGCTTCCTGCAGCGTCTGATCGTCCTGACCAAACACCGACGGCCCCAGACAACGACAGACTTCTTCAATCGTGACTCGAAGCTGCGCTTCAGCCTCATCGGATGTATCAAACTCGGCCCGAACTCGCACGCTGCATAAACCATCAGATACGGTCGTACCGACCAGTGGATTGCGCTTGCGATCACACAAATTACCGAGCATCTGCGCGACGGTGCTTTCACCGATACCGAATGTATTGATCTTCGACGTCAGGATCACACGCCGGGTCGGTGCGATCTTCTCAATCTCCGGCAGAATCGATTGATGAAACATTTCGACCATCTCACGCGGGACGCCGGGTGTAACGTAGATGGTTGCCTTGTTGAGTTGTGTTGTGATTCCCGGTGCGGTGCCGCAAGCGTTGGGAATGATCGTGGTGCCTTGCGGGTGATATGCCTGAACCTTGTTGCGTTCGGCCATTTTTCGGCCACGCTTTTCAATCATGGCGCGAATCGCTTGAAGACTGGGCTCATGAAGAACCAAGTCAACACCCATTGCATCTGCCAAAGCCTGTCGAGTCAGATCGTCATCCGTCGGGCCAAGACCACCTGAAATGATCACAAGGTTTGCCCGCTCTGACGCATGACGAATGGCGTCCGTAATAGTCGCCAAGTCGTCTGCCACAGTCTGGTGATAGCTGGTGCCGATTCCGCGTGCCGCGAGTTGAGCGCTCAGCCAGGCGCTGTTGGTGTCTACTGTCTGGCCGAGTACGAGTTCATCGCCGATAGAGAGAATGATCGCCTGCATGGGCGGGATTGTAGAAAGCTTGGCCGAAAATGGCGAGATGGATTCTGCTTGGCCGCGAATGAACGCGAATACACGCAAATAATGTATGGGCTGGTTATTGGGACTGGCCATTCAATGACGTAGCTACCGAATGGCTTTGCCACCGACTGTCAGATTGGCGCGTTTGGACTTTTTATTGTTGTCGGAATCGCAGCAGCTTTTGCCGCGCATGCGACGCCAGAAACGACGGCCGAGGTAACCGGCTGCGGCAAGAACGATAAGTCCGACAATGATCTTTTCGATGGTCATCGATCGATCAGTCCATTATTGGGGTCATGCGATAATCATGCTGCCAATCTGGTAAGTCAAGACCGCTCCAAGCCAGGCAAGTGCCGTCATGTAGCCGAACTGTATTGTCGCCCAACGCCAGTTGGTCTCTTTCCCCACCACCGCCACCGTTGCGCCGCACTGCATGCAGAGCGCGAAGAAAACCATGATTGCCAGTGCAACCGGAACGGTGAAGACCGGCGAGCCGTCAGCGTGTTTGGCGGCGTGCAGTTTGTCGATCAGCCCGTCGTCTTCTTCATCAACATCGCCGCCGAGGTTATAGACGATACCCATCGTGGCAATGATCACTTCGCGCGCGGGAAATGAACCGATGACGCCAACGGTAATCTTCCAGTCAAAACCAGCTGGTGCGAAGACAGGCTGAACCGCCTTACCCATACGCCCGAGATAGCTCTGCTCGATATACGCGCCATCGATCATCTGACCAAGCGTCGCCTGCTGATCTTCATCCAGAGGCTCAACGTTCTGGACGCTCACGGATGACAAAAACTGCTGTGTCACCTGTTCTTCGACCTGGGCCGACCTGGGGAAATAACATAGCGCCCAGATAATGATCGTGAATGCAAAAATAACCGTACCCGCTCGAATCAGAAACTCACGCCCACGCTCCCACATCTTCCAAAACACATCACGCAATGTGGGCACCTGGTACGACGGCATCTCCAGCAGGAACGGCGTCGGCCGCATCTTCAGCATGAATCGGCTAAGAACAAACGCGATTGGGAGGCCGACTGCCAAGCCAACAAAGTGCATGACAAATAGTGTGAGGCTCGCAATCGCAGGGCCATACTTCGGCTCAATAAACGCGCCGATCAGTAATACGTACACCGGCAAACGGGCAGAACAACTCATCAGCGGCGTAATCAGAATCGTGACCAGTCGCCCCTTGGGGTCTTCAATGGTGCGCGCGCCCATCACCGCCGGTACTGCACAGGCATAGCCGGACAACATCGGTACAAAACTCTTACCCGACAGGCCGCACCAACTGAACAGCTTGTCCATCAGGAATGCGGCCCGGGCCATGTAGCCAGTGTCTTCAAGCATGGCCAGGAAGAAAAACAGAATCAGAATCTGAGGCAGAAAAATCACAACGCCGCCGACACCTGCAATCACGCCATCGACGACCAGACTCTGTAAAGTCGGCATCCCATCGAGCGCACCACCGGCAACCTCTCCGAGCCAGCCGAACCCACCGTCAATCACGTCCATCAGCGGGCCGGCCCAGCTATAGATCGACCAGAACACCACAAACATCACGCCGACGAAGATCGCCAGTCCCCAGAAGCGATGCGTCAGCAAGTCATCAATCGACTCGCTTTTGGTGCGCGGCCGCTGAGCCGGATTGTTGACCGTTCGCGAAATGACATCCGTCAGGTATTCATAGCGAATGGCCGACTCTGCGCTGATCGGGTCGAATCCCTGATCCTTACACTTTTGACGGGCCTCACGAATGCACGCCTCGCGCATTCCAAGCGGCCACGCCAATGAGTCCACCATGGTGCTGTCCTCGTCGAACAGCAATCGCATTGCCTGCATGCGCTCCAGTGGAAGACTCGCGTCGCTTTCCGCCCCGTGACGAATCGCATCGATCGCTTCAAGCACCGGACGTGGCCAGGCCACCGGCTGCATCGGCTTGCGATCCTTCAACTGCGCAGCAATCGCATCGCGCAGCTGATCAACCCCTTCGCCCTTTGCGGCAATCGTCGGGATAACGGGGACGCCAAGCTCCCTTGAAAGAGACTCCGCATCAATGGCGATACCGAGTTCCTGGGCGGCGTCATGAAAGTTCAAAGCAATCACTATCGGCAAACCAGCATCAGCAACCTGCAATGCAAGAAACAGATTTCGATGAACCTTGGTTGCGTCAACAACACAAACAACCACGTCCGGCTGTGCTGTGCCCTGCACGTGCCCCATCAACACTTCGAGCACAATGCGCTCATCCATGCTGACTGCCGCAAGGCTGTACGTTCCTGGCAGATCGACAATGTCGACCAACTTCCCATCGAGGGCAACTGTTCCGTAGCGTTTCTCAACCGTGACACCGGGATAGTTCCCGACGCGCTGCCGTGCGCCGGTCAAACGGTTGAATAAAGTGGACTTGCCGGTATTCGGGTTACCGATCAGCGCAACATGCGGCGCTGCTACTGTCGGCGGTGGCGGGATCGTCTGCGCGTGAGCGGTTGTCACTTGGCCGAATCTCCACGGTGCTCATCAATCGTCAGACCGGCCGCCTCACTTCGGCGAATACTGATCTGGCTGCCGTTCAGATCCAGCGTGATTGGATCACCCAAAGGCGCGACGCGAACCAGCTTGATGAGTACTCCAGGAAGCAATCCCATCGCCATCAGCCGTTGCGACAAAGCGCAGCCGCGGGAAAGGCCCGTCACCTTGGCAGACGCACCAATTTTCATATCGTTGATAGAAGCCATGATCTCTCATCACCCATCTAGCCGAAACTGAGAATCAGTTTCTAAAGCTACCCATATAATACTAAAATATCTGAATATATACCAGCCCTATTCGCCCAGAAAATCCAAAATGAGCCACTGTAGAGCCAGTCCAACTGCCGCTATTGATCAGTTGGCGGCACTAGCCAACTGCGGCAGAATTTCCGGGTTTACATACTTCTCCGGATTTGCCTTCCAACGACGCACAGCAGCATTGTTGAACAGATAGATCTTCTGGCCTTTGTACATCACAAATGGATCTTTCTCCGAGACCACGCGCTTGGGGTACACCGGACAGTAAACCTGCCTGATCGTACGCTCCGGCAAAGCCATTCCCTTCAACTGCGGGAGAATCTTCGGATCAAGATAGGCCACCGGATCCTTCTTCCATTTATTCGCACACTTGCTGCAGCAAATCAGTACCTCCGTGCCTTCATAATCGACAACGATAACGTCATCATCACCGGCCACTTCAACGGTCGTCATGATCGGGCAGTAAACCTGTCCGGCCTCTTCCGCCGCAGAACCGATGGCCGCCGCCTGCGATTCAACAGACTGGGTTGCCACTTTCGCAGGCTCTGATCGTTTTTCGGCACGCTGATTCACCGGTTTCTGTTGAGAGGCCTTGGAAGGTTGAGTCGTTGGATGGTTTTTTTGCTGCAGGCTCTTGTCATTGCCAGTGCCAGCCGTTGTCTCGGCCGGTGTAGCGATTGGCCTTGCACTCGGGATCACCGCTTCTACCAAATCCTGCATGCCTGATCGGGAAGCGCCGCCGACAATAACGACATGTGACTGCCACGGCACCATGCGATGCACAAAGCGCGGCGACGTCGAACCAACCAGTTCCCATTCGCTTTCGTCTGTTGAGAGACGATACAGACTGCCATCGGCCAAGCTGGTGTACAGACGACCGTCAAGCGTGCAAGCCGCCGGCGAAAAACCGATGAAGCGTGAGTTGTCCGGAAGTTCCGGTCCCATGGTCCACGCATTGCGAGCGGGATCAAAAACATTGACTTCGCGACTGATTTCGTCGCCGTCGTCCATGCCGCCGATGACGAAGATTTTCTGATTGTGTACTGCAACGATCAAAGCCCGACGAACAAACGGCTGATCAATCTGCTTCCACGACGGCTTCACAGCGGACAAGTCCAGAGCCAGGGCCTTCTCACACCATTCATTGCCATCCTGTCGCCCGTTCATCGTCCAACCGCCCAGCACGTACAGCGTGTCACCAACCACAGCCATATCGTGTGAAGATCGTCCATGCGGCATCGGCGGGAGCCACTCCCATTGTTTTGTCGCAGGGTTATAGCGTGCGCAGTCGGCAACCGAATAGTTATCTGCCTTCTCGCCAACCGGGTTGCGCGGCTGCATGCCGCCGACGCGGTAGATCAGTCCTTTGTGTACCGCCAGATTCATGCCTTGCAGCGCCGGGCCTTCCGGCAGCGCCTGCCAGGACGAACCTTCACTTAGATTCAAACGGAAGAAGTCACCTGTCACGGCTTCCGTGTCGTAGTCGTGCGCTTTTACAATGTGACCACCGTAGACGTAAAGCCATCCATCACTGGCCACCGCACCGAAACTGGCAGCGGCGTGCGGCATTAGCGCGAATTCAGGTGTCTTCACATTATGAGCGGCGGGTTGCGTCGTCGGAGCGCTCGATGCTGCCCCTTCAACTTGGATCGTCAGTGTCGCATAGCCGCGCGACGAAGCATAAGGCTTACCGTCGTGCTCTCCACCATCACCCAGCGTGACTCTGCCCCATACGCCGTAGCGGCCAGCCTGCTTAAATGCCGGCGTCATTCCGACAACATCCGTTTTGATTTCCTTCTGATCGCCATCGGGGAGAATGACCGTGATCTGCGTGTTGGGTTGAATCTTGCCGTGTGACAACAGCATGAACTTCAGATTACCCGCACTTCCGACTGGGACGATCTCAACCGGATGGTCCGCTGAAACAGTAGCTGACGATGCAAACGGGTCACCAACGATTGACTTCGGGTAGTAAGTAACGAGGTTTCCGGGTTTATCACCATGGCCATATACGCCAAGCACAAATTGGCCGAACACAACACGGTTGCCTTCGCCCGCCAAAGCTACACGAAAGACGTGTTTGTCCTCGCGCATTTCCAGCGGCTGAGCATTTCCTTGTTCATCACGAATCTGCAATTTTGTGCCGGAGATCATGCCGGCCTTGACTTCCGTATTGGGTTTGAGGTTTTCACTAAGAAAGACACGCGCTTCTTTCTCCGCCGCGTCGGGCACCACGAAAACAAAGTGTGCTTTTGCAACAGTGCTCGTAAGCACAACCATCAGGCTCACAGCCAGTAAACGATTCATGATCAATCACCTTTTCACAGAAAATCAGTAGGCCAAAATCCGGTACCACAACATTGCGACACCGCAACTGATAATGATTCTCAATATAATTTGACGCTGATTGGGAATCAACCGTTCAAGCCGAAAATAAAAATATAAATCCAACTTATGACAATACATCCCGAATCTGTCGAAGCATCACAGATTCCAATAAAACTCATAAAGTTTTTATTTAAATTATCTTAAAAAAATAAAAATCCTGACTGACGATCACGAATCAGGACTTGAAAAAGTCAAGTTCATACAAATCGCCTACCCACACAAAGGAAATTGAAACTCTTTCTCAATTACCTCTTGACAGATAAATACAGACAAGTATTCTTACGGCCGTCCATAATTGACACTAAGGATCAATTACGAATTCTAAGTTTTGATGTGTAAATGCGGTGGCCGGCTTCACTTTTGGCGAGCGGGCCGGCCACCGCGGATTTTACGATTACCGCCTTTTTCAAGGAGCAACCGCAATGAGTTTATTATTGCATCATTCCCTCGCCACGGCCAGTAGAGCACGCCGAAAGTCTTCGCAAGGTTTCACACTCATCGAGCTACTTGTCGTCATCAGCATTATTGCCATGCTGATTTCGATTTTGCTGCCAGCCCTCGGGGCTGCCCGCACGTCAGCCGAGCAAGTCGCCGAAATGGCAGCAGCGCGCCAACTCGCGCAAGTACAAGTCATGTATGCTGACGACTACGACGGCTACTACATCTCAGCGGACTATCAACCCAGCAGCGATGTCACCGTAAGCGGTTTTAATGGTGTTGCACTCAGTCCTTTTGATCCCTCTCGTGGCCGATACCCATATCGTCTCGGCGGCTATCTCAATGGTGTTCTCAAAGGTCTTACGCACGTCGGCGATACGCTTCAATACATCGAGATTGGTTCGCCAACCAGTACTGACATTTACATTGGATCGCTTGCACCAAGCTTCGGCCTTAATGGCGAATATGTCGGCGGTATGTACCTTCCGCACACATCAATCTCACTGGGACAAGGCGCCGCTGCAGCCTGGCGTCCGGAGATGGTCCTGCGACCCGGCGTTGAAGCAATCTCACAAAGTGGCTTGATCGCGTTTGCTTCCGCACGGTCATACACCGGTCCCGGTTCAACTGAATATTTTGGTTACTACTACGTGCGCGCCCCATACGGCTACGCAAATACAGACTGGTCCGCATCAGACTACGACCGCTACGGCGCGAATGCGACCGACTGGGGTCGCGTCGATCCGCGCTACCACGACGCCGCGGTTGTCGGCTTTACCGACGGCCACGCCGAAACGATGAAACTCGATGCGCTACGTGACATGCGTCTGTGGTCTAATGAGGCTCGTCGCGCGAATGATCCAAACTACAACCCGAACTGATCGAGTAAGAGATAAATACGATGAGTCAGACAAATGACAATACGCCTGGACTGCGCGGTTGGCTCAATCGCAATCCGATAGTCTCAACCGTCGTCGGTATCGTCATGCTGGGAACAGCGGCAACCGTACTGGCGTTGACACTCAAAGCGCCATCGTACGAACCAATGGGCATCTACTACTACGACCTGAACATGGGCAAACTGTTTATCGCCCCGACCAATCAGGTCACGCCGATCGCGGCCCCATCACAAACAGGGGAGTCAGACCCAACAAAATTTGTCGGTGTGCTGGCACACACCTTTGCCTGTGGCGAATGCGGCAATGAATCGCAGTATTCCGTCGGCTGGGTCGAGACATACAATCAGGATCGAGTGGCAAAACTTCGTAACCAGACCGATCACGAAGGCAATCCACTAACCGACATGGCGATTATTGATCGGCTGCGGGAAATGCCTGACGGCACACTGGTTCGCGATCTCAATGGTTCGGACAGATGGGTTCCACGCGCGTCGCGCGAGGCTTCGGCGATTATGAAGAAGGCACGAGAGTTGTGCGGAGGGGAGCCGGCTGTCGAATGCCAGCCATAATCCGCAGATGATCTCAAATTCGTTTTCTCGTTGAAGAACCCTTTGTTACTCGTGGCTCGATGCGAGTTGCGGCCACTGGAAGCTTGCTTTCCGCGGTCTCGACTCGCATCGATGCCTTTATTCGCTCCTACAGTCCTCAATCTTAAAACAGTTGAACATCCCGTTAAGGTTCGCCTCATGTTTGATCTTCGTAACCTATGCCGTCTCGTTCTTGCTGCTGTATTGATCAGTCAATCTACTTTGCCCTTGGTCAATGCAAAAACAACGCCGCCCGACAATACCCACGGAACAGAAGTATGGTCGGGATTTCGTGGCACGGGTAACAGCCATACAACGGCAAAGAATCTCCCGGTCTACTGGAGCGCAACAGAAGGCATCCGCTGGATTGGCAAAATCGACGGGTATGGACAATCGAGTCCGGTCGTCTGGCACAATCACGTCATTGTGACCAGCGTCAAGGGCAAGATGAAAGAGACGATTCAGGTTCACTGCTTCGACCTGTCAACTGGTAAGCAGCGGTGGTTAAAGACATTTGAAGCGTCGCAACAGATTGAATCGTCCAATTACGTTACCCGGGCGGCTCCAACGCCTGTTGTCGACGCGTCCGGCATCTATACATTCTTTGAGAGCGGCGACCTGATCGCCCTGGACCATAAAGGCAATACGCGATGGACCCGTTCATTGACACGCGAGTACGGTGAATTCAAAGGCAATCACGGCGTTGGCTCCTCGCTGGCACAAACAAATGATGCAATCATCGTCCTGATTGATCACTCCGGACCGTCCTACCTGCTCAGCTTGGATAAGAAGACCGGAAAAAATAACTGGAAAACCGATCGGCCCGAACGCGTATCGTGGTCATCACCCGTCGTCACGCATGGCGGCGACCAGCAGATGATCATTACCAGTTGCAAAGGCTCGGTCGAAGCATATGACGCGAAAGAAGGCAGGCAACTCTGGACCGTCACCGGGCTGACACGAAACACCGTCGCGTCCCCCACCGTCGCAGAGGACCGAATACTGATTGGGTCATCCGTCGCATCTTCCAGCGTTGCGATCAAACGCGGCGGCTCCGGTGACGTGACAAAGTCGCACGTGCTCTGGTCCGCTGAAAAAGGTTCGTCCAGCTTCGGCTCCCCATTGGTGATCGGCGATCGGGCGTACTACGTGAACAAGGCAGGCGTCGCCCGCTGTATCAATATGGCCGACGGCAAATCAAAGTGGACGCTCCGCCTGAGCGGGTCCTGCTGGGCCTCTCCTGTGGCAACCGCTGACCATATTTACTTCTTCACCAAGGATGGAGCGACCGTGGTAATTGACGCCAGCGGCGATGAGCCGGAAGTCGAATCCGAGTGTGAAATACCGGTTGAGGGGATCGTTTACGGGGTCGCAGCTGTTGACGGGGCATGGTTGATCCGTACCGGTGATCGGCTGGTATGCGTCGGCACCCAGAAATAAAATTTTATGCGTTCAGCAGTTCTGCTAATGAGCTGTAATTGGCTTGGTGGTCATGCAGCCTCAGATCATGCCAAGAATCCGGGAAACTGCTAGGATATCGACCTATGCTGCTGTGCCAACGTATCGATCGTCAAGCGGTCGGTCTGTCGGCGCAGCACTGTTGTTATTGAATTGCACAGGACTTAGCGATTTCTCATGCATACGCAGCTTCTGGTTTTAGGTGGCGGTCCCGGCGGATACGCGGCAGCGTTTCTCGCAGCGGATCTGGGCATGGATGTCACGCTTGTGGAAGCGGACAACCGCCTCGGCGGGACTTGCCTGTTGCGCGGCTGCATCCCATCCAAGGCGCTGCTGCATGTGTCCAAAGCCATTGCCGAAGCGGACCATCTTTCCGAGTGGGGTGTTGAATACACCAAGCCCAAAATCGACATCAACACCATGCGCGCCCGCAAGGAGAAAGTCATCTCCACACTGACGGGCGGTTTGGGGACGCTGGCAAAAAAAAGAAAAGTCAACGTCATTCAGGCGCTTGGCGTCTTCGAAGACTCCAGGCGGTTGCGTCTCGACGCAATCGAAGGCGCGGAAACGCCGCCTTATGACTGCCTGACGTATGACCACTGCATCCTCGCCACAGGATCGCAGCCAGCGGTGCCGAAGATCTTTCAGCTTGATACAGATCGCGTAATGGATTCCACCGGCGCGCTGGAACTGAAGGACAAGCCTGAGTCACTGCTCGTGATTGGCGGCGGATACATTGGCCTTGAAATGGGTAGCGTGTACGCCGGCCTTGGCACCAAAGTCACTGTGGTTGAAATGATGGACGGGTTGCTGATGGGGGCAGATCGCGATCTGGTCAAGCCGCTCGTCAAACGACTGGACGCACAATTTGAAGCAATTCACTTAAGTACCAAAGTCGTTTCGCTGGAAGACAAAGGCAAAAGTGTTGCAGCCACACTTGAAGGGCCGGATGGCAAATCTTGGACAGCTGAATTTGATCGCGTTCTGGTATCGATCGGCAGGCGACCGAATACCGAGGGCATCGGACTGGAAACGACCAAAGTTGTACTGACTGATCGCGGTTTTGTGCAGATCAATAAACAACAGCAAACAAACGACCCGGTCATCTATGCGATCGGCGATGTCGCGGGCGAACCCATGCTGGCACACAAGGCGGCCGCAGAAGCAAAGGTTGCGGTTGAAACATTACATGGCGAGCCGGCCGCGTTCGATGCGGCTGCAATTCCCGCGGTTGTCTTCACCGATCCGGAACTGGCCTGGTGCGGCTTGACCGAAGAGCAGGCCAAGCAGCAGGGACTGGAAGTCAAAACGTCACTGTATCCGTGGGCGGCAAGCGGGCGCGCACAGGCAACCGGGCGCACGGAAGGCATGACAAAAGTCATCGCTGATCCCAAAACAGATCGAATCGTCGGTTACGGCGTGGTTGGCGCGGGAGCCGGCGAACTGATTGCCGAAGGCGTATTGGCTGTGGAAATGGGCGCGACCATTCGTGATATCGCGGACACCATTCACCCGCATCCCACGATGAGTGAAACATTATCATTTGCCGGGGAAGCATATATGGGCCTGGCAACGGAGATTTACAGGCCCAAGCGAAACAGGAAAAGGTGATCCCTGGGGATTGCCGGCCTGCTTCTATATATAAACAGGAATTTGTAACGGGCAGATACGCTCGTAACGGAATGAAATGCGAATAACCGAACCGACCGAAGTACAGCAAAGCGTAAGAAGGGATTCTGCTGACATGGCTACCGATACCGATCGCCTGATCCATGAAGCGAGCGATACCGATCCAGCGGAAACCGCGGAATGGCTCGCGTCGCTGGAAGATGTGCTGCGCGAAAAGGGCCCGGAACGCGTGAGCTATCTGTTGTCCGCGCTGGACGAAAAGGCACAGCGTGAAGGCATCGAACTGCCGTACACGCAGACGACGCCGTACATCAATACGATTCCACGTTCTGAACAACCGCCCTATCCGGGTGATCGCGAACTGGAACGTCGCATCAAGTCCATCATGCGCTGGAACGCGATGGCCATGGTCGTTCGCGCCAACCGCGAAGAGGAAGGCATCGGCGGCCATATCTCCACATTCGCTTCACTGGCCACGTTGTACGAAGTGGGCTTTAACCACTTCTTCCGCGGCAAAGATCACGAAAGTGGCGGCGACAGCATTTACTTCCAGGGCCACGCATCGCCGGGGGTTTACGCTCGTGCGTTTCTCGAAGGTCGACTTTCCGAAGACGATCTGAGTAACTTCCGTCGAGAGCTGGTGCCGGGCGGTGGGCTTTCTTCCTATCCGCATCCCTGGCTGATGCCGGAGTTCTGGGAGTTTCCAACTGTATCGATGGGCCTTGGCCCGCTGATGAGTATTTATCGCGCGCGGTTTATGAACTACCTCTACGACCGCGGCCTCGCAGAAGACAAGGGCGCGAAGGTCTGGTGCTATGTCGGTGACGGCGAATGTGACGAGCCGGAAACATTGGGCGCCATCACGCTTGCCGCACGTGAACAACTGGACAATCTGATCTGGGTCATTAACTGCAACCTGCAACGACTGGACGGCCCGGTGCGCGGCAATGGCAAGATGATCCAGGAACTTGAAGGTATCTTCCGCGGCGCGGGTTGGAACGTCATCAAAGTCGTCTGGGGTGACGACTGGGATGATCTGCTCGAACGCGACAAGAGCGGCCAACTGGTTCGCCGCATGGGCGAAGTCGTCGACGGTCAATATCAGAAATATATCGTCAGCGACGGCGCCTACATCCGCGAACACTTCTTCGGCAAGTACCCGGAACTGCTCGATCTGGTCAAAGGCATGTCCGACGATGACCTGAGACGTCTGCGCCGCGGCGGGCATGATCCGGACAAGGTATTTGCGGCCTACAAAACGGCGGTCGAACACAAAGGCCAGCCAACCGTCATCCTCGCCAAAACAGTCAAAGGCTATGGCCTCGGCGAAGCGGGCGAAGGCAAGAACATTACCCATCAACAGAAGAAGCTCAACGAAGACGAGCTGCGCGAGTTCCGATCGCGCTTCGGCATTCCGATTTCAGATAAGAACGTGTCAGACGCGCCGTTCTACCGCCCGCCGGCCGACAGCCCGGAAATGCAATACCTGACAAAGCAGCGCGAATTCCTTGGCGGCGCGGTTCCCGAACGACGCGTGACGGCTGAGCCGCTGGAGATTCCAACGCTCGAAGAGTACAAAGAATTCCTCCAGGGATCCGGCGATCGTGAACTGTCCACCACCATGGGCTTTGTGCGACTGCTGACCAAGATGTTGCGCGACAAGAACATCGGCAAGCGAATCGTGCCGATCGTACCTGACGAATCGCGCACGTTCGGCATGGAAGCGCTGTTCCGGCAGGTTGGCATTTATGCTCACGCCGGCCAACTCTACGAACCGGTCGATTCGGACACCATGCTCTACTACAAGGAAGCCAAGGACGGCCAGATTCTCGAAGAAGGCATCACCGAGGCCGGGGCCATGTCGTCCTTCATTGCGGCCGGCACGTCGCACGTGAATCACGGCGTGAACATGATCCCGTTCTTCATCTACTATTCCATGTTCGGGTTCCAGCGTATCGGCGACCTGATCTGGGCTGCGTGCGATATGCGGGCGCGCGGGTTTATGCTCGGCGGTACAGCCGGACGCACCACGCTTAACGGCGAAGGCCTGCAGCATCAGGACGGGCACAGCATTCTCAACGCCATCGCGTTCCCGAACCTTCGCACCTACGACCCGGCATTTGCTTATGAGATCGCGGTCATCGTGCTCGACGGCATGCGTCGGATGTATGTGGAGAATGAGGATGTGCTCTACTACATCACGGTTGAGAACGAAAACTACACCATGCCTGACATGCCTGATGGCGTCGAGGAAGGCATCATTCGCGGCATGTACAAGTTCCGTACCGTTGAAGCCCGCCCCGGCAAACATCGCGTCCAACTGCTCGGCAGTGGCGCCATCATGAACCAGACACTCCGCGCCCAGCAGATTCTGGCGGAGCAGTACAACATCAGCAGCGACGTCTGGAGCGTAACCAGCTACAACGAGTTGCGACGCGACGCGCAGGACTGCGAGCGATGGAACCTGTTCAATCCGGACAAGGAGCCACGTAAAAGCTACGTCGAGAAGATCACCGAAGGCAGTAAGGGCCCATTCATTGCTTCCAGTGATTATGTTCGTGCAGTGTCGGAACAACTCGACCCATACCTGCCCGGCGGCCTGTACGCACTGGGAACCGACGGGTTTGGCCGAAGCGCGACCCGTGAAGCACTGCGGCGGTTCTTTGAGGTGGATGCTGAGTGCATCACCGTTGCCGCACTGACACAACTTTATAAGCAAGGCAAGATTGAGAAGTCTGTCGTAACCAATGCGATAAAGGATCTGGGCATTGATCCCAATAAGCCCAATCCGATGACGGTTTGAAATTGGAAATGGAATTCGAGCTGCCGCGCGCCAACAATCGCTGTAGCCACTGGTTTGTTTGAGGACATCTGAAATGTCAACGGAATTCAAACTCCCGGACCTTGGAGAAAACATCGAAGGCGGAGACGTCGTCAGCGTACTGATCGCTGAAGGGGACACCATCGATGCTGACACGGAAGTCATCGAGGTCGAGACGGACAAGGCCATGCTTCCCGTGCCTTGCGACATCGGCGGCAAGGTGACTAAGATTCACGTCGGCGAAGGTGACACGATCAAGGTCGGCCAGACAATTCTGACGATCGAAGCGTCCGGCGGCGGCAGTGCTGCACCAGCAGCAACACCGAAGGCAGAACCTGCGGCGCCGCCAAAAGAAGAGCCGAAACAGGAAGCGGCCCCGGTGGTTGAAGAGCCGGCACAGCCCGAGCCGGCGAAGCCCTCCCCGCCACCCGCGCCAACCCCTCCGGTCGCGCCCGCAGCGAGTGCCTCGCCGGTAGCCGACAGTTCGCTCGGTTCATCGGCCAGCCCATCAACCCGGCGTCTGGCTCGTGAACTGGGGGTTGACCTCGCACACGTAAGAGGCAGCGGCGAAGGCGGACGTATTACCCGTGATGACCTGATGGCAGCCGCGCGTAATCGTGGCGGCGCTGCGCCAGCCCCTGCCAAGGCCCCGGCGCCGACGCCAGCCAAACCAGCTGCAAAATCAGAAGCGCCAGCCGCCCCCACTGGCGACGCAGGCTCGGACAACTACGGCCCAATTATCACAGACAAGCTACCGAAGATTCGCAGAACGATCGCCGTCAACCTGGCTAAATCCGCTTCCACGATCCCGCACGTCACCAACTTTGATGATGCTGACGTCACCGAACTGGAAAGACTGCGACAGGCTTCCAAAGAGGACTACCTGGCAGCGGGCATGAAACTGACCAGCATGCCGTTCCTGATCAAGGCTGTGGCCATGGCATTGAAGCGCCATCCGAAGGTAAACGCTTCGCTGGACATGGACAATGGCACGATCACCTACAAACAGTACGTCAACGTTGGCATTGCGGTAGACAGTGAACGAGGACTGGTCGTCCCTAACGTGCGCAACGCGGACACGCTGAGCATCCCCGAACTGACACGGGCGCTGGCAGACATGGTCGACCGCGTTCGCAGCAGCAAGTTCGGCCTGGACGAACTGCGCGGCGGTACCTTCACCATCAGCAACCTCGGCGCGATTGGCGGCACCTACAGCACCCCGATCATCAACCCGCCGGAGGTCGCAATCCTGCTGGTCGGCCGATCACGCAAAATGCCGGTTGTGACTGAAGGTGACAACATCGAAGCCCGCCTGCTGATGCCGATGAGCCTGTCGTATGACCACCGACTGGTCGACGGCGCCGACGCGGCACGGTTCCTCAATGACGTGATCGCGTTCCTTGAGACACCAAGTCGGTTGTTGTTGACGCCGTGAGGTTGTCGTAGGAAACGCATACAAATTTCAGCATCACAGCCGGATCGTGACACGATCCAGGTAAATTTGTTGTTGCTGAAGTCAGCGTTTCACATCATCCACCTGCGTTGTGTCACAGCGCGGCTATGATTCGAATGACTAGGAAGTGTGTGTGTGTGTGTGTGTATGTGTGATTGAAGCGAAGACTGCTCGCGCTATTCACTTCTCATAAACCGCCATTTATTCTCAACGCGCTGATAAAAAAGCGTCTGTCTCATCGTGTGCTCCAGGTGTTGAGCCAAGACCTTCACTTGGCGGCCATCATCCTCGTCCTCGATATCAAACGACAGGCTGTATCCCAGAGTCCTCAATTCTTCAGGCAACGTCACCTGAACTCTGCCGGGTGCGCGGTCGAGTGACAGCACCGCCGCGGCATGAACCAACTGGCGAAGCTGCGCATCTTCCATCGTCTGATTGGTACGACGGGATTCGATACGCAGTTGTCTGGCCATCGTCGCCAGTACGATACCCGCGAGTCCAACCACGATAATTGCGCCAATGAGCGCTACGCCACGCCGACGCGCGGGTCGAATATGACTTCGTCGTAATAAGCACATCACATCGCGGCCCTCTGTGGTCGATTAAACAAACTACCAAGATTGGACAGGTGGACCGAATTAAACCGGTCCTTTCCCGGCTGCTCTAGCTGCACGATCACATTGCCCATCTGATCCGACTTAAAACGCAACGATGAAACGGCCATCGGAAAGTGGCGTGATTTGATATTCTCCCCGTCAACGTACGTCATCCGCACGAAATGGCCGCTCTCAGGTCCCGCCATTACTTCATCTTTCTCTTCAACCGGCAGCTCGAATTTCCAGATAATCATCTCGTTTTCAGACACATCAATGCGCATGTGGCCGGGCGAAAGAACTGCAACGTTTCGCGCGTTCCATACATCTTCTCGCAACATGTCAATCGCGCCATCCACAGCCATGACTTTCTCGTGCCATTGACGCGTCTGGCTTAACGTGCGCATCGTGGTGTCAAAGCCGTATGCGATTAAAAGCATGAAGATGCCGAGAATCGAGATGTAGAACAGCATATTGATCAGCATGATTCCACCGCAATGTACTGATCGGACACATTTTCTATCGGGAAGCCAATGAGTCATGCCCACCTCCCGGCCGCCGGGGATCTTCGAGTTCCCAGATCGGTTTTTCACGTGACAAACCAAAGAGCGATCGCGTTTCACCGTCAATCGTTACGGTCACTTCTTTCCACGCATATCCGGCAGTGATGTCGCTGTTTCCAAGCACTTTCACACTCACGGCGTTGTTCCCCTGTTCAAAGTCAGGTGCATAAAGGATACGATCTGCCTGCCGTACTGCTTCGCGTCTGGCGGCCATCTTGACCGTGGCACGCTTCATGTCAGCAGTCATGTTTGCCAATGAAACCAGCACGGCCAGAATCACAGACATGGCGACGAACAACTCAAGCAGCATGTAACCTCCGCTTCGAGGTCTCATGTTTGACTGGTTCACAGGTACACCTCTGTCTGATATGTCACGTTCCAGATCAGTACGATCAATGGTGAAAAAAGTGCATATACGATGAAACCCACGATGACCGATATCAACAGAATGACAATTGGCTGAACCGATCGGGAGAGCAGGACGATCATGCGGCTGAACGTTGCCGAGTAGTACTCGCTGAGAAATCGGAATGAAGCTTCCATCTCGCTTCCAGGTGAGGACGAAAGAATACCGGCAAATAAAGAGGGTAGCTTTGCCTTACGTGCCGCCTCGCTCGGAGACTCGCCACTTCTCATTCGCTCGTACCAATTTGTAAGCCGAACACGCAGCGCAAGGTTCACATCCAGGTGATCGGCTCGCTCAGCTGCCTGTAAAAGAGGCAACCCCACGGACGTCCCCTCAGCAATTACAAAACAGAGATCCGACAGGTGCCGATCACAAGCAAGCCTGCCGAAAAAGGGAAGGCGAATGATCAGATTGTCACGTACGAGCCGGCCCGCGTAGATGCTGTTGAGAGCGCGCGGTAATATCAGAATCGCACTGAACACAATCGCCAATAGCGCATATCCGGGAACCACCTGAGACGACAGTCCTCCCCAAAGCCATCTAGCAACATATGTCAGCACAGTTAAAGCGTTTGGCACAGGAGCATCGAAATCTTCGAATATCTTCAGAAATCTGGGAATGACCAACGTACCCGACAGCAGCAAAACGAACGTCGCAATTACGAGTACAAGTACGGCATACCAGCCCGGCGAAAAGTAGCAGCCATATGTTCGTATCCGCTTGGGTTGCTCAGCCTGTTCAACGAGACGGTATATCGCCTGTTTTACCCTGCCGGTCTCCTCTAGTGACCGGATGAACCCAATATCGCGTGCTGGCACTTCAGGAACCGCCGCCTCAATCGCTGAATGCAATCTGTCGCCCATTTCCAGGCGCTCAGCCAATTTGGTCATCCGAGTTCGCATCAATCCGTGTTCCGACCGTGCGGATAGAGATATGAACTTGTGAAGCGGCAGGTTGGATTCAATTCCGTGTGCCAGATAAACCTGAATCTGTCGGCGGCAACTCGACTTCACATGTTGGCCTGCGAAATTCAAAAGCAGGACCAAGCCGCCGAAATAAATAGGTCCAAGCAGGATTGATGCCGGATAGAAAAGCACGGACATCAAAATGCCAAAAATTGTCGCCAATATAAAAAACGCGGAAAGGACGGCAAAACCAAAGAGGTTCGTGACCCAAACAACATAGCAGTACAGACAGAACAACGTCAGTGCCAGGATCAGAATCGACGCCAGGATTTGCTCCGGAAAGCTCAATTCAGCAACTCACTCACATTAAAGACGTCGTGACCCGTACCAGCGGGAGAAATAATGCAAAAACAAGCGTCGCAACTGCCAAACCCGCCAGAATTACGACGATCGGCAACAGAAGCGTACTGATGGCGGAGATGCGTAACTCAGATCGTCTCTGATATAAATTTCGAAGCGAATCGAGCATCTGAGCAAGGTTGCCGCTTTCCTGCGCAATCGCGATCGACACTGGCACAGTTGCAGGAACCGTGCCACGCTTACCTTCATAACTCTCCAACGTATTCTGGCCGACTGCCTCAATCATCAACGTGGACTCTTGCCCTATCGGTTCATACCCGGACGCCTTCCCCGCAATGTTCATTGCGCGCGTCAAATCGACTCCTGCTTCGATACAGATTCGCACGACGTCACACCACTGTGATACAAGGCTGAAACGAACGACAGGGCCGACCAGCGGCGTTGAAATGATGACGCCTTTACTCAACGGCCTTCGGCCGAGTACGTAGACAGTCACGACGAATACTGAAATCAGTAGTGCAAGGCCAAGCAGCAAATACACGGTACCGGGCAAAGCCTGTCCGGCGTCCACGCCGAGCAGCCAATTGTTTGTATTGACGATTGACCTGGTCACAAGTGGTAACTGCGTGTCAAAGTCTGTGTAGATGTCCGCAAATTCAGGAATCACCATGACGCTGACAAATAAGGTGACTGCCATCAACGCAATCACCAACACAAACGGATACGTCAGCGCTTCCCAGAGAACTTGCCGCAGTCGGCGCATCGTTTGCAGGTGACGCGAAAGGTTAAACAGCAGCAAAGGGAGTTGTCCGGACTCAACACCGACTTCAACCAGATCGCCATACAATGGCGGGAATCGCTTACGATACTTCCGAAAAGCATCTCCCAGTGTTTCGCCCTTCTCAAGGTCTTCTGCCAGTGCATTAAGCGTATCGGCCAGCCGCCCCGAACCAATGTCACGACCGATCAGTCGCAAGCTTCGTTCCAGTGGCAGGCCTGCCTGCGTCATGTAGGCAAGCTGTTGATTGAAAATGGCGAAATCGTCGCCGGTAAGTTTGCGGCCTCGTACGGGCGCATCCTTCACCTGCTCGATATGGACAAGCTGCAATCCCAATTCCGCCAACCGGCCACGCGCACTGTCAAGATCCGGCGCTTCGATGGTGCCGGTGAATTGCCCACCGGTCTGTGATCGCGCTTCGTAAGCAAAAGTAGACGTTTGCTGTTGCTCTGACATTTAAGAGGACCCCAGAACCCGAACCACCTCGTTTTCATCGGTCGTACCCTGAATGACAAGATTTTTCGCGAATTCCCGCAACGACACGAAAGTCGACTGCTGCCCAATGGCCTGCTGAAGCAAGGCAGCATCGCAACCACCGCTGATCTGTGCGCGTAATGTTTCGTCCAGATATGCCGCTTCACCAACCGGTACGCGCCCCCGATAGCCGCCCTGCCCATCGGCTTTTCGCAACAGTCGCAGTGCCGCAACACCAAATAATGCACTGGTAATCTGGTAAGGCTCAATTCCCATCTCCAGCAGCCGCGCAATCGCGGTACCTGGATAGCCGGCATGCATGGTTGCAATCAATCGGTGGCCAGTCAGCGCTGCCTGAACTGCAATGGATGCCGTTTCCATATCGCGTATCTCCCCGATCATCAGGACCTGCGGGTCCTGTCGGAGCACGCTGCGCAAAACGCGATCAAATGTCAGCTCGCCAAACGGCTGGATTTCGATTTGTGTAACGCCAGACAAATCACGTTCAACCGGGTCTTCCAGCGAGATGATGCTCAACCCGTCATTGACTTGTGACAGGTATTCCAAAAGCGCATAGATGGTTGTTGTCTTGCCGGAACCGGCCGGACCGCTCACAAGCAGCATACCACTGTCCGTTCGAGCAAATGCGCGCAACAGGTCAAGAACTTGCGCAGGCAGACCAAGCGCATCGAGTGTCTGCGGCTGGGTCAAGTCAGCCGGCAAACGAACCACAGCTCGCAAGCCGTGCGTCGTCGGCATGATCGCCAGCCGCAGATCAATTTCATTCTCAATACTGGGCAGCGCAATTCGAAAACGACCCTCCTGTGGCACGTCCAGGCGGTATGTCAGAAGCTGCGCCAGCACCATCAGCCGAGTGACATAACTGCGCCCCTCGGCCAACGGTAATTGGCTCTGCGTCACAAGAAGCCCATCCACGCGTGTGCGCAGCTCATAGCCAACCGCCGTTGGCTCCAGATGAATATCCGAAGCCCGGCTCACAACGGCATGATCCAGCAATTGCTGAACGGCCAACCTCGCGTCGCTCGTAGATGATTTCCCGGTCACGCTATATCAGTTTAACCCCATGTCAATATACGAATAAATTCGTATCTTATCAACCCCTTATTGAGGCGCGATTTGAGTAAAGATCAGCTCCCAAATCGAACCACAAAGCCCCAACCAAACTCTGACTGGCAACTAACAAAAACACCCTTGATTCGGCAGCTAATGCGGTTTAGCATAGTTTTAGTAGCTTTTTGAGCGACACGCACGACCCAACAAATTCCGGGGGCCGGGGAGGAGGAATCACTCAAATGCGGACAAAGTCGGCTGCTGTCAAAATGAATAAGCAGGCCGGTCACTTACAGGCCGAGACGGGCTTCACACTCATTGAGCTGCTGGTGGTGATCTCATTGGTTTCTGTTCTGATCGCCATTCTGCTTCCGGCACTGGGGTCCGCACGCAAGCGAGCGGCTGAAGTTCAATGTGCGAGCAACACACGCCAGATGCACCTGATGGCAACGACGTACACCAGTGATCATCAGGGCTTCTACCCCATTGTCGGCGAAGGTGGGTTTGACAACACCTGGGTGACGACCGCCAACGGTACGAACTACTTTGCCTGGGGCGGCAACCTTGGCTCCTACATCATCAATTTTGACGTGCTGATGTGCCCAGCCGCAGACAGCAGGCTGCGCGACTTCAACTATGGTGAGAATTTCTACTCCACAACGTATCACCTGCTGGCAGGCAACGGTCGATATCCGGCAGCAGCCAACGTCTTCTACGGCCGGCTTATCCGTAGCGGGTCAACCAAAGACAACGACTGGTCGGCTCCGATTCCGAACGTTGAATGGGCCGGCCGCACCCTCGATGGCAGTGGCACGCCGTACGACCTTTATGGTGAATTCCACATCTATGAGCCTTCTGAGCAGGCGATGTTCATCGAACCCCATGAGCCGGACAAGATCTGGGATGCCTACAGCGCTCGCTTGACGCCGCAAAGCCATGACCACGGCGGCAATGTGATCTGGGTGGATGGCCACGGCGAATGGCGCAATACCGATCAGTCCGTCAATCGCTGGCGTCACTATCAGACCAACAATCAACCGCACTGGTAGTCGGTCGATGCCTTATCGCGTGCGTGGATACAAAAAGCAATTAAGCCACAAGAGAGAGAACGACTCAGCTATGAAAAATTCCAAGACACCTCATCGCGGCTTCACCCTTATCGAACTGCTTGTGGTGATATCCATTATCTCACTTCTGATGGCCATTCTTTTACCAGTGCTGTCGTCCACGCGTGAACAGGCGAGCAAGACCAAGTGTGCTTCGAATATTCGGCAGTTGCATTTAATGATTACCTACTATGCTGGTGATGAAAGAGGGTTTTATCCACCGGTCGACAGCAACAGGCCCAACGCTTGGATACAGTGGCGAACACCTGCCAACAACTGGTACGCTTTTGGTGGCGCCTATGATGGGTATTTCACCAGTAAACAGGTGATGCTCTGCCCCTCGCGTGACGAGAAACTCGTTGACGGCAACTACGATGGCGAAATCTTCGATCAAACCACCTACTACATCGCCGCGGGCACTGGTGTGCAACCAATTACCTCGTCAGGCAGTCGCAACTTCTGGGGACGAATCGTGCGCAACGGCTCTACAGCTGACAACCAGTGGTATATGTGGACGCCTAATAACGAGTTTGGCGGCAGAACATTCGAAACGTACGGCGACGGGACAACACTCTACGGCTCGATTTACATCTATCCTGACTCCGAGCAGCCCGCGTTCGTGGAGCCACATACGCCGGAAGGACTTGCCAGCAGCCCGCTGTGGGTGCCATTTGGTTATTCGAACGTTCTGTCCGGCATCCTTCAGAGCCATACCGATGGTGGCAACGTGCACTTCATCGACGGCCATGGCCGATGGGCAAAGTCGTCCGAGTCAACCGAGCGCATTCGAACGCAACTGCTGAGCAACTCGTTCTATTTCTGATCTCAGTAGGCAAGCAATATCGAAACTAGGGGATATCACTCATGAACAACCACGATCGTATCGCGCTATCCTGTGCTCTTGCTGTGATTATTAGCACTGCGTTACTCCCGGCATCGATCACGTTTGCCGACCACGCAAAAGACATCGCGATGGCAAAGAAGTTGATGACTGCTTTTCGATACAAAGACGCCGCGGCACTCCTCGAGACATTGCAACCGAAACTCTCCGGCGACGATGCCATCGAAATGCAGGTTCAACTCGGAATGGCATACCGCTTCCAGTATCAACACGACAAGGCAATCCCCGCATTTGAAAAGCTGCTCGAAATGCCGGGTATTACTGACAACCATCGGTCCACCGCCTACAAAACAATGGGGCTTAGCTATCAGTTGAGCAACCGCCTCGACCAGGCGATCGAGAACTACAAAAAAGCGGCAGCGTTGAAAGACGCCTCACCAGATTCGATCGCCGAGGCACATCTAAGGCGCGGCTACGCACTTGGTAGACGAGGCGATCACGATGAAGCCGTCGAAGCATTTCTTCAATGCTCGACAACGCCTGGCAATTCCACACATTCAAAGCAGATCGGATACGTCACTGCGGGAATGACGAGACAAAAGCAATTGCAATATGAGGAGGCGGCAAAACACTATCGCAGCGCGTTAGCGATCAGTACCAGGGGCTCCGCTGCACATCGGGCATCCAACTACCTGCTGGAATGTGAAGCGGCCATGAATGCCGACCCCCATTTCTACATCGCCCCATACGTCAGCCTGGTCAGCACGTCGGAGGCATCCATCTTCTGGATCAGCCGCGAAGGCAGCCCTACCGGCAAGGTGACCGTGACCGATGGCGAGAACACCATCAACGCGGACGCAACACTCGCCACAATGCTTGATCGTGACGTGTATCGCCAGACGGTTCATCTGAAAGACCTGAAACCCTACACGCTGTACAACTACACCGTCACCTGCGGCGAAAAGACGGCAAGCGGGTCCTTTCACACTGCCCGAGACAAGCCCGGCCCAGTGCGATTTGCCGTGATCGGCGACACTCAGGGCGGCTGGAAGGAACACAACACCATCGGCAAATTGATTGCAGCGGAGAATCCGGATTTTGTGATGCACGTCGGCGATTGTGTTGAAAAGGGGTCCCGTTGGGACGAGTGGAAGATTCAGATGTTTGATCCGGGCAAGCCTTACCTTGCCAAATCACCCATCTGGGTTGCTCGCGGCAATCATGACGACGGCGCATACTTTCCCATCATCTTCGGGCGCGAAAAGCAGCCGTGGCAGACGTTTACCTTCGGCGATGTTCAGGTCTTTATTCTCGACAGCAATTACTTCATGGGCATTACCACCGGTAAGAAACAACTGACGTGGCTGGAAGAGCAATTCGAAACCACGACCTGCCAGTGGACCATTGCCGGCATGCATCACTCCCTGTTCCATACGGCCAACGGCGACAGACTTATTGCACAGCAGAATTTTCGACCTCTGATCGAAAAAGCCAGCCCGGACATGATGTTCAATGGGCACTACCACAAGTATTCGCGCCAATTGCCGATCGGAAAGACAGGCCGCAAGCCGCTGATCAATGTCGTGACCGGCGGTGGCGGCGGCGGCAATGGTACACCTTCAACCCCCAGCCCCATCGTGGCCAAGGTCTACGAAAGCTTCCATTACTGTGTAATCTCAATTGAAGGCAACAAACTGCACCACACCGCCAAGGACATCAACGGGCAGGTGATTGACGAGTACGAACTGATCAAGACAGACGGCAAATTCCAGCCGGAGGTTATGCAAAAAGCGGTTGATCCCGATACGTTCAAGGCCATCCGCATGGTCTACAGCGACCTGAAGTATCCGCACTACAACCGCGTGGATCTGACTGGCGTGTTTGAAGATGGAACGGTCACATTGGACCGGCATATTCTGAAAGTTGAATTATTGCCCAAGGACACCAAGCTGGTCATTGACCGAACCAATGACACGGCATGGTGGCTCGAGCCTCAGGAACTGAATCTGAGCAAGGGCGAATTCACGTTCAAGGCCGACCCGCCGAAGGGCGCATCTCTGAGTGATCCCACCACAGCGGGGCCGCTAAAGATCAAAATTACTGCAAAACTGGAGGGTCGGTTATTTGAGCCAAGGTCCTTTCCGGTCACGTTGCGCGTCAACTGATTTCATCCGTCCGCCATCGTCGCGCGCAACACATCATCCACCGCATCACCAAGTACCAGCCGCGTGGCATGCGGCGGGGCATATACGGCAATGGGCTCGAAACCCTGACGCTTCAATGACAGGCGCAGAAGATCTTCCGCAGCCAATGTGAGTCGTCCGGCGCGCGGTGTGAGCGCCATTCTGATCGGGCCCACGCCCTCATAAGTGCGATAAACCACCTCTGAGCAAACCATCCGGTCCGAGCGTGAAAAGTCGAAATCAAAGTCATAAGGCTTGCCTTCGTGCTTTACGCCGCGCTGCAACGCGGTGGCAACCTGCTCCGTCGCGAGCATCGGCCGAATCACCACCGCACAATCCGATGCCCACGGCGACGCGATTGATCGGAAATGCACGCCGTCTTTCTGTGCTTCAAGCACGCGGTGTGGACGCGAGGTATCTACGCCCAATAACTTACTCCAGCGTGGCCGCATTTCTTCAACCGCGTGCAATCCGATCTGCTCAAGCTGTGAAATGTCTCCCAAGTACAAGGCCGCATGGGGCCAGTACCCGGGAAGAAAATAGTTCGTCAATGCAAACTGCTTTCTAACGACAATCACGTCGCCAGGCTGCATGACATCGCATAACTTTCGATCAATCGCGCGCGGCAGACGCGGTCGATGTAGTGGCAAAACGCTGATACGAGCCGCCCAGTCACCGGCCCATTCCTGAATCGCATACAAGACCACACCCAACGCGGCGTGCTTTAAACCGTCCACCACCTGCTTTGATCGTACGTCCACACGTGCGGCCACCAGATCGAGCGCTGGAAAATCCAGACGATGCCCCAGCCGATCAATCACGTCCAAAACCGGCCCTATTTGCAGATCGGATTTCAGCTCAAGCAACTGGGGTCGAATTTCCTCATATTGCATCTTTGCCTGGCGCAGTCGCCAGAGGTTTACCGGGTCAGTCAAAGATGCCTGAATCGTGTCATATGTGCCGGCCACGACGCCAAAGGCCGGCTCCGCTTCATTGAGCTTGGCAATCACGATCGGCCGATCACTGAATGACTCCCGCACGAACCGGGCGGCATCCACAAGCAATACCGCCGCGGCATAGGCCACGGCAAACGCACGCTTATCCGCACGAGGGTCAGACCAATCCTGGTCACGAAAAGCGTCCACCACGTCGAACAGCGCGGCACGCGACTGGCAGTATGACACCAGCAACTGCCGGGTCTGCTCATCCTCAGTGGGTGTAAAGTAACCCCGATCCTGTGCCTGAACCTGCTGTTGCATAGCCGTCGCACGCGACTTTAACTCTTCAAAGTATGCCGCAATGTCGACAACCGCCTGAGCGCCGTCCAGAATGGATTGTTCGTTCGTCTGCATGTGCATTTTCTGCGTCACAGGGTATGTTACCGCCTTTGATGTCTACCGAGAACAACCATGGCCAAACTGAAAATCACCCGACTCCTGCCCGGCCTGATTCAAGTACGGGACACGTGTAATGTCTACATCATTCATGATGAAAAGGATGCAATTGCGATCGACTTCGGGTCTGGTGCGTGGCTGCCTCAACTCAAACAGATGGGTTTACCGGCGATCAGCCGCGTGTACCTGACGCATCACCATGTGGATCAATGTGAAGGATTGCTGAAAAAGAAAAACTGGCCATTTGAGATTCATGCGCCGGTTGATGAAAGAGGCCATCTTGAACCGGAGATGGTAAGGCGATTCTGGCAGATTCGTAACCTCGGGCCGGTGCCCAGCAGTTACAGCACACTCAAACGTGGTATCCCGAACGTCAGGTATGATGTAGCCGGTTTCAGCGATCAGTTCTGGGGCACACGTCGCATCCGTTTTCTACTGACGCCAGGACACGGACGCGGCGCCATCTCCTATCTGGTTGATATCGACGGCAAGCAAGTCCTTTTCTGCGGCGATGCAGCTCATGCCGATGCGAAGATTCACCAGCCTTATCATCTGGAGTGGGATCATTGGACAGCCAAAGGCGTGCAGGAGGCGCTTAACGGTGTTCAGATCATCATGCACATTGGCATGGATCTGCTCTGCCCATCGCATGGGCCGATCATTGACAAGCAACCCCGGCGCATGTTGGCGCAACTGGAAAAGAAACTCCATGCGTTCGTTCGAGCCAAGGGCAGTATCTGTTCCGGCGAAAAGGACAGATACATTGATCCGACCTTCACGAAGACAGGCGCCGCCCAGTTGTCAGAGAATCTGTTTCATGTCGGCGTGAATACATACTTGGTCCGCTCGGCAACCGGGAAGGCTTTGCTGGTCGACCCACTCGTAGGTTCGCTGCCGGCCATCTACAACCTGCTCGATGAACTGAATATCGACCGTGTCGACGCGGCAACCGCAACGCACTACCACGTGGATCACGTGGACGGTATCCCTGACCTGCGCAAAAAGTTTCGCAACATGAAAATCTGCCTGCACCCGCGCGTCGCTGCGCCGCTGGCGAATCCGAAAGCCTATGACGCTCCATGGCGCATGAATATAAAAATCAAGCCAACCGACATGATGCCGCGCAAAGGTCGATGGCAATGGGAGAATTTTTCCTTCCGAGTCGCGCCGGCCGGTGGCCAGACATGGTGGCACTTCGCCATGATGGCGGACATCGACGGTCAGCGCGTTCTGTTCGGCGGCGACAGCTTCCAGCCCAATTCCCGCTGGAACGGCACCGGCGGATTCTGCAGCTACAACGGCTCACGATTTAATGAGGGCTTTGAACGCAGCGCAAAATTAATTATGGACTGGTCACCGGATATCGTCGTATGCGGTCACAAGACATACGTTCGCTACAGCACGTCGCAGTACAGAAAAATCATCAAGTGGGCCCGGACGTCAGAGCAAACGGTGCGATCACTTTGCCCTTCCAGCAATCTTGAGAAAGACTACTACCTGCATCCCGCAAAAGACTGACGAACCACACGCCTACTCTGCAAAATACTCCGGCTCGTTACCAGCCTTCCACTTGATGTTACAACCCATTGAGGGCTTCTGATCACTCGTCGGGGTTTCGCCCGCGAGAACCGCGTTGAGCGCCGCTCGAAGATCCGCGCCCGTCACGTCAGTACCGCTGTTGGGCCGACTGTCGTCCAATTGACCGCGATACACCAATTCACGATCAGCATTGAACACAAAAAAATCGGGCGTGCACGCCGCACGATATGCTTTGGCTACGGACTGATCTTCATCGTACAGGTACGGAAACTGATAGCCGCGCTGCTCGCGTTCCGCTTTCATTTTCTCCGGGCTGTCGTCCGGGTAGTTCGCGACGTCGTTACTCATAATGGCAACAACGCCGACTCCTTTGCCCGGATATTCATCGCCAATGCGTGCCAGTTCTGCCGCGATGTGTTTCACATAAGGGCAGTGGTTGCTGATAAACATAATCAGCATACCCTTTTTGCCCACCACCTCATTCAGTGAGACTGTATTACCATCCGTATCCGACAGCGAAAATTCAGGGGCTTTTGTGCCAACCTCTAACATTGTTGAACTGACAAGTGCCATTGGGATACTCCTTATAATTGCCGCAGCATGCGTTTTCGCATAAAAAGGTTTTGCTGTCCAACCCGTCAATCAAGCAGAATAACGATGCAGCAGGTCAAAATATTCACCAACCTTGAAGATAACACACAAGATCTTGAAAACGAGATCAACAAGTGGATCGCCGAATCGGGGGCCAAAGTGCTTCAAATCACTGGGAATATCGCACCACAATCGGTAATACCAACCGAAGAGTCACGCAAACTCACAAGCGCAGGCAGCCGAAGGTTCGCCCCGTCTGATGTGGTTGTCATCGTGCTGTACGAAAAGTAACGCCAGGCCGACTGTCTGTTAGACTTTAATAAGTTGGGTTACGACACATTTGGGGGATTTCGAGAGGGGCCGAGGGTTTCCGGATGGATTACACACGTCTTCACCGCCTGCTGCACATCATCACGCTGATTCAATCCGGCACGGGCTGGAATGTTAAACGCTTGTCCGAAAAGTGCGGCGCGACGGAACGTACCATCTACCGTGATCTGCAAACGCTCAAAGATACCGGTATTCCGTGTGAGTATGACGAGATGCGCGAGTGCTATCGCATTCGCCAGGATTTTTTCATGCCGCCCGTCCAGCTGACCATGGACGAAGCCATCGCACTGATGCTGCTCGGCGAGCAGGTATCCGATGGCGAGGCGCAGATTCCGTTCACCGCACCGGCGTTCAAAGCTTTGCTTAAGCTGAAAAATCATCTGCCGGCCGCCATTCGTAAAGAACTGGATGAGCTGGACGAGGCAGTCCACGTCAGCTTGGCGCGTACCGCCCCAGGAGACAGCTACGACGACGTCTTTGTGACAATCCGACAGGCGATTGTCGATAGAAGAACACTGCGCTGCTCGTACGATTCGCTGAACGACGGCCCAGCTTCTGATGACGAAGAAGAGCCGGAGGTCTTTCTCTTTGAGCCTTACACCTTGCTGTTTAACAAGCGGACGTGGTATGCCATCGGCCTGCATCATGCGCGCGAAGAGTTACGATGTATGCGGTTAAGCCGCTTTACGCGCGTGGAAGTGACAGACCGCCCGTTCGCCATCCCCGACGACTATGATCTGGACTCGTACCTGGGAAACGCGTGGCGGATCATGCGCGGGTCAACACGATATGACGTGTCGCTACGTTTCTCGCCGCAGTTTGCAGAAACCATCGCTGATACACACTGGCATCCCTCACAACAGGTCGAATGGCTTGAGGACGATGCCATTCGTTTCCGCTGCCAGGTCGATGGGCTGGATGAAATAGTCTGGTGGGTCTTGAGTATGGGGCCGAACTGCGTCGTTGAGCAGCCCACGGAGTTGGCAGACCGTGTACGAGATCTGGCGCGGCAAACAGCGCAGCTTTACAACGATTAACCGCCTAAAACTGCCAAAATCAGCGTTACTTTACATTTACTGATTATGTTCAGGTTCTGTTCGTAACCACTGACATACTGTTGTCAGTGGTGTCGGTTTGAATACCCTCCAGGACACTCAATACGAGAAGCGGCATGGATGCGCCACCTGACATAACCATCTCTTCCGCCGAGCGCGCCGCGCTATGTGATGCGCTCGAAAAACTGCAGCATTCCGCAATGAATCGCCGGCCAATATCACTACCTACCCTGCTGCGGCGGTTTGATCGAAGTTATTACCGATTCTGTAAACGCGAAAAGCTGCTATTCAATGAATACAGGCGAACCTGCCTGCGATTACAACTGCGTGAATTCTACACGCGCTATCAGCCGTTTGATCCTGACGGCGAGATAAAAACACTCCTGAATACTCACTGACACAATGTTGTCATCCCCATCGTGCATACTGTCTTCGCACATGGCAGTTGTGTGCGGTGGGATTTGTTTGTTTATCTGGTGGGAAGTGAATCATGTCGGAATTACAAGACATCATAAAGGAGTTATCGCCGCGCCTGCAGCAGACGCTGGCCCGGCTGCTGAAAGGTGACAGTGAGAAGCAGATTGCCTTTCGGTATGGCATCAGCCCTCATACCGTACACGATTACGTCAAAAAGCTGTACAAACGGTTGAGTGTTTCAAGTCGTGGCGAGTTAATGGCGCTGTTTGTCAACGAAGATATCGCGCGAGCGACAGAGCAAATAGACGCTTGAAAACGAAATCCATCACTTGGACTTGGCCCGGTTTTGTCGCGTCTTCTTGACCACCTTGACACCGGGCGTACCCGGCTTGGCTTTGGGCGCCTTGGCATTCTGGCGCTTGACAGCTCCGATTTCGGGGGTGTCTTTAAGCTGTTTGACCTGATCGCGAAGCGCAGCCGCTCGCTCGAATTCTAGGCTTTGAGCCGCTTCGAACATGCGCTTTTCAAGTTCTCCGATCAGTTCCAGCCGGTCAACTTCCTGATCTTCACCGTCGCCGGTTACGGCCGCCCGCGCTGTCTCAACCGCACGGAGTTCGGCTTCAATGCCACGACGAATTTCCTTGTGCACCGTCTGCGGCGTGATGCCGTGCTCTTCGTTATAAGCCATCTGCGTGTTGCGGCGACGAGCGGTTTCGTCCATTGCCTGTTGCATCGCGGGCGTCACTTCATCCGCGTATAGCACGACTTCCGCATTCACATTTCGGGCCGCCCGGCCGATCTGCTGAATCAACGACGTCGCGCTGCGCAGAAAGCCGGTTTTGTCTGCATCCATAATCGCGACAAGCGAAACTTCCGGCAGATCGAGCCCTTCGCGCAGCAGGTTCACACCGACGAGTACGTCATAGTCGCCCTCGCGCAGCTCGCGCAGAATCTGCACGCGGTCAAGTGTTTCAATGTCGCTATGAAGATAGCGACAGCGCGTCTCGTTTTCAGCCATGTAGGCTGACAAGTCTTCCGCCAATCGCTTGGTCAGGGTGGTAACGAGTGTACGTTCGCCCTTCTCCGCCCGTTCTCTGATCATCTCCATCAGGTCCGGCACCTGATTCGAGGCTGATCGAACATGAATCACGGGGTCAACCAGACCGGTCGGACGAATGATCTGTTCCACAACTTCACCGCCGCACTGCTCCAACTCGTACGGCCCGGGCGTGGCGGAAACGAAAACCGTCTGGGGCAACATCTTTTCAATCTCTTCAAACCGAAGCGGGCGATTGTCCTTTGCACTGGGCAGACGGAACCCGTGATCCACCAGCACCTGTTTGCGGTTCTGATCGCCGTTGAACATCGCGCGCAGTTGCGGGATGGTGACGTGGCTTTCATCGATCATGAACATCCAGTCATCATCCGGGAAGTAGTCCAGCAATGTGTAAGGCTTGGAGCCGGCAGGTCGGCCGTCCAGATGTCGGCTGTAGTTCTCGATGCCGGAGCAGTAACCGACTTCCTGAATCATCTCAAGATCATACTTGGTGCGGGCCTGCAGGCGCTGGGCCTCGAGCAGTTTGCCGTCGCTTCGCAGTTCCAACACCTGCTGATCCAGTTCCTGGCGGATTGAATCAATGGCGTCTTCCAGTTGCTTGTCACCTACGACGTAATGCACCGCCGGAAAAATGAAAATCTGACTGTCTTCGCTTAACAGTTCGCCTGTCAGCGGGTTAATCAACTGCAATGCATCAACTTCATCGCCAAACATTTCGATGCGATAGGCGAACTCCTCATCAGCCGGGTGCACTTCGATCACATCGCCGCGCACGCGATAGGTGCCACGTTTGAAATCCATTTCCGCGCGGCTGTATTGCAGATCGTTCAATGCGAGAAAGAAATCCCGCCGGCTGAGTTCCTGCCCCTTGGAAATACTCAGGGTGTAGCGTTTGTACTCATCCGGCGAACCGAGGCCGAAGATGCATGAGACAGATGCGACGATGATGACATCGCGTCGACTGACCAGCGCGCTGGTGGCAGACAGACGCAGTCGATCGAGATTATCATTGCGCGACGCATCCTTCTCAATGTAGATATCGCGCTGAGGGATATAAGCTTCCGGCTGATAGTAGTCGTAGTAACTGACGAAGTAGCAGACCGCATTGTTCGGAAACAGTTCGCGGAATTCTTCGTACAGTTGAGCTGCAAGCGTTTTGTTGTGACTGACGACAAGCGTCGGCCGATTGACGCGGGCGATGACATTCGCCATGGTAAAAGTCTTGCCCGTGCCGGTTGCACCCAGCAGCGTCTGAAACTTAGTACTCTGGAGAATCCCTTCCGTCAGCGAGTCAATCGCCTGCGGCTGATCGCCCATGGGCGACATCGGACTAACCAGTTGAAATTCATCCGGCGGCATGCGGATATTGTAGGCCGATGATCACGGCGGCTCACCTTTGCCCATACATCAACGCAAAAAGCCTGCGGATTCGCTAGCATATCGAATCCATGGAACAGATCGTCGCAGAACTGAATATCAGACATGAACTCAACGAGCCGCTTGGGCCAAAGACGTGGTACAGCGTCGGCGGCCCGGCTCGCGTCCTGGCCCACCCTTCCAGCGTCCAACAACTTTCGGCCCTGGCTGCCAAGTGTCACGACAAGAATATTCCCATGAAGGTGCTTGGCAGTGGAGCAAATTTACTGGTTGCGGATAAGGGGGTCGACGCGATCGTCGTTCAACTGGACGAGCCGCACTTTAAACGGATGCAGATCGAAAAGACGCTGGTCACCGCCGGCAGCGGCTACGACCTGATGCAACTGGTTCGTGAAACAGCCAAGACCGGGCTGAGTGGCTTGGAAAAGCTGGCCGGCATCCCCGCATCTGTCGGCGGCGCGGTACGAATGAACGCTGGCGGCGCGTTTGGTGAAATCGGACCAACCATTCATCGTGTCCAAGTGATGGACGGCACCGGCCACGTGTACTATCGCGACAGAGACGATCTGATATTCGGCTATCGCAAGAGCAACATCGTCGCCCCGTTCATTCTCGAGGTTGAGTTTGATCTATCGCCGGACGATCCGGACGAACTGATGAAACAGGTCAAGGAAGTTTTCATCTACAAGAAGTCCACGCAACCGCTATCCGCCAACTCAGCCGGCTGCGCGTTTAAGAATCCCAAGCCACCGAAGGGTGTTGAGAATTACAATCCGAATTATGAAATCCCGGCGGGTAAGCTCATCGATATGGCCGGGTTGAAAGGCCACAAGATTGGTGGAGCTCAGGTCTCAGAACTGCATGGCAACTTCATCATGGCTGACGCGGACACAACAGCAGGTGACATTCTCGAACTGTTGCAACACGTCCAGCAGACCGTTCTTGAGAAATTCGGCGTGCGCCTGGAACGGGAAGTCGTGGTCTGGGAATAGAGCAGTTAAGAGCGGACATGTTCCTGCCATTGATGTGTCTTACCTGCGGCAGTTCGAACGAGCGTTCCATCTTCAACCAATATCTGTCCGGCCTTGACGACATAAGCCGGACTGCTGAACATCTGTTCCGGATCCGCTGGGTTATTCTGATAAATCGTGACATCGCCGTCCGCGCCAACACCCAACTGACCTTTGTTCTTCATACCCAGCGCCCGAGCGGGAGCGGCTCGGGTGATGATGGCGATATCGTTAAGCGTCATCTCGCGCGTGATGGATGACAAACCTGTTTGCGACGTTGCTGCCTTGTGAGCTTTGGCAAGCTGCTCATCTCGTAATGGCTTGTTCATCAACAGCGCGATCAGATGCGGGTAGTTGAGGAATGATCCACCGTTGGGATGATCGACGGTCAAAGCGTACTGCCAGGGATTATCCCACTTCAGCGCGAGTTCCAAACCCGTCGCCCACTGAATGCTATGGGATGGGCTGGTTCGCGTATGTTTCAGTGGCATCAGGCCAAAGCAATCTTCATTGGCGGACTCATAAAAGACAGCCGGCGTGGTGAGCTTGCCGACGTGTCGATACAGCGCATGCTCCAACGGCAGATCTGCCGTTGCAGTAAATGCCGGGCCGAAGGCGACCATTCCAAGGTCAGCCGTAACTTCTGGATGGTCGCGCATGTGGTTAAGCATGGCGTCCACGTCACTAATCCAACCGCCCTTTTCTGTTTCGCCGTAGCAGTAGTACTGCAGGTGGGCGAGATGACAGCGTCTGCCGTCTAAGGCGCGAAGCAAGTCAAGTGTGATAGAGATGTTACCCGGATCACCCAGGCGCGGGCCGTGGATGTGCGTTGGATGCGCCAGACGCAATTCTTCCTGCGCATCTGTGAGTAGTTCGAGCATTGTTCGCGGCGAGACTTTGGTCCCATCAATCACATCGTCGATGGATTCAGTGAAATGACGTGAGCTGTTTTTTCGCCACGCCGCGACAGCGGTCGGGTTCACAGCTTTGATACCAAAACCACCTGAACGATTGAGCAGTTCAGTGATCAATGCGATCGCTGCGGGACGGTCTCCTTTTGCCAACTGGTCGATGATGCCCTGATGATTGCCCATCAGGATTAACATCGCCGTATCGAGATTGGGAATATCCTGCATCTGCAAACGGGCGTAGTCAGCTGCACCTGGCGGCACGGCCGCTTCCACGGCAGTGGTGTAACCGAGTTGTGAGTACAGCGATCCTGTGTCCGGCGAAGTCGGTACAACTGTTTCATAGCCACTGGCCGACTGTACGCGCCGAGCCGTATTCACCGCAAGTGAGCAGATATGCGAGTGCATCTCAACGCCGCCGGGCATGACAACCTGACCTGTTGCGTCAATAACTTTCGGTTTGTCGCCGGTTGGAAGCGAATCGACAACCTTACCATCATGGATGAACACATCGCGTACATCCCCCTCTATCCCATTGGCCGGGTCATAGACGATGCCACCCTTGATGTGTAACGCGTTGCTCATCAGGTCAGGCCTCATCGGCCAGTTGCTCCAGTAGTTTTACGGTCGGGTCGGCTGGCGCCGTAGCTGGATCATCACACAGCCAGAACGTCACGCCGTCGAATCGCGTGACGCGCGCCGCCAAGCCCGGCACGATTCTCGGAACAACCAGCGAAATCGCATCAGCATCACTTTTGGCACCAACCTGAATCGTTGGAATGTCACACGAAATCGTCGAACCGAAGTTGATTAAAAGATCCAGCGCATTGCGATCCAGATGATGCTGAAGATTGCCGCATGACACGATCGGCTCAGTGGATAAATCCGCACCGCCGCGATGGCAGCCGCAACCGGTCAGCCAGGCAACCACTTCCAGCGCCCCGCGCCGATTGGCATCATTCTTTAGAGGCTCGCACAAGATACCGATGCGTGTCTTTGTCTGATATGCACCGGCCAGCAGATGCCACTGGCTGATAACCGCCGGCTCGCAATCCGGCGCGATGCACACGGCAATTCGATCTGCTTCACGAATTTGATTCGAGTTCGGTTGCTCAGCCGCCAATGATTCGCGCATGTCCAATACCGCGTCAAGTGATGGCTCCAAACTCATATCCGCATCGGCCAAATGCTGGTTGCCCACACCGACAATCAAATCCGCACTGTCGAGCCAAGCCAACGAAGTGTCGTGCCGCACCGTCGGCATATCGTCGCCACGCAGAAAGAGCCTTGCCTTGTGCTTCAACCCCAGCAGAACCGCCGAGCGTGCTGCTTCCATCGTCAGATGTTCAATTCCCGCGATGCCGATTGACCGGGCATCGGTCAACAACCGTTTTGTCTCCGCGACCGCATCGGCCACCTCTCGTTCCCTCGCACCGATCATTGCTTTGGGTTCGAGCGACACCTCTCGGTCATCCTGCGCAATAGCAAAATCCACCAATGCGCGGCGGTGGTCACTGACAGCCGGGATGTCATCACGCAAAACGTTCATGACTGAAGCCGAGTGTAAAGTCGATCGGCCATCTCACGCAAACGGGCATCTGCTCGCGATATATCTGATACGTCGGTCAGCACCGTGCAAATCGGCTGACCTGCCGCGACAGGCTGATCCGGTTCGAGAACGTCGGCAACTTCATCTTTGTTAAAAATCTCGTAAAGGTCAGGAACTATGACGTTTTCCGGTGCGAAGACATAGCGTTTGCTTCGACCCGTGTCGATAGTTTCCATGCTTGCGCAGAAACGGGGGTTGATCTCCAGCGGCCAGAGTGTGCCTGTCTTGTCACGGACCATATCGACGCCCCACAGACCTGTCAGGCCACAGTGATTGGCGAGCCGCTTTCCCAATTCGCGCATTGAGGGCTCAATCGGAATCGGGCCGAGACTACCGATGTAACGGAAGTCATCAATAATCTGAATAGACGCACCCCAGCAAGTATCCCCTTCATAAACTGCGCTGATGGGTCGGCCTGTAATGAATGGCTGGTGATATTCATTGCTTGTCAGCGGGCTGCCATCATCAAAACGGATTCGACCTTTGCCATCTATTGATTTGACCAGCCGCTGATCGGATGAGGCCGCAGCCGTCAGACACAGACCACGAATACCGTCACATCCAGCGGCGGCGAATACTTCAAGACCTTTCGCTTTGCATATCGCCTGAACAGATGAGTAAAGCAAACGATGTAATTCGACGATTTTTTCGACCACTGCCAAATGATGTTCCATTCGACCCGTCAGCAGAACGGGTGCATTGGGAGGAGCTTCTGTCAGCAATTCGATAATCGCATCGGGATACCGATTTGGAGGGCACCGATGTGCTTGAGCGATTTCTTTCAAGTCGCGGTCGCAGAACAGATCGATACAGAAAGGCGCGTAGCCTCTGCGAATCGCCCATTGCGCAGCGGCGCGGGCCGACGCGCCAATGATGATCAAGGGGTTGGACTGCGTAGACGACATGGACGTTTTATACGATCATGCTCGTAACGCACTAAAATTTGGGAGGCTCGCCGCTCAGATCGTTACGGACGATCAGGTATTCGTTGACGACCCGGCCGCCGATTAGGTGTTCCTGAATGATGCGTTCGAGAACAGGCGGATCGCAATGGCCGTACCATGTGCCTTCCGGGTAAACGACCGCAATAGGGCCTCCTTCACAGATCTGCATACACCGGGTTGACGTGCGAAACACATCGCCAGACAACTTCAAGTCCTTAAGCCGCCGCTTAAGGTAATTCCACGAACGGGTCATTCGCTTTTTGCCCGCACAGCCGGTCTCGTTCAAATCGCAGCACAGAAAAATATGGCGCTGCACCTGATCGATCTTCAGCTTCTCAGCAATGCGGACCTGCTTCGCTCGTTTTTTTCGTTCGCTGTCACCCATTTGGACGCTCGCTGCTATTCATCATCACCCGTCAGTTCGTGTTCACAGACGACATATTCCTGCACGACCTTGCCGCCGATCAAGTGCTCCTGGATGATCTTCTCCAGCACCGGCGGGTCGCATTGGCGATACCACGTGCCCTCGGGGTAGACCACGGCCATCGGGCCACCCAGACAAATGCGAAGACAATTGGCCTTTGTTCGGAAGATGCCGCCCTTTTCACTTAAACCAAGTTCCTTAAGGCGGGCCTTTAAGAACTCCCAAGCTTCTAAACTGCGTTCCTTCTCACAGCAAAGTGGTTTGGTCTGGTCGCAACAGAGAAAGATGTGCCGCCTCGTCTGCGGCACACCAAGTGAATCCGCGACCTGTTGTTGCTGTTCATGCAGCTTCTTATCAGCGGGTGTATCAGCCATCGTCTACAACCTTAGCCGCTCTGACGTGCATGTAAAACGTTCCATTCAATCCATGTCGCCCAATGGCAGCCCTTCCGGTAGCGCGGCAGGACGCTCAGCACTCATCGCTGGATAGTACGACTTATCCTGCTCGGACGCTTCAAGAAATCCCTGCATTGCATCGAGCACATGGAACACCAACTCGGCGCTGCCACGATGGGGCCGCCCGTTGAGAATGCCAGCTGCCATATCCGCGGTGCCAACACTACGCCCGTAGCCGGTGGTGTGACGACACGGCACAGGCTGCCAGTCGTCCTGTCCGAGCTTGCGCATCAACACATCACTATCAAAATTGTTCGGGTCCGGCACCTGAAGTGTCCCTTCAGTGCCGTAAACGGTAATCGGTCGAGTCGTATCGTAAACCGGGAAATAGGTTGCAAAACTCATAACAATCGTTGCGACGACCCCCGATTCAAATTCGATATTGCCGGCAACATGATCGGGCGTGGTGACGTCAATGGTCTGGCCCTTAAGCGGCTCTGACTCGATGACGCGTTCAGGTTTAAGAATCGACGACACACTGTTGATGCGCTTAATCGCACCGAACAGATTCACAAGAGCTGTCAGATAGTAAGGCCCCATGTCATGCATTGGCCCACCGCCCGGCTCAAAAAAGAAGCCGGGATTCGGATGCCACTGCTCGCGACCAGGACAAAGCATGAAGCACATCGCTGCAAGCGGTCGGCCGATCTGCCCTTCATCAATCACCCGACGAGCTGTCTGCTGCGCGGCACCAAAGAATGTATCCGGCGCACCACCGACGCGCACGCCATTTGCCTTGGCTGCCTCCAGAATCTTCACCCCCTCCTCACGCCAGGCCGCAAGCGGCTTTTCCGTCCATACGTGTTTGCCGTTCTCAATCGCGGCCAGCGAGACTTCCGCATGGGCTGCGGGAATTGTCAGATTGATGACCAGATCGATACCCGGATCTTCCAGCAGTTCTTCAGGCGACTCATAAGCGCGCGGCACGTCGAATGCCTCGGCCGCATCCTTCGCACGCTGCGAATCCAGGTCCGCACAGCCGACCATGTCGAGCACGGGATAATTCTTCGCATTGGTCAGATACTGCTTACAGATGTTGCCGCAACCGATTAGACCGACCTTAAGACTGCTGTTCGCCACGAGAAGACTCCTGAACTGCAAAGCGACGCAGCTTATTCGATTCAGAGGGGGAAGCAAGGCAGTTTGGCCGCGAATGAACGCGAATAAACGCAAATGTTGAAGAAACGGCTAATAAAAATTGTAAGATATTTATAATAAACAATTTACATTAGACACAAGACTTCAAATCGATGGCAATGGTCATTTCTGTCCGATAGAACAAATATTTGCGTTTATTCGCGTCCATTCGCGGCTAAATCCTCTGCCTTTTTACGCCGAATCACGCGATAACTATTCACGGATGAAAATCCCAGGATGATGGGATATCTTTTCGAGCAACTTTGACTGATAAACCAAAGAATTCGTTTCGCAAGCACTTGATGCTTGTCCTGCGTATCGCGTTTGCCGCGGCCGGCATCGCGTACATCTGCTACGCACTGGACTGGAAAGACTACGTCGACGCTGAGGGTACGCCACAGGAAGGCATCATGACGATGCTCAAGTCGGCCGACGTAGGTCTACTGCTCGCTGGACTCGCTCTGACCGGGCTGATCTACCCGATTCTGGCCGTTCGGTGGTGGATGCTGCTAAGAGCGAGAGACTTGCCTGTCACCATCGGCAAGTCCTTCCGACTGTCGATGGTGGGTTGTTTCTTCAACTTCTGTATGCCGGGCACCACCGGCGGCGATCTGGTCAAGGCGTACTACGCGGCCAAAGGCTCTAAGCGCAAGGCCGATGCCGTGATGAGCGTGCTGCTGGACCGGGTGGTCGGCTTGTCGGGCCTGTTCGTGGTTGCCTCAATTGCCGGCATATTCCAATGGGGCAATGACGCAGCTCGCAATGTCACGCTGTTTATCTGGATCAGCGGCGGATCAGCGGTCGTCATCGCCATGATGTACTTCTCACGGCGGGTAAGGAACCTCCTGCGCCTGGACGCCTGGCTGCCCAAACTGCCGGGCGGCGGACTGCTGGCCAAGGTCGACGCAGCGACGGTGGCTTACCGGGATCACGCAACGACCGTACTGCTTTGCATTGTGCTGGCGTCGATCCTTCATCTGACGCTCGCCACAGCCGCGGCGCTGGCGGGATTTGCGATGGGAATTGAGTTTGATCAGTTCGGCCTGATGCTCACGGTGATCCCTGTGCTGTTCCTCGGAGCTGCGGTGCCGATCAGTTATCAGGGGCTGGGCATCATGGAGGCCATCGGCAAACCGCTGCTTGTCGATTCGGGTGCCTGCACCATGAACCAGCTGGTCGGCATGCTGCTGCTGATTCGGCTTTATCAAATCGCTTATTCGCTTCTGGGGTCGATTTATCTACTCAAAGGCGATATCCATCTGCATCCGGAAGGGATCGATGAGATGGCCGAAGAGGCCGAACACATTACCGTCGCAGATGTCACTGATGAGGCGAATCAGCCCACCTGAAGACCGCGATATCCCCAATCTACCTCTGATATACCCTGAATTACCGGTCCTGTAACGACAGCTTGACGACTTGGGCCACGGGCGAATAAACTATCGTTATTGCGATGGTTGCGGCGATCAGAGCAGCGGATTGATATCGCTTCATTTGATCCTTACCGCCAAACACGTCGTGGAATAACCGGCACGCGCCTCGCGGATATTCGCGGCCGTGACCGACAGACCGAGCGAGCAGGATTTGGCTTACTCGGCCGTCCCCTAAAACGCGTGGACGGGATAGATTGACGATGAACTTCATGACCGCCTCAACCGAACGGCACTGGGCCGATAGCCAAGCAAACCGCCGAGCATGCGTATTCTCGGCAGGCAGCCATTCTTTATTACTTGCTGCGAAAAGGCTTCTTCCACCGCCAGACTCAAAAACATCGTTTCCGCCCTCATTGTGCGCGGTTAATAGGTGTATTGCGTCCAGTTGAGATCGGTTTCATCGTCACATCTGATCTGATCGGTCCTGCTGCGAGCAGTGCTCGCTCGTTTGTGTAGACGGACGGGAACCCGCCAGTCGCTGCCTGAATAGCCACTTTCGCGTCACGGCCGACGCGAAGTGTTTGGCCCGCGCAGGGCGAAAGGGGTTAACCGTGGAGGCACTTTTTCTGCTCGCCGAAATAGAGGCGACCGAGATTGGCTTTGCCATCGGTGGCATCGTGGTTGGCGCCGTGGCGGTCATCGTCATCGGCAAAGTCGTCGGTAATCAGGTAATGGGCACTGCCAAACGGGAATCGGAGCAGATTCTCAGTGGCGCCCGTAACGAAGCCCAAACAATCAAAAAACAAATCGAACTGGATACCCGCAACGAGGTCGCCAAACGCCGGGAGGATTTTGAACGAGAAACTGAAAAGTCTCGGGATGAGTTGAAAGAAGCGGAACGACGGCTGGTCAAGCGGGAAGACAACTTGGATCGCAAGCTGGATGTGCTGACGACCAAGGAAAAGTATCTCGACGATCTGGACAGCAAAATCAAGGATCGCGAAAAGTCGGTTGCCGCCAAGGAAGCGCAACTCGACAGCGTCATCGCTGAGAGAACTGAACTGCTCGAGCGTTCCCGACAGGAACAGAAACAGGTATTGCTTCGACTGTCCAACCTGACGGAGGACGATGCAAAAAGGGAAGCCATCCGCGTGATGGAACAGGATGTCCAGCATGAAGCAGAGCAGATCATCCAACGAGCCCAGCAGAAGGCGGAGGAAGATGCCAAGGAAGCTTCACTGAAAATCACGCTTCAGGCGATTCAGCGGTATGCCTCCGAACATACTGCTGACTCGACAGTTTCCGCCATTGCGATCCCGTCAGACGACATGAAAGGCCGTGTGATCGGGCGCGAAGGACGCAACATTCGGGCATTTGAAAAAGCCACCGGGGCAGACGTCATCGTGGACGACACGCCCGGCGTGGTAGTCGTCTCGTGTTTTGACCCGGTTCGCCGTGCGATTGCCGCTGAAGCGCTGCAGAAACTGCTGGATGACGGGCGTATCCATCCGTCCCGCATCGAAGAAATCGTCGAACAGATCACCAAGGAAATGGACGAACGGCTCGTCAAGTTCGGCAAGGAGGCGGCAATCGAGGTTAACGTGCAGGGCTTGCATCCCAAGATCAGTGAAGCCATGGGACGCCTGCACTACCGAACCAGCTACGGGCAGAACATTCTGCGACACTCGGTCGAGGTCGCATACCTGTGCCAGGTCATCGCGGATGAACTGGGACTGGATGGCACGCTCGCTCGCCGATGCGGCTATCTGCATGACATCGGCAAGGCAATGGACCACGATGTGGAAGGTGGTCACCCACAGATCGGCATGGACTTCTGCAAGAAGTTCGGCGAACGGGAAGAAGTGCTCAACGCGGTCGGCGGCCACCACAATGACATTCCATCCACCAGCCCGTACACACCGATCGTGATGGCGGCTGATGCCATCAGTGGCGCTCGCCCAGGCGCTCGCCGCGAAACGCTCGAGCGTTACATCAAACGACTGCAACAACTCGAGGAGATCGCCACCAGCATCAAGGGCGTCAAGCAGGCATTCGCCATCCAGGCGGGCCGCGAAGTGCGCGTGGTGGTTGATCCGGACAATGTGGACGATTCCAGCTGCGTTTACATCGCTCGCGACATTGCCAAGCGTGTCAGCGAAGAAATGACCTTCCCCGGCGAAATTCGCGTGACTGTCTTGCGTGAAATGAGAACCGTGGAATACGCACGATAGCCAGACAGCTACTCTCTAGACAATTCCCTTAACACAAGGACACATGAATGCGACTTACACACTTGAGCATGATCGCAATGATCGTTTGCGCGCTGATTATCAGCTGTGATCAACAACAATCCGGCGGTAGCGACGCGACGAGTGATGCCGGCAAAGCCGAAACCAAACAAGTCAGTTCGGCGACCACCAAGCCAGCCACCACCGCGCCAAGTGCGGGAAATACATCGTTCAAGTCCGTGGAGCAAAAAGCCAGCTACGGCATGGGCAACGAACTGGGCACACAGCTGTATCAGATGAAACAGATGGGCATGGAAATCGATATCGATGCATTTGTTGCCGGCCTTCGAGATGCGCACGCTGGCAACAAGCCGCAACTCACACCGCAGGAAATTCAGGGTGCCATGATGGAAATGCAAAAACGGATGATGGCCAAACACGGTGGTGCGGCCGGCGCCCCCGGTGCCAACTCCGAATTAGCCCAGAAAAATCTGGAAGAAGCCAAGAAATTCCTTGCTGAAAACGCGAAGAAAGAGGGCGTTAAGACGACCAAGTCCGGTCTGCAATACCAGGTGATCAAGTCCGGTGACGGCGAAACGCCGTCCAAGGAAGACACCTTCATTGCCCACTATACCGGCACCCTGATCGATGGCACTGAATTCGACAGTTCCGTTAAACGAGGCAAACCGCTGGAACTTCCGGTCGGACACGTCATCCCAGGCTGGACCGAAGCACTTCAATTGATGAAAGTTGGCGACAAGTGGCGTCTGTTTATCCCACCGGACCTGGGCTACGGCGTGCGTGGCGCGGGACGCGACATCGGCCCGAATGCTCTATTGATTTTCGAGATGGAACTGCTCGGCGTAAAACATCCCGCGGGACATGACCACGATCACGACCACGCCGGACACGCACACTAACACAGACCCGAACTATTCGAAGTACAATTCCGAATCGCACAGTGAAGCTGGTGGAGCATCACTGTGCGATTCGGCTTTTGGTTCCGCCCGATTCTCACAGGAAGTCAAACAATGAGTGGCAGCAAATCAAAACGCACATATCGCCCGGCTGAAGACCGATACACGCGCAACCCCGATGGCTGGTTTCGTCGATGTGGGGTGAGCGGCGTCAAGCTGCCGGCCATCAGCCTGGGTTTGTGGCATAACTTCGGCAAGGCGGCGGACGAAGCTAACTGTCGTGAACTTTGCTATACGGCGCTCGACCACGGCATTACACATTTTGATCTGGCCAACAACTATGGCCCGCCGCCCGGCAGTGCGGAAAAGTGCTTCGGCAAAATCCTCAGGGACCTCCCCCGAAACGAACTGTTTATCTCCAGCAAAGCCGGCTTCTATATGTGGCCCGGCCCATATGGTGAGTGGGGCTCACGAAAGAATCTTCTATCAAGCCTGGACGCATCGCTACGGCGCATGAAGCTGGAGTATGTCGACCTGTTCTATCACCATCGCCCGGACCCGGATACGCCACTGGAAGAAACGCTCGGCGCTCTGGACTCTGCCGTTAAACAAGGTAAGGCGCTTTATGTCGGCATCAGCAATTATTCGGGCATTCAGACACGCGTTGCCGCTCGAACGATCGACGAAGAACGTCTGACGCGCCTGCTGATTCATCAGGTCAACTTCAGCATGTTCCAACGACGACCCGAGACGGATCTGTTTCCCCAAACGGATGAACTGGGCATGGGCGTTATCTGTTTCTGTCCGCTTGCCCAAGGCCTGCTGACCGACAAATACCTCGGAGGCAATATTCCGGATGATTCGCGCGCCGCGAATCCGACGAGCTTTCTGAAGCCGGACCGCATCACCGCAGACGTTCTTGAGAAAATAAAGCAGTTAAATGAAATCGCCCGCCAACGAGGACAGTCATTGGCGCAAATGGCGCTTGCCTGGGTGTTGAGAGACCATCGGGTTACCAGCGCACTGATTGGCGCGAGCAGGCCCCAGCAGATTGTCGAGAATGTGAAGGCACTGGAAAATGCGAAGTTCACCAGTGAAGAACTCTCGCGTATTGATGCGATTATTGACAGCCGGTGAATCGCATCCGTAATGCAAACATGAACACTTAGACTCAGCCGAACATGATCGGAGTGTTCGGCATCGATGACCAGTGCCCTTGCTCGATACGCCGCAGACGTAACTCTTCAAGAACAAGCACCAACACTTGGACCTGCTCCTCAATTCCAACGGGCTGACTGGCGCAATTGCCGTGGTCATTGACAAATTGATGTTCTTCCACCACGTGCCTGACTGTCGCGCGCAAGGCTTCCGCCGGCGTGTCATGAGACTGTTCGAGCAAATCCGTCAGTTTGGCGATCACCTTCCAGGCAATGCAATCGCTGACTTCGAATCGTCCGGGGATTTTTGCGTTCCAAATCTCCTTTAGCAGTTCGTGCGCCTGCCCCTGAATTGTTTCGTGCGCCAACATGGACCACTTCCTTTCGTTCACCCAACGCGATAACAAACAAGCTTCACTCCATTGAAGCAACGCACGCGCCCAGACCGCGACCGCGCAATCAATATTCGAATTCATAACAAGGCCGACACAACTCAATGAATGAAGGAACAAATAATTGCAGGCAAAACCGGAAAGATGCGTCGACTACATTTAAAATATCCGCCACGCGGCAGCACATCAAGCAAAATCAGTACTGCAGATTGGTAATTCAGGCAATCCGCAAACAATGCTAAACGAAAGTAGTAACGTCTCTTCCAGAGCCGAAAGCCCTGGACGTGTAAAAGAGAACCGGGTCACGATTGTCCTGATTAACTTTGCAGGTCGATGAGATTAAGGCACCAGGAAGGTATCGGTTAACCCGACCGGCGATTCAGTACCGTCGTACTGATCAATGCCGTTGGCCAACCAGATGTTATCGCCGTTCACAATCGGGCGCACAGACCAGACAACGCTGCCGTCGGCCAGAACAATGTTCTGCCCATACCCGCCATGTGCAAAGCTTGCGGAGTCAGGATCGATGTCCTTTCGATAGGCGAGTTGGCTATTTACCCGCTGAAACATCGGGTTCTTGTCAGCCAGCACGGCGATTCGATTGGACTGCGACAACCTCTGAGCCTGCGCGGTGTACTGGTTCTGGTAGCTGTAGGAAACCGCCTCGTACTTCGGCCAGTCGTACATGTGGGCATGCATCACATTTGGGGCGCTGGCATTCTCCGGGCAGGACATTGTGGCTGGATTCACATAGCGATTACGAGCAAGCAGATACAGGTTAGCCGAGTTGGAATTAACCGCCTCACCCGTTTCAGAAGTCTGTCCGACCTGATACCAGGCCATACCCGGTCGAACCTGCTGCCTGGGCAACAGGTCGTTGTAATCGGCTGCATACTGTCCGAAACTGGCTGCGGTCAATGCCAGGTTGGCTTCACAAGCAAAACGACGGGCGTCCGAACGATGGCGATTCAGAATCACCAGTGACAGGCAGATGCCGATCGTAATCATGGCGGCAACGGCAGCCAGTTCAGGTAAACGGAACGAAATGGCGCTGATACGCGAACCAAACGATGATGGAGCCGCTTCCGCCAGTTTCAGGGGCCGGCGGCTCTCTTCGATTCGCTGCATCGTCCTGGCCACCAGATCGTCAGAGGGCGCTTGGGCCGGATAGCTCTCGACCAGATCAAAAATACCGCCGACCGCTTCAACGCGCTCGGGTTCAGTCTCGCCGGCTGAATTCGCATCTTCCTGCGAACTGCGGCGGGCCATCAACGCATCAACCGCGTCAGCGTCCTGAGCCGAAAGGCTCGGTAATGGGTCGGTGTGATGTTGGTCGGATCCGGCGTCCATCGCGTGGCTCCAATCTGTTTTCCTTACGATCCCCGGAAGAATCAACGCTCTTCCTGAAAGTTGACCTTAGGCCTTGTCCGCTGACGATTTCCACTGCTTGGCGAAACTTGCCACGGCCGAGTGCAGTCGGCTTTTAACAGTGCCCAGTGGAATACTGAGCATGTCGGCAATCTCCGCATAAGCAAACTGGTTGAAATACGCCAGCAGCAACACCTCCCTCAAATGGTCCGGCATGCTGTCGATCACCAGCCGGACACGCTCTTTCAACTCAGCCTGCTCCAAAGCAGCAGGCGGGGCAGGCAGGTCCGCTTCCAGCAGATCAACCATACTCCGCCCAGTTCCCCCCGGGCCGTCGACCGGTGCCGACAGTGGCATCGGCCTTTGTCTCTTATGCTTACGTAAGTAGTCCCGTGCTTTGTTCGCCGCAATTGTAAAAAGCCACGGTTTAAATGTTTTTTTTTCGTCAAACCGCTCCAGGCTCTGAAAGACCTGCATAAAGCTTTCCTGGAAAAGATCTTCCGCTGCGGATCGGGAGCCTACAAACCGGGCCAGAAAATGGTACAGCGTCAGGCGATATCGCGTCAGAAGCGCGGAAAACGCTGATTCGTCACCATCCAACGACAAACGAACCAACTGCTCGTCGGTGGCCTGTTCGTGGTTTGAGGCCTGGCTTGATGCCATATTTATATGATTTTGCCCAACTTATCTCACAAACGCTAGCCGATTGGGTTTAAAACCAGCCCTGTGGCCAGCTTTGGGTAGAAAAATGTGCTCTTCTGCGGCATCAGCTCTCCGCTGCGGCATACCGAGCCGATTGATGCCAGCGGGGTCGCCTGCATAATCACACCCAACTGATAATCCGGGCTGTCAGCAACAGCTTTAAACGCGTCAAGGTCGTGTGGGAACTTCCACTTCACCTTACCCCCACCGCAGAACGTCGGCTCACAAATCCCCTCGACAATCAAATGTTGCAAGACAGCCACATCCAGTTGCCGCCATGCGTCGCTACGATTTGCATGGGTCTGCTTCAGCGGATCAGACGAACAGGTAGTGGCAATCCACAACCCCGCATCCGGCTTCGCAGGGTCGTACAGGCCCATCGCATGATCGCCTGCCGATGGCAGTGCAGCTTCCAACGCTGAAAGATCGCCACCCTCGAACCGCTCAATCTTGAGCTTACCGTCGCTGACCTGGATCAACTGGTCCATGCTGAATGAATCCATACCCCCCAGGACCCGATGGGTTGGGAGGACAATCAGCCCTTCGTCCTGCATGGAGACAAGTACGAACAGACAATTGTTAGCAGGGTGTTCCTCAGACAAATCGCCTGCTTCCTGCTTGTAGTTCAACGCGGTGGTATAGCGATGATGGCCATCGGCAATGAAGGTATCACAGGGTTTCAGGGCCTCAGTAAATCGAGCGATCTCCTGTTGATCTTGAACGATCCAGACCTCGTGGAGCACGCCGTCATTTGTCGTCGTGCCGAAGAAGTCTGCCTTGCGCTGTTCGATCACACCGGCCAGCAAAGGAGCAATCGCGTTGGACGGATCGTCATACAGGCCAAAGATGGGCGAAAGCTGGGCCTTGGTTGCCCGCATCAGCTTCAGGCGATCTTCCTTGGGTTCAGAAAACGTCTGTTCGTGAGCAAAAATTCCACCGCTGCCGTCAGCAGGTCGCTCTCCGAATGGTTGAATGACTGCATTGGCAATCAGTCCGCGCCGGTGATAGGTCGTCCCACGGGCATCATAAGTCTGCTGGTACACATAAATCGCTGGCTCATCATTCCGGACTAGAGCCCCCTGCTCAATCCACTGGTTAAGCGTCTTAGCCGCCCCGTCATAAGCCTCGTCCGGCCCCACCGTTTTAGGCGGCAGATGAGGCAAATCGACGGCCACAATGTTGCTCGGATTCTTAGCCAGCAATGCAGCCTTGGACTGCTCATCCAGCACGTCATAGGGGGGGGCAATGCGATCTGAAATGTCGGCTCCGGTCGAGCGATCGTAGGTAACCGAGCGAATGGGGCGAATCTGAGGCATATCCTGTGTTCCTGCTATCAAAGCAATAGTGAGCCGCACAGGGTACCTGCTACAGGACAGACGTTCCAACGACACCTGTCAGTGAAGGCAAAAACCTTGTATGTGAAGCATGTAAGTAAACAGGACGGAATAAGACGGCAATATGGATTTACCCTTATTCGAAAAGTGTTCGCTTACGAATTCCAAACATCCGGTAAGGGTCTAACCGATACGTTCCGAACCAAATCAAAAAAAACTAGCGCGTTTGCAAAAATCTGCTCATGTTTTTGTTCACAAAACCGATTCCCGTCGTATGATTTCCGCCTTCGTTTAATGCTTGATGAGAGCAACGTGATGAAACCGTCATTTGAACAGACTGAGTCGCAACTCGACGACGCTCGAAAGGAGCTGGCACGCCTGCGTGGCCGGCAACTGGAGTTGGCGTTGGGTGGACGAGTTATCGAGTCGGCACAATTTGCCGAACAAGCGCGCATCCTGCGCGAGAAGACCGCCGAGGTGTTGGCAGTCGATCCTGCCTGCTGCTGATCTCCAGAACCCCATAACCAGTTCAGACTGACCTGCCAGGACGTTCGTTTCGAAGCGTCGTCTACGACGACGCAGAGGAGACTGCTATGGCTGCGCCTGTTGCGACTGATCGGCGAGCCATTCGAGGGAGGACCCGGTCGGCTGGACGGTCTGCGTCACATTGTCTGAGACAGCATTGTCAGGACCGGCAACCTGAATCATGGGACTATCAACGCTACGTGGAAAGAGCGACGCCGCAATGTTGGCGGAAGTCCGGCATCGCGCGGCACCCTTGTTCACCTGAATCGCCGGGAGTTGGGTGGGTTTCAGTTGCTCATCACCGCAGTTGTTGTAGTGAATCCCAACCCCCTGGCTGTCACCGGTCACAAGTATTCCCGCAGTACGCCCTTCGAGCCCGCGGCGTCCGTTGCTCATAAGGACGTTGCCCGTCACGAAGCTGTCCGACGCGTTTTCGAGTATCACGCCGGGGCCAAGATTAAAGCTGGCGTTACTCGCACGCATCGTTACCCCCCGCCCGTCGATCACGAATCCGGCGTGGCGATGCCGCGACGCGATGTTGCCTTCGAGAAGTGCACTCTTCACACGACGCAAAACAAAACCGTCGCCACTGCGCTGCGCGTTACATGTGACCACGGTGAGTCGTGAACCACCTTCGAAATGCATGCCTGCCCCACCGCTGTAAAAGACACGGCAATCGCGCAGCTTAAGGCCCTCGCAGGATGTACCGTAAATACCAGTCCCCGGCCAACGGCGCACGTCAATCTGTAACACAGTTGACCGCTTGACGCTACGCAATGACAGCGCGGAGGGAGTGTTGTTGGCTGGCAGACCCACCCCCATTAAGGTCAAGTTGTGCACTCCAATGTCCCCCGTGTTCTCACTGACAATCAGCGAATGCGTTGCGTCAGATGAAACCGGGCGAAGAACAGTCGAAATCCCTTGTCCGGCAAGCGTCACCCTTGATGGAATCCGTAGCGGTGTGGCCAGTTCATACACGCCGGCCGGCAAGCGGAGCGTCCCGCCAGTGTGCGCGAGCGCGTCGAGAGCGGCCTGGAATCCACAATCGTCTGCACCCGGCTTGTAGTATTTGCGGCCGTCGACAACTGGCGCCGGGAAGGGGAATACCGTAGTCGGCGACGAAACTTCCGACGTTTCCGTCTGCACCGTAGTCCGTACTGCCGAATCAGATTCGGCCAGTTCGACTGCTACCTCGCCACCATCACTGCGGCGGTTGTCTGCAAGCAGATTGCCGCGCGTGCCGCTGCCGAGCGTAAGCTGATCGCAGATGTTCCGCGCAAACAGGAAATACCGACCGGGCTGCTGGTATGCGTGCTTCCCCCGTTTTAGTTTCCCTTCTCTCATTGCCAGCGAAGGCAGATGATTCCGATACATCACGCCGTTGTAGCCGGTTGTGATTGTCAGAGGACGATCGATTTCATTGAATGCCAGAACATTGAAGACATCGCCGGCGTCCGCGTAGCCGGAGATACTGTCGAGGCGGTTGTGCGGGTAAACGCCGTTGCGGTTGTACCAGCAGAAGTACAGCCCCTGATCGTTGCCGCGGGCGGTGTTGCGCGCGATCAACATACGAGCGGTGGTGGTTCCAGGGTGCAACCCCTGAGCAACGCCTGTAATCGTGTTGTCCGTCACGAGGCAATCAGCGCCACCCTGAATACTGATGCCGTCGCCCTTCCATCCATTGATGGCGATGTCATGAATGCGCGCACCGTAGACCACACCAAACGTAATCGGGTTAACCATGAACCGACCATTGACCTTCGCATCTGTTTGACGGTCACCTTCGATCGCCAGATCGCGCACTTCCACAAACTCTTCCGTACGTGCGAATACCGCTGGAAAAAAGTGATACAGCACTTTCACCTTTTCCGAAGGTGGTTCGGTTAACGTAAGCCGATTACCGTCGATGGCAGTGATAAGAACACCAAGGTTTCCAGCTTTACGAACACCGACCTGTCCGGGATGCGCCCACATTGGCCCGAGACTGACTGCATCGCCGACCGCCAATGCCGACGCATCATCAACCGTGACATTTACGCCATCCCGTTCGGTAATCTTTGCACCGGTGATTGGCGCAACCGCAAGAACCGTCCGATCGACTCCCTGGCCACGTAGCGTCACGCCGCTACGCAACACGATATGTCGGCGCAGAACGAAACGTCCCGCAGGAAGAACCACCGCCCCGCCAGTTACGGGCAATGAATCGATCGCTTTCTGGATACTTGCTCCGGGAGATGCTGATTCGGCAAGCTCATCCAGCACGACTGTCGCGCGACGGTTCTGTTGGGCTGAAGCTGAAGGCATGGATGTCTGCTTGTCAGGCTGCACCCATAGGCGAACGTTGTCGATCGCGCCGTTCGGAATCGCCATGACGGCAAAATGGACGTTAACGTCGCTACGTAGAGACTCCAATGCCTGCTCATCTCGTACAGTCCTGCCATCGACCGTGACCAGACCCCTCCCATTAACGATGCTGATCTCAACGCGATGTGGACGGCCAGGCGTCACATTGATAACGCCGCCGTCAGCGGAAGGCAGTTCTGTTGAACCGGTCAGGCGGACACCGAATCGCTCGTCAATGCCCCCACCACCCCAGACAATTTCACCACTGCGAAGCGCCGCGCGGAGGTGGTCACCTTCACCAAGGATGACGTCAAAGACCGCACGCTGATTGGCCATGCGCATCGGAATCGTACACAACGCAGCAGAATCACTGGGCCATTGCCGAGTCACGCGCAATTGCTCTGCTTCAATGCGCCAGTCACCGCGAAGCATGCGCCAGTTCGCGCCCATCTGTGGACGGGCAAAATCATCTTCAAGTACGAGTTGCCAGTTACCGTCAGATTCTGTGTCGCTGAACGCCACCGCGGTAATACACAGAAGCACCATCATGACTCGTATTGGTTTCATGTCATGACCCCTTTGGGTTGCCACATCGGTTCGTACGCATGTAGTTGTCTTTGGGCGAATAAAGTAGCGCGCAAGTCTTCAGAATCGATCCAGGCGCGAGGAGCGGTAGGATCAATCTCAGCCATAACAATCTGGTGCGGAATAATGTCGTCCGCATCACGCGTACGACGGGCCGAAGCAAGTTTGCGGCCATCCTTATCAAAAATGCAACTCGCGCCATTCCACATGGCGACAACCAGCGGGCAGACCGCATCATGGGCACGAGTCATTGCCATGGCATCCGCTTGATGACCGCTGTGGCCATACGTCGGCTGTAACAACAGGTCCGCGCCCGCGTGGGCGAGCGTCTGAGTCACCTCCGGAAACACAATGTCCCAGCAGATGAACACGCCCAGTCGGCCATACTCCGTTTCGAACACAGGCAGCTCCCGGCCGCGCGTCAGCCACTGGCACTCGCCGTCGGTGAGTTGTACTTTCCGGTAGCTGCCCAGATGCGAGCCATGGTTGTCGATGACCGGCGCGCTGTTGTAATAATGTTGTCCGTCGGAATCCGGCTCGCAGCAGCCACCGACGATCACAAGGTTCTCACTCTTTGCTACGTCGCAAAGCGCCGACAGGTTGCGCTCCCAGACTCGGCACGCCACCTCATGCCGTAGCGGCTCGTCAACCGTATGCAGCCATTTGCCCACCTCAACCGCATGTTCCGGCAGACAGGCAATCCGAGCGCCTCGCCGGGCCGCCTTGCGCAGAAGCGAAACTTCCAGATCGATGTACCAGTCGGCAATGTGCTCCACTTCCTCGCGCGACATGCCCGGCAGCGGATAGTGATACGTAAGCTTGCCATCAAGCCACGTTTTTTCATTACACATGCTGATGGCGGCGACGTTGATCTTCATGTCATGGTTTCCGGTAGATCACGGAGAATACTCACCGGCTGGTTATGTTAATCGAACAAGAACCAATATGAGCCACAAGGCAGTCCGGCTTTCCATCCCACGTCGCTCTGACGTCACTCGACAAGTCCTGAAGAGGCCAAATGTTAAAATAGGCAAAATATAACGATTATAGTGGTCGCATCTTTGTGAATATTGGCCATTTTTGTAGCGATGCTCTCGATTTTCCGTATCTGACGGTTTATAACGGTTATGAGGGCAAAGTGTGTTGTCAGGATTAGCCCTGTTAATCCGATTGACATGGTCTGATCGGTTAATCCGAACAGAACGGACGATCAGAAGGAGAGCGTGATATGGCAAGATCGAGGGGCATTTGGGGAATCGTGCTTGCAGTGCTGGTGCTGTGCGCGCCGGCCATGGCAGGTCCGATGGCGCCTTTGGCGCGCGATAGGGCCAATAATGGCCAATTCGGCTCCTACTCGAACTGGGAGAACGACAAGTACACACTCTGGAATCTCTACATCACGCCTTCCATTACGGAGCCGCTGTGGCACCGAACATTCCAGTTTGCGGAGCCGGGGTATGGCAATTCACTGCGGCCACTGGAACAGCCGCTGGGACAGATTCTCGGGGCAGGTTCCCATCGCAATGAAGGGCTGTTCATCATCTATGACATGCTGGTGCAGGAAGTCGTCACGCACCTGCTCTATCTCGATCCACGAGACATGATTCTCGTGGAAGAGCCGGTATTTGAGCCGCAACCGATTGACCGCTTCGTTCTCGGCCAACTCAGGCTTGAGTCCAACGACCAGCGCGTCTTTCTGGACCCACCGCCACCAATCATCATTCCAGAGCCGAGTACAGCCGGCTCTCTGCTATTGGGCCTGATGGCGACAACCTGCCTGATTTTCAGACGACCGGCGACGCGACACCGCGTCGTATAGTTCGTTTACAAGAAGTTATCTGGAGCAACACCAACCGGGGCTTGTTATCCCTTTAACAGGCTTCGGTTTTTTTATGCGCAATTCGTTCAATACTCCGATCAGTCAGTTTCAGCTCCCATGACAATCTGTCAGGCCGCAAAAATGCAATTCGTTATCATAAACCGCGTCCATGACGCATATTGAACGCAAACTGTTCCATCGCAATCTGATCTTCGGCGTGGTCATCTCGTTGCTCGTCGCGGCAGCCTATCACGTTGGATGGCTGATGCCTCTGGAACGGTGGTTCTACGACCGCAGAGCCCGGGACTGTCAGTTTTTCACTCCCCCACCTACTGATGCGCTGGTTCATCTGGACATCGATGATTCGAGCATCGAAGCAATCGGCCGATGGCCTTGGCCGCGAGCGAAGCTGGCTGCCATAGTGGATGAGGTACGCTTGGCCCAAGCATCCGCGCTGGCGTTCGATGTCGTATTCTCAGAACCGCAGGAATCGCGATTCGAAATAGATGACCAAGGCAATGCCGGGCCGCGTATCGATGACGACCAGATTTTTTCAGACGCGCTGAAACGATACGGGCGCGTCATTCTTTCCGTTGCGGTAAAAGTAAAATCGCCAAGTGGTCCTGTGGAGCAGAAAACAAAGCAGATACTGCGTGACAATCCGACAATTACACTTGAGATTTTTGAATCTCTGCTCAAGGACAGCGGAATTCGGGCTGTCGATCTGCCCGCGGGGAAAAACATCCAGGACCTGTTTGTACAAAGCCGCAATGCCGCATGGCTCTATTTTATTGAGCATCAACTTGACGAACGTCAGATCACATTTGAACAAGTCTGCAGCGAACTGGCGCCGCAGATCGATACAAAGCTGATAAGTGAAGCGCCAGTGCTGAATGTACTGCGGACGCTCTACGACAAGGCGCTTTCCATAAGGATTGTTCGGAGTACCGCTAATCAGCTTGAAGCGGCATTGCCGCATGCTGCCAATGCCAGCCCGGACCTGCCGCCGATTTCCATTCTGGCCGGCGCAGCGGAGCGATCCGGGTTTGTGACTTATCTGCCCGAGAGTGACGGCGTTGTGCGCGCCATGCCGCTCTTCGTCAACGACGGGAAATCCCTGATTCCACAACTCGGTCTGACACTGGCCTGTGCCTACCAGCGCACCAAAGCGCAGGATATTCAAATCACAAATCGATATGTCACGGTGCCGGGACGGGAAGGGTCACAAGTCGACATCCCGATTCACACACGCACGATTTCATCTGAACAAGGTGAGACTGATGCAGTTATCAACATTCCATGGTTTGGACCGACGGATCGCTGGGAATTCATGTACGACCCGGAGGGCAAGCAGTCATTACAACACGTGCCGCTGAATCGCATCTGGCAGGTGGCTTTGCTGGCACGGAAGATTCGCCAGAACAACGCACAGATCGATGCGGCCGCCACAGATGTGCTGTCCGACGAACAGTCATGGCAACTCGCGCTCGACCCTCTCAGGGCGAAGAAGTACCTGCAAAGCATAGAAGGGCCGGAAGACACGGCCGCCCGGACAGCCATCGTTGACGCACTTAAAAAAGATGAAGCCCTGTCGGAGTACCTTAAGTACTTCCGGGAAATTGATGTCAGCACCCTTAGTGATGAAGAAAAGTCATTTCGTAACGCATTGCTCCGAGCATTTGACGCAATGGAGCTGGCCACCCAGCAGAACAAGCAACTGGTCGAGAACCTTGAGCGTGGACGAAAAGAACTGAAAAACCTCCTGGCCGGCAAAGCATGCCTGGTGGGCTGGGTCAGCACGGCAGCGATCGCGGACTTTGTTCCTACAAGTGTGCACCACAAATGCCCCGGCGTGGTGGTGCACGGCGCCATATTCAATGCCATTCTGACCGGTCACGTGTTGCGCGTCGCACCGCACTGGGCAACGCTGCTGATTTCGATCTTCATCGGCCTGCTGACCACGTCGTTTGTCGCAAGGCTGACGCCGACCTGGTCGCTGTTCGGGGCGCTGACGATCGGGGTCGGTTATGTCGCGCTCAACGGCGTCATTCTGTACGACTGGGGCAATATCGTGATCGGCGCAGCCGGGCCGGTGACCGCGGTGTTGATCGTCTGGTCGCTCTGCACGCTGAATCGGTTCATCAGTGAGCGGGCGGAACGGGCACGCATTACGCGAAGGTTCAGCAGTTATGCGGACCCCGCCCTGGTGGACTATGTCATCTCCAATCCTGATCGCGCGCAGTTGAGCGGCGAAGAACGTGAATTGTCCGTCGTGTTTACTGACCTTCAGGGTTTCACAACACTCTCGGAAAAACTGGGCAAGAGTACGGTTCAGATCCTCAATGAATACCTGGGCATCATGGTCCCAATCATCAAGGAACGCGACGGCTACGTGAACAAGTTCCTCGGTGATGGCATTATGTTCTTTTTCGGCGCGCCGATTGAGAACAGAAATCACACCATTGACGCCGTGACAACCGTCCTTGCCATGCAGCGTGCCATGCCCGCGTTTAACCGGGCATTGCAGGAGCGAGGCCTGCCGCAAGTCTTCATGCGCGTCGGCATCAGCAGCGGTGAAATGATCGTCGGCGACGCCGGTACATCCGAACGAGCCGATTACACCGTACTCGGGGACGTGGTCAACCTTTCCGCCCGACTGGAATCCGGCAACAAGTACACAGGCACATGGATTCTGATCAATGATCGGGCAGCAAAGCTCTGTGGTGATCAATTCCTGCTTCGCCCCGTCGCGCGCCTGCAAGTCGTCGGCAAGAGCGAGAGCGTAATGACCTATGAGCCTCTGGCCGTAAAAGACGAAGCCACTGATGAGCAACTCGTCATGGCCGAACGCACGGCTGAGATGATTGATGCGTTTACCGAGGGACGATTCACCGACGCGATCACTGCGGCGGATGAACTGAACGAACTGCCCGACCAGGAAAAGTTGGTGAAGCTCTACAAGCTTTGGGCACAACGGCATCTCGATAACCCGCCTGATGGAGACTTTGACGGAACCATCGAACTGACTGAGAAGTAGAAAGTCAGGCAACCACAGCCCCTATCTGCCACGATTGATACCGATAATCACTGAACTGACTGCCGTCGGTTGTATCGATTATGCGGCCTGATCCCTCTGTGCCGGAGAAACAGGTCGGCTTAACACTGTCGATTGCTGGGTTTAGGCAGCAATCGTCAAGTAGGCCCGATTCGGCGTCGATGTAAAAGTAGCGAAGTTGGAGGCACCGGGTAAAGAGAGCTGCGGGTGTATCGATCCGATCCAGGGACCGGCAGACTAGGGAGAAAGCCATGCCGACAGACGAAAACACGGACCTGACCAGTAAACAGGTCTTCACCACCGGGGAAGCAGCTGATATCTGCAAGATTTCGCAGCAGACAATCATTCGCTGCTTTGATAGCGGGCGCCTTAAGGGTTTTCGAGTACCAGGCAGCCGATTTCGACGAATTCCAAGAGAAGAGTTGATCCGCTTCATGCGGGAAAACGCCATTCCGACTGACACGCTTGAAGGTGGACAAAAGCGCGTACTCGTGGTGGATGATGATCCGGAAATTGTCGAACTCTTTGTTGACCTGTTCAGCAACGACAGTCGTTTTGAAGTTCACACGGCCGCAAACGGGTATGACGCCGGCCTGATGACTGAGAAGGTAAAGCCCGATCTGATGATCCTCGATTACATGCTGCCGGACATCAACGGCAACGTGGTGTGTCAACGTGTTCGCCAGAATAAAAACCTGGGTGAAACGAAGATCATCATCGTATCAGGCGTGGTCAACCGCGATGAGATTCAGGGATTGCTGGATGCCGGCGCCGACGATTTCCTGCAGAAGCCGTTCAACATCGAACAGCTGATGGACAAGATTACCGAATTGCTCGTACTGTAAATCAGCACGCGTTGTGACTGAACGACAGTACGTTTGGTGCAATCGATGTCAGCCGAATGACAGCAGTAACCGATTCATCTCAAACACGCCGAATCGAGTTGATTCTGCGGCAGGTGGACAATCTGCCATCATCGCCCGCGCTCGCGGCGAGGCTGATGCAGTTGGCCGCGGAAGACGCTTCCCAAAGCCGCCTGCTCTCGTTGATTGAATGTGATCCAGCGCTGACAGCCAGAGTGCTGGCAACCTACTACCAGGCCGAACGCCCGCGCGACATGCACACAATCAGCGTTGCTCGCGCCGCGGCAGCACTCGGTGTCGAGACAATTCGCAATTTCTCGCTGTGTCCACCCATTATCGGACTCAATCAGTTATCCGACGACTCCGCGATCGAACCTTTCGATTCGACAGGTCACTGGCACCACAGCCTATCAGTTGCACTGTGTGCAAAAGCCATTGCGGAGGGTCAGGAAGAAGAGAGCCTGGACCCGGAAACTGCATTTACGTGCGGCTTACTGCATGACATTGGCAAACTCGCTCTGCGCCATCTGCTGGGCAAGGCGTACGCTCGAACTATCGAGCTGACTGAACAGAGTGAAGCCAATATCGCAGAATGCGAGCGGCAGGTATTGAGTATCGACCATCACACTGCGGGCAAACGGCTGGCAGAAGACTGGCGCCTACCACATTGCCTGCAGGACTGCATCTGGCTGCACGGTTCACCGTACAACACACTGCCCCAGTTAAAGCACCAGCGAATGGTCGGGCTAATCGGCCTGGCAGACGTCATCTCCCGAAAACACAAACTGGGATACTCGGGCAACCATCTGGCGAGACTCAATATCGATCAACTCGCATTGCAGTTGAACCTGAATCCACAGGTCGTCGAGCGCGTCAGCAAAGCGCTTCCAAACATGCTACGTGAACGCCTCGACCAGATCGGTCTATCCAAATCGGATGCGTCAAATCAGCTTCAGTACACGATGCATCAGGCCAATCAGACGGTCGGCCGGCTCAATAACACCTTGCTGAATCAGAGTCGCGCTGCCATACAGCAGTCGAAGGTGATCGAAACAATCTCAACGTTCCATGCAAGCGCAATGCCGGGTCGTAGCACTCAGGATGTGGTGAACACGGTGGCGGCAAGTGCATCATCTGTCCTGGGCACAGGCTTCTACTGCATCGTGTATCAGCCGCAGCAGGTCGGCCCGGAACGGCTCTGGATGATCTGCCAGTACGACCAGGATGACAAACCGATCCTGACCCAATTAGCTGAGCCCCCTGCTCACACGCCAGATCTTGCACGGCTCGATCCCCAAGGGCCAGGCGCCCTGAACTACATGGGTGTTCTTCCGTGGGTGGTTGAGCACTTTCATGATGCGCCGGATGTGCGAGATATCCGGTTGCTACCACTCAGTTGTGGCTGGGGTACCGCCGCACTGATGTTGCATACATGCGACACGCTTCCCCAATGGCAACAACTGATCTCCCTGACCAGCACGTGGGGCGCCGCCATTGCAGCGGCAAGCCAGCACGAGGGAGCCCGCCGGCTGGGTGAAGAACTCGCCGAAGCGAATAGCGCACTGGCAGAGGCGCAGGATCGCCTGCTCGAATCCGAATCCATGGCACGCCTTGGCGAAATGGCTGCCGGCGCTGCACATGAAATGAACAATCCGCTGGCTGTGATCAGTGGTCGAAGTCAATTGCTTGCACGATCGTTATCGGAAGGTTCATCCGAGCAACGTGCCGCGCAAACGATCGCTGATCAGTCGCATCGCTTAAGTGACCTGATTTCGTTGTTGCGATTCTTTGCCGACCCGCCCCAGCCGGAGCGCGTGCCAACAGAAATTGATGAGTTACTTCACGAGGCTGTGATCGCCGCAGAGAAACGATTATCGGAATCAGTTGTCAAGTGCACGATCGAGGTCGAGATTGCCGATGACTTGCCGAAGGCACTGATTGATCCTCAACAGGTGCGCGAAGCACTGGTTGAATTGATCCGCAATTCGGTCGAAGCCCTGCCGAATACGGGCGTTCGTATCCTGGCAGAGATGACAGGCGATTCGAACCGAATGCGAATTCAGGTTCAGGATGACGGGTGCGGCATGGATGCACACACGCTTTCACACGCCATGGACCCTTTTTACAGCGCAAAGCCAGCCGGTCGGCAGGTCGGAATGGGACTGGCTAAGGCACAGCAATACGCGACGAACCACGGCGGGAAGGTCGGGTTGCGCAGTTCCAAAGAGCAAGGAACCGTTGCAACTTTCGATTTTCCACTACATTCGGCTCAACCTGTGACCGATATGTAACTGTGGAGGAGCCGCGCGGTCTGTTTGAAGTGCGGCGTGCAATAAGCACAATCGCAGGAGAAAGTGTTGGACCGTCAACCATTGTCATCTTCAGTTTCGCCGGAAAAGAGCAGCAAAACTGCCCGTCGGCCGTTCCAGATTCTTCTGGTCGACCATGAGCCGAAGGTCCGAGAACTACTTAACGACGCAGTTGCCGGCGAATCATTACAGGTCAGCAGCGCATCATCACTGGAAGAGGCGCAGGAACAACTGGAAGCCGGACCTGTTGATCTGCTTCTGATTGATCCGAACCTGCCAGACGGCTCGGGCCTGCAGTTCGCTGCGGAAGCCCGCAAGAAGCGGCCTGCCACTCAGACCATCGTGATAACCGGCCAGCCCAGCCTGGAGCGAGCGATTGAAGCCATTCGCATCGGCGTTAACGACTTCATCGTCAAGCCGCTCGATCTGGACGTGTTGAACGAACACGTCAGACAGGCCATGGCTCGTCACAAACTTCGTCGTCGGAATCGTCGACGCTACGCTCGGCTAAAAAAGGTATGCAATCAACTGAGCAAGGCGCATCAGGAAGTATCCAAGCAGGTTGACGTGCTTTGCAATGACCTGGTCACTGCATACCAGGAACTGGCAAACCAGATGCAGCAGGTTGTGCAGACCGGTGAGTTTTCCACCCACATCGGTGAAGAGCTCGATCTGGAGAAACTACTTCGCAAGACGCTGGAATTCCTGCTTCAGAAAGCAGGCCCGACCAACGCCGCGCTGTTCCTGCCGACCACTGCGGATGAGTTTACGGTTGGCGGCTATGTCAACTACGACTGCACCAGCGAGCCGGCGGATATCATCCTTCAGCATCTGGCTGACGTAGTCGCACCGAAGCTGGCCAGCAGAAATGAACTGCTTCACATCACAGACAACGACACACTCGAACAGTGGATCGGTGATGACGCGGCCTATCTGGCTGATTCACACCTGGTGGCATTCAGTTGCCGTCATGATGACGAGTCGCTTGCGGCAATCATCCTGTTCCGTGACCAGAGTGAGCCATTTACACCAGAATTGCTCGACGCCGCCGCGTCCATCGCGCCGGTATTAGGTGACTATCTGGCGAAAGTCATCCGCATTCACCATCGCCACATCCCCGGCACGAATTCTAGCGGGGAAGAAGCGGCGTTCGGATTCTAAAAATAACCGAAGAGCGCATCGAGGCTGTTTATTCTTCTGCCGAGCGCAATACCTGGCTTTGCATTACTTCGTGCACGATCTGCCCCATGGTGTTTCCGTTGAACGAGATCGCTGTCTCGATTTCTGTCACCTGCTTGGAGTTTCGGCCAACTGCCTCGCCGCGCTGCAGGTCGTACATGATCTGCGCTTCGTAGCTGGCTTGCCGCAACTCCGTATTCACAGTCGCACCGTCAGGCAGTTCAGGCAGCTTGTCCTGATCTGGTATCAGTGACAAGGTTGCCGTTGAAGTCACTGTTGCCACATCAATGCCAGCCAGTCGTTCGACACCCTCAAACTTAAATGTCGTGTTGTGGCGAATCGTGCCGATTTCATGTGTCCAGTCGAAACTGGCTTCCCATGTCTGACCGATCCCCGCCTGGGTAGGTGCAAAAGGAACCATCGCAAGATCGTTCGCAGATTCTTTGAACTCATTATCTTTCGGAACGCTGATGCCCTCAGGCGCGGCATTACGAATCTGGTCGATACCTTCCACCGACTTGATCGATCCATCCTTGGCCACGTGAACAGTGATCGGTGTACCGGTAACAACTTCCAGATGCTGAAGGATGCGCTTGTTCTCCGCAGTACCGTCACGTGTATCAGCAACTTGTACTTCGCCTTCGCCGCCCTGGGCCTCGAGGCGAAGCCAATCGATGGTCATCTGACAGATAGCCCCACCGTCTGGTTCGACCGATTCCACTTTCCAGGTCATCTGGCCGCTAAACACTTCGGTCGTCTGAACCTGTCGTGATTGCTCGCGAATATTGACCGTCATATTCCGCTCTCGGCGGGTCCAGAAGTCAAAACGCGAAACGCGCCCGGACTCAAACTTCGGCTGCAGATTCGCAGTCGGCGCCGCGGTTTGCCCGTAACTCGTGCCGGGAATCAAAATGGCCAACAAAGTGAGCAGGCCGCAAGATCGTCGCAAGGTGTTTGGCATATCTCAATCATAACGCGCAAGAGCTTGTCATATCAGTGGATCGACGCTGAACATCGCTCATTCACGCGAAATATGCGTTCTCAAGCGGATCGGGTGTTTGTTCCGATAACGGGATTAGCAGTATGACCGGAAACACAGATATCTTACGCGCTAACCTCGCTCAGCTTCGCAAGATGGAGCCGGAGTTGTGCGATCGGATCGAGAATACGACGCCTGCCGCACTGACTTGGTCTGAGTCGAAATCAGGACCGCTGACAGCGACCATCGAGCACGATGGCAGGCCCATCGCTCTAGCCAGCAAGTACGACCCCGCTGGTGAAGCTGAAAAGCTCATCAGCAGCATCGACGCCACCAAACATGGAGCGGCGGTCATCATGGGGCTCGGCCTGGGATATCATGTTGCCCAAGCGGCTGAATTACTCGGCAGCGAGAAAAGCCTGCTCATCGTTCATGAATCGGACATCTCGCTGATGAGAGCTGTCTTTGAAAGGATCGATCACACCGCATGGCTCAGCCAAGCCAACCTGGTACTGGCTGACGACCAGTTGGACCGCGCCGCACTGCTTAGCCGCATTGAACGGTTCGGCAGCATCATGACGCAAGGCACCGCCTTGATCACTCATCCGACCGCGCGCCGCCTGTCCGAGTCGTCTGTGGCCAACTTCAGTGAGATGGTCACCGATGCACTGGCGTTCATGCGAACCAACATTGCCACCACACTGGTCAACTCGTCGCGCACCATTCGCAATCTGACAACCAATATGCCCTATTACGTAGGTGGTGATACGACCAATGACATCTACCAGGTTGCGCAGGGGTATCCGGCTGTTTGTGTCAGCGCCGGGCCGAGCCTGGCGAAGAACGTGCATCTGCTTAAGAATCCTGAGATTCGCCGCAACGTCATTGTCATCAGCGTGCAGACGACCCTTAAGCCGCTGCTGGATCATGGCATTCGTCCGGACTTTGTTACTGCGCTGGACTATCACGAAATCTCAAAACGATTCTACGAGGGGTTGCCGCGCCTGGACGGTGAAAATCCGGTCACACTGGTTGCGGAACCCAAAGCAAACAAATCGATTCTGGACAACTTTCCCGGGCCGGTGCGCGTTACCGCCAGTCAATTTGCTGATCGGCTGCTCGGACCACACGCCCGGCCGATCATGCCGATCCAACCCGGTGCGACGGTTGCCCATCTGTCGTTCTACCTTGCTCAACATCTGGGCTGCGACCCGATCATCTTCATCGGGCAGGATCTGGGCTTTTCCAACGGGCTGTACTACTGCCCCGGGACCGCCATCCACGATGTCTGGGCGCCGGAACTGAATCAGTTCAACACGCTGGAAATGATGGAATGGCAGCGCATCGTTCGGCACCGCGGCCATCTGCAGCGCCAGGAAGACATCAACGGGCAACCAATTTTCACTGACGAACAAATGGTCACATACCTCAAGCAGTTTGAGCGCGACTTTGCCAGATCATCACAGACGATTATCGACGCGACGGAAGGTGGCCTGCCCAAGGAACATACACAGCGCACGACGCTGCAGGACGCGCTGGATCAATATGCCACCCGGCCGATCCCGAACCTTCCGCAAGCCAACAGCACGCTAGATCCATCGCGTCTGGAAATGCTCGAAGATTTGCTGGAAACCCGCCTGCATGAAACGCAGCAGATTCGCAAGCTGTCTCAGGCAACCATCCCGCTGCTCAAGCAGATGAAACAGCATCAGCGCGACTTTAAGAAAGCAAACAAGATCTACGCGCAGATTGAGAAGAACAAGAAGCGCGTCGAACAATACAAGGAAATCTTCTCGCTGATCAACGATCTGAACACCATTGGCTCGTTCAAGCGTGCCCGGGCAGACCGCGCAATCCATCACAGCAAAGGCAACCAGTTCGAACAGCAGGTTGCTCAACTCGATCGCGATCTGGTCAACCTCGACTGGCTGATCCAGGCTTGCGACGAAGCAATACAGATTTTTCACGAGGGGCTGCAGCGTGTACAGCAGTTCCGAAAGCGGGCACTTCAATCAGCTGCCTGATTCATTCAGTTCTGTAACGGAATTACTCCATGGCTAACGTCATTGCCCTGGTCATCACAGATTTACGGGAATCACGACTGGGATTGCCGTCGTTATGTAGCTACATGCTTGCGGGCAAGACCGTGCTGCACCGAACGGTGGAGCGACTGCAACAGGTCAAATCCGTTCGTAAAATTGTGATCGTTCATCCGGCAGAAGAGGACCCACTGGCACTGATTGATCGAACCAGACTGTCAGGCGACAAGCCGATTGAAAGTTTTGCACACGACAACGCCAGCGGTGACCGTTTCACGCCGATGCGTCGTGCTGCCCGCAAATGGGCAATGGCTGCCTGGCGCGGTGGGTTAGGTACTGCAACCTGTTACGATGAACTGCTTCCCTCTAAGCCGATGTTTGACGCAATTAGTGCAGAAAACGCGGACGCCGCCCTTATCGTCGGCGGCGACTGGCCGCTGGTTGATCCCGGATTCTGTCAGCAGACGGCCGAACGACACGTCGATCACCCGGAAGCGATGCAGTTCACGTTCACACAAGCCCCTCCCGGTCTGTCCGGTGTAACCGTCGGACGAGAGCTGCTCGAACAAATGGCGGAGAACAAATCGTACAGCTTCGGCTCGATCCTTGCCTATGTCCCGTCACATCCGCAGGCCGATCCGATCGGCAAGGACGTCTGCGTTCAAATTCCGTCTGAAGTGCGACATTGCGCCAGACGATTCATCTATGACAATTCGCGCTCGGTCAGAATGATTGATGAACTGGATGTGGATTACGACACGGCGGGCGCGATGGATATAACTCGCGCCAGCAGCGACGTATCTCAGCCGCCACAACAGGTAACAATCGAACTGAACACCAAGCGCCAAGTTGTGGGGCCATTGGCCCAACCCATCATTGATGGCGAACCAATGGCACTGGATGCTGTGAGAGAAGCAATCGAAAAAATCGCTGAGCGCAGTCTGGGTGACACGGTTATCACGCTGGGCGGCAACTCAGACGCATTGGAACATCCAGACTGGCAGGAAATAGTGAACTTTGCCAAGGGGCAGGATATTCTGGGCATCTGTTTGGAAACCGATCTGTTGACTGAGCCGGATGACCTGCCGGCCCTGCTCGATGTGCCGATTGATGTGCTGAGCGTACGGCTCAATGCAGACACCAACGACACCTACAAGAAAGTGATGCAGCCGTTGATTCCAGACGCTTTTCGACGGGTGACTAACAATATCCAATGGTTGATCAACGAGCGTAATCGTCGCTGGCAGGCTCCTGACGCGCCGGCCGATGTGTATCCCGGCGTACCATGGATCGTGCCGCGCCTGATCAAGACAGACGACACACTCAAGGACATGGAAACATTCTTTGACCGGTGGATGCACTATTCCGGTCATGCCGTTATCGAGCCGGCGTCAGGTCAGGCCACGCCGCCGGGTGTGCGTGTTCCCCCAAGCCATATTGCTTCAAGAGCAACCGTTACCGCCGACGGACAACTGCAGGACCAGTCATGACAACCGTATCAGCCATTATCGCGCGGGCCGGGAGCAAGGGTCTGAAGAACAAAAGCCTACAGAAGGTGGGCGGCAAGGCCCTCGTTGCCTGGACCATCGAGCATGCACTGAATTCCAAGCGAGTGGATGATGTAACACTTTCAAGTGATTGTCCGCACATCCTGACCGTCGGCAAGGCATACGGCATCCACTGCTACAAGCGCCCGCCCGAACTGGCGACCGACACCGCCACGATCGACAGCGGCGCGCGCCACGGCGTTGAATCCTGGGAACAGGCCACTGCCAAGGAGGCAGACTACGTAGCGATCCACTACGCCAATATCCCGCTGCGCCCGGCCAGTCTGACCGATCGCGCGATTCAAAAGCTGGTTGAAACAGAAGCGGACAGCGTGCAAAGCGTCTCACCCGTGGGCAAGATGCATCCGTACTGGATGAAGACACTCGATGGGCCGTTTGAAGACAAGCTGTGCATGTATCAGGAGAACCGCGTGTACCGACGACAAGACCTGCCGCCGGTCTATATGCTTGATGCCGGCGTACTGGCTGTTACGCGCAAGAGTCTGTTCTCCATCGATCCAGCTGAACCACACGCGTTTCTCGGAGAGGACCGTCGGGCAATTGTGTCTCCGGCCGGCAGCGTTGTCGACGTTGATGATGCGGTTGACCTTGCCGTGGCCGACGCACTCATACGAATGCGCGAACAGGCGGCTTAGCTGGCGATAACCCATGACCAAGTCCATCCGCCGCATCGCGGTCGTCACAGGTTCGCGAGCCGAGTTCGGCCTGCTGCGAACCGCCATGGCGGCCATCGACCGCGACCGCCATCTCGAACTTCAAACCATCGTCACCGGCACCCATCTGATTGCCGACACGTGGCAGGACATTCCATTTGAAATTGCAGCGAAAGTCCCGATGCAAATCCCCGGCGAAACCGGCCGACACGCCGACGTTGCCGCATTGGGGCGCGGCGTATCAGGGATCGGCCAGACATTGATTGAGCTGAAGTCCGACGTCGTACTCGTGCTTGGCGACCGGATCGAAGCCTTTGCCGCTGCGAGCGCGGCAAGTATTGGCGGGATTCACCTTGCACACAGTCATGGCGGTGATCGCGCAGAAGGTGTCGCGGACGAAGCGATGCGACATGCCATCAGCAAGCTTGCGCACATTCATTTTCCGGCTTCCACCGACAGCGCCAAGCGGCTGATCCGGATGGGCGAGATACCGGAAAACGTTTACATCACCGGTTCGCCAGCCATTGACGGATTGCGTGACATTTCCGATATCGACGACCAAGCGCTGGCGAACCTGAATATTGATCCCACCAGGCCATACGTCATGATTCTGATGCATCCAACAGGTGAACCAAACGACGTCGAACAGAAACGCATGACAGCGTTGCTTGATGAAACCAATGGTGTGCAACGAATTGTGCTGGAACCCAATTACGACCCGGGCCGCGACGGCATCATGACAGCAATCAAGGAAACAGACTGCCAAACAGTCCCTCACCTGCCACGTGAAATTTTTTTGAGTGTGCTTCATCGGACTGCGGTGTTGATCGGTAACTCAAGTGCCGGACTGATTGAAGCGTCAGCTGTCCGTCGGGGAGGCGTTCCAGTTATCAATATTGGCAACCGACAAGCAGGTCGTCTGCATCCGCCAAATGTCATCGACTGCAGCCATAGTCGCAGTTCCATCCGGTCAGCCTTGGAGCGTGCGTTAAACGCTCCGCCGCGCGTACAGAAACATCCGTTTGGTGATGGGCGCGCTGGAAGGCGTATTGCCGACCTGCTCGAGTCGATCGATCTGGCGAACGTGCCAATCCGCAAACTGAATCGATATTGACATCGTCTCGAAAGCCCATGCTCTCCCGAGCATGGGATTCTTCGATTAACGAGAAATGCTTGGTTCTGATTGAACACTCAGTCCCACCCCGAGGACGGGGTGGGCTTTCGGCTTCGTTCACGCGCGCACGGCGTTGACTACATCACCCAACGCGATGTCTCGCTGATCCCCAGACTCAAGATTCTTGAGTTGCCCCTGCCCCGATGCGGCGTTGTCATCCAGAATCAGCGCATAACGGGCCCGCGTGTTCGCGGCTTCCTTCAGCAGCTTCCCAACATTACGCGTGGTCTTATAGGTAAAACGCGCGTGGACCCCCGCCTTACGTAATTGCGAAACAATTGGCCCAACATGCGCATCCGCGCCTTCCGACAGCGCCACCACAAACACATCCGGACGCGGCGACACATCATCCGGCATCAGCCCCTTATCGATCAGGACCTCCGATAACACCACATCGCCCATGCCGAAACCAACACCCGACATTTTCGGTCCGCCGAATAATTCGACGAGTTGGTCATACCGACCCCCACCTGCCATCGCACGCAGGGCACCGCTGACTTCGTGGACCTCGAAAACAGTGCCTGTGTAGTACGCGAGGCCGCGCACGATGCCAAGGTCGTATTCGCACCAATCGGCAATACCGAACGCTTGAAGCTGCGCATCCAGTTCTTCCAGTTGTGAAAGCTCGTCAATCCCAGTCTGTTCGCGCATCTGTCCAATGCCGCCACAGCGGTACTTAAGACGACATATTTGTTCAAACCTGTCAACACGGGCTTCATCCATCCCCAGTTCGCCCGCCTGCTTCGTGAACTCATCAGGCTCGAGCTTGTCCCGCCGGTCCAGCAGATCAAATGCATTGAGCAGCTTGTCGGTCGGTACACCCAGCTTCAACAGAATTTCGCGAACCGTTTCACGATGACTGATTTTGACTTTCGCATGGTCTGGCCGCAGCCCCAGTTCCTGCAACAGATCGACCATCGTGAAAATGCACTCGGCATCAGCAATCGGTGTGTCCAGGCCGAGCATGTCACAATTCCATTGCCAGAATTCGCGCAACCGACCTCGCTGCGGCCGCTCTGCGCGGCAGAGGTTCGGCACACAGAACCACTTGATCGGCTTGGGCAGCGTGTTGGCCTTCTCAGCCACCATGCGCGCGAGCGTCGGCGTGAACTCCGGCCGAATCGCCAGCTCGCGCCCACCGCGGTCTTCGAAGTGAAACAGTTCGCTGATAATCCCTTCGCCGGACTTGACCTTATAAAGGTCCAGTGATTCGAAGATCGGCCCGTCCACCTCTTCAAAGCCATTGCGCACGGATACCCGCCGCCAAGCGTCGATCAGAAAATTGCGCCAAGCCACTTCCTGTGGGTAAAAGTCGCGTGTGCCTCGGGGTGCCTGGTGTTTCATAGGTCGTTGGTACTAAAGGCTTGGGTTTTGGGTCTGGTAAGACAATTCGGGTTACTTTTTCACGGCTACAATATAAGCAATCCAACAGGCGTCGGAAGGAGCGTGCTCACGTCGGCGATAGATGCCGTTACCTTCGCCGTCTTCGTCTGTGCCTTCCCAATACACATCCGCCCGGGCAAAGCCGGCCTCTTCCAGCAATTCACGGACTTCCGGAATCGACCAGAATCGCCATTCGTATGTGAACGCCTTGTCCAGGCGGCTGCCGTCCTTAAAGGCAAAGTGGATGTGGAATTTGCAGTCATGGCTGATCGGATCAAAACGTGCCTGCTCCCACTCGTACTTGAACCCCTTGTAGCTGCGCACGTCGGTTTGCTCTTCATCCATGCACTCCGGGCCACCCATCATGTCCAGCACCATGACACTTTCATCGGCCATGTTTGAATAGGCAGCTTTGAAGTATTCGAGCACTTCCTTGCGAGTCTTGAATATCCAGAAGGAGAAGTTCTGCGCACTTAGCACATCAGCTTTGTCGCCGCTGACGACGCGGACATCATCCTGCAGCAGTTTGACACGTTGCTGCGATGCCTCATCAACCTTTGCAAGATTGTTCTTGCGGCCCCAGTTAAGCGGCTCAGGATCCAAATCCACGCCAATAGCGCGACGGTCCTTTTTGCTTTTGATCCATTCGCAACAGATGGCAAACGTGCCGCAGAAATCCTCTCGCAATAGCTTGGCCGGCCGATCGAACTCTCGCTTAAACGCGCGACTGAAGAATTCAACCTCCACATCCGGCTCCTGCACCGATTTCTGGTACAGCACGTACTTATCCGCCGTCGAGGCCTTGGTCTTTTTTGACTTTTTGCCTTTGTTTTTTCCCATGGTAGGCGGCACTCTAATGGAAACGGACCTGAATTACGAACCGCTTAATCATCCCATGCGACTTTGCTCTACTTCACGACATCGGATTCAATATCCATCATGCGAATCATCGGCGGCGAATTACGACATCGGCAGATCAACGCCCCCCAAGGCAAGGAATTCACTCGGCCGATTACCGACCGCGTCAAGCAGAGTCTCTTTGACCGACTAACGGTTATGGAACTGCTTGACGACGGCTACGTGCTGGACCTGTTCGCCGGAAGTGGCGGGCTGGGACTGGAAGCGCTCTCCCGCGGCTCGGACCACTGCACGTTTGTTGAAAAGAACCCCAAGGTACTCCCAGTGCTCAAGGGCAATATTCAGAATCTTGAAATGGACGAGTACAGCACGATCGCCAAGGCGGACGCGCTGTCCGGCGCGTGGCTGAACATGGTGGATAAGAAGCCGGTGCAGGTCGTCTTCTGTGATCCGCCGTACGTCATGTGCGAGAATGAAGAGGACTGGAGCCGCGTGGCAGCCATGATCGAGCTGACCGCGAATGTTATGAAATCGCGAGGCCTGCTGGTGCTGAGGACCCACGAGCGGGCCAAGCCGACGCCAATCGTGGGGTTTAATAAGCCCAAGCGGTTCGACTTCGGCTCCATGGCCGTGCATTTCTATTGGCGGCTGTAGATCCGGAGTTGCTCGGCTCACGAGCGTTCTGTGAGGCAATTCTCCCGCAAATTGCCTATATCCCTCGACAGAAGTACGATTAACGGTCTTTCCACCAGGCGACTGATCGCGATTGAAGGACTGCCGATGTTCGGGAATCTGACCGACAAGTTTAACGACGTATTCCGCAAGCTCTCCGGCCGAGGAAAGATCACCGAATCCAACGTGCAGGAGGCCATGGACGAGGTGCGCACCGCCCTGCTTGAGGCGGATGTGCACTATGAAGTGGTCGAGCAGTTCTGCGATTCGGTCAAGGAACAGGCATTGGGCGAGGAGGTGCTGTCCAGCCTCAAGCCCGGCCAACAGATGATCAAAATCGTCCATGACGAGTTGGTCAGGACTATGGCCGGTGCTGAGGGCGAAGAAGACACGCCTGGAATCATGTTCGTTAGCCCCGGGCCGACCGTCATCATGATGTCCGGCCTGCAGGGCTCGGGGAAGACCACCACCTGTGGCAAACTGGCCGCGAAGCTCAAGCAGCAGGGTAAATCCGTGATGCTGGCCGCGGCCGACCTTCAGCGTCCGGCAGCTGTGCATCAGCTTGAAGTGCTGTCCGGCCAAGTGGAAGAAGAGGTCGATGGTGCCGGCAAGGTACTGTTCCATGGCGAGCCGGACAAAGTTGCGGAGTACGGCAAAGCCGTCGGCGTGGCGGTCGACGTGTGCCGCAATGCGCTCAAGGCAGCTAAAGAGCAGAAGGTCGACGTGCTGATTCTCGACACCGCCGGCCGCCTGCACATTAACGATGAACTGATGGGCGAACTGCGGGGTGTGCAGCAGGCAGTCAACCCCCATCAAATCTATCTGGTTATCGACGCCATGACCGGACAGGATGCCGTTAACTCCGCCAAAGCGTTTAATGACCAACTCGAACTGGACGGCGTGATCCTTACCAAGTTCGACTCCGACACGCGTGGCGGTGCTGCTCTGTCCGTTAAGAAAATCACTGGCAAGCCAATCAAGTTCATCGGCGTTGGCGAAAAGCTCGATGCCCTGGAAGAGTTCCACCCGGACCGCATCGCTTCACGCATCCTCGGCATGGGCGACGTGGTCTCACTGGTCGAAAAAGCCCAGCAACAGGTGTCCGAAGAAGAAGCCATGGCCCTGCAGGAAAAAATGTCCAAGGGCAAGATGACCATGGACGACTTTCTCAACCAGCTCAAGACCATGCGCCGCATGGGGTCAATGAAGAGCCTGCTGGGCATGATCCCCGGCGTAGGCAACCAGATTCAGGACATGGACATTGATGAGAAGCAGATCGATCAGACTGAAGCAATCATCAAATCCATGACGACAGACGAGCGGGGTGACGTCGACCTGCTGAACAACTCGCGTCGACGCCGCATTTCTCGCGGCAGCGGCACGAGCGCACAAGACGTCAGCCAACTGGTGCGTGGCTTTGAAATGGTCTCGCAGATGGGCAAACAGATGTCCGACATGAGCATGCTGTCGCGCCTGCGATCAATGTCACAGCTCGGTTCAATGGACCTGTCCGGCATGGGCGCCCGCGGCGGCAAAGTACCGAAACTAGGTGGAGGTTCGTCCAAGCCTGCATTTAAGCAGAAGTATAAACAGCGAAAGAAGCGAAAACGCTAGGAGGCTGTAAAGCCGTGACCAGTAGCTGCGGCGTCTTTCATGCAACACGACCAATCCCGTTTTCTGCCACGAAACCGCACGTTCTCACGTGCGGCTATTGTTTAAAGAAGAATGCCAGCTAATTCGAAATAGAACCATGTCCAACGAACTCGCAAGTAAATACCAGCCCAAGGACGTCGAAGCAGAAGTCAATCAGCGGTGGAACGAGGCCAAGGCGTTCGCTGCTGACCCGAATAACGACGGGTCGCCGTACTGCATTGTCATTCCACCACCGAATGTCACTGCTGCGCTGCACATGGGCCATGCGCTCAACAACACGCTGCAGGACATTCTAATCCGCTATCACCGCATGCTTGGCGACAATACCCTCTGGATGCCGGGTACTGATCATGCCGGGATTGCCACACAAACAGTCGTGGACAAGCGGCTTCAGGCAGAAGGCCAGCCAGCCCTCAAGGAATACAAGCAGCAGGAAGCAGCAGGCAACGGCGGGCGCGAACAGTTCATCGAAAAAGTGCAAGCATGGAAGGATGAATATGAGCAGCGGATTACCGAACAGCTCAAAGCCATGGGCTGCTCGTGTGACTGGGACCGTCAACGCTTCACCATGGACGATATCTGTGCTCGCGCTGTGCGCGAAGCGTTTTTCAGGCTGTTCAAGGACGGCCTGATCTACCGCGGCAAGCGGCTCGTCAACTGGGACCCGGTCAGCCAGACCGCGCTGGCAGACGATGAAGTCGAGATGGAAGAAGTTGACGGGCACTTCTGGTACATGAAGTACCCGGTTGTGGACGATGCAGGCAACGACATCGGTGACTTCGTCACGGTCGCCACCACTCGGCCCGAAACCATGCTCGGGGACACAGCCGTAGCGGTGAACCCGAACGATCCGCCGCGCGCTAAATACATTGGCAAACACGTCCGTCTTCCGATCGTGAATCGTATTATTCCGGTTCTAGGTGATGACTACGTTGTGATCCCTGACCCGGAAAGCAGCGACGAGAAAGCCAAGTATGCCAGCGGCTTTCTGAAAGTGACGCCGGCCCACGATCCAAACGACTACGAAATCGGCCAACGACACAATCTTGAGAAGATCAACGTGATGGCGCCGGACGCGTCTATCAGCAAAGACCACGGGTGGCCAGAAAAAGATGTGGCGAACGCTGATCCGTTCCTGAACGAACTGCTTGGCAAGGACCGCTACATTGCACGCAAAATGCTGATCAAGTGGTTCGACGAGCAAGGACTGCTCGAAGAAGTACGCCCTTATCGCCACAGCGTGGGACACAGCTATCGTTCACATGTACCGGTGGAGCCGTACCTGAGCGATCAGTGGTATGTGAAGGTGACGGATGACCGACTTGCGGGTGCAGCACTGAATGCCATCGCTAAAGATCAGCGTAGTGAGTCAGAAGGACGCGTGTGGAAGGAAGGCAACTCTTTCGGCACCGATGATGGGCAATTGCGCTTTTACCCCGCGCGGTATGCGAAGACCTTCCAGACCTGGCACGAGAATATTCGAGACTGGTGCATCAGCCGTCAGTTGTGGTGGGGACATCGGATTCCGGTGTGGAATACGGAACTTGAATCAAATAGCGCGGCAGACGAAATCACGGCTCTGGAAAGCCCGACAGTTACCGTTCGAATTAATGATGGGATTGCTTACGTCTGTGTACTCGACCAAGATGATCAATTGATAGAGCAGTTGGAAAGCCGAGGCTTTACGCAAGACCCCGACGTCCTCGACACATGGTTCTCCTCCGGGCTCTGGCCGATCTCCACCATGGGTTGGCCGGAAGACACAACCGAGTTGAACACTTGGAACCCCGGCAACGTCCTGTGCACCGCACGCGAAATCATCACGCTATGGGTCTCGCGCATGGTGATGTTTAACAGTTATCTGCGCGACGGCAAATTACCGTTTACTGATGTGTTCATCCACGCCATGATCCAGGACGGACATGGCCAGAAAATGTCCAAGTCACTCGGCAATGGTGTCGACCCGCTGGACATCATTCACTCGCATGGCTCGGACGCCATGCGATTCACGCTTGCCAGCATGACGACGCAGACGCAGGACGTGCGTATGCCGGTGGACATGGTCTGCCCGCACTCCGGCCAGATGTTTACGCCCAAGTTCATCACCGGAGCCGGCGGACACAAGGTCGCGGCCCCGATTCAAGACAGCCCGGCCGCCAAAGGCAAGCAGATGGTCAGCAGCTATGGCATGGCGTCAGGCAAATCAGCGCCGACAGACGATATGCCGTTAGCGCGCAACACCAGTGAAAAATTCGATCTCGGCCGCAACTTCGCCAACAAACTCTGGAACGCGGTCCGTTTTGCGCTTGGCTACCTGAACGAAACGGGGTCAGACCCCGTTTCGTTATCAGATTTGTCGTTGCCGGATCGATGGATTCTCTCGCGACTCGCAAAAACGATAAGTAACACGACCAAGGCACTGAAGGCCTACGAGTTCAAACCCTATGCCGACGGGCTGTACGACTTCATCTGGCGTGACTTCTGCGACTGGTACATTGAAGCGATTAAGCCAACCGTGAAAGACAACGTCGCTCAGCAGCGTGTGCTTTCCACATGCATTGATACGTTGTTGCGTTTATTGCATCCGACCATGCCATTCATCACGGAAAAACTGTGGGAGCGTCTGAATGACGTGGCTGCGAATCGAGGTATTTCCGGCCTTGAACTGCCGGCATCAGAATTGTTGATCCTGGCCAAATGGCCGACGGCTGACGAATCCCTTTCCGATCCAAAAGCGGAAACAGAATTCGAACTCATGCGCGAGATTGTCAGTGCGATGCGACAGGTGCGTACGGCCAACAAAGTACCACCTCGCCAGCAAGTGGTCGCTTCGATCCGCGCCGACACCAACAAGCTCTCGACGGTCCAGACATTGATTGAGTCATTAGCCGTGCTGTCCGATTTGACGGTTGCGGAAAATCTGGATCGGCCGAACGACGCTGCTTCTGTGATGGTCGGCGATATCGAAATCTTCCTTCACGACCTGGCGGATACGGAAGCGGAGAAGGACCGGCTGGCCAAACGCGCGGCAGAACTGAAAAAAAGTGTTGGCGCACTGAACGGCCGACTGTCTAACAAAGGCTATACCGACAAGGCACCTGCTCATCTGGTGCAACAGACGCGAGATCAACTGGCAGAAGCGGAACGCGAACTGGCGTCAGTTGAGCAGCAGTTAACGGCGCTATAAATAATGACGTCGGTGACCGATCCGGGCCTGTTCTGTCAGCGTTGTCTTTCATTTGCGTCTATTCGCGTTCAATTACCCGCCCCACCCCCAAGCCGATGTGTTTACAATCTATCTATGCCGCGCATCACGGATCAGGCAATCTGCATTCGACTGATCGACTGGTCGGAAACCAGCCAGATCCTCGCCCTGCTGACCGAGCAGCACGGCGTCCTGCGCGGCATCGCCAAGGGAGCAAAGCGGTTCAGCCCCAGCAGCATCGCCCGTTACAGCGGCGGCATCGAACTGCTCACCATGGGAGAAGTCGTTGCCCATGTAAAACCATCAGCGGATCTGGCAAACGTGACTGAATGGGATCTGCAAGAGCCTTGGTGGCACCTGCGAAGAAACCTGGCCGCCCATCGCCTTGGACTCTACGGGGCGGACCTGATCGGCGCGATGTTGGCCGAGCATGACCCACATCCGAATTGTTTCGCCGCGTTGCGCAAGATGCTCGAAGCAAGCCGCGATACCGACACGCGGGAAGAAACACTGCTTCAATTCCAATGGGACGTGCTGCGGGACTGCGGCTACCAACCTGAACTGGCATCAGACGTGCATAACGGACAACCCCTCCCCGACCGCGGCACCTACCAGTTCGACCCATTACAAGGCGGCCTGACCGTGGACAGCACTCGAAACGGCTGGGGCGTCCGGCAGCAGACCGTACGAACCCTCCGCTCATTAAGTGACGGCCAGCCCCCTACCGGCGACGCCGATGCACTATCACGGGCCAACAAGCTGCTCTGCGTCTATGCCCGGGCGATTCTGGACCGCGAACTGCCCACCATGCGTTTTGTGCTCAATGGGAGCAACCAATAGCCGATTTGAGGTGTATATCAGTTGTTACAATGCCGATTAACCGCACCCGCCGATATTCAGTTTACACCCTCCCGTGGCGAGTCTATCATTATAAATCTCATGATGTTAAATCTCATTACAACCTTGGTCGCACAAGTCGATGCGGCACCGGAACGCAGCGACTGGTTCGGGGCAATTGCAGCTTTTATCCTTGTCGGGGGGCTTCTCGTCGCATCGATCCGGGGATCGGGGAGAAGTCACCAGGACTAAACATCCAGGAGTGTCAAAATGAAACGAAAAGCGTTGCACACATTAATAGCGGTCAACGTCGTGATGCTGCTGGCGCTGGTGTTTATCACACTGACGCCGGCACCGGCCCAAGCCCAATTCTCCGGCGCCCAATACATCATGGTCGGCGGTGCAGTGGCCGGACGTACGCAGCAAAATGCGGTCTACATCATCGAGCTCCAGACCGCGCGCATGATCACCATCTTCTATAACGGCGCAAGCAAGCGGGTTGAAGTGGTCGGACAGAACAGCATCTTGGATGACATCCAGAACTTCGGCTCTGGCAAATAAAGGAGACAAACGATGACACGCACAGATATGGCATGCTACGGATTACTGGCGTCGGCGTTTGTTCTCACCGCGCTGGTTGTGGTTCAGTTACAGAACAAAACCGTTCTGCCGGAGGCTGAAGCATCAGTGGCCCTGACCTCGGGCCCGATTACTGCTTTAACAACGCGCACGAGGGATAACGAAGAAGCCCTTTTCCTGCTTCACAACAATGCGCAGCGTCTGTTGATCTACCGAACAGATCTCGGCAAGAATCGTGTGATCATTGAAGAGTCGCTCGACCTTGCGAGGGCTTTTAACGTAGGACAGAACAACAAACCTCGGCGACGTGGCAAATAACCGCAGCTAAGTAAGAAAAGCTCCATGACTGACACCAACTACGACCAGATTACCGGGCGCATCGCGCAGCTGGCCGCGGATGTGCTTGCAGGCAAGCAGATTGATCGCGATCAGGCGCGCGAGTTGACAGCTGTCTCAGGTGAAGCGGTATACGACCTGTTCTTCTGGGCGAACAAGATTCGCATCAAGTTCACCGGACGCAGCGTCAAGTTCTGCTCAATCGTTGCAGGCAAGGTCGGCAACTGCAGTGAAGACTGCCATTATTGTTCGCAGTCCAAGGCATACGACACGCATGTCGAGCCGGGCAAGCTGACAGTTGATGAAATGAAAGCGGCCACCGAACAGGCCGTGGCCAACGGCGCCAGCAGCTTCGGCATCGTCAACTCGGGACGTGGGCCAACCGACAAGGAACTGGACTGGCTGGAGCCTTACTTCCGCGATACGTCCGGCGGCTCGCGCATTCGTGCGTGCGCCACGCTGGGCGAGTTAAACGAAGACCAGGCCAAGCGTTTGCGCGAGATGGGCGTGCTTCGAATCAATCACAATCTCGAAGCCAGCCGACGACACTTCCCGAATATCTGCTCAACGCACACGTATGAAGACCGCGTGCGCACGCTTCGCATCGCCAAGGAAGCGGGCCTGTCACTTTGCAGCGGCGGTATCTTCGGGCTGGGTGAAGAATGGGAAGATCGGCTGGACATGGCCTTCGAACTGCGCGATATCGGCGCCGACGTCGTGCCGATCAACTTCCTCAACGCAATCCACGGCACGCCCCTGTATGGCAAGGTTGAAATGCTCGAACCACTGGAAGCACTGAAGATCATTGCGATCTACCGGTTCATTCTTCCGGATCGTGAACTGAAGGCAGCCGGTGGGCGAGAAAAAGTTCTGCGTGACATGCAGAGCTGGATCTTCTTTGCGGGCGCAAGCAGCTTCCTGATCGGTAACTATCTGACGACCTTCGGGCGAAGTCCGGAGCAGGACCATCAGATGCTGCGCGACTTGGGACTCACGTTTGAGACGTTTGATGAGGTCGAGCACGAGGTGCCGCTGGAGACGGCTGGGGCACCGGGTAATGATGGCTCGGTGATGACGTTGCCGGTTTTATAGCGCGGCCCGGGTAGCATCACTATCCATTTCAGTCGACAAAACGAGTGATATACAGGTGCGTGGCCCCACCGCGATCTGATGCAAATATCGCATGTTGTCCGTCCGGTGTCAGCACGGGATGCGGGTGGGACTCGTGCGTCTTAAACGACGAATCATGGGAGCACAGGACGGTCGGCGTGGCTCTGTCGTCTTTCAACTCATACCGCGCCATCATGCGGATATACGGGGACACCCAGTCTTCAACCTGGCCAGCCGGTGAATCGCCATCAGCGATAGCGAGACTACGATCCTGATTCACCTGAAAGTGACCCGGTCGCGGGCCGGGGAGCTGATAGTTCTCCACCTCATGCGTCACCGGATCGACGAAACTGAAATAGTCGGTGCGGTTCTGCCGATAGCCACCTTCATATGTCGCATATTGATAGCCGATCCAGCCGTCAGCACAGGCGAACTCGTGACCAACTGCTTCGAGCGTCGGATGCTCGGAGACCAATGGTTGTGGCTGCTTCCCCGGCAAGTCTTCACGATCAACGATCCACATACGCTGCGGCGTGTTGCCGCATCCGTGACAAAAGATGATGCGACTCGGATCTTTCTGGGGAATCTGAACGTGATCGAGGTATTCGTTGTCTCCCCATATCGCGTCGACATCCCCATTAGCGGTATCCATCGTGTAGACAACGCTGCGTGGCTTGCGGAATCGATATTCAGCCGCCCCGCCGTAGATTTCGCCCGGCCGGCGAGACATCAGTTGATTCGGCCGATTGTAAAAGTCCTCAATGTAAGAACTGGCGATATATGAGCCGTCCGCACTGATAACGATCAGATCCCCGAAGCAGTTCTCAGGAACCCTGGCCATCTCTTCAGAACCGCCCCGCTCGACATCGACAACCAGCAGCCGCTCATTTGCCCCGCCCATCACATATGCCAGCGGCTTCATCGGATGGCAACACAAGCTGATACGGCTGTTGAAGCCCGTCAGATCGGCATCTTCGGTCAGTTGGACGATCTTCCCGTCCAGCAGGTCCATCTTGAAAATCTCCCAAGTGCCGGTGCGATCAGAGCAGAAGACCAGTGTCTGGCCGTTATCCACAAAGTGGGGAGCAGTGAAATAGGCCTTAGCATTGTTAGCGGCGGATGTAAGTTGGGTAACGGTCCGACCGGTCTGAGGGTCTTCGTAAGTGACTCGCTCGTCCGGGTAGACGCAATTGATGCCGGGCATTGGGCCAATCCTTCGAAAAATGGGATGCCCAAGACGGTATCAGGTCAGCCACCCAGAGCAACCGGTGGCGACCGGCCGCTAAAAAGGCATGCAACCAGAGGCCGCGATGCGTGTAACCAACAATGACATAATTACTTGTAATTGCTTGCATGGGGCGCCCACTGACCTACAATAACGCTTTCTATTATCCCATGGTGTCCTGTGCCGCACGACCGATCAGGGCAGGTCAGACCGGCGGCAGGTTAGAAATGTGGAACCGGCAATCAAACTGTCCGACTGCCGGGGCCGACACAAATGGATTTTGAACGCTTTAAACACCATGGCTCACACGAATTTCGCAGCCCTCCCCGGAGACGCAACATGACCGCACGTCGATCGCGAGCGAACCGCCGTAAACCCAGCGGACTCGTCGCAGTTACTTTGGCTATTACGATCTGCACCTTCCTTGCCACGACCGCGATGGCTCAAGGCGACGGCAGTGGCGCCCCGCAGATCGACCAGACGACCGGTAACCTGCCGACGCTGATCGAGCTGTTCAACACCAGCCCGATCATCAACGGCATCATCGCCGTCCTATCGGCGTTGGCGCTGTTATTCTTCCTGTATTTCTTACTGACAATTAACACAGCGAGTATCGCGCCGGCGACTTTCGTCGACGATGTCAACAAGCTGGTGCTGGCGCGCAAGTATGACGAAGCCGCCACGCTCTGCCGCAATCACCGTCGCGTGTTCGTGGCAGCTATCATTCAGCGCTGCGTTGAGAATGCCGGCAAACAGCATTCCGTCATCATGGACATGCTCGATGCGGAAGGCAGACGACAGTCGGACATCATCTGGAACCGTATCAGCTACCTGGCGGATATCTCCAACGTCGCTCCGATGCTGGGCCTGCTCGGCACAGTCGTCGGAATGATCCAGGCGTTCTTCGGCATGCAGTTCGAATCACTCAGCGCTGAATCCAAGGCATTGACCAACAGCATTGGCGCAGCAATGACAACCACCATGTTCGGCCTGATCGTTGCCATCCTCGCGCTGGTGTTCTATTCGATCATCAAGAGCCGGGCGACCAAGGTGCTTTCAAGTGCGGAACAGATCGTTCACTCCGTGGCTGACCACATCAAGCGAGGCGACGCATGAGTTTTGCAACAGAAAGTCGAGAACGCTCCAAGCCGGCGATTCCACTGTCCGCGATGGTGGATATTCTGTTCCTGCTGCTGGTCTTCTTCATGACGGTCAGCGTGTTTCGCGAACAGGAACGGCAGATCGACGTGTCATTGCCCGCCACAGAATCCGCACAGCCGGCAGCGAGTAAGACACAGATCATCATCACGGTCACCGACGACGGTGGGATTTTTATCGGTGACCGGGCCTACAATTTTGACACTTTGCGCAGCACGCTGACCAAGCTGGCCCAGCAGTTCCCGAACGAATCGGTTGTGATTCGAGGTGACAAGACCAGCCAGTTCGGCCTGGCAGTACGTGTGCTGGATACCGCTTATTCCTGCGGGCTGCGCAACGTGTACCTAGCAACGACCAAAGCACAAAGCGAAATCTGACTATGAGCAAAACGCTTATGAGCAAAGCTGGATTCGGGCTGCTCTTCATTGCAATTGGCGTCGGCATGTCGATGCCGGCCGTTGTGGCTCAATCTGACGCACAGGTTGCGGAGAGCAACGCGGGGCATCAGCAGTTTGTTTTTGCCTATCGTTTGCTTCAGCGCAACGAGAACAAACTGGCAATTGATGCATTCGATAAGTACCTGTCTAACTTCCCGAGCGATTCAAAACGAGGTGATGCTCTCTATTTCCGTGCGATCCTGTCGCAGCGCGCGGGCCGAAATGCGGAGGCAATCCAGTTCCTGACCAACGCACCAGCCCCGAAGCATGTTGAAGACTACAAGGTGCTGCTGCTCGAAGGTCAGCTATATGGCGACCTGGATCAGCATCAGAACGCCCTCGCATCATTGGAAAAGATCGACTTGGGCAATCTCAAGCCGGAGATGAAGGCTTCGATTCTTTACATGAAAGGCAAGTCGTACGTCGGGCTGAACAATCTGCCCGCCGCCGCGACACAGTTCGGCGAAGTTGCCAAGTACGACTCGTCATTAAAATCCAAGGCAATGCTCGACCTGGCCAACGTACAGGCGAAGTTGAACAAGCCGGCGGATGCGATCGAAACGCTCAAGCGATGTATCGCACTGAACGATCCGGCAATCAACGCGGAGGCCGCTCACCTCGCAGCAGAGTTGACATACAACCAGGGCAAGTATGAAGAGGCCATCAAGCTCTACCAAGTCGTCATGACCAAGCACACCAGCTCGGACTACCTCAGTTCGAGCATCGTTGGCGTGCTCTGGTCACAGTTCCAACTCAAGCAGTACGGCCAGGTGCTTACAACGTTTGACCAGTACAAAGGTAACCTGAGCAATATAGACAAGGTCACCGGGTGGTACCTCGCTGGCGCGAGCCAGGCAGAACTCGGCCGCCATGATCAGGCGGTTGCGCTATTCAGTGCGATTCTCGTTGCCGCAGCCGGCTCACCACTTGAAGACAAGGTGCTGTTCCGGCTGGCGACCAGCCAGTACGAAGTTGGCCAATACCACGGCATGACAGCGACGATTCGTAAACTGCGTAACAGCTATCCCAACTCACCCCGTCTGGCGGACTCGGCATTCCTGATGGCTTCCGCCTCATTGAAGAAGGGTGATCTAACCGCAGCAGCAGCACAACTGACGGCGATTGTCGACGCCGGGCAGGTTCATCCTTACTACACGCAGGCGTTGTTACATCGGGCTCAGCTTTATGAATCCACCAGCCAGATGCAGCCGGCGGCAAATGATTACCAGACCTATGTTTCGGTATATAAGAAGGCGACCGGCCAGAACAAGCTGGGTCTCCAATCTGTTCAGGATGCGCTGATTCGCCTCTCGAAGCTGAACTATCGTCTTGGTAAATACGAAGCATCTGACCAGGCGGCGGCGCAACTGCTGGGAATGGAAAAAGTCGATCCACTGACTGAGGCGGACGCCCTCTTCCAGCGCACACTCGCCTTAATCAAAGTCAAGCAGTTGGACCAGGCGCACCAGATGCTGGATACGCTGCTGACCAAGCATCCGCAGAACACATACCGAGCCGATGCGCTGTATTACCGAGGCATCATCAACAGTGCGAAGAAGAAGAACGACGCGGCGGTCGCTGACCTCAAATCAGCAGTCGCGGAAAAGACGCTATCCAGCCCCTTTCGAATCAACGCATTGAAACTGATGGGTATCCATCTGCGTAGTGCCGAAAAATCAGATGATGCGGCCGAGTCGCTGGCTGCGTTGGAAGCGATCGTTGGCGTCAACGGGCTGGCAAACGATGAACGTCTATGGATGGCGCGTTACCACCTTGGCAAGTCAGATGCCAAGGCGACGATGAAATATGTGCGGCCGATTCTTGAATCACGGTCAAACGCGTCGCGCACAATGCGCGCTGATGCGTTGATGGTGGCAGCCGATGCACTGAGGGAACTCAAAGATCGCGATGCGGCAATCGCAGCTTTCCGCGAAGTCATCGCCATGGGTCAGGGCTACGGCTACTCCGCCAGACTGGAACTGGCACGCACACTGGCTGAGAAAGAAGATTACGAGGAAGCCCTGGGTGAGTATGAAGGACTTATCAACGTAACCGAAACGCCTGTGGCCTCAGCTGCCCTTTTCGATGCGGCTCACGTACATCTGAAGCTTGCGCAGGTTCGCCGTCGGGAATCAGACACACAGGGGGCGGATGAACAGCGTGAGGCCGCGCGCAATGCGCTCAAGCGTCTGGTACTGCTGTATTCCTTCCCGGAAATTTCACCGCTTCCAGAACTGAGCTTCATTATGCTCCAGGAGATTGCATTCGACAATCAAAAGCCGGATGTCGCAAAATCGGAAATGAATGAGCTAATCGAAAAATTCCCGGACGGACCATATGCCGTCTATGGCAAGGCGATGCTCGCAAAGCTGGAGAATCAGACAAATGTCGCGCGGACGCTGCTGAATCAGTTAAGGCAGCAGGAGAACCTGGACGCGCGACTTCTGCAACGCGTTGAAGGTCAACTCAAGGCACTGGAGGCGAAGCAATGATCCCTCGCGACGCTGTGCCCGCCCATCTTGCGAACAAGTCAGAGCCTGATCCGCTACCACCGCATCTGCAACCGCGTACGCGTAAGACGCTGGCGGAGCAATCAGAAACATTCTTCGCGATTGCCGTTGTCGTCAGCCTGTTGGCACACGCGGCACTGGCATATTGCTACTACGACAGGCCGTTGGGCCGCATTGATCCGTCACTGCTGTCGCAGCAGGAAGATACGTTTTACGTTCAACGCCGACAGGATGAAGACGTCATTCTGGAAGAAGAGAGTGGCGCCACAAGTGCTGCTGATGCGGAACGAACGGAACACAAGCTGCCGGACGTATCCGATCTAAGCCTGGCGCTGCTTGCTGATGACCACCAGAAGGATGAGACGCCGACAGAACCACTTGACGCCAAGATTCGTGAAATGCCCGAAGAGCGCCCGGATGAACTGGCCGGTGGCTCAGCCTCCCTCTCCCATAAGCCTGTCCAACTGCCGGATTCAGTCACCAGATCGCTTACGGCGAAACTCAACGTTGAAGTGAAATTCAATCCCGGAAGCGGCAATGGCGACGGAACGGGAAGTGGCACGGGGACAGGCAGCGGCATCGGGCCGGGACATGGTGCAGGCGTCGCGGCCGACATTCTCGCGGCAAGTGGCTTAACACGAGGCGGCAATCTGGCGCCGCCGGCACTAACTCCGCCCAAGTTCCAGGAAAAGCGATCTGATGTCGATGATAAACGGGAACAGGACATCGACCTGGCAACACCCGAGATTGACTACGCGGGACTGGCATTTGAAGGCGCAACGGATATCGACATTCCGGAGCACCTGGATGCGGACTTCGAATATCACGTCACGCGGTATATCCCGCCGCAGGAGAACCGGCGAGGCTGGTTCAGTCGCGGAAATTCTCCGGATGACGACCGCCCCTACTTCCGTGTGGACATCGTTCCGAAAAAGTCACTACGGCGTCTGCACACCATGCCCAAGGACCTGGTTATTCTGATCGACACGTCCGGATCGGTACCGCAGACGTGGGTCGACCAGATCATTCGCGGCGTACGGGACGGACTTGCCAGCCTGAACAAGGGAGACCGATTCAACATCGTCTTCTTCAATCAGAACGCAGTATTCTTCGATCCCAACCAGATCGTTGAATTTAACGATGAAACGTACCGGGCCGCACAGCAGTTCCTGACCGACCGCAAGAGCAAGGGTTACACGGACGTGAATCAAGCACTATCGCGTCTGCTCACACGTGACCTGTCGGTGGAGCGTGTGTACAACCTGTTATTGATCAGCGACGGCCGACCAACCAAAGGCGTGATGGACACGCGCGACCTGATTAACCTGATCACGCGCGACAATGACCTGGTGGCCAGTATTTACTGCGTCGGCGTAACGGGTCGCCAAAACCGTGAATTGCTTGAGTTTCTGGCCTATCGCAACAAAGGCTATTGTGTATTTGTACGCGATGAATTCTCAGTGGCACAGGAAACGCGCGATCTGCTCAGCCGGCTACGTTTCCCAATCATGAAAGACGTGCGGCACAGCGTCATGGCGGTTGATCCGGAAGATGTCTTCCCGGCCGATCTACCGAACCTACACCAAGGTGAGAAGTTCGTGATCTTCGGCCGATATGATCGCGCTCGCCCGTTCACCATGCGTCTGGTTGGTCACAACGGTCGTCGGCTGCTGGACCTGACGTTCACCAAAGATCTATCGACGGCTCAGATGGGCGATGAGTCCATGGCCTATGACTGGGCCTTCTGGAAGTTGCACCACCTATACAGCGAAATGATTCGCCGAGGTGATACCGACGAAATCCGCAAGCAAATTGACTATCTGGCGAAGAAGTACAAGCTGAAGACGTATTAATAGGGTCTGATTGCTGGGGACCAAAGTCTGGTAGATATTCAGATTCGACCATCTGCCTGTGTTATTAAGCCCTGCAACTACTCTTATGCCCGACGATATTCCCCTGATCATCAGTCCCGACGTTGAACGCGGCAATGGAAATGCAGCAGCACGAACACCACCGGGACAAACGCTTACAAAAAAGTGGCCCGTCCTGCATTACGGCGACGTGCCGACTATCTCTACCGAACAATGGCGGCTTCGCATCTGGGGGCTGGTGACCAAAGAAATCACACTTAACTGGGAGCAGTTCTGCGCCCTGCCGCGCGTAAAGGTAAAGTGCGACATTCATTGTGTGACCCACTGGTCGCGTCTGGACAACGTGTATGAAGGCGTGCCAACCAAGGTACTGCTTGATCTAGCCCAACCGTTGCCGGATGCAAAATTTGTCATTCAACATGCCACCAGTGCGCCGGGGAACGACTGGACGACCAACGTACCGCTGGATGGTTTCCTTCAGCCGGACTGCCTGCTGGCCACGCATCATGACGATCAGTCACTTTCTGCAGATCATGGCGGGCCGGTCCGGGCAATTGTGCCACAACTTTACTTCTGGAAGGGCGCCAAATGGATCAGCGGTATCGAGCTGACTGCTGATGATCGGGCCGGCTTCTGGGAAGTCAACGGCTACCACATGCATGGCGACCCATGGAAAGAAGAACGCTTCGGCTGGTAACCCCCGTCCCCGGAAGTGGAAATTCAGCTTAAGGATGCGTCGGCATCGATCGATGAAAGATACGTTATGCGGGTTCTATTGCAGCGAGTCACAAATGGCGCCGTACGCGTCGATGGCGAGATCGTCGGACAGATCGGCCGTGGCCTGGTGTTACTCACAGGCATCGGGCCGGACGACACCCAAGCAATTGTCGACAAGATGGCCCAGAAGATTGTCGGGTTGCGCGTATTTAATGATGACGACGGCAAGTTCAATCGCTCGATCTTGGACATCGACGGCGAGGCGCTCGTTGTTTCGCAATTCACACTATTTGCAGATGCTCGTAAGGGACGCCGGCCAAGCTTTACGGACGCTGGCAAGCCCGATCATGCGGCACCACTCTGTGATTACTTTGCCGGCCGACTAAGTGATCTGGGTATCAAGTACGTGGCAACCGGTCGTTTTGGTGCAAGTATGCAGGTGGACATCCACAATGATGGCCCGGTCACCATCTGGCTGGATTCAAACGAACTCGGAATCAATTAATTCGAGGCTAAAGGCGGTTCAGTTACCGAAACCCCAACCATTCTTTGTCCCAACAGGCACTACCGGCTTCTTTGGCTGCTCTTCCTGCTGGACTTGAACCTCTTCCTGTGCAGTCGGCTCCGGCTCGGACTGTTGTACTGGCTGCGCCTCAACGACGGGCGCGGGTGCCTCTTCAATGATCTGCACCTGCTCGGCAGGCTCTTCAGTCACCTGTTCCTGCTGCTCCTCAGCGGGAGGCGACTGCTCAGCCTCTTCCGCAGCGGGTTCCGCCTCACCACCGGCCGCGGCATCGAGTTCATGCGCCCGGGCTTTGCGATTCACCCTGCGCTGGTAATCCTCCGCACGGCCGATGATGTCAATAAACTCGTCACCGGCGAATACCTGGTGCGGACTGCTCAGCGGGTAAATACCCATGGCGGTCAGTTCACGAACCGCATAGCGTGGTTGCGGCCCGACCAGGTGCATCATTACGCCACCCTTGATCTGCAGGGCATTCACGAGAATTACCGCCAGGGTGCCTCGTGTCACCGCTTCCTGCGCGGGGCGATCAAAACCAGCCGGCAGGAGGCCGCTATCCTTCAACGCCTGAACGCGGCTTTCATAATCAGGATTGTCGTCCTGATCGTTGAGGAATAACAGCACGCCATGAAATGCGTCGTCATTACTGGTCAGACGGCGATTCGCCAGAGAGTGCCAGAACTCCATCTGCGAATCCATGTCGTTTCCGGCGTACTCTGCCGTCAGCGACTGATCCACCGAAGCGGTTTCACACGCAGGCAGGCCGATCAGCAGGCCAGCCAGTGCAACGATAACGGTGAAGTGTTTAACAGTCATGATCAGTTTGTGTTCTTATTTAGAATGCGAGTGTGATACCGGAATAGATAAAGTGACGCGGCTTGTCGTCCGTCAGATTATCCGTAAGAGACAAGGTGAGGCTATTGTCGCCGATTGCCGCACCGGGAAAGAATACGCCATACCGGGCAGTGAACGCCACATCACTGGTAACCTGCCAGTTGATGTAAATATCCACTTCCGTTCCGAGGAAAAAGTCATCCGACGTCGCTTCATCAATCGGAGCGTCTTTGTCCATCTTGCCAAACAGGAATACGTCAAGGCCGATCTGAAACCGCTTGAACAACTCCGCATTGGGCAATGGGAAGGTTGATATGCCCATGCGTAACATCATCAGATTGGACGGGGCCGCACCGAAAGCCATACCCGTGTTGATTAAGCCAAATCCATTAAATGCTGTATCGCTCGTGTTTGGCGTGTTACCAAATGTGGTTGTGGAGGATTCGAGCCGATCATCATCACCGGAAGCAAACAGGTACTCGGCACTCAGTCTCGTGCGGTTCGGCCCGGTGAACAGATAGTCTAGCCGAAAATCGCCGGCATATGCTTCGATCTTGTTCGATGTCTGAGCGGCAGCCGTTCCAAACGTGATAAACGGTCGGCTGAGACTTTCCCCGCCCTGATAGACCAGTTCAAATGAGTAAAGAAGGCGTTCGGTCAATATGCCGGAAGAACCCACACCCCAATACCAGCTTTGGTACTGGAAGTTGGCGGTAGGTGTAAAAACAGCGGCGGTTCCCGCCTGATAAGTCAAAGGTGCATCGTCGTTATTGTCGTCCTGCATCAAGCCATATGCGAAAAGCGTGTGCTTGTCTGTGGCTTGAAACTTCAACATCGCCCCAAAGAAATTTCGAGCGGTGTGATTATCAAACTCGGGTCGCGAATAATCGAAATCCACGATATCGGGAACCGTCGTTGCGGCCAGAAAGTCAATACTGATCGGGTCGTAACCTAAAGTAAAAACGGCTCCATCCAACTCCTCACTGAGCACCAGGCCGTTCGCCCAGTGGACCAGTTGACGGCCGGCTCTCACTTTGAAGTTGAAATTTGTTTGCTCACCTTCATATGCCGCAGCAGCACGCTGAAGATCAAATTCGTAGTAGGCTCGGTCCAGACGGGGATCCTCAAGGTCCCAGGTATGGCCATCAAATGAGTTGTTGGCATGCCAGTGTATGTACTCGATATGACCGCGAACGAAAAACTTGTGAGCGTCGTCAAAGCTCACTCGCCCATAACCCGTCAAAATGTATTGATTCAAAACGTGTTCATCGCCCTGCAAGTCATCAATCGACGCCACGTTGAATGTGAATGCGCCACCAACATCGACCAACACGCGCTGCGAGGTGGGAATCTGCTCGTTCGCTTTCAATCGCTGCTCACGGCGAATCTGTTCGATCTGTCTTTCAAAGCGTTCGAGATTGACCTGCGCCCAAGCGTGCTGCGAAAAAAGTAATACACAGCCAATCGCCACAATGAAGAACCGTTTAATCATCACATGCCCTCCAACGCGCGAGAAAACGCATTGGTCCTAGACGTTCAATTTCGAGCTAAACCCCGCTCAATACCAAATCTATGAGCGGGATTGTACCAAAATCCAACGATCCGGCCAGACATCTTTTACGACAATTACGAGAGCATCACCGTCCTTTCGCAAAATTCCGCATCAGGACGGCAGGCCGATTGAAATAGCAAGGATGATCTAGGCACTCAAGGCATGATGGATGCCATGAATCAGAAGATTCTCGGCTTCTGCCGCAGGAACCGGCCGGGAGAAATAGAAGCCCTGAGCGTAGTCGCAGTCCATCGCAATCAAGGCTGATACCTGATCACCGGTTTCGAGACCTTCCGCGACGACCTTCAGGTTCAGATTCTGAGCCAGTGTCACGATCGAGTTGAGCACCGCGCTATAGGTCCGATCGCGCGTCATGTTCAAGATGAATTCGCGATCAATTTTCAGGCTGTCCATGGGGAATTTACTTAAGCAGCTCAAAGAGGAATGTCCGGTGCCAAAGTCATCCATAGCCAGTTGAACACCGATCTCCTTAAGCTCGCGCATGCGATACATCACCTGCTCGGCATTTTGCATGATCACGCTTTCCGTGACCTCTAGTTTGACGTATGCCGGATCGACATTGGTCTGCAGTACCACGTCATGCACGACATCAGAGAAGTCAGGCTGGTACATCTGCTTGCGGGAGATGTTGATGTTCATCGTCAGGTCGGTCTGGCCGGGAATTCGATGCCGCCACGTGCGTAGCTGTGTACATGCCTCTTCCATGACCCAGCGACCGATCGGCAGGATCAGGCCGGTCTCTTCAGCCACGGGAATGAACTGTGCCGGAGAAATCATGCCTCTTTCCGGATGAATCCAGCGGACGAGCGCCTCGAACCCTGCGATGCGGCCGCTCTGCAATGACATGATGGGCTGGTAATACAGTTGCAGTTCGCCATTGGCCAACACATCGTGCAGGTCGTTTTCAAGCGTCAATCGCATCAAGGCCTGCTCATGCATCTCCTTGTCAAAGACAACATGACGTGCCTTGCCAGACTGCTTCGCGTGGTACATCGCCGTGTCCGCATCACGTAGCGTGTCCTGCGGGGACTGATAGCCGTTGTCACTTCGGACGATGCCGATGCTGACAGTCGCTTTAAGACGGTGATTTGCGATCAGATAGTGCTCACCAAGTCGGCCTTGCAGGCGACCGGCAAAACTGGTTGTAGTGTTCATGTCCGTCACGCCGTCCAGCAGAATGACGAACTCATCACCACCGAGTCGGGCCACGACGTGCTTGGCCCACTCCGGCCCGATTGAAGCGGCATCCAACATCGTGCAAATACGATTCGCCATCTGGACCAGCAGTTCGTCGCCAACGAGATGGCCAAGACTGTCATTAATGACTTTAAAGCGATCGCAGTCGAGAAACAGTAGCATGTAGCCGTAGTTTTCTTCATGCTGCGCACGGCGGAACGCCCTGCCGAGAGCCTCGGCAAATGCGTCGCGATTGGCAATTCCAGTCAGATGGTCGGTACGGGCCTGATGATCCAACTGCTCGACCAGACTGACCATTCGTAATGCCGCGGCAACCCGCGCTTTTAGCTCAGCTGCGTTGAACGGCTTCGTGACATAATCAAATGCGCCCTGCTCAAACGCCTGAACTTTCGATTCGGTGCTGGTTTCCCCAGTCAGAAAGATAATCGGGATCTGTCGGGTGATCTCATCGGCTTTGAGCTGTCGGCAGACTTCAAAGCCATCATCGCCAGGCATCTGAACATCGAGGAGAATCAAATCGGGCAGAATGCGCTTGGTCTGCTCAATGCCATCCAATCCATTCGCGGCCAGAATGACATTGACGTCCAATGTAGCCAGATGGGCTGACAGCACTTCTGCCGTAATTGAATCGTCGTCAACTACTAGGACGGTACGTCTACGATTCATTGGAGGACTCACTTTGTAGTTATCCACAAACACGCTACGATCATCAGCCCCCAGCTTGCAGCCCACACCGATTCTGCCTGCGACCGACGCCAAGCGTCGCGAACGCATCTGTGACCCACTACAAAGTAGATGGCCCACAAAAAATGCTTGCAATCCGTGTTACATCAGTGAACTAACACGGAAAGGCCCGGAACAAGGCGCACCACGCCTCGTCTATGTAAATATTCGGATTAAGTTCAAATGGAGCTAAATGATAGGGCTCGGAAAATAAGAAAGATTGGCAAGTCTGATTCCGCAATCGGTAGACCCTCCCTATTTTTACATTGCGAACAGGTACAAGTACCTGTATTTACTACAGATAGGAGGGTACCAAACAGGGTAAACCATCAGTTTTGTCTGATGGTCCAATAAAATCAGATCGGACGGTTTGATATGAAATCGGCAATCAAGCCGATCGGACTCTCTAACGTTGGCTTATTCCCAGTCGATTTTCACGACGCGCCAGATGTCTTCCATCGTCACCGGGACGAACACTTGATCATCACGCACCTCAAAGGCAGTTGACTCGCCGTTCAGCTTCACTTGAGTTGGTTTCCGGCCCTGAGGTAGCCTCACCCGCAGGACGACTTCGTAGGTTGGCACCGGCCCCCAGGTACGCGGCCAACGCCGTTCGCCATTGAAGACCTCGCCACCATGATTCACCAGAACGGCCCACGTTGATTTCTCATTGCCATGCACAATCAACTCAACCTGACCATAAGGTGAGTCAAGCGCGGCTGTCGGCCGTGGAAGCAACCTACGCATTAAGGCAGCCGCATATCGGACCTGTTGCCAGTTACCCATCGACTCATAACTGGAGAACAGCGGCGCACCAAGCACCCAGACTGCCCCGCCATTATCACCAACCGTGTGATTTGTCAGTATCGGCTTGTCACTCGTTTCTTCACTTGGCGGCGAGATTCCCCAACCAAACCTGACACCGTGGCTCATGTCCAATGGCTTGATGGCCTGCTGATAGGCCTGTGCGTCTGCCAGTTGCAAGCCGTACGTATCTCCGCGCACGATGATCGGCTCATCCACTTCACCATTCAGCGGTGGCAGATAGATGTGGTCCTGCCAAGGCTTCTCTTCCTGCGTGACACCGACCCAATCGATCGGCTTACCATCGACCGACGGCAGTGTGCCGACAATCAGTAACTGACCGCCGTCTTCGACGAATTTCCTCAGCAGGTTATTCGTCTCGACCGAAATGGCTTCGCACTCAGCAAGCATTGCCAGCTTCACGCGCGGCAATGCCGTCGCCAAGCTATGCTCAGGCGACGCCGCATAATTCACGCCGGCGTCGAGCATCAGATCTGTTGCGCCATCGTAAGTCAGGAGTCGATCGCGCGAATTGGTGCCAAACGAGTCACCTGCAAAGAAGCGATAGTCCGCTCCATATTGATTGGCAATACTCAGTACGATCAACACATCCGGCGTCAATTCCGCACCGCTGTCTTCAGGCGGCAAAAGCGGCTCAATGCGGCTTCGAATCTCTTTTATCTGTTTAAGTGCCTTTTTCGTCGGTTCCGCCAGCCGGTTGTCAGGATGCAATCGGTCACCCAGATACGCGTTGCAGTTCCGGGCCCAAATCGGCACCGCGATCTGCTCCAGCCGCTCAAACGGTGCGGTGCTCCAATCGCCCCAGCCCCCATTAAAAATAGTCGGCATGACGTCCGCCGGTACCGGCGACATCGAACCGTAAGCAGCGCTGCGCGAAGCCTGCCGTGACTGATGACCGAACGTCGCAAAGTCCAACGTCAGTCGCGTGCAGCCGGCGGGTACCTTTTCGGGATTCGGCGGGCTGCCAATCTGATTGAAACCGACTGCCGCACCTGGCAATCGTTCCTGAATGAATTCTGTCACACGGTCAATCAATGCGAGCCCGCGATCATGACGAAACTTGCCGTACACACCCCAGATCGGATCGTCCTGTGCATCCTTCTCCGGATGAGGCAGGTCGCGACCATACGCTTCGTTAAAAGCCTTCTGACAGTACTCACAATAGCAAGCCGCAAAAGCGCTCATCGTGTCGAAGAAGAAACCTTGTATTGGGTAGCGCTCGATTAACTCCGCAACTTGCGGCAGGACACATTCATCAACGTAAGGCGTAAACGGACAAATGCAGATAAACCAGTCATCATTCTCCATCCGGCCGTTAGCCGTGTGTTGCGCCCAGTGCGGATTATGTCGCGTGCCTTCGCCATCAATACCGAAGCTGACGTACGCCAGCACACGAATGCCCTTGTCGGATACCGCCTTTGCAATGTCACCAAATGGATCGCCCTTCATCTGCGGGTGGACATAGCAGGTCGGCACGTCGGTCGGGTAATACGAATAGCCGCAGTGTCCCTTGGCAAAGGTAATGATCTCTTCCACACCGGCGTCAGCCAACTGGTCCGCTACTTCCTGCGGGTTCGGATTCATCCCGATCCGCACGTCACGATGGCTGTGAAAGTCAAAATGCCACGATGTTTTAAGCATGACTGGGTCTCATCTGTCAATTGATCCGGCAAGGTTAGTGAACTCATACACCAGTGCAAGCGCCTTGCACTGTTATAGGCCGGGAATCTATATGAATGAGCCAAAACATATGGTAGGGGCAACTGGTTCGGACCAATTTCCAGTGTGCTGATGTGGTGGCAAATAAAAACACCCGGCATCCAGGACACCGGGCGTATCTTCGAATCTGTGTGATACATGCCGGACAGACCGCAAAAGCCTCAGGGGCCCATGTGATAGAAGAATTCTTCCTTGATGACTTTGCCGTCCTTGACCGTATACAGCCCGGCTTCGGTCATCTGCATACGCTGGCCGGCCATCGGCCCGACCTTTGGGGTGATGTCAATCTCGTAAGTAATGATGAATCGATCGCCATGCGGGTAAGGGCCGGCCACGTTGCTGCCATGCACCTCGTGATTTTCGAGCCACCATTGATTCTTGCCCTTTACCGCGTCAATACCCTTCATCTCGGCCGGCATCTCCTCCGTGCCTTCAACTTCGATGCTCTCCACATCGTCCGCGTAAAGGGTTTCAATTGCCTTGAGATTCTCGCCCTGCTGGCAGAGCTTGACCAGTTCCGTACCGACTTCAAAGGTTGAGGACATATTCCGCTTCTCCTTCTGTTGGGAATGATGCAAAAACCAACTGTTTCACCCGGACAGCCACGGTGCCATCAGGAGTCACAAATGTAAGGTTTTTGTTTGGTATGTCAAGGAGAATTTTATTAGCCTCTGATTAGAAGGTCTCAAGCGACAAAAAGTCACTTATTTCAACTACTCGCATCACGCGGATATCCCCAATCGGCTCGACAAACGGAGTTGCTTCCGCCATTTGCCATGCCGAAGCATGACACCGATCGACGCCCCCGATTCATCAACCTCAACAGACGCGGGCGCCCCACCCGGCGAGAGCAGCGTGACGAAAGTCGTTTCCAGCACCTGACTGGACGTGGCCCAGCGCAACATGGTGGGCTGGGCAGCTGTAATCTGAGTCATTGCAGGCAACGCAGTCCCACAAACTGCTTCCCCAGTTGAAGCATAAGAAACGCGCAGGCGATGTTTATCACCACGTATCACGGCACCGGCTTTGCCGGGTTGCACCGTAGCTTCACTGTGCAGACGCGTTTCGATCAGGCCAACGTGCGGCAACACAACGCGATCAACAATCACGATCACTCGCTGAGCCACCATCAGCACAAGCCGTGCGCAGAACTTTGCCGCATTCCCATCACGCATCGTTCCCATGGCCGACGACGCATCGAGGTGAAACCCAACACAGTCGCCACCCCGAACTTTGCGCATACTGCTTAACTCGGCGCGGGACGGAACCCCGACGCCATTGATCAAAACGGTGTTCTTCGACGCGTATGAAATCTCCGGCAACTCCGGCCGGCGAGGCGAGAAGGTCGTATCAAGATATTGATTCGGTCCAAGGTTGGTAATCAACCGCTCGTTGCCCACAACGCAATGGAAGCTCATCAGATCCAGATGCGAGTGCGGCACCTGCGTCGAGCCACCACGAAGCGAAAGATACAGCTTCGGATTGGGCCAACGATCGGCAAGCACGCCCCAGTCCTGCCCCTTGTAATGTTTGGCAATCGGCTTGTCCGCATCAATCACCTGCGCGTCCGGTTTACCGTCGTGCAACAGCAACCACTCCGCCGCATCCGGCCAGCTTGATGCGGTGTCAACGGACTGCTGCGACGAGGCGTCCACCTCCGCGACAAGACGCTTCAGATTCAACCGCTGTGCAGCCGCGTAATGGATCGGCAGCGGCCGCCATCCGTTGACATCCCCGAAACTGCACGGCTGGCCGTTCGGGCAGAAGTCCAACGGAAATGAAAGCGTTTTACGAACCGACGGCCTGTGCAACAGCGGATGCTTCCGGCCAGTCGCCCGCTCATGACTCAACAGATACATGAACCCATACCGCATGCCGTAGTTCCAATAGCCGATTCCCTCCGGCCATGCACCATCGGTTTGATCAAGTGTTTCAAAGTAAGGACGGATGGATTTTTCAACCGCGCTGACCAGCTTCTTTGCCTCGGGAATCTGCTCGTACATCGCCAGCGCCAACATGCCCAGCCCGCCGGCACAGACCGTATTCCAATTCGTTTGAGCATGGCCGAACCACCCGGTCTTGGCCTTTGAAAGCACATTGGCCCGAGCGGATGCAAACGTCCAGTGATTGGCAATCTTCAAAAATAACTGACGCTCACTCTTTGAAAGGGAGTCGTGCAGCCAGTCGTACGCGATCGCCAGTGTCGTTGAATTCTCGCCATAGCTCAGGTCAAACTCGCGGATCGGCCTGGGGTCTTTCGCGCGCCAGGCGCCCCATGCCCAATACTTCCAGCGACCCATGTCGCGAATGAGCTTGATGACCGCCTGCCGGTATCGACCGTCACCCGTTTGCTGCCACCGGGTTAAAAGCGTCACAACACGAATCTGTACTTCCCGGGCCCGCAACAGATGTTCGTTATGACAATCGCGCATATAGCGCAACGGCGGCATCGTGACGAAATCATCAGCCTGCGCCCTGACGACACGACTAGCAGCTTTCAACAACGGCGAACGAGCAACATGACCGGACTTCAGCCGATCCAGTTCCGAACTGCCAATGTACAACCTTGGGTGTTCAGCAAGCACAACTACGCCAATGCCCCCTCAAGATAGCTGCGAAACTGCTCCGGCTTGTTCATCAGCTTGGATTGAAACTCCATCGACGGCAGACGATACGCATGCATATCTTTGGTGATGTAACGCGCTGCCATCGGCGGCCCGCCGTCCGCTTCATCCTCGCCTTCAACGTTGACCAGGTCGGCATAACGAATCTTTTCGCCATCCGCATGGTACGTGCTGCGGATAATCCACAGCCGGCCGAAACGGTATCGTTTCATCACCAGCTTCTCCGCCACGCTGCTCCAGCTGATGCCGGTAAACGCAAAGTCTTTCGGCTTGATGCCCAATTCCTTTTCAATCTCTGCGTCACAGTCTTCCAGTTCCTTCTGCAACTGCTCGCCATCCGGATCATCCGCCAGCAGCTTGGACAGGTCGGGATGCGTGACCGTATGCGCCCCGATATGCCAGCCAAGTTCGACTAATTCGCCGATCTGCTGCCACGTCATCACGCCTGCATCTCTTACTTTCGCAGACCAACCGTCCGCATCTTCGTGCATGACGCCCGTGTTGATAAACAGCGAACCGTGATACCCATACTTGGCAAATATCTCCTGAACACCGTTGCGCACAGTGAGCATCGGATGATCAATATCAAACATGATCGGGCGCTCCGGCAGTTCACCCGTCCCCTCTCGCCATGCCGCCAGGTCGTCATAGTCGATCGACTCAAAGCCAAGCTCACTGGCAATGCCGATCAGTTTGTCAAAGCGGTCATAAGTCAACGGGAACTCATCCGTTTCACGATCAGGAAGACCGTGACACATGGTGATTGGAATGCGAAGCATATAGCGCCCTCATTGAAAAGATCTGTTTCGAAGGTGCATCATCCTGCCAACTGCCCTGACGTTTGGCAAACCTGGCGAGCAATCACTGAAAGTTGTAGACCAAGATGGGGGTTCTATAGTGTCCTCCTGCCCCAACGGGCCGGAAAGTAATCACAAATGCTTCAGACACATCACCTGGGATTCTTATGCATCAGCCTGTCCGTCATCTGCAACGGCCTGACATTCCACGTGCAGAAGGCCGCACTGACCGGCTGTCGCCCCGCCATGCTGATCTTCATCCAGGGCATGCTGTCCGCTGCCTTCTTCTTCATGGCCGGCTCAATCTGGCGACTGGCAGGATGGACCGCCGGCGACATGCACAAGGTGTCGCCGCTATCCACCGTAAAGTGGTTCAAAGGCGGTGTCTGGATCATCGTGCTGGCCATGGCCATGGGCGGCGGCGGCGGATGGCTGCAACAGATCACCGTCGACCAATACGGCCCGGAGATCGCCGCCTTCTTAGGCAACTTGAAACTGGTCATTCTCGTCTGCGCCGGACTCATGCTCGGCGAACGAATCAGCAAGGCGGAGTTTGTCACCGCCTGCGTGATTCTGGCCGGCGCGTTCATGTTCTCCTGGCGTGATGGTGAACTGCAAACCGGCGCCCTGATATTCATGACCATTGCCGGGCTGGTTGTAGCGGGCAAACAGTTAATCGTTCGCCGGGCGGCCGACAAAGCAAACCTGCCAACAGTGATGGCCGGCATGCTCGTCGGCATGTCCGCGTGGAATGGCGTGATCGCCGTGATCAACAACGAAGTCGCCATCCCAAACTTACCGACACTCGGCCTGATCGCACTGGCGGCTTTACTCAACGGCGTCATCGGCATGGCCCTGCTGTACATCAGCTACAACCTGATCGGCGTGTCGCGCGCCGCCCCCATTGACGCGATGCGCCCCATGGTCGTGCTGGTCGTCGGCATCGCATTTCTCGGGGCCGGGATTCCAGGCTGGCTCCAGTGCAGTGGCGCGGCAATGGTCGTCGGCGGCTCCATGCTGCTTGCCAAGCTGCACAAGCCCGCGCCCAAGCCCGGCATCAACGAAGTGCCCGATGTCGATGACGAAGCCATGAAACCAACGAAGTCCAACTGAAGACGCGGCGAGGCTTCCGTCTGCAACGATTGACTGTCTTTCAAACTTCATGCAATCCTCAGCCGTATAGCGGCATTGCGAATCCGCGCCTTCCGGGGGCAACCCTGACCTTTACAGCTCTTTACGTAAAGCGTTAACAACGCCAAAATCCATCTGGCAAAACGCCCCAACCCCCCGGAAGTGCCCCGGAAATCTCCAAAATCCGGGCTGATGGAAACCGGATGTCTGGTTTCGTAGGTATAAATCGGCGATCGACATTCCCCAACGAACTGCCGGCAACGCTCAACGCACATCGCCAAATCACCAAATATCTCTTTCATCCATCCATTTTACGCCTGACCTGCCCCGGCCATCAGCGAATCCGACACGAAGCAACACACGAAAGTAAACCGGACAACTCACCACGGAGAGCACAGAGAAAGTTAGAGAATTGGAAAACGGTATTCGACACCGTTGTGGCACCTCACCGGCGTTGGAAACGCGCAGCATTTTCACCGTCCGGTGCAGCGATTTGTTAGGCGGACTCCGACCATGCCGCTGCCATCAGGTCGAATCCTTGCTGCCAGCCCGCTTCGCTTTCAGAAGTTTCACCAGGGCGAAGGGCTTTCAATTCAGAAGCTATGTCTTCGCCGTACTGATCAAATGTGACGAGGCATCCACTGCGATCCGACTTGATCTGAATCTTAATCACGTCAGTGTTTGAAGAAAACTGAGGCATTCCAAATGTATATTCAAGACGCGACGGTCGCTCAACAGCTAGATACTGGCCAACTGCAACGTACTCTTCATTACCTTCATACCGAGTGATTTTCCACTGCCCACGCTCTTTGAGGTCAATTTCGAACTCAGCGTTGTCTCCCCACCAGGCTCGCATCTTTTCCGGAACCGTTAATGCGTCAAAAACTGTCTCTGGCGACACATCGAACCGCCGTTCAATATGCAAAAATGTTTCGCCGTTCATCTTTGTAATTTCCTCCTTCCATAGCTCATCACATTCATCTGAAGCGCCCGCCTAAGGTATCGAAACGGGGTCACGTTTTCTCGTCTCGGTCGCCCCGGGGCTCGGTTCATCGACGGAGAAAAACAAAAAGCCGCCTGATCAGAAGTCACACACAGGATTTGGCAATATCTCTCTTCAGGTTCCATTCTGACGCTTGATCGTCGCAATATCATCTTTTTCACGGTTACCTAGCAATATTTTGTCAAATACATTCGCTCCTCCCCATCCGGTTCTCTCTCCATATCGGGTATCGAAACGGGGTATCGGGGTATCGAAACGGGGGGTATCGAAACGGGGTCAGACCCCGTTTTTTTGTTTGGGGCGACCCGGATTGCGCACCGTCGACTCAAGACCGAAACGGCTCACTGCTTTGGACA